>Ga0209346_1000001_pt1 | contig 1342016 bp, 1360 predicted proteins | sample AutmiccommunBRH9_FD_187381 | JGI IMG/M metagenome (GOLD analysis project Ga0209346, IMG submission 187381) | Deep subsurface microbial communities from Mt. Terri, Switzerland - Autotrophic microbial communities BRH/9 (SPAdes) (version 2) | ecosystem: Environmental > Aquatic > Deep subsurface...
GGGCGGAGGCCCTGCCGATCAGCCGCAGCCGCGCGCGCTGGCCGATGGGCTGGAGGCGGCGGGGCTGCTGGCGCGGGTCGAGCCGGTGGCGCATCCGCATCCCGATCACTGGCCCGCGCTGGCGCAGATGACGAGCGGGCAATTCGTGCTGGTGCTGTCGCAGGCGGGCAGTGTCCTGACGATCCATGATACGACCTGCGCCGATCAGCGCGCCGAGGTCGGTCTGGCCGAATTCGAGCCGTTCTTTACCGGCATGGTGGTGCGGGCCGAGGCCCCGGTGCAAAGCCCGAGCCGCGCGCATGACGCGCCCGAGGCCGCGCCGCATTGGTTCTGGAGCCAGTTTGGCGGGTTTCGGCGGCATATCGCGGAGGTGGCGCTTGGGTCTTTCGTGGCCAATATTCTGGCGGTGGCAGTCGCGCTTTTCGCGCTTCAGGTGTACGATCGGGTGATCCCGCATCAATCCGAGGCGACGCTCTGGGTCTTGGCGGCGGGGGCGGGTCTTGCGCTGGTGATGGAAGCCGCGCTCAAGATCGCGCGGGCGCAGTTGATGGACGGGGCCGGGCGGCAGATCGAACTCAATGTGCAGCGCATTCTGATGGATCGCATCCTTGGCATGCGGTCCGAGATTGCCGGCAAGGGACCGTCGCAGATCTTCTCGGCGATGCGCGAGTTTGGGTCTGTGCGCGAGTTCTTTACCGCCTCCACGATTGGCACGCTCACCGATTTGCCGTTCATCGTGGTGTTTCTGGCGCTGGTGGCGTCGATTGCGGGCAATGTGGTTTGGGTGTTGATCCTCGGTGGGGTGATCATGGTGATCCCCGGCTTTCTGCTGCAACGGCGGATGATGCGGCTGACGCAAGAGATGCAGGGCGCGGGCGCGCGGGGCGCGCGGCTGTTGCATGAGGCGATATTCGAGCTGGATACGCTCAAGACGCAGCGGGCCGAGGACCGGTTTCGCCGGATTTGGGGCGAGTTGACGGCGCTGCAGGCGATCAAGTCGAGCGAGCAGCGGCGGTTGGGATCGGTGCTGACGTTCTGGGCGCAGGCGGTACAGCAGGCGACCTATATTGCGGCGGTGATCCTTGGCTCTTATCTGGTGTTCGCGGGCGAATTCACCGTGGGGTCGATCATCGCCGTGGGGATCTTGACCAGCCGCACGCTGGGGCCGCTCACGCAGCTATCAGGGACGCTGGCGCGGTGGGGCAATGTGAAATCGGCGCTGGCGGGGCTCGATGCGATTGCGCTGGCGGAGCAGGACGCGGCCGAGGGGCGCAGCTATTTGCGGCGGACGTCCCTGAGCGGGGCCTATGAGCTGCGCGAGGTGCAATTTGCCTATGACGCGGGGGCTGCGCCGGTGCTGGATATTCCGGGGTTGATCATTCAGCCGGGGCAAGTGGTGGCGGTGCTGGGCACCAACGGGTCGGGAAAATCGACTTTTCTCAAGCTCCTGTCGGGGCTTTATGCCCCGAGCCGGGGGCGGTTGATGCTGGATGGCACCGATATGGGGCAGATCGCGCCGCGCGACCTGCGGCGGATGATCGGCTATCTGGGGCAGGATGTGCGGCTCTTCACGGGCAGTCTGCGCGAGAACCTGAACCTGACCTTGCTGGAGCGTGATGACGCGCGGCTGATGCAGGCGCTGGAATTTGCCGGGCTGGGGCCGTTTGTGCGCGGCCATCCCAAGGGGCTGGACCTGGAAATCCTCGATGGTGGTCAGGGGCTGAGCCAAGGGCAGCGGCAGTCGATCGGCTGGGCGCGGCTGTGGTTGCAGGACCCGGCGGTGTGCCTGCTGGACGAGCCGACGGCAGCGCTGGATCAGACGCTGGAGCGCACGCTGGTGAGCCGGTTGGAAATCTGGCTCAAGGGGCGCACGGCGGTGATTGCGACGCACCGGATGCCGATCCTGAGTCTGACGAGCCGGACGCTGATCCTGCAAGCGGGTCGGATGGCGGTGGACGGGCCGCGCGATCAGGTGCTGGCGCATCTGGCGCAGGCGGCGGGCATCGGGCCGGGAGGGGCATGAGATGAGCGATGTGGGCGCACGCAGCACCGCGAGCATATTGGCAGAGTTGAACGGGCGCTTGCGCGGTCCGAGCCTGATGGTGTGGCTCTGTGCGGCGAGTGTCTGGATTTTTATCCTCTGGGCCGCGTTTGCCTGGATCGACGAGATCGTGCGCGCGCCGGGCGCGTTCATTTCCACCTCTCGGCCGCAGATCATCCAGAACCTCGAAGGCGGGATACTGGCCGAATTGCTGGTGCAGGAGGGCGATGTTGTGGCGCGTGGTGATGTTCTGGCGCGGCTGCATGATACGCGATTCAATTCCGAAGTGGCGGATTTGCAGGATCAGATCGCGGGTCTTGAGGTGCGGCAATTGCGGCTGGAGGCGGAATTGGCCGGGCAGTTCGATTTCGCCGCGCCCGAGGCGGTTGTGACACGGGCGGGGGAAATGGTGGCCTCGGAACGGGCGCTGCTGAAGGCGCGGCAAGAGGATTTCGTCAAGAGCAGCGAGGGGGCCAAACGGGTGATGCAGCAATCCGCCGAGGAAAAGCGGCTGTTGGAGGGGCTATTGGCGAAGAAGATCGTGGCCTTGATTGAGGTCACGCGCGCGCGCAAGGCGCATGCGGATGCCGAAAAGCGCTATGATGAAATCGTGACGCAAGCCGAGCTTGAGCGGGCAGAGGCCTATTCCGAAACGCTCAAGGAATTGGCGACGCTGCGCCAGACCCTGCGTGCCAGTCAGGATCAGCTCAACCGGACGGTGTTGCTGAGCCCGTTGCGCGGCGTGGTGAACAATCTGAGTGTGACGACGATTGGCGGCGTCGTGCGCCCCGGTGAGGAAATTCTGGAGATCATCCCGCTGGATGAGGAGATGTTCGTCGAGGCGCGGGTCGAGCCGCGCAATATCGCCAATATCCGGCGCGGGCAGGAGGCGACGATCAAGCTGACGGCCTATGATTACACGATCTACGGCACCTTGAAGGGGCGGGTGGATTTTATTTCCGCCGATACGTTCAAGGACGAGCGGGCGCGCGATCCCGATGGCGACCCGCATTACAAGGTGACGTTGCGCGTGGATATGGGGGCGCTGACGCCCCGGCAGGCGGGGATCGAGATCAGGCCCGGTATGCAGGCGGAGGTGGAATTGCACACCGGCGAAAAGACGGTCCTGCAATATCTGCTGAAACCGCTCTACAAGAGCCAGCAAGCGCTGCGCGAGCCGTAAGAGGCAAGGCGCGGCGGGCATGAAAAAGGCGGCGATGGCAGGGGGCCACGCCGCCTTTTGTGATGTCCTGCTTGGATCAGCCCTCGGCGGGTTTCGGTGCGGCGGCAGCTGCGGCGGGGATTGCGGGCTTGGGGGCAGATTTGTTGCCGGTCAGAGGATCGTCCTGACGCTGCACCGAGCCTTCGAAATGCGCGCCGCTCTCGATTGCGATGGTCTTGTGGATGATGTCGCCCTCGACGCGGGCGGTCGAGGTCAGGCGCACCTTGAGGCCACGCACGCGGCCGACGATGCGGCCGTTGATCACCACGTCATCGGCGATCACTTCGCCCTTGATGGTGGCGCCTTCGCCGACGGTCAGCAGATGCGCGCGGATGTCGCCCTCGATCGAGCCTTCGACCTGAATGTCGCCGGTGGTCTTGAGATTGCCGGTCACGTGCAGGTCCGAGGACAGCACCGAGGCGGGCGGCTTGGCCTTGGGGGCCGATGCCTTGAATTCACTGTTCAGCGCGTCGGGTCGCGCCGAATCGAGCCGGTTCTCGGAGGAAGCCGGTTTGGCCTCTGCAGGCTTTTGCGCGGGTTCGTTGATTTTGCTCTTAGAAAACATTGTTTGCAGCCTTGATGTATATCATGGGGTTGACGGACTGGTCGCCGACGCGGACCTCGTAGTGTAGATGTGTGCCCGTAGAACGTCCAGAGTTGCCCATATCACCAATCCTGTCGCCGCGCGAGACCCTTTGCCCGACGTTGACGCGGATTTGCGAGAGGTGGGCATAGCGGGTTTCGATGCCGAAGGCGTGCTTGATCTTGATCAGGCGGCCATAGCCCGAGAGCCAGCCCGCATGGGTGACGACGCCATCGGCAGTGGAATAGATCGGCGTGCCCTGAGGGGCGGCGAAATCGGTGCCCTGATGCATCCGGCCCCAGCGCATGCCATAGCCGGATGTGAAGCGAAAGGCGCTCTTTACGGGCATGGCGAAGGGAGCCTTTTGCGCCGCGATGCGGTAGAGGTTGAGTTCGTCCATGCGGTTGAGGATGCGGTTGGCGCGCTCGGCATCGACCGAGGGTTCTTCGCCGCGGGTGGAGAAGGACAGGGGCATCAGCGGGCCGCCCTGACCGGAATAGCCGCGGCGCACCGCATCGAGCAGCGTGTCGGTGTTGAGACCTGCCGCGCTAAACATCTTGTCGAGGGGTTCGACAGAGATCGCCATCGCATCCTCAAGCTGGCTGAAGATCTGGTCGTTCTGATCCTTGAGCAGGCGCAGTTGCGTTGTCATTTCATCGGCGTGCAAGAGCGCGTCCTGCGCATTGGCAATCGTCGTGTCGCGCTCTTCGGCTGCGTCCGAGAGGGCGGCCGTCAGGAAATCGACCGTTGCGTCCGTGCCCGTTTCGGTGCCGGTGCCGGCGCCGGTTGCGCCGTCGGTCTCCAAGGAGAGGGCCAGTTGCTCGGCCTCCTGGCGGGCTGTTTCCCGCTCGGACATGGTGCGGCGCAGGGTGGTTTGGATCACCTCGATCCCGGTTTCCAATTCGCGGCGGCGGGTCTCAGAGGCCAGCAATTCGGATTGCATCAGCGAAATCTGTTCCAGCGCGAAGCTGAAGCGTTCCTGTGCGGCAATCGCCTCTTCGGCGCGTTTGTCGCGTTCGGTGGAGAGCGCATTGAGCCGGTTTTCATAGGTGCGCTGGTCGCGCTTGGCCTGTTCTCGGAAGTTGCCGGACCCGATGCTGTCCATCAGCAGAATGGATGTGGCGATGATCGACCATGCGACGATGGACGCAGCCCCGGCAAAGGCGAAAAGTTGGGTAGAGGGGCGCAGGCGGATGAAACGTGTGTCGGTATCGGACCGCAAAAAAACCCGACGCTCGGGGAAATACCGTTCCAGAATGGAATGAACTTTTATCGCAAGTCTTGTTCTCACGCGTCTTCTGCCCTTGTTGCCTCGGTCATCCTCCGGCGCTTGGCTGCGATTATCCCAGCCGCCGTGTTGAGTGTGCTTAGCCAGTGGTCGGGCTTTGGGCAAGATTTTTGACCAATCGGGTTCCATAGCTTGGCTGTTTCCCGCTTGATTGGCGGAAAATCGCCGATTGGCGGAAGAATATTTCAATCTCGGGTGGAGTGCCCGTCGCTCAGCGGCCAGTAGAAATCCGGTGGCAAACCAGCTTCGGCGCGTTTCTCTTCGTTGAACGGGGGTTTCAATGAGCCGTGGAAGTAGCGGCGCACGAGGTCGTGGAAGGCGATCTTGGGGTCGAGATCGTGGCGACCGCAGAGAAAATGAAACCATTTGGACCCATAGGCAACATGATGCACCTCTTCGGCATAGATCACCTGCATGGCCTCGACCGCGCCGGTCTCGCCGGCGCGCTGGAAAATCTCGATCATGCCGGGGGTCACGTCGAGGCCGCGCGCCTCGAGCACCATGGGCACGACTGCGAGGCGGCCCATGAAATCCTGCGCCGTATCCTCGGCGGCGCGCCACATGCCTGCGTGGGCAGGCAGGGCACCGTAATGGCTGTTCAATGCTTCAAGACAGTCGCATATCAGGTTGAAATGTTTGGATTCCTCGTCGGCCGCCTTGACCCAGTCATCATAGAATCCGATGGGCATTGGGGTGTCGGCAAAGCGCGCGATGATGTCCCAATGCAGGTCCACGGCGTTGAGTTCGATATGGGCCACGGCATGCAGGAGGGCGATGCGCCCCTTGTCCGAGCCGGGACGGCGGCGCGGCACGTCGCGCGGGTCGAGCAGTTCGGGGTGTTCGGGGCGGGCCGGGCGCAGCGGTGGCGTGGCACGGCCCAAGGGAATGTCGTGCCCCGCCGCGCGCGCAGCAAACCACGTCGCGGCATGGGCGCGCGAGAGTGCTGTCTTGGCGCGGCCGTCGTGGGTCGAGAGCACCTCGACGGCCATTTCTGTCAGGGTGGGGTCGCTCACAGCGCCTTGACCGCGTTCAGCACCTCTTCGGCGTGGCCGGGCACTTTGACCTTGCGCCAGACGCGGGCGATGCGGCCCTCACCGTCGATGAGGAAGGTTGAGCGCTCGATGCCAAAGAATTTCTTGCCATACATGCTTTTTTCCGCCCAGACCCCATATGCTTCACAGGTCTCGGAATCCTCATCTGACAAAAGCGGGACCGAAAGCGCGTGTTTGTCCCGGAATTTCTCGTGACTGGCGAGGCTGTCCTTGGAAATGCCGAGCACGGTGGCCCCGGCGGCGTCGAATTGATCCTTGAGGGCGGAGAAGGCCACCGCCTCTTTGGTGCAACCGGAGGTGTCATCACGGGGGTAGAAAAACAGCACAACAGCGCCGGGGCGCAGGCCCGAGAGCGTTATAGTTTCACCCCCATCGCGCGGCAGCGTGAAATCGGGAGCGGTATCGGACATATCTGGCATGGGGTTTCCTCTGAGATGCAAAAATGTGAATTCCATATTAGGTCGCAAAAGGCGAGAATAAAGCCACGAGGCAGAAGAGATGCGCGAGACGCGTCCGAACGGATAGGATGAGCACGGAGCCGACACAAGAGCAGGGCGCGGCAGAGATGCCGCCGCCGACGAGCGGGACGCCTGTGCGGCCCCGCAAGCGTCGTCGTGCGCTGCGGCATCTCGTGCAGTTCTGTTTTTCCTGTGCGGTCCTGCTGGTGGTTCTGGGCTTGATTGTCGCCGTGAACATCGGGGTGAACCTGCGGGCGCCCGTTTGGCTGCAAGAGCGGATTGCAGAGCGGATTGATGCGAGCGTGCCGGGCTATCAGTTGCGGTTCGGCGAGATGTCGTTGGTGGTGGGTGAGGATCTTGTGCCGCGTGTGGCGTTGCGGGATGTGGCGCTGGCCAATCTTGACGGCGTGCCGCTGGTGACGCTGGGATCGCTTGATGTGACGGTTGCGCCGGAGCCGCTGTTGCGGGGAGAGGTGCAGCCGAGGACGGTCCGCCTGTCCGGCGCGCAATTGGGGCTGCGGCGGCTGGCGACCGGCGAGTTGTCGATTGTGTTGGGCGCGACGGGGCAGGGCGGCACGTTCCACGAGCAGCTTGATGCGTTCTTTGCGCGGCCCCAATTGGACGCGCTGCGGTTGGTCACGGCGGATAACCTGAGCTTGCGTTACGAGGATGCGCGGGCGGGCCGCGCGTGGAGCGCGGACGGCGGCCGGGTGGAGTTGACGCGCGCGGGCAATGGGATTTCGTTGCGCGGGGATGTGGCGCTGCTTGGCGCACGCGACTACGCCACGACATTGGCGGTCAATTACGAGGGCCGGATCGGCAGCAAGGTCGCGGAGTTCGGCGCGACCTTTGAGGATATGCCAGCGAGCGATATTGCCGGGCAGTCGCCAGCGTTGGCCTGGCTTGGGGCGTTGGAGGCACCGATTTCGGGGGCGGTGCGCGCCGGGGTCGATGCTGAAGGCCGGCTTGGGCCGCTCAACGCCACCTTGCAGATCGGGGCGGGGGTGTTGCAGCCGACGCCCGCCACGGTGCCGATCAAATTCCGCTCGGCGCGCAGTTATTTCACCTATGATCCGATGGTCCAGGAAATCCGGTTCACCGAGTTGTCGGTGGACAGCGCCTGGGGTCAGGCGCGGGCCGAGGGCACCGCGCGGCTGGTGGGGATGGAGGCCGGTTGGCCACGCGAATTGCAGGCGCAGATCCGGGTGAGCGATGTGGTCGCGGACCCGGCCGACCTCTACCCAGAGCCGATCCGGTTCGAAGAGGCGCGGATGGCGCTGCGGTTGCGGCTGGACCCGTTTGTCCTGACCTTGGGAGAGTTGAGCCTGAGCGATCAGGGGCATTACCTGCAGGCGCGCGGCGAGGCGCGCGGCAGTGACGAGGGATGGGATATCTCGCTTGAAGGGGGGATGGACGGGCTGAATCCTGAGCGGTTGATGGCGCTCTGGCCGCGGGCGACCAAGACCAACACGCGCGAGTGGATCGAGAAGAATGTGCGCCGCGCCGATCTGAGCGATATTCAGTTTGCCCTGCGGATGCGCCCGGACATGTTACCGGATTTCAGCCTCGGGTTCGATTTTGCGGATCTTGAGACGGTCTATGTGCGCGATGTGCCGCCGATTACGGATGCCTCGGGGCGGGCGTCGCTGCATGACAACCGCTTTGTCGTTCAGGCCGAGCGGGGGCATGTGGTGGCGCAAGAGGGGGGTCGGATCAACGTGGCGGGCACCAGTTTCATCATCCCCGATGTGCGGATCAAGGACGGCCCGGCGCAGGCCGTGATGCAGACCCGCAGCACGATCACGGCGGCCTTGTCGCTGCTCGATGCGCCGCCGTTCCGATTCCTGCAAAAGGCGGGGCAGCCGGTGACGGTGGCCGAGGGGCAGGCGGAGTTGGACGGGGAGCTGATGTTCCTGCTCAAGAAGAAATTGACCACGGAGGAGGTGGCGTTTGACGTGACCGGAACCCTCAGCGACGTGCGCAGCGAGACGCTGGTCAAGGGGCGCGTTCTGGCGGCTGAGCGTTTGGCGGTCGAGGCGAGCAACCGACATCTCGAGATCGGTGGCGCGGCGCAGGTGGGGGCCGTGCCGGTGCGCGGCAGTTGGGACATGGCCATCGGGGGCAACCCGCAAGGCGAGAGCCGGGTGCGGGGACAGATCGAGTTGTCGCAGCGGTTTCTGGAGGAATTCGGCATCGGCCTGCCCCCCGGCAGCCTGTCGGGCGCGGGGCAAGGCGAGATAGAGATCGGCTTTGCCAAGGGGCAGCCCCCGGAGTTTGCGCTGACATCCGATTTGGCGGGACTCGCGCTGCGGTTGCCGCAACTGGACTGGGCCTTGGGCCAAGGACAGCAAGGGCGGCTTGATGTGGTGGGCCGACTGGGGGCGGTGCCGGAGGTCACGGCGCTGAGCCTGAGCGGTGCCGGGCTTGAGGCGCAAGGGCGTGTCAGTCTGGACGCGGGCGGCGGTCTGGAGCGGGCCGAGTTCAGCCGGGTCACCTTGGGCAACTGGCTGGATGCGCCGGTGAGTTTGGTTGGGCGCGGCGCGGGGGTGACGCCGCGCGTCGAGGTGACGGGCGGCACGGTCGATTTGCGGCAAACCTCTTTGGGGGGGCAGGACGGTGAAGCGGGCGAGGGGGCGCGCGGTGGCGGTCCGGTTACGTTGCGGCTGGAGCGGTTGCAGATTTCCGAAGGCATTGCCCTGACCGGGTTTCGTGCGGATCTGGACACCTCAGGCGGAACCAATGGCACATTCACCGGGCTTTTGAACGGGTTGGCCCCGGTCACCGGGCAGGTCGTGCCCATGTCGGGGCGCAGCGCGTTCCGGATCAGATCCAACGATGCAGGCGAGGTGTTGGCCGCGGCGGGTCTGCTGCGGCAGGCGCGCGAGGGGGTCTTGGAGATGGTATTGACGCCTGCGCCGGAGCCGGGAAGCTATGACGGGGTGCTGGGGATAGATCAGATCAGGATCAAGGACGCCCCGGCGCTGGCGGCGCTCTTGAATACGATCAGCGTCGTGGGGCTGTTGGAGCAGTTTTCCGGCAAGGGTCTGCATTTCGGGCGGGTCGATGCGAAGTTCCGCCTGACGCCGAACCGGCTGATCCTGCTGGAAGGCAGTGCGGTCGGTGCCTCGGTCGGGATTTCGATGGATGGCTATTACACGATGGCGAACAAGCAGATGGACATGCAGGGTGTGGTGTCGCCGGTCTATTTGCTCAATGGGATCGGTGAGGCCTTTACCCGGCCCGGTGAGGGGCTTATCGGGGTGAACTACACGCTCAAGGGCGCCTCGACTGACCCGGTGGTGTCGGTCAATCCGCTTTCGGCGCTGGCACCGGGGTTTCTGCGCGAGTTGTTCCGCCGACCTGCGCCCACGGTGGGCACCGGACGGGCCGCGACCTCGGGGCAGATCAAGGGCGAAGCCGAGCGTGAGGCGCAGGACATTCACCAAAGACAGGACAGATGAAACTTTCAGATTTCGATTTTGACTTGCCCGAGGCGTTGATTGCGACGCGCCCCGCGAGGCCCCGACGCGCCGCACGGTTGCTGGTGGCGGAGGGTGCGGCGATCACCGATGCGGGGGTGGCCGACCTTGGGCGGTGGCTGCGGCCCGGTGACCGGCTGGTGCTGAACGACACGCGCGTGATCCCGGCGCGGCTGTCGGGGCTGCGCCATCGCTCTGGGGCGCAGGGGGACACGGCGGCAAAGATCGAGGTCACGCTGTTGGAGCCGGGGGCAGAGGGCACCTGGGGCGCGCTGATCAAGCCGCTCAAGAAGGTGAGCGTGGGCGAGGAAATCGTGTTCTCGGAGCGGTTATCGGCGGTGCTTGAGGCCAAGGAAGAGGGACAGGGGCGGCTGCGGTTCAACCTGCGTGCTGAGGATTTCGACGCGGCGCTGGCTGAGGCGGGGGCGATGCCGCTGCCGCCCTATATCGCCGCGCGCCGTCCGGCGGATGATCAGGACAAGGTGGATTATCAGACCGTTTGGGCGCGGGCGCCGGGGGCCGTGGCGGCGCCGACGGCCTCGTTGCATTTTGATGAGGCGCTCTTGGCGGAACTGGCGGCGATGGGGGTGGGGTTTACCCATGTCACGCTGCATGTGGGCGCGGGCACGTTTCTGCCGGTCAAGGTCGAGGATGTGACCTCGCATAAGATGCATGCCGAATGGGGCGAGGTGAGCGAAGAGGCCGCCGCAGAGATTGCCGCCACGCGCGCGGCGGGCGGTCGGATCATTCCGGTTGGCACCACTGCGCTGCGCTTGATCGAAACGGCGGCGCGGGCCACGGGCGAGATTGCTGCCTGGTCGGGGGATACGGATATCTTCATCTACCCCGGTTTCGAATTCCGCGTCACCGATGCGCTGATGACCAATTTCCATCTGCCGAAATCGACGTTGATGATGTTGGTGTCAGCGCTGATGGGGCAGGGCGTGATCGACCGAATTTATGCACATGCGGTAGCGAGGGGTTATCGCTTTTTCTCGTATGGGGACGCGTCGCTGTTGATCCCGGCGGCAAAGCCTGACAGGCGGGGCGCACAGGCGACAGAGTAAGTCGCCTTTGAAGTGCCGCTGATGCGGGCATCTGCTAGGTTGGCGAGAGAAGACGAAGGAGAGGCGTAATGTTTCAGGTGCTGTCGGGGGCATGGGCCCTTTTGTTGGGCATGATGCTGTTGCAGGTCGGAAATGGCATGCAAGGCACGCTTCTCGGGGTGCGTGGCGCGCTCGAAGGGTTTTCGACCTACGAGATGTCGGTGGTTATGTCGTCCTATTTCGTGGGGTTCCTGTTTGGCTCTCGGATGGCGCCTGAGATGATCCGTCGGGTCGGGCATGTGCGGGTGTTTGCCGCGCTGGGGTCGATGATTTCGGCGGTGCTGATCCTCTATCCGACGATTGCAGAGCCCTGGGCCTGGTCGATTGGCCGGGTGCTGATCGGATTCTGTTTCTCGGGGGTCTATGTGACCGCTGAAAGCTGGCTGAACAATTCCGCGACCAATGCGACGCGCGGCAAGGCGCTGTCGCTCTATATGATCGTGCAGATGATCGGCATCGTCTCGGCGCAGGGGTTGATGGTGCTGGCGGACCCGTCCGGCTATGTGCTGTTCGTCATCCCGTCGGTTCTGGTGTCGCTGGCCTTTGCGCCGATTCTGCTGTCGGTCAGCCCGACGCCCGCCTTTGGCACGACCAAGCCATTGTCGCTGCGGCAGATCATGAAAATCTCGCCGCTGGGCTGTGTCGGGATGCTGCTGACGGGGGGTGTCTTTGCCGCGCAATTCGGCATGGCGGCGGTCTATGGCGCCGAGGCGGGGCTGAGCGTGGGGCAGATTTCGGCCTTTGTCGCGTCGTTTTACGTGGCTGCCGTGGTGGCGCAATATCCGCTGGGCTGGCTGTCAGACCGGATGGACCGGCGCAAGCTGATTGCGGGCGTGTCGCTGGGAACGGGCATCGGGGCCGTGGTCGGCATGATGCTGGGCGATAATTACTGGTTCCTGTTGTTGGCCGGGTTCATCGTGGGGGGCACGTCGAACCCGCTCTATTCGCTGCTGATTGCCTATACGAACGATTTTCTCGAGCATGATGACATGGCGGCGGCGGCGGGCGGCATGGTGTTCATCAACGGGCTGGGCGCGATTGCAGGGCCGTTGATGGTGGGCTGGATGATGGGAGTCATGGGGCCGGGCGGCTATTTCCTCTATATCGCGGTGCTGATGTTCGCGATGGTGGCCTATGCGATTTATCGGATGACGCAGCGCAAGGCCCCGGCAGTGCGCGAAACCGACCGGTATATGCCGGTTTCGCCCTCTTCTTCGCCAATGGCGGTGGAGTTTGCGCAAGAATATGCCATTGAAACTGCGCAAGAGGCGAAACAGGATTGAAATTAAGTAAATATGTCCCTTCTGTAGTAATATGTTACTGTGAAAGCGGGCTAAATACCCGTTAACGTCATGAAACCATCATAGGACAATGAGGAGTCCCCCTATGGTTACACCCGACGACGTGTTGCGGTTCTGGCTGGATGAGATCGGGCCGGGGGGCTGGTACAAAACATCTGAGGCGCTGGACGCCACGGTGACGGAGCGGTTTGAGGCCGCTTGGGAGAATGCACGTGACGGGGCCTATGGTCTGTGGCTGACCTATCCGACCGGAATGTTGGCCTATGTGATCCTGACCGATCAGTTTCCGCGCAATATGTTCCGGGGCGAGGCGAAGGCCTTTGGCACCGATGCGCAGTCACTGGCGGCGGGCAAGGTCGCGATCAATCGCGGTTGGGATCTGCGGATTGATGAACCGGCGCGGCAATTCTTTTATCTGCCCTTGATGCATTCCGAGAACCTGTGTGATCAGGAGCGTTGCGTGCGGTTGATGTGCGAGCGGATGCCGCAGCACGGGGCTGAGAACCTGACACATGCACGGGCGCATCGCGAGGTGATCCGGCAGTTCGGGCGATTCCCCTATCGCAATGCGGCGCTGCAACGTCCGTCGACCGCGCTGGAGCGCGCCTTCGAGGCCGAGGGCGGTTATGGCGACACGCTGCGCCGGATCAAGCAGGCCGCCTGATCCGCGCCCCTCTCTGCGCTTTCAATTGCTCGAAAGACACGGATGGTGATTGTTTGTTCAATCGCTCAATCATGTCGCGTTGCGATGTGGTGGAAAATAGTTTAATGGCAAACTAAATTTTGAAAGGGAGGGCCGCATGGCATCGACGACCTATGACATGATCGTAATCGGGGCGGGTCCGGGCGGCTATGTGGCTGCGATCCGGGGCGCGCAACTGGGCCTCAAGGTGGCTATTGTCGAGCGCGAGCATATGGGGGGTATTTGTCTCAACTGGGGCTGTATCCCGACCAAGGCGATGCTGCGCTCCTCTGAGGTGTTCCATCTGATGCACCGGGCCAAGGAATTTGGCCTGAGTGCCGAGGGGATCGGCTATGATCTCGATGCGGTGGTCAAACGCTCGCGCGGGGTGGCCAAGCAGCTGAGCGGCGGCGTCGCGCATCTGATGAAGAAGAACAAGGTGACCGTTGTGATGGGGGCTGCGACCTTGCCTGCCAAGGGGAAGGTCAGCGTCAAGACCGACAAGGGCACCGAAGAGCTGGCGGCCAAGCATATCATTCTGGCTACCGGCGCGCGGGCGCGGGAATTGCCGGGGCTGGAGGCGGATGGCGATCTTGTGTGGACCTATAAGCACGCTCTGGTGCCACCTCGTATGCCCAAGAAGCTGTTGGTGATCGGGTCAGGTGCCATCGGGATCGAATTTGCCAGTTTCTACAATACGCTCGGGAGCGAGACCACGGTGGTCGAGGTGATGGAGCGCATCTTGCCGGTGGAAGATGCAGAGATTTCCGCCTTTGCCAAGAAGGCGTTTACCAAGCAGAAGATGAAGATCATGGAAAAGGCCATGGTCAAGCAATTGGACCGGGGCAAGGGTAAAGTCACCGCGCATATCGAGGTCGGTGGCAAGGTCGAGAAACACGAGTTCGACACGGTGATTTCCGCCGTGGGGATCGTGGGCAATGTCGAGGGTCTGGGGCTGGAGGCGCTGGGCGTCAAGATCGACCGGACGCATGTGGTGACGGATGAGTATTGCCGCACCGGCGTTGAGGGGCTCTATGCGATTGGTGATATCGCGGGCGCGCCGTGGCTGGCGCATAAGGCGAGCCATGAGGGCGTGATGGTGGCCGAGTTGATCGCGGGCGGGCATCCGCACCCCGTCAAACCCGAGAGCATCGCGGGCTGCACCTATTGTCATCCGCAGGTGGCGAGCGTGGGGCTGACCGAGGCCAAGGCCAAGGACGCGGGCTATAGCGTCAAGGTGGGCCGTTTCCCGTTCATCGGCAATGGCAAGGCGATTGCGCTGGGCGAGGCCGAGGGCATGGTCAAGACGGTGTTTGATGCCAAGACCGGCGAGCTGCTCGGTGCGCATATGATCGGGGCCGAGGTCACGGAATTGATTCAAGGCTATGTCGTGGGCCGTCAGTTGGAGACCACGGAAGAGGATCTGATGAACACGGTCTTTCCGCATCCGACGCTGAGCGAGATGATGCATGAGAGCGTGCTCGATGCCTATGATCGGGTGATCCACATCTGAGATTGTCCGGGCGGCATGAACATAGCAGGCGCGTCTGACAGGGGTCGGGCGCGCCTGTTGCATTTGGGGGGGCTGACCTTGGCCCCAAACGATAGACCGCGCGGTGCCCGTCCGCCGGGTGGGCGCTGCTCCAAAGTCGGCTGGCACTTTATGCCCGCCAAGTCTTTCCGTGTTTTCAGTGAGTTAAGACCTCGCAAAAGCGCCCGCCCGGTGGGGCGGACGGGCGCTGCGCGGCGGTGCCTGCGGCACCTTGAGTCCGCGCTTTGGCGCTTGGGACCAATGTCGGCAACAGGCAAATGGTTCCTGCCATAGCGATGGCGATATAGATGAGTTCAAGTTAGATATTTGCGCAGGGCGCTTGCTTGGCTAGGCTCGTGCATCAAGGGGAGGACCACAGGGATGCCGCAGAACGAGATCAAGCCGCTCGGGGTGCCGGAGATGGGCGCTGTCGGGTTTGACATGTTGGGTGAGGCGCTGCGCCGGGGGTGGGCGGATATGCGTCGCGCGCCGGGCTATGCGGTGATTTTCGCCGGTGTCTATGTGCTGATCGGCTGGGGGCTGGCCTGGATCACGCTGGTCACCGGCAAGAGCTATTGGTTGATCTTTGCCGCTGTGGGCTTTCCGTTGGTGGGGCCGTTCGCCGCTGTGGGGCTCTATGAGGTAAGCCATCGGCTGAGCGAGGGGCGGGCGCTGGTGGCCTCCGAGATTTTCGGGGTGATCGCGCATCAGAGGCGGCGGCAATTGCCGTCGATCTGCGCCATCATCATCATGGTGTTCCTGTTCTGGTTCTTCCTTGCGCATATGATATTCGCGCTGTTCATGGGGCTGTCGACGATGACCAATGTGTCTTCGTCTTTCGAGGTTTATTTCACGCCCGAGGGGATGAGCATGCTGGCGGTGGGAACAGCGGTGGGGGCCGTGTTTGCCCTTTTGCTCTATAGTCTGACGGTCGTGTCGTTGCCGCTGCTTTTGGACCGCGAGGTGGATTTTGTCACCGCGATGCTGACGAGCCTCACTGTTGTGACGGAGAATCTGCTGCCGATGCTGGCCTGGGGCGCGCTGGTGGCGGGGCTGACGTTTCTGGCGATGTTGCCTGCGTTTCTGGGGCTGTTCTTCGTGCTGCCGCTCTTGGGGCATGCGACGTGGCATTTGTACAAGCTGATGTGCGAGGCGGGGGGCGCTGCCCCCCGGACCCCCGCGAGTATTTGAGCCAAGAAAAGCGCGGTGCGTTATGCCTCGCGGCCATGGGCGACAAGGCGGGCGTGCAGGGATGCCGCCTCGGCCGCGCCTGCCTCAAGCGCAAAGACATAGGCATGGGTGAGGAAAAAGCAGGCGGCGTTGAGGTCGTTCGCCGTGTCGGCCGCCTGCGCATAGAGGGCGATCAGCGCTGCTTGATCGCCCGCCGCATGGGCGCGGATCATGGCGCTGTCGAGATCGCTCATTCCGCCGCCAGTGCCTGCGCGCGGTGCGCCTCGACGCGGCCCGCCACCCAAGCGTGGAAGCAATGCGTGGGGCTGTCCATCACCGGTGAGAAGCGCCCGCCGTCGAAATAGGTGGCGTGGCGACCGCGCTGCATGCCCTGAACGACAAAGATATCCTCCTCAAACACGGTTTTCCAAAGCTGGGTGTTGCGCATGCGCAGACCGTCATCGGCGTTGGGGACCGCGTAATAGAGGTGGATATGTTCGACCGTGCGCTCGGTGCCTTTGGGTTCGAGAATGATGGCAAAGGCATGGTCGCGGTGCACGCCCAAGAGGACATTGGGATAGGCCGCGATATATTCGGCCTGTTCATTCCATTTCGCGCCCACGTCGGCGAAATCGGGGAAGGTCTCGCCGTTCTCATTGGTGATCTGGCGATAGACCATGGTGCCCTGACCGGAATATTCGCCCGGTTTCTCGATGTGGTAGTGATCTTCGAGCCGAGAATAGCTGTTGAGGCCGGGGTGCACCCAAGGCAGGTGATAGCTCTCGCAGTAATTCTCGACTGCGAGTTTCCAGTTGGTTTGCACCTCAAGCGTAAAGCGGCTGTCGGGGCCGCCGTGATAGACCGGCAGATCGAACTCGCGCCAGCGGGCGATGAGATCGGCCATGGCCACCTCGAACGCCGGGGCGTCGCCCGAGACATTGATCCAGACCACATCGCGCCAGATATGGCTGCGAATCTCGGTCAGGCCCAACGCGTCGCGTTTGATGCTTTCGTGGGTGTTATGGCCCGGCCCGCCGACATGCGGGGTCGACACAAGCGCGCCCTTGGTCGAATAGCACCAGGAATGGTAGGGGCAGCGAATGGCGCCCTCGATCTTGCGTGGTTCCTCGACGAGGATCATGCCTCGGTGGCGGCAGATGTTCTGGAAAACGCGGACCTCGCCGTCCTTGTCGCGGATCAAGAGGAGCGGCATGCCGAGAAATTCCAGCGGCTTGGCGTCGCCGGGTTCCGGGACGTCGGCACCCACGGCAAGTCCTGCCCATTGGCTGAAGAGGAGTGCGTGCTTTTCCTCTGAAAACACAGCGGGGTCGATGTAATGGGCGTTGGGCAGGCCGTTGGCCTGCTCTACGGGCCTGCGGACATTCGACAGATCAGTCAGAGCGGGCATTTGGCGTCTCCGGGGTTGGGGCTGGCGCATAGTCTGCCAGAGCCCCGCGCCCTTACGCGCCTGTCTGCGACGCGGCGCGTCAATCCCGCGACAAGCCGGAGGTTGCGGCCCCGATCAGAGGCCGCGCGGTAGGGCGGCTACACCAGTGCGCGCCATTTCGACAAGGCCCAGAGGACGCATCAGTTCGGCGAAAGCGTCGATCTTTTCGGGCGCGCCCGTGATCTCGAAGACAAAGCTGGTGAGCGTGCTGTCGACCGCATTGGCGCGGAAGATGTCGGCCAAGCGTAGTGCCTCGACGCGTTTGTCGCCGCTGCCCTCGACCTTGAGCAGGGCCAATTCGCGCGCGACGCTGGGGCCTTCGACGGTCAGGTCATTGACCTTGTGGACGGGCACGATGCGGCCAAGCTGCGCCTTGATCTGTTCGATCACCTGCGGCGTGCCGGTGGTGACGATTGTAATGCGCGAGGTGTGGCCGGTGTGATCCACCTCGGCCACTGTCAGGCTGTCGATGTTGTAGCCTCGGCCCGAGAACAGGCCGATCACGCGGGCCAGAACGCCGGGTTCGTTATCGACCAGCACCGCGAGCGTATGGGTTTCCTGCTGATCCGAAAACGTCGGACGCAGGTTATAGGCGGAATGTTTGGACGAGCCTTTTTTGATTTGCAGAGCGGACATTATGCGGTTTCCTTGTTGATCGGGCGTGGTCGGTGGTGGGGCAGACCCCGCGTCACACCAGCACCGCGCCGCCCTCTTTGATGGCGTCCTTCGTGCTGGCCTCGCCCAAGAGCATCTTGTTATGCGGTTCGCCCGACGGGATCATCGGGAAGCAGTTTTCGTGCTTTTCGACGAGGCAGTCAAAGATCACCGGCCCGTCGTGGTTGAGCATCTCCATAATCGCGTCATCGAGATCGGCGGGCTCATGGCAGCGGATGCCCTTGGCCCCGAAGGCCTCTGCCAGTTTCACGAAATCAGGCAGGGATTCCGACCAGCTTGACGAATAGCGCTCGCCGTGCAGCAATTGCTGCCATTGGCGCACCATGCCGAGGCGTTCGTTGTTCAGGATAAACTGTTTGACGGGCAGGTGGTATTGCATCGCCGTGCCCATTTCCTGCATGTTCATCAGCCACGAGGCCTCGCCTGCGACATTGATCACGAGGGCCTCGGGGTGGGCAATCTGGACGCCGACGGAAGCCGGAAAACCGTAGCCCATGGTGCCAAGCCCACCGGAGGTCATCCAGCGGTTGGGATCGTTGAAGCCCAAGTATTGCGCCGCCCACATCTGATGCTGGCCCACTTCGGTGCAGATATAGCGGTCGTGATCCTTGGTCAGCGCCTCGAGCCGAGCGAGGGCGTATTGCGGTTTGATCACCTTGCCTTTTTGGGTGAATTTGAGGCAGTCGACCTTTTGCCATTCGGTGATGCGGTCCCACCATTTGGCGATGGCCTCGCGGTTGAGCTTGCCACCGCGCGCCTTCCACACATCGAGCACGTCTGCCAGAACATTGGCGATATCGCCGACGATCGGGATATCGGCGCGGATCACCTTGTTGATCGACGAGGGGTCGATGTCGATATGCGCCTTGATGCTGTCCGGGCTGAAGGCATCGAGCCGCCCGGTGATGCGGTCGTCAAAGCGCGCGCCGATGTTGATCATCAGGTCACAGCCATGCATCGCCATATTGGCCTCGTAGAGACCGTGCATGCCGAGCATGCCGAGCCAATGCGGGCCATTGGCCGGATAGGCGCCCAGCCCCATCAGGGTCGATGTGGTGGGAATGCCGGTGGCCTCAACCAGTTCGCGCAGGAGGCGTGTGGCCTCGGGCCCGGAGTTGATGACGCCGCCGCCGGTGTAGAAGACCGGACGCTTGGCCTTTTCGAGGGCGGCCACCAGATCGGTGATGCCTTCGATATCGCCTTTGACCTGCGGTTGGTAATGCGAGACCCGCGCCTGCTTGGGCGGGGTGTAGGTGGCCGAGGCGAATTGCACATCCTTGGGGATGTCGACCAGAACCGGGCCGGGGCGGCCAGTGGTCGCGACATGAAACGCCTGATGCAGCGTGTCGGCAAGGCGCGCGGTGTCGCTCACCAGCCAGTTGTGCTTGGTGCAGGGGCGGGTGATGCCGACGGTGTCGGCCTCTTGAAAGGCGTCATTGCCGATCATGAAGGTCGGCACCTGTCCGGTCAGAACCACAAGCGGAATGGAATCCATCAGCGCATCGGTGAGGCCAGTGACCGCGTTGGTGGCACCGGGGCCGGAGGTGACGAGCACCACGCCCGGTTTGCCGGTCGAGCGCGCATAGCCTTCGGCAGCATGCACGGCGGCCTGTTCGTGGCGCACGAGGATGTGGCGAATATCATTCTGCTGAAAGATCTCGTCATAGATGGGTAGCACGGCACCGCCGGGATACCCGAATACGACATCCACGCCCTGATCCTTGAGGGCCTGGACCACCATTCTCGCTCCGGTCATCTGACGTGTCATGTTTTCGTGCTCCGTATCTGACGTCAATTCAAGTCGCATAAAAAAGCCCCCGGTGGGAAACGGGGGCGCATGGGGGACCGATGAGGTTTCCGTTACCAGCCCATGCGCCATTTACCTACGATGTTTCCTAGTGTGGTCACGCGGGCGACTCCTATGCTGCGTGGCGGCGACATTAGGTCCGGGTGCAGAGAGCGTCAAGCCGATTTGGTGGATAAAATGTCGCAAACCGGGATGAAATCTTTGCATTTGTTGCGCGAAACTTGGTCTCGACGTTTGAATCGCGGAAATGACGGGTGTTGGCGGGGTGATTTGTGTGGGAATCGGCGTGGGCGTCCTGGCGTGGGGCCATGGAATTGATCTGGTTCCACATAGCTCGGGGTTTGGGGGTTGGCCGCCGATCTGCCAGCACGGATCAGAGCCGGACGCCTGTGCCCTGCAAAACCCCATGTTCCAGCGCATAGCGGGTCAGCCCGGCGGTCGAGGCGATGCCGAGTTTGCGTTTGATGTTCTTGCGATGTGTCTCGACGGTGCGCACCGAGATATCGAGCGCCTGCGCCACGTCCTTGTTGGATTTGCCTTGGGCCAGTTGCAAGAGGATCGTCTGTTCGCGGTTGGTGAGTTGTTCGCGCTCGGGGTTCTCGTAGGGTTCGAGCGAGCCTTTGGCCCCGGTGCAGAGATAGCGCTGGCCGGTCATCACCGCGTCGATGGCGCGCTTGATCTCGTCGGTGGGTACATCCTTGAGCACATAGCCTGCCGCACCGTGGCTGAGCGCCGAGGAGATGTATTCGGGGCTGTCATGCATGGTGAGGATCAGGATGCGGGTGTCGGGGCGCTTTTCGAGGATGATCTCGGCTGTGGTCAGCCCGCCCAGCCCAGGCATGTTGAGGTCAAGCAGGATCACATCGGGATCGAGCGCCTCGACCCGGTCAATGATCGCCTGTCCGTTGCACAGGCTGGCGAGGATTTCGATATCGTCATAGCTCTCGAGGATGGACTGGATGCCTTCGGCGACCATCGGGTGGTCGTCCACGATCACGATCCGGATGGGTTTGGGGCTCATGCGCGGGCCTTTTCCTTTGGGGTGGGGCGTTCTTGCGGGGGCAAAAGGTGGGTGAGGGGGACGGTTGCCTCAATGGCGGTGCCGGTCTTGGTTGAGATCACCGCTAAAGTGCCGTCCAGTTGTTCGACTCGTTCCTGCATGTTGCGCAGGCCGAGCCCGCCGCCGGGCGTGCCAGAGGGCTTGGCTTGATCAATGCCGCAACCATTGTCGGCGATCCTCAGGGTGGCGCCGCGGGCATGGCCGCGCACATCAATGGTGACGCGGGTCGCGCCGGAATGGCGTTCAATGTTGGTAAAGGCCTCTTGCGCCACGCGGTAGAGAGCGATCTTGGCCTCGTCATCCAGTCGGTTGCGAAACACCACGGTGCTGAACTCGGTTGCGATGCCGGTGCGCTTGCCGAAATCCTCCGCCAGCGTCTTGAGCGCCGGACCGAGGCCGAGGTCGTCCAGCACGGCGGGGCGCAGGTCGCGGCTGATGCGGCGGACCTCTTGAATGGCCCCCGAGAGGTGGGTGATGCCGCGTTCCAGCGTGTCGGCGGCGCGGGTGTCGCCCGCCGCCAGCCGCCGTTTGGCGGTGTCGAGGGCGTAGCGCACGCCGACGAGGATCTGGCTGATGCCGTCGTGCAATTCGCGTGCGACGCGGCCGCGCTCCTCTTCCTGTGCGTCAAACACGCGCTGGGTGAGTTTCTTGAGCTTGGCGTCGGCGAGGCGGCGTTCGCGGATATTGATAAAGAGGCCCGAGACGAAAACCAACAGCAGCGCTGCCAGCATTGCCGCGCCGATGTAGAAGAAGGTGCGCTCCACCCGCGCCTCGACCTTTTCGCGCGAGGCGGTGACGGTGGCCACCACATCGTCGATGAACACGCCGGTGCCCACCGCCCATCGCCAGTCTTGCAGCCCAATCACGTAGGTGACCATCTGCGCGCGCTCGCCGGTCGAGGGTTTGGGCCATTCGTAGCTGTGATAGCCGCCGCCCGTGCGGGCGAGGCGGATCAATTCATCGGTGATGGGTTGGCCGCCCTCATCCTCCAGCCCGGTCCAGTTGCGGCCGATGAGTTCGGTATGTCTTGGGCTGACAAGGTTGTTGCCGTCATAGTCGAACACAAAGAAATAGCCGTCCTGCCCATAGAGCATGCCTGCGAGGATCTGGCTGACCTGTTCCATGGCGCGTTCGTCGTTGGGCGCCGCGCGCCCGTAGATGTTCACAAAGGCGGTGCGGGCGATGGAGAGGTAATTCTTGAGTTCCGCGCGCTTGGCCTCGATCAGCTGCGCCTCGAGCGTTTCGATCTCGCGTTCCGCAAGTTGGCGCGATTGCAGCGTGACCACGACCGATATCGCCAGTGCCGTGAGGATCAGCGGCAGGGTGGCGATCAAAAAGAGCTTTTGGCCATAATTGAGCCGAATGTGGGCGAAGAGGCGGTTCATGGATCAGCGATAGGGCGAAATGCGCTTCATATCCAGTCTTTCGCGCGTCAATGCTCGGGCGTGTGCCAGTCGGCGGGCGGCACATGGCGGCGGCGCAGGCGCAGCGCGAGGCCCAAGGCCACGCCAACCCCGATGGCGACGGTCAGGTCGGCCAGCACGGTCAGCACCAGCGTGAGCAGCAAAAGCATCCGGTCCGAAGGACGGTCCGCCATATAGCTGCGCCATTTGTGCGGTTCGGACATGTTCCATGCAATCAGGATCAGCAGGCCCGCAAGGGCGGGCATGGCGAAATAGCCCGCCAAGGGGGCCGCGAGCAGCATCACGAGCAGGATCACCACGGCATGAAGGAGGCCCGCGACCGGGGTCTGAGCGCCTGCACGGACATTTGTGGCGGTACGGGCGATTGCCCCGGTGGCAGGTAGCCCGCCAAAGAGCGCGGAGCCGATATTGGCGACGCCATTGCCGATGACTTCGGCGTTGGGTTGCGATTTATCACCGATCATCCGGTCGGCCACCGCTGCCGACAAGAGCGATTCCACCCCCGCGAGAAAGGCGATGATGAGGGCAGAGGGCAGCAGGTCGATCATCCGATCAAGGTCGAGTGTGGGCAGGCTGGGCATGTTGGGCGTATTGGGCAGGGGGCCAAAGCGGGACAGGAGTGTGTCGACCGGCATTTGCCAGAGTGCCACGGCGGCTGAGGTCAGCCCCACCGCCACGATCAGCCCTGGATAACGCGGGGCCGCGCGGCGCAGACCGACGATCAGCACCATGGTCGCCAGCCCGATCACGAGCGCCTGAGGGTTAAAGGTGTCGCGGGCATGCCAGAGCACCTCGATCTTTTCGAGAAATTCGGCTGGCAGGTTTTCGGTGGTGAGGCCGAGAAAGTCCTTGACCTGACTGGTGGCGATGATGATGGCGATGCCGATGGTAAAGCCGTTGATCACCGCCTCGGGGATATGGCGCACGAGGCTGCCTGCGCGCAATCGACCCGCGATCACAAGGATTACACCGGCCATCAGCGTTGCAAGGATGAGCCCGTCCTGCCCGTGCTCGGCGATGACGCTGTAGACCACGACGATAAAGGCGCCGGTGGGTCCGCCGATCTGCACCCTGCTGCCGCCCAAGGCCGAGATCAGAAAGCCGCCGATGATGGCGGTGGTCAGTCCCGAGGCGGGGTCCGCACCCGAGGCAATCGCAATGGCGATGCTGAGCGGAAGCGCCACCATCGCCACGCTGATCCCGGCAAAAAGATCGGCGCGAAACAGCGCGGCGGTGTAGCCCGACAGAGTGGAGAGAATTTTGGGTTTCATGCGCGAATCTCAACACCCGCACCGATCCTGTTTCAAGCACAAAGCGCGGACTGCGTGCACAATTGCATGCAATGACCCCCGGCGAGGGGGCAAATCATCACGAAAAGTTTGAAATACCCCCCGGCTTCTACGCAGTAGTCGGTATTTGCAGATGCACAACCCGTCGCTAAGGTCGGCCCACTACAGAGATCCGGGTGTCGTCAGAGAGGTGGCGGCACTGTCATAATAATGGGGAGGAAAACCAAATGGATCGTCGCTCTTTTCTGAAGAATACCGCACTGGGTGGCGGGGCTGCTGTTGCGGCCTCGGCGCTGGCTGCACCGCTCTATGCGCAGGGTGTGCGCAATCTGACCATGGTCACCACATGGGGTCGGGGTCTGGCGGGGGTGTTTGACGCCGCACAGCGCGCCGCCGACAATATCAACGGCATGGCCGACGGCAGCATTGTGATCGACGTCAAGGGTGCCGGTGAATTGGTGGGTGCGTTCGAGGTGTTCGACGCGGTGACCGCCGGTCAGGCTGACATGTATCACGGGGCCGATTATTACTTTGTCGGTCAGCACCCGGCCTATGCGTTCTTTACCTCGGTGCCTTTCGGCATGACCGCGCAAGAGCTGGTGAATTGGTATTACCATGACGGTGGCGCTGGGTTCCATGACGAGCTTGGCCAGATCTTTGGTCTCAAATCCTTTCTTGCGGGCAACACGGGCGCGCAGGCGGGTGGCTGGTTCTCCAAGGAGATCGCAGGGCCGGAGGATTTCAACGGTCTCAAGTTCCGCATGCCCGGTCTTGGTGGCAAGGCGCTTGGCAAGTTGGGCGCATCGGTCCAGAACATTCCCGGCGCCGAAGTCTACCAGGCGTTGGCCTCGGGTGCGATTGACGGCACCGAGTGGATTGGCCCCTGGGCGGACGAAAAGGCCGGGTTCCAGGAAATCACCAAGTTCTACTACACCGCCGGTTTCCACGAGCCGGGTGCGGGCCTGTCGATCGGCATGAACCGCGAAGTGTTCGAGAGCCTGACGCCCGCGCAGCAAAAGATCGTCGAGATCGGCTGTGCCGAGACGCATCAGTGGAATCTGGCGCAGTTCCTGTCCAACAACTCGTCCGCGTTGCAGCGTTTGCAATCCAACGGCGTCAAAACGCTCGAATTCCCTGACAGCGTCTGGGATGCCTTTGGTCAGGCCTCGGATGCCGTGCATCAGGAGAACATGAGCGACGAGATCTACAAGCGCGTCTATGACAGCTACATGGCGTCGATGAAATCGTCTTCGGCCTGGATCAACAAGTCGGACGGTGCCTATACCGCACAGCGCGACCGCGTTCTGGGCTGATCCACGCGATACTGACAGCGACAGGCCCCGGTGCTCGGGGCCTGTCCGCATCGTATGATGGGCCGCGCGGACCCGCGTATCCGCGCATGAGGGGGACAAGATGCTGGACGCAGTTCTCTGGATTTTCCAGAATATCGGCATGGCCTTTTACAATCTGGCCTATGCCATCAGCCATCCCGCAAGCTGGCTGGATTGGTCCAACAAGGAAGCGATCATGCGGGTCGTCTATTATGGCGGTTCGGTCGAGTTCTTCTTTGTTGTGTTCGTGACCTTTCTGGTGCTCACCGGGGTGGGCCTGTGGAAAAACGGCTTTATGTGGGGCTGTGTGCGCGGGCTGGAGGGGTTGGCCAATACGGTCGGACGCTTTGCCGCCTGGGCGGGGCTTATCATGGTGTTCCAGCAGATCATCATTGTGTTCATCCAGCGTATCTTTGCCCGTCCCGATCTGGTGATCGGCTTCGGTATCCCGCTGCAATTCGACGTCAGTTGGTATTCCGAAGAGCTCAAGCTCTATAACGCGCTGATTGTCACGCTCTGTGCCACCTATACGTTTGTTCAGGGCGGCCATGTGCGGGTGGACCTGATCTATGCGCCCGTCAGCCATTCCGCCAAGAAGGTGATCGACATGGCGGGCAGTCTCATTTTCATGATGCCGATGGCGGTGCTGACCTGGATGTATGGCTGGTTCTTCATGTGGCGGCATCTAATCGTGCCGAACCCTTCGGCCAGTGAGCCGCTGGACCGGCTGTTGATGAAATCCCGTGCCCTGCGCTGGAATGTGGAAACCATCGGGTTCAGCCCCAACGGGTTCAACGGTTATTTCCTGTTCAAGGTGTTGTTGGTGCTCTTTGCGGGCATGGTGTTCCTGCATGCGATGGCGTTTTTCTGGCGATCATATCTGGAATACAAGGAAGGCCCCGACAGTCTGGGCAAATACCTCGACCGCGACACGCTGGGCGAGGGTGAAGAAGCCTTTGAAGGCACACATTAAAGGGGCAGGGACCAATGTTATTCGGACTGGACGGGGTCGAGATCGGGCTGATCATCGTATTTCTGTGCCTCTTTGGAGGTATTCTATCGGGCTTTCCTGTGGCCTTTGCCATTGGCGGGGCGGGGATTGTGGCGTTTGGCATCATTGCCGGGCTCGACAGCGCGGGGCTGCTTATCCATCAGGCCATCGACACGTCGAGCGAGGCGTATAGTGCCATCGTGGCCAGTGGTGTGCGGCCCGACGCCGTGTCAGTTTTCCGGTATCCGGATTTGCCGCGCGCGGCGCAGCCGGTGTTTCCGCTGGGCTGGGAAGTGGCGCTGGATCGCAACGTGTCTTTCCTTGTGAACCGGATCAACGAGCGCGTTCTGGCGGGGGCGTCCATCGAGACATTGTTGGCGGTTCTGATGTTCGTGATGATGGGGATCACGCTGGAACGCTCCAAGATCGCGAATGATCTCTTGACCACCATGGCGCGGGTCTTTGGCCCGCTGCCGGGCGGTCTTGCGGTGTCGGTCGTGGTGGTGGGCACCTTTCTTGCGGCCTCGACCGGGATCGTGGGGGCGACCGTGGTGACGATGGGCCTGTTGAGCCTGCCCACGATGCTGCGCGCGGGCTATAGCCCGCAATTGGCGACGGGGGTCATCGCGGCGTCGGGCACCTTGGGGCAGATCATTCCGCCCTCGATTGTCATCGTGCTCTTGGGCACGCTGGCAGGCGATCTCTATTCGGTGGCACAGGAGAACCGGGCGCTGTCGGCGGGATGCACCGATGCGCTGACCTATCTGGGTGAGCCTGCGGTGGTGTCTGTGGGCACGCTCTTTCAGGCGGCGCTCTTGCCGGGGATATTGCTGGCGGTGCTCTATGGGCTCTATGCCTTTGGCTATGCGCTGGTGAACCCGTCCAAGGCACCGGCCGTTCAGGTCGCCGGTGGCACGCGCGGCGAGGTGATCACCCGTGGCGAGGGGTTCACATGGTTCCTCGGTGTGCCGGTGGCCGTGATTGCCGGGGTGATGCTGCTCTCGACGCTGGGTGTGGTTGGCAGTCAGGGCCTGATTGTCGACAGTTTCAGCGATCAGGGCGAGTCCGCGTCCTTGCGCACCAATGTGAGCCCCGACTGTCAGGCGGCGATGATCGAATTGCACGGTCAATCGAAATGGGATGCGGCGGTGGCAGAGCAACAGGGGATTGACGCCGCCGGTGGCGTGACCGCGAGCGTGCGCCTGACGCCCGAGGAAATCGCCGCGCTGCGCGTCCAGAAAGAGGCGGATGCCGCCCCTATCGGCACGGGCGTGGCGACATTGATGGTGATGTTCGCCCTCACCTTGGCGGTGGGCCGGGGCGTGGCGCCGTCGGCCAATCCGGCACCGCTCTTGATCGGGGCGTTCGGAATCCTGCTTGGACTTTTGGTGGATATCACACTCATCCGACCGTCGACCTCAGCGGGGGTTACGGTGCTTTTGTTGCTCATCCCGCTGGCGATGGCCTGTTATGGCTGTGCTCATGGTGCGGTGCGGATGGCCAAGAACGAGCTCATCCGTGTGGTCTTTCCGCCGCTGGTGCTGATCGTGGCGGTGCTGGGGTCGATCCTGGGCGGGATCACCAACCCGACCCCGGCGGCGGCGCTGGGGGCAGGGGGGGCCATCATGCTCGCGGCCTATCGCAAGCTGCGTGATCAGGACCGGTCGCCCAAGATCATCATTCTGGCCACGCTGGCGGTGGTGCTGTCGATCCTGATCGGCATCAACTTTGACCTCCGGATCAATCAGGGCGGGGTCAGCTTTGAATCCTGGGTGGCGTTCTTCTTTGCCTATGCCGCCTATCTCTATGCGGTGTTCGGGCTCTTGTTCGCGTGCTGGGTGCTTTATACCGGTGGAGTGCTGAGCCCGGTGGTGCGCGAGACGGCCAAGGTCACGAGCATGGTCTTTACCATCCTGATCGGTTCGCAACTCTTGAACCTCGTGGTGATCTCATTTGGGGGCGAGCATTACATTCAGGAATTCCTCAAGAGCTTTGACAATGAGCTCAAGGTCTTTCTGATCGTGATGCTGGTGCTCTTCATCCTTGGCTTCGTGCTCGATTTTCTCGAGATCATCTATATCGTGATCCCCATCGTGGGGCCGGTGATCTATGGCGGTACCTTTGATCCGAAATGGGTGACGATCATGATTGCGGTCAATTTGCAGACCTCCTTTCTGACGCCGCCCTTTGGTTTTGCGCTGTTTTATCTGCGCGGGGTGGCACCGAAGGAGGTCACGACGGGGCATATCTATCGCGGTGTGGTCCCCTTCGTGCTGATCCAAGTCGGGGCGCTTGGCCTTCTGTGGTTCTTTCCGACGATTGTCACGATTGTGCCAGCGTTGATGGCGAACTGACGCCCAGACCGATGCGCGCCGGGCGCAGGTGGGTTTTGACAGGTGTGGCCGCGCAGGGCCGCACCTGTCAAACCGGTCACGGTTGCCTGGGATGAGGGTTTTGGGGGCGGATGAAACTGATCCTCGAAACAGTCGAAATTTAGCCTTGTAACTCTCCCACATGGGCGGCTATACGCGTCGGCGGAGCTGTGGCCGAGTGGTCGAAGGCGCTCCCCTGCTAAGGGAGTAGGCCCGGAAGGGTCTCGTGGGTTCGAATCCCATCGGCTCCGCCACTTGCCCTTGAGAAACGTTTCTCCCGATCCGGCTTCGGCCGGATTTTTCCGTTGTTTTCGAGGGTTATGCGGGAAGGGCTGAGCACTGCGCCTATTGCGATGGGGGTCAAAAGCGTTCTCTCCGGGGCCGTATTCTCTGAAGCTGATGACTGCGCCGATTTGGTGAATTCTTTGCAAGCTTCTGACATGTCTTGTTTTTTTGTCAGACGTAGTTGAGCACTTCGACGTCAGTGGCGTTCCCCAAAAGGGACTGAAATCGAACTTCCGCTGGCTCAGGTCAGTCGGACGCTGGCAATGGTGATATGCCAAGATCCTTCAGAAAGGCGTTGTGCTTCGCTGTTGGGTTCTAAGCCGGGCGAGGCGGGGTGGTGTGTCCGCCGGTTGTGCCGTACAGCGCGGAGTTTCGGCCGCGGGCGGCTGACGAACTGGCGCTGTTACCGGAGCGGTTAGTGGTCGTCGAAATGGTGGGCGATTATCCGGTGATGCGGGGGCAGGCGCGCGGGTTTGGCGGACCCTGATCGTGAGGCGCGGAACCCGGTTGCGCCAAGGGCTTCTCGAACCTGATGTGTGGACCGGCAAGGTTAAAACTGATGCCTTGGAGCCATTGAGGGCGAAGTGCGCGGAAATCCATCGAGACTCGCGGGAGTGTCCTAAACTCTGTGTATCTGGTCTGGCCCATGCGGGTTTCAGATACGGTCACGCATGACAGCCCTCTGGCCCCATTATCCGGCGGATGTCGGCCTGGTGTTTCCCGAGGCCGGGCGCGGGCGGCGCCGCAAATATCACCTCCCCGACCGCGTTGCCGTTTCCGCCGAACAGATGCTGGGGGACGAGAAATGGCGGAAGGTCAGCTGGAGGCGAGGGACCAAAGGCAGGTTAAATTGCCAGTTCGCGGCAATCCGTGTCCACATCGCCGATGGCCACCGGCATCGCATGGCAGATGGCCGTGTGCAAGCCATGCCCGGTGACGAGGAGGTTTGGCTGATCGGCGAACGCCGGGCGAGCGGCGAACGGAAATACTACGCCTCGAACCTGCCAGCCGATACCAGCCTCAAGGCGCTTGCCGCCGCCGTCAAGGCCCGATGGGTCTGCGAACAGGCGCATCAACAACTCAAGGAGGAGCTTGGTCTCGACCATTTCGAGGGGCGGTCCTGGACGGGTCTTCACCGACACGCGCTGATGACGATGATCGCCTACGCCTTCCTGCAATCCCGTCGCCTCAAGGCCGCGGGACGGGAAAAAAAGAGTCCCCGGACCACCCCCGCAACCAACCATGCCAGCCGTCAGGCAAGCCATCCTCAACGCCTTCGCCAGACCTCCACCACGACGCTGCCCTCATTGTGAAAAGCTCATCGCAGAACGTACAAAAGAAAATCTGCCAAAGTAGTGCTAGACGTTCTCGACCGGCTTCAGCTCGGTCTCTGATCACGGAAAGTCGATCGTGCCTCGGGCGAAGTGCTCCAGGTAGTCGGAAAAGGCATCGGACGCCTCTTCCGCCGCCGCCGGATCCTCACCGGCAATCGCCAGGGCGATTCGGCTGTGGAACATCGCGGTGGCGGCGAAATCGGACCGGTCCGATTGGTGCGCAAACCAGAACCGCCGCGCCAGGGAATCTAGCGGGTCCATAGCGTCGCAGGCGAACGGGTTATGGGTGCATGCCGCCAGGAGGTTGTGGAAATCCTTGTCCGCGGAGACCAGGACCTCCTGGCTGTTCTCGCGCACGGCGCGCTGGAATTCCTCTGCGACGGCGCGCATCGCGGCCCGCTGCTCGGCTCGGGCGCGCTCGGCACCGACCCTCGCCACAAAGCGAGAGATCTCACGGCGAATCTCCAGGACCCGCAGCTGCTGGCCGACATCGACATCGGTCACCACGATGCCGCGGCGGGGAAGGATGTTGACGAGCCCCTCGCGCGCGAGGCGCTGCAGAGCCGCTCCGACGGGCGTGCGACTCACGCCGAGACGCTTTCCGAGCTCGGACTCGGACAGCAGGGCGCCCGGCTCGAGTTCGAGGGTGACGATCATCTCCTCGAGCCTGCGGTACACCTTATCGACGAGCGTGTTCGAGGGAATGGGCCTGCCGACGCCCTGCAGATCGTTCCGGCGCATATCCACGCGAGACGTTCCGTTCTTCCGTATATCCACGCGAGACGTTCCTTTCTTCGTGCTCTCGCCCTGCGCGGAGCGGCCACTTCGAGCGCAGGCCCGACGAGCGAGCGGCGCCGAGCTGATTCGGACGGGCTCCTGTCCGAGAACCGCGCTGAACCAGTTGAGACCAAAGATATATGCCGGCGTCTGGCCCATGTCAAATTTCAACTAGGATTCCTATTGCATCCCATTAGTATACCTGATATTGTGGCGCTGAGGCTCCGGCACAAGGCGCCGGATCGATGGCAATTCAGCGAAAGAGGAGACGCCCATGCCCGAAAAATCGCATGACACCCGCTGGGACACCTACTGGAGGAAGATGGAGGAGGATCCAGACTTCAGGCTATGCAAGCGCGAGGCTCGCCTCGGTGCGCTCACCGGCACGGCATTCTTCGGCTACGTCGTCATCGTCATCTACTTCCTTGGCTTCCGGCGGCAGCCGGACGAGTACAAGATGATTCTGGGGATGCCCGACTGGCTCGTCCTCGGACAGTTCCTGCCGACGGCCGTTCTGGTCGTCGTCGTGTTCGTCTTCGCTAAGCGCGTGATGAAGCCGCTCGCCGAGGAGACCCAGGCCGAGCGCCCCGCGATGCGAACTGAGGCCAGCGACGTGTCTGACACGCCGGCTTCGCTCCCCCCCGCGCGCCAGACCTAGTCCGAGCCCCGTCGGAAATCCTGCAGAGAGAGAGAATCCCATGAACCTTACGGCACAGAACCTGGCTGTCCTCATACCGTTCCTAGTCTACATCGCCGCCGTCGTCGGCCTCGCCGTCTGGGCGCGGCGAAGAACGGCGCGCAATATCGCTGGGGGAAGCGATTTCGAGACCGAGTACTACGTGAGCGGGCGCCAGGAGGGCGCGACCGTGACGATGTTTACCTTCGTCGCGACGGCTGCGAGCGCCGGTGCCTTCATCGGCGTCCCCGCCCTCGGCTATGTAAACGGCTACGGAATCCTCGGCTTCATCGCGCCGCTCATCTTCATGACCTTTCTCTGCATGGTGATCCTCGCCAAGCGGGTGAGCCAGATCGCGCGACGAACGGGCGCCATCACCTTGCTCGACATCCTGAAGTCGCGCTACCAGAGCCCCTGGGTGGTCGTGACCGGCGCCATCGCGATCATCGTCTTCTACATCGCATACATGGTGGCCCAAGCCGTCGCGGGAGCGCTCCTTCTGTCCACGGTCACAGGCCTCCCCTACGTCGCGTGCCTGACGCTCTTTATGGCGACCGTCGCACTTTACACCGCTTTCGGCGGCTTTCGGGCGGTCGCCTATACGGACACGCTCCAAGGCTTCTGGATGGCGGCCGGTATCCTCATCCTGATTCCCGCGGTCATCGTCGCGGGAGGGGGCGTTCCGAACATCACGCAGTCGATGTACGAGATCGATCCAGAGCTCCTGGCGCCCTGGGGGGCGGCCGGCATTCTGCCCGGCGTGGCGATGCTGATGTCGGCCTGGGTTCTGTGGCCGGTGGGCTCGATGGCGCAGCCCGCTCAAGCGGTGCGTTACTTCATGTTCCGGGACTCGAATGCGGCGCACAATGTGCTGATTTGGGGCACGCTGGTGAGCGTGCTATTCTTCACCGTAATCATGCTGGCGGGCATCTGGTCTCGACCGATCCTGGGAGATATCCCGCAGGCTGACCGCGCCATTCCGACCCTGATCATCTCGGTGCTGCCGCTGTGGATCGCCGGTCTGATCCTGGCCGCGCCGTTCGCCGCGATCATGTCCTCGGTCGACAGCTATCTCCTGGTCGCCACCTCCTCACTGATCCGCGACCTGTTCAAGAACTACGTCAGGTCGGACCTTCCGAAGAAGGTGATGACGACAGCGAGCATCACCGTCACGGTGCTGCTCGGCGCGACGGTGTTCCTGCTCTCGCTGCAGCCGCCGAAGTTCCTGGGCATGATCGTCGTCTATTCCTGGGCGGGTCTGGCGGCCGCCTTCCTGGTGCCTTTCGTCGCGGCAATCTATTGGAAGCGGGCCACCACCGCCGGGGGCATCGCCTCGTTGGTCGGCGGGTTCCTCACCTATCTGGTCGTGGATTTGACCCTGAAGCATCCGCTCGGCATCCACACCGTCGTCTGGGCCTTGGCTGCGTCGGTAGTCGGCATGGTGCTGGCGAGCCTCCTGACCCGGCCATCCAGCCGCGACGTGCTCGACGTGTTCTACGGCGTGCCGGCCTATCTGAAGCGCAGATAGGCAGCGGCTCGAGTTCAGGAAACAGGGCCCCGGGTGCGACGCCGCCCCGGGCTTTCAGAAAACCGGCAAGGATAGATAAGATGCTCAACCGCCCGCAAGTCATAATCTTCGACGTCAACGAGACGCTGTTTTCCCTCGATGCAATCGGAGATCGGTTCGCAGAGGCCGGGCTCCCGGCCGAGAATGTCCAGCTCTGGTTCGCCCGGGTGCTGCGCGAGGCCTTCGCACTCGGCTGCCTCGACGCGCGCCGGCCCTTCCGGGAGATCGGCCGCGTCGAGCTTGAAGGCCTGTTAAGCGCGCACGGGGTTGCCGATATCGAGTCGACGGCAAAGCACATTTTCGATGGCTTCGAGCACCTCGATCCGTATCCGGAGGTCCCGGCGACGTTCGAGATGCTCCGGGCAGCCGGTGTGCGGATCGCCACGCTGACGAACGGGCATGCCGAGGTGACGGAGCGCCTTCTCAAGCGCAGTGGCCTCGACGGCTACGTCGAGCGCTGCCTCTCGGTTGACAACGCCGCCCGATGGAAGCCGTTCCCGGAGCCGTATCGTTTCGCCCTCGACGTCTGCGGCGTCGCTGGCTCCGAGGCCGCCATGGTCGCCGTGCACTCCTGGGATCTCGCCGGCGCGAAACGAGCCGGGCTGACGACCGGCTACGCCTCGCGGCTCGAGGGTGGATTCATTCCGTTCTACCCGGAGCCGGATGTCGCTGGCGCCGATCTCGTGGCGGTCGCGGAAGGCCTGCTGGCGTTCGGACGCGACCCCGCCCGCGCAGACGCACGCGCGGAGATGAGCTGAACCATGTTCAGGCTGATCAGCGCCACCAGCAGCCCCTACGCCCGTAAAGTTCGGATCGCCCTGACCGAAAAGGCTCTGCCGTTCGAGCTGATCACCGAGGTGCCCTGGCACAACACGACGCAAACGCCGAAGTATAACCCACTCGAGAAGCTCCCCGTCCTGCTGACGCCGGACGGGGACAGCATCTACGAGTCGAGCTACATCCTCCAATATCTGGAGCTGAAATACCCGGATCCGCCGCTTCTCCCGCCGGATATCGACGGTCTCCTCGCGGCACGCAAGCTGGAGGTTCTATGCGACGGTATCTGTGACGCCTTCGTGCTGATCTTTTTCGAGCGCATGCGTGAGAATGGCCGAAGTGCCGTTTGGCTGGAGCGGCAGCAGCGTAAGATCGATAACGGGCTGGAGGAACTGGCCCGGCTGATCGGGCCGAGGCGTTGGGCGGTCGGCGATCAGCTCGGGCTCGGCGACATAGCCACGGGAACCCTTCTCGCCTATTTCGACATCCGGAACCCGGCGCTCGATTGGCGGAAGCGGCACCCCAACTTGGCTGCCTATTGCGATCGGCTCGCGCAACACCCATCCTTCCGATCGAGCGTTCCGGTCCCGCAGGTCATTAACGAAAAGGTCGTATAGCTGCGGTCCCCGCCCAATCTATGGCGTCACGCGACGGTAACGCCGAGAAAGACGCTCGCCTTTGGGGGATCGAATGGCTCCGATCTTGCCCGTCTCGTAGTGCCCGGGAGATGCATTGTCGGCGAGATGCGCTGGAAAAGGACTGCTGGTCGGCGACGCGTCGGGGCGTGAGATGCTCAACTGAGTTCCTCGTGCAGCTATCGAGGTCGGAACGCCAGCCTCCAATGTGGAGCGAATCAGAGGAACGTGCCGCTCAAGCTGTCAATCGGCGCGCAAAGTCGCCTACCGAATGTCGCACTAGCGCACTAGCGGGGTCACGGATCAGCTACCCTGTAGCATCTGCATCCCACAGTAATCGCTGTTGTTCCCAATCAAAAGGAAACGGTTCAAGCAACCGCGCCAGCGTCACCTCCGGCCCGTGCGTCCCGTCCAGGATCGCCTCAACGATATCCGGTGCCAGCAGGCTCATCCGCAGGACGCGCGTCATATAGGAGGGCGCCAGCTTTTCATGCGTGGCAAGTTCCGCGATGGTGGCGAACTCGCCGGACTCCAGCATCTTCTTCCAGCGAAAGGCACGCGCCAGCGCCTTGACCAGGGTGCTGTCCACGCTGCGTTTCAGGGCAGGAGTACCGGTTGGCAGCTGGATTTCCTTTCGCCCGCCGCGCTTCATCAGGCGGAACGGGACCTGCAGGGTCACGGTCTCCGGCGTCGGCGTCGCGCGGGTCATGCCGCCACCTCGCTATCGCCCGCCAGCATTTCCCGCGCCAGCCCCGCGAGCCCATCGATACGCAGCCGGACGTTCAGGCCTTCCGTACCAATGTCGATCCGCTCGACCAGAAGTCCGACAATGCGGGCCTGCTCGGCCGGAAAAAGTTCGTCCCACAGTGGATCCAGCTGGGTCAGTGCCTCGCGAGCATCGGCCTCGGTGATGTCGGCGGCGTGAGCGCGGGCGGCCTTCCATGTCCCTGCCACGATCTCTGGCTGGCGGAGCACGGCGCGGAGTTGGTCTATCACGGCGGCCTCGATCTCACCCGCAGGCACGCGGCCGACCGGGCACGCCCCAGCGCCATGCTTCAGCACCGTCTGGCTCACATAGTAACGGTAGAGCCTATCGCCCTTGCGGGTGTGCGTTGGCGAGAACGCTGCGCTGTCTGGCCCGAACAACAGCCCCTTCAGCAGCGCGGGCGTTTCGGCGCGTGTGCGGGCTGCACGCTTGCGCGGGCTCTCCTGCAGGATCGCATGGACACGGTCCCACGTCTGGCGGTCGATGATGGCGTCGTGCTCGCCGGGATAGCTGTCGCCCTTGTGGACCGCCTCGCCGATGTAGGCGCGGTTGCTGAGCATGCGGTAGATGTATTTCTTGTCGATCCGGTTGCCGCGCGGCGTCCGGATTCCGCGCGTGCCAACCTCCCGCGCCAGTTCCGTGCAGGACCCGATCTCGAGGAAGCGCGCGAAGATCCAGCGCACATGCGCAGCGGTTTCTTCGTCGACCACCAGCTTCCGGTTCTCGACGCGGTAACCGTATGGTGGCACCCCGCCCATCCACATGCCCTTCTTCCGGCTGGCGGCGACCTTGTCGCGGATCCGCTCGGCCGTCACCTCGCGCTCGAACTGTGCGAAGGACAGCAGGATGTTCAGCGTCAGCCGCCCCATGGAGGTGGTGGTGTTGAACGACTGCGTGACCGAGACGAACGTCACACTGTTCCGGTCGAACACCTCGACCAGCTTGGCGAAATCCGCCAGCGAGCGGCTGAGGCGGTCGATCTTGTAGACCACCACAACATCGACCAGCCCGTCCTCGATATCCTCCAGCAGCCGCTTCAGGCCGGGCCGTTCCAGCGTGCCGCCGGAAATCCCGCCGTCGTCATACTGATCGCGGACTAGCACCCAGCCCTCAGACCGCTGGCTGGCGATGTAAGCCTCGCAGGCCTCGCGCTGGGCGTGGAGCGAGTTGAACTCCTGCTCCAGCCCTTCCTCGGAGGATTTGCGGGTGTAGACGGCACACCGCAGCTTGCGGACAACCTTCGATTTTTCGGGGGGATTGGTCATGTCCGCCCCCTGTGGTTCTTGAGGCCGAAGAAGGTCCATCCGTTCCAGCGGGTGCCGGTGATGGCGCGCGCAATAGCCGACAGCGACTTGTAGGGTCGCCCCTGCCACTCGAAGCCATCGGCGGTGACGGTGACGATCTGCTCGACGCCCTGCCATTCGCGCAGCAGCCGCGTGCCGGTGATCGGGCGTTCGCGATCGGCGCGGATGCTGCGCTTCTTGCTGTCGCCGCCGTCCAGTTCCTCGCCCAGCCGCTCAAGGCGCCGGATCGTCTCCGGCTTCAGCCCGCCATAGGCGAGTTCCTGGATGCGATAAGCGATGCGGCTTTCGAGATAGCGGCGGTTGAACGGCGGCGGCTCGCTGTCGAACAGGTCGCGCCACTGTTGCTTCAGGTCGGGCGTCGGCGTGGTCTTCAACGCGGCCAAGCGCGCGGGGATGGGATCGGGCTTGTTCATGCATTTCTCCGGTGAGTTGGAGTTGCATGACGGCATTGGTCGGGCGGATAGTGTAGGCAACGTTCTCCAGTATTGTCAGATACTTCGTCCCCATCGCGCATCCGCAGCCGAACCAGCCCTAGCGCCAGCAGGCCGCACAGTTCAGCGCGGCGTTCGGCGGCGGTCATCTGGTCGGGAGGTAGCGGATTGGGGCGGTTCATGTCTCGGTGGCCGTGTTTGATGGTGTGCTACCGATCAAAAGCCACCCAGCCGTCCGGGGTGAGACATCTCAGCGGAACGGGATGCGGAAATGCGAACAGGGAGAGAACATCAGGGCTTGCCGATCACGGATTTGTCCACGATTATCGCAGGTTGAATCAATCGAGAGCAGTAGTTCATTGAGGTGAGTTCATGGCGCGCAAAGCATCCCCGATCGGTCCGCATGTTCTGGCGCTGATCGAGGATGCGCGCGTCGACCTCGCCCGAGCTGCCCTTGCCGTGCGCGAGGGCGACAATGAGCCGGAATTCAAGCTGCCTGAGGACGTTCCGGACCTCGCCGACGAAGAAGCGGTCGAGGCGTTTCGGCAAGCACTTGTCGAGACGCTGTCGGATTTCGACCGCGATGACCTGCGACCTGCGGAGCAGCGATCACGAAGGATCCGGGCCCTCGCTGAGAAAAAGGGCGTCACCTCGCTCACCACCATTGTCGAGCAACAACTCGATGAGACACGGTCGCAGGAGTTTCACCGGCAGCCAGATGAGCTCTGCAGAAGCATCTGGGCATATCTCCATGAACGAGAAACCTTCGAGGATGCGGAGAGCTTTCACTTCGCCCGACAGTTCCGCGATCACGGCAAGCTCTACGACGCCTTCGAGGTCGAACTGGAGAACCAGGTAGCCCTCGACGCGGCGGCCATCGACGAAAAGGCGCTGGCGTCCAAGATCAAGGGCATGCTCGAGCTGAAGCCCGAGATATCCTGCACGGTCAAAGCGCTCGATCTGCCTGCCACCGATACGCACCCTGCGTCCATCATGCTGATCGTCCGGCACGGTGGCCCGCTTTCGAGCGTCTACGATCACCGGCAAGACGGACGGCGGGGAACCATCTACTACCGCCCGCCGAACGAGGCGACGTTGATCTACACGCCCTCGATGCGGCAGATCGAGGTCTGCGCGGACAGCCCCGTGGTGCGCCAGACGGTCAGCGACTCCTTCGCCGAAGTTGCGCTCGGTCACGACATCTCCCAGAAGCCGCTGACCTGGAAGCGTTATAATCTTTCGCGCTTCCGCTCTTCGCTTCTCCTGCAGCCCCCTGAGATCGAAGGGTACGCGTTCGAGTTCGCGCGCGTCATCGAAGCCGAGATCCGGCTGGGAACCTGGCGCCGCAAGCTTCAGCTCAAGGTGACGGTCGACGATGATATCCAGGAGGTTGCCGACCGGTATCTCGGGGCGCGGAACATCTTTCGGCGCGCCGAAGCGTTCAGCCGGATCACCATCGCGGTGGCCTACAACCTGATCGGCGATGAGAAGCAGCGGACGCTAAATATCACGATTGCGGGCACGAAGAGCTGCAACCTGCAGAGCAAGCCCGATCCGGAAGAACGCAGCCTCGGCTTCGCGCTGCTCAAGGAATGGGGAATCCTGAGCGCGTTCAGGCAAATCGCGCATGATGACCTTCGCGCGATATTTCCCCAGCTTGTTCAACTCCACGATCGCATCGAGGACGAGGTCAGCGGAAGTTATCTGCTGGAACTCGGGCTTGAACCGAAGCGTCTCATCGAAGGCGGCCTGCTCGAGCGCCGCGACCGTCAGGACGTGGTTCTCATCGAGGACGACGACGTCGACGGTGAAGGCGCCGTCAAGCCGTCGGCGACCGAAGGCATGATCCACGCTGTCGGTCCTTTCGGCGAAGATGTCGGCAAGCGCCCCGCGTCGGATGTCGAGATGTTCGCGGTCAACGCTCAGTGGCTTCACGAGACGCTCATGCGCCTGATGAAGCCGCTGCTGAGCAAGCGGGCGGCGCAGATCCTGGACCCGGACCTGACCCTCGTCGGCGCGATCCAGATCGATGAGGCAGATGTGCCCGTCTATTTCGCCCGACGGCTCAATGATCCGAAAGCGGCGCAGAGACTGGATCTGATGTTGCGCGCGCGGGGCACCGCTGGGGTTGGCATCGTCTTCGCTGCGAGCGAGGAGATGCCGTCACATCTTGGGCCTAACGTCGTCATGCCGCTGCTGTCCCATCTCGCATCGGCGGACGAGAAAATGCTGTTCGCGCGCGACGGAATAGAACTCGCGTACCGAGACGGTCTTTCACTCGCACGCGGGGGCGTGTCCCCGCGGGTGGTTCGGACAGGTAAGCAGTCCGGCACGCTGTTCATTCCTGGCAGGGAGCCGCTTCACCTCGCTGGGAACGATCAACTTACGATCTTCGAGCGCCTGGTGGTCGCAGCCGCGAAAGGCAGTCCCGATGTTCAGGTAAAGGCGCTGATGGAAGGCTTCGAGTCCAGAAGCCCCCAGCAGGCGTTCCGGAAGGAGACCTGGGACAGCATCCGGGATGTCTATATCGGCAAGGGTGCGAAGAACGGATATTGGCGACTGCTACTCACTGCGCAGCCAACCGAAGACGTGACCGAGCCAGCCGAGGAAGCGACCGTCTAACAGCGGTCTAACATGCGGCGGGAGACGGTCTAACAAACCGCTGATTACTGGAAGGGCTCCACATAGAGGAGCACTTCCATGCCGACTCCCTTCCCCCCGCGCCAGGCAGCCCAGACGAGCTGGTCCGGCGCCGCGAAGACCAAGCCCACCACCTCGAACTCGGAATGGCGCTGCACGCGCTGTGACAAGCTGCTCGGCGTCTGCCGGGACGGCCGCATGCACCTGCGCTTCGCGCGGGGGCACGAGTATCTCGTGGGCTTCCCGGTGCAGGCCACCTGCCGGGGCTGCGGCACGCTGAACAACGCGACCGCGCCCGCGCGCTGACGCGCGCATTCACCCAACCCCCTGAAATCGCAGAGACGCGCGACGTCCTGACCTGGCCACGAGAAGGCGCCGGACGCCTGGCCGCAAGGCAGGCGTCCGATGTCCTTCGCGTGGCACGAGATCCGTGATCACCTCATGCATTCATCCACGAACCTTCACTTTCAGCGCAGTTTCGACGCCGTCCGGCGCGCGCAGGCCGACCTCGCACCGTTCCGGGATCCGGCGGCCCTGCTGGACGGGCTGCACCGCACGCCCGGCGATCAGGGCCAGAAGAACGTGATCCTCTCCGCGCTGGTAGGGGCGGCGCAGGGCGACGGGCCCGCGTCCGACTGCGCGCTGACGATGCTGTTGCTCGCGCTCTGGCCCGGCCTCGACGCCATCCGCCGCCGATCGATCTGGCGCAGGCTCGGCACCGCCGACGAGGTCGCGTCCGACGTTCTGGCGCGCACCACCGAGGCAGTCTGCAGCCTCGATCTCAGGCGCGTCAACTGGATCGCGGCCACAGTGCTGCGCAACGTCGAGCGCGACATGATCCGCGTGCGCCAGCGCGACCAGACACGGGAACATCTCGCCAGCGGCGCCGATCCCGACGAGGTGGCGGACAGCGGCGACAGCGGGATCGGCGGGGCCGGGTACGCACGGCTGAACGGCGCCGTGCGGAAGCTGCTCGGCGATGACGCCCTGCTGGTGATCCGTGTGGCGATCGAGGGCTTCTCCCAGGCCGAAGTCGCTGTGGAACTGGGGCTAACCGAGGCCGCCGCCCGCAAGCGGTACCAGCGCGCGATGCGCCGGCTGCACGACGCCCTCGAGGAAATCCCCTGAACCAATGTCCCGATCCGGTCCCGCCGGTGGCTTTTCCCATTCGAGCGCCCCGAGCGCCTTTCCTCCAACCGAAAGCAGACACGCATGAACCGCACTGCCGATCTGTCGCTCGAGGATTTCAGGCGTCTTCCGGGGCTCTATCGCCGCTGGGAACTGACCGAGGTCTGCGAGCCCAACCGCAACTACCAGATCGAGGACGCCGGCGCCCATGCCGACGGGACGCCGCTGCTGGCGATCTACGTCGCCGAGCCCGCGCCCGACGTCCGCGAGGCCGCGTGATGCGCCTCCTCGATCACATCATCTCACGGAGAATCGCCATGCCGGACCAGCTGGACGACATCACCTGTCTTCGCAAGGCGAGCTACGCGCTCGAAGACCTCCCCGAAACCATCGCCTTCCCGCAGCGCGCGGGTGACGAGCCGCGAGAGCCGCTGCCGGTCGTGGACGCAACCGTGGACGAGATCGCCTTCGCGATCGTGGAGGCGGAGCGGGAGAGCACGGCCGCCTACCGCCGCGCCGACGCGCTGAAGCGTCTCTACAAGCTCGCCCGCGAGGCAGGGTGCATCGGCGTAGATCGCGCAGCGGCGGCGGTGATGAAGAAGGAGGGCCAGTGATGGCCCTTCCCATCATCGGCGCCGACGAACGTCTCGCGCAGCGAAAGGGCATCAAGGGCGTCATCTTCGGCCGGTCCGGCATCGGCAAGACCAGCCTGCTCTGGACGCTGAACGCCTCGACCACGCTTTTCCTCGACCTCGAGGCCGGGGATCTGGCGGTCGAGGGGCTGGAGATCGACACGCTCCGGCCCCGCACCTGGAAGGAATGCCGCGACTTCGCGGTGTTCATCGGCGGGCCGAATCCGGCGCTGCGCGAGGACCAGCCCTACAGCCAGGCGCATTTCGACGAGGTCTGCGGGCGCTACGGCGATCCCGCGGTGATCGGGAAATACGAGACCGTCTTCATCGACTCGATCACCGTTGCCGGGCGGCTCTGTTTCCAGTGGTGTCGCGGCCAGCCCGAGGCGTTCTCGGAGAAAACCGGCAAGCCCGACATCCGCGGCGCCTACGGGCTGCATGGCCGCGAGATGATCGGCTGGCTGACCCACCTGCAGCACACGCGCGGCAAGCATGTCTGGTTCGTGGGCATCCTCGACGAGCGGCTCGACGACTTCAATCGCAAGGTCTTCCAGCCGCAGATCGACGGCTCGAAGACCGGGCTCGAGCTGCCGGGGATCGTCGATCAGGTCATCACCATGGCCGACATCCCGGACCCCGGCGGCCAGCCGCAGCGCGCCTTCGTCTGCCATACGCTGAACCCCTGGGGCTATCCGGCCAAGGACCGTTCCGGCCGTCTCGACATGGTCGAGGCCCCGCATCTGGGCAGGCTCATGGAGAAGATCCAGCGCCCCGCAGCGCCTGCCTCAGAACGCCTGTCCTGGCCGCCGGTGACGCCCGCCGATCCCGCCCCCGCGCAGGAGCCCGGCCATGGCTGAGCGCCTCTCGCCACGCCCGGTGTCCCGATCCGGTCGCCGGGGTGGCTTTTCCCCACTGACGCCGCTGCGCGTCCCATCCTCCAACTGAAAGGAGCCGCGCAATGTCCGGACCCTGGAACGACTTCAACTCCGCGCAATCCAACACCAACGTCATCCCCAAGGGCACGCTCGCCAAGGTGCGCCTGACGCTTCGCCCCGGCGGCTTCGACGACCCCTCGCAGGGCTGGACCGGCGGCTGGGCGCGCCGCGCCGCCACGGGCGCCGTCTATCTCGATGCCGAATACACCGTCGTCGAGGGGCCCTATGCCCGGCGCAAGATCTGGTCACTGATCGGCCTCTACAGCCCCAAGGGCCCGGACTGGGCCAACATGGGGCGCGGCCTGATCCGCGGCATCCTCAACTCGGCGCGCGGCGTGTCCGACAAGGACAACTCGCCCGAGGCGCAGGCGCGCCGCCGCATCAACGGGTTCGGCGATCTCGACGGCGTCGAATTCATCGCCCGCATCGACATCGGCACCGACACCAACGGCGAGGACAAGAACGAGATCCGCGCTGCCGTCACGCCCGATCACCGCGACTACGCCGCGCTGATGGGCACGGTCGCGCCGCAGTTCACCGCCGCCCCGGCGCAGGGTCACGCCGCGCAGCAGCCCACCACGGCCACCCAGCCCAACCAGCCCGCGTCCGCCCCCGGCAACGCCGGTCGGCCGAGCTGGGCGCAGTAAGGAGGAGACCGGCCATGCGCCTGCGCCCCCGCCAGAAAACCTTCGTCGAGCGCAGCGTGGCTGCGCTCGCTTCCCGCGGCAACACGCTGGGCGTGGCGCCCACCGGCGCGGGCAAGACTATCATGCTTTCGGCGGTCACCGGCGAGATGATCGGCGACGGCGCCAAGGCCTGCGTGCTGGCCCATCGCGACGAGCTGACGGCGCAGAACCGCGCCAAGTTCCAGCGCGTGGTGCCGGGCGTCGCCACCTCGGTCATCGACGCCACGGAGAAATCGTGGAACGGCCAGGTCGCCTTCGCCATGGTGCCGACGCTGGCGCGGGCCTCGAACCTTGCGGACATGCCGCGTCTCGACCTGCTGGTCGTGGATGAGGCGCACCATGCCGTCGCCGACAGCTACCGTCGCATCATCGACCGGGTGCGCGAGGCCAATCCCGACGCCCGCATCTTCGGGGTCACGGCGACGCCGAACCGGGGCGACAGGAAGGGTCTGCGCGAGGTTTTCGACAATGTCGCCGATCAGGTGCGGCTGGGCGAATTGATCGCCTCGGGCCACCTCGTCCCGCCACGCACCTTCGTCATCGACGTCGGCGTGCAGGACGAGCTGCGCTCGGTACGCAAGACCATGTCGGATTTCGACATGGCGGAGGTGGCGGGCATCATGGACCGCGCCCCCGTCACCGACGAGGTGATCCGCCACTGGAAGGAGAAGGCGGGCGACCGGCAGACCGTGGTGTTCTGCTCCACCGTCGCGCATGCTGAACACGTCACCGAGGCGTTCCGGGCGGCAGGCGTTTCCGCCGCGCTGATCCATGGCGATCTGGCGGCCGAGACCCGCAAGGCGATCCTCGCCGACTACGCGGCGGGCGACATCCGCGTCGTGGTCAACGTGGCGGTGCTGACCGAGGGCTGGGACCATCCACCCACCTCCTGCGTCGTGCTGCTGCGCCCCAGCTCCTACAAATCCACGATGATCCAGATGGTCGGGCGCGGGCTGCGGACCATTGATCCCGAGGAGCACCCCGGCATCGTCAAGACCGACTGCGTCGTGCTGGATTTCGGCACCTCGAGCCTGATCCACGGCACGCTGGAACAGGATGTCGATCTGGACGGCAAGACCGAGACCGGCGAGGCGCCGACCAAGACCTGTCCGGCCTGCGAGGCGGAGATCCCGCTGGCCGCCACCGAGTGCCCGCTCTGCGGCGAGGCGTTCCCGCGCGAGGATCTGGATGCGGGCGAAGGCGGGGCCGCCGCGCCGCTCTCGGGCTTCATGATGACCGAGATCGACCTGCTGAAGCGGTCCAGCTTCGCGTGGGTCGACCTCTACGGCACGGACGACGCGCTGATGGCCACGGGTTTCGCAGCCTGGGGCGGCATCTTCTGGCTGGACGGGGTCTGGTACGCCATCGGCGGGGCGAAGGGCGAACGCCCCCACCTGTTGGGCGTCGGCGAGCGCACCGTCTGCCTCGCGCAGGCGGACGACTGGCTGAACACCCACGAGACCGACGAGAGCGCCTTCAAGACCCGCTCCTGGCTGCGCCAGCCGCCGACCGAAAAGCAGCTGCAATACCTGCCGCCCGAGTGCCGCCATGACTTCGGCCTGACGCGCTACCGCGCCTCGGCGCTGATGACCTTCGGCTTCAACAAGCGCGCCATCCGCCAGCTGATCGACACGGCGGCCTCTCCCGAACGGAGGGCGGCATGACCCATGTCCACATCCACCCCCATCCCGGCCGAGGACCGGCGGCGACTGTGGCATCCGCGTGGAACGCTCTGTGCTGTCTGCCGGCAACCCACCCGTGGTTTTGGCTGGTTCGATCCGCACCGGTCGAAGCGACCCCGGCCCTCGGTCTGGTTCTGCTCGATGCCCTGCCAGTCCTTCTGGACGCGCTTGGCGCGGGAGCGTTTCGCCATGGTTGACCTGACCGAGGAAGAGCGCGCCGCGATCACCGCCACCATGAAGCGCGTCGCCCTGCTGATGGACGAGATCGGCTGGGCCACCCCGCTTGCGGATCTGACCGAGGCCCAGGTGCGCGCGCTGATCGAGGAAGCCGTCGAGGGCTTCCGCGAGGCCATGTCCGACATCGCCCGGGCGCAGACGCCGGAGGTGCCGTTCTGATGAAAACGTGCAGCAAATGCAGCGAAAAGAAGCCGGCGGTGGAGTTTGGCGTGCGGCGCCGGAGCCCCGATGGCCTACAGGCTTGGTGCCGGGATTGCCGCCGGGAATACCAGCGCGCCTATGCTCAGAACTTCCGCGATCCCGAAAATCATCGGGAGGCGCAGCGCCGCTATCGGCTGCGCCACGCTGAAAAGAACAAGGCGCACAGCATCGTCAGGAGCGCCGTCAAGGCGTGCCGGATCATCGTGCCGGTCTGGTGTCAACGCTGCGGCTGCGTGACCGATCTCGAAGCCCATCATCACGACTACTCCGAGCCGCTCGCGGTCGAATGGCTCTGCTCGACCTGCCACGGGCTCGCCCACCGCAGCTACGAGGGGGGCCAGCATGCTGGACTATAACCGCCGTCCCAGCTTCGCCGACCGGGTCAACTCTGCCGTCGATCGGGCGCTGACCGCCGATCAGGCGACGCGGCCGCCCCGCGACTACCTCGGCGGCTCGCGCCTCGGCCATGCCTGCGAGCGGGCGCTGCAGTTCGAGTTCACGGCGACGCCGAAGGACGAGGGCCAGGACTTCAGCGGCCAATCGCTGCGCATTTTCGCCATCGGCCACGCGCTCGAGGATCTGGCCGTCGTCTGGCTGCGCGGCGCGGGCTTCGACCTCTACACCCGGAAGGGCAACCGTCCCGATGGCGGCCAGTTCGGCTTCTCGGTCGCGGGCGGGCGCATCCGAGGTCATGTCGACGGCATCATCGCCGCCGGGCCCGAAGGCTTCGGTCTCGCTGTTCCCGCGCTCTGGGAATGCAAGACGATGAACGCGAAGAACTGGCGCGCCTGCGTCAAGGACGGCGTGACGAAATCCAAGCCGGTCTATGCCGCGCAGATCGCGCTCTACCAAGCCTACATGGAAGGGACGGTCCCGGGCATCTCGGTCGCGCCCGCCGTGTTCACCGCGATCAACAAGGACACGGCCGAGATGCACCACGAACTGGTGCCCTTCGACGCCGACCTCGCGCAGCGCATGTCCGACCGGGGCGTGCGGATCCTGCAGGCGACCGATGCGGGCGAGCTTCTGCCACGCGTCGCCACCACGCCCGACTTCTTCGAGTGCCGCTTCTGCCCGTGGTCCGAGCGTTGCTGGGGGCTGCCGGCATGAGCGACGACGGCATCCTGCATTTCAACCCGTGGATGGACTTCAACGATGGACCGCCTTCCGAGAACCCCTTCGGCTGCGACCCCGACCCCGGGCAAATCGCCGTCTTCCTCGATACCGTGTTCAGCTGGTGCGAGGGGCTGATCCCGCTCCGCGGCTTCGTTGACAAGGGTCAGGGCCGGGACGGCAAGCCGCACAACATCTGGATCCCGGCCGACGACACCGCGCCGGGAAAACTTGCGACCTTCGCCGCGTGGGCGAACCGGGAGGGCGCCGCCGTCTATGTCATCCCCGGCACGGTCGAAGAACAGGGCCAGGCCCGCGCCGCCGACGTGCTGCAGATGCAGGCCGTCGTCGTCGATCTCGACGCTGGCGACATCCCGGCCAAGCTCGACCACGTCACCCGCCACCTCGGCCCGCCCACGCTCATCATCGAAAGCGGCGGCCGCACGCCCGAGGGCGCGGCGAAGCTCCATGTCTGGTGGAAACTGACCGAACCTGCCGAGGGCGAGGATCTGGCCACCCTCTGCCGCCTGCGCGGCGAGATTGCCGTGAAGGTCGGCGGCGACACGCATTTCCGCTCGGCGCACCAGCCGATCCGGGTGCCTGGCACGGTCTATCACAAGCACAGCCATCAACGCCTCGTGCAGATCCGCGAGCATCGCTCGGTCGAAGTGGATCTTGCCGATTTCGCGGAAAAGGTCGCCGAGATGCCGCCGCTGCCAGGCGTAGGTTTCGCCAGCGACGTTGCCGCGCCGACCGCGAAGCCCGGCATAGACGCGGTGCTAACCACGCCGGTGCGCGAAGGCGCGGTTGACGACTGGTCCCGGTTCCAGGGGGCCAGTGCCGCCATCGGCCATTACGTGCGCCTGGTGCACGAGGGCCGCCTCGACCCCTTCGCGGGCTGGGAGGCGATCTGCGGTTACAACGCCGCCATGCTGCGCCCGTCCTGGCCGCTCGATCGGCTGCAGGCCGAGTCCGAACGCCTCTGGGATCTGCATGTGAAGCGCAACGGCCCACCGCTCCTGCGCGCGGCCCATGTCGATGCCCCGGCCAGCCCGCTGCCGACCTTCAGCCTTGGCGCGCTCCTCGACGACACGAGCCCGATGCCCGAGGACGTCATCGGGCCGCGCGTGCTGACCCCGGGCGGGCTCCTGGTGCTGGGGGGCGCGCCGAAGGTCGGCAAGAGCGACTTCCTGATCTCCTGGCTCGTCCATATGGCGGCAGGCGTGCCGTTCCTCGGCTTCACGCCGCCCCGGCCGCTGCGCGTGTTCTATCTGCAGGCCGAGATCCAGTATCACTACCTGCGCGAACGCATGCAGCAGATCGCGCTGCCCGCCGCCGTGATCGCCGCCGCGCGCGACACCTTCATCGCCACCCCGAAACTGATGCTGCTGCTCGACGCGGAGGGCATCGCCCGCGTGGCCGAGGCGATCCGGGCCGCATTCCCCGACGCGCCGCCCGACATCATCGTCATCGACCCGATCCGCAACCTCTTCGATGGCGGCCCCGAGGGCGGCGGCGAAAACGACAACACCGCCATGATGTTCTTCCTGAAGGACCGGGTCGAGCTCCTGCGGGAAGCTGTCAATCCGGATGCGGGCATCATCCTCGCCCACCACACCCGAAAGGCCACCAAGCATCAGGTCAAGGACGATCCCTTCCTCGCGCTCTCCGGCGCCAGCGCGCTGCGCGGCTTCTACACCTCGGGGCTGCTCATGCACCGGCCAGACGAGGACAGCACCGTCCGCAGGCTGGAGATCGAGCTTCGGAACGGCCCCGCGCTGCCCGGCAAGCTGATCGACAAGGTGAAGGGCGAGTGGGTCGAGTTGAACCCGCTGAACGAGCGTCTGGTGCGCAAGGAGGTTGGCGCCAAGCTCGATGCCGAGCGACTGCGCAAGCATGATGTCATCCTCGGCATGCTGCTGGATGAGGCGGCGAGCGAGCGCCTCTACACCGCGATGCAGTTCGCCGAGACCTTCGAGAACCGTGGCGGTCTGGGCAGCAAGCACACGATCCGTGAGCGCCTCAGCGTGCTGGCGACCAAGGGCTTCGTGAAGTTCCTGCGCGACCCTTCGGGATTCGGCTTCCCCGTCACCCGGTCGCGGTTCGGCTACCTCTGCGTCGAGGGGATGCAGTTCGGCGCACCCGTCGAGGAGATCGATCCGGCCACCGGCGAGGTCACCACCGAGGCCCGTCCGGTCCTGCCCAGCCACTTCAAATGCCCCCAATCCGGGCTCTGCCTGCAGGTCGAAAACCCCGCCGTCTGGGTCTACCCGGAGGGGCTGGAGGACGACCTCACTCATATGAGTGAGGCCTGACTCATATGACAGCGCCAACTGTGCACTCAACGAAATCAACGGGTTACGGGCAAATAAGAGTTAGGTCCCTAACTCATGCCCGAAGACTTCATGAAGTCTTATTCCGTAATGATTTCAGCCACTTGAACACCTCGGAACAGTTAGGTGTCAAACCCCCATACTACGTATGGGAGGGCCACCCCACAGGGTTGGCCACTCCTCCCATACGTCCGGGTCAGCCGCGCGCGCCGCCGTGACGGTCTGTTGTGCTTCCCGATCCGACGACGGCGGCCCCGTACCGCCAAGCACCAGACCGCCGTCGTCTTCCACCACCACAGGCCACCGGCAAAGGAGACCCATCATGGCTCAGCCGACTCTGATCCCGAATTGCGACGGCGCAAGGTTTGAATCGCTGCCGCTCGACACCCCCCGCAACCGCTGCATTCTCGCGCTCGACCTCGGCACCTCGACCGGCTGGGCGATCCGCGGCCATGACGGCCTGATCACCAGCGGCACCGTATCGCTGCGCCCGGGCCGCTTCGACGGCGGCGGCATGCGCTACCTGCGCTTCACCAACTGGCTGACCGAGATCGACCGGCTGTCCGGGCCCGTCGCCTCCATCTGGTTCGAGGAAGTCCGCCGCCACGCAGGCACCGACGCGAGCCACATCTACGGCGGGCTCATGGCCACGCTGACCGCATGGGCCGAGCTGCGCGGCGTGCCCTACGAGGGTGTCCCGGTCGGCACGATCAAGCGTCATGCCGCAGGCAAGGGCAACGCCGACAAGGCCGCCATGGTCGCCGCCGTCCGCGCCCGCGGCTTCAGCCCGGCCGACGACAACGAGGCCGATGCCATCGCGATCCTGCTCTGGGCGATCGAGACGAACGGGGGTGTCGCATGAGGTGGCACCCCCACGGCTACGGTGGCCGGCGCCGGGATCCCGAACAGGTCAAGCGCGAGGGTTGGCAGGAACAGGGCGTCCTCGCGGTCTCCGCCGATGACGACCGCCTCACCTGGCCCGAACGTGAACTGGTCCGCCAGCTGGGCGAGAAGCTCTACGGCCCGCGTCCCTCCAACAGGGAGGCGCGCCATGGCTGATCGTGAATGGACCGCCGACTGCGTCGCCGATCATTTCGAGGAGGCGTTCCGCACCCTGCGCAAGCTGCCGCCGGTGAAGGCGCAGGGCTACTTCAACACCTGGCCCGACATCGTGCGGACCAGCCGCGAGATCGCGGCGATGGAGCCGCAGCCGATGCAGGTCTGGCCCTCGGCCGCCGCGATCACCCGGCTCGAGCAGACCTTCGACTGGGTGCTCTGGATCGAGGAGGCGGAGCGCAAGCTGGTCTGGTCGCGCGCGGCCCGGGTGCCGTGGAAGCAGATCAGCGGCGAGCTCGGCTGCGACCGCACGACAGCATGGCGTCGCTGGCAGCTGGCGCTGACCAAGATCGCTGCGCGCCTGAATGCGCAGTGACTCCAATGTGTTGCAACACTTTTTCCTTCGACATCTGCAACAGATCCATGCTATTCCGAAGGCAAGATGGGGAGAGTGCGCTGGAAAGCTCGCTCTCCCCTTTGCGTTGACGGGGGCCACCTGGACCCCGGCATCCAGCGAGGGTCCGGCCGGGGTCCACCCCGAGGCAGTTTCCGGTTCCTTCCTGGGCGTTTTCGTATGCTGGCGGGCGAAGCGCGGGACATCGCCAGCGACAGGGCCGGATTTTTGGGAAGCCACCCGGAATCCGGATCCACCCGCCTCCCGCGCAAACACCAATGAACGCTGGCCTTCCGACCGGACACCGCAGGTGGCCGCTGGACCCCGTGTGGAGTCCAGCGCGGCATCCGGAGTCCGGAAGCCACCGGCATCCACCCGACAGAGGAACCTTGCCCACCATGACGCTGAGCTTCGCCCCGGACGCGATCGAGACCTGGCCGCTGTCGCGCCTCCAGCCCTACGCGAAGAACGCGAAGGCGCATGGCGCGGACCAGGTCGCGAAGATCGCCGCCAGCATGGCGGAGTTCGGCTGGACCGTGCCGTGCCTCGTCGGTGACGACGGGGAGCTGATCGCAGGCCATGGGCGGGTTCTGGCCGCGACGCAGCTGGGGCTGACCGAAGCGCCTGTGATCGTGCTCGGGCATCTGACCGAGGCGCAGCGGCGGGCGTACCGCATCGCGGACAACAAGCTGACCGAACTCGGCACCTGGGACGAGGCGCTGCTCTCGGCGGAGTTGAACGACCTGCTGGCGGAAGACTTCGACCTGTCGCTGGTCGGGTTCTCCGACGGCGAATTGGACAAGCTGCTAGCCTATGTGCCCGAGGGGGACGGGCAAGAAGGTGGCGACGGAGGCTCGGTGCCGCCGGTAACCATCCCCGAGCCGCCGCGCAATCCGGCGCCACAGACGGGCGATCTCTGGATCCTCGGCGACCACCGCCTGCTCTGCGGCGACAGCACCAGCGCGGCCGACGTGCGCCGCCTGATGAATGGCGAGCGCGCGATCCTGTTCGCCACCGACCCGCCGTACCTCGTCGACTACGACGGCTCGAACCACCCGACCCGCAACAAGGATTGGTCCGCGTCCTACGGCACGACCTGGGACGACAGTTCGCAGGGGGCGGAACTCTACGACGGCTTCATCGCTGCGGCCGTGGCGGAAGCCATCGCCGAGAATGCCGCCTGGTACTGCTGGCACGCCTCGCGCCGCCAGGCGATGCTGGAAGCCTGCTGGGAAAAGGCCGGCGCCTTCGTCCACCAGCAGATCATCTGGGTGAAGGACCGCGGGGTTCTGACCCGGTCGCATTACCTGTGGAAGCACGAGCCCTGCTTCATGGGTTGGTGCCGCCCGAACCGCCCGCCGAAGGTTGCCGAGCAGACGCTGCCGTCCACCTGGGAGATGCCGTCCTTCGCCAAGGACGAGCGCCCGGACCACCCGACGCCGAAGCCGCTCGACGCCTTCGGCATCCCGATGCGCCAGCACGTGGCACGCGGCGGGCTCTGCTACGAGCCCTTCTCGGGCTCCGGCTCGCAGATCATGGCGGGCGAGGCCAACGGCCGTCGCGTCTTCGCGATGGAAATCAGCCCGGCCTACGTCGATGTCGCCGTGGAACGCTGGCAGGCCGAGACCGGCCGCGACGCGATCCTTGACGGCGACGGTCGGACCTTCGCGCAGGTGAGGACCGAGCGGCTGGGCGACGATGCCGAGGCCCCCGCCGATACGCAGGACACGGACGCCGCCCCCGAACCCGCGCGAAAGCGCCAGACCGCCGCGTGACATGCATGACCTGGCTTTACCTTCCTCCGGACGTGCTTCCGGAGCCGGAGACGCATGCCTCTTCGGCCTCTCTCTCTGTTCCGGCGCAGGCGGGCTCGACCTCGGGCTCGCCATCGCCATCCCCGGATATTGTGCTGTGGGCCATGTCGAACGGGAAACCTTCGCCGCAGCCACTCTCGTGGCGCGGATGGAAGACGCGTCCCTGGATCCGGCTGTTGTCTGGGACGATGTTGCCACCTTTGACGGCCGCCAGTGGCGCGGCGCGGTGGACATCGTCACTGCGGGCTATCCGTGCCAGCCGTTCTCCGTCGCAGGCAAGCGCCGGGGCGCGGACGACCCGCGGCACCTCTGGCCGCATGTCGCCCGCATCATTGATGAGGTCGAGCCGCCCTTCGTCTTCCTCGAAAATGTCGCCCATCATCTCCGCCTCGGCTTCCCCGAAGTCGCCAACGGACTGGTCCGCATGGGCTACCGCCTTGCGGCAGGCCTCTTCACGGCGGCGGAAGTCGGTGCGCCCCATCGGCGCGAGCGGCTCTTCATCCTCGCACACCGCGAGGGCGACGAGCTGGCCGACCCCGCGCGCCTGCTCTGGCACCCGGTCGAGTGGCGGGAACCGGACGGAACTGCTGCGCCTCTGGCCGACGCCGAGGGCCAGCGCCAACGAGAACCGGCAGACGAAGCCGACGCCATCGCAGGAAGCAGGCCAGCACGGGATGAACCTGGCGACGACGGCAGCACTTTGGCCGACGCCGCAGATCGACAGCTTCCGCAGCCGGGGTGGCGACAGGCGCGACGAGAAGGGTCTGGACCGGATGGCGCGGGACTGGCCGACGCCGATGGCGAACGACGGATGCAAGCCGAGCGCGGGCAACCGGCGGACAGCAGACCTGACCCATGCAGCCGGGATGTGGATGACGCCGACGGCGCGCGATCACAAGGATGGGGCGACGACATTGGCCAACACCCCGGTGAACGGCCTGCTTGGCCGCCAGGTCCTGGTGACGCCGATGACTGGGCGCGATACCTCAGATACGCGCCGGACCTTGAACCCGCTGTTCGTCGAGGCGCTGATGGGCTGGCCCACCGGGTGGACCGGCTTCGCCTCTGTGGCAACGGCGTGGTCCCGCTGGTTGCGGCGCATGCGCTGCGAACTCTGGCAGTTGAACTGCTGGCCGATGGATGAGGCGGCGACATGAAGCAATCCCGCCTCATGTCGCTGGTCGAGTCCGTCGCCAACGTGATCGTCGGCTACGGAGTCGCGGTGGTCACGCAGATCGTGATCTTCCCGGTTTTCGGGCTGCATACGACGCTGGCGCAGAACCTGAAGATGGGCGCGGTGTTCACCTTGGTAAGCATTGCACGGTCCTTCGCCCTGCGGCGGGTGTTCGAGGCTATCCGGGTTCGGTCATCCTCGCCTCGAATTCCGAGGACCAAGTCTTTGCCAAAGGAAGGCTGAGGCCTGGTCATCGGCCTAACCGTTCAGTGCGCTCCTGCATCCCGGTTCACCGGGTCGGCGAACGGCGCGTCGGGCTCGCAGACATAGAACAGGGCCATGCGCGCGGGAGCATCGCCCCTGTTTCGACCCGTCATGTTCACGCCAGCAGGCTCGACGAAGGCTTGTCCCGCCTCGATCACGACCGGCTCCCGATCGTCCAGCTCGAGCGTGAATGCGCCCTCGATCATGTAGACCGTCACCGGGAACCGATGGGAATGGTAAGGGGTGACATCGCCCGGCATCAGGGTCGCGAACAGCACGCGCACCTCCTGTTCTGCGGACCTTGGCAGCCCCGTTACTACCTCTCGGTGTAGCGGCGTCAGCTTGGCCATGCCGTTGTCCTGTGCGCTGCGGGTCACGCCGACCGTCAAGCCGGCGGTCATGGTTTCGACATCGGTTCTCTCGTGCATGTCAGCCTCCATCTCTGTGGTCAGGCTATCAGCGGGCCCGCGACAGCGGCAGCAGCAACTCTGGCGAAACGCGCGGCAAAAATGCATAACGGAAGAATGTTCGACTGGGATGATCTGCGCCATTTGATCGCCGTGTCGCGGCAGGGAAGCACCCTCGCCGCCGCGAAGACGCTCGGCGTGAACCAGTCGACGGTCCACCGCCGCCTGCTGGAGCTGGAGAAAGCCATCGGTCTGACGCTGATGAAGCGCCATCCCAGCGGCTATCGACTGACCGAACTTGGAGAGGCGCTGATCGATCATGTGCTTGCCGTAGAAACGGCCGTTCACACGCTTGAACAGCAAATCCGGGCGTTGAAGCACGACCTGAAGGGAGTCGTGCGCCTCACCTGCCCGGAGCCGACCGTACCGCGGATCGTCGCGACGGGGCTGCTGGACCGGTTCCATGAGCGCTATCCCGGGCTTCAGGTGGAGTTCGTGACCAGCGACCGGTACCTCGACCTGAGCAAGGGTGAGGCGGACGTCGCGTTCCGGTCCGGCGAGCCCGTGGACGACACGCTCGTGGGCCGAAAGATCTGCGATTCGATCTGGGCGATCTATGCCAGCAAGAGCTATGTCCAGCAACGCGGCCGCCCGACGAGCATTGCTGATCTGGCTGACCATGCGCTGCTCGGCTTCGACGGGATCATGGAAAACCACCGGGTGGCGAAATGGCTTCCGGTTGCAGTACCGAATGCCCGCATCGTCAGCCGCAACAACAGCATGCTCGGGACGCTCTCGGCCGTGAAGGCTGGCGTCGGGATCGCGCCGCTACCGACGACCCTTGGGGATGCCGAAGACGTGCTGATCCAGGTTCTTCCACCTGTCGAGGAGCTCACACGGAGTTGGTATCTGCTGACGGCACCCGACCTGCGAAGGACACCTCGGGTCGCTGCTTTCGTGGATCAGGTCCTCGAAGACGTGCCGGCTTTGCAGAAAGCGCTGATCGGCTGACGGTGGCACAAGGGTGAATGCGATCCGGATGCGGATCGCCAGATGATCGACCGCCGCCCCAGAGGGACGGCGGTTATAAAGTGGTAGTGGTCGGGTGTGTCAGGCGGCGGGAAGCCGGTAGACCCTGCCGCGCCCTTCCACCTTCTCCGAGGTTACCTCGAGCCCGAGCTTCTTCTTGAGCACCCCGGCCATCGCGCCGCGCACCGTGTGCGACTGCCAGTCCGTCGCGGCCATGATCTCCTCGATGGTCGCGCCGTCCGGCGCGCGCAGCATGGCGATCAGCGTGGCCTGCTTGGTGCCCTCGCGCGGCGTGCGCGTCTTGGGCGCAGCTTTCGGTTCGGTGGGGGTGTCCGGCGCGGGCTCCTCGGTCGGCGCGTCCCTCGCGCCCGTGGGTGCGGCGTTCGCGTCCTCGGGCTCGATCCCGATGGCGGCGAGGCCTGCGTCGGTGGCGACCAGCGTGACGCCGTGGCCGCCGCCGGTCTCGCGCCAGATTGGCTCGCCCTTGCGCGTGTCGGCGTCGACTTCTTCGAGGAAGCCCTTGGCGAGCATTGCGCCGACCACCTTGGCGGCGGCTCCGCCGCGCAGGCTCTCGGGCAACGGCAGGGCGATGTGCTCGGGGCGCTGTGCGGCGGCGCTCAGGATCAGGGCTTGGGTGTCGGAAAGCTGGGTCATCGTCGTCTCCCGTATCGGGGCGCGCGGCATGCGGGCCCTTCTACGAGGCTGAGCCCGCCATTCGGCGGGCGGGACCGGGAGCGGGTCGTCTCACTCGGCGTGTTCGCCTTCGTTGAAGGCCATGTCGGTGATCTCGCGCAGCTTGGCGCGGTAGTGGTTCAGGGTGCCGACATGGCCCCAGTTGATCTCGTCGGGGCTGGTCTCGAAGTGGTCGGCGCTGAGGGCGGCGAGCCGCTCCAGCATTGCGTCGATCTCGGTCTTCGCGGCGATGAAGGCGTCGAGGGCTTTCGTGTTGTCGGTCGCGCGGCGGGTCATCGGGCTGGCTCCTTGGGTCGAGTTGCATCGCTTCGTTGGAGTGACGTTCGCTCCGGTGGCGACGCTTATCAACTCGATAAGAACATGATCTTGAATGATAATCGGAGCCGTCGATGCAGGGCATGAGCGAGCGCCAGTACGCCGCGCATGTCGGCCTGTCGCGGGGCGCGATCCAGAAGGCGAAGACCGCCGAGCGGCTGGTCCTCTATCCCGACGGCAGCATCAACGCGGCCGCCAGCGACGCGCGGCGCGCCGAGACGACGGACCCGTCGAAGACGCGAAAGCCACCCGCGCCGAAGCTGAAGCCCGTCCCCGAGGCGGCGGTGGCCGCCGTCGGCGACACGCTGCGCGAACAGGGGCTGGCTGTCCCGACGGTGGGCGGCGGCACGACCTTCCTGCAGGCCAAGACGGCGAACGAGGTGCTGAAGGCGCAGGAGCGGCGCATCCGTCTGCAAAAGCTGAAGGGGGAGTTGATCGAGCGCGCCCGCGCGCTGGCGCTGGTGTTCCGGCTGGCGCGGGAGGAACGGGACGCGTGGGTGAACTGGCCTGCACGCGCCGCGGCGCTGATGGCGGCCGAGCTTTCGGCCTCGTGCCGCGACGCGTCGGGCCAGCAGATCACCGTGGAGCCAGCCGCGATGCAGAAGGTGCTGGAGAAACATGTACGCGCCCACCTCGACGAACTCGCCGAGGTCCGGCCCGACTTCCGGTGAAGATGACGCGCTGACGGAGTTCGACGGCGCGGGCGAGATCCTGCGCGCCTGGGGCAACGGGCTGCGGCCAGACCCCGACCTGACCGTTTCGGAATGGGCGGACCGGCACCGGATGCTTTCGGGCCGCGCCTCGGCCGAACCCGGGCGGTATCGTACGGTGCGCACGCCCTACATGCGCGAGATCATGGACCGGCTGTCGCCGGGCGATCCCACGCAGCGGATCGTGTTCATGAAGGCCGCGCAGGTCGGCGCGACCGAGGCGGGCAACAACTGGATCGGCTTTGCCATCCACCAGGCGCCGGGCCCGATGCTGGCGGTCCAACCGACCGTGGAACTGGCGAAACGCAACTCGCGGCAGCGGATCGACCCGCTGATCGACGAAAGCCCGGAGCTGCGCGAGCGGGTCAAACCGGCGCGCTCGCGCGACGCGGGCAACACCATGCTGTCCAAGGAGTTCGCGGGCGGCATCCTGATCATGACGGGCGCGAACTCGGCGGTCGGACTGCGGTCCACCCCGGCGCGGTACATCTTCCTCGACGAGGTCGACGCCTATCCCGCCTCCGCCGACGAGGAAGGCGATCCGGTGACGCTGGCCGAGGCGCGGTCGCTGACCTTCGCCCACCGGCGCAAGGTGCTGCTGGTTTCGACCCCGACGATCCGGGGGCTGTCGCGGATTGAGCGGGAATACGATGCCAGCGACCAGCGGCGGTTCTTCGTGCCGTGCCCGCATTGCGGTGCGATGCAGTGGCTGAAGTTCGACCGGCTGCGCTGGCAGAAAGGCCGCCCGGAGACAGCGGAGTATCACTGCGAGGGCTGCGACGCGGCAATCGCGGAGCACCACAAGACGGCGATGCTGGAGAGCGGCGAATGGCGGGCGACCGCCACGGCCGCCGATCCGACCACGGTCGGGTATCACCTCTCCGCGCTCTATTCGCCGATCGGCTGGCTGAGCTGGGAGCGGATCGTGCGGGCTTGGGACGCTGCACAAGGGTCGGATGAAGCGATCAAGGCGTTCCGCAACACGATCCTCGGCGAGACATGGGTCGAGACCGGGGAGGCGCCGGACTGGCAGCGGCTCTACGACCGGCGCGAGCGCTGGACATCCGGCACGGTGCCTGCGGGCGGGCTGTTCCTGACTGCCGGGGCCGACGTGCAGAAAGACCGGATCGAGGTCGATGTCTGGGCGTGGGGCCGAGGGCTGGAAAGCTGGCTTGTCGATCACGTCGTCATCGAGGGCGGGCCGGACCGGCATGACGCGTGGTCGGAACTGACTGCGCTGCTGGACCGGTCCTGGCCACATGAACGTGGCGCGCATCTGCGCATCGCACGGCTGGCCATTGACACGGGCTACGAGGCCCCAGCGGTCTATTCCTGGTCGCGGGCGCAGGGGTTTGGACAGGTGTCGCCAGTCAAGGGCGTCGAAGGGTTCAACCGCTCGAGCCCGGTATCGGGGCCGACCTTCGTCGATGCGACCGAGGGCGGGAAACGCCTGCGGCGCGGCGCGCGGCTCTGGACCGTGGCGGTGTCGACCTTCAAGGCCGAGACCTATCGCTTCCTGCGGCTGGAACGTCCAACCGAGGAAGACCTGGCGGAAGGGGCCGCGTTTCCGCCGGGATCGGTGCATCTGCCGCATTGGGTCGAGAACGAATGGCTGAAGCAGTTTGTGGCCGAGCAGCTGGTGACGGTGCGCACCAAGCGCGGCTTCGCCCGGCTGGAATGGCAGAAGCTGCGCGAGCGGAACGAGGCGCTGGACTGCCGGGTCTATGCCCGCGCCGCCGCCTGGATCGCGGGCGCGGATCGCTGGCCGGAAGCCCGATGGCAGGATCTGGAACGGCAGTTCCCGGACCGGAACGCGATGCGCGCCGAGAGCGGACCGACGCCCTCGGGTCTTCCTCGGATGCCACAGGGTCCGCGGCGCCGGACGGTGCGCTCAACCTATATGGGCTGACCTTCGGAACTATTGTTGTCGCAGCGTGCGACTGCGCGCGAAGGCGTCGAGGGAGACCTTGCGCCGGGCGGCGAGATCACGAACGCGGGCCGCGATCTCGGGCTCGCCGAAGTCGACCGGGTTGAAGGGACCGCCATACCAGCGGACCATGTCCTTGTGCTGCGGATGGCGGCGGTTCGCGATGGCTTCGAGGAAATCCATGAAGCCGGGTGGACCGCCGACGTCCTCGGGCGGCGCGGTGCGCTCGCCCGCGATGAACAGCGGATAGTCAGTATCAGGATCGGCCGCGCCGACGTGTTCGACCAGCACGCGGTGCTGCCAGTCGTCCCCGAAATCGTAGGTGTAGAGGAACTCGGTGACGCCGCGATCGATCAGCGTGCCGAGGCGCATGCCCTTGGCCTGATAGACCTTGCGGCCCCAGACCGCGTCCTCGGGATCGGGCTCGCCATAGACCCGGTCGCCGACCCGGAAGTCATAGAGATGGTAGTTCTCCCACGGCATCACCGCCTGGATGACTTCGTGCAGGGCGCGGAGGTTGGTGGTCAGTCTGACCTCGAGCTCACGCCAGATGCAGGGCTCGAGATGCAGCAGTTCGATGCGAAGGCGGGCAATCCGGTCGGTCATGGCGGGCCTGGTCAGGACGGGTCACGGGCAGGATAGAGGTGGGCCGTCATGGCGACAATCACGGAACTTCGCGCCCGCCGCGAGGCGCTGGCCGCACAGCGCGCCTCGGGCGTGGCCCGGGTCAGCTATGACGGAAAGACGGTGGATTACCGCTCCGTGGCGGAGATCGACCGGGCCATGGAGGCGCTGGATCGCGAGATCGCTTCAGCCGAAGGGCGAAGGATCGTGCGGCAGGTCCGTGTCGTGATAGACAAGGGGCTCTGAGCATGGGTCTGTTTGACAGGTTCCGCCGCGGGCCCATCGCTGGCGGTGCGACCGGCGGCCCTGCAGCTGTGCGCGCCCGGCTCGAAGGGGCCATGGCGCGGCGACGGCTCAAGGGCTGGAATCCGCCGCTTGAGAACATCAACGCGCTGGTTGCCTCGGGTGGTCCGCGTCTTCTGGCCCGTGCCCGCGAACTGGTGGTCACCAACGGCTATGCGGCGAACGCCTGCGAGGCCTTTGCGGCAAACCTTGTCGGTGACGGGATCAAGCCGTCCTCTCTGATCGAGGATGCGGGCCTTCGCGACCATGTCCAGAAGCTCTGGCTGGCCTGGACGGACGAGGCCGACGCGGACGCGCTGACCGACTTCTTCGGCCTGCAGGCCATGGTTGCGCGCGAGATGTTCGTGGCAGGCGAGTGCTTCGTCCGGCTGCGCACGCGTCGGCCCGAGGACGGGCTTATGGTGCCCATGCAGATGCAGTTGCTGCAGTCGGAGATGCTGCCCTTCGAGAAGACGGAAGTGCTGCCCTCCGGCAACCGCATCCGCTGCGGGATCGAATTCGACGGTATCGGTCGCCGTGTGGCCTATCACTTCCGCCGCCGCCATCCGGGTGACAGCACGGACCAGCGGGTGGCGGTGCCGGATACTGTCCGCGTGCCGGCCGGGGACGTCCTGCACATCTACCGGCCCATCGATGCGGGCCAGATCCGGGGCCTGCCGCATGTGGCGCCTGCCATGGTGCGGCTGTTCCTGCTCGACCAGTACGATGATGCCGAACTCGACCGGAAGAAGACCGCGGCGATGTTCGCGGGCTTCATCACCAAGACGGCGCCGGAAGAGCCGATGATGGGTGAAGGGGCGGCCGACCCCGAGGGTGCCGCAATTGCAAGCCTTGAGCCCGGCACGATGCAGGTCCTGCTGCCGGGAGAGGATGTGAAGTTCTCGAGCCCCGCCGATGTGGGCGGGGGTTACGAGGCGTTCCAGTACCGCACACTGCTCGCCGTCTCGGCCTCTCTGGGACTGCCCTATCATCTGGTCACCGGCGATGTTCGGCAGGCGAACTATTCGAGCCTTCGGGCCGAACTGGTCGAATTCCGCCGTCGCATCGGCCAATTGCAGCATGGTGTCATCGTGCACCAGTTCTGCCGCCCGATCTGGGCACGCTGGATGGAAACCGCAGTGCTGGCGGGGGCGCTCGATCTGCCAGGGTTTGCGGCCGCGCCCAGCCGGTTCAGGGCCGCGCAGTGGATCCCGCCCCGATGGGACTGGGTCGATCCGTTGAAGGACATCCAGGCGCAGGTGCTGGCAATGGAGGCGGGCATCACCTCGCGGCGCAAGGTGGTCGAGGCCACGGGCTACGATGTCGAGGAGGTCGACCGCGAGAACGCCGCCGACGCCCGGCGGTCGGCCGAATTGGGCCTCCGCTACCGGACCAGCCCCGGCGAGACGCAAGGCGCGCGGGCCACGCCCACAAGGCTGCCCGATCCGGGAACAGATGGGCCCGACGCGGACGCGCAATCCGAACAGGAGTGACAGGATGAAAAGCTGGTACACGATCCGCGCCCGGGGCACAGGCGCGGAAGTGCTGATCTATGACGAGATCGGCGCCTATGGCGTCAGTGCCAAGGGATTTCTCGCGGAACTCGGCGCACTGCCGGACGGGGTGCCGATCGACCTGCGCCTCAACAGCCCGGGCGGCTCGGTCTTCGATGCGGTGGCGATCTACAATGCCCTGCAGCGGCATGACGGCACGATCACCGTCTGGATCGACGGCGTAGCCGCCTCGGCGGCCTCCTATGTGGCCATGGCGGGTGACGAGATCGTCATGCCCGAGAATGCCTTTCTGATGATCCACGACCCTTCGGGGCTGGTCATGGGCACCGCCGCCGACATGCGCGAGATGGCCGACACCATGGACAAGATCGCGGGCGGCATGGTCCGAGGCTATGCGGCAAGGTCCGGACGCACCGAAGAGGAGATCGCGGCCCTGATGGCGGCCGAGACCTGGTTCGATGCGGGAGCGGCCCTGGAGGCCGGGCTTGCCACCCGCATGATCGAACCGGTGCGGATTGCAGCCAGCTTCGACATCGCGCGGTTCCGCAACGCGCCGCCCGCGCTGGCAGAAGCCATCGCCGATCCGGCTTCTGAGAGCGATCAGGACGGCAATGAGACCGCCGAGGATGTCATAGGCGACGAGATCGGCGACGATGCTCCCGCGATCCCATGTGAACCCAAGCCTGAGCCGGGCATACCGCCGACTCCCGACCCTGTGGCGACAGGCATCGATCCAACCGCCATCCGGCGTGACGCCATCGCCCATGCCCGCGCCGTGATCGACCTCTGCCGCCTTGCGGGACAGCCGCAGATGGCCGGGCGTTTCCTCGAACAGGATGCCAGCCTCGATGCGGTTCGCTGCAGCCTTCTTGCGGCGAGGGCCGAGGCAGAGGCGCAGATCAGCCCCCATCACCCGCAACCCGGGCCCACACCCACCGCCCGTCCCTGGGGCGACGTGATCGCACGCACCTTCAAGCTGAAAGGATGATCTTCCATGACCACGCTGACCGAAGGCAGACATGCGGGCGGCTTCCTCGTCTGGGAAACCTCGCGCGACTACACCCGTGACACCGTCACCCTCGCCTCCGGCGCGGGCAAGCTCGAGCCCGGCACGGTGCTGGGCAAGATCACCACGGGCGGGAAGTTCACGCAACTCACCCCGGCCGCGTCGAACGGCAGCCAGAACGCCGCCGGCATTCTCTGGGGCCCGGCCGACTCGACGGCCGCCGATGCCACCGCCGTCGTGGTCCTGCGCGGCCCGGCCATCGTCAACCGCTACGAGCTCGTCTGGCCCGAGGGTGCAACGGAACCGCAGATCGCCGCCGCCACCGCAGCGCTGACTGCGCTCGGCATCCTCCTGCGCTGATCTCTCCATCGAAAGGAAACCCCCATGGCGACCATGGACATTTTTGAGGCCGATGCCTTCTCGCTCATCGAACTGACCCGCGCGCTGGAGAACATCCCCTTCAAGCCCGCGATCCTCTCGGGCGCGAACCTCTTCGGGCCGCGCGGCGTGCGTTCGCGCACCGTCGTGATCGAGAGCCGGGACGGCACGCTGCAGCTGATCCCGTTCTCCGAGCGCGGTTCAGCCTATGAACAACAGGTGCCGGAACGCCGCGAGATGCGCGCCTTTGTCGTCCGGCAGTTCAAGAAGCAGGATGTGCTCTGGGCCTCGGAAATCCAGGGCATCCGCGACCACGGATCGGAAACCGCCACCCAGCAGGTGCAGACCGAGGTGGCCCGCAAGCTGGGGCGGCTCAGGAACGACGCCGAGGCCACCTTCGAATTCCACCTCTTCAACGGCATCCAAGGCGTGGTGAAGGATCCGAAGGACGGGGCGACGGTGGTGAACTACTTCACCGAGTTCGGCATCACGCCCGCCACCGAGGTCGACTTCGACCTTGACAACGCGAGCCCCGCTTCGGGTGCGCTGCGCAAGCGTTGCCAGGCGCTGATCGAAAGCGTCGAGGACAGCCTTGGCGGGCTGGCCGCCGGTCAGGTCCAGCTGCGCGCCGAATGCGGCTCGGCCTTCTTCGCCGATCTGGTCGCCCACAAGGAGGTGCGCGAGACCTACCTGAATACCGCCGCCGCCGCCGATCTGCGCGGGCGCGTGGGCGAGGAGGTCAGCTTCGGCGGCATCACCTTCCGCCGCTACCGGGGCGGCCTCGGCTTCGGCGTGCCGACCGACAAGGCCTACTTCTATCCCGAGGGGGTCGAGGGCCTCTTCGAGATCTATTACGCCCCGGCCGACACCTTCGAGACGGTGAACACGCTCGGCCTGCCGCTCTACGCACGCATGATTCCGGACCGTGACCGGGACGAATGGGTGCGCCTCGAGATCGAGAGCAATCCTTTGCCGATCTGCACCCGCCCGCAGGTGCTGCGCAGCGCGCGGCGGACGTGATGAGTGCACTCGCGATCGCGCTCGACGCGCTCTTTGCCGATCCGAACGTCGGGCGTGACGCGGTTTACATCGCCGACGGCGGCGCGCCGGTGCTGGTGCGCACCGTGGCCCGACGTGCCGATGCGGTCACCGACTTCGGCGATACGCGGATCTGGTCCGAAACCACTCGGATCGACCTGCGCATGGCCGAGGTTTCGGCTCCACGTCCCGGCGACCGGATCGAGATCGAGGGGGACGCCTTCCTCATCCAGGGCGAGCCTGTCCGTGATCGCGAGCGGCTGGTCTGGACCGTCGATCTGAGGCCCGCGTGAAACTCGGCATCAGCATCGTTGGCGATATTGCCAGCCTGCTCGACGCCGAGGCGAAGGCAGGCGAGAAGGCAGTGAGCACGGCGATGCGGATTGCAGGGACCGGTCTCAAGGATGCCTGGCGCGCGCAGATCACCGGCGCCGGGCTTGGGCCGCGCCTTGCTGGCACCATCCGCTCCGAGCAGTTCCCGAAAGGCAGGCCCAGCCTCAACGCAGCCGCGCTGGTCTGGTCGAAGGCACCGGTTATCGTCAACGCACATGACACCGGCCCTCTGATCCGCTCTAAAAACGGGTTCTGGCTGGCAATCCCCACGCCCGCAGCAGGCACGTCACGGCGGGGTGGAAGGATCACGCCTGGCGAATGGGAACGCCGCACGGGCCTGCGGCTGCGGTTCGTCTATCGGCGAGCGGGGCCGAGCTTGCTGGTCGCCGAAGGGCGGCTGAACACGAAGGGCCGAGCTGTGGCATCGCGTTCGAGAACCGGACGAGGTCTCGTCACCGCGCCAATTTTTCTGCTGGTGCCGCAGGTCAAGCTGCCGAAGCGGCTGAACTTGGCGCGCGATGCAGAGCGGGCGCGCGACGCGGTGCCGGGGCTGATCTTGGCCGGGTGGGAAAGGCGCTAAGACCAGTCGATAGGCATGGCTTCAGCCTTGGGGCCACAGCTTGGTTGTATCGATTCCGGCTCCCTCCAGTCTGGACCTCGCTGCTTCCAACACTGCAGGTTCGAAGTGGCTGGCGTGCTTCAGAACAAGCGCTTCTCCGGTGAGTTCCGGCAAAGCTCGCTCGATCAGCATGTTAAAACCGTCCGTTGGTGTCTTGCTGACCGCAAAATCGATCAATGTGCGCATCACGCCAACCCGCTCGATCTTCTGTCGGGTGCGCGAAAGCCTGACAGTCTTGCCGCGTTCATCTCGCAGGATTTCTTCAAAGGCGTGGATCGTCTTCCAGAAGTCATGCTCGATGCTTCCGGGCGCCTCTTCGGGCAGAATTTCGACCAACCGCCTGAATGCCGCCTCTTCCACCTCGGGAACGCCAAGCCGTTGTGCGTTTTCCCGCAGGGTCCGAAGTTTCGCTGGATCGGTCGCAACAGCAATCGTTGCGAGCACTTTCTTATGGTCAGCCATGGTTCAGCTCCGCGAAATGCGTGACGAGGCGGATTTCCCCAACTTCAAGAGCGTGTAGCTCTTGATGGGCTGATCCTTGACGAATGCCCTTCGCGGCTTCCCGGCATCGTCCAGTAACGGCTCAGCGTCGATTGCGTTCTTGATGTACCAGCCGAGATACATGTTCAGCGGCGTCTTTCTAGGTGCGCCATCGGTATAGGCGTCAGCACCGATAACCTCCTCATATAGCGCTCGGGACTTCAGATCAGTCATCAACTCGCCGAACACCGTCAACGTGAAGTGCTCATCGAACCGACCAGAATTGAAAACCTCACGTGCCTTCTGCTGTGCTACCGAATAGAGCGCTTCGGTATCATCCAGTTCCTTTTGCCTCTCAGGTGGAAGATGAGCGTAGACCGCCCGTTCAAGTGCGCGCTGCATGAACGCGGATGGATCGATGCCAGCATCGGCCGACAGCTTCTGAATAAGATCGTGGATGTCTGTCTTCAGCCGGAATGAAACCCGGGTCGTATTCTCGGAAACCATCGCGAATCTCCACAGGGTGCGAACACCTGTGAACTTAAAGCGCGAAGCCGTATCCGTCAACAAGGTGCGGACACCTGTGAGGGAGCATGCCCACCACCCGCGAAACCATCCTCGCCGCGCTGCACGCGCGGCTCTCGGCGCTGCCCGCCATCGCCCTTCGCGGTGAGGTGCTGCCAGAGCGCGTGCCGGCCGATGGCCTGCTGATCCTGCGCGACGGCGAGCCGGGGGAGCCCGAGATCACGCTGTCGCCCCTGCGCTACCACTACCAGCACCGGGCCGAGATCGAGGCCGTTGTGCAAGGCGCAGACCGCGACACGACCTTCGCCGCGCTCTGCGCCAGCATCGGCGCGGCCATCTCCGCCGACCGCACGCTGGGCGGCCGCTGCGACTGGGTCGAGGCGGAAGCGCCACGGCCCGTCGATCTGCCCGTTGACGGTGCGGCCAGCCTGAAGGCCGCCGTGATCCCGGTGGTGCTACACTATTCCATGGCCGATCCGCTCGGCTGATCCCGACAACCCGAGGAGACTACCATGGCACGAGCCCAGGGGGCGCGGGCGCAGATGGCGCTGGCGTTCGAGACGACCTATGGCACGCCGCCCGCGAGCGGCTTCACACGGATGCCGTTCGCCAGCGCGACGCTGGGGGCGGAGCAGCCGCTCCTGAACAGCGAGCTGCTCGGTTACGGCCGCGATCCGCTGGCGCCGATCAAGGACGCGCTGACGGCCGACGGCAATGTCGTCGTGCCGATAGATGCGGAGGCCTTCGGCTTCTGGCTGAAGGCGGCCTTCGGCCAGCCGATCACCACCGGCACTGTCGCGCCTTACAGCCACGAGTTCCGCTCAGGCAGCTGGGTGCTGCCGTCGATGTCCATCGAGACCGGCATGCCGGAGGTGCCGCGCTTTGCGATGTATTCGGGATGCGTGCTCGATACGCTGTCCTGGCAGATGCAGCGCTCGGGGCTGCTGACCGCGACCGCGAGCCTCGTGGCGCAGGGCGAGGCTATCGCGACGACTTCGGCCGCCGGCACACTGGCCGAGATTGAACTGCAGCGCTTCGGGCATTTCAACGGGGCGATCACCCGCGACGGCCAGCCGCTCGGCAACATCGTCTCGGCCGAGATCACCTATGCCAACACGCTGGACCGGATCGAGACCATCCGCTCGGACGGGCGCATCGACGGCGCCGATCCCGGCATGGCGGCGCTCACGGGCCGGATCGAGGTGCGCTTTGCAGATCAGCTCCTGGTCAACCAGGCGATCAATGGCGAGCCTTGCGAGATGAACTTCGCCTACACGCTGCCCTCGGGCGAAAGCCTGACGCTGGTGGCGCACGCCGTCTACCTGCCGCGCCCGCGCATCGAGATTTCCGGGCCGCAGGGCATGCAGGCGAGCTTCGACTGGCAGGCGGCGAAGGGTCCGGTGACGGGGCGCATGTGCACGATCACGCTGGTGAACGAACGGGAGACCTACTGACATGCTGACACTCGATCTGACGAATGCGCCACGCTGGCTCGACCTGCTGCCGGGCGTGCGGCTGCAGGTGCGCCCGCTGACGACCGCGCTGATGGTCTCGGCGCGCGGCGATGCCGCAATCCAGGCGCTGCCGCCCGAGGCCGCGACCGAAGAGCTGGCGATGATCATGGCCAAGGCCGTGGCTCGCCGCGCGGTCCTCGACTGGGAGGGCGTCGGCGACGCCGAGGGCAACCCGGTCCCCGTGACGCCCGAGGGGATTGATGCGCTGCTCGACATCTGGCCGGCCTTTGATGCCTTCCAGTCCGCCTATGTCGCGAAATGGCTGCTGCTGGAGCAGGAAAAAAACGTCTCTGCGCCCTTGCCGACTGGTGGATCGGCGGGGGCGATCGCTACTGCCAAGCCTGCCAAGGGCCGTGCCCGGACTGTCCGGCGCGGCTGAACCAGCCGGAAACCCCGGAAGGCTGGCAGGTCTGGGATCTGGCGCAGCGCCTTACGGGTCAACTGCGCGTCGCATCCAGCGCCGACGGAACTGTGGTTCTGGGTTGGGACATGACCGCGGGGTTGGCAATGGCGCGGGCGCTCGGGGTCAACCCGCTGATCGCGGCCGAATGCCTGCCCGTGATCGAGGCCGTGATGGTCCGCAAGTTCAACGAACAGAGCACGGCTGATGACCGGGCGTCTCTGTCCCACGGCTGATGAACCCGCTCCGCAAGCAGTGTCCCGCACGTCAGGAAGTCTGATCCATGACCCAGAAACGCGTCTCCGTCCGCCTCGTCGCCGAGGGCGGCAGGCAGGTGAAGGCCGAATTCCAGGGGATCGGCGATGCGGGCGAGCGCAATTTCAAGCGGATCGAGCGGCAGGCCGACATCACCGGCGCCGTGGTGCGCCGGGTCATGGGCATCCTCGGCGCTGCGATCAGCACGCGCCAGCTCGTGGCCTATGCCGACCAGTGGACCGACCTCCGCTCGCGTGTCGATCTCGCGACCGGCAGCCAGGAGGCGGGCGCGGCCGTCATGGAACGGCTCGCCGCCATGGCGCGGCGGACCTATTCCAGCCTCGGCCAGACCACTGAGTCCTGGCTTGCCAACGCCACGGCGCTGCGCGAGCTGGGGCTGACGACGGCGGAAAGCTTGGATTTCACGGAGGCGCTGAACAACGCCATGGTGGTCTCCGGCGCGCGTGCCGAACGCGCGGCCTCGGTCCAGACCGCGCTGTCGCGTGCCATGGCGCTTGGCACCCTCAGCGGGGACAACCTCAACACCGTGATCCAGAACGGCGGGCGGCTGGCCGAACTGCTGGCCGCCGAGCTCGGCACCACCGTCTCGGGCCTGCGCACCCTCGGCCAGCAGGGCGGGATCACCGGCGAAGTGATCCGAACTGCGCTGATCGGCAATCTCGAGCTGCTGCGCGCGGAAGCCGACAGCATGCCGGCAACCATTGGCGATGCCTTCACGCTGATCGGCAATGCCGCGCTGCAACTGGTCGGCACCTGGGACCAGATGGTTGGCGCCTCATCGACGGTGGCCGCGGCACTGATCGGGCTCGCCGACAACATGGAGCGGCTGGCAGCCATCGGCATCGCTTTCGCGGGCTTCATGGCCGCACGCTGGGTTGCGGGGTTTGTCGCGGCGCAGGTCGCCACGATCAGCCTCGCGGGCGCGTTGACACTCTTGCGCGGAGCAATAATTCGCACCGGGATCGGGGCGCTGATCGTGGGTGCGGGCGAGCTGATCTACTGGTTCGGACAGCTGGTGCGCGGCGCGGGCGGGTTCGGCAATGCGCTCTCGCTTCTGGGCGACCTTGCCCGCGAGGTCTGGGAGCGCATGAAGCTCGGCGCCGTCGCCATGGGGCTCGCGATAATGGCGAGTTGGGCCGATATCAAGGCCGCCATCGCCGAGGCGCTGCAGACGTCGCTGGAAGCGGTGGTCGGTTTCGGAAACGGGGCGCTGAACACCTTCCAGGGGGCGCTGGACGCGATCAAGGTGCTCTGGGGCTCGCTGCCCTCGGCGATCGGGGATTTCGCGTTTCAGGCGGCGAATGCGCTGATCGCGGGCGTCGAAGCGATGCTCAATGGCGTCGGCCAGCGGATCAACGGCTTCCTCGAGGGGATCAATGGCGGGCTCGAGGCGCTCGGGATCGAGCGGCGCATCTCGCTGATCGGCAATCTGGAACTCGGCCGGATCGACAATCCGTTCGCGGGGTCGGCGACCGAGGCCGGTTCCGAGGCACGCGCTGCGTTTCAGGCGGCATTCAGTGCCGAGCCGATCAGGATGCCAGACCTCGGGCTGAATGCTTACGCAGAGGAAGCGCGCGGTCAGGCCGAGGCCCTGCGCGCAACGATGGCCGGTGTTGCAGAAGTGGCGACAGCACCACTCGAGTCCATTGCCGCCCTGCGCGAGGCGGTGACGGGCAGCGGTCTCGACGCGGAAGCTGCTCTGAACGGCGCGCGGACGGCCGCCGAGGGGCTGGGAGAGTCGCTTGATGCCACCGGCGAGGCTGCGGGCCGCGCGGGCGGTGCCGGTCGCGGGGCGGGTCAGGCGCTGCGCGCGGCGGCCGACACGGCGCGGGGTGCCTGGGAGATGACTGCCGAGGCAGTGCGGGCGGCACAGGAACGCTCGCGCGAGATCGCCCAAGGTCTGGCGCAGGACATCGTCGGTCCCATCAAGGAGGCGCTGCAGTCGGGTGAGTTCACCTGGGAGACCTTTGCCAGCGCCATCTCGCGTATCGCGCAGAACCTCGCGAACCGGCTGATCGAGCTGGCCTTCAAGCCGATCGAGAATGCGCTGATGCGGGCCTTCTCCGGTATGGGCGGCGGTGGTGGTTTCTTCGCGAGACTGTTCGGCTTCGCCAGGGGCGGCGCATTCGCAGGTGGTCAGGAACTGACGGCTTTCGCGCGCGGCGGTGTCGTGAACCGGCCGACGGTGTTTCCCTTCTCGCGGGGCATCGGGCTGATGGGCGAGGCCGGTCCCGAGGCGATTTTGCCGCTGCGGCGCGGGCGCGACGGGCGGCTCGGGGTCGAGATGAACAGCGCACCCGCCCAACCGGCGCAGGACATGTCGACGCGGATCATCAACGTGCTCGACCCGTCGGTGGTCGGCGACTACCTCGCCACGCCCTCGGGCGAGCGGGCCATCCTGAACGTCATCCGCCGCAACCGGAGTGCGCTGAATGCCTGAGGTGGGAGGCCCACTGCCGCTGCTGTTCTGGCCCTTCCCGGCGGCGCAGGAGATCACCGAAGTGCTGGAATGGCGCACCGATGTGCTGACATCGCGCGCGGGCGAACAGCGCATCGCGCTCCGGCCCCGGCCGCGCGAGATCGTGACGTTCCGGCATAGGCTGGATGCGCTGGGGATGGCGCGCGCCGCGGAACTCGCCCGCGCGGGGTTCGCGGGCGACTGGCATGTCCCGCTCTGGCACATGGCGCTACAGCCCGCCGCCGATCTGGTGCAAGGCGCGACGGAGATCCTGCTCGACACCGGCGTGGCGGATTTCCGGAGCGGGGAACTGGCGGCGATTGCGGTCGATGGCCGTGAGGCGGCGGCGGTACCCATCGCCAGCGTTCAGCCCGACCGGCTGATCATGGCGGAACCTCTGGTGCTGCAACTGCCCGGTCCGGTCGTGGCGGCACAGCGGGTCACGGTCGCGCCGATACGGGTCGGTGCGCTGACCTCGGCCATCGAGGTTGCGCGCCGCAGGCAGGGAGATGGCACGGTCACGGCCAGCTTCCTGCTGCGCGATGCGCCGGACATCACCGCACCGGTGCTGCCGACCTATCTCGGCCGCCCGGTCCAGACCGACCCGAGCCTTGTGCGCCGCCCGCTCACTGCCAGCCTGCGCCGTGCGGTCGAATACGTCGACAACGGTTTCGGCCCGGTCGTGGCCGAGCCGCTGCGCGACGTCTTCGAGCGGAGCGAGACGATCACGCTGAAGGCGCAAGGCCCCATTGCACGCCACGCCCTGCGGCGCTGGCTCTGGTCGCTTCGCGGGCGGCAGGCCAGCTTCTGGCTGTCGACCTGGGGGCGCGAGCTGCAGTTGCGTTCCGCTATGACCTCTGGATCCACGCTGATGCGCGTGGCACCGGTCGCGTCGCTCCCGGCCTATTTCGGCCGCGCGATCCTGCTGGAAATGCCGACCGCGCTGCGCTTCCGAACGATCACCGCCGCCATCGTCGAGGGCGCGGATCACCGGCTGACGCTGTCCTCGAACCTCGGCGAGCCGGTTTCGCTCGCGACGAGGGTGCATTTCCTGACCGCGATGCGCGCCGACGCGGATCGCGTCGAGATCCAGCATGGCTCGGTGGCGATCGAGGTCACGCTGCCCGTCATCGAGGTGCCCGCATGACCTATGCCAGCATCGAAGCGTCCCCCGCCGAGGGCCGCCCCTATTTCCTCTACCAGTTCGTGGAAGGCGATCAGGTCTGGCGTTTCACCAGCCGCGCCACGGCCTGGACCAGCGCGGGGAGCGACGGAAGCGAAATCACCTGGGAGCCCGCCGCCGTCGCCCATGGCGATGTCGTGCAGACGAGCGAGATCGAACGCGGGCGGCTGGAACTAACCTGGCCGCTCTCGCATCCTTTCGCGCGGCGCTTTCTCGCCCCCTTGGGCAATACGCCTGTGACGCTGACCCTCTTCCGGGGCCACGAGCAGGTGCTGGGCGAGACCGTCGCGCATTGGAAAGGCCGCGTGGTGGGTGCAGAGGTGGAGGGGCAGCGCATCCTGCTGCAGGCCGAGTCGATCTTCAGCACGCTGCGACGCGCGGGCGTGCGGGCGAAGTACCAGCGGCTTTGCCGCCATGCCCTCTACGGGCGCGGCTGCGGGCTCGACATCGCGCTCTACTGGCTGACCGGCACGGTGACAGCCGTAGCTGGCAACGGCTTGACCGTGACGATCCCTGAGGCGGCGGCTGAGCCCGCCGGCTGGTACCGGGGCGGTGTGCTCAGGTTCGGGGCGCAACTTGGGTTCATCACCGGCCATGCCGGGGCCGCCCTAACCCTATCGCGCCCGATGCCTGAACTGGCGGCGGCGCTCGCTGCGTCGGAGATCGACCCGGAAACCGGCACGCCGCTCCCGGTTCTCGCCGACATCGCCCCGGGCTGCGATCTGCGCGCAGCCACCTGCGCGGCAAAGTTCGGCAACCTCGTGAACTTCGGGGGCTTCCCCGAGATCCCCGGCCGCAATCCCTTCGGCGGCGGCTCCATCGTCTGAGAACGCCATATGGTCTGGACCTTCATCGCACGGCTCGTCCTTGGGCTGGTGCTCTCGGCGATTTCCTATGCGCTGAGCCCGCGTCCCAAGGTCGAGAAGCCGCAAGCCGCGGGCCTCGACGACTTCTCGCTGCCCACCGCCGAGGAGGGTCGGCCGATCCCGGTTGTGTTCGGGACGGTGCTGATCACCGGGCCGAACGTCGTCTGGGCAGGCGACCTGAAGGTGGACCCGATCAAGAAGAAAGGCGGAAAGAAGTGACCCGCGTGACGATCCAGGACCTGCGCGATGCCCGCTATTGCCTCGCAGGCGTGCGGCCATGGTTCCGGCGCCACGAGTTCGACTGGCAGGACTTCCTCGCCCACGGCATCGATGCCGACCGCCTGCGCGCGACCGAGGATGCGCTGGTGGAACCGGTGATCCGGATCGCCGAGATGCGGGAGGGTGCATCCGAGGAGGATCGCGATGGGCGGTAGCAGCAAGGCACAGACCGTCGGCTATCGCTATTCGCTGGGGATGCATCTGGCGCTGTGCCACGGGCCGATCGATGCCATCCGCGAGATCCTCGTTGACCGCCGCACCGCCTGGTCTGTCACGACCGGCGGCGGCGTCTCGGGCGGCGGCGCGGCCGTCGAGACGCGGATCGGCACGGTCGCGGGCATGGTGGCAACTGCGGCGCTGGCAGGTGATACGGGGGCCACGATCACCTTTCTGGGGACGCGCGCCGGGGTGCGCATCGGTCGGGACTACCGGCTGCAACTGGCGAATGGCACGAGCCAGACGATCACGCTGCGCGGCGTCACATTCAACGCCGCCACCAATGTGACCTCCTGGTCCGTGCTACCCGAGGCGCTGAACTTTGCAGCGCAGGCCGTCGAGGTGTTCGAGGCGACCAGCGCCGCCAGCAACGCAGGTGCCGGGGGTGGGCGTATTCGCATCGACAAGCCCGACCTCTTCGGCGGTGAGAGCCGCGAAGGGGGCATTCGCGGCGATGTCGATGTGCTGATGGGCGGGCCGGGCCAGGGTCAGAACGACTACCTGGCTGCTCGGATGAATGGCGACGTGCCCGGCTATCGCGGGCTCTGCAGCCTGGTGCTGCGGCAGGTCTATCTCGGCATCAATCCGTATCTGAAGCCGTGGGCGGTCCGCGTGACCCGCGTGCTGACCGGCGAGGCAGGCGCGGCGCAATGGTATCCCGAGAAGGCGGCCATCGTGCCCGAGGCCAATATCTCGGATGCCGCGATCTACATTGCGCTTGATGTCTCGGGTTCGATGTCGGGCACGCGCATGGCCGCCCAGAAAGCGGGCGTCGCGGCGCTCATCCGCGAGATCGGAGCCAGCGTCGATCCCGACCGGCCGAACGACATCCGCATCGTGCTCTGGAACGCAGGCGTCGCAGGCGCGATCGAACGGCGCGAGATGGGACCGGACGATTATGCCGCGCTCGAGACCTGGATGCTGGCGCTCTCGAACAGCACCTCGGGCGGCACCAGTTTTGACGCCGCCTTCTCGCAGGCGGGAGCGTTTTTCGCGGGCGGCGGGTCGAAACGACGGATCGTGATCTTCGTAACCGACGGCGAACCTGCGCCGGTCTCCTCGGTCGATGCGGCGCTGGCGATCATTCGCACCCTGCCGCCGGCCGACATCTTCGGCTTTAACATCGCGCTGGCCAACACGACCTCTACCGCGCGCATCGACAACACGCCGGTGGACGGCGTGCCGGTCATCCCGGCTGGCAACCCGCAGGCGCTGGTCGCCTCCCTGCGCGGGGCCTTCGGCAACGGCCCGGACATGAACCCGGCCCATATCATCCGGGAGTGCCTGACAAACCGCGACTGGGGTCTAGGCTATTCGACCGTCGAAATCGGGGCCAGCTTCACGGCCGCTGCGGACACGCTCTACACCGAGGGCTTCGGCCTGTCGCTGATCTGGCAGCAGGACAGCTCCATCGAGGAGTTCATCGGCAGCGTTCTCGACCATATCGACGCGACGCTTTTCATCGACCGGCGCACCGGGCTCTGGGAGTTGCGGCTCATCCGGGCCGACTACACGGCAGCAACACTGCCACTCTTCGACGAGACCAATGTCGTGGACTGGGGGCGGCTGGGGCGGCGTGCGCCGTCGGACCTCGTCAACAGCGTGACCGTGCGCTTCACCGATGCCTGGACGGACGACACGGGGGCGGTCTCTGTCACCGACACCGCCCGGGTGCAGTCGATGGGCGAGGTCATCGCGACCACGCTCGACTATCCGGGCATCCGCTACCAGGGGCTGGCGATCCGGGTGGCTGAGCGCGACCTGCGGGCGCTCTCGGTACCGCTGCTCACGGGCGAGATCGTGGTGAACCGCGAGGGTGCCGATCTCGGTCCTGGCGATGTGATCCGGCTGCGGTCGGAGCGCCTCGGGCTCGACGATGTCGTCATGCGCATCTCCGAGATCGGTCAGGGCGACGGCCGCGACAACGGCATCCGATTGAAGCTCGCCGAGGACGTCTTTGCGCTGGGGGCCACCGCCATCGCGGGCGGGCGCATGCCGACCGGGTCAGGGGTCGCTGCGCCGCCGCGCGCACTGTCCCGGCGCATGGTCGCGGAAGCCACATACTGGCTGCTGGTCCGCGAACTCGGCCACAGTGAGGCCGACCGCATCCTGTCGGAGGATCCGGATGCGGGCGCGTTGGTGGCAACCGGCGAACGTCCCAGCGCCGATGCGCTGGCGGCGGAACTCTGGATCGACCCTGGCACCGGCCCCGCGCAAGAGGGTGTGGTCGCCTTCGCGCCGACGGCGCTGCTCGCGGCGAACGTCACGGACCACCCGGAGGCGCGCGTCTTGCCGGTCACCGGCTGGCGCGACATTGGCGAGGTCGGAATCGGCACGCTGGCGAGCGTCGGCGGCGAACTGGTCCGTGTCGACGGGATCACGTCCACCGCCATCACCGTGGGCCGGGGATGCCTCGATACCGTGCCGCGCGCCCATCCAGAGGGAACCCCGGTAATCTTCTTCGATGAGGGCGCGCGGATCACAGAGGACAGCTGGGCGGCAGGCGAGACCCTCGCGATCCGGCTGCTGCCCGAGACAGGGCGCGGCACGCTCGCGTTTGCGCTGGCGCCCGAGGACAGCGTGACGCTCGACCGCCGCGCCATCCGGCCCCTGCCGCCCGGGCGGGTGCAGGGCAATGGCAGCTACGCGCCGGACGTCGATGCGCTGATCGCCGATGATCTGGTGCTGACCTGGACGCATCGGGACCGGCTGACCCAGACGAGCCCGGTGATCGTCGATCACACCGGCGCTTCGATCGGGCCGGAGCCCGGGGTCGGCTATGCGATCGAGGTGCGCTGGATCGACCCCGACACGGGCGCAGCGCTCATGCCGCCCGGAATTGTGATCGACGCTGGCAGCGGGACGAGCTGGACGCTGGCGCCCGAGGACATCCCCGAGACCGGCGCGCCGGAGCGGACGGCCGAGATCGACCTCGCCGTGCGGTCTCGTCGTCTGGTCGGCGGCAGTTGGGTCACCGACCGCGCGGCACGCCACTTCCGCCTGACCGCGCCCTTTGCCGCCGGGTGGGATCGCGGCTGGGGCTTCCTCTGGGGCACCTGAGCCCCGCAATCACCATCCTCACGACAAGCGAGACCAAGCATGCCCGAACGGATCATGCCGGGACTGGGGCTGCGCGCCTTCTACGATCCCGGCCAGCGCAACTGGGGCACCAGCCTCAGCGAAGACCTGCGCCGCCTCTCTGCCCTCGTGCAGGCGCGCGCCACATCGCGGACCGCAGCACTTCCTGCCACGGGCACCGCAGGCCAGGTCGCCATCGTGCCCGCCTCGGCTGGCGCCAATGCCAACGCGCTTGCCCTCTGGGACCAGTCGCCCGCCGGGGCGGCTGCATGGGTCTACCTGACCCCCGAAGAGGGCTGGCAGGTCTGGATCGCGGATGAAGCGCGGTACGTGCGGTTCACGGGCGGGGCATGGGTCGAGGTGCCGCGTCCCGGCGTGGTGCGCATCCGGACGCTGACGGCGACCAGCCACACGCTGGAAGCCGTCGATCTTGGCAGCATCCTCGAAACAACTGGCTCCTCTGCCGTCACCGTGACGATCCCGGTCGAGGCGACCGTGCCCTTCGAGATCGGCACGCTCATGAATGTCACGCAGGTCGGCGCCGGGATCGCCACGGTCACGGCAGCGCCGGGCGTGTCGCTCAATGGCGTCACCGGCGGCTCGGTCGCTCTCGATGGCCAATGGTCGGGCGCGGCACTCGTCAAGCGTGGTGCAGATGCCTGGGTCATCCAGGGCGCGCTGGCGGGAGCCGTCGCATGAGCCTGCTGATGATGCGCGCCGCCATCCTTGCCCAAGGCGGGGATGCCGCGCCCCCGGTGGATATCGGCTCTGTCTGGCAGCTCGACACTACGCGGCGCCCTCCGGGCTACACGCTGTCCGATGGCAACCAGACCGCCGTGAACACCTCGGGCGGGACCAACTACATGCGCTGGGTACCGAGTGCCAAGGCCATCCTGCCCTCGGACGGGCGGCGCTATTGGGAAGTTCTCTGTGCAGCCAGCGGGGCCGCCAGTTTCGACGGCTACATGGGCGTGGTCTCGGCCGCGCAGCGCGAGGAGTTCAATATCGGGAACAACCCGATCACGCTGGGCTCGATCGCGTATCGCGGCAACGGCACCCTCTGGTCGTCGAACACTGCCACGGCCGCCCAGCAGTTGACGGGGCTGCCCACCTTCGGCGCGGGCGACGTGCTGATGTTCGTCCTAGACCCGGCCACTGCGCGTCTCTGGATCGGCAGGAACGGCGTCTGGCGTGACGATCCAGTGAGCGGGGCGGCCACCTGGACGGCCGCGCATAGCACGGCCTTCTATCCGCAGGTCCAGGGCCGCAATCCCGGCGACGGCGGCACGCTGCGCTCGCAGCCCTCGCAGTTCAGCTATCCGGTGCCGCCCGGCGTGCTGCCTCTCGGCTACGAGCACCCCGACCTGCGCATCTTCGAGGCGCATGCCTTCATCGAACTGGCCTGGGACAAGGTCCTCAGCGTCGGCGAGTTCGAGGCCTGGTTCGATCTCGGCGGCGGCACGCGTCTGACCTCAGGCGGCGTCTCGATCTTCCTCGATCACGGCGGGGGCACGTCCCTCACCGCTGCCCAATCCGCCCTCTACATCGAAGTGGAACTGCCATGAGTTACATCCTGCATCTGGGCCACCAGCCCACCGACATCGCCGGCATCTCGGGGCTTCTGAACACGACCGCCGGAGGGTTCGACCCGACGCTCGACGTCAACGCGATCCGGCACGTCGGCTTCAACAGCTATTCCGCGCCGTTCTCCTTCTCGGTGCCGGAGCCCGTGGGCGATCTCTGGCTGGGATTTCGCTACGTGCCGCCCAACGCCGACGCCAACAGCATCAACCGCGCCGAGGCGAGCTTTCTGGAGTTCTATTCAGCTACCAACGTTCTGCTGGCCCAGATCAAGCCGATCACGACCACCAACCGCTATCACGCCATCGCCGCTGGCGACACCAGCGTGCAGGGCAGTTCCTCCTACACCGCCCCCAATGGACAGCCGCAATGGATCGACGTGCGGGTGGCGGTCGGTGCGGAAATCACCATCGAGTTCCATGTCGAGGGCGTCCTGCAATCGACGGCCACCGCCGCGAACGCGAACGGAAAGGGCAAGCCGCGCCACGTGGTCTTCGCCAACACCGCCCTGCACGGGATTTCCGCGAACCGGACCTGGTACTATGCCCATATCGCGGCCCTCGACGGGGTCTCGACCATCGGGCGGCGCTTCGTGCGCCGCAGCCCGAACGCCATCGCGAGCTTCAACCAGATGGTGGGCAGCATTGATGCGCTGCGCGATGGCGATATCGCCACGCGGGTCGCCAGTACGGCAGCGGGACAGCGCATGTCCTTCTCGCTGACCGGCCCGACCGGACCCGCCTCGGTTTCGGCCATCGCGGGCGTGCATCTCAAGCAGATCGCGCAGGCGGGCACGGTTGGGCCCGACGCCACGGCAGGCTTCCTGCGCATCGGCGGGGTCAACCACGATGCCGCCCCCGAGACCGTGCCGGACCTCGCGCCCAAGCCCGTCTATTCAAGTTGGGCGGTGAACCCGGTCGATGCGAGCCCCTGGAGCGATCTGACCTTGCCCAACGAGGTCGGGATCCTGTCGGCATGAGCCCGCGTCGCTCCGGAGAGGACCATGTCCGCATGTCCGATGCCGAGTTCGAGGAACTGCTGGCACGCGCGGCTGAAGAAGGCGCCAGGCGTGCGCTCGCGGATGTCGGGCTCGACGGCCAGGAGGCCGCGATGGATGTCCGCGACCTGCGCGCGCTGCTCGACTGCATCCGCTTCGTGCGCCGTACGGCCGTGCAGACCACGGTCCATCTCGTCACCACCGGCATCATCCTCGCACTGCTCGCGGGTATCGCGTTGAAGCTGAAGATCTTCGGCCCGGGCGGCTGAGCGCCAACCGGGTCGCCCCGCGACCCAACCCAATCCCCGCAAACCACGCCAACCCGCAGTCGCGTCGCTGCGGGCGGGTATTCTCGTCCCTTCGCAAAGGAACTCTTCCATGTCCGAGCCCATCCGCACCTACCGCCATTTCCGCGATGTGCCGCAGAACCTTTGGCGGTGGCCGAACTTCTCGCCCGCCGAAATCGCCTGCCGTGGCACAGGGCAGATCAAGCTGCACCCCGAGGCGCTCGACAAGCTGCAGGCTTTGCGCGACCGGCTGGGCAAGCCGCTGATCGTGCGGTCTGCCTATCGCAGCCCCGAACACAATCGTGCGGTCGGCGGGGCCAAGTCGTCGAAGCACATGGACGGCACGGCTTTTGATATCGCCATGTCGAACCACGACCCGGTGGCCTTCGAGGCTGCGGCGCGCGAGGTCGGGTTCCTCGGCTTCGGCTTCTATCCGCGATCGGGCTTCATCCATGTCGATCTCGGCCCTGCACGGCAGTGGGGAGAGATGTTCCCGGTCCGGGCGACGGCGTTCGCCGAAGAAGCTCCGCCTGCGCGCGAAGTGCTGGCCGATAGCCGTACCATGAAGGGTGGCGGGGCGGCCGGAGTGGCGACGCTGGGCGCGGCGGGCGTCGAGGTGGCGCAGCAGGTGCTGGCCGAGACCCAGACCGCGATCTTGCCGCTTGTGCCGTATCTCGACACGTTGCGTTGGGTATTCATCGCCGTGGCGCTTGGCGGCATCGCGGTCACGATCTACGCGCGTCTCGATGACTGGCGCCGAGGGCAGCGGTGATGGCCCCGCTCCTGATCGGGTTCGCCGCCAGCCCATGGATGCGGGCCGCTTTGCGCTACGGCGCCATCATCCTCGCCCTGCTCCTGTTCCTGCTTTCGCTTCGGCGGTCCGGCGAGCGAGCGGGACGCCTCGCTGAACGCCTTCAGACCACGGAGAAAGCCAATGATGTCCAACGCCAGATGCTCGAGGCGACGGCTCGTCGTCCTAGGTCTCGCGACGAGCTTGCTGAGCGGCTGCGCAACGGTCGGTTCTGAGCCCGGCATCGCGACCGTCTGCCCGCCCGTGGTAGAGTACACCCGCGAGTTCCAGGCGCGCGCAGCCGAGGAGCTCGCGCGGCTGCCGCACGGGTCGGCCATCGCCGAGATGCTGAGCGACTACGCCGTGATCCGGGATCAGGTCCGTATGTGTTCTCGCCCCTGATCAAGAGCCGAATTGGAGCCTCAAGGTCAGGCAGCAGCGTAGCTGGTAAAGACCTCGTTCGATCCGTCGCGCCGGATCAGAAACACGTCGTAGGCCTCGCGCTGGCTTTCCGGTCCCATCCCGGGCGAGCCGTAGGGCATGCCTGGCACTGCGAGGCCGACCGCGTCGGGGCGTTCCAGCAGGAGACGGCGAATGTCGGCAACAGGGACGTGACCCTCGATAATGTAACCATCCACACGACCCGTATGGCAGGAGACCATCTCCTGCGGGATGCCGTTGTCCAGCTTGTAGCGCATCAGAAGCGTCCCGGCGCTCGCCTCGGTCGTGACGGCGAAGCCGTCGTTCTCGAGGATCTCGATCCAGGCCGAGCAGCAGCCGCAGTTGGGGTCCTTCATCACGTGGATCGCCGGACCGGCGCCTTGCGCCAGAGCCCTCAAGGGCGACGCAGCCGCCAGCGCAGCTGTGCCGATCAGGAGCTTGCGGCGGGAAAACATGTCTTGGGTCATCTGATGTTCCTTTCGAGGTTGGATGTGTGGGCTGGCAGATCAGAGGTCGACCCGCCTGAGCCGCAGGGCGTTGGTGATCACCGAGACCGACGACAGGCTCATCGCCGCCGCCGCGATCATCGGCGAGAGCAGAAGTCCGGTGACAGGGTAAAGCAGCCCGGCGGCGATGGGGACGCCAAGCGCGTTGTAGGCGAAGGCGAAGAACAGGTTCTGCTTGATGTTCCGCAGGGTGGCGCGGGCGAGCTTGCGCGCCCGCACGATGCCCATCAGGTCGCCGCCCAGCAGGGTGATGCCTGCGCTTTCCATCGCAACATCGGCCCCGGTGCCCATGGCGATGCCGACATCGGCGGCGGCGAGCGCGGGGGCGTCGTTCACCCCGTCGCCCGCCATGGCGATCTTGTGGCCGTCGCGGCGCAACTGGTCGATCAGGTCCTTCTTGGCCTCGGGCAGGATGCCTGCGCGCACCTCGTCGATGCCGAGCTTGCCCGCCACCGCCTGCGCCGTGCGTTCGTTGTCGCCCGTCGCCATGATCACCCTTAGCCCTTGGGCATGAAGTTCCCGAATGGCCTGCGCGGTACTCTCCTTGATCGGGTCGGCGACCGCCACGATGCCGACGAGCGCGCCGTCAAGCGCGACGAACATCGCCGTCTTGCCCTCGGCGCGCAGGGTGTCGGCCTTTGACTCGGCCTGCGCGGTGTCGAGCCCCATCTCCCGCATCATCGCCGCGTTGCCTAGCGCCACCGCGCGCCCACCGACCCGGCCCTGTACGCCCTTGCCAGTGACGGCGTCGAAGTCCGTGGCCTCCTGACGCGGCGCACCCTGCGCCTCGGCTCCCTCGACAATCGCCTCAGCCAGCGGGTGTTCCGAGCCACGCTCCAGCGCTGCGGCCAGCGACAACAGGTCGGTCTCGGTGACGTCCCCGAGCGCAACCGTATCGGTCAGCTTCGGCTTGCCCATGGTCAGCGTGCCGGTCTTGTCGACGATGAGCGTATCGACTCCTGCCATTCGCTCCAGCGCCTCGGCGTCCTTGATCAGCACGCCCGCCTGTGCGCCGCGCCCCGCCGCCGTGGTGATGGAGATCGGTGTCGCCAGCCCCAGCGCGCAGGGGCAGGCGATGATGAGGACCGACACGGCCGAGGCGATTGCGAAGACCAGCGCGGGCTCCGGGCCGAAGATCAGCCAGACCACGAAGGCGACGATGGCGATGACCACCACCGTCGGCACGAATATCGCCGACACCCGGTCGGCCAGCCCCTGGATCGGCGCGCGGGACCGCCGCGCGTTCGACACCATCGCCACGATCTGCGCCAGCACGGTATCGGACCCGACCTTGCCTGCCTCCATGACCAGAGAGCCGTTCTTGTTGATCGTGGCGCCCGTCACCTCATCCCCCGGCCCCTTTTCCACCGGCATTGACTCGCCGGTCAGCATGCTTTCGTCCAGCGACGAGCGGCCCTCGATCACCGTGCCGTCGACCGGAATGGCGTCGCCGGGACGGACCCGCAGCCGGTCGCCCTCCATGATGTTCTCCAGCGGCGCATCGTATTCAGTGCCGTCCGGCAGGATGCGCCGCGCGGTCTTCGGCGCCAGATCCAGAAGCGCGCGGATCGCATCCCCGGTGCGTTCTCGCGCTCGGAGTTCCAGCACCTGGCCCACTAAGACCAACGCGACGATCACCACCGCCGCCTCGAAATAGGTGCCGACGCCGTGGCCCATCCGGTACTGTTCCGGAAACACCCCCGGCAGGAACGTCGCGACGAGCGAGTAAAGGTAGGCCGCCGCCACGCCGATGCTGATCAGCGTCCACATGTTTGGGCTGCGGTTCACAATGGAGTCCCAGCCGCGCCGGAAGAAAGGCAAGGCGGCCCAGAGGATGATCGGCGTTGCCAGCACGAACTCGAGATAACTTGCGGTCTGATGCCCGATCCAGTCGCGCACTGACAGCGCGACCAGTTCACCCATCGTCAGGATGATGAGCGGCACCGCCGCCGCCGCCGAAATCCACATCCGACGCGTGAAGTCGGTCAGCTCCTCGCTGGGCTCATCCGACGGCACCATCGGTTCCAGCGCCATGCCGCAGATCGGGCAGGACCCCGGCGCATCGCGGACGATCTCGGGATGCATCGGACAGGTGTACTGGACGTTGGCCGGAGCAGCCTTCTTCTGTCCGGCGGCCCGGCCCGAGGCGTAGAACCACGGATCCGCCTTGAACTTCGACTGGCATTTCTCCGAACAGAAATGAAAGGTCTCTCCCTGGAACTCGGCGTGACGCCCGTCCGGCTTGACCGCGACCGTCATCCCGCAGACCGGGTCCTTTGCGGTATTCGCCCCCGCCGGAATGTCGGGCGCCGCGTGATGGTGATCGTGCTCCATAGTCTGCCAGCCTTTCGATCTCTTGTTTCAGCTTGCCGCTTCCAGCCGTTGGAAGCTCAAGCTCTTTTCAATGGTGGTCGTGAGCGCCTTCCAGGGCGGGATTCCGTGCGAGGAAGATTCCGACGAACAGGAACACCAGCGCCATGCCGATCGCACCCAGGACGACGATCAAGGGGTCGGACTGCCATTTCATCGCGGCGAAGGCGGCCAGCACCACGGCATCAAGTGCGATTGCCGTCAGCAACACCCAGCCCCGAGCGCCGATTTCTTCGCGCAGATGCCGGAACACGCCGAAATGGATGATCATGTCCATCACCAGATAGAAGAAGGCCCCGAGCGAGGCGATGCGGCTGAGGTCGAAGAAGACCGTCAGGAAGCCTGCGATCACGACGGTGTAGACGAGTGTGTGGTCCTTGATCGTGCCTGGCATCCCGAAATGGCTGTGCGGGATCATCTTCATGTCCGTCAGCATCGCCAGCATCCGCGAGACGGCAAACACGCTGGCGATCAGGCCCGAGGCAGTTGCCACCAGCGCAAGCGCCACCGTCAGGTAGAAGCCGGTTTGCCCGAGGGCTGGTTGGGCCGCTTCAGCCAGCGCGTAGTCCTTCGCCGCCACGATGCGATCGAGCGGCAGGCTGGAGCCGACCGCGAATGCGACCAGCAGGTAGACGACGACGCAGATGGCGATGGACAGGACTATGGCCCGGCCCACGTTCCGATGCGGATTGGTCACCTCGGCGCCGCTGTTGGTGATGGTCGTGAACCCCTTGAAGGCGAGAATGGACAGCGCGACCGACGCCACGAACCCACCCGCACGAAAATCTCCGCCCGACGCTTCGAACGAAATGCCGCTGGCCCACAGACCGGCCGCCCCGAACAGCGCAATGCCGCCCACCTTGAGAATGGCCATGATAATGGACAGCAGCCCGACCGACCGGTTGCCAGAGACGTTCACGAGATAGGCGAAGACGATCAGCCCCACGCCGAGGACCGGCACGAGAATGCTGTCCGGATCGCCGCCGAAGGCTCGCAGGGTGTAGGTTCCGAAGGTGCGAGCGACGAGGCTTTCGTTGATGACCATCGACAGCGCCATCAGGAGAGCTGCGCCCGCCGCGACCGTCGTCGGTCCGTAGGCTTTCTTCAGGATCATCCCGATGCCGCCCGCAGACGGGTATGCGTTCGACATCTTGATATAGGTGTAGGCGCTGAAGGCGGTCACGATGGCGCCGACCACGAACGAGAGCGGGAAGAGAGGCCCGGCGAGTTCGGCGATCTGGCCGGTCAGCGCGAAGATGCCCGCGCCGATCATCACGCCGGTGCCCATGGCTACCGCACCGGAAAGGGTGATGCTGTTCTTCTGGTACTCGCTTCCGGTCATGGATTTCCCTTTTCAGGCTTTTGCCGCATGGCTACCCAAAGCAGTGGCAGGCCCGTCAAGAGGCCGAGGCCAAGTACTGCCCATGTCGCCCGGCCCAGATCTCCGCTCACCGCCTCGCCGCCGAAATGGGCCAGCAGGAAGCTTGCCGGAATGATCCCCGCCAGTGTTGCCAAGGCGAAACGCCAGGCGTGCAATCGGCTCAGTCCGGCCGCGTAGCTGATCATGTCGAAGGACACGAAGGGCATCAGGCGGCTGGCAAGAACCGTCGCCGTCAACGCGTTCTGCGAGCCGAGCAGCCCGGCATCGACGCGGTCCCCGAACACCCGCCGCAGGACGTCATGCCCCAGAACCCGTGCGAGACCGAAGGCGATCAGCGCCCCGAGCTCGGCGCCGATGACGACCTGCACGGTCCCCCAGAGATGTCCGTAGGCCGCTCCGGCCGCCAGTGCGATGGGTGCACTCGGGATTGGGCTGGCCACGACCGCGATGGTCATAAGCGTGACGATCAGGACCGGCCCCCAGAGACCCGCACGCGCCACCAGCGTTTCCAGACGCTCGGGCTCCAGGAGGCTGCGCGCCTCGGCGAACACCGAAGGCGCGAACTGCCAGACAGCGAGCAGTCCGATGCCGAGGATCGCAAGGCCCGCGAGAATGGTGACGCGCAGGCTCATCTCAGACCGCCGCGACGGCCTTCGCCAGGAGGTCGCGCACCTCGCCCGCCACGGCCGTCAGTTCGGCGTTCTCAATCGCCTGCATCGACGCCACAGGATCGATGGCGCTGACTTCCACGCCACCGTCGACCTCGCGCAGGATGACGTTGCATGGCAGCATCGCACCGACGCGCGGTTCGATCCCGATGGCCTGATGCGCCATCTTGGGGTTGCAGGCGCCGAGGATGCGGTAGGCGGGCATCTCGACATCTAGCTTCTTCTTCATCGTCGCCTTGACGTCGATCTCGGTCAGGATGCCGAAGCCGTGGTCGGTGAGGGCCTTCCGCGCGCGAGCGTCGACGTCGTCGATACCGGCGTCGGGGAACATTCGATTGATCGTGTAGGTCATTGCCAACTCCTTTTTTCTATTTCCGAAGATACTTGATCAGCGCTGCTATGGCCAAAACCAGCAGCACGAGGATCAGCAGGCCGAAGAGCCAGCCAAACCCCATTCCGAAACCCATTCCGGGGCCCATGTCGTTCCAGTTCATCATCTCATCCTCCTGATTTTTACCCGCAGGGTGCGTCTTTTGGCCGGCCCTCACGACAACATGGGGCAGGACAGACCAGGATCGGTGCCGGGCGGGGCGCCATGTCCGGACGACCCGCTGGGATCAGACGGACGCCGTGACCGCGAATTCGGTCATCATCCCCGTCGTAAGGTGCGGCATGTGGTGGCAATGCAGCATCCATCGGGCGGCCTCACCGACATCGAGGGCGACATCGACCATCGACATCGGTGGCACGTGAACCGTGTCGCGTAGTGCACCGGCGACCCGACGCCCGTTCAGCCCGACGACCTGGAACACATGGCCGTGCAGATGCATCGGGTGCGCCATCATCGACATGTTGTGGAACGACAGCACGACCCGCTCACCGCTGCGTGCGGTGATCGGCTGGTGCTGGCCCCAGACTGCCCCGTTTATCGTCCAGACGTACGGCTGCATCGAACCGCCCAGCATCAGCATCTGGCTGCGGTCCACGGGTCGATCCGGCAGAGCGTCCAGCGCGATGAGGCGCGCCTCCTGCGCCAGATCGGTGTCGAACGCGGGCGCTTCGGCATCCGCCATTGCATCGAGACGCCGCACTTCGGCACCCTGCGTGGCGAGGATCAGGCCGGTGCGCTCGCGCGCGCCTTCGCGCAGGGCGAGGATCGGCCAGGCGCCGCCTTCGTGCGGCAGGTCGATCTCGATGTCCAGACGCTGGCCCATTGCCAGACCGAACCGCGTGCCGGCGAGAGGTTCGACCGCGTGCCCATCTACCGCGACCAGCCGCGCCTCGGCACCGCCGGTCTCGATCCAGAATACCGTCGCCGCAGCGGCGTTGATGACCCGAAGCCGGATACGGCCACCGCGCTCGACCTGGACCACCTCCGGGTCCGACAGGGTCCGGTCATTGGCGAGATAGGCGTCCCAGTCATAGTCGTTCAGGTCCATGGCCATGCCGCCCATCTGGCCGCCCATACCCATCATCCCGCCCATTCGGGGCATGTTGCCCATCGGCATGCCGCCCGTGGCGCCATGGCCCATGGCCCCGTGATCCATGCCCTGCATCGCCCCCATGCCTCCCATGGGAGCGCCCTGATCGGGCAATGCACCGGCACCATGGCCCGCGCCGTGCCCGCCGCCATGACCTGCGCCGATCTCGGCCAGAACCTCCTCGGGGGCCTTGAAGGAGAAGTCATGAAGGAACATCACGACGTCTTGCCGGTCGGCAGCAACGTCCTCGGCCGAGCGCACGATCAGCGGCGCGGCGAGCAGCTTCATCTCCTGGGTGGGCACATGGCTGTGCATCCAGTGCGTGCCGGGCCGTGCCTCGAAGTCGTAGGATCGGGTTTCACCCGGTGCGAGGAGGGGCATCGGCATGTCCGGCACACCGTCCTGCGCGTTGGGCGGGATCTGTCCGTGCCAGTGGATGATGGTACCGACGTCCAGGTCGTTGGTCAGATCGACCCGGAACCTCTGGCCGGGGTCGAGGATCAGTCCCTGACCGCCGGGGCCGGCAAGCCCGAAGACCGTGGCAGCGCGACCGTCGATGTCGAGCGTGCGCGTCGCAGCGGAGAGGCTGATCGGCGCCACCCCTTGCGCGAAGGCGATGCGGGGCAAGTGTGCAGCGCCAATGGCGGCCGCACTTGCGGCAAGAAAGCCGCGTCGAGAAAGCATGTTCATGGTCGTCTCCTCGGGACTTCCGTCCCGTTCATCAATACCGATGGGGCGCCTCGGGCGTCTGCCCGGGCGCGCTCAGAGGAGACGGAGCTTGGGAGGTCGTTCGTTCAGTCCCGGCGCACGGCTGACGTGGATTGCCGCGGACGGGACGTCATGACTGGCGGCGCCGTAGGCGTGCCCGGCTTCCTCGCCTGCCGACGTCAGGAAGGCAGAGAGGCCTGCGCATACGAACTCGCACATCTCGGCATCGGCCGATCCACAGTGCTCTCCAGCGTCACAGTCGAAGCCCGAAATGACCGGAGAGTGCATCATGTCGGCGACATGCATCGCGTGATCCACACCGGAATTCATGCTCATGCGTGTCGCATGCGCGGAGGTCACCGTCGTCACCACGGTGATCGCGAGTATGGCAAGCATGGTGACGACACGTTCGAGCATGCTGCAAAGATAGGCATTGCTCACGAGAATGTCCATTGTCGCAGGCGCCTCGCCGCTGGCACAACGTGGTCTCGACCAAACGCGAATGTTATTCCGCAGTGATCGGGGATAGACGTCTTGAAAAAAGCTCTCCGAAATACTGTCGTGATCGGTCTGGTCGTCGGAGGTGTGATCCTCGCGGTCTTTGCTGGCTGGCGTTATGCCGGTACCGCATCCACCGCCGTGGCGTCGGCGGACATCATCGCGCAAGGACGCCAGATCTATGCGGATCAGTGCGCCGCCTGCCACGGCGCGGAACTGGAGGGCCAGCCGGGCTGGCGCTCGCCGCTTCCGTCCGGCCGGTTGCCGGCGCCACCCCACGACGCCAGCGGCCACACCTGGCACCATCCTGACGATGTCCTGTTCCGCATCGTTAGGGAAGGCACCGCCGCCGTGGTCGGCGGCGGATACGAGAGCGACATGCCCGGCTTCGCAGACGTGCTGAGCGACGCGGACATCCGCGCCGTTCTCGACTACATCAAGAGCACATGGCCAGAGCGCGAGCGCCGATACCAAGAGAGGGTGTCGGAGGCAAACTGACATTCCCCATGGTCGTCGGCTGCTACTCGCGCCAGGCCAGTTCGCAGACCGAGTTAGAGGAACGTCGCCGACCAGGTCAGCACCATGAAGCCGCCGAGCGACTGCATCATGTTGACCATCCGTATCGGCCCGGTTGCCTCGATCTGCGTGTACCCGAGCGTGGCGAAGTTGACGCCGGAGAAGTAGATCAGGCCGCTCCAGCATGGGTCGTAGCTGCCGTCGAAGCCTCCCACGCCCCAGCCCTGCAGCGCCCTGTAGACTGCGGCGAAAGCCAGGATTTCAATCGTGTGGAGCGCGAGCAGCCCGACGAACGCCACCATGATCGCCGCCTGCGGTCTCTCTTTCGAGTTCGGCTTCACGCCCCGGACGGCCAATAGCCCCGTAGTGGTGCGCGACCAGATGGCGGCCACCAGCGCGAAACCGAGCAGAAGCCCGATTCCAGTTGCAGCATGTTGAGCACTCGCGGCGGAACAGTACCCCGAGGTTTATGTTCTCAGCGCTCGGCCCTGCGGCATGGCAGCGGAACCATCGCCCTGCCGATGATCTGATCTCAGGCCTCACGTTCCGGATCAAACGCAAGAAGCCGCAGCGCGTTCAGTGTGACGAGCACCGTCGCGCCGGTATCTGCAAGGATCGCGATCCACAGCCCGGTAATGCCGAGGATCGTCGTCACCAGAAACACCGCCTTAAGGCCGAGCGCGATCGCCACATTTTGCCTGATGTTCGCCATGGCTGCGCGAGCAAGGCGAATCTTGCCGGCCACATCGGTCACGCGATTGCGCAGGATCGCGGCGTCGGCGGTTTCAAGCGCGACGTCCGTTCCGGAGCCCATGGCAACTCCGATGTGGGCGGTGGCGAGCGCAGGGGCATCGTTGATGCCGTCGCCCACCATCATCACGCGGTCTCTGGCGGTCATCTCACGGATCGCGGCGACCTTGCCTTCGGGCATCAATTCGGCGCGATGGTCAATGCCCAGCCCAGCGGAAATGGCTGCTGCCGTGCGCCGGTTGTCGCCGGTCAGCATCACAGACGCGATGCCAAGCGCCTTGAGTTGCTGCACCGCGCGGGCGGCATCCTCTCGGGGTTCGTCCCGGAGCGCTACGAGTCCGACCAACTGGCTCCGGCGGAAGACCGCGACGACTGTCTTGCCTTCATCTTCCATGCCGACCACCGCCCGGAGCGCGTGGTCGTCCAACACACCGCGCTCCCCGGCGAACCGTGGAGAGCCCACCCAGGCGGTTTCACCCTCAACGACTGCTTCGGCCCATTTGCCCGGAAGCGCTTTGGCGGCGGTCGCGGCCAGGAACGGCGCTCCCGCAGCTTCCGCGCGGGACAGGATCGCCTCCGCCAGAGGATGGCTCGACCCCGCTTCGACGGCGGCAGCCAGCGCCAGCACCTCTGTCTCCGATCCCGAGATCGGCACCACGTCCGTGACGCGCGGCCGTCCGTGGGTCAGGGTTCCGGTCTTGTCGAATGCGACATGCGTGGTGGCCGCCGCGGCCTCGATCACGGCGCCTCCTTTCATCAGCAGCCCGCGACGCGCGCCTGAAGAAAGCGCAGAGGCGATGGAAGCCGGTACCGAGATCACCAGCGCGCAGGGGCATCCGATCAGGAGAAGCGCGAGCGCCCGGTAGATCCACGTATCCCAGCCTTGCCCGAACGCGAGGGGCGGGACGATGGCCACCAGCACCGCAACTCCGACGACGGCCGGCATGTAGATGCGGCTGAAACGGTCGATGAAGCGCTCGGTCGGGGCCCGGGCGCTTTCCGCTTCCTCGACCAGCCGGATGATACGGGCAATGGTGTTGTCCTCGGCCGACTTGGTGACCCGAACACGCAGCGCCGCCTCGGAATTGATGGAGCCGGCAAAGACGGAGGCACCGGGTTCCTTCAGCTTCGGCACACTCTCGCCCGTGACGGCGCTCTCATCGACGCCCGAGGTGCCCTCGATAACTTCGCCATCTGCCGGGACCCGGTCTCCCGGGCGCACCAGAACGATCTGGTCCACCTGCAGCTGGTCGGCTGGTATCACCCGAGTCCGGCCGCCGATCTCCAGGATCGCGGTCTTCGGTACCAGACGAGCGAGCGCCCGGATCCCGTCGCGGGCCTTGTTCGCCGCAACACCTTCGAGAACCTCCCCGACGGCGAAGAGGAAGACGACGAGCGCCGCTTCCTCGGCGGCGTCGATGACGAGCGCGCCGCTGGCGGCGATTGTCATCAGCATCTCGATCGTGAACGGCATCCCCGCTCTGGCGGACGCGACGGCGCGGCGTGCGATAGGGGCGACACCAATGAGCGTCGCGAGGATGAATGCCCACGTTGCCACATCCTGGGAGGCGAGCAGTTTCACGGCCCATGCCGCCGCGAGGAGGAGACCGGTGCCGATCACCAGTCTGCCCTTCGCGGTCTGATACCAACGCGAACCGGGCCCGGGACCGCTCTCGGGCCCTGTCGATCCAGCGTTGGTCTCGAGTCCTGCGGCATCTCGCGAGCCGTCCGCACGGGACGCTTGCTCATCGTCCGGCAGCACGAAGCCTTTCCGATCGGGGCTCGATCCTTTCGCCGCGATCCCGTAGCCGAGCCGCTTGACGATTGCTTCGATCTGGTTGCGAGGGGTCTGCCCTTCATCCAGAGTCAGCCGAAGCCGCTCGGTCATTAGCGCCACATCGACGTCGCTCACGCCAGGCAGGCGTTCGACCGCACCCCGGACCTTGCCGGCGCACGACGCACAGTCCATCCCGGAAACCGTCCATTCGTAGGTTGCACTGTCGTTCGCCGTCATCACGCCCTTCCAACCCGCCCAGCGGGCAACATTGTATTTGCTGAGTCGGGAACCTAAGGTCTCTAGTAGCTATAGCTTCAAGAGGAAATCTGATGCTCACCATCGGAAAATTGGGCGAAGCGGCCGGCGTGAAGGTTCCGACGATCCGCTACTACGAGCAGATCGGGCTCCTGCCGGAGCCAGATCGCAGTGCCGGGAACCAGCGGCTCTATGGGCAGTCGGCACTGGATCGGCTAGCCTTCATCCGCCATGCGCGGGAGCTCGGTTTTCCGCTGGACGCTATCCGAGACCTTCTGAGTCTCTCTGACAGACCCGATCAATCCTGCGCAGCCGCCGATGTCATCGCCAGGGCGCAGTTGGCCGAGGTTGAAAGCCGCCTTGCGCGCCTGACTGCGCTGAAAGGCGAACTTGAGCGCATGGTCGTGCAATGTGCAGGCGGTCGGATTGCCGATTGCCGGGTCATTGAAGTTCTGGGCGACCATTCGCTATGCGCAACCGATCACCAGCATCCGGAGAGCGAGGCGGCATCGTGAACGCACCCGGCACCCTCGCCATCTACATCGGTGCCGCTCTGGCCGAGATTGCGGGCTGCTTTGCGGTCTGGGCATGGATGCGGCAAGGCGCGAGCGCGCTCTGGCTGGTCCCCGGCCTCCTGAGCCTGGCCGTCTTCGCTTGGCTCCTGACCCTTGCCCCCTCCGATTTTGCGGGGCGGGCCTACGCAGCTTATGGCGGGGTCTATATCGCAGCCTCGCTCCTCTGGCTGTGGCTCATCGAGAAGCAGCGCCCGGACACTTGGGACCTGACAGGTGCCGCAATCTGCCTCGCCGGTGCGGCCGTCATCCTGTTGGCGCCGAGGGCGGCTGGTGGATGATCGGGGGTGCTCTCCAAGATCAAGGCAGCCGACTGCCGCTCATCGTTGCCGACATCACGATAGAGCCAACCTTTGCGGACGGACTCCCGCTCTTCCAGCGTAGCAGCTGTGCGTATCAAATAAAATCAATGACTTATACTGGAGAAGGTTGGACGTCAGACCCATCCCCTCCGCCACTAATTCCGCTTAAGGTATTGGTGTCCTTTGAAAAACACCTTCCAAAAACAGTCGCCCCCACATGTGTTCCCACGGTTGACGGCTGGCGCAATCGTGGCCCTCGCCGGGGCGTGACATGACACGCGTCAGTCATCGGGTTTTCGTCCTGTGATCCGTTCCCGCCGACGTTCGCGGCTGATTTGGCTGTAGCTGCGCAGTGGTGTCATACCATCGGTGTGGCCAAGGTTTTGCGAATTGGTGACGATTTCGGCGACTGAAATTGCCGTCTTCGCCGCGTGGCGCGCCAGTATGTGCCGGAAGGCATGGGGGCCGTAGGTGGGCAGGCCTGCTCGCGTGAGGGACTCGTTGGCGATCTTGCGCAGGGGTTCGGTGGCTTGCCAAGGGCGGCGCGCGAAACGGGTCTTAGCTTGATCGGGCGAGGCCAGTCACGACCGCCTTGGCAAGAAGGGCAGACGCGGCGACGCCGTCGATCAGGGGCAACTGCGTCCGTGCCGAGAGAGCATCCTTGAGAGGCGCCATCCCCGCGCAGCCGAGCACGGCGCAGGTGGCGGCATCTTCGCAGCGGGCTCTTTCTATTTCGGCGGCGATGCGGTCGATGGTGTCCGGCGCGCCCGCGTCGATGGTCAAGACCGGCAGGCCGCTCGCCCGCACCGAGGCGCAAGATCCGGCAAAGCCCTGCTGACGTATATTGTCCTCGATCACCGGGATCGAGACGGCCAGAGAGGTAACGACCGAGAACCTCAGCCCATGCAACTGTGCCATCACAAAGCTGGATTGACCGATGCCCAAGACCAGGCATCCGGCCAGCCCGCGCGCTTCGGTCAGGCCCGTGTCGTCGAAACAGGCGATCACGATGGCGTCGGCCCCCTGCGCCCGAGCGACGGGCAAGAGGGCCAAGAGACCGGGCAGAGCGGCGTCGCCGTCTGCGCGGCCCTGAATGGCCGCCGGGCCGCTTATGTTTGTCAGGCCAAAGATCTCGGCCTCTGGCAGCGCCTTGCGTGCGGCGGCGACGATGCCCGTCGTCATGCCGACGGTTGCGTTGGGATTGATATAGGCCAGTTTCATACGCCTCTCCCCGCATCCGAGCCAAGCCGCGTGCGCCGTTTGCCCATGATCCACGCGCCGAGCAGGAAGACCGCGATAATCGCAAAGGAGAACAGCGTGGTGAGTGTGCCAAGCGCGTAGATCACCGGGGTGGTCACGTTGGTTGTCATCCCGAAGATTTCCAGCGGCAGGGTATTGTAGCTGCCTGCGGTGAGCAGGGTGCGGGCGAATTCGTCATAGCTGAGGGTAAAGCCAAAGAGCGCCACCCCGATCAAAGAGGGCCCGATGATCGGCAATACCACGTAGCGAAGGGTTTGCCACGCGGTGGCCCCCTGATCGCGGGCGGCCTCTTCATAGCTTTTGTCGAACCGGTTGAAGACGGCGAACATGATGAGCAAGCCAAAGGGCAAGGTCCACGTCAGTTGCGCGCCGAACCCCGAGGTTGCCCAGTGAATCCGCAAGCCCAACTGGCTAAAGATCAACCCCACGCCGAGCGAAATCAGGATCGAGGGGATCACCAGCGCGGTGATGGCGGCGTAGAAGAGCAGGCCCGATCCGGCAAACCGCTTGCGAAAGGCCAGCCCCGCCATGATCGACACCACCACCGTGGTGATCATCACCATCAGTCCCAACGCGAAACTGCGGCGGAACGCGCCCCAGATATCGCCCACGGCCTGTTCCTGAAAAAGGTCACGAAACCAGTGCAATGACAGACCGTTCATCGGAAAGGTCAGACCGCCCTGTGGGCCTTGGAAGCTGAGGATGCCGATGGTCAGGATCGGGCCGTAGAGAAACAGCACGAAGAGGCCGAAAAAGGCGGCCAGCACGTAGAAAGAGCGCGGTCGACGGCTCATCTCAGAGCTCCTTGCGAATGTTGACAAAGCGCAGCAGGATCGCGATCACGATCAGCACTGTGCACAGCAACACAACGGCGGTTGCGGCGGCGGACGGGTATTGCAACAGGGCGATATCGTTGGAAATTAGTCGCCCCACATTGGCCCGCTGGCTACCCGACATGAAGCGCACCGTGATGAAATCGCCCATGACCAGCGTGACGACAAAGATCGTGCCGATCATGATGCCGGGCTTGGTCAGGGGCAGGATCACATGCACCAGCGTCTGCACACCGCTTGCGCCGTTGTCACGCGCCGCCTCAAGCAGCGATTTGTCGATGCGCATCATGGTGTTGAAGATCGGAACCACCATGAAGAGCGTGTAGAGATGCACAAAGGCCAGGATCACCGAAAAATCGGAATACAAAAGCCACTCCAGCGGCGCGTCGATCACGCCCCAGGACAGGAGCGTCTGATTGGCAATCCCGTTGCGGCCAAGAAACGGAATCCATGAAATCATGCGGATGATGTTCGAGGTCCAGAATGGGATCGTGCAGATCAGGAAGAGCGCGATCTGCATCGTCAGGCTGCGCACGTGGAAGGCTAGGAAATAGGCCACGGTAAACCCGATTGCGAGTGTCAGCGCCCAAGTGATGAGGGCGTATTTCAGGGTTGCACCGAACACTTGATAGGTCACGGCCGAGCCGAACAGGAATTCATAATTGTCGAATTGAAAGGCCGGGTAGATCGAGAACTCGGTCGCCCCCCAAAAGCTGACGATCACGATCATCACGATGGGGGCGATCAGGAACGCCAAAAGCACCACTGTCAGGGGCGCCGCCTGAAGCCAGCCCAAAAGATGGCGGTTGGTCGTCATGAGGCCTGCTCGTTTTGCTGGGGGTTGACCATGGGGATGCGCAGTCTGGGGGGTGTTTGCCCCCCAGACGGTCGCTGCAGTGTCATGCGGCGATGAACTCGTTCCATTTGCGGACCATATACTGGTTCTCGTCCATGACGGCGTTCCAGCAGGCGACTGCCCCCATGCGGTCATTGAATGACCCGCCATCGCGCAAATCGCCCGCCTGCGCCAGCGTATCGCCGGTGGGCGAGGTGATGACGTCGGTGGCGGGCTTGCCCTCGAACCAATAGCCCCATTCATTCTCGGACATGAAGGTCTTGGAGGTCTCGGGCACGGCTGAATAGTAGCCTTGGCGCATCAGATAGCCGCCGACCCAGCCCGAGAGATACCAGTTGATGTAGTCATAGGCCGCGTCCAGCTCCATGCCCGACAGCGACGAGGACAGGCCAATGCCGCCGCCCCAACTGCGATAGCCCTCTTTGAGCGGTTGGTAAACGCACGGAATACCGCGCGACTTGACCGCCGTGATGGCGGGCGACCACATCGACTGGATCACCACCTCGCCGCTCGCCATCAGGTTCACGCTCTCGTCAAAGCTCTTCCAGAAGGCGCGGAATTGGCCGTTCTTCTTGGCTTCGGTAAAGATCGTCATGGTCTTGTCGATCTCTTCGCGGGTCATGTTGCCTTTGTCGCCATACTGGACCTCTCCCATCGCCTCGCAAACCATGGCCATGTCCATAATGCCGATGGACGAGATGTCGAGGATCGAGGCCTTGCCCTTGAATTCCGGGTTCAGAAGCTCTGTCCAGCTTTCGATCGGGCGGCCTATCAGGTCGGGGCGGATGCCCAAGGTGTCGGCATTGTAGATCGTCGGGATCAGGGTCATCCAGCCGGTTTCCGCGCTGGCAAAGCTGGTGCTGCCGGGCCCGTCCACAAAGCCCACCGTATGTGGGGCTGTGCCTTGGGCGATGGTCGAGTCGGGCGTCAGCTTGCCCGAGCGGAAGATGCCGACGATCTTGTCGTAATTGGCAATCCGTGCAGTATCCATGGCCTGAAGGTTGCCGGTTGGCCAAACCTTCTTGCAGATCCAGTATTCGATATCGGCAATGTCAAAGCTGTCGGGCTGGGTGGCGGCGCGTTGGGTGACGCTGTCGCTGTCCAGCGCGGTCATCTCGAGCGTGAAGCCTAGATCTTCCTTTACCTTGTTGGCGACGTCGTTGAGGTTCGACACGCCGGTGCCGAACTGACGCAGCACGATGTCTTTGGTATCTTGCGCCCAGAGCATCGGGGCGGGCAGGGCGGAGGCGGCGAGTGCCGCGCCCCCGGTCCTGAGCAGTGCGCGGCGGGTATATCCGACCTTGGGTTTTGCCATTGTTCTTGTCCTCTCTGTCCAGTGGATTGATGTGGTTGTGGTTCGACCTGTCAGGCTTCGAGGCGGTGCAACCGCCCTTCGTCCCAGCTGAGCTTGACCGCTTCGCCGGGTGATTTCGGGGATTGAAAGAATTGCGCTTCCGGCAAGAGGGCCAGCACCTCTTCGCCGCTCTCTGTGGCTGCGGTGACAGAGACCGAGGCCCCTTGGTATTCGACAGCGATCACCGTTGCGGGCATGCCGTCAGCCCCAAGCGATACTGCGTCGGCGCGTATCGTGACCTTGCCGCCGGGCAGGGCGAGCACATTGTGCCCGCCGATGAACCGCGCCACGAACTCGGTGCGCGGCTGCGCCCATACCTCTCGCGGCGGCCCTGCTTGGGCGATCACCGCATCATGCATGACGACGATCTCGTCAGCCAGCGCCAGCGCCTCATCCTGACCATGGGTGACGTGGATAAAGGTGATACCCAGTTCACGCTGAAGTTTTTTCAACTCGGTGCGCATACGGATGCGCAGGAATGGGTCGAGTGCGGACAGCGGTTCATCCAGCAAGAGCACCTTGGGTTCCGTGATCAGCGCGCGCGCCAGCGCCACACGCTGCTGTTGGCCCCCCGAAAGCTGCGCAGGCTGGCGGTCGGCCAGATGCGTCATGTCGACCAGTTCCAGCAAGTCATTGGCGCGGGCGTGGCGCGTCCCCTTGTCCACGCCCTTCATGCGCAGGGAAAAGGCCACGTTGTCGCGCACCGAAAGATGCGGGAAGAGCGCGTAGTTCTGAAACATCATAGCCGTTCCGCGCCGCGCGGGCGGCAATTGCGCTACGTCTTGTCCATCCAGCAGGATTGCGCCCTCGCTGACATCCTCATGGCCTGCGATCATCCGCAGGGTCGAGGATTTGCCGCAACCGGACGGCCCCAAGAGGCAGACATAGCTGCCTTTGACAAAGACATGATTCAGATCGCGCACGGCCACCGTGTCGCCGTAGCGCTTGGTCAGGTGAACCAGTTCAAGATCGTATCCCGTGCGCATCAGGGCCCCCGTGCCATCCGTCGGGATCACCCTGTGCTGGCCAATCCGCGAAGGGGCAGCGTTTTTGCATGCGCCGGGGGACTAAAACAGGAGTCGCCTGTTTTATTGGCCGACGCAGGCAGGCGCTGCGCAGAAAACAGAACAATTTTGTATACAATGATGTCGGCAAGCGCAGACTGCTCGGTCACACTTGTCCCTTCCCATGCGAATCGGAAAAAGTGATAGTGCGAGGCGAACGGGTGGCGCGGAAACCATGAACAAGATTGAAACCAGAGCCTGGACCAGCGACACGGTCGTTGCAGACCTTGAGCGCGCCATCCATGAACATCGTTTGCCCCCCGGCACCAAGCTGGGAGAGGACGAATTGAGCGACGCCTATGGCATCAGCCGCACCATCGTGCGGGCGGCTCTCTTGGCCCTGTCTCACCGTCATCTGGTCGAGTTGAAGCGCAATCGCGGTGCCTTTGTCGCGCAACCGTCGGTGCGAGAGGCGCGCGAGGTGTTCGAGGCACGATCCCTGCTCGAACCTCGCACGGCACATTCCGCGGCCCTGCGCATGACTGATACGGACCTGACGCTCTTGCGGTCCAATATCCGCGACGAGCACGCCGCTCTGGACGCGGGCGAGAACGGTCGCGCTCTGCTCTTGTCCGGTCAGTTTCACGTCGAAATCGCGCGCATTGCGGATCAGAGCACGATAGAGGCCCTAATTTCGCAGTTGATCTCGCGGTCCTCGCTGATCATCGCGCTCTATTGGCGCCGCCGCGCTGCGCTCTGCGAAACACAGGCGCATCACGCGCTCCTTGATGCCTTTGCCAACCGCGACGCTGGCTTGGCCGAGCAACTGATGAAGAGCCACTTGCTTGATCTCGTGGCCTCGCTGGACCTGCGCACTGTCACCCAACCGCCTACTTGTTTGCGCGAGGCGTTGCAGCGATGACACGTTTGCTGTGCCGCACCGCAACCTTGCCTGAAGTCGAACGGATGCTGGACTGGGCGGCGGATGAAGGTTGGAATCCGGGGCGCGACGACGCAGCGGCCTTTTATGCCGCCGATCCGCAGGGGTTCTTTGCGGCCGAGGTGGAGCGGCAGCCGGTCGCCGCCATCTCTGTTGTGAACCATTCGGAAAGTTACGCCTTTCTGGGGCTTTACCTGTGCCGCCCGGACTTTCGCGAGCAGGGGATCGGTTTTGCGCTCTGGCAGCATGCCATTACGCATGCGGGTGGACGGACCGTGGGCCTAGATGGTGTTTCTGCGCAAGAGGCCAATTACGCCAAGTCTGGCTTTGTGCTGGCGGATCGGACACGCCGTCTGACCGGTGTCATTGCGATCGACGCTCCGTCGTTGCCATTGGCCACGCAAGAGGATTTTGCCACCCTTGCCCGGCTCGACAAGGCTGCGACTGGCGTGTCGCGGGAGCGGTTCCTGGGGGAATGGCTGCGCAATGGACCCACGCGCAAGACCGTCCTGCTGCGCGAGGGCGCGGATGTGACTGGCTTTGCCACGGCGCGGCTGTGCCGGGAGGGCGTCAAGATTGGCCCGATTGTGGCCTCCGATGCCGCCGCCGCGCTGCATCTTGCGCATCAGGCGGCGGCAGCCATGGCAGAGCCGCTGGCCATCATCGACGTCCCGGACAGATGTGCAGCCTTTGGCGCTTTGCTGCGACAGAGCGGATTTGTCGAGGGGTTCGCAACCGCCCGGATGTATCGTGGCGTTGGCGCTGAAATCGGCGCCACGCTGCATGCCGTGGGGACAATGGAACTGGGCTAGGTCACCCGCGAACATCGGGGGATATCTCTGAAATGAACGAGGCCGCGCCGTCAACCACCACCGCCCACACACCAGTCTCGCTGGTCTGACGCCAGTGTAATATGCTAATCGGTCAAAACAGGACCAAACCTGAACAGAGCTAACCTAAATTAGCGGACTCAAAGGGGAGCAGGTCAGACCTGTCCCTGATGTCTGTCAGATCGTCGCCGACTGTGGCAAGACATAGGGCATATCGGGAGGGGGCACGCTGACCGCGAGGTCGCAGTCGTAGACTCGCGAGAGGGTGGTGCTGGTGATGACCTCATACGGAGATCCCTGTGCCACGATCCGTCCGTTCTGCATCATCACCACCTCATCCGCGAACATTGCTGTCAGGTTCAGGTCATGCATGACCGTGACCACGCCCCCGCCCTGATCCGCAAACTCTCGGGCGAGACGCATGACGGACAGCTGATGCCCGATGTCGAGGCTAGAGACCGGTTCATCGAGAAAGAGCCAGTTCGGCCCGTCTTGTCCGGTCGGTTCCCAGATCTGGGCCAGAACCCGCGCCAATTGCACGCGCTGTTGTTCGCCGCCTGAGAGGTCCTGATAGAACCGCTCTGCCATATGGGACAGGCCGACCCGGTCCAGGGCGCGGTGGGGCAGGTCTTTGCGGGTTGCCCAAGGTCCGGCGCGGTGGCCGACGTCTACCACCTCGCGCACGGTGAAGGGAAAGGCGAGGTGGGACGCCTGCGGCAAGACCCCCCGGCGCACAGCCAAGACAGCGGCATTGCGCGGACTGATCTCAAGATCGCCGAGTGTGAGAACGCCTTGGGTCTCGATTTCGCCAATGAGGGCGCGCAAAAGCGTGGTTTTGCCAGAGCCGTTGGGGCCAACGATGGCAGTCAGCACACCGGGAGAGGCGGAGAGGTTGATATCCCGAAGGATGGATCTCTGCCCGAGCGTCACCGATAGGGTTTGAGCCCGCAGTATCATAGATCCACCAGCCCGCGCCGACGCAGCAAAATCCATAGAAAAACCGGCGCACCCAGAATAGCGGTGACGATCCCGATGGGTAATTCCGCGGGAGCAATGATCACGCGGCTGATGATGTCCGCGCCGAGCAGCAGGGTTGCCCCCAGAAGGGCCGCGTTGATCAGGAGCGGGCCATGGTCGGGCCCGGTCGCCAGCCGCAGCAGATGCGGCACCACGATACCGATGAAGCCAATCCCGCCCGAGACGGCCACCGCGCCGCCCGTTGCCGCCGCGACGGCGAGGATGGCCAGCGTCTTGACCCGTTGCACGGGGATGCCCAGATGCAGCGCCGTCGCTTCTCCGAAGGCCAGACCATTGAGGCCGCGCCCCAGAAGGAGTGCCCCCATGAGGGCCGCAAGAATGATTGGGGTGGCAGTGGCCACCTTGGCCCATGTCGCCCCGGCGAGCGAGCCAAGCCCCCAGAATGTAAGGTCGCGCAATTGCTGATCGTCAGCGGCGTAGACCAGAAGGCCCGAGACCGCGCCCGACAAGGCCCCGAGTGCGATCCCGGCCAGCAGCATGGTTGCCACCGACGTGCGGCCGCCGCGCGTGGCGACGCCGTAGAGCAGAAGGACCGAGGCCCAGCCGCCGAAGAACGCCGCGATCGGTACAAGGAACAGTCCCAGACTGTCGCGCAAAGCGATGGGCAGCAGGCCGCCAAGAACAATTGCCGTGACAGCCCCAAGACCGGCACCGGCGCTAACCCCTACGATGCCTGGATCGGCCAGCGGATTGCGAAAGAGCCCCTGCATCACCGCGCCCGAAACCGCAAGTGCTGCGCCCACCAGCACGCCCAAGAGCACGCGGGGCAGGCGGACCTCCCAGAGGATTATGCTCTGGACGGGGTTCTCCGCCAGCCCGGCACCGAATACCGACAAAAGAGAAACGCCTGACGCGCCTGTCTCAAGGCTTATGGCGCAGGTCAGAAGCAGACCGAGACCCAGCCAGAGATGGGCGCGCCGCGCCAGTGTTCGGCGGTCGCAGCGATTGCTGTGGGGCAGAGTGTCAGCTTGGGTCACGGTCATCGTTCGCGGTCTCCGTGTGGCCGTAGAGGGCCGTGTTCAGGTCCAGCGCAGCCTTGGCCGTGCGCGGTCCGAATCCCAGCAGGTAGAGCCCGTTCATCCGCAGCACTGACTCGGCGGTGCCAGCAGGGGTGGTTCGGATCGCGGGCAGGGCAAAGAGCTGTTCGTCGAGGATGGCATGATCCCCGGTCCGGTCCATCATCAGGATCACGTCCGGCGCGGCCTCTGCCACGGCCTCATCCGTCATCTGCTTATAGCCATCGAAGCCTGTGACCGCGTTGATGCCGCCGGCCATTTCGATGATGGCTGCGGCCTGTGTGTCGCGCCCTGAGGCAAGGATGCGGCCGCCTTGCAGGCTGAGGATGAAGAGCACGCGCTTGCGCGCGGCCTCGGGCGTCTGTGCTGTCCGCGCCGTCGCCGTGTCGAGTGCGGCGCGCGTCTCTGTCGCCAAAGCCTCGGCGCGCTCGGGCACGCCCAATGCCGCGCCAACGGCGGAGATCTTGGCAAGGATCCCTGCCGCGTTTTGCGCCTCGGGGATGCTGACAAATGTCACACCGGACTGTCTGAGAACCTCGATGGTCTCGGGCGGGCCAGCCCCCTCGATGGCGAGGATGAGCGAGGGTGCAACCGAGAGCACACCCTCGGGGCTGAGCGCGCGGGCATAGCCCACATCGGGCAATTCCGTCACCTTGGGCGGAAAGGTCGAGGTGGTATCGCGCGCAACCAGCCGATGCTCTTGCCCCAAGGCATGCACGATTTCGGTCACTGATCCACCAATCGACAGCACTCGGTCGGTCTCCTGCGCCATGCTCGCAGAGGCCAGGGCAAAGAGCGCCACCTGTGCTATGAGCACGCGGCGTGTCAGGGTGAATTTGATCATGTCAACGCCTCCGCGTTTGCCTCTTGCAGCCCCGGCAGGGCCTCGACCATCCGGGCAAAGGCGGCGCGGCTGTCGCGCCCCTCTTTGCCAAGCCCGAAGATCTGAAAGATTAGCGACCCCTGCGCGTCGAAGGCTTCGACCGAAATCGCTGCGCCGCGTTGCGTGGGTTTGTCCACGGCCCAGACTTCGGCCACATGATCCAGCCGCAGATGCAGGTTGAACCGCGCATCCATCACGTTCTGCCACGGACCCATGGGTTTGAGGGCCACAATGGGGCCGGAATGAATCTGGATGCAGCCGCGATTGCCGACAAAGATCATCACCTCGGTGCCCGTCTCTGCGAGTTGGGTCAGCAGGGTATTCGCCGCCTCGGTGGCCAGCGCGCGCACAAACGGTGCGCCCGCGATGCGGTAGGCCCCAAGCCGGTTCATCCGCAGCTTGGACGTCAGGCGCAGGAATTGGTGGGTGTCGGTCATCCGCCGCCATTCCTCTCGCAGCACTTCGATCTTGTCGGGGTTGGATTTTGCGGCTTCGGGGGGCTTGCGCGGATCGACGGTCAAGGTCTCGGACTGGTCCGGAAGGGCCAGTGCCAAGCGCTGCGCCTCCCACGCGGCCAGAGATGAGCCGTCGCGCAGAAAAATCTTGTGCACCGCGTCGCCCGCGGCATCGAACACTTGCAGGCTGCGGCGGGTGCCTGCGTCGGTCTCGGTCGCGACCATGAAGGCATGGCACCAATGGCTTGGGAACATCCGCAGGTCGATATCCTCGGCCAGCACCATCGCCGCATGTTGACCGCTGTGGTAATTGTCATAACGCCCCACTTTTTCATGCACACAGCTCTCATTGCGGGTGAGGGCCATCACCTCGCCCAGCTGTTGCGCGGCGGCCATGACCTGATCGGGATGGGCGGCGATAGCCGTCGCGCCACGCCCGATATGGGCGGCGTTCAACTGCGCCTCGCTGATGCCAAGGCGGTCCGCCTGATCGCGGCTACGCAGTTTGGGGTTTTCGGCCTGAAAGGCACGAATTGCGTCGGGGGAAAGGGGAGCGGAGTCTGTCATGCCTGCCTCGTGTGGTGTTGAAATGGGCTGGCTGCATCGCGCATGCGGCGCGGACGTGGCTCTCATTTGCGATCCAAGAAATCTGAATCACAATCTTGACTCTTTTACTCATAAAAGAATAAGGAACGCAAGACCGATCCGGAATAGATCGCTCAACCATTGAAACCAAATGAAAAAACCGTGCCAGCCTTTCGCAAGCACAACGGTGTGACAGCCATTGTCAATGAAACGAAGGGGACACGTGATGACATCGCACACGCGCTGCATTTTAATGACGACAACCTGCCTGTGCATGGGGCTTGGCCATGGCTCTGCCAGTCTGGCGCAAGAGACACCTGCTCAAGAGGGATTTCTTGGGACACTCACGCTGGGAGAGAGCAAACGGACGGTGCAAACCGAAACCGCGACTCCGTCGACTGTGATCGACGAAGACGAAATTCGTGACCGTCAGGCCGGATCGGTCGCCGAATTGCTGGTGACGGTGCCGTCCGTGGCTCTGCTCAACGGCGATACCGCGCAGGGATCAGGCATCTCCATCCGTGGCTTTGGCTCCAATGCAACGTTCGGCACGGACCAGAAGGTGTTAATCCAGGTCGATGGTGCCACGCGCGGTTCCGAGGAACTTTACCGCATTGGAACCCAGCTTTTTACCGATCCTTTTCTCTTCAAGGAGGTCGAGGTGATCCGGGGCACAGTCGGGTCGTTCCAATATGGATCTGGCGTGGTTGGCGGTGTGGTGCGGCTTGAAACCATCGACCCCGAGGATGTGACAGGGGGCGAGACCGGATTTGGCCTGCGTCAGACGCTGGAATTCCAGACCAATGGCAATGGTGTGACCTCCTCGAGCATCGGGGCCTGGCAGCCCACCGAGGACTTTGGGGTGCTGTTCAATTACGTCAGCCGCAGGCTTGGCTTTCCCGAGGATGGCAATGGCGCTGTCATCAATCCGCTGCGGGAACGGATCGACGACCCGTCGTGGTTGGTCAAGGCAAAGTACCGCTTTGGCGAGGACAAGGCCCATTCCATCGAGGCCAGCTATCAGGATACCCAAAGCTCGCAATTCGACGTGCCGTATGACAGTTTTGGCAATCTCACGTTCTTTGGCAATGTTGACCGGGAAGTCGAGAGTCAGACCAGTATCCTCAAATACAATTTCAACCCGCTCAATGATCTGGTCGATCTGACACTGCAATATTCGCATGTCGATGAGGCGATCCTTCAGGATGCGGTCTCTTGTCCCGGTAGCCCGCCCGCCCCGATCACCATCTGCTCGGCGCTGCTGAATGCGGACCACGATTACGAGACCACCACGCTTACTCTCAAGAACACGTCACTGTTTGATACGGGCGCGCTGCGCCATGATCTGACGGCGGGGATCGAGCATATCAACCGCACGCGCGTCGATGCCTTTGCGGCACCGGGTGGTGAGGACAATCGCTGGGCACTCTTTGCGGTGGACGAGATCGACATTGGTCGCGCCTGGACCCTGACGCCCGCCATTCGGTATGAGACATCGAAGGTCGAGGGCGATACAGCCCCCAATGATGGTCGCTTTTCCGAGGATGCACTTATGGGGGGGCTGTCGGTGCGTTATGCGTTCAACAACGGTTTGGCGGTCTTTGGCAGCGCCGCCTATACCGAGGTTTTGCCGATCATCGACGATCTGGAATTTCCAAGCCGCATGACCCAAAGCGAGAAGTCGCGCACCTATGAGGTCGGGTTTTCCTATGATCGTCGCGGGCTCTTGCGTGAGAATGACGCGCTTGCCCTCAAGGTCACCTATTTCGACAGTGAGCTTTGGGATGTGAATTCTTTTGTCGACACCACCCCGGCGCAGAACCCGCTGGATGAGATTCAGACCCAAGGTCTCGAGTTCGAGGCGTCCTATGCGATGGAGAACGGGTTTTACGTCGATCTCAACGCCACCGTCGCGGAGGGCGAAGAAGTGGATGTCCTGGGCGGCGTGCGCGATTGGCGCAACCTTGCGGCCAACAACCTGCGCGCCTCTGTGGGTAAGGTGTTTGATGACACCTATGACCTGAGTTGGGAAGTTGTGAGTGCCGAGTCCATCACCGTCAACGGGGTGCGCGATGACGGCTATACGGTGCATAACCTGCGGGCCACGATCGCCCCCAAGCGGGGGGTCTGGGATGGCACCGAATTCCGGGTTGGGATCGAGAACCTGTTTGACGCGCAATTCACGCCAAATCTTGCGACACGACCCTCGCCGGGGCGCAATTTCAAGCTGACACTCGCCAAGACCTTTTGAACAAGACCCGCAGAAACTGACATTCCAAGGCGGCTCTCTGTGATCAGGGGGGCGCCTTGCGCTTTGTCGCGAGGACATCCCCGGATGCCGGGGTTTCCCATAGGCGCGGGCCTCGGGCGTCAGGAATACCTATGGCTTCGCGGGGTTCTTGGTGTGCGCGGCGCCGGGCACAGCAGATTATGTCACATCTCAATGGATCAGGGCATCTGCTCCGGCTGCCAAGGAGACGAGAATTGTCGCAGTCAGCAGGACCGAGAGGCCGCCAAGACAGAGTCCGGCGCAGGTGACCAGCCCGTCGCGCTCGACGATGCCGACCCCCACGATGAAGAGCGACACCGCCGGAAACCATCCGCTAAGCGGGACCGGCAGAAAGAGCGCAAAGGCGATGATGAAGAGGAGCGCGCCAAGGGGGCGCTCGTTCTGGCGTGAAAAAAGCCGCGTGTACCGTGGTTTCAGGATGCGTTCGAGCCTGCGGGTCACGGGTCTGAGGCGCAGAACAGCACGTCGCAGCATGGGGTGATCAAGCCTGAGACGCCCGAGCGGACCGGGGAGTTTCACATGCGGATAGCCGAGGACCATCTGGCCCGTGGTGACCAAAAGAGGCAAGGCGGTCAGAAGGGTGGTTCCGGGCGGCAGGGGCAAAAGGGTCACCAGCGAAAACACCACAATAGCCCATCCAAAAGAGGTCTCACCAAGGGCGGTCAGCAACGTGCCCAAGGTCAATGTCCCCGCGCGGTGCTGCGCACGCGAGTTTCGCAAGATCGGTAGGGACAAGGATGGTCGTTTTCGCTTGCCTTGACGTCCTGGCATGATGCGCCTTTCAGAATCCTGTGACGGATATCAGGTGTCGCGTGAGCAACTTCAATCGCGTATCTCTCTCTAACCGCGAAACATGACGAAGAAACATGGCAATAGAGCCAGCCCTCTGCGACCCTTTCGTCGCTATCTCCAAAGTCAGACCAAGATGATCCAGAAATCTCGCCACGGTCCCATGGGGCTGAGTTCAGACACCAAATGCCACACGGGTCGATCCATCCTGATCGTCTCAGGCGAGTTCTGACAACGCGGCGATAAAGCTGGAGAACAGTTCTCCTTGTGAACTCACCCGCAGTTTGACGTAGATGTTGCGGCGATGGATGCGCACGGTGCCCGGTGAAATGCCCAAGGCGCGGCCTGTGGCATCGGCGGAATGACCCTTGAGCACATATTCCACGACCTCCGCCTCGCGCGGGGTGAGGAGGTTGCGGCCCAAACTTTGAAAGGCATCCTCGATCAGTTGCGGCAGGCGAGGACCGTCGGTTTGGGGCCGCGCCGAGAATTGGGTGATCAGGCCGCTCCACTGTTTCTGGGCGATGGCTGCGACGAAGGGAAAGGCGGCTTCGAGATCGCGGAATTCGCGGGCGGAGAAGGCCTTGTGTTCGCGCATGGCGGAAATCACCACGCTCACCCCGTCGCCGAGATCGACGATAAAGCCTATTTCTTCGGCAAGTCCGGTCTGGATGTAATAATTGCGAAAATATTCTGCCTGATAGAACCGATCTGGCGCCAAATCGCGCAGCCGTGCGAGGCGGGGCGTCGTGGGGGCCGTGGCATTGAGGTAGAAGGGATCGAGCAGATAAGGCCCTTCTTGGTAGTCATCCACCATGACCTTGCGCTTGGCAGCGGGAAAATCATCATGCAGATCAATGGGTTTGTGGTCGCGGTAATAGGCAAAGATTACCGTGAACTCATAGGGTACAATGCTGCGCAGAGCGGTGGTGAGGGCCGAGGCAAAGCCGGACGTACCGAGCGCCGAGACCGCCCGCGCGCTGGTTTCGAACCAATCTGACATCTGCATTTTCGTCGTCATCTATGCTCTTTATGATATATACAACCGGCTGCGATTTTCTTACCGTTTTGAGAATGTATGGCATAGGTGTGGGTGTGCCGCAACACGAGAGGACCGGCATGCTGGATGCGAATGCCGAGACGGAGATCAGGATGGGCGTGAGCCGGGAACAGGGGACGCACAGCATACAGGGCCATCCCTCGGACGAGGATTGCGTCGCCGAGTTCGTCGGGGCCACCAAGAGATTTGGCGCGATTTTGGCGGCGGACCGGATCAACCTGCGTATCCGGCGCGGCGAATTCCTGTCGTTCCTTGGCCCCTCTGGCTGTGGCAAGACCACAGCGCTGCGGATGCTGGCCGGGTTCGAAGCGCCGAGCGACGGCATGGTTCGGATCGACGGGCAGGATGTCAGCCGCGTGCCCGCTTATGCGCGCCCGGTGAACATGGTGTTTCAGCACTATGCGCTCTTTCCACATATGACCGTGGCGCAGAACATCGGCTATGGGTTGCGACAGGTACGGCCCAAGCTGGCGAAATCCGAGATTGCCGCGCGGGTGGAGGCTGCCTTGGCCAAGGTGCGGTTGGACGCGTTTGGCGCGCGGCGCACATGGGAACTGTCGGGCGGCCAACAGCAGCGGGTGGCCTTGGCGCGGGCGATCATCAACGAGCCCAAGCTCTTGTTGCTGGATGAGCCGATGGCGGCGCTCGATGCCAAGCTGCGCGGCGAGATGCAGCGCGAATTGCTCGATCTGCAACGCAGCCTTGGGATCACCTTTGTGCTGGTCACCCATGATCAGGAAGAGGCGCTGTCGATGTCGGATCGCATCTGCATCATGGGGGCAGGGCGGATCGTGCAGGTGGGCACGCCGCAGGATCTCTATGATCGGCCGCGCAATCGTTATGTGGCGGATTTCGTGGGCAAGGCGAACATCCTGAGCGGCGAGGTTCTGTCGCGGCAGGCAGGTCTGGCGCGGATCGCACTGGCGGAGGGCACAGAGGTGCTGGTGCCCGAAGCGGAGGCGGATACGCGCCGTCATGTCGATATCGCGGTGCGCCCAGAGGCGTTGCGCCTTGCCGTGCCGGGCGAGGCACCGGGCGAGGATGCGATGCTGCGGGCGCGGATCACCCATCGCACCTTTTTGGGGGATCATACCGAATATCTGCTGCAGGCCGATAGCATTGGCCCGCTTCAGGTCAATGTTCCGCGACAGGCCGAAAGAGCCATGGGCGGGCAGGGGGTGGGCGATGAGGTCCATATCCTCTGGACGGCAGGCACGGGTCTGGTTCTGGCTGCCGAAGAGTGACGGATAACAACTGCACCAAGTTCAACAAGGGAAACGAGACGATGACTCAGGATAACACACCGATTTCGCGTAAGAAATTCATTGAGGAACTGCGCCGCTACGAAAAGGGTTCGATCAGCCGACGTCAGTTTCTGGGCACCACTGGCCTTGGCACCGCGATGGCGGTTCTGGGGGGCGCGTTGCCGGGCCTCATGCCGGGGCGTGCCATCGCGCAGGATCTGGGTGACCGGGTGGTTCTGGCGACCTGGCCCAATTACCATGACGCGGCAAACTTTGACCTCTTCGCCACCGAGACCGGCGTTTTCTCTCAGGTCAATGTGTTTGGCTCGAACGAGGAAATGCTGGCCAAGATTCAGGCGGGTGGTTCGGGCTGGGACGTGTTCGTTCCAACCAACTATGCGATTTCGACCTATGTCGAGGCCGGTTTGATCGAGCCTTTGGACCTCGCGAAACTGCCCAATTTTGATGCTGCCGCGTTTGATGCACGCTTTGCAGATGCGGGTACGATTGATGGCAAGGTCTATGCCGTGCCGAAAAACTGGGGCACCACGGGGATTGCGTCAAACACCGCCAAGACCGGCGGCGTGGTCGATAGCTGGAAGACCTTTTTTGACGGGGCCAAGGATCAGTTCGACGGGCGCGTCATGGTGCATGACTATCAGCTGACCACCATCGGCAATGCGCTGGCGTATTTCGGCTACAGCTTTAACTCGGTCGATCCGGCGGAACTGGCCGAGGCCGAAAAGCTGCTGATCGAGGTCAAGCCGCATCTCTTTGCTATTTCGTCGGATTATCAGCCCGCGATGCGCAATGGTGATGCCTGGCTCACGATGTGCTGGACGGGGGATGGCAAGCAACTCAATACCGACCTGCCCGAAATCGCCTTTGCCCTTGGCAAAGAGGGCGGCGAAATCTGGTCGGATTACTATGCCATTCCGGTCGGCGCGCCACACCGCGAGGCGGCCTATGCGCTGATCAACTATCTGCTCGACCCGGAGGTCAACGCGCGTGAGGCGCTGGCGCACGGCTATCCGGTGGCGGATGCGCGCACCAATGCGCTCTTGCCTGAGGATTTGCTGAACGATCCGATCCTCTATCCGGCGGCGGAGGCGCTCAATGCGTTGGAATTCGGTGCGGCGGTGACGCTGACCGATCCCAACCGCGCCGAATTGATGGCCCGGTTCAAATCGGCCTGAGCGGAGGACCGAGGGCGATGGCCATGACACGGGAGAGGGCGCGCGCGCTGCTGTTGATGCCGGCGGGTATCTGGTATGGCGTGCTGCTGCTGTTTCCCTTGGCCGTCGTCCTCGTCTTTTCCTTTGGCGAGCGGAACCCGATTGGTGGCTATGCGCCGGGCTTTACGTTGGAGCAATATGCCAACCTGCCCGCGCGGTTTGCCGCCTTTCGCAACACGCTGACATTGGCGCCGCTGGGCACGCTGGCGGCGTTGATCATTGCCTATCCGCTGGCCTATTATCTGGCGTTGAAGGTGTCGGCGCGCTGGAAGACGACGCTGCTCATTCTGGTGATCGTTCCATTTTGGACCTCAATCCTGATCCGGTCCTATGCGTGGATTTACCTGCTCGGGGGCAATGGTATTCCGGCGCTGCTGGAGGCGGTGGGGCTGGGCGATATTCGCCTGATAAATACGCCCTTCGCGGTGCTGGTGGGGATTGTCTATGGCTATCTGCCGCTGATGGTCTTTCCAATTTACGTCGCATTGGAAAAGCTGGATCGCAGCCTGTTGGAGGCGGCGGCGGATCTGGGCACGCCGCCCTGGCGCAGTTTCCTGCAAATCACGCTGCCTTTGTCGATGCCGGGGGTTCTGACAGGCTCGATGCTGGTGTTCATCCTGCTCACCGGCGAATTCTTGATCCCCGCCATTCTGGGCGGCGGCAAGGTGTTCTTTGTCGGCAATGCGCTGGTCGATCTCTTTTTGCAGTCGCGCAACTGGGCGTTTGGATCGGCAGTAGCTGTGGCGCTGATCGTGATCATGTTGATCGTTGTCGCGCTCTATAGCCGGGCGGTCCGCCGTTTCGGGGCAGGCCGCGACGATGTCGGGCTGATGTGAGGGTGCCATGAGAGCCTATGCCATCGCCGTCTTTGTGTTTCTGTACCTGCCCATCGGGATCATTGCGCTGTTTTCCTTTTCCGCCGGGCGGTCGGCGAGTTCGATGCAGGGGTTTTCGACCGAATGGTATGGCCGCGCGCTGAGCAATCCCTTTGTGATGGAGGCGCTCTGGACCTCGCTCAAGGTGGCGTTTCTGTCGGCCGTTCTGGCGACGGTTGCGGGGACCATGGCGGCGCTGGCGCTCACAGGTATGCGGGGGCGGTTGCGGGTGTTCTTTGACACGCTGGTGCAGGTTGCGGTGATGATCCCCGGCATCGTCATCGGCATTGCCACGCTGATCGCGCTGGTGACGGTGTTTGATCTGATAAATCCGTGGCTTGAGACTGTGATGGGCCGCCGGCTGTCGTTGGGCATGGGGTCGCTCATCGGGTTGCATGGCATGTTCACGATGTCGCTGGTGGTCTTGCTGGTGCGCGGGCGGCTTGAGAGTTTCGATCGCGCGCAAATCGAGGCCTCTGGCGATTTGGGGGCCGGTCCGGTGGCGACCTTTGTGCAGGTAACGCTGCCGCAGATCGCACCGGCGATTCTGGCGGGGTTTCTGCTGGCCTTCACCTTCAGCTTTGACGATTTCATCATGGCCTTCTTTGTCGCGGGGTCCGAGACGACCCTGCCGATCTATATCTTTTCGTCGATCCGCCGAGGCGTGACGCCTGAAATCAACGCAATTGGCACGATGGTGATGGTCGCATCGCTGACCATGCTGATTATCGCGCAGGTGCTGTTGCGGCCCGGTGCCGTGCGGGCCGGGCGCTGATCGGATGCAGGAGACAGGCATGCTCAAGGATCGTATCGCGCTGGTGACGGCGGCAGGGTCGGGAATTGGCCGGGCCGGGGCTATTGCGATGGCCCGCGAAGGGGCGGTGGTCATTGTCACCGATCTGGATGGCGAATTGGCGCAGGAGACCTTGGCGCAGATCGAGGCGGCAGGTGGTCGGGGGGCAGCCTTTGCGCTTGATGTGGCAGAGGATGCGGACTGCGCCGCGATGGTCGCGCAGGTGGTGGCGGATTGGGGGCGGATCGACATCCTGCACAGTCATGCGGGCATCCAGATTCCCGGACGGGCCGAAGATGTGACACCCGCACAGATGGATGTGGCCTGGAAGCTGAATGTGCGGGCGCATTTCGTGTTGGCGCGGGCGGTCATTGCGCCGATGCGCGCGCAGGGCGGCGGATCGGTGATCGTGACCGCGTCAAACTCGGGCTGCCAGTATGATCGAGGCATGGTGTCCTATGCCACGACCAAACATGCCGCCGTGGCGATGGTCAAACAGATGGCGGTGGACTACGCAGGCGATAATATCCGCTTCAACGCGCTTTGCCCCGGCTTTGTCGACACGCCTTTCAACGCCGGGTTTGAGACACAGATGGGGGGACGCGAGGCGCTCGAATCCTATGTGGCAGGCTCAATTCCGATGGGGCGATGGGCGAATGTCGAAGAAATCGCGCATGGGATCGTTTATCTGGCCTCGGCCCGGTCAAGCTTTGTGACCGGACTGGCGCTTGTGATAGACGGCGGCGAGATGCTTTAGGCGGCAGTTTGCTGGGACCGTGTTAAAAGTCATCGGCGATCCCCGAACCTCTGATTTCCAATGTCAGATATTCAAGCTATTTCAGAGATATGGATATCGTTCTTGTCACCACAATCATTGCGTCGCTGTTCTTGGTGATTGCCGCTGCTGATCCTTTGGCCGCGCGTCTCCGGCTGCCCTATACCGTGATTTTGGCCTGTCTGGGCATGATGATAGGCGTTGCGTCGATCTTTTTCCTGCGCACCGAGTTGACTGATGCGCTCAATCCGGTGGCCGAAGCGATTCTGGGCCTGCCGATCCGATCAAATGTTTTTCTCTATGTGTTCCTGCCGACGCTGCTGTTTCAGGTGACGCTGGGGGTCAATCCGAGGCGGATGATGGATGATTGGGTGCCTATTCTGGTGCTGGCGGTCGTCGCGGTTGTGGTGGCGACGCTGGCGGTCGGCTATGCGCTGGCATGGGCGAGTGCGCTGCCGCTGGTAGTCTGTTTGCTGATCGGCGCGATTGTCAGCACGACGGACCCTTCGGCTGTGGTGGGTATATTCCGCTCGATTTCGGCACCGCGACGATTGGCGCGCATCATCGAGGGTGAGAGCCTGTTGAACGATGCGGCCGCGATTGCGCTGTTTGGTCTTTTTATGGGGTTTGTCATGCTGGGCGTGCCGGACCCCAGCTTTCAGGATGCCCTGTCGCAATTTCCGGTGCTGATTGCTGGCGGCGCGCTGGCAGGCTGGGTGGCTGCACGCATTGCGGTGCGGATCATGGCACTGATGGCGCGGTATGAGTTGGCGGTGATTTCGGTCTCTGTGGCATTGCCCTATCTGGCCTATATCGGCGCGGAACAGAGCATCGGGGCGTCGGGGGTTATCGCGGTCGTGGCAGCGGGGCTGACGCTCAATCTGACGGGTCCGGCGCGCCTGCCGCCTGCGGTCTGGGGCAACCTGCGCGAGGTATGGGACCTCTTGGCGCATTGGGCCGGGGCGCTCATCTTTATTCTCGCGGCGCTGCTGATCCCCCGGCTGCTCGAAGAGGTGCGGGCGGGAGATTTCATTCTGATCGCGGTGGTGATTGCGGCGGCGGTGGCTGCGCGCGCGGTGATACTCTTTGGGCTGATGCCGATCCTGAGCAAGTTCAAGCTGTCGCCGGTGGTCGAGCGACCGTATCGCGTTGCCATTCTTTGGGGCGGGTTGCGGGGGGCGGTCACGCTGGCGCTCGCGTTGGCGGTCACCGAGAGTTTCCGGGTGCCCCCCGAAGTCAAGCGGCTCGTGGGTATTCTGGCCACTGGCTTTACGCTCTTTACGCTGCTTGTGCAGGGGACGACGTTGCGCTGGGTGATTGGGCGGCTTGGGCTGGATCGGCTGTCGCCGCTCGATCAGGCGCTTAGCAATCAGGTGATCGCGGTGGCCCTGCAAACCGTGCGGGAAGACGTGGCGCGGACGGCCGAGAATTACGAATTGACGCGCGAGACGGTGCGGTCCGAGGCCAAGCGTTTTGCTGCGCGACTGGACGGTGCCGTACAAACCGCTGAGGCGGACCGTGCAATTCAGGACCGCGACCGGATCACACTGGGGTTGATCGCGCTGGCAGGGGCAGAGCGAGACACAATTCTTGCGCGGTTCCGAGAACAGGCGATTTCGGCCCGCCTATCGGAACAGATCCTGACCGAAGCCGATCGGTTGATCGAGGCGGCACGGTCTGGTGGGCGGACTGGCTATCAGCGGGCCGCCCGGCGCAGCCTGCGCTATGGCCGAGGCTTTCGGGCGGCGGTGATTCTGAACAACCGGTTGCGGATTTCAAGGCCTTTGGCTCTGATGACCGCGGATCGGTTCGAGGTGCTCTTGTCTCAACGCCTGATCCTGCGCGATCTGAGCGGGTTCATCGACGGGCGCATTCGGCGCATTCACGGCAAGCGGGTGGCCGACCTCTTGCACGAGTTGCTCGGGCGGCGTCAGGAGGCAGTGGAAACTGCGCTGGAGGGGTTGCGACTCCAGTATCCCGGTTATGCGGAGGAATTGGAGCGGCGGTTCATTCGACGCACCGCACTACGTCTGGAGGAGCGGGAATACGGAATGCTGCGCGAAGACGGGTTGATCGGCGCGGAATTGCATGTGGCGCTGATGCAGGACATCGCGGCGCGCAGATTGAGTGAAGAACAACGGCCCAAGCTGGACGTGGCAGTGCAGAAAGCGGAACTTGTCCGGCAATTTCCGCTCTTTGCGGATCTGGACGAGCGCAGCCTGCGACAGCTGACGCGCGCCTTGCGCACGCGGTATGTCAACGAGGGGGATGTGATCCTGCGCAAGGATTCGCCCGCGCGCAGCGTGTTTTTCATTGCGTCGGGCGCGGTGGAATTGGCGGTTGCCGGTCAGACATGGCGCTTGGGTCGCGGCGAGATGTTTGGACAGATGGCGATCCTGATGCAGAAACCGCGCCGCACCGGGGCAACGGCGATTTCCTCGTCAACCCTGTTGGTGCTGGACGAGGCGCGTTTCCGACGGTTGCTCAAACGCAGTGCGGGCTTGCAGGAGGCAGTGCGTCAAAGTGCCAAGGCGCGTGGTGTGAAGACCGAGTCCTTCATCATTCCAGAGTTGATCGCCACGCAAGACTAAGAGGATGGCAGGCCGGGTTCTGTTGCCTTGCGGCGAAAATGGCTTGGCATCCGGGAGCAAGGTCGTTAAACGCCGCTTGTAATCGCATGGACCCCGGGTGCAAGCCCCGGGTGGCTCTTCCGGCCGCCTATCCGCCGGATCATTGAAACCTATCAAAATGCACAATCGGGCCGGGTTTCGGGTGGCCGGATCAGGGACGGATTTCACATGATTTCAATAGATGCCTATCGGGCACAATGGTTTGGCAATATCCGGGGTGATTTGCTGTCGGGTCTGGTGGTGGCGCTGGCGCTGATCCCCGAGGCGATTGCCTTTTCGATCATTGCAGGCGTGGACCCCAAGGTGGGGCTCTATGCGTCCTTTTCGATTGCCGTGATCACCGCGATCACCGGCGGGCGGCCCGGTATGATTTCCGCCGCCACGGCGGCGACGGCGGTGCTGATGGTGACGCTGGTGCGCGATCACGGGCTGGAATACCTGCTGGCGGCGACGGTGCTGGCGGGGCTCCTTCAGATCGGGATGGGGGTGCTGCGGCTGGGGTTTGTGATGCGCTATGTGTCGAAATCGGTGATGACCGGGTTCGTCAATGCGCTCGCCATTCTGATTTTCATGGCGCAATTGCCGGAGCTTGATCCGCGTTCGGTGACGTGGATCACCTATGTTCTGGTCGCGGCGGGGCTGGCGATCATCTACCTTTTCCCGCTTGTGACCAAGGCGGTGCCCTCGCCCCTGGTGACGATTCTTGTGCTGAGCGCTGTCACTCTGACGCTTGGCCTCGATGTGCGCACGGTGGGGGATATGGGCGCGCTGCCCGATACGCTGCCGGTGTTTTTGATCCCGGACATTCCGCTGACCTTTGAGACCTTGATGATCATCCTGCCCTATTCGGTGGCGGTGGCGGTCGTGGGCCTGCTGGAAAGCCTGATGACACAGAACATCGTCGACGATCTGACCGATACCAAATCCAATCGCTCTCAGGAAATGATTGGGCAAGGGTTGGCCAATAGCGCCACTGGCTTTATCGGCGGGATGGCGGGCTGTGCGATGATCGGTCAGTCGATCATCAACGTCAAATCCGGAGGGCGCGGGCGGCTTTCGAGCTTTGTGGCGGGGCTCTTTCTGCTCGTCCTCGTGGTGGGGCTTGGCGATCTGGTTAGTCTCATACCGATGCCCGCCTTGGTGGCGATCATGATCATGGTGTCGGTGGGCACGTTTTCCTGGTCGTCGATCAAGAACCTGCGCGAGCATCCGCGCTCGTCCTCGGTCGTGATGATCGCGACGGTGGTCACGGTGGTCTATACCCATAATCTCGCCATCGGGGTGCTGGTGGGGGTGCTTTTGTCGGGCATCTTCTTTGCCGCCAAGATCGCGCAGCTTTTCCGGGTCACCTCTGAAATTTCCAAGGATGGGCGCGAACGCATTTACCGGGTCGAGGGACAGCTGTTCTATGGCTCGGTGGAGGATTTCATGAGGGCCTTTGATTTCCGAGAGGCATTGGAGCGGGTCGTAATCGACGTGAGTGCGGCGCATATCTGGGATATTTCGTCGGTTCAGGCGCTCGATATGGCGGTGCTGAAATTCCGTCGGGATGGGGCAGAGGTGGAAATCCGGGGCATGAATGCGGCCTCTGGGACACTCGTGGACAGGCTGGCCGAGCATAACAAGCCGGGGGCCATCGACAAGTTGATGGCGCATTGAGGGAGGAGAGAGACATGACAGACAAGATCATCGCCTTGGTGGATGGCTCGATATATTCGGCCTCGGTCTGCGAACACGCAGCGTGGATTGCGCAGCGCACCGGCGCGCCGGTGGAGTTGTTGCATGTGTTGGGGCGGCGCGAAGGGGTAGAGACCTCTGATCTCTCAGGCTCGATCCGGCTGGGTGCGCGCACGGCGCTATTGGAAGAACTGGCAGCCTTGGATGCACAGCGCGCCAAGCTGGTGGCGCATCGGGGTCGCGCCATTCTGGAGGATGCGCGCGCCCTGCTGGAGGCAGCGGGGGTGCGTGAGATCACGACGCGGCTGCGCCATGGCGACATCGTCGAGACGGTCGCCGAGGTCGAACATGAGGCGCGCGTGATCCTGATCGGCAAGCGCGGCGAGGCGGCGGATTTTGCCAAGGGGCATCTGGGATCGAATCTTGAGCGGATCGTGCGCGCCTGTCACAAGCCGGTGGTCGTGGCGGCCCGCGCGTTTCGGCCGATTGATAGGGTCTTATTGGCCTATGATGGCGGCACCTCTGCGATGAAGGCGGTGGATCACATCGCGCGCAGCCCGCTCTTTGCCGGGCTCAAGTTGCATGTGGTCACGGTCGGCACGGCAACGCCCGAGGTGAAGAAGGGGCTCGAGGATGCGTGCGCTTTGCTTGCGGCGGCGGGGATTGTGGCGGAGACCGAGGTGATCGCAGGACAGCCCGAGACCGCGCTTGGCAAGTTGGTGGAGGCCGCCGGTTTCGACATGGTGGTGATGGGTGCCTATGGGCACAGCCGCATTCGCAGCCTGATCATCGGCTCCACAACGACCGAGATGGTGCGCTCGTGCAAGGTTCCGGTTGTGTTGCTGCGCTAGGCTGTTTTGGCTTTGAGTCGGCAAAGCGCCACGCAAGGTCAAGACCGCCCTCGGGGATGCCCGCCTCAGCGTCCCAAGATCTCGAAATGCGCCTCGGTCGGCATGCAGGCGGCACCGTTGATTGGCAGGATGTCCTGCGGGCAGGCCGACATCGCCACCACACAGTCCATCACCGCGCGCAGCACGACATGATCGCCCGGTTTGCTGAGCGGTGTGCCCCAAGAGGTGTGCCCCTCGGGGTCGACGGGAATATTCATCCAGAGGTTCAGCGGGCTGGGGGTCTCGGGGCTGCAAAGTCCCAGTTGGCGCAGGGCGGCGTGCAGGTTGTCGGTGCAGTTGTCGTGATAGTCGGTGCAGCCCAGAAGGCCGTAGCGATAGTCATCGCAGGCGGCAATCAACGTATCGTGCCGGCCCGGTGAGCTGTCCTCTTCGAACATCAGGATCGGGCGGCGGCGGTTGGTCACAAGCGCATCGCCGGCCGTGGGAAAGATGCGGCCCAAGGTGGGGCGGATATGCTCCATCGACATGAATTCGCCCATGTCATCGGCGCTGAAGGCCCAGGTATCCACCACCTGCGCACCATGGGTGTTGACGATGCGAATGGCCTCTCCCGCATTCAGACGCGTGGCCTTGCCGCGACGCGCAGGGATCATGTGGAGGGTGGGGGACATGGGTGGGCCTTTCCTGTCAGTTTGATGCGCAGGCTAGCAGGTTCCCACACAGAGCCAAGGCTGATTTACAGAGCTGCGATCAAACCCTCTTGCGCGCGCGGAACCGCTTGGGTATGACGCGCAACACGGGTGATTAGCTCAGTTGGTAGAGCGCTTCGTTTACACCGAAGATGTCGGGAGTTCGAGTCTCTCATCACCCACCATCCCAACCTCTTGATCTTGCTAATGTATTGATATTTAAAGACCTGATCCGCCTCAACTGGTACATAGAGGTGGTACATCATGGGTCTTGCAATGCCGAATCCAACCAAAATCGGAAACGTGTATTATCTGCGGGTCAATGTGCCCTCAGTCGTTAAAGATCGCGTCAAAGGCACTCGGCTGGTTGTTCAGGTTGCGGGCAAAGACTACGCGGTCAAGATTGGAGATCACGCCAAAGCCTCCCTGAGGACGAAAGACGCCAAAGAGGCCAAGAGCCGCTTTGTGGCTGCCCTCGCTGCTGTAGAGGCCCACTGGGAGGCCGTGAGGCATGGCCCGCGTCCAGAGCAGCAAGCAGCCGTTCTGTGACGGTAGCCACAAGGACACAGGCATCGCGCCTGTCAAATATGTGGCTACCACGAGTAAACGTGTGTTCTTCTGTGGGTGCAAGCACAGTGACACAGCGCCTCTGTGTGATGGATCGCACGGCAAGCTCTGAGGCAATGGCCGGCTCTTTTGGAAGACGGCAAGCGGGAGATCACTGACCTTGGCTGTGCTTGTCCCGAGGAAGGTAGCGGACGCTGTAATTCGTTCTTGATTGCAGCAGGCGGAGGGGGGCTCTGCCGGTGACACTAGTCGGTGCATGCGCTTCTCCTTGCCCAAAGGTCCATCGCTTGGCCAGACGTCAGGCCTTTGCCTCAGCGCCCGGTACGGGAGGATGGAAAGATCATCGAGAGTGGCCCGACCTTTGGGGCTTCGTCGCCGAATTCGATTTCGCCTTCGATATGGCGCAGGTGGTAATCGACCATCTCTTGTGCTGTGACCGCGTCACGGTCGGCGACGCTCTGGACGATCCTTACATGTTCATCGTCCGAGCAGAGACTTGCGGATTTAGAGCCATAAAGCCCGATGATGAGCGACGTGCGCATGGTCAGTTCCGCTAGGTAATGTTCCAAGACGGAATTTCGCCCGATCCGGGCCAGCAACATGTGAAAGTCGCGTGAGGCGCGAATCGCCTTCGAGCGGTCATTCTGCTGCCGGATCTCATCCTCAGTCGCGAGATGCGCGCGCAGATTGGCAATATCGGCCTCGTCGGCGCGGCGCACCACATTGCGGATGATCGTGACCTCGATAGCGCGCCGCGCCTGAAACAGGTCGCGTGCCTCGTCCTCAGAAGGGGTGGATACAAACGCCCCTCGGTTGGGGATCAGATCGACTACGTGATAGGCCGCAAGAATTGCAAGTGCCCGGCGTACATGTGCGCGATTACAGGAAAAAAGGTCGCTCAGCGCCTGTTCGCCCAGTTTCGTTCCAGCCCGAAGCCGCTGATCCGAGATGGCATCCAGCACATGTTCGACCAGCACATTTTCCGGGGTGTCTGACATACGGCGCTCCATTCCTTGATTACGGGAAAACTTACATTTTCAGGCAATAAAATCGACCGGAAAAATTGGATGTTTAAATTGTTAACAATTTATGTTAATCAAGTTGCAATTCAAGTGGAGGAGCCTATGAAAATTTTTGTTATCAACCCGAATTCGACCACGAGCATGACGGACAAGATTGCGGCGTCCGCGCGGGCCGTCACAGCTGCCGGTGTCGTGATCGAGGCGCGCTCGGGCGTAGGCGCCCCTGCCAGCATCGAAGGCCATTACGACGAGGCGATGGCCGTGCCGCGCCTGCTCGATCAGGTCCGTCAAGCCGAGGCGCAGCATGCCGACGCGATTGTCGTGGCCTGTTTCGACGACCCCGGCATCGGGGCCTGCCGCGAAATTGCCAGCGGGCCCGTGATTGGCATCTGCGAGGCGGCGGTCAAGGCCGCGAGCATGGTCGCCACCTCGTTCAGCGTGGTCACGACCCTGCCGCGCTCGATCCCGATCATCGAAGACCTGGTGCGCCGTTACGGTCTGGATCATCAATGCCGCCGCGTGCGTTCGGCGGCGATCCCGGTGCTCGCCCTGGAAGAACCCGGATCGAACGCGCGCCAACTGGTGCGCGCCGAAATCCTCAAGGCGATCGAGGAGGATCGTTGCGAGGCCGTGGTTCTTGGTTGTGCCGGCATGGCGGACCTTGCCGCATGGCTGACAGAAGAAACTGGAATCCCCGTGATCGACGGTGTCACCGTCGCCACAAAATTCGCCGAGGCCTTGGTAGGGGCCGGCATCAAGACCAGCAAGATCGGCGCCTACGCGCCACCAAACCCGAAATAATGCATCTCAGGGAGGAGAGACATGACAATTTCAGATACAAACCGGGGTGTTTTGCAGCATGACGGGCACATGCCCGAGGTGATCGAACATAAAGGCATTGGCGAGGAATCGCTGGCCCCGCAGAAAACGCGGATCATGGACCCTTGGTCCTATCTCTTTGCCTGGCTTGGCGGCTGCGTTTCCATCGGCACCTTTACCATCGGCTCTGGCCTCGTGGGCACGCTCAATCTGGTGCAGGTGTTTCTGGCCATCGCCATCGGCTGCACCGTGATCGGCCTTGCGCTGATGATCAACGGGGCGCCGGGGCATAAATATGGCATCCCGATGATGGTGCAGGTGCGATCCGCCTTCGGCTTTTCCGGCTCACGCATCCCGGCACTGGTGCGCTCGGTCCCGGCGCTCGTCTGGTTCGGGTTTCAGAGCTGGATCGGTGCGGGCGCGCTCAATCTGGTGAGCGAGACGCTGTTTGGCTATTCCAATATCGTTGTGTTCTTTGTCGGGTTTCAGGCGCTGCAAATCATGCTCTCGGTTCTGGGCTTTCACGGCATCAAATGGCTCGAGAATATCGGCTCCGTCTTCATAATCGGCGCGCTGATTTACATGTTCACCTCTGTCATCGGCAAATATGGCGATGAAATCAGCACCAATCTGATCAATGTCGAAGGCACATGGGGCGCGCCGTTCTGGGGGGCGACCATGCTCTTTCTCGGCATTTACGCCACGATGATGCTCAACGTCTCGGACTACAGCCGAGAATTGCGGCAGGATGTCGGGCGGGTGCGCCAAGTGGTGATCTATGCCAACTCGATCCTGCCCGCGACACTCTTCATGGGGTTGATCGGCCTCATGGTTTCGAGTGCAACAGGCGAGGTTGACCCCATCCGCGTCTTTTCGAACGCGGTCGACAACAAGCTGCTGCTCGTCGTCACGCTGCTTTTCATCGCCTTTGCGCAGGTCACGACCAATATTCTCAACAACGTCGTGCCGCCCGCCTATGCGCTGATGGATGTGTTCAAACTCAGCTACAAGACCTCTGCCGTTGTGGTTGGGCTGCTGGCTTTTGGCACCTTTCCTTGGGAATTGGTCAAGAATGAATCCGCCGCCGGTCTCAATCTCTTTATCCAGACCTACAGCGCCTTCTTGGGGCCGATCTTTGCGATCCTCGTGGTGGATTACTACGTGCTGCGCCGCCAGACGCTTGATCTTGAGAAACTCTATGATGAGAGCGGTGATTATGCGGGCTACAACCCCGCCGCCCTCATCGCCATGGCGGTGGGTGTGGTCGCGGCGCTGACCTTCTCGGGCGTCTCTTGGTATGCCAGCCTGATCCCGGCGGGTGTCACCTATTACCTGCTGATGCGGCACCTGCCCGCCGCGCGCCGGTTTCTCGACCGCTGAGGCGCTTCAGACAGGGGCAGGGGGCCAATCGCCCCCTGTCCTTGCGTTTCTTTCCAAACCACGATCTCCGGAGTTGATGACATGATCCGCTATCCCCGAGATTTGCGCGGCTACGGCCCCCAAACGCCCGATCCGAAATGGCCCGGCGGGGCGCGCATCGCGGTGCAATTCGTGCTCAACTATGAGGAGGGCGGCGAGAACTGTCTCTTGCACGGCGATGCCGCGTCAGAGGCGTTTCTGTCGGATATTCCGGGGGCCACGCCTTGGCCTGGACAACGTCATTGGAACATGGAGTCGGTCTATGACTACGGGGCGCGCGCCGGGTTTTGGCGGCTGCACCGTCTGTTCACCGGGATGGCGATACCGCTGACGATTTACGGCGTCGCCTCAGCCCTCGCGCGCAGCCCCGAACAGGTGGCCGCCATGCAAGAGGCAGGCTGGGAAATCGCCAGCCATGGCCTGAAATGGGTCGAACACAAGGACATGCCCGAGTCCGAGGAACGCGCCGCCATCGCCGAGGCGGTGCGCCTGCACACTGAGGTTACGGGGACCCGCCCGCGCGGCTGGTATACGGGGCGGTGCAGCGTCAATACCGTGCGCCTTGTCGCCGAAGAAGGCGGCTTTGATTACATTTCCGACTGCTATGACGATGACCTGCCGCATTGGCAGGAATCTGGCGCGCGCGATCAGTTGATGATCCCCTACACGCTGGAATGCAATGACATGCGTTTTGCCGCCTCGCCCGGTTGGGTGACGGGCTCGGATTTCGAAACCTACCTGACCGATACCTTTGACACGCTCTACGCCGAAGGGCAGGCGGGCGCGCCCAAGATGATGACCGTGGGTCTGCATTGCCGCCTCATCGGCCGACCCGGCAAGATCGCGGGCCTGCGCCGCTTTATCGACCATGTGCAGCACCGCGCGGGCGTCTGGTGCCCGCGCCGGATCGACATTGCCGAGCATTGGGCGGCCACCCATCCGCATACCCGCCGGGAACGACCCAGCCAGATGGAGCGCGGGCGATTTGTCGAGCTGTTCGGCCCGCTGCTGCCCGCGCCATGGATCGCGGATCTTGCATGGCAGATAGAGTTTGGCCCGGCACATGACAGCGCAGTGGGGCTGCTGAGCGCCTTTGTCCGGGTGTTGCGACAGGCGACACCGGCAGAGCGCGGCGAGCTGACCTGCGCCGCGTTTGAGGCGCAAACCCTGCCCCGGTTGCAGGCACTTTTGCCATGACCGCCGCGTGCCTCATGGCCCAACCGCTGACCGCCGCCAACTTTGCCCCTTACGGCGATGTGCTCGAGGTAGCGGGCACGCCTGACCGGATGATCAACGCGGGGCTATGCGGGCGGTTTCACGACCGTGCGCGGCTTGAATTTGTCGACGGCCGCGCCGGGATCAGTCTTTTCGATGCCGAGGCCCGGCATCTGCCCTATGCGCTCGACCTGATGGAACGGCATCCGTTGGGCTCTCAGGCGTTTATCCCGCTCGACGGTGTGCCGATGCTGATCTGCGTGGCGGCGGATGACGGTGGGCGACCTAGCGAAGTGTGTGCTTTTCTCAGCCAGCCGGGGCAGGGGATCAACCTTCTGCGCAGCGTCTGGCACGGCGTTCTGGCCCCCATCGGGTGTGCGGGGCGCTATGCCGTGATCGACCGGATCGGGCCCGGCGACAATCTTGAAGAAGTCCGCTTCGACCAGCCTCTGACCATAGAAGGACCGCGCCCATGACCAAGCGCCGCTATTATGCCCCCGAGGGCGGCCTGCCGCCGCAGACCCAGCTTTTGACTGGCCGCGCCGTCTTTACCGAGGCCTATGCCGTGATCCCGCGTGGCACCATGAGCGATATCGTGACCAGCTATCTGCCCTTCTGGGACAAGGCGCGGTTCTGGGTGCTGGCGCGACCGCTTTCCGGCTTTGCCGAAACCTTCTCGCAATATATCGCCGAGGTGCAGCCGGGCGGCGGCTCGGATTACCCCGAGACCGAAGCGGGTGTCGAAGCCACACTTTTCATTGTCGAAGGCGCGCTGCGGCTGACATTGGACGGGCAGGCGTATGAGATGACCGAGGGCGGCTTTGCCTATATCCCGCCGGGCATCGCCTGGACGCTGCGCAATACCTCCGACAGGCCCGTCAAATTCCACTGGATTCGCAAGGCTTATCAAGCGGTTTCCGGTCTCGATCATCCCCCGGTGATGGTCGTGAACGAAAACGACATCGCCCCGGTGCCGATGCCCGACACCGATGGGGGATGGGCCACGACACGGTTCATGGACCCGGCCGACCTGCGCCACGATATGCATGTCACTGTCGTGACCTTTCAGCCCGGCGCGGTGATCCCCTTTGCCGAGACGCATGTCATGGAACACGGGCTGTATGTGCTGGAGGGCAAGGCGGTCTACCGGCTCAATCAGGATTGGGTTGAAGTCGAGGCAGGTGATTTCATGTGGCTGCGCGCCTTCTGCCCGCAGGCCTGTTATGCGGGCGGTCCGGGACCGTTCCGCTATCTGCTCTACAAGGATGTGAACCGGCATATGGCGTTGTGATGCGGGGGCGCTGCCCCCGGACCCCCGAAGTATTTCGGGCCAGATGAAACATCAGAGAAAATCCAGAATTCGATCGGTCAGGGAGGAAAAAAATGACAACAATCGAACAAGGGCATGTGCCCACAGGCAATACGATGGACCCGGAGGGCAACACCCTCAATCCAGTCGGCGCGAATGAGAAAACATGGGGATGGTTCGCCATCTTTAACGTTTGGGCCAATGACGTGCAGTCGCTCTTTGGCTATTCGCTCGTGGCCTCGCTCTTCATCTCTTACGGGGTCAGCGGATGGACTGCCTTTGCCGCCCTCATCGCGGCGGGGCTCTTTACCATGTGGATGGTCAATCTCTCTGGGGCCGCTGGCGAGAGATACGGCATTCCCTACCCGGTGCTGGCCCGCGCCAGCCTTGGCACCAGCGGTGCCAAACTGCCCGCGATCCTGCGTGCGACCGTGGCGGTGTTCTGGTACGGCGTGCAGGTCTATTTCGCCTCGACAGCTGTGGCCCTTCTGATCCGTTCGATCACCGGCGCCAGCGGCGGCGCGGAAATCTTGGGCCTCACCGGCATCGACTGGCTGTCGTTCTTCATCGTCTGGGCCTTTCATATCGTGATCTTCTGGCGCGGCATGAACTGGGTCGAGACCTTTCTCAACATCGCCGGACCGTTTGTCTATCTCGTGATGATCGGTCTTGTTATCGTGCTCTGGCAACGCTCTGACGGACAGCTTTTGTCCGCCGCAGGCACGATCTTTGCCAATCCCGACGCGACCTTTGCCAGCGAATTCAACGGCTTTGTCGCCATCGTCGGCACCATGGTGGCCTATTTCGCCGCCGTGATGATCAACTTCAGCGACTTTTCCCGCTATGCCAAGGACAAGCCGACCATGCTTTTGGGCAACCTCACCGGCTTGCCTTTCAACATGATCCTTTTCTCGGCCTTGGCGCTTTTGACCACGGCGGGGGCGGCGGTGGTCTTTGGCGAGGAAATCACCAACCCGAGTGAGATTGTCGAGCGTACCGACTCGGTACTGTTGGGCATCATCGCCGCAATCACCTTCTTTGCTGCGACTGTTGGCATCAACCTTGTCGCCAATTTCATCCCGGCGGTGAACGGCATCGCCAACCTTGCGCCCGGCAAGATCAGCTTTCGTCAGGCTGGGCTGATTACTTCGTTTTTCGCCCTCATCATCGGCGGACTCTGGACCAGTTTCATCAGCGAATTTGGGATCAGCGGTTTCGTCAACACGCTTGGCGCCACGCTGGCCCCGATTTTTGGCATCATGATCGTGGATTACTATGTCCATCGCAAAGGCCATCTCGACCTTGACGACCTCTACGACATGCAGGGCGGGCGCTATCATTACCAGAATGGCTGGAACCGCACGGCAGTCACGGCCTTCGGTCTGGCCGCTGTGTTTTCGGTGTCAACGGTTTGGGTTCCCTGGTTCGGGTTTCTGTCCGGTTACAACTGGGTCATTGGCGCGGTCCTAGGTGGGATGCTCTATGTGTTCTTGAAAAAAGGGTCGGTCAACGTCTGACTGAATGTGACCTTTGGACCGGCAGGCGGGATGACACCTCTGCCGGTCTTCGAGTCTGATGCGTGTTCTATTGGCGCTCTATGATTGGAGGGGACTGGGTCGCCGGTCATTCAATCTCACATAGCACAGGGCGGGCGCGACCGACGTGGCGGGCTTTAATGCAAAATGAGGCCAAACGGTCATCAAATCTGGATGGTCTGTCGATGGCGAGGGCGATACCATGTCTGCCTACACCATCGACCTTGCGAACCCGCAAATCGAACAAGCCGATTTCGTGAATGGCTTGCTGATCGCGCCTTGGGTCATCATAGGTGCCGGATCTGCCTTAGATTAAATGCAGAATTCTTTAGTCGCTTCGGGTACGGCACTCGTGTGGGCGACACCGAGGCCGGCGTTCCGGTCGAGATTTCGGGAAGACTGACCCACCTGCTTGACCCTAAGGACCTCTGGCAATGTGTCAACGCAATCTGGGGTGCAATGGTAGCGGAGGAGGGACTCGAACCCCCGACACGCGGATTATGATTCCGCTGCTCTAACCAACTGAGCTACTCCGCCAGACCGTGGCGGTTGGTATGACAGCACGTGGCGTGCGTCAAGGGCGAAAATGCCAGTTCTGACTGGTCTTGTGGTGCCGCGTCCTTTGTCACATGATCCGGGGCATGACGGGCCCTGATAACGCAGTTCTTGATGAGATTGGCCGGATCATCGGGCCCGACTATGTCGTGACCGGAGGAGATGCCGCGCCATGGTCGCAGGATTGGTCAGGGTTGATCCGCTGGCAGCCTTTGGCCGTTGTGCGGCCTGCAACAACGAGCGAAGTGGCTGCGATTGTTCGATTGGCCAATGTGCGGCGATTGCCAATCATACCGGTTTCGGGAAACACCAATCTGGTCAAGGGAACGATGGCGGAAGGGGCGCTGATGCTGTCGCTCGACCGGATGTCTGCCATCCGCGAAATTCGGGACGAAGCGCGGGTGGCAATCGTTGAGGCGGGGGTGATCCTGTCCCGTCTGCACGAGGCGGCGGCGGTTCAGGACCTGATCTTTCCGCTCAGTTTCGGGGCGCGCGGTTCGGCTATGGTGGGGGGCGTGCTCTCGACCAACGCGGGGGGCTCGAATGTCCTGCGCTATGGCAACACGCGCGATCTGTGTCTGGGGCTGGAGGTTGTGACGCCGACCGGAGACGTGATGAATTTGATGAGTGCACTGCACAAGAACAATTCCGGTTATGATCTTCGCCATCTGATGATCGGGGCCGAAGGCACGCTCGGGATCATCACGGCGGCGGCGCTCAAGCTTTTTCCGCGACCAAGGGTCTATGCCACGGCGATGGTGGCTGTGCCGTCGGTTGGGGCGGCCCTAAGCCTGCTGAACCGATTGCAGGATGAGACAGGTGGCGCAGTGGAGGCCTTTGAATACATGCCGCGCACATTCATGGCGGCGTTGTTGCAGCGGTTTCCCGAGATGCGCCCCCCGTTTGAAAAATCCCATGATGTCAATATCTTGGTCGAGCTCGGAGCGCGGGCGCCGCGCGATGTGACGCCGGATGAGGCGGGCGAGGTGCCGCTCTGTGCTCATCTGGAGGCGGTTCTGGCGGGGTTATACGAGGAGGGGCTGATTCTCGATGCGACTGTCGCCCGGAGCGAGGCGCAGCGGGCTGAGATTTGGGCGCGGCGCGAGGCCTCGGCGCAGATCCTGCGGGTGCGCAAGCCGGTGGTTGAGAATGACATCGCGGTGGCGACAGACCAGATGGAAGAGCTGATCGCGCGCATTCAAAGCGTGAGCCAAGCGATTGATCCAGAAATAGAAAACACCGGCGTCGCGCATCTCGGGGATGGCAATCTGCACTATGTCGGCTGGCCCTCGCGGGATGATCCGGTGCTCTGTCGGGCGGTGCAAGAGGCGGTGGAGCGCGAAGTGATCGCGCTTGGCGGCAGTTTTTCGGCGGAACATGGCATCGGCCTGTCGAAACTGCCCGCAATGGCGGCGCACAAGGACGCAGCCGCCCTCGCAATGATGCGCGCGATCAAGGCGGCTTTGGACCCGAATGGGATCATGAACCCTGGAAAACTAATCCCGGGTCAATAGGTTAGCTGCGCCAATCAAAGAATCCCGGACCTGCCTGTGCGAGCAGTTTGGCGGCCATGGCGCGACCAAGGTCGGCGCCGTCTTCGATCGGAGCGGATTGATCGTCCGTCAGGCTCTCGCTACCGTCTGGGCGCAGAATTTCGCCACGCAGACGCAGCGTATTGCCGTTGAGTTCGGCCAGACCGGCAATCGGCGTCTCGCAAGAGCCATCGAGGGCGGCGAGAAAAGCGCGTTCAGAAACAAGGCGTTGTCCAGTTTCCTTATGGTGAATTGCGGCCAGCATTTCGGCGGCACGGGTGTCATCGGCGCGGCGTTCGATGCCGATGGCACCCTGGGCCACGGCGGGCAGCATCACCTCGGGGTCAATGGCGCCGGTGGCCACCTCGGATCGGCCAAGACGGTTGAGCCCGGCCATCGCGAGGAAGGTGCAGGTTGCCACTCCGTCAGCCAATTTCTTTAATCTTGTCTGGACGTTACCGCGAAATTCGACCACTTGGAGATGCGGGTACGCGACCAGCACTTGCGCCTTGCGCCGCAAGGAGGAGGTGCCGACAAGGGCCCCGGCGGGCAGGTCGGCGAGTGACCCGACCAAGGGCGAGACGAAGGCGTCACGCACGTCTTCGCGCGGCAGGTAGGTGTCGAGGAGCAGACCCTCGGGTTGCAGGACGGGCATGTCCTTCATCGAGTGGACGGCAATGTCGATTTCGCCGATCAGGAGCGCCTGTTCGATCTCTCGGGTGAAGAGGCCCTTGCCGCCGATTTCCTTGAGCGGACGGTCAATGATCTGATCGCCGGTTGTCTTTATGACAACGATTTCAAAGGCTTCTTCGGGCAAGTCAAAGGCTGTGCCCAGACGCGCGCGCGTCTCAAAGGCCTGGGCAAGCGCCAAGGGTGATCCGCGGGTGCCGATCTTGAGCGGGTGGGACGGGGTGGGTAAATTGCGTGTCATACCGCAGGTTTAGACGTGACAAAGCGACGTGGCAAGCGCCTGACGCTTGACATCTTGGGGTGTCAAGGCGACCACAGTCAAAACGGAGGACATGATGCCCGCGCAAAAGACTATTCTGAGAGCCCTTGCTGGGGAAACCCTGCCCACACCGCCGATCTGGATGATGCGGCAGGCGGGGCGCTATTTGCCGGAGTATCGGGCGACACGAGAGCAGGCAGGGGATTTCCTTTCTTTGTGTTATAACAGTGACTTGGCGACCGAAGTTACATTGCAACCGATCCGCAGATACGGGTTTGACGCGGCGATTCTCTTTGCCGATATTCTGCTTTTGCCGCAGGCGCTTGGGGCGGATTTGTGGTTTGTGACGGGGGAAGGGCCGCGGCTCTCGACAATTACGGACCGGGCGGGGCTGGAAAAACTGAAACCCGTGGATGAAATTCACGAGGTCTTAAATCCCGTATATCAGACCGTGCGCAACCTTGCTGGGGCCTTGCCCAAGGACACAACGCTGATTGGATTCGCGGGTGCGCCCTGGACGGTGGCGACCTATATGATCGCCGGGCGCGGCACCCCGGATCAGGGGCCGGCGCATGCGCTCAAGGCTGAAAACAAAGAGGTTTTCGAAGGGATCATCGACCGGCTGACGGCGGGAACGATCGAGTATCTCTCGGCGCAGATCGAGGCCGGGGCGGAGGTGATCAAGCTCTTTGACAGCTGGGCCGGATCGCTGAAAGGTGACGATTTCGAAAACTACGCGGTCGCCCCGGCCAAGCGTATCATTTCCGAGTTGAAGGCGCGGCATCCGGGCATTCCGATCATCGCCTTTCCCCGAGAAGCGGGGGATAACTACATGGGATTTCACGCAAAAACCGGAGCGGATTGTGTGGCGGTGGATGATTCCGTCAGTGCCGCCTGGGCGGCGGAGAACGTGCAAAAGGATGGCTGCGTTCAAGGGAATCTCAAGTCTTCCCATATGGTTACGGGTGGCGATGCGCTGGTGCGCGAGACCCGCGCGATTGTCGATGCGTTCCGCAAGGGGCCGCATATTTTCAACCTTGGTCACGGGATCACGCCCGATGCGGACCCGGACAATGTGCAGGTGATGATCGACACGGTTCGGGGGAGCTGAGGGTACAGGATGTACGTTTTGTACGCGGGTTTTGTACGCAAGGTGGCGACGCGACGGGCCGCGCCGCATTCGCACCGCGCGGCAACCTGATCTTAACCTTTGGCGGGCAGTCTGGGCGCATGTCAGGCTGAAAGGATCGAGCCATGCGAGAGGGATTGAACGCCGTCACACGTCCAAGCGCCAAAAGCGACCGAAGGCGATGTCGCGGCTGAGCGCGCCAAGCCGGGGGGCCGGTCACAGTCTGGGCATCGGAGGACTTGCCGATGAACAGACATTACCGCGACACCCGCAAGATCGACCCGAGCCGGGGCATGATGCTGGGCGATGGCACGCCCAATGATGCCGACCGGGTGGAAATCGGGCCCACGCACCTGGCCTATGGGGAATGGGCGGCGGCGGGGCTGGAATTGCCGGACCTGCCGACGATGCGGCAGTTTCGCTGGGAGCGGCTAACGGCAGCGATTTTGGCGCGGGATTATGGCGGGCTCTTGATGTTTGATCCGCTCAATATCCGCTATGCGACCGATAGCACCAATATGCAGCTGTGGAACACGCATAACCCGTTTCGGGCCGTGCTGCTCTGTGCCGACGGCTATATGGTGATCTGGGACTACAAGAACTCGCCGTTTCTGTCGCGGTTCAATCCGCTGGTGCGCGAGGCGCGGTCGGGGGCGGATCTGTTCTATTTCGACCGGGGCGACAAAGTGGATGTGGCCGCCGATGTCTTTGCTCGCGACGTGGCGGCGCTCTTGGCGGAGCATAGCCCCGGCAATCGGCGGCTGGCGGTGGACAAGGTGATGCTGCACGGGCTGCGCGCGCTGGAGGCGCAGGGGCTGGAGATCATGGAGGGCGAGGAGGTCACGGAAAAGACCCGCGCCATCAAGGGACCGGATGAGATCCGCGCCATGCGCTGTGCCAGCCATGCCTGCGAGGCGGCGGTGGCGGAGATGGAACGGTTTGCGCGGACTGCTGTGCCCGGTGGCGGGGTCAGCGAGGATGACATCTGGGCGGTGCTGCATGCCGAGAATATCCGGCGCGGTGGTGAATGGATCGAAACCCGGTTGCTGAGCAGCGGGCCACGCACGAACCCGTGGTTTCAGGAATGCGGACCGCGGATCGCGCAAAATAACGAGATCGTGGCCTTTGATACCGATTTGATCGGCAGCTATGGGATTTGCGTCGATATCAGCCGCACCTGGTGGATTGGTGACGCGCGCCCGCGCCCCGATATGGTGGCCGCGATGCAGCATGCTCAGGAGCATATTCAGGCGAATATGGCGATGCTGCGCCCTGGTGTCACGATCCCTGAGTTGATCGCGGGCTGTCACCGGCTGGAGGAGAAATATCAGGCGCAGAAATACGGCTGCATGATGCATGGTGTGGGGCTGTGTGATGAGTGGCCGCTGGTCGCCTATGCGGACAAGGCCGTGGCGGGCGCGTTCGACTATGCGCTTGAGCCGGGTATGGTGCTCTGTGTCGAGGCGCTGGTGAGTGAGGTCGGCAATGATTTCTCGATCAAGCTGGAGGATCAGGTTCTCATCACCGAGGATGGCTATGAGAACCTGACGCGCTATCCGCTCGATGCGGCGTTGATGGGGGCGGCTTAGCGGGGTTGTTCCCCGCCTGTCCAATGGGAGCGCATGACATTGCCGTGCCAGTCCTCGGATGCCGGGGGCTGGCTATGGGCCGTTGGCGCCTGTGGTGCGGGGGCCAGTGCCGCAATGACCAAGGCCGCAAGCAGGATGACGGCGATGGGGGCGGCTGACGGTGCCTTGGGGCTGCGCGCAGGCGCGTAGGTGGGGCAAAGGTCTTGGGACATGATCCGATCCTTTCTGTCCGGGATGACTGGACCCAGGATAGGCGGAGTATAACAATTCATAAAACGAATTTATGATGGGTTATTCATGACGTTTCTTGATGGGTTTGGCCGGCGCGATGCTCAGACCTGCTGGCAGGGAATCGAGGGTCGGGTCGTAAGCATAGGCGCGATTGCGGCCCTCGTGCTTGGCGCGATAGAGGGTGCGGTCGGCCTGTTGCAATGCCGTGTCGAGTGGGCCGCCGGGGGGCAGAAGCGCCACGCCAAAGCTGGCGGTAAGGGTCAGGCTCCGCGCGCCCAGAAACACCGGGCTTTGCCGGGTGCGGTGGGCGAGGCGGCGGGCGGCGGCGTGACCATCGGCAAGGCTCGTGTTCTGCATCACGATCACGAATTCTTCGCCGCCGAGGCGCGCGACAAGGTCGATCGCGCGGCAATTGCCGGTGAGGATCGCCGCGAACTGGCGCAGAGCGAGATCGCCTGCGGCATGGCCGTGGCGGTCATTGAAGCCCTTGAAATGGTCGATATCGGCGAGGATTACGGCGCAGGGGCGATCGGGACAGGCAGGCACGGTGGCAAAGAGGCTGCTGCGGCTGCGCACGCCGGTGAGCGGGTCATGGTGCAGCGCATGTTCCAGCTGCGTCGCGCGGTGGTGGGCGGCCTGCAGGCGTTGGCCGATGGCATAGGCAAGCGGGGCCGCGAGCATGAGCGCCATGAGCGCGCCGGGCATGAGCGTGCGTGCCGCGAGATCGGGCGGCAGGACAAGGCCGCGCAAGAGCGCGCCGCCCGCCAGTACCGTCAGGCAGATCAGCGCCACGAAGCGCCGCACGTCGCCCAGAGTTTCAATCTGCCAATTCATCTGCCACTCTCCCGTAATCCCTGACTCAGGATCGCGCGGAGCGGTTAATGAGTGGTGGGTTTTGGCTGGGGTCAGGCCCAGAGAATAGGCAGGGTTTTAGGCAAATGCGTGAATAGCTCACCTTCGCGTGACAGCGGACCGGTCAGGGTGGCGATGCCTGCCGCATCTGCCTAGGGTTGAGGGTGACAGAAGAAAGGAGGCGACATGCCCACCGAACGCCTAACATTCGCTGGCCATGGCGGCCATGATCTAGTGGCGCGGCTCGATCTGCCGGAGGGGCCGCATCTGGCGACGGCGCTCTTTGCGCATTGTTTCACCTGTTCCAAGGATATCCCCGCCGCGCGGCGGATTGCGGCGCGGCTGGCGGGGGCGGGGATCGCCGTGCTGCGGTTCGATTTCACGGGGCTCGGGCATTCGGGGGGCGAGTTCGAGAACACCTCGTTCAGGTCGAATGTCGAGGATCTGGAGCGCGCGGCGGCGGCGCTCGCGGCACGTGGCATGGCACCGGGGTTGCTGATCGGGCATAGTCTGGGCGGGGCCGCAGTCTTGGCTGCGGCGGGGCAGATCAGGAGTGCGCGGGCGGTGGTGACCATCGGCGCGCCGTTTGACCCCGGACATGTGACGCAAAACTTTGGCGCAGCGCTGGAGCGGATCGAGGCGGAGGGCGTGGCCGACGTGCGGCTTGGGGGCCGGGATATCCGGATCGGGCGCGGTTTCGTCGAGGATGTGCGGGCCGAGGTGCTTGGCCCCAAGATCGCGGCGTTGCACAAGGCGCTATTGGTGCTGCATGCGCCGCGCGACGAGTCCGTTGGGATCGAGAATGCCGCCGAGATATTCAAGGCAGCGAAGCATCCCAAGAGTTTCGTCACATTGGATGAGGCGGATCATCTGATCACCCGCGCAGAGGATGCCGACTATGCAGCGGGGGTCATTGCCGCCTGGGCCTTGCGGTATCTGGATATGCGCGTGCCCGCGCCGCCGCCCGGCGCACCGGAAGGCGTGGTGCGGGTGAGCGAGGCAGAGAGCGACGGGTTTTTGCAGGACATCAATTCCGGCCCGACGCATCATGTTTTTGCCGATGAGCCGATTGCCTATGGGGGCACGGATCGCGGCATGTCGCCGTATGGGTTTCTGGCGGCGGGGCTGGGGGCCTGCACCTCGATGACGATCCGGATGTATGCGCGGCGCAAAGGCTGGATTCTGGATCATGTGAGTGTCGATGTGTGTCACGACAAGGTGCATGCGCAGGATGCCGATGCCCGTGCCGATGCCAAGGTGGACAAATTCACGCGGGTCATTCGGCTGGAGGGGGATCTCAGCGAGGATCAGCGTGCGAAATTGCTGGAGATCGCGGATAGATGCCCGGTGCATCGGACGCTGGAGCGGTCGTCGCAGGTGGAAACCCGGCTGGAGGACGCGTAAAGGGCGTGGCCGGTTTCGCCTCTGCCGCCGGTGGCTGTTGGTCCACAGGCGGCAGAGGTGCTGAGCCTCTGGCTCAAATCCGCAGGAACGGTTGTGCGAGGCGCGGAATGAGCGCGCGAAAGCGCAAGGGCGCGTCGGTTGCGGCAAGACAGATACAATCGGCACCGATATCCGCGACGGGCGTGTGATCGAGATCCTCATTGGCAATCTCGATGTCGCCGGTGCCGAAATAATCCACCGAGTCGGAAAATGCCCCTTGCAGCACCAGCGTGAGTTCGGTGCCGCGATGGCCGTGGTCAGGCACAGCCGCGCCAGCGGGGATAAAGAGCAGACGTGCCGTGGCATCGCGAGAGGTGGGCAGGATCGCCTGCTTCACACCCATGCCGACGGGCCGCCAGCGCACGGCATCGAGGTCGCCGCCGATATAGTCGCGCAGCGGTGCGGGAAAGAGGCCGGGCGCGGGGCGCACGGGCGATGTCACCGTCTGCGGCGGGGCCCTGCGTATCCGGGCCATGGTTGCGGCGAGACTGTCCTGAGCCAAGGCCGCCGTTTCAGAGGTCTCGATCAGCGCGCCACCGAGACTGTCAAAACTGCCGAGCCGTGCGCGGCACTCGTCACACATGGAGATATGCGTGGCGACCGTCAGGTTGAACGCCTCTGGCAAGCTGCCGGCAGAATAGGCCATCAAAAGGGCGTCGCTGAGGTGGTGGGTGATCTGTTTTCTGGTCATGGTATACACTTTACTTCATTGTGTGGCGCAAGCGGTCGAGCGCCAGTCTGATGCGGGATTTGATCGTGCCGAGAGGCAGGCCGGTTTGTGCTGCAATCTCGGAATGGCTGAGGTCGCTGAAATAAGCCTTTTCGATCAACTCGCGTTGTTTCTGGGGAAGCGCGGCAATCGCCTCGCTCAATTGGTCGCTTTCTTGTTGCAGGGCGAGCGTATCGGCCTGATCTGGTTCCGGGTCCTGTCCCCAAGGCAGATCCTCGGGTTCGGGGCGTTTTTGTTTGCGCAGCGCGTCGATTTTGCGGTTGCGCGCGATGGTAAAGATCCATGTCGCCGCAGAGGCGCGGGATGGATCAAAGAGATGTGCCTTTTGCCAGAGCGTAGCCATCACCTCTTGGGTGCATTCTTCGGCCAGCGTGGCATCGGCGCCCGAGCGCATCAGGAACGCCTTGACCCTTGGGGCGAAATGCCCAAAGAGCCGGGCAAAGGCGGCCTCGTCCTGCGTCTCGCGGATGGCCGCGATGCAAGCCACCCAATCCGTGTTTTCCCGCTCACGTATCGTTGTCACCTTGGCCGGTCCTGCCCGTTTCATTGTTGTCGCGGACCTCTTAACACGGGTGACAAGCACCGGCGAGGGGTCAGGGTCACGCAGGAGGATGGCTTCGTTTAACATGACAGATTTACGATGAAAACGCGGGGTTGGATCACATCTCGTCATAAATAAACCGCGATTTGTTTCCAGACTGATTGTAATCCGTTCGCGGTGTCGGTGCGTATTGCAAGCACGAGCACGAATTAGCAGGTTGAACGCTTCATGCCATTTGAGACAGGCGCCGCGGTGCGCAAGAAAATTGCCGTGATCGGCGCAGGTATCACGGGCATGGGGGCCGCAGACCGTCTTGCGGATGGGCATCATGTGGTGGTCTTCGAGGCCGAGCCGCGATTGGGTGGGCATGCGCGCACCATAATGGCGGGCAAGCGCGGCGATCAGCCGGTCGATACCGGCTTTATCGTGTTCAACTATGCGACCTATCCCAACCTCAACGCGCTCTTTGAGCGGCTGGATGTGCCGGTTGCGCCAAGTACCATGAGTTTCGGGGCGTCGTTCCGCGGCGGGGCCTTGGAATATGGTTTGCAAGGGGCGGGGGCGTTCTTTGCCCAGCGACGCAATGTGATGAACCCGGCGCATTGGATGATGTTGCGCGATATTTTCCGGTTCAATGAGGGGGCGATGGAGGCTTGCAAGGAGCCGGGGCTGACCATGGCGGGGCTTATCACCAAGATGCAGTTGGGCTGCTCCTTCCGCGACTATTACCTCACGCCGTTTTCGGGGGCGATCTGGTCGATGCCGGTGGAGCGGGTGCTGGAGTTTCCGGCGCAGGCGCTGGTGACGTTTTTCAAGCAGCATGGATTGCTGGGCTATAGCGAGCAGCATCAGTGGTATACGGTTGTGGGCGGGTCGGTCGCCTATGTCAGCCTGCTGGAGCGGTCCTTGCGCTCGAAGGGGGCCGAAATCCGGTTGGGTGCGCCAATCGCAGGTATCCGGCGCCTCGCAGAGGGTGTGGAGGTGCGGGCCGACGGCGGCGACTGGGAGCAGTTTGACGAGGTGGTAATTGCGGCGCATAGCGACGACGCGCTGCGATTGCTCGCTGATGCGGATGAGAGCGAGCGCGGCAGCGTGGGGGCGATTGCCTATCAGCCCAACGACATCATCCTGCATGCGGACACCAGTGTGATGCCGCGGCGTCGGGCGGTCTGGTCGTCGTGGAATTACACCGAGGCAAGGGTCAAGCGGGCGGGGCAGATTGATTTGACCTATTGGATGAATAGCCTGCAACCGATCCCCGAGGACGATCCGCATTTCGTCACGCTCAACACCACGCGGCCCATTCGGGACGAGTTGATCTATGATCAGGTGACGCTGCGCCATCCGGTCTATGATCTGGGGGCGGTGGCGGCACAAGCCCGCGTGCGGGCGATGAACGGGCGGCGCAACACATGGTTTTGCGGGGCATGGATGCGGAATGGGTTTCACGAGGACGGGTTGGCAAGTGGCCTTGAGGTGGCCGAAGCGATTTATGCGCGCGCTGCCTCGGCTGTGGCGGCGGCATGAGGCGGATCGACCATATCGCGGGTCATACCTGGCATGGGCGCAAGGGCGGGATCGAGAATGCCTTTCGCTATGGGATCGACTATGTGCTGCTGGATGCCGAGACCGAGGCTGCGGCACCGCGTCTGTTCGGGCGCAATCGGCGGGGGGTGGCCTCGGTCTGGGATGCAGATCACGGTGGGATCCCGGGGCAGGGGCGTGGCGCGGCGTGGGTGCGGGAGGTGTTGGCCGAGCGGCAGATCCCACCGCCTGCGCGGATCGAGCTGCTGGCACAGCCGCGTATTCTGGGACATGTGTTCAACCCGGTGAGTTTCTGGATTTGTCGCGATGCCGCCGGTCAGGTGCCGGTGATCATCGCCGAGGTCAGCAATACCTATGGGGATCGCCATTCCTATCTATGTCACCGCGATGACATGGGGCCGATCACGGCGCAGGACCGGTTGCAGGCAAAAAAGGTCTTTCATGTCTCGCCCTTCCTGCGGATCGAGGGCGGGTACGAATTCCGGTTTGATCTGCGCGAGGATCGCATCGGCATCTGGATTGATTTCACCGGCGGTCATGGCGGCGTGATTGCGACGCTGGTGGGTCAGCGTCGGAGGTTGACCAATTGGGGTCTGCTGCGCGCCATGCTGCGGCGGCCCTTCGGGTCGCGGCGGGTGCTGGGCCTGATCCATTGGCAGGCGTTCAAGCTGTGGTGGAAGGGCGCGTCGTTTCAGAGCCGCCCGGTGCCGCCCGCCGATGAGGTGAGCCGGTGAGTGCAGTTTTGGCCGGGACCGTGGCGCAGGCTGCGCCGCGTTTGCCGGGCTATGCGCTCTTTGGGGCAATGCTCGCGGCGGCGGGGTTGCCGCTCTATATTCACGCGCCGAAGTTCTATGTGGACGAATATGGCGTGTCGCTGGGCGCGCTGGGGGCGGTGCTCTTTGCGCTGCGACTGATTGATGTGGTGCAAGACCCGGTACTCGGGCGGTTGTCGGAGCGGTTGCGCGCGCATCGTGCGATCAGCGTCTGGGTCGCGGTTGCGGTGATGGCGGCGGCGATGCTGGGGCTGTTCGCCGTGGTGCCGCCTGTTGCCCCGCTCTGGTGGTTTGCGGCGATGCTGGTGCTGGTGTTTTCGGCCTTCAGCTATCTCACCATCTGTTTTTACGCGCAGGGCGTGGCCACGGCGGCGGGGCTGCCGGGACAGGGTCATTTGCGGCTGGCGCGGTGGCGGGAAACCGGCGCGCTCTTGGGGATTTGTGCGGCGGCGGTGGCGCCGGTGGTTTTGGGTGGCTTTGGCGGTTTTGCCCTTGGCTTTGCGATTTTGTCGGGGCTGGCGGGTTTGGCCATGGTTGGACAATGGCAGGATTGCGGAGGCGTGCCGGGCACAGGCTTTGGCCCGGTGCTGCGCGATGCCGTGGCGCGGCGGTTGCTGATGGTGGCCATGGTCAATGCAGCACCCGTCGCGGTCAGTTCGACGCTGTTCCTGTTCTTTGTCGAGAGCCGGTTGCAAGCGCCGGGCTGGGAAGGACCGTTTCTCTTGCTGTTTTTCCTGTCGGCGGCGGCGGCGGCCCCGGTCTGGGGCGCCTTGGCTGAGCGGTTTGGGGCCAAGCGGATGCTCTTGGGAGGCATGGTCCTGTCGATTGCCGCGTTTGCCGGGGCGGTCACGCTCGGGGCGGGTGATCTCTGGGCCTTTGGCGTGATCTGCGTGGCCTCCGGGGCGGCGATGGGCGCGGATATGACGCTTTTGCCCGCTCTTTTCGCGCGGCGGATGGCGCAGGTTTCGCCGGGGGCGGCGGAGGGGTTTGGCCTTTGGTCCTTTGTGTCGAAATTCACGCTGGCGCTGGCGGCTGTGGCGCTCTTGCCGCTGCTGGAAGCGGGCGGGTTCGAGGCTGGGCAGGACAATCCGGGTGAGGCGCTGATGCTGCTGAGCCTGCTCTATGGAGCGGTGCCCTGTGTGTTGAAACTTTTGGCCATTGCGCTCTTGGCCCGAACACCGATTGAGGAAGGGAGCTGATCCGATGGAGGTTTTGGGATGGATAGGGCTGGGGGCGGCGGTGATGCTGGCGCTGGTGCTGCTCAAGGAGCGGCTCGCAGGGTTCGGCGCGCAGGTTCCGGAGGATTACGCGGGGCAGGGGCCGCAGTTTGATCTGCGCGAGCATCTGCGCGGTGCGATCAAATGCGAGGGCGTGATCTATGGTCCGCTCGGGCGGGTCGCGTCGCGGTTCACGGGGGATTTCGAGGCAAGCTGGCAGGGCAATCGCGGTGTGATGCGCGAGCATTTCGATTATGACAGCGGTAATTCTCAGGACCGTGAGTGGCGTCTGGAACTTGGCAATGACGGAAGCATCCGGGCAGAGGCCGACGACTTGGTCGGCCCCGGTGCCGGGCGGCAACTGGGGGCGGCGGCGCGGCTCTGTTACCGCATCCGCCTGCCCAAGGAGGCGGGCGGTCATGTGCTGAGCGTGACCGACTGGATGTACTTGGCCCCGAATGGTGTGGTGGTCAATCGCAGTCAGTTCCGCAAGTTCGGGATCAAGGTGGCGGAACTGGTGGCGGTGATGCGCCGGGTGGAGGCATGATGGACTGGCGCGGCAAACGCTATTGGCTGGTGGGGGCGAGCGAGGGTCTGGGCGCCGCGCTGGCGCAGAAGATCAGCGCGGCGGGGGCCGAGGTGATCGTGTCGGCGCGGAGTGCCGAGCGGCTTGACGAGGTTGTGGCGGGGCTGCCGGGGCGGGCCAGTGCGGTGCCGGTCGATGTGCGCGATGATGCCAGCGTGGCCGAAGCGGCGCGCGCGGTGGGACAAATTGACGGGTTGGTGTGGCTGGCGGGGGTCTATTGGCCGATGCCCGCGACCGAGTGGAAAGCCGATGAGGCTATCGCCATGGCGGATGTGAATTTCACCGGCGCGGTGCGGGTCATTGGCGCGGTATTGCCCGATATGGTGGCGCGGGATGCCGGCCATGTGGTGTTGACCGGATCGCTCTCGGGCTTTCGTGGATTGCCGGGGGCGATTGGCTATGCGGCGTCCAAGGCGGCGACCATGTCCTTGGCCGAATCGATGCGGGCCGATCTGTGGCGCAGCGGCGTGCGGGTGCAACTGGCCAATCCCGGTTTCATCAAGACACGGCTGACGGACAAGAACCAGTTTCGCATGCCCTTTATCATGACGCCCGAGGCCGCGGCGCAAGAGATGTTCGAATTGATGTGCGACGAGGCCGCCTTTCAGCGGCATTTCCCGCGACTTTTCAGCTATGTCTTTCGTCTGTCACGGTTTTTACCGGATTGGGCCTATTACCGGCTGTTTGCGTGAGATCAAGGACGGGTGGCTGCGCGCCCGTCATTCCTGTGCTAAGATACGCGTAACAGGAGGGCGGTCCGATGCTGGACATCACGGTACATAAAATCGCGCAGGTGGTTATTATGGCGCGCGAGCTTGGTCGGGCGGAGGGCGAATTGCGCGCCTTCATCGAGCGGTTGAGTGAGGATGAACAGGCCAGTCTGGTCGCCGTGATGTGGATCGGCCGGGGCAGTTTCGAGGTTGAGGAACTGGAAGAGGCGAAACGGACGGCAGAGGAAGAGGCAACGACGCCCTGTGCGGATTACCTCCTGGGCACGCCGCATCTGTCGGATCATCTGGAAAACGGTCTGGAGGCGCTGGGTCTGTCGGCGTCCGATGATGAGGATGAATTGATCCGGGGCGGCTGAGGGTTTCGACGTGGGGTCGGATTGATCCTGCCCGCGCTTGGCCCTATAGGCGGGGGGACACGCGATGGAAACCCGAGGAGATGCCCATGTCGAATGCTGCCCTGGAAACCGCAATCGAGGCCGCCTGGGAGGCGCGCGATACGATCACGCCCGCCACCGGAGGCGAGACCCGCGAGGCGATTGAGGAGACGCTCAATGCGCTTGATAGCGGTGCGTTACGGGTGGCCGAACGGCAGGCGGATGGTCAGTGGCATGTGAACCAATGGGCCAAGAAGGCAGTGCTCTTGGGGTTCCGGATCAAGGATATGGAAATCCATGCCGGCGGGCCGCAGGGCGCTGGCTGGTGGGACAAGGTGGACAGCAAGTTCAAGGGCTGGGGCGATGCCGAGTGGCGCGACGCCGGGTTTCGGGCCGTGCCGAACTGTGTCGTGCGCAAATCGGCCTATATCGCGCCGGGCGTGGTTTTGATGCCGTCCTTTGTCAATCTGGGCGCCTATGTGGACAGTGGCACGATGGTGGACACCTGGGCCACGGTGGGCTCTTGTGCGCAGATCGGTAAGAATGTGCATCTCTCGGGCGGTGTCGGCATTGGCGGCGTGCTGGAGCCGATGCAGGCCGGGCCGACGATCATCGAGGACAATTGTTTCATCGGCGCGCGCTCTGAGGTGGTTGAGGGCTGTATCGTGCGCGAAGGCTCGGTTCTGGGGATGGGGGTTTTCATCGGGAAATCGACCAAGATCGTGGATCGCGAGACCGGGGCCGTGATGTATGGCGAAGTGCCGCCCTATTCGGTGGTGGTGGCAGGAAGCATGCCGTCGAAGAACGGGATCAACCTATACTGTGCGGTGATCGTCAAGCGGGTGGACGCGCAGACGCGCTCCAAAACCGGGATCAACGAGTTGCTCAGGGATTGATCTAGAGCAGTCCTAGAACTGGCCTTTTCTTGTGGCGAGGGAGTGGCAGAATGAGCCGCGCGGTCGCTGGGCCGGGGACTAGCGATACAACGGCCATGGCTGCCACTTTATGCCAGCAAAGTCCGTATGACCTTTCAGAGGTCGGCTTCCTCTCAAAATCGCTAGGCCGCGGGACGGCCCAGCGATCGCGCGGCGCCCTTCGGGCTTGATTCCGCGCGGGGGCGGGTTTTATTCTTGGTTCAGATGACCATCCCCCAAAGAAAAACCCCGCCGGTTGGGCGGGGTTTTGATCTCTCAGCCAAGGCTGATCGCGGCTCAGCCCTGACGGGCTTTGAAACGCGGCTGGGTCTTGTTGATGACGTAGACGCGGCCTTTGCGGCGCACGACACGGCAATCCCGGTGCCGGTTCTTGAGCGAGCGGAGCGAATTACGAACCTTCATGGTCGTCTCCTCGGTTGTCGCGGCGCGGGCCAGCGCCTGGGGTTGCGGGCGTCCCGGCAAGTGCGGGACAGTGAATTCATGGTGGGCGATACAAGGTTCGAACTTGTGACCCCTTCGATGTCAACGAAGTGCTCTACCACTGAGCTAATCGCCCATGAATGCCAGCCGATCGCCTGCCCCAAAAAGAGGGGCGCGGAAATCCGCGCCGGTTCGCTGGTCTATAAAAGGAGTCGGAGAGGGGATCAAGGGCTTTTAGAAGCTCAATTTCAGTCTATTATCGGGAGAGAAAGGAACGCGCATGCCCAAGGTCGCCTATCACCTCACGCATCCCGAACGGCGGACCACGGCTGTGGTGTTCGCCTCGCCGCACAGCGGGCGGGATTACCCGTGGACGTTTTTGCGGCGGACCACGCTCAACGAGCATTCGGTGAGGTCTTCGGAGGATGCTTTCGTCGATCAACTGTTCGAGGCGGCACCGCTCTATGGCGCGCCGCTGCTCAAAGCGGGCGCGCCGCGGGCCTATGTCGATCTCAACCGAAGCTGTGATGAGTTGGACCCGGCGCTGATCGACGGTGTGTCGCGGCAGGGGCATAATCCGCGCGTGGCCTCGGGCCTTGGGGTCATCCCGCGCGTCGTGGCGAATGGGCAGGCGATCTATTCCGGCAAGCTGAGCATGGCCGAGGCCGAGCATCGGATCGAGAGCTATTGGAAGCCGTATCACGCCGCGCTTCAGGGGCAGTTGGATCAGGCGTATCTGATGTTTGGGCAGGCCATTCTGATTGATTGCCATTCGATGCCGCATGAGGCGATGGATGCGGTGGCGCGGCGCGGTGTGCGGCGGCCCGAGATTGTTCTGGGGGATCGGTTCGGAGCGGCGGCGGATGGGGCGGTGATGGACCGGATCGAGTCGGCATTTGCCGATGCCGGGCTGGTGGTCACGCGCAACACACCCTTTGCCGGGGCCTATATGACGCAAGCCTATGGTCGGCCGGCGCGCGCACGGCATGCGGTGCAGGTGGAGATTGATCGCGCGCTCTATATGAACGAGCGGTTGATCCGCCCGAATGGAAATTTCGAGGCGTTCCGCAGCCTGCTCTCGGGCGTGATCCGCGACATCGCCGAGATCGGGCGCGCCGAGGCGCTTCCTTTGGCGGCGGAGTAGGGGGGTTAGATCAGGATGTCCCCGCGCGGAATCAAGGGCGAAGCCCGCCGCGCGATCGCTGGGCCGTCCCGCGGCCTAGCGATTTTGACAGCGAACGCCTCCCAGAGACGTCATACGGACTTGGCAGGCATAAAGTGGCAGCCATTTCTGTTGCATCGCTAGTCCCCGGCCCAGCGACCGCGCGGTTACTCAGCGTGTCGCCAGCACCGGCAGAGCTTGCCGCCTTCCCCTACCGCAAGGCCCGCCCTTTGACGATCGCATCGGGACCGAATTTGGCACGAATGGCGTCTCGGGCGCGTTCTGCGCCTGCGCGCTGAACGGCTTGCGGGTCCAGCAAGTCGCCGGACCGATCTGCGCCGGTCTCTGGCCCGAGGTCCGAGAGACCCACGCCGATCAGCCGGTAGGCGGTCCCCGGTGGCACCTGATCCATGAGCGCGCGGGCGGTGCGATAGAGTGTGTCGGCAAGTTGCGTGGCATCGCGCAGGGCGTGGCGGCGAGTCAGCAGCCGGTGATCGGCGCGTTTGAGTTTGAGCGTGACGACGCGGCCTGCGAGGCAGCGGGCCTTGGCGCGGTCGGCCACCTTTTCCGCCAGCCGCCAGATATGCCCGTCAAGCAGGTCAATGTCGCGGGTGTCCTCAAAAAATGTGGTCTCGTTCGAGATGGATTTGACCGGCGCATTGGCCGAGACGCGGCGGCGGTCCTGTCCGCGCGCCAGATGCCAGAGCCGGTCGCCCATGGAGCCGAAGCGCGCGTTCAGGTCACGACGGTCCCAGCGCAGCAGATCGGCAAAGCTGCGGATGCCTGCGTCATTCAGTGCCGTGAGGGTGGACTGGCCCACGCCCCAGATCAGGCTAACGGGGCGGTCGCGCAGGAAATCGGCGGTCTCGCCTGCGCCGATCACCGCAAAGCCGTGGGGTTTGTCGAGGTCCGAGGCGATCTTGGCGAGAAACTTGTTATGGCTGAGGCCGATGGAGCCGGTGAGCCCCAACTCGTCGCGCATGCGTTTGATGAGGCGGGCCAGCATCACGGCCGGGGGCGCGCCATGCAGGCGCGCGGTGCCGGTCAGATCGAGAAATGCCTCGTCGAGCGAGAGCGGTTCCACGGCGGGGGTGAGATCGAGCATCATGGCGCGGATGGCGCGCGAGGCCTCGGCATAGACTTGCATCCGGGGCTTGATCACCACCGCCTCGGGGCAGAGCTTGAGCGCCTGAAACATCGGCATGGCGGAGCGCACACCCTTGATGCGGGCGATATAGCAGGCGGTGGACACCACGCCGCGCCGCCCGCCGCCGATGATCAGCGGCTTGTCGGCAAGCTCTGGGTTGTCGCGTTTTTCGACAGAGGCGTAGAAGGCGTCGCAATCCATATGGGCGATGGAGAGGTCGAAAAGCTCGGGGTGGGCCACGATACGCGGACTGCCGCAGGCGGGGCAGCGCCGGGCAGTGTCGAATCGGGTGAGGCAATCGCGGCAGAGGCTGGGCATGATGGGGGAGTGTAAGGCGCGGGTATGGGGGCGCGCAAGTTGGGGATGGTGGGGAGGAGCCGCGCGGTCGCTGGGCCGGGGACTAGCGATGCAACGGAATTAGATGCCCCTTTATGCCAGAAAAGTCCGTCTAACCTCGCAGAATTGCGTGCCCTCTCATAATCGCTAGGCCGCGGGACGGCCCAGCGATCCGCGCGGCGGCGCTACGCGCCTTGATTCCGCGCGGGGGTAAGTGCTGCGCGGAATCTCATTGCCAATAAAAAACCCGGACGCGGCGCATCCGGGCTTCGTCATTGGGTTTAGCCCCCGCTCAGAGCAGGGATTTGACCTTTTCCGCCACGGCCTCGGGCGTGATGCCGAATTCCTTGTAGAGCGTGGGCGCGGGGGCGGAGGCCCCGAAATCATGCATGCCGACAAAGCCGCCCTTTTCGCGGCGGCCACGCTCGCCGTAGAGCCAGCGGTCCCAGCCAAAGCGGATGGCCGCCTCGACCGCGACGCGCACCGGGCCTGCGGGCAGGACGCGTTTGCGGTAGCTGTCCTCCTGTTCCTCGAACAGCTCCCAGCAGGGCATGGAGACGACGCGCGTGCCGATGCCCTCGGCCTGCAAGAGATCGCGCGCCTTCATGGCAATCTCGACCTCAGAGCCAGTGGCCATCAGGATCGCCTGACGCTTGCCTTCTGAGTCGGCCAGCACATAGGCGCCTTGGGCGGTGAGGTTCTTGGCCTTATGCTCGCGGCGCAGGGTGGGCAGGGATTGCCGGGTGAGCGAGAGGACCGAGGGGGTTTCCTTGGAGGTGAGCGCCAGTTCCCAGGCCTCGGCGGTCTCGACCGTATCACAGGGGCGGAAGACCCAGGTGTTGGGCGTGGCACGGCTGATTGCCAGATGCTCGACCGGCTGGTGGGTCGGGCCATCCTCGCCCAGACCGATGCTGTCATGGGTCATCACGAACACGGTCGGGATTTTCATCAGGGCCGCCAGACGCATGGCCGGGCGGGCGTAATCGGTAAAGCACATGAAGGTGCCGCCATAGGGGCGGATGCCACCGTGGAGCACCATGCCGTTCATCGCGGCGGCCATGCCATGTTCGCGGATGCCCCAGTGGATATAGCGGCCTGCGCGGTTGTCCACGTCAAACACGGTCATATCGCCCGAGCGGGTGTTGTTGGAGCCCGAGAGATCGGCAGAGCCGCCCACGGTTTCTTGCAGGATCGGGTTGACCACCTCCAGCACCATTTCGGAGGATTGGCGCGTGGCCACTTTGGGGGCCTCGGCGCTGATCTGCTTTTTCAGGGCGCGGATGCGGGCCGAAAGTTTGGTGGGCATGTCGCGGTTGAAGATGCGGGCAATCTCGGCCTGACGGGCCGGTGATGTCGCGGAGAGCCGCTTGGCCCATGCGGCATAGGTGCTGGCCCCGCGCTTGCCGATTTCCTCCCATGCGGATTTGACATCGGCGGGGATTTCGAAGGGGCCGTTTGCCCAGCCATAGGCGTCTTTGGCGGCGGTCAGTTGCTCTGGGTTGGTCAACGCGCCGTGGCCCTTGGAGGTGTCCTGTGCGGCGTGACCAAGGGCGATATGGGTCTTGCAGGCGATCATCGTGGGTTGATCGGTGGTCTTGGCCTCGGTCAGCGCCGCATCAATCGCCACCGGGTCATGCCCGTCAATTTCCAGAACATGCCAGCCGGAGGCGCGGAAGCGGGCCACCTGATCAGTGCGGTCTGCGAGGTCAACGGTGCCGTCGATGGTGATGTTGTTATTGTCCCAGAGCACGATGAGGCGCGACAGTTGGTGGCGGCCAGCAAGGCCGATGGCCTCATGGCTGATGCCTTCCATCAGGCAGCCGTCGCCGGCGATCACATAGGTGTAGTGATCCATCAGCTTGGTGCCGAACCGGGCGCGCAGCATTTCCTCGGCCATGGCAAAGCCCACAGCATTGGTGATGCCCTGACCCAGGGGGCCGGTGGTGGTCTCGATCCCGGTGGCGTGGCCGTATTCCGGGTGACCTGCGGTTTTCGCGCCCCACTGGCGGAAATTGCGGATTTGATCGAGCGTCATGTCGGCATAGCCGGTCAGATGCAGCAGGGAATAGAGTAGCATCGAGCCATGTCCTGCCGAGAGGATAAAGCGGTCGCGGTCGGGCCAGTTGGGATTGCTGGGATCGAACTTCAGGTGCTTTTCAAACAGCACGGTCGCGACATCGGCCATACCCATCGGCATGCCGGAGTGGCCGGAATTGGCGGCGGCGACGGCGTCGAGGGTCAGCGCGCGGATGGCGGTGGCCTTTTTCCAATGATCGGGGTTGGCAGAGCGGAGGGCAGCGATATCCACGGGGGTGACATCCTTTGAATGGGGCAATGACTGCGCGTTGCATACCAGCCCGGTGCAGAAGTTCAAGCGCGAGGCGGTGGATCAGGGGCTTTGAGCGGGATTGGGGGCGCATTTCAGGGATGGTTTCATTAGACTTGATCAAAACCCGCCCAGTGTGCGATTCGTGGGACATAGGGGCAATACAAGTGAGGACCTCCGAGGATGAGTCAGATAGACGAGTTGCAGGCACGGATCACGGCGGCATTGGATCGCATCGCGCAGGGGCTGGAGGACCGCCCCACAGCGGCGGGTGATCTTGAATACCTTGGCAAGCTGCATGAACAGATCGAGGATGAGCGGCTGGCCAATGCGCAGTTGCAGGAGCGGATCAAGGCGTTGCACAGCAAGCTGGATGCGGCGGAGGGCGCGCAGGCCGAAAGCCTGCGCAAGCTGGATGCGGACCTGCAGTCACTGCGCAAGGCCAATCAGCAGTTGCGTGACAACAATCAGGCGCTGCGCGACGCAAATGCGGCAGGCGTGGCCGAGCCGCATCTGATCAACAAATCCATGATGGCGGAGTTGGAGGGGCTGCGTGCCGCCCGCACCGCAGACCGTGGCGAGGTAGAGGCGGTGCTGGGGGCCTTGGGGCAGGTGATTGCCGAGGCTGACGCAGAAACAGACCAGAACGACAAAACGGAGACATCGGATGCCTGAGGTTCAGATCGAGATCGGGGGGCGCAATTTCGAAGTGGCCTGTCAGGCGGGTGAGGAGCATTACCTGCATGCCGCTGCCAAGATGCTGGATGAGGAGGCCGCCGTGTTGGCGGCGCAGATCGGGCGTATCCCCGAGCCGCGCATGTTGCTCATGGCGGGTTTGATGCTGGCGGACAAAACCGCCGGGTTGCAGGACAAGCTGCGCGAGGCCGAGGATCGGCTGGCGGAGAAAGAAGCGGAGCTGGATCAATTGCGCAATGCGCCCGGCCCAGAGGCGCAACGGATCGAAGTGCCGGTGGTGCCTGATGCGGTGGTCGAGACGCTGGCCGAGATCGCCGCGCGGGCCGAAGCCTTGGCGGAAACCGTGGACGGTGCGCGGGCGGGCTAAGGCACCTGTCGCACAGACTATAGGGGCGTGCTATGAAGCTGATCCTGGGACTGGTTCTGGTGGGGATTGTGGCGGTGCTGGCCTTTGTTCGTCTGGCCCCGTCAGACCCGGCGCGCTGGCATCAGATGCTGGACAGCGTCACCAATCGCGATATGGACGGTGGCGCGATGCGGGTAGTGCCGGGGGATCTGGCCGCGCTCGATGCGATCATTCGCGCCACGCCGCGCACAGAGGTTTTGGCCGGGGATGTGGCGCAGGGGATGATCACCTATGTCACCCGCTCGCGCGTTTTCGGCTTTCCGGATTATACCACGGTGCGGCAGGATGGCGCGCGGCTGGAGATTTACGGGCGGCTGCGCTTTGGCAAGTCAGATCTGGGGGTGAACGCCGCCCGTATCGACGGCTGGTTGCAGCGATTGGGGCAGGCGGGAGGATAGGCATCCGTCCGAAATTTTGCGCCACATCGGCACGTTCAGCGACATCTGGCATTGCGCCATGAACATGTTGCCATCAACCTGAAGGCAGATCGTCTCGCCCATCTCGATGCGCGCCCCGTTCCGGTCGGTACAGTAGCATTCAATGGTCTTGCGTCCGATGGTGACATCGGCAAGCGCCGGGGAGGCGCAGAACAGCAAGAGGGGCAACGCCGCTTTCATGCGGTGATTCTAGCACAGGTGACGCCCCTTGACCAAGTCACAAGGATGGGACAGAGGATCATTCCCATGGTACCCTTGGACAGATTGCAACAAATCGCGGAGCGCTTTGAATTCATCGAGGCGCAGATGATGCAGGGCGGTGGCGATATTGCCCGCCTTGGCCGCGAATATTCCGAATTGCGCCCGCTGGTCGAGGAGATCCGCGCCTATCGTCAGATCCTGACCGATATCGAGGGCGCGCGGGCGATGCTGGGTGATCCCGAGATGCGCGATTTGGCGCGTGACGAGTTGGAGGTGCTGGAGGCGCGGCTGCCGGGGATGGAAGCGGCGCTGCAACTGGCGCTCTTGCCACGCGACGAGGCGGATGCGCGGCCTGCGATCCTTGAAATCCGACCCGGAACCGGGGGCGAGGAGGCGGCGCTCTTTGCTGCTGACCTCATGCGGATGTATCAGCGCTATGCCGAGGCGCGCGGCTGGGTGTTCGATGTGATCGAGGAGCAGCAGAGCGAGTTGGGCGGCATTCGCGAACTGGTGGTGCATATCAAGGGTGACGGGGTCTTTGCCCGGCTCAAGTTCGAATCGGGCGTTCACCGGGTGCAGCGCGTGCCCGAGACCGAGAGCGGTGGGCGTATCCATACCTCGGCGGCCACGGTGGCGGTGCTGCCCGAGGCGGAGGATGTGGATGTCCAGATCAATCCCAATGATTTGCGCATCGACACGATGCGGTCCTCGGGGGCGGGCGGGCAGCATGTGAATACCACCGATTCGGCGGTGCGGATCACGCATATCCCGAGCGGGATTGTGGTGACGAGTTCCGAGAAATCGCAGCATCGCAACCGCGAGATCGCCATGCAGGTTCTGAAATCACGACTTTTTGACATGGAGCGTAGCCGTGTGGACAGCGAACGCTCGGCCAATCGCGCGGCGCAGGTGGGATCGGGGGATCGCTCAGAGCGCATTCGCACCTATAATTTTCCTCAAGGCCGGATGACCGATCATCGGATCAACCTGACGCTCTACAAGTTGGAGCAGGTGATGGGCGGCGATCTGGATGAGGTGATCGACGCGCTGACGGCGGATGCGCAGGCCACCTTGCTGGCCGAAATGTCGTGACCCTGCGCGAGGCGTTGCTGCGGGCTGTGCGGCGGCTGGAGACGGCGGGGATCGAGGGCGCTGCCGGGGATGCGCGGGCACTCTTGGCAGGGGCCGTGGGGATTGCACGCGACCGGCTGACGCTGCATCTGGGCGATGAGGTGGAGCCGGGGGCCGAGGCGCGTTTCGAGGCGATGATCGCGCGGCGGATGGCGCGGGAGCCGGTGGCCAAGATCCTTGGGCGGCGGGTGTTCTGGGGGCGGGAGTTTGAGGTGACAGCCGATGTGCTCGATCCGCGCCCCGAGACGGAATGTCTGATTTCCGAGGCGTTGGCCGGGCCCAAGCCTTTGACTTTGCTCGATCTTGGCACAGGAAGCGGCATTTTGGCGGTGACGTTGCTGGCGGAATGGCCGGGGGTGAGGGGCGTGGCCCTGGACCTTTCGGCGGAGGCACTTGATGTGGCGGCGCGCAATGCTGTGCGGCATGGGGTGCGGGATCGCCTATCGCTCTGCCACTCTGACTGGTTCGCACAGATTACGGGCGCGTTTGATCTCATTGTGTCGAACCCGCCCTATATCGGGCGTGATGAGATGGTCGGGCTCATGCCCGAAGTGCGCGACCACGATCCGCGCATGGCCTTGACCGATGAGGGCGACGGGCTGACCGCGTATCGCGTGATTGCGGGCGGGGCGGGGGCGCATCTGAACCCCGGTGGACGGCTGATGGTTGAGATCGGCTGGACGCAGGGGGTGGCGGTGGCCGATCTCTTGCGCGCGGCGGGATTCGAGGCGGTGGCGGTGCTGCCTGATCTGGAGGGGCGCGACCGGGTGGTGTGTGGAGACTGGCCCGGGACTTCACGCAGAAATGAGCCATAATTGGCAAGAATCGCGGAAATAATCCGCTTTGCTCTTGTGTGACCGGGCGGCGCGTGCTTATTGGGGAGCAGTCAAGACGGAGGATGCCCATTCGGGCGGTCCCGCTTGACACCAAGCCAGAACATGTCCGATCCGGTTTCATTCGGCGCAAGGGGCGCCAGTCGGGTCAAGCGACAATTTGAGCATAGGGCTGGACAGCACCATATGAGATCATCGAAGTCACGTCAGCGGAACAAGCCGAACCGCAACCGCACCGTCGGGAATGTCGTCAACCGTGTGTTTGACAGCTCCGGTCCCGAGGGCAAGGTTCGCGGCACGCCGCAGCAGATCATCGAGAAATACAACCAGCTTGCGCGCGATGCGCAACTGTCGGGCGACCGGGTGGCGACCGAGAATTTCCAGCAGCATGCCGAGCACTATCTGCGTCTTTTGGGGGAAGCCCAAAAGGAACAGGATGCGCGGCGTGAAGAGCAGGAACGCTTTAACCGGGATCGTCAGACCGACCGCGACCGTGAGCGTGGCGATCGTCCGGCGGGGCGCGAAGCAGATGAAGGCGACCGGCCTCAGCCCTATGAACCTACCGCCTTGTCACAGCCTGACGTGATCGGTGGCTTTGAGGATCGCGATAGCGGTCTGGTCGAAACGCCCGAGAGCAAACCGCAGGCCGAGCCGGTGCGCAGATCCGAGCCGTCGCGCCGCCATCCACCTGCGCCTGCGCCTGCGCCGGACGCTGTGGTGGAGCAACCTGCTGAGCAAGGGTCTGACGCGGGTGCTGAGAAAGCTGCGCCGAAACGTCCGCGCAAGCCGCGTGCCAAGCGTGTGCCCAAGTCCGAGGGGAACGGATCCTCCGGCGATGGCGGTGGAGACCATTCGACCAAGGCTGCGGAGTAATCCCGCGGTCTGATCCGGTGGCGCGGCATTTGCCGCCCGGTTGGATCTGAGTATTTGAAGACCGATGAAAGAGGGGGCTTGCCGGTGGCGGGCCCCATTCTGTGACACCAGATCGAGAGTGCCGATGCCGACCGACCGCCCGCAGCCTGCCTTTGTGCTCGTGCGCCCGCAGATGGGTGAAAACATCGGAGCGGCGGCGCGGGCGATGTGGAATTTCGGCCTCGATCGGATGCGTATCGTGGCGCCGCGCGATGGTTGGCCCAATGAGCGGGCTGTGGCGATGGCGAGCGGGGCCGGGCGATTGCTTGACGAGGCGCTCCTGGTCGAGAGCACCGCGGATGCGGTGGCGGATTGTTCCTTTGTGCTGGCGACGACGGCACGGGCGCGCGGGCTGACCAAGCCGGTGCTGAGCCCCGAGCGCGCCATGATGTTGGCGGCGGAGAAGATTGCGGCGGGTGAAAAGGTGGCGGTGCTCTTTGGCCCGGAACGCGCAGGGTTGGAGAATGACGATATCGCCCGCGCCAATGCGATCATCAACGTGCCGGTGAATCCGGAGTTTGCCAGTCTCAACCTTGGGCAATGCGTGTTGCTCACAGCCTATGAATGGCAGCGTGCGGCAGGGCAGGTGGTGCCTGCGCGTGTCGATCTGGCCAAGACCGACTGGGCCGCGCAGGTCGAGGTCGAGGCGCTGGCGGCACATTATGAGGAACGGCTGGAGGAGGCCGGGTTCTTTTTTCCCGAGCACAAGGCCGGGAGCATGAAAACCAACCTGCGCAATATGTGGAGCCGGATGCCGATGACGCGGGCCGATGTGCAGACCTTGCATGGGGTGATGCGGCAGATGGTCCGCTGGAAGGCGCGCAGTTGAAGCAGGCGGGGACGCGCCCTAGTGTTGCCAGGTGCGAACAGGAAGAGGCGTGAGCATGAGCGGAAAACGCAGCATTTTCGAAGAGGTGGGACAGACAGGGGCCGTGAAGCCCGTGCCGCAAGGCGGCATGATCGACACGGGCCGCCGCGGCGCGCGGGGTGCGATCCGGGTCTGGCTGATGGTGCTCTTTGCGCTGGTTGTGGTGATGATCGCGGTGGGCGGGCTGACGCGGCTCACTGACAGTGGTCTCAGCATCACGGAATGGAAGCCCGTGACGGGGGCGCTGCCGCCGATGTCTGAGGCGCATTGGATGGAAGAGTTCGACAAATACCGGGCCATTCCGCAATATGAGTTGGTCAACAAGGGCATGACCCTTGCGGAGTTTCAATTCATCTATTGGTGGGAATGGGGGCACCGGCAATTGGGCCGGGTGATCGGGCTTGTCTGGGCCTTGGGCTTTTTCGGGTTCCTGCTGGCGCGGCAGATTCCCAAAGGATGGACCGGGCGTCTGTTGGTACTGGGCGCACTGGGCGGCGCGCAGGGCGCGATTGGCTGGTGGATGGTGTCCTCTGGTCTGAGCGGTGAGAGGGTGGCGGTGGCCTCTTACCGGCTGGCGACGCATCTGGGGCTGGCCTTTGTCATTCTGGGGGTGATTGCCTGGTTCGTGTTCCTCTTGGGGCGCGAAGAGCGGGACTTGATGCAGGCGCGGCGGGGGCGGGAGGCGAAGCTCTACAGTCTCTCGACGGGTCTCATGCATTTTGCGTTCCTGCAAATCCTGCTGGGGGCGCTGGTGGCCGGGATAGATGCCGGGCGCAGCTATACCGATTGGCCGCTGATGGCGGGGGGATTTCTGCCCCCCGATATGATGGACTTGCAGCCCCTGTGGCGGAACCTCTTTGAGAACCCCGGCACGGTGCAATTCATTCACCGGATGAGCGGCTATCTCTTGCTGATCTTTGCCGTGGTGGTCTGGCTGCGCGGGCGCAAGAGTGCGCATGTGCAGACGCGGGGTGCCTTTAACGCCGCCTTTGCCGTGCTGCTGCTCCAGATTGTTCTGGGCATTATGACAGTGCTCTATATCGCGCCCTGGCATTTGGCGATTGCGCATCAATTCGTGGCGGTGGTGCTCTGGGTGCTGATCCTGCGGGCGCGGTTCCTGAGCCAGTATCCGCGCGCCACATCCATTCGGGGAAGCTGAGCATGAGCGCCTATGATGATCTGATGGCGCGCGAGCGCGAGACGCAGGCCTTGGCGCAGGTGGCCGGGCGGCTGGGCTGGGATCAGGAAACCATGATGCCGCGCGGTGCCGCCGATCAGCGGGCCGAGGAGTCCGGTGCTATGCAGGCGGTGCTGCATGCGCGGCGGGTGGACCCGGCGCGCGGCGCGTTGCTGGACGAGGCGGAGGGGGAGGCGACCGCGCCCGTGGCGCGGGCGCAGTTGCGTCATATCCGGCGCGATTACGCGCGGGCGGTCAAGGTGCCAGGGGATCTTGCGGTGGCGCTGGCGCGGCTGACGAGCCGGGCGCAGGGGCAATGGGCCGAGGCTCGGGCGGCGGATGACTTTGCCGCCTTTGCGCCGATTCTGTCCGAGGTGGTGCGGCTCAAGCGCGAGGAAGCGGCGGCCCTGTCAGCGGGTGGCGCGCTCTATGATGCGCTGCTGGAGGATTACGAGCCGGGCATGGGTGCCGCAAAGCTCGATGCGATGTTTGCTGAAATGCGGCCGCGTCTGGTGGCGCTGCGCGCGGCGGCGCTGGAGGTGGCGTGGCCCAAGCTCGAGGGCAGATTTGACCGTGCCGCGCAACTGGCGTTGTCGCAGAAGCTGGCGCAGGTGTTCGGCTATGACCTGAGCCGGGGGCGGCTGGATCTGGCGGTGCATCCGTTCAGTTCCGGCAGCGGCGACGATGTGCGGATCACCACGCGGGTGAGCGAGGTGGACCCGTTCAACTGTTTCTATTCCACCATCCACGAGGTCGGACATGCCTGTTACGAGCAGGGGATTGATCCCGCCTATCGCCTGACGCCCTTGGGGCAGGGTGTGTCGATGGGGGTGCATGAGAGCCAGAGCCGGATTTACGAGAACCAGTTGGGGCGCAGCCGGGCCTTCTGTGGCTGGCTCTATGGGCAGATGCGCGATGCCTTTGGCGCGTTCGGAATTGCCGATGAGGATGGCTTTTACCGCGCTGTGAACCGGGTGCATCGTGGCTATATCCGGACCGAGGCAGATGAGGTGCAATACAATCTGCATGTGATGCTGCGCTATGATCTGGAGCGGGCGTTGATGACCGGGGATTTGGCCGTGACCGATCTTGAGGCGGCGTGGAATGATCGCTTTGCCGCTGATTTCGGCACGCCGGTGGATCGCGCGTCCAACGGCGTGTTGCAGGATGTGCATTGGTCGGTGGGTCTGTTCGGGTATTTCCCGACCTATAGTCTGGGCAATGTCTATGCAGGGTGCCTGCATGCCGCGTTGCGCGACGCCGTGCCGGGGCTCGATGCGCAATTGGCGCAAGGTGACCTGCAAGAGGCAACGGCGTGGCTGCGCGACGCTGTGCAGCAGCATGGCGGGCTATACGAGCCGGCGGAAGTCATTGCGCGTGCCTGTGGGGCAGCACCGCGGGCAGAGCCGCTCTTGGCCTATCTGGAGGGTAAGTTTGGTGCGCTCGCCGGGTGACGTCTACTGATTGACGCTGGCTTCGGGGTGGTCTTCGATCTGTTCGATCCACTGCGCGAGCACGCTGCGCAGGAGCGCCACGTCGCGGGTCTCGATTGCCTCGGACAGGGATTTGAGTGCCTTGGCGAGTTCGATTTCCGACAGATGGCCTTCTTGGGCGCGCAGGATCTTGGGGTGTGGCGTGGTTAGCATGTCGGAACCGATTAGCAGTTCCTCATAAAGCTTTTCACCGGGGCGCAGGCCGGTGATGCGGATCTCGATGTCTCCGTGTGGATTTAGCGTGTCACGTACCGTGAGACCCGAGCCTTCGATCATCTTGCGGGCCACGTCGCGCACGGCGATGGGTTTGCCCATGTCGAGCACAAAGACATCGCCACCGCGGGCAAAAGAGCCGGCCAATAGAACCAAGCGCGCCGCCTCGGGGATGGTCATGAAATAGCGGGTGACGTCGGCGTGGGTCAGCGTCACAGGCCCGCCGCGCGCAATTTGTTCCGCAAAGAGCGGGATGACAGAGCCTGAAGAACCCAACACATTGCCAAAACGCACCATGGAGAAGCGGGTGGTTTTGCTCCGGGTTGCCAGATCCTGCACGATCATTTCGGCAAAGCGCTTGGAGGCGCCCATCACGCTGACGGGGCGCACGGCCTTGTCTGTCGAGACGAGGATAAAGCGTTCGACGCCGGCGTCGCGTGCGGCATGGGCCACGATCCGTGTGCCGATCACATTGTTGCGCATGCCTTCAATCGCGTTCGCTTCGACCATGGGCACGTGTTTGTAGGCGGCGGCGTGCAGCACAATCTCGACCTTGCGCGCGCGCATCAGGACATTGACCACCGATTTCTCGCAAACCGAGCCAAGTATGGGGGTGATCCGCATCAGAGGTGCGAGGCTGCGCAATTCGCGGTCGATCTCGAAGAGGGCGTGTTCGCTGTGATCAAAGAGGATCAGATGGCCGGGCTCGTAGGCGATCACTTGGCGGCAGAGTTCCGAGCCGATCGAGCCACCGGCACCGGTGACGAGCACGCAGCGCCCCTTGTAGCTGTCACGTGAGCCGGGAAGTTTGTCGTCCAGCCCGTCGCGGCCGAGGAGATCGTTGATGTCAACCGGGCGGCTCTTGTAGAGGGTGCGGACGTCGTTGGAGATCAGATCCGCAAAGGAGGGCAGAGCGTGGACCTCGCAGCCATGGTCTGCGATGCGGCGCGAGAGCACGGCGCGTTTGGCCGGGGGGGCGCTTGGCATGGCGAGGATGACGCGCTGAATGTCGTAGCGTTTGATGAGATCCGGCAGATCGGACGATTTGAACACCTTGAGTCCCGCAATGGTCAGGGATTGCAGGCGCGGTTCGTCGTCAACGAAGGCCATTGGCAAGACTTCGTCATCCGTCGCCAATGCGCTGGCGAGTTGTTGTCCGGTTTGACCGGCCCCATAGATCAGCACCCGCAGACGGCGATTGCCATTGCGGTAGATGCGCAGCAGGACCATGCGCAGCACGAGGCGCGCGGTGACGGACAGGATGAGAAACATCATGCCGCTGACGACATAGACCGTGGCCGGGGCCGCCGCGCTGCCCGGAAGAAGCGAACCGGCGACGCCGCTTGCCGTCATGGCAAGTGCCACCCAACCCGAGTTGAGCATGCCTTGCATTTCGTAGGATTTCAGCTTGACCTTGTGCAGCCCGAAATAGGTTGCCACCGCGGCGGCGGTGCACATCATCACCAGAAGTTCGCTCAGAACTGCATCTCCCGCTGCCGCGAGAGAGGACGGTCCGAGGAGGAGAACACGCGCGGCGAGGTACGAGATAGCCACGATCAGCATATCGAGCGTCAGAAAGAACGTCTGCTTCTGACCTTGTTTCAGCGTCGTGACAGTTCGATAGAGCACTGCGCTTACCCCCACTATTCGGCTTTTTCGTTTTAGGCGCTTGGCGCAGTAATACAAATCCCAATCACTGGCTTGTTACAGGTGTGGACCCCGAAACTGAGCAAGTTTTAGCCGATTCGCGTAACATATGTGCAAGAGGCGTGACGAATCCTTTGAAATCAACCGCGTTCGAGGCGGCGTGCCCTGCGACGGTAAAAGACACGAATCACGGTTTGGCAGATTAAACGCAGGTCGTAGCACAGGCTCTGGTGGCGCGACCAAATCAGATCCAGCCTTGCCTTGCGGGGAATGCAACGGGTCACATAGGTGGTTTCTCCGGTCTCGTGGCTGGTGCAGGCGGAGAGCAGCTTTTCTTCGGTTCGGTGGTAGACCAGCGTCGCGAGTCCGGTCACACCGGGGCGTTTCTCGAGCACCTTGGCGTAGAGGTCGGGGCAGGCCTCGACATAGCAGCGCAGGGGGGGGCGCGGTCCGACAAAGCTCATGTCTCCGCGCAGCACATTGAGAAGCTGTGGCAATTCATCGAGGCGGTAGGCGCGAAGGCGTCTGCCCAAGGCGGTGACACGATGCTGCTTGTAGCCGGACGAGACGCCCGCGTCGTTCTCGACCACCCGCATGGTGCGGAATTTCCAAAGGCAAAACGGTGTATCCGGTGTCCGCATCCGCTCGGACAAGTACAACACGGGGCGGCCGTCGATCAGGGCGATGAGGAGGGCAACGACGAGGATGACCGGAGCCAGCAGCAGGATCAGCAAAAGCGCAAATCCAATGTCGAAGGCCCTCTTGGCTGGGGTCATGGTGCGGTCTCCAGAGTGTGCCAGTCGTCGATCATCTGTTGGGCTGTATCTCTGAGATATAGAAACGGGATCAAACCGGCAAGTCGGGTGCCGTCGAGGCTTACGGTCTGCACGGCGGTTTCCGGGGCGTCTTGCCAGATCACGGGACGCCCGGCTGCCTCGGCCAGAGCCTGCATGGTTACAGGCGTGGGCGATGTGACATTGAGCGTATCAGGAAGCTGATCTGGCGGCACGCTTGCGAGCGCCCTCAAGACCTTGGCCAGATCGCCCGGAGCGATATAGCTGCGGCAGGGGCCGGTGCCATCGGCAAAGCGGTCAAGCCGGACCGGGCTGTCATGCAGCCGCAGGGCGGGGGCAAGGCTGTCGGCCCCCACAACATTCGCAAGCCGCAGGCAGCAGTGCCGCGTGGGGCCGGTGGGCAAGGCACGCACCGCGTCTTCCATTGCCAGTTTGGAATGGCCATAGGCATTGGCGGGCGCCGGTCTATCGGTTTCGTGCAGCGCGTGGCCAGGGCCGTAGACTGCGGCGGAGGAGAAGTGCAGCACGCGCCGCGCGCCGCAGGCTGCGGCCAGATCGGCGCTGTGGCGGACGAGGTCGATGTTGGCTGAAAGATCCTCTGGCGCGCCGGACACTCGGCCCCAAAGCGCAATGACGGTATCGCAATCGGGCAAAGTTGAGAGACGAGCCCCGGGGGACCAAAGAATATCAGCGGGCTTGCGGCGCGACAGCCAGACAATCCGTGGGGCGTCAAGATCGCGCCACGCGGCCCGCAAGAATCCGGCAATTCGGCCTGATGCGCCGGTCACGAGCAGAGATGGTCCTAAGTGCGTTTCGGTCAAGATGCAGCGCTGCCTGTTGCTAAAGGTCAGATTCCGATTGTCTAGCACGCCGTGTGCGGGGTAGGAACCGATGCAATGCCAAACAGACGGGGGAGTCGGAGAGTGACGCGCACAATCAGGATTTTCCTTGGGGTTCTCATGTTTGCCGCTCTGGCGTCGTGCAGTTTGCCTCGGGGTGCCGCCCTGCAAAGTGAGGTTCTCGCCGAACGTGACACAAAATCCCCCACGTTCCAGGTGGTGGAGGTCACGCGCCGGTCCACGCCTGCCCTCGCGTTGTGGCCTGCGTCCGGATGGAAGGGGCATTACCGTTGGTTATCGGCAAGCCGTGGCCCTGATTCCTCGATCATTCAAACCGGGGATACGCTTCAAATCGTGATCTGGGACAATCAGGAAAATTCCCTGTTGGCCAGTCAGGAGTCGCGATCGACGGCCGTTCCTCCAATGACGGTGTCGCCGTCTGGATCGGTGTTCATGCCCTATCTCGGTGAGATTAATGTGCGCGGAATGACAGAATCCGACGCGCGTGAGACGTTGCAAACGCGCATGCTCGAGATTGCGCCCTCGGCGCAGGTGCAGTTGAGCGTCACGCCGGGGCGCAACAATGCGGTCGACGTGGTGGGCGGTGTTGCGGCCCCCGGAAACTATCCGCTGGAGTCGCGCAATACGCGGGTCATGAGCGTGCTGGCGCAGGCTGGCGGCGTGTCTCCGGCGATGAAGAATCCTCTGGTCGTGTTGCAACGTGGCTCTGAGGTCTATGAAACCCGTGCGGAGACGCTGTTTGCCGATCCCGGTCGCAACGCGCTGGTGCGCGGGGGCGATCAGATCGTCGTGACCGAAGATGACCGCAGCTTTAACGTGTTGGGTGCTGCGGGCAGCCAGAAGGTGATTCCCTTCGAGGAGGAAACCATAACCGCGATGGAGGCCGTATCGTCCATGGGCGGGTTGAGTGCGGCGCGTGCCGATCCCAAAGGATTGCTGGTGCTGCGGGAATATGACCGGCGGCATCTCAACCCCGACAAGCCAGGTCCGGACATGCCTCAGGTCATTTTTTCGCTGGATCTGACCAATGCTGATGGTCTGTTTGCCGCGCGGCAATTCCAGATCAATCCCGGTGACACGCTGCTTGCAACCGAATCGCCGGTCACGCGGGTGCAGACCATACTTGGTCTGTTTGGAACGATCGTTGGTTTCGGCGCGACCGCGAACAATCTGGCGAACTAACCGCACCGTCACGCCAGAATGGCCTGTGGGATGATGGGGGTGCTGCCCCCATGCCCCTGAGGTATCTTAAGCCCGACGAGGCCACTCGGCAGGCGCGATCCCGTCGGGTGACGAGCCTGCCGCTTTAGACAAGTGACATGCGTTCAGCGCGCTCTGCGTCTGGAAACGGGCGGTAGAGGGCAAAACGGGCCTGAGCAATCTGGGCATGGACACGCTCATGCAACACTGTCGTTGTCTCGTCCTGTGCGCCGGTGAGCCGAAAGGCGCGGTCCAGTTGGGCGAGATCGGCAACCTCTATCTCGAGCAGGAAATCACCAAAGGCATCGGCCGCAAGGTTCAGCTTGCGACGGCAGAGGCGCCAACGTCCAATGGTTCCGTGGGTGTGAAGATGGGTCATCCAAGCCTCAAGCGCGGCGGCAAAGCCCAACGCCTTGGCATCCTGTTTGAGGTCAATCATGCAGCAATAGAGGTTCATCGGCAGGTATCCCGGCATCCTGTGGCACCCTGCCGAGTTTGCACGGGATAGGTTTAGACCGAGTTAAGTCCCGAGCGGCCGTCACAGATTGGCGAAGATATTCTCGACTTCTGGTTCGTCCTCGGCTGTTTTGGAGCGGTTCGGACCTGAGGTGACGGCGAGTGCGTTCCGGATTTCCTTTTGGATCGGTCTCTTGCGTGTCAGGAGCGGGCTTATGCGGTGGGGTTCGATCGCCTTTCGTACAAATACGCGGCGCACGCGCGCACGCTGGACGAAGATCGAGGCCCGGCGCAATTCCCGGCGTCCCAGCGAGGCGTAGCTGAGGAATACCCCCGCCGCGAGCGCCAAGTCCCGCCAAAAACCCGAGAGGTTCTCAGGCGTCAACAGCCAAAAGTTCTCAGTCAGGCTCGAGAACAGGATCAGGGCGACAAGGGTGCGGGCGATACGGCGCAGTTGAAATCCTGCCATAAAGCTGATGCTGAGGCAGAGCAGGGCAATCGAACCGACGAAACGTGCGACGCTCTGAGGCAGGACAAAGGAGAAGAGCGCCCCGACGTCAAAGCCTGTCACGAACCCGAGCGCGAGGGCCATGAAGTAGGACCCCATCACGATGCGCATCAAGTTCAGTCCGGTTGGACCAATTCGGTAGCGAAAGTTTCTGGTCATATGCAGCATCCGCTCGGTCAGGGAAGAGGAACTGGTCTTTACTCGCACAAACAAGCCGCACATGGGCGGCCTTCTATTCATGGCAAATGTTGCAAGAATTGGGCCAAATCATGATGATGCACGATTAAAGGTCGCGCCGAGGGTTAAAGTCAACCCTCGGCAGTTTCGTCCTCATCGGCCTGTTCGGCGATCCAAGCGACCGAAACGACCTCTTCTCCGGTGCCGGTGTTGAACACTTTGACCCCGCCCGCGCTGCGCGAGCGGAAGGAAATGCCCATGACAGGCACGCGGATCGACTGACCCTTGGAGGTCGCGAGCATGATCTGATCCTCGAGCGTCACGGGGAAGGAGGCGACGACTGTGCCACCGCGCATGCCCTTGTCCATCGCCTGCACGCCCATGCCACCGCGCCCGCGCACCGGGTAGTCATGGCTGGAGCTGAGCTTGCCCGTGCCTTTGGCGGTGATGGTCAGGATCAGGTTTTCAGCCAATTGCATTTCCTCGAAGCGCTCGGGGCTGATGGCGGCATCGGCGTTGCCTTCGTCATCGGCGGCTGCGTCCTCATCCGCGCCTGCCAGTTGGCGGCGCATCTTGAGATAGGCAGCGCGCTCGTCAGCGGAGGCGTCGAAATGGCTGATCACCGACATCGACACGACGCGGTCATTGCCCAGCAGGCGGATGCCGCGCACGCCGGTGGATTTGCGGCCCTTGAAGACCCGCACCTCGGTCGTTGGGAAGCGGATGGCGCGGCCGGAATCGGTCACGAGCATGACGTCATCCTCGGGGCCGCAGATGCGCGCGTTGACCAGTTCCACGCCCTCGGGCAGGTCCATCGCGATCTTGCCATTGCGCATGACATTGGTGAAATCCGAGAGCGCATTGCGGCGCACGTCGCCTGCCGAGGTGGCAAAGACGATCTGCAAATCTTCCCAATCTTCCTCGGGGCGGTCCACCGGCATGATTGCGGCGATGGAAACGCCTGTGGGAATCGGCAGGATATTAACGATGGCCTTACCCTTGGAGGTCCGGCCCCCGAGTGGCAAACGCCATGTCTTGAGCTTGTAAACCATACCGCCGGTGGTGAAGAACAGAAGCTGCGTGTGGGTATTGGCGACAAAGAGGGTGGTGACCACGTCTTCATCCTTGGTGGCCATGCCCGACAGTCCTTTGCCGCCGCGTTTTTGAGCGCGGAAATCGGCAAGGGCCGTGCGTTTGATATAGCCGCCGCTGGTGACGGTCACGACCATATCCTCGCGCTCGATGAGGTCTTCGTCCTCCATATCGCCGGACCAGTCGACAATCTGGGTGCGGCGCGGCACGGCAAAGAGGTCGCGCACCTCGCGCAGTTCGTCCGAGATGATCTGCATGATCCGTTCGCGGCTGGCGAGGATGGCGAGGTATTCCTTGATCTTGCCGGCGAGGTCTTGCAGCTCGTCGGTGACTTCCTTGACGCCAAGTTGCGTCAGGCGTTGCAGGCGCAGGTCGAGAATGGCGCGGGCCTGAACCTCGGACAGATTATAGGTGCCGTCCTCATTGGCCGGGTGGCTGGGATCGTCGATGAGCGCGATATAGGGCAGGATTTCTCTTGCAGGCCAGCGGCGTTCCATCAGCTTGAGCCGGGCCTCGGCGGCGTCGGCGGAGGCGCGGATCGTGGCCACGACCTCATCAACGTTGGACACAGCCACCGCCAGACCGCAGAGAACATGCGCGCGTTCGCGAGCGCGGCGCAACTCAAAGGCGGTGCGGCGTGCGACCACTTCTTCGCGGAACACGATGAAGAGGGACAGGAAGCGGTGCAGCGTCAGTTGTTCGGGTTTGCCGCCGTTGAGGGCCAGCATGTTGCAGCCGAAATAGGTCTGCATCGGGGTGAAGCGGAACAACTGGTTCAGCACCACCTCGGCGGTTGCGTCACGCTTGAGTTCGATCACCACGCGCACGCCGTTGCGGTCAGACTCGTCCTGCACATGCGAGATGCCTTCGATCCGCTTTTCGCGGGCGGCTTCGGCGATGCGTTCGATCATCGTGGCCTTGTTCACCTGATAGGGGATCTCGTCGATGATGATGGCGTAGCGGTCTTTGCGGATCTCCTCGACGCGGGTCTTGGCGCGAATGATGACAGAGCCGCGTCCCTCGAGATAGGCCTTGCGCGCGCCGGAGCGGCCCAGCATCAGGCCGCCGGTGGGGAAATCGGGGCCGGGAATATACTGGATCAGGTCTTCGCTCTCGAGATCGGGATTTTCGATCAGTGCCAGCGTGGCATCCACGACCTCGCCCAGATTGTGCGGCGGGATATTGGTGGCCATGCCCACGGCGATACCGCCCGCACCATTGACCAGCATATTGGGAAAGCGCGCGGGCAGGACGGTGGGCTCGCGGTCTTTGCCGTCGTAATTGTCCTGAAAGTTGACGGTGTCTTTTTCGATATCGGCCAGCAGATAGGCCGCCGGTTTGTCCATCCGCACTTCGGTATAGCGCATGGCGGCCGCGTTATCGCCGTCCATAGAGCCGAAATTGCCCTGACCATCAAGGAGGGGCAGGGACATCGAGAAATCCTGCGCCATGCGCACAAGCGCGTCATAGATCGCTGAATCGCCATGCGGGTGATATTTGCCCATCACGTCACCCACTGCGCGGGCGGATTTGCGATAGGGTTTGTCGTGGGTATTGCCGCCCTCATGCATGGCATAGAGAATGCGCCGATGCACCGGTTTCAGGCCGTCGCGCAGGTCAGGAATCGCGCGGCTGACGATCACGCTCATGGCGTAATCGAGGTAGGATGTTTTCATCTCATGGGTGATGGACACCGATGGGCCGCTGTAGCTGGGCCGTTCTGGTGGGGTTTCATCCATGTTTTCAGGGGGTTGAGGCGTATCGCTCACGTTTTGTACCGTCCTGTGATCTGGCGCTATATCTTGTTGAGCGGACTATATCAGAGGCAGGATATGGGGTGCAATGGCGCAGGGCCACAGCATGTGTCAGCCGGGCAGGTAGAGTGCTAACATACTGTTTTAATTGAAAAGTAATTTCATTCAGGCATCATGGTCCTATGAGGTAGTGACAGGAGCAGAAAATGCCAACTTCCGAAACCGAATTGATGCTGAAAGGATATGGGCTAACCACGGCGGAGTTCTTTTACCGGATGCCCGATTACCGGAATGTGCTGAACAGCTATGTCTGGCAGGACTATGATCTGGCACCGGACCATCCGCGACTGTTCGAGTTCATCGAATTCTGGCAGCGAGAGATCGAGGGGCCGCTGCATTCGGTGCGTTTCACGCATCGCAAGCTGATTGCCCCCGGTGAGTGGCGCAATGTCGTGGGCGAATTCACGCTGCATTGAAGGTGGGTAGCGCTTGAAGCGCGCGCCTGCCCGTGATTTTGTCGAGGGTCGTCGTTTCTGATGCAGAGGATAGCCTGATGACTGCCCCGCAAATGATGATCCTCGGCGTGCTCGCGCTGACTATGGGACTGTTTCTCTGGGGGCGGCTGCGGCATGATGTGGTGGCGCTGTCGTCCTTGATGGCCTGTGTGGTCACAGGGCTGGTGCCAGCCGCCGACGCGTTCGTCGGGTTCGGGCATCCGGCGGTGATCACCGTTGCCTGTGTGCTGGTGCTGAGCCAAGGATTGCAGAACACCGGCGCGGTAGATGCCTTGACCCGCGCGGTGCTGCCGCGTCAGGCCGGACGATTTGTCAGTATGATTGCATTGCTGGGTCTCGGTGCGGCGCTCTCGGGATTTATGAACAATGTGGGCGCGATGGCGCTCCTGATGCCGGTGGCGATGCAACTGGCCAAGCGGTTGGAGTTGCCGCCGGGACTGGTGTTGATGCCCTTGGCCTTTGGCACGATTTTGGGGGGCATGATGACGCTGGTCGGCACGCCACCCAACCTCATCGTTTCCGGGTTTCGTGATGCGGCCGGGCGTGGGCCCTTTGGTATGTTCGATTTCGCGCCGGTTGGTGTGACTGTGGCCGTGCTCGGGATCGCGGCGATTGCCGCTATTGGCTGGCGGTTGGTGCCCCGGCGCACCTCTGCGCGGGCGTCGGAATTCGACGCAGGTGCCTATACGACCGAGGTGCGGGTGGGTGAGAAGAGCAAGGCAATCGGTCTGACGCTGCGGGCCTTTGAGCGCGACGTCGAAAGTTCGGACGCGCAGATCGTGGCATTGGTGCGCAACGATGTACGCTTGCTTGCCCCGCATGGTGGGCGGATTATCAGGGAAGATGATGTTCTCGTGCTGGAGGCCGATGTCGAGGCCTTGGCGGAAACGCTTTCGGTGTTCGATCTGACCTTGGAGGCGGACATCAAGAAAGCCAAGGCGCCAAAGACCGAGGAGGCAGAGACCAAAACCGACGCGGAGGCGGCCGAAGACCCCGGTTCAATGGATGAGCGCGACACGGTGTTGCGCGAATTGGCGGTGCTGCCGTCAGCGTCGATTGTCGGGATGTCTGCCAGCGATCTGCATCTGCGCACGCGGTACGGGCTCAATCTTTTGGCGGTGGCGCGCGGGGGGCAGGCACCGCGCGCGCGCCTGCGCTCGATCAAGCTGAAATCGGGAGATCTTCTGTTGATGCAGGGACCGGCCGAATCCTTGTCGGAATTCATCCATGACACGGGCTGTGTGCCGTTGGGCGAGCGGGAGTTGCGCCTGCCAAGCCGACGGATGGCGATCACGGCGGCGGGCATCATGGGCGTGGCGGTTGTGCTGGTGACCTTTGGCGTTCTGCCTGCGGCGGCCAGTTTCGCGCTGGGCGTTCTGGCCTCGATGTTGTTTCGCACAGTGCCGCCCCGTCAGGTCTATACGGCGATTGACTGGCCCGTGATCGTGTTGCTGGCCGCGCTCATCCCCGTGGCGGGCGCGATGCAGAGCACGGGAGCCGCAAATTTGCTGGCGGAGTTTTTGGTGACCCACGTCGCGCAGGGACAGGCCATAGCGGCCCTGGCGGTGATCCTGATCACCACGATGTTCCTGTCTGATGTGATGAACAACGCCGCGACCGCCGCGGTGATGTGTCCGATCGCACTTGGGATTTCCGCGTCGCTTGGCGTCAGCCCGGACAGTTTCCTGATGGCGGTGGCCATTGGGGCGTCTTGTGCGTTTCTGACGCCCATCGGGCATCAGAACAACACGCTGATCCTTGGCCCCGGCGGATTTCGCTTTGGCGATTACTGGAAATTGGGATTGCCGTTGGAAATTCTGGTCGTGGCGATCAGCTTGCCGCTCTTGCTGATCGTCTGGCCGCTCTGACGCCGCACAAGCCTTGTGGCTTTGCGACGTCAGTATGCGATCCGGTTAGGGGATGATGCGGGTGTATTTCATGCCTTCGAGCGATGCACCGGCCAGAGCGCCGGCCTGTCCAAAGACCACGGCTACAACCGGGCTGGTCGAGGTTGTGGTTTCGGCGCGCATGTTTTCGCCCCTGTCGTTGAAGACATATTCCACGTCCGCGCCCGCAGCCCAACCCGACGAGCGGCGGAACTGTTCCAATGCGCCTTCGGTCATGAAGAACAACACATGCGCGAATTGCTGTGCCCCGATCTGAAGACCGATGCTGCCTTTGGTCGCCGAGTAGTAATCGACCGTGATGTTGTTGATCCGGAGCGCGCCACGGCCAAAGCCGCCGCCGACGATCAGACCCGCCTCTGTCATCAAGGGCATGATCAGCATGCCATTGGATTTATCAGCAAGCGCGCGGGTGCCGGGGTATTGCGCATACATGTGGGTGAGGGTGGAATCCACCCGCGCATCAATCGTCGAGGCGCCGGTGCTGCCAACGCCGTTGCCACAGGCCGCAAGCAGCGGCGTGCCGGCCATCAGGCCCAAGGTAAAAGTCCGTCTTGAGAGAATGCTCATGGGTTTGCCTGTTTGTTGCCTCAGGGTGCCGGTCTTTTGTAACATACCGGTCTGGCACCGATTATAGGGGTAAGGTGGTCTTATGTCACCATAGATTGCGTTCATGCGCGGGATACTGCGCGCTCAGGTCAGCCATTTGACAAGATACGGGCCACCGCCGGTGCAAAATAGGTCAAGACCCCGTCGCACCCTGCGCGTTTGAAGCACATCAGGCTCTCGAGCATGGCACGTTCGCGGTCGATCCAGCCGTTCTGAGCGGCAGCCATTATCATCGCGTATTCGCCCGATACCTGATAGGCAAAAGTGGGCGCGCCAAAGGTTTCTTTGGCCCGTCGACAGATGTCGAGATAGGGCATGCCCGGCTTGACCATCACCATATCCGCGCCCTCACGCAGGTCACGCTCGATGAGGCGCAGCGCCTCGTCGGTGTTGGCCGGGTTCATCTGATAGGTTTTCTTGTCGCCCTTGAGGGCATTTGCGGCCCCCACGGCATCGCGGAACGGGCCGTAGAAGGCGCTCGCGTATTTGGCGGCGTAGGACATGATCATCACATTATGGTGACCATGCGCCTCAAGCGCTGTGCGAATGGCCCCGACGCGTCCGTCCATCATATCCGACGGGCCGATGATGTCGACGCCCGCCTTGGCCTGAGACAGCGCCTGTTTGACCAGAGCCTCGACCGTGGTGTCATTGACGATCTCGCCATCCACGACAAAGCCGTCGTGGCCGGTGTCCGAATAGGGATCGAGGGCCACATCGGTCATCACCGAGAGGTCTGGCACCGCCGCCTTGATCGCGCGCGTGGCACGATTGCTCAGGTTTTCGGGATTCCAGGCCTCTGCGCAATCGGCGGTGCGGTTTTCGGCTGATGTGTAAGGAAAAAGGCAAATGGCCGGTATACCGAGGTCAGCGGCCTCTTGGGCGGCCTCGACCACGCGGTCGATGGAGCGGCGCATCACGCCGGGCATGGAGGGAACCGGTTCCTCGATGCCTTCGCCATCGCGCACGAATACTGGCCATATGAGATCACCGACCGAGAGCGTGTTTTCCGCCACCAAGGCGCGGATGCTGGGGGTCGCACGGGTGCGGCGCAGGCGGGTGGCGGGAAAGGCAGCTTGGGTCGGGCGCATGGGCGGTCTTTCTGGCTGGGTCAACCCTCACTGAGTGGCATGGAAATTCACGCATCTCAAGGGTAGGAATTGCCGCGCACCGGCGCTAAGAGAAGCGATGATACGGCGAGAGGGGACCGGCCTTGGACTGGTACGACACTGTTTTCGAATTGATTGACATGCGGTCCTTTAGCAACCTTTGGTATTGGATCGCTTTGGCTGTGACGTGGTCCTCGGCCAGCCATTGGGTATTAGGCGTGCCATGGGACATGGCCATTCGGGCCCGCAAGGGCCGGAGTGCGCAGGCGATAACGGATTTCGAAGATATGGTACGGATCAATATCAACCGCATCCTCTATGTCGCGCGGGAATCGGGTTTATTGATGGTTGGCATCACCGCATTCCTGATGACGATGCTGATGCTTTTGGGGTTTGTGTATCACAACGAATTCGCCCAAGCCCTATTTTTGCTTGGCTTTCCGCTCTTGATTGTCGGTGTTCTGTCTGTGTGGGTGGCACAACGCATCACTGTTCGGGACCTTAATGGCGAGGCCTTGATCAAACGGTTGCAGACGCATCGCTTTTTCATCCAGTTGATTGGCATGTTCTCGATATTCGTGACTGCGATGTGGGGCATGTATCAGAACATGAATGCCAATATTCTGGGATGAAGCCGCTCGTCGTTTGGGCGCATGCACCGCCTGCTGACCGAGCGCAAGGAACAGGAACACCATGACCAAAGCGCAGCATATCACCGTGGGCGGCGCGCCCGAAGGCTTTGACGCGCGGCTGATCCTGGCTGAAGTGGCCAAGGCCGGTGCGCCGGTCCTGCACATCGCGCGCGATGACAAGCGGATGGCGGCGATGCAGGCGGCCTTGCGATTCTTTGCGCCTGATATGCCGGTGATGACCTTTCCGGGCTGGGACTGCCTGCCCTATGACCGGGTATCGCCCAATGCCGATATTTCGGCTACGCGGATGGCGACGCTGGCGGGGCTGGTGCATGGCGGGCCGTCGCAATTTGTGCTGTTGACCACGCTCAATGCCGCGTCGCAGCGGGTGCCTGCCCGAGACGTGCTGCGCGATGCGGCTTTTGTCGCGGCGGTGGGTGAGCGGATCGACGACAAGGCCTTGCGCGATTTTCTGGTGCGGATGGGGTTTACGCAGGCACCCACGGTGACGGAACCTGGCGATTACGCGCTGCGCGGCGGGATCATCGACATCTACCCTCCGGGCGAGGGCGGGCCGGTGCGGCTTGATCTGTTCGGCGATGTGCTGGATGGGATTCGCCGGTTTGATCCGGCCACACAGCGCACGACTGAAAAGTTGAGCCGGGTGGAGTTGGCGCCCGTGTCGGAGGTCATTCTGGACGAGGAGGCGATCCGCCGCTTTCGTCAGAATTACCGGATCGAGTTTGGCGCGGCGGGCACCGATGATCCGCTTTACGAGGCGGTGAGTGCGGGGCGCAAACACGCGGGTGTCGAGCATTGGTTGCCGTTCTTTCATGAGCGGCTGGAGGGGCTGTTTGAGTATCTGCCAGCGGCCACGATCACGCTGGATGAGCAGGTCACACCGCAGCGTCTGGCGCGTTGGGACAGTATCGCGGATCAATACGAGACGCGGCATCTGGCGCTGAGCCAGAAATCGCGGGGCGATACCGTCTACAAGCCGGTGCAGCCGGGTTTGCTCTATTTTGACGATGCAGCCTGGAGCGCGGCGGTGGCTGACCGGCGTGTCTTGCAGTTTGCAGCCTTGCCGCAGGCGACAGGCTTGGGCGTGCTCGACGCAGGCGGGCGGATCGGGCGCAACTTTGCACCTGAACGACAGCAGGAAAATATAAACCTTTTCAGTACCCTGAAGGATCATATTCACGCAAAACTTGAACGAGGTCCGGTGCTGGTGGCCTCGTATTCCGCAGGCGCGCGCGAAAGACTTGAGGGTCTGCTTGAGGACGAAGGGTTGATTGGCGCGGTGAGTGTCAGCACGGCCAAAGGTGTCGGCAAGCATGGGCTTCATCTGGCGGTCTGGCCGCTGGAGAACGGATTTGAGGCGCCGGACCTGACGGTGATCGCCGAACAGGATGTGCTGGGTGAGCGGTTGATCCGTGCGCCGCGCCGGCGGCGGGCCGAGAATTTCCTGACCGAAGCGCAGAGCCTGAGCATCGGCGATCTGGTGGTGCATGTGGACCACGGCATTGGCCGCTATCTGGGGCTAGAGGTGGTGACGGCCGCCGGGGCGGCGCATGAATGCCTTGTGCTGGAATATGCCGAAAGCTCCAAGCTCTACCTGCCGGTCGAGAATATCGAACTGCTGTCAAAATATGGGCATGAAGAGGGGCTTCTGGACCGTCTGGGCGGCGGGGCGTGGCAAGCCAAGAAGGCGCGGCTCAAGGAACGTATCCGCGAGATGGCGGACCGCCTGATCCGGGTGGCAGCCGAACGGGCGCTGCGGCGGGCGCCGGTGATCGAGCCGGAACACCACGCCTGGGAGGCCTTTGCCGCGCGCTTTCCCTATCAGGAAACCGACGATCAGTTGCACGCCATTGAGGATGTGTTGAGTGATCTCGGCTCTGGCTCTCCGATGGATCGGTTGATTTGTGGTGATGTCGGATTTGGCAAGACCGAGGTGGCGATGCGCGCGGCGTTTGCCGCTGCGATGACGGGTCTACAGGTGGCGGTGATCGCCCCCACCACATTGCTTGCCCGGCAACATTATCAAGAGTTTGCGTCGCGCTTTCGGGGGTTTCCGGTCAATGTTCGCCCCTTGTCGCGGTTTGTCTCGGCCAGTGATGCCGCCAAGACCCGCGATGCGATGTCGCGCGGTGAGGCGGACATTGTCGTGGGCACGCATGCCCTCTTGGCCAAGGGGATCAGGTTCAAGAACCTCGGGTTGCTGATCATCGACGAGGAACAGCGCTTTGGCGTGGCACATAAGGAGCGGTTGAAGCAACTGCGCTCTGATGTGCATGTGCTGACGCTGACCGCGACGCCTATTCCGCGCACGCTGCAACTGTCACTGTCAGGGGTGCGGGATCTGTCGATCATCGGCACGCCGCCTGTGGACCGTCTGGCAATCCGCACCTATGTGAGCGAGTTCGATAGCGTGACCGTGCGCGAGGCGCTCTTGCGCGAGCATTATAGGGGCGGGCAATCGTTTTATGTGGTGCCGCGCATCAGTGATCTGCCCGAGATCGAGGATTTCCTGAAAACGCAGGTGCCAGAGGTCACATATGTCATCGCCCATGGTCAGATGGCGGCGGGAGAACTCGACGACCGGATGAACGCATTTTACGATGGCAAATACGATGTGCTGCTGGCGACAACGATTGTCGAATCGGGGCTCGATATTCCGACCGCCAACACGATGATCATCCACCGCGCGGATATGTTCGGGCTGAGCCAGCTCTATCAGATCCGGGGGCGGGTGGGCCGCTCCAAGACGCGCGCCTATGCGTATCTGACGACCAAGCCGCGTGTGCCGCTGACGCCGGGTGCGGAAAAGCGGCTGCGGGTGCTGGGCAGTCTCGACACATTGGGGGCAGGCTTTACGCTGGCCTCGCAGGATCTGGATATTCGCGGTGCGGGGAATTTGCTGGGCGAGGAACAGTCCGGGCAGATGCGCGATGTCGGCTATGAACTCTACCAATCCATGCTGGAAGAGGCGATTGCCAAGATCCGCTCGGGCCAGATGGAGGGGCTGTCGGAGGCGGATGAGCAATGGGCGCCGCAAATCAATCTGGGCGTGCCGGTCCTTATCCCCGAGACCTATGTGCCCGATCTCGATGTGCGTCTCGGACTCTATCGTCGCCTGAGCGGGTTGGAGACCAAGGTGGAGCTGGAAGGCTTTGCCGCCGAGTTGATCGACCGCTTTGGCAAATTGCCGCGCGAGGTCAACATGCTGATGCTGGTGGTGCGGATCAAGGCGATGTGCAAACGCGCCGGCATTGCCAAGCTCGATGGCGGGCCGAAAGGGGCGACGATCCAGTTTCACAACGACAAATTCGCCTCGCCGCGCGGGCTGGTCGAGTTCATCGCCGACGAGCGTGGATTGGCCAAGGTGCGCGACAACAAGATTGTCGTGCGGCGCGACTGGAAGGGCGAGACCGATCGGATCAAGGGGGCCTTTGGTATCGCCCGCGATCTGGCGGAAAAGGTTGTGGCAGAGGCCAAGCGCGCCAAGAGCTGAGAGCGGGGTGGGGGCGCTGCCCCCGGTCCCGTATGAGATCCGAGACCCCCGCGAGTTATTTTCGGCCAGATGACGGCGCAGGCGTTTAACCCGCGACGGAGGCGCGGTAGATGTCGTCGATGGATTGCGCGATGGTGGCGTTGAATTCGGCGTCCGATTGCTGCGCCGAGAGACCTTCGGTCAGGGCGCGGCTGAAGCTCGCGATCACGCCGCCATTCCGGGCCAGACGCGCGTTGGCCTCTTCCCGGCTATAGCCACCCGAGAGCGCCACGACGCGCAGCACGCGGGGGTGATTGACGAGGCTTTCGTAGAGGTTCGGCGTTTCGGGCAGGGTGAGTTTGAGCATCACCTCCTGATCCTTGGGGAGCAGGTCAAGTTGGGCGATGATGGCGGCGCGCAGGAGGGTTTCGGCCTCGGCTTTGTCGGCGATGGAGATAGTTACCTCGGGTTCGATGATCGGCACGAGACCGTGACCGAGGATTTGTTGTCCAACCTCGAATTGCTGGGCGACGACCGCTTCAATCCCGGTTTGATTGGCGGCGTCGATGACCGAGCGCATCTTGGTGCCGAAGATGCCCGCCTTGACTGCGCGTTCCAGCAGCGGATCGAGATCGGGCATGGGTTTCATCAGCTTGACGCCATCGGTGTCATTGGCGAGCCCTTTGTCGACCTTTAGAAAGGGCACCACGCCGCGCTCTTGCCAGAGAAAGGTGGGGGAGGGTTTGCCCCCGATGTCGCGGTCCATGGTCATCTCAAAGAGGATGGCCCCCAGCACCTTATCTCCGGTAAATTCCGGGGCTTGGGCAATGCGCGCGCGCATGGCATGGACCAGATCGAACATTTCCGCCTCGGAGCTATAGGCGCTCTCTTCAATCCCGTAGAGGCGCAGCGCCTTGGGGGTGGAGCCGCCGGACTGATCGAGGGCGGCGATAAAGCCCTGGCCTGCGCGGAGTTTGTTGGCCTGTTCGGTCTTGCTCATTTGGGACACCCTTGAAGGACTACACGGTTTCGCGTCCTCATAGGCGAGGGGCGCGGGCCTTGCAATCGTGGTGGCGCTAACAGGAGAAGGCTCAGGCCTTGAGCGCTGCAACGCCGGGCAGATCCTTGCCTTCCATCCATTCGAGGAAAGCGCCGCCTGCGGTCGAGATATAGGTGAAATCCTCGGCGGCACCGGATTTGTTGAGCGCGGCCACGGTATCGCCACCGCCTGCAACGGAGATGAGTTTGCCCGCCCGGCTAAGGCTCGCGGCGTGCGAGGCGGCGGCGTTGGTGGCGGAGTCAAACGGTGCTATTTCAAATGCGCCAAGCGGGCCGTTCCAGATCAGCGTTTTGGCCGCATCGAGCGTGGCGATGATGCGCGCCACGGCCTGAGGGCCGGCATCAAGGATCATGGCGTCGGGCGGGCAGGCGTGCGCGCCCACCACCTCATGCGGGGCACCGGCAGCGAAGTCGCGCGCGACCACGACATCGGCGGGAAGCAGGATCTTGCAGCCCGCAGCGCCCGCCTTGAGCATGATCTCGCGGGCGGTGGTGGCCATGTCATGCTCGCAGAGCGATTTGCCCACATCGAGCCCCATGGCCGCGAGGAATGTATTGGCCATGCCGCCGCCGATGATGAGGCTGTCCACTTTTGCGACCAGATTGCCCAAAAGGTCGAGTTTCGTCGAGACCTTGGCCCCACCGACGACGGCCACGACGGGGCGTTTGGGCGTGCCAAGCGCCGCCTCGAGCGCCTGCAATTCGGCCTGCATCAGGCGGCCTGCGCAGGAGGGCAGGTGGCGGGCCAGCCCTTCGGTCGAGGCGTGGGCGCGGTGGGCGGCGGAAAAGGCATCGTTGCAGTAGACATCGCCCAGTTGCGCCAGACGCGCCGCGAAGGCGGGATCATTGGCCTCTTCACCGGGGTGAAAGCGGATGTTTTCCAAGAGCAGCACATCCGAGGCCAGCGCCTCGTCGGTGAGGTTCTCGGCCCCTTCCAGCGTTTCGATCAGCCGCACCTTGCGGCCCAAGGCGGCCTCAAGAGCCGGAACGGTGACGCGCAGCGACATGTCGAGCACGACCTTGCCCTTGGGCCGTCCGAAATGCGCGAGAAGGATGGGCCGCCCGCCCTTGGCGAGAATATCGGTGATGGTGGGGGCGATGCGGTCGATCCGGGTGGCGTCTGTCACAAGGCCATTCTCGACTGGCACGTTGATATCGACCCGCACCAGAACGCGCTTGCCGTTCAGATCCATGTCGTCAAGGGTTTTCCAGCTCATGCGATACGCCTCCCGAAACTTTGTCGCGCTTCTATTGGCGCGGGTCTTTGCCAGCGTCAACCTCTGCGCTTGGCAATCGCGTGGGAACCGCCTAGGTATCGGGGCATATTTTATCAAGGAGAGCCTCATGGCCGAGATCAAGGATCCCGAAAACACCATCCTGATGGAGCTGAAGGGTGGCACCGTCACCATAGAACTCTTGCCCGCTATCGCACCGGACCATTGCGAGCGGATGAAGGAACTGGCCCGCGCCGGGCAGTATGACAACGTGGTCTTTCACCGGGTGATCGACGGGTTCATGGCGCAGACCGGCGATGTGCAGCACGGTAACATGGAAAACGACTATCAGCCGCGCAGAGCCGGGACCGGCGGCAGCGACCTGCCCGATCTCAAGGCCGAGTTTTCCAAGATCCCGCATGATCGCGGCACGCTGGGGGCGGCGCGTAGCCAGAGCCCGAATTCGGCCAATAGCCAGTTCTTCATCAATTTCAGCGACAACCATTTCCTGAACGGTCAATACACGGTCTATGGGCGTGTGATCGCGGGCATGGAGCATGTCGATGCCATCACCCGTGGCGAGCCGCCAGCAAATCCCGATTGTATGATCAGCGTCAAGGTGGCCTCTGATGTATAAACTTGCGTGTGTTTTGAGCCTTCTGGCAGGTCCGGCGCTGGCGACCGGGCTGGAAGTCGAGATTGCGGGCGAGGCCAATGGCACCGTCAAGATCGACCTCTTTGAGGATATTGCGCCGGGGCATGTCGAGCAAATCACCGCGCTGGCGACGGCGGGCGCCTACGATGGGGTCGTGTTTCACCGGGTGATTGATGGGTTCATGGCGCAGACTGGTGACGTTCAGTTCGGCAAGCTGGAGGGCGGCGACATGAGCCGTGCCGGCATGGGCGGCAGTGACCGGCCCGATCTCAAGGCTGAATTCTCGAACGAACGGTTCTTGCGCGGTGTGGTCGGCATGGCGCGCAGCCAAGACCCTGACAGCGGCAACAGCCAGTTCTTTATCATGTTCGACGCGGGCGAGTTCCTGAACGGGCAATATACCGTGGTTGGTCAGGTCACCGAAGGCATGGAGATCGTGGATGCGATCAAGCGTGGCAATGGGCCGAATGGTGCCGTTGTCGGTCAGCCGGACGTGATGGCACGGGTCACGGTGACCGAGTAGGCATGGCTGTTGGGTCTGACAGTCCCGTCATCACCCCTGCGCCATTGGCCGAAGGTGTTTGGGGGCTGACGGGCGGAGCAGTACCTTGGCGTAGCGGCGTTGCGATGCCGCTGCGCACCGTTGTGATAGACCTGCCCTCAGGCGATCTCTGGGTGCATGCGCCGGGGGCGCTGCCCGCGAGTGTGCGGGACTGGCTGGCAGCGCGGGGGCAGGTGGCTCATATTGTCGTGCCGCATGCGCCGGTCCTGCCGCATCTGCCTGACTGGCAGGCGGCCTATCCGGGTGCGCGACTGTGGCGCGGGACAGAGGTAAAAACCGCCTCTTGGTGTCGACAGATCAAGCCGCTTGTCCTGGAGGGAGCGCAGACCGAGGCGGTCTTTCTGCATCAGGCCAGCCGCTCGGCGATTCTGTCACGGTTGATTGTTGCGGTGGAGACGGCGCCCCTGCCGGTCTGGGTGCGGCCGCTGATCTGGGTGGCCGGAATAGACGACAGCGACGGCAAGCCACCTATCGGGTTGGCGCAGCGTTTGGGCGGGCGCAAGGCGGTGGGCGATCTGGTGGAACAGATGCTGGATTGGGGGCCGGAGCGGCTCATCCTGACGCATGGGCGGTGTTACACGCGCGATGCGGGTGGGGAGCTAAAGCGCGCCTTTCGCCGGTTGATGCGGGACCGGCTATGGGATCGCGCGCTGAGCGAGGCGCGGCGCGGCTGACGCGGGGTCACAATCGCGTGGGGTGGGCTGGTCCGAATCCCCTGCGGCTCGCATCTTGGGGTGTGGTCGACGCCACGACAGGAGCCGCGATGCCCCGTTTCCTTGCCTTGTTGACATCCCTGATTCTGATTGCCTCGCTGGCTCATGCCGATCCCAGGTCGTGGCGCGCGGAATGGCCTGAGACGAATTTCGATAAGACCACGGTGCGCGATTGGTCCGAGATCATGTCCGGCGGGCCGCCCAAGGATGGGATCCCGGCCATCACCGGGCCGACGTATCGTAAGGCAAGTTCGGAGCGGCGCATTGGCGGGACAGAGCCAGTGATCACGCTGGAAATCTCCGGCACGCAGGCGCGCGCCTATCCGATCCGTTACCTCACGTGGCATGAGATCGTGAATGACACGGTGGGGGGCGTGCCGGTGGCTGTCACATTCTGCCCCTTGTGCAATTCGGGCATGACATTTGACCGGCGCACGGCGTCGCGGGTGCTGACATTCGGGGTTTCGGGCAAGCTGCGGCATTCGGATATGGTGATGTATGACCGCGAGACCGAAAGCTGGTGGCAGCAGGCGATCGGTGCGGCGATTGTCGGCGATCTGACCGGCACCAAGCTGAAACAGATGCCAAGCTGGATGGAAAGCTGGGATCAGTTCCGGGCGCGCAACCCGGACGGGTTGGTGATGGAGGAGCCCGCATATAATCGGTCCTATGGGCGTAATCCCTACCGGGGTTATGACACCTCTGCGCGGCCGTTTCTCTATACGGGTGAAGACCCGCCGCATGGCATTTCGCCGCTGGAACGGGTCGTGCGGGTGGGCGACCGCGCCTGGCCGCTGACGCGGGTTCGGGCCGAAGGTGGCGTGACAGAGGCGGGGGTGAGCATCGTATGGGAGGCGGGACAGGCCTCGGCGCTGGATCACGGCACCATTGCCAAGGGGCGCGACGTGGGCACGGTGCGGGTGCGCGACGGGCAGGGGCGCGATGTGCCGCATGATGTGATGTTCGCCTTTGCCTTTCATGCATTCTGGCCCAAGGGGGTGTGGATGGTAAGGTGAAGTGAAAATATCATCGTCGCTTGACCCGAGGATCTCGGGGGCATGAGGTCCTCGGGTCAAGCCCGAGGATGACGGGGTAAGACGGGGTAAAACGATATGCTGCGCTTGACTTCTGCCTCTGCGCGCTCCATATGCGCTTCAACCGACGTTTCCTGCCGCGTGAGCAGCACTGCCCGAGATGGGCGTATCTTATGAAATGTCGCGGATGATCCCAAAATCACGCGTGGGGCCAAACACCTGTCAGAGTGCAGGGGGCATTCGGCTCTTTGGCTGCTGGTTGGTGCAACCACGACGACCGGGCGGTGATATTCACCGTCTGCGATGGGCTGCGGGATGTCCTCGCGCCCCGAAAGGATACGACTTGAATCTCTTTGACGAAATGGGCCTGCCTGCGGCCCTCGTGCGCAAGCTTGCAAACGAAGGCATCACCGAGCCGACCCCGATTCAGACCCATGCGATCCCGCATGCGCTCAACGGGTTTGACGTGCTCGGCCTCGCACAGACCGGGACCGGCAAGACGATGGCCTTTGGCCTACCGCTGATCACCCGCCTGATGGAAGAGCCGGGCAAACCCGCGCCCAAAACCATCCGCAGCCTGATCCTTGCGCCAACCCGCGAGCTCGCAGGTCAGATCCGCGACTCGCTCTTGCCGCTGGTCAAGGACAGCCCGATCAAGATCGGGCTTGTGGTGGGCGGTGCCTCGATCAATCCGCAGATTAAGCGGTTGGAGCAGGGGATCGACATTCTGGTGGCGACACCCGGCCGCTTGCTTGACCTCATTGACCGCCGTGCCGTGCGGCTGGATGCCGCGCGTTTTCTGGTGCTGGACGAGGGCGATCAGATGCTCGATCTGGGCTTTATCCATGCGCTGCGCCGCATTGCGGGTCTGTTGGCCGCTGAGCGCCAGACCATGATGTTTTCTGCCACCATGCCCAAACAGATGGAAGAGCTCGCGGGCAGCTATCTGCGGAACCCCAAGCGGGTTCAAGTCAGCCCTCCGGGCAAGGCTGCGGACAAGGTCACGCAAGAGGTGCATTTCATCGCCAAAGCGTCCAAACCCGATCTGCTGATCGAGCTGTTGGGCAAGCACAAGAGCGAATTGGCGCTGGTCTTTGGCCGCACCAAGCACGGGTCTGACAAGTTGGCCAAGCGACTGGAGCAGGCAGGGTTCGCTGTCGCTACGATTCATGGCAACAAGAGCCAAGGTCAGCGCGAGCGCGCCCTCAAGGCGTTTCGCGATGGTCAGGTCAAAATTCTGGTCGCTACCGATGTAGCGGCGCGTGGTCTGGATATTCCGGATGTGAAACACGTCTATAACTATGAGTTGCCCAATGTGCCTGATAACTATGTCCACCGGATCGGCCGCACGGCGCGCGCCGGCAAGGACGGGGCGGCGATTGCATTCTGTGCTCCTGATGAGATGGGCGAGTTGAAAGATATCCAGAAGGTTCTCGGCACGACCATTCCGGTTGCCTCTGGCCGTCCGTGGGAAGTGTTGCCAGATCCGAAATCGCCCAAGCCCACCTCGGCGCGCGGCGGTCCGCGTCGTCGCAGTGGCGGCGGCGGGTTTGGTGGCGGTGCACAACATGGCAAGCCGCAAGGCAAACCCGGTGCCGGTGCCGGTCGTCGGCGCAAGCCGGGTGGCGGTGGCAGCGGTCAGCGGTCGAACGCGGCCTGAATAAGACAAAAACGCCGGGGCATGCCCCGGCGTTTTTTCATGTGCCGCAAAAGGTGTTCTCGACGACCTCTGCCGGGGTGGGCGGACGTTTGAGATCGTCGGCCTCGGGTTGATCCACATAGGGTTGGGCCAAAACGCGGAGCAGTCGCTGAAATGGCGCATAATCGCCTGCGACGGCGGATTCGATCATGTGCTCGACCCGGTGATTGCGCGGGATGAAGGCAGGATTGGCTGCGCGCATCACGGCCTCGGGGTCATCCTCTTGCGCGATGCGGGCGCGCCAGAGCGGCTCCCATGTGTCAAAGGCGGCGCGGTCGAGAAACTGATCGCGCGCGGTGCCGTCGATGAGGCCGCGGAAGGTATTGGTGAAATCTGCCCGTCCCTCGGCCATGCGCGCGAGCAGGTCGGCGATGAGGGGGGCGTCTTGGGCGTTGGCCTCGGCAATCCCGATCTTGCGGCCAAAGGCACGACGCCATTCAACTTCGATCTGATCGGGCATGGCATGAACCAGCGCAGTGAAATCTTCGATCGCTTCAGCCTGATCTGGCATCAGGGGCACCAGTGCCGTGGCCAATTGCGCCATGTTCCAGACGATTACATGCGCCTGATTGTCATAGGCATAGCGGCCACGCGTATCAATCGAGCTGAAGACGGTCTGCGGATGGTAGGTATCCATAAAGGCGCAGGGACCATAGTCGATGGTTTCGCCCGAAATCGCGGTATTGTCGGTGTTCATCACCCCGTGGATGAAACCGACGGACAACCAGCCCGCCACCAGTCGCGCTTGCCTTCGGATCACTTCGGCCAAGAGATGCGCAGGGCCCTCGATCAAGGGATAATGCCGCGCGACGGTATACTCATAGAGCGCTTTCAGCCCCTCGACGTCGCGTCGTGCCGCGAAATATTGGAAGGTGCCGACGCGCAGGTGGCTGGCCGCAACCCGTGTCAGCACCGCGCCGGGCAATCCACCGGCCTCGCGGTAGACTGGTTCGCCCGTCTCGACGGCAGCGAGTGCGCGCGTCGTGGGCAATCCAAGGGCGTGCATCGCCTCGGACACCAGATATTCGCGCAGGACCGGACCGAGCCAGGCGCGCCCGTCACCCATTCTGCTATAGGGGGTGGGGCCCGAGCCTTTGAGTTGAATGTCCCGCCGTTGTCCGGTCCGGTCAATCACCTCGCCCAAAAGCAGGGCACGTCCATCGCCCAACTGTGGAGAAAAGCCGCCGAATTGATGCCCCGCATAAACCTGCGCCAGAGGTGCGGCCCCTTGGGGCACGTCATTGCCCGAGAACGTCCGTGCGAGATCGGCGTCGGGTGTATCTGGAATACCAAGCTCCGACGCCAGTTCCCGGTTGAACTGGATCAGGCGTGGGGCGCGCACGGCTAGGGCCGATTGCCGGGTGTAGAACCGCGCTGGCAATTGCGCATAGCTGTTTTGGAACGGAATCTCGAGTGTCATTCAGGTTACCTAGGGTCAAGCGGGGGAAAAGTCTACATTTCCCGCGTCAGAAGGCTGTACGCGTCACGCGGCAGAAACCTGAGTTTCTGATAAAGCTTTAACGCCTTCTCGTTGTCACGCCGCACCTCAAGATGCAATGCCTTCAATCCAGCACCGGCAAGGGCCTTGGGAAGGCTGATCATGACCTCGGTGCCGATGCCGCGCCCGCGCACGCCCGGACGGATGTAGAATTCATCAACGTAGCCATCAAGTCCGCCAAATTCCACCGACCAGCCAAAACTCAAGACAATATAGCCGATGGGGGCGCGTCCGGGGCCAATGAGATAGACCACGCCATGCGGGCTGCCTTCGAGCATTGGCAAAAGTGCTGCGCGTCGCGTCGCGTCAGCCTGTGAGATGCCCGCCTCGTCATGAAAGGCGGCCACCAGCGGCAAAAGTCGGTCCAGATCGTCGGGCCGTGCGAGAGTTAGGGCGGTCATAGCCGGGCCAGCCTTTCGGTGAGCAGGTCAAAGAAGGCCTGTGCGTTGATATCGTGGACGAAGGTTGCATTGGCGGGTCTTCCGGTCACGCCCCACCAATCCACCACCGTCATACCCATCGTCAATTCCGATTGTGTTTCGATTTCGACATTCACCTTGCGCGCCTTGAAAAGGTCAGGCCGCAGGAGCCAGCAGATTGTGCACGGATCATGCAGCGGAGCACCGTCCGCGCCATGGCGTTCCGGATGATATCGCTCGAAAAAGCCGGTCAAGGCAGCAACAGCGCGACCAACCCGTGATCCAATGCCGCGAAACGCTGCGTTGCGGGCGGGTGTGACCAGCGCCTTGTGCGTGACATCGAGGGGCAGCATGGTCAGGGGCACGCCTGAGGCCAGGACACGGGCAGCCGCCTCGGGATCGACATGAATGTTGAACTCTGCCGCCGGGGTCACATTGCCATGCGCTGCATGGGCGCCTCCCATCAGCACGATCTCTTGCACCCGCGCGACGATGTCGGGCGCCTTGGCAAAGGCCGTGGCAATATTGGTGAGCGGTCCGATGGGCACCAGCGTCACTGTACCCGGTGGCCTCTCGCGCAGCGTGTCGATGATGAAATCAATGGCATTCCGGTCCTGCACGGGGATCTGAGGGTCAGGAAGGTCCGGGCCATCGAGGCCTGAGCGGCCGTGCACATGCTCTGCCGTTACCAGATCGCGGCCAAGTGGGCGGTCGCATCCCGCAAAGACAGGCAGATCGGGACATCCGGCCAATTCGCAGATCATGCGTGCATTGCGGGTCGTCTGCGCAAGTGGCACATTGCCTGCCACGCAGGTGAGGCCCAGCACATGAAGCGTCTCGGGACAGGCCAGCGCCAAGAGGATCGCCACCGCGTCATCCTGTCCGGGATCGGTGTCGATGATGATCTGCCGTGCCGTCATGCCTGTCTCCGTCGCGCCGGGCGAACCATGCGGCGGATGCGTCCAAATGTCCACCAAGACTGTCAGGGGACTGCGGCGGGTCGCCGATCCGAATCAATCGGTCTCGAGAGAGATGCCGCGCCGCAGCAATTCAACGCATCCAGCAAACCGGCCCCATTGAGCCGCGAAGACCACGTGAAAATCCGTGCGACTGGCAAAAAATCGCATAGATTTCCGCCTCTTGACCCGGCTTTCTGTTTGGGTTTCGCGGCATTCTGGCTATAGTCCCCTGCAACTGCCACAAAGTTACAAACAATAAGGCCGGGGGAGAGACCACCGATGATCCGATCGGAACTGATCCAGAAAATCGCTGACGAAAATCCGCATCTCTATCAGCGCGACGTCGAGCGTATCGTCAATACCATCTTCAACGAGATCACCGACGCGCTTGCCGAAGGCAATCGGGTCGAGTTGCGCGGGTTTGGTGCGTTCTCGGTGAAAAAGCGGGATGCGCGCACGGGTCGCAATCCACGCACCGGCGAAAGCGTGCATGTTGAGGAGAAATACGTGCCCTTCTTCAAGACGGGCAAGCTCTTGCGTGACCGGCTCAACGGAAAGTAACTCATGCGCTATATCCGCTATGCCTCGATTGCCATCTTTGCCCTAGCGCTTGTGCTGATTGCATTGGCCAATCGCGGGGTCGTGACCCTGCGGGTGCTGCCTGACGAGTTGGCAGGCTTTGCCGCGCTTAACCCAACCTATGATGTGCCGCTCTTTATCGTGATATTCGGTGGCATTCTCATGGGTTTGATCGTCGGGTTCATCTGGGAATGGATTCGCGAGGCTGGGGAACGGGCGGCAGCGGCGCGGCAGGCGCGCGAGTTGGCAAGCCTGAGAGCCGAGGTCAAGCGTCTCAAGGGTGAGCGGCATCAGGGCAAGGATGAAGTTCTGGCGCTCTTGGATCAAGCAAGCTAAACCGCGCGCATGACCAGAGATATTCGTGTCAAGATTTGCGGCCTGACCGCCGCCACCGACGTGTCTGCGGCAGTGGCTGCCGGTGCCGCCTATGTCGGGTTCGTTTTCTTTGAGAAATCGCCGCGTCATGTGACCTGTGCGCAGGCGCGTGGTCTCGCGCTTGACGTGCCTTTGGGCGTTGCCAAGGTGGCGCTGACAGTGGATGCAGATAACGCGGCGCTGGATGCTTTGACGGAGCTCGTCCCTCTCGATTTCCTGCAATTGCATGGGAACGAGAGCCCGGCGCGGGTGGCCGAGGTCAAGGCGCGGTACGGCCTGCCGGTGATCAAGGCCATCGGGATCGCCGAAGCGACCGATCTCGCGCAGATCGACGTTTATAGCGGCGTGGCCGCTCAGCTTTTGATCGACGCCAAGCCACCACCGGGGGCGACACGACCGGGCGGCAATGCGCTGGCCTTTGACTGGGGGTTGATCGCGGGGCGTGACTGGTCCTTGCCTTGGCTCTTGGCGGGGGGGCTGACCCCCGAGAACGTGGCCGAGGCGGTGGCGCGCACGGGCGCGCGGCAACTCGATGTCTCGACCGGGGTCGAGGTTGCGCCGGGGATCAAGGATGCGGGTCTGATCCGCGCCTTTATTGACAACGCCCAAGGCTAGGTCATGCTGGCCCCGCAAGAGGAGGCCGAGATGATGGACGATCTGAGCGACGTTTACGGTGCCAAGACGCCTGAGCAATCCCGCGCGATCTATAACGATTGGGCGCAGAGCTATGACGCAGATAATCTGGCGCGTGGGTTTCGGCTTCCTGCCCTTGGGGCCGCTATGTTTGCACGCTTTGTGGGCCGGAGCGACGGGCCGGTGCTGGATGCCGCCTGTGGCACCGGGCTGGTGGGCGAGAGCCTGCGGATTCTGGGGTATGGCCCGATCACCGGCTGTGACCTCTCGCCCGGCATGCTGGCGGCGGCGCAGGCAACGGGGCAATATGCCGATCTGGTCGAGGCGGAGATGGGCAGCGGTCTGCCCTTTGCCGATGACAGCTTTGCTGGCTTTGTCTGCGTGGGTGCCTTTGGCCCCGGTCATGCCCCGGCTGAGAGCCTCATTCATCTGGCCCGCGTGACGCGGCCCGGAGGGATTGGTGTGTTCAACGTCTTGGAGGCCACATGGAAGGCGCAGGGGTTTCAATCGGTGCTGGAATCGCTGGTGGACAGTGGCCAGATCCATATCGCGCAGCGCTCTGAGCCGTTTTTGCCCTTTCTGTTGGCCGAACCGGACCTCTGGTCGCGGCTCTATGTGATCCGTCGGCTCTGAACGCCCCGCTTTTCGCTGGAAAATCCCCCGCGCGTCCCATATTCAACCTCAGACTTTCCCGAATGACAAAGGCCAGAGACAATGAATGATCTCTTCAACAGCTTTATGACCGGTCCTGATGAAAAAGGCCGGTTCGGCGATTTCGGCGGGCGGTTCGTATCGGAAACCCTGATGCCGCTCATTCTGGAACTGGAACAGCAGTATGAGCACGCCAAGACCGATCAGAGCTTCTGGGATGAGATGCATGATCTGTGGACGCATTACGTGGGCCGCCCTTCGCCGCTCTATTATGCCGACCGGCTGACGCAGCATCTGGGCGGGGCCAAAATCTATCTCAAACGGGATGAGTTGAACCACACGGGCGCACACAAGATCAACAATGTGCTGGGCCAGATCATCCTTGCGCGCCGCATGGGCAAGAAGCGGATCATCGCGGAAACCGGCGCGGGGCAGCATGGGGTGGCGACGGCCACGGTCTGCGCCAAGTTCGGGCTGCAATGCGTCGTCTATATGGGCGCGCATGATGTCGAGCGGCAATCACCCAATGTGTTTCGCATGCGGCTCTTGGGGGCAGAGGTGGTGCCGGTGACCAGTGGCCGGGGCACGCTCAAGGACGCGATGAATGACGCGCTGCGCGATTGGGTCACGAATGTGCGCGACACGTTCTATTGCATCGGCACGGTGGCGGGGCCGCATCCCTATCCGGCGATGGTGCGCGATTTCCAGTCGATCATCGGCAAGGAAACCAAAGAACAGATGCAGGCCGCTGAAGGGCGTTTGCCCGACACGCTGGTTGCCGCGATTGGCGGTGGATCGAACGCGATGGGGCTGTTTTACCCGTTCCTTGATGATCCGACCGTGAATATTATCGGGGTCGAGGCCGGGGGCCATGGCGTGGACGACCGGATGGAGCATTGCGCGAGCCTGACTGGCGGGCGGCCCGGTGTGCTACATGGCAATCGCACGTATCTCTTGCAGGATGCTGATGGGCAGATCCTGGAGGGGCATTCGATCTCGGCCGGGCTCGATTATCCGGGGATTGGGCCTGAGCATAGCTGGCTGCATGAAACGGGCCGCGCCAAATATGTCTCGATCACCGATGTCGAGGCGCTGGAGGCATTCCAGCTCTGCTGTGCGCAGGAGGGGATCATCCCGGCGCTGGAACCCAGCCACGCCCTTGCCCATGTGATGAAGATCGCGCCGACGCTGCCACACGATCACCTGCTGGTCATGAACATGTGTGGTCGTGGCGACAAGGACATCTTTACCGTCGCCAAGCATCTGGGGTTCGATATCAAGACCAGTTGAGCCTGACAGGGCGGGCAAGTCCCGCCTTTATCAGATCTTGAAAGCATCATCCACCGGCACCTGAAGGGCCGTGGCGAGGGCATTGGTCTGACTGGCCATGCCGATCACCGACAAGAGTTCACCGTGCTGTGCGGGTGTCATCCCCTTGGCGCGCGCCGCTGCGGTGTGGGAATGAGCGCAGTATTCGCAGCCATTGGCGACCGAAACGGCGATATAAATCAATTCCTTGGTCAGCGGATCAAGGGTGCCGGGGCCCATCACCGATTTGAGCCGTTCCCATGTTGCGAGCAGGAGGGCCGGGTCATGCGCGAGGGCCCGCCAGAAATTATTGATGAAATCGCTGCCCCGCGTGGCGCGGATGTCGTCAAAGACGGCGCGCACTTCGGGGCTGGCTTCGACATCGCTGATCAGGGTTACAGTGGCCATCCTGTCAGCTCTCGGGGGCGGCGTTTTGTTGCAGCGCCTCCAGTGGCACGATCTCGAGGGCGCGCACATGGGTGGCGTCGAGCCGCACCATCGGTGCGCAACCCTCGTCATGGGCCTGAAGAAAGCGCGCGGCGCAGAGGCACCATTGATCGCCCGGTTTCAGACCGGGAAACTGGAATTCAGGGCGGGGGGTGCTGAGATCATTGCCGACATATTTGGAAAAGGCCAGAAATTCGGCGGTCATCAGGGCGCAGACCGTGTGGCTGCCGTGATCCTCGGCGCAGGTGTTGCAGTGGCCGTCACGGAAGTAGCCGGTCAGCGGCGCGGAGGAGCACGGCTCCAGCGCCTCGCCCAGAACATTGCGGGCTTCATCCATGATCGTCATTGACTTGATCCTTTCATTCCTCGGCTGAGAGTGGCGGGTTTCTGGCGTCGTTACAAGCGGTTGTCAGGCGCGCTCCTCCGCTTTGGCCTGATCCCAGAGTGTATCCATCTCAGCCAGATCCGACTCGGGTGGGGTTTTGCCGCGTTCGGCCAAAAGCGCTTCGATCCGCTCGAATCGGCGGGTGAATTTGGCGTTGGCGCGGCGCAGGGCGGTTTCGGGACAGACCTTCATATGCCGCGCGAGATTGGCCATCACAAAGAGAAGGTCGCCGTACTCCTCTTCGACTGCGTCCTGGGTCAACTCGGTTGCAGCTTCATGCAATTCATCAACTTCTTCTCGTATCTTATTGAGAACATGGGAAGAGTCCGGCCAATCAAAACCCACACGCGCGGCGCGTTTCTGGAGTTTGACGGCGCGCAGGAGCGCAGGCAGGCCAAGGGCCACACCGTCCAGTGTGCCGGTCTTGGCCTCGGCGGCGCGTTCGGCGGCCTTGACCACCTCCCAGTCGCGGGTCTGTTGTTCGGCGGTTTTGTCGCGACTCTCAACGCCAAAGACATGTGGGTGACGTGCGACCATCTTGTCGGAAATGGCATTGGCCACGTCCATCACGTCAAACAGGCCACGATCCTGCGCAATTTGGGCATGAAACACCACCTGCAAGAGAAGATCCCCCAATTCACCACGTAGATCCTGCCAATTTTCCTGTTCGATGGCATCCGCAACTTCGTAAGCCTCCTCAATGGTATAGGGGGCGATGCTGGCGAAATCCTGCTCGACATCCCACGGGCATCCGGTGTCAGGATCACGCAGGCGGGCCATGATGGCGATGAGGCGGGGCAATCCGCCGCGGGGATCGTGGATGAGCGTATCGTCAGGCATTGCAGCGGCCTCGTCTTTGGGGTTGAGTGGACCCTGACGCGAGAATGAAGGGATGTCCAGAGATGGCCGTGATCAACCGAATTGCCGGATTCTCAGAGGAAATGACGGCCTGGCGCAGGCATCTGCATGCCAATCCCGAATTGGGGTTCGATTGCCACCAAACGGCGGCCTTTGTGGTCGAGCGATTGCGTGACTTCGGCATCACGCAGATCGAGACCGGCGTGGCGACCAGTGGGGTTGTCGCGGTGATCGAGGGCCAAGGCGAGGGGCCGTGCATCGGGCTGCGCGCCGATATGGACGCGCTGCCGATGACCGAAGTCACCGGGCTCGATTATGCCAGCCAGACCCCCGGCAAGATGCATGCCTGCGGCCACGACGGGCATACGACGATGCTGCTTGGCGCGGCTAAGTACCTTGCAGAGACACGGAATTTTGCCGGTAAAGTGGTGCTGATCTTTCAACCTGCCGAAGAGGGTCCGGGCGGGGGACGCATCATGGTCGAAGAGGGCGCGCTGAGCCGCTATGGTGTGGAGCAGGTCTATGCGCTCCATACCCTGCCGGGGGTGGCTGCGGGCACGTTCGAGACCACGCCGGGGCCGATCATGGCGGCGGTGGATACGCTGCATATCGACGTGATCGGGCGCGGTGGGCATGGCGCCATGCCGCATGAGACACGCGATCCGGTGGTGGCGGCCGTGGCCATTGTGCAGGGCATCCAAACGATTGTCAGCCGCAACCGTAACCCCTTGGATGATCTGGTTATTTCGGTGACGCAGATCCATACCGGCACGGTCGATAACGTCATCCCCGAGAACGCCTATATCAACGCCACCATCCGGACATTCACGCCAGAGGTGCAGGAAATGGTGCATCGCCGGTTGCGGGAGGTTACAGAGGGCGTGGCCGTTGGATATGGCGTGCGGGCGGAGGTGCGGATTGATCTGGGATACCCCGCCACCTACAATGACGCAGAGAAAACCGCCTTTGCCGCAGAAGTCGCGCGGGAGGTTGTGGGCGAAGGATTGGTCATCGCGGATCGCCCGCGTGAAATGGGGGCCGAGGATTTTTCCTATATGCTGCAAGAGCTTCCGGGGTCTTATCTGTTTCTTGGGCAAGGTGTAGGGCCGGGGCTGCACCATCCCGGGTTCAATTTCAACGATGCGGTGGCCCCGGTGGGTGCCTCGTTCTTTGCGCGGCTGGTCGAGCGCGCGCAGCCTCTTGGCTGAAGGAGACAAGCCATGGCACTGGAAGATGCGAAAACACAGATAGATCAGGCGTTTACGCGTGAAACATCACGTGGATTGAGCTTTGAGAATGCCTTTGGTGGGGCGCTGTCCTTTGCGCGCCGTCGCTATACCAAGGATCTGACGGATGTCGATGTGGCGATCACCGGGGTGCCGTTTGACCAATCCGTGACCAACCGGACAGGCACCCGCATGGGGCCGCGCGCGGTGCGCGAGGCCAGCGCATTACAGGTTTATGATCCGCCCTATGGCTGGGATGGCTATGATCCGCTGTCGCATTTGAGTATCGCCGACTATGGAGATTTAGCGTTTGATTACGCACATGTAGCGGCCTTTCCTCATGCACTCTATGCGCATGCCAAGGGCATTCTGGACGCGGGTGCTGCCTGTTTTGCAATTGGTGGAGATCACTATATCACCCTGCCGCTGTTGCAAGCGCATGCCGAGAAATACGGACCACTGGCAGTGATCCATTTCGATGCGCATTCAGACACTTGGGCGGATGATGACCTGACGCGGATCGACCATGGCACGATGATGTACAAGGCCGTGAAGCAGGGATTCGTCGATGCGACGCGCTCTGTTCAGGTGGGTATTCGCACGACAAATCCGGACACGATGGGGTTTTCCACACTGGATGCGCGGCAGGTGCATCTGGAGGGGCCGGTGGAAATAGCTCGCAAGATCAAAGAGATCGTGGGCGATGCTCAGGTGTATATGACGTTTGATATCGACGCGCTGGACCCGGCCTTTGCGCCCGGCACCGGAACGCCGGTCTGGGGGGGGCTGAGCTCGGCGCAGGCGGCGATCATTCTGCGGGATCTGGCGGGGATCAATCTGGTGGGGGGAGATATGGTCGAGGTGTCGCCGCCCTATGATACCACAGGCGCCACGGCCATCGCTGGGGCGCATGTGATCATGGAAATGCTGTGCCTCTGGGGTTGGACCCGGAGAGGCTGAGCCGTACGGTTGTGCGGTCAAACCGTACGGGTCTGCCGATGCATGTCAGGCTGTCTGCAACGGGACGAAGCGCCACGCCTTGCCCATCTCGACGATCCGGCCGAGACCCGGAAAGGGGAAGTGGTATCCGGCGACGAGCGTGCCGGCATCTGCCGCCTGCTGAAAAAGTCTGCGCCGGGTCGCGGCGGCGGTGTCGGGGTGCATCTCGACGGCCAAGGCCCAATCCGGTTCCTCCGGGCCAACGAGGTGATGCAGCGCCGCATCCATCAGGTGCAGCAAGGAAGCATCGCCGCTCTTGAGGTGAAAGACGTGATGTCCGATGGTATGCCCCGGCGCGGCGAGCGCCGTGATGCCCGGCGCGAGGATCTCGCCATCGCCATAGGTGCGGATCAGCCCTTGCAGGGGGCCGAGTTTGGCCCTGCCGATCGCGATCATGGTGTTGAGAAAGCTTTCCTCGCTCCCCGGCGTCTGGGTCCAGAATTCCAGCTCTTCCGCCGGGACGTGGTAGGTGGCGTTGGAAAGCAGGGCCTGCCATCAAGAGAGCAGCCGCCGATATGGTCCGGGTGGCCATGGCTGATGACAACGTCGGTGATCTCGTCCGGAGAGACGCCGAAGGCGGCCAGACCGGCGGTCAGGCGGCCATTGTCGGGCGTATTGCCCGGAAAGGTGACATCACCCATGCCGGTGTCGAGCAGCACCTTGCGGTCCGCTGTCTCGACCAGTGTGATCTGCATGTTGGCGCTGACCGTTTCGGTGGGCAAATGGTAGCGGGCGAGAAAGGTGGCGATGCTGTCGGGGGGCTGGTTCGTGGCGAACATTGCGGCCGGAAAGGTGAAGCGGGCATCGTCGATCACGGTCACGGTCATGGACCCGAGCGTGAAGCGATGCACCGCCCGCAGCGGCATCAGCGCGGTGCTGGCGCTGCCCTGGTCGGGGGTGAGGACTGTGGCGGCGGCCCCGAGCGCCAAGGCGCCGCCCAGAATCTGGCGGCGCGTGGGGGTGAAATCTGACATGCTGTCTCCTTGTGGGCTGGTCAGTGTGATGCAGCGCAAAATGGGAGTTGAGGGTCAGATCAGCCAGAGTTGCGCGTTCAGGATTATTGATCCTGCGTTCGCATTCCTCGATCCGGGCCTTGTCGCAGGCTGTCGGGCCCGGCAAGACTGGTCCTGCATCCACGCCATGGAGAGGCACGAAGATGAGCGCAAGCGATGATGCCCTGAGCGATGTCCTGCGGATGGTCCGCTTGCGGGCCTGCATCTATTTCATCAAGAACATGGCCCCCGGCTGGGGGCTGGATATGCCCGCCAGCGCGCATGGTCCGCTCCATATGGTGCTGGAGGGGCGGGCGGTGCTGCGTGTCTGGGGGCGTGATCTGGTGCTTGAGGCGGGGGATGCGGTGCTCTTGCCGCGCGGTGCGCCGCATGAGATGCGCGATACGTCCGCGGCGCGGGTTGCGCCAGGGCTGCAAGCCATGCAAGCGCTGTCTTCAGAAGCGGGCGAAGGGCCCCGCCAGGGCGGGGCAAGGATGCTCTGCGGACATTTCGAATGGGATGGCACGCTGGATCACCCGCTGTTCGCGGAATTGCCGGAATTGATCGTGGTGCGGGATGTGTTCAACCGCGACGGGGCGGCGCTGTTTCGGACGGTGGTCGATCTTATCACCAGTGAGCAGACCGGCGAGGCCCCCGGCGCGCGGGCGGTGGCGGACCGGATGGCCGAGGTGCTGTTCGTGAGCCTGTTGCGCGCATGGCTGGCCGCGCATGAGCCGGTTCAGGGGGTTTTGGCCACGATGCGGGATAGCCGACTCAGCCGGGCCCTGTGTTACATGCACGCGCATCACGCAGAGCCGGTCGATCTGAGCCGCCTGTCCCAAGAGGCGGGCATGTCGCGCACCGCATTCGCCACCAGGTTTCACGAGGTCATGGGGCTGCCGCCGGCCAGCTATCTGACCGAATGGCGCATGTTGCAGGCGCGTAGGATGCTGACCCGCAGCGAGCGGTCGATTTCCGAGATCACCGATGCCGTGGGCTATGGCTCGGACGCGGCCTTTGTGCGGGCGTTCAAGCGCCGGTTCGGCCAGACCCCCGCGCGCCTGCGGCGCATGGGGGCGGCCTAGGGCTGGTACGTGCCGCCCGTTTGGGGCAGATCAGGCGTTGGCTTCGCGGATCTTCTCGGCGGCGTCCTTGTCATAGGTGATGCCGGAGGTCTCGAAGAGCTGGTCCAGCTCGCCCGAGAGAGTCATCTCGGTGATGATGTCGCAGCCGCCTACGAACTCACCCTTAACGTAGAGTTGAGGGATGGTGGGCCAGTCGGAATAGTCCTTGATGCCCTGACGGACGTCTTCGTCGGCAAGGACGTTCACGTCCTTGAAGTCGACGCCCATGTAGTTCAGCACGCCCGCCACGCGGGAGGAAAAGCCGCATTGCGGCATGTCTTTGGTGCCCTTCATGTAGAGCACGACATCGGCGGATTTCACGGTCTCTTCGATGCGGGTCTTGGCGTCAGTCATGGCTTGTCCTATCGGTCTGTCTATCGGCTTTGGCCGAGGGGTCTGTCTCTTGGGGGTCATACCCGGTTTCGTCGTCGCCCAAAAGAGTTACATGGGTGCTGTCGGTTTCTTCGCAATAGCTGAGGCCGTAATCGGCCCGCCCATCGCGGCGGTAGCGCCGGATCTCATGCCACATCGTATAGGCAAAGATCACGGCAAAGGGCAGAAGCAGCAGGGCGACGATCAGTCTGGGTTCCATTCACTCAGTCGGGGGCCTTGGTTGTCAGCGCCAGGGCATGCACGGCGCCGTTGGGGCCGTCCATCTTGCCTTTGATTGCGGCATAGACGGCGCGTTGCTGTTGAACCCGGTTCATGCCGCGGAAACTCTCGTCGATGACTTCGGCGGCGAAATGCACGCCGTCTTCGCCATCGACGGTGATCTTGGCATTGGGCAGGGCTTGGCGGATCAGGGCTTCGAGGTCAGAGGCGAGCATGGCCATTGGGGCGTCTCCTTGTCACGTCTTGCCCAAGATGTAGAGCCCCATCGGCATGAGTGCAAGGGAGCGCAGGCGGGCGGGATGGCTTGCCTGTTCATCGGGCTCAAAATTCCTCGGGGAGCAGAGCCGACTGACTGAGGTCAGATTTCTTCGCCTTTTTTGAGCAACTCATCAATCAGCGCGCGTTGCAGCGCGCCGCTGTCGCCACCGCCATAGTGCAGCGCGCCGCCGGAATAGAGCGTGCCATAGCTCTGGGCGAGGTTGACGACCTGACCCAAGCCCGAGATGAACTCGTCCTTCTCCAGCGGTTTCAGCGGGTGGATGAAGGCGGCCCATAGAAGATCCTTGGCGATGGCGTAGCGGGCATCGAGGGCGGTGTCGAAATTGGCTTGCAGGATGCGATTGAGGTCTTCGGGTGTGAGGTCTGTGGCCTTGGCCACAGGGGTCATGGCGCGCATGCGGTCTGCGGATTCGTCGGTGACGATGAGCACCTGCACGTCGTTCACGGTCAACTGCCAGACGCTGCCGTTGCTCTCTGCCTCGGGATCAAGGGCGCGGATGATGGTATCGAGCCGCTCCAGCGTCATTGGCGGCTCTGGCGCGGGCGGGGTGTCCTGTGCTGTGAGGGGCGTGGCGAGCAGCACAAGGCTGAGGGCGAGCAGGCGGCGGAGCATGGGCGATCCTTTCATGGCTGGTGTCAGCCTGCCACGGGGGCAGGGCTCGCGCCATGGGGCTCCGGAAAACGTGATGGAGACGGAGGTGGTCTTTAAGGGGACATTTGGCCCGAGGTGTGTGCCGCGCGGTGCCCGTCCGCCGGGTGGGCGCGGCCACTTGGTCGGCTGGTACTTTATCTTCGCCAAATACTTTCGCGTTCTCAATAAGTTGAGCCGTTGCAAAAGCGCCCGCCCGAGGGGGCGGACGGGCGCTGCGTGGCGGCGCGTACCGCGCCTTGATTCCGCGCGTAGGCGCTAGGGGTGAATGTCAGCTCTAGGTCAAAGTTGCCATTTCGCTGCGCCCGTTCCCCTTAGTCGAACGTCGCGCCGAAGGTGCTGCGGAAGATGTTCGACAGTTCGGCAAGCGGGGCCTCGGATTTGCCCAGACGCACGCTGTCGCCGGTGAAGCGGCCCACGGAGGTGAGGGCAACGCCGGCGTGGCCTGCGGCGGTCATCAGCGCCTCGGCCTGATCGAAGTTGCAGGCGATGAGGTAGCGCGCCTGATCCTCGCCAAAGAGTGTGGCGGTGTCGTCGGCATCAAGGCACAGGCCCACGCCTGCGGCTTCGGCCATCTCGAAGGCGGCGAGCGCCAGACCGCCGTCGGAGAGGTCGGTGCAGGCCTTGATCAGCGCGTGATTGGCGCGGATGAAATCACCGTGGCGTTTCTCGGCGGCGAGGTCAACGGGAGGGGCGTCGCCCTCAACCCGGTTGAACACTTCGGCCAGAAGGGCGGATTGGCCTAAGTGACCGCGGGTTTCGCCCAAAAGCAGCGCCACATGGCCGTCGCGCGCCTGACCGATGATCGCGGTTTCAGGATCGCGGATCAGGCCCACCGCGCCGATGGTGGGGGTGGGCAGAATGCCCGCGCCGTCGGTCTCGTTATAGAGCGAGACATTGCCCGAGACGATGGGCATGTCGAGGGCGGCCACGGCCTCGCCGATGCCTTTGATGGCGCCCACAAACTGCCCCATGATCTCGGGCTTTTCGGGGTTGCCGAAATTGAGGTTGTCGGTGGTGGCAAGCGGCACGGCGCCCAGGGCGCTGAGATTGCGATAGGCTTCGGCCACGGCCTGTTTGCCGCCCTCGACCGGGTTCGCCTTGACGTAACGGGGGGTCACGTCGGAGGTGAAGGCCAGTAATTTCTCAGTGCCATGCACGCGGATCAGCCCCGCACCCTGACCCGGCGTGCGGGCGGTGTCGGCCATGACCATGGTGTCATATTGTTCATAGACCCATTGCCGGGCGCAGTAGTTGACCGAGCCGATCAGCGCCTTGAGCCCGTCGATGGGATCGACGCCGGGAACGCTGGCGGGGTCGAGCGGGTCGGCGGGGGCGGGGTCCACGAAGGGCCGGTCATATTCGGGGGCAGAGCCAGCGAGTGTTGCGAGCGGCAGATCGGCCTTGATGGCGTTGCCCTGCATGATCAGGAAGCGGTCTTCGGCGATGGTTTCACCGACAATGGCGAAATCGAGATCCCATTTCTCGAACACGGCGCGGGCCTCGGCCTCAAGCTCGGGGCGCAAAACCATGAGCATGCGTTCCTGAGATTCCGACAGCATCATCTCATAGGCGGTCATGTTGGATTCGCGTTGCGGCACCGCGTCGAGTTGCAGCTTGACGCCAAGCCCGCCCTTGTCGCCCATTTCCACAGCAGAGCAGGTGAGGCCCGCAGCCCCCATATCCTGAATGGAAATCACGGCACCTGTGGCCATCAGTTCGAGACAGGCCTCCATCAGGCGTTTTTCTGTGAAAGGGTCGCCGACCTGCACGGTGGGGCGTTTTTCCTCGATGCTGTCGTCAAACTCAGCAGAGGCCATGGTCGCGCCGCCGACGCCGTCGCGGCCGGTCTTGGCCCCGAGATAGACCACCGGCATGCCGACGCCGGAGGCGGCGGAGTAGAAGATCTTGTCGGCGTCGGCCAAGCCTGCCGCGAAGGCATTGACAAGGCAGTTGCCGTTATAGGCGGGATCGAACCGCACCTCGCCGCCGACGCATGGCACGCCAAAGCAGTTGCCATAGCCGCCCACGCCCGCGACCACGCCATGCACAAGCTGGCGGGTCTTGGGGTGCGCGGGCTCGCCGAAGCTGAGTGAATTCATTGAGGCGATGGGGCGTGCGCCCATGGTGAACACGTCGCGCAGAATGCCGCCTACGCCGGTCGCGGCCCCCTGATAGGGCTCGATATAGGACGGGTGGTTGTGGCTCTCCATCTTGAAAACCACGGCCTGACCGTCGCCAATATCGACCACGCCTGCGTTCTCGCCCGGTCCGCAGATCACCTGTGGCCCGGTGGTGGGCAGGGTGCGCAGCCATTTCTTGGAGGATTTATAGGAACAATGCTCGTTCCACATGGCCGAGAAGATGCCCAGTTCGGTGAAACTCGGTTCGCGTCCGATGATCTCGAGGATGCGGTCGTATTCCTCGGGCTTGAGGCCGTGGGCCGCGACGAGATCGGGGGTGATGGACGGTTCCTGCATGGGGCGGGCTCCTTCGGGGATGTGCATGCGGCGGTCTTTAAAGCAGGACTGCGGCGGGGGGAAGGGGCGCGTGATCGGGTGCGGGAGATTTTGGGGCATGACAGCAAAACGACCCGGCCTTTTAGGGCCGGGCCGTGGGCGCGCCGGGAGGGAGAAGCGCACCGTGGAAAGGCGAGCGGTTATTGCGTCATCGTTGCGACTTTTTCCGCCACGGCGGTGCGCAGCTGCTCGAGGGTCATGGCATATTCCAAGCCGCCGTTTTCGCCGACGCTGAGCGAGCCTGCCTCAAAGCCGATACGCTCGGCCGGGAGGTCGGCATCCGTGCTCACATCGACATAGATCAGATGCTCTGCGGTTTCGTCGCCCTCGTGCGAGACGACTTCGCCAATGACCTTGTCATCCACGGAGGTCAGCGTGGCCCCAGTCTCGGCCTCGGTGAGAATATTCTCGACAAGGGTGTTGCCGGTCTCGCGCTGGCCTTTAGCCGTCAGATCAAGATCGGTGGGCGCGTGGATTTCGCCATCCTCTGCAACGGTGGCCTCGGACCAACCGCCCGACTGCGCGTCTGCGGCAGTGCCTTGGGTTTCTTCATAGACGGCGTCTGTGCCGCTGTTGTCCTGAGACTGCCGTTCGGTGCCGCCTTCGTCTGCGGCATAGGCCGCCAGGGCCGAAACACTTGTGAGGGCAGTCGCGAGAGCCAATTTGCGGAACGTCATATCGTCCTCCGTTTCTGCAGGGTCCATCCTGCGGTTTGCGTCAACGCGCCAAATGCGCGCTTGAAGGGTCAACGCAGGAGGTGCGGCGCGGTTCCAAATGGGATGAAAAAAGGTGAGCGGCCTGTCGCCGCAGGCACGAGCACCTGCGCCGGAGTGGTGACGGCGCTGTTACTGGCCGTCGGGGCGCAGGATGGTGATCCCCACCGCCGCCGCGCGTGCCAGATCGGGATCGAGCGACATCGGGATGTATTCGCCTCGCCGCCAAAGTTGCGACAGGTTGTCGTAATAGCGGCTGAGAAAATGCCCCGATTGGCCGGTGGCGATGATGAAGACGCTGCTGTCGGGATCGGCAAAATCATAGACCCCGCGATAGCCAGCGCCATGCACATTATGGAACGGGTCCGGCCCGTCGCCGCCGCGCGTGCGTCCGCGCAAGAGCGTGTTGTCGCCGCCTGAGGTGGATTGGCGGATGTTGACGAAATGGCGCAGGAGCGGCACATCTCCGAGCACCTGATGGTCATGGGTGGCCTGATGCGCATCGCCCCAGCGCAGGCTCTCGAGGGACTTGCCATAGCGTTCGGAAATCCAGATCAGCGCATCGTCGAGCGCCATGCGGGCGGTGTCGGTGCAGGTCTCGACCGCCGCCGATTGCTTGACATCGCACCAGGCGGCGGCGCCATCGACATTGCGGAACACCCGTTCGATGAAGATCGGATCGGGGTGGTCGAATTCGCGCGAGAGCGGCCCGAGGTCATCACGAATGAGGCGGTCCATCAGGGCGCGCATCCATGCGGCATAGAGCAGTGGCTCTGGCAGGTGTTCGTTCATTTCGCCGTTCCAGTCGGCGAGCATGGCGAGCGCGCGTTGGCGCAGGCGTTCGGGCGTGCCTTCGGGCGCGGATTCGCCGGTGAACCAGAGATCGGCCCCGATCAGCGGCAAGAGGGAGCGGGCGGTAAAGCTGACGGTGTCGAGCTGCGCCTCGATAAAGCTGTCGCGGGTGTGCACCTCGCGGCCCTGCATGAGCCTGCGCCAGCGGTGGACGCGCTGGGTGTCGCCCCAGAGGTGGCTGACATGCATGGGAAAGGGGCGGTCCACCACCTTGTTGTTGGTATTGCCGAGGATGCCACCGGAGGGGGCCACGAACTCGGGGTTGGCGGCAAAGGGCAGCATGCCCTGCCAGCGGTTTTCCGTCAGCCAGCCGCGTGCGGGCATGCGCCCTTCGCTCTCGTGGCGGGCGTCGCGGCGGGGCATGGCCCCGACGGTGCGCATGGCGATTGTGGACTGGTCCACCAAGGTGAGGTTCTGCGAGGGCGCGATGTAGAGGCGGCTGAGGTCAATCGCGTCCTGCACTGATTGCGCGCGCATGAGCCCAATGGCCGAGGACATCGTTGTGTCATTGGGGCTGAGGGCGGTCCAGTTGAGCGAGGCGACATGGCCCGAGGGGGTCACTTCGGCCAGATCGTAATGGCTGCCCGGCAGAACGGGGCCGTTATCTGTCCAGCGCAGGGTGAGGGTGACGGGATCGGCATCCTTGATTTCGATGATAGACCGGGTGGTGCGAAACGGTTTCCAGCCCTCCGGCGTGCGGTATTCATTGGCGTTATCGGGGTTCACTTCCTCGATGTAGAGGTCCTGATCGTCGAGATAGGACGAGGTGATGGCCCAGCCAAGACGCGCACTGCGCCCGGTCAGGATCGCCGGGATGCCGGGAATGGTGCCGCCGATCACGCCGCCCGATGTCAGATTCAGCCGCGCGAGATACCAGATATTTGGGGCCGAAAAGCCCAAGTGCGGGTCATTGGCCAGAAGCGTGCCGCCCGAGGCCGAGCGTGAGCGTGCGGCGGCAAAGGCATTCGATGCGCCGGCAAAGGCGCGACGTTTGAAGGGGGACAGCGGATCCTCTGTTTCGGGCGCGGTTTGGGCCATGCGGGACCAGTTGGCACCGGGAAAGAGTGCTGCATAATCGGGCAGGGCGGCGATACCGCTGCCGGGGGCAAGAGGCATGATGTCTGCGAGGCGGTCAGGGTCTTCGAGGGCCAGTGAGGCGCGGGCAAAGAGCACCTCGTTTTCGAGATGCGCGGAAAGCTGCACCGCCATCAGTTTGATCAGCGCAATGGAATCGGCGGGTTGCCACGGGGCTATCGGCGCGTTGAAGAGGAATTGTTCGGGGGCACCGCGCCCCAGCGCCTCGCGGTTGATCTCTGTGATGCGGGCGTTGACGCCATCGGAATACGCCTTGAGCGCGGCCAATGTTTCGGCATCCTGTGCGGCGACCGACTGGCGCGCCAGCGTATAGAGGTCAAAGCGGCGCAGGGTGCTGTCGATCTTGACGGTACGGGGGCCGAATATTTCGGAGAGCCGCCCCTGCACGGTGCGGCGCATCGTCATCATCTGCCAGAGGCGGTCCTGCGCATGGACATAGCCCAGCCCAAAGAAGCTGTCGGCGTCGGTCTGACCCAGAATATGCGGCACATTGGCATTGTCGCGCACGATCTCGACCGGGGCGGCGAGACCGCTCACGGTGAGCGTCGTGTCATAGTCTGGCAGCGAGCGGGAGAGCAGGAAATACGCGCCAACCACAGCCAGAACCGCCAGCAGGATTGCCCCGCCCGCCAGCCGCAACAACCATTTCATCACCCCTGACATGCCCCGGCACCGCCCTATTTTCCGCTTGCATCACCAGCCGGGGATAGTCAGAAAACCTCGGCAAGACAATGGCACAAGATTGTAGGAGAGGACAGGACTATGGCAAAACTGGCGTTTTTGGGGCTCGGCGTTATGGGCTATCCGATGGCGGGGCATCTGGCGGCGGCCGGGCATGAGGTCTGTGTCTATAACCGCACCGCGGCCAAGGGCGAGAAATGGGCGGCGGAGCATGGCGGGCGACACGCTGTCACGCCGCGCGAGGCCGCAGCAGGGGCCGAATTCGTGATGGCCTGCGTCGGCAATGACGACGATCTGCGCTCGGTCTGTCAGGGGCCGGACGGGGCCTTTGCCGGGATGGCATCGGGTGCGGTGTTCGTGGATCACACCACGGTGTCGTCGAAGGTGACGACCGAGCTTTATGCCGAGGCCAAGGCGGCGGGGCTGAATTTCGTCGATGCGCCGGTGTCAGGCGGTCAGGCGGGGGCCGAAAAAGGCCAGCTCTCGATCATGTGTGGTGGGGACGCGGATGCCTATGGTGCGGCTGAGCCGATCATGCAGGTCTATGCCAAGCTCTGCCGTCGGATTGGCGAGAGCGGCGCGGGGCAGATGACCAAGATGTGCAATCAGATCGCGATTGCCGGTCTGGTGCAGGGGCTGGCCGAGGCGCTGCATTTCGCCGAGAAGGCGGGATTGGACGGGCGCGTGGTGGTCGAGGTGATCTCTCAGGGGGCGGCGGGCAGTTGGCAGATGGCCAACCGCTATGAGACCATGATTGACGACAAATGGGAGCATGGCTTTGCCGTCGACTGGATGCGCAAGGATCTGGGCATTTGCCTCAGCACCGCTGACGAGACCGGGGCGAGCCTACCGGTGACGGCGCTGGTGGATCAGTTCTACAAGGATGTCCAAAAGATGGGCGGCGGGCGTTGGGATACGTCGAGCCTCTTTGCGCGTCTGCGCAAGCTGGGCTGAGAGAGCGCTGCGTCAGGCGATCGTGCGGTCGCCTGACAGCCATTTGCGCGTGTCGCTGAGATCGAGGATCAGCGAGACCACATCGACCGCGAGCAGGATCACGAGATAGGTCCGATAACTGCCGGCGATGTCTTGGCTCAAGAGCCACAGGATCAGGCCGAGCATCGGTGTCCAGATCAGCACATGCGGCAGGGCCATGACCTTGGAAAAGCCGCGTTCGATCAACATCAGCACGCCATTGCAGAGCATCGCGCCGATTGCCATCAGCGCCAGCCATGCGCCTGCGGGTTGCGTGATATAGAGCAGCGACGCGGCGTTGACCGGCACCAGAATGAGGGCCACCCAAAGCTGCACCCAGAGGGGGAGGCGGCGGTAACTCTGCCAGATTTCTAGGATCATCCCGGCCCTACTTTCATCGTTCCAAAAATACTCAAATCCGACGATGCCGCCGGCGCAAAGTCCTGCTCTCAGGCGTCCTTGGGGCGCAGTGTGAGCCAGATCAGTGCGCCGCCTGCCAGTATGAGGAAGGGGGCCATGGCGAGGTTGACGGATGTCCAGCCCGCCTCTGGTGTGCCGCCGGAGCAGTTCATCAGGCCCCCCGAGGACAGCGAGGCAAAGGTCACACCGCCGAAGACGATGAGATCGTTGAGTCCCTGCATGCGGCCACGTTCATGCGGGGCATGCGAGCCTGCGAGCAGGGTGGTCGCACCGATGAAGCCGAAGTTCCAGCCGATGCCCAAGAGAATGAGGGCGACGAAGAAGTTTTCCAGATGCACGCCGTTCAGGGCCACCGCCCCCGCGCCTGCGAGGATGACGAGGCCGATCGCGACAATTTTCTCTACGCCGAAGCGGGCGATCAGGTGGCCGGTGAAAAATGACGGGATATACATGGCCAACACATGCGCCGTGACCACATCCGCCGCATCGCCCGCGTCAAAGCCGCAGCCGACCACGGCGAGCGGTGTCGAGGTCATGACCAGATTCATCAGCGCATAGGACACCGTGGCGCAGATCACCGCCACTGCGATGCGCGGGGTTTTGAGGAGTTCCATCCGGGTGCGGCCATGGGGGGCGTCCACGGCGGGCACCGGCGGTTTCGGGATGTCGAGCATGAGAAAGAGGAAGGCACCCGCGATATTGAGGGCGATGACCGCGAGATAGGTGCCTAAGAACGGGATCACCATGGCCTGCGAGGTAGCCTTGACCAGTTGCGGGCCGATCACGGCGCTGAGCAGGCCGCCCGCCATGACGTAGGAGATGGCCTTGGCGCGGAACGCGTCGCTGGCGGTGTCAGCGGCGGCAAAGCGGTAAAAGCCCTGGGCCGACATATAAGTGCCGGTGATGAGGCTGCCCAGGAGGAAAATCGGGAAGGAGGCGGTATAGAGCCCGTAGGCGCCGATGGCGCCGCCAATCGCGCCCGCGCCTGCGCCGATCATGAAGCCCACACGCCGCCCGTAGCGCTGCATCAGGTGCGAAATCGGCGTCGCCGAGAGCATCGACCCCAGCACGATGAGCGATATGGGCAGGGTGGCAAAGCAGATGTTCGAGGCAAGCGATTGCCCGGCAAGCCCGCCGACGACGAAGATCATCGGCATTTGCGCGCCCAAGATGGCTTGGGCTGCGACGAGAACGGCCACGTTGCGTTTGGCGCGGCTATCGTCAGGATGGAGGGCTGTGTCAGTCATGGCGCAAGTGCTAGACCCGTCGCCTGCGCGCTGCAAGCGCAATTCAGGCTCGGGGCCTGCAAGCGCAATTCAGGCGCGGTCGATGAGATGTGCGAAGGAGCCGCTCACCCGGCCCAAATGGAGGCCCATGGGGGGGAGGGCTGTGCCTTCGGCGTCTGTCGCGGCAAAGAGCGGCGGGCCATCGGCGCGCAGGGTGGTGGCATAGTGGAATTCATGCGCGGCCCATGCGCCGGGGAATGGGCCGGTCTGTGCCTCAAGGTGGCGGTAGCCGAGATGGAGCTGGCGGGTGGCAAAGCTGGTCTCGAGCGGGAGCAACCCGGCCATCACATGCCGGGTGCCATCCGCGCCTGTCAGCCCCTCGCCCAGTACCATGTAGCCGCCGCATTCCCCATATATATCCGTAGTTTGCGCCGCATTTCTCAGGCTTTGCATGAAGATGGTGTTGGCGGCGATCTGGCCTGCGTGCAGTTCCGGGTAGCCGCCGGGGAGAAAGACGAAATCGGCCTCTGGCACCGGATCATCGGCGAGTGGCGAGAAGGGTCGCATTTCTGCACCCGCCGCGCGCCAATCGGCCAGCATATGTGGGTAGGCAAAGCCGAAGGCGCGGTCTTGGGCCACGGCGATGACCTGTGCCGGGGGGGTGAGGCGCGGGGCGGCTTTGGCCTCGGGCAAGGGGGCTGCGAGCGCGCGCAGCGTTTCGCGGTCAAGCGTCATGGTGAGGGCGTCGGCGGCGGTGTCGAGGAAGTGATCGAGATCGGGGCGCTCGATGGCTTGCACCAGTCCCAGATGGCGCGAGGGTTGCGCCAGCGCCGGATTGCGGCGGAGGGCGGCAAGAACGGGCAGGCCGAGGGGGGCAAGGGCGCGGCGCAGCATTGCTTCGTGACGGTCTGAGCCCACATTGTTGAGCATCACGCCCGCGACGCGCACATTTGGATCAAAGCCTGCGAAACCTGCAACCAAGGGGGCGATGGAGCCTGCCATGCGGCCTGCGTCCACCACCAGCACCACCGGCAGGGCGAGATGCCGCGCCAGATCGGCCACAGCACCGCGCCCGTCGGGGGGGGCACCGTCAAAGAGACCCATGGCACCCTCGATGATCAGGAGGCCGTCGCCTGCCGCAAGGCTGCGCAGGCGCTCGGGCGTCATGGCCCAAGCGTCGAGATTGGGGCAAGGTGCGCCGCAGGCGGCCTCGTGAAAGCGGGGGTCGATGTAATCGGGGCCGGATTTGGCGCCGCGCACGGTCAGTCCCTGGCGGGACAAGAGGCGCAGCAGGGCGAGGGTGAGCGTGGTCTTGCCAGCCCCTGAGGCGGGCGCGGCGAGGATCAGCCCTCGCATGCGGTCTCGGCGGGCAATCCGCGCCCGAGCGGGTCGAGGTTGCGGGGGGCGGCACCGGCCAGCATGCCCTGCCAGTCGAGCACTTGGCGCATCAGCACCGAACGCCCGATGCAGAGGATCGCGGGCGGCTCAAAGCCGCTCGCCTCGATATCGGCGGCAAGCCGTCCAAGGGTGGTTTCCAGCACGCGTTGATCGGGGGTGGTGGCGGAACAGACCACGGCGCACGGCTCATCCAGAGGGCGACCCGCGTCGAGAAGCGCCGCGCTGATCTGGCTCGCGTGTTTCATGCCCATATAGATCACGATCACTTGGCTGCCCTGTGCAATCGCCTGCCAATTGAGCGAGGAGGGGGTGAGGCCGGATTGGTCATGGCCTGTCACGAAGGTCACGGATTGATTGACGTCGCGATGGGTGACGGGGATGCCCGCATAGGCCAGCCCGCCGATGCCCGCGCTGATGCCGGGGATGATGCGGATGGGTATGCCGTGCTGCACCAGCGTTTGTGCCTCTTCGCCGCCGCGGCCAAACACAAAGGGATCGCCCCCCTTGAGGCGCAGAACGCGCAGGCCTTCGCGGGCGAGGTCGACCAGTTGCAGGGAAATGTCGCGTTGTTTGGCCGAGGGTTTGCCGCCGCGTTTGCCCGCGTAGATGTGGCGTGCCTGCGGGGCCCAGTCGAGGATGCAGTCCTGCACCAGCGCGTCGTAAATCACCACATCGGCCTGCCCAAGGGCATAGAGGGCGTGCAGGGTCAAAAGGCCGGGATCGCCGGGGCCAGCCCCACAGAGCCAGACCCAGCCGGGTTCAAGCCGGGGCCAGTCATTGCCCGGCAGGGGCGTGGAGAAGGGGGGGGGCGAGTCGGTCATGTCTTTGTATGCCGCGAGTTTTATCCGGAGGAAAGGCGGCAAACGACCATGCGTGTAGGTCGGAGCGACATGGGGGTGTGGCCGGGCCGTGGGAACGGCCCGGCGCGGGGTGTTACATCTTGCAGTCAACCGCGTAGGCGTCGGCGTGATCTTCCAGCGCCACACCGATGATCTTGTTGGTGTAGATGTCACCTTCCTTGATCACCTCGCGGACATAGATGTCCTGAATCGGGTGATGGTTGTTGCCAAAGGCAAAATCGCCGCGCGTGCTGGCGAAATCGGCGGCCTTGAGTGCAGCGCGGAAGGCATCAGCGTCGGAGGGCTGCGCCTGATCCAGCGCCGAGATCAGGAGGTTGGCGGTGTCAAAGCCCTGGCTCGCGTAGAGCGAGGGCAGGCGGCCATATTTTTCCTGAAAGCTGGCGACGAAGGCGACGTTGGTTTCGTTGTCGATATCCTTGGACCATTGCGAGGTGTTGACCACGCCAAGGGCCGCGTCGCCCACCGCCTGAAGGATGCCTTGGTCAAAGCTGAAGGCGGGGCCAACCACGGGCAAGCCGACGCCGCTGTCGGCATATTGCTTGAGGAAGGAAATCCCCATGCCGCCGGGCAGGAAGAAAAACACAGAGTCAGCCCCGGAGGCGCGGATCTGGGCGATTTCGGCGGCGTAATCGGTCTGGCCCAGTTGGGTGTAGATTTCGCCTGCCAACTCGCCTTTGTAGAACCGCTTGTAGCCGGTGAGCGCGTCCTGACCTGCGGGATAATTCGGCGCAAGGATGAAGCTGTTTTTATAGCCTGCGTCATTGGCATAGGCACCTGCGGCCTCGTGCAGGTTGTCGTTCTGCCAGGCGACGTTGAAATAGTTGGGCAGGCAGCCCTGACCCGCCAGCGCCGAGGGGCCAGCATTGGGCGAGAGGTAGAATTTGCCTTGGGCGACCGCGCCGGGCACCACCGCCATGGCAAGGTTGGACCAGATGATGCCGGTCATCACGTCGACCTTGTCGGACTGGATCATCTTGTCCGAGAGTTGCACGGCGATGTCGGGTTTTTGCTGATCGTCCTCGATGATCACCTCGATGTCGCTGCGCCCGGATTGTTCCAGCGCCAGCATGAAGCCGTCGCGCACGTCGATGCCGAGGCCCGCGCCACCGCCCGAAAGGGTGGTGATCATGCCGACCTTGATGTCAGCCTGCGCGGTGACAGCGGCGAGGCTGAGCGCGCCGGCGATGGCCAGTGTCTTGAATGTCATATGTCATCTCTCCCTGATGTCGGGCGGTTTGTCCCGTCCCGGTTTGCCCTTGGTCCCCCAGAGGGCGGTGCTCAATCCTTTCCACAGCTTTGGCAAAAGGTCCAGATGGCTGCATATCGGGTCAGGTGTCGGTGTGGCGCGCCATGAAGCGGTCGGTTTCGGCGGGGGTCGGGGGATGGCCCGAGAAATTCTCGACATAGGCGGGCATGCGCGCGATGCGGATATCACGGGGTTCGGCCACCATCATCGAGATATAGCCGATCTGGGTGTAATAGACGGTATGGGCGCGGGTGTCGGCGTGATCGCTGGCGTAACCGAATCGCTCGAACATGGCGCGGATGGCAGTGATGCGGGTCTCGTCGGTGCGTTGCAGCTTGGCCTTGATCGTGGGATCGCCGAGCGCCCAGTTGCGGATCGCGAAATCGAGGCGGGAATCGAACAGATCGCGGGTGAGCCAGCAATCGAAGAGGTTGTAGAGCGCCTCGTTTATCGTCTCGGCGTAGGCCTCGGTGCGGGCGACGAGATTGCCGGTATTCTGCGCCTCCCAGCGGTCGAGAAGGGCGGCAAGCAGCGCCTCGCGGTCTTTGAAATGCCAGTAGAAACTGGTGCGCGACAGGCCGAGCATCTGCGCCAGTGGCATGACCTTGACCGCCTCCACCCCGGCGGTGACGAGCACCTCATAGGCGGCATTGAGCCACAGATCCTCGGAGCCGCGGGCGGCGGGATCGGGGGCGGGTTTGGCGCGGCGGGTGGTTTGGGGGCTGGTCATGGCCTGAGCCTAGACGGTTTTGGCGCGGCTGGCAAATAACTTGACAGGTTAGTTTGTTTTCTCGACAGTGGTGTCGATTAAGTCTTCACGCCACCGCCGGGTCGTTCCCGGCCAGCCAGGATCAGGCCGATGCCGCACGCGATACCTTCTGAAATATCTCTTGATATGCCTGTTCCGGTTGCGCGCCGGGCGCGCGGCGGGCGGGCCGCCATGCAGGTTCGGCGCGGCACCGGCGCGGGGGCTGGGGTGAACCCGCTACATGTGCCCTATATCACGCGCGGTATTCCCACGCATGACATCGCGTCGGAGGCATCGCTTGATGCGATTATTGCGACCGCGGATCGGATATTGGCCGAAATCGGCATCGAGTTTCGCGAAGACCCCGAGACGGTGCGGCTCTTTCAGCAGGCGGGTGGCAAGGCGCGGGAGGTGGGGCCGGAGGCGTGGAATGTCACGTTCGAGCCGGGGCTGATCCGGGGCCTCTTGGCCACCGCGCCAGCGGAATTCACGCAACATGCGCGCAATCCGGCGAAGTCTGTGCGGATTGGCGGCAAGTCGATGGTGTTTGCGCCGGCCTATGGCTCGCCCTTCGTGATGGATCTGGACAAGGGGCGGCGCTATGGCACGATCGAGGATTTCCAGAACCTGATCAAGCTGGCGCAATCCTCGCCCTGGCTGCATCATTCGGGCGGCACGATCTGTGAGCCGACGGATATTCCGGTGAACAAGCGGCATCTCGATATGGTCTACGCGCATATGCGCTATTCGGATCGCGCCTTTCTGGGGTCGATCACCGCGCCGGAGCGGGCGGAGGACAGTATCGAGATGTGCCGGATGCTGTTCGGGGCGGAGTATGTCGACAGCCATTGCGTGATCATGGGCAATTTCAACTCGACCTCGCCCTTGGTCTGGGACGGGGTGAGCACGCGGGGCATTCGCGCCTATGCCGCCGCTGGGCAAGGGTCGATCCATTTGCCGTTTCTCTTGGGCGGGGCGGTGTCGCCGCTGACCATGCCGGGGGCGATTGCGCAATGTCTGGCCGAGAGCATGGTGGGCTGTGCGCTGACGCAACTGGTGCGGCCGGGAGCACCGGCCATTCTGGGCAGTTTTCTGTCGTCGATGTCGCTGCGCACCGGATCGCCCACATTCGGGACGCCCGAGCCTGCGTTGGGATCGCTGGTGATGGGGCAGATTGCGCGGCGGCTCAATATGCCGCTGCGTTGCGCGGGTAACTTCAGCACCTCCAAGCTACCGGATGGGCAGGCGATGACGCAGGCCATGATGTCGATGATGTCGGCGGTGAATGGCGGGGCGAATTTCATCCTGCATTCGGCGGGGTTCCTCGATGGGCTGCTGTCGATGTCCTATGAAAAGCTGATGCTGGATATGGATATGTGCGGCGCGCTGCATGTCTGGCTCAAGGGGTTGGAGGTCAATGAGGACACGCTGGCGTTTGAGGCGCTGGCCGAGAAGGGGCCGGGGGAGCATATGTTTGGCTGTGCCCATACGCTGCGGCATTACGAGACCGCCTATTGGGACAGCGGGCTGGACGACAACACCACCTATGAGACATGGTCGGAGGCAGGCGGTGTCGATGCGATGACCCGTGCCAATGGCGCGTGGAAAGAGGTCTTGGCGAAGTATGAGGCGCCGCACATGGAGGCCGGGGTCGACGGGGCGCTGTGCGATTTCATCGCGCGGCGCAAGTCAGAGATGGCCGACGCCTGGTATTGAAACGAGAGTGAAGAAAGGCAACGCCCATGTCGCGTGACCCGCTGCTGCAACCCTATCAACTGAAACATCTGACCCTGAAAAACCGGATCATGACCACGAGCCACGAGCCGGCCTATCCTGAGGATGGCATGCCCAAGGCGCGCTATGCCGCCTATCACGCCGAGCGCGCCCGCGCGGGCGTGGCGCTGGCGATGACCGCAGGGTCGGCGGCGGTGTCCAAGGATAGCCCGCCGGTGTTCAATAACGTGCTGGCCTACAAGGACGAGGTGGTGCCCTATATCCGGCAGTTGACCGATGCCTGTCACGAGCATGGCTGTGCGGTGATGATTCAGCTCACGCATCTGGGGCGGCGCACGGGCTGGGCCAAGGGCGATTGGCTGCCCTCTGTGTCCTCGACCAAGCATCGCGAGCCAGCGCATCGCGCCTTTCCCAAGCTGGCGGAGGATTGGGATATTGCGCGCATCATCTCTGATTTCGCCGATGCCACCGAGCGGATGAAAGAAGGCGGCATGGATGGCATTGAGCTGCAGGTTTACGGCCACCTCCTTGATCAGTTCTGGTCGCCGCTGACCAATGATCTTGACGGGCCGTATGGCGGGCAGACCCTCGAGAGCCGGATGAAGCTGCTGCTGGACGTGCTGGCGGCCATTCGCAAACGGGTAGGGACCGAGTTCATCGTTGGACTGCGCTATACGGCTGATGAGGCAGAGGCAGGGGGGATCACGCCCGAGGAAGGCATCGAGATTTCCAAGCGGCTGGCGGCGACCGGCATGGTCGATTTCCTCAACGTGATCCGGGGGCGTATCCATACCGATCCGGCGATGACCGATGTGATCCCGGTGCAGGGGATGAAAAACGCGCCGCATCTGGATTTCGCGGGCGCGGTCAAGGCGGCAACAGGCATGCCCACGTTCCATGCCGCCAAGATCCCCGATGTGGCGACGGCGCGGCATGCGATACAGGCGGGGCTCTTGGACATGGTCGGGATGACGCGGGCGCATATGGCGGACCCGCATATTGTGCGCAAGATCATCGAGGGGCGCGAGGCGGATATCCGGCCCTGTGTGGGGGCGACGTTCTGTCTGGACCGGATTTATGCCGCCGGTGAGGCGCTCTGTATCCACAACGCCGCGACGGGCCGCGAATTGACGATGCCGCATGACATTGCAAAGGCTGCGACGCGCAAGAAGGTGGTCATTGTCGGCGCGGGGCCTGCGGGGCTGGAGGCCGCGCGGGTGGCGGCAGAGCGCGGCCATGATGTGACGGTGTTCGAGGCGCAGCCCGATCCGGGCGGGCAGATCCGGCTGACGGCGCTCAATCCGCGGCGGCGTGAGATGATCAGCATCATCGACTGGCGGATGGCACAATGCGCCGCGCGCGACGTGGTGTTTCATTTCAACACCTTTGCCGAAGTGGGGGATGTGACCGCGCTCAATCCCGATGTGGTGATCGTGGCCACGGGTGGCCTGCCAAATCGCGAGCTCTTTGAGAGCGGCAAGGAGCAGGAGCTGGTTGTTACCGCTTGGGATATTATTTCGGGCGATGTGAAGCCGGGGCAGAATGTCTTGATCTATGATGAAAGCGGCGATCATCCGGGGTTGATGGCGGCGGAGGTTGCGGCGAAGGCCGGGGCGAGTGTCGAGGTGATGACGCCGGACCGGGTGTTTGCCCCCGATATCATGGCGATGAATCTGGTGCCTTATATGCGAGCGTTGCAGGATAAGGATGTGACCTTCACCGTGACGCGGCGGCTCTTGGATGTGACGCGGGATGGCAATCGTCTGAAGGCCAGGATCGGCACGGATTACAGCGGGTTCACGAGCGAGAAGACCTATGATCAGGTGGTGGTGAACTATGGCACGCTGCCGCTTGATGATCTTTACTTCGATTTGAAACCGCTCTCGCGCAATCTCGGCGAGGTGGACCATGACGCGCTGATTGCCGGGCATCCGCAGACGGTTGAGAGCAATCCCGGTGGGGCGTTTCAGCTTTTCCGGATTGGTGATGCGGTGTCGGCGCGCAATACCCATGCGGCGATTTATGATGCGCTGCGGCTGATGAAGGACATCTGAGATGCGTGTCGGATTTCTGGGCACGGGCAGCATTGCAGAGGCAGTGGTGCGGGGCCTGGCACCGAGTGGGCATCAGATCACGGTATCGGAGCGCAATGCCCTGCGGGCGGCGCGGCTGGCGGGCGATTTTGCCAATGTGAGCGTCGCGGGTAATCAGGGTGTGGTGGAGGCGAGCGAGGTCGTGTTTCTCGGGCTGATGGCGGAGCAGGCGGCGGAGGTGTTGGGCGGGCTGCGGTTCCGGGACGATCAGCGGGTGGTGTCCTTTATGGCGGGGATGCCGTTGGAGGACGTCGCGGCGCTGGTGGCACCGGCGCGGGCGGAGGCGGTGATGCTGCCCTATCCGGGGATTGCTGAGGGCGGCTCGCCTATTCTGGCGCTGGGCGATGTCGGGGTGATCGAGGCGCTGTTTGCGCCTGCCAACACGGTTTACCGCTTGCGCGATGCGGCGGAACTGGAGGCCTATCTCTGTGCGCAGGCGGTATTGTCGCCGGCGGTGCAGATGGTCGGCGTCGCGGCGGAGTGGCTGGGCGGGGGCGAAGCGTTTCTGCGGCATCTGGTGGGAAGCAGCCTGATGAGCGGCGAGTGTCAGCCGATGCTGGACGCGCTCAACACCGAAGGCGGTTATAATCAGCGGCTCAGGCAGCATATGGAGGTGGCGGGGATGCGCGAGGCCCTGTGCGAGGGTCTGGACCGTTTGGCGGGGAAGGGATGAGCGCGTTCTCGCATGTGTTTCGCCCTGTCGTGATGGCGGGGCATAGCCTGCGCAACCGTGTGGTGTTTGGCGCGCATACGACCAACATGGCCGAGGACGGTCTGCCGGGGGCACGTCATATCGCCTATTACGAAGAGCGGGCCATAGGCGGGGCGGCGATGATCGTGGTCGAGCCGATGCCGGTGCATCGCACGGCGGTGCTGACGCGGGGCAATTTCCGGCATTCCTCGGATGCGGTGATCCCGGCCTTTGCCAAGCTGACGCAGGCCGTCAAGCGGCATGGGGCGGTGGTGGTGCAACAGCTTTACCATGTCGGCGCGCATGGCGATCAGGACAATAGCTGGCACGCGGCATGGTCGCCCTCGGGGGGGCCAAGTTGGCATGACAGTGATGGCAGCCACGAGATGAGCGTGGCGGAGATCGAGGAGGTCATCGAGAGCTTTGTCGCCGCTGCGGTGCGGTGTCAAAAGGCGGGATTTGACGGGGTCGAGGTCTGGGCCGCCTATCACTGTCTGCTGGATCAGTTCTGGACGCCGATGTCGAACACGCGCGAGGATGAGTGGGGCGGGAGCCTTGAGAACCGCACGCGGTTTTCGCGCGAGATTCTGCGGCGGGTGCGCGCGGCCTGTGGGCCGGGGTTCATTGTCGGGCTGTCGGTGAGTGACGGATCGACCGTTGAGGCCACGCTGGGGCATGAGGCGATGGCCGAGATCGTGGGGTTGCATGATTCCGAGCGCCTGATGGACTATGTCACCTGCGGGTCGGGCAGCTATCTGGATTATCATCCGCTGATGCCGACGTTTCTGTACCCTGAAAAGCTGGGGGTTGATCTGGCGGCGCGCCTCAAGCGCGTGGTGCGCCATGCGCTGGTGACAGCCGAGAGCCATATTCGCACGCCCGAGAATGCCAATACGGTGCTGGGCGCAGGCGAGGCGGATATGGTCTCGATCGTGCGGGGGCAGATCGCCGATCCGCATCTGGTGGCCAAGGCCAAGGCGGGCAGGCCTGAGGACGTGCGCGGCTGCATTTCGTGCAATCAGCAATGCTGGGGGCGGCGGAGTCGGGATTACTGGATTTCCTGCCTGATCAACCCGTCGGTGGGCTGGGAGCACGACTGGGGCGGGGATCGGTTCAGCCCGGCGGCGCGGGTGCAAGGTGTGCTGGTTGTGGGCGCTGGGCCTGCTGGGCTGGAGGCGGCGCGGGTGGCGGCCGAGCGCGGGCACCGAGTGCAGTTGCACGAGGCGGGGCCCGAGATGGGCGGGCAATTCCGGCTGGCGGGATTGCAGCCGAGGCGGGCGCAGATTTTGGACCTGCTGGGCTGGTACGCGCGGCAATTGGCGCGGCTGGGGGTTGAGGTGCGGTTCAACAGCTATCTGGACGCGGGCGAGATTGCCGCGATAGGGGCGGATCATGTGATCCTCGCCACCGGGTCTTTGCCTGCGGGGACCGGGTTTCAGAAGGCGATCCCGCATCTGTCGGCGCTGCCGGGGCTCGATGGCAATGTCTGGCCGGTCGAGGATGTGATGGGGCGCGCGGCGCGGCTGGGGCCTCGGGTGATCGTGCTCGATGAAGGTGGCAATTGGCGTGGCGGCGGCACCGCTTGGCATCTGGCGGAAGCGGGGCATCAGGTGGTGATCGTGACGCCGCAGGCTATGGTGGGGCGCGAGTTGGAACGCTCTGCCGCCGATGTGCCATTGCGGCGACGGCTGGCGGCGCTGGGTGTGCGGTTTGTGACGGAGAGCGCGATCACCAGCTGGCAGAACGGCGGGGCTGAGGTGGTGGACCTGCTGACCGGCGCGCGGTCGCATGTGGCCGCGGATAGTCTGGTGCTGGCGACGACCAATCGGGCGGATGTGAGTTTGCGCGATGAGTTGGCAGCGCAGGGCGTTGTTGCGCGTCTGATTGGCGATGCGCATGCCCCGCGACTGGCGGCGCAAGCGTTTCACGACGGGCGCAAGATGGCGCTGGTGCTCTGAGGTCAAGAGCCTTGTAAGGCAGCCTCTGGCGACATACGATCCGGACCTAGGGGAGGAAGAGCGCGGCGGGGAGGCCGCTCTCTTGCGGTTTGCTCAAGCCGTTGGATCGACATGGAATTTCTGGAGTATTCGCATAACCTCTGGCTGGTGGTGGCGTCGCTGAGTGTTTCGCTCGTGGCGGCCTTTACCGGGTTTTCGCTGACCCGTGGCATTGCCGTGCAGCCGGTGGCCTTGCGTAAACTTTCTGTGACCCTGGCGGCGATTGCGCTGGGTGGAGGCATCTGGTCGATGCATTTCGTGGCGATGCTGGGGCTGCAACTGCCGATTCCGATTTATTACGATGCAATGATCACGCTTGGGTCGGCTCTTATTGCGATCCTGATGGCGGGCGCGGCGCTGCTACTGCTGCATTTCTATCCGCGCACGCGGGCGAGCCTGACGGCGGCGGGCTGTGTCATTGGCCTTGGCATCGTCGCGATGCATTATCTGGGCATGTCGGGGCTGCAACTCTGCCGGGCGGTCTATACGCTGCCGGGGGTGGTGTTTGCAGTGCTGGCGGCCTGCGGGTTGAGCGTGGCGGCGATCTGGGTGGCCTATGGCCAGCGGCGGCCGCGCAATATCCTGCTGGGCACGCTGGCCTTTGGTACGGCGGTGTTTCTAGTGCATTTCGCGGCGATATTCGGGACGCGGTTTGTGGCGGTGCCGACGGTGCAAGAGATCGGGCCGGTGATGGGCAATGAGGTACTGGCGTTGGGGGTGTTGATCAGCTCGTTTGTGCTCTGTGGCGCGTTTCTGCTGACGGGGGTCACCTTTCTGGCGCAGGGGGGCAAGGCAGAGGGTGTGGTGGCCAAGCCGTCTGAGGCGGTTCCGGTGCTCCGGCGCATTCCCTATGAGCAGAACGGGCAGACGCATTTCATCGACGCGCGCGATGTGGCGTTTTTGCGGGCCGAGGGGCATTACACGCTGCTCTATGCCGGGACCAACAAGCATTTCTGCACTTGGTCGATCACCGAAGCCGAGCGGCGGCTGAGCCCCGGTCCGTTCCTCAAGGTGCATCGCAGCTATCTGGTGAACCCGGCGCATGTGGCGCATTTCGAGCGGCGCAAGGACAATGGCTTGTGTCATTTCCGGCTTGGCGGGCAGGATGTCACCACGCCTGTCAGCCGGTCGCGTCTGGCGGAATTGCGTGAGGCGTTGGGGGTCTGAGGGCCCGCGCACGGTCTGATTTACTTTCCTTAAACCTTTGACGGTCTGATGCCTCTCAAGCGGGCAAGAGGCCTGGCATGAGCGGGATCAAGGAGAGCAGCGCGATGATACTGGATTTCTTTCGGCAAGGTGGCACTGCGCCGGACGCGGTGCCCGAGCAGAAGGCAAGTGCCACGGGCCGCGTGATGGCGTGGCATGGGGCGGGGCGCGTGGCCTGGAGCCCGCGCGATACTGTCAGCCTGACGCGCACCGGCTTTGCTGGCAATCCGGTGGGGTTTCGCTGTGTCAAGATGATCGCCGAGGCGGCGGCGGCGCTGCCGCTCATCTTGCAGGGTTGCGAGCAGCGATTTGCGGTGCATCCGGTGCTGAGCCTGATCAAATGCCCCAACCCGGCGCAGGGGCGGGCGGAGCTTTTCGAGGCGCTTTACGGCCAGCTCTTGTTGACGGGAAATGCCTATGTCGAGGCGGTGGGCGCGGGCGGCGTGCCGGTGGAATTGCATGTGCTGCGCTCGGATCGGATGAGCGTGGTGCCGGGGTCGGATGGCTGGCCGGTGGCCTATGAATATGCCGTGGCGGGGCGCAAGCATCGGTTCGATGTGCGCGAGGGCGTACCCTGTATTTGCCACATCAAGAGCTTTCATCCGCAGGATGATCATTATGGGCTGTCACCCCTGCAAGCGGCGGCGCAGGCGGTGGATGTGCATAATTCCGCGAGCCGCTGGTCGAAGGCACTCTTGGACAATGCCGCGCGGCCTTCGGGGGCGATTGTCTATAAGGGGGCTGATGGGCAGGGGGCGATGTCGGGCGATCAATATGACCGGCTGGTGAGTGAGATGGAGGCGCATCATCAGGGCGCGCGCAATGCTGGGCGTCCGATGCTGCTGGAAGGCGGGCTTGATTGGAAGCCGATGGGGTTCAGCCCCTCGGATATGGAATTCCAGAAGACCAAGGAGAGTGCGGCGCGCGAGATTGCGCTGGCCTTTGGCGTGCCGCCGATGCTGCTGGGTATTCCGGGCGATGCGACCTTTGCCAATTACCAGGAAGCGAACCGGGCGTTTTACCGGCTGACGGTTTTGCCGCTGGCCATGCGTGTGGCGGCGACGATCTCGGCTTGGCTGGGGCGGATGAGTGGCGAGGCGCTGGATCTTGCCCCCGATCTGGATCAGGTGCCGGCGCTGGCGGCGGAGCGCGATGCGCAATGGGCGCGGGTGGGTGCGGCGGAGTTTCTGAGTGACGCGGAAAAGCGCAGCCTGTTGGGCCTGCCTGCCGTGGCGGCGGAGGAGGCGGATGGTTGAGCGGGGCGCGCCGCCGCCGCGCTATGGGTTCGAGGCGTTCGACTGCGCGCCGGGGCTGCGGCTGGAGGCGCATGAGCGGGTCTCGGAGTTGCAGACCCGCGCGATGACCGAGCGGTTGGAGCGGATGGAGGCGGCGCTGGAGCGGTTGGAGCGCCGGTTATGGCTGGCGGTTTACGGCGTGGTGGCGGCGATTCTGGCGCAGGCGTTTCAGCCGCTGTTGGCGGCATTGCCGGGGTGAGGCAGAGCGAAAGGATGAGGCGGATGGAGATGGAGACAGGGCTGGAGCGCAAGTTCGCGCGGCTGGATGGCGCGGTGCTGAGCGTGAGCGAGGCGGGGCAGATCGAGGGCTATGCCAGCCTGTTTGGCGCGCCCGATCAGGGCGGCGATATTGTCGAGCGGGGCGCATATGCGGCCTCTCTCGGGCGGCTGGCCAAGGAGGGGCGGCGGGTCAAGATGCTGTGGCAGCATGATCCGGCGCAGCCGATCGGGATCTGGGACGAGGTGCGCGAGGATGCGCGCGGTCTCTGGGTCAAGGGGCGGCTGCTAGAGAGTGTGGAAAAGGCGCGCGAGGCGGCGGCGCTGATTGCCGCCGGGGCGATTGACGGGCTGAGTATCGGCTATCGGACGCTGCGCGCGGCGAAGAATGACAAGGGCCAGCGGCTCTTGCGGGAACTGGAGCTGTGGGAGGTGTCGCTGGTGACATTTCCGATGCTGCCCAGTGCGCGGGTGATGGCCAAGGGCGATGCCCCGGAGGCCCAAACCCTGCGCGAGATGGCGGCGGCGTTTGACGCGGCCCGCCGGGAGATGGCGCAGGTGTAGCGCCCGAGCGACGACCCAATCTGAAGGATGGAATGATGACAACCCAAGCAAAGGCTCGGGCCGGGGAAGATCTGTCTCCGGTGGCCGAGGTGAAATCCGCAGTGGCGGGTTTTCTGAGCGAATTCAGCGGCTTTCGAGCCGAAATTCACAATCGACTGCAACAGCAAGAAGAGAAAATGACCATGTTTGAACGCAAATCCATCGCCCTTGCGCGTCCACATCTTGCCGCGACCTCTGACGGGTCTGCGCCGCATCGCAAGGCGTTTGACGCCTATCTGCGCGGCGGCGACGATGACGGGCTGCGGGGTCTGGAGCTGGAAGGTAAGGCGCTCAATACCGCGATTGCGGGCGAGGGTGGCTATCTGGTCGATCCGCAGACTGCCGAAACGATCCGTTCGGTGCTGAGCACGACCGCGTCGATCCGGGCGGTGGCCAATGTCGTAGCGGTCGAGGCCACCAGCTTTGACGTGCTGGTGGATCACACCGATGTGGGCCATGGCTGGGCCACGGAAAGCGGCACGGTGCCCGAGAGCGATACGCCGGTGATCGACCGCATCAGCATCGCGCTGCATGAGTTGAGCGCGTTGCCGAAAGCCAGCCAGCGGCTGCTGGATGACAGCGCCTTTGACGTCGAGGGCTGGCTGGCGGGGCGTATCGCTGACAAGTTTGCGCGCGCCGAAGCGGCGGCATTCGTGGCGGGCGACGGTGTGGACAAGCCGCGCGGATTTCTGACGCATCCGAGTGTAGACAATGACGTCTGGGTCTGGGGCAATTTGGGCTATGTGCCGACCGGCGTTGCGGGCGCGATAGCCGGGCCTGAGCCGATTGTTGATCTGGTCTATGCCTTGGGCGCGCAATACCGCGCCAATGGCACCTTCGTGATGAATTCCAAGACCGCAGGCACCATTCGCAAGATGAAGGATGCCGATGGGCGGTTCCTGTGGTCGGATGGTCTGGCGACGGGAGAGCCTGCGCGGCTGATGGGCTATCCGGTGCTGATCGCCGAGGATATGCCCGATATTGCCACCGGGGCCAATGCCATTGCCTTTGGTGATTTCCATGCCGGGTACACGGTGGCCGAGCGCCCGGATCTGCGGGTGTTGCGCGATCCCTACAGCGCCAAGCCGCATGTCCTCTTTTACGCGACCAAGCGGGTGGGCGGCGATGTGTCTGACTTCAAGGCCATCAAGCTCTTGAAATTCGCCGTCTCGTAAGGGGCTGCGAAGAGGGTTGGGGGTGTGGTGGCCCCCGTCCCGAGGCGCGTGCCGTTCGGGTGTGGCGTTGTCCAGCTTTCCCCTCCGTCCGTGCAACGCCGGATGGCGCGCGCCTGAACCACCGGAGGGGTCCGGGATATATGGAGTAGGTCCATGATGTTAATCGAAGAAACCGCGGCGCCCCCGGCCGCGCTGCCGCTGGCGGAATTCAAGGCGCATCTGCGGCTGGGCACGGGGTTTGCGGATGACGATATCCAGGACCCGGTTCTGGAGAGTTTTCTGCGTGCGGCGCTGGCCGGGATCGAGGGGCGCACCGGCAAGGTGTTGCTGGAGCGAGAGTTTTCATGGGCGCTACGCGTGTGGCGCGATGCGGCGGGACAAGCGCTTCCAGTGGCGCCGGTGCGTGCGGTGCTGAGCCTGAGCCTGCGCAACCGGGCTGATGAGGTCGAGGTGATTGATCCGGCGCTTTACCGTTTGGAGCAGGATGCGCACCGGCCGGTTCTGCGGCCCGTTGCGGCAGTTTTGCCCACGATTGAACGCGGCGGTGTGGCGGATATCCGGTTCCGCGCCGGTTATGGCGCGGCTTGGAGCGATTTGCCTGCCGATCTGGTGCAAGCGGTGCTGATGCTGGCGGCGCATTACTATGAATATCGGCATGAAACGGGTCTGAGTAGCGGCTGCATGCCCTTTGGCGTGGCGAGCCTGATCGAGCGCTATCGCACGGTGCGGTTGCTGGGCGGGGGCGCGCGGTGATGGCGCGCCCGAGGCTGAACCGACCCCTCGTTCTGGAAGGGGCGGTGCGTCTGCCTGATGGCGCGGGTGGGGTCACAGAGGTCTGGGAGGCGCGCGGCACGCTCTGGGCTGAGGTCAGCGCGCGCACGGGGCGCGAGGCCGAGGCCGAAGGCGTGGCTGTGGCGCGGGCGGGCTACCGGATCACGGTGCGGGCAGCGCCACAGGGGGCGGCATCGCGGCCCGAGGCCGGGCAGCGGCTGCGCGATGGGGCGCGGATTTTCGCGATCCTGTCGGTGACGGAAGCCGATGGCGCGGGCCGATACCTGAGCCTCTGGGCGCAAGAGGAGGTGGTGCCATGAGTTATGCGTTGGCGGCGGGATTGCAGGCGGCGGTGTATCAGCGGCTGGTGCAGGATGCGGCGCTGAGCGCGTTGGTGGGCGGTGCGATCCATGACGCGGTGCCGCCCGGACGGGTGCCGCCGCTCTATGTCACGCTCGGCCCCGAGGAGGTGCGTGCGCGTGGCGATGGCTCTGCGGGCGGGGCTTGGCATCGGTTCACCGTCACGGTGGTGAGCGAAAGCGCCGGATTTCAACAGGCCAAGGCGGTGGCGGGTGCGGTCAGTGATGCGCTGGTGAATGCTGAATTGTCGCTGACACGCGGTCGTGTGACCAGTCTCAATTTCCTGCGTGCGCGCGCCCGGCGCGAAACGGGCGGTCAGGCGCGGCGGATCGACCTGACCTTTCAGGCGCGCGTCGATGAGGACGCGTAACCTTTAATCTCTGGAGTGACGACAATGGCGGTACAGAACGGCAAGGACCTGCTGGTCAAGATTGACCTCAATGGCAGCGGCAATTTTCAGACGGTTGCGGGGCTGCGGGCCACGCGGGTCAGTTTCAACGCCGAGAGCGTGGACGTGACCAGCCTCGAGTCCGCCGGGGGCTGGCGCGAGTTGCTGGCTGGGGCGGGTGTCAAATCCGCCAGTATCAGCGGTTCGGGCATTTTTCGCGATGCGACAAGCGATGCGCGGGCGCGGCAGATCTTCTTTGACGGGGAAATGCCGGATTTTCAGGTGGTGATCCCGGATTTTGGCACCATCGAGGGGCCGTTCCAAGTGACGGCGATCGAATATGGCGGCACCCATGATGGCGAGGCGACCTATGATCTGGCACTCGCCTCGGCGGGGCAGTTGACCTTTTCGGTGCTGTGATCGTGATGGCCAACCCCTGGGCAGGCGAGGTCGCGCTGGTGATCGGTGGTGAGCGGCAGGTGATGCGGCTGACGCTGGGGGCTTTGGCCGAGTTGGAGGCGGGGTTGAAGAGCGGCTCGCTGGTTGATCTGGTGATGCGGTTCGAGGGCGGCGCGTTTTCCACCCGCGATGTGCTGGCGTTGATCGTGGCGGGGCTGCGCGGCGGGGGCTGGCGCGGAACGGCGGCGGATTTGCTGAGCGCCGAGATCGAGGGCGGGCCGCTGGCAGCGGCGCGCGCCGCGGCGGCGCTCTTGGCGCGGGCCTTTGCCTTGCCTGAGGTGGGCGGGTGAGCGAGCGGTTTGATTGGCCCGCGTTGATGCGCGCGGGGATGCAGGGACTTGGACTCAAACCGGCGGAGTTTTGGGCGCTGACCCCGATGGAATTGCGCCTGATGCTGGGTGAGCGGCAGGGCGTTCAGCCGTTGGCGCGCGACGGGCTTGAGGCGCTGTTGCGCGCCTTTCCCGACACAGAAGGAGAGATGAGAGATGGATGAGCTGGAGCGGGTGGATGAGCTTGAGGCGCAGATTGAAGCGCTGGATGACGCGATGGGGCAGGCGACGGGGATGGCGGCGGCCTTTGGCGCGGAACTGGCGCGGGTAAAGGGCGGCTTTGCCAGCGCGGGACAGGATGTGCAATCGCTGGAGCGGGGGCTGAGCCGGGGATTGCGCGGGGCCATACGCGGCGCGGTGGTTGATGGCGATAGCCTGTCCGACAGTTTGCGGCGGTTGGCCTTGAGCATGGTCAATACCGCCTTCAACGATGCGACACGTCCGGTGACAGATCAACTGGGTGGGCTGATTTCGCAGGGCATCGGCAGCCTGGTGGGCGGGCTTTTCCCCTTTGCCAAAGGCGCGTCGTTTTCGCAGGGCCGGGTGCAGCCCTTTGCCAGTGGTGGCGTCGTGACTGGTCCGGTCACGTTTCCGATGCGGGGCGGCACCGGGTTGATGGGCGAGGCGGGGCCGGAGGCGATCATGCCGCTGAGCCGTGGTCCCGATGGGCGTTTGGGCGTGCGCGCACAGGGCGGTGGGGGCGTCAGCGTGGTGATGAATATCCAGACGCCCGATGCCGAGGGGTTCCGCCGCTCTCAGGGGCAGATCGCGGCGCAGCTGGGTCGCGTGATCGGGCGCGGCGGGCGCAATCGTTGATAAGGAGCGGGACATGGGATTTCACGAGGTCAGATTTCCGGCGAGCCTGAGTTTCGGCTCGCTTGGCGGGCCGGAGCGGTTGACGGATATCGTCACGCTCGCCAATGGGTTTGAAGAGCGCAACACGCCTTGGGCGCAGGCGCGCAGGCGGTATGACGCGGGCGTGGCGCTTCGGTCGCTCGACGATATCGAGGCGCTGATCGCGTTTTTCGAGGCGCGGCGTGGGCAACTATTCGGGTTTCGCTGGAAGGACTGGACCGATTTCAAATCGGGCCGGGCCAAGGCCGCGCCAGATTACCGGGATCAGGAGATCGGGGTGGGGGATGACGCGACGGTCGCCTTTCAACTGCTGAAAACCTATCGGTCTGGCGATGAGGTTGCGCTGCGGCCCATCGTGAAGCCGGTCAAGGGCACGGTGCGCATGGGCCTTGATAATGTCGAGATGCAAGAGGGCGTACATTACGAGGTCGATAGTTTCACTGGCATCGTCACGTTTTCTGAGCCGCCCAATCGCGGCGTGCCGGTCACGGCGGGCTATGAATTTGACGTGCCGGTGCGGTTTGATACGGATCGCATTCAAACCAGCCTTGCCAGTTTTCAAGCAGGCGAGGTGCCGAATGTGCCAGTCGTGGAGATCCGGGTATGAGCGGGCTTTTGGAGCATCTCAAAACCGGTGTCACCACGACCTGCCGGTGTTGGGCGCTGACGCGGCGCGACGGGGTGGTGATGGGGTTTACCGATCACGACCGGCTGTTGACCTTTGAGGGCGTGGCGTTTCGCCCGGATACCGGGCTGAGTGCGCTGGCGGTGCAGCAGACAACGGGGCTGTCGGTGGACAATACCGAAGCCTTGGGTGCGCTGAACGATGCGGCCATTCGCGAGGCGGATATCGAGGCCGGGCGCTATGATGGGGCGGAGTTGCGGGCTTGGCTGGTGAATTGGCAGGACGTGGCAGCGCGCCGCCTGATCTTTCGCGGCACGATGGGCGAGTTGCGTCGCGCCGGCGGGGCGTTTGAGGCCGAGTTGCGCGGGCTGACCGATGCGCTCAACGTACCGTTGGGGCGGGTCTATCAAAAGGCGTGCAGCGCCATTCTGGGGGATCGCGATTGCAGCTTTGATCTGGATACGCCGGGGTATGTTGCGGAGCCTCCCGCCGAGAAGGTGGAGGAAAACCGCGTGTTTCGCTTTGCCGAGATGGGCGGGTTTGCCGAGGACTGGTTTCGGCATGGGGTGATCCGGGTTTTGAGCGGAGCGGCGGCGGGACTGATCGGATTGATCAAGCGCGACCGCAGTGAGGGCGCGGGGCGGGTGATCGAGCTGTGGCATCCCTTGGGGGCTGCGGTCACGCCGGGCGATGCGCTGCGGATCGAGGCAGGGTGCGACAAGCGCATGACGACCTGTCAGTTCAAGTTTGACAACCTGCTGAATTATCAGGGGTTTCCGGATATTCCCGGCGATGACTGGACGATCACGGATCCCACCAAGTCCCCGCGTCTGGATGGCGGGAGCCGCAGATGAGCGAGCAGGGGGCGCGGATTGTTGCGGCCGCGCGCGGCTGGATCGGCACGCCGTATCGGCATCAGGCGGCCTGTCGTGGAGCGGGCTGCGATTGTCTGGGTTTGGTGCGGGGGCTGTGGCGCGAGATCAAGGGTGCTGAGCCGGAACGCCCGCCCGCCTATTCGATGGATTGGTCTGAACCGGCGCGGCAAGAGGCGCTGTGGCAGGCCGCGGCGCGGCACTTTCTGGCTAAGGATTTGGCCCAAGAGGCGGTCGGCGATGTGATCCTCTTTCGCATGCGCGAAGGGTCGGTTGCCAAGCATCTGGGCGTGGTCGCGGAACTGGGCGCGCACGCAAGTTTCATTCACGCCTATTCGGGGCATGGCGTGGTCGAAACCGCGCTCAGCGCGCCCTGGCGGCGGCGCATCGTGGCGCGATTTGCATTTCCCGAGGAGGGCTGAGCCATGGCAACCATTCTGTTATCCGCCGCAGGGGCCGCGATTGGCGGGGCGGTGGGGGGCACAGCGCTTGGCCTCTCGTCGGTGGCGATCGGGCGCTTTGCCGGGGCGGTCATTGGCCGCTCGATTGATCAGCGGTTGCTGGGACAGGGATCGGAGGTGGTCGAGACGGGGCGCGTGAACCGTCTGCGCCTGACGGGCGCGGGCGAGGGCGATGCAATTCCGCAGGTTTACGGGCGTATGCGCGTGGGCGGGCAGGTGATCTGGGCCACCGAGTTTCGCGAGACTGTGACCGTGACGCAGGGTAACGGAGGCGGTAAGGGCACGCCGCGCGCCGCCACGCCTGACACGCGGGCGATCAGCTATTCGGTGAGCCTTGCGCTGGCGCTCTGCGAGGGCGAGATCACCCGCGTGGCGCGCGTCTGGGCGGACGGGACTGAGGTCGCCCCCGCAAGCCTCAACATGCAGGTCTACAAGGGCACGCGCGGTCAATTGCCCGATCCCCGGATCGAGGCGGTGGAGGGGGCAGGCACCGTGCCTGCCTATCGCGGCACCGCCTATGTGGTGATCGAGGATCTGGACATAAGCCAATTCGGCAATCGCGTGCCGCAGTTCAGTTTCGAGGTGTGTCGTCCGTCGCAGGTGGGCAGCCCGGGCGCTGATCTTGATCCGGTGCGGGCGGTGCGGGGTGTGGCGATGCTGCCCGGCACGGGCGAATATGCGCTGGCCACGACGCCGGTCACGATGAATTTTGGCCTGGGCGCAAACGGGATTGCCAATATCAACAGCCCCTCCGGGCGCGCCGATATGACCACGTCCTTGGAGGCGTTGGTTGAGGAACTGCCGGGCTGTCGGGCCACCTCGTTGATCGTGAGCTGGTTCGGGGACGATCTGCGCTGTGGGGTTTGCCAGATCAGGCCACGGGTGGAGCAAAAGCAATTCGAGGCGTCGAACATGCCGTGGCAGGTCGCGAGCCTGAGCCGTGCGCAGGCGGGCGAGGTGCCAAAGGATGCGCAGGGCCGCGAGGTCTATGGTGGCACGCCGACCGATCAGGCGGTGATCGAGGCCATTTTGGCGCTGCAACAAGCGGGGCAAGAGGTGCTCTATTACCCCTTCATCCTGATGGAGCAGATGCCGGGCAACGGCCTGCCCGATCCATGGAGCGAGGCCGAGGATCAGGCGGTTTTGCCGTGGCGTGGGCGTATCACGACCTCCAAGGCGCCGGGGCAGGCAGGCAGCCCCGATGGCATGCCAGAGGCCGAAGCGGAGGTGGTGGCATTTTTCGGCACGGCGCGGGCGGCGGATTTCACCGTGACACCGATTGCGGCGCAGGTGGAGGAAGACCCCGGCACTGGTGCGGTGGATATCCTGAGCTTTGGTGGCGCGGTGAAGCGCAGCCCGGTGACCTATCACGGGCCGGATGAGTGGTCCTATCGCCGCTTTATCCTGCATCAAGCGGCGCTCTGTGCCGCTGTGGGCGGGGTCGAAAGCTTTTGCATCGGGTCGGAAATGCGCAGCCTCACGCAGATCCGGGGGGCGGATCACAGCTTTCCGGCGGTGGCGCAGTTGATTGCCTTGGCGGCGGAGGTGCGGGCCTTGCTGGGGCCGGAGGTCAAGATCAGCTATGCTGCGGATTGGTCGGAATATTTTGGCTATCAGCCGGGCGACGGCGACCGGTTCTTTCACCTCGATCCTCTGTGGGCGGATGCCAATATCGACTTTGTCGGTATCGACAACTACATGCCGCTCAGCGATTGGCGCGAGGGGGATGAGCACCTTGACGCGCGCGACTGGCCGTCGATCTATGGTCTGGACTATCTGCAGGCCAACATCGAGGGGGGTGAGGGCTATGACTGGTTTTACCCCACGTCAGAGGCGCGCGCGGCGCAACGCCGGGTGCCGATCACCGATGACGCGTTCGGTGAGCCGTGGATCTGGCGGTTCAAGGATCTGCGGGGCTGGTGGGAAAACCGGCATTTCGAGCGGGTGGGAGGCCTGCGCGCGCCGGAGCCAACCGCATGGGTGCCGCAATCGAAGCCGATCCGGTTTACCGAATATGGCTGTGCGGCGGTGGACAAGGGCACCAATCAGCCCAACAAGTTCCTTGATCCTAAATCATCGGAGTCAAGCCTGCCGCGCCAGTCCACGGGGCAGCGCGATGAGCTGATCCAGTTGCAATATCTGCGGGCCATGGCGGGCTATTGGAGCGATCCTGTCCACAATCCTCTCTCGGAGGAGTTCGACGGACGGATGCTTGATATGGATCACGCCTATGTCTGGGCTTGGGATGCGCGGCCTTATCCCTATTTTCCCGGCAATCTCGACCTCTGGTCGGATGGTGCGAATTATGCGCGGGGGCATTGGATCAATGGCCGTGTGAGCGGGTGGCGGCTGGCGGATGTGATTGGCGAAGTGGCGGCGCGCGCCGGTGTGCGTGACCTTGAGACAAGCCGCGCCGAGGGGTTCTTGCGGGGCTATCTTGTGGATCAGGTCAGCGAGGCGCGCGCCACGTTGCAGCCTTTGATGCTGGCCTATGGTCTCGATGCGATCGAGCGGGATGGAGTGCTGCAATTTCGGGCTCGTAACGGACGGGTGGACCATAGGATTGATCTTGATCTGGTGGTGCGTGATCCGGAATTGGGCGGCATCATAGAGGAATTGCGTGGCAATGATCTGGAACTGGCGGGCCGGGTGCGGCTGCGGTTTCTGGAGGCGGATGCCGATTATGAGGCAATTTCCGAAGAGGCAATCTTGCCTGATGAGGCCACACATGCGGTGGCGGCCTCGGAGATGCCGCTGGCATTGACGCGGGCCGAGGGACGGCAGGTGGTGGAGCGGTGGCTCTCAGAGGCGCTGGTGTCGATTGATACGCTGCGCCTGACCCTGCCGCCTTCGCAATTGGCCGCCGGGGTGGGCGATGTGATTATGCTGCCCAAGGGCGCGGGCGGTGCGCGGTTTCGCATCGACCGGGTAGAGCAGATGGGCAATGCGCAGCGCGTCGATGCGGTGCGGATCGACCCCGAGAGCTATCGGCCCATTCTGATCGAGGACAATCCGGCGCGGCTGCGCCCGTTTGTGGCACCGGGGCCGGTGACGCCGCTTTTCCTCGATCTGCCGCTCTTGACCGGCGAGGAGGTGCCGCATGCGCCGCATATCGCAATGCTGGGCAATCCATGGCCCGGAACGGCGGCGGTCTATTCCTCCGCTGAGGATGCCAATTACCGGCTCAACGCATTGATTGCCGCGCGCAGCACGGTGGGGGTGACGCAAATACCGCTCTTGCCCGCGCCCATGGGGCGGATCGACCGGGGCGATGGGCTATTCGTGCGGATGCGGTTTGGGACGCTGGAGAGCGTGGGCGATGCGGCGCTGCTGAATGGCGGCAATCTCTGCGCCATTGGCGATGGCACGCCGGGGGGATGGGAAGTTTTGCAGTTCCGCGATGCCGAATTGGTGGCGCCCGAGACCTATATTCTGCGCCACCGGCTGCGGGGGCAGTTGGGCACGGAAAGGGCGGGCGATGGCGTCTGGCCTGCGGGGTCTTTTTTTGTTCGGCTCAACGGTGTGCCGCAGCAGATCGAGTTGACCGAGTCGCAGCGCGGACAGGCGCTGCATTACCGGATCGGGCCGGGCGGACGGCCGGTGGATGATCCGAGTTTTGCACATGCTGTGATTGCCTTTGACGGGGTGGGTCTGCGCCCCTATGCGCCGGTGCATCTGCGGGTTGTCGAGGCGGGGGGGGATTTGGCCGTGACCTGGATCAGGCGGACGCGGATCGGCGGAGATCGTTGGGATACGCCTGATGTGCCGCTTGGCGAGGAGAGCGAGCGCTATCTCTTGCGGGTGACGCGGGGGGCGCAGGTCTTGCGCGAGGTCATTCTTGATCGTCCCGACTGGATCTATCCGGCAGCGGCGCGCGAGGCCGACGGGCCGGACGCGGGCAAGCAGATCGACGTGGCGCAGATGTCGGCAAGTTTCGGGATTGGCACATTCGCAACCCGCGATCTCTGAGGCGCGCGCGGCCCAGTTGAGTATTTAGAGCACGGTGAAGCAGGGGCGGGCAGTGATCCCGCCCCGTTACCATCAGCTAGAAGTTTGCGGCACGCAGCTATTGGTCGCCGCGTCCCATGCGGTGCCTGCAACGCAGGAAATCGCCTGTTTCTGTTTGTCGTAGTCACAGCCCCCGGTGGCCAAGGCGAGGCTGGGTGTGACGACAAGCGCAAGGGCGGCCAATCCGAATTTCAACTTCATCATATGTCTCCCTGTTGGACAGGCGATAAGGCTATCATGATTCCCCGAAAACCCGGGCAAAAATCGTATTCACATGCTTGGTGTGATAGCCCAAGTCGAATTTTTCATCAATTTCCGCCGGGCTGAGGGCGGCTGTGACCTCTGCATCATTCAGCAACTCGGTTTTGAAATCGCAGCCGGTTTCCCAGACCTTGAGCGCGTTGCGTTGCACGAGGCGATAGGCATCCTCGCGGCTCACGCCGGCTTGGGTCAGGGCGAGGAGGACGCGCTGCGACATCACGAGGCCGGGAAACTTGTTCATATTGGCCATCATGTTCTCAGGGTAGACCAAGAGTTTGTCGATCACATTGGTCAGCCGCGCGAGGGCGAAATCAAGGGTGATGGTGGCATCCGGACCGATCATGCGCTCGACAGAGCTGTGCGAGATGTCGCGCTCGTGCCAGAGGGCCACGTTTTCCATGGCGGGCACAACCGTCATGCGCACAAGACGGGCAAGGCCGGTGAGGTTCTCGGTCAGCACCGGGTTTTTCTTGTGCGGCATGGCGGACGAGCCTTTTTGCCCCATCGAGAAAAACTCGGCGGCTTCCAGCACTTCGGTGCGTTGCATGTGGCGGATTTCGATGGCGACATTTTCGATGCTGCTGGCGACGACGCCAAGTGCTGCAAAGAACGCCGCGTGGCGGTCGCGCGGGATCACTTGGGTGCTGATCGGCTCGGGTGTCAGGCCAAGCTGGGCGCAGACATGCTCCTCGACGCGTGGATCGACATTGGCAAATGTGCCGACGGCACCGGAAATCGCACCTGTCGCGATCTCTTCTCGGGCGGTGTGCAGGCGGCGCAGGTTGCGCTGCATCTCGGCATAGAAGCGGGCAAAGGTCAGGCCCATGGTGGTGGGCTCTGCGTGGATGCCATGGCTGCGCCCGATGCGCAGCGTGTCCTTATGCTCATAGGCGCGGCGCTTGAGCGCGGTCAACAGCCCCTCCATATCCGCGATCAGGAGATCGGCAGCGCGGGTGAGTTGGACATTGAAACAGGTGTCGAGCACATCCGAAGATGTCATGCCCTGATGCACGAAGCGGGCCTCGTCAGAGCCTACATGCTCGGCCAAATGGGTGAGAAAGGCGATGACGTCATGCTTGGTCTCGGCCTCGATCTCGTCGATGCGGGCGACGTTGAACTCCACCTCCCTGGCTTTCCAGACCGCCTGCGCATTCGCGCGCGGGATCACACCCAGATCGGCCATGGCGTCGCAGGCATGCGCCTCAATTTCGAACCAGATGCGGAATTTGGTGGCGGGTTCCCAGATGGCGACCATGTCGGGGCGGGAATAGCGGGGAATCATGCGGCGATCCTTGATCTGTCGGAAATGAGGGTTCGTCGCGCTTGTAATGCGTGCAGAGGAGGGCGGCAACCCGCGCCGCTCTGTCGTGACTGGATCAGGCCGCGAGCAACAGGATAGGCAAAAAGGCAAGCGCCAATGCGCCAAAGCCGAAGTCACCGCCGCCGCCGCTGTCATCGTCGGAAATGGCTGCTTGTTCTGGTCCTTCGCTCTGGTCTTCGGTTGCGGGCAAAGTGGGGATCAAGCTGTCATCGGCATCCGGCGACGTGCCATTGGCCTGCACGACATCCGAGGGGTTGAGGGTATTTTCAGGCGTCTCCGCGTCCATGAAATCGGGGATTTCTGTGGCGTCTTGGGTCAGGTTGGCGAATTCTGCCGTAAAGGTCGGATTGTGCATCTCGATCATCAGAATTTCATAGGGCGCGAGATCGGCGATGAGGATACCATCCTCGATCAAGTCGTTCGGGTTCTCTTCGGTCACGACCGGCTCTGCGGTTGACAGGCTGGGGTTCTCGCCGTCGGCCACGCCCAGGCGCGTGATGGAAACATCTCCCAGATCCCGGAGGATATTCATGAAATCCACAACTTCCTGGCTCGATTCATCGCTGGTGGAGGCAATGAAGGTCACCATCCGGTCCGGCGAAAAGAAAACGTGCACATCAGCGGTTTCGCCGGAGACCTCTGTCTCGCGGCCCACGCTCTCGGCCAGCGCAAGCGGGCGGGTGCCGGGCAGTGTCTCTTGCATCATGCGGAACATTTCGCCGGGAACGCGGATATCGCCTTCGCCCTCACCATCGGCCAAGCCGGTGCGACTGTTCATCTGCAGTGGCCAGACATGGGCGGCGTCCACGCCCCCCCAAGAGAACGCTTCGAGGACGTTCAGCATCTCATGCGCTTGTTTCAGCCCGAAATCCGACTCTTCATCCTCGGAGACACTTCGTTTCAGGTTCCATTCCGTCGCGTAGATATCAAGGTCCGGCATTTCTTCGAGCCAAGTGTCCTGAATTTGCGAAAGTTCGAAATAGCGGCTGCCCGGCGTGTCGATCCCTTTGGAGTAAATATGCCCGACCACACCGTCGATTGCCTCGTGCTCGGTGGTCGTGTCGAATTCGCTCATGATGATCGCATTGGCAACTTTGGTCCAAGCGACGTTGCCGGACGAATAGATATACTCTTCGGCGGAAAGGTTCAGGCCGTGGATTTCGTTCAGCGACGCCAATTGCTCTTCGGGTGTGCCAGAAAAAGTCCGTGAGAGACTGTCAGCTCCGTAGTTCATGCCCATCTGAATGAGAACGTCGGTTTCGGAGAATCGTTCCGCTTCGGGATGGCTGGTCATCTCGTCCTTGACGATGACGGCCATATCGGCGGCAAGACGCCCGTACTCAAAGGTATTCATGCCGCCGCTGCCCCAGTATTCGTTGCCGAGCTCGATGGCTTGAATGTCAGGCGAGCCATAACGTCCGTCGAATACGTCCCGCAGAAACCCGCGCAATGCCTGCTCGTCGATTTCGGGCAGGCGATTGCCTTGGGCATCCACCTCGTCGCTCAACAAGCTACGGGTTGGCAGAACGATGGTCACCGAAATCCCTTCATCCTCGGCAAAGCCAAGGGCATCGCTTATCGCCAGAAATGGTTTCTCTTCGCCGGTCAGGTTGTCGATGGCAAAGTCTCTGTCGGGATTGTTGATGTCGAAGTAATATTCCGTGAGGCTGCCACCCGGATAACGCAGATGTTCGACGCCAAGCGTGCGGACCACATCGTCAAATGTGCCCTCTGAGCCGACCCGGTCCTTGATGCCCAGAATGTTCGCACCGAAATGCGCCTGCGAAAAGGCCGTGTCGGATAAGGACCCTGCTGAAAGTGTAAATGGCATCGCAACCCCGGCATCCTAAAGACCGCAATAGGGGGGCGCCGTTCACCTTTGACGGGTGGTTCGAACCTTGGTGGCGTAGACCCCTACTTGCCAAGGAATTTCTAAGGAAAACAGAGATTTATGATACTATTCAGCCGGATAGCCCATGCTTCCGTATAGGGTGTTAACCATGTCTCAAATCTTGGTCTGGAAGTTGCAGTTTCTGACCCGGTTTCATCCTTGGACTGTGAGGCAGTAAGACTCGATCCTGGCAAATATGGATGAAAAACAATGGGCTATTTGAGATGATGCAAATTGGATAATGGTAAATTCGGCAAAGGTTTTCGCAGAGGTCTCAACGCGGCAAAGTAGCACGGGGCTCGATCAGAGGTCGGGCCCATGTTGACGCATCCGGTTTGAGGGCGGTCAGTCTGGGCGACTCGGGTGCAGGACCACTCTGCGGGCGGAGAGTCGAGCAATGGTTTGACGCACATCCCCTAGGCGGGCGCAACGCCGCTGGCGTTTGCATGCGACCATGACTTGTCCCGTGCGTTAAGCGTTAAGCGACAAGAAGCAAAAGCGGAAGCAAGGCCAAAGCGATTGCGCCGAACCCAAACTCAAGACCGCCTCCGTGTTCCTCGGGAGCGGGCTCTGGGTCCGCGTCCAGCGGCTCGTCCTCGGGGGGGGCCGGCAGGGTCGGGGGCAGTTCGGGATCTTCATCCGTTTCAGCGGGAGGGGGCGCGGTGTCCCCCAAAGGTTCATCCGGGTCCGGATCAGCCCCTTGCGTGATCTCTGGAATGACGGGCAGGGTTGCGGCCAGCGCCTCCACAGGGGACGAATAGGTCGGATTGGACATTTCGATCATCAGTATCTCGTGGGGTGCGAGATCGGCGATGAGAATTCCGTCCTCGATCAGGTCTGCCGGGTTTTCTTGGGTCACCGAGGGAGCGGCCGCCGAGTGTGTGGGAGACTCGCCCTCGGCCACCCCGAGGCGGGTTATCGTAACTTCACCCATAGTCGTGACCAGATCTGAAAAATCCACGGTCTCTTGGCTTGCTGTGTCGCTTGTGGAGGCCAGAAATGTCACCAGCCGATCCGGGGCATAGAATACATGGGCATCGGCGGTTTCGTCCTCTATCTCGGTCTCGCGCCCTTGGCTGTCGGTAAGCGTCAAGGGGCGCATGCCGGGCAATGTCTGTTCCATCAGGCGGAACATTTCGCCGGGCACGCGGATATCGCCATCGGTATTTGCGAGGCCGGTGCGGCTGTCCATCTGGAGGGGCCAGACATCGGCGGCGTCAACACTGCCCCAGGCAAATGCCTCCATCAGATTGAGCATTTCATGCGCCTGCCTGAGGCCAAATTCGATCTCGTTCTCTTCGGACACGCTGCGCTTCAGGTTCCATTCGGAAATATAGATGTCGAGTTCCGGGAATTCTTCGCCCCAGGTGTCGGATATCTGCGACAGTTCGAAATAGCGACTGTTTGGGGCGTCGGCCCCTTTGGAATAAATATGTCCTACGACGGCGTCGATGGCGTCTTGCTCTGCGGCTGTGTCGAATTCGTTGACGATAATGGCGTTGGCCACCTTGGCCCAAGCGACATTGCCAGAGGAATAGAGATAGACATCTGGCGCAAGGGTCAGCCCGTAGGTCTCGTTCAAGGCAGCCAGTTGCTCTTGGCCCGAGCCATCAAAGCTGTCGGAGAGGCTGGCGGAGCCATAGTTCAAACCCATCTGGACGAGCACATCTGTTTCGGTGAACAGCTCTGCATTCGGGTGGGCTGTCATCTCTTCGTTGACGATGACGGCCATGTCTGCGGCCAGACGTCCGTATTCGAACGAGTTCATCTCACCGCTGCCCCAGTATTCGCTCCCGAGCTCAATGGCCTGCAAATCCGGCGAACCGAATTTTCCGTCGAACAGATCGCGCAGAAATCCGCGGAGCGTTTCCTCGTCAATGTCCGGCAGACGGTTGCCGTGAGCGTCGACCTCTTCGCCGATAAATATACGCGTGGGAAGAACCAGTGTCATTCCAAGCCCCTGAGTCTCGGCAAAGCCAAAGATCTCGCTGATGGGCATGATCTCGACCTTTTCGCCGGTCGTGTGGCTGGTCGCGATCGCGCTGTCGGGGTTGGTGAGGCTAAAGTGATCTTCGGTCAGACTGCCGCCGGGATAGCGGAGGTGATCCACCGAGAGGTGGTCGACGACATCATCAAAGGTGCCGTCCTCGCCAATGCGATCCCGAAGACCCAGAACATTCGCGCCAAAATGCGCCTCAGAATAGGTCTCGTCGGATAATGATTTCGCCTTGAGCTGAAAACTCATGGTGACTTCCTCCAACTGTCAGATGTCAGCGGACGTGAGGCAAATTCCCGGTTGCCTCGCACAATCTGCGCGGGACACGCGTCAGCCTTTTGACCCGTCAGATTTAGTCAAAACGTGGAAAATGGACTATTATCCGGGGGGATAGCCTATTCAGAGGAATAGGTCGGCCCGGCGCGAACAGACTTTTGTTCCGGTTTGGGTTGTGGATTGACATGGGCCTAAGGGTATTGGAAGCGTTCACGTCAGAAATCCGCACGTGTGGCCCTCAGCCACAGATGTCTTGTCCTGTGGGTGGTTGGGTGAGTTTGCGCCTGGGGCCAGACTTGTCCCCGTCAATGCGGCCTTTACGGTCTGGCTTGCGAATCGTGCTGCGCTGTCGCAGGGGTGACATATGAGAAAATCTGTCATCCTGAACGATTTTGAAGGTGTCTGGCTGATCGAGCGGGATATCCGGCATGCGGATGGCACGACAGCGCAGTTCACGGGGCGCGCGGTCTGGCGGCCTGATGCAGCAGGGGCTCTGGCCTATCACGAGTCCGGGCAGATGCTGCTTGCCAGTGGTCTGCGTTTCGAAGGCGAGCGCCGCTATGTCTGGACCCACGACCTCTCGGTTTGGTTCGCGGATGGCCGGTTTTTTCATAGCGTGCCCGCATCGGGGGGAGACACCCGGCATTGGTGCGACCCGGATCAGTATGAGGGACATTATGATTTTACCGAATGGCCCGCGTTCAGGGTCACGTGGCACGTGCGTGGGCCGCGCAAGGATTACCGGATGGTGACGCGCTATCGCCGGTCGGATGATTTAGCGGATGCAGCCCATGGGGTGCTTGGCTAAAGTCCTGCCATGACAGAGATTCTCCAGACCCGACTGCCCTATGATCCGGAAGGGCCACATGCCTTGCCGGGGATTTCTCCGCTCGACATGGCCGATTGGCTTTTGGTTGATGAGGCCTTCTCGGGCCAAATGGCAGAACGGGCGCGTTTGCTCGCCGCCGCGCGCGCAGAGGTGCTCGCGGTCACTGAAGGGGCTGATCCTGCCGCGTCGGAGCTATTGCAGTTTGTGTTGGACTGGCTGGGTCAATATGCTCAAGGCTACGAGATTTCTGCACAGCATGTGCGCCGCCCGGATGGCGTGGTGGTGCCGATTGATCGCCGCGACCCGATGGGCACGCTGGGGCATCTGGTGCAAGAGGATCTGTGCATCATGGAGCGGCGTGGCGATGAGCATGTGCTCACGGCGGCGGTGCTGTGCTTTCCGGCGAGTTGGCATTTGGCGGATAAGATTGGCCGTCCGTTGACGGCAATTCATGTGCCGGTCAAGGCCTATGATGAGGGGCTCGCGCGTCGGGTTCAACGGCTCTTTGACGGGGTGCAAGCCGGGCGACCGCTCTGGCGGTTTAACGCGCTGCGCTATGCCGATGCGACGTTGCATCAGCCACGGGCGCGTGTGCAGCCCAGTGCCAGTGCCGATTACCCCTATTTGCGCAGTGAGCGGCAATGCGTGTTGCGGCTTCCTGCAACGCGGGCCTGCGTGTTTTCGATTCACACCTACATCCTGTCCCGCCGCACGGTCGAGGTGTGACGGCGCAGGCGCGGCGCGCGGGGGCTGCCCTTGGGTGTTGTCTAGCTGAAGAGCGGCTGCGCCTCGCGTAGGGTGGTATACGTCAGCAGTGCCGCGCCGAGGGGGGGCACATGCAGGAAGAGAGTGAGGCCAAAGGTTATAATCGTCAGCCGCATGGGAACCGAGACACCGGGAAGGGCCAACTGAGCCTCTTCGGCCTCGGGAGGAGTGCGGTCTGGCTTCGGCCTGAGTTCTGTCTCAGGGTCTTCGCGTTTGCGCCTGACCGGAGATTTCCCCACACCATGGGCTGGACGGCGTGTGCGGGCGGCATCGCCCGCGCAGCCCGCCAGCAGCTCGAAGGTCATGTCAAGAAGGGTGCTTCCAACGGGGCGGTTGGCCGCCCCATGCAGAACCGCGTCAAACGGCAGATAGCTGCGCACCCGCTCGACCAGCCGTCGCGTCAGCATCTCATAGGCTTCGGGGTCAAGATGACCGTCGCGCTTGGTGTTGCGCGGACCGACTGCCAGCACCAGATAGCTCGGCCGGTCCTCGGTCGCGGCAGGTAGCCAGCCGAGCGCTATGCGCACGGCGTCCCGGTCGATCAGCGCGATGTCTTCGCCATCCCACGTCAAGCGGCGCAGCTGCGGCGCAAGGCGTTGGGATGCGATGTCAAATTCCTCGACAATGTCCGGAAAGGCCATTTCCGGCGGGTCGAAAAATTCCAATGCGGCAATCTGGCCGAAACTCTGTCTGCTCATTTCATGCCCCGTTCTTGAGAGGGTTCAGATGAAACCGGACATACTTGGCACGTTTACAGTGAGAGAGGGGAGAGCGCGACAGCGCGTCACCCGCCATCAATTTGCGCTGCCATGAGGGCAATCGCCTGTTGGTAGACACTTGCAGCGTTCCATTGTTGGATGACTGCGAAATTGGGTTGGCCTTCCTGATATCCCTGACCGGGTTGCCAGCCCTTTTGGCGCAGGAAATTGGCCGTGGAGGCCAGCGCGTCGGTGAGGTTGTAGAAATCAACCCGGCCATCGCCGTTGGCGTCGACACCGTAGCGTAGCGCATTGCCCGGCAAAAACTGTGTGTGACCGAGTTCGCCGTGTTTCGCCCCTTTGGTCTGAGCCGTGATCGCGCCCTGATCAACGAGCTGTAGCGCGCCAAGGGCATGCGGTCGAAAAAAGTCCGAACGTCGGCAATCATAGGTCAGCGTCACGATCGCCGCGACCACGGCACTATCGCCCATAAAGCCGCCAAAACCGGTTTCCATCCCATGAATGGCAATCAGAACACCGGCTGGCACGCCATATTGCCGTTCCAGCGCGTCGTAAAAGGCGGCGTCATTCACGCGTCGTTTGCGGCCCTGTGCCACAATGGTCGGACCGCCACGCACCTGCAGGAACTTCTCAAGACTGTACTTGAAACTCTTCTGGTTGCGATCGGCCGCGATGGTACTGCTGGCATATTGTGAGCTTGCCAATGCGTCGAGACCGCGTTGCCCCACGCCTTCGGCGGCGGCTTCTCTGGCAAAGGCAGCCTTCCATGCGGAAAACCCGTCAGCGCTGTTGCCGCAAGGCGCCGCCGCTGCACCGGTCGCGGCAAGGCTCAGCCAAAGACCAAGTGCCATAGGCCGCAGTCGGCGGTTATCAGTGTTCAACATTACAAATCTCCCGTAAAACAGCTTTCGGGTAGAGTGTAACGCCCCCCACGCGCACCACAAGAGCGGCGCTGGTGGGAATTTACGCTGATGCGTCATCCCAGCAGATCCTGCACCGCTTGGAGCGCCTGTGCCGTTGCTCCATGCGCCTGCAACGTAAGAAAAAAGCCGCTCAGGGCCGCTGCCTGCGAGGCCAAGCGCAGGTTCTCGCCGCGTAGCAGGTTAACGACAGCGAGGGCCGCCGCCACGGGCAACGCAAAAAGGGCCAGGGTGATCGTCATCATCCAGACTGCCAAACGCAAAGGTGCCGTGCTTTCGCGGACCCCGTCTGCCGTAGGATTGTCGGCTTCGTTATGCTCCAACGTCTCGCGGAATAGGGACCGGAGCGCCCCCGTTACGTGGGCATCCGGATCGTTGTGCTGCTCAGATACAAACCGAGCGTGCAGCGCATGATGGGTGGACTCGATATCTGGGAGTCGGGAGCGGGCGGCTTGCGCCTTTGGATACGGAATGATCTCGGCCTGTGGCACAGCCTCTTCTTCTTCTTGCAAGGTGACCGCTTCGAGAAACTCAGCGTGGCTCAGCAGTGCCAGGGGATGAACCCATTGCACATAGTCCGGGGCGAGTGTGAAATGCAGGGACCGTAGCACATGCGCCATGACCGATAGCGCCAGCTCTGCATTGGGCGGGGCTTCGGGATCAATCTGGGACAGGCTGAGTGCCAGAAAATGCTCAACCCTTTGATCAAGCCTGACAACCTTGTGGTCTGGCTTGATTTCAATTCTGAGGATGTAGTTATCGGAGTGCAGATGTGCCGTGCTGTCAGACAGCACGCGCAGCCCTGTTGTCTGCTCGTCCAACCAGTCCAATGTCATACTGATCCGGTTTCCGATCCGGACAATGTCGAAGGTTCTCGTACCGAGAAATACTAGCCCTGCCGTAACCCTGTGAGTGGAATTGGCCATGGGATTTTCCATTGTCAACGTTGTGATTGATCCCGTTATGACAATCGAAGGAGGAGCTAGTTTGTTTCAAATGAGGATAGATTAGGGCAATTGCTCAAAAATCGTAGCATTGATGCCAATCACGCAACGGTGATCTGGGTGTGAAGAAGGGCACCCCGATTGGGGTGCCCCTGATCTTTTGCAAAGGCCTGATGGCTCAGCAGCTGTAATACATGCCGAATTCGACCGGGTGAGGCGTGTGCTCGTATTTGTGGACCTCGTCAAACTTGAGGGCAATGTATGCCTCGATCTGATCCTTGGTGAACACGTCGCCAGCCAGCAGGAAGTCATGGTCCGCCGCGAGACAATCCAGCGCTTCGCGCAGGCTACCGCAGACGGTCGGGATGTCCTTGAGCTCTTCGGCGGGCAGGTCATAGAGGTTCTTGTCCATGGCCTCGCCCGGGTCGATCTTGGACTTGATACCATCCAGACCGGCCATCAGCAGAGCCGAGAACGCCAGATAGGGGTTTGCGCTAGGGTCGGGGAAACGGGCCTCGACGCGCTTGGCCTTGGGGCTCTCTGTCCACGGAATACGCACGCAGCCCGAGCGGTTGCGGGCCGAATAGGCGCGCAGAACGGGAGCCTCGAAGCCGGGGATCAACCGCTTGTAGCTGTTGGTGCCGGGGTTGGTGAAGGCGTTCAGCGTCTTGGCATGTTTGAGAATGCCACCGATGAAATAAAGCGCCTCTTGGCTGAGGTCGGCATATTTGTCACCGGCAAAGAGCGGCTTGCCGTCTTTCCAGATCGACATATTCACGTGCATGCCCGACCCGTTGTCGCCATAGATCGGCTTTGGCATGAAGGTAGCCGACTTGCCATAGGCATGTGCGACGTTGTGAATGATGTATTTGTACTTTTGGATTTCGTCGGCCTGCTTGGTCAGCGTGCCGAAAATCAGGCCCAATTCGTGCTGGCAGCTTGCAACTTCGTGGTGATGCTTGTCCACCTTCATGCCAATGCGCTTCATGGTCGAGAGCATCTCGGCGCGCAGGTCTTGGGCGTCGTCAACCGGGTTCACCGGGAAATAACCACCCTTGAGGCCGGGACGATGGCCGGTGTTGCCCATCTCGTATTCGGTGTCGCTGTTCCAGGACGCGTCAACGGCGTCGACCTGATAGGAGACCTTGTTGATGGTGTTCGAGAAACGGACATCATCAAAGATGAAAAACTCCGCTTCGGGACCGAAATAGGCCACATCGCCGATGCCGGAGGATTTGAGATAGGCCTCGGCCTTTTCCGCCGTGCCGCGCGGGTCGCGGTCATAGGATTCGCCGGTATCTGGCTCAACCACGGAACAATGAATGCAAAGAGTCTTTTCCGCGTAGAACGGATCGACATAGGCGCTTTCAGTGTCGGGCATCAGCTTCATGTCGGAGGCTTCGATCGACTTCCAGCCGGCAATCGACGAGCCGTCGAACATAAAGCCTTCTTCGAGGAAATCTTCATCGACCAAATCGGCGACCACGGTCACATGCTGCAGCTTGCCACGCACGTCTGTGAAGCGGATGTCGACATAGTCGATATCCTCGTCTTTGATCAGCTTGAGAACTGCGTCGTTGCTCATTCTCTTGTCCTTTTCTTGTTGGAGTAGATATCAGAGCGCGTCTGAACCGGATTCACCGGTACGGATGCGAATGGCTTGTTCGACGGGGCTGACAAATATCTTGCCGTCGCCAATTTTGTCTGTTTTGGCCGCGTCGATGATTGCTGCGATGGCCGCGTCCACCTGATCGTCATCGAGCACGACGTCGATTTTCACCTTAGGCAGGAAATCAACCACGTATTCAGCGCCGCGATAAAGCTCCGTATGGCCCTTCTGGCGGCCAAACCCCTTGACCTCGATGACCGAAAGGCCCTGAATGCCAGCTTCCTGAAGCGCCTCCTTCACCTCGTCGAGTTTGAAGGGCTTGATGATCGCTTCGATCTTTTTCATCGGCTGGGGCCTCCCGCGGTTACGTTTCGGAACGTGCAGACCACTTCTCAGCGGGGGCCTCAATCGGTTACGCTCTGAGATGTGGGCAATCCCGGCGCGAAGGGTAAGTGTTGCCTAAATAATAGGCGATTAGGTGTAAAATTCAGCGAAATTGAATCGCGAAACGGCTGGTAAGGGGCGGAACATGGTGAACCTTCTGACATCCGCGCAAATGCGTGCTCTCGAACAGGCGGCGATTGAGTCGGGCGCTGCCTCCGGGCGTGACCTGATGGAGCGTGCCGGACGAGGATTTGTTGCGGCGGTCTTTGAGACGTGGCCGGATTTGGAGCGCGCACCGCACAGGGCGGTCGTGGTCTGTGGGCCGGGCAACAATGGCGGCGATGGGTTTGTGATCGCCCGCCTGCTGCACGATTGGGGCTGGCAGGTTGCAGTGCATTCATTGGGGACTGCAGACCGCTTGCCGCCTGATGCGCGGATCAACTATGATCGCTGGTGCGAGATTGGGGTGGTTTCGCCATTGGAAGCGGCAGGGGGGATCGAAGCGGATCTGCATGTTGATGCGCTCTTTGGGATCGGACTGATCCGACCGCTCGAAGGGGTGGCGTTGGACTGGGCGCTCTGCCCGCGCAGTGGCAGGGTTGCGGCGGTTGATCTGCCCTCGGGCCTGTGTTCCGACAGTGGGCGGGTTCTAGGCGCGGGGGCTGTCCATGCCGATCTGACCGTCACCTTTCACGGTGCGAAAGCTGGCCATCATCTGGCGGAGGGTCCAGCGCATTGCGGACGGCTGGTTCGTGCCGAGATCGGTTTGCGCGTTTGTTCGGTTGAGGGAGCGGTCAGGCTGATCGAGACGCCTGCGCCGGAGATGCTCAACAAGACGGGCAGCGCACACAAATACTCCAATGGCCACGCGTTGGTTCTGACCGGCGGGGCAGGGCGCACGGGGGCTGCGCGTTTGGCGGCGCGCGCTGCACTGCGCATCGGGGCCGGGGTGGTGACCTTGGGCGCACCACCCGCCGCACTGATGGAGGTCGCCTGTCAGATTACGGCAGTGATGGTGCGGCGGATCGGGACGGGCGATGATCTGGCCGAGATGATTGAAGACCCCCGGATTACGGCAGTCTGCCTTGGGCCGGGGTTGGGCGGGCGTCGCGCGTGTGAGTTGGTTCCGGCGGTCGTGGGAGCGGGGCGCAAACTGGCTGTTCTGCTGGATGCGGATGCGCTGTCGGCCTTTGAGGATGGGCCGGAGGCTCTCTTTGCCATGCTGCATCCGGCGTGTGTTCTGACGCCGCATGCCGGAGAATTTGCGCGACTCTTTCCGGACATCGCTGAAAATCTGGCCGCGCCCCCCCTAAACGGGCCGGTCTATTCCAAGGTGGATGCAACGCGTGCGGCGGCCAAGCGGGCAGGCTGTGTGGTGCTTTACAAAGGCTCCGATACGGTGATTGCCGATCCGCAGGGCCGATGTGCGGTCAGTTCCACCCATTACGACAACGCAGCCCCCTGGTTGGCGACGGCCGGATCAGGCGACGTGCTGGCGGGTTTCATCACGGGTCTCATGGCGCGCGGTTTCGACCCGATGCAGGCCGCAGAAATGGGCACATGGCTTCATGCGGCCTGCGCCCGAAGCTATGGCCCCGGGCTGATCGCCGAAGATTTACCCGAGGAGTTACCCAAGGTCTTGCGTGCGCTGGTCGATTAGGCGGCGCGGGCGTCGAGACGCATTTCGGGGCTGCTGGCCAATTCCAATCCATCGACATAGAGGATGTGGGGCACGGCAAAGTCGAGCACGAAGAGGGTCATATCCTGCGCCGGTTCCAAGGTTACAAATTCGCCATCCACCAGACGTTCAGCGGGCACTAGAACCTGTGCATCACCAAAGAGCGCCTTTGCACGCCAGTCACGCACGAGCATTGGTTGGTCCGCCGGCAAGGTCACATCCTGTTCCGGCCGTGTATGCCCAAGGGACCCGGCCATGATCCGTACCGCAGGGGTGCGCCGCGTATGCCGGGCGATGCCAGTGAGAACCGCCGTACCGCTGTCACGGGTAATGACACGGTCGCCCACCCGAAGATCGGCCACCCGACGTTCGCCGTCGAGGGTAAGAATGATGCTGTCGGCCCAAAGGCCGCAGACGTCCACAGGGGGCAAGACGGTCAACCCGCCGTCTGTCCGCCCGACCGTTTTCGGTTTCATGGCGTGTCTCGCTTGTTATCTGCCTCAAGATTACAAACACAATATGGCAAGATTGGGTTAATGTCCTACGTTTTTTTCGCCATGATCCGGCGATCAGCGCCTGAATTTTCCGCTCGCATCTATCCCAACGCTTTGCTAGAGACCGCGCCAGCGACCGGCAACGGGACGCGGATGATGCGGGTGTGGCGGAATTGGTAGACGCACCAGATTTAGGTTCTGGCGACTTAGTCGTGGGGGTTCGAGTCCCTTCACCCGCACCAGACACACGGCAGGTCGGACCATGCCGGATTTCACTTGCAGGTTTGTGGGTGCCTCAATAGAACACGCGTGATTTTGACCGCCGCGGACGCCTCCGCGGCCCGATGCATATGAGAGGACGAACATGCAGGTCACCGAGACCCTGAATGAAGGGCTTAAGCGCGGCTACAAGATGACCTTGTCGGCCAAGGATCTGGACGAGAAGGTGAATGCCAAGCTCAAGGAAGCTCAGCCCGATATCGAGTTGAAAGGCTTTCGCAAGGGCAAGGTGCCGCTGCCGCTGCTCAAGAAGCAGTTTGGTCAGCGCGTGCTGGGCGAAGCCATGCAAGAGAGCGTCGATGACGCGATGAAGGCCCATTTCGAGGCCAAGGGCGAGCGTCCCGCGTTCGAGCCTGACGTCAAGATGGCCAATCAGGAATGGAAAGAGGGCGACGATGTCGAGATCGAGCTGAGCTACGAGGCTCTGCCCGCGATTCCCGAGGTTGATCTCAAGTCGCTCAAGCTGGAGCGTCTGGTCGCCAAGGCTGATGATGCCGCAGTCGATGAGGCGCTCAAGAACCTCGCCGAGAATGCGCAGGATTTCAAGGATCGCAAGAAGGGCACCAAAGCCAAGGACGGCGATCAGGTCGTGATCGACTTTGTGGGCAAGGTCGATGGCGAGCCGTTCGACGGCGGAAGTGCCGAGGATTACCCGCTGGTCTTGGGCTCGGGCAGCTTTATTCCCGGCTTTGAAGAACAGCTCGTTGGCGTCAAGGTCGAGGAAGAAAAGGCTGTCACGGTCACGTTCCCCGAAGCCTATCAGGCTGCGCATCTGGCGGGCAAGGAAGCAGTGTTCGATTGCACGATCAAGTCTGTGCGAGAGCCTGTCGCAGCTGAAATCAATGACGAATTGGCGCAGAAGTACGGCGCGGAAGATCTGGCCGCGCTCAAGACGCAAATCGGTGAGCGGCTGGAAATGGAGTATTCCGGGGCAGCCCGCGCGATCCTCAAGCGTCATGTGCTGGATCAGCTGGATGAGAAGGTCAGCTTCGAGCTTCCGCCGAGCATGGTCGAAACCGAGGCCAAGCAGATCGCGCATCAGCTCTGGCACGAGGAGAATCCTGATGTTCACGGCCACGATCACCCCGAGATCGACGTGACCGACGAGCACAACAAGCTGGCCGAGCGCCGCGTGCGTCTGGGTTTGTTGTTGGCGGATCTTGGGCAAAAGGCCGAAGTGCAGGTTTCAGATGCCGAGATGACCCAAGCGGTGATGAACCAAGCGCGTCAGTATCCGGGCCATGAGCGGGAATTCTTTGAATTCGTGCAGAAGAACCCGCAGATGCGGCAGCAGCTGCGCGCGCCGATCTTTGAGGACAAAGTCATCGACTATGTGGTTGAACTTGCCGATGTGACCGACAAGGAACTGTCCAAAGAAGAATTGGAAAAGGCCATCGAGACCATGAACGACGAGTGATCGTTGATACCATGTCCTGAATAATGAAGGGCCGCCCCGGGGAGAAGTGGGGCGGCCCTTTTCGTTCGAGCGCAAGTGATGCGGCGATAGTGCCAATCGCCGGTCAGGATAGCGTGCCCCTGGGGGTCAGGCTCGCATGTCCATGCGCGAACGAATCTTATCCTCAAGGGCTGCCTTGAGGCGCAGAGCGGCGAGCCGCTCCTTGTCGGTGGTGGCTGCTGAAATCTGCTCGTCGCAATAGTCTTCGAGCGGTGATTTCGGTTTCACATGCGCAGCGATTGCCGGCAGGGCAAGCGCTGCGTCATCGGTGATAAAAACATCCCCTTCAACTCCGCCAAACTCGCGGATGCGGTTGATGCGTTCATCGGTGCAATCCAGCAGGGCGGCGAGGGCGGGCACCTTACCCATATCGGCAATCTTGCCAACATAGTCATAAGGTGCATTGCCCGAACGTTTCAGGACACGGTCCATGACGGGGTCGATCACCGTCACGATGTCACTGACACCGGCACGCTTGGCTGCCTCGAGCGAGGCAATCATCAGTTCGCAGGTGGCGTAGGACACCGAGTTGCGGTCACGCCCGCGCCCCAAACGGCGGGTGTCGACGCAAAACCGGGTGGATTCCCACAGGGTCGCACTTCGCAGCGGTGGCTCGCCATTGAGAATATCGGAAAACACATCCGAGAGCATATGTGGCCCGGTTGTCTGAAGGGCGCGCACGCAAGAAACTACGTTCCCCTCGTCGTCAAGGCCAACGGCATAGGCCGGATTGAGATCGTCGAAGAGGTCGCGTTCACGTCCGTCTTTGACGTCGACCTGCCAGCCCAGACGGTCCCCAAATACCCGTGCGCGCAGTTTGAACATCTCATCCAGCACATGACCGAATCGGTCTTTGTTTATAGCGTCAATTACCAAGATCATCTTTGTTTCTCCCCAAAAGATGCGTGTTCCGTGTGAGTGGTGGCTTTCGCAATTCCAAGGTTAGTAAAATCCACGCGCTATACCATTGGGGAAATCCCGTACTGCCGTGCACGTTCACACACCAAAGCGTGATTATCGTCTTGGAAAAGTTAAAAATTTCTGGAGTTCGATCATAACCTGCACGAAGTCAGCGCGGATAAATCAACCCAAGGTTGATAGCGCGGCCAATGGCCTGCGGAGTCGTCAGCGCATTCAGTTTTTGTCGGGCAGAGCGCAGGTGCACTTCGACCGTGCGGTGAGAGATCGACAGGATGTCGCCGATGTCCTGTTGGGATTTCCCTGCAGCCGTCCATTGCAGGATCTCGATCTCGCGGGTCGACAGGGACGGAGAGTTGAGCATGCGGGTCAGGGGATCGGCTTGGATCACCATGTCATGCATATGCACTGCGGCCGATTGTAGATCCCCGATGATCTCGGAAATAAGGAGATGCCATTCGCGGTCGGAACAATCGCGGTTGATGCTCAGGCCGCCGACATCGCCGTAGGGACCATGTATTGGAATCGTCAGGCCTCGGTCGCTAATTCCAAAGTCGCGCGCGTCCCGAAAGATCGTCTGGAACTCTGCCCCGCGTTCCAGTCGGTGCCAATCCACGGGCGCTATGCTGTGCCGCGCCTTGAGCAAGGTCGGATCAATCTCATAATACTTGTTCTGAAGGTAATGGGCCGTCCAATCCTCGCCATAGGTCATATGGCCGTGAGACGCACCACTGATCGGATTCATACCTGCGTAGGCGACATGATCGAGTTCAAATCGGTCACGCAAATCGTCGAGAAACTGTCGGAAAGGATTCGTCTGAGCCATCTAGCGCGCCTCTTCGATCATCTTCGAAGGGCGTGTCGCAAGTGCAATGGATAGAAATGCCGTGTCCCCTGAGCGAACCGTAGATTGGCGACGAGTCAGACAAGCGACATTTGCCCGAGCCAACCGGATGTTCGTCGTCGAAATGAAATGTGTGTTTTCCATGTCAAGGCAGGCCCAAGTGCTATCGTGGCAGTAATGCCGACTATCCCGCACATTGCAGAGACGACCCGGCGGGGCGTTTACGGCGTTTGAACCACACGGACTACAGAAAAAATAACACTAGACGCGAGACTATCATTGAGTGGCGCGTTTTGTCGACAGTCTTGTCAATAGCGTATGCCGCACAGCAGGCTGTGCGGCATTGCTTTGGAAACAAACGCTGATATCAGGCGTTATTGTCGTCGTCGTTGCGACGATTCGAATAATCGTCTTCGTCGCCAGCGGCGCCACCGATGTCATCGAACAACTCGGCAATCTCGAAGTCGGCAGCCTGATCGGCCTCGGCGGCGGCATCCTGGATGCTCTTGCCGGAGGCTTGCAGGGCCGCTTCCTCGACCGAGCGGGCGACGTTCAACTGGATCGTCGCCACGACTTCGGGGTGCAGCGTGACAAGCACGTCATGCAGACCGAGGTCTTTGATCGGACGGGTCAGGGCAACCTGCTTGCGTTCGACGGTAAAGCCGTTCTCGGTTGCGGCCTCAGCCGCATCGCGGGTGCTGACCGAGCCGTAGAGCGCACCGCTGTCAGAGGCCTGGCGGATGACGATGAACTGCTGACCATTCAGCTTGTCCGCCATTGCTTCGGCTTCTTTGCGGGTCTCGAGGTTTTGCGCCTCAAGCTGGGCCTTGCGGCTTGCGAAATCGGAAATGTTCTTTTCCGACGCCGACAGCGCCTTGCCCTGCGGCAGCAGGTAGTTGCGGGCAAAGCCGGGCTTGACGTCGACCACGTCGCCCATCTGGCCAAGCTTGGCTACGCGTTCAAGAAGGATCACTTGCATCTGAGGTCTCCTTATTTCACGGCATAGGGCAGAAGGGCGAGGAAACGGGCACGCTTGATGGCGCGCGCGAGTTCACGCTGCTTCTTGGCCGAAACGGCGGTGATGCGCGACGGGACGATCTTGCCGCGTTCGGAAATGTAGCGTTGCAGCAGGCGCGTGTCCTTGTAGTCGATCTTGGGCGCGCTATCGCCCGAGAACGGACAAACCTTGCGACGGCGGAAAAACGGTTTGGTAGCCATGATTTATATTCCTTTGCTCAGGTGACGGATCAGCGACGCTCGCGGCGTTCGCCGCGGTCAGCCCGATCCCCACGATCACCCCGGTCGCCGCGGTCACCACGATCTCCGCGGTCGCCCCGGTCACCACGATCTCCGCGGTCGCCACGATCACTGCGCTCATCGCGCTTTTGCATCTGGACGGACGGACCCTCTTCATGGGCATCCACCTTGATGGTGAGGACACGCATAACATCGTCATGCAGACGCATCAGGCGTTCCATCTCCTGGACCGCACTCGAGGGTGCATCGGTCTTGAGAAAGGCATAATGGCCTTTGCGGTTCTTGTTGATCTTGTAGGCCATCGTCTTGACGCCCCAATACTCGTGCTCGACGAGTGTGCCGCCATTGTCGGTCAGCACGGCCCCAAAATGTTCGATAAGGCCTTCAGCCTGCGCGCTGGACAGGTCCTGACGCGCGATCATCACATGCTCATAAAGCGGCATGTTCACTCCATTTCTATCAAGGCGCATTTCATAGGACGGGCTTTGGATCTTTCGCGTCCCATCCACGAGAGACTGCGCGGTTCATAACGATTGCGAAAGATTGGGTGCGTATACATCGCCCCAGAGAGCGGCGCAAGCCGCATTGATCCGGCCCGCAGATTGCCTTTGGTCTGCCGCAATCTGGGCGTTTTTGGCAGGCAAGTTTCAGGCAGGTTTGAGGTGTTCGAGGAAATAGGGAGTATGACGATGGTTGCCTTGCCGGATTTTGAGCGTGAGTTCACCCATGCGCCGCTCGACTACCACGAGACGGCGTCTGCCCAACAGGCAGAGGCGTCGGCCTTTGATCTTGGCCGGGCAACACAGGTGCTCTGCGGCAGCGCCTTGGTCTGCTCTTCCCTGGGACTCTGGCTTGTCTCGATGGGCGCACAGGACGCGGCGATGATGATGATCAAGCTGCTGTTTTCAGTGACCCTCCTCTTTGCAGGTCTGATGTGCCTCAGCCGGCGGCATCCCGAACAAACAGAGCCAGATATTCAGGTTGATGTCATGAACCGGCGGCTGCATGTGATCGCCCCGCTTGCGGGCGGACGTGCGGCGCGGGTCGCGGTGCATGATCTGGACACTCTGAGCGAACTCTCGATGCGTGATCGGGTTTTGACGGCCCGCGATGCCACGGGTCGACAGATTGTCGCAATGAAAATCGAGGATCGGGCAACCGCACGTGCGCTGCGCCGTGCCTTGGGATTTGCCGCCTGACCAAAGGTGTCGCCGGCAGGTGTTCGCCAATCCACAGACGCTGTTTGAAACTACGGGATTGTGATTTGAACCCAGAGCGCCAAATGTGAACAGGTAAGTCACATTTCACCCTCTGGAGGTTTCCAATGAAGAATATCCTGCTCGCTGCGGCACTTGCCGTCACTGCAACAGGTGCCGTTGCCGCGCCCGAGAAATACGAGCTGGACCCCAGCCACAGCCAAGTTTTGTTCTCCTATAACCACCTTGGTTTTTCCACCACCCACGGCATGTTCTCTGGGTTTGAAGGCGAGATCATGTTTGACGCCGAAGATCCCGCCGCCTCTTCGGTCAGCGTGTCGATGCCTGTGATGTCCATGCTCACGGGTTGGGAAAAGCGCGAAGAGCATTTCATGTCCGAGGATTTCTTTGGCGCGAGCGAGGGGGACATGGTCACCTTTACCTCGACCGGCATCGAGGTCACGGGCGACACCACCGCCAAGATCACCGGTGATCTGACCATGAACGGTGTCACGAAGTCCGTGGTGCTGGATACAAACCTCAATCAAAAGGCCGAGTTGCACCCGATGAACAACAAGCCGTGGCTGGGGTTCGACGCCACCACAACCCTGTTGCGCTCGGATTTCGGGGTGGACAAGTTCACGCCCTTCGTCAGCGACGAGGTTGAGGTTCGGATTTCGGTTGAGGCGGGCAAGGCCGAATAAGCCGCAAGCAGAAACGAATGAGGGCCGTCCGCCAGTGGCAGGCGGCCCTTGTTGTCTCTTGGATCAGGTGCCGTAGGCGCGATTGTGGCCCATCACATCCTCGGCGGCCAACACCAGCGCATCGGTGATCAGGTCAAGATCGGACCGGGTCAGGCGCGCGGGCAGGCGGGTGTCGCAGGCACGCATCAGCATCGCCCGCGTTTTCGGCAGGACAGGTGCCTCACCCGGCAGGAATTGCCAGTTCCAAAAGGCGCGCGCATTGTCGGTGCTCAGGCCAAACACCTGCACCTTGACGCCGCGCCCTGCCGCCGCTTGGGCAAAGGCGCGGGTCTCGTTTTCGGTCATCCCCACCAGATTGAACTGGATCGAATCCGGGGCACGCTCTTCGGGGGGCAGCTTGGCCGGAACGCTCATCCACGGCGAGGCATCGAGCCGCGCCGCGACATAATCATGGTTTGCACGTCCGTCGCGCACCCGCCGCGCCACTTCGGGCAGTTGCGGGCGGATGATCGCCGCCGACAGGTTGTTGAGCCGCAGATTGTATAGCGGCAGTTGGTTCTGCGCGCGGGCAAACGCCGCCTCAAGGGCAGCATCGGGGGCTGTCAGATGTTTGGCCCAGTTGTGTTCATAGGCACCGGACATGATCACCGCGCGGGCAATCAGATCGGCGTCGTCGCTGACCATGATACCGCCTTCACCGGCATTGACCAGCTTGTAAGACTGAAAGCTGAAACAGCCGATTTGCCCAATGGTGCCGATATTTCGCCCGGCCCAAGTGGTGCCAAGAGAATGCGCGGCATCCTCGATCACCGGAATGCCGCGCGACATGCAGAGCGCCATGATGGCATCCATATCCGATGTATGGCCGCGCATATGGCTGATGATGACCGCTTGCACCGTGTCCAGCCGCTTCTCGAAATCCGCCAGATCAATCCGGTAATTCTCGCCCACCTCACAGAGGACGGGCACACAATCGGCATGCAGGACCGACGAGGGCACGGCGGCAAAGGTAAAGCCGGGGATCAGCACCCTTGCATCGCGCGGCAGGCCAAGCGCCTTGAGCGACAGAAAAAGCGCAGCAGAGCAAGAGGAAACGGCAAGCGCGTATTTCGAGCCGAGTAAGTCCGCGAACTCACGCTCGAGCAGCGTCACGGGGGCGTTGTCCGGCGCGGTATAACGAAACAGATCGCCTGATTGCAGCATCCGGTCGATTTCGGCACGGGCGGCCTCGGGGATGGGTTCCGCATCATAGACATTGGGTGCAAGTGCCATGTTTTCGGATTTCCTGAAGTTATGTTTCGGCTTTTCAGAACACATAGGCCTGAATTGTGACAATTTGTCAAAGAAAACCGGGTTGTTTTAAGGAAGTGGGTGACATCCCGCGCATCGTCTGAAGGTCAGAGGCCCAGCCGGTCCCGCAGCGAGAACCAAGTCATCGCCAATACCAGAAGCGGATTACGCAGAGCGGTGCCGCCGGGAAAGGCTGGGGCTGGCACGCGCGCCATGCACTCAAAACCAGCAGCCTGACCGCGCACCGCCTCTGCCATCAATCGTCCGGCGTGGGTGGCCGTACCCACCCCATGCCCGGAATAGCCCGAGGCTGACAGGATATTAGGCGCAAGCCGCACCAGATAAGGCATGCGCCGCATTGTGATCGCCAGCGTGCCACCCCAGGCATAATCAAGCCTAACATCGCGCAAATGCGGGAATATCCCGAGCATCGGCTTGCGCACCGTGGCGCGGATATCCTTGGGAAAGCGGTAGCCATAACTCTCGCCGCCGCCAAAGAGCAGGCGCTTGTCATGGCTGAGGCGAAAATAGTTCACCACGAACTTCGTATCTGCGACCGCGACATCCTGCGTCAAAACGCGGGCTGCGTTATCCCCCAAGGGCTCCGTGGCCACGATGAAATTATTGATCGGCATGACGCGCGCGGCGACCTTGCGTTCGAGGCCGCCGAGATAGCCGTTGCAGGCGAGGATGAGGTGATCCGCCTCAACTGCGCCGGCATCCGTGGCCACACGAACCGTTGCTCCGCGTGTGATATTGTGTACTGCCGATCCTTCGTGGATACGCACGCCCGCCGCCGCCGCCGCGCGCGCAAGGCCAAGCGCATAGGACAGGGGATGCAGATGCGCCGCCCCTCTGTCCAGCGAGCCGCCATGATAGACCGGCGAGGGGCAGAGCGCGGTCAACGCCTCTGCATCCAGCTTTTCGATCTGATCGTACCCGTAGCGCGTGGCCAAATGATCGGCATAGTCATGCTCTGCCGTCATTTCGCGGGCCGAGAAACAGGCATGCGCCACACCGGGTTTCAGGTGGCAGTCGATGCCATGTCGCGCGACCAGCGATTTGACCAGGTCCTTGGCCTCTTCGGCCAAGTGCCAAAGATGCACGGCATCATCCGCGCCCACCAGACGTTCGAGCGCGGTTTGCTCCATCCGCTGGCCGCTGCCCAATTGCCCGCCATTGCGCCCCGAGGCACCAAAGCCCAAACGCTGCGCCTCGAGCAGCACCACATCCAACCCTGCCTCTGCCAGGTGGAGCGCCGCCGAAAGCCCGGTATAGCCTGCGCCCACCACACAGACCTCGGCCCGCGTGCGCCCGCGCAGCGGTGCGAATTCCGGCAGCGGCGCGGTGGTGGCCGCGTACCAGCTTGGTGGATAGGTGCCGCGCCGGTCATTGGAATAGAGCAGGTTCATAGTTTTTCTTGGTGCAAATACTCGTCGGCACGCCCGTGACGCGTGGCTCAGACGTTGAGGAGGAGATGCTCACGCTCCCATGGGCTGATGACCTGGAGGAATTCCTCGTACTCGGTGCGTTTCACGATGGCATAGACGCGGGCGAATTCCGGTCCGAGGATCTCGTGCAGGGCCTTGGCCTCTTCAAACATATCAAGCGCGTCGCCCATGACGTTTGGAATGTCCGGCTCGCCTGAATAGGCGTCACCCTTGAACTGCTTGTCGGGCCACTCCTCGTTGAGGATACCTAAGAGACCACAGGCGAGGCTCGCCGCAATGCCGAGGTAGGGATTGCAATCCATGCCCGCCATGCGGTTCTCGACCCGCCGCGCCTCGGGGCCAGAGAGCGGCACGCGAATGCCGGTGGTGCGGTTGTCGCGGCCCCAAGCGAGGTTTATCGGGGCGGCGTGATCCTTGACATAGCGGCGGTAGGAATTGACATAGGGTGCCAGCACCGCGATTGCCGAAGGCAGATGTTTCTGCAAGCCGCCGATGAAGTGAAAGAAAGCATCGGTCTCGCCGCCCTGTGGTCCGGAAAAGATGTTGCGGCCAGTCTCCATGTCGAGGATCGAGTGGTGAATATGCATGGCGCTGCCCGGCTCGTCGGCAATGGGCTTGGCCATGAAGGTGGCAAAGCAGTCATGGCGCAGCGCTGCCTCGCGAATGAGCCGCTTGAAGTAAAACACCTCATCGGCCAGCTTGATCGGATCGCCATGGCGCAGGTTGATTTCAAGCTGCCCGGCCCCGCCTTCCTGAGTGATCCCGTCGATCTCGAAACCCTGTGCTTCGGCGAAGTCGTAGATATCGTCGATCACCGGACCGAATTCATCCACGGCTGTCATCGAATAGGCCTGACGTGCGGCCGCCGGTCGACCAGAGCGGCCCATCATCGGCTTGATCTCATGCGCCGGGTCGAGATTGCGCGCGACGAGGAAGAATTCCATTTCCGGGGCAACGACAGGCTTCATGCCATGGGCGTGATACATGTCCACCACCCGACGCAAAACGTTGCGCGGGGAAAAGGGGATTGGTGCGCCTTCGCGATCAAAGGCATCGTGGATCACTTGCAGCGTCCAATCGGCGGTCCAAGGTGCCGCGGTTGCGGTGGACATGTCGGGGCGCAGGATCATGTCGCGTTCGATGAACCCACCTTCGCCTGCAGCCTCGCCCCAGTCGCCGGTGATGGTCTGGAAAAAGATCGAATCCGGCAGGTGAAAATACTTTTGCCGAGCGAATTTCGTAGCCGGAACCGCCTTGCCGCGTGCGATGCCGGGCAGGTCGGAAATGATGCACTCGACCTCGTCAAGGCGGCGGTTCTCAAGATAGGCCTGCGCAGAGGCAGGCAGGGAATTGGTCAGGTCACTCAGATCGGCCATGGCTGGCACCTCGTTTGAAAAACTCCGCCATGCGGGCGGCGATTGTGGCATTGGCGGTGGGCTGGTCGAGTTTTGCCACCGCCTCTTTCAGCAGATTGTCAGGCACCACGCCGGGGGCGCGGTGATGGATGAGACGGTCCACCATGGTCGCGGTGAACTCTGGATGGGGTTGGATTGTATAGATCTTGTCGCCGTAAAGCAGAGCGGCATTCTCACAAAAATCGCTTGTGCCGACGACATCGGCCCCCTCCGGCAGTTGGGTCACCTGATCCTGATGCCACGCGTTGAGCGGCAGGCGCTGACCTTCGATGTCGTAGTCGGTGACCCCTACTTGCCAGCCACCTTTGAATTTCTCCACCTTGCCCCCCATGGCCTGCGCGATGATCTGATGGCCAAAGCAGACGCCGACAAGCGGTCGCCCGGCGGCGGCAATGTCACGGATCAACTGTTCCAGCGGCGGTATCCACGGGTGGTCCTCATAGGCCCCGTGTTTCGAGCCGGTGATGAGCCATCCGTCGGCAGCGTCCGGTCCGGTAGGAAATTCTTCATCCACCACGTCGTAATGTTCGAACTCAAAGCCGTGCCCGTCCAGCAACTGCGCGAACATCACCTCGTAATCTCCCAGCTCGTTCAGAACGATGTCGGGGGCGTGGCCGGTTTTCAGGATGCCGATTTTCATGGCGCTCTCTTGATTTGATCAAATTGGGGCGGGGTTGCTGCTTCAGGCTACACCGTTTCGAGATAGGTCTTCCAGTGGTCTTCTTTGGGGATCGGTGCCATATACGCCAGCTCCTGACGTTTGGTCATTACCAGATTGCGGATCAGGTCCGCATGAAAAATCGTGGCAATCATTGGATCGCTTTCGAAAATGTCGATGGCCGCGCCCCAGTCCGGGGCAAGCTGCGGCATCTGGACCTCGTAGGCATTGCCGTTGATGGGCGGCGGCGGGGTCATGCTCTCTTCGATTCCGGTGATGGCGGCGCCGAGGATGGCGGCAAAGCTGAGGTACGGGTTGATATCGCCGCCCGCGACGCGGTGTTCGATCCGGCGCGCCGAGGGGGGGCCGCCGGGGATGCGCACCGCTGTGGTGCGGTTCTCATAGCCCCAGCCCGCGCCGGTCGGGGCATGAGCGCCGGGCACCAGCCTTGCATAACTGTTGGCATGGGGGGCGAAAATCAGTGTTGAGGGCGGCATTGCTGCAAGACAGCCAGCCACAGCGGCACGCAGAATATCCGTGCCCGCCGCGGTTCCATCGTTGAAAACATTGGTGCCTTTCTCGTCCATCACCGAAAAATGCATATGCATGCCGTTGCCGGTGTCATCCTCAAAGGGCTTGGCCATGAATGTGGCAACATAGCCGTGCTGCCGCGCCAATCCCTTGATCAATGTTTTGAAAAGCCATGTGTCATCGGCGGCGCGCAGAGCGTTCTGATGGTGCAGGGTCAATTCGAACTGACCGACGCCAGCCTCGCTGACAGCGGTTTCGACGGGCAGACCCATTTCCAAGCCAGCAACGTAAAGCGCGCTCAGAAAACCGTCGAAGGCATCCATCTGACCGAGCGATAGAATGCCCGGAGCCTTCATCCGGCGGCCATTGCGCGGATCACGTACCGTCTTGAGTTCGTTGCCTTTTCCGTCAACCAATGTGAATTCCAGCTCGGTCGCGGCGTCGACATGCCAGCCACAGGCGGCGTAGCGGTCGAGCACGCTCACCAAGGCGTGACGCGGGTCGCCGGCGAAGGGGGTGCCATCCTCATGGTGCATGACCATGGGCACAAGCCCCTGTGGCACCTCGAGCCATGGCAGGGGAACAGGGCCACGGTCGGTGGGATAGAGCACGCCATCGACATCCCCGGAGTCGAACACCAGCGGCGAGTTTTCGATATCTGCGCCGAAAATATCCAGGTTCAGCGAAGACAGCGGCATGCGCACGCTCCCACTGCGGAGTTTGTCGGCATGGGCGGCAGGAAGCCGCTTGCCGCGCATCCGGCCATTCAGGTCGCAGGCAGCCACGCGGAAGGTCTGGAACTGTGTAAGGTCCATTTGAAGAAAGTCCTGATCGTGATTTGTAACAGCCTAGCCCGGCCTTGGGGGGCTTGCCAAGATAATTTGATCAAAAAATTCGCTGAATGATGAATGGTAAGCTCTGTAAGGTTTGTCAGGTGATTTTGTAAGCTCTTGGGAGCTATTCTGAGAAGTCCTCGGGTCAGGCCCGAGGATGACGGGGGATCAGGGGAGGCTCTGGTGCCAGCGGCTTTCGAGCTTTTCGATGGCGGCGATGCGCTCGGCGGTCTTGGGGTGGCTGAGCAGCCACGCGGGCATCTTGCCGCCTGCGCCGGTGGTCAGCGCCTCGAGTTTTTCGAAGAGCGATTTTTGCGGGCCGGTGCCGATACCCGCCTTGGTCAGCAGGGCGGCGGCATAGGCGTCGGCCTCGTATTCGTCGCCGCGGGAGAGACGGGCGGCGAGAAGGGTGGTGATGCCATTGGCGATCCAGACGCCGAGACCGGGTATGAAGCGCGAAAGGATCATCGCAAGCGCCGTGCGCAGGGCGTTCTGCCCGGAAAAGTCGATCATCCGGCGGCGGGAATGACCCAAGGCGACATGACCCAACTCATGCGCGATGACCGAGGCCATTTCCTGGGCGGTGACCTCATCGGTTTGAAACTTGCGATAAAAGCCGCGCGTGATGAAAATGCGCCCATCGGGCGCGGCAAGGCCATTGACCGGGTCGATCTCGTAGATGTGAACGCGAACGCGGGGCAGGTCGAGGGCGCGGGCGAGGCGGTCGGTCATGGCCTTGAGCCTTGGATCAGCCAATTCGGTCGATTGCGCGTCAAGCTCGCGCGTCGTGCGCCAGACCGAGAAGCGGTACATGGCGAGCGCATAGAGCAGGGCAAGCAGGATCGGGGTGAATTTCAACATGAGAGGAATATGGGGCGGGGTGGGGCGGCTGGCAAGCGACGTATGAGGGATTGGGTGTTCGCAGACTTCACCATCAAGCGATGAGCCGCGCGGATCGTTGGGCCGGGGACTAGCGATGCAAGGTCTGTGGCTGCCACTTTATGCCAGCAAAGACCGTGTGACCTAAACGAGAGGCGCTCGCTCTCAGAATCGCTAGGCCGCGGGACGGCCCAGCGATCCGCGCGGCGGCGCGTACCGCGCCTTGTTCCGCGCGTGGTCTTTGGTGCAGGGGACAGGCGAAAGCCGCCCCTTTCCCGGTGGACGCCGCTTGCCCCCTCGCATAAGTCTGGGCCAATTGCCCAAGACCGGAGCGCGCGCCATGATCCCACAGGTCTATCTCATCCTCTTCCTTGCCATTCTCGCCGAAACAGCCGGCACCACGGCATTGCAGGCCAGCCAGCAGTTCACCCGGTTCTGGCCCTCGGTTCTGGTGGTCATAGCCTATGGTATCAGCTTTTTCCTGTTGGCGCAGACACTCAAGGTGATGCCGGTGGGCGTGGTCTATGCGATCTGGTCAGGGCTGGGTATCGTGTTCATCGCCTGTATCGGTTATGTGATCTTTGGGCAGAAACTGGACTTGCCCGCGATCATCGGGACGGGGATGATCCTTGCGGGGATCGTAGTCATTCAGCTATTCTCGCGAACAGCACCGCATTGAACGTGCAGACAGGGCGGCAAAGGGGCTGGTCAGAACCGCCCCTTGCGGGTAAGGCACCGCCGCAAGACAAGACGAGGCCGCCCATGACTGAGACCATCACCGAGCGTTGCGAGGCCAAGGGGCTGCGCATGACCGATCAGCGCCGCACCATTGCGTCGGTTCTGGAAGGGTCGGACGATCATCCGGATGTCGAAGAACTCTATGCGCGCGCCTCGGGGCGCGATCCGCGGATCTCGATTGCGACGGTCTATCGCACGGTCAAGCTGTTTGAAGAGGCGGGGATTCTCGACAAGCTGGAGTTTGGCGATGGGCGCGCCCGCTATGAAGATGCCGAGCGTGACCATCACGATCATCTGATCGACATGAATTCGGGCGCGGTGATCGAATTTGTCGATCCCGAGATCGAGGTGTTGCAAGAGAAGATCGCGGAAAAGCTGGGGTATCGCTTGATCGGGCATCGGCTCGAACTTTATGGCGTGCCGATCAAATCCAGTGAGTGATGCGGGGGCCAAGGCGCGGGTGATGCGGCTGGCCATCGGCAGCGTCATCGTGGGTCTCGGTGTTCTGGCGCTCAAGGCTTTGGCTTGGGGGCTGACGGGATCGCTTGCGCTGATGTCGGATGCGCTGGAAAGCCTTGTGAATGTGGCAGCCGCGCTGGCGGTGATCGTGGCGCTTCGGGTGGCGCGGCGGCCAGCGGATGACAATCACCCCTATGGCCATGACAAGGCGGAGTTCTTTTCGGCGGTGCTGGAGGGCGTGCTGATCGTGATTGCAGCCCTCTTTATCCTGCGCGAGGCCTATGCGGGGTTTCTGGCACCGCAGGCCATTGCACAGCCCGTGCTCGGGATGGCGATCAACACCGGGGCGAGCCTGATCAATGCGGTCTGGGCGGTGATCCTGATCCGCAATGGACGTCGCTATCGCTCGCCTGCCTTGGTTGCAGATGGCAAGCATCTGATGACCGATGTGGTGTCGTCGGTGGGCGTGCTCTTTGGCGTGGCGCTGGCGCTGGCGACCGGGTGGCTCTGGCTTGATCCGGCGATGGCGGTGCTGGTGGCGTTCAACATCCTGTGGTCGGGATCGGTGGTGATCAAGGCGTCGCTCAGCGGGTTGATGGACGAGGCCGTGTCCGAAGAGGAACTGGCCACGATCCGCCGGGTGATCGCCGAGGCGGCAAGCGATGACGCCGCGTTGGAGGCCCATGATCTGCGCACGCGCCATGCCGGGCCGGTGACGTTCATAGATTTTCATCTGGTGGTGCCGGGCGCGATCTCGGTTGAGGTTGCACATGCGCTCTGCGACCGGATCGAGGCGGCGCTGATGGCGGCGCTGCCGGGCGCGCGGGTGACGATCCATGTTGAGCCCGAACACAAGGCCAAGCATAGCGGTCATGTTGTGCTGTCATAGCTCTGCCGCTTTTTTAGGCGGATGATCCGGGCTATCACGGGCGCTCACGGATAAGAAAGTCTGAGATGGAAAACCTGCGCGGCAGTATTCTGATGGTCCTCTCGATGGGCGGCTTCGCGCTGGAGGATATGTTCATCAAGCGTTTGGCCGATACCTTGCCGGTGGGGCAGATCATTCTGCTGATCGGGATCGGGGGCGCGTTGATTTTTGGCTCGATCACGCGGGCGCAGGGCGGGCGACTCTGGTCGCGTGATCTGGTGTCGCGGCCTGTGATCCTGCGCAATTTTGGGGAATTGCTGGGCACGCTGGGGTTTGTCATGGCGATTGCGCTGACGCCTCTTTCCTCGGCCTCGGCCATTTTGCAGGCGACGCCGCTCGCGGTCACTTTGGGGGCCGCGCTCTTCTTGGGTGAAGCGGTGGGCTGGCGGCGTTGGGCGGCGATCCTCGTGGGGTTTTGCGGCGTGCTGATGGTGATCCGGCCGGGGATGGCGGGGTTTGAGCCGGCGTCGCTCTTTGCGGTGCTGGCGGTCTTTGGATTGGCGGCACGGGATCTGGCGACGCGCCGGGTGCCGCGCACGATTTCATCCATGCAGCTATCGACCTATGCCTTTGCCACGTTGGTGCCGACTGGCGTGATCCTCTTGGCGTTTCACGGCACGCCCGCGTGGCCCACGGCGGTGAACTGGCGCGATCTGGTGCTGGCGCTCTTGTGTGGCGTGTCGGCCTATTACGCCATTGTCGCGGCGATGCGGTTGGGCGATGTGGCGGTGATCACACCGTTTCGCTACTCCAGGCTGGTGTTTGCGCTGATCATCGGGGTCACGCTGTTTGACGAGCGGCCCGATGTCTGGACGCTGGCGGGGGCGGGGATCATCATCGCCTCGGGCATCTATACCTTTTGGCGCGAGCGGCGGTTGGCGCGGCGGATGGCCTTGGTCTGAGTTTCAGCTCGCGGCGGCGGTCAGGTCGTCAATCACCTTGACCCACATCTCGGCGGGCTGACAGCCGGGCACGGCATGTTGACCCCCGACGATGAACGTGGGCACGCCTGAAATCCCCATCTGGCGGAACTGTGCGTCGCGGGCGCGGATGTCCTCGCGGTCGGCTTCTGTTCCCAAGAGGCGCTGGATCATCGCCCCATCAAGGCTGAGGCTGTCGGCGAGATCGGCCAGAACCTCTGCATCACCAATATCGCGACCCTCGTTGAAATAGGCCTGGAAAAGCGCCATGGCCATGCGGTCCTGACAGCCCTCGATCCCGGCCCAATGCAGCAGGCGATGTGCGTCAAGCGTGTTGGGCGTCCGTTGGATGGCGGCAAAATCAATGGTGAGACCGGCGGCCTCGGCGCGCTCCAGCACCGGGGCATAGGCGCGGATGGCGCCCTCTTTGCCACCAAATTTTGTCTCCAGATAGGCGCGGCGGTCCATGCCTTCGGCGGGCATGTCGGGGTTGAGCTGGAACGGGTGCCATTCGATCTCGAATGGGTGATCGGGGCGCAGGGTCAAGGCCTGATCCAGCAGCGTCTTGCCGATATAGCACCAAGGGCAGATCGGGTCGGAGATGATATCAAGCTTGACCATGAAGGCCCTCATAAATCGGCCGCAGAGCGCGGCGCAGGATTTTGCCATTGGCCCCGGTGGGAAGGGCCTCGACGTGGTAAAAGCCGCGCGGGCATTTGTAACCCGCAAGCCGTTCAGCGGCAAAGGCATCGAGTGCGACAGGATCAAGCTGCGCGGGACCAGTATAGAAGGCCATGATCACGCGTGCATCCTCTTTCACCTCAATATCGGTGACAGCCACCGTGGTGATGCCGGGATGGGCGCTTAGCGCCGCCTCGACCTCCATCGGAGAGACGCGGTAGCCGCCTGCGTTCATCATGTCGTCGGCGCGGCCCAGATAGGTGATCTGGCCCTCGGCATCCATCATCCCCTGATCGCCGGTCAGGAACCAGTCGCCGGTGAATTTCTCTGCCGTGGCTTCGGGCGCGCCAAGATAGCCCAGCATGAGACCGGGATCGGAGCGGTGGACGGCGATGGTGCCCTCGGTGCCATGGGGCGCGGGGCTGCCGTTGCCGATGATCGCGACGCGGCGGCCGGTCTGGGGACGGCCCAGCGTGCCGGGGGCGGCGGGGTGAGCGGGGCTGCCGGAGATGAAGGTCGAGCATTCGGACATGCCGTAGGCCTCATAGATCGGCGTCCCGGTGGCATCCTGCCAGTGCTGGCGGATGGTGTCCGAGAGTTTTTCGCCCGCTGCCAGCCCGTGCCGCAGATGTGGCAGGGCAAGGGGCTGACCGGGCCGGACCAGCTTGCGATAGACGCCCGGTGCTGCGGCAAAGATGGTCGCGTCATGGCGTTCGAGCAGCGCGGGCAAGTGCTCGGGCGCTATACCCGGCGCAGGGATGAGCGCGGTCGCCCCCACAGTCCAAGGGTCCATCAGGCCGGTGCCAAGGGTGAAGGTCCAGTTGAAGGCGCCCGCATGGCAGAGCCTGTCGTCGCCGCGCAGCCCATACCAGCCGTCAAACATCATCCGCCGTGCCCAGATGGCGCGGTGGGCATGGACCACAGCGCGCGGAATGCCTGAGGTGCCGGAGGTATAGATGATATAGGCGGGGCGGTCAGGATCGCCCATCTCCCAGTCAGCGGGCGGCAGATCGCGCATCGCCTCAAGAGCGGGTTCGTCGAGAGAGGGAATGTCTGTCTCGGGGCAGGCCACGCCCGCCGCGCGCAGGATCAGTGCGGGTTGCGTGGTCTTGACGATGCCCGCCACCTCGGGCGCTGTCAGTTGGCTAGAGGTGGGAATGGGCACAAGGCCCACGGCGATAGCGCCCAGATAGGCAATCGGAAATTCGACCGTATTGCCCAGCCGCATCAGCACCCGGTCGCCGGGTTTGAGGCCGGTGCGCAAGAGGCCGGTGCCGGTGCCGCGCACGGCGGCCAACAGGCGTCCATAGCTCCAGCGTTCGGCGGTGCCGAGACCGAGAACCGCCAGTGCGATCTTGTCCGGATGCGCCTCGGCCCGGCCCAGAACATGGGCCGCGAGGTTGAAGGGGCTGGGGCAGGGGGCGCTTGGCCCCTGATCGAATATGGCGCTCATGTCTCTCGCTTAGGGGGCCTGCGCGGCGGTTGCAAGTGGCTCTGCGCTTGGCCTATAGCTTTGTGCAATGACTGATCAAGCCTTGTCCCCCCTGCTGCGCGTCACGCGCGAAACCGGCGCTGAAACTGGCCCCGAGCCGCTCGATCTGGGCGTGCGGGTGCGTGGACTGCGCAAGGCGCGGGGCTGGACGTTGGAACAGGCGGCAAAGCAGGCGGGGCTGGCGCGCTCGACCCTGTCAAAGATCGAGAATGGTCAGATGTCCCCGACCTATGACGCCCTGAAGAAACTGGCGCAGGGGTTGGAAATCTCTGTTCCACAGCTCTTTACGCCGCCGTCGCGCGACCGGATCAACGGGCGCATGGCCGTGACGCGGGTGGGTGAAGGGACGCCCAAGGCCACGGCAACCTACGAACATGATCTCTTGGCCGATACGCTGAGCCAAAAACGCATGATGCCCTACCGAGCGCGCATCCGTGCCCGCGCGATGGAGGAATTCGGCGGTTGGGTGCGCCATGACGGCGAAGAATTTCTCTATGTGCTGACCGGGGTGGTGCGGCTCTATACCGAGTTTTACGAGCCGATCGAGATGCGTCGCGGCGACAGCGCCTATTACGATGCCACCATGGGGCATAACGTGATCTCGGTCAGTCCCGAGGATGCAACGATCCTGTGGGTGACATCGCTCGGGTGACCCCAACTGCTCTTAAGGAAAAGTGGCCCGGCCACGCAATCGCGGGACCGGGCCTTCTGCGCCGCGAGTGTGAGTTTGGCCGTTACTCGGCCGGGGCGGCAGGGGTTTGCTCCGCAGCAGAGCCGTCGATCACGCTTGCTGGGGCTGTTTCGGCATCGGGGTTCGTGCTGTCGCTCGTTGGGGAGGGGGACAGCATGCTGAAGGCGATCAAGCCGCCCATCAGGACCACGATGACCAGAAGGCCAACCAGCCCGCCGCGCGTCGAGGCGCCAGCATCATAGCCGGGAGGGCCGTATCGGTTGAGATCTCGGTTGGCTTGGCGTTGAATGTCGTCATTGGGGGTGTACATGGCGGTCTCCTTTCGCTCTGCCTGTAATTTTACCTCAAAGTGATCCACCTGCCTGAGTGCTAAACGGATAGCCGCGTTTTCGGGCGTCTTTCTGCCAGTATCGCGTGAGTCGCAGGGCGGGTTCCCGCCGTCAGTCGATGGCATCCGTCGCGAACGGGGAGTTTCGGCAAGGCTTTGCCGAGGTCAGCGCAGTTTGGGGATGCCGCCGGCATGGGTGCTTCGGTCCACGACGCCGGCGCGCAAGGACCGTCCGATGCGATGCGCCAGCGCCGACCATGCGGCGGCCTGATCGGGGGAGAGTTCGCGCAAGAGCACCGCATCAAAGAGCGCCAGCCAGGTCGAGAACATACCCGGCTGCACATTGCGGGCGTTGACATGTGCCGCCATCGGGCTGCCGTCATAGACGCGTTCATGCAGGATGGAATTGGCCCAGAAATCCGCGACATTGGCCTCGTGTGCGGGCCAGTCGGTGACATGCACCGCAAAGATCGGCCCAAGGCCGGGATGCGCGCGCACCGCCGCGTAGAATTCGGTGACGACCCGCTCGATCTCGGGGCGGGTGATGTTGAAACGCGGGGGCAAGGCGGTGCTCATGTGTCTTATGTGGCGCGGGATGTGGTGAGAGGCAATCCCTCATGGTGGGCGAGAAATCTTGAAAAGATTTCCGGGCGCTCTCTTTTCAGACACGCGCACGCCGCACCCTCTGGACGCCTGCCGGGTGCGCGCCTATAAGGCGGGCCATGATGAGACGCAGAGCGATCATTATTCGAATTACATGCCCGGCGCTCTGAGACAATCGAGCTGCCGGGACAAGGCGTATGGGCTACCGCGCCGCTGCACCCCCCAACTCCCAGACCAGTGACAAGGACGCAAACCATGTGCGCCGACACGACCCAGACGCCGGATTACAAAGACACGTTGAACCTGCCCGAGACCGATTTTCCGATGCGCGCGGGATTGCCTGCGCGAGAGCCTGAGTGGCTGGCGCGTTGGGCGCGGATCGGAGTGTATGAGAAGCTGCGGGAGAATGCGGCGGGGCGTGCAGCCTTTACGCTGCATGATGGCCCGCCTTACGCCAACGGGCATCTGCACATCGGGCATGCGCTGAACAAGATCCTCAAGGATATGGTGGTGCGCAGCCAGCAGATGATGGGGCGCGATGCGCGCTATATCCCCGGCTGGGATTGTCACGGCCTGCCGATCGAATGGAAGATCGAAGAGCAATACCGCGCCAAGGGCATGGATAAGGACAAGGTGGATGTGGTCGATTTCCGTCAGGAATGCCGCAAGTTCGCCGAAGGCTGGATCGAAATTCAGCGCGAGGAATTCAAGCGGCTCGGCATCACCGGCTGTTGGGATCGCCCGTATCTGACGATGGATTTCCGCGCCGAACGGATCATCGCGGAGGAATTCCAGAAGTTCCTGATGACCGGCGTGCTCTATCAGGGATCAAAGCCCGTGATGTGGTCGCCGATCGAGAAGACCGCGCTGGCCGAGGCGGAGGTGGAGTATCACGACAAGGAAAGCTTTACGGTTTGGGTGAAGTTTAAGGTGATTGAGGCAACGAAGGGCCCAGTCGTTGCAAGCTTGATGGCAACGCAGGCAGAGAAGGACGCATACTGGGCTCGTGTAAGAGAGTTAGTAGACGCACACGTTGTCATCTGGACCACGACCCCTTGGACCATGCCCTCGAACAAGGCCGTGGTTTATGGCGAAAGCTTTGCCTATGGCCTCTATGAGGTCACATCGACACCCAAGGAAAGCTGGGCCAAGGTTGGCGAGAAATTCATCCTCGCCGACACCCGCGCCGAGGATGTGATGACCCGGGCGCGGCTGGAGCCGTCGATGTATACCCGCGTGCGCGATGTGAGCGCGGAAGAACTTTCGGGGCTTTCGCTGCAACACCCCCTCGCCGGGGCCGAAGGGTCCAACGGCGAATGGGACGATCTGCGCGATTTCCGGGCTGCCGATTTCGTCACCGACGAGGAAGGCACCGGGTTTGTCCATTGTGCGCCGTCGCACGGGATGGAGGAGTTTGAGCTGTACCGTGATCTGGGCGATCATCCCGACGGCGGGACTTGGCTTGAAAAAGTGATCACCTATAACGTGCTGGAAGACGGCTCTTTCCGGCCCGATCTGCCGTTCTTTGGTGGCAAGTTCATCCTTGATCGCAAGGGCAAAGAGGGCAATGCCAACAAGGCGGTGATTGATAAACTGGCCCAGGCGGGCGGGTTGCTCGCGCGGGGCAAGATTAAGCACTCCTATCCGCATAGCTGGCGCTCCAAGGCCCCCGTCATCTATCGCAACACCCCGCAATGGTTCGCCGCGATTGACCGCGCCGTGGGTGACGGGCAGGACGATTATGGCACCACCATTCGCGAACGCGCCTTGCGTTCCATCGACGAGTTGGTGACATGGACGCCCAAAACGGGGCGCAACCGGCTTTATTCGATGATCGAAGCGCGGCCCGATTGGGTGCTGAGCCGTCAACGCGCCTGGGGTGTGCCGCTGACCTGTTTTGTCAAAAATGGCGCGCAACCGACGGATTCTGATTACCTTTTGCGGAACGCCGAGGTCAACGCGCGTATCCTTGCGGCCTTTGAGGAAGAGGGCGCGGATGCGTGGTATAAAGAGGGCGCGAAAGAGCGGTTCCTGAGCGGTATCGTCAACCCGGACGACTGGCGCAAGGTCGATGACATTCTCGATGTGTGGTTCGATTCTGGCTCGACCCATGCCTTTGTGCTGCGCGACCGCGCGGATGGGTCCGAGGATGGTCTGGCCGATCTCTATCTAGAGGGCACCGATCAGCATCGCGGCTGGTTCCATTCGTCGATGTTGCAGTCCTGTGGCACGCGCGGGCGCGCGCCCTATCGGGGGGTGCTGACGCATGGCTTTACCCTGGATGAGAAGGGCAACAAGATGTCCAAATCCTTGGGCAATACGGTCGCGCCCGAGGAAGTGGTCAAGCAATACGGCGCGGATATTCTGCGGCTCTGGGTGGCGCAGGCGGATTATACTGCTGACCTGCGGATCGGGCCGGAAATCCTCAAGGGCGTGGCCGATGGCTATCGCCGCCTGCGCAACACGCTGCGCTTCCTGCTGGGGGCCTTGGCACCGTTCACCGAGGCGGATCGCGTGGCCCCGGCGGATATGCCCGAGTTGGAACGTTGGGTGCTGCACCGTCTGGCCGAGCTGGATCACAAGGTGAAGAAAGGCTATGAAACCTATGATTTCCAAGGGGTTTTCCAGCAGATTTTCAACTTTTGCACGCTCGATCTGAGCGCGTTCTATTTCGACATCCGCAAGGACGCGCTCTATTGCGATGGCGACACCGCGCGGCGTCGTGCGGCGCGCACCGTGCTCGATCTGCTGTTTCACCGGCTGACCACATGGCTGGCCCCGGTGTTGGTCTTCACCATGGAGGAGGTATGGCTGTCGCGCTTCCCCGGCGAGGACAGTTCGATTCACCTCACGGATACTCCAGACACGCCCGCTGACTGGCTCAATGAACCGCTGGCGGCGAAATGGGCCATGGTGCGGCAGGCGCGGCGCGTCGTGACGGCGGCGTTGGAGGTGCAGCGCACCGACAAGGTGATCGGCGCAAGTCTGGAGGCGGCACCGGTCGTACACATCCGCGATGCAGAGATGCTCAAGGCGCTGAAATCAGTGGATTTTGCGGATATCTGTATCACCTCTGACCTGATGCTGACGGGCGATCCGCGCCCCGATGAGGCGTTCCGTTTGCCTGAGGTTGATACCGTTGGCGTGGTCTTTGAGCGGGCAGAGGGCGAGAAATGCCAGCGCTGCTGGAAGATCCTGCCTGATGTGGGGCGTCACAAGCATCCCGGCACCTGCGCGCGCTGTGACGCGGCACTGGGCTAAGGGGTCAAGGCGCGTCAGCGGAACCGGTCAACCAGTTTTTGAAGGGGTGAGCGCGTCTCGTCCGGCGCCTCTTCTGCGGGTTTGGGCGGCCTTTCGGTCTGCATGCTCTCTGGGCGAGCGGGTTTGGGCGCGGGGGGCGTGATCGCCTGTGCCACGGCGTTCTGAAAGCGGTCGGGCTTGCCCAAGGCCAGCCACGGCGCGCCTTTGGCGACGCCGCGCAGCAGATCGTCGAGCCAGTCGGTCTCGGATTTCGCGAAATCCTGCAAGACATAGTGCGCCACGCGGTCCTTGTGTCCGGGGTGGCCGATGCCAAGGCGCACGCGGCCGTAAGTCTCGCCGATGTGCTGATGGAGAGAGCGCAACCCGTTGTGGCCCGCATGGCCGCCACCCGTCTTGCAGCGCAGCTTGCCGGGGGCGAGGTCCAATTCGTCGTGAAAGACCGTGACATCGGCGGGGGTCAGTTTGTAGAAGCGCAGCGCCTCGCCCACCGATTGCCCGCTGAGGTTCATGAAGGTCATGGGTTTGAGCAAGATGACCTTGTCGTCGCCCAAATCCCCCTCAGAGACCATGCCCTGAAACTTGGACCGCCATGGGCCAAAGCCATGCTCATCGGCGATCCTGTCCAATGCCATGAAGCCGATGTTATGTCGATTATTCTCATATTTTGCGCCCGGATTGCCGAGACCCACAAAGAGCTGCATTGCCGATGCCCCTATCTTGGTTGAGGATGGTCTAGGGCCTTGGGGCCGCGGAATCAACGGGGGCAGGGTGCCGGATGGCCGAATATGAGGTGGAGGGGCTAAATCTGTCGGTGCCCGACAGCATCCTGAACGACCGGATCGCCGCCAAGCTGGCCTCGGGTGGCTATGAGGCCGATGAGGCGCGGGCGGCGGCCATGCGACTGCGACCGGGGCAACGGGTGCTGGAACTGGGGGCGGGGATTGGATACATCGCCTCGATTTGCGCCCGTATCACCGGGCCGCAGAATGTGACGAGCGTCGAGGCCAATCCCGGCATGTTGCCGGTGATCCGGGCTAATCTGGAGCGCAACGGATTTGGGGCAGTGACCCTCCTGCATGGTGCGGTGGGTGGCATGGCGCGCGAGTCCGAGCCCTTGGCCTTTGACGCGGCCCAGAGTTTCTGGGCGGCGCGGATCGCGGACGAGACCACCGCGCTCGACCGCATGGTCGAGGTGCCATATCTGGGGCTGAATGATCTGATGACGCAGGCGCGTCCGCATGTGGTGATCATGGATATCGAGGGGGCGGAGCAGCATCTTTTCGATCACCCCTGGCCTGACCATGTGCGCAGCGTGATGATGGAACTGCATCCGACGCGCTATCCTGACACAGTCATCCAACGGATCGTTGATTGCATGTCGGTCTCGGGCCTAACCTATGATCCCGGCCCGTCGCGCGGGCGCATCCTGTGCTTTCGCCGGGTGCGGGACCGGTGATAGAAAAAACGCGACCCCCGATTGGGGGCCGCGCTCTTTGGGTTGGGCGTGAGAGATGAGGATTATTCCTCGTCGCCCTCGTCCTCTTCTTCTTCCTCGCCCTGCGAGCGCAGCGCCGAGGGGGCCGAGATGTTGCAGATCACGAAATCGCGGTCCTTGATCACCGGCTCACTGCCTTCTGGCAGATCAATCATCGAAATCGTAACCACGTCGCCGATTTTGGAGATCTTGGACAGGTCCACGGTCAGGTGATCGGGGATGTCGCCCGCAGTCACGGTCAGCTCGACCTCGTTGCGCACGACGGTCAGAACGCCGCCTTTGCGCAGGGCCGGGCAATTCTCGTGGTTGATGAAGTCAACGTGAATGAACAGGTTGATCCGGGTGGTGCGACGCAGACGCATAAGGTCGACATGAGTCGGAAGATCCTTGACCACATCGCGCTGAACGTCACGGCAGATCACGCGCACATCGTCTTGGCCCTCGACCTGAAGATTGAACAGGGTCGATTTGAAACGGCCCTTCTTCAGGCGCTTGAGCAGCGCGTTGAACGGAATGTTGATCGGCAGCGGCTCTTTGTCGCCACCGAATACGATACCCGGAACCATGCCCTCACGACGAGCTGCGCGAGCGGCGCCCTTGCCTGTCCCCGCACGTTCCTGGGCCTGAAGATCAGGAATTTCTCCAGCCATTTGATTTCTCCATTGGTTAGGGCGGGGCTCCTCCAAGGCTGTAGACCCCGCATGAAGCTGCGCCAATAGCCGGGTTTTGCCGGTTTGAAAAGCGGAATCTTGTTGCCCGGCTGGGGCGCGTGGCCTATCCGTCGGTCCCGTGACGCAAGAGGAGCCCGACCGAAATGCCACGCCGCGTTTTCCTGCATGTTGGCATGCCCAAATGCGCGACCTCCACCATACAGGCCGCCTTGGTGCAACAGCAAGACCGTCTGCGGCATCTTGGCATCGCCTATGACATGCCCGAGGTCCAGTCGGCGCAGGGGCAGGGCAATGCGGCAGATCTTGCCATTGCGGCCTATCGGGAAAGATCACAGGCCGTCGCGGAGGCGCTCGATTTCTTCACGCGTGGTGACGGGGATGTGGTGCTGAGCGCCGAAAGCCTGTCGGGTCTCTATAAATCCGCGGTGGCCATCAGGCTGGTCGAGGCGCTGCGCGCGCGGGGATTTGAGGTCACTGTGCTTGCGGTCTTGCGCCGGCAGGATCACTGGCTCGAATCCGATTTCAAACAGCATGTCAAAGGCGGTCAGAAATGGAGCGGCAGCATCGCGGAGTTGCTGGAAAAGCGCACGCAGCAAGACGTGCTGAACTATGCGCTCTTCACGCTCTATTGGGGGAAATATGTCGGCCGGGACAGGGTGTTCAGCACCGTGATTCTGCCGGGCAGTGATCGGCGGTATCCGGTCAATTTCGTGCTGGAGCAGATCGGTGCTGCCAGCCTGTGCTACGGCGATGACGCGGCGGTGCCGATGTCGAATGTCAGCCCGCCCACGGGTCTGATCGAACCTGCGCGCCTGCTCAAGCGCGAGATGCAGGCGACTGGGTGTTCTCTGGCGCAGATGGATGTGGCGCTGGATCGGTTCTTTGCCGAAGCGCCGGGAGTGGTCGAGGTGCCAAAGCGGCGGTTTTTGATGCCTTTCACGGACCGTCAGCAACTCGTTGAGCGGTGGAAGGGCAGCAATCGCGATCTGGAGGGGCGGGCGGGGCATCATCTGGTGTTCGATGTCGAGGTGGCCCACGATCCGGCGTCCGAGATACCGCTCGAGGACGAGGCGCGCGCCATTCTGGCCGCGTGGAAGGCCGCGAAGGGGCCAGCACCCACACCAGAGGTGCAGGCGCGGCGCGGCTTGTTGCAGCGGCTCTTGGGGCGGTGAGGCGCCTCAGGCCATCCAGCGGCCGGTGAAATCCTCGGGTACCATCAGAATGTCGCGGTCCAGATCCTTGACATCGCGTCGCCCGCAGAGGCCCATGCTGCTATCGAGTTCCTTGTGGATCACCTCGAGCGCGCGGGTGACACCCGCCTCGCCCATCGCTCCCAGACCGTAGACAAAGGCGCGCCCGATATAGGTGCCCTTGGCCCCGAGCGAGAGCGCCTTGAGCACGTCCTGACCCGAGCGGATGCCGCTGTCGAGATGTACCTCGATCTTGTCGCCCACCGCGTCCATGATGGCGGGCAGGGCCCGGATGGCCGAGAGCGCGCCGTCAAGCTGTCGCCCGCCGTGGTTGGAGACGATGATCGCATCGGCCCCGACGTTCAGCGCTTCACGGGCATCGCGCGGGTCCATGATGCCCTTGATGATCAGCGGGCCGTCCCACATCTTGCGGAACTGGCGGATGCGGTCCCAGTCAAGCGCCTGATCGAACGCTTCTGAGGTCCAGGTGCTGAGCGAGGAGGGATCGGTGACGCCCTTGGCATGACCCACGATATTGCCAAAAAAGCGCCGTTTGGTGCCCAGCATGCCAAGCCCCCACTGCACCTTGGTCATCATGTTGGCGACGCTCTTGGGGGTCAGCTTGGGCGGGGCAGAAAGGCCGTTCTTCAGGTCCTTGTGGCGTTGCCCCAGCAGTTGCAGATCAACCGTGATCATCGCCGCCGAACATTTGGCATCCCGCGCCCGGTCAAACAGCCGCTGCATGAAATCGTCGTCTTTGAGGGTATAGACCTGCATCCAGAACGGCTTGGTGGTGTTCTCGGCCACATCCTCGATCGAGCAGATTGACATGGTGGAGAGGGTGAAGGGCACGCCGAATTTCTCGGCGGCGCGCGCCGCCTTGATCTCACCATCCGCGTGTTGCATGCCCGTGAGACCGACCGGGGCGAGGCCCACGGGCATCGCCACATCCTGCCCGATCATCTGGCTCGCGGTGCTGCGCCCGGTCATGTCGATGGCAACACGCTGGCGCAAGTAGATTTTGTCAAAATCGGTGGTGTTTTCGCGAAAGGTCTGTTCGGTCCAGCTGCCGGATTCGGCGTAGTCGTAGAACATCTTGGGGACGCGGCGGCGGTAGATCTGTTTGAGATCGGCGATATTGGTGATCACGGGCATGGCGTCCTCCGAAATTGGTTAGTTTCCTTTACCAACGGAAGCGGGGCCGCGCAATCACCCCTGTTGCCGCAGGACGGGGGCCGGTGCCGGAATACGGCGCACCGACCAGCCCCAGAACCGAACCAGCATGAACACGCCCGCCAGCGCGAGCCCGGCTGCGAGGCCGAGCCAGATACCCGGCCCGCCAAATCCAAGCGTGAATCCGAGAAGGTAGCTGACCGGCACGCCCACCACCCAATAGCTGAGGGCCGCAATGACCATCGGCACGCGGGTATCCTGCACCCCGCGCAAGAGGCCCAGCGCCTGCACTTGGGCGGCATCGACCAGTTGAAAGAGGGCGGCGGCAGCAAGGAGTTGCCGCCCGATGGCGATCACCTGTGCCCGGTCGGGATCGTCGGGCGCGAGAAAGAGGCCCACCAGCGGGTCCGGCAGGAGCAGGAGCAGCGCCATGGTCGCCAGCGCCACAGCGGCGGAGAGGCCGAGGACCACGCGCGCACCGTCGCGCAGCCCCGCGCCATCGCCGCGCCCATGCGCCTGTCCCGCGCGCACGGTGGCGACGTTGGACAGCCCGAGGTGGATCATGAAAATCACCGAGGTGATCTGGAGGGCGATGCCATGCGCCGCCAGAGGCAGCGTGCCCAGCCAGCCCATCATGATGGACGCGGCGGCGAAGAGGCCGACCTCGGCCAGATTGGTAAGGCCGATGGGCCAGCCCAGGCGAAAGACACGGCCCAGCGCTTCGGGGTCGGGACGCCAGAAGCGTTGAAAGAGCGCGTGGTCGGGGGCGGAGCGGTGGACATAGGCGCCAAGCACTACGAAAGAGGCTGTGTTGACCCCGAGCGAGGCGATGGCCGCGCCCTGCACGCCGAGTTCTGGAAAGCCGAAATGCCCGAAGATGAGCAGGTAGTTCACGCCGGCATTGAGCACCACCGCGCCCAGCGTCACCCAGAGTACCACGGCCGTGCGTTCAAGGGCGGCGAGATAGGATTTGAGCACCATCACCATCAGCGCGGGCAGGATGCCGAGCCCGGCGATTTCAAGGTAATCGGCGGCGAGGGCGGCGGTGGCGGGCTCTTGGCCCATGCGGTCGAAGAGCGCGCCGGAGCCCAGCATCAGGGGCAGCGTTGCCAGCCCAAACAGGATCGAGGCCCAGAGGCCCATGCGCGTGACGCGGCGCACTTGGGTAACCGCGCCCGAGGCTTGAGCAGAGGCCACCATCGGCATCACCGCCCAGGCAAAGCCGGAGCCCATGATGAAGAGGACAAAGAACATGGTGCCGCCCAGAACTTCGGCGGCCAGCGCCTCGACCGAATACCAGCCCAGCATGAGCGCATCGGTGAAGGTGATGGCAAACTGTGCCACATGGCTGCCGATGAGGGGCAGGCCAAGACCCAGCACGGCGCGGGCATGCTGGCGATATGTGAGGCGAGGTTGCATGGGTCTGGCGTTAGACGTGCGCCGAAGTTTGCGCAACCCTCGTCAGAGCGTGCCCAGCATCAGATGCGTCGAGAGTGCCGCAATGATCACGCCTGCCGCGATTTCAAAGAGGGGCAGCGCGCGCGCCGCGCCGCCGGTGGTGGCCAGCCGCGCCAAGGCCCCTTCGCGCAGGGTGACAGAGGCGAGGGCCACGGCAAGGGTGACGCTGGCCGTGCCAAGGCCCATGGCAAAGGCGCCCATGATGCCCGCCAGATCCAGCCCCATGCGCCATGTGAGGATCAGCAGGAAAAGCGCGCCCGTGCAGGGGCGGATCGCCACGGCCCCAATCAGGGCGGCGGCGTCGCGCCAGCCGGTGACGGCCTCGGCCTCGGCCAGGGTTGGCCCGTGTTTGTGCCCGCAGGAGGGGCAGGGGGCGTCATGGTCGTGATGATGATGATGATCGTGGGTGGCGCGGGTTTTGCGCCAGCGGCGCAGGCCGCGAAACGCCAGCCAGAGACCGACGAGCGCGATGGCGGCAAAACTGGCGGGGGCCATGATATCCTCGGCCAGATCGGTCATGTGTTGGCGGGTGAGATCGAAGAGGAAGACGCCGGCATAGACCAGCAGCACCGCCGCTGCGGCCTGCGCAAAGCTGGAGGCGAGCGCCAAGAGTGACAGCCGGAGTGCGCTGACGCGCGCGGCCATGCCGTAGCCACCGATCAGGATCTTGCCATGGCCCGGCCCTGCCGCGTGAAAGAAGCCGTAGGCAAAGCAGAGGCCCAGCAACCCGGCCAGCGCCCCCGGTTCGCCGGCGCGCAGCGCGCGCAAGAGGCGGGCCATCGCCTGTTGCGTTTCGGCCTGTCCGGTGCGCGCCCAGTCGGAGACTTGTGCCGCGCCGCCAAAGCCCCAGAGCCAGATCACGAGGACAGCGAGCGCGAGGGCTGCAAGGCTCAGGACGGGGCGGCGCATGTGACCGAAAGGCTCTCGGAAAAGAGGTTGCCGATCTCGACCCCGGAATATTGTTCCTCGGCGGTCATTTCGCTGAGCATCTGGCGGAACTGTTCCTGGCTTTCGTCAAGGTCGGGTTCGGTGATCGTATAGACGCAGCCCTTGGGCAGGGTGATGGGACCGGCAAGGCTATGGGCCACGTAATAGGTGGGATCGTAAGCCTCGATGCGCAGGGCGTCGGCCTTGACGGGGCCGAAGGTGCGGGTATGGGTGGCAATGATGCGGTCATTGGTGAGGGCAATGCCGGTGGGGATCGGGTGATCAAGGGCAATCTTGGTCTCGCCCTGATACATATAGAGATCGCCCTCAAAGCCGTCTGGCCATTCGATCAGATCAAAGCCCTTGAGCTGGGCCAACTCTGCCTCGGTCAGGGTGCCGTCGCCGTCGGGGTCAAGCCCCATATCGGTGAGGATCAGGAGGGAAAAGAAATCATCATAGCTCCATGTCACCTCGACCTCTGTCAGCCGCCTCTGATCATCGGCGGTGAACCGCAGGGCCACATCGACAAAGACATGCGGATGCGCGCCCATGGGGGCGGCAGGCAGGCAGAGGGATGCGGCAAGGGCCATGGCGATGAGCGGCTTCATGCTACCAGACTTAGGCGCAGGGCGCGCCTGCTGCAAGGCGCGTTTGCTGCGGACAAGCGGCCCCGCGCGAAAGCGCGCTCAGGCCTTGATCACCAAGGATTGCCCACTGGTCAGGGACATGACGTTTTCGGGCTTGTCGGCGAAAAACTCGTCAATCGCCTTTTTCGCGCCGGGGCAGTCGCCAGAGCCGTAATCGTCGCAGAGGATGACGCCGCCCGGTTTGACCCGCGGATAGAAGAATTCGACCGAGGCCAGAGTTGGCTCATAGAGGTCGACATCGACATGGACGAGCGAGAATTGCTGATCCGCGACATCGTTGAAACGGTCGGGAATCCAGCCCTTGTGCAGGTCCACGCGGTCGCCAAAGGCGCTGAGGTTCTGGTGCACGATATCCTCTGGCACGGCCAGATCGCCCTTGGACCATTCCGACTTGCCGCCCGATTGCACATCGGCGTCGCTGGGCTCTGACAGGCCTTGGAAGGAGTCGAAGATGTGCAGGCGCTTGGTGCTCTGCATCCCTGCGCCGGTCAGCAAAAAGAGCGAGGATTTGCCATAGCGCGCGCCGCATTCGGCGAAATTGCCCTCGATCCCGCGCACCATGCGGGCGGAGGTGAGCAGCGTGAAGCAGCGGTCATAGGGGATGCCCTCGATGCCGCGCGCCTCGGCCATGTCGCGGGCGGCGATGAATTCGGGATCGGTCAGCCAGATCAGATGCGGTTTGTAGACCTCGTAGCGCTGCCGCGCGGCCAGACGCTTGGCCAGCTTGTAGTAGCTGCGCCGGTATTTTTCACGCCCCAGAAGAAGCCCGCCGAGAGAGTCGAGAGCCTTAATGATCACGGTTTGCACCTTTATGACGCCGCAGGCGGACCTGATGGCTACGCCTGCGGGTTCTTGGCCCAGACCGGGGCGCCGCGTCACGAGGCGCATCGCACCACCCTAGCGGTCTTGCGATCCTCGGGATGCAGGGACTTGCCCAGAATATGATCGCTCTTGTGCAGCACATGCTGTGCGGTCGACACGATCAGCGGATCGGGCGCATGGGCGATGTGGTGATCCTTGCCGGGGTAATCGAGCGAATCGAGAAAATGCCGCATGCAATTGAGGCGGGCGCGCTTCTTGTCATTCGACTTTATCACGGTCCAGGGCGCGTCGGCGGTGTCTGTGTAAAAGAACATCGCCTCTTTCGCCTCAGTGTAATCCTCCCATTTATCAAGGCTGGCCTTGTCAATGGGGCTGAGTTTCCAGAGTTTGAGCGGATCGGTTTCACGACTGGCAAAGCGGGCGCGCTGTTCGCCTTGGGTCACGGAAAACCAGTATTTGTAGAGCCGGATGCCGGAACGCACCAGCATACGCTCCAATTCGGGCGTCTCGCGCATGAATTCGAGGTAGTCATCCGGCTGGCAAAAGCCCATCACCCGCTCGACCCCGGCGCGGTTGTACCATGAGCGGTCATAGAGCACCATTTCGCCCGAGGTGGGCAGGTGTTGGACATAGCGTTGAAAATACCACAGGCCGCGTTCCTGATCGGTAGGTTTGTTAAGGGCCACGACCCGCGCGCTGCGGGGGTTGAGATGCTCGGTAAAGCGTTTGATCGTGCCGCCCTTGCCCGCTGCATCGCGCCCTTCGAAGATCAGCACGAATTTCTGCCCGGTTTCTTGCGCCCAAAGCTGCACCTTGAGCAATTCGGCCTGAAGATGCGCCTTTTGCGCTTCATAGCTGCGGCGTCCCATACGGGTCTCGTAGGGATAATCGCCGTTTTCAAAGGCTTGGCCTATGAAATTGGGACTGGTCTGGGAGGCCGTGATGGCAGGCTTTTCCGGCACCGGGGCCGGGATGGTGTCAAGGGCCGGTTGGTCAGGCTGGGAGGCGGGGATGGCCGTGGAGTCTGAGGTGGACATCTGGGACAGGGGCGACTCGGCCATACGGCACTCCGCGTTGGATGACTGATTACTCCCAGAATGATATATGATTTTTTTGTGTCACACTTTGCGCTAAATCAAATGTCGCGAAGCATGCGGGCTTGATCCGTTGTCCGCGCCTCAGACTCCGGCTGCGCGGGCAAAGGCCACGAGGGCAGCGGTTGATCCGTCACGCGTCAGGGTGGTGTCGCCCGTCAGCATGGCGTCCACATCGACCGCCAGCACCTTGCCCAGTTCCACCCCCCATTGGTCAAACGAATTGAGGCCGAGGATCACACCCTCAACGAACACCCGATGCTCATAAAGCGCGATGATCTGGCCCAGACGGCGCGGGGTCAGCCGGTCATAGATCAGCGTGGTCGAGGGGCGGTTGCCGGGAAAGACCCGGTGTGCGGCCTGCCGCTCGAGCTCTGCGCCGGTGTAGCCCGCATCGCGCATCAGCGCGCGCGCCTCATCCAGCGAGCGACCGCGCAAGAGCGCCTTGGATTGCGCGAGGCAATTGGCCACCAGCAGGCGGTGATGATGCGCAAGCTCGGGTTCATGACCGGTGGCTGCCACGAGGAATTCGCAGGGGATCACAGCGGTGCCCTGATGGATCAGCTGGTAAAAGGCATGTTGGCCGTTGGTGCCCGGTTCGCCCCAGACTACGGGGCCGGACGGACGCTCCAGCAGGGCACCGGACATGCTCACGCGCTTGCCGTTGCTCTCCATCTCCAACTGTTGCAGATAGGCGGGCAGGCGGGCCAGACGCTGATCGTAGGGCAGGACCGCGCGGGTGCCATAGCCCATCGCCTGATGGTGCCAGAGACCGATGAGCGCCAGCATCATTGGCATATTCTCCAGCGGTGCGGCGTCTTGAAAATGGTGGTCCATCGCCTCGGCCCCGGCGAGGAATTCATGGAACCGCTCCGGTCCGATGGCGATCATCAGTGACAGACCGATCGGCCCCCAGACCGAATAGCGCCCGCCAACGTAATCGCCAAAGCCAAAGACGCGGGCCGGATCAATGCCCCAGTCTGCGGTCTTCTCAGTGGCAGATGAGACAGCGGCGAAGTGTGGGCCGGGCTCGACCCCGGCGGCGGCCATCCAGTCGCGGGCGGTGGTGGCATTGGTCATGGTCTCGATGGTGGTAAAGGTCTTGGAGGCGACGATCACAAGGGTCGTCGCCGGGTTCAGCCCCGTCAGCGTGTCGGCGATATCGGCCCCGTCAACGTTCGACACGAAATGACAGCGCGGCCCGTCGTGATAGGGGCGCAGCGCCCGCACGGCCATCTCGGGGCCCAGATGCGAGCCGCCGATGCCGATGTTGACGACATCGGTGACCGACCCCTGCCGGATGTGAGTGGCAAACTCTGCCATGCGTGTGCGCGTGGCGGTGATTTCCGGCATGATGTCCGCGCCCTCGACCATCACCGCTCCGCCCGACAGATTGCGCAGCGCGCTGTGCAGGACGGGCCGCCCCTCGGTCTCGTTGATCGGCGCGCCTTGGAACATGGCGGCGCGGCGTGCGGCAACGCCGGACGCCTCTGCAAGACCGATCAGAGCGCTGCGGGCAGGGGCGGTCAAGGCGGTCTTGGAGTAATCCAGTAGCATGCCGTCGAACCGGGTCGAAAACCCCCCGGCGCGGTTTGGCTCGTCAAACAATCCGACAATATCACATTTCCGCGCTGCCTGTGCGAAGCGCTCGACCTCAGACCACATTCTCTGTCCTTTCACGGGCTCCAATGGATTGTTGTACCGGCTAGCACGGCGGCAATCGGTGCCTCAAGAGGGCGCATGTGTTGTGCGCGCTCGAACGCCGCGCGTTTTTGTGCGCCGGTGATCACGACGTGCTTGCTGAGCGCGCCATCCAGCACCCGCGCCGAGAGGGTGACGCGCGGCTCGTCCAGACCCGGCGCGCGCATCGGCACGAGAATGGGCGCGTTGCGCTCCAGCGCCTCTTCCAGCCGGTCGGCACCGGGAAAGAGCGAGGCGGTGTGCATATCCGCGCCCATGCCCAAGAGGCAGACATCAATCGGCAGGGCGGGCGCGATATTGGCCTCCAGTTCCGCCAGCACCGATTCCGGCTCTTCGGCCTTGGCATAGAGCGGCAGATACCGCGCCGCCGCCGCCCGGTCCTTGAGCAAGTGTTCGCGGATCAACCGTGTGTTGGAGCGGACATGCACCTCGGGCCGCCAGCGTTCATCGCTCAGCAGGATATCGACCCGGTCCCAGTCCAGATCGACCGCGCAGAGCCCGTCAAAAATCGGCCCCGGCGTGGTCCCTCCCGGCACGACGAACAAAACCCGGTCCTGATTGCGCAACGCCTTGCGCAGATCTCCGGCCAGCACACCCACCAGCCCCATCGCCAGCATTTCGTCATCGGCATATTCGACAAAGCTCATGGTCGTATCTCCCGCCAGCGTCGCCCGTCCCGATGCATCAGCATCAACGCGTCGTCTGGCCCTGAGGATCCCGTTGCATAGGGTAGGGGATCGCTTGTGTCTTCCTCCCATTCCGCGATGATCGGATCGGTCCAGGCCCAGGCGGCCTCGACCTCGTCCCCGCGCATGAAGAGGGTCTGATTGCCGCGTATCACATCCATGATCAGCCGCTCATAGGCATCGGGGAAATCCGCCTCTTCCGGTCCCAACGCCTCGGCAAAGGTCATGTCGAGCGGCACGTCGATCAAACGCATGCCCCCCGGTCCCGGTTCCTTGATCGTCACGCCCAATTCGATTCCCTCATTGGGTTGCAGGCGGATCGTCAGGATATTGCGGTGCCGCCCGGCATCCGCGCCAAAGATCGAATGCGGCGCATCCTTGAACACCACCGCGATTTCGCTGGCGCGATCCTTGAGGCGCTTGCCGGTGCGTAGATAGAACGGCGTGCCTGCCCACCGCCAGTTGCTGATATGCGCCTTCAATGCCACGAAACTTTCGGTCGTGCTGTCGCGGTTGCCCACCTGATTGCGATAGCCGGGTTGTGTGCCATCGCCCTCATATTGGCCGCGCACCACATTGCCCCGCGCCACCGGATCAAGCGCGCGGATGACCTTGAGCTTTTCGTCGCGCACCGCGTCCGGCTCGAATTTCGCGGGCGGCTCCATGGCGATGAGGCACAAGAGCTGCATCATGTGGTTTTGCACCATGTCGCGCATCGCGCCGGATTTGTCATAGTAATCGCCACGCCCGCCCACGCCCACGGATTCCGCCACGGTGATCTGGATGTGATCGACATATTGGCTGTTCCAGAGCGGTTCAAACAAAACGTTGCCAAAGCGGATCGCCATCAGGTTCTGTACGGTTTCCTTGCCGAGATAATGGTCGATCCGGTAGATTTGACCTTCGGTGAAATGCCGCGCCAAGACCCGGTTGAGGTCACGCGCCGTTTCCAGATCGCGGCCAAAGGGCTTTTCCACCACGATCCGGCTCTGCTCATCCGCCATGCCATGTTTGTGAAGCCGCTTGGCCAGATCGCCAAAGAGCGACGGCGCCACCGAGAAATAGAACGCCCGAATTCGCTCGGGGCGCATGAGCGCGGCCAGAGCCTCCCAGCCATCCGTGCCACGGGCATCGAGCGTGACATAATCCAGCATATCGAGAAAGGCCGTCAGGTCCTTTTTGCGGGCCGATTCCTCGCCGCCGAACTCGACAATCGCCTCACGCACCATGGCGCGATACGCTTTGGTGTCCATCTCGCTGCGCGCAGCCCCGATCAGGCGCACATCGCCCTCGATCTGACCCGCGACAAAGCGGCGAAAGAGCGCCGGCAATATCTTGCGCCGCGCCAGATCACCGGTGCCGCCAAAAATCACCAGATCAAACGGATCGACCGGGATCACCCGAGAGGCCATGGCCCATCTCCTTTGCTCGTCGTCAGCCCGGTTTTCGGGCGCGCCGCGTGTCGCGGCAACTCTAACATGTTGGAGCGTCTTCACAATGGCGTCAGAATGCTTCCCTTGCCAGACCTCGGGCGATAGGTGAGAAAAGACAAACAGACTGTGGATCGCCCTATGAAAGATAACGTCGTCGTCCCTGCCAATCGGGGCAAGTTTCAGAACCCGGAGCGCACCGCCAAGGGCGAAGCGCGCGCCTCTGTGCCATTGAGCCATCCCGAGACGCTGTGGTTCAACACCGGCACGCTCTGCAATATCGAATGCCGCAACTGCTATATCCTCAGCTCGCCCAGCAACGATGCGCTGGTCTATATCAGCGAATCAGAGGTGCGCGACTATCTCGAGCAGGCGCGCGCGCGGGCCTGGCCGCTGCGCGAGATCGCCTTTACCGGCGGTGAGCCGTTCTTGAACCCCGAAATGATCGGCATGGCGCGCGCGGCGCTGGACGGCGGTTACGAGGTTCTGATTCTCACGAATGCCATGCGCCCGATGATGCGCAAGACGATGCGCGCGGGCCTGCTTGAGCTGGTCACGACATGGGGCGACAAGCTGACCCTGCGGATTTCCGTCGATCACTGGTCCGAGGCGCTGCATGACGAAGAGCGCGGGGCAGGGGCCTTTGCCAAGACGCTGGAGGGCATGTGCTGGTTGCGGGATCATGGGGGTCGCATGACCGTGGCCGGGCGCACCGTCTGGGGTGAGAGCGAGGCGCAATCGCGCGCAGGCTATGCGGCGTTTTATGCCGAGCATGGGTTTGAGATTGACGCCTATGATCCGGCCGCAACCGTGCTCTTCCCCGAGATGGACGAGGCGGCCGACGTCCCCGAGATCACCACGGCCTGTTGGAATATTCTGGGCAAGCGGCCCGAGGACATCATGTGCGCCTCGTCGCGCATGGTGGTGAAACGCAAAGGCGCGGCACGGCCTGCGGTGGTGGCCTGCACGCTGCTGCCTTATGCGCCCGAGTTCGAGTTGGGCGAAACGCTGGCCGAGGCCGAGCGCGACGTGGCGCTGAACCATCCCCATTGCGCCAAGTTCTGCGTGCTGGGCGGGGCAAGCTGTTCGCGGTGAGGGGCGGCGGGGCCTGTTGCTGACCTTGACTCCAAGCGGCGGCGCGTTCCGCGCCTTGATTCCGCGCATTGGAGATCGGGGCAAACGTCCCCTCACGCCGCCTCACTCGTCCTTGAGCAGCCGATCCGCCTTTTTGCGCACCAGCACCGTGCGCAGGTCGTGCATCGCCAAGAGAAGCGCATCCGTTACCTGTTCGAGTTGTCCATCGGTGGCCTTGGACTGGACCCAATGCGTTGTGGTATTGAGGTAATCCACCGCGCGCAGGATATCGTCGATGTCGCGGTATTCGACCAGTTTCAGCCGCTCTTCCATCCATTCGGTGATGGCGGCAGTGTCGGCGTCGGTCAGGGCGCGTTCGCCCTGCGGCTTGATCTCGGATTTGCGGATATTAACGGTGGCGATCTGTTCCATCTCGATCCGGCGCTGTCGGTTCTCGGTATCGACCCGGAACACGAAGGCACCGTTTTCACGGACCCTGAAGTAATATTCCGGCAGATCACCCGCCATGGTCAGGCACTTTCCAGAACGCGCCAGAGCGAACCGTCGGGATCGACCAGCGCAAACATTCGGGGCGCATTCGCAAGGGTGAAAGGATCGGTCAATCGCGGGATGGCGTTGCGCGTGTCGGGCAGATCCGTGGCGCCGCGCCATTCGGCATGCAGGCTGTCAATCTCGGGCAGACGCAGGCAGGCGGAAAAGCAACTGGTGCCGGGGTCCAGATCGGGATGCGGGAAAAACTCGACCGTCATGCCCTCCCGGCTCAGGATCATCCAGCCTGCATTGCGGAATTCAGTCTGAAAGCCGAGCATCGCGTAAAAGCGCTCGGTTGCATCGAAATCCCGGCTGGGCAGGTTTGCGGTTATCTTGCCTGTGGTCATGTCAGCCCTTTACAGAACGTCTGAATCCGCGTGCATGCCTCTTTCAGCGCGTCATCCGATGTCGCATAGCTGATCCGGAAATTCGGCGACAGGCCAAAGGCCGCGCCAAAGACCACCGCCACGCCGGTTTCCTCCAGAAGCGCCGTGGCAAAAGCCTCGTCATCCGCGATCACCGCGCCGCCCGCGCTGGTCTTGCCGATCAACCCGGCAATCGACGGGTAGACATAGAACGCGCCATTGGGCGTGGGACATTCCATGCCCTCGATCTCATTGAGCATCGCCACCACCAGATCGCGACGGCGGGCAAAGACGGCGTTGTTCTCGGCGATGAAATCATGGCTGCCGTTCAGCGCCTCGACCGCCGCCCATTGGCTGATAGTGCAGGGGTTCGACGTGCTCTGCGACTGGATCTTGCGCATCGCGGCAATGAGGTCTTGTGGACCCGCCGCATAGCCAATCCGCCAGCCGGTCATGCAATAGGCCTTGGACACCCCATTGCAGGTCAGGGTGCGGTCATAGAGCGCCGGTTCCACCTGAGCGGGGGTGCAGAATTCAAATCCGTCATAGGCCAGATGCTCATACATGTCGTCGGTCATGATCCAGACATGGGGATGCCGCATCAAAACGTCGGTCAGCCCCTTTAACTCATCCCATGTATAGCCTGCCCCGGTGGGATTGCTGGGCGAATTGAAGATGAACCAGCGGGTTTTCGGCGTGATCGCGGCCTCCAGCGCCGCAGGCGTCAGTTTGAACCCGGTCTCGATCCCCGCAGGCGCAATCACCGGCTCGCCGCCCGCAAGCAGCACCATATCGGGATAGCTCACCCAATAGGGCGCGGGGATCAGCACCTCGTCGCCGGGATTGAGCGTGGCCATGAGGGCATTATAGAGGATCTGCTTGCCGCCCGAGGCGACGCTGACCTGTGCAGGCACATAGTCCAACCCGTTGTCCCGCTTGAACTTGGCGCAGATTGCGGCCTTCAACTCGGGGATACCATCGACGGCGGTGTATTTGGTCTTGCCCTCTTCGATGGCGCGGATGCCTGCGGCGCGGATATGCGCGGGCGTGGCGAAATCCGGCTCTCCGGCCCCGAGGCCGATCACGTCGCGCCCGGCGGCCTTGAGTTCCTGCGCCTTGGTGGTCACGGCGATGGTAGGCGAGGGTTTGACGCGCGACAATGTCGCAGACAGACGGGACATGGCCGGCTCCGGTTTGAATTCACTCCGGGAATGTCTTAGGGTGCGCTCGGAGCTTGATCAAGCACGATCACCGGAAAGGAAGACAATGACCACAGATAGCACCGACAGCTGGTTTGACCCCGACTCGACCACCTTTGGCGACCGTGTGACCGGCGCGCGCGAGCGCTCAGGCATGTCTCAGACGGATCTGGCAAAGCGCTTGGGCGTCAAGCTCAAGACGCTCAAGGCTTGGGAAAATGATCTTTCAGAGCCGCGTGCCAACAAGCTCTCGATGATGGCGGGCATGCTGAATGTCTCGCTGCTCTGGCTGCTCTCGGGTGAAGGCGAGGGCCCCGGAGGCCCCGAGATGGGAGAGTTGTCCAGTGATGTGATGGAAATGCTGACCGAAATTCGCGACATCCGCGCACAGATGACCCGATCAACCGACCGTCTGGGGCGTCTGGAAAAGACCCTGCGCGCCAAGCTGCGGGAAGAAGCCGGTGAGTGAGACCCCAGTTGAGGCACCGGGTGCGGTGGACGAGCCCCGCGCGCACCGTCTGAAACGCCTGCACATGCGCGCCATGCGCCGCGGGATCAAGGAAATGGACATCATCCTGAGCCGCTATGCCGAGGCGCGGCTCGAGGCGATGGAAGACAGCGCGCTCGACGGGTTCGACGCGCTCCTCTGCGAGAACGATCAGGATCTCTATCAATGGGTGACGGGTCAAACGCCGCCGCCCGCGCGCTTTGCGCCATTGGTCGCGGATATCGCGACGCAGGCGAGCGCGGCAAAATAGGTCGCATTTTAGAGGAACCGACCCCGGTTTACCGAATGTTCGGGTTTATATCGGATGGTCTCCGGCGAGCAGTATCGCACGGAGACCGACATGAGCTATCTCAGCCCCCTGACCACAGGAGCCGTTCACAGCGCCTTTATCAGCAGCTATCTGGATGCGCTGTCGCTGGTGGAACGTCTGCATCGGTTGCTCTTGGACGTGATCAAGGACGAGTTCGAGCGTGTCGGCGTGCTTGAGATCAACGCGGTTCAGGCTCTGTTGCTCTTCAACATCGGTGACCATGAGGTAACGGCCGGCGAGTTGAAAACGCGCGGCTATTATCAGGGCAGCAACGTAAGCTACAATCTCAAGAAACTGGTGGATATGGGTTATATGCATCACCAACGCTGCGAGGTGGATCGCCGGTCTGTCCGGGTGCGCCTCACGGAGAAGGGGCGCAGCGTCCGCGACGTGGTGGCAGACCTCTTTGCTCGCCATGCCGAGGGGTTGGAGGGGCGCGGCGTGCTCGGCCCTGACGGGATCGACCAGATCACCGCGTCGCTGCGCCGGGTCGAGCGGTACTGGGCCGATCAGATCCGCTATATCTATTGATGCCGCGTGCGGGGCAGGGGCAGCGCCCCCAGCATGATATCGTTGATCTCGCGGTAGAGCTTGCGTGACATGGCGACCTCGAAATCCTCAAACCCCTGCGCCAGTTCCAGAAACGCACCCGGCCCGCGCAGGACTTCGCGGCGGTAATAGGCCATCACTTGCGGATCATGTCCGAGGATCACCAATCCATTGACGGTAATCCCCTCAAAGGGAAAATGTTTATAGGCCAGGGTCGGGGCAAAGCCCTGATTGTTGATCCCGTCGCCCGAGACATCAATCACCTTCCGGTCACAGGCGGGCGCGCGGGCCAACAGATGCGCGCCGTACCCCAAGGCCGAGCCAAGCGCCGTTGGATAATCCGAGGTTGACCGTTCCATTCCCGCCAGCACCGCCACGGCTTGGGTGATATCCGCGTCAGAGCGTAGCAGCGTCCAGTCGAGATGCAGCTTCTCCTGAAACCGCCCGCTCCACTCATAGACCGCCAGAGCGACATCGCCTGTGGCCCCGCCCAGGATCGCCACGCGAATGTCCGGCGCATCCAACGCCGAGGCAAGTCCTATCCGTTGCAAGGCATATTCCGCCTCATCAACCGAAGAGGACACATCCAGCGCCAGCGCCAGCGCAAGGCGACAGGCCCCCTGCGCCGGTGCCGCCATAAGGGCGAGCAAGACCGCTGCGGCCAACCTCACCAATGGCCGATATTCTCCATGCTGGTCCATGGCTCTGCCGGGGCCAGCGCGTCACCCTCTTGCAAAAGCTCCACCGAGATATTGTCGGGGCTGCGCACAAAGGCCATGCGCCCATCGCGCGGCGGGCGGTTGATGGTCACGCCATTGTCCATCAGATGCTGGCAGAGGTCGTAGATATTGCTGGTCGCATAGGCGAGATGGCCGAAATGTCGGCTGTCCGAGGGCAGGTCTTCGTCGCCATCCCAATTATAGGTGAGCTCGACCGGGCACTCCTCTTGTCCCTCGGGTGCCATGAACACCAGCGTAAAACGCCCGCCGTCATTGTCCCAGCGGCGGGTTTCCTTGAGCCCCAACAGGCCAAAGAACCGCTGTGTCGCCTCAAGGTCTTTGACCCGAACCATCGTGTGCAGGTATTTGATGCGCATGGTCATCCTCCGTGATTGCAATGCTGCAGAGGATAGTGGCCCGCGCGCCCGTGTCGAGGGCAATATCTCTGGATCGCCCCCGGTGACAGGCCTGAGAATTCTGACCGCTTCGCCGGGTCGGTCCAACGCGGCGGTGCGCGCAGGATTTGCGGCACAGGGCACCGCGTCCAGCCTGTCGCCCGCATCCCCCAAGGGTCCGCCGGTCGTCCCGCCGTCGGTTGCGTCTTGCTCAAACGGGTTGGATGATCCGCCCCGCAGCCGCCCAAAAGGACAGTGGACATCAGGCCTGCCACATTCTTTCATGTTTATTCTTTGGATTGAATGCAGCCTCAGCCCATTGCATTCAAAAGTTATTCAGCGATTCAGCCTCGGATTGCAGAAGTTGACGCCGTGTTGCCCATCGGCAGCCACTCGATATTGGCTTTCCAGAGGGGCTATCCCCAAGATATAGTGATCTCCGACTCGTTCTTGTGAAGAAAGGCCCCCGCCATGCCCCTCAGCCCCGACCAACAGGCCGAAATCGACGCCCAGCGCGGCCAGACCCAAACCACCCTGCGCGCCACTGCGCCGGGGATGGAACAGCACCTCTACACCGCCCATCCGGTGCTCGATCACGGCTTTGTCCGGGTGATCGACTACATGGGCGATGATGCCGCCATCGTACAGGCCGCGCGGGTGAGTTATGGCGCCGGCACCAAACATGTGCAGAATGACGAGGGGCTCATTCGCTATCTGATGCGGCACTGGCATTCGACCCCCTTCGAGATGTGCGAGATCAAGCTGCATGTCAAACTGCCGGTGTTTGTCGCGCGCCAGTGGATCAGACACCGCACCGCCAACGTCAACGAATACTCCGCCCGCTACTCGATCCTCGACCGTGAGTTCTATATTCCGGCCCCCGACGCGCTCAACGCGCAATCGACCACCAACAATCAGGGGCGGGGTGCGGCGCTCGAGGGCGAAGAGGCGCAGCGCGTGTTGCGCCTGCTGACCGAGGACGCGATGCGCTGCTATGACCATTACGAGGATATGATTTCACAGGACGGCCAACAGGGGCTGGCCCGCGAACTGGCTCGCATGAACCTGCCCGCCAATATCTATACGCAATGGTATTGGAAGGTCGATCTGCACAACCTCCTGCACTTCCTGCGCCTGCGCGCCGATGCCCACGCCCAGTACGAGATCCGCGTCTACGCCGACGAAATCTGCCGCCTCGTGGCCGATTGGGTGCCCTATGCCTACAAGGCGTTCGAGGATTACCGTATGGGCGGGGCTACCCTGTCCGCCACGGCGCTCGATTGCGTGCGCCGCATGCTGAAAGGCGAGACGGTCACGCAGGAAACCTCCGGCATGTCCAAGGGCGAATGGCGGGAGTTTGAGGGGGTTTTGAACGCCCCCGCATAGCGGGGACAAAACGCTCCAGTGGAGCGTTTTGAGTGAAAAGCGGGCGCGCCCATGGCGCGGCCAGGATGGAGTGGATAGGTGTGTTTTATGTCCTGATTAGAAAGTGATACATGAAGTATACCATTTTCATCGACGAAAGTGGCGAGGCAGGTATCGCTAACGTTCGCCAAGAAAGCAAACCCGGCGCATCACCGTATTTCGTCCTCGGCGCAGCGGTGTTACAGCCTGCTTCTCAAATTCAAGCAAGAAAAGTTCTGTATGATTTCAAAAATACGATCAAGAAATCCGCTTGGAAACATGCCACCGATCTAAATCACACTGAGAAGGTTTATCTTGCCCGCTTGTTGGGAAAATTGCCCGTTAGGTACTTTGCCGTAATTTCAAACAAAGCAACACTAAACGACTACAAGGATACGATCGAAGCAGATTCCCAAAAATTCTATAACAAATGTCTGAAATATTTGCTCGAAAGAATATTTCTTTACCTCTCGAAAGACTTGTCCAATACGGAAGATGTGACAGTAGTCCTTGAACAAAGAAATCACGACTACGATGCAATGCTGCGGTACTTTCAGCGTGTAAAAGAGAATCCAATTTATCCACAATCGAAGTCTCTGCGGCTGTTGAATCCTTTTTCAATCACTCGAAAAGCAAAAGGTGAGGACGAATTGCTTGAGATCGCGGATTTTGTTAGCCACGCCGTTTACCAGCTAGCAAACAAAACAGACCGCAATTTCTACATTCCTGAATTTAGGTACTTTCAAGAATTAAGCTCACGTTTTGCAGGCAATGATCATTGTAACATTTTGGGAGTGGGGTTGAAATGTATCCATTCCTTAGAACAGCTTGGATTAGATCCCGATATTTCATCAATTCTTAAATTATCGAAGTGCAAACCGCCATCCTAAACACCCGTCCCATCGGTGCGCCATAAATGCGCACCCCACGGCCACCGGGCGGGATGCGCCATAAATACCCACCCTACGGCCAATCGACGGGGCCATCGCGGTGGATCGACGAATAGGTCCACGCCTCTGGCCGCTCCACCAACCCGTGTTTCACCGGATTGATCCAGCAATACCGGATCGCCGCGCGCTTACCCGCCTCGGTGCGGAGGTGATGCTCCCAAAACCGCCGCTGCCATAGCCCATGCTCTCGCCGGACCTCGTGACTGGCGCGGCGCGGCGTATGGGGCAGGGCGCGGGAAAACCGGGCCTTGATCACGCTCCAGCGGGTTGAGAAATCGTGATCGCCCTCAGGCAGGGTCCAGACGCAATGCATATGATCCGGCAACACAACCCAGGCGTCAATCGCAAGGGGCCGCTCTGCCTTGGTGCGTCGCACAGCCGTCCGCAACCTCGCGATTTCGCGCGTCAGCATGTCTGATCGTCGGTTCGCCAGCCCCACAGTAAAGAACACGCAGGCCCCGGCGACGTGAGGGCGCAGGTAATTGGACATGGGCAAATAACACCATGACAGTGTTAAAAAATCATGTCCGCTGTAGGGTGCGCATTTATGGCGCACCTCATAACCCATCCAATCCCCGATGGCCTGCGTATCCCGTTCAACACTCCAAACCGGGCAGACCCATGCAAACCCTCATTCTCTATCTTGTTACCACCGCCGTGTTCCTCGGCCTTGATGCGATCATGCTCAAAACCGTGATGCGCCCGCTTTTCGCCGCGCATATCGGCGATATTCTGGCGACAGAATTGCGCCTCGTCCCGGCCGCGCTCTTTTATCTGGCCTATGTGGGCGGCGTGCTGTGGTTTGTCTCGCTCCCCGCCCTGCGCGAGGGCGCGCCGGTGAACGCGCTCCTCGCCGGGGCGGCTTTGGGGGCCATGGCCTATGGCACCTATGAGTTCACAAATTACGCCACCCTGCGCGACTGGCACTGGCAGATGGTTGCCGTCGATGTGACATGGGGCACGATCCTGACGGCTGTCTCTGCCTGGGTGGGCGTCCTTGCGGCGCGCGCTTGGGGCTAGCTGCGCTCACACCCCCCGGATGCTGGGCCGCACCCATTTGGCCGCAGGCTCGACAATCAAATCAGTGATCGCCCAGACCAGCGCATCGACGCGGTCCGGGCTGCCGCGCCCCTCATAGCCGCGCGCGGTCATGGCGCACATCTGATCCTCCAACGCGCCAAGGCCGCGCGCGTGATACACCCGGCCCTGTTCATAGAGTGCGGCCACCGGCTCGGCCCGCGCCAGCTTGCCCCGGCTCGCGTGGACCTTGCGCAGCGGCACCAGCGGATCGACCTGCCGGATCACCTGTTCCACCAGATCGCCGCCTTGGTTGACCTCGGCCACCACCCGCTCTGCCCCCCATAGCTCGCGCGCCCGGATCGCGGCGCGGGCCCAACGCGCGGGGCTCGCGGCGCTGACGCTGGCATCGGCCAGCACCCAGACCCGCCAATCCTGCACCGGCCCGCGCGTGATCGCCCCCGCCACGATGATGCCGCACTCATCCGACCCGGCATGGCCCGTCACCGGCGGATCGACCGCCACCACCACCCGGTCAAACTCGGGCAGGGTGTCGACGCGTGCCGCCTCCAGCACGGCAGGCGTCCAGAGCGCATCCTCGGCGTCGTCGATCAGGATCCCGTCCAGCTCCTGTCGCCCCAGCCGCGTTCCCGCATAGCGCGCCCGCACCTCATCGAGGAAACTCTCGGCCAGATAGGCGCGGTTGGCCTCGGTCGGCGCGCTGGTGACCACCGTCGAGGGCACCGCCACGATATCCTTCAAGACGCCCACATTCCGCGGTGTCGTGGTCACGCAGACACGCGGCGCCTCCCCCAAACGCAGGCCGAATTGCAGCATGTCCCAGGTTTCCCGCGCCCGCTTCCACTTGGCCAACTCATCCACCCAGGCGCCATCGAACTGCGGCCCGCGCAGCGCCTCGGGGTCATGCGCCGAATAGGCCTGCGCAACCGCGCCGTTTGGCCAAATCAGCCGCTTGCGCGTCGCCTGCCAATCCGGGCGGCGGTCGGGCGGCGAACAGGCCATGATGCCGCTCTCGCCAAACACCATCACCTCGCGCACCTGATCAATCGTCTCGCCCACCAGCGCGATCCGCTTGCACCGCCCCTCGTCCAACGGGCGCGATCCCTCGACCTGCGCGCGCACCCATTCGGCTCCAGCGCGGGTCTTGCCCGCGCCACGCCCACCCATGATCACCCAGGTGCGCCAGTCGCCCTCGGGGGGCAGTTGATGCTCCAATGCCCAGAATTCGAACAGATAGGGCAGGGCCATCCGCTCCCCGTCACTCAGCGCATCGAGGAAGTCGTCCCTCACAGCCAGCCCTCTTGAGGCGATCCAGTCGGCACCCGATCTGATGCCGGGCATCGTCGAAATCGAGCGCGTATCCGTGGACAATGCCACGGTCTTCTCGTCTGCGTTTTTCAAGTTGTGCCTCCGCTTCTATGGCGATCTTCAGCCATTGCCGGATCTCGGCAGTGGCCTTGGTCGCATTCTTCAACTCATCCAGGTCTCCGGCCCTGATCCGCAGATAGATATCTGCGAGGTCTTCGCGCATATCCGCCAATTGGCGCTCCAGCGCATCGATCGAGGTCGTCAGGCCCGTGGGCCCCACATCGGGGGTGATCAAAACCATGCGTGCTCTTGCCTCATGATTGGTGTGTTTCGGAAAACCCTCCATCCCGCCGACACGAAAAAACGGCCGCCGGGGTTTCCCCCGGGGCCGCTTGCCCAATTCGTCCAGCATGTCACAACCGATAGATGAAAGCGTGCGCCGAGTCAAGCACGCGCGCCTCGCGCTTGTCGGCTAAGCCTCCGGTATATTTACCTTTTCTTAACTATGTGCCACCACGCGGCCGGGTTTTTCTTGGTCCACATACTCCCGCCGGAGGCGCTCTTTGACCTCTGCGTTCAGGCGCGGTGTGCGCCCTCGGCCAGCCCCTGCACAAAGCTCAGAACATCCGCCACAGACCGCCCCTTGGCGATCTCGCCCACAATCGCCGAACCCACAACGCAGCCATCGGCGACGCTGGCAATCGTCTGCGCCGTCTCGGGCGTGCGGATGCCAAAGCCCACGATCACCGGCAGATCGGTCTGCGCCTTGATCCGTGCCACCTCGGGGGCCACATCCGCCGCCTCTGCCGCCGCAGCCCCGGTGATGCCGGTGATCGAGACGTAATAGACAAAGCCGGATGTGTTCTCCAAAACCTTGGGCAGTCGTTTGTCATCGGTGGTGGGGGTGGCGAGGCGGATAAAGTTCATGCCCGCCTTGCTCGCCGGAATGCACAACTCGTCATCCTCTTCGGGCGGCAGATCGACCACGATTAGCCCGTCAATCCCGGCGGCCTTGGCGTCGACCAGAAACTTCTCCACGCCGCGATTGTAGATCGGGTTGTAATAGCCCATCAGCACGATGGGCGTGGTGTCATCGCCCTTGCGAAACTCGGTCGCCATCGCCAGCGTTTTCTCCAGCGTCATGCCTGCCGCCAGCGCTCGCTGCCCCGCCAATTGGATTGTCGGCCCATCCGCCATCGGATCGGTAAAGGGCACGCCCAACTCGATCACATCGACGCCCGCCTCCGGCAAGCCCTTCATCACTTTGAGCGACTGATCGTAATCCGGATCGCCCGCCATGATGTAGGAAACAAACGCCTTCTTCCCGGCGGCTTTCAACTCTGCGAATTTGGCGTCGATGCGTGTCATGGGGGTCTGTCCTTCGAATGGGTCCGTGCGGGTTTGGCGCAAAGCGCGCGGGAAATCAATGCCCGGCTTGACCTTGGCCCGCGCAAACCCGTAGATGCGCGCAATTCACCGCATGGAGGGTCTGAGATGGGCTTTAAAATGGGAATCGTGGGCCTGCCCAATGTGGGCAAATCCACGCTCTTTAACGCGCTCACCCGCACCGCTGCCGCGCAGGCCGCGAATTTCCCCTTTTGCACCATCGAGCCGAATGTCGGCGAGGTAGCCGTGCCCGATGCGCGGCTGGACAAATTGGCCGAGATTGCCGGCTCAAAACAGATCATCCCAACCCGGATGACCTTTGTCGATATCGCAGGCCTTGTCAAAGGCGCGTCCAAGGGCGAGGGGTTGGGCAATCAGTTTCTCGCGAATATCCGCGAGACGGATGCCATCGCCCATGTGCTGCGCTGCTTCGAGGATGGCGACGTGACCCATGTCGAGGGCCGCGTCGATCCGGTGGCCGATGCCGATACGATTGAAACCGAACTGATGCTGGCCGATCTCGAGTCGGTCGAGAAACGTCGCGCCGGGCTGCAACGCAAGATCAAGGGCGGCGACAAGGACGCCGTTCAGGCCGAGCGCCTGCTCGCTCAGGCACAGGCTGCGCTGGAACAGGGCCGCCCCGCCCGTACCGTGCAGGTCGATGCCGAGGACACCAAAGCCTGGAAAATGTTGCAACTGCTGACCGCCAAGCCAATCCTCTACGTCTGCAATGTCGATGAGGCGAATGCCGCCACCGGTAACGCCCATTCCGACGCTGTGGCGAAAATGGCCGCCGAACAGGGCGCGGCCTCGGTCGTGATCTCCGCCCAGATCGAGGAGGAAATCTCCAAGCTGGAGCCGGAGGAAGCCGAAATGTTCCTCACTGAAATGGGGCTCGACGAGGCTGGCCTCGACCGTCTGATCCGCGCCGGTTATGAGCTTCTGCATCTGGAAACCTATTTCACCGTCGGCCCCAAAGAGGCCCGCGCCTGGACCATCCCCGCAGGCACGCCCGCCCCCAAGGCCGCAGGCGTGATCCACGGCGATTTTGAGCGCGGTTTTATCCGCGCCGAGACGATTGCCTATGACGATTTCGTGGGCTTGGGCGGCGAGCAAAAGGCCAAGGATGCGGGCAAAATGCGCTCTGAGGGCAAAAGCTACGTCGTCAAGGACGGCGACGTTCTACACTTCCTCTTCAACACCTGAGCGGGGCAGGGCGCGCCCTGCCTGCGGCTCATGCAGATGCGCCCCGCCAGATCCAGCCGCCGCCCAGCACGCGGCTGCCGTCCGTCTCATAGAACACGCAGGCCTGACCGGGCGACACACCTTCTTCGGGGGAGAGCAATTCGACCGTCGCCTCGGTCGCTGAAATGGGCCGCAACACAGCCTCGCGCGGCGGGCGGGTTGAGCGCACCTTGACCGAGACCTGCCATTCCGCCTGTGATGTCATCGGCACATCGCCCAGCCAGTTGATTTCGCGCAGCGGCACGGTGCGGGTCGACAGCATCTCTTTGGGCCCGACAATCACCCGGCGCGTGTCCACGTCAAGGCGCACGACATAGAGCGGCTCTTCCAGCCCGCCGATGCCCAAGCCCCGGCGCTGACCGATGGTGTAGTGAATGACCCCCTCATGCTGGCCCAAAACCCGGCCATCGGCATGCACGATCTCGCCCGGTTCCGCGGCACCGGGGCGCAGTTTTTCGATCACGCTGGCATAGTTGCCGTTGGGCACGAAACAGATGTCCTGACTGTCAGGCTTGTCCGCCACCTGAAGCCCGTATTGCGCGGCCAGTTCCCGCGTCGCCGCCTTGGACGGTAGATGCCCCAGCGGAAACCGCAGATAGTCAAGTTGCTCGGGCGTGGTCGAGAACAGAAAGTACGACTGATCGCGCGCCGAATCGCTTGCACAATGCAATTCCGGCCCCTGCGAGCCTAGTTTGCGCTGAATATAGTGCCCGGTTGCCATGCAATCGGCCTCCAGATCGCGGGCGGTTTCCAAGAGATCCTTGAACTTGACCCGCTCATTGCAGCGGATGCACGGCACGGGCGTCGCCCCCGCCAGATAGCTGTCGGCAAACTCGTCAATCACCGCATCACGAAAGATGTTCTCGTAATCCAGCACGTAATGCGGAAAACCCATCTCTTCGGCCACGCGGCGCGCGTCGTGAATATCCACCCCGGCACAGCAGGCGCCCTTCTTGGCCAGCGCCGCGCCATGGTCATAAAGTTGCAGCGTGACGCCCACAACGTCATAACCCTCAGAGGCCAGATGCGCGGCCACAACCGAGCTGTCGACGCCGCCTGACATCGCCACGACCACGCGGGTCTCGGCTGGGGACTTGGGAAATCCAAGCGAATTCAGTGGTTTGTTCGTATCCAGTGCCATAGTGGCCTCCGCTCGGGTCTTTCAGAATATAGGAAAATCCTAAACACTCTCAAGACCCGGTTTCACGCCCCGTTAAGCCTGAGATGGGCATTCTCACCCTATCAAGACAAAGGGTGAGCGTGATGTATCTCAAGAAAGTCGAAGGGCCAAGGGCCGTTAACCTGCCCGATGGCACCGTTCTCAGCCGGGCGGATTTGCCGCCCCCGGACACGCGGCGATGGGTCGCCTCGCGCAAGCTCGCGGTGGTGCGAGGGGTGGCCTACGGGCTGATCGCGCGGCACGACGCGCTCGAGACCTATGGGCTCAGTGACGAAGAGTTCGACAGCTGGATCGCCGCCGTCGTGCGGCACGGCGAGGGCGCGCTCAAAGTGACCTCGCTCAAGGTCTATCGGTAACCTTAAGTTGAGTTTGGCGGAGGCCATAACACTGGTAACGGGTAGTTAACCATTTTTGACCAGTGTGTCCGGTATCGAAGCAATTACCTGTGGAGTCCCCAATGCGCGTACTTTTGGTCGAGGACGATCCGACAACCTCTAGAAGCATCGAACTGATGCTGACCCATGCCAATCTCAATGTCTATACCACCGATCTGGGGGAAGAGGGCATCGACCTGGCCAAACTTTACGATTACGATCTGATCCTGCTGGATCTTGGTCTGCCGGATATGAACGGGCATGAGGTGCTGCGCCAACTGCGGCTGGCACGGGTTGCCACGCCCATCCTCATCCTCTCCGGGGCCGGTGACACCGACAGCAAGATCAGGGGGTTCGGCTTTGGTGCCGATGATTACCTGACCAAGCCGTTTCACCGCGACGAATTGGTGGCGCGCATCCATGCGATCATCCGCCGCTCCAAGGGTCATTCCCAATCGGTGATCCGCACCGGCATGGTCAATGTCAATCTCGACGCCAAGACGGTGGATGCGGGTGGCAAGGCGGTGCATCTGACCGGCAAGGAATACCAGATGCTCGAGCTTTTGTCGCTGCGCAAGGGCACGACGCTGACCAAGGAAATGTTCCTCAACCATCTCCATTGATGTGTAACATATTGATTTTATTCATGCGCAAGGGGGCCGTTTCAAAGACGTTTCAAAGTTCACGATCCGTTTTTGTTCCGTTCCGCCTGCGCTTTTTCCGCCCGTGCGCGCTGCGCGGCCTTGCCAGCATAGAGCCTGACCATGCCTGACGATGAGTGTCCGGTGATGCTCATGATGTGCTGATCATCCAGCCCGATGGCGGCCAGTTCTGATGCTGCCGTGTGGCGTAGGCTGTGAATATCCCAAGCCTGAGCGCCGATATTGTCGCGCGCCTCCTTGATCCACTTCCATGCCAATTTGTAACTTACCGGCCGCCCATCGCTCTGTGTGACCAGGTGCATGCCGCGCTTGGGCGTCGCGCGAAGAGCGGCGGAAAGGCGGGCGGTGAACGGTATCCACACCTCTGCCTTTGTCTTTCCCTGCCGCACTGCGATCCCGGCGCCATCAATGTGACCCCATTGCATTGCCAGAACGTCACTGATGCGCTGGCCCGTGCCAATCAGCAGCTCGAACAGCAAAAGAACCTGCCCATCTGTGGTGGCACGAAATGCCTCGACCATATCGGCTGGCCATGGGTGGCGGGTCTTGGTGGGGGCAAGGCTCTCAACGCCCTTTGCGGGGTTGCGCTCAAGCCAATCAATATCAATGCCGTGTTCCAAAAGGATCGACATTGCTCCTACGCGCCGGTTGGCCGTGGTTGGGGTGGCGGACAAGGCGTCCCGCATTTCTATGACGTGGCGGCGGCGGATGCTGGCGGGATCTACGAGCCCGATGCGATCCTCAAGATAGCGAAATGACTGCCGGTAGCTTTTTTGCGTGTTGGGGGCCAATCGCGCCCATTTGTGCGATTGCATATAATGGGCGATCAGCTTCTTTACTGTGCGCTGTGGCTCGCGGCTGATGTTGCCATTCAGCAGGCGGTTATACTCTGCCCAGAACGCGTTGCTACCGGGTTCGGATTGAATGCGCATGCAGACGTTGCCGCGAATGAAGTAGGGGTAGCGATTCCGGCCCTTGAGATAGACGTGCTTTGGCAGGTCGCGCTTTACCATTTCACCTCGTCAATCTTTTGCGGTTTGTTCATGTCGGCGAGTTCGATCTCGATTTTCCTGCCATCGACCACGATTCTCGTGATGATCTCACCAGCTTGGCGAAGCTGGCGGACCAATTCAAGAGCGCGCTGATCTGTGCTGGCGGCGGGCATGGGTCAGTCTCCGGGGGCGGTGGGCTCTTTCGGATACAAGCGGTTCAGCTCATCTCTTGCTTCGGGAAATTCCTGCTCAATCTGAAACGCTAAGTCAGCCACCCTAGACGCCTCATCTCGGTCCCCACTTCTGGCTGCATGAAGACATCGGTGGTTTAGCTCCATGATTACGTGCGATGCGTGATGTTCAAACATTGACCGCCTCCCCTGCATCCGCGAGGGAGCGCAGGTGGTGCTCTTCCCCCGTTCTGGTCCTGATCCAGCCTGACCCGTTGGGCATGCCGTCCCAATCGCAGACGGGCGACAGGAGGATCAGGCCATCGTTGCGCAGATCGCGCAGGATGGCTTTGGTCACGTCGAGGGGCAAGGCGAGGTCGCGGGCAATCGCGCGGCCAAAGCGCAATTCTTCGGCATGCAGCGCGGGCACCTCGGCCAGAACGGCCATGCGCAGGGCGGCGTAGTGGCTGGCGGCGGTCATCACACCATCCCCAACGCTTCTTTATACATCTCCAGCACCGCCTCTTCTTCGGCGATGTCATCCTTGTCGCGCTTACGCAGGGCGATCACCTTGCGGATGATCTTGGTGTCGTAGCCGCGCCCCTTGGCCTCGGCCATGACCTCCTTTTGCTGATCGGCGATGTCCTTCTTTTCGGCGTCAAGGCGTTCCCAACGCTCGATGAACTGGCGCAGCTCGTCAGCGGTGACGCGGTAGGCTTGATCCTTGGCGGCGGCGAATTCGGGGTCGTGTTTCATGCGTGGGCCTTTCGATAGGGAGTCTGCGGCGCGCTTGAGATCGTCGCCGGTGAAGGGTGGCGTGGTGACGGTGCTGCCATCCGCGCCGGTGTAGCTGAGCGTCATGCGGGTGGTGTCGCTCATCGGATCGTTCCTCTCTCAATCATGCGCAGGGCCGCGCGGGCGTCCTGCCGTTCGGTGGGGTCTGTGCCGCGCAGCAGGAGGGCAAGGCTTGCCACTCTGATCGTGCGGGCGTCGTGGTGGGTGATATCGGCCAGCACCGCTCTGGAATCCGTGAGTGATGGCGCGGTGCTGGCCCCGCCGTGGGGAGCGGCGGTGTGGGGGTGGTGGGTCATACGAGTATCTCCTGACCAAGAACGGCCATGGCGAGTCTCCTGATCCTGCTGTCATCCGCCTGCTTCGCATCAAAGCCCTGCATCGGATCGGTGATGCCCCGGCTTTGGTCTGCCTTGATGCCCAGCATATCCAAAATCACGGGGTCACTGCCGCCTGCGGTGTGCAGATAGTGCGCCGTGACCTGTCGGCTTTGGCCGGGGCGGCGAAGTCTCCCGATGACCTGTTTGTGAACCTGCGGTGACCAGTCCAGTTCTCCGAACACCACGTCGCTGCAATACTCTTGCAGCCCGTCAAGGCCCGCGCCTGACCGGAGCGAAATCATCATCACGCGGGAATCTCCCGTGGTGAACCGCGCGACGTTGCGGCGCTTTCCCGCGGAACTTTCGGTGCCCGTGTACATCACCGGATTGTGGTGCTGCAGGGCGCGGTTCCATATGTCATAGACATCCCGATGCCAGCCCGCCAAAAGCACTCGTGGACTATCGCGCAGCAGCAGGTCCACATAGGCGGCGACAGAATCGGCCTTGGCAACGCCGGTCAGTAATCGCATCTTCATGTCCAGTTCACGCGCTGCCTGACCGGCCTTGACAAAAGAGCCTTCCAGAACGGTCATTGCCAGCATCTTGAACAGGTCTTCGGCGTCCTGGGCGGCGCCCTCGTTCCAGCCCACCTCCCAATCGACGGTGTTGAGGGGCGGCATTTGCGCCGAAACCGTCGCATCGTGTTCTGTGCGGCGCAGGAAATAGCCCTTGTCGCGCAGGTATGTTCCAAGCGCGTCCGGCTGTTTGACCGTCTTTCCCCAGTCGCACCATTCGCGCATGAATTCATCCCAACTGCCCAAGAGGCCCGGCTCGATGAACTGCATGACGTTGAATATTTCGTCGCCGTAGTTGTAGATTGGCGTTGCGGTCAGGCCCATTGTGACATCAGCGCGCGATGACAAGTAGGCGGCGGCGTGCCCTTTTGCAGTGCCTCTGCCTGTGCGCAGTTCCTGAACCTCGTCATAGATCACGCTACGAAAGAGGCCGGTGTTGATGACATCTGTCCACCCGGCGATGTTCGAGTATTTGAAGATATAGGCATCGGCGACTGGCAGATCATAGGGCTGTGTGCCCTTTATTATGTGGGTGCGCAGGTGCGTGAATTCCTCAGCCCGGTCGCGCCATTGATCGGCAAGGTGGGGTTGCACCACGATGGCGGCGGGCAGGGGGGCACCGGTGGTTAGCGTGCAAAGCGCCGAGATCGTCTTGCCCAACCCCAGATCATCACCAAGCAACAGGTTCGGGTTCTGGATGGTCAGCGCGGCTGCTTGCCGCTGGTATCCGTAAGGCTCGCGCCCTTCGATAAACCCTGCGTTGATGGGCGGCGTCCAGTCAGGCATCAGGATGCGCTCACGCTCCGAGGCCTTTTCGCGGAGTCGATTCACGCCGGTGATTAGGTCGAATTCATGGGTGTGGCGCAGCGGATAGCGCTGCATGAACCAGTGCAGATCGGCGCGAGTTTCGTCGGTGTCACCCAGGGTGATCTCCTGCGCGGTCTTGGGAACCTTGGTAAAGAGGCGTTTGAAGGCAATGGCGACGTGCGGCTGCAAGTCGGTGATGCGCCATTGTCTCGGGTCCCCTTCAAGGGTGAGATTGCCATAGGTAATCGTCACAATGCGGACCTTCCGAGAGAGACAAGGAACACAGGCACGCCGTGGATTTCGGTAGGCAGCCCGAGATATGTGCCAGTGACCAAAATCAAGCCGCTCAACCGGTCGCCTTCGCAGTATCTTTCGAGCTGCCGGTAGATCTTTCGACGCGGGTAGCGCGTCTTGACCTCAATGCCGATTGTTTCGCTCACCATGAAGTCGATGCGATCTTTCGGACCCATGCGGACCTCGCGTTGAAAAGGCAGGCCAGAGTCGGTCAGCCATGTGTTCAGCGCATCTTGGAGCGCCAGTTCTGTGGTCACCGGCAAGCGAAGGCCGCGCAGTTGGCGGGTCAGGGTTTCGAGGGGGTCGCTCATGCTCTCGCCCTCTCTGTGGCTGCGGTTGTCCATTGGGTTGCGGCGGCGCGCATATCAGTCTCCAATCCTGCCCATCAGCACCAACGCGATGCAGGCGATGAGGGTGTAGGCCGTGGCGAAGAAAAGCGGGAGGCCTGTGAGGGGCTTGGGGCGGGTCATACCGGCACCTCGTTCCATTCCCGGCCATCGAGCAGGCGACCGGCGCGGGCTTTGCCAATGCGGCGGATGATCGCATCGCCTTCCCGAAGGTGTCCGTCTGGCTCTCGATCACGCTGAACAAACCGCACCTTATCCTTGCGCATGTCGCCACCGAGATCGCCGCCCGCCATAGGATTCTCGACGCCCCACTCCCCCCATTGCTTAAAGTGGAATGCCACGCCCGCCGCTTGGCACTGGTCGCGCAGGGATCGCGCCCAATCAGGGTGCATTGGTCGCGCCTTGGGACCGCTCTCGCCGCCAACGATGATCCAGTCGAGGCCGTCGAGGATTTGGCCGCCGATGTCCTGCCTCTCATAGCCATCCTGATCGACGTATGTGGATGCGCCCGGCAGGCATGGCGCGGTGCCAATCCATCGCGTCAAATCCACCAGCCCCAGCAACGGCTCCATGCTCAGGAATCGCACCGCTGCGGGTGTGGCCAGCAGCTTCGGAATGTCCCGGTCGGCCTCGGCTTGATTGACGATAGTCGCGCCGACCCAGACGTTCGACGGGATGCCCTCGGGGAACATCACCGCCAGAAAGCGTGCTGCGTTGCCAATGCGCTTGGTCAGCAGCATCCAGATAAGGTTGGGTGTCGCCCGGATCAGATCCCCGAGGCGTTCACGGACGCCCTCTGGCCAGTCATTGTCGAACACGTCGCACAAGCTGCCGCAGAACACGCGCTTTGGATTTCCCGGTGCTGACAGGTTGTTCCACTTGATCGGCTGACGCCAGTAGGCATCGCTGGTGACGCGCCGCGCCTCCTTCGGCCCCCACTTTACCAAGCCGCTGCGCTTGGCCCAGCCTTCGGCATAGCAGTTGTCGCAGCCCGGCCCGACCTTCTGACAGCCGGTCACGGGATTGAACGTGTGGTCAGCCCACTCGATCTTGGTCAGTTCAGCCATGTCAGTTGCCCCCTATGATCAGCACGGCAAGCATGGTTGCCGCAGTCGTGCCTAGCGCGGCGAAAAACAGGACCGGGATGCGGCGCAGGGGCTTGGGCTTGCGGGGCGGGTGTGCCCATGTGCTGTGGTGGTTCATGAGTCACCGCCCTTCACATAGGCGCGGCGACCAAGGCGGACTTGCAGGGCGCGGAAGCACTGCTCCTTGATATCGTCCGGGCCTTTGCGCATTTGCAGCGCCGCCCAATTCCTGACAATGTAGAAATCATCCACGATCAAGCGCAGATCCTCGTCGGTCAGGTCTTGGCCGCGCGGGATGGTTCCGCCGCTGATCACATCGGCTTGAATCTTGTTCATCTCAGCACCCTCCCCGGCACGCGGCTTCAAACCCCGGCCCCACGTAAGGCGCAGGCGTGGCGGGCAGGGTCATCACCCCGAGGATGATGGCCCCGATCACGATGGCGGCGAATACGATCACCCACGCGGTGAGGCCGGGGGATGGCGCGTCGTCGTGGCTGTAGTGTGCGCGGCTGTGCTTGCGGGCCATGCCGGAGAATTCGCGCACATCGTCGGCCTGTGCTGCGGCGACAATGCGGGGGTCTGGCGGTGAGGGGGTCATGCTGCATCGCCCCCATTGTCGTAGCCGTGCTGTGCGGCGCGGTCGTGGATGCGGCGCAGGCGGTCAGGCTCGGTGGTGCCGAGGCGGGCGGTCAGCGTCATGGCACAGCCGTTGAAGTGGCGCACCATGGGCAGGCGGGTGTAGTTGTAGCTCTGGCCCCGCGCCTGTTTCAGGGTGGCCCATGCAAGGCCGCGTGCGCCGGGGGCAGTGCCAAAGCGCGCCGGATCGGACAGGAGCGCTATCGCCTCGGCGACTTGGGTTTCAGTGGGTCGGGACATTGTGGGTCTCCTTTCCGGGGTTCAGCGAATATGGCTGGGGGTGTCGAGCGGTTCGCCCATGGCAATTTGCTCGGCCTCGGTGAGGCTGATGTCCTTGCCGTTGATGGCAAATTGGGTGGTGTAGAGCGGGACGCCATCGGCAGAGTCCGGCGCCCGCGTGGCGGTGCAGGTCAGGTTGCCGTGGTCGGTCATCTGGCCCAGCACGCCCCGATCATCACGATCTTCGCAGAGGCGGGCAATCGCGACACGGCGCATGGCCTGGATGAAGTTCTGCGCGGCTTGGTCTGTGGGGGTGTCGGTCACGGGATGCTCCATCGGTTGATGGGGCGAAGTTCGCAAAAAGCGAACCACATTGCAAGATATAAATTCGCAATAAGCGAACTATGGTTTTGTGTAATAATCGCTGATAGCCGAATCGCAGCGATTTTCGTTTGAGCATTACGGCCTTGCCGTTCGATTTTAATGCCAATACCGTGACGGGGTAATTTTGACTGAATGAGGTTTCATATGAAGAGACGAATGTTTTTATGCGGGCTTGCTGCCGTGGGCTTGACTGGATGCACTGAGCCTGTGACCCACGCAACCGCTAGCGGAAAACCGGAAGTTGTAGTGAGTGGCCGCAATTCCGGTTGGGTTAAAGGGAAACTGGTGAACAGCATGTTGAACCGGGGGTATTCGATCTCGAACGACACCGGCTATACAATTGCTTTTGATCGACCTGTTCAGAACGCATTTGCGGCGGCCCTTCTCGGGAGCAGTTACGATTCGTCGCCGAACACCCGCGTCACTTTCTCCACAGCCGAGGTTTCGGGAGGCACTCGTGTGGTTGCCGATCTGGCCGTGATTACCAATCCTGGTTCCGCTTTTGAGCGCAGAACTGCGTTTAATGGTCATGAAGACAGTGTCAAGATTCAGCAAATGTTGAACGATCTCGCAAAATCCTAAAAAAATGCCATTTTGCTCGCACTTAAGGTGCGGGCATTTCTTTGTTCACTACCGCTTGACGGTGTTCACCTGTGCGTCTTACCGTGAACGAACGCGGAACATTCTAGGTGGTTATTATGTCAGATGAAGAAACGGCAGAGCTCATTTCCGTGCTATTGCGACTAAGCGCGCAAGAGCGGAAATCCGTTTATGAGATGGCTAAGTCGCTTTCTCAAGCAAAGACGCCGCGTGACGAGAAACGGAGCGACGGTCTTCCTCGCTGAGTGACTGCATAATCTCGATGTGCATCAGTATTTCTTGGGAAATGTCATCGCTATCAATAATCTCAAAGAGTGATACGCCGAGTTCGTTGGCAATCTTGCTCATTAGTCGACCGCTCGGAAACTTCTTCCCTGTCTCAATCTCGGACATGTAGCTTTTGCTGCACCCGGCCTTAGCGGCTAGGGTTTCGGCGGTCATGCCTTGTTTTTTCCGGATTTCTTTTATGCGCAGCTTCATGTTCGCAAGTTGCCACGAATGCGCATCACTGGCTAATCGCATATAGCGAACTTTTTTGCTTGTGCTTTGGTTCGCTTTTTGCGAACTATTGGGCATGATGAACCTCGACACATATCTGAAATCGGTCAAATGCACTCAGAGGCAGTTTGCGGCGAAGCTGAACGTTTCCCCGTCCTACCTGAACGAGATTGTAAAAGGCACGAAGTCTCCGAGCCTCTCGCTTGCGATCAGGATTGAGAATGAGACTGGCGGCGAAGTCGCGGTTGCATCCCTTCTCTCCCAACAAGACCGAGGTGCCGCATGACCTATCTCTCATTTCTCGCCCTGTCCTTTGCCGGGGGTGCGTTGTCCGGGGCGCTGCTCGCGCTGATCGTCGCGCGGCGGGCCGCTGCGGGGATGATCCGGAAGTTTGAGGGCCAGATGACGCCCCGTGTCGAAGTGGTCGCGCGCGTCGAGAATGGCAGCATCGTGCAGGCCGTGCGTGAGGCCAGCGCCAATGACGCGGTGCGGGTGGTGCATATGGCTGGTTCGACCCATGGAGGGCGGCGCTGATGTCACCTGCATTCACAGTCGCGAACGTGCGCACCTCTGAGCCTGATGAGGGGCAGCGGCTATCTGAGGCGAACATCGCCGAACTGACGGCGGGGTCACCCCGTTCGATCAAGAGCATCCGCACCTCAGTTCCAGATTTTGCGACAGGCGGTCTCCTATCTATTGCAGGGCCTGATGGGTGCCCTCTATGCGGTCGGCGCAGTGCTGCAACTCGGCGGCGAGGCGGCGTGCTGTCTCGGCTGTCATGCGTAGTTGGTGGATGTTTTGGGGCGGCACTTCGGTTCCCGCTGGCGCTCCTTCGTCGCCTGATGAGCAGAGGCGCAGCAGGATGAGGTCGACTGCAGCGAAACTCACTTCGGCGGTGCGGAATGTGTGCACGAGGCTGCTGATCAGTGTGCCGTCGCGGCGATACAGCAGGCCGTCTTTTCCGACTATGGCGTCGGCTTTGGTTTCCATGGGTGGTGTCCTTTCCGATGTATGGCACCTGTGGTTGGGCATGTCGGGGTTGCAGCCCCGGCATGCCGCTGATCTTGTGTCGGATTTCGTGCACTGTCCAGATGTTGTGGTGATGCGGGAAGCGGGAGGTCTGGCATGACCCCCCGTCCCGTCCTTTCCCTTGCTGCTTCAAATCCTGTTCACGCTCCATGTGATCAGGATGCAGGAAAGGGCGTTGTGATGTCTTACGAAATGTTTTTCAGGCCGCAGCCGGTCGATCTGACGGGCTTTGCGCGGGCGTTCCCGGATCGGGCGCGAGCGTATTTTCGCGCAACTGGATTAAGCCCGGCACAGATCGCCGTGGCCTATGGCGTGACCGAGCGCACGGCCATGAACTGGCTGGAGGGTGTCACGCGCCCGACCGGCGACAAGGTGGCGGTGATTGCCGTGGTCGATCCGGAAGGGTTCGCGCGGCATCTGGCCCCGGATCTGCGGAGGGCGGCGTGATGGTATCCCCGACACTTGGACGCGAGGTGATGCGGCGGCGACGGTCGTGTGATGCGACGGATGCCTCGGACGTGCTGCGCCAGATCGGCGCCGGGCTGCGCGATGACGCGACCATGGCGCTCTGCTGTGGGGCGGGTGTTGTGCAGACGCGGTTCACTCTGACGGTCGCGGATGCGCGGGCCTTGGCGGATGAGATCGCGCGGTTGCAACGGTTGGATGCCCCGGCTGTCGTTGCGCCCGAGGATTTGAGCCATGTCGCGCCGCCCGAGTGGCCGTTTTACGCGCTGTTCGGGCTGATCGTTCTGGCGCTGCCGGTCACGCTTTGGGTGCTGCAATGAGTGCGCTCTTGGCCAAGGCACGGGCGGGGCAGGCGGTGACGCTGCTCGACAAGATCGCGGCTGAGACCTCGGTCGAGGAACTGGACGGCATGCGCGCGGCGCTGTCGGCGCGGGGGCAGGTGTTGTGCCCGGCTGAGACAGAGGCGTTCGCGCTGCGACGGGCTGAGTTGTTGAAGGGGGCGCGGTGATGCCAACGAAAAACTACAGCCGGTCAGAGGATATTGTGGCGCTGGAATTGCTCGATATGGCGGATCGTGAGGGCCTGCGGGGCGCTGAGTTGCGGCGGCGCATGTCTGCGATCACGCGGGACAGTTGGAGCAATGGGCGGGTGCAGGGGCTTTTGTGCCGGCTGCGTCTGGAGCCTGAGCCTTGCGCCTGCGTCCGCCCCGAGAACCGCGATGGTGGCATGCCTGCCCGGTGGTGGGTAGAGGCGGTGCGTTGATGGGCAAGCGCAGCGCCTTTGAGCGGATCGAGCGGGATTTCTACTGGACGCCAGAGGCGGCTGTGCTGCCGTTGCTGCCGCATTTGCCCTTTGGCACCATGTTTGTCGAGCCATGCGCCGGGGATGGCCGGTTGGTCAAACATCTGGAAAAGCACGGCATGTCCTGTCTTTTCGCCTCGGATATTGAGCCGCGCGCTGAGTTTGTGCGTCGGCGGGATGCCCTTGATCTGTGGTTTCGGGCCGAAGTTCCGTCTGCGGATATGTGCATCACCAATCCGCCTTGGGGCCGCAAGGTTCTGCACCCAATGATTGATGCGTTCCGCGTCCAGCTTCCGACATGGCTGCTGTTCGATGCGGACTGGGCGCACACCGTGCAGGCGGCGCGTTTCATGCCCTATTGCCGCAAGATCGTGAGCGTGGGCCGGGTCAAGTGGATCGAGGGATCGACCATGACCGGGAAGGACAATTGCGCGTGGTATCTCTTCACGGCTGAGGCGGGTGCTTGCGAGTTTCACGGGAAGGTGGGCGCATGAGCGATTTCATCGCGCGCATTCGGGAAATGGCCGATGAGGGCTATAGCCAAGCAGAAACGGCGCGAGCGCTGCGGGCGACCGCAGGGCGGGTCCAGTATTACGCCAAGGCCAATGGCATCGAGTTTGGCAACAAGCGCAGCATCATCGACCTCAACGAGCTGCGGGCGCTGGCGCGCAAGGGCCTCACGCGGCAACAGGCGGCAATCCTGATGGGGGTTGCCTATCGCTCGATGTGTGTGGCGTGGCGGCGGGCAGGGTGTGATGAGCTGATGCCCGAGCAACCTGCGCCCGCCGTTGCTGAGGCTGAGCGTCAAGACATGCGCCCGGATCAGGCGGCGCGGATATTGGAGGCGGTGGCGCATCCCAAATGGTCGCCTGCGCTCGATGCCGACATTCTGGCGCGTAAGGATCGGGGCCAGCATTTCACGCGGATCGGGGCCGAAATGCGCTTGCCCCGCGTGACGGTCGAGCAACGCTGGCACCGCCTGCGGATCGTGCCCCTGATGGTCGAGGCGCTGCGCGTCGCGGTGCGCGCTGATCTGAAATACGCGGCCCTCGATGAGGTGACGCTATGAGCTTCTCCGGCATATCCTCCTCCCTTGCCGGGGCAGAGCCGGGGCGCAGCGGTGAACCTGCGTCGTATACGTCCCTGTTGGACTACCCCTCGGCCTTCGGGTCGGGGGGGCTTTTCTGGCCGCTTTCTGGTGGTGTGTGGCCTGCGTTGCTGCGCAGCTTGGTAGGAACGGGAGCTCGACGCCCTAGTACGCCAGCCACACACCTCCCGAGCGCGGATCGCAGAGCAATGTCGGCAAATGGCCCGAGTGATCATAGGGCACTGCGGGCCTCCCTAGCACATACGATATGTGCGAGTCCGACAGGCCGCGCGCTCAATATCCCCCGTCCGCGCCGGGTATCGCGCGACTACTGTCCTCAGACTGGCCCCGGTCGCGTGCCTCCAGCCCGCGCCGGGGTGTCTTTTGGGCATGGGGGGTGAGGCGATGGTCATGTGGAGGTGTGCAGGTTGTGGATTGGAGTCGCCCGACAAGGTGCGCCGCTGCGATTGCGCCACGTCCGTGGTCATTCCTTCCGATCCGAAGAAGGCCGGCGTTGGGTCGGCCTGGAAAGAAGAGTCCCTGAGTGTTTGCCCAACATGCGGGCACCACATCGAGTCCAGATAGGAGTAATGATGATGGCAACGGTAAAGAACGGCGAGGCCGATGATCGGCTGAGGGCAGTCAGCCCCAAGGATTACGACCGGATGAGCATGGATCAACTGTTTGCGCCGATCTCGGCCGCGGTGATCCCGGCGAACAAGCTCTGGACCGGGGGAGGTCGCCATGTGACGCCGCAAAAGGCCGCGCATTCGGGGCGGCGCGCTGTGGTCAACACGCGCGGCAAGCCGAAGGGGGCCGGGCTGTGAGTGAGACATCGCGCCAAGTCGATCCCTTTGCGGGCGTATTCTCGGGCCACACGCTGCGCCCGGATCGCGAGCCTGATTTCAAGATCGGCCCGCCTGATGATCCCTACATGCTGCGGTGGTGGCTGATCCCGCGCAATGAGGCGTTCAACGTCTATTATCACCGCATCCTGCACGATGACGATGACCGGGCGCTGCATGATCATCCGTGGCCAAGTTTCTCAGTCATGATGACCGGCGCGATCCGCGAGATCACGCCCGAAGGGCCGCGCATCCTGCTCAAGGGCGATTGCGTCTATCGCGGGCCGGACATGGTGCATCGGCTGGAGTTGGTGCGCGGCGAGCCTGCTGAGACGCTGTTCATCACCGGGCCGCGCATCCGCGAGTGGGGATTTCACTGCCCCAAGGGCTGGGTGCATTGGCAAGAGTTTGTCGGCGAGAACATCGGCGAGGTTGGGCGCGGCTGTGGCGAGATGGCCTGAGCCGCACTGAGGTTAGAGCAACGCGCGCCAGACGCGGAATGGGGGCAGAGATGGCCGATGGGGCAATTACAATACGGGGCGTGACCTATGCCAGTGCTGCGGCTGCGGCACGGGCGTTTGGTGTCACGCGGGCTGCGGTCTATGCGGCGCGGGATTTGGGGCGGCTGGATGCGGTCGGCATCGGCAGCGGCAACGCCGGGGCGCGGTGTCGTCCTGTGGTGATCTGCGGGCTGTCCTTCCCCTCGATCACGGCGGCGGCGCAGGCCGTGGGCGCGGATAAGAAATACATCTCGCACCGGATTGCGACTGGCGCGGGCCTTGGAGCCGATCTGCGCACGCGGTTCGAGACGCTGCGGTGCGCGCGCCATGCCGCCGCCTTGGCGCGTGTGGTCGCCGCCGAGCGCGCAAGGCATGCGAGGGTCTGGAAATGAGCCACAAGGCCACGACTTGGCTGTCTGAGATACCTGCCGACCGTCTTGGCGCGTCCGAGTTCCGCGTGCTGTTTCACCTCTGTGATTGCCACAATCCATCGGCGGGCTGTTTCCCGACGCAGGCCTATCTGATCGAGCGTGCCGGGGTGTCAAATGGCACGCTGAACAACGCCCTCAAAGCCATGGAAGTGAAGGGCCTGATTAAGCGTCACCAGACCCGCAACGGCGTGACCAAGCGGCAGAATCCGACACGCTACATCTTGGGGTTTGAGACGGTTGATACACAAGAGCCGACTCCAAAATCTGGAGACGGAAAACGGGGAAAGCCGTCTCCAAAAACTGGAGACGGAGCCGACTCCAAAAAAAGGGGTGAGCCGTCTCCAATTTCAGGGGGGGGTCCGTCTCCAGCCCACTGGAGAGTAACCTGTAAAGAACCCGTAAATAACCGGGCGTGCGAACGCGAGGCGATGTTTTTCACCAGCGATGAGGTCGGTGAAGCACAGCAGATCGCACGGCACGTCAAGGCAGGTAAGCCGGTTCGGGCAGAGGGCATCGCAGAGCGGATCAAGACCTGTCTGGTCGCACACAAGCTGCTGACGGATCACGATCTGAAAACTTTGGGCATTTGCTGAGAAAGGGCCAGAGGCATGGACAGCACCGAACAGGCAAGCGGCGAAAAGCGGGTGAGGGAGGTTCTGGTTGAGCCTCTGCTCTGTCGGGGTCTGGCCAAGCCGTCGAGCCTGACCAAGGATCAGTTCGAGGCGATGATTGACGATCTCTGCAAGAGGTTGGCCTACATGACCGGCGAAAGCCTTGCGGCGCTCGAAGAGGTCGTGGCGTCCAATCCGGGCGGCAAGGACAAGGATCGCCTGCCGATTGCAAATGCCATTCTCGGATGGGCGGCGCAGATCCAGCCACCCGGCGATGATGCGAGTCCGCTGATCCGGGCCGTGTTCGCCAACGCGCTCGGGGCGGACGCCTTGGCAGGCGGATGGGCACCGGAGCTGCTGGCCGAACTGCGGCGCAACCGGCGCTGGCCCAACGCCTGGACCGTGACGCAGATCAAATCCGATGCCGAGCCGAACGCGCGCCAGTTGCGGACCATCGAGGGCAAGTTGGCGCGGGGTGAGGATCTCGGCCCGACCGAGGCGATGTGGCGGGATCGGCGCGTGGCGGCGCTGCGCAAGTGTCAGGAGATCGCGGGATTGGCAGAGCAGGAGAGCGGCAAATGAGGCACAACATGCAGGATTTCATCAAAGCGGGGCAGGTGGTCTATGTGGCTGCGGATGGGGTGGCGCACTGTGGCAAGGCCATAGCTGCGGCAGAACGGGCGCGGGTGGCCGATCTCTTGGCGCGGGCCACGCCGCCCGATGCCTGCGGGCCTGAGATGCCGGTTGCCCCCGCACGCGGGCCGATGCTCGCCTTCACGCCGCGCAAGGTGGTCCAGACCGAGGCGGGCAACTATCGCTCGGTCAGTGATGGCTATGTCGGGCGTCAGGCGGCGCGGGTGGCGGATGCGTTCGACAATATTACCCGCAAGGCATTCGAGGCGCATGAGAAGCTGGGTGGCGGCGATGCAGCGTTCGTGCCGCCGTTCTCGGTCGGGCAGGTCGAGATAGGCCGGGAATATGCTGCACTGGTCGAGCGGGTGGCCAGTTCTGGCCTTGGCTGTGTCTCGCTTGAGACATCGGGCGGTGGTGGTGGCAATGGTGGCGAGGGTGTGCAGGCTGCGGTGTTCCGCGACATCGAGCGGCTGCGGATGCTGCGGCGGCGGATGGATACGGGGCTTGCCCGCAAGGTGCGGCGCGAGCGGCCCAATGGTGACAAGCGCCGCTCGATCTTGGTGCGTGTGCTGGTCGATCAGGTCTGCGTCCACGGCATGAGCCTCGATGCAGTGTTGAGGGCGCATGGATGGGGTATCAACACCCGGTGTCGGGACGGCCTGCGCAGCGCTCTATGTGGGGCACTGGACCGCATGCGGGGGTTCGATCTGGTGCGACCCACAAAATAGGGTTTGACAGCTTAGGCTCGCTGACGGTAAAGAATCTATTATCATCACGAATTGCGCCCGGAGCGGAGACCCCGCCACCGGGCGTAGTCATGTCCGGGCTATGCCCATCGGTGCAAAGGGCAGAAGCGAGCAATGATCAAATCAAGATGGTATGTTGATACTTGGTCTGGCTGGGTCATTGTTGGTCGCCGTGTAGGGCTCAAGTTTGATATTGGACATTGGTTCATTGGTCTCAATGTATCCCGATATGAGATCATGCTCGGTCTTGGACCTCTTAGGATCGTTGTTCACTTGGACACTGTGTCCAAATGGGGCGGCTAAGGTCGCTCCAGCCACGCATCGGTGAGTTGTCATCGGGGCCGCGCAAGCTCGACATCAGCTTCGAGGATGCCCGCCGCTCGGTCGAGTGGCGCAAGTGGTATAACATCGCACGATGGAAGGCCCGACCCAACGGTGCACGGTGGCGCTGCCTCGTGCGTGATCTGTTCACCTGCCAGATGTGCGGTGTGATTGAGGCCGACAGTTCGATGTTGGTCGCGGATCACAGGACGCCACACCGAGGCGATCCCGATCTGTTCTGGGATGACGACAACCTGCAGTGCCTGTGCAAGGCCTGCCATGACACACACAAACAGCGCGCCGAGCAGGGGCAGAGGGGAGGGGGGGTCTAATCTCTACGACCCGCCCCGGCTGGACACCGGCGGCTCCAACACGCGGAGATTTTTTATGATGGCGGGCAAATTTCGGGATGATCGGGCCACCGACCTTTTCGGGAACCCCGTCAGAGAGCGTCTGGGCGCGCGTGGCAGGCCACCTTTGCAGATCGCCCCGCAAGACCGGGATATGGTGGAGGCCGCGTTGGCGCGTGGCTGGGGAAGCCAGCGTATTGCAGATGCGGTTGGGATCTCCCTTGCATCTCTCAAGCGATATTTTAGAGCCGCGCTTCTGGAGCGTGACAAGATGCGTGATCGGCTGGAGTTGGCCGCGAATGCTCGCCTGATCCGGGCGGCCATTGAGGATGGCAACATGACCGCGATGAAGCAGCTGCGCGAGATGCTGGACCGCGATGGTCTAACGCGGCAAAAGGTGGTGCTGGAGGCCCAGCAGAAAGAAGCCCAAGACGCCGGGATCGGCATGGGCAAGAAGGAAGCCGCGCAGCGTGCGGCGGAAGAGGCGGCAACGTCTGACGGGTGGGACGATCTTCTCGGGCCGAGTCGGCTAAACTGAGATCATGAACGCACCAGTTCGTCGGCAGCTCTGGGACACCTCGCTGCCCGATTGGGATATCCGGATTCAGACCGGCCAAAGTCTGATTCCTGAGTTGCCATTGTTCGATGCTTCGGCGGATCGGGCACTGGCGATCTTCAAGCGGTTACGGGTTCCTGACCTGATCGGCATGCCGACCTATGGTGAGGTTTGTGAGAAGTGGGTGTTCGATCTGGTGCGGGCGATCTTCGGATCGCTCGACCCGGTGACCAAACGGCGGGCGCTGCGGGAATTCTTCCTGTTGATCCCAAAGAAGAACGGCAAGTCATCCATCGCGGCCGCGATCATCGTGGTGGCCTGTCTGGTGAATGAGCGGCCAGAGGCGGAGCTGCTGTTGATCGCGCCGACGATGACAATTGCAAAGATCGCGTTCAAGCAAGCGTGGGGTATCATCCGGGCTGATGAAACGCTCGACAAGCTCTTTCACATTCGTGAGCACCTGCGCACGATCACGCACCGGCTGAGCAAGGCGGAGATCGCCATCAAGGCTGCTGACAGTGACGTGATCACAGGGGGCAAAGCGACCTACACGCTGATTGACGAGACCCACGAGTTCGCGCGCAAGAGCCGGGCCGAGGCGGTCTTTGTCGAGTTGCGCGGCGCTTTGGCATCGAGGCCGGATGGCTTTTTGATGCAGATCACGACGCAATCTAAGAGCGCGCCATCGGGTGTGTTCAAGAAGGAACTGGAGCGCGCCCGCGCGGTGCGGGACGGTCGCTTGAAACTGCCGAACCTGCCGGTGCTGTATGAGCTGCCGCCCGCGATGGTGAAGCAATGGCAAGACCCCAAGACGTGGGGAATGGTCAATCCGAACCTTGGCCGGTCGGTCGATCCTGACTTTCTGACCGATCAACTTGTCCAGGCAAAAGAGGATGGCGCGCAATCGCTTGCTCTCTTGGCATCGCAGCACTTCAACGTCGAGATCGGCGTGGGGCTCGGAGGCGACTGGCAGGCGGCGCGGCATTGGGCCGGGGCTTCGGGGATTCTGACCTTCGAGGATCTGATGCGGCGTAGCGAGGTGATTGTTGCCGGCATCGACGGTGGTGGCCTCGATGACCTGTTCGGTCTTGGCCTCTTGGGCCGGGATCGTGAGACCAAGGATTGGCTGGCGTGGTTCCATGCCTGGGCGCATCCCGAGGTTCTGGAGGTGCGCAAGGAGATCGCCCCGCGGCTGATGGATTTTGCCGAAGCCGGGGATCTGACGATCCTCGACCCGGATCAGCCGACGCAGGACATCGAAGAGGTGGCCGCGCTGATCAAAGCGGTGGCGGATGCGGGCTTGTTGCCAGAGCGGGATGCTATTGGCGTCGACCCCTACGGAATTTCGGCAATGCTCGATGAGCTGGTGCTCAACGGGATCACTGACGATCAGATCGTTGCGATCCGGCAAGGCCCTGCCTTGTCGCCTGCGATCTGGGGGATCGAGCGCAAGCTCAAGAACGGAACATATCGGCACGGCGGCCAGCCCATGATGGACTGGTGTCTCGGCAATGCCAAAACGGAAACGCGAGGTTCGGCAGTGATGATCACGAAGTTCACGGCAGGGCGCGCGAAGATCGACCCGCTGATCGCGGGGCTGAACTCCTATCAGCTCATGTCGCGCAATCCGGTGGCAGCCGGTTCGGCGGCGTTTGAATACACGGGGATGTAGAGATGGGCCTGTTCAACATCTTCAAGTCCAGTGCTATCGCTGTGCCCGCCGCCGCACGCTCTGAACCGCCGATTTCGGCGGCTTCCGACGTCCAGAGTGAAAGCCAGTGGCGCACCTTTGCGGTCGAGGGTCGTGCGTCACGCGCCGGGGTGCGGGTCAATGAGACCAGCGCGCTTTCAATTCCAGCAACGCTCGCTGCCTTGCGCATTCTGACCGGCACGTTTGCCATGACGCCGGTGCATTACTACGAGCGAAGCGAATCCGGAAGGCTGAACCAAGATACTTTGCCAGAGGCCCAACTTTTCCGGGCCAGCCCGAACAGCCATCAAACGCCTTTCGCGTTCCTTGAGTTGATGTTGGCGGATATGCTGCTGACCGGAGACTTCTACGCCTATGTCAGTCGAAACGCGCGGGGTGAGCCAGTCGCTCTGACGCGGCTTAAGCCGGGCGCGGTGACGATCGCGGATTACTTCGACCGCGAGGTCGGGACCGTTTTGTTCTACGATGCCACATTGCCCGATGGGTCGAGTGGTCGTTTTGCCAAGCGTGACATCATGCATGTGCCCGGATTCAGCCGAGATGGCATTCACGGCCTTGATCCGGTGAAGTATGCGCGAGAGGCGCTCGGTGCGTCGATTGCCACGTCGAACCACGCGGCGAAATTCTGGGGCAAGGGTGGCAGACCGTCCACCGTTCTGCAAACCAAGGCCAAGGTTAACCATGACGACAAGGCGCGCATTCGTCAGGACTGGCAGTCGCTCTACAGCGGGCCAGAGGGCGATCAGGTTGCGGTGCTGGATCAGGAACTGACAGCGCAATTCCTGACTCATGACATGAAGTCGAGCCAGTTTTTGGAAACACGCCAGTTTCAGGTTGTTGATCTGGCCCGAATCTGGGGTGTTCCGCCGCACCTGATCTTTGATCTGAGCAAAGCGACGTTCTCGAACATCGAGCAGCAGTCTCTTGAGTTCGTCATCTATCACATGGGGCCGCATTATCAGCGCGTGTCGCAGGCGCTGACCATGCTCTTTGGGCGCGCCGGGCATTATTTCGAGCATCTGACAGACGCCTTGGTCAAGGGCGATCTGAAAAGCCGAATGGAGGCCTACTGGCTGCAGCGCCAGATGGGCATGGCCAATGCCAACGAACTGCGGGCCAAGGAAAATCAGCCGAACATCGACGGCGCGGCGGGCAAAGAATACTGGCGCCCGTCCAACATGGCGCTCGCGGGAACGCCCGCAGCGAACCAAGGAGAGACATCGTGAAACAGGAACTTTCAGCGGTCATTTCCGCTATCCGGTCACAGCCGTGGGCAATCTTGCCGGACTATCTCGCAGCCATTGAAGCCATCGCGCTGCGCGCTTTCGACTCGGATGTTCTTGAGCGCCTGGCAAAGGACGGCCATGCGATGCAGGTGCAGCACAGCTTGGAGGCGGTTGCCGCTCTCGGGACGCGCCTCGACGGTTCTGAGATGAGCATGGTCCGAAACGGTGTTGCCGTGGTGCCACTGGTCGGGGCCATCTATCCCCGGTCCAACATGGTCAGCGCATCCTCGGGCGGCACGTCGCTGGACACGGTCATGCGTGACATGCGCGTGGCTTGGGCGTCGTCGGATGTCGAGCGGATCGTGATGCTGATCGACAGTCCCGGTGGCGTTGTTTCTGGCCTCGGTGAAGCTGCGGAAATGCTGCGCGCTGGCCCCAAGCCAATGACGAGCTTTGTCACGGGCATGGCGGCATCGGCGGCCTACTGGCTTGGTTCGCAAGCTGGAGACATGGTTCTCGATCGGGCGGCGTCTGTCGGATCAATCGGCGTTGTCGCCTCAATGAGCCGCCAAGAGGCAGTCGATGCTGATGGCCGGCGCTCTTATGAAATTGTGTCAAGCGGTGCCCCGTTCAAACGTCCGGACCCGTCCACCGAAGAGGGGCGGGCGTCAATTCTGCGCGATGTCGATGCGATCGAGGGTGTGTTCGTGGGCGACGTGGCCGCAGGGCGACGTGTTCCGGAGGGCGTCGTGCGCGAGCAATTCGGCAAGGGCGCGATGGTCTTTGCCGGGGAGGCCGTGCGTGTTGGCATGGCAGATCGTATCGGAACGCTTGAGGGCGTTCTGTCACAGGGTTCCGGGTCAAACCGGACAAAAGTCGTAGGGGGTCGCTCGCGGGCCTCTGCGGAGATTGAAACGCGGCGGCGTGCCGCACAATAGGAGCTGACCATGGATAAGATCCTGGAGCTGAAGGCCCGCCGCGCGGGTATTATCGACAAGATGGAGGCGCTTGTTGCCTCTGTCCCGGATGGTGAGGATTGGACAGCCGATCAATCGACCGCATTTGAAGCCCTCAAGGCCGAAGATGACAAGGTCGCTGGTGAGTTGGCCCGCCTTGAGGATGTTGAGCGTCGTCGTGCGCAGGCTGCGCGCCCTGCCGCTCCGCTTCCCGGATCGAACCCGGCCCCGGCTGCGGGCGTTCCTGCTGTCCCTGCAGAGAAGGGCCTGACCTTTGCTCGCATGGTTCGCACCATCGCGGCGGCAGGCGGCAATCACTACGTCGCACAGCAGATCGCCGAGGCCAATGGCGACAGCGGTCTGTTCGCAGGCCAGCAAATGGGGCAGGGGGCACTTGGTGGTTTCCTTGTTCCCGAGGATGTGTCGACCGAGGTCATCGAGTTGTTGCGCCCGGCCAGCGTCGTGACCGCCATGGGGCCGCGCATCGTGCCGATGCCCAATGGCAACATGACCACCAACCGCCGCGCGTCTGGCGCCAACTTTGCCTATGGCGGCGAGACTGACGATGCCCCGGCGACTGGCTACACCTACGGCCAAGTCAAGCTGTCGGCCAAAAAGCTGCGCGGGATTATCCCGATTTCCAACGATCTGCTGCGCTCGGCCTCGACCGCAGTCGACCGGATGGTTCGGGATGACGCGGTTGCGGACGCGGCACAGATTCAGGATCGTTTCTTCCTGCGCGGCAATGGCACTGAATACTCTCCGAAGGGTCTGCGCTATCAGTTGGTTGGCACGAGCTTTGCGGCAACCAACATCCTGAACATGACCGCCGCGCCGGATCTGCAAAAGGTCGACAATGATTTGGGCCGGATGGAGCTGGCACTCGGGAATGCCAACGTGCCCTATACCGGCGCGCACTGGATTGGATCGCCGCGCACCGCGATGTATCTGACCAACCTGCGCGACGGCAATGGCAACAAGGTCTATCCCGAGATGGCGGATGGCATGCTGCGTGGCAAGCCGTTCCACCAGACCACCGAGATCCCCGACAATCTTGGCGGTGGGACCGAGTCCGAGCTGATGCTGGTTCACCCGGCGCATATTCTGATCGGCGAACACATGGGCATCGAGGTCGCAATGTCGACCGAGGCGGCCTACAAAGACAGTGCTGGGACCATGCAGGCTGCGTTCAGCCGTGATGAAACGCTGATGCGGATGATCATGCAGCACGACATTGGCGCACGCCACTTGCCTGCCATCGCGGTGATGACCGGCCTGACCTGGGCACCCTGATCCCAAAACCCTGATCTGATCTGAGATCAACCGGCAGGCCGGTCCCACTGGCCTGTCTTTTCCCTGCAATCATGGAGGTCTGACATGACCACTCAAAATCGCAGCATCGGCGACCTGATCACGGTTCGCCGCGCCGCTGCCAATACCGCCGCGACCGCAGCCGGGACCGGCGATAACACCGCCGTGACGGGTGTGATCATTGATCGCAACGCCATCGGCAACCCGCAATCCGCCGTTCTGGCGATCCCGTTCACCGCAACGCTTGCCGCTGCCGCGACCCTGTCGATCGCGTACACCGTCCAGGAGGGTCAGGAGGATGACCTTGGGGACGCCGAGACGTTGCAATCCGCAGCCTCTGCGGTGGTTGCCACCGGCCCTTCGGGAGGCGGCACCGTCACTGGCACCTTTGAGGTCAACGTGCCCCTCATGGGTGCAGGCCGCTATGTGCGCGCAAACTTCACCCCTGATCTGAGCGCAGGAGGCATCGACACTGCGGCGCTCTCCGCTGTGCTTGTGTTCGGTGGCGCAGATCGTCTGCCGGTCTGATGCGGCGCGTCAAGTTCACCCGGGTTTATCGTATGTATCAACCCGGAGAGACTGCGGCTTTCAGCGATAGCGAAGCTGCATCTCTGATCCCCGGCTTTGGCTATGACGCCGATGGTCCGTCGCCGGTTGAGGCACAGGCCAAGGCGGACGCTGAGGCAGAGGCGAAGGCCAAGGCGGATGCCGAAGCGAAGGCCAAGGCGGATGCTGAAGCGGCAGAGGCGCAGGCCAAAGCGGACGCTGAAGCGGCAGAGGCGCAGGCCAAAGCGGACGCTGAAGCGGCAGAGGCGAAGGCCAAGGCGGATGCCGACGCGCAGGCCAAGGCAGCGAAGACGAAAGGCTAAACCATGCGGCTGACACTGATCACGGCGCCTACCAATGACCCGGTCGATCTCGCGTCAGCCAAACAGCATTGCCGCGTTGATCACGATGACGATGATGTTCTGATCTCTTCGCTGATCACAGCGGCAGCGCAGTATCTTGACCGCCCGTCCGGTATTCTTGGCCGGGCGGTCATGTCTCAGGTTTGGAGGTTGGAGTTGACGGGCTGGCCCGAAAACCTGGCTTTGCCGGTCGAGCCTGTCGCCTCTGTTGTGGTGACTTATACCGACGCCAATGGTGCGGAGCAGACTCTTGACGCATCGGCCTACACCTTGTCGGCTTGGCCGTCATATGCAACCGAGTGGCGCTTTGTCCGGGATGCGGTCCGACCTGTGCTGCATGACTCTCCCTATCCGGTGAAATTCACCATCACAGCCGGTTATGCAAACGCCGCAGCTGTGCCGCAGCCTCTCAAAACTGCGATGCTGATGCTGGTGGCCCACTGGTATCGGACCCGTGAGACGGTTGTCATGGGGGGCGTGAACGAAACGCCCATGGCCTTCGATGCGCTTATCGCGCCTTATCGGAGGCTGGTGTAATGTCGGGGGCGGGTGAGCTTTCAGAGCGTTTCGCGTTCGACAGCCCGACCACCGCGCCGGATGGCTCTGGCGGCAATGAGGCAGGCTGGGCGGAGCAATTCAGCCGTGCGGCACAGGTGATCTACTCGCGGGGTAATGAGAGCGTCGAGGCGGCGCGCTTGGCCGGGCGCTCGATCTACAAGGTGAAGCTGCGCAGCGACAGTGGCACGCGGACCATCACGACCGACTGGCGGGCCCGGGATGTGCGGCGCAACGTGGTCTACAACATCCGCGAGGCTGATGCGATCACCGACCGGGCTTGGGTGTATTTGGTGGTTGAGAGTGGGGTGGCGGTATGAGCGTTTCGCGCGAACTGCAAACCGCGATTTTAAACGCTCTTGTGGCCGATGCTGGCGTTGGGGCCTTGGTGGGTGATCGTATCTATGACGGCATGCCTTCCAATGGGCAATATCCCTGCATCACCGTCGGGCCAACGGACAGCTTCAATGAGGATCTGGCTTGCGTCGATGCACGCACTGAAACTGTGCAGCTCGATGTGTGGTCGCGCGATCAGGGCCGGATGGGGCCGTGCAAGGATATTTGCGATGCGGTCAAGGACGCGCTGCATCTGGCCGACATCACGCTGACGCAGCATGCCTTGATCCGCATTCGGACAGGCGGCATCCGGGTTTTCCGCGATGCGGATGGTATCACGGCGCATGGCGTGGTGACGGTCGAAGCCGATCTGGAAGAGATCAATGGTTGATGGCCTCGCCAAGTTCGAGGCGCGCTGGAAAAGGATACCGAAGAACGCCACGATAAACGTGCGCGCCGCTATGGAAGACATGGCAAACGATATCGTCGAGGAAATGTGGTCGCGTGCCCCGCAGGGCTTCACAGGGAATCTCGGTGCCTCAATCGGCTGGACTTGGGGGGATGCTCCGGCTGGCAGCTTCGTGATCGGCACAGTGGGTGGGCGTGAGTTCGCCACTATGCGGATCACGATTTTCGCGGGTGGCGGGCGCGGCACGGATCGCGATGCGTTCTATGCCCGGTTTCACGAGTTTGGGACAGTGAAAATGCCCGCAAATCCGTTCTTTTTCCCCGTGTGGCGCGCGCGGCGCAAGCGGGTGAAGGGGCGGATTTCGCGGGCGATCAGCAAGGCGATCCGAGAGAGTTAGCGGCAGATAGTCGTTTCCATGATGCTTGTCATGGTTTCGGAATTTTGCGCGACAGCGGCAGCTAAATCGTCGCTCGATTGACGGAGCATGTCGCGCACCGGGTCCGAAATACCCTCAGCTTCAGAGTGAATCAATAGACCTACCTGCACGACCAGAACGGCAATAGCCAGCTTGGCCGAAGCCTCTCTTTGCCCAAGGTAATCGAGGCAGGGATTTGTCGCAGATAGCGCGGGCGCTGTGCTCAACATCAGGGCGATCACTGCAATTCGAAACATAGGGTGCTCCATGAAAATCAGGGTCATTCAGGATGCGCATCATCGCATCAGTTCCGGGCTTTCACAATCGTTCAAGGCTGGAACAGAGGTATCCGTTCCGCAGGCGACCGCAGAGGTGCTTGTGGCGCGGGGCGTTGCCGAGGTGATCGGCGGCAAGAAACCGTCAAACGCAAAGGAGTAATTCATGGCGACGGGAAAACAGACCACACGGCTGATCATTCAGCTTGGCGATGGCGCAACGCCGACAGAGGCTTTCGCCCATACCTGCGGGGCGAACACGTTTGGGGTCACGCTGACCAACAACCTCGGCGAGAACACGGTTCTGGATTGCACAGATCCTCTGGACCTGCCGGGGTCTATCGTGCGGCACCTTGAGAGCCAAGATACCAGCGTCACCATCAGTGGCATGGTGACAACCGAGGCGTGGCCGACTTGGCGCGCATGGGCGGACGGCGGCACCGAGAAGAACATCAAGGTTCTGCTGGACGAAAGCCTTGCCAACAATGGCGGTCACTGGATTCTGCCCGCCTATTTGCAGAGCCTTGAACTTAGCAAGGAAAGCTCGGGCAAGGTGACATTCTCGGCCACCATCGCGGGTGCCGGTCAACGCACCTGGACGGCGGCTGCATCCTGATGGTTGACGTGATTACAGAATGGGCCGGGAAAGAGCGTCTTTTCCGGCTCAGTTTTGGTGGCGTTCTGGACCTTGAACAGGCGACGGGCAGCGGCGTGGGTGAGATATTCCTGCGCGTTGCCGGTGGCCGGTTCGGGGTCAAGGATGTTTACCACACCATCCGCCTCGGCCTGATCGGCGGCGGTTTGGGCATCCTCGATGCAAAGCGGATCATGGACGCGCATTTCGACACGCGCCCCTATCTGGAAAACAGCGCCTTGGCGGGGCAAATCCTTTCGGACCTGATGACTGGGATCGAGCCGGTCGAAGATGAGGGCGGCAAGGGCGATCACGCCCCGCACAAGTTCTCTGAGGTCAGCCAGATTTGCCGCACATTCAACCTCTCGCCGCTTGAGCTACGCGAGATGCGCTATGCGGATTTCGTGAACATGGTGCGCGGCTTCAATGCTGTTAGCGACCGCAAGGCACCGCACCTGACCGAAGAAGAATTCATCGACATTCTCAACCGATATGAACCCGAGGCAGTGAAGTAATGGCCCAAAGCGTCGAGGACTCCCTGATTGTTCGCATGGAAGCGAGCCTGCGCAAGTTCGAGCGCCAGATGGAAGGTGGGCGCGTGGCGGCGGTCAAGGCCGCCAAGGGGTCTGAGGCTGCATGGAACCGTGCTGGAACGCAGATACAGGCCAACGCCAACCGGGCCACAACTGGCATTGCCCGCATGACGCAGGTGTCAGGGGCGGGCCGGTTTGTCTTGACCAATACCGCCAACCAGATCGGTGACATTGCGGTGCAGCTTGAAAGCGGCACCAACGCTTTCCGGGTGGCTGGGCAGCAGCTTCCGCAAATTCTGGGCGGCTTCGGGGCATTGGGTGGCACGCTTGGCATTCTGGCCCCGCTCTTGGGCACGGTTGCCGCCATCGGCTTGCCTATCGCTGGCATGCTCTATGCCATGGGCGATGAGGCCGACAAGGCGGACCCCAAACTCAAGACCTTTGCTGACCGCATTGATGACACAGCGGCGGCGATTAAGCGCGCTCAGGCAGCGGCAGAATTGGCGAGCACTGGCGGGCTGGAAAGTCTAGGGGATCGCTTTGGTGAGATCACCGAGGATGTCAGAGTGCTTGCGCTTGAATTGTTCCAGATGGAGGAACGTGCCGCGCGGCTCAAGATAGGGCAAATCCTTGATGAGGTTTCAGGCAGTATCGAAAAGGCGGCAGGCTCGGTGGGTGCGGTCGATCTGGCACTTTCGCAGGTCGGCACAGAGGCGGCGCGGGAACAGATCGCGCTGTTGCTCGAGCAGATTGCCGAAATCGAACAGCGCCGCGACGCTGGTCTCTTTATCGACCAGTCCGAAATCAACCTCCTAGCGCAGATGCGCGAGGAACTGGCGGCGCTGCAAGGCGACATGGCGAACCTTGGATCATTGGCAGATGATGTGCGCCTGCCGTCCGACCTGCTGGCGGGGCTGGCAGAGGCGCAGGCCCAATTTGCGGCTGCCAAAGACGCAGCCGATTTTGAAGCAGTGGCGGATCAGTTACGACGTATCAAAGACGCCATGCGGGAGATGGGCGACACCTTCTCACAACAAGTCATAGATAGGGTGATACAGGCAGAGATCGTGTCCCGCGAAATGGCCAAAACCATTGAAGATGGCCGACAGGCTGCGGAGGATCTGGCAAATGTTGATATCGCAGGCGGAATCAGCGGTGCAGTATCCGAGGCGGTGCGGCTTGCGCAGGCTCTCGGTGTTTCGCTGGACACTGCCCGCAAGATTGCCGCGTTAGGGCCGCAGGGGCAGACAAACCCGGTCGGTCGCGGGCGTGGCGGCGATCCGCGTGACTTTGGCGGCTCTGCGTTCGATATACAGAACGCGGAAGGCACCGAATTTCTGGCGAACTACAAACCGCCCAAGGCCGCGCGTGGTCGCTCTGGTGGCGGATCAAAGAAAGATGATGAACCCTTCTTCGCGGATGCGGAAAAGCAGATCACGGCGCTGAATCGTCAGATTGAGATGATCGGCAAGACCAACCGCGAAATCACCGAGATGACCGCGCGTTACAAGCTGCTCGATGAGGCCAAGAAGCGCGGCCTCGATCTCGACAAGGAACAGATCGGGACAGGTGAAACGCTGCGCCAAGAGATCGACCGGCAGGCCGAAACCATCGGCAAGCTGACCGAGGCAAAGGAAGAGGCTGCGCAGAAGGCGCAAGAGGTTGCTCGCCTCAATCAGCAGATGAAGGATGCGTTCCTGAATGCCGCGATTGAAGGTGAGGGGCTGACCGGCATCTTGGAGGGTCTTGCAAAGTCTCTGGCGCGGGCTGCACTGGAGGCGGCGTTCTTCAAGACTGGTCCTTTGAGCGGCGGCGGCGGGATTCTTGGCGGTCTATTCAGCGGCCTGTTTCCGAACGCGAATGGCAACGCCTTCTCTGGTGGCCGTGTGACGCCCTTCGCAACAGGTGGTATTGTAAATGGCCCCACTCTTTTCCCCATGCGAGGCGGCCCCGGCCTGATGGGTGAAGCCGGGCCGGAGGCGATCATGCCCTTGACCCGGATCGGCGGCAAGCTGGGCGTGCGAGCAGATGGCGGCGGTGGCACAGCAACGCTGCGCATCATCGCCCCAGAGGGCTTTGAGGTGGATTTTGACGGCAAGATGACGGGTATCGCTGTCGAAGTGACTAAGGCGGGACTTCAGCAATTCGCCAAGAATACGATGCCTGGCTTGGTCCAAAAGATCAACAAAGACCCCCGGAGGCTCGGCTGATGCCCTTGGCTTTCCCCCTTGTCCTAGCCGAGTTCCAAGAGCGCCTGAAAATCTCGGTCTCGCAGCTCGTGATCAACACGCCCATGCAGATCGACCGCACGGCCAGCGGTGTGCCGTTGCCCGCGCAGCTTGGCGAGCCGGTCTGGCGTGGGGCGTTTTCCCTGCCGCCGACGAATGATGCCAACAACGCCGCACGGATTGATGCGCTTTTGTCCGTGCTGGACACACCGGGCGCGTCGTTCCTTGTTTACAATCCGCGCAAGACCCACCCGGCAGATGACCCCACCGGGTCGATCCTTGGCGCGGCCACGCCTGTGATCTCGGCTCTTGACGGCGCTGATTTCCGCATGCTGTCCCTATCCGGCCTGCCTGCGAGCTACCAATTGCGCGGCGGTGATCTGATCGGCTGGCAGTATGGCTCAAGCCCCACGCGCTATGCGCTGCACCGGCTTGTGAGCGACGTGCAGGCCAATGGCTCGGGCGTCACAGCGTCGTTCCAAGTCACGCCACCGATTCAGCCCGGTGTCACCACCAGCACGCCTGTGACGCTGATCAAGCCCGTCATCAAGGCGCGGCTTGAGCCAAACCCCGGTTACGGCGTGCAGCGGCCTGTCGTGTCCGAAGGACCGCAGTTTTCATTCGTGCAGATCGTGGGGGCATAATGCGGGATTACGGCACAGCCACCGAGTCGATGCTGGCAAGCCTGTCGGGCGTCATATCGCGACATCTGGTTTGGTTGCAGGCCCGGCGCCGGTCAACGGGGCTGATCGAGGCGGTGGGCTTTTGGAATGGCCTCGACGTGCGCCAGTTCACCATCGGCGAGACCGCGCGCAGCTATCAGGGCGCAGGGTCGATCCTTGGCCTTGATCCGATCCGGGGCGAGGTCGGGTTGAACGTGCGGATGCACACGATCCGGTTTTCCGGCATCCCGGCTGCGGTGGTCAATCTGGTCAATCTCTATGAACTGCGCGGACGACCCGTCGAAGTGCATCGCGTGTTTTTCGATCCTGTCAAGGCGGTGCAGGTGGGCGTCCCGGTGCGCGTCATCAAGGGCTGGGTCGAGGAAATGCCGCTGCCACGCGCCGCAGTGGGGCAGTCGGTGGATGTCACCATGACGGTGGCCAGTGCCGCCCGTGCCCTGACCCGCACCTTGGCGCTCAAGAAATCCGATTCCGCGCAACGCCGGATCAACGCTGCCGACCGTGGCCGCGAATATGCCGCCACCTCTGGCGCCGTGCCGGTGTTCTGGGGGGCAGGCAAGTCGCAGAACGGCACCCCGCCGCCCACGACAACAAAGCCCGCCACGCCCACGGCAGATGAGCGCGCAGGCGGTGGCGGCACAGGCAACGGGGATAATCGCGGATGAACCGGGCGCAGATGCTTATCGACTATCTCGACACGGTGCGCGTCAAGCGGTTTCGCCCCGGCTCTCACGACTGCGGCATGTATGTTGCCGGGTGGGTCAAGGCCTGCACTGGTGTCGATCATGGCAAGCGGTGGCGGGGCCGCTATCGCAGCATGGATGGTCTGGCGCGCGTGATGGCGGAGGATGGCTTTGTGAGCCACGTCGACTACATCGCGAGCCTATTCCAAGAGATCCCGCCAGCCATGGCGCAGGTGGGTGATCTGGCCGTGTGCGAGAGCAGCGCCATGGGCATCTTTGCCAGCGACCGCGTGTTCGTGCTGCGCCCCGACGGGCTGGGGCATATTTCCCGACTGAAAGCGCTGAGGGCCTTCAAGGTATGATCCTGTTTTTCGCGATCCTTGCGGCGCTCATCGCAGCGCCCAGCGGAGCTATGGCCGAGCCGATCTCGACCGCCATTGCCGTGGCTCTGGCCGCGTCGAGCGCCGGGGCTGGCACCTTTGCCGCGATTGCAGCCGGGTTCGGTGCGCTCGGGGCATTTGCGACACAGATCATCGTGGGCGCGGGCCTGTCGCTCTTGGGACAGATTTTCGCGAAGAAGCCCAAGGTCAATGGGCAGGGCATCCAGACTGAGCAGACCACGACTGGCGACGTGACACCGCAGAAATTTATCGTGGGCACCTACGCGGTCGAGGGGCACGCGGTTGCGCCTGCCTACTCCCGGTTCAAGAACAACGGCATCCTGACCTATATCCTTGAGATCTCGAATATCCCCGTCACCGGCCTGACCGGGCGGATCATCATCAACGGCAAATACTCGGACATCGAAGCGCCGGACAATAGCGCCGGGCCGTTCAATGAGGTGCCGGTCAATTCCGGGCGGCGCATCCTGACCGAGTTCCGTCAGGATGATACCGACCCGACCGCGTGGCTGTGGTTCTACGATGGCACGCAGACCGAGGCCGATCCAACGCTTGTGACCTATTACGGCAGCAATGTTGACCGGCCTTGGACCACGGATCATGTCTTAAACGGCACTGCCTATGCGGTTCTGGAGTTCGCGCTTGATCCTGAGATTTATCAGGGCCTGCCCTCGGTTCGCTTCGAGGTTGAAGGCATCAAGCTCTACGACCCCCGCAAGGATACGACCGTTGGCGGCTCTGGCGCGCATCGCTGGAATGATCCGGCGACGTGGGAATTCAGCGAGAACCCGCAGGTGATCAATTACAACATCCTGCGCGGGATCACCCTGCCCACGGGCGACATCTGGGGCGGCAAGGTGGCGGCGGAGGATTTGCCGCTGGATAACTGGTTCGCCGCGATGAACGAGTGCGACGTGCTGATCGGCACGCGCAAGCAATACGTGGCCGGGTTCGAGATCAACGTCGAGGAAATGGAGCCCGCAGACGTCATCGAAGAAATGAACCGCGCCAGCTTTGCACAGATGGCTGAGTTCGGCGGCGTTTTCCGGGTGCGCGTGGGAGCGCCCTCGGCCCCGGTGCTGGCCCTCACGGATGCGGATTTCGTGATCACGGAATCCTCGACGCTCACGCCGTTCCCCGCATTCGAGAACGTGACCAATGGCATCACCGGCACCTATGTCGAGCCAAACGACATCTGGGAAGGCCGTGAGGCCGATCTGATCCTGAATGAGGATTGGGTAGCAGAGGATGGCGCACAGCGGGTTTCGAGCGTCGGCCTGCCGGCGGTGAGCGTCAAGGCGCAGGCGCAGCATCTGCTGAATTCGCTGCTTCTGGATGCGCGCCGGTTCGTCACGTTCCAAGTGACCTTGCCGCCCTCGTTTGCTCTGGTCGAACCGCTGGATTCGATCAGCTTCAGCTCGGAGATTTACGGCTACACCAACAAGACCTTTGAGGTCATCGAGGTCGAGGACCGCACCGACACGCTCTTGCAGGTTGTGGTGATGCGCGAGCGCGAGGCAGGCGATACCGATTGGGGGCCTGAACTGGACGTGCCAGCACCCCTGCCGACCAACGGCCAAACGCCGCCCGCACCGCTTGTCGTGCCGCTCTCGGTGGCTGCGTTCGATCTGTCAGACGCCACTGGGGCTGCGCGCCGCCCGGCGATCCTGCTGACCTGGACGATTGAAAGCCTGCCCGCGATCCGTAACCTGAAATATCAGGTGCGCGTGAAGGCCACGCAGGAGATCGTCGCAGAGGGCATCAAGCCGGTCGACGGGGGCCGCGTGCTGGTGCGGGGCGACATCATCGCCGCGACGGAATACGAGGTCCGCGCCCGTTATGTGGCCGACAGCCCGACCGCGTGGACGCCGTGGCTGAGTGTGACCACGCCGGATTTGCGGTTGACGCAGGCTGACTTAGCCGACGCCCTGCGCGACCAGATCGACACGGCCTTTGACCGGCATGATGCTGTGCTTGGCGATGCGAACATGCCGCGCTCTGTCTCGGACTTGTTCAACCGTGTGGGTGAGGGTGCCGATGAGGTTGCCGAGGGACTGCTGCGCGGTTTCCTCGATGGGCAGGCGGTGCGCGAAACAACGGCATTTGGGCGGCGCGAGATTTCCACGCAGGTCGTGGACGGTCTGAGCGCCGAGGCGAGCGAGCGGCTTGTTCTCGCCTCTAAGGTCGATCAGAACGCCGCCGTGATCACACAGGTGGCTGCAACCCGTGTGACAGCCGAGGGCGCGGTGGCGGCGGTCAATCAGCAGATCGTCGCCAGCTATGGCAGCGTCACGGCGCTGGCAGAGTCCACGGCCTTTGCTGAGGCCACGCTGGATGGGATCACGAGCGGCTTTGTCTGGTCGCTTGGCGGCGATGACGTGCTGTCGCTTGTGCGTGTGGACGATGGCGAGACAGGGCCTGTGACGACCGCCCGGATCAAGGGCGATTACATCAAACTGGATGGCACTGTCGAAGTTTCCGGCGACTTTGTTCTTGATGGTGATCTGATCCTTGGCGGCTCGATTGTCACAGACAAGATCGAAGCAGATGCAACAGGGGCAATTAGCGCCACAACGCTTGGTTCAGATTTTCTGATCACCAGTACTTCTGCCTTTCAAGATGTTCTGACTTTGACGGCAGCGCACAGCAATCTGCCGAGTGAGCGACACATGATCCTGAACGTCAGATTTCAGGCGGGGTCACTCAGCCCAGATGATCTGGGCGCTGACGTGGAGTATCGCATACTTCGGAACGGGGTGCAGATGGAAGACACGCTTGTCTACCGTCAACGCGTTGAGTTGGGCAAAAGGCAACTGCTCGACAGCATGGTTTTCAAGAACCGCACGACGCCGGGGGCATCCGCGACAACCTACAAATTGCAGGCACGTTACTGGTTTCACCCCGGTGGTCTTAAGGGCGTGCTCGTTTTGCCGGGAACGCAGCTTTTCGCGGAGGAAAAAGCAATTGCCACATTCAGTTGATACAGAGCGAGGAACACCATGAGCATCTGGTATCGCACCGGAACGATCAGCATCACGAGCGGCAGCGCCGCACTGACGGGCAGCGGCACGGCATGGCTGGCCAACGCCGCGCCGGGCATGATGGTGGTGCGCAATGGCGTGATCGTCGGCGAGGTGCTGACGGTCAACAGCAACACCTCGATCACGCTGGCGGTCGCCTATACCGGCACGACGATCAGCGGCGGCAGCTACGCCATCGCCAATCTCGGGGCCGTGCGCGCCGGGCTGATCGCGGCCTTCAACGATGTGATGTCGGTATTTGCTGCAGCACAGGCCGGGCCGCTGTCTGGCCGGTTTGGCGATGGCACGCTGGCAGAGCCGGGCATGGCTTTTCTGGCCGATCTAAACACCGGGTTCCGTCGCCCGGCCGCGGACCAGATCGGCATGGTCACGGGCGGTGTGCAGCGGGCGCTCCTGTCGAGCGCGGGCCTCAACGCGATCACAAACCTGCTGCTCAACGGGTCACAGGTCTTTGCGCGCTCGAATATCCTTGGGACGGTCACTCAGTCCGCAGGTGTGCCGACCGGCGCGCTGATCGAAAGCGTGTTTGTCGGCGGCAATGGCGAATACACCAGGTTCGCCAACGGCACGCAGATCTGTGCGACGACAGTTGCCACCTCGGATGCGGGTGAAGTCGCATGGACCTATCCGGCTGAATTCGCCGTCACCCCGCGCGTGGCGGCTGTGACCACCGGCGGTGGTTCCGTGGCCTTTGCTCGGGCGTCGAGCGTCACCACAACAACGCTGAATATGAGCACCTTTTTGACCACCAATGCGCGCGTGTCCAGCTTTGCAAACATCGTTGCCGTTGGCCGCTGGTTCTAAGGAGAGACCCGATGCACATCACTCTGATCCCGCAGCGCCGCACCACCCCCCTGACGGTCACGCGCACCGGCGACATTCTGACACTCAACGGTGAGACCTTCGATTTCTCGCCCCTGCCAGACGGGGCCACGCTGCCACGCGAGGCGATTGCGAGCAATTGGTTCGCCGGTCCTGTCGAGCGGATCGAGGGCGTGCTGCACCTGTCGCTGATCGTGCCGTTCGGTTCATCTGCGCCACCGCAGACGATTAACCCCGCGCCCCTCACGCTGACCCTCAACGGCGCTGTGACCCTTCCGCCCTATGATCTGGAGATCCCCGATGCAGATTGATTTCACCCAAGCGATCACTGCCGAGGCAAAGGCACAGGCGGAGGGTGAGGCCCGCGCCGCTGGTGTCAATTCAGAGCGCGACCGGCGTGTTGTGGCCGGGGCGACGTTCACCATTGCGGGCCTTGGCGACGTTCGTTCCTTGGGCCGCGACGTGGACAAGACCAATCTGCAAGCTCTCGGGTTTGCTGCGAGCCTGCGGATCGCGGGCGGGGACGTGACCACGATCACGCAATTCCGGGATGCAGATGACGTGATCCACGACATGACGCCGCCGCAGGTGCTGAGCCTCTGGTCGCAGGCGTCAGCCTATGTCTCGGCGGTGTTCCAGGCGTCGTGGGCAATCAAAGATGATCCCGCAGGCATCCGCGCCGACTACACGGCGGATGAATATTGGCCGTAAGGCCCAACGAAACGAGCAGATAAGAGGGGCGTTGGCATGACCGACCCGAGCGGAATCGATAAATTGGTGGTCATGCTGGCCAGCGTAGCAACGTGGCTGTCCGGCGAGGTGGGCCGGGTGCTCTTGGCCGGTGCCTCGGGCGGGCTGGTGCGATGGCTGGTGCAGGAAAAGCGCCGGCTGCGCGACGGGGTGATCGCCGTTGTGGCGGGTGCGCCCTCTGCGTTTTATCTCGGCCCCGCGGTTCCCGGTCTCATGGAGTTCGCGGGCATGCGCGTGGCGGACAGCCCGAATATGACGCAGACGTTCGGGTTTCTGGCAGGCCTTGGTGGCATGTCTCTGGCCAAGGCCCTGATCGGGCTGATCGAGGCGCGGGTTACGTCTGGTTCGGAGGAGCAAAGATGACCAACCGGCGCAAGAGCAAGCTCAAGCAGCATGCGCGCGAAGAGGTCAAGGCTTGGGTAATCGGGGTGTGCCTCGCATTTGCCCTCTACGCGGTTCTGAATTTCATCTGAGAGGATATCCAATGACTGATCTGGTCTTTGTGTGGGCAGCCTTCTGGCTGGCCCAAATCGCAGACGTGTCCACTACGAAGGCGGCACTGCGCGAGGGGCATGTCGAGGCCAATCCAATAATCGCCCGCCTGATGGGCATCACCGGCCATTGGTGGGCGATCAAGCTGCTGGCAGGCGTTGTCGTGGGCGCGTTCCTGACGTGGCTCGGGCAGGGCGCGTGGGTGCTGGCCTTGGCCGTGCTGACGGGCGGGATCGCGGCGAACAACTGGCGCATCGTGCGCAAGGGGCGGAGGGACCGGGAATGATCCCCTTTGACACTCTCACATGGCACTACACCGCGACCTTTGACGATCAGGATATTGGCGTTTCCGAGATCCGCGACATGCACCTTGCGCGCGGTTTCAGCGACATCGGCTATCACGGCGTCCTGCGCCTCTCGGGCGTGCGGGAATGGGGCAGACCCATGACGAAGACCGGCGCGCATGTGCGCAATCACAATACGCGCAATCTTGGTTTCGTTGCGGTCGGAGGCTTGCGGCACGAAAGCGGGCCCAACGTGGGAATCGACACCCGAACCCGCGAACAGATCGCCGCACAGATCGAGCTGACGCGGTGGGCGCTTGAGACCTATCCGACCATCAAGCACGTGATCGGGCACCGCGATCAGGTGGCCACCCAATGCCCCGGCTATGACGTGGCGCAATGGTGGGCGGGCGTGACCGGCGGTCGCGTTCCTGTGGCCCGTCTGGTGCCCTCTGATGCCCCTGCGGTGTCCTATGCCCTCACGAAGCGTGGATCGACCGGCAGGACGGTCCGCACGCTGCAAGACGCACTCAACGGGCTGGGTCATGGGGCAGGGGCTGTGGATGGTGTGTTCGGCCCTGCCACCGAGCGTGCCGTGCGTGAATTCCAGATCGCCAACGGCTTGCCCGCTGATGGTCTGGTCGGACCTGCGACGTGGGCGCAGCTGCTCAAGGCGGGGCGCTCATAGAAATTCCGAAATTGGCATGAGCCATTCGCCCACCCGAGCGTCAACGGGCATATCGAAAGGACAGGACACAATGTCTGGAAAAATCAGGGGGCGGTTCACGCTCCAGAAGATCGAGCAATTCCCGGCTCATAGTGATGACGCATGTCTTTGCAACGTCGAGTTTTCCGCCGTCACGTCAGGCAAAGCGGACTGTGAAACGTGGTCGAAATACACGCCAAACGGAAAGCTGGAAATGACGATCACCAACCCTGCGGCCATGAAGTGTCTGGCGGTTGGGAAGGATTACTACGTCGACCTTGAACCGGTTGAATGACCGACAAGGGGCGGCTTCGGTCGCCCCACTTACATTGGAGATCCTGAAATGTCTGCCTTGATATATCTGACGTGGGTCGTGATCGGCTGGATCGTGCTTGGTGCGCTTTACCTGATCGGCTTCACCGGCTGGTGGATGATGGCCCTCACCATCATTCTTGCGGCGATCACTGGCGTGTCCATTTTCATCGTCCTGATCGTGGCTGAGGGCATGAAGCGGTGACCTGGCTCACCATCGCCCCGCTCCTGCGCCGATACGGCCCCACGGTGCTGCTGATCCTCGTCGTGGGCATCGGGGGCCGGATGCTCTGGGGCCACGTCTGGCAACGCGGCTGGGATGCCCGTGACGCAGCCTTGGCCGCAGAGACCGCCGCCCGCCAAGCCCGCCTCGATGATCTCGCCGCCGATCTGCGCGCCCGTGAGGTGGCGCTCGAGCGCGCCGCGCAAGACCGCGCCACACTTGAAAGGATGCTCAGTGATGAAGCCTCTGACGATCCTCTTAGCAATGATCCCGGCCTTGGCCTTGACAGCTTGCGACGGCTCAACCGGGTCCGGTGATCCCGGAGCGCTGCGCCTGCCGCCTCTGTCGCCCGCTCTGGTGAAGCCCTGCGCCGGGCCGGGGGAGATACCGCTCCGCCTCGACCAGCGCACACAGGAGGCCGCGTGGCGGCGCGACCGCATCAACCTCGCACAGTGCCGCGACCGGCACGGGGCACTGACGTCATGGGCTGCCGGAATCGCGCCCGCAATCACAGGAGAGTGACCATGATCCGCGCCCTTGCTCTATGCCTCATGTTGGCATCCCCTGCCGCCGCTCAACAGGTCCAGTGCGGCCCGGTGCCCTACATCATGGCATCATTGATGGGTCGCTATGGCGAGGCCGTTGTTGACGAACACACAGACGCGCGGCGCGGTGCGATCTGGCAGATGTGGGCCAACGATACGACCGGGTCATGGACACTCACAGCTACGCTGGGAATCACCACCTGCATCGCTGCGGCGGGGCAGGGCTATGACGGCCAAACCGTGCTCGACCTGATCGGCGACACACCCGCCTGACTTTACCTACAAACCCATAACCACGATAATAGGAGATCACAACATGGCCTTTATCTCTGACACCGTTCTCGATGCCGCATTGCAGGTTATCCGCGATGCGGTGACGCCTATCCTGCATCTGTGCTCATCTGAGCCTGCCAACTTTGCGGGGGTGGCTGCGGTCACGCTTGGCAACAAAGCGGCCCCTACGGTTGGCGCGCAGGCCAATGGCGCTGTGAGCGGGCGCAGCGTATCTATCGCGACCTTTACCGATGGCACGATTACCGCTACCGGCACCGCGACCCATTGGGCGTTTGTCGATGCGAACAGCAGCGCCTTGCTTTTCACCGTGGCTGTGCCAGCATCGCAGGCTGTGACCAGCGGCAACCCTCTTTCAATGACATCGGCGCTTGTCGTCAATATCCCTGATCCCGCCTGATGAATCGCGACGGCTATGGGGATAACGGCGGCCCGGTGCTGGATGGCGTCCGCGCTATCCATGCCTGGAATGCCGCTCTCATGGCCGCAATCGACCTGCTTGAAAAGTATGAGCGTCCGAATATCAGCCTGAAAACGCTGAGTTCAAACACGTTTCAAGCGGGACAAATGGACCTCGCGGCCTCTCTCAAGCGCGATCTCCGCGCTCTCACGCTATGACCGCAGAAAGGGTCGAAAATGTCAGATATTGTTACGCAGATCAAAGAGCAAATTGACATCACGCAAATCGCCCTGAGCACCGCAGAGGGCCGGGTCGAGCTGGACACACGTCTGAACGCGGCTCTCGCTGAGATCCAAGATGAGCATCTTAGAACAGTGGCGTATGAAATGCTGAAATCATGGCGTCGTAGCCTGTTCAACGACGAAAACCCACCGCACGTTTATCACAGCTCCGCCAAGGTCCAGCAAATGCTGAACACAATCGTGCCTTCACCCGAAGAGATTGTGACGTGGATCAAAGCGGCCGATGGCCGCACCTATGACGATTTTGCGCAGGAAATTACCAAACGCATGCTTGAGCGCGTTGCTGCCGTCGCTCACTAGTAGGGACTAGCCCAATGCCGTTGATCACCACTAATCTCAAAGCCCAGTTCGAGACAACTAATACAGTTGTCTCGCCGACTTCGTGGATTGATGAGGTTGCCGGGATCGAACTGACACAGATCGGGTCGATGGCCGATCCTGCGCTCGTAGCAGGAGGCACGCCAACGGGTGCTTCCTATTTTGCTTTCGACAGCGCTAATGACGGGCTGGGGACTGCCGATCTGGCAGGCGCGGACATACCGGACGGCGTAGAGCCTCGCACGATGTATGTCGTGGTCCGTTTCCCGACTGGCTCTACTGCGGGGAATTTTCACGGCGTCATGTATGGCACCGCGAATACGCGCCAAGCGTTCGGCATGGTGATGAGCAACACCGAAAAGGTGCTTACCGATTTCTGGGCCGCCAGCTTTGCATCCACCGCCAGCTTTAACGACAATACATGGCACGTCATAGCGATCACGTTCGACGGATCTGGTGTCGTTGGGTACGTTGACAACGCTGGCGTCATTTCCGGCACGCCCGCCACCCTCAATACGGTGCTTTCGCGGCTGTATATCAACTACAAAATCAACAACAGCGCGGGCGCGCTGATGGATTGCGCCGCTGTTCTACTCTACGCCGGGACGCACAGCCCCGAGCAGCTGACCGAGATGAACGCCTACCTGCGGGGCAAGTATATCGAGGCCAGCTTAAGCGATGAGGTTGGCGGCGGCACCCTCGCGTCTGGCGCCCCAGCGATTTCCGGTGGGGCTGTCGGCCAGACACATCAGATCGGTGTCGCAACACTGTCGACCGCTTCGCCCGCTATCTCCGGGGGCAATCCGGGCCAGACACATCAATTGGGCGGTGCAACGGTCTCGGCGGGCCTTCCGGCGCTAACTGGTGCCAGCGTCGGTCAGACGCACCGGCTTGGCGGATCGTCGCTGACCTCTGGAAGCCCAACAATCACGGGCGGCGCGGTCGAGCCAATTGACCAGGTTGGCGGAGCCACTGTTTCGACAGGTGCGCCCTCGATCACGGCTGGAGATCTGGGGCAATCACACCGCATCGCCGGGGCCAGCGTATCAACCGGATCACCCACGATTTCAGGCGGGTCACTGGACAACGTGTCCAGCATCGGTGGCGCGACCATCACGGCAGGCGCTCCGGCGGTCACAGGCGGCGGCGTAGGGCAGTTGCACGTCATTGCCGGGACTGACCTCACCGGCGGCACGCCCGTGCCCTCTGGCGGGGCCATAGCGCAATTGCACCTAATCGCAGGCACAGACCTGCAAGCCGGTGCGCCTGTGATTTCCGGTGGCGATGCGGCCCAAGGCGTCGTGGTGCCGGTGGTTGTGGCCCTGTTCCGCGACACCGCGATCTGGGATGAGCCGCGCGTCACTGCCACTTGGGATGAGCCGCGTCTTGAGGCGGTATGGGATGAGCCACGATTCACAGCGCTTTGGAGACAGTGACATGCAGACGATTGAGACATTCGAGAAGAACACCCTGTCTATCATCATCACATGGCTGCGGGAAGACGGCTCGGCCAAGGATTTGACGGGCGCAACTGTCGAGGCCTTTGCCAAGGTGCAGGGGGCTGCGATAGCCCTTTCCGCTGAGGTTCTGGACGGACCCGCCGGTGAGGTGCGGGCGTCAGCGCCTGCGGATACTCTACCCTCGGGGTTCTATGCGTTTCAGGTCCGGGCGACCAAGGACGGGGTGACGCGGACCTATGAGAGCAACATCGCGGTGAAGCTGTCTCTGGCGGCGTGACGCTTTAGGCCATTGTAGCCCCACCCATTGTTCGCTAATCGTTCCGCATGCAACGCGGCTCCCACGCCTATATCGAATGCGCTTGCGGGCGGGAGAGCACGCTCTACCTGCCTGACCTTCCTGCGTCCAAGCTCGATGCCTCTGGCCACACGATCAACCGCGAGGCGCTGGCGTTGATGCGTTGCCGCAGGTGTGGCCGGGTAGGGCGACCGGCTGAGGTGCGGTTCTTCTGGGCTTGTGGATTGCCTGCCTCCGAGGTCACGACAGATCAAGCGCCGGATCGTGGGGACAGTCACGATCTAAGCGATTGATTCCTATTGTGGGGCCTCTGTCCCCAAGGTTTATCTAAGTGCTTGTTTTTGCGGTATTTTGGTAGGCCCGGAGGGACTCGAACCCCTAAGCATGCAGCCTAATGATTTTGCGTTTCCAATTTCACGATTCGTTTACGGTTTGTCTTTGAAACGATTGGCTGTAGAGCGCTGATTCCACGCGATTGTGACGAATTCCTCAACCATCTCTACGGCGGCATGGACGAGCCGGAACTCAAGATCATTGACGTGTTCATCTGCAAACTGCGCAAGAAACTCTCTGAGGCCACCGATGGTGCCAATTACATCGAGACGGTCTGGGGGCGCGGCTATGTGCTGCGCGATCCCGAACTCGGCGAAATGGACGGGCGACCTCTGGCGGTGGGTGCCTGAGGGCTGCGCGGCCTCTGGACGCTGGGCGGGTCGGGCACTATCACTCTGGTCAGGTATGAGGTGGGCAAGGCGTTGCCGCCTCATCCCGGATCAGAGAGGGGCCGATGACCGACAGGATTGCCGTTGAGGATCTGACCGAAGACGAGGCGCGGACAGAATTGGCGCGCCTTGCTGCGCTCTTGGCTGAGGCCAATCGGGCCTATCACACCGAGGATGCGCCCGAGATCACGGATGCTGCCTATGACGCGCTCAAGGCGCGCAACGCGGCCATTGAGGCGCGGTTTCCCGCGCTCAAACGTGCGGACAGCGCTTCGGAACAGGTGGGGGCCGCGCCGTCGGATGGCTTTGCCAAGGTCACGCATCGCATCCGCATGCTCAGCCTTGGCAATGCCTTCGAGGCGGGCGATGTGGCCGAGTTCGACACCCGTATTCGCCGCTATCTGGGTTTGGCGGATGACGCCCCATTGGCCTACACCGCCGAGCCCAAGATTGACGGGCTGAGCCTGAGCTTGCGCTATGAGGACGGTAAACTGGTGCAGGCCGCGACGCGCGGCGATGGCGAGGTGGGCGAGAACGTGACCGCCAACGCGCGCACCATCGCTGATATTCCCGAGACCCTGACCGGCGCACCCGAGGTTCTCGAAGTGCGCGGCGAGGTCTATATGAGCCATGCCGACTTCACAGCGCTGAACGCGCGACAGGCCGCCAAATCCGACAAGTCCTTCGCCAATCCGCGCAATGCCGCCGCCGGATCGCTCCGGCAGCTTGACGCGACCATCACCGCCGCGCGCCCGCTCAGGTTCTTTGCCTATAGCTGGGGCGAGGTGAGCGCGCCCCTGGCGAACACGCAGATGAGGGCCATCGACCGTCTGGCGGCGCTTGGGTTTCAGACCAACCCGCTAACGGTGCTCTGTGATGGGACGGAGGCGCTGCTTGGACAGTACGCGCGGATTGAGCAGGCACGCGCGACCTTGGGCTATGACATCGACGGCGTGGTCTACAAGGTCGATGATCTGGGCCTGCAAGCGCGGCTCGGCTTTCGCTCGACCACCCCACGCTGGGCCATCGCGCATAAATTCCCGGCTGAGCTGGCCTGGACCCGGCTGGAGGCGATCGACATTCAGGTGGGGCGCACCGGCGCGCTGAGCCCGGTGGCGCGCCTCACGCCCGTCACGGTCGGTGGCGTCGTGGTCAGCAATGCAACCCTGCACAATGAGGATTACATCGCCGGGCGCGACAGTAAGGGCGACGTGATCCGAGGCGGCAAGGATATCCGCGTGGGCGATTGGGTGCAGGTCTACCGTGCCGGCGACGTGATCCCCAAGATCGCCGATGTGGACCTCACAAAGCGCCCCGACGATGCCGCGCCGTTCATATTTCCCACCACATGCCCCGAATGCGGCTCTGACGCGGTGCGCGAAGAGGGCGACGCCGTGCGCCGCTGTATGGGCGGTCTCATCTGCCCGGCGCAGGCGGTGGAAAAGCTCAAGCATTTCGTCAGCCGCGCGGCGTTTGACATCGAGGGGCTGGGGGCCAAGCAGGTAGAGCAGTTCTACCGCGATGGCTGGATCAAGGAACCGGCGGATATTTTCCGGCTGCAAGAGCGCTATGGCTCTGGCATGCAGCAATTGAAAAACCGCGAGGGCTGGGGCGAAAAGAGCGCGAAGAACCTCTTTCAAGCGATTGAGGATAAAAGGAAAATACCATTTGGTCGGTTGCTCTTTGCGCTTGGGATCCGGCATGTGGGGGAACAGGCCAGCACCCTCATCGCGCGCAACTATGGCACCTGGGCAGAGTTCATCGCCGCGATGGATGCGGCCAAGGACTTTGAAGGGCCGGACTGGGAGCGGCTCTTGGCCATCGACGGGGTCGGAACGGTCATGGCCCGCGCCCTTGTCGGGGCCTTTGCCGAACCGCATGAACGCGACAGCATCGACCGGCTGACTGCGCATCTGACGGTGGAAGAGACCGCGCGCCCTGACACCTCAGGCAGCCCGGTGGCGGGCAAAACCGTGGTCTTCACCGGCACGCTGGAAAAGATGACCCGCGCCGAGGCCAAGGCGCGCGCCGAAGGCCTTGGGGCCAAGGTCGCAGGCTCGGTCAGTGCCAAGACTGACCTGCTCATCGCCGGCCCCGGTGCCGGGTCCAAGGCCAAGAAGGCAGCGGAATTGGGGATTGAGACCATTGACGAGGATGGCTGGCTCGCCCTCATCGGGGACGCATGAGCGGGCGGCCGGAAATCCTCTTTCCGCTTTTTGCCGGGCTGGAAACGCTGGAGGGGATCGGCCCCAAGACCGCGCAGAGCCTTGCCGCGCTTGAGATCACGCGCCCGCGTGACCTGATCCTGACCCTGCCGCATTCCGCTGTGGATCGCCGCCGCCGCGCCACGGTGCAGGGGGCTGACCTTCCCGGCATCGTCACGGTCGAGGTGACGGTAGGTCAGCACCGCCCACCATCTCGCAAAGGCGGCCCCTACCGCGTGGTGGTTGAGGATGCCGCCACCAGCTTTCATCTGATTTTCTTTCATGCCCGCGATGACTATCTGCGCAAGATGTTGCCCACCGGCGCGCGCCGCATTGTCTCGGGCAAGGCCGAGCTTTTCGACGGGATCGCACAGATGGTGCATCCCGATCACATGCTGCCCGTGGAGGAAGCGGGCGAGATTCCCGATTTCGAGCCGGTCTATCCGCTCACCGCAGGTGTCACCCAACGGGTGATGGCCAAAGGGGCGCACTCGGCGCTGATGCGCCTGCCAGAGCTCGCCGAATGGATCGACCCGGTGCAAAAGGCGCAGGCCGGATGGCCCGATTGGGTGGATGCGATCCGCAGTGCCCATGCCCCGGATGAGGCGCGTGATCTCTCGCCCGCGCATCCGACGCGCGAACGTCTTGCCTATGACGAACTTATGGCGCACCAGATGACGCTGGCGCTCGCGCGCTCAAAGCTGCGCCGCGCCAAGGGGCGCGAAACCATTGGCACCGGGACATTGCAGGCCAGGGTTCTGGAGGCGCTGCCTTATGCACTCACCGGCGCGCAGACGCGGGCGATTGCCGAGATTGCCGCCGATATGGCCGCCCCACAGCGGATGAACCGGCTGCTTCAGGGCGATGTCGGCGCAGGCAAGACGCTGGTGGCGTTCAAGGCGCTTCTCATTGTGGTCGAGGCAGGCGGGCAGGGCGTGATGATGGCCCCCACCGAAATCCTCGCGCGCCAGCATTTGCAGGGGTTGCGACCCTTGGCCGAGAGCGCCGGCGTGGTGCTGGAAATCCTGACGGGCCGCGACAAGGGGGCAGAGCGCCGCGCCAAGCTGGCAGCCCTTGCGCGGGGCGACATTCAGATCCTGGTGGGCACCCATGCAGTGTTTCAAAAGGATGTAGAGTTTGCCGACCTGCGTCTGGCGATTGTCGATGAGCAACACCGCTTTGGTGTTCGGCAACGGCTGGAACTGGGCAAAAAGGGCGCGCAGGCCGATGTGCTGGTGATGACCGCCACACCGATCCCACGCTCTCTGGCCTTGGCGCAATATGGCGATATGGATGTCTCGGTGCTGGACGAGAAACCGCCCGGTCGCAAACCGATCAAGACCGCATTGGTCAGCATGGGACGGATTGACGAGGTGGTGGATCACCTGCGCCGCGCCATTGCCGAGGGGCGACAGGCCTATTGGGTCTGCCCTCTGGTCGAGGAAAGCGAGGTGGTGGACCTCAGCAGCGCCGAGGAGCGGTTCAAGCGGCTGCGCGCAGCCCTTGGCGAGGGGATTGTGGGTCTGGTGCATGGTCAGATGCCGCCCGAGGACAAGGATGCCGCCATGGCCGCCTTTCAGCGTGGTGAGACAAGCGTGCTGGTCTCAACCACGGTGATCGAGGTCGGCGTGGATGTGCCCAATGCGTCGATCATGGTGATCGAGCGGGCCGAGAGCTTTGGGCTGGCGCAGTTGCATCAGTTGCGCGGACGCGTCGGGCGGGGGCAGGCGGCCTCGACCTGTCTCCTGATGTATCAGGCTCCGCTCAGCGAAGGCGGCGAGCGGCGGCTCACCACAATGCGTGATACCGAGGACGGGTTTCGGATCAGCGAGGTCGATCTCGAGATGCGCGGCGCGGGCGATCTCATCGGCACGGCGCAATCGGGGTTGCCGCGATTCCGCATCGCCGATCTCGAATCGCAATCGGCGCTGATGGCGGTGGCGCAATCGGATGCCCGCAAGCTCTTGCATGACGATCCTGACCTCGTGTCCGACCGGGGGCGCGCGGCTCGGGTGCTGTTGTGGCTGATGGAACAGGATCAAGCGATCCGTTTGATTTCAGTAGGTTAGAAGTTTTGTTCACATTTGTTCTTAAAAAGTTCTTTACTTAGTTAACGCAATATGAGAACAAAGTGGCAACACAGAGGTTTTCTGAAGGAGCCCCCAGATGTTGCACCAGATCAAGACGACTGCGACCCGTGCGCAGGATACGATTATCGGCGATGCGATTGGCGCGCTTGCGCTGATGGTGACGCTGGTCGGTGCGCTCTATCTGCCGGGTGTTCTCTGACTGTCCTTTGTGTTTTCTGCCTGAGTTCCTGCCTGCGGGTCCGTCCTTGACCTTGGCTGCATCCCCTCTGTCCCAACGTCGGGGATGCGCCACACCCACCTGTCCCAACCGGTTTTCGGGGTTTGCCTCATTCCTCCCGAAATATGTCCGGGGCCTGTGACCCGCTCAACTCTGCCGCCGCCGCTCACCCGAGCGTGCGGCGGTTTTTTCACGCCACCGGCTCGGTGGCGGGGCGGAGACGCTGCACCAGCACGGTGCCAGTCTGGACGATGCCCTTCATCCGCTCTTCCAGCCGGATCATTTCGGACATGACATGGCGCAGATGTTCACTCTCATCCCCCAAGGCGCCCAGATCGGCAAAGAGCGCCTCGCTGCCCGCGATCTGAGCCTCGGCATTGACAACCACGGCGCGCAGGTCCTCGACCAGTCCCGCGGCATCCTCTCCGCCGGTTTGATCTCGCAGATCGGCAACCGCGTGCCGTGCCGTATCAAACCACGCCTGTGACAGGCGCGGCTCCGACTTGGCGCTCACCATCGCGGCGCGCTCCAACCGCCGGATGCGGCCGGTGAGCGTATCAATCCGGTCCCGCAGGTCGCCTTGGATCGTGACAATATCGTCATTCACCTTGACCACCCGTCGCAGCACCTCGTCCAACTCGCCCATCAACCGCGTGATCCGATCGAGAAAGAGATTGAGATCACGCGCCAAAACGCCAAACTCATCGGCGCTGCGGATGTCGGCGCGATGGGTCAACCCGCCATAGGCCCGCGCCAGATTGCTCACCACAGCCCGCAGACCCAAGAGCGGCTCCAACCGCGCGCGCAGAATGAGGAACAACAGCACCGAATGCAGCAGGATCTTGGCCAGGGCCAAGAGGCCGGTCAGGCGCATATCCTCGACCCATTGCGCGAAATCCGTGGCCAGATCGCGCCGCACCGTCACCTCGCCCAGCACGTCGCCCACCGCCGCCTCGGTGTGGCAGGCGAGGCAAAAGGGCTCTGCGGTGAGGGGCAGGGTGGCGCTTGCATGGGCGGTGTCAGGCCAATCGCCGCGCGGCAGGCCCTCGGGCGTGAACTCGAACCCCTGTTCAATGGACCGGATCGTAACCTCTGAGGGGATGATCGCAATGCGATAGCCCAGCCCGTCCCAATTGTCCTTGAGGATCGGATAGACCGTGCGCGCGGCCACCGGCCCGCCCTCGTTGCGCATGATCGAGCGGACGTTATCGGCCAGATCCTGTGCGGCCTCTTGGGCATCCGTGGGGCCATGCACCCGGAATTTGTAATAGACCATCCCGGCCTTGAGCGCGAATTCCAACACCGTCACCATCAACAGGATGACAAAGAAATCGCGGATCATATGGATCAGGAAAGACTGATCGAATCGTCCGATCAACGGACTGTTCTGGTCGAGTTTCTGCCCTGTCATGGCGCTGTCCCCGGTGTTTATCCCAAGGACGTAGAGCGTATTTTCCGAAAGGTAAGGGACGGCGTGGTCACAAAGGATCGCAGCGGCGCGACGGCGACGTCAGGCGCAAGAGGTCTGCGCGCGCACGGTCTCCATCGCCTCAACCACCGCTTCGAGCGTCAAAAGGATCGACGCATGGCGATTCTTGTAATCCCGCGCAGGCCGCAGCACCTCGAGCCCGTCAAACGGCGCGGGCGGGGTCGGGCCGTCGGATTTCAGCATGTCGCGCAGCGCGTCGCGTGCCGCCGTCACCTGAGCCAGATCGCAGCCGATGATGCCGCGCCCCACGACACTCGCCGCCGCCTGACCAAGCGCGCAGGCCTTGACCTCGGCGGCATAGTCGCTGATGCGCCCGTCCTCGCAGCGAATGTCCACGGTTACGGTCGAACCACAGAGCGGCGCGCGCCGTTTGACGCTGGCCTGCGCATCGGCAAGCCGCCCGTGATGCGGGATGTCGGACGCCAGTTCCAATATCCGCGCGGAATAGAGCTTGATCAGGTCGGTTTCGCCGCTCATGGCTTTCCCTTTCGTGTGTTGCCCCATAAATAGGCGCGTGACGCGCAGATGCAAAAGGAAATCCGCCATGCCCTTCGATCCGGCGACACTAAAGTATGACGCGAACGGGTTGATCCCCGCCATCGCCCAAGAGGCCGCGACCGGCGAGGTGCTGATGATGGCCTGGATGAACGCGGACGCCGTGGCGCGCACGCTGGACACTGGCCGCGTGACCTATTGGAGCCGCTCGCGGCAGGCCTTCTGGATCAAGGGCGAAACCTCGGGCCATGTGCAGGACTTGGTCGAACTGCGCGTCGATTGCGACCGCGATTGCCTGTTGGTGCAGGTGCGCCAGAGTGGCCCCGCCTGTCACACCAACCGGCGGTCGTGTTTCTACACGGCGGTGCGAGAGGGAAAAGAGACCGAGATCATGGCGCCGATTGCGGGCGCGGAATGAGTATTTAAGGAACGATGAAAGCCTAGAGGCCCAGCAGGGCGCGAATGTCGCTTGGGCTGGCCCCTTCGGCGCGATAGGTCGCGATGGCGCGCGCATCGTCCCGTTTGGCCAGACGCCTGCCCGCCGCGTCGCGGATCAGGGCGTGATGGTGATAGGCCGGCGTGGGCAGGCCAAGAAGGCGCTGCAAGAGTACATGGATTTGCGTCGCCTCTTGCAGGTCTTCTCCCCGGATCACATGGGTGATGCCCTGATCGGCATCATCCACCACCACCGAGAGATGATAGGATGCGCCCATCTCGCGCCGCGCCAGCACCACGTCACCGACAGTATGCGGCAGGTTGTGGGGGGTGATAATCCTGTCTTTTTCTTTGTAAATCAACGGGCCGCTTAGCATTCTGCAGGCGCGCGCCATATCAAGGCGCAGGGCGCACTCCTCAGGCATAGGGCCCTGCGGTGGGGTCGTGGGGCGGCAGGTGCCGGGATAGATCACGCCATCGGGGCCCAAGAGCGGCGCGCCCTCTTGCGGGGCGGTGGCGGCGGCGCGAATATCGGCACGGCTGCAGGAGCACGGGTATATAAGCCCCTGATCCCAAAGCGATTTCAGCGCCGCACGATAGCGGGGTAGGCGGGTGGACTGGCGCAGCACGGGGCGGGGCCAGCCTAGCCCAAGCCACGCCAGATCGCTAAAAATCTGCAGCTCCCACTCCGATCGACAACGGGTCTGATCGAGGTCGTCGATGCGCAGGAGAAAGGTTCCAGCCTCGGCCTGCGCCCGGTCATAGGCCAGTATCGCGGAATAGGCATGCCCCAGATGCAGCGGGCCGGTCGGCGAGGGGGCAAAGCGCGTTATGAACATCTATACAATGGGTTATGAGGCAATGCTCATGTTTTGATCGGCCAGCCATTCGCCCCAGGCCGCCTTGGCGCGGTCGGTATAGCCCTTGTAGCGATCCATGCGTCCGCGCCGCCCGCCCTTGAACCCGTCGATCGGGCGAAACAGGCCGAAATTCACGTTCATCGGTTGAAAGGTCTTGGCCTCGGCCCCGCCGCTGATGTGGTGGATGAGCGCGCCCATGGCGCTGTCCTGCGGTACGGGGGGCAAGGTTTGCCCAAGAATTTCCGCCGCCGCCAAACGGCCCGCCAAGAGGCCCATCGCGGCGGATTCGACATAGCCCTCGACCCCGGTGATCTGCCCGGCAAAGCGGATATGCGGGCGCGAGCGCAGGCGCATCTGCGCATCGAGCAGCGTCGGCGAATTGAGAAATGTGTTGCGGTGAATGCCGCCAAGACGTGCGAACTGCGCGTTCTCAAGGCCGGGAATCATTTTGAAAACAGCGGTTTGCGCGCCGTATTTCATCTTGGTCTGAAAGCCCACGATATTGTAGAGCGTGCCAAGCGCGTTGTCGCGGCGCAGTTGCACCACGGCATGCGGCTTGACATCCGGCGCATGCGGGTTGGTCAAGCCCACAGGTTTCATCGGGCCATGGCGCAGGGTCTCGCGGCCACGTTCGGCCATGACCTCAATGGGCAGGCAGCCGTCGAAATAGCCCGCCGTTTCGCCGTCATGGAATTCGGTTTTGTCAGCGGCCAGCAGCGCGTCGATGAACGCCTCGTATTGGTCACGGTCCATCGGGCAGTTGAGGTAGGCGGTGCGCTCGGCCTCGGTCTCGCCCTTGTCATAGCGCGACTGCATCCAGGCGCGCGACATGTCGATGCTCTCGTGATAAACAATCGGCGCGATGGCGTCGAAAAACGCCAGCGCTTCGGTGCCGGTCTCTGCGGCAATCGCGCGACCCAGCCCCTCAGATGTCAGCGGGCCAGTTGCGATGATCCAATGGCCGCTCTCAGGAAGTTGCGTGATTTCATCATGTTGCACGGTGATCCTCGGGTGATCCAAGAGCCGCGCCGTGACCGATTGGGCAAAGCGGTCCCGGTCCACCGCCAAGGCCCCACCGGCAGGCAGGCGGTTTTCGTGGGCCATCGCCATGATCAACCCACCCGCCGCGCGCATTTCCCAATGCAAGAGGCCCACGGCATTCTGTTCATCATCATCCGAGCGAAAGGAATTGGAACAGACCATTTCCGCCAGATCGCCGGTGCGATGCGCAAAGGTTTTGACCTTGGGGCGCATTTCGTGGATGACCACGTTGACGCCCATATTGGCCGCCTGCCACGCCGCCTCTGATCCGGCCATGCCGCCGCCGATGATATGCAATACCTTGTCCATGGGCTGCGATTTAGGTCATTGCGTGCGGTTTGGAAAGGGGCGTCACTGATCCCAGTCCGGCGCGCGTTTGTCGATAAAGGCCGCGATGCCTTCGGCGGTGTCGCGGTCGAGCATGTTCTCGACCATCACCGCGCCGGTATGGGCATAGGCGGCATCCAGCCCCATTTCCAATTGCTCATAGAACGCACGCTTGCCGATCCGCACGGCAGACCCCAGCTTTGCCGCTACAGTTTCAGCGAGCGCCGTGGTTTCCGCTGCCAGGTCCTCTTGCGGCACCGCCCGGTTGATCAACCCCAGCTCCGCGGCGCGGGTCGTGTCGATAAAGGCCCCCGTGGTCAGCATCTCGAACGCCTGTTTGCGCGGGATATTGCGGCTGAGTGCCACCATCGGCGTGGAACAAAAGAGGCCGATATTGACGCCATTCACCCCAAACCGCGTGCCATGGGCCGCCACGGCCATGTCACAGCTTGCCACCAACTGACAGCCCGCCGCCGTGGCGATGCCATGTGGGGCGGCGATCACCGGCTGGGGCAGGGAGCGAATTGCGGTCATAACAGCGGTGCAGCGTGCAAAGAGATCGGCGAAATAGGCGCGCCCACCATCCTCGGCCTGCCGCCCGGCGGTCATTTCCTTGAGATCATGCCCGGCGCAAAACGCCTTGCCCGCGCCCATCATCGTGACCACGCGGATCGTGCGATCCTGTGCCAGCCGGTCGAATTCGGCCTGAAGCGCCGCCAGCATCGCATCCGAGAGCGCGTTGAGATTGCCGGGCGAATTCAACGTGAGCCGCGCGATTGCACCCTCATCGGTGCGGTCGAGAATTGTCATCTTGTAACCCCTTGTGCCTTGGGGTCATTCTAGCCCGGAACAGGGCAGGGAGCAAAGCATGAGCGTCAAGATGACCGCCACGGAATTGATGGAGTTCCTCGATCGGGAATTTCCGCAAGTGACTGGCGACTTCGCCATCGAAGAGGTGGGCGATATGCGCATCAGAACCCGCCTTCTGGTGGCGGATCGTCATTTGCGCCCCGGTGGCACGGTGTCGGGACCGTCGATCTTTGCTTTGGCGGATGTGTCGGTCTATCTGGCGATTCTCGCGATGATCGGGCCGCAGGGGTTGGCCGTGACCACCAATTGCAGCGTCGATTTCATGCGCAAACCGGTGGCGGGCGTCGACCTGATCGCGGAATGCCGCCTGCTGAAACTCGGTCGGGTTCTGGCAGTGGGAGAGGTTTTGATCTTTTCCGACGGTATGACTGCCCCCGTGGCACGCGCCAGCCTGACCTATTCGATCCCCCCGAAATGAGCGCAGAGCCAGGGGGCTGTCCGCCCCCCGGACCCCCCGAGAGTATTTTGCGAAGGTGAGGGGTGAGATGTGTTGGGGTAATATAATACCTATTTTTTAAGTCCTTGTTTTTGAACATCTAAATTGAACATATGGCGGTTGACCTGCGCATCGAACTGATTATAACCCGCTCATCGCATCAGCGCTGCCCGCAGGGTGGCCGAAACTGATCAAGACCAAAGACCAAGCACAAGGTTCTGCCTGACATGAAAACATTCTCTGCTACCCCGGCAGATATCGACAAGAAATGGATCCTGATCGACGCCGAAGGCGTTGTTCTGGGCCGTCTCGCCTCGATCATCGCCATGCGCCTGCGCGGCAAGCACAAGGCCAGCTTTACCCCTCACATGGACATGGGTGACAACGTGATCGTCATCAATGCCGAAAAGGTGCAGCTGACCGGCAACAAGCGCAGCAAACCCAACTATTGGCACACCGGCCATCCGGGCGGCATCAAATCCCGCACCACCGGCGAGATCCTCGAGGGCAAATACCCCGAGCGCGTCGTGATGCAGGCGGTCAAGCGCATGCTGCCGGGCAATCGCCTGTCGCGCACGCAGATGACCAACCTGCGCGTCTATGCAGGCGGCGAGCACCCCCACGAGGCGCAGAGCCCCGAGGTGCTGGACGTCAAATCCATGAACTCCAAGAACACGCGGGTGGCATACTGATGGCTGACGAAATCAAATCCCTCGAAGGTCTCGAAGCCGTCGCTGGCACCGTCAGCGCAGCACCGATGGAGATCAAAGCCCCGCGTGAGCCGCAGCGCGATTCGCTTGGCCGCTCTTATGCAACCGGCAAGCGCAAGGACGCGGTCGCCCGCGTCTGGATCAAGCCCGGTTCGGGCAAGGTCGTGGTGAACGGCAAGCCGATGAAAGAGTATTTCGCGCGCCCCGTGCTTCAGATGATCCTCAAGCAGCCCTTCACCGTGTCGGGCACCGAAGATCAGTTTGACGTGATGGCGACGGTTGCCGGTGGTGGTCTGTCGGGTCAGGCCGGTGCGGTCAAGCACGGCGTGTCCAAGGCGCTGCAACTCTATGATCCGTCCCTGCGTGGCGCCCTCAAGGCCGCCGGGTTCCTGACCCGCGACAGCCGCGTCGTGGAACGCAAGAAATATGGCCGGGCCAAGGCGCGCAAGAGCTTCCAGTTCTCCAAGCGCTGATCGCTTTCCGGATATCACAGTCAAAGGGCCGCCCAATGGGCGGCCCTTTCGCATCTGTCACGGGTCTCAGCTGGTGGCCTGACCCTCGGCGGGTTTGCGGCGCTCATCAATGAATTGATCGAACTCCGCCTTGTCGCGGGCATCGCGCAACCGCTGCAAAAACGCCTCGAACTGCTCCTGTTCCTCTTCCAGGCGGCGCAGCGTGTCGGCCTTATAGGCGTCAAAGGCGGCATTGCCGGTGCCCTTTGAGGCATGACGGCCCTGAAAACGCGAGAGTTTGCTGCGACAGGTCATACGGTTGCTCCAGATCATATAGCCCAATAGGGCGAGGCCGACGGGCCAGAAAACGATAAAGCCAAGGACCATGGCGATGATCCAGGCGGGTCTGCCTTGGCGGTCGAGCCAGGATTCGGCTTGTGCAGGCCAGGTGGCGATGGCGGACATTGGGTCTCCTTTGCGGTGTAAATGTTACTTACATTTACATAAGTAAGATCCAAAATGTCCCATGCAAGGGATATGCGCGGATTTTTTGCATCAGACCTCGGTGTCGGGCGGAATCAGCCCCAGACCCCGCAGATAGACGCCGATGCCGGATTCCAGCAGGTCTTCGGGCGGGTAGGGCGACCGTGCCCCCGGCGCGCCGCGCGCATAGAGCTCGACCACCCCGTGGCTCATCGCCCAGACATGGGCGGCAAACATCGCCGCAGGTGGCCTGCGGTCCGGCGGCAAATGCGCCGAGAGCGCGGCGGCGGCGCGGGTCAAGATCGCCTGCGCGCGCCCCGCCGCATCGGCCAGTTCCGGGTTGGTGTTCACCGAGAGGCCGGATTCGAACATCGCCACATAATGCCCCGCATTCGAGCGCGCAAAGGCCAGATAGGCCCGCCCGGTGGCCATGAAGGCCGCCAGCGGATTTGGACGGGCGTCATCAAACGCCGCCTCCATCCGCTCGACAAAGATTTCAAACCCCTGGCGCGCGGCCTCTGCAATCAGCGCCTCGCGGCCCGGAAAATGCCGGTAAGGGGCGGCGGTCGACACCTCGGCCAGCTTGGCCGCCTCTGCCATGGTAAAGCCCTGCGGTCCCTTCTCGGCAATCAGCCGCAAGGTGGCATCTACCAAGGCTTGCCGCAGATTGCCGTGATGATACCCCTGTTTACCCATTCCAGATTTCAGGCCCGGCGGTGATGGATGGATCACAGTCCCCCACCGCGCGTACATCCTTGCGGGCATAGTCCAACCGGCTCAAAACGCTCCGGATGGTTCCCAGCCGCGCCCGCCGCTTGTCATCCGAACGCACCACGGTCCACGGCGCATGGTCGCTATGGCTGCGGGTCAGGGTCTCGGCGATGGCGGCGGTATAGCTGTCCCATTTGCGCAGACCCTCCACGTCGATCCAGCTCAGTTTCCATTGTTTGAGCGGGTCTTGCTCGCGCTCCAGAAATCGACGGAGTTGTTCGGCGCGGCCAACGTTGAGCCAGATCTTGAAGAGATGGATGCCCTCATCGACGATCATCCGCTCGAAATCCGGCACCTGAGCAAAGAAATGTTCGCGCTGCGCGTCGGTGCAAAAGCCAAAGACCTTTTCCACCACCGCGCGATTATACCAACTCCGGTCGTAAAGCACGATGTCACCACCGGCTGGCAGGTGGTCGATATAGCGCTGGAAATACCACTGTGTTGCCTCGACATCCGAGGGTTTGCTGAGGGCTACGACGCGCGCGCCGCGCGGATTGAGATATTCGCGAAACCGTTTGATCGTGCCGCCCTTGCCCGCCGCATCGCGCCCCTCAAAGACGATGGCAATCCGCGCGCCGCTTTCCTTGGCCCAATGCTGGAGCTTGACCAGTTCGATTTGCAGCTTTGCGAGATCTTTCTCATAGGTCTTTTTCGACATTGCCTCGGAATAGGGGAAATCACCGCCCAGAATGTCGTCCTTTTCGGCACGACGGATTTCCTTGCGGATCGCGTCGGGGGCTTCGGTCTCGAAAAAGGCGCTGATTGCGCCATCAAAGGGCAGGTCCATGGGGCCTCTCGCAGATGTTTCGCGCAGTATGGCCGCTCAATCGGCGGGGCGCAATCCAGCGCGGGTGGCCGCGCGGTGGATGGCGGCGATCACAGCCTCGGGGGCGCTGTGATGCGGCATATGACCGATGCCATCGAGCACGGTCAGATTGGCCCCCTCGATCTGGGCCGCCAGCGGTTCGGAATGGATGGCGACGCCCACCGTCGTATCCGCGCTGCCATGCACGATCTCGACCGGCACCGCGATGTCGCCAAATCGGCCATGCAAGGCCTCGACCTCACCCAGCAAATTGGCGCGTTGCAGGGCATTGGCACGCATACTGTCCCGCCGCAGCGTCAACCCCGCGCCGATGTGATCCAGATAGCCGTCGGGTGGCCCTTGGGGTTCAAAAATCTCGCGCACCGCCTGTTCAACGCGGCTGTCATGCACAAAGGCCGTCAGCAGCGGGATCAGCACCGGCCCCAACACCGGATGCGACAGAATCCGGTAATAGGTTGAGAGGCCGGTGTCCCATGGCTTGGCTGCGCCGGCCACATCGACCAGCGCGGCAATGTGGTCGGGCCGTGTCACCGCCCAGGCCAGCGCCACCGCGCCGCCATAGCTGTGACCCAGAACGATCGGCCGCTCCGCCCCCAATAGCGCTGCCGCCGCTTGCAAGAGGGCGGCTTGCTGGGTGATCGTGGCTCCGGTGCGATTGATCCGCGCGGTATAGCCCAGACCGGGACGATCCAGCACGATGACCCGGTAGTGCCGTGCCAGACGCGGAGCGAGATCAAAGGTCATGTCGCGCGTATTGCCCGAAGCGCCGTGAATCAGCACGAGATCGGGGCCATCGCCCATGACGACCGCATGCACGCGGTGGCCGTTCACCTCGAGAATCTGCCCCTCAGGGGGAAAGGCCGCCTCCGCCTGCGCCTCATGCGCCCGCGCCCGATACTGGCTCCAACTCCAGAGCGTTGCCAGACAAAAGACAAGTATGATCAGGGATTTAACAGCCAATGGCATTCATATCGAACGGAGTCGTCTGATAAATCTGGTTGATCCAGTTGCCATAGAGAAGATGCGCGTGACTGCGCCAACGGTTCTGTGGCGGGCGCGCAGGGTCATCACCCGGGTAGTAATTGCAGGGCACATTGATCGGCGTTCCATTGGCCACGTCGCGGTCATATTCCTGCTTGAGCGTGTCGCTGTCATACTCGAAATGGTTGAAGATATAGAGCGCATGCCGCGCCGTATCCTCGACCAGACAGGGACCAACCTCGTCACTGTCCAAGAGGATCGTCAGCCCCTCGACCGCCTCGATCTCGTCCCGCTTCATTTCGGTCCACCGGCTCACCGGGATCACGCAATCGTCGGAAAAGCCACGCAGATAGGGCGAGGCAGGCACCATGTTGCGATGCCGGAAACAGCCAAAGGCCTTTGCTGGCAGCATATGTTTCTTGACCCCGTGGAAATGGTTGATCATCGCCATCCCGCCCCAGCAGACGCCAAAGGTCGAATGCACATGGCTTTGCGTCCACGCGAACACGCGCTCCAACTCTTCCCAATAAGTGACCGCGTCAAACTCCAGATGCTCGATCGGTGCGCCGGTGATGATCAACCCATCATATTTGTCCCCCGACACCACCACCTCCTCAAAAGGCCGGTAAAAGCTCTCCATATGCTCGGCAGCGGTGTTCTTGGCCTGATGCTCGCTCATGCGAATCAGGTCAAACTCGATCTGCAACGGTGTCGCCCCGATCAGCCGGGCAAACTGGTTCTCGGTCTGGATCTTCTTGGGCATGAGATTGAGCAGGCCGATGCGCAGGGGGCGAATATCCTGCCGCGCCGCCTGATCCGGGTCCATCACCGACACCCCTTCGCGCGTCAGCACGGCATAGGCGGGCAGATTGGCGGGCATCTTGATGGGCATGGGGCAGGGGTTCCTTGACTGTCTGGCCTTAGATAGGCGTGGCGGCGCGGCGCTCAAGTGCGGTGGCAATCAGCGCCTCGAAATCCTGCGCAGTCTTGACCCCCGCCACCTCATTGGCACTGACGCTCACCCCCCATTTCACCATCGCCTCATAGCGTGGTTGCCGATGCGCCAAGGCGCGCGCATAGGTCCAGCGGATAAAGCTATCTGGATTAACATCACCCTCTTCACACTTGTTTTCGCGCAGATATTCCGCCCAGGCCGCATCAAGGAACGCGGGCTGATAGGCCATCGGCTTGGGGGCGCGATCAAAGCGGCGGATGAGCTCTGCGGTATGCGCCTCGGACCCCTCGATGTAGATCAAGAGGCACTGCGCCGAGAGCTCCGTCAGAATCGGATCGTCGGGATTATTGCCATCCACCCATTCACAGATCGACCCGCCCGTGTCGCAGATGAAATGCGGGTAGCCATAGAGCGCACCGGCACGGCGGATGAAATACGCCGTATCCATCAGCGCGTGGATCTCGGCCTGCCGGAACTGCTCCTGCCGGATGCGGTATTCCTCGATCGGCATGCCGCCCTTGGCCGGATTGCCCGGCTTGCCCAGATAGGTCGAGACGGGGGTGAGATTGTGAAAGGTGATGTTCGACCCGATATAGATCGAATCGCTCAGCAGCAGGTCGCGCAGGAACGGCACCTGCATCGCATGTGCCTTGGCATTATCCGCGATCAGCTCGCCCATGTAGCGGGTGCCAATGCGGTAATCTATCGAATAGTGAAACCAGTCCCCGGCATCGCGCAGCATGTTGGACAGATGCGTTTTTCCCAGCCCTGACATGCCATAAAACAGCACCCGTTTATGTGTGGCCTCGCGCCAGTCCTGTGCCGAAGTGTAAATCATCACCGCTCCCTCTCGGGGCTTGGTACAAAGCGCAACGCGCAGGGTCAAACGCTATCATGAAAAACCCCGCCCAAGAGGGGGCGGGGCTTGAATTTGGCGAGTGAACCGCTCAGAACCGGAACGCAACCTTGGTGCCGATGGCAATGGCGTCGCTGCCAGAAAAGGACGTCACGCTGGTATTCGCGTCACCGATGTCAAAATACTTGATACCGGCAGAGATTTCCCAAGCCTCTGTCTCATAGGTCGCGGCCAGACCATAGCTGATATAGCCGTCCTTGCCCGAGAGGTTGCCGACAATATCGCCTTCGTCCTTTTCATAGCCAAGGATGAATGCGCCGCTCCAGTTTTCATTGAACTTGCGTCCAATACCGAGCTCATAGGTCCAGATGTCGCTGGGGCCGCTTGCGATGGGGACGTTGACCGGAACACCCGTTGCGACAGAAAAGAAATCGCCCGGCTGCACGGCGAACTTCGACCATTCCCGCCATTTGACAGACCCGAAGAGCAGCGTGTTGGCCGCAATGCCCGACTGCGCATGCAGCGTAAAGGCCTGCGGGATCTCCACTTTGAAACCCGCGCCGGTGTTGTCCTTGAAATCGTGCTCGGTCTTTGACTCATAGGTCAGGGCAACGCGCAGCGCGATATCCGGGATCTCATAGGCCGCGCCCAAGAGATAGCCGACCTGGAAATCCTTGCTCACGCCAAGGGTATAGGGCGAGTTGGGGGCGGGAACCGCACTGCCCAATGTGGCAGGCGAGATCACGGTGATGTTGCCCGAGAGACCGATATACCGCAGGCCACCATAGACGCTGATCCGATCAGTGGCCTTGTATTTCGCCAGACCTGTGAACGCGACCGAGTTGACCTCGGCATTCGATCCGCCAAAGAACGCACCGCCCAGGCCGGCGGGGGGCGTGCGGTAATTCACCGACGCGCCGACCGGCTCGTCGACGACAATCGCAAAGGTGAGCCTGTCATTCAGGTCGTGCTTATAGCCGCCCGCAAAGGACTGATAGCGTTCCTGAATATTGCCTGTGGGGGCGGTCGGAATGCCCGGAAGCGCGGTGCCCGAAACGGATGGGTCAATCGTGGCGGCAGAGAACTCAAGATAGTTCTTGCCCTTCTCGAACAGGATCATCGACGGATCGCCGCGGCGCTCTATCTCTCCACCAAAGGCTGTGGATGCTGTTGCGGTGAGCAATGTCGCCGCGAGCCAAGTTGTCTTCATGTGTCCCTCTCCTCCAGAGTTATTGGCGTCACATTACCGTTACGCCGAAACCGGTCAATCTTTGACGCGGCGTCACAGATTGCGACGGCGACACGGGTTGCGCTGTGGACACACCCTAAAGGTGAAAAAAGAGCAAATTCAGGCGCTTTTGCGCGTTTCGCGCCATATATTCAGGTAATTCGCGCCAAAGATCACCATCGCGCCCAAGATCACAAATGCGTCAACAGGCTCAGCATACACCACAAGACCGATGATTGCGATCACGGGCAGTCGCAAAAAATCTACCGGCGTGATCAAAGTGGCGGGCGCGAGGGACAAAGCCGTGGTCAAACAGAAATGCGCGAGCAGCCCCGCACAGCCAATCAGAATCAACCAAGGGGCAGAGGCCAGCGACGGCAGCGCTATGTCGCCGTCCACCCCGGCGCAGAGGATACCGAGGATGATCTGAACCAATGTCATCCAGAACAGGATACAGGTCAGGCTCTCGGTCCGGGTCAGCCGCTTGGTCATCAGGATCGACCCGGCAAAGCCGATGGCCGCCGCCGCGGCCGCCAGAGTGCCTAGACTGAATGTCTCAGGACTTGGCCGTGCCACGATCAGAATACCAATGAACCCGATCACCGCCGCAAGGGCGCGGGTCCGCGTCAGCCGTTCACCCAGAATCAGCGGAGACAAGACCAGCACCCAAAGTGGCGCGGTGAATTCCAGGGCAAAAACCTGCGCGAGCGGAATGACCGTGATCGCATAGAACCAGAGGTTCTGTCCGGCAAAGTGGCACAGATTGCGAATCAGATGCGTGCCGGGACTGCGCGTGGTGATGGTGGCGGCATGGCCTGTCAGTCGCGCCAAGATGATGACGATGACAAAGCCCACGATGCTGCGGTACATCATGATCTCGAACGTATCGAGCTCAAAGCTGACCGCGCGTCCCGCAACCGCCATCGACGAAAACGACACCACCGCGCCCAGCATCCAAAGCCCCGCGCGGAGCACAACACCCGGATCGCGGGGCGGGGTGAGACCCGTCGCCATTCAGCCGCGCCACCGCTGTTGTGATCGTGCCGCCGCCACTTCGTGCCCGTGGGCCCTGTGACCCGCGTGATGAATGCCGCCGCAAACAGGGGGACGCAGATCGTACGTGCCACCCATCCTGTGCCGCCGACCGGGCTCTGTCCGACTCACATGCGGTCTTTGCGCGTCCTCCGGTCGATCCATCTCTGCCCCCGTTGACCCTGCTTCATAGCCAGCGTGGCAGGCTTGGTCTCGTGTCGTTCTACCGCTGCATTCGGGCGATGGCCCTGTGTACAATTCAAGCCCGAAAATGCACATCCTGTACACAGTCAGCGCGCGATCTCAGGCGAATTTGCAAAAGACGTCGCCGGATCAGCGTTTGCGCCCGAAAGCGGTCATTCCCACTCGATCGTTCCCGGTGGTTTAGAGGTGATGTCATAGGTCACGCGGTTTATGCCTTTGACTTCATTGATAATTCGCGTGGCGGTCTCGCCGAGAAACTCATGGGTGAAGGGATAGTAATCCGCCGTCATCCCATCGACGCTCGTCACGGCGCGGAGCGCACAGGCGAAATCATAGGTTCGCCCATCGCCCATCACCCCCACCGTCCGCACCGGCAAAATGGCCACAAACGCCTGCCAGATCGCATCATATAGTCCATGTTTGCGGATTTGATCTATATATACCGCGTCCGCCTTGCGCAGGATCTCCAGCTTTTCGCGGGTAATCTCCCCCGGACAGCGGATCGCAAGCCCGGGACCGGGGAACGGATGACGACCAATGAAACTCTCCGGCAGCCCCAATTCACGCCCCAAGGCACGTACTTCGTCCTTGAACAACTCGCGCAACGGCTCAACCAGCTTGAGCCCCATCTTCTCCGGCAAGCCGCCAACATTGTGGTGCGATTTGATCGTCACCGAGGGACCACCCGAGAAGGAAACGCTCTCGATCACATCCGGATAGAGCGTGCCCTGAGCCAAGAACTCAGCCCCTTCAATTTCATTGGCGTGTTTCTGGAACACGTCAATGAACAGACGTCCGATTATTTTTCTCTTTGTTTCCGGGTCACTTACGCCATCAAGTTCACCTAGAAAAAGGTCTGATTCATCCGCGTGAATGAGGGGGATATTGTAATTGTCGCGGAACATCGTCACGACGTCTTGCGCCTCGTTCAACCGCAAGAGCCCGTGATCGACAAAGACGCAGGTGAGCTGATCGCCAATCGCCTCATGGATCAAAACAGCGGCCACGGAGCTATCAACCCCGCCCGAAAGACCGCAGATCACCTGTTTGTCGCCGACCTGCGCACGGATCTTGGCAATCGCCTCTTCCCGGTACGCGCCCATGGTCCAATCACCTGCAAATCCCGCGAGCTTGATGAAATTCTCATAGAGCCGCGCCCCATTGGGCGTGTGATGTACCTCAGGATGAAACTGCACCGCATAAAACCGCCGCGAGCGGTCGGCCGTGATCGCAAAAGGCGCTCCCGGCGAGGTGCCGAGAACCTCAAATCCTGGAGCGATTTCAGAGACATGGTCGCCGTGGCTCATCCAAACCTGCTCGCGACCCGAGTCATCAGCGAACCAGCCGTTCACGAAGTCACTCTCGATCTGGGCACCGGTCACATAGGCGCGGCCAAACTCGGCTGTGGCGTGTTCTCCCGCCTCAACCTTGCCACCAAGATCCTGCATCATCACTTGTTGACCATAGCAGATACCAAGGATCGGCACGCCCAGATCATAGGCGGCCTGAGGTGGCCTTGGGCTACCCTCGCGCATCACGCTGTCGGGCCCCCCCGAAAAGATGATCGCCCGCGGCGCCATCTCTTGCAGAAAGGCGTCCGTCACCTTTTGATAGGGGTGAATTTCGCAATAGACATTCAGCTCGCGCAGGCGACGCGCAATCAGCTGCGTCACCTGGCTGCCAAAGTCGATGATCAGGAGGCGGTCATGGGATATCTGGCTCATGTTCTGCCTAGTAATTGGCGTCCCGCCCCTGCGCAAGAGAAAGAGCGCGCCTTACCAGCGATAGCTGATGCCGGTTGCGATCTCGTCCTGGTGCATGCGAATTTTCACCGGTTGCGCCACGCCCGTGAGCGCGGGATTGCTCCCGGAGAAACTGTTGGAGAACGCATGGGTGTAGGAGAACGTAAAGGCCCAACGCTCGTTGATCCGATATGTGCCGCCGGCCGAGAGATGCCATTGCGGCGTTGCAGGGGCGATGGTGTTGATCACCACGTCGCCGTCGTTCTTGATGAATTCGGTCGAATAGCTGACCCCGGTGCGCAGCGTCAGCTTGTCCGACTTGCGCCAGATGGTGGCCAGACGCCAGACATCGACATCGTCCCAGCCAAAGCCCACGCCATTGGGTGCGCCCAGCGGTCCGTTCGGAGGCGCGCTCGGGTTGGAGATGGATTTTACATCGCCGTAGAAAATGCGCTGATATTCGCCTGTGATCGTCCATTGCGGCGCTGAGGCGGGCGTATAGGCCGCGCCAAGGGTCAGCATCGCGGGCACGTCAAATTCTCCCCCTGCAAAGAGGCCCTGGTATCGGCTGAACTTGGACATCTGGATTTCGTTGCGATAGGCCGCGCCAAAGGTCCATTGCGGGTTGGCCTCGTAGAGCAGACCGAGGTTCACGCCGAACCCGGTGGACCAATCATGGCCCCGGTTGGTGACTTCGCCGGGGCTGATCGAGAGGCCGGAGAAGGCCTGTAGCCCCTGCGCCTTGAACCGTTGCATCGCAAGGATCGGAGAGATGCCCAAAGTCAGGCGATCGTTCACCTTGCGGGCATAGTTCAGCGTTATGAACGCCTGTTCGAGATTGACCCCGAGCGGGGCGGACCCCGCGCCAAGCCCGGCAAAGAAATTCGTATCGAATTCGGTGTTCATGCCTCCGTTGCCAAAGACAAAAGCGCCCAGCGACGAGCGATCATCGAGTTTCCAGTTGGCACCGCCGCAGGGGATGAAGAACACGTCATTCTGGCTTTTGTGGGTGCCGGGGGTCAGCGGGCCACCGGGGGCAATTTCGACCTCGCGGTTGGGGGCAAAGGTGGTGAGGCAAAACCCCGCCTGATTGCCCACCTTGACGCCCGTGGCCGGGTTCTGCGCCATGCCCAAAACACCTGTCGTCACCGCGACGCCCGCTCCGGCCATGCTTTTGGACTGACCGCCATAGCCATTGGCGAAATAGCCATTGGTGGCCGTGGCGGGACTGGCGAGTACAGCCGCACTCATCAGGGCGCAGACCTTGGCCATGAGGCCAAAACGCTGTTTGATCATTGTATCCCTCCCAATGCAGTGCGGTTCGCCCGCATCTGTCAGTTTGTCTTTTGGTTTTCCAGAGCCGTTTAGGGTGGTCGAAAGATGAAGCTCACACTCAAATATTACGATCTATGAATGTAATTTGTCATTCACTTTTTTGTGTTCCGAAATGGCCGCTCTGTGAGGGCCGAATTGATCTTCGGAATGTGTCGCTTTTTCCCCGCAATCGCCGGAATCTTCGCCTGATACGCCCCGGCAAAGAGGTATGACGGGCCGAGACCTGCCGCGTGGCGGGCGCATTGGCTATCGCAATTGACCATGAAAAGGGTGCATCCATGTCAGAAGCAGCAGTTAGCAGCAGACGGTCCCGGGGTGGCGGTGGCGCCGCACGTCGCGCCGAACGCACCGCCGTCAGCGTTGAAACCGCGCGTTATATCGAACGCAACATCCCGAATTTCGAAGTTCTGACCGAAGAGGCGCTCGAGATCATCGAAGCCAACGCCGAGATTGTTCTTGAAGAAGTTGGGGTGAATTTCGTTCAGAACCCAGCGGCACTTGAGCGGTGGCGCAATGCGGGTGCGGACGTTCAAGGTGAGCGGGTGCGCATCCCGCGCGGCCTTGCGCGGCAACTTTGCGCCACGGCCCCGTCGCGGATCATCCAACATGCCCGCAATCCCGAACGTACGGTGGAAATCGGGGGCAAGTCCCTCGTTTTGGCTCCGGTCTATGGCCCTCCCTTCGTGCGCGACATGGAAGGCGGGCGCCGCTATGCCACGATGGAGGATTTCCGCAAATTCGTGAAGCTGGGCTATATGTCGAAATGGCTGCACCATTCCGGTGGCACAGTGTGTGAGCCGACCGACATTCCGGTGAACAAGCGCCATCTCGACATGCTGCTGGCGCATATGACCCTGTCGGACAAGCCCTTCATGGGGTCGGTGACAGAACCAAGCCGCGCGCAGGACAGTGTGGATATGTGCAACATCCTCTTTGGAGAGGAGTTCGTGCAGAACAACACAGTTATGACCTCGCTCATCAACGTCAACTCGCCGATGACGTTCGACGATGTCATGATGGGGTCGCTGGAAATCTACGCCGCCAACAATCAGGCCTGTATCCTCTCGCCCTTCATCGTCGGCGGCGCGATGGCGCCGGTATCGGTCGCGGGTACGCTGACGCAGGTTCTGGCCGAGGTCCTGGCGGGCATCGCCTATAGCCAGCTCGTGCGCCCCGGTGCGCCGATGATCTTTGGCGCGTTTGTCACCTCGATTGACATGAACTCGGGCGCGCCGACTTTTGGCACGCCGGAGGCCGCGCATATCACATATGGCGCGGGGCAATTGGCGCGGCGTCTGGGGCTGCCATTCCGGTCCTCTGGGTCGTTCAACGGTTCGAAGCTGCCGGATGCGCAAGCCGCATATGAGACGGCGAACAGCCTCAACGTGGGCCTCTTGGCCGGTGTCAATTTCATGCTGCATGCCTGCGGTTGGCTCGAAGGCGGGCTGGTGTCCTCCTTTGAAAAATTCGTCATGGACGCCGATCAGTTGGGCACCTTGCACCATCTGGCGCGCGGCGTGCAGATGGACGAAGAGGCACAAGCCATGGACGCAATCCGCGAAGTGGGTCCGGGGGGGCATTACCTCGGCTGCGCACACACGCAGGCGAATTTCAAATCCGCCTTCTGGCGGTCTGACCTGTTCGACTACAAGCCGTTCGAGACATGGTCGGATGAGGGCGAGCGCGATACAATGGTTCTGGCCAACGCGCGGGTCAAGAAGATGCTGGCTGACTATCAACAGCCTGAACTTGATCCGAGCATCGCCGAGGCGCTTGCGGTTTATGTCGCGAAGCGTAAGGCAGAGATGCCCGACGCCTTCGGCTAAGGCGATCGCTCTCGAAGACGTCAAAACGCGTCGCACTTCGGTTGCGGCGCGTTTTTGTTTGATAGGTCAACCAGCATGGGTGCAGTGCAAATCAACTGTGCCTCACCCATCATGGCGATCAGAATGTCGACATGCTGCAAGGGTGAATATCCGGTCGCATGGACTTTCCGATCGTGTTCCAGCCGCGCTTCGGTTTCGATCAGATGGGCAAGCGCCTGCGAACTGCGCGGCAGGACTCCGTTGCCGACATGTCGGCCTAGATGTGCCTCACGACGGTAGGCCGAGAGACCAATCCGCGCTGCGCGGATCAAGAGAGGTGGGCGGCGTAATGTTCTGAGTGTTCCAAGTACATCTTGCATGAGGGCCTCCTGGTATCGTGCGACTCCTTAGTTGCATGGGTCGGAGGCCCGTTGCGTCCAAGCTCGATACGCCGCACGCAGGTCATTGGATTTGTTTACGATTTGTCAACAAAGGTTACATTTCTGGAAACGATTAACGAACCGGTAATCTTTGCACGCCTAAGTTGTGGATAACTCTGTGGGTAAGTTGCTTGGCCGCTATCCGGTGCCGTATGGCCTAATTCTGGGGGACGACGATGCGCGAGGGTTATGCATTCAAATGCAATTTGCAGGAGATGCCGAGTTGGGTACCCGAAGCCGCGCTGCACTATTTGGCCCACACTGAAACAGGTACGCCCATTCGGGCGTTGGCGCGGCGGGCAGGGCGGCATGCCTCGACCGTGATGCGCCAGATACGTGCCTATGAAACACGGCGCGACGATCTGCTGGTTGACGAGGCGCTGAGGCGGCTTGGCCAACGCGTAATCCACGACAGGACGCCCGGTTCTCCCCCCAAGGAGGCCACGATGACATCCCAAACCATCCCGACGCCCTACGATACGCAAGAATTGACAGAACTACGTCTGAAATCAGAGGCTCGCCGTGTTCTGCGGCGCCTCTGTGAGACGGATGCGCTCTTGGCGGTTTCGGCCGAGATGGACAAGGCGGTCGTGGTCCGTGACTCAGGTAGTGATCAGCCGTCACGAACGGCCGTGGTTGACCGCGAAGTGGCCGAGGCCATGGCACTCAAAGGATGGATTTCCTGCGATAGGCCCGGCCGGATCTCGCGCTATAATGTGACCGCCATGGGACGTAGTGCGTTGAGCCTTATGCTGGCAGAAGCTGAGAACCACGCAAGTGGTCTTGGTGATGGGGCCATCGCACGTGTAGCTCACAGGATCCCGCAGGCCTATTCAGAGGCTTCGGGACGACGGGTGCGCTACGGCATTGTGGATTCGCCGCTGGTCGCCCTAGCGCGTCGCCGGGATAGGGACGGCAGCCGCTTTCTGTCCCCAGATTTGGTACGCGCTGGCGAGCGTCTGCGCGAAGATTTCGAATTGGCTCAGATGGTGCCCCGTGTCACGCAAAATTGGGATGTTTTCCTCAGCCACGTCGATCAGTCAGACCGTTCCCCTTTTCTGGGAGGATATGGGGCAGAAGCCGCGCGTGCGCGTGTCATGTCGGCCTTGCGCGAGTTGGGCCCGGGACTGGGTGATGTGGTGCTGCGGTGCTGCTGCTACATGGAAGGATTGGAGCGTGCAGAAAAGAGAATGGGTTGGTCGGCGCGCTCAGGAAAGATCGTGCTTCGCATCGCTCTGCAAAGGCTTAAGCGGCATTACGAGGGGTTGGGTGATGCCGGTGGCATGATCGGTTAAAGCATGCGAGCCTGCAGGCGGACGTTTGGACCGTTGAGGCCCGCCGGTTCCCTGCAGGCGGTGATATCAAACAAAGAGTTTGTATCCGGCGGCCTGCATTCCCTGGATTTTGATAATTCATCCTTGCAGAGTTTGCCGAAAGTAATAATTTTACACTATGAATGTAACGCTGCGACAGCTCGGTTACTTTAAGGCGCTTGCGGAGCAGCGTAATTTTGGGCGTGCGGCTGAGAGGGTCAATATCTCTCAACCTGCACTCTCGGTTCAGATCAAGGAGTTGGAGAGCACCTTGGGTCAGAAGCTCGTGGAACGGCGCGCGCGCGATGTTGTTCTGACCCCGTTTGGCCGTTTGATCCTCGCGCACGCTATACGGGTTCTTGACGAGATGCAGGGGTTGACCGAGGCCGCCCGTTGGCAAGGAGGCTTGGCAGGGCGGCTTTCGTTGGGAATCATCCCCACAATTGCGCCTTATATCCTTCCTGGTGTGCTTGAGGCGTTGCGCAGTCGCGACATCTCGCTGGATGTCCAAGTGCGCGAAGCGAAAACCGATCAGTTGATTGCTGATATCCAAAGCGGACAGTTGGATGCCGCGATCATGGCCAGGCCCGTGGCATCCGAAGGGTTGAGTGAACGGCTGCTTTTCGAAGATCGGTTTCTTCTGGCGGGGACGGCGGTGCGGCTTTCGGCCTTGGGGCAGGGGGTAGATGCGCTGCGACCCACGTCGTTGGCTCATAGTCCGCTTTTACTTCTTGAGGATGGTCATTGCCTGACCGATCAGGCGCTTGAAGTTTGTGGGCGCGGTCGCGGGCATGCCCAAATTGACATGGGTGCCTCATCCCTAGGCACCTTGTCGCGACTGGTGGCCGCAGGATTTGGGCTGACGCTCATGCCCGAGATTGCCGCAGCGACCGAAGTGCGCGCGGCTCCAGGGATATATTTGCGCAGATTTACCCCGCCCGAACCTGCACGCCAGATTGTTCTCGTCCGTCGCCATAGTACCCATGACGAGGTCTGGTTTGAGAAACTGGCCGAGGTGCTACAGGCTGTGGGGCAGAGCATGATAAGTCACGCGCGCGCGGATCAGCCGGAAAGGTCGGATATGTCAGATGCACGGCCTGCGCCAGAAACAGCGCAGGCCGACGTTACAGGGACACTCGCTAATCGCGATGGTCACTCGTTACCTTGATTACAGACGCCAAAATGCGGCGTTGCTTGACTGGCACTCTCCATCGCTATGACCTATACTAGACAAGCGTTACCAAACCATTCGCGGGGAAAAAAACGTGCGCGATCTCAAACTGCCCGACCAACGTCATCCTGAAAAGGCGCATCGCCCCGACAATGCTCAGCCGCGCAAGCCAGATTGGATCAGGGTCAAGGCGCCGACGAGTAAAGCCTATTTCGAAACGCACCGGATCATGCGTGAGCACAAGCTGGTGACTGTTTGCGAAGAGGCGGGATGCCCCAATGCCGGCGAGTGTTGGAGCCAAGGGCATGCGACCATGATGATTATGGGTGAGATTTGCACCCGCGGCTGCACCTTCTGCAATGTGGCGACCGGAAAACCGCAGACGCTTGACGCATTCGAGCCGGGACGGGTCGCTGACGCTGTTTCAAAGCTGGGCCTCAAACATGTCGTCATAACAAGCGTCGATCGTGACGATCTTGAAGATGGTGGAGCAGAGCATTTCGCACAAACGATCCGGGCAATTCGTCACCGGGCGCCCGGCACCACTATTGAAATTCTAACACCCGATTTTTTGCATTGTGCTGACAGTGTTCTGGAAACTGTGGTTGCAGCCAAGCCGGATGTGTTCAATCACAATCTGGAAACCGTGCCCGGCCTTTATCTTACGGTTCGTCCCGGTGCGCGCTATTTTCACTCGCTACGCCTGTTGCAGCGGGTCAAAGAAATGGACCCCACAATGTTCACCAAGTCCGGCATCATGGTGGGTCTCGGAGAGGATCGGCAGTCTGTGCATCAGGTGATGGACGATATGCGTGCCGCCGAGATTGATTTCTTGACCATTGGTCAATATCTACAACCGACACCCAAGCATCACGCGGTGGACCGCTTTGTGCATCCTGATGAGTTCGCAGCCTATGAGAAGGCCGCCTATGGGAAAGGGTTTCTCATGGTATCCGCCTCGCCGTTGACGAGGTCGAGCTATCATGCGGGTGACGATTTTGCCCGTTTGCAGGTCGCGCGAAACGCTAAATTCGCCTGAGAGGGCATTAATGCGATCTCGAAGCGCGTTTTTACTCGTTGAGGAGAGGAAGGCGCTGTGTCCTGAGACAGCGCTCGGGGTGTCTTCTTTATGTCGACGGAAAACACACATGTCCTGCGCAAGTGTTTAGTAGGCGCCAATCTGATGCCTAGCTTTTCATACGCTCTATCTCTGACCGATATTCAGCGACCCCAGGTGCGTAAGGGACCGCAATCCATATGCACAAAGTTGCTACCGGAATAGCGTCCGACTCCGCCAGCTCCGCAGGCGACGCCCGCGCGATAGATCTGGCTGACTGAGCGGCTTCCAAGCCGAAGGTCCGCAGCCTCGCCAACCATGTGGAGAGAATTCTTCGCAACCCCACCGGAACGGCTTCGCAACATGGCATTGGTTTGAGCGCTGCGATACCCGCTTAACAAGGTATAGGGTTCCGACGCGTCCAACAGATTGTGGCTCGCCGCCATGATGTCGATTGTGCGAATGTCAATGTTTCGCACTTGGTTTGTCCGCCAATCACGCATGAAGAGTGAAATTTCTCGCACTGCTTCCTTGAGATAATCGCCCTCGATCCAATAAATTGTATCGAGGCGTTCACCGGTTCTTGGAGATACCAGGCGGATGCGGCGAATATCACCAGCTCCGCGAAGGAACCCTGCAGCACTTGAGAACGTTGGTGCTGCTGCAACCGCCGTAGCGGCAAAAGCCATCAACACGCCACGGCGCGAGATGCCAGTTGAACTGAATTTTGTCATATTTTCAATCGCCTGTCCCGTAGCCTACCTGCGGCCGCTGTCCCGCGACCTTTTCGTATCATCCCCAGATGTGGGAGTTTATTGCACACTGGGAATCAATGACCAAGACTTGTTTTTACCGTTCAAAGAACCTTCAAGTGATTTCGGCGGGTTTTCGCGCATTATTTTTCCCCTGTGACTACATTGCGCAAACCCCGCTGTATTTTCGCCGCAGTCACGCGGTTGTTGTCAAAGGTGACATGGATTCCTTAGTAAAAAATTGAGAGCGCCATGATTTCCGGATTATAATTAAGAGTGAACGAAATCCGCGACCTAGGGGTAGAACTATGAATTTGGCGCTCAGCCGCTGGCGTGATGGACATTTGGTCGGGATCGCCTCTCTTGCATTTATGATTGTCTTCCTCATGGTTGCATCTACCGTGCCAGCCGCGGCGCAAGTAACCGCTTTTCGACAGGCTGTGGCAGAAGCGGCAGCCGAGGACCGCGACCTCGCTGCGTTCTATCAGAGCACTGAGTATCGGTCCGTTTGGATCGGCGAGGGCGAAGAAGATCGAACCCGCAGGCAGGCTCTCGTGCGTGCCCTGTCGCAGGCGGAGGTTCACGGACTGCCCGCCGTGCGGTATGATCTTGCCGGGTTGATGACGATGATGGCAGAGGCACGCTCGTTGCGGGATCTGGGCGCTGTCGAGGTCGCATTGAGCCGGACTTACCTGCAATATGCAAGGGATGTTCAGTCTGGAGTCCTGATACCGTCCCGCGTCGACAGCGATATTAAACGAGACATCGTTTATCGTGACGCCTCCACGCTGATGTCGCAGATCGTGTCAGGAGATGCTTTCAAGGTTATGCGGAGTTTCCCGCCGCATAGCAATGAATACGCGCGATTGCTCAAGGAAAAGCTACGACTTGAACGATTGATCGCCCAAGGAGGATGGGGGGGGGCCGTCCCCGCTGAAACGCTTCGTCCGGGAGACACCGGGCAATCCGTTGTTGCTCTGCGCAACCGTTTGATTGCGATGGGATATGTCACCCGCAGTGCATCACAGACCTACGACGCCCGTCTCCAACAGGCTGTGCAGGCATTTCAGACAGATCACGGGCTTGATGCAGATGGCGTTGCAGGGGGGGCCACTATGGCTGCTTTGAATACATCTGCGTCTGAACGTCTGAAATCCGTGATTGTCGCGATGGAGCGGGAGCGGTGGTTGACAGAAGATCGCGGAACGCGGCACATTCTTGTGAATCTCACTGACTTTAGCGCGCGCATTCTGGACAACGATCAGGTTACATTCGCGACTCGTGCGGTGATCGGCAAGAACGACGCTGGCCGACGCAGCCCGGAGTTCTCGGACGAGATGGAGCATATGGTGGTCAATCCGACTTGGCATGTTCCCTACTCGATTGCGGTCAACGAGTACCTTCCACAGATGCAACGCAATCCCGGAGCGGCATCACATCTCAAGCTGTATAATCGGAACGGTCGAGAGGTGAGCCGGGGGGCCGTCAATTTTGGCGCCTACAATGCGCGTAATTTTCCCTTTGCCATCAAGCAACCGCCATCCGAGCGAAACGCGCTTGGACTGGTAAAATTTATGTTTCCAAACAAATACAATATCTATCTGCACGATACGCCGCAGAAGGCATTGTTCGATCTCGAAAAGCGCGATTTCAGCCATGGTTGCATCCGTTTGCATCAACCTTTCGATTTTGCGTATGCGCTGTTGGCCAAGCAGGAAAGTGACCCTCAAGCTTATTTCAAGTCGGTGCTTGACACGCGGCGTGAAACATATGTCCAACTTGAGCAGCATGTGCCGGTTCATATCATTTATCGGACGGCGTTCACTCAGGCACAGGGTCGGCCACAGTATCGTGGTGACGTTTATGGGCGAGATGGTCGAATTTGGGACGCGCTTCAAAAAGCAGGGGTTTTGCTGGAGGCGGTTCAGGGCTAGTTAGCCTTTGATTGCGCGGGGTTCCACATGCTCTACAACGATGACGGGTGTGTTGTGCGTGTGGCCTTCCTCGGCGTGTCGTTAGTGTTCTAGGAAACAAGCAGCATGGAAGCAAAGCCGGCCTCTTAGGCGAAATCGGGTTCAGTGAAGGTGTCTTTGTTTTTGTCAGCTTGATCGCCGATAGTGCGGGCATCGAGTGGCGCTTTATTCCGACGGTTCGCGTCATGATGTTCGACGTGCGATAATGATGACCATGATTGTCGAGCGTTTCACGGGTTATGTTTGACTGAAAATATTGCTCGACAGTGTCCCGGATCATAAAAAACGGTTACAAAACCGACGCACAACTCCGACAACCGGCCCGATATAGGGCGACAGAATGAAAGACCTTGCCATGAGCAGCATTCAGGACCGAGTCATAGCAATTATCGCAGAACAGGCTGTGCTGGAACCTGAGGATGTGACCCTCGACAGCACCCCTGAGGATCTGGGGATCGATAGCCTTGGCTTGGTCGAGAGCATTTTTGCAATTGAAGAGGCGTTCGATATCTCCGTTCCCTTTAATGCCAACAATCCCTCGGAGAGCGACTTTGACATTTCCTCTGTCCGCACGATCATCGCGGGTATCGAGCGGCTGGTCGCGGAGCAATCGTGAAACGGGTTGTGATTACCGGTGCGGGCACGATCAACGCGCTTGGTGCAAATGTTGCATGCACGCTCGAGGCGATGCGAGAAGGGCGCTCTGGTATTTCTGATCTTGAGTTTCAGGATGTGGAGCGGCTCTCGATCCGTATCGGAGGGCAGGTCAAAAATTACGATCCAGAGGCGCAATTCAATCGCCAGCAATTGGCTCTCTTTGACCGTTTTACACAGTTCACGCTGATAGCCGCGCGTCAGGCGATGGCACAGTCCGGGTTGGAATTCTCGGGCGAATTGGCAGCAAAGGCTGGGGTCATTCTTGGCAATTCGGGTGGAGGCATGACCACACTCGATGAAAATTACCGCTCCGTTTATGAAGAGGGCAAGAACCGGGTGCATCCCTTTGTGGTGCCCAAATTGATGAACAACGCCGCCGCATCGCACCTGTCGATGGAGTTCAACCTCAAGGGGCCAACATTTACCGTCTCCACCGCTTGCGCCTCTTCCAATCATGCGATGGCGCAGGCGTTTCAGATGGTGCATGGCGGCATTACGCCCGTGATGATTACCGGCGGCTCCGAGTCGATGCTCTGCTTTGGCGGGGTCAAAGCGTGGGAAGGGTTGCGTGTGATGTCGCGCGACGCCTGTCGCCCGTTCTCGGCCAATCGAAATGGCATGGTGCAGGGCGAGGGGGCTGCGATTTTTGTCTTTGAAGAGTTGGAGCATGCACGCAAACGTGGTGCGCAAATCCTCGCGGAAGTGGCCGGTTTTGCAATGACTTCGGATGCATCCGATATCGTCATGCCCTCCAAGCAGGGGGCTGCGCGCGCGATAACTGGTGCGCTCAACGATGCGAGGGTCAACCGTGAAGAGGTCGGGTATATCAACGCACATGGGACTGGCACGGCTGCCAATGACAAAACCGAATGTGCTGCCGTTGCGGATGTCTTTGGCCATCATGCGGATCGGCTGATGATTTCGTCTACCAAGTCCATGCACGCCCACCTGATAGGCGGCACCGGTGCCGTAGAGCTATTGGCGTGTATCATGGCGCTGCGCGACGGGATCATCGCGCCTACTATTGGTTATGAAGAGCCGGACCCTGAATGCGCCCTTGATGTGGTGCCCAACGTGGCGCGAGAAGCGCGGGTTGACGTAGCGTTGAGCAACGCCTTCGCTTTCGGAGGTCTCAATGCTGTGCTGGCGCTGAAGCGGTTCAATTGAACCAATCCAAGCAAAACGCCGCCCAAACGGGCGGCGTTTTCTCAAGCACTATTAACGTAGATCAGTTCTGGAGTACGGATGCCTCGTCAAATGCAGCGGTAAAGCCTTTCAGTGAAGCTTCGATGCGGACCTTTTGATCCGGAGCCTGTGCCGGAACGATTTCGATGGTGACCTTGACGCCGCGTTTCATCGCATTGATGTCTTCTTGTGTCAGGCCAATACGCGCGAAACATCCTGCCATCGTGCAAAATGAATAGGCATAACTCTTGGCATTGCCTCCATCAACAGACAGCTTGATCTCCTCAGTCAGCAAAGTGCCCAGTGGTGCTGCAATAGTTGCTCCTGCGACAACGGGTGCACCCTCAGGTAATTTGTAAATGCTGAATTCTGCGACTGGATTGCCACCGCTCTCTTTCAACAACTGATACATCTGGCACAGGTCTTCTTGACCCTCCGCGCCAGTTCGGAAGCATTTTAACTGCCAGTCATCGTGTGTGGCTTTGATATACGCGGGGTCCTCTTGTACCGGGCGTCCAGTGTCGAGTCCAACACCTGAGCTATCGCTTTCCGCTTGGGCTGCGTCTGCCTCGGGATCGGGTGTTGGCTCGGTTTCCGCCGCCGTCTCGGGTGCGGGAGCGGGTTGTGTCGCCTCTTGTGCGCTGAGGGCACTCCCCATCGCCAGAAGCGCCATAATCGAAAGGCTGGTCAGAAGTTTAGGCATCGTTTCCCCATCTAGCTCTGAATCTCTGCTGTGCTCTAGCATGGCGTGCCGAAAGTGTCAGGATCAAAACGGAAAAATCACGACATGGCTAGCAGGTTTATGCCAGCCTAAGGATGCCTGATCAGGTGGACGTGCACGCGGAAAGCCCGTTGCGTCATCTGCTATCAGCAAAAAGAAAGAGGCCTTTCGGCCTCTTCCTGCGTTTCTCCCCGTCGGACTGGCCGACTTAGTTATTGAACAGGACGCTAGGACAGATGCGGTCACCCGTCAACAGGGAAGGTCGTAAAATGCGAAAAAAGGCCGCACCCGTAAGGCGCGGCCAGTCTGACAGGGAGGAAGTCACCCGCAACCAGAGGACAATTGGCTCCGGGCATGAATTCAGACTGGCATGGGAGGGTTAATTAAGTATGGTCAGCCCGTGATCCTTTCTGGACAGGGGGTGTGAGGGTGCAGACTTCGATATTCGTGGGCGGCGGTGGCGCGGATTATGCCGAGCCTCAGGAACTCTTGCTTAAATACGGCAATCGACATGGGCTTGTCGCGGGGGCCACGGGCACCGGTAAGACCGTGACGCTGCAAGTGTTGGCCGAAGGGTTCTCGGATGCGGGCGTGCCAGTGATCCTATCGGACATCAAGGGCGATGTGTCGGGCATGGCCGTGGCCGGTAGTCCTGACAGCAAGCTGCACGCGCCTTTTACGGAACGGGCGCAGAAAATCGGCTTTGACGGCTTTCGCTACGACACCTTTCCGGTGATTTTTTGGGACCTCTTCGGCGAGCAGGGCCACCCGGTGCGCACCACGCTGGCCGAAATGGGGCCGCTCTTGCTGTCACGCCTGATGGGTCTGTCTGAGGCGCAGGAGGGCGTGCTCAACATCGCCTTTCGTGTGGCCGATGAAGAGGGGCTGCCGCTCCTTGATCTCAAGGACCTGCAAGCGCTCCTGACATGGGTGGGCCAGAACAGCGGCGATCTATCGCTGCGCTATGGTAATGTCGGGGTTTCCTCGGTCGGGGCCATTCAGCGCGCGCTCTTGGTGCTGGAAAATCAGGGCGGCGCGCATTTTTTTGGCGAGCCTGCTCTGGCGCTCGAAGACCTGATGCGCGTGACACCGGAGGGGCGTGGCTATGTCAATATCCTCGCGGCCGACCGGCTTATCAATTCGCCGCGCCTCTATGCGACGTTTCTTTTGTGGCTCTTGAGCGAGCTCTTTGAATCGTTGCCCGAGGTGGGCGATGTCGAGAAGCCAAAGCTCGTGTTTTTCTTTGACGAGGCGCATCTGCTGTTTGAAGACGCACCGAAGGCGCTTGTGGATAAGGTCGAACAGGTGGCGCGGCTCATTCGGTCCAAGGGGGTTGGGGTCTATTTCATCACGCAGAACCCCGATGACGTGCCCGAGGATATTCTGGGCCAGCTTGGTAACCGGTTTCAGCATGCGCTGCGTGCGTTCACCGCGCGGGATCAAAAGGCGCTGAGCCGCGCCGCCGAGACCTATCGGCCCAATCCGCGCTTTGACACGGTCGAGGCGATCCGGGATGTGGGCGTGGGCGAGGCCGTGACCTCGATGTTGCAAAACAAAGGCGTGCCCGGCGTGGTGGAACGCACGCTCATTCGCCCGCCCGCGACACAGCTTGGGCCTTGCGGTGCCGCCACGCGCCGCGCGGTGATTGCGGCCTCACCCGTGGCGGGGAAATACGAGGCGGCGATTGATCGGCAGTCCGCCCATGAGATTCTGGCCGCCCGCGCCGAATCCGCCGCAAAAGAGGCCGAAGAGGCTGAGGCCAAGATTGTCGCAGAGGCAGCCGCCGAAGAGGCAGAAGCCGAGCGCGCGCGCGAATTCAAGGCAGCGCGGCGCTATTCGGCTGGTACCCCGACAAGTTCAAGTCGTCGTGCGCGGGAACCTGATGGCATCGGAGGTCAACTCGCCTCGGTCGTTATGAAGGAATTGACCGGCACCACAGGACGCCGCATCGTTCGCGGTATTCTCGGGGGGCTCTTTAAGGGGCGCTGAAGCGCCCCGTTTCAGGCTTTCGCCGCGCGCTGCAGCATCCCAAAGAGGTCGCGGGGGTCGTCCGGGTCGGCCAGAAGGTCCAACTCGAGGAAAAGATCGGTGCCTGCGATATGGTCGCGCACATAGCGCAGCGCGGAAAAATCCTCGATGGCAAAGCCTACGCTGTCGAAGAGCGTGATTTCGTTGGCGCGGGTGCGTCCCTTGGCGGTTCCGTTGATCACCTGCCACATCTCGGTTACGGGGTGGTCGTGGTCAAGTTGCTGGATCTCGCCCTCGATCCGGGTTTGTTCGGGATATTCGACAAAGATGGTTGAGCGGTGCAGCACGCCGGGGGCGAGTTCCGTCTTGCCCGGGCAGTCACCGCCGATGGCGTTGATATGCACGCCAGCCCCGACCATGTTATCGGTCAGAATGGTGGCATATTGTTTGTCCGCGGTACAGGTGGTGATGATCTGCGCGCCTTCCATGCTCTCCTCTGGGCTGGTGCAGCTGACAACCTCCAGCCCCAGACCGCGCAGGTTGCGAGCAGCCTTGGCCGTGGCAGCGGAGTCTATGTCATAGAGGCGCACGGATTTGAGCCCGCAGATCGCCTTCATCGCGAGCGTCTGGAATTCCGACTGGGCACCATTGCCGATCATCGCCATGGTGTCCGCGCCTTTGGGTGCCAGATACTTGGCCACCATCGCGGAAGTGGCCGCCGTGCGCAGGGCCGTGAGCACCGTCATTTCAGAGAGCAGCACCGGGTAACCATTGCCCACATTGGCCAAGAGGCCAAAGGCGGTGACGGTTTGCAGCCCTTCGCGGGTATTCTTGGGATGACCGTTCACATATTTGAAGCCATAAACCTCGCCATCCGAGGTGGGCATCAGCTCGATCACGCCTTCTTCGGAATGGCTGGCGATGCGCGGGGTTTTGTCGAAAAGCTCCCAACGGCGGAAATCGGCCTCGATATAGTCGGCCAGACCGCGCAACATCGGTTCGATCCCGATGTGATGCACCAGCTTCATCATGTTGTCGACAGAGACGAAAGGCACCAGAGCCTTGTGGGAGGGGGACAGCGTCATCTTTGGATCCTTAGCTATAGGCCTGGGTCGGGCGGTCGAACACGCGGCGACCAAGGGCCGAGGCCGCGAGATCAACCATCACCTGCGCAGTGCGCCCGCGCTCGTCGAGAAAGGGGTTGAGTTCTACGAGATCGAGCGAGGTCATGAGCCCGCTGTCGCAGATCATCTCCATTGTTAGATGCGCCTCGCGGATCGTGACACCGCCGGGCACCGTGGTACCCACGGCGGGGGCAAAGAGCGGGTCGATGAAATCGACATCAAGGCTGACATGCAGCGCGCCACCCACGCCTGCCACGCGGTCAAGAAAGGCGGCGAGCGGGCGGGAAATGCCCTCTTCGTCTATCACACGCATGTCGTGATAGCGGATGCGGCTGGCTTGAAGCGCCTCGCGCTCGGCCCGGTCGACGGAACGCAGGCCAAGGATGCAGATATTCTCCTCGGGCACGGGATTGGCAACCTCAGGAAAGCCATAGAACCCGTCGCGGCCAGTGACATAACCGAGCGGCGTACCGTGCAGGTTGCCCGAGGCTGTGGTCTGTGGCGTGTGAAAGTCGCTATGGGCATCGAGCCAGAGCACGAATTGCGGGCGTCCCGTGGCGGTGGCATGATTGGCCACGCCGGCCACAGACCCGAGCGAGAGGCTGTGATCCCCACCCAGAAAAATCGGCAGCCCCTCGTGCATCGCGTCCTCAGCCGTTTGCATCAAGGTTGCTGTCCAGCCGGCCGTTTCCGCAGGTGCATGCACATGCAGGGGCAGGGCGGGATCGACCGTAGCCGGGGCAGGGCAGAGATTGCCAAGGTCGCGCAAGCTATGCCCGAGATCACCAAGTGCCTCGGCCAGCCCTGCCGTGCGATAGGCATCAGGGCCCATCAGGCAGCCGCGCCGGTCCTTGCCGCTATCCACCGGGGCACCGATCAGAAGAATGGTTCGAGAGGTCATGGAATAGTCTCCAAGCTGCGGTGACTTTTAGTGTGCTGCCGAATTGAGTTGAACTGAAGGGTGATATTTGCACAAATAGGGGATATTTTGTACAAAGTGGATCTGGATAGTTTCGAAATGGATGATACTGATCACAGATTGATTTCTATATTGCGTCACGATGCACGCGCATCTCTGTCGGATCTGGCAATTGATCTTGGGATATCACGCACCACGGTGCGCGCGCGCATCGAGCGGTTACGTGCTAGCGGTGAAATTGTCGGGTTTTCGGTCGTGTTGAGGGGCGATGCTGGTCGCGATCCGGTACGTGGCCTCATGATGTTGGGGATCGAGGGGCGCGGTACGGATCGGATCATTCGTCAGCTCAACGGTTTGAGCGCAGTACGCGCAACCCATACGACGAATGGCAGATGGGATGTGATCGTCGAGATTGGCACTGTGACACTCGAGGAATTGGACAAAATTCTCGCGCAAATCCGACGGTTCGACGGGATTGCGCAATCCGAGACCAGCCTGTTGCTCAATACTTGGAAATCAGGGGGCTGACGACAACTCAGCGCGCGCGAAATGCCATGAGCCAAACCGCCGCAAGCCCGAGTGACGCCAGCATGTTCCAGCTTGCCATTGAGAGGCCAAGCATCTCCCACGGAACCTCGTCACAGCGCACAAGTGGCGCCGACATGATTTGATCGAACAGGTCGTCAGCGCTGATGCCGCTCGCGCCAGACGACGAGCAACTGGTTGGACCCTGCCACCAGCCGCGCTCGACGCCGGTGTGATAACTGCCGATTGCGGCGGTTGTGAGGGCCGCGGCAACGCCACCCGCGGCCATAAACCGCGGCAGAGCGACGAGTGCAAATACCCCAAAGCCGATTGCGATCACATGGGGCCATCGCTGCCAGATGCACAGTTTGCAAGGTGCCATCCCACCAAGATGCTGGAATCCGAGCGCGCCCAGCATGAGCGCGAGGGAACCTCCGGCAGCTATTAGTATGAGGTGTTTTTGAGAAAGGGGCATCACAGGAACCTCGTTGCGTAGAACCCGCCAAAGAGCAAAACCACAAAGACGATGGTCATCAATCCCAGGCGTCGTTCGATGAAATCCCGTATCGGAGCGCCATATTTCCAGAGAAGCGCTGCGACCAAGAAGAATCGGATACCGCGCGCAAGGATAGAGGTTGCGATGAACACCCCAAGTGGCATACCGGTCCAACCTGACATGATGGTGATCACCTTGTAGGGAAAGGGAGTGACCCCGGCCGTCAGCACAGCCCAAAAGCCAAAATTGTTAAACCGCTCACTGAAGGCCGTCATAGCGTCACCCTTCCCCAAGGCATCAAGAATGGGTTGACCGATTTCCTGAAAGGCGAATGCTCCGATGACGTATCCCAAGAGACCACCTAGAACTGAAGATACGAGTGCGACCGCCGCAATAAGCCATGCCCGGTTGGGGCGGGCCAGGACCATTGGGATCATGAGCACATCGGGTGGGATCGGAAATACCGAGCTTTCAACAAAGGAAACTGCTGCCAACGCCCATAGTGCATGCCGGTGTTCGGCCATGCGGATCGTCCAGTCATAGAGAGCACGGATCATTTTGGATCTCTTTGTTGATCTATCGCGACACATCATGCCCGCATGCCGGGGTCAAGGGCCGAGAGGATTAAGCCACAGATTCCGGCGAAAATGCTGTTTCGCCACTGGACGAGGCCTGCGGGCTTCGCTAATTACCGCATCGGGCCCAAGTGGCGGAACGGTAGACGCAGCGGATTCAAAATCCGCCGCCTTTACGGGTGTGTGGGTTCGAATCCCACCTTGGGCACCATCCGCATTCCTACAGTTAGACAATCGGGTGCTTTCCATTGCGCTGTTCGATGCGTCACGGTGTGAATTCAAATGTATCGGCGCGGGCGTGGCTCCAGTATTTTTCGAAGGCTGGGTGGTTCACGCGACCGGAGAGCAATTCCCCCGGCTCCAACCAGAGATATTGGCTCGCCGCAGACCGAACCTCTCGGCTATTAACACGGATCATGAGGTGATCTGGGGTAAAGTCCTGCGGTCTGCGCAGGCCTGAGGATTCCACAGCTTCTTTAAGTGCGAAGAGTGTGTTGCGGTGAAAATTGGCGACACGCTGGTGCTTTTCTGCGACCACGAGGGCGCGATAGCGGCTTGGATCTTGTGACGTCACGCCGGTGGGGCATTTCCCAGAATGACAGACTTGGGCCTGAATGCAGCCGACGGCAAACATGAACCCACGTGCCATGTTGCAGCTATCGGCCCCCAAGGCGAACATGCGACACATGTCAAAGGCGCTGATGATCTTGCCTGAGACAATGAGACGGATGCGGTCGCGCAGGCCCATCCCTACCAGTGTATTATGGACTAGCATCAAACCCTCGCGGATGGGCGCTCCCTTGTGATCCGCGAACTCGACCGGTGCTGCCCCGGTGCCACCTTCTGCCCCGTCGATCGTAATGAAATCAGGAGTAATTCCCGTAGCGTGGAAGGCTTTGACCATGGCAAAGACTTCCCATGGGTGACCAACGCACAGTTTAAGTCCAACAGGTTTGCCGCCTGAGAGGATGCGCAGTCGGGCGATGAAATTGCAGAGCCCATCGGGCGTGGAGAACTCGGAATGCGCCGCCGGGCTGATGCAATCTTGACCAATCCGGACACCACGCGCTTCTGCGATGGCCTCTGTTACCTTGGCTCCTGGCAGGATGCCACCGTGGCCCGGCTTTGCACCTTGGCTAAGCTTTATCTCGATCATCCTGACTTGATCCTCGGCAGCAGCCATCGAGAACATGTCTGGGTCGAAGCCACCTCCTGAGGTGCGACATCCGAAGTAACCCGAACCGATCTGCCAAATCAAATCTCCGCCATGCTTTCGGTGAAACCTCGAAATCGAGCCTTCGCCTGTCGTATGTGCAAATCCACCAAGCTTTGCGCCCCAGTTCAGAGCCTCAATTGCGGTGGGTGATAGGGCACCATAAGACATGCCGGATATGTTGAGCGGAGAGCTCTTATAAGGCCGCGCGCAGTCCGGACCTCCAATCCGCAATCGAAACTCTCCATCACCCAGATGCGTCGGAACCATAGAGTGGTTGATCCATTCATGCCCGACGGCGTTCACATTGCGCAGAGTTCCAAACGGGCGCAGCCCCTCGATCCCTTTGGAACGTCGATAGACCAGAGCGCGCTGTTCGCGCGAAAATGGGGTCTCTTCGTGGTCGCTCTCGAGGAAATACTGCCGGATCTCAGGGCGAAAATGTTCAAAGAGAAACCTGAGCCGTGCCGATATTGGGTAGTTCTTGAGCACGGCGCGTTTGGTTTGAAAGAGGTCATAAAGACCGACCGTGGCAGCCAGACATGCAACGCCACCGAGCAGACCGCCCCAGACGGGGAAGTGGAGGGCCAGTGCAATCCCACATGGGATGAGTAGGATGCTGAGACAGAGAGGTATGTAACGCATTTTATCCGTTCCCCATCGTACCGATCCTCAGGCCACAAAAGCACCTACTGTACGTGCAAGGTGTTTTAGGACGCAATCATGGCTATTGAGTGAATGTGCTCAGATATTCGTCCTCAGTAATCTCGTTCAAAGAACACACCAATCCCTGTGGAGCCATCGTTCGACGTCCCTCCCTTGACCGTAAGATTGTCGGTCAGGTCGAGATTAAGATTAATTCGCTGCTTTCCTTCGCTGTCCGCGGTAACTTCAGTATAGACTTTGTCCGAGATATAGGCACCCGCACTTACTTCTGTTCCACCATCATCGGTCTGCGACACATCAAGATCTGACAGACCGACGGCATTCCGCAATTTACCGACGACATCACCGCCGCTCCGACCTGAGAGGGTGGCCACCGCAGAGGCCATCTGAGCCGCTTGGAATGGCGATATGCTGTCGAGGCCGCGCCCGAAGATCAGGCGAGAGACAACTTCTTCTTGCGGTAGATCCGGATCAGAGATGAAGCGAACTTCTGGCGCACTTGCCAAACCTTCAATGATCACCTGAACGGTAACGTCATCAGTTTCGGTTTCTCCTACAAAACGGAGATACGGGTCAAGCGAGCCTTGCAAGGTGACGCGTCCTTGGGTCATGGTCAACCGCTGGCCCAGAATGTCGAGCCGTCCGCGGATCAATTCAAAGAACCCATCCGGTGCGACGGCCTCGGTTGTTCCAGCTAGGCGCAGTTGGCCGCCCAATTCAGCATCCAGCCCGCGACCGCGCACAAATATCCGATTGGGAGCGTTGATTGAGAGGTCGAGGAGATAGGGTCGTGCGCGGCCCGTGCCCGGAGCCTTTATAAGGCCGGCGCGTTCTCTGGTCGCGCGGACATCTACGGGTTCGTTCACGTGCTTCAATTCTGGAAGGGACACAGATGCGGGACCGAGGCCCGAGGGAATACGGATATTGGTTTCACCTAATGTCAGGGTGCCTCCAATCCGGGCACCTCCGGTCAGCGGGCCATTCACCGCCACGTTGCCATTGACGGATGTCGTGTAAATTGCCTGATCGCTGAGCACGAGATCGGTCAAACCAACTTGCAGATCGCCAGCATAGCCCGGTGTCAATGCAATCGGACCTGTGATCCGGACTTGCCCACCATCCCGCATGCGAGCGGTGAAATCAGTTTGCATGCGGCGCTCACCGAGCGTCGCTGTCCCGCTGATGTCCTCTACGGCAAGACCCGTGCCGGGAAGGGCAATCCGTGTTCCAGACGTGGTAATGCGGCCAGACACCGCCTCTAGTGAGGGAGCGCCGTCTATCCGAAGGTCGTAGCTGGCACTTCCCTGAAGCGCATTTGGTTGAATGAAACTATTTGCAAGCGCGAGAGGTAGGGAACCATTAGCGGCGATATCAACGGATGCCGCATGATCGACGATATCGCCGGAGACTTGTGCCGTTGTGCCTCCGGGACCGGTGGCGGACAACGTGAGAGAAATTCGTTGTGCCAGATCGCCAATCAGCCTAGCGCTTCCGTTTGCCGATACGGGGCCGGAAAACTCTGGGGCAAAAAGCCCAAGGTTGGCGAGGCGCGCGGTGAACTCAACCGGCGCGTCGGGACTGTTTGATCCAGCCGATAGAGAGACTTGTGGAGTTTCGAAGTCCAAATTGCTGATCTCGATCCTGTCGGGGCGTCGGGCGGCGTCTGCGGTGAGGGTCAATCGCCCGGCAATGAGCTTGTCGAGTTCGGCAATGCCGGTCGCCAGGTTTTGCCCGTTCATCGCGGCTTTAAGAGCCACGTCCTGAGCACTGTCCTTGGCTGAGCCCTCGAGCGTCAGGTCAAGCTGTCCGCGCAGGGTCTGACCCGCGAGGGCATTGAAACGCGCCAGATCCTCGATTTCCGCCCTGAGCTTTCCCCTTACGGGCAGCCCTGGTGTCTCTGGCGAGAGGGCTGCATCGGCGCGCAGGCGCGCCCCCATCAACTGTGCGTCAAGCCCGTTCAAGGTTATGTCGCCGCCGGCCTGCCATGACACGTTGCTGCTGAGTTCTGCGGGGCCAGAGAGGCGAGGATCAGAGAGAGAAAGATCTGAGAGCCGCGCGGCAAGGCTGAGCGCGCCGCTTTCACTGCTAAGGCGCCCCGAAGCCGTGGTCCGAATGGTGTCATTGTCAATCTGGAACCGGCTGAGATCGGTGCCTGCCGTATCTCGGCGGGCCGCCAAGGAAAGCGTTGCTGGGTTGGCGATCAACGGATCAACCTGCGGTAGTCCAAAGGCGAGGCCGTCAGTTTCGGCGTCGAGTGTGATGTCAAAATCTCCGCCCAGCAGGCTCCCTGAGCCAGCAATCGTCGCGCGCGCCGCACCAGCAATGTCTTGACCTGCAAGCGCTGCAAACCGCGACAGGTTCGGAGCTTCGAGAGTCACCGTGCCCGACACTGGAAATCCTGCGGCTAACTCCGCTATTTGTCCGTTGCCCGTGAGCTGTGCTGCGCCTGCGTCGAGACGCAGTCCAAGCAACTTGAGCGGGCCACCTTCGGTAAAGTCGAGCGACGCAAGCCCCGACAGCACTGTTCCCGCCGCCTCAGCGAGGGCAGCGTCCTCTAGCCTCAGGCCTGATAAATCAAACTCGGTCAGTGCAGTAACGCCGCGCGGTGCGGTCCGTCGCAATACGCCGCGGCCAGAGAGATTGGCGCTTGTGATGCCGATTTCTGGCCTCTCGAATCCAGTCATGCCGACCTTGGCCCGCCAACGGTCGCCGCGCGCGGCATTAAACCGCGCCTCAATCGTCGCGCTTGTAACATGCGTGGCGGGACCGGTGATCGGCAGGCGGACCGGGGCGCCTTCATTGTCCAACTCGCCGTTGAGGGCAAACCGTACAGGCCATCCGGCTGCGTCAAGCGAGAGTGAGCCATCGAGTTTGATCTGTGCCGCAGAAAGGTTGAATTCTTCGATGTCAAGATTTCCACCGCTCTGCTGCTGACCCTCTACTGAAAGTTGGCTGTTCGTGCCAAAGAACGGACGATACTCGGCGGCAAAGAGCGGCGTCAAATCGCCCCGCAGCTTTGCTGAAAATGCCCGGATGGGCGTCTCGGATGTGTCCACATTACGAAGGGTCACCTGACCAGTCAGGCGTGGCTCATTGTCAGATGCCAAGCGAATGTCTGCAACGTAATCGCTCAGAGGGGCCGTGCCGTTGATCTCTAATGACAACGCGGGCCGATCAGGCAGTTGCAGCAAAGTTGCTGCAATGCCGCCCTCGTCCTCTTCGAGAGATAGGTCTAAAGCTAGAACTTCGGTCTCGTTCACAAAACTCGCGTCTAATTGAACAGCACCGCGCCCGTCCAAGCGCGTCACGTCGATCTCAGCCGCGCCTTCGCCGCCTCCGAGCGACAGTCTTCCCAAGAGTTGAAGGTCAATCTCTTCACCGAGGATGGGCGAACCAAGTGTGAGTGTTTCGGCGCTGATCTCTCCTATGTTGACCGAGACTGGCAGGTCAGGAAGTTGAAACGGCTTGGCCTCGGCCATCTCGGGCGAGAGTTCCTCTTCGGCCTGTGGTAGCCGGGCCAGCACAATTTCACGCGCGGTCAGACGATTGATCTCTACCCTACCTCGCAAGAGGGCCGAACGTGTCCAGTCAAGTGTGACTTCATTCAAGGTGATCCAGATGCCGTCTTTGTCGGCGATGGTTAGTTCGTCCACTGTAGCCTGTGATGAGAGCGCCCCGGAAAATCCGATGATCCGTACATCACGACCGGCGCCCGAGAGGTTGTCCTCTAGCAGGGCTTGTAGATAGCCCCGGTCCTGTTCAGGCGTCTGCGCCAAGAGTGGCAGCGCAAGACAGGCGAGTGCAATCGAGAGGATGGAGATAAGGCGTGCCATCAGAAGGCCTGTCCGATGCCGATGTAGATCTCAAAATCTTCACCGACATTGTCGCCAAGAGGCGTGCCTATGTCCACACGAATTGGGCCGACAGGAGTGAAGTAGCGTGCGCCAAAGCCCGCGCCGCTGTGCCAACGCCCACGTCCGGTGCCGAGCGCATCTTGTCCGATAAATCCCGTATCAGCAAAGGCCACGGCCTGAATTTTATCGTTGATGTTAGCGCGCAATTCGCCTGAGAAACCAGCAAACGCACGGCCGCCCACGGTGACGCTGGGTGCGATATCAACACCGAGCGACTGATAACTCTGACCACGCACGGTGCCTGCACCGCCCGAGTAAAAGAGCATGTCAGCCGGGATTTCATCAACGGTTGCACCCGCGATCGATCCGATCTGCGCCCGTCCTGCTAGGACAAAGCGATCGTCAGGACCAAAGCTGCGATAATGTCGTCCATCCGCATAAATTCGCGCGCCGTCGCCACTCTCTTGATCAAGACCGATAAACGGGGTCAGCGTCACTTCGAGGAAAATCCCGGATGTTGTGTTCAACGGATCGTTGCGCCGATCCCATGTGATGCTGCCTGGAAACAGCAAGTGTTGCAGTTTGCGCGTTCCCAAATCGTCACTTATGTCGGAATAACGGTAGGCGATGCCGAGCTCGCCGCTCAGTTCATCCGAAAAGATGTGGCTCAGACCGCCGCCGATTTCTATCTTTGCCTCGCGATAGTCAGGCTCATCATTTCCTTCGGCGCGAGCTTCTAGGAAAAGACCTGTGTCGGGGGTGAATGTTGCGGGTCGGTCGTAACGCACGCCAAGCCGGTAATCCTCGCCGCCAGAGTCACCGCCAATACCGCCGATCAAACCATCGATCCGCAACCTCTCGGCCCCGCCCCAAAGGTTTCGGTGCAACCAGAAGCCAGATAATGTAAGACCTTCCAATGACGCCAACTCTGCGCCCGCGCCGATGCGGCGACGTTCGGCGTCGGTCACACGCGTTGTGATGTCGAGTGTTCCATCCGTATTAGGACTCTCGGCTTCGGTCATCACTACAGAACGAAAAGCCCCTGACCGACGTAGGCGTGTGGCAGCCTCTTCCAGATCCTCGGGTGAAAATACTCGGCCAGTGGGAAGGCCTGCGATGGCCCGAATACGTGATGGGCGAACGCGGCTTGGGTCGCCTTCGTTTGAGATTTCGAGCGTCCCAAATCTTAGACGCGGACCCGGATCAAGAGCGATGTCAGCGGTTAGCGTCGAGACCGCGTGGTCAGCAATAACAGTTTGATCGGCAACAAGCGCCTTGGCATGACCTGAGGCACGCCACGCGGCAATCCCCGTTCGTGTCGCCTCTCCGACCAACTCGCCCTTGGCCGGATTGCCCGTCGCAAACCCTTCTGGCAGCTTCGTATCCGGTGGGAGTGGGGCCACCCGAGCCGTTGAGAAAGTGAAGGCCGTCCCGCGGTCAACGCTGATATCGATTTGCGCGATCTCGGTTGGGGCCCGCAGGGGTGGTATACTCGCTGCTTCCTGTCCATTCACCCGGATGCGGATCACCCCGCCGTAATAGCCTTCAGCATAAAGGACGCCAATCAATCGCCCGTAATCTGCCTGGGCTGCGGCCAAGAGATCTTGCGCCGTCGCCTCTTGTTGAGCGGCAGTGGTCATAACAAGCGATGCACTGCGCAGCTTCTCCGAGAATGACTTGGGGGCGTTGGGTGTGGAGAATGACACATCTGTTGCATGAGCGAACAAAGGCATGAGCCCTACGCAAAGGGCCGTTATTCCTAACAGTCTTGAATGGGACTTCATCACTCGAGATGCACTCCGCTAGCTTGCGCTTTTTATCGCATTGCGAAGGAGGGATTGCCACCCTTGCCAAGAGCCAAATCCGCGCCCGGCGTTTCGAAGAGGGCAAGATTTCATTCCGCCGGTAGATGGCTTTTGGCCAGCGCAGCGTCGAGAGTCTTCTCAACGGCGCCGCGTGGTTTGGTGAAACGGGCCATCAGATCGTAAAGAATTGGCGTCACAAAGAGCATCAACGTCGTAGCCATGGCGAGGCCCGCGATGATCACTGTACCGACTGCGATCCGGCTTTCAGCACCTGCACCAGAGGCTGTAATCAGCGGTACGGCTCCTAAAATCGTTGAAACTGCAGTCATCATGATGGGGCGAAGACGCAGCACCGAGGCTTCGATCACTGCTTCGCGCACGGCGTATCCTTCATCGCGCAGTTGGTTGGCAAATTCCACGATCAGGATGCCATTCTTGGATATGAGCCCGATCAGCAGGATAATTCCAATCTGACTGTAAACATTGAGCGACAATCCGCCTGCTGCCATTGCGTAAATCGCGCCGGCGATGCCGATGGGAACGGTCAACATAATGACAAGTGGGTGCACAAAGCTTTCGAATTGTGCGGCAAGAACCAAGTAGACGATCAGCAGCGCTAGAAGAAACACAAGACCAACGCCACCTGAGGTATCCTGATAGGTGCGCGATTGGCCATCATATCCCAACTTGGCCTCTGGTGGCAGGATCTCTGCAGCAATTTCCTCTAGTCGGCTCAGCACGTCGCCAAGTTCGGCGTCGGGTGCCAGTGCGCCCGAAAGCTGAATCGAGGGCAAACGGTCGAAGCGTCGAAGTGACGGGGTTGCAGCGTTTTCCTTGAGGGTCACAAGAGCCCCCAAAGGAACCAATGTCTCACCGTCTCCGGCCCGAACGAAGATATTCGTGATGTCGGTGGGTGAGCGCCGATCTTCATCTTCGGCCTGAACGAGGACGGGGTATTCACGGCCTCGACTTACAAAGGTCGTAACCTCCCGCGATGCGAGCATGGTTTGCAACGTGGCTGCAATTGCATCCGCGGATATGCCCAAATCGTCGGCGCGCGCACGATCAATCTCTATGTCGAGTTGCGGCAGGTTCTGGTCAAAGTTGATCTCTGGGTTCACAAGGCCTTCGACACTTTCTGCACGCTCTAGAAAGGTTGTCGCCCAGTCTTTGACGCTCTCGAAATCGGGGCCTCCGATCACTATCTGTACCGGGGTAGAGCTGCCGCGTAAGCCAAGCCCCGCAGGTGTTACAGGGAAGCCGCGCGCAATGGTGACATTCCCCATCTGCGGAGCAATCTCCGACACGATCTCGGTTACAGAGCGCTCTCGGTCTTCCCAAGGAGCGAGACGGAAGACAACAAATGACCGCCACGGACGACCACCCCAACCTGTAAAGCTGAACACGGTTTCAATTTCACCGGACTCTCGCAGGGGTTCCATAATGGCTTCAACCTGACGGGCGGCCATGTCGGAATGTGCGACGGTCGACCCCTGTGGCGCCGTCAGCGGCACGAAGCCCACCCCCCGATCCTCACGCGGTGCAAGTTCGCGCGGAAGTCCATCATAAAAGAGCACGGCTCCTGCCGTTATCACAAGTGCCAACGGCAGGATAACAAGAGGCATGCCAATAGCACTGGTCAAGAGCGAACGATAAATGCGTTGAATCATCGTTGGTGGACGTGGTCCGGTGGGAGCGTTGGCGCGCAACTTGCGAGCGCTCAGAACTTTTGAAGCAAGCGCCGGGCAGGCAGAAAGCGCGACAAACGTAGAGATCGCCACCGTTCCAGCCATAACCCAGCCAAATTCGACAAACAGCCGTCCTACTTGACCGGGCATGAAGGATAGCGGCACAAAAACTGCAATCAACGTTAGCGAGGTTGCAATGACTGCAAATGTAACCTGCCGCGCTCCATGCATGCTGGCTACCAGAGGGCTTTCACCGTCTTCAATTCGGCGTTGGATGTTCTCAAGAACAACAATGGCGTCATCCACAACAAGACCAATGGACAGCAAAAGCGCCAGAAGCGTTAGCGTGTTGAGCGAAAATCCCCAAATTCCAATCAGCAAGAAGCTTCCGATCAATGAAACTGGAATTGTGATGAACGGCACAAGCGTCGCAGGGATGCTGCGTAGAAAAAGGAGGATGACCGCTATCACGAGTGCCAGCGAAATAAACAGAGCCACCACCACCTCGCGGATTGAGGCTCCGACAAAAAGGGCGTCATCGGACCCAACTATAATCCTCATGCCCGCTGGCAGGTTGGGCGCCAATGTCTTGATTTCGGCGCGTACGGCCTTGGAGATTGCCAGAGTATTGGACTGGCTCTGACGCAAGACCTGAACGCCGACAGCATCGGTGCCATTGGTTCGAACAATGGTTGAATCGTCTGCAACTCCCGGCACGACACGCGCCACATCGCGCAATCTGATTGGATATCCGGCCATCCTGTCCAAGACGATGTCACGAAAATCCTCAATGCTGCGCAATCGGCTGTTGAGACGGACTGTGAGTTGGCGGTTGGTCGATTCAACGTCGCCTGCAGGCAGTTCGAGATTATTGCGACGCAAAGCCGCTTCGACATCGGCCACCGTGAGGTTGCGCGCGGCAAGGGCTCTTCGATCCAACCATATGCGAACCGCAAAGGGTTGATCCCCAATGATTTCGACATTGGCGACGCCGTCAAGTGTGGCGAACCTGTCCACGACAAAACGGTCAATATAATCGGTAATCTCGGCTGTGGTCATGCGGTCCGACGTGACAGCAAGACGCATCACGGGATCTGCATCGGCATCACTCTTAACGACTTGTGGTTCGTCCGCCTCTTCAGGCAGATCACCACGCACTCGCCCCACAGCATCGCGGACGTCATTTGCCGCAACATCGATGTCGACGCTGGTCTCGAATTCGACGGTGACCCTTGATCTTCCCTGGCGGCTCTCGGAACTGATTGTGCGGATGCCGGATATGGAGGCTATGGCACCCTCCACCGTTTCCGTAATGTCGGTATCGATTACTTCAGGCGCTGCTCCGCGATAGGTTGTCGTGACAGTAACAACCGCATTATCTACGTCGGGGAGTTCCCGCACCGGAATATCGCGTAGGGCGGCCATGCCGAATATCACGATCAGAAGACTTGCCACCGCAGCCAGAACGGGCCGTCTGATCGAGATGTCAGAGAGGGTCATGTTGCACTCTCGGGCTGGGGTAGATCGGTTTCGGCAGTGGCTCCGGTGTCGGCCTCTAAGATCCTAAGCAAGGTGCCATCGCGCACCCGTTGCAGACCGCGTATGATCACGGATTCACCGGCCTCTAGGCCTGAGGTAATGGCGATCTGCCCATCCTTGCGTTGTCCTGCGATTACGGTACGGCGGCTGGCTTTGCCGTCCGTAGCGACAAAAACATAAGTTTCGGCTGCTTGGAAAACGATAGCCTCTTCCGGGACCGTGACTTCTTCGCTCTCTGATAGGACCAGCGTCAGTGACAGGAACATCCCTGCAGGGAGTGTGCTATCGGAGTTTGGGATTAACGCGCGGGTGCGAAAGGCGCGGCTGACCGGGTCTATGCCACTGTCCACAACATCCACGGTGCCATTGAACACGCGATCTGCGAAGGCCGCGCTGCGCGCGGTCAGTGGTTGTCCCTTCTGCACTTGCCCATAGATCATCTCGGGCAGGGAGAACTCGACTTCGACCTGGCTCAAGTCGTCGAGCCGGGTGAGGACCTCGCCTTCTGTGACGCGTGCGCCCACATCGAAGTTTGTAAGCCCGACGATGCCTCCAAAGGGCGCTGTGATGGTTCGATCGTCAAGGCGCCTGCGTGCGCGCTCGACCTCTGCCTCAGCTTCTGCGAGACGTGCGATCGCCTCTTCCTCGGTGGCTTTCGATACGGCACTGGTCTGACGCAACTGACGTGTGCGTTCCAAAGTCTGACGTTGTTCAATCAGAACAGCCTCGGCTTCGGCTAGATCCGCGCGCTCGATCGTATCATCAAGGCGCGCCAACACGTCGCCTTTTTCCACCTTCGTCCCCGGAGAGATGGACAGCGCGATCAAGCGCCCGTCGACTTCTGGAACAATGTCGATGGATTTCAAGGCCCGCGTCGTCCCAACCGCTTCAATTGTCTCTTGGAGCGTACGTCTTTCGGCTGATGTCACTTCAACAGTTACAGGTCGCTCTCCATCGGGCGCGGTCTCTGCGGCGGCATTGGGCGCGAAATAGGTCTGGTATGCCAAATACCCGCCGTAAGATGCTGCACACATCAGACAAAGTACTACCAGTTGTTTCCATATCTTCATATTGGCCGGGGTCCCGTTCTCTGGTGCCCCGCGATGACGCGGGAAGTCTGATAGCGAAGTGTATGCCGTGGAACCTATAGTAAGCCAGATGAAAGGCAACTCTAAGTGAGTTTTTCAGCGTTTCTGATTGTGCTCTTTGAGCTGTGCCAGCGTCGCTTGCAACAGCTCTGGGATTGCCACGCTGGTTGTTGCTATTGTGGATTCGTCTCCAGTGCGCAGGGCTACTTCTGTGAGTCCCAGAAGGGCCTGTAACCTGAGCGCGCCTGTTGAGGCGGCTGTGCCAGCAAGTTTGTGTATGTGATCTGCGAGGTCGTTGTCGGATCGTCTGTCTTGCTGATTGAGTGCAACGAGGATCGCAGAACCTTCGGCCTCGAACTCTGTGATAAGCCGGTCAATCCGCTCTTGAGGCAAGGCTGAACGCAATTGTGTTAGGTATGTGGAATCGACACAATACGTCGTGTCCGCGGAGCTGACGCCTTGGGTGGCCGTCTGATTGATGACGGCGCGCAAAGCTTCGCGACGCAGAGGTTTCGTTTCGACCCTGTCAAAACCTGCGGCTTCCAGATCGCCGCGGTCCTCCGCCCGCACATGCGCTGTCAGGGCGACGATGGGTGTCTTTGAATTCGGGCCCCGGCTGGCTCTGATACGGCGCGTAGATTCTCTACCGTCCAGCCGCGGCATGCTGATATCCATTAAGATCAAGTCATATTGCTCAGCTGCCGCGCATTCCAACCCTTCCATGCCATCACAGGCAAGCTGGACTTTGTGACCATCGTTGGTCAGCATGCTCTCCAGCACAAGACGGTTGGTGGCATTGTCCTCGACAACCAGAATATTGAGGGTTCGATCGGATTTTTTCCTTGGGGGTAGGGGGACATGGGAAGGCTCCGGCGCTGCGACTACGCCTGTTGCCGGGGGCAGGGGCAGGCGCACCCAAAATAGGCTGCCTTCTCCAAGTTCACTTTCGACGCCAATGTTGCCTTTCATAAGCTTGACCAGTTGGCGTGCAATGCCGAGCCCAAGACCCGTCCCCTCGGGTCTGTCACCCGAGATGTCCTGAACACGCATAAAATCATCAAACACTTTCGGTAGGTCGGTCTCACTTATACCAATGCCGGTGTCTGTGACCTGAAATTCCACCTCGTCCAAACCGCTCTGGCTAGGGTCATGTCGCGTCACGTCCAACGTGATTTCGCCATCCTTGGTGAATTTGATTGCATTCGAAACGAGATTGAGGAGCACTTGATAAATCCGTGCCCGATCTCCTATGCTTCGTCCAAGCCCAGAGTGGGGCCTGCGCAGGCGAAGGGCATTTCCTCGGGCCTGTGCCGGCCCCTGTTGGGTTTCAACCAACTCTTCCAGCAATTGGTCCAGATCAAAGGCCGCAGGTCGCAGGACGATCTGTCTTGCAGCGGCTTGGGTCAAATCCAGCGCATCGGTGATTTGCGTCAAGAGGAGTTGACCCGACGACCGCATGATCCGGGTGAACTTCTCTTGGTCGGGCGTTAACCCAGTATCGTCCAGCAGTTCAAGCGCTCCCAGAATACCATTCAGCGGTGTGCGCATTTCGTGACTGATCATCGCGAGAAATCGTGCTTTGGCTCTCTCTCCTGCAAGTGCCCGGTCGCGGGAGCTAGCGATTTCGGCCTCGGCGGCGATCCGTTCGGAAATATCCCGAACAAAGCAGATGCAAATTGTGGTTTGGCCCCGCTTTGCAAGATCCGCCGACAACTCAGCTGCAAACTCGCGGCCTGCGAAATTGCGAACTATCACATCCTCTCGGCGCACTGGACCGTCGACGCATGTCTCTCGCAATACGTTCGCATCAAGTGGCTTCAACCGTCCATCAGCTTGCTTGTAAAATAGAAATTCACTTAGTTTGACTGGAGTTGCAGGATCTCCTGAAAGTTCCAGCAAGTCACCTGCGCGCGCATTTGTATCTTCGATGCGCCCATCTGGGCCAACGACCAGAACGGCATCCTGCGAGGTGTTGAGGATGGTTGCCAGCCTATTTGATGTACTCGTACTTTGCTCGGCCTGCCTGCGATAGCTGCGATACAGGCGCCAAACCAAGAATAAGAGCGAAGAGAGGGCCGCAAGCATCATGACACTGAGTGCCGCCATCGAAAGAATTTTTGCGGTGAGGCCGGCGCGTTCCGAATCCGAGCGCTTGGCATGCGCGGCCAGTCCCCGCGTTGCGATACTTCGAATTGGGTCGGCCATTTCCAGACCGAGTGAGATCAGGCGGTCTCGTTCTTGAAATACTGTTGCCGCATCCGTATCAACAAGAGGTACCATTCTCGCAAGAAGGTCCCCGATGCGGTCGAGGTCTGCATGAGAAACATCCTGTGCCAAAACTTCGCGGTACACCCTGCCGTTCCTTAGGGCCGTTGCTCGGCTGTAGAGAACATCAAACTGACGCCGGACGTGATCGACTTGCTCAGGGTCAGGCGCTGACAAGGTCTGCAATGCGGCCAAGTACTTGAGCTGGTCAACCTCCAGGCGCGATGTCGTCCACTGTAGATTGTCTTGGTTCGCGATGCCGTAGTCGTCCAGTTGTACGAAAACCTTGCTGGTCATAACCACCGCCGCCACCATGCAGCCGATCGCAAACACGCTTAACGTGATCAGTAACAAGCGATGCTGGGTTGGTGACTTGCGAAGTCTCGAGGCGTGCATGATTTGCCTTATAATTCGTTACCTACATACAACTTGTTCTAGCCACTGACCGACAAGTACGCCAAACGCACCCCCTGAAAAATAGTTCAGTACCCTGGATCGGACTAGCGCTATGGTTGTATATCAATCAAAGTGATCCTTTGTCACCTAGGCCTATGGGTTTTCAGCGCCTTTCCATCTTGTATCGAACGTGGCGCGCAGCAAAGCTCTGGGGAGTGTTGATTGCCGTGAGGCCAAGTATTTCTATTCTTTCATTTTGTTGGTTTTATGGCGCAGAGACGTGCCGGTCGGCCTTTCGCTAAAGTTTTTGCTTTTTTTGTTGGAATGTGGCGTTTGGCGTCGAGCAAAAAGGTTGGAATGCACGGATGGGACCATGGGAACCACCACTGCTCTTGCGGGTATGCTGCGGTTTTCCAAGGTTTGACCAGCCCCCTATCCCGAAAGATAGGGGCAGCGCGGGGATTGGCATGGAACTTGCCACATGTGCAGAGGATATGGGTGACCTTGATGCGGGTTGCCGAACAATTGTCATGGCACCGAGCGCAGCTTATTATTTGAAATATAAGCAGAAAATCGGTGGCAGAGGGAAGATGCACTGATGACCAAACTTTTACTGGCCGACGACCACGATCTGGTGCGTGAGATGATCGCCGAGTACCTCCGGGTGCAGGGAGGCTTTGACGTTTTCGTGGCCGAGAGCCTAGAGAGCGCATTGAAGGTCCAAGAAAAAAATGTTCCTTTTCAGTTGGTTATGCTTGATTTGATGATGCCCGGAATGGATTCTCTGTCGGGCCTTGCCGTGATGAAATCGCGGGCGGGGTGTCCGGTGGCGATTTTGTCGGGGACGGGGACGCCGGAGGTGGCGCGGAGGGCGCTCAGATCTGGGGCGGCGGGGTTCTTGCCGAAAACGCTGGATCCACAGTCTTTGGTGGCTGCTGTCCACCATATGTTGTTGGGAGAGACCTATACGCCGCTAGATTTTCTTGAATCCGGCGATACGGAGGCGGAGGGGAAGGTGCACCTCACGCCCAGAGAGACGGATGTTCTGGTCGGCGTTCTGGACGGAAAATCCAACAAGGAAATCGCAAGAGACCTTGATATTCAAGAGGTTACAGTCAAGCTGCACCTCAAGACCCTATCCCGCAAACTCGGCGCCAAGAACCGCACCCAAGCCGCGATGATCGCCCGCGATATGGGGCTGACCTGAGGGGCGGCGCGTACAGGATGTACGTTTTGTACATGGGTTCTGTACGCAGGGGGAGGGGCGCGGTTGGCTTTAGTCGTCTTTATTGAACGGCGGGTGAAAAGTGGTCGGAGTAGCCTGTCTTGGACGGTTGTGCAGCGTGCCGCAAGTATCGGGTTGTCGACGCGAAGGGCGGATTTTGTTGAAAAAGTCTTCAACCCGAAATTCGGCGCGAAAAGTTGGAACGCAGTTCTCGCGAATAGACTTCTGGCAAATATCGTTTGCCACATCACCATTTTGCGGGAGGATGTTCCGCAAAATTGATCGCTATCGCTTGAAGGTGGAGTTTTTCAACAAAATCGGCGGATTCCGGACATTCGCTGCAGTACCGATTGATTGATACAGGCCTTGTCAAAGCAGGCCTTTATCGTGAGAGCCAAGGTCGGCAATCGACCGTCCATGTCGGGACGCGCTCTCCAGTTGGGGTTTCTCTACCTAATAACAATTATGAAGTTAGCCGATTCATGAAATATGGCCGCATTAGTTCTTGTTCGGCGGTAGTTTTGTTAAGATCAAAAGGAAGAATTAAATACCGTAAGAAAACGCCTTCCTTATCTGGATCAATCCATAATTTCTCTGGGTTTAAGATAGTTCCAACAATGTAAAAGCCCGTCGTGTTCTGAATGTGCCCTACTTTCTGCGGTGGGTGAACTTGATACTGTACCTGTACCTCTGCGATGAATTGGCCTGGTTCTTCGCCAAAAAGTCCGTTCAAGCGCTCAGGCATAAATTCACCGTCAACAATAACATGCTCACGCATTGACATCTTGGCACCATCCAAATGATTGAGAACTAAACCACAGAAAAGAAAACTTCTTACTGGATCGGTGACAATAAAGTCATTTAGATTGAGCGCACGGTAAAACTCCGATAACTCACTTAGGAGCCGTTCTATATTTAGACAATCACTAAACTTGGATTGAATAGAGCGTTCATCATCAATACCAGGCCACAAACTTTTTGACACATTGGCAAGGTGATGTCGCGCTGCAGCACGATCCAACCTTTCATGAAGCAAAAAGTCACAAACAAGATCTACAGTCTTGTATTTACCTCTAAATTTAAGCGCCTCAATGCATGATCGAGTGTCAGACATTATCATTGCGACATCGGCTGAGATTGGAATGTCTAACTCTGCAGTCTTATCGAGGTAGAATTGTAGGCTCTTTAGTTTTCTTGGCTCATCCAAAACAGCTAGACTCCCTGCCGCGATCACATGCCTACATCTTCGCGGACCGACATGGCGAGCACCGCGGCGTGGGATGCAGTGAAGTGTAAGCGGTATCTGCGTTCACTGTCACGGTAATTTTCCGAGTTTACATGGCATGAGCTTGTCGATGCGAATCGCAAGGTGGCGCACTTTCCCGGCTCCAAAGCGCCGCACCGCATTCGATCCAAGTGTTCTTCATAGAAGATCCGTTGAGCCATCTGGAATGTGTTGCTGGACTGCATTTCTACGCCAGCGCCCAATCGGCTTTGGTGTAAATGCGGTTGTTTTACCCGCTGACCAACGATTGAGGCAATAGAAAAAACTGCCGGTGGATGAATGGCCGCAATGCGAAAGCTGCACCGCAGCGCTGGAAGTAGCTATCAAAGTCCGCTTCGGGCCGGTCGCGTTCCGAAGGGCACTTACGGTTTGCGCTTTTGAACTGTCCGTTTCCTGCGCATTGCCGACAGTCGTTCCTGATGAGCTGTAAGGTAGATCAGTTGTGGGGCTTACCTTCTCAAATGCTGCGGTAGCCCGGCCTTGGTTTGGGTATCCTCAAGAGACCCCGGATCAAGTCCGGGGTGACGGGGTTGGGGATACATTGGCGTGTTTGGGGGGAGGTTTACCCCAACCGCTGAGCCGCGCGGGGCCTGTCCGCCGGGGGGGCGCTGCTGCGGTGTCGGCTGGCAGTTTATGTCTGCCTCATACTTCCGCGTTTTCAAGGAACTGCTACGTTGGAAAAGCGCCCGCCCGTCACGCCAGAGGCGTGCCGACTAGAAGCGGCGCACCTTTGGTGCGACAGGGCGGACGGGCGCTGCGCGGCGGGCTTCGCCCTTGATTCCGCGCATAGGTACGTAGGGGTGAGGCGCGTGCCACTGGCGGATGGGTATTGGGTGGCGGCACCTGCGGCGCCTTGATTCCGCGCTTCGGTGATTGGGGGAACGTTTCGCTCAACGAAAAAAGGCGGCCCTTTTGGGGGCCGCGCTTTGCTCTTTTCGGGTTGGTGCCTTAGCCCCGGCGGCGGCTGCGGCTTCCGGCGCGGCCGCCGGTGCGGACCTCTTCGCCGGGTTTGGGGGGGGCTTTGTTGAACTTGATCCAGTTGCCGCCGTGCGGGTCGGCGTTCATCAGGAAGTTGGCGGCCATGATCGCCTCCATTTCCTTGCCCGGACGGGCCTTGGTCGAGCCCAGGCCAAAGAGTTGGCAGAAGGTCTCGTCGTCCATATCGTCGGGCAGGATGAGGCCGGAGGCGGCGACTTCGGCCTTTTTCGCCTCGATCTCGGCCTGTTTCACCGGCAGCGCGATCGGGTTCATGATGGCGGAGGTCATGCCCGCCTGCATCGCCATCGGCAGAAAGGCATTGTTGATGCCGTGGCGGTTGGGCAGGCCAAAGGAGATGTTGGAGGCACCACAGGTGGTGTTGACGCCCAGCTCTTCGCGCAGGCGGCGCACGAGGGTAAAGACCTGACGACCGGCGGTGCCCATCGCGCCCACCGGCATGACCAGAGGATCGACCACGATGTCATGCGCGGGGATGCCGAAATCGGCAGCGCGCTCGACGATTTTCTTGGCGACGGCAAAGCGGACGTCGGGATCCTCGGAAATGCCGGTGTCGTCGTTGGAGATGGCCACGACCGGCACGTTGTATTTCTTGACCAGCGGCAGCACGTATTCGAGGCGGTCTTCCTCACCCGTCACCGAGTTGAGGAGGGGGCGGCCATGGGCGGCCTTGAGACCGGCCTCAAGTGCTGCGGGCACCGAGCTGTCGATGCAGAGCGGCAGGTCGACGAGGCCCTGAACCAGCTCGATCATCTTGGTCATCAGGGGCGGCTCGGTCTCGTTCGGGTTGGGGTTGGAGTTGTAGACCACGCCCGCATTGATATCGAGCACGGTGGCGCCAGCGGCGGCCTGTGCCAGAGCATCGGATTCCACGGTCGAGAAATCGCCTGCCTCAAGCTCGGCTGCGAGCTTCTTGCGGCCCGTGGGGTTGATGCGTTCGCCAATGACGCAGAACGGCTCGTCAAAGCCGATGACGGCGGTTTTGGTTTTGCTCTCGACGATAGTGCGGGTCATGTGTGGTCCTTCAGGATGCGTTGGCAGGGGTGGCGGCGGCACCGCCATTGGCGATGGCCCATTCGGCATTGCTCTTGATCCCGCCGAGCGGGAAGAAATGCACATGCTCGATGTTGAACTCGGGGTTGGCGGCCTTGTGGGCGGCCAGTTCGGTCAGAACTTCGTTTGGCTCGTAGGGGAGCAGGAGTTTCGAGACATCCATGGCGCGTTTCTGCAGAACCTTGAGCGAGGGGCCGACACCGCAGGCGATGGCGAATTTGATCAGGGTCTGCAGCTTGGCGGGGCCGGCGATGCCGATGTGGATAGGCAGGTCGATGCCTGCCGCCTTGAGATTGTCGGCCCATTGGATGATCGGCTTGGCCTCGAAGGCGAATTGGGTGGCGAGGGCCATTTTCGCGTCGGTGGTTTCAGAGAATTTCTGTTTCCAGCGCAGCGCGTCCTCGACGTTTTTCATGCTGCCATCGGGGTCGATGTCACGGTTGCCTTCGGGGTGGCCTGCGACATGCAGGCGCTTGAAGCCCGCGCGGTCGAATTCACCGGATTGCATCAGTTGGATGGAACTGTCGAAATCGCCATGCGGGGTGGTGACGCCTCCGGCGAGGAGGAGGGCCTGATCGACGCCAGCCTCACCTTGGTAGCGGGCGATCCAATCGGCGAGGGTGGCGCGGTCCTTGATGATGCGGGCCGGGAAATGGGGCATGACGGGATAGCCGTCCCGCGCCAGACGCGCGGCGGTGGCGACCATATCCTCGATCGGGGTGCCCTCGATATGGGCGATGTAGACGCGGGTGCCGGTGGGCAGCAGGTCGCGGAAATTCTCGATCTTTTCGGCGGTGCGGGGCATCACCTCGACGGAATAACCCTGCAAGAAGGCCTCGAGTTGGCCATTGGCGGGGGTGAATTTCTCACGCTTCTTGAAGTTGAAAAGTGCCATCGCGGCCTCCCATAGAGATCCAGAGCGCATTCACGCCCAGCCATCATTCGCGATCAGGGCCTTGATGCGCTCCTGATCAAACTCTGCGTCGATCCGGGCCGCCTCGGATTGGGCGACGGCGTCGGGTTCGCCTTCCACGGGATAGGGATCAGCCTTGCGCCATTCGGCGAGGTAGGCGTCGGTGCCAGCGGCGCCGCATTTCATCGCCGCGCGGTCGATGGCCTGCTCGAAGCGCTCGGGCAGTTGAACCTTGCTGCCGCGGCGGCCCTTGCCGACGATGACCTGAGCGGGGATGTCCCGCCAGTAGACGATGGTGACGTCGACCATGGTTGATTCCTTTTTCCTTCGTGGTCCCTACCTAATGCAGGCTGGGCGATGCGCAGGGTCCGATTTCGACAGAACGGGAGCGTCATGCGACGTGGCCACCTTAGCGGCGCGCGGCGCGGCGAGCCATTGGGCGAGATGCGAAAAATACTCATCATCGTTATGACCCGTCGCAACGCTTGCGTGCGCGCCCGCTTCGGACTAGTTTGGAGGTAACTTGAAATGGAGGGCGTGTTGCTATGACGCCCAAGCGTCCCGAAAGTGCGGGCGCGGTCCCGAAACCGGTTGAGAGCCCCGCACTGACCCATCTGGATCAGGGGCCGCTCTATGCGGCGCTTGATCTGGGAACAAACAGTTGCCGGATGCTGATTGCCCAACCCGAGGGCCATCAGTTTAAAGTCGTGGACAGTTTTTCGAAATCAGTGCAGCTGGGCGCGGGGCTTGAAAGCTCTGGACGTCTGTCGCGCGCCTCAATCTATCGGACCATTCAGGCGCTTCGCGTTTGCAAGCAGAAGCTGAAGCGGCACCGGGTGACGCGCATGCGGCTGGTCGCGACCGAAGCCTGTCGTCGCGCAAGCAATGGCGCGGACTTCATGGCGCGGGTCGAGCGCGAGACCGGTCTCAAGCTCGATATCATCGCGCCTCAGGAAGAGGCACAATTGGCTGTGGTGTCTTGTGCGCCGCTGGTCAGTCTGCGCACCGATCAGCTCTTGGTGGTGGATATCGGGGGCGGGTCCACGGAGTTGGTGTGGATTGACCTGACGGCCGTGCCGCATTCCGAGCGGCGGCGTGCCATCATGCGGATGCATATGGGGTTTCATTCCAGCCCGGTCGGTCTGCCTGCGGCCAAGGTGGTGGATTGGATCAGCGTGCCCTTGGGTGTGGCAACGCTGCGCGATCAGTTCCGGGATGTCGAGGATGACGCGGCGCGGTTTGCGTTGATGAGCTGGTTCTTTGAGGAGAACCTTGCGGAATTCGCGCCCTACAAGGATGAGCAGTCGCGCGAGGGGTTTCAGATCGTGGGCACCTCGGGCACGGTGACGACGGTGGCGGCCAGCCACTTGAACCTGCGGCGCTATGATCGCAACAAGGTGGACGGGCTGACCATGACAAGTGACGAGATTGATCGGGTGATCCGGTCCTATCTGACGCTTGGTCCGGCGGGGCGCAGACGTGATCCGCGCATAGGTCAGGACCGGCAGGCGCTGATCATGTCGGGGGCGGCGATCTTGCAGGCGTTGTTGCGCTGCTGGCCGACGGATCGGCTGAGCGTGGCGGATCGAGGCCTGCGCGAAGGCATGCTCTACGCGCAGATGGCGGCGGATGGCGTATTGACGGACGGAGAGGCATGATGGTGGAGGACGGTCCGGCGCAATCACAGACTATCTGGCCTATGCCGAAGTTTTATTTCCGGGTGGCATGGGACACGTTGGAGCTGACTTTCCAAGAGGTGTCTGGGCTGGAGGTGGAAAGCCAGCCGATTGAATATCGCGCGGGAAATGCGCCCGAGTTTTCGCAGGTGAAAATGCCGGGACTCCTGAAATCGAGCACCATCACCCTGAAAAAGGGGGTATGCGCCACGGAGAGCAAAATCTTTGACTGGTTTTCCGAGATCAAGATGAACGTGATCAAGCGTAAAGATCTGACGATTGCCTTGCTGGATCAAAGTGGCGCGCCGACGATGATCTGGCGGGTCAAGAACGGCTATCCGGTCAAGGTGACAAGCAGCGCTCTGAAGGCCGAGGGCAATGAAGTGGCGATTGAAGCGATTGAGATCGCTCATGAAGGGCTGACAATTGAAAACGTGTGAGGCAGACTAGATGGCCAAGACACCGGATGGCAAGAATACCTCGGGGCGCGGGCAACGCGATCTGACGGTCAAGGTCAAGACGGCGCGTGGGCGCACATCGTCGTCGACGCGCTGGTTGCAGCGGCAGTTGAACGACCCCTATGTCAAGCGGGCGCAGATCGAGGGCTATCGCGGTCGTGCGGCCTTTAAGATCATGGAGTTGGATGACAAGTTCCGGTTTCTGGTGCCCGGCGCGCGGGTGCTTGATCTGGGCTGTGCGCCGGGGGGCTGGTGTCAGGTGGCGGTGCCGCGTGTGAACGCCCTCGGCGAGAAGAAGGGCAAGGCGATTGGCCGGATCGTGGGAGTCGATCTGCAAGAGGTGGAGCCGATTGCGGGATGCGAGATCCATCAGCTTGATTTCATGGCCGACGATGCAGACCAGCAAGTCAAGGACTGGCTGGGCGGCAAGGCGGATGTGGTGATGTCGGATATGGCCGCCTCAAGCTCGGGTCACAAGCAAACAGACCATTTGCGCATCATCGCGCTCTGCGAGGCGGCGGCCTATCTGGCGTTTGACGTCCTGGAGGTGGGCGGCACATTTGTGTCCAAGGTTCTGGCAGGTGGGGCCGAGGGCGAGTTGCAGACGCTGCTGAAAAAGCGGTTCGACAAGGTGGCGAATGTCAAGCCGCCCGCATCGCGCGCGGACAGTTCGGAGAAGTTCGTGATTGCCACGGGATTTCGCGGTTAGGCGCTCAGAACAGCGGCTGGGATGGACGGTCCGGCGCGATGGAGCGGCTGGCGGATTGTGCAAAGAGGCGCAGGTCGGCGGATAGAGTTTCGGGCAGTGCGGTTCTGTTCTGCGCCACATAGTGCGCCATGTTGCGCTGACGGAACAGCTCGAACAAGAGCGCGTGACGCGCTCTGTCGAGTTTGGGGCGGGGGCGCGGATCGGGGTCGGACATCTATGACCTTTGAGTGGCGGTGGACCAGGTATGCAGCAAAGAGCTTGTCAAAGGATTACGGCGATTTTGGCACATTAACTGTCCGAACCTATGGCATCGGGGGCAGGGGACGCACAGGAATGGCGCGCAAGGGCGGCTGAATGTCGGCAAGCGGTTTGCGTCTTGGCCCGAGTTGCGGGATAGTCAGCGAAAATGGGACTGAGTCAGATTGGGATCTGATCGGCGAACAACAGGAAAGGAAAGCCGGAATGCGGTATGAGGCACCTCAGGATGTAGAGGCCGCTGTGCGGATACTGGCCGCAGAGCAGGGCGCGTATGTGTTGGCGGGGGGCACGGATCTGTTGGTCAAGCTCCGCTCGGAGATGGTCGAGCCGGACGTGATCGTCGATATCAAGCGGATCGCAGGCATGAAGGCGGTGACGCCGGAGGCCGGAGGCTGGCGGATAGGTGCTGCGGTCTCGGGTGCCGAGATGGGCGAGCATGCGGGGCTTGTGGCGGCATGGCCCGGTGTGGTCGAGGCGGCGGGGCTCATTGGCTCGACGCAGGTGCAGGGGCGGGCGACATTGGCGGGCAATCTCTGCAACGCCTCGCCTGCGGCGGATTCGGTGCCGGCGATGGTGGCGGCGGAGGCGGTCGTGCGCGTGGTTGGCCCCAAGGGCACGCGCGACGTGGCGGTGATTGATATTCCCACGTCGCCGGGCAAAACCTCGCTGGGTGCGGGGGAGTTCATCGCGTCGGTGTTTTTGCCTGCGCGCGGCGAGCGCGCGGGCGATGCCTATCTGCGGTTCATTCCGCGCACCGAGATGGATATTGCGGTGGTGGGGTGCGGGATTTCCTTGAGTTTGGACGCGGCGGGCAAGGTTGCGGCGGCGCGCGTGGCGCTGGGGGCGGTTGGACCCAAGGTGATGTTGGTGGATGCAGCGGCGGAGGCCATTGTGGGTCGGGCGCTGGATGAGGCGGCACTGGCGGATTTGGCGGCGGCCTGTTCAGCGGCGGCCACCCCGATTGATGACAAGCGCGGTACGGTCGATTTCCGTCGCCATGTTGCGGGCGTTTTGGCGCGCCGCGCGGCGGTGATCGCCGAGGCGCGCGCGAAAGGAGAGAAGGCATGAGCCGGATACATGTGACGACGACGATCAACGGGGATGAGACCGAGTTTCTCTGTGATGCTGAGGCGACGCTCTTGGATGTGCTGCGCGACGAGCTGGGCCTGACGGGCACCAAGGAGGGCTGTGGCACCGGCGATTGCGGCGCCTGTTCGGTGACGGTGGATGGGCGGCTCTTGTGTTCGTGCCTGATGCTGGGGGCCGAGGCCGAGGGGCGTGAGATTGCCACGATCGAAGGGATGGCGGCGGGCGAGGTGCTGCATCCGTTGCAGCAGAAGTTCATCGAGATGGCCGCGCTGCAATGTGGCATCTGCACGCCGGGGATTCTGGTGGCGGCGAAATCGCTGCTCGAGCGCAACCTGGACCCGTCTGAGGAAGAAGTGCGCTATTGGCTGGCGGGCAATCTGTGCCGTTGCACCGGCTATGACAAGATCATCCGCGCCGTGATGGAAACGGCAGCGGACATGCGGAGGGCGTCGTGATGGCATTGGATGACACCAAGAAAATAAAGGATTTCAAGGTTGTGGGCACGCGGCCCAACCGGCCTGACGGGATCGACAAGGTGACGGGGCGCGCGCGGTTCGGTGCCGATGTGGTGGCGCCGGGGATGCTGACGGGGCGTATTCTGCGCAGCCCGCATGCCCATGCGCGGATCTTGCGGATTGATACCAGCAAGGCCGAGGCGCTGCCGGGGGTCAAGGCGGTGGTCACGCGCGCCGATTTCGGCGATGTGCCGGACCATGTGGCCGATGTGATGGATAATTGTCTGGCCGGGGCCAAGGCGCTCTATGACGGGCATGCGGTGGCGGCGATTGCGGCCAATTCGGCGGCGGTGGCGCGCAAGGCGATCCGGCTCATCGAGGTGGAATACGAGGTTCTGCCGCATGTGACGGATGTGGACGAGGCGATGAAGCCCGGCGCGCCGGTGCTGCATGAGGGGCGACGGCAGGAGACGGTGCCAGAAGGCCTGTCCGGCAATGTCATCGCGCGCTCTGAATTCGGGCATGGCGATATCGAGGCGGGGTTGAAACAGGCGGACCGCGTGGTCGAGCGGACCTATCGCACCGGGGCCACGCATCAGGGCTATATCGAGCCGCATGCCTGCCTTGCGACGATGAGCGCGGATGGTCAGGGCGATCTCTGGGTCTGCACCCAAGGGCATTACATGGTGCGCAATGTCTGTGCCGCGATCCTTGGGATGGAGCAGGGGCAGTTGCGGGTGACGGCGAGTGAAATCGGCGGCGGTTTTGGCGGCAAGACGGTGGTCTTTCTGGAGCCGGTTGCCCTCATGCTGGCCAAGAAATCGGGCCGCCCGGTCAAGATGGTGATGAGCCGGTCCGAGGTGCTTCGGGCCACCGGGCCCACGGCGTCTTCCTCGATTGATGTCAGGATCGGGATGAAGACGGATGGCCGGATCACGGCTGCCTTTGCCGAGTTGCGCTATCAGGGCGGCGCCTATCCGGGGTCGCCGGTTGATATGGGGTCGATGTCGGCCTTTGCGCCCTATGATCTTGAGAATGTGAAAACTGTCGGCTGGGACGTGGTGAGCAACCGGCCCAAGGCGGCGGCCTACCGCGCACCGGGCGCGCCGATGGCCGCCTTTGCGGTGGAAAGTGCCATTGACGAATTGGCCAAGGGATTTGGTCTTGATCCGTTGGCGGTGCGGTTGATGAACGGAGCGAAGGAGGGCACGAAAGCCTCTTACGGTCCAACCTATCCGGCGATTGGTCTGATGGCGACGTTGGAGGCGGCGCATACGCATCCGCATTGGACCGCGCCCTTGGGCGATAACCAAGGGCGCGGTGTGGCCTGCGGGTTCTGGTTCAACTTTGGCGGTGATACGTGCGTGAGCCTCAACGTGACGCCGGACGGGACGGTGACGGTCTCCGAGGGCAATCCCGACATTGGCGGGTCGCGCGCGTCGATGACGATGATGGCCGCCGAAGAGCTGGGCATTCCCTATGATCAGGTGCGGACGGTTATTGCCGATACCGGATCGCTGGGCCAGAACGAGGTGACGGACGGCAGCCGTGTGACATTCGCGGTGGGTCTGGCCACGATTGAGGCGGCACGCGCTGCCAAGCGTGAGATGTGCAAACGCGCCGCGATGATCTGGGGCATCGACGCCGATGCCGTCGAGTGGGAGGATGGGGCCGCGCGCCCCGCTGGTCCGAATGCGGGGAAATTCCCGCCGATGACCCTCAAGGAGATCGCCGCGATTGCCAGCAACACGGGCGGTCCGATTGCAGGACACCATGAGGTCAACGCCGAAGGGGCGGGCGTGAGTTTTGGCACGCATATGGTCGATGTTGAGGTTGATCCCGATACCGGCGCCACCAAGATCCTGCGCTACACGGTGTTTCAGGACGCGGGGCGCGCGGTGCATCCGGCCTATGTCGAGGGACAGTTTCAGGGCGGTGCCGTGCAGGGCATCGGCTGGGCGCTCAACGAGGAGTATATTTATGGCGAGGATGGGATTCTGCAAAATGCGGGCTTCCTCGACTACAGGATTCCCGTGGCCTCTGACCTTCCGATGATCGACACGGTCATTTTGGAAATCCCCAATCCCGGCCATCCCTACGGGGTGCGCGGTGTGGGCGAGACGCCGATTGTGCCGCCGCTTGCGGCGGTGGCCAATGCGGTCTCGGCGGCAGCGGGCGTGCGGATGACGCGCCTGCCGATGTCACCGCCGCGTGTGTTGGCGGCGATCCAAGAGGCCGCGCGCGGCTGATGGTCAAGGTCGTGCTCTGGGGGGCTTTGGCCGAGAGTGCGGAGGGCGCGCGCGAGGTGGTGGTGGAGGCCGCCACGCTGCGCGCGTTGCTTGATGGGCTGGGGGAGAAGTTCCCCGGCCTGCGCGCGGAGTTGGAGCGCGGCGTGTCGGTGTCGATTGACGGGCGCGTCTATAACGACAGTTGGTTCACGCCGATTGAGCCTGATAGCGAAGTTGTGTTGCTCAAGCGGCTCAAGGGCGGCTGAGCCGCGCGCATTCGCCGCTTTTCCTGCGGTTTCGCTTGGCCTATGCCGATGCGAGCATAACCGGAGAGTTTCCCCATGATGTCCGCCTCTGTTCCCCTGACTCGTGATCTGGTGCTGATCGGGGGTGGGCATGCACATGCGTTGGTGCTGCGGATGTGGGGGATGGACCCGCTGCCGGGAGCGCGGTTGACGGTGATCGACCCCAATCCGGTTGCGCCTTATACGGGCATGTTGCCGGGGTTGGTGGCGGGGCATTACCGGCGCGAGGAGCTGGAGATTGATCTGGTGCGGCTGGCGCGGTTTGCGGGCGCGCGGCTGATTGTGGGGGCGGTCACGGGGATTGAGGCGGGCGCGGGCCGGGTCACGGTCGCGGGGCGCGGCGCGATCGGGTTTGACGTGGCCTCGGTCGATGTGGGCATTCATTCGGGGATGCCACGGTTGCCGGGATTCGCCGAGCATGGGGTCGCGGCCAAGCCGCTTGGGCCCTTTGCGGGGGCCTGGGAGGGGTTTCTGGGCCGGGTGGCCGACGGGACCGCGCCGCAAGCGGCGGTGATCGGCGGCGGCATTGCCGGAATCGAATTGTCGATGGCGATGGCCTATCGGTTGCGGGGCGTTGCGGGGCGGGCCGAGGTAACGCTGATCGAGCGGTCGGTGGAGATTGCGCCGGGCGCGCCGGTGATCCGCCCGCGCCTGATCCGCGCCTGTGCGGCGGCGGGGGTGCTGATTGTGACGGGGGCCGAGGTGGCGCAGGTGACGGGCGCGGGTGTGATCCTGAGCGATGGGACCCAGATTGCGGCGGGGTTTGTCGCGGGGGCAGCGGGCGCGCGGGCGCATGGTTGGCTGGCAGAGACCGGATTGCCGGTGACAGAGGACGGGTTTCTGCGCGTGGGTGCGGATTTGCGGGTCGAGGGGCAAGAGGCGATTTTTGCCGCTGGGGATTGCGCGCATCTGAGCCATGCGCCGCGCCCCAAGGCCGGGGTCTATGCAGTGCGTGCCGCCCCTGTGCTGCGCGACAATCTGCGCGCGGTGCTGAGTGGGGGCAAGACGCGGCCGTTTCATCCGCAGCGCGATTACCTCAAGCTGATCTCTCTCGGGGGAAAATCGGCCTTGGGGGAAAAGATGGGCATGGCCTTTGGCGGGCCGCTCTTGTGGCGGTTGAAGGATCGGATCGACCGCAAGTTCATGGTGCAATTCGCGGAATTGCCGGCGATGGCTGCGGCGGAGGCACCGCGTCTGCGCGCCTTGGGTGGTGTGGGAGACGAGCCGCTTTGTGGCGGATGCGGAGCCAAGGTGGCACCGGGGGTTTTGCGCGAGGTGCTGGCGGCGGAGCTGTCGCGGGGGCGCGAGGACGTGCTGACCGGGCCGGGGGATGATGCGGCGGTGATCCGGGTGGGGGGCGTGCGGCAGGTGCTGACCACGGATCATCTGCGCGGCTTTACCGAGGATCTGGGGGTGATGGCGCGGATTGCGGCGCTGCATGCCTTGGGTGACGTTTGGGCGATGGGGGCAAAGCCGCAGGCGGCCCTGGTGTCGGTGACACTGCCGCGCCTGTCTGAGGTGTTGCAGGCGCGCAGTATGGTCGAGATCATGGCGCAGGCGGGCGATGCGTTGCATTGCGCGGGCGCTGAGATCGTTGGCGGGCATTCGACATTGGGGGCGGAGGCGAGCATCGGCTTTACCGTGACGGGAATTTTGGACGGCGAGGCGATCACGATCGCGGGGGCGATGCCGGGCGATGTGCTGATCCTGACGCGGCCTCTTGGCTCGGGCGTGCTCTTGGCCGCTGAGATGCGCGGGGTGGCCGACGGGCGCGATATTGCCGCCCTGCTGGCCGCGTTGCAGGTGCCGCAGGGGGAGGCGGCGGAGATCTTGGGGCAGGCGCATGCGATGACGGATGTGACGGGTTTTGGTCTTGCGGGGCATCTGATGGCGATGTGCCGGGCGTCGGGCGTTGCGGCTGAGGTCGATCTGGCGCAGGTGCCGGTCTATGCGGGGGCTGAAGGGTTGGCGGCCGCGGGGGTGCGGTCCACGATATGGGCGGCGAATGTGGCGGCAGCGCCGGTTGAGGGCGGGGCTGGGCCACGGTTGGCGTTGTTGCATGATCCGCAGACGGCGGGCGGGATGCTGGCGGCGGTTGGGGTCGATGCGGTGCAAGGGGTGGTGCAGCGGTTGCATGCGGCGGGCCATGAGGCGGCGGTGATCGGGCGGATTGTGGCGGGGCCGGTGGGGATCAGGGTGCGGGGGTGAGTTTGGGTCTCAAGCGATCCGCGCGGCGGCGCGTACCGCGCCTTGATTCCGCGCGGGGTGGGGATTTTGGCTGACGCTCGCGATACCCCACGCCTATGCGCTCTTGATCAAATTCCGTGCTGCCGCGTGCAGCGTGGCCTCTGACAAATCTGGCAAGTCCAAGGGGGTGATCCCTTCGGGGCGGGGTTTGCGGATGTAGCGCGGGTCGTAATGGGTCTCGATCAACTGCGTCACGAGGGTGGGAAAATCCCCCGTGGCGGCGAGGGCGCGCCATTGGTCGACCTGCGCATGGCCATGATACTGGACCAGCCGCGTGAGGATCGCGTCGAGCCGGTCGGGATCGGCGATGAGGTCGGTGTAATCGGCGCAGAGATGGGACACGCGGGCGGCAAGGGGCACCTCGAGCCGGATCACAGGTGCGACACGCATGGCGCTGGTCAGCATGGGCGGCAGGTTGATCCGCCCGATGCGGGTGCTCTCGGCCTCGATATAGACCGGGCGCGTGGGATCGAGCCGCGCCATTTGAGCGGCCAGCGCGCTCTCGAACGATTTCTGCGAGGGTTGCCCGCCCGCGACGGGGCCAAAGACCGAGCCGCGATGGGCGGCCAGGTGTTCAAGGTCGATCACTTGCGCGCCTTGGGCTGCGAGATGGGAGAGCAGATGGGTCTTGCCGGTGCCGGTGCCACCGTCAATCAGCGTGATTGGGGCGGGAAACGCCTCTTCATAAAGGGCGCGGACGACGAGGCGGCGATAGCTCTGATAGCCGCCCTGAATGGTGTCTGCCTTCCAGCCGATCTGTTGCAAAATCACGGTGAAAGAGCCTGAGCGCTGACCACCGCGCCAGCAATAGACGAGCGGACGCCAGCCGCCGTGACGATCCGCAAGCGGGCCTTCAAGATGGGCAGCAGCGTTTCGGGCCACGAGTGCCGCGCCAATCTTGCGAGCGAGAAATCGGTCCTGTTGCACGTAGATGGTGCCAACATGGGCGCGTTCTTCGTTCGAGAGTGCGGGCAGGTTGATGGCACCGGGAATGTGATCCTCGGCGAATTCGGCGGGGGACCTGACGTCGATCACCTCGTCAAAGGGCAGGGCGGCCAGTGCCGCGAGACTGTCGAGGGCAATTGGCATCAGGGAAAATCGGGATGAGGACAGGGATGGGACATGGCCCTGTGCATGCGCTGCGCGTCCCCCAAGATCAAGCCCTGACGCGCCTGTGTGGCGTCGGGGGATGTGAAAAAAGGTGGGCAGCGCGGGGCCGCCCACCTCAGTCAGGGAAGGTTAGTTCTGGAGGTAAACTTCGAGACTGTCGTCAAGCGCGTCTTTCCATGGCGTATGGTGCATGGGCGCCATTGTGCCGGTGATGACAGATTTATAGGCGTTGTTGCGGAAGCCCATGATGTCCTTTTTCTTGTGGCCCTTCCACTCCTTGAAGGCTTTGCAGGCGCCTTCGACATCAAAGCTGGGATAGTCGGTCTCGTCGATCAGTTCCTTGACGTAATCGCCCTGATACCAGATCGCTGCGTAATCATCCTCGCCGGCGTCCTCGCGGGCAACGCGCTCGATCACATCCGCCTCCATCGTGGCCTGATCCGGTAGGGCGATGCGGCCCATGATCACGTCGCGCACCCACCACGCCTGCGCGTCGAACATGTTGAAGGTGAACCACTGGTCCTGCATGCCGAGGTAGAAAAGGGCCGGTTCGCGCACGAAGGCGACACCTTTGTAGAGGTCGGCTGTGGCGAGGCGATTGGCGGTCTTGAGCCGCAGATCGTCGGGCAGGAAGGGGAAATGGTGCTTGTAGCCGGTGCAGAGGATGACCGCGTCCACGTCCTTGGTGGTGCCATCCTTGAAATAGGCGGTGTTGCCCTCGACCTTTTGCAGGAGCGGCACCTCTTGCCAGTTGTCTGGCCAGTTGAAGCCCATGGGCGCGGTGCGGTGGCTGACAGTCACGGATTTGCAGCCGTATTTCCAGCATTGCGAGCCGATGTCTTCGGCGGAATAGCTGGTGCCGACGATGAGAATGTCTTTGTCCTTGAATTCCAGCGCGTCGCGGAAGTCATGGGCGTGCAGGACGCGACCTTTGAAATTCTCGAAGCCGGGGAAATAGGGTACGTTGGGCGTGCTGAAATGGCCCGAACAGACGATGACGTGATCAAATTCCTCGGTATAGGTGCGGTCTTCGGGTAGGTGGCAGACGGTGACGTTGAATTTATCGCCGGCTTTTTCGACCCAGCGGACGGCGGTGGAGAAGCGGATCAGATTGCGCACGCCGGCCTTGAGCACGCGGCCTTCGATATAGTCGAAAAGCACGGCGCGGGGCGGATAAGAGGCGATTTGCTTGCCGAAATGTTCCTCAAAGGAATAGTCGGCGAATTCAAGGCCTTCTTTTGGTCCGTTCGACCACAGGTAGCGATACATGGAGCCATGCACCGGCTCGCCATATTGATCAAGGCCGGTGCGCCATGTGTAGTTCCAGAGCCCGCCCCAGTTGTCCTGCTTTTCGAAACAGACGATTTCGGGGATTTCGGCACCCTTGGCCGCTGCGGATTGGAAGGCCCGCAATTGGGCCAGGCCCGACGGTCCCGCGCCGATGATCGCAATTCGTTTTTTGGTCATGTAGCCCTCCAAGCTGGTATGGACCAATATTCTAGTATTGGTGCCTTTGGTCCATGCCAGACTGAGGTTGCGCCGGACCTGTTGTCAATAAATTTTCTCGCGAAGAATAAAATTTTCCCATGAACTGGGTGGCGCAGGGCCGCGAACCTGCTAGAAATCAAGCATGTCCAATTCCAGTTTCGCACAACGTCTGGCCATCAGAAGCGCTCTGCCCCGGTTTTCCGTCGGGATGCGCAAGACGTTGACCATCGGATTTCTGGCCCCCTTGAGCGGTCCGGTCGAATCATGGGGGCTGCCGGGGCTGAACGGCTGTCAGATTTGGGTGGATTGGCTCAACCGGGCGGGGGGCGTGCTGATGGGAGGGCGGCGTTTCCCGGTGCGGCTGGAGGCCTATGATTGCGGCTATGACGGGGCGGAGGCGCTGACCGGGGCGCGACATCTGGTGCAGGAGCATGACGCGGCACTGGTGATGATGCTGGGGGGCGATTCGTTTACGGAGGTGCGCGATTACCTGATGGGGCAGAAGGTGCTGACCTCATCCTTGCTGACGAGTGATCTGTCGCCGGATACGCCGTATCTGATCGCGCCGGGCGAATCGCTGCCGATTTATACGGTGACGGCGGTGGAATGGATCGCCAAGCATCGGCCGGATATTCGCACCGTGGCGCTCTGTGCGCAGACCGATGCGCTTGGCCTGCCAGCGCTGGCCGCCTATCGCGCGGCGTTCAAGGCGGTGGGGATCGAGATCGTTGAGGAAATCCGCTATGATCCCGGCACGGCATCGGCCCCCGAAGTTGTCGCGCCGATGTTGGCCGCGTCGCCGGATATGCTGTGCTGGTGCACGAGCTATACGCCGATGGTGCATGCGATGACGGAATTTGCCTATCTTCAGGGATATGAGGGCCAGATCCTGAGCTGTACGGCGGATTGCTATGAGCAGTTGATCGCGCTGACTTCGGCGGAATTCATGGAAGGGTTCCTGTTCCAATTTCCCGATTTCGACGATCCGGCGCTTGCGGAAAAGGCGTTCTTCTTTAACCAGCCGCAGGCGTTTTATGAGGAATACAACAGAAGGTTTCCGGGCAGCTGGACGGCGGTGAGTTGGGAATATGCCGCCATCCTCGATATCTGGCAATCTGCGGTCGAGCGGGCGGGGACGGTCAATTCGGTCTCGGTTCTGGCGGCGATGCGGCAGTTGGGCGAGGTCAACCATGCCTTTGGCCCGGCGCAATGGTGGGGGCAGGACATGTTTGGCCTCAATCATACGCTGATCGGTGATTGGCCGGTGGTGCAAATCCAAGGCGGTAAGGCGCGGATCGTCGATTTCGGGTCAATCCCTGAGTGGCTGGCGCGGCACGAGGCGCTTTTGCGGGCCGAGATGGCCGCATTGGGGCAACTGTGGCATCAGCGGCACGGGCAGGGGGCGGGCAAGGCCTGTTTGGAGGCGCGGCTGGTGGTGAGCTGAAGCGGCGCGGCCGTCTTGGGCTCAGTCCTCTTGCAGCAGGGTTTTTTGTTCTTCGATCAGATGCAGCTTGATATATTCCACAGCGGTTTCGACGTCGCGGGAGGAAATCGCGTTGAAGAGCGCATTGTAGCGTTTCTGGTAATCCTCGATGCGTTTGGGCGTGAGATGCCGCCGCATCATGGTGGAACGATGGGTCTGCAAGCAGGCCTCGATCGCCAGATCATAGCAGGAGGCGAGCAGCGGATTGCCGGTGCCTGCGGCAATCTTGCGATAGAATTCCTCTTCGCAGCTCACGAATTCGGCGGCATTGGTGCTGATTGCCTCCATCCGGGTTAGAATGTCGTCGAGTTCCATGATGTCGCGGGGGGTCATGTTGATGACCGCGAGGCGGATCATCTCGGGTTCCAGAATACCGCGCACGACAAGGTGGTCGAGCGGGCTGGTGTTTTCGGCCAAGGCGCTGCGGTTGCCGGTGCGGCTGAGTTCGCTCTTATAGGTGACAAAGCTACCCGAGCCTGCGCGGCGGCGGATGATCTGGCGCGATTCGAGCACATCGAGCGCATCGCGCACCGTGTTACGGGCGACGCCGAGTTCTGACGACAGCGTGCGCTCTGACGGCAGTCGGGCACCCTCGGGATAGTCCTCGGATTTGATTCGGGCAAAGAGGCTGTCGATCACCACCTGCACGGTCGCCCCAACCGAATGTGTGGTGACGAGTTGCGCCGTGGTATTCGTGGTCTGACTGGCCATGATGTGATGTCCCTCGTCTGGTCCCTCGTCTGGCGCGAAGGGCGATTGGTGGAAATCTAGGCGGAATGCATCGCCTTCACAAGTCGGACGGCGGGATCATAGGACCAATTTTAACCCCTTGGAGGACCAGTTTTTCAGGGTGAAAGCCGTTATGTGCCAATTGCCCGCAAACTGATCTTGCTAAAATTCTGTGCGAATTGAAAGATTTGGCTTAGAGATCCTGTTTAATTATAACTCTAAGAAACAAATTTTCTTGTGAGTTGCAGATCGCTTTGCTAGCCTTCCCTCGTGGGCCAAACCAATTTCGGAAACTGGTATAGTGACTGAGGTTGGAAATGAACCAAAAACAGGTCGCTCTTGGCTACTCTCTGCTGCGCGGATGGCGCGTGGCGCCAACAGTTGGAGGAACGCATGCTTTCCAAATATATCGCTTCGGGGTTCACACGTCGGACCTTTCTAAAGACATCGGCAGCGGCGACTGCGGCGCTTGGGCTGCCGAAAATGGCGCTTGCGGCGGGTGAGCCGATCAAGATCGGATTTCTTGCGCCGCTGACAGGTGCTGTCGCGGCCTGGGGCAAGCCCGGTCTGGATGGCTGTGAAATCTGGGCCGAGCGGGTCAATGCCGCGGGCGGCATCACGCTGGCGGATGGGGCGCATCCGGTGGAATTCGTGTCTTATGACAATGAATATGACCCTGCCAAGGCCCGGACAGGGGCGACCAAGCTGATCCGCGAAGATGGCGTGAGTTTCATCATGATGCTGGGTGGCGATACCTGGCCCGGTGTGCAGCCGGTGGCGGAACGCACGGGCATGCTCTTTTCGACGCTTCTTCCGTCGGATCTCTCTCCGGACAGCAAGACGCTCTTGGCACCTGCTGAGGTGCACCCGATCTACAACGTGACAGGGGTCGAGTGGCTGGCGCAGAACAAGCCGGAGCTGAAAACGGCCGTGATGTGCGCGCAGGACGATGCGCTTGGCCTGCCGTCGGTGGCAACCTATCTGGCAGCGTTCGAGGCTGCGGGGATCGAGATGCTGGACGAGCCGCTGCTGTTTGATCCTGCGACGACGGATTTCGCGCCGGTGGTGACGCGGCTCTTGGCCAAGAACCCCGATATCATCTGTCTCGACACGTGTTATTCAGACTATGTTCACCCGATCGCAGAGCAACTCTTCCAGCAGAACTTTGGCGGGCAGATCATCAGCTGCACGGCGGATTTCTATGACCAGATGATCGCCAAGACCTCTAAGGAATTCATGGAAGGGTTCATTTTCCAGTTCCCGGATTTCGATGATCCGGCGCTGAATGCAGAAACCGTGAATTTCGAAGACCCCAACGGGTTCTATGCCGAGTATAACAAGCGGCATCCCGGTCAGTGGGGCGCGGTGAGCTGGGAATACGCCTCGATCATGGATCTGTGGAAAGCGGCGGCGGAAAAGGCAGGCTCTGCCGATCCCGAAGCGGTGATCACAGCGATGCAGGACGGGCCCGGCAAACACGCCTTTGGTGATGCGGAATGGTGGGGTGAGGAACTCTTTGGCATCAACAACGCGCTGGTCGGCGATTGGCCGGTGGTGGCGATTGAGAACGGCAAGGCTGTGATCAAGGAATTCCGGTCCATTCCCGATTGGTACAGCCGGCATGGCGATCTGTTGATCAAACATATGCAGGCCTATGGCCAGATGTGGGATCAGCGAACCTAAGATCGGCACACGGACAGCGCCCGGCACGCGGGCGCTGTTTCTTCTTCTCTCTAAAATTCGAGCATTCCGATGATGGAACTCCTGGCGCAGACCGGCCTGAACGCCGTCTATGCAGCAAGCTATATTTCTTTGGTCGCGGTCGGCCTCGTGTTGATCTTTGGGGTGATGGGTGTGGTCAATTTCGCCCATGGCGAGTTGTTCATGGCCGGTGCCTATGCGGTGGTGGCGCTCTATGCCGACATGCATTTGCCGTTCTTTGTCGCGGTGCCAATTGGCATGCTGTTCGTCGGCATGTTGGGCCTGCTGATGGAATGGGGGCTGTTTCGACCGCTCAAGGATAATCCCCTGGGCGGGCTGGTGGCCTCGATCGGGTTTCTGATGATCCTGCAATCCCTGGCGGTGATGGGGTTTGGCGTGCGGATGGAGCATATTCCCCCCGTCACGCAAGAGGTGTGGCGGATCACTGACAAGGTGGGCGTGCCGGTGGCGCGGCTCTATGTGATCGTCGCGGCGGTCGTGCTCTTGAGCGCGCTGTGGTATTTCCTCAAGCGGACGCGGTTTGGCTGGGCGCTGCGCGCCTCGGCGCAAGACCCGGAGGCCGCCGCGTTGCAGGGGATTTCGATCACGCAAACGGCGCGGATTGCGATGTTTATCGGCGCGGCACTGGCTGGGGTTGCGGGAGCGCTGACGGCGCCGCTGGTGTCGGTCAACCCGCATATGGGGCATTCGGTGATTGTCACGGCCTTTATCGTCATCATCGTGGGTGGTGTTGGATCACTGGAAGGGGCGATCGTCGCCTCGGTGGTCTATGCCTTTGTCCACACCTTCGTGACAACGTTTTCTGATGGGGTGCTGGCCGATATCGTGGGTTTGTCGCTCATGCTGGTGGTGCTGATCGTCAAACCCACCGGATTGTTCGGGAGTGCGGATCGTGCTTAAGCCGTTGATGTTTCTCTTCGGCGCGGTGGCGCTGATTGCCTTGCCGCATGGGTTGAGCTTTTCCCAGCAGGAAATTCTGGTCTTTCTGGTGATCAATATCCTCTTGGTCACCTCGTATCGGTTGCTGACGCTGACCGGCGAATGGTCGCTTGGGCATGTGGTGATCATGGGGGTGGGGGCCTATGCCTCGGCGCTGCTGACCAAGGAATTAGGTGTCGCCGTGCCGGTGGCGATGTTCCTTGGCGGGATCACATCGGCGCTTTTGGCGGTGCTGCTGTCGTTTCCGCTCTTTCGGATGAAGGGGTTCTACTTTCTCATCGGATCGTTTGCCGCGGGGGAGATCATCCGACTGATCTGGAAGCGGTTCCGCGAGCCATTCGGCGGCGTACGGGGGATTTCGGGGATTGATCCGATGCCGGACTTCTCGCTGGGGTTTTACAGCTTCGATTTCTTCGAGCCGGTGTCCTACTACTATTTTGCCGGGGTGATTGTCTTGGCCTGTCTCTGGGTGCTGTGGCGGATCGAGAAATCACCCGTGGGTCTGACCTTTCACGCAGTGCATTGGCAGGACAAGCTGGCGCAGGCGTCGGGGGTCAATCTGCGCGCCTACAGAACGCTGGCCTTTGCCATTGCCTCGGGCTTTGCCGGGATCGCAGGGGCGTTGCAGGCGCATTACGTGGGCACGGTGAATCCCAATTCCTTTGACATCGAGGTGATGGTCTTTGTGCTGACATGGGCCATCGTGGGCGGCACAACGACATTCTACGGGCCGATATTGGGCTGTGTTCTGCTGACCGTGATCAATGAGATTGTGCTGCGCGGGATGGGGTTCGAGCAGGCACGGCCGCTGATCTACGGGGCGATCATGATCCTGTCTATTCTCTTTCTTCCCAACGGATTGGAGAGCATTGTTCAGAAGTTTCTGCCACGTAGGTCCACAGCTAAATCCGACAGAAAGGCAGAGGCATGACCGATTTTCTGGAAATGCGCGGGCTGACCATGCGCTTTGGCGGGTTGATGGCGGTGGATGGGCTGTCGTTCAAGGTGGCGCATGGCAGCATCCACGGGCTGATCGGGCCGAATGGCGCGGGCAAGACGACCACGTTCAACATGATGTCGGGGTTCTATACGCCGACGTCTGGTCAGATCCTCTTGCGGGGTGAGGATATATCCGGCCTTGCGATGCATGAGGTCGCGCGGCGCGGTGTGGTGCGGACGTTCCAGCACTCGACGTTGTTTGCCGAACTGACGGTGCTGGAGAACGCGCTGGTGGGCACGCATATGCCGTTCCGGCCCAATATCTTTGCCGCCATCGTCGGCTGGGATCGCGAAGATCGTCGTGGGGCAGAGGCGCGGGCGCGTGAGGCGCTTGAGTTCTTTGGTCTGAGCGATCTGGTTGAAGAACGTGCTGGGGATCTCTCGCATGGGCATCAGCGCGCGCTTGGGCTGGCGGTGGCCTATGCCAGCCATCCCGATGTGATGCTGCTCGATGAGCCGTTTACCGGCATGAACCCCGAGGAAACCCGGCAGATGATGGAGTTGATGCGCCGTCTCAAGGCGGATGGGATTACGATTCTCTTGGTCGAGCATGATATGCAGGCGATCATGGGGCTCTGCGATACCATCACCTGCATGAGTTTCGGCAAGTTTCTGGCCGAAGGGGGGCCTGCGGAGATCCGGCACCACCCGGCGGTGATCGAGGCCTATCTGGGAGGCGCGCGCCATGTTGCTTGAGATGCGCAAGATTGCCGTCAACTATGGCAAGATCAACGCGATACGCGACATTTCCATTGCCGTGCCCGAGGGCAAGATCGTGACGATCATAGGCGGCAATGGCGCGGGCAAGACCACGACGCTGCGCGCCATGTCGGGGATGGTCCCGATTGTCGCGGGGGAAATCCTGTTCGAGGGCAAGCGGATTGATCATCTGCCGGCGCATAAGGTGGTGGCGCATGGCATCGCCCATGTGCCCGAAGGGCGGCGCATCTTCAAGGATATGACGGTGGAAGAGAACCTGCGCACCGGTGCCTTTCTGCGGCGCGACAAGCCGGAGATCGAGCGCGATCTGCAGCAGGTCTATGACCGGTTTCCACGCCTGCGCGAACGGCGGGTGCAGCGGGCGCAAACCATGTCGGGCGGCGAGCAACAGATGCTGGCGATTGGCCGCGCGCTGATGTCGAAGCCGCGTTTGTTGCTGATGGATGAGCCGTCGATGGGGCTGGCGCCTGTGATCGTCGAGGAAATCGCGCGGATCATCGAGGAAATCAACGCGCAGGGGCTGTCGGTGGTGCTGGTGGAACAGAATGCCGAATTGGCGCTGGAACTGGCGCATCATGCCTATGTGTTGGAAACCGGGGATACCGCAATGGAGGGACCTGCCCATGAGTTACGTGGAAATGAACATGTTCGCGCCGCGTATCTGGGGCTTTGAGCGCGGCGACACCGAGATGCGGGTGGCGCGCGCGGCAGGCTGGTCGCGGGCCGATCTGGTCTGGGAGCGTCTGACCGAGGCGGGCTGTGCGGCCTATACGACGGGCGACCGGACGGGTGCCGCCCGGATGCTGCGGCGGGCCGGATGGGTGGCGCGGCTGTTTTTCCCGGCGCAGGATATGCGACGGGCGACAAGCCTTGCCAATCTGGCCGTTCTGGCGCGGGATGCCGGGCAGGGGGCGCAGGCGGAGCGGTTGCAAAAGCAGGCGTTGAGCCGGTGGATGGGGGCCTCGGAGGCCGTCGGCGGGATTGTGTTCAAGCCGCGCAGCCGCTCGTCGCTGTTTCATCTGCGGATGGAGGCGCTGCACCGCGACACGTTCCATGACAATATGCGCAAGCGGTATCGCGCGATTGCGGCCGAGAGTGATCAGGCCTTGCGTCGGCTGTTGACCGGGGCGCGACCGGACCGACCGATTTGTGCCCGCTGGCGGGGCGAAAAGCCGCCGGTGTTTGATGACGGGCGCAAGTTTCTGGCCGCAGCGTTGTTGATCGCCGAGGGCTGAGATTTTTGAGTATTTGAAGACCGATGAAAGCGGCAGGTCAGTGACCGCTGCCCAGGAGTCCGATGGCGGTGAAGACGCCCAGAACCGCCAGCCATTGCGTGCCGCGCAGCCGTTCGCGCAGGAAAATGGCCGCGAAGAGGACGGTGATCACGCCAAAGGTCGAGGCACCGATGGCGGCGAATTCGGGCCGCGCGGTCTGACCCGCGCCGATCACGCAGCCGATGGCCAGCGCATCGAGTGTGCCCATCAGCGCCAAAAGCGGGACGTGGCGACGGGTGAGGGTGAGGGGGGCGCGTACGGCGAACGCAAAGCCCAGCACGACCACCAGGGCGGCGGCGCGGGTGGGGGCCAAGAGCAGTAATTCGCCGCCGTTGGCCGTGGCCCTATGCCCGACTGCAAAGGTCAGCGCGAAACCCACGGCGGCCAGCAACGACCAGCCGATCGCAGGAAGCGGACTTGGGGTGGCCTCGGCCTGGTCATGGCCCGCATCGCTCTGGGCGATATAGGCCACACCGCAGATGATCAGGCCCACCATGACCCATTCGAGTGCAGTGGTGGGCGTGCCACTGAGGCTGGCCCAAGCGACCGAGAGAATCGGATAGGCACCGATGACCGGGGCGACCAACCGCACCGGGCCGATGGAGAAGGCACGGTAGAGCGCCGTGCCGCCCACGCCAAAGCACAGGCCTGCCAACAGGGCGAGGCCGAAATTGCCCTCAGCGGGGGCCGCCCATCCGGCAAAAGCACTGATCGGGGTGACAAGGATCAAGCCAAAGGTCAAAACCCAGACCAAAGGCGCAAAGATACCGTTATTCTGGCTGACGTAGCGAACGCAGACATCATGTGTGCCCCAGGCGAGGGCCGCCACCAGCCCAAGTATCAAAGCGGTCATTCGGATTTCGGTCCTTTGTCTTTATGTTAGATTTCGGGTTGGTGGTCCGGTTTCAGGTTGCTGGATTGGACGGGTTCGGATATTCTTATTGTTAAATAAATATTCCGCGTATGCAAATGTCTTGCGGAGAACGAGGAGGTCTGTGGTGTTGGAAACGCGCTATCCCGAGGTTCAGGCCGGACCACCCCGGCCAAGTGTCATTGTCGAGCCGCGCGTGTTTGCGCTGCCGCCCGGAAGCGAACGCTATGTGGTCGAGGGCGCGGGTGCAATCCTGATCCGGGTCGAGGCCGGAGACCGTCTGCGCGTGGTCAATACCGAAGGTGGACAGCGCTGCGAGATCGTGGCGGCGGGGCCGGATGGCGTGATTGATCCGGGTATTCTGGGCGAGGCGGGCACGGGCGAGGCGGGCACGGGCGAGGCGCGCGGGCTCAAATCGCTCCTGAGCGGATCGGAAACCTCATTGCGCGGGTTGCGCATGGGGCTCGAGGCGCGGGGGATTGATCTGGCGCATGCGCGGTCTGTGGATGTATTCGAGGCCAGTAGCCCAGCGGGGTGCGAGGCTGAGTTCGTCGCGCGGCGTGACGGCGTGGTGGTGATCGCGGCCCCCGGCGGGATCATGGATTTCGCGACGCAGGATACGGCGACGCCGCTCACAGTCTGGGTGACGCGCGCGGTTCTCAAATCCGCTGCGCGGTTTGAATTGCCCGATCCTTTGGCTGATCCGGTGACGGATCTACGCGTGCATTCGGCCACCGCCGAGGCCTATTTCGTCAAGGCGGGGGATTATATCCAGATCGTTGACGTGGACGGGCGGCAATGCACGGATTTTCAGTGTTTTGCCGCGCGCAAGCTGGATAAGGGCATTGAGCATGCGCTGGATGTGACCACGACGCGCACGTTGATGGGGCACGCCTATCCGATGCCCGGGCTGCATGCGAAATACTATGATCAAGAGATGATGCCACTGGTCGAGGTGGTGCAGGACACGGTCGGGCGGCATGATGCCTTTGCGCTGGCCTGTGCGGCAAAATACTATGACGACATCGGCTATCCGGGGCATGTGAACTGTTCGGACAATTTCAACGGCGCCTTGGCCCCGCATGGGGTGACGGGACGCGCGGGCTGGATGGCGATCAATTTCTTCTTCAACACCGGCATTGACGCCCATGGGGTCATGTATACCGACGAACCCTGGACGCGGCCGGGCGACTATGTGCTGTTGCGGGCGCTGACGGATCTGGTCTGCGTGAGTTCGGCCTGTCCGGATGACACCACCGCCGCCAATGGCTGGAACCCCACGGATATCCATGTGCGCACGTATAGTGGCAAGGAAACATTTCAAAGATCGGTGGCCTATCGGCCCACCCCCGACGCGGAGCCAAAAATGACCAAACAGACAGGATTTCACCCGTGTTTCGCGCGGTTCACCGAGAATTTCATCGAATACAATGGCTATTGGCTGGCCAGTGCCATGTCGAGCGCCGGGCCGATTGCGGAATATCACGCTTGTCGGCAGAAATCGGTGGTGCTGGATCTGAGCGCGCTGCGCAAGTTCGAGATCACCGGGCCGGACAGCGAGGCGCTGTGTCAGTATGTCTTTACCCGCGACGTCAAGAAGCTGCCGGTGGGTGGCGTGGTCTATACCGCGATGTGCTATCCGCATGGCGGGATGATCGACGATGGCACGGTGTTCCGCCTTGGTCAGGACAATTTCCGCTGGATCGGTGGCAGTGATTATGGTGGCGACTGGCTGCGCGAGAAGGCCGAGGAACTGGGGCTGAAGGTGCTGGTGCGGTCCTCGACTGATATGCAGCACAATATCGCGGTGCAGGGGCCGGAGAGCCGGGATCTCTTGAAAAAGGTGATCTGGACCGCGCCGCATCAGCCAAAGTTCGAAGAACTGGGTTGGTTCCGGTTCACACCGGCACGGATCGGGAATCACGACGGGATTCCGGTGGTGGTGTCGCGCACCGGCTATACGGGTGAATTGGGGTATGAGATATTCTGTCACCCCAAGCATGCGGTTGAGGTGTTCGATGCCGTCTGGGCGGCGGGCAAGGATCATGGGCTGACACCGATGGGCCTTGAGGCGCTGGATATGGTGCGGATCGAGGCGGGGCTGATTTTCGCGGGCTATGATTTCAGCGACCAAACGGACCCCTTTGAAGCGGGGATCGGGTTTACCGTGCCGCTCAAGTCGAAGCCGGATGATTTCATCGGGCGTGAGGCGCTCATTCGACGCAAGGAGCATCCGGCGCGGGTGTTGGTGGGCTTGGACATCGAGAGCAATGTGGCGGTGGGCCACGGCGATCCGGTGCATATCGGGCGTGCGCAGGTGGGGGAGGTAACGTCCTCCATGCGTTCACCACTCTTGGGCAAGAATATCGCACTGGCGCGGGTCGATGTGGCGCATCATGCCGTGGGCACTGCCGTGGAGATTGGCAAGCTCGATGGGCTGCAGAAACGGCTTCCTGCCGTGGTGGTGCCTTTTGCTCATTACGATCCGCAAAAGACCAAGCCGCGCTCTTGATTTGGGTCAAGGCGGTCGGGGAGATCAGAGGCGAAGGTGAAAGCCATGAGCACAGCCCTTGAGGATATCGGCGGTGAAGACCGTCTGCGGGATCTGGTCGGGACGTTTTACGACCGGATGGAGCATGATCCGGCGGTTTATCCGCTGCATCGGCTGCATTTTCGCGGGCATGGGTTGGAGCATACCCGCCAGACGCAGTTTGAATTCCTGTCGGGGTTTCTGGGCGGGCGGGCTTATTACCGGGAGCGGTTCGGGCATATGGATCTGCGCGAAATTCATGCGCATGTGCCGATCCGGCAGGCGGATGTGAGCATGTGGCTCGAGACCTTTGACGCGGCGCTGCGCGATGAGGGGATGGAGGGGCCTGTGGTAGAGCGGTTTCGCGCCACGCTGGATCGGGCGGCGCATATGCTGATCAACGCGGTGCCGGATTGGCGTGAGGAGGCGGATCGGATGGGGCAGGGGTGCCCGGTGTCGGAGGGCTGAGGGACGCGTGGCTAAGTTGTGAGCCGCGCGGTCGCTGGGCCGGGGACTAGCGAAGCAACGGTGCCATCTGGCACTTTATGCCAGCAACGTCTGTCTAACTTGACAGTATGGTGTTTCATCTCGAAATCGCTAGGCCGCGGGACGGCCCAGCGATCCGCGCGGCGGCGCTTCGCGCCTTGTTCCGCGCGGAAGGCAAAGGAAACGTCGCAAAACCCGAGTGCGCAGTGCGCGCGCGCAACTCAAAGAAAAAAGCCCACGCGATCTCTCGCGCGGGCCTCTTTTGGCGTTTTGAACCGGCTCAGATGTCGAGCGTGTTGTCGCGTTCCCATTTGGTGAAATGGCTGACAAAGGAATTCCATTCCTGACGCTTGAGCTTGAGATAGGCGGCGGAGAAATCCTCGCCCATGGTCGCCTTGAGTTCTTTGTCCTTGTCATATTCGCGCAGGGCGTCGAGCATGTTCAGCGGCAGCTTGGGTGCGCCGCGCACCTTGTGACCGTCAGCATACATGTCGATGTCGTGACGCTTGCCCGGGTCGGCCTTGGAGCGGATGCCCGAGAGGCCCGCCGCGATGATCACCGCCTGCAAGAGATAGGGGTTGACCGCGCCATCGGGCAGGCGCAGCTCGAACCGACCGGGGCCGGGGACGCGCACCATATGGGTGCGGTTGTTGCCGGTCCATGTGACCGAATTTGGCGCCCAAGTGGCCCCCGAAATGGTGCGGGGCGCGTTGATGCGCTTGTAGCTGTTGACGGTCGGGTTGGTGATCGCGGCCAAGGCGCTCGCGTGTTTCATGATGCCGCCAAGGAAATGCTTGCCGCGCTCCGACAGGCCCACTTCGCCGGTCTGGCCTTCGCCTTTGCCCGCGAAGACGTTGTTTTTGGCCTTTTTGCCCGGACCATCCCAGACTGAGATATGCGCATGACAGCCGTTGCCGGTCATGCCCTCGATCGGTTTGGGCATGAAAGTGGCGCGGAAGCCGTGCTTTTCGGCGACGGATTTGGTCATGAACTTGAAGAAGGAATGTTTGTCAGCCGTGTCCAGCGCGTCGTCATATTTCCAGTTCATTTCGAACTGGCCATTCGCGTCCTCGTGGTCGTTTTGGTAAGGTTCCCAACCCAGTTCGAGCATGTAGTCGCAAATCTCGCGCACGACGTCATAGCGGCGCATCACCGCCTGTTGGTCATAGCAGGGTTTGCCGCTGGTATCGAACGGATCGCTGATCTGATCGCCCTCGGGGGTCAGAAGGAAGAATTCGGCCTCGATGCCGGTCTTGACATACATCCCCTCGGCGGCGGCCTCTCCGATCAGGCGGCGCAGCACGTTGCGCGGGGCTTGGGGCAGGTCTTTGCCATTCATCACGCAATTGGCGGCGACCCAGGCGACATCGCGTTGCCAAGGCAGTTGGATGACCGACGCAGGGTCCGGCACTGCCAGCATGTCGGGATGCGCCGGGGTGAGATCAAGCCAAGTGGCAAAGCCTGCGAAACCGGCTCCGTCCTCTTGCATGTCGGCGATTGCCTCTGCCGGCACCAGCTTGGCGCGCTGTCCACCGAACAGGTCGGTGTAGGAAATCATGAAGTATTTTACGCCCTTGTCCTTGGCAAATTTCGCCAGATCACTGGTCATTTTTTCAGTCCCTGTTGTCATGTGTTGTAAGAGAGGGGCGTGGCCGATAAGGCCACGCCGGATCGGGGATCAGAAGCTGGTGCCGGGCTTGCCGGGCCACCAATCGGTGCCTGCGAGCGGAACGCGTGCCATGGCGGCGGCCTCCATCGTCACGGCGCAGAGATCCTCTGGTTCGAGATTGTGCAGGTGGCTCTTGCCGCAGGCGCGCGCGATGGTCTGGGCCTCGAGCGTCATGACCTTGAGGTAGTTGTTGAGGCGGCGACCCCCTTCGATGGGGTCAAACCGCTTCATCAACTCAGGGTCTTGGGTGGTGATGCCGGCGGGGTCTTTGCCCTCGTGCCAGTCGTCATAGGCCCCGGCGGTGGTGCCCAGTTTGTTATACTCGGCCTCCCACTTGGGGTCATTGTCGCCCAATGCGATCAGGGCGGCGGTGCCGATGGCCACCGCATCCGCGCCTAGCGCCATGCATTTGGCCACGTCGGCCCCGGTGCGGATGCCGCCCGAAACGATGAGTTGCACCTGGCGGTGCATGCCCAGATCCTGAAGCGCGCGGACGGCCTCGCGGATACAGGCGAGGATGGGCTGGCCCACATGTTCGATAAACACGTCCTGCGTGGCCGCTGTGCCGCCTTGCATCCCGTCGAGCACGACCACATCCGCCCCCGCCTTGACCGCAAGCGTGGTGTCGAAATAGGGGCGTGCGCCACCGATCTTGATATAGATCGGCACTTTCCATGCGGTGATTTCGCGCAGTTCCAGCAGTTTGATTTCCAGATCGTCCGGCCCGGTCCAGTCCGGGTGACGGCAAGCCGAGCGCTGGTCGATGCCCTTCGGCAGGTTGCGCATCTTGGCCACGCGGTCCGAGATTTTCTGACCCAAGAGCATGCCGCCGCCGCCGGGTTTGGCCCCTTGGCCCACGACCACTTCGATCGCATCGGCGCGGCGCAGGTCATCTGGGTTCATGCCATAGCGGGAGGGCAGGTATTGATAGACCAGTTTCTTGGAATGGCCGCGTTCCTCGGGCGTCATGCCGCCGTCGCCGGTGGTGGTCGAGGTGCCAGCCAGCGTGGCACCGCGCCCCAGAGCCTCTTTGGCGGGGCCGGAAAGTGCGCCAAAGCTCATGCCTGCGATGGTGATCGGGATGTCGAGTTGGATGGGGTTCTTGGCGTAGCGGGTGCCGAGGGTCACCGAGGTGTCGCAGCGTTCGCGGTAGCCTTCGAGCGGGTAGCGCGAGATCGACGCGCCCAAGAACAGCAGGTCGTCGAAATGCGGCACCTTGCGTTTGGCTCCGCCACCGCGGATGTCATAGATGCCGGTGGCTGCCGCGCGGCGGATTTCGGCGTTGATCGACTGCGTGAAGGTCGCCGATTGGATCGGCTGGGTGCGCGGAGCGCCGTGGGTCTCGTCTTTCATGGTCTGAGCCCTCAGTATGCGTTGTCAGGTTTGAAGTTGTAAAGTTGGCGGGCAGAGCCGTAGCGCTTGAACTCTTCCGGGCGGGCGTCACAGCCACCACGTTCCAGCAAATCGGCCAGAATTTCCAGATGTTCGGGACGCATTTCCTTTTCGATGCAATCCGCACCAAGGGATTTCACAGAGCCGCGCACGAAGAGACGCGCCTCGTAGAGGCTATCGCCCAACGCGTCACCGGCATTGCCGCAGACAACCAGATTGCCCGATTGCGCCATGAAGGCGGACATATGGCCGATGTTGCCATGGACGATGATGTCGATGCCCTTCATCGAGATGCCGCAGCGCGACGAGGCATTGCCCTTGATGATCAGCGTGCCGCCATTGCCGGTGGCACCGGCGTATTGGCTGGCGTCGCCTTCGACGATCACGGTGCCACTCATCATGTTTTCGGCCACGCCCGGACCGGCGGAGCCATGCACATGCACGGTGGCCTGTTTGTTCATGCCGGCGCAGTAATAGCCGGTCGAGCCTTTGACATGCACCTCGATGGGGGCATCAAGACCGACGGCGATGGCATGGCTGCCGCGTGGGTTGACGACATCCCAGCTGGTTTGGTTGGTTTCGGCGGCCTGCGCCTGCAGGGTCGCGTTGAGGCTGCGCAGCCCTTCGGCTGCTAGGTCAAATGTCTGCATGTTCAGTGCTTCCAAAAATAGACGGTTGCGGGCTCGGGTTCCCAGACGCGGGCCTCTTCGATGCCGGGCAGGTTCACAAGCGCGCGATATTCGCTGCCAAAGGCCACATATTGATCGGTTTCGGCCATGACAGCGGGTTTGCAGGCGATGGGATCGCGGACCACGCCAAAGCCGTCCTCAGTGCCGACGACGAAGGTGAAGAACCCGTCGAGATCCACCAGCGAGCTTTCGAGGGCTTCGCCAAGTGTGGCCCCTTCGCGCATTTTCCAGGTGAGATAGGCGGCGGCCACTTCGGTATCGTTCTGCGTTTCGATCCGCACGCCTTCGCGCAGCAGCTTGCGGCGCAGGGAGTTGTGATTGGAGAGCGAGCCGTTGTGCACGAGGCACTGGTCAGCCCCGGTGTTGAACGGGTGCGCGCCCATGGTGGTGACGGCCGATTCTGTGGCCATCCGGGTGTGACCGATGCCGTGGCTGCCGCTCATCGAAGAGATGTCGAAGCGAGCGGCCACGTCCTTGGGCAGGCCGACTTCCTTGTAAATCTCGATGCTCTCACCTGCGGACATGACACGCACGCCGGGGGCGATGCGTTCAAGCGCCGCACGCGTTTCGGCGGCCTTGTCGGCGGGGAAATCCAGCACCGCATGAGTATCTTTGCGGGTAAGCGTGACCGGCGCGCCTATTTCGGACGCGAGGCGGTCTGCCAGCCCGTCAAAATCCTTGGCTGCTGCATCCGATTGAACGGTCAGCTTGCTGTGACCCGATTGCGCCGCGCCATAGATGGCGATCCCCGCACTATCGGGACCACGGTCCGTCATGGTGATCAGCATATCCGTCAGCATGCTGCCAAGCTGGGGTTCAAGTGCTTTGTCTTTCAGAAAAAGTCCGACAATCCCGCACATTCGCGTTTGCTCCACTTTGTGATTCTGCCCCGTAGGGTTTCCTAAGTCCGAAGCTAGCATCGGGCTGTAGGTACTGCAACTGAAATGAATAAAAGTTTCCTACAAGTAATTTGCGCGAACCACAAAGGCCCGCGCAAATTTGATCATCTCAGTAGCGGTCGAGATGTTTGCGGACCTTTTCGGGGTCGCCCATCTTGCGTGCCTGTTCCAGATGCTCGCCCTCGCGGACGAACTGGATTCGGTGCCATGCGAGCCAGAAGATGACGCCCACCACGGTCATCGGGATTTCCCAACCTTGGAAGGGGTAGATAGCCCCAACATCGGCCAGATCAACGGCCCATGATTCGTATCCGATTGTAGACATGTGCCTTTTCCTTATTCTGCGGGGGTTGCTTTGGCCGAGAGATAGGCCTTGTCGGCCTCGATCACCTTAACGATCGCGTCCTCATAGGCATGGTGTTCTGCGTAATCGAGACCCTGCAATTCGACCTCAACCGGGATGCGGAGCACACCGGCGGCGGCCTGCATCTTGGCCACCACAAAGGCGGGTACGAAGCCCAGGACGAAGAACATGATCACCGCGCCAAGAGTATTGCCCAGCGGATTGATCGTGGCGTAGCCCTCGAACGGTGAGGACGGTGCGCCCCAGAGAATGAAGCCCGCAAGGATAAGCCCGACGACGCCGGAATAGCCATGTACGGCGACCGCGCCCACGGCATCATCCAGTTTGAACCGGCGCTCGACCCAGTAGTGCAGTTTGTAGACGATCACGACACCGACCGCGCCGACCAGCATTGCCTGAATCGGGTGGTAGAGGTCATTGCCCGCGGATGCGGTGATGATCCCGGCGAGACCACCCGAGAAGGTCCAGAAGGCATCGCCCTTGGACACCACATAGGCCGCCATGAGACCGCCCGAGAGCGACATCAGGAAGTTGAAGGTAATGGCCGAGAGTGAGGTTGGCGCAAGGTAGATATTGGTGGCCGTCCAGGTGGTGCCGGTGATCTGGCCACCGATCACTTCGGGCGAGATGAGCGGTACGTTGCAGGCGGCATAGAAGCCCCAGAAGCCGGTATAGATCAGGAAAATCCCGATGGTGAGCATCCAGGGGTTATGGGGCGGGATGTCGCGCGGGGTGCCGTCGGCGGCGAATTTGCCGATCCGCGGCCCCAGAACCATGATCACGCCGAGTGCATAGCCGCCCGCGATGGCATGGATCACGCCCGAGGCGTAGGCATCGTGATAGCCAAGATATTTCACCATCCATCCGCCGTAGTGCCAGCCCCATGCCGCGTCGATGATCCACCAGACCGAGCCGATCAGCACCGCATGCACCCAAAGGGCAGAGGAGCGGATGCGCTCGATCACAGAGCCCGAGACGATCGAGGCCGCAGTCCAGGAGAACAGCAGGAACGCCGCCCAGAACACGCCGGTAATATGGTCATCGAGATTGGTGGCCATGGTCGGCGACCACGGCAGATTGGCGCTGGCCATCTCATGGTCAAGTCCGCCGAAGAAGGGGAACATCGGGAACGCCCAATAGATCCACCATCCGAAGAAGAAGAAGGTCACGGTGACCAATGGAATCACCATCACGTTTTTCATCAGCGTGTGCATGTGGTTGCGGCGGCGGCTTGCGCCCACCTCGTACATGCAAAAGCCGACATGGATTAAGAACATGAAGACGACCGTCACCCAATAATAGAATTCGGTGAAGATGGTCGTCAACGCATCAAGGTTGCCGTTCATCGCACTCTCCCTGTTGTGCTGTGTGTTGTTTTATTGGTGGTGAAAACTTTTTCTTCTAAGGGAGGCAAAGATTTCGGTCCCTGTCAACAGGTTTGACTCGGATCGCTGATCAATTCTCTGGTCGCTCGAAATTCGGGCATGGATGGTGGGGATATTCCCGTCAGGAAAATAATCTGCATGAAAGTATTGATTTTTGCTGCGATCTAGGTCTGAATATCGTCAAACATAACACCGATAGGGAACCTGCCATGGCCATCATCTATAGAACTTCCGCGCTTGCACCGCGTCATACCGACATCGGGGGCGAGCTGACCGACTGGAACGGGATGGGAACCGCATGGTTCTATGACCACACGGACGAACGCGCCGAGGCGGATTATCTCGCGGTGCGCACCAAGGCAGGTCTGATGGATGTGTCGGGACTCAAGAAGATTCATCTGGTGGGGCCACATGCGGCCGCCGTGATCGACCGTGCCACGACGCGCAATGTCGACAAGATCATGCCGGGACGCGCGGTCTATGCCTGCATGCTTAACGATGCCGGAAAATTCCTCGACGATTGCGTGATCTACCGGCTGTCGGTCAATCACTGGATGGTGGTGCATGGCACCGGCACCGGCCACGAATCGCTGGCGATGGCGGCCTATGGCAAGAATGTCGCGATGATCTTTGACGACGATCTCCACGACATGTCGCTGCAAGGGCCGGTTGCGGTGGATTTCCTCGAAAAGCACGTGCCGGGGATCCGCGATCTGGCCTATTTCGGCATTCTGCAGACCAAGATTTTCGGTCTGCCGGTGATGATCTCGCGCACGGGCTACACGGGTGAGCGTGGGTATGAGATATTCTGTCAGGCGCGGCATGCCCCGCAAATCTGGGATCAGATTCTGGAGCAGGGCAAGGAGATGGGCATCAGGCCGGTGCAATTCTCGACGCTCGATCTGTTGCGGACCGAGAGCTATCTGTTGTTCTATCCGGGTGACAATTCCGAGACCTATCCGTTCAAAGACGACCTGTGTGGCGATAGCCTGTGGGAATTGGGTTTGGATTTCACCGTATCGCCCGGCAAGACCGGGTTCCGCGGATCAGAGAACCACTATGCGCTCGAGGGTCGCGAGCGGTTCAAGATCTATGGCGTGCGTTTGGACGGCAAGAAGCCGGCCGATATGGGCGCGCCTTTGCTCAAGGATGGAGAGACGGTGGGCGTGGTCACATTTGGGATGAATTCCAATCTCAATGGGCATAATGTCGGCATCGCCCGCATGCCGGTCGATTGCGCCGTACCCGGCACCAAGATGAGCGTGCGGTATGCGGATGGCACCGAGGTTGCCTGTGTGGCCGAGGAAATGCCGTTCTACGACAAGGACAAGGTGATCCGCGCGGCCAAGGGTTAACCCCTTGGCCCTCGGGCCTTTGGGCCAAAAGATGCGAAAGGGAGCAGACGCTAAGATGTCGAAATTCCAGTTTCCGGAGAGTATCACCAGCCGCCCGGTCTATGGCACGCTGGCCCCGCGGCCGGGCAAGGCGCATTTGATGATTGCCGATGCCGAGGGCGCCGAGGCGATTCTGGACTTGGCCGCGCAGGAAGACGGTCTGATGGCCAAGACGCATATCATCTATATCCCCAAGGGGACTGGCGAGACTTATGTTGAAAAACTGCGCGCGCTCAAGCCTGCACAGTTCTACGTCGGTCCTAGCTATCCGGCCTCGGTTCAGCGTCTGCGACGGGTGCTGTCGGATGCGCATATGGGGTTGCAGGTCTATCTTGCGGGAACCGAGGGGCTGATGGGGCAGGCGATGAACGAGGCGGTGACGGCGGGCATTCCGCATAGCGCCATTCAGACCGAGCATCGCGGCTCGACCGCGCGGCGGATGCAATGCGTGCATTGCAAGGGGATCACCGAGGATGTGACCACCGATCCCTTTGTCTGTTCGCATTGTGGGCTAAACCTCTTTGTGCGCGATCACTATTCGCGCAGGCTGGCCGCGTTTCAGGGGGTGTGCATCGACGCGGAAGACCCCGGCAATGTCCCCCCCGCACAGGAGTTGTATTCATGAGCGCCGCCCCCCAGAAGGCCCGCGCCGGGGCTGAAAAGATCGAGGTGGTTGTCGCCGCTGTGGTGCCGGTCAACGACTTGGTGACGCGGTTCGAATTCCGCCGCCCGGAGGGGGCGGAGTTTCCGCCCTTTTCGGCGGGCGCGCATACGGTCGTGGAAATGCATGACGAGGGCCGCACGCGGCTGAACCCCTATTCGCTGATGTCCGACCCCGGTGATCGGTCGCTCTATGCCATTTCGGTGCGGCGCGATGATGAGGGGCGGGGTGGGTCGCTCTATATGCATCGCCATGTCAATCCGGGTGACGCGATGACGATCACCTATCCGGTCAATCTCTTTCCGCTCGATCTGCGGGCGCGCAAGCATGTGTTCTTTGCCGGTGGCATCGGGATCACGCCGTTTATGGCGATGATCGCGCAGTTGGAGCAATCCAACGGCAATTGGGAATTGCACTATGCCTGCCGGAATGCCGATCTTGGCTCTTATGCTGATGAGTTGCGGGGCAAATATTCCAACAAGGCGCATATCTATTACGACGATCAGGAGCAGGCGATTCCGCTCGATGATCTCTTGAGCGGGCAGCCTCTGGGCACGCACATCTATGTCTGCGGTCCCAAGGGGATGATCACGTGGGTCAAGACCCGCGCGGTCGCGCTTGGCTGGCCGGACGAGGCGGTGCATTCCGAGGAGTTTCTCGCGCCGCAACCCGGCGTGCCGTTTGAGGTGCGGCTCTGCAAATCCGATCTGGTCATTCAGGTGGGCGAACATGAGAGTCTCTTGGAGGCCATCGAGCGGGCAGGGGTCGATGCGCCCTTCCTCTGTCGCGGCGGGGCCTGCGGCCAATGCGAGACAGATGTGGTCGAGTTGGACGGCGAGATCGTGCACCGCGATCACTGGCTGGACGATGCAGAGCACGCCAGCGGCAAGAAAATCATGCCCTGCGTCAGCCGTTTCATCGGCAAGACGCTGGTTCTGGACCGATAAGGAGCCACGCGAGATGACCATTCAGTTCAATAACGAGACCTTCCGCAACGATTATTCATTCCGCAATTCGCCCTGGGCGATCAAGCGGTTCCCGTTCCCGTTCCACGAAGACAGCTATATGTATTCGGTGAATATGGAGCAGCATCGCGGCGGGCCTGCCGGATCGGTCTATGAAAAGCGGTTCGATGTGGACGAGCATTACCTGTCGGAAATGGCCGACCGGGCGCTGGTGCTGGCCGATGATCCGCTGCGGTGCCAATCCCTGCCGCATATGACGCTGGCGGGATGGGACGTGCTCGAACTCATCATGACCTGCAAGTCCGAGGATTATCCCGACCTCTTTGAGTTGCATCGCGACGGTAACAGGTGGCGGTGGATCAACAAGCCGATGGGAATCGACCACAGCTTTACCTTTCTGGACGAGACCACGCTGCCGCAGGGACCGTTGGAGTATATTACGCGCCAGACTCAAGGCGATTTCGCGGTGTTGGATCAGCGCGACGAGATGCTTTGGATGGATGCGGGGATGATTACCACGCAGGCCGATTGGTCGCTCGATTTCGACATCGGCATGAATTTCTTTGAGTGGCATGCGCCGGTGCCCCTAGCGCATGAGATGGGGATTTTCCAGCGCGCGTTGAAGTTCCTGCTCAATGTGCAGCAGGGCGCGCCCGCGCGGCGGCTGAACTGGACGATGACAGTCAATCCGCTGCTCGATACCAGCCCCGAGAATTATCACAAATGGGGCGTGCAAAAGACCACGCTGACGCCCGAGAATATCGGCGCGAAACAGCATCTGCGGGTCGAGTTGCAGACGTTTTTCCGGCTGCCGCGCTCGAATGCGCTGCTGTTTCCGATCCGCTGCTATCTGATTGCGTTTCAGGATGTGGTGAGCGTGCCGAAATGGGGTCGCCGTCTGCACCGCGTGGTGCGCGATCTGCCTGAGGAACTGGCGACCTACAAGGGATTCATCGCCAATCGTCCGCTGATGATCGAGTATCTGAGCCGGTTTGACGATGGCCTGCCCACCAGCCCCGGTATCTGGCCGGATCTGGAGACGGAGCCACCGTTGCAGAAGTGAGGAGGTGTGGGGCTATTGCGAAGGGTGCCCCAAAAGCACGCCCGCGCGGAATCAAGGCGCGAAGCGCCGCCGCGCGGATCGCTGGGCCGTCCCGCGGCCTAGCGATGCTGAGAGGAGCAGCAATACTGTGAGGCCATGCGGACTTGGCAGGCATAAAACGCCATAACGTGCCGTTGCTTCGCTAGTCCCCGGCCCAACGATCCGCGCGGCTCATTGTTTGAGGTGAAGGGGAGCAACCCGGCACCCAAGCCTCAACTCTTCTGCGGGTAGCTGATGATGGACAGATACCGTATCGGAAAGCGGATCAACTGATCCGGCCCATGCGGCGAGTCGGCGTCGAAAAAGAGCGTGTCGCCGGGGGTGAGATGGTAGGTTTCGTTGCCATGGCGATAACCGACCTCGCCTTCGAGCATGTAGATCATCTCGATCCCCTCATGCTGAAAGGTCTTGAACGTGTCGGATTCGGAGTTGAGCACGATGAGATAGGGCTCGACCATGACACCGCTGCTGTTCGATCCGATGTGGCCAAGGAGATTGTATTGATGGCCTGCACGGGTGCCTGCGCGCTCGATCTCGACACCTTGCCCGGCTTTGGTATGGACTGCCTCGCGGCGCTCTTCGTATTCCTTGAAAAACGCGGTCAAGGGCACTGAGAGGGCGCGTGCCAGCGTTTGCAGCGTGGTTAGCGAGGGCGAGGTATTGCCGTTCTCGATCTTGGAGAGCATGCCGATGGAGAGTTCGGTCATGTTCGAAAGTTCGGCCACGGTGATGTTCTGTTTCTTGCGATAGGCGCGCACCTCGCGGCCGATGGCAACTTCGAGCACTTTCTCGCGTTCGTCGCGCAGTTTGTGAGGATCCTGAGTCAGTTTGACCAATTTTGCGGGTTCCATGATGCTCATCGTTTTCCTCTCGGGTTGTAATTCGGGCCGTTTCGAATTGCCAGATTGTTCGTAAGTTTCTCGATGTACTTCACCATATTGCATAATTTTTTCCCAAGTGGAAAATGTTACGTAGAGACAAAGCAGGGTCTGACAAGAGGAAACTGACGATGACAGAGCGCGTGATCCGGGTGGGGTTCCTGATATTTCCGGGATTTCCGATGTCTTGTCTGACCTCGGTGATCGAGCCGCTGCGTGCGGCCAATGAAATTTCGGGGCGGCATACCTTTGCCTGGGATCTGATAGCTGAAGGGACCGAGCCGGTGATCTCAAGTGCCGGGATTGCGTTTGAACCCAGTCGCAGCCTCGCAGATACGGCGAATTGCGACTATCTGCTGCTCTTGTCCGCGCCCACCAGCGTGTTTGCGGAGCGCAGTTCACCTGCTCATTTGCGGCGCGCGGCGCGGCATGGGACCATTCTCGGGGCAATCAGCGGCGGGGTGTTTCCACTGTTGCGGAGTGGTGCCGTGGGAGATGCGGCCTTGTCGGTGCATTGGTGCTACGAGGCGGCGTTCCTGGCAGAGTTTCCGGGCGTGCCTGCGTCGGATCAGGTGATCGAGATTACGCCGCGCTGTGTCACGGCCTCGGGGGCGGCGGCTGCGTTTGATCTGGCGCTGCATATGGTCGAAACCGAGCTTGGCGTGGGGATCGCCACCGAGGTGGCGTGTTGGTTTCAACATCCAATGATGCGCAAGGCCGGGGTTCAGCAGATGGTGCCGGTCCTTGGAGAAGGCAGCAACCAGGAGGATCTCCACCCCATCGTTGCGCGGGCGATCGACCTTATGGCACGGCATATGTCGGTGCCCATTTCCATGGCAGAGGTGGCGGAGGATTTGGCGATCACGCCGCGCCATCTGGAGCGTAGCTTCAAGCGGGCGACGGGGCAGAATCCGACCAATTATTACCGCGCCATGCGAATGAAGGCCGCGCGGCAGATCGTGATGTATTCCAACGACACAATGATGCAGATCGCCGAAGCTGTTGGGTATGCCAGTTCCAAGGTGTTGGTGCGGCATTACCGCGAGGCTTTTGGCATCTCGCCGCGTGAGGATCGCCAAAGGATCAATCTCACGCGGGTCAAGGGCAATCTGCCGGTGCCCTCGGTGTGAGTGCGGCCCTTTTCTGGTCCTCAACTGTGCCGTTAATGGGGTGCCCCATTGGTGGTCACTTGAGTCACGGGCGCCATCTTTAATGCGCTGAGCGTATCGCTGTCAGAATCGCGTGATGCAGGGAGCCCGCCGAGGAGCGGGGGCCGATCACCGAGATATGGCGCGGGCTGTGGCAAAGCAGGAAGCAGCCCATATGCTCAACCGCCGTGCGCTGCGCCTCGCCGCCGGTGAAGGCGCGGGTGTTGGCGTTGGTGAGGCGTTCCAACACATCGGCCAAGCCGTCACCGCTGAGGTCAAAGCGGCACCATGCGCCAGTCTGGTCGGTGACGCTTGTGGCGCCCTTGGCCTGCGCCACGATCTGATGTGCCAGATCCTCGTGGGTCTCGATGGGGGCGTCGAGCATCCATTGATCCGGTCCCATCCAGAAGGCGGTGAGGTCAGTGCCGCCCATGCGGACCGGACCGGGGGCGGGGGCACCGATCAGAGAGGTCACAAGGGCGGCGGTCTGCGCCTCATGCCCAAGACGCGCCGCGACGGAGGCAAGCGCCCGGTCGGTGACTTCGGTCAATGTGACCGGGCCGTGGCTGTCGATACGGGGACGGGTCGCCCCGAGCGGGGTGATGGCGATGAGATCAGGCACGGAGGCGCTCTCCTTCTGGATCGACGAAATGGGCGCTGACGACTTCGACGTCATGCTCGACGCCGGTCAGGGGCGAGACGAGGCGCAGGACCTCGCCCATGCGGGTATCGCCGGATTTGAGGAAGGCCAGCGCGATGGCATGGCCCAAGTTGGGCGAGTAGCAGGCGGAGGTCACATAGCCCTGATCATGGGCGGCATCGACCGGGCTGCCGCGTGTCATCAGATGCGCGCCTGCGGGCACGGGGTTGGCGCGGTCCACCGGGCGCAGGCCGACAAGGCGCAGCGCATCCGGGGTATTGAGACCTTCGCGGCGTGAGAGCACAGCCCCGATCGAGTCTTTTTTGTCCGAGACCATCTTGCCCATGCCGAGATTGAGGGCCGTGGTGGTGCCGTTCAGCTCGTTGCCCGCGGCGTGACCCTTTTCGATCCGCATGACGCCGAGCGCTTCGGTGCCGTAGGGAACCACGTCAAACTCGCGCCCCGCCTCCATCAAGCGACGGATCATGGCATCGCCGTAGCGCGTAGGCACGGCGATCTCATAGGCCAGCTCGCCCGAAAACGAGATCCGGAACAGGCGCGCGCGCAAGCCGCCGCAGACGGTGATTTCGCCGCAGGCCATGAAGGGGAAGCCGTCGTTCGAGAGGTCAAACGCAGGGTCCACCACCTTTTGCAAGAGTTTGCGGGCATTGGGGCCAGCGACGGAAAACTGTGCCCAAGCCTCGGTCGTGGAGATGAGCTGCACATCCATGTCGGGGCAGAGGCACTGGCGCACGAATTCCATATGGCGATAGACCGTGACCGCATTTGCGGTGGTGGTTGTGACCACGAAATGATCCTCTGCCAGACGTGCGGCGGTGCCGTCGTCCATGGCGATGCCGTCCTCGCGCAGCATGAGGCCGTAGCGGGTGCGCCCCACGGGCAGTTTGGCGAAGGCGTTGCAATAGATCATGTTGAGGAAAGCGGCGGCATCCGCGCCCTGCACGTCGATCTTGCCCAATGTGGTCACATCGCAGATCCCGACCGAGCGGCGGGTTTGCAGAACCTCGCGGTCCACGCTCTGCCGCCAATGGGTTTCGCCGGCGCGGGGGAACCATTGCGCGCGCAACCACATGCCCACTTCGACAAAGACCGCGCCCTGTTCTTCGGCCCAGAAATGGCTGGGGGTCTTGCGGGTGGGCCGGAAATCCGCACCGCGTGAGCGACCCGCAAAGGCCCCGATGGCGGTGGGGGTATAGGGCGGGCGGAACATGGTGGTGCCCACCTCGGGGATGGATTTGCCCGCCACTTCGGCCATGATCGCCATGCCCGCAGTGTTCGAGGTCTTGCCCTGATCAGTGGCCATGCCAAGGGTCGTGTAGCGCTTGAGATGTTCGACGGAGGTGAAGTTTTCCTGATGCGCCAGTTTGATATCCTTGGCGGTGACGTCATTCTGTTGATCCACCCACGCGCGCTTGGCCCCTTGGACATGCCAGAAGGGGGTGAGGGCGATGGGCGTATCCTCGGCCTGAGGCAGATCGGGGCGGGTGACGGTGCGGCCAAGGTCGGCGACGATGCTTGCGGCGACGTCGGCACCCGAGGTCAGGGCGGCATGGGTCGAGAAGAGACCATCGGCCGCGCCGACCACGGTCATGCCCTGAGGCAGGGTGCCACCGGGAACAAAAGCATGGATATCGGCGTTCCATGTTGGACGGCCGCGCTGATGGCAGGTGAGGCTTACGTTCGGGTTCCAGCCGCCCGTGACGCCAAGCGCGCCGCAGTTTAGGCTACGGCGAGTGCCGCGCGCGTCCGTCACCTCGATCTTGCTCAGCCCAAGGCGGCCTGACGTGTTGGTAATAGTGCCGCCAACGATGACCTCGTAGCCGTTGCCTTTGGGGGCATCGGGACGGGTGTCGATCACGGCGGTGACCGTCACGCCCTTGGCCAGCAAATCCTGCGCGGTGCGATGGCCGTCGTCATTATTGGTGAAAACGGCGATCTCTTGCGCCGGGGTTGCGGCCCAGCGGTTGGCATAGGCGCGCAGGGCCCCCGCCATCATGATGCCGGGGCGGTCGTTATTCTCGAACACGATGGGGCGTTCGGTGGCCCCGGCGGCGAGAATGGCGCGGGTGGAATAGATGCGCCAGAGGATCTGGCGCGGCTTGCCCTCGGGCGGGACGGGCAGGTGATCGCTGACCCGTTCCAGCGCGCCGTAGATGCCGTGATCGAAGGCGCCAAGGATGGTGGTGCGGGTCATCAGGCGGACATTGGGCAGGGCGGCCAGACGCTCGGCGGCCTCTGCCGCCCAGTCGGAACCGGATTGTTGGCCAAGGCCGAAGGTTTCGGTGTTGAGGCGGCCACCGGGCAGGGAATCTTCATCCGCGAGGATGACGTTGACACCGGATTCAGCCGCGGTGAGGGCGGCGGCCAAGCCTGCGGGGCCTGCGCCGATGATCAGCAGGTCGCAATGCAGATAGCCCTTGTCGTAGCTGTCGGGGTCGGCTTGCAGGCTGAGCGATCCCAGACCGGCGGCGCGGCGGATCATGGGTTCGTAGAGTTTTTCCCAGAAGGCCGCGGGCCACATGAAGGTTTTGTAGTAGAATCCGGCGGCAAAGAAGCTTGAGAGGCGGTCGTTGATCGAGAGCGCGTCAAAGGTGAGCGAGGGCCAGCGGTTTTGCGATTGCGCGGTTAGGCCGTCGAACAATTCGGCGGTCGTGGCGCGCGTGTTGGGTTCGCGCCGCGCGCCGTCGCGCAATTCCACGATCGCGTTGGGTTCTTCGGAGCCAGCCGAGAGCGGGCCACGTGGGCGGTGGTATTTGAACGAACGGCCCATCAGGCGCACGCCATTGGCCAAAAGCGCCGAGGCGAGCGTGTCGCCGGGATGGCCCTTCATCCATTTGTCGTCGAAACGGAAGGAAATGGTGCGGCTGCGATCGATCAGTCCGCCCTGCAAACGGTTTTCTTGGGTCATTTGGAGCGTCCCTCGCGGCGGGCCACGTCGCGGGCCAATTCCACCGAAGTGATTTCATGGGTGAGTGTGTTGCGGGTGACGACGAGCCAGCATCGGTCGCCCTGTTCGTGAAACCACAGTTCACGATGCGCGCCTGCGGGATTGTCGCGCAGATAGCCGTAGTCGATGAACTGCGCCAGCGCATCGGGTGCGTCCGGGTCGGGGCGGTTGATAAGGGCGGCGTCGCCTTTGTAGACGAATTCGCTGGCGTCGCGGGGGCCGAGGGTTGGGTGGTTGATCAGCATGGCGCGACCTCTTTCAATGCAGGTTGGGCTGGTTGCCCATGCCCTTTTCGTCGATCATCCGCCCCAAGGCGAAGCGATCAAACCGATAGGCGGTGGCAGTCGGGTGGGGCGTGTCGGTTGCCAGAAGATGCGCATAGGCAAAGCCCGAAGCAGGAGTTGCCTTGAACCCGCCATAGCACCAGCCGCCGTTGAAATAGAGCCCCGCAATCTGGGTACGGTCGATGATGGGCGAGCCGTCCATGCTCATGTCCATGATGCCGCCCCACATCCGCAAAAGACGCGCGCGGCCCAGCATCGGAAAGATCGCCATGCCGCCTTCGCAGACATCCTCGACCACGGGCAGGTTGCCGCGTTGGGCATAGGAATTATAGCCGTCGATGTCGCCGCCGAACACGAGCCCACCCTTGTCAGATTGGCTGCAATAGAAATGGCCCGCGCCGAAGGTGATGACGCCGGGCAGGACGGGTTTGAGACCCTCGGAGACAAAGGCCTGCAAGACATGGCTTTCGATCGGCAGGCGCATGCCCGCGTGCGACATGAGGCGTGAGGAGGAGCCAGCAACGCAAGCGCCGACCTTGTTCGCGCCGATGAAGCCGCGCGATGTCTCGACTCCCAGACATGTGCCGTTCTCGATGCGAAAGCCGGTGACTTCACAATTCTGGATGATATCCACCCCGCGTTGATCGGCGGCGCGGGCATAGCCCCAGGCCACCGCGTCATGGCGCACGGTGCCACCGCGATGTTGGGCGAGACCGCCCTTGATCGGGAAACGGGCATCATTGACGTTCAGGAACGGATAGCGCGCCACAATCTGCGCGGTGGTCAGCAGGTCAGCATCGGCTCCGTTCAGCATCATCGCATTGCCGCGCCGGATGAAGGCGTCGCGCTGTGCGTCGGTGTGGATCAGGTTGAGAATGCCACGCTGGCTGACCATGGCGTTGTAATTCAGGTCCTGCTCTAACCCTTCCCAGAGTTTGAGCGAGAATTCGTAGAACGGCTCATTGCCATCAAGCAGGTAGTTGGAGCGGATGATGGTGGTATTGCGCCCGACGTTGCCGCCGCCGATCCAGCCCTTTTCCAGCACGGCAATCCGCGCCTGTTTGAATTCCTTAGCCAGATAATAGGCCGTGGCAAGCCCGTGGCCGCCGCCGCCGATGATCACATAGTCATAAGACGCCTTTGGCGCTGCATCGCGCCATGCAGGGCCCCAACCCCGATGTCCGGTGAGGGCCTCTTTGATGACCTTGAAACCTGAATAGCGCATGGAATCCGACTCCTTTTCCCTAATTTCAGGGAAAAAGAGCCGCTATGTAATATCGAATTCGGACAAAGCAGGTCGCAAATCGGACTCTGCCTCAAATTCACGGCGCGCGCGGACCTAATCGGCGCGGATCGCCTCGAATTCGAGAATGATGTTGACCGAGTCGCCAACAAAGTCGGGCAGGGCGTAGGTGCTTCCGAAGGCGCTGCGCAGGATTTCGGCGGTAGCGGAGATACCCAGCGTTTCCTTGCCATGGCAGCAGGGGTAGTCGGCGCGCTTGTTGAGCGTCACGTCGAGGGTGACTGGCTGCGTGACGCCGCGGATGGTCAGATCCCCCGACACGGTGCCTGCGGTGTCCGAAATCGGGGTTCCGCCCTCGGCGGTGAACGTGATCATCGGATGGGCCTCGGCATCCAGAAAGTCAGGCGAGCGGACGTGGGTGTCACGCTGCTCGTGGTCGGTATCGACACTCGGCGTGCCAATCGTTGCGGTCACTTTGCCCAAGTCCTGCGTCTCGGGATCATAGGTGAAACTGCCCTCGATCTGGGAAAATCGCCCGAGAACCTTGGCATATCCCGCGTGCATGATCGTAAAGGCCACAACGGCATGTTCCGGGTCAATCTGCCATGTAGCGGGTTCTGCCTGCACGGGGTGAGCGACCCCGAAGGCAAGCGTGGTGCCGAGTGCGGTCAGTCTTAGTCCGGTCATGCTGTTTCTCCTATGTCACGCGGTGTTGGCGTGGATTGCAGGGGTGTCAGTCGTTCTGGGGGCACGATCTTCGGGAATATCAAAGAGGCCCGTGTCCATGGACCACCGGCTGAGCCGAGGCAGGGTCGAGACCACGGCGATCGGGATCGAAAAGACCAAGGCGAGCAAAACGGGCGCGCCGAAAATCAAGGCCCATGGGGCGTTGGTTCCCAGCCAGAAACAGAGACCCAAACCCAAGAGAGTTTGCGGCCAGAGCACACGCGCTGCTTCATCCCAGCCCAACCGGTCACGGCTGCGCTGTTGCGCGCTCCAGCCGATCCGCTGACCGAAGACGAGGCCAAGGGCGAATTGGGTGAGTGCGACCGCGACGATCGGGGATGTGAGCATCGAAAACAGGATCTCGGCCAAACCGCCCGAAACGACCCGTAGCCGTCCGCCGTAGTCCTGGCTGCGGCTCTGTGAGAAAAGCACCTGCGCCAGTCCCATGAGTTTGGGGCTGAGGCTGAGTGTCATGAGAACGGCAAAGAGCGTAAGCCCCGGTCCCAAAGGCACGGCGCTCATTTGATCCACGGTTCCCGCAAGAGAGGCACCGATCAGGATGAAGACAATCCATGCCGGCGCGCTGATATACATCAAGATGGCAAGCACAAGCTGGATGCGGCTAACGGGTTTTAGGTCCGACAGGCCAAGCAGGCGGACATACTGCAAATTACCGTTCATCCAGCGCAATTCGCGGCGAATGAAATCGACAAGGCTGGGCGGATTTTCCTCGTGGCTGTCTGATTCCTCGGCCAGCACGCGCACTTCGTAACCCGCGCGGCGCATGAGCACCGCCTCGACCTGGTCATGGCTGAGGATCGCACCGGACAGGGGGCCGCGCCCCGGCAGCAGCGGTAGCATACAGTGTTCGCGAAACGGGGTGGTGCGGATCACAAGGTTATGGCCCCAGTTCGGGCCGCAATCCCCCTGCCACCAAGCCGAGCCGAGTGTGTAGGATCGCATGCCGTGACGCATGCCGAATTGGAAGGCGCGCGTGAAAAAGTTGCGTGAGGGCAGTCCCGTGACGAGGCTTTGCAGCATTCCGATCTCGGGGCTGGCTTGCATCACGCGGATCAGGTGTAGCACCGTTTCGGCACCCATCTCGCTATCGGCGTCCAACGGCAGGAAAAAGTCGCTTTGGCCTTCGGGGCTGTGCAGGAACTCGGCAATATTGCCAGCCTTGTAGCCGGCATTGTCGGTGCGGCGGCGATAGTGAATTGTGGCGAGAGGCCGGGAGGAGCGCCATTGCGCGACCCGAGCCTCTTCCTTGAGGGCGATGCCGGCGTCATTGGTATCGCTAAGGACGTGGAAAGAAAAGCGCCCGGCCCAAGGGCTGAGCGCCAGCTCTTCCTCCAACCTGCGCAACCGGGCAATCGAGGCGTCGGGATCCTCGTTGCGAAGCGGCATTACCACCGCAATCCGGGACGTGATCGGCTCGTCGCCTCTGACCCGTGTGATGGCGGGTGTTACCCGCGCTGCGGCACCGGCCCCGTGGCGCAGATCGAGCAAAAGACCCAGAACACTATTCCACAGACCAATGGACAGCCAAGGCAGGGTCAGCAGAAATGCGCCCAGCATTGCGCCTTCTCCAAAGGTGATGCCGGTTGGGGCAAAGAGCGTATACATTGCCCAGAACAGTCCGATGACCGTGGCGGTGTTGAGCGCGAGCACACAGCGGCGACGGGCGGGCAGGGGCATCCCACGCCGCGCGCGTGGCAGGCGGATCGCCCCATCTGTTGGCTTTGCGCGATCAGATCCAGACGTATTCCCAGACGTATTCACAGTATCTCCTTGCGATAATCTCTGCCGCAGTCGCGCTCAGCGCCATAATGCAGTGCATACAGATATTGTCCAAAGAATACCCGTCCACTGAAATCTTTTGCATATGCGGGAAGTTGCCGAAAGTCTGCCGCGCCTTGACGCGTTGAGGTCGCGTGTTAACTCTTTCGCGAGATTGAAAAAGGAATCCAATATGTTCGCCGTCGAAGTCCGTGATCACATCATGATCGCACATTCTCTTCCTGATCCGGTGTTTGGACCGGCTCAGGGTGTTCACGGCGCGACCTTTGTCGTCGACGCTGCCTTTTTCACGCAGGACATAGATGCGCATGGGCTGGTGGTGGATATTGGTCTGGCGTCAGAGGCTCTGGCACGGGTTCTGGCCCCGTTGCGGTACGGAAATCTGGACGACAAGCCCGAGTTTGCGGGCAAGTTCACCACGACCGAGTTTCTATCTCATCATATCTGGAGCGGGCTGCGCGATATTGCCAAGGCAGAAGGCCTGGGAGATCATGGGCGCCTGCGCAAGATCCGTGTGACGCTGCATGAGAGCCATGTGGCGCGCGGGTGGTATGAGGCTGACATCTGAGATGGGATTTGACGCGGAGTGGTTGGCGCTGCGCGAGGCGTCGGATATGGTGGCGCGAGATGCCGATCTATTGGCGCGGGCCATGACCTATGCAGGATCGGGGGCTACACTCCTCGATCTGGGATGCGGAACCGGCGCGACCGCGCGGGTCTTTGAGAGCGCGGGTGCGCAAGATATCCGGTGGCGTTTCTTCGACAATGATCCTGAGCTTTTGCAACGTGCCGCTGCGCGCCATCCTCAGGCTGAAATCATCCAAGGTGATTTGGCTGATATCGACGAATTGCCCCTTGCCGGGGTTCGTCTTGTGACAGCCTCGGCGCTGCTTGATCTGGTGTCACGCAATTGGATGGAGCGTTTTGCAGCGCGTCTCGCCAGTGAGCGTGTCGCCCTCTATGCCACGCTAAGTTATGATGGGGTCATGAACTGGACACCGCTTGATCCAGAAGATGCACTCATAACAGAACGGTTCAATGCGCATCAACGCGGAGACAAGGAGTTTGGACCCGCGCTCGGCCCGGATGCGGCTGAAAGCGTCGCGCAAATACTCGGTGCGAGGGGATACAGCGTCAGTCTCGCTCCGAGTCCATGGCGGCTGGGAGCGACTGCGGCAGACATGCAGCGCGCTCTTTTGCACGGTATTGCACAGGCCGCGCTCGAGATGGGCCACGCCACGGCCGATCAATGGATTGGGCGGCGAAAGGCGCATCTGTCTGAGGGTTGGGCGGAGATTGGTCATATGGACCTCTTGGCTCTGCCTCCGTCTTGATGTCCCATAGGTGACATTTTTGAGAATGCCTCTATCTTTGCCATGGCCTTGACGGAACAGTCGAATGGATCACCTCCATGGCCATGGCCAGTCGTTGAACGGAGACCCGGATGCAGACCGCCCAAGTAACTCCCAAGGTTTGGGATCGGATCCTCGCTGCCCGCGCGGGCAGGTCGTGCTTGTGTTGCGGCGATTGGGAAACAGGGGAGCGCGCGGCGATGACGCTCTATGGTTCGATGATTGCGGCCCCCGGATCACCTCATGTGGTGGCACAGATCGGACAATCGCTCGATGGCCGGGTGGCGACCGTCAGCGGAGATGCCGCGGATGTTTCAGGGCCGGACGGGTTGGCGCATCTGCACCGCATGCGGGCCTTGGTGGATGCCGTGATTGTGGGGGTCAAGACCGCGTTGCAGGATGATCCGCGCCTCACCGTGCGCCTCGTGGCTGGCCAGAATCCGGCGCGCGTTGTGATCGATCCTTCGGGACGTTTGCCCAATGATGCGCGACTCTTCGCCGATGATGGGGCGCGACGTGTGGTCATTCAAACCGTGGAGAAGTCTCGTCCGGCCGGAGTTGAAGTGATCACATTGCCGCGAAGCCAGTGGATTTCCCCAGCCGCCATCGTCGCCGCCCTGCGCAAACTCGGCCTCAATCACCTCTTGGTCGAAGGGGGGGCCATCACCATCGCCCGATTTATCGAAGCGGATCTTCTGTCGCGGCTCCATGTGGCCGTTGCGCCTTTGCTGATTGGTGCCGGACCGCAGGGATTGACGACCCAGCCCATTGCCAAGCTGGCGCAGGCGCGTCGCCCCGAAACGCAGGTCTATGGTCTGGGCTCGGATGTGGTGTTTGATTGTTTGATGGGGACACGCGCACAGGCGCAGGTCTGGCCCCACGCCAAACAGGCTACCGCCTTACGGCACGGGTGAAAGACATGGTGCAGCACAGCCGCGCGCTCTGGATCACCGAGGCGGGCCGGGCAGAGATCTTATCCGCATCCTGCGAGGATCATCCGGATCATTGCGTTGTCGAGACACTGTTCTCTGGCATAAGCCGTGGGACAGAGCGTCTGGTCTTTCAGGGTCGCGTGCCCCGGAGTGAGCATGAAACCATGCGCGCGCCGTTTCAGGAGGGCGCGTTCACCTTTCCTGTGAAATATGGCTATAGTTCTGTCGGTCGGGTGATGTCGGGGGCGCAGGCCGGTCAGGTGGTCTTTTGCCTTTATCCCCATCAGGAGCGGTTCGCCTGTCCTCTTGCCGCGGCGGTATCCGTGCCGCATGCCGTGCCACCCGGTCGGGCGGTGTTGGCGGCCAATATGGAAACGGCGCTCAATATCATCTGGGATGCCGGCGTGATGCCCGGTGATCGGGTTGCGGTCGTGGGGACAGGGACGGTCGGAGCTTTGACCGGGTATCTGGCGGCGCGCATGCCCGGCACACAAGTCTGTCTGGTGGACATTGATCCGGCCCGCGCTGGCTTGGCGGAAAGTCTGGGATGCCGGTTTGCGCTGCCACCCCATGCCCAAGAGACATTAGGCGGTGAGGCGGATGTGGCCATCCACAGCTCTGCAACCGATGCCGGTCTGGCAAGTGCGTTGGCCTTGGCTGGCTGTGAGGCGGTGGTTGTCGAAGCAAGCTGGTATGGCACAGGCCAAACCGCAATTGGCCTTGGCGGTGCGTTTCATCAGCGGCGGTTGCGGTTGGTGGCCTCTCAGGTTGGACGCATTCCGGCCAATCACGCCGCCAGATGGACCTATCGCAGGCGATTGGAGGCCGCGCTTGGGTTGTTGACCGATCCAGCACTCGATGCCCTTATTTCGGGTGAGAGCCGGTTCGAGGATCTGCCGCGCGACTATGCCGCCATCCTTGATGCGCCGGGCACGCTGTGTCACCGGGTTCGGTATGGCGACTAAGCCTGAACGCCCTTTGCGGCGCATGGCGTTCGCCGTGCCGGGGGATATCAACACGACAACCGGCGGCTATCTCTATGACCGCCGACTGGCCCAAGCTCTTGAGGCGCGCGGCATCGAGGTGCGGCATCTGAGGTTCGGCGACAGCTTTCCGCAGCCGACGCCGATTGACATGCAGGACGCCGTCAAGCAGTTGCAGGCATTGCCGTCAGATTGCCCGGCGCTCGTTGACGGTTTGGCCTATGGAGCGCTTGAAACCTCGGCCTTGTGCGACCTGCGCGCGCCGCTGGTGGCTCTGGTTCATCATCCACTGGCGCTCGAGCCGGGGTTGAGCGCAGTGCAGGCGCGTGACATGGCCGCACGCGAGACCGCCAACCTTGCCTTGGCGCAGCAGATTGTGGTTACGAGCGGGCATATCGCGGGCTTGTTGCGCGATGCCTATGGGGTGCCCCCTCACCGTGTCCACGTCGCGCGACCGGGTTTCATGCGCCCGCTTGCCGCCGTGCATGAGCGCGATAGCCCGCCCCTCATTCTCTCGGTGGGGATACTTGCTCAGCGCAAGGGGCATGACGTTCTGCTGCAAGCCTTGGCGCAGATTGTTGATCTGGAGTGGAGGGCGGTGATTGTCGGTCGTGCGCATGAGCCTGATACGGTGCGCGCCTTGCACATGCAGCGTACCGATCTGGGTCTGAGCACGCGGGTCGAGATTGCGGGCGAGATTTCACAATCGGCGCTTGATGGGCTTTACGCGCGTGCGACACTCTTTGCGCTCGCGACGCGTTACGAGGGATATGGCATTGTCTTTGACGAGGCGATGGGACACGGCTTGCCCATTGTCAGCACCGATGTCGGGGCGGTGCCGGATACGGTCGCGCCGGGGGCAGGTGTTCTGGTGCCGCCTGAAGACCCCGCGGCATTTGCATCAGCGTTGCGCAGAGTGCTGGAGGATGCGGGCTTTCAGGCAGGCTGCGCCTTGGAGGCGCGGCGCGCGGCCTCTCATCTCGGGGATTGGAATGCAGCAGCCCGCGTGGTTGAGGGTGTGCTCTTTGAGCCCTCAAACCTCGGCTGAATAGTCGAGCACACGCTCTCTGTGTTTGCCGCGGAAATCCGAGGGTGTCAGGCCGTAGAACTTTTTGAACGCCGTTGACAACGTGCCGGTCGAGCCAAAGCCGGTGGCGGTGGCAATATCAATCAAGGGCAGCTTGGTGTCCTGAATCAGATGGTGTGCACGCCGGACGCGCAACTGTTTGTAATAATGGCCCGGTGAGGTTTCAAACACCGCGCGAAACCGCCGTTCAAGACAGCGCTGCGAGGTGTCAACCTGGTCCGCGATTTCGGTGATTGACAGAGGCTCTGACAAGTTATCCTCCATGATGGCCAGCGCATCAGACACCGCCTTGTCATAGAATTTGTGAAAGGCGGCTGGCGCGAAGGGCTGTGTGCTGGAGCTCGTCCGTATGCTCGGTAGCAGGAGATGTCGGCCAATTTCGGTGATCTCGGAAACCGGGAGATCCTTGGCCAAGAGACCAATGACCAGTTCGGCCGTGGCGGCACGGCCCGCTGCAGTGATGATCCCATTGGACAGCTCTGACAGGCTCTCAGTCAGTCGCGGGAGGTCTTGGGTCTCGCGCAGGACGACGGCATCGGCCCAATGGGTCGTGACGGCCCCAGTGCTGATTTGGGTTCGGGCGATGAAGCGTGTTGCGGCATCCGCGAGCAAGATGACAGCATTGCCTAGGCGCCGCATGCTGCGGATACGCGCCATCCACGTTGACGTGTCTGCCGTTTTCGAGGCGATCACGATCAGATAATCAGCAAGGCAGTGATCTGGAATGACCGGCTCTGCCCGCACGATGCAGGCCCCGGTGCCCTGAACAAAGCCAGGATTGTCCGAAACGATCCGCCAGACAAAGCGTGGGCTGCCGTGAACCATGTTCGCAGTCTGTAAGGTGTGAATCACAGAAGCGAGTTCAAGATCACAGAACTTGCGCTGAACGAAAATCTCGAACACGGTTGTTGCGCCGTCAGGCGTGATGGTCGGTTGGGATCGTGAAGTCTGTTCGGTCATGGCGATTCTATAGACTGTAACTTTAGGATTAAAAACCATGATTGATTACATGGTGGGATCAAGCCCTGACTTCTGTTTTATGCGCCGCGTTGGTTTTGATCACAATCGGTAAAGAAGACGGTCAGGGGAATGGGGCTGTTGCGTCTGAGCGCTGTCGTGTATCTTGAGCCATAGAACAGACCGGGAAACGGTGAATGAGCAGGACCCTTGGAATAGTGCTGGCGATGGCTCTGGCCTTTGCCGGACTTACAGGCGCGCGGGCGCAAGACGCGACATTCAGTGGTCTTGCGCGGCTGGATGTTGCCGCCAGTGCGATCACCGATACGGGGCAGGGCGTCGATGTCCATCTGCGCCTTAGCCAAGGTGTGCCCTACCGGGTCTATACGCTGTCGGATCCCGCCCGCCTTGTGCTCGACTTCAAGGAGGTCGATTGGCAAGGGGTCGGGGCTGCCGATCTGATCCGCGGCGAGCGTGTCAAAGGGCTGCGCCTTGGACAGATTAGGCCGGGATGGTCACGCATGGTGGCCGATCTCGATGCTCCCTATCCGCTCGCACGTGCCGGGCTAGATATCGACAACGCAAGCGGTGCCGCCGACTTGCGCGTCCGTCTGGGGGCGGCGGATGCGACGCGGTTCGCTGCGACGGCTGGCACGCCGGACCTGCCCGGCTGGGATATGCCCGATCCGCAGAGCGGGCTTGCTGCGGCACCGGGGCGGGTGCCGGGTGAGGGTCCGTTGATGGTGGTGCTTGATCCGGGGCACGGGGGTATTGATCCCGGTGCGCAGGAGGGCGAATTGGCTGAAAAGACGTTGATGCTGCAATTCGCCCAAGAGCTCCGCGAGGAGTTGCTGCGCGCGGGCGGTTTCGATGTGATCCTCACGCGGGACAGTGATGAATTTGTCAGCCTCGAGCGGCGTGTCGCATTGGCCCATTGGGCCGGGGCAGATGTGTTTTTGTCCCTGCATGCTGATGCGCTCACAGGCGCGCAGGCGCGGGGTCTTTCAGTCTATACCCTGTCCGAGAGTGCCTCGGACGAGGCCAGTGCAGCCTTGGCAGAGCGGCACAACCGCGCCGATATGCTGGCGGGCGTCGATCTGAGCGGCAAGGATGATATCGTAGCTGATGTTCTTATGGATCTCGCCCGAATCGAGACGCGCCCGCGGACGGAACAGTTGGCCACTGCCTTGATCGAGAGCTTTGCCGCGCATGAGCTGCCGCTGCTGTCGCGTCCTCTGCGTCACGCCGGGTTTTCGGTACTCAAGGCACCTGATATTCCCTCTGCGCTGATCGAGCTTGGCTTTCTCTCCAGTCCCCGAGATTTGGCTCGGCTGCGGAATGCGGAGGGACGAGCGCGGATTGCGACGGCCCTGCGCGCGGGACTTATGGCCTGGCGCGATGCCGATGCAGCGCGTGCCGGGTTGGTGCGGCAATGATCCACCGTGAACGCTTTGTCTGGTGGGACGTGGCGTTGACCTGCGCCCTTTCCCTTTTGACCCGGACGCCTTCGATGCCTATATCGGGCACACCAAGCATGCGGGGGCCGTGGTGTTACGTCCGATTCTAAGCCTTTTGGGCACTGTCTTTAGCCTGATCACCCTGATCGTGGTGGTTGTTGGCCTCAGCATTGGTGCCGTGTTGCATATTTATGGCAAGGATTTGCCGAGTCACGAGTCGCTGGCCAATTACACGCCTCCGACCATCAGTCGTATCTATTCGGGCGAAGGGCGGATCATTGATGAATTCGCGCGTGAGCGCCGTCTTTTTACACCTGCAGAGGATATTCCGGATCTGGTGAAGCAGGCCTTTATCAGCGCCGAGGACAAGAATTTTTACACGCATGGTGGTTATGATGCCGTCGGCATTGCCTCGGCGGTGGTGGATGCCGTGAAATCGCGGGGGCGGAACGTGCGTGGCGCCTCGACCATCACGCAGCAGGTGATGAAGAATTTCCTGCTCTCGGGTGATCGTCAGATGGAACGCAAGATCAAGGAAATCATCCTTGCCACGCGGATCGAAGAGACGCTGAGCAAGGATAAGATTCTAGAACTTTATCTCAACGAGATTTTTCTGGGTCAGAACAGCTATGGGGTGGCTGCCGCCGCCCAGACCTATTTCAACAAGACCCTGAGGGAACTGGCCCCACATGAGGCCGCGACGATCGCCTCGATGCCGAAAGCGCCCAGTGATTACCACCCGGTGCGTGAAAAGGAACGGTTGTTGGAGCGCCGTAACTACGTGCTCAAGCAAATGTGGGATAATGGGTATCTGACCGAGGCCGCCTATGAGGAAGAACGCGCAACTCCGTTGCGCAGCGTACAGAACGGAGACTTTGAACCGTTCAGTGCGGAACTTCCGCCGCGTGACTACTTCACGGATGAAATACGCCGCCAGTTGAGTGAGAACTTTGGCGAAGGCGAATTTTTCACCGGTGGTCTGTCTGTCCGCGCCACAATCGACCCTGAAATGCAGGTCCAGGCCGCGCATGCGTTGCGGCGCCAGCTTGAACTCTACGACCGGGGGCAAGGGCGTTGGCGGGGGACTGGCCAAACGCTTCCGCAAGAGGTGCTTGGTACAGAAGCGAAATGGCGTGAAGCCCTTGGAAAGGTGAGTGTCGCGCGGGACATCGATCTGGACGGTCCTTGGTATCCCGCTGTCGTGCTTGAAACCGGCGAGCAAGTCATGCGTGTTGGCGTCGAAGGGGTCGAGGGTATCCAAGAGGTTCCGCGCAGCGATATCAAGTGGTTGGCCGGTGATTTCAATTCCACCTTCGAGGTTGGGGATGTGGTGCATGTGCGCCGCGTGACCGGGCAAGACGGGGCCTTTGTCAACTGGTCCCTGCGGCAGGTGCCTGAGGTGCAGGGCGGCTTTGTGGCGATGGACGTGAACACCGGCCGGGTAATTGCCATGCAGGGCGGTTTTTCCTATCAGGCCTCTGTCTTTAATCGCGCCACACAGGCGCTGCGTCAGCCGGGATCAAGCTTTAAGCCGTTCGTCTATGCTGCGGCGCTCGACAGCGGGTATTCCCCGGCAACGATCGTGATCGATGCTCCGATCGAGATCAACACGCCGCAGGGCCTGTGGCGGCCGCGCAATTCCTCCAACAAGTTCTATGGCCCCACCCCTCTGCGCACCGGAATCGAGCAATCACGGAACCTGATGACCATCCGCCTTGCGCAGGAGGTGGGCATGGATGTGATCGCCGACTATGCCGAACGGTTCGGCGTCTATGACAACATGGGCCAGTTTCTGGCCAATTCGCTCGGCTCGGAAGAGACCACGCTTTATAACATGGTCGCCGCCTACGCGATGTTCGCCAATGGCGGCGAGCGCGTGCGTCCGACATTGGTGGACCGGGTGCAGGACCGTTACGGCAAGACGATTTATCGCCATGACGAACGCGAGTGCGTGAATTGCGACGATCCCGGGATTCCGGAAAACCGTGGCCCGCGCATTGTTTCAGACCGTGAGCGCGTGATGAATGCCGTCACGGCCTATCAGCTCACCTCGATGCTCAAAGGTGTTGTGGACCGTGGCACGGCCTCGGGGGCAATCAATCTGCCGGTGCCTGTTGCGGGCAAAACCGGGACAACCAATGATGCGCGTGATGTGTGGTTCGTGGGCTTTACCAGCAACATCGCCGCAGGGTGTTACATTGGTCATGATCAGCCGCGCGGCTTGGGCAAATCAGCCTATGGGTCGTCGCTCTGCGGCCCTGTCTTTCAAGAGTTCATGACGGAGGCTGTCAAGAAATACGGGGGCGGGCCGTTTGATGTCCCTCCGGGTGGCCACTTCATCAAGATCGACCGCTTCACCGGGGCGCGCCTGTCGGATGATGCCGAAGGTGCAAACGTGGTGGCCGAGTATTTTCGTGATGGTGAGGAGCCGGTATTTGGCTTGGCGTATGATGGTGGCTTTGCCATGGGCAACGATCTGGAGCTGTTCAGTGCCGGCGAGCGTGAGCGCGTGCAAGAGGTGACCACCTCGACTGGGGAAAAGGCACGGGTCGGGGGCAAAGCCAGCTTTGGCTCGATGAGTTCGGGTGGCCTGTACTAGGGCTCTCTTGCCCGGCCCGGCGCGCTGCGCTATCACCCGCACCTGACCAGACAAGGACACCCCGATGCGTGCAGAAACCCAGAACCTCGTGGCCGAGATCGAAAAGTCGTTGGAGCTGTTGCGCCAGCGGCTGGGGTGGGAGACCGCTCGGCACCGCCTTGAGGAATTCAATGCCCGCGTCGAAGACCCTACGCTGTGGGATGATCCCGCCCGCGCGCAGTCGCTGATGCGCGAGCGTCAGGCCCTGGTGGATGCGCTCGACACCCATGACAGTCTCAAGCAGGAGCTGGAGGACAATCTTGGCCTGATCGAGTTGGGCGAAATGGAGAATGATACCGAAGTCGTGTCTGAGGCGGAGGCCGCAATCAAGGCTCTGGCCAAAGTGGCGGCCGCCAAGGAACTGGAAGCGCTGTTGGACGGAGAAGCAGATTCCAATGACACCTTCCTTGAGATCAACGCAGGTGCGGGCGGCACCGAAAGCTGTGATTGGGCGTCTATGTTGGCGCGTATGTATGTCCGCTGGGCCGAAAAGCGTGGCTACACGGTCGAGTTGCAGTCGGAATCGGCGGGCGAGGAGGCGGGGATCAAATCTGCTGCCTACAAAATCAGCGGCCACAATGCCTATGGCTGGCTGAAATCCGAATCGGGTGTGCATCGCTTGGTCCGCATTTCGCCGTTTGACTCCGCCGCCAAGCGGCACACGTCGTTCAGCTCGGTCTGGGTCTATCCGGTTGTGGACGACAATATCGAAATCGAAGTGAACCCGTCGGACATCCGTATTGACACCTACCGCAGTTCCGGTGCGGGTGGGCAGCACGTGAATACCACCGACTCGGCGGTCAGGATCACGCATATTCCAACTGGGATCGTGGTCACCTCCTCGCAGAAATCACAGCATCAGAACCGTGACATCGCGATGAAAGCCTTGAAATCTCGGCTTTATCAGCAAGAACTGGACCGTCGAAACGCCGCCATCAACGAAGCGCATGACGCCAAGGGGGACGCAGGCTGGGGCAATCAGATCCGGTCTTATGTGTTGCAGCCCTATCAGATGGTCAAGGATCTGCGGACGGGGGTCGAGACTTCGGACACCAAAGGGGTGCTGGATGGGGATCTCGATGAATTCATGGCCGCTACTCTGGCCATGAATGTCAGCGGTAAGAGCCGCGCCGAGGCTCAGGGGGGTGATTGACCCGGCCTGGTCGCCCTGCTTAGGGTAAAGTCGAAAAAAATGCGGCGAAATCGAGGGAACCGTGCTGCATTGCTGCTTCCAACTGGCGATGTGAGCGACTAGGTAATGAAAATGAAATTCCCGGGGGCGCACCAACCGACCCCCCGAGAAAGGGAGAGATTGAAATGCTGAACAATATTGGCCTTCCGGGGCTTCTTCTGATCGCGGTCGTCGTGCTCGTGCTGTTTGGGCGCGGCAAGATCTCGTCGCTGATGGGCGAGGTGGGCAAAGGCATCACCTCTTTCAAAAAGGGTGTCGCAGAGGGCACCAAAGAACTGGATGACACCACCAAGGATTCCGCCGAAGGTGCGCGCGACGTGACCCCGGCCGAAGACAAAGACAAGGTCTGATCCCTAAATGTTCGATCTAGGCTGGACGGAGCTATTGCTCATCGGCATCGTGGCCTTGATCGTGGTGGGGCCCAAGGACTTGCCCGGAATGTTTCTGGCAGTCGGAAAGTTTATTGGCAAAGCCAAGGGTATGGCTCGCGAATTCAGCCGCGCGATGAATGACGCCGCCGAACAATCCGGGGTGAGCGATATTCAAAAGACCTTCAAGTCGGCATCGAACCCCATGAAAACCGCGATGGATGAGGTGCGCAAGACCACCGATAGCGTCAGCCGCGATCTCAAAGACGCGGCCAAGCCGCCGCTCACCCAAGAGCAAAAGGCCGCGGCCGAGACGGCGCGTGAGAAGACCGCCGAGATGGCCGCGACGCGCAAGGCCGCCAAAGCCGAAGTCTCACCTGCCACAGCTCCTGCTGAGGTGAACCCCAAACCGAAACCGAAACCCAAGCCGAAGAAAAAGACCAAGGCAGAGGATCAGGCATGAGCCCGCGCGAAGAGATCGACGACAGCAGCGCGCCTCTGATCGAGCATTTGGCCGAGTTGCGCACGCGGCTGATCCGGTCGGTCATCGCCTTTATCATCGGGATTGTGCTGGCTTTTATCGTGGCTGAGCCGATCTTGCAGTTCCTGCTCGAACCGATCGAGGCCAGCCTGCGTGAGTTGGGCGATCCGTCCCCGACGATGCAATATACAAGCCCGCAGGAATACCTCTTTACTCTGTTCCGTATCTCGATGGTGTTCGGCTTTGCTCTGGCCTTTCCTGTGATCGGCTTTCAGATGTGGCGCTTTGTTGCGCCCGGTCTCTACCGGCAGGAAAAGAACGCGTTTTTGCCGTTCATGATCGCGTCGCCGGTGATGTTCCTGTTGGGGGCGTCCTTTGCGCATTTCGTGGTAACGCCGCTGGCGATGGCGTTTTTTCTGGGCTTTGCCGATGTGCCCTCGATCATCGCCGATCTGATGACTGGACTGGTCAGCTCAGAGGACCTGCCGGGTGCCGTTGCGACCGCGCCCGATACGAGTGAAGGCATTCGCATCACCTTCTTTGGCAAGGTCAACGAAAGTCTCGATATTACGCTGAAATTCATCATCGCCTTTGGCCTGTGCTTTCAATTGCCGGTGTTGCTCACGCTCATGGGCAAGGCGGGGCTGGTCAGTTCTGGCGGCCTGAAATCGGTGCGTAAGTATGCGGTGGTCGGTATCCTGATCCTTGCGGCGCTTGTGACGCCGCCTGATGTGATGACGCAATTGATCCTCTTCGTCGTGGTCTATGGCCTTTATGAAATCTCCATCCAACTTGTTTCGTGGGTCGAGAAGAAGCGCGAGGCGGAGTTGCGGGCCGAAGGGCTGTGGTTTGACGACGAAGACGAGGCGGATGCCGATGTCGACGACCCGCTGACCGACGCCGCCGAGGACAAAGGCAAGAGCTGAATGACTGTTGACCCGTTGGACCGTATCGCCGCCGCGCTTGAGCGGATGGCCCCGGCGCCGCTTACGGCTCCCGAGTTTGAGGTGGCGGATGCCTTTGTCTGGCATGTGGCACCGGACCGGCTAGAGCCTGTCGCGCAGGTCAGTCGGGTTGACATGGGTCTATTGGTCGGGGTGGACCGGTCTCGCGATACGCTCTTGCAGAACACGTTGCAATTCGCCCGCGGTCTGCCTGCCAACAATGCCCTGCTTTGGGGCGCGCGGGGCATGGGAAAGTCGAGCCTCGTCAAGGCGGTGCATGCCGCCGTGCGGGCTGAGGGTCTACCGCTCAAGATTGTGGAATTGCAGCGCGAGGATCTACCTTCGGTCAGCCGGTTGCTCAATCTGCTTCGGGGCAGCAAGACGCGGTTCCTGCTGTTCTGTGACGACCTCAGCTTTAGCCATGATGATCAGCATTATAAGTCGCTGAAAGCGGTTCTGGATGGCGGTATTGAGGGACGTCCCGACAATGTTGTGTTCTATGCCACCTCGAACCGACGCCATCTGATGCCGCGTGACATGATCGAGAATGAGCGGTCGTCTTCGATCAGCCCGTCCGAGGCGGTCGAGGAGAAGGTATCGCTTTCGGATCGGTTTGGTCTCTGGTTGGGTTTCCATCCGTGTGATCAGGACCAATACCTTGCGATGATCCGGGGGTATTGCGATGCCTACGGCGTCGAGATTGACGCGGCAACGCTGCGCGCCGAGGCGATTGAATGGCAGGCGACCCGCGGTGCGCGCTCGGGACGCGTGGCGTGGCAATATTTTACAGATCTCGCTGGACGACGTGGCGTGGCCGTCACGGAGCGTCACAGCACTTTGGCCGGAACGTCTCAGGAATAGGCTATCATGCGACCGCAGAGCAAGACTGCGGTCCATAGCCCTAGCGAACCAACGGCCACTCTGCGTTGCCGTGGCAGGTGTTGATCGGCGATCTGTAAATGCAGAGCCGCGTTCAGCAGAGCGAGCACCAGGAGCGCTATCTTTGCGCGAAACCAGCTGTTCGCTACGTAGTCTGTCGCTTGCACCGAAAACAGTAGGCCCCCGCAAACCGCCGCAATGGAGAGGCCGATAATCGCATAGCTTCGCAGAAGCTGCACGGCGCGCAAATCGCCCCGCAAGAGCCTCAGATTCATTGGAATGATCGCGCCAATCAGCATCGCAAGGCCCAAGATGTGGCCTGTATTCACCAATGGGTAGGTCCAACGCGAGGCGCGCAAGGCCTGAGCAAATGGCTGTGCCTCAAGCGCGGCGGCCCACTCCATCAGAGGCGTTCGGGATAAAGTTCATAGAGTTTGCCCGCAATCCCGACGGCCTCTGCCTTGACCAAAAGCTCGTTCGGATCGGCTGCGCGTTTGCCGATGATCGTAACCTCGGTGCCGGGCGCGAGCATCGCGTCGCTTAGACCTGCGCGTTCATTGCGCCAAGGCTGACCAACCTCCGCCTTCCAGATTTCGCCTTCGGCGTCGAGGGTCAACACCCCATGCGGATTGCCAAGCCGGGCCTCGGTGATCACGCCGGTCAATTCGAACCTGCCATCATCGGTCCAGCGCCATCCATGATGGGCATTTACGGGCCACGCGATCAAAAGGGCGGGCAGGGCGACTGTGATAAAGCGGCGTGTCAGGGTCATGGGGGGCTCCTTTCTCACTCTTCCATATAGCTGGGCACGCAACCCGCGCAGGTAAAATTAAATTTTCCCGCACAAGATGTGCCGCACTTGTAAGCGGAACTATTGGTGGCCAAGGCCACGTGGCGGGCTGGTTCAGTGGATTGTTGCATGTTCGCGCTCTGTTCGCAAAATTGGCTTGGAAGCTGCGCGCGTCTCGCCTATGTGTGGGGGATATGAACCCCGGGGGTCAGAATGGCCGATCTGAAGTATATCGAGGTGCGCGGCGCGCGCGAGCACAACCTCAAGAACATCGACGTGGATATTCCGCGCGATCAGTTGGTTGTGATCACCGGGCTTTCGGGGTCGGGCAAGTCGTCGCTCGCGTTTGACACGATCTATGCCGAGGGTCAGCGGCGCTATGTCGAGAGCCTCAGCGCCTATGCGCGGCAATTTCTCGACATGATGGAAAAGCCAGATGTGGATCACATCAGCGGGCTATCCCCTGCAATTTCCATTGAGCAAAAGACGACCTCCAAGAATCCGCGTTCGACCGTTGGCACCGTGACCGAGATTTACGACTACATGCGGCTGCTCTTTGCCCGCGTCGGCACACCCTATTCGCCTGCCACCGGCCTGCCGATCGAGGCGCAGCAGGTGCAGGATATGGTCGACCGTGTGATGGCGATGGAGGAGGGCACGCGTGCCTATCTGCTCGCCCCGATCGTGCGCGACCGCAAGGGCGAGTATCGCAAGGAGTTTCTGGAGCTGCGCAAGTCCGGGTTCCAGCGGGTCAAAGTGAATGGCGAATTCTACGAGTTGGACGAACCGCCCACGCTCGACAAGAAATTCCGCCATGACATCGACGTGGTGGTGGATCGCCTCGTCGTGAAAGAGGGGCTGGAGACGCGGCTGGCGGACAGTTTCCGCACCGCGCTCGATCTGGCCGACGGGATTGCCGTGCTGGAAACCGCACCCAAGGACGCTGAACCGGAGCGGATCACCTTCAGCGAGAAATTTGCCTGTCCGGTCAGTGGGTTCACCATTCCAGAGATCGAGCCACGACTGTTTTCCTTCAATGCCCCGTTTGGCGCGTGTCCCGCCTGTGACGGGCTTGGGGCGGAACTGTTCTTTGACGAACGGCTGGTTGTCCCTGATGAGGCGCTGAAATTGGCGGATGGCGCGATTGCGCCGTGGCGCAAGGGCAAAAGTCCGTATTTCACGCAGACCATCAACTCGATCGCCAAGCATTACGAATTCGACAAGAATAGCTTGTGGAAAGACCTGCCTGCACATGTGAAGCAAATTTTTCTGCATGGCTCTGGCGAGGAAGAGATCCCGTTCCGTTATGATGAGGGCGGGCGCGTTTATCAGGTGAGCCGCGTATTCGAGGGGGTCATTCCTAATATGGAGCGGCGCTATCGCGAGACGGATTCGAACTGGGTGCGTGAGGAATTCGAGCGCTATCAGAACAACCGCCCCTGCGGTGCCTGCGGTGGTTATCGCCTGCGGGCCGAGGCGCTTGCGGTGCGCATTGCAGGCCTGCATGTGGGGCAAGTGGTGCAAATGTCGATCCGTGAGGCGCTGGACTGGTGCGGGACGGTGCCGGATCATCTGGGCAAGCAGAAGAATGAAATCGCCCGTGCCATTCTCAAGGAAATCCGCGAGCGGCTTGGGTTTCTCAACAATGTTGGCCTTGATTATCTGACACTTAGCCGCAATGCAGGCACGCTGTCGGGGGGCGAGAGTCAGCGGATCAGGTTGGCGAGCCAGATCGGCAGTGGCCTTACCGGCGTGCTCTATGTGCTCGATGAGCCGTCTATCGGCTTGCATCAGCGGGACAATGGGCGGCTTTTGCAAACGCTGCGCAATCTGCGCGATCAGGGCAATACGGTGATCGTGGTTGAGCATGACGAAGAGGCCATTCGCACGGCGGATTACGTCTTTGACATTGGTCCCGGTGCGGGCGTGCATGGCGGGCGGGTGGTCAGCCACGGCACGCCTGACGTCGTGGCCAATGACCCCGCCTCGATCACGGGGCAATATCTGTCGGGGACGCGTGAAATCGCGGTGCCCGAGGTACGTCGCAAGGGCAACAAGAAGAAACTGACGGTGGTCAAGGCGACCGGAAACAACCTCAAAGAGATGACGGCAGAGTTTCCGCTTGGAAAATTCGTTTGTGTTTCAGGGGTCTCGGGTGGGGGGAAATCCACTCTGACCATTGAGACCCTGTTCAAAACCGCCTCGATGCGTCTGAACGGCGCGCGGCAGACGCCTGCGCCCTGCGAGACGATCAAGGGGTTGGAGCATCTCGACAAGGTGATTGACATCGACCAACGGCCCATCGGGCGAACTCCTCGTTCAAATCCAGCCACTTACACCGGGGCCTTTACGCCAATCCGGGATTGGTTTGCTGGGCTACCCGAGGCCAAGGCGCGCGGGTACAAGCCCGGGCGATTCAGCTTTAACGTCAAAGGCGGGCGATGTGAGGCCTGTCAGGGCGACGGTCTCATCAAGATCGAGATGCATTTCCTGCCGGATGTCTATGTGGAATGTGAGACCTGCAAAGGCGCGCGCTATAACCGTGAAACGTTGGAAATTCGCTTTAAAGGCAAGAGCATAGCCGACGTTCTTGATATGACGGTTGAAGAGGCGCAGGAGTTTTTCAAGGCGGTCCCATCCATCCGCGAGAAGATGGATGCGCTGATGCGCGTTGGCCTTGGCTATATCAAGGTCGGCCAGCAAGCGACGACTCTGTCGGGTGGTGAGGCGCAGCGCGTCAAACTGTCGAAGGAATTGGCCAAGCGCTCCACGGGGCGCACGCTCTATATTCTGGATGAGCCGACCACGGGATTGCACTTTGAGGATGTGAAGAAGCTCTTGGAAGTATTGCATGAATTGGTCGATCAGGGCAATTCTGTCGTAGTAATCGAGCATAATCTCGACGTGATCAAGACCGCCGATCATGTCATCGACATTGGTCCCGAAGGGGGCGATGGCGGGGGTGAGATTGTGGCCGTTGGGACACCGGAACAGGTGGCAGACGAACCGCGCAGTCACACCGGGCATTATCTCAAGGAGATTCTGGCCGCGCGCCGAGTTGCAGCGGAGTAGGGTGGTGGGGCGGATCGTACGGTTGTGCGGGCGGATCGTACGTCTCGTCGTCCTTTTGTTCCTCGCGCTCTGGATTGGCCTGAGTGTGCATTTTCAGATCACCGCCCCGCTTGTCTATCTGCTCTATTTCGCCTTGGCGCTCTGCTGTCTTGTGATGGCTCGGTTCATGACGCGCGGGGAGTGGGGCCGGGTCTGGGGGCTATGCATTTCTGTGCTGGCGGTTTGGGGGCTCTGGTGGGTGACGATCGAGCCGCGTCAGGATCGCGACTGGATGGCGGAGGTCGCGCGCGGTGTCACGTCTGAGCAGGGCGTCGGTGATCTGGTCCGTGTCCGTAACATCCGAAGTTTTCGATGGTCGAGTCCGACTGAGGCGGTTGAAGGCTGGTATGATCTAGACCTTGATCCAACGGCAATCCAGTCAGTGGATATGATCATGTCGATTTGGGATAGTCCGGAGATTGCCCATACGCTGGTCAGTTTCGGTTTTTCTGACGGGCGGCACATCGTGTTTTCGGGAGAGATTCGCAAAGAGGTGGGCGAGGAGTTTTCGGCACTCGGTGGGTTCTTTAAGAAGTATGAGCTGGTGCTGATTGCCGCTGACGAGCGCGACATCGTGCATTTGCGAACGGATGCGCGGGGCGAGACGGTGTCGCTTTATCCGGTGGCGATGCCTGCTGCGCAACGGACGGCGTTGTTTCGGGCGTTCCTGGAGTATGGCAATGCCTTGGCCCAAGAGCCGCGTTGGTATCACACGCTCTGGACCAATTGCACGACGATGCCTTATCGGCTTGTGCGGCGGGCGTCTGATCAGGTGGTGTTTGATCCACGTGTCATTCTATCGGGCCGTCTGCCGGGGTATTTGTATGACTTGGGTGTCCTGCCTGGTGCAGGCACCGAGCCGCTGGACGTGCTGAAAGAGCGCGCTGCCGTTCCACGCCGTCCGGTGACCGGGCTGAGTGGCGTGGAATATTCGCGACTGCTGCGTGAGGGGTGGCGCGATTAGAGCTGCGCGATGCCTCACATGGTGACATTGCGTAACTCTTTGTTTCTGACGTGTTAGTTCAACACCGCTGCTGCTGCACCGATCAGGTCCAGAACCTCTCGGGTTTCGCGGTTGACGCGGTAAACCTCATCGCCGACGCGGTAGTAGGTGCTGTCACGGTCGAGGCCGTAACGCCCGGGATTGCGAATGATGATGTAGTCATCGCCGATCCGGTCGCCGACGCGATAGTAGCCCTGCTTTTTGGCCTGACCGGGGGGCTGGCAGCCATTGTGCTTTTTCGCAAGACCGGGCGGGCAGTCGCGGCCGCCGGCGATAACAGGCGTACCGCCCAACGTGATGCCCATCAGCAAAAGGGCTAATATTTGTTTCATGGCCTGTCCTTTCGTTTCACCGTAAGACATGGCCCTTGTCACGCCCGATGCCAAGGCCGGGCGTGACAGATGCGCGAAACGCCGCCGTTACTTCTTGAGCGGGCAGGTGGAGAGGCCAAGGATCGAATAGAGCGGGCAACTGGACATCAGGCCTGTCACCAGCGGGATCACACCGATCAGGTAGAGCCAGCTATAGGCACTGTCACGGTTGAAAAAGAAGCCAATCAGCAGGCCGAGGCCGAGGAGGATGCGCAGGGCGCGGTCGATGGAGCCGACGTTTTTCTTGAGCATGGGAACACCTTTGACATGAAGGGGCGGAATAGCCCGGGATCATGTGGTCAGTATGTCCTGCCTTCGGTCGCGTGGTCTGTGATCTGGTCACAGAGGCAGCCGTTATTTGAAGTTGCGGCTTTCCTTGATCTGCTCCCAGGCCCAAACGACCTGTTGCAGCTGCTCTTCCTGGCTGCGGTCGCCGCCGTTGATGTCGGGATGCAACACCTTGATCAGCGATTTGTAGGCCTTGCGCAGGTCCGCCTTGGTCCAGGTGTCTTCTGCCTCGAGGATCTCGATGGCGCGACGCTCGGTGGGGGGCAATTTCCGCGTGCCACCCTTTTTCTTGCCGGGGTTCTGAGTGGCATTGACGCCCAGAACCTGATGCGGGTCTTCGATGCCCAAGCGGGCCCAGGCGCGGGCCTCGGGATCGGTGATGCGGCGGGTTTCACGCTCCCACACCTTGTCCTTGGACATTTGCGCATTGAGTTCGGCCTCGGTGGTGCCGTCAAAGAAATTCCACTTGAGGTTATACTCGCGCACATGTTGCTGGCAGAACCAGAAATAGTCGTCGAGCACATCCGGGGCTTTGGGCGCGCGGTATTTTCCCGCTTCTTGGCAGCCGTCATGGTCGCAGAGCCGGGTCGAAGTTTCGGATGCACCGGACATCCCGCGCCGACCACGCGGATTTTTCTTTTTGGCCGAGGACACGGACATATCGAAACCGAAGGGATCTGATTTGGACATGGGGCAAACCTTTGCGAGTCGGAGACGAGAGTGTATGCCAAAACGCGGCAAATTGAAGGGGCGGGCGGAAAAATATTCCGGGTCAGGCGGGCAGGATCGGTCCTTGAAACTGGCCGTTGTCCTTGGGGTGGTCGATCCTCTGATTGTGCCGTCGGGTTAAGAGGTCTCGGAGAGATCAGCGTCCTGTTCCTCGGTCGGCACGGTCTCGCGGAGTGGTGCGGGCGGCCGTGAACCCTCGGGCAGCAGCACCTCGCGGCGAAAGACCGAGACCGAGCGATAGACAGTATGGGTTGACGTGAGCCCCTGACGTTCTTCGCTGGGCAGGATGTCGGTGCGTAGATACTCCCACCCTGCGCGGGCCATGTCATTGAGCAGATCCTCGACACCCAAGGCAAAGCGCGCCTCGGGGGTCTTGACGCCGGGGGCCTTGCGGCCGCGTGTGGGGGCGGGCAGGACCTTGTATTCGTAAAGGGGCATGAACGGCTCCGGTCTGGGGCAGGCGCCATATCCTACGCGACTGGGCCGGGGGTGCAAGCGAAAGACGAAACCCCGGACCACTGATCCGGGGTTTCCTGGTGTCTTTGGTCGTCGGAGCAGGTTATTTGGGGCCCGGTCCGATCACCATGATCATCTGACGCCCTTCCATCTTGGGCATATTCTCGATCCGACCGACGTCTTTGATATCTTCGGCGATGCGTTCAAGAAGCTGGCGGCCCAGATCCTGATGCGCCATCTCTCGGCCCCGGAAACGCAGGGTGATCTTGACCTTGTCGCCGCCTTGCAGGAATTTCACGACGCTGCGCATCTTGACGTCATAGTCATGCGTATCGGTGCCGGGGCGGAACTTGATTTCCTTGACCTCGATCACCTTCTGCTTTTTGCGCGCTTCGGCTTCGCGTTTCTGCTGTTCGTATTTATATTTGCCGAAATCCATGATCTTGCAGACCGGCGGCGTGGCGCTCGGTGAGATTTCGACCAGATCAAGTCCCGCCTCTTCGGCCATTTCGAGCGCACGTTGCGGGGTCACAACCCCGACGTTTTCGCCATCTGCGCCGATAAGGCGGATTTCATCACAGCGAATGCGGTCATTGATACGGGGGCCGGTTTCGCGCGTGGGAGGCGCGTTGTGGGGTCTGCGGGCTATGGCTTTGTTCCTTCGATCGTTTGTGGGTATGGGTGAATTCGACGCTGCAAGGTAAACGCGGGAAGGCGGGCTTTCAAGCTGCAAATCGGCCGATCTGAGCCGAAAGCCGGTCAATTTCCCCTTGCGCCTTTTGCTATAGACCTACATTTGAAGAGACGTTGACACGATGGGCCGTGCGGTGAGCGTGCGTGTCCGACAGTTTTGGAGAGACGGTTATGAAAAACCTGATTTGGATTTTGGTCGCGGCCGTTGTTCTGGGTGGCGGATATTTGCTGTTCAGCGGCAAATCGGTGACAGAGGTCGTGGACAGCGTGAGCGAGAGCACGCAAGAGGTCGAGGCCCCGGCGGCATTGGAAGATGCCGCAGCTGCGGTTGGTGAGGCCGCTGAGGCCGCTGCCGAGACGGCGAGCGATGCCGCAGCCGCAGTTGCCGAGACCGCAACCGAGGCGGTTGAGGCCGTCAGCGACACCGTGACAGGGACGGTTGACGCAGCCACGGAGACTGCGACAGAGGCGACGGATGCTGCGCAGGATGCGGCAGCGGCGGCGACGGACGCGGCTACGGAGACCGCGACAGAGGCGGCGGACGCTGCGCAGGATGCGGCAGCAGAGGCGGCGGACGCGGCTACGGAGACCGCGACAGAGGCGGCGGACGCTGCGCAGGATGCGGCAGCGGCGGCGACGGACACGGCTACAGAGACCGCGACGGAGGCGGCGGACGCAGCGCAGGATTCGGCAGCAGAGGCGACGGACACGGCGACGGAGACCGCGACAGAGGCGGCAACGGATGCTGTGTCCGCGACGGCGGATCAACCGGCAACGGCACCCGAAGTGGCGCCCGAGGCATTGACGGTTGAGGGGTTCGACATGAGCGAAGTCGAGACCTTGATTGAAGAGTCCGATCTTGGGGCGTTGCAAAAGACAATGCTGGTTGAAGGCGTCCGGGTGGCGCAGGACAATCCCGAGTTGCTGCAGGCGGCGCTTGAAGCGGCCCGCGCGGCGCTTGGATACTGAGCTATATCTTTACATGAAGAAACCCGCGCACGGCTTTGGCTTTGCGCGGGTTTTTTATGTCAGTTGTTCTGATTTCTCAGTCCAGAAACGCCTTTTCGACGACGTATTCCTTGGGGTCGGAATTGGCCCCTTCGCGCAGGCCGTAACCTTCGAGCATATCCTTGATTTCAAGGTTGAAGGCGAGATTGCCGCAGACCATGGCGCGGTCGGTTTCGGGGCTGAGCGGGGCCACGCCCAGATCGGCAAAGACCTCGCCCGAGCGCATGAGATCGGTGATGCGGCCCATCTTGGGGCTCTCTTCGCGCGTGGTCGTGGGATAATAGCGCAGCTTGTCGGCAAAGCCCTCGCCGATCAGTTCGGCCAACATTTCGTCGTTGCGGATGCTCTCGATCAGGTCGGCCCCATATTGCAACTCGCCCAGTTCGCGGCAGGTGTGGGTGATGATCACCTCGTCATAATCGCTATAGGTCTGCGGGTCGCGCAGGAGCGAGGCGAAGGGCGCAAAGCCGGTGCCGGTGGCAAAAAACCAGATGCGTTTGCCGGGAAGCAGCGCGTCATGCACCAGCGTGCCCACGGGTTTGGGGCGCAGAATGATCTCATCGCCCACCTCGATATGTTGCAGGCGCGAGGTCAGCGGGCCGTCCTGTACCTTGATCGAGTAGAATTCCAACTCGTCATCCCAAGAGGGCGAGGCGATGGAATAGGCGCGCAGGAGCGGCTTTTCCTTGCCGGTTTTCTCGTCGGTCTGCATCAGGCCGATCATCACGAATTCGCCCGAGCGAAAGCGCAACGAGGCGGGCCGGGTCACGCGGAAGGAAAACAGCCGGTCCGTCCAATGCGTGACCTGCGTCACGATCTGCGCATCGGGAATCGCAAGGGTTTTAGGTGCTTTCGCGGTCGCTTGGGTCACGGCGGTCATCTCATTCATGGGGCCATCTGCCGGTGAGTTAAACCGACATCCTCTTCTAATCTTTGATTCAGGTCAGGTGAAGGTAATAATCAGCCGCGCAGCCGCGCCTGATAATCATGCGCCTGCCAATCGGCCCGAAAGAGCCAATCGGATTCAGGCTGACGGGTGGCGAGGGCGTCAGAGATTTCCACCTCATCAAAGCCCGAACGCCGGGCCATCGCATATTGATCAGCGATGACATGGCCGCGCGCGCGCAGCCGTCCGGTAAAGCCCATCAAGCGCAATTGCCGTGCGATGGAAAAGCCGCGCCCATCAGCGGCAGAGGGGAAATCGACGCGGATCATCTCAAGTGCGTCCAGCCGCCCGGCCAGCGTGGCGGCGTTGGTGTCATTGGGCAGATCGAGCGCATTTGCCTCGGTGCCCGCCTCGGCCAAGGGCGTGATGGGGGTGGTCCAATCGTCGGGGCCAAAGCCCCGGTCGGTGACGAGTACGGTCATGCGGAAACTCCTCTTCGCACCATCTTGCCGTTGACAAAATGGATGCCACATTCGGTTTTGTCCTGATCGCGCCAGCGGCCCGATCGGGGATCTTCGCCCGGTTTGACGGGCGTGGTGCAGGGCATGCAGCCGATGGACGGATAGCCACGCGCCACCAGCGGATGCCGGGGCAGGCGGTTTTCGTCCATATAGGTGCGGATATCCTCGGGCGTCCAATGCGCCAGCGGATTGACCTTGATCCGGCCAGTATCGTCCTCGACCTCGAAGAAATCGAGGGCGGCACGCGTGCCCGCCTGATAGCGTTTGCGCCCCGTTATCCAGCCGTCAAAGCCCGTGAGCGCGCGTTGCAGCGGCGCGGATTTGCGCAGGGCGCAACAGGCATCGGTGTCGCGCTGATGCAGGGTGGCGTCCGGGTCTTGGGCCCTGAGATCGCCCGCATCCGCGCGGATGATCCGCAGGTCGCTCAGGTTGAGGCGCTCTGCCAGTTCCTGTTGGTAGACCAGCGTTTCGGCAAAGAGCATTTGAGTGTCGATGAAGATCACCGGCGTGTCGCGGCGGGTGACTGAGACCATGTGCAAGAGCACGACGGATTCCGCGCCAAAGCTCGAGACAAGCGCCAGCTTGCCCGCCTGTGGATCGCGCAACGCATGCTCGAGCACCGACACCGCCGAATGATGGCGGTATCGGTCATTGAGCGCGTGAACCCGTGGTATCAGGTCACTCTGCGGCATGGGCGCGGGCCTCTTGGTCGTAGAGCGCGGATTTGAAGGGGGCCATGCCGAGGCGATTATAGGCTTCAAGGAAGGTCTCCTCCGGTCCGTCGCGCAGGTCGAGATAGGCGAAGATCAGGCGCTCTATCGCGGGCACAATTTCGTCATAGGCAAAGCCCGGCCCGGTGCGGGTTCCGATGGCTGTGCGCTCAGAGGGATCGCCACCAAGGGTGATCTGGTAGTTCTCCACCCCGGCGCGGTCGAGGCCAAGGATGCCGATATGGCCGACATGGTGATGCCCACAGGCGTTGATGCAGCCCGAAATCTTGATCTGAAGATGGCCGACCTCATGCTCGATCTTGAGCTCTTCGAGGCGGGTGGCGATGCCTTGGGCCACGGGAATCGAGCGGGCGGTTGCCAGCGCGCAGTAATCCATGCCGGGGCAGGCGATGATATCCGAGGCAAGGCCGATGTTGGCAGTGGCAAGCCCGGCGGTTTTAAGCGCTGCGTGCACTGCGGGAATGTCCGCCAGAGCCACATGCGGCAGCACGAGGTTCTGCGCGTGCGTGGCGCGGATATCATCATGGCCATAGCGCTCTGCCAGATCCGCCACGAGGCGCATTTGGTCGGCGGAGGCGTCGCCGGGAGTTTCGCCATGCGCCTTGAGGCTGATGGTGACGATGCCGTGATCGGCGTGTTTATGCGGCGTCACGTTGGTATCGGCCCAGGCGCGGAACACCGGATCGGCATCGCGGGCGGCATAGTAGGCGGCGGCGTCCCGCTCGGAGAGCTTGGGCGTGACAAAGGCCGCGTTGATACGCGCAAGCCAGTCCTGATCGACACCGGTGAAGGCGGCACGGCGGCGGGGGAATTCCTCCTCGACCAAGGCGCGGATCTCATCAAGACCGTTCTCATGCACGGTGATCTTGATGCGCGCCTTGTATTTGTTGTCGCGCCGTCCGATGCGGTTGTAGGTGGCGAGCACAGACTCGAGATAGGGCAAAAGGTCGGCGCGCGGCAGGAAGTCGCGCAAGAGCTTGGCCACCATCGGCGTGCGGCCCATGCCCCCGCCAACCCAGACCTCAAAGCCGCGCACGCCGTCGCGCTCGACGATCTTGAGGCCGATGTCGTGGCTCTTCATCACCGCGCGGTCGGCGTCGGAGGCGATGACGGCGATCTTGAATTTACGCGGCAGGAATTGGAATTCGGGGTGATCGGTGGACCATTGCCGGACCAGTTCGGCCACCGGGCGCGGGTCTTCGATCTCATCCGCCGCGGCGCCTGCGAAATGGTCCGAAGTCACGTTGCGGATGGTGTTGCCGGAGGTCTGGATGGCGTGCATCCCCACCTCTGCCAGTGCATCGAGCATGTCGGGCACGTCGCGCAGCTGCGGCCAGTTGTATTGGATATTGGTGCGGGTGGTGAAATGGCCATAGCCTTTGTCCCACCGCTCTGCCAGATAGGCCAGTCGGCGCAGCTTGGCAGGGTCGAGCGAGCCGTAAGGGATCGCCACGCGCAGCATATAGGCATGCAGTTGCAGGTAGAGCCCGTTCATCAGGCGCAACGGCTTGAACTCGTCCTCGGTCAGGTTTCCGTTGATGCGACGGTCCACCTGAGCCCGAAACTGTTGGTTGCGTTCCGCAATGAAAGCGGCGTCGAAGTCGTTGTATTGATACATTTTAGTCTCCTGCGCGTGTCGCGTGGGTCAGGCGTGGTTCAGGCCATCAGCCTGTTTGCCGTGAAAGAGGTTCGAGGGGCCCTTGCGGCGAAAATCCTCGCGGAAATGGGTGGGCTCGGGGCCGTTCTGGCCGGGATTGACCTCGGCCAGATAGGCACCGACGATTTCGCCCACGCGGGCCTGTGCCTGCAGGAGCCGATAATCGGCATCGGCCTCGTCGGTCAGCACCTCGGCCTCAGCCAGATCGCGCGCCCATGTGTCGGCGGCGGTGAGGTAGACGACATCGCCCTCGATCAGGGCATTGGCGGTGACGACCTTGGGGGTAAATTCGCGGGCCATATCAGGCAAGCTCCTGTTTCGATTGGTCAATCTGGGCCTCTGCCGCGCGGGGCGCGAGACCGAGGAAGGTGAGTGCGGGGCCGGTGATCGCGGCCTGGGCCAGATCGGCGGGCAGGCGGTCCAGCGTCGTAGCCACGATGCGTTGATCGGGGCGGCTGGCGTTTTCGATCACGGTCACGGGGGTGGCGCGGTCGGCCCCGTGCATGATCAGGCGACCTTGGATGAAGCGGGCAGATTTCTTGCCCATGTAGATCGCCGCCACTTCGCCCGGACGAGCCAGCGCGTGCCAGTCGTGATCGGCAAAGCCCTTCATGTCATGGCCAGTGAGAAAGCGTACCGAGGCGTTGCGGCCGCGTTTTGTGAGGCTCTGACCGATGCTGGCGACCGAGGCGGAGGCAGCGGTGATGCCGGGGACCACATGCCACGAGATACCGGCGGCGGTGACGGCCTCGATTTCCTCGTCCAGGCGGCCAAAGACGGTGGGATCGCCACCCTTGAGGCGCACGACCTGCGCGCCGGTGGCGGCATTTTCGACGATCAGCGCGTTGATGGCGTCTTGCGACATCGAGGCACCGAAGCCCTCTTTGCCCGCGTCAATCAGGATCGCTTCGCGGCGGGCGAGTTCGAGGATTTCGGGCGTCACGAGCCGGTCGTGGATCACCACATCGGCGGTGTCGAGCGCCTTGCGGGCCTTGAGAGTCAAGAGTTCCGGATCACCGGGACCGGCACCGACAAAGGCCACATGCCCCTCGCGTTCTTTCTCATTTTTGTGTTTTTCAAGAATGGCTTGAAGCGCGACTTTAACGTGCTCCTCACCCCCCTGATCCATCGCGCGGGGACCGGCGTTGAAATAGTAGTCGGCCCAGAACTCGCGGCGGCGGCGGCCCATCGGCAGCACATCGGCGGCCTTGCGGAAGGCCTTGCCGAGGCGGGCAAGGGGGCCGAGGGTGGCGGGCAGGCGCGCCTCGAGATCGGATTTGATCGCGCGGGCGAGCACCGGCGCCGCGCCTTCGGTCCCGATGGCGATCGTGACCGGGTCGCGGTCGACAATGGCGGGGGTGATGAACTGACTATCCATCAGATTATCAACGATATTCACCAAGGCACCATCTGCGCGGGCGAGGGCGGAGGTGCGGGCATCCTCGACGGCATCCTCATCCGCGGCGTAAAACAGAACGGCGCAGAGGGTATCGCCGGGCTGCATGGCGCGTCGGATCAGGTGCAGACGCCCCTCGGATGCCCATTGCTCGATCTCGGGTGCAGGATTTGGTGTGAGAACGGTCAGATGCGCCTCGGTCTTGAGCAGGAGGCGCAGTTTCGCCAGCGCTGCCTCGCCGCCACCCGACAGGACGATGCGGCGGCCCTCTACGGCGAGAAAGATCGGAAAATGTTTCATCTGACGGGTCCCGAGATCGGTTTGACTTCACCTGTAATATAGGAAATATTCCCACCTGAGCGCCATATGCTGGCGTCAATAAGGACATGCGTTCCATTCTGTATCAGAGTTGGATGGAATGTTTCGACATAAGGAAGAAATGAGAATGGCTGTTCGCCTTGATGATCTGGATCGGAAAATCCTCATTCAGTTGCAGGAGGATGGCGGGCAGTCGCTGGACGACATCGCCAAGAATGTGGGCAGTTCCAAGACGCCGGTGTGGAACCGGATTCGAAAGATGCGTGAGGCGGGGGTGATCCGACAGCAGACCTATCTGCTCGATCCCGAAGCGCTTGGGTTTGAGGCCTGTTTTTTCGTGCTGATCCGCACATCAGAGCATGATGCAGGCTGGCAGGCGGCGTTTCTGAAGGCACTCAAGGAGCGACCCGAGGTGCAGGAGGCGCATCGGTTGGCAGGGGATATCGACTATATCCTCAAGGTGCGAGTGGCCAATGCGCGGGCCTATGACGTGTTCTATCAGGCCCTGATTTCAGAGGTGAAGGTGCATAATGTGACAGCACTCTTGTCGATGGAAGAGATCAAGTCGACCACCATGTTGCCGCTCTGAGCGGGGTGTTATGGGACGGCTACCGTCTATGTTTCATGGGGTCAACGGCCGCGATTTAGTGATATGAATAAAAGGGTTACACGGCGTTCTCAAGCGCTGTGATGATTGGCGAGAAGTCGTGAGCGGTCAGGCTTGCGCCGCCGACGAGCGCGCCATCGACATTGGGAATGGCAAAGATGTCGGCGGCATTGCCGGGTTTGACCGATCCGCCATAGAGCAGGCGAAATCCCATGGCAGCATCGCGGCCGAAACGGTCGCCAAGTTGCGCGCGCAGGAAGGCGTGCACTTCGGCGATCTGAGCGGTGCTCGGGGTGAGGCCGGTTCCGATGGCCCAAATCGGCTCATAGGCGATGACGGTATTGGCGGCGGTGGCGGTGTCGGGCAGCGACTGGCGGAGTTGGTCCGCGATCACATCAAGGGTTTGAGCCGCCTCGCGTTGAGCCAAGGATTCGCCAAGACACAGGATGGCGATGAGGCGGGCGGCATGCGCAGCGGACACCTTATTTGCAACCAAGCCATTGGATTCGTTGTGATCCTGGCGACGCTCAGAATGTCCCAAGAGGACGGCGGTGGCCCCTGCATCGGCGAGCATTGGGGCAGAGAGATCACCGGTATGGGCACCGGAGGCGGCGCTGTGACAGTCTTGCGCGCCAATCTGGAGGGGGCTGTCGGCAGAGAGGCCGGCAGCCTGCACAATCAAGGTGGCGGGGGGGCAGATCAGGATGTCGATCTGAGGGGCGGGATGAGCGGAAATGAGAGTTTGAAGCTCTGTCAGGCTGGCGTTGGTCCCGTTCATCTTCCAATTGCCAGCGGCAAGCTTGCGTCTCATGCGTGTATTATCCAGTAATATCAGATTCTAGTGAGGCAAAGCTCACGTGTCCGCAAACTTGATCGACTCGCCACAGCCGCAGGCTTCGGTCACGTTGGGATTGTTGAAGACAAAGCCGGATTCGAGCAAGGAGGTCTTGTAATCAATCTCGGTGCCGAAGAGGAACATCTGGGCCATGGGCGCAATCATCACGCGCGCGCCCTCCTGTTCGACGACTTCATCATGGGGGTCGATGTTCTTGACGTACTCCATCGTGTATTCCATGCCCGCGCAACCCCCTTTCTTGATGCCAATCCGCAGCCCCTCGTGGGCGTCGCGTTGCATCAGGAGCATGATCTGTTCCGCGGCGGCGGGAGTCATGGTGACGGCTTGTTTTCCGGGAATGCCAAACATTAAGTTTGCCTTTCAATCGGTTGATTTGGTTACATGAAACCAAGTTCGAGCTTGGCTTCGTCGCTCATCATGTCCATGCCCCATGGCGGCTCCCATACGAGAGCGACATCGACCTGCTTGATCCCGGCCAAGGGTTCAATTGCCTCGGCCACCCAACCGGGCATCTCGCCGGCGACAGGACATCCGGGAGCGGTCAGGGTCATGGTGATTGAGACCGTGTTTTCGGTATCAATATCAATGGTATAGATCAGTCCGAGGTCGTAGATGTTCACCGGAATCTCGGGGTCATAGACCGTGCGGCACGCCTCTACGATCTGATCGTAGAGCGGGTGATCGGTGCTTGAGGGGGCGATCAGGGGTGCCCCCTCGAACGGCTCTGAACTGTTCATCATATCGTTTCCTGCCGGTTATCCTGACCAAACATATAGGATTTATAATGGCCCGCGTCCAGAGGGGAGCGGGAGAGGGCATAGGGATCTGCGGGTATACCGTAGGGGCATGCAGTGACTATCTGCTTAGTCGCTGGATGTGTTGGATTTGCGCCGTCTGACTGGAACCGGGCGGACGCGGGTTTCGATCATCTCGTAGAGCGCGCCGGTGATATTCTTGCCGGTCGACCCTTCGATACCCTCAAAGCCGGGGGAGGAATTGACCTCGAGCACCTTGGGGCCATTGTCGGACCGCAGCAGGTCCACGCCTGCCATGTTGAGATCAAAAACACGGGCCGCGCGAATGGCGGTGTCGCGTTCATCCTTGGTGATGCGGATGGTCTTGGCGGTGCCGCCCCGGTGCAGGTTGGAGCGGAAGTCGCCCTCGGCACCGGTCCGCTTCATGGACGCCACGACCTTGCCGCCAATCACGAGGCAACGGATGTCTTCACCGGCGGCTTCCTTGACGAAATCCTGCACGAGGAAATTGGCCTTGAGGCCGCGAAAGGCGTCGATCACCGATTCGGCGGCCTTTTTGGTCTCGGCCAGAACCACGCCTTTGCCTTGGGTGGATTCGAGCAGTTTCACGATCAACGGTGCTGTGCCAACGAGGCCCATCAGGTTGGCGGTGTCCTTGGGCGAGGCGGCGAAGGCGGTGTTGGGCATGCCGACCTGCGCGCGTGCCATCAGTTGGTGGGCATAGAGCTTATCACGGCTGGCGATGATGCCTGCGGAGGTGTTGACGCAGAACGTGCCGATGGTTTCAAATTGGCGGATCACGGCGGCACCGTAGGCGGTGACGGATGCGCCGATGCGCGGGATCACCGCGTCATAGCGCGGCAAGCGTTTGCCGTCGTAATGCACCTCGGGGGCAAGGGCGTTGATCGCCATGTAACAGCGGGTGGTGTCGATCACCTCGACGGTGTGGCCGCGCGCCTCGCCTTCTTCGACAATGCGACGGGTGGAATAATTATCTTCGCGGCTGAGCACGGCGATACGCAGGGCACGCTTGGGTTGGGCCGTGCGCATTTTCGAGGTGTGATAGACGTCATAGCTGAGTTCGGGTTGCAAAAAGCGGTCGGTGGCGACGATCGAGATGTGATCCTTGAGCGCCTGACGGCCCAAGAGCATGCGCGAGGCCATGGTGGAGCGATTGGTCAGGGTGATCTCAATCGGCCATGTGTCGCCATTCACCGAAAGTTTGGAGGCGATGACATAGCGCAGTTCGCGCTCGCCATTGGACGAGGTGACATCGCGCCGGTCGATGATCGGGGCAGAGCAGGGGATGATCAGATCGTCGCGACCAGGGATCGGGTGGACGGTAAAGCGGACCTTGGGGCGGGCCGAGGGGCCAAAGGTTTCGATGTCAAAGGCATGCAGGGCAGAGGTACGCGCGCCGGTATCGACCTTGGCCTTGATCGCAGGCACGCCGAGATCGGGCAGAGCCACCCATTCCTCCCAGCCGAATTGCAGGGGCTGGGGCATTTTGGGGTGGTCGTCGGTCATCGAGGCGGGCTCCTTGTCTTGGGCGCGGTGGGTCGGTGGTGTCGTGTCGGACCGTATGGGGGAAGTATGACAGCATTATTCAACCTGAATCTCAAGCACACGGGCGGAATGCCGCGCGCCGGAGTGGCTATCTGGCTTGGTGCTAGTCTACTACTTGTTGATGTCGTCGTGGATCACGCGGGTCTGATCATCAGTGGATTTGAAGAGCCTGCGCAGGATCACCCAAGTGACCAGCGACAGGCCCGCAAAGACCGCGAGCAAAGCGGTTAGCCCCAACTGGAGTGGTAGAAGGACCAGAAGCGCGGTCACGGCGGCCCCGATGGCGAAGCCGAGAAAAATGAAGCCGGGCACGAGCACTTCAAGGATGGCAAGGCAGAGGGCGGCGGCCAGCCAGACCCACCAGAGACCCCAAATCGCAAGGCCCGCCATCAGCCGCGCCCTTTGAGCATGTTGAAGGCATTGCCAAAGGCCTCGAGCGCATGGGCTGGCACGAGGATGGTGTTGGAGGAGGGGCTGTTGCCAAGGGTGTTGAGGGCCTCGACCTGTTTCAGCGCGACCTGATATTGCGCGGCCTCCAACCCGTTGGCGGCGATGGCGGCGGCGACGACGCCGGTGGCATAGGCCTCGGCGTCGGCCTCGATGCGGCGGGCCTTGGCGGCCTGTTCGGCGGCGTAAAGCTCGGCGTCGGCCTGAAGTTCGACGGCGCGCTTGTGGCCTTCGGCCTCGGTCACCTGCGCGCGGCGGGCGCGTTCGGCGTTGAGCTGTTGCAGCATGGCCGATCGGGTCGCCTGATCAAGGTTGACATCAAGGATCTCGGCGCGGGTCACTTCTATACCCCAGTCATCGACTGCGTCTTCGACCAGTGATTTGATGGTGGTAATGAGCTGCGAGCGGTTGGATTGCACCTCGTCGAGGTCCATCTTGCCGATTTCGGCGCGCACGATACCGGCCACGGTGGTGGCAATCGCACCGTCGACCTCGCGGATGCGGTAGACGGTCTTTTCGGGATAAAGGATGCGGTAGAACACCGAGGTTTCGACCTGCACCAGCACGTTGTCGCGGGTGATGGCATCCTGGCTCGCGTTGGGCAACTGGCGCTCAAGAATTGAAATCTTGTGCCGGACCACATCGAGAAAGGGCACGATCAGGTTGATGCCGGGGCCAAGCACCTTGTGCAGCTTGCCAAAGCGTTCGACGACATATTGCTCGGACTGGGGCACGATCTTGACCCCGCGAAAGATAACGATGATCCCCAGAAGCGCGATGAGGAGCCAGACGATATTTGCGGAAATCAGGTTTAGGATCATGTCTTCGGTCATGGGAAGTCTCACAATGGGTCAGCAATGGGGCGGCCAAGACGGCATTTTACAAGGCAGGGTAAACCGCTTTAAAGGGGGGCAAAAGGGCTAAAGCGATGGGAAGCAGGGGCATGCGGTTCGGGTTCGAGAAACTGGCACAGGATGGGGCGGCGCGGGCGGGGGTGATCCACACGCCGCGCGGCGAGATCCGCACGCCGGCCTTCATGCCGGTGGGTACGGCGGCGACCGTCAAGGCGATGATGCCTGAAAGCGTGCGCGCCACGGGGGCGGATATCCTCTTGGGCAATACCTATCATCTGATGCTGCGACCGGGGGCCGAGCGGATTGATCGGCTGGGCGGGTTGCACCGGTTCATGAACTGGGAGCGGCCGATATTGACGGATTCGGGCGGGTTTCAGGTGATGAGCCTTGCCGGGTTGCGCAAGCTGACGGAGCAGGGTGTGACCTTCAAGAGCCATATCGACGGGTCCAAGCATGAGCTGACGCCGGAGCGGTCGATGGACATACAGCGGCTGCTTGGGTCTGACATCGTGATGTGTTTTGACGAATGCCCCGCCTTGCCCGCGAGTGACAAGGCCGTGGCCGAAAGTATGCGGCTGAGCATGCGGTGGGCGGCGCGGTCCAAAGACGCGTTTGGCGACCGTCCCGGTCATGCGCTCTTTGGTATCATGCAGGGGGGTGTCACGCCGGAGTTGCGCGAAGAGAGTGCCGAGGCGCTGAAGGCCATCGGCTTTGATGGGTATGCCGTGGGCGGTCTGGCCGTAGGGGAAGGGCAGGAGGCGATGTTTGGCGTTTTGGATTACGCCACGGGGTTCTTGCCCGAGGATCGCCCGCGCTACCTGATGGGGGTGGGCAAGCCGGATGACATCGTTGGGGCCGTCAAGCGCGGCATCGACATGATGGATTGCGTTCTGCCCAGCCGGTCGGGGCGCACGGGGCAGGTGTTTACCCGGCATGGCGTGGTCAATATCAAGAACGCGCGGCATCAGGACGATCCGAGGCCATTGGACGAGGCCTGTGGCTGTCCGGCCTGCCGCAATTATTCCCGCGCCTATCTGCATCATGTGTTCCGCAGTCAGGAAATCATCAGCTCGATGCTGCTGACATGGCACAATCTGCATTATTTCCAAGTGATCATGGCGGAGATGCGCGCGGCAATTTCCGAGGGGCGGTTCTCCGCTTGGGAGGCGGCGTTTCACGCGGCGCGGGCCGAGGGGGATATTGAACCGCTGTGAAGACTGCGCGCCGGTGGTCAGGGCGTGGTGGTCTCGATCTTGTGCACGATGTTGCCGAGCCCGTCTGAGCCGGTGATCTCGACGAGATGCTTTCCAGCATACTGGCCTTCGGTGATGTATTCGATCTCGAATGCAGTGGTCTTGCCGTTGAACCCGTCGGGCAGGTCGATCTTGCCCCCGGCGCAGGTCGTCTGGAATTTCTGGAGCACCTGGCCGCGACGCTTGCGCGCCTTGCCGACATGGGCGAATTCTCCGATCTTTCCGCCCATGCAATATGCGCGCATCAGCGAAACGATTTGCGCGGGCGTGTAGCCGCCGACGAAATAGACCCCCTCGACATTGGCCGAGTCGCGCTTGAGCTGGAAGAAGAGACCCTTTTTCGGCTCTGCATGGGCAGGCGCGGCGGCAAGGAGGGGCGCGGCGAGGAGGGGGCGAAGATGAGGGGGCACATGATGACAAATCCCTTGTTACAGAGCCGCAGAGGCAGCCGCGCATTGCGCGGGCGTCAAGTGCGGGACGTATGGCGCGGGACGTCGCGCCACTCGGGGCCAGACTGTGCGTTCCTGCGGTATGGGCTGTGGAAAAAGCCATAGGTCGCAAGGCTTGGACAGGCCGGGGGTGGGGACTTAGGTACGAGAGGTACGGATTTACGGATGCACAAGGAGCGCACCCCATGAGTGACAAACTGTTTTCCCCCGCCAAGGCCGGTGATCTTGATCTGGCCAATCGGGTCGTCATGGCCCCGCTGACGCGCAACCGCGCGGATAATGAGACGGGCGAGGTCGGTGATCTGCACGTCACCTATTACGCGCAGCGCGCCGGGGCCGGGTTGATCATCACCGAGGCCACGCAGATCAGCCCTGAGGGCAAAGGCTATGTCGGGACGCCGGGAATCCACAGCCCCGAACAGGTGGCGGCGTGGAAGAAGGTGACGGACGCGGTGCATGCCAAGGGTGGCAAGATCGTCATTCAGCTTTGGCATGTGGGGCGGATCAGCCACACGTCCTTGCAGCCGGATGGGCAGGCCCCGGTCGCCCCCGTGGCCGTCGCGGCCAAGACGCAGACCTTTACGACCGCCGGGTTCGAGGACACATCGACGCCGCGCGCGCTGCGTGCTGATGAGATGTCGCGCGTGGTTGCGGATTATGTTCACGCGGCCAAAGCGGCCAAAGAGGCCGGGTTTGACGGGATCGAATTGCACGCTGCCAATGGCTATTTGCTGGATCAGTTCCTGAAGGATGGGCCGAATACGCGCGAGGATGCCTATGGCGGATCGGTCGGAAACCGCGCGCGATTGCTGTTCCAGGTGTTGGACGGGCTGGAAACGGTCTGGGCACCGGGGCGGATCGGCATTCGCCTGTCACCGTGGTCGGGGTTCAACGATGCGACGGACAGCGATCCCGATACCAGCTTTGGCTGGGTGGTGGAGCAGCTCAATCGGCGCGGTCTGGCCTATCTGCACCTGATCGAGGGCAGCACCGGTGGGGCGCGTGAGGGGGCGTTTGACGCGCTCCGCGCCAAATGGACCGGTGTCTACATGGCCAACAATGGCTATGACCGCAATCTGGCGCTGACCCGCGTCGAGGGGGGCAAGGTCGATCTTGTGGCCTTTGGCCGGCCCTATATCGCCAATCCCGATCTGGCCGAGCGGTTGGAGCAGGATGCGCCGCTCAATGACGGTGATCAGGCGACCTATTATGGTGGCGGGGCTGAAGGGTATATTGATTACTCGGCGCTTGAGACCGTCTGAGATCTGATGCCTGCGCGCGGTCCCACGGGCCGCGCGCAGAGTTGGCGCGATAAATGCAGTGTCGAAGCATGTCTCTTGGGACGACTGGGTCGTGGCGATGCGCGTGGAGTTCTGCGCGCGTCGGGGTGGCCCTAAAGTTGTAAGGCGCATGACCGTTGATACGAGAGCGCAGCCTGCTATCGCTGAGCTGTCGGTCCATGAAACGATGCTGCACGAGGTGGAAATGCACTCAAGCGTCCCAGATTCCGGCCCACGGGCCGATGCAATTGTGATTGATCAAGACGTTCCCTTTGGGATTGGTGAGTTATTCTTTTCGCGCACCGATACGCGCGGGGTGATTCAGGCGTTCAATCCTGTGTTCCTCCGGGTCGCGGGATATAGCGCGGCGCAGTTGACCCATGCCCCGCATAAGGTGATCCGGCATCCGGACATGCCCAAGGGCGTGTTCTGGTTGATGTGGGACGGGTTGAAGCGTGGGCATTCCGTCGGGGCCTATGTCAAGAACCGGGCCAAGGATGGCCGGTTCTATTGGGTCTTCGCCGTGGTGTCGCCGGTTGCGGGGGGCTATTTGTCGGTGCGGTTGAAGCCGACGAGCCCGCTCTTTGCCACTGTAAGAGAGGTCTACGCGCGCGCGTTGGAGCGGGAGCGGCTGGAGCGGTTGACGCCCGAGCAGAGCGCGCAGTCGATCGAGGCCGAGATCGTCGCGGCGGGGTTTGCCAATTACGGGGCGTTCCAGATTGATGCATTGCGGTCCGAGCATGGTGCGCGGGAGACGCAAAAGCACGCGGTCTGTGCCGATAATTTGCTGGCCTCTGGGCATCTTCTGGACGTCAAACGGCAGATTGACACGGAACTGCGGTCGCTTTGCCTCAATCTCAAAGAGGCCGAGTTGATCACCACGAATATGAAGATCCAAGCCTGCAAGCTGCGGTCGGACAGTGGGCCGATCAATGAGATTGCCAAGAACTACGAATTGATGATGCGCGAAATCCGCAGTCATCCGCGCGTGGTCTACACGCTGCGCGAGGATCGCGGCACCTGGGAGGTGAATGACGAGGCGCGGTCTGTGTTTCTGATTGTCGTGGCCGATCTCATGGCGGAAATGTTCGAGTTCTTCAGTGTGGAAGACACCGGGTGCGCGCGCGACGGCGAGACCAGTGAGGTTGCTGTGATTGCCGAGTTGAGGGATCGGTATCGGCGCGAGGCGGACCGAGCCACGCAAGAGAGCTACCGCGCGGTGCGGCAACTGGCGGCGGATGCCGAAATGATCCGGCGTATGGTGACAGGGCTGGCCATGGTGCGTGTGGTTTTGCGGGTCGAGGCAGGGATTCTGCGTGAACGTCTGGCCGGGTTGCAATCCATTCTGGGTCAGTTGGACCGCTTTCACGATCAGGTGGGCGAGGCGCTGGAGCGGATACAGGACGCCGTGACGGTCCTGTTGCGGGATCGGGGCTTCGTTGCGTGAGGCGGATCGGCTGTGAAAGATCGACCGGGCTGTGATGCGCTCTTGTGCCCGCGCGGATCAACAGGCAAACTTTGCCGAATCTGTTGAAACCTGACGGGCCGCGCCCCAAGTTAGGCTTAACGAAACGGAGAGGGCTGTGGTTGCCGCCGCGCGGGACCGATGCTCTCTTGCCAAGAACAGGAAAACGAGCATGCAAGATACCCTCAACGCCTCTTACCCGGTTCTGCCGCTCCGCGATATCGTGGTATTCCCGCATATGATCGTGCCGCTCTTTGTGGGCCGCGAGAAATCGGTGCGCGCGCTGGAAGAGGTCATGTCTGATGACAAGCAAATTCTGCTGTCGAGCCAGATCGACCCGTCTGATGATGATCCGAATGAAGCCGGCATTTACCGCGTCGGCGTCTTGGCCAATGTGCTGCAACTGCTGAAATTGCCCGATGGCACCGTCAAGGTGCTGGTCGAGGGCGTGGCGCGGGTGCGGATCACGGACTATTTGGCCAACTCCGATTTCTTTGAGGCGAAGGCCGAGTATCTGAGCGAGATACCGGGTGATGCCACCACCATCGCGGCGCTGTTGCGCACGGTGGGGGATGAGTTCGCGCGTTATGCCAAGGTGAAAAAGAACATTCCCGATGAGGCGATGGCGGCTGTCACCGATTCCGAGGAACCCGCCAAGCTGGCCGATCTGGTGGCGGGTCATCTGGGAATCGAGGTGGGCCGCAAGCAGGAGTTGCTTGAGACGCTGAGCGTGAGCGAGCGGCTGGAGAAGGTGTATGGCCTCATGCAGGGCGAAATGAGCGTCTTGCAGGTCGAGAAGAAGATCAAGACTCGCGTCAAGAGCCAGATGGAACGGACGCAGCGCGAATATTATCTGAATGAGCAGATGAAGGCCATTCAGAAGGAATTGGGCGATGGCGAGGATGGCGCGGGCGAGATTGCCGAGTTGGAAGAGCGGATCGCGGCCACCAAGCTGAGCAAGGAGGCCGCCGAAAAGGCGCAGGCCGAGCTGAAAAAGCTCAAGAACATGAGCCCGATGAGCGCCGAGGCCACGGTGGTGCGCAACTATCTCGATTGGATGCTGAGCATTCCGTGGGGTGTGAAGAGCCGCACCAAGAAGGATCTGCACAAGGCGCAAGACGTGCTGGATGACGATCACTATGGTCTGGAGAAGGTCAAGGAACGGATCGTTGAATATCTGGCCGTGCAGCAGCGCAGCCAGAAGCTGAAAGGCCCGATCATGTGCCTTGTCGGCCCGCCGGGTGTGGGCAAGACAAGCCTTGGCAAGTCTGTGGCACGGGCCACGGGGCGCGAATTCATCCGGATTTCGCTGGGTGGGGTGCGCGACGAATCCGAGATCCGGGGCCATCGTCGGACCTATATCGGGTCGATGCCCGGCAAGATCATTCAGGCGTTGAAGAAGGCCAAGACCACCAACCCGCTGATCCTCTTGGATGAGATTGACAAGATGGGGCAGGATTTCCGGGGTGATCCGGCGTCGGCGATGCTCGAGGTGCTCGATCCCGAGCAGAATTCGACCTTTGTCGATCACTATCTTGAGGTGGAATACGACCTGAGTAACGTGATGTTCCTGACCACCGCCAACAGCTATAACATGCCGGGACCGCTTTTGGACCGGATGGAGATCATTCCGCTGGCGGGCTATACCGAGGATGAAAAGCGCGAGATCGCCAAGCAGCATCTGCTGGACAAGCAGGTCAAGAACAACGGTCTCAAGAAGGGTGAGTTCACCCTGACGGACGGCGCTTTGACGGACATCATCCGCTATTACACCCGTGAAGCCGGGGTGCGGAGCCTTGAGCGTGAGATTGCCAAGCTGGCCCGCAAGGCGGTGACGCGGATCATCAAGGGTGCGGAAAAGACGATAACGGTCACGTCAGAGAATATTGATGATTTCCTTGGCGTGCGGAAATACAAATTCGGTCTGGCCGAAGAGAGCGATCAGGTCGGTGTTGTCACCGGGCTTGCCTATACGAGTGTGGGCGGCGAGTTGCTCAACATCGAGGCGCTGCGCCTGCCGGGCAAGGGCCGGATGAAGACCACCGGCAAGCTGGGCGATGTGATGAAGGAGTCGATTGATGCGGCGTCAAGCTATGTCCGCTCTGTCGCACCCGAATTGGGGATCAAGCCGCCCAAGTTCGAGAAATGGGACATTCACGTCCACGTTCCCGAAGGGGCGACGCCCAAGGATGGTCCGTCGGCAGGCCTTGCGATGGTGACATCCATCGTGTCGGTGCTGACCGGGATTCCCATTCGCAAGGACATCGCCATGACGGGCGAGGTCACGCTGCGCGGCAATGCGCTGCCCATCGGCGGCCTCAAGGAAAAGCTGCTGGCGGCGCTGCGTGGCGGGATCAAGACCGTGATCATTCCGCGTGAGAACGAAAAGGATCTGGTCGAGATTCCGGACAATGTGAAAGCGGGGCTCAAGATCATTCCCGTCGATCATGTGCGGGACGTGCTCAAGCTGGCGCTGGTGCGCGCACCCGAGCCGGTGGAGTGGGATGAAGAGGCCGAAGAGGCCGCCGCCGCCGAGGCCGCGCTGAAATCCGGCGAAGAGGGCAGGGGTGCGGTGGCGCACTAAGGGCGCAGGTCCTTTCTGATCAGACAAGACAAAACGCCCCCGGTTCATCGCCGGGGGCGTTTTTCTGTTGGTGTTTGTGTCAAAAGAAATACCGGCCCCGGTGTTGAACGGGGCCGGTGAAGGTTTTGTATACGGAAGGGTTTAGCCGAAGACGAAGTTGTCGACAGTAAGGTCTGCCGCCAGAACCGCCTCGAAGGTGATGGATTGGCCGTCCACTGTCACCACCGCACCAGCGACCGTATCGGCGATCTCGAGCGCGTCGAAATTGGCGACGCTGCGCAGGATCACGGTCTCGGCAGCGCTGTCGAAATCGGTGATGATGTCGGCCTCGCCGCTGATGAGCGTGTTGAAGACGAAAGTATCGACCCCCTCGCCGCCGGTCATCAGGTCATTGCCGTCACCGCCGTTGAGCGTGTCATTGCCCGCGCCGCCATCGAGCACGTCATCGCGACCGCCGCCAGCCAGGAAGTCATCGCCTGCGCCACCCAGAACAGTGTCGTCGCCGAAACCGCCGCCGAGGCTGTCGTTGCCCTCGCCGCCGTCGAGCAGGTCGGTGCCTGCGCCGCCGCCGAGGTTGTCGTCGCCGGTGCCGCCCTCGATCGTGTCAACACCCTGACCGCCGCCGAGGCGGTCGTTGTCGCCCTCGCCCTGCACCAGATCGTTGCCGAAGCCGCCGTTGGCCACGTCATTGCCGGCGCCGCCGTTGATCTGATCGTCGCCGAAACCGCCGCCGATGGTGTCATTGCCGAGGCCGCCGTTGACGGTATCGTCGCCCAAGCCGCCGCCGAGATTGTCATTGCCGGCGCCACCGCTGACCAGATCGTTGCCCAAACCTGCGCCAAGACCATCGTCGCCGTCGCCGCCGATCAAGATGTCGTCGCCATCGCTGCGTGCGGACGAGCTGTTGTCCACGCCGAGGTTGTCGAGGTTGTAGATCACCGTATTGCCGTCGCCCTCATGGGCGATGGCGATCTGGGCAAAGCCCGTTGCACTCTGCTCTGCGGGGATGAAGGCGATGGTTTCGGGGCTGATGTTGGCGTTGACTTCGCTGTCGATGTAGCTGTCGAACACCGGGTTGGCAGGGTCCGAGATGTCGAACACCATGATACCGCTGTCGCGTTCGAGCCCGATGAAGACATAGGGCTTGCCTTCGACCACGCCGACGGCGATGGCCTCGGGCTCAACGCCTTTGTCGTCAGAGCGACCATCGAATTCACCCTCGTCCTGATTGAAAAGCTCGGGGCGGATTTCGGCGATGAGCTGCGAAAAGAGCGATCCGCTGTCATAGACGATCTCGCCCGCCGCATTGTAGATGGTGAAGGAGCGCGAGCCATAATGGAAAAGCTGGTCGTAATCACCGTCGCCATCGGTATCGCCCAGATCGCTGCGGACATTGAGACGGCCAAGGTTCTCATTCAGTTGCAGGATATCGGCATTGGGGAAGGCCGTGGGATCGAGCGTGAGGCTGCCGATCCGGGCCTCGGTCGCATCGCGTGCGTCGCCTTCGTTGGCGGTGAAGATATAGGTCTCACCGCCGATTTCGATCGAGGTGATCGAGTCGGGCTGGCGCATGCCGAAGAGATTGTCGTAGTTTTGCAGGTTGATCGCATTGTCGCGGTTGGAGGCGTCGATCTCATTACCGGCAAGCGAACGGTCCACGAGGCCGAAGCTGCGGATGTCTGTCACCGTGTTGGTCGCGAGGTCGATGACCGCATAGGCATTGGCCTCTTGCAGGCTGACCCATGCGGTGACGCCATCGGGCAGGACGGTGATGTATTCCGGCTCCAGATCCTGAGAGGCGACATTGCCCGGCTGGATCAGAACGCCCGCCTCGCGCAGCGCGTCCTCTTGACCGTCGAAGGCCGAGAAGTCGAGCGTGACGGCGGTGGCATTGGCCGCGCCGCCGCTCAGGTCGATGATCGAAACGGTTCCGAGCGGATCGGTTGCGTCCAGCGGTTCGCCTTCGTTGGCCACGAGGATGCGCGTGCCATCGGGGGTGAAGGTCACCATGTCCGGCAGGTTGCCCACCTCAACGGTGTTGAGCAGATTGCCCTCAAGATCGAAGAGCGCCACAACGCCATTGGCCTCGGCCGGTGTGACCGAGAGGGCGGCGGCGACAAGGCCGTTCTTGGCTGCGACGGATTGCACGCTGGCAAAGCCCTGAACTTGACCGAGATCGAATTCGCCGAGTTTCGCGCCCGTGGCCGCATCGAACACGTCGATCCGGTTTTGCGCGCCGTTGGTGACATAGGCGCGGCCTGCGTCGACCGAAACCACCTCGGAGCCGCCGGTGAAAAGCTCGGTCTCGCCGCTCAGGAGTTCGGCCGCGATGGACACCTCAAGCGTTGAGGTGTTTTCGTCCAGCAGAATGCGGTCATTCCCGCCATTGCGCGCCAGTTGCACGATGCGCAGGTCGTTGGTCACATCGGTTTCGGCGTTGGCAAACGCATTGTCTTCGTCGGGGAAGTTCTCGGACATGAAATCGCCCAAGGCCTGCTGTTCACCAAGGCGGTCGGCCGCGGTGTCGGAGGTGATGGTCCCGTCAGGTGTCAGGAATTGCACGTCCGAAATCAGTTCCTGGAAGGGATAGCCATCGCCATTGCTCTGCATGAGGAAGTCGAGCGTGACCATGCGGATGGTTTCGGGAGCCTCAGCGGTAAAGGCGCCATCGCGGAAAATCACGATGTCATCGCCGGTTTCGGGGTCGATCAGAGCAACAGTCTTGACCCGGTCGCCCGCGACGGCCACTTGCGGCCGGTCGGTGGCCGGATCGACCACGTAATCGCCGTTCTCGTCGGTGACGAGTTCCTGGGCGGTGCCTGTCTCGTCAAAGCTGACACGGAAGCCGCCGATCTGGAAGAACCGACCGGGGGTGTTGCCTGCCTCGGTGTCCGTATCGGCCACGCCATGCTCGAGCAGCATGAGAAAGCCCTCTTTGGTCACAGTGGCGACGGCCAAGCCGTTGTTGAACCGCAACGAGTTTTGCAGGTCGAGCTGCGAGAGCACGCCGTCGCCTGCATCAGTGCCGGTGTTGGTGGCTGAGCCGATTTCGGCGCGGATGCCGCCGCCGTTCTTGAAAGAGACGTTGACGGTGTTATCGGCATCGCGGGCCGCCGCGAGATTGGCATCGGCGGTCAGGTTGCCAAGGTTGCTCTCCTCGGTACGCACGGTTTCGCGGCGTCCGTCGAGGAACACGTCATGGTTGCCAAAGGCGATGGCGTCGGCCTCGTCCACAATGACCTGCACCGCGTCGGTCAGGTCCTGCACGATGCTGGCCTTGGCCGAGGTGGTGAGCGCCTCATCGAGGCTGGCCGCCCCGGTCACGTCGAGCACGCCTTGAGTATCCGTGGCGAAGGTGCCGGATACGGTGTCGTCGATGGAGGAAGCAATCAGGTTGCCGGCATCGTCGAATTCCACCACGAGGCGGCCCAGATAGCTGTATTCGCCATCGGTCGAGACGATGGCCACGGCGTTGCCACTCGCGTCTTCGGTCAGGAAGGGATAGCCTTCGGCGGCTTCATCGCCGTCGCGCAGGCGGTCATTGGCATCGGCCTGCAACGTGTTGGAGCCGCCCGCGATGATGATGTCGACCCCGTCGAGCAGGCCCGCCAATTCCTTTTCCAGCGAAATCTGCTGGAGATGCGAGGTGAGGATGATCTTGTTGGCCCCCGCTGCGATCAGCGCGTCGATCTGCGGCTGGATGACTGCGGCAAGGGCGGCCATGTTGTTGGTCCCGCCGGTGATCTCATTGGTGCCGCCGGTCGAGGAAATGGTCTCGATGATCTGGGTGGTGGCTCCCACGACGCCGATCAACTCGCCGCCCTCTTCGATCAGGGTTGCCGGAGCGATGGCCGGGCCGATGTTGCGCGCGGCCAGATCGGCCAGCGATTCCGCAAAGATATCCGAGGTCAGGATTTCGTCGGTAAAGAGGCGACCAAGGCTGTTGTCGCCGGAAAAGTCGATGTTGGACGAGAGGTAGGGGAAGAGCGCACCGACCCAGTCGATCGTGCCATCGCCGCCGGCAGCATTGATGATGCCCGCGAAAGCATTGGTGCCGGGATCGAATTCGTGATTGCCAACCGCCGAGGCGTCAAAGCCCAGAATGTTCATGATGGTGATGTCGACGCGGCCCGGACCTTCGGTGATGTCGAGCGTCACGCCGGTCAGGTCCTGCCCGAGGACTTCGGTGTAGAACCGCTCATAAGCGGCGGTCAGTGTGGCCCCCATCGAGAAATCTGCTGCGGTCGAAAAGAACGGGCCGGGGATGTAATTGTCTCCGGCGGAAAGCAGGATCGTGTTCTCGAACGTATCTTCGAACGTGTCGACGATCGCGGCAAAGTTCGGCGCGTTGTCCAGAGCGGCAACGCCGCCCTCGAGATCGTTGGCATGCAGAAGTTGAAGCGTATAGGCCATAGGAGGGTCCACCCGGGTTTAGGAATATTGCCCGGAACCGATAGAGGCCGTTTGTGACGTGGGTTTGTGGGATTTGTAACGGGGGTGTAACGTGGGGGGTGTTGGCGGTGTGAAGACGCGCCGCATGCCACAGATCGCTTGACCACCGCATCTTGAGCCCCTGCGACGAGGCTCCATGTGGGGTCAAGGATCGGGCGATAATCGCTCAGACTGCCGGTCGGCGATGTGATGGTTTGGCAAGGCCTGACGGATCAGGAAAGGCCAAGTTGGCGGAGAGACAGCCCGCCATAATCGTCTTTTTATCATTTGTAATCAGATGGATAAATAACGTCTAAGCCTTGTTTATTTGGGCATTACCCCACATCGTGCCTATGCAGCCTTGCGCAATCGTATGCACCCGGTTACAGTTTTTATGTGGGGCTTTATGATGGGTATATGAAATGCCGAAGGTTGCGGAAGAACTTAGCGCGTTGGACGTAAAGCGGCTGGCCCATCCGGGCGGCAAGCGGAATGTCTTGTGTTCGGTCGGTGGTGTGCCGGGGCTTTACATGCAGTTGACGCCAAACGGTGGCCGGTCTTGGGTCTTGCGCATAAAGGTCGGCACATTGCGCCGCGATATCGGATTGGGTGGCTTTCCCGGCGTGACACTATCTCAGGCCCGCGACAAGGCCCGTGAGGCGCGCGACAAGATTGAAAGGGGTGTCGACCCTGTAGAGGAACGAAGGGCCGCCAAGGCTGCACTGGTGGCCGCCCAGCGCCGTGGTCTGACCTTTGCCGATGCGGTGGACAAGGCCCTTACCGCCAAGCTCGACGCCTTCAAGAATGCCAAGCATCGCCAGCAATGGGAAAACACGCTTGCCACCTATGCCACGCCCGACTTGGGCAAGATGCTGGTGCAGGACATCACGACGCAGGACGTCTTGCGCGTGCTGCACCCCCTCTGGATGGACAAGACCGAAACCGCGTCACGCCTGCGGGGGCGGATCGAGGCCGTTTTGAGTTGGGCGACGGTTGCAGGGCATCGGACAGGCGACAACCCGGCGCGCTGGGCTGGTAACTTGAAAGAGCTTTTGCCGCCCCCGTCCAAGGTTGCAAATGAGGGCAATCACCCCGCGTTGGCGCTGGAGGATGCGCCGCGCTGGTTTGCGGCATTGCAGGCGCGTGAGGGGTTTGGGGCGCGTGCGCTGGAATTGGCCGCCCTGACCGCAACCCGGTCGCAAGAGGTGCGGGGCGCGCTTTGGGATGAAATCGACTTGAAGGCTGCGCTCTGGATCATCCCCGGCGCGCGCATGAAGATGGGCAAAGAACACCGCGTGCCCCTGTCTGCCCGTGCGGTGGCGATGCTGGAGGCCCTTCCCCGGCTTAAGGATAACCCGTTGGTGTTCCCAGCGGCGCGAGGCGGGCAACTGTCCGATATGACGCTATCGGCCACCATGAAGCGGATGCACGAGGCAGAGATTGCCGAAGGCGGCGCGGGTTTCATTGACCGCACGTCTAAGCGTCCAGCGGTGCCACATGGATTGCGCTCGACGTTTCGGGATTGGGTGGGGGAAAAGACCGCCTATCCCGGTGATATGGCTGAGGTTGCCTTAGCTCACAAAATCAGCAACGCGGTCGAGGCCAGCTATCGGCGTGGCGACATGATAGAGAAACGGCGGAGAATGATGGGGGATTGGGCAAGCTTTCTGCTAGGCTGCGAATCGCGAGCTAGTGTTGTTGCCATGGCTACCAAGCGGTGACTACGCCACGCTGATTTTCGATTGCAAATCCCGCTTTGATTGCATTCCATCCACAAAAAAAGCGTTTTTGCTCAAGTGTTAGCTTTCGCAAGGATGCGACACGACGCATAATAGTCTTATTGGATGCGACCCAAAGCTCACGTGTCTAATGCCCTGCGCGGTCCGCAAAAACCGACGCAGGGCGGGGTTGTCTTGGTAAGACCCCTCCTTTGAGCACCAAAAAAACGCCCGAAGCAACACCTTTTTGTTGCAAGGGACAGAGCCTTAGGAGCGATAATGGCTGACATTTTTTTAACTGACCGACAAATCGCGGAGCGATATGGAGTGCATCATCTGACGCCACGTCGCTGGCTGCGGAGTGACCCAAACTTTCCAAGGCCGGTAAAACTTTCACCCGGCTGCACCCGATGGAAATTATCCGAGATAGAGGCTTGGGAAGCGTCCAAATTCGACGCAGCCTAATGGTCTATAAAGCTTGGACAAGTGATGCGCAAAGCCCGTGGGGTAAAACCTGCGGGCGGCGTTTCCATGTCCTAGGGCAATTCAGCAGTTAGAGGCATCAACCGATGACCAAACCAAACGAGACGGCTTTTGGCCGAATGATTTTTCATGTCCTAACGACTGAGGGCAAAGGCGGTGGCGTATGATTGGAAGGCCAAAGGGTAAAAAACGTGGCGGGCGTCATGTGCAGATCATGGAATACATGCAAGCGACTGAGGCATGGGCCACAATGAAGCCGGGGCCACGGGCGTTATACATCGCGCTTAAACGTTTATACAACGGAGGGAACAATGGCGAAATCTTTCTTTCCCATCGCGAGGCGGCGAAAGCATTGAATGTGCATCGGAACTCAATTGGTTCATACTTCGCAGAGCTTCAAGATCGTGGTTTCATCCGCTTAGCAACGCCGCCTTATCTTGGCCCCTCAGGAATTGGAGTAGCCTCAAAATGGATTCTTGAAGAACTACCCACTAAGGACAAAAAGCCCGCTGGAAAAGCATTCATGCGGTGGAGAAAAAAACAAAAACCCCGCACAAAAAGTGAGCCACCCCGGCACAATCACTGTGCCAAAGAGGCCGAAACGCCCTGTAAAAAGGCGTTATCCGGCACAACGAATGTGACGCAAAGTGCAAATAGCTTCAAATCTGCGGCACAATGAGTGTGGCATATATAGATTGTAGCCATAGGCTATGGTGTTTCCATACATCACGAGGCGTGCGGAACGCTTGGTGCAAGAATTGGGCGATGCGAGGTAAGGACCGAGGAAAGACTTGAGCCATTGTGTCTTTGCCCGCTATCCCTAAGAGTGAACGCATTGCGCAAAGTTTCGCGCTTTTATGATCGGTGTTAGGTGGAATATCGAAGATTTCATTACACGCTGGAAAGGCTCAGGGGGCAGCGAACGCGCGAACTTCCAAACCTTCGCAAATGAGCTTTGCGATTTCCTCGGCCTTCCCAAGCCTGCCCCGGCAACGGATGACCCGGCAACCGATGGATACCGATTTGAACGGCCCGTAACCTTCATTCACACGGGCAGCCAAACGCGGGGCTTCATAGACCTTTACCGCGCTGGGCATTTTGTCATGGAAGCCAAGCAAGGGGTAGGGGGCGCGACGCCCGAGGATGATACCCAGCTTGCGCTTTTGCCTGACCCGCCCAGCGCGACCCGCAAAGGCCACGGCACACGCGGCACGCGGCGCTGGGATGACACCATGTCGCGGGCGCGTAATCAGGCGGATGGATATGCGCGCGCCGTGTCACGCCATGACGGATGGCCGCCGTTTCTAATGGTGGTAGACGTTGGTCACGTCATAGAAATTTATGCGGATTTCTCAGGCCAAGGGCAGGGCTATACACAATACCCCGATGGCAACCGTTACCGCATCACCCTAGATGATCTGCGCGACCCCATGGACCTAGGCCCCAAGGATACCACCGCCAAAGACCCGTGGCCCAAATCCCTGCCCGAACAAATCGCCGCCGTGCGAGCCGCCCTATCCGATCTGGGCGAGGCGACGCCGGAACAGGTGGCCCGCCAATTCCAACGGGGGCGGGCAGGAACAGTGCAACCGCTCTTGGAAAGCCTGACCGCCTTGGGCCAAGCGCGACTGACCGAGGGCGGGCGTTTTGCGGTGTGAGCAATGCTCGAATGTCCATAGTTAGCTTTTCAATTCACTTGCTGGGAAATGCCCTGCGAATTGCCGAGTTAATCATATCCTGAAGTGATTCATGAGAGTCCCTTGCAATTTCACTAGCTTGGAAAAGCAAAGTCTCATCCCCAAACATCGGATTATAGGGATTGGGGGGTAGTGTCGCAACTGATAGCAAGAACATCGCTGCGGCGTCGTGCGGTGAGCGGTTTCTACGAAGTGCTTCGTCACACATTTCAAATAGATGGTTGTTGAGAGACTTGCCTAGCGACGAACATGGAACATCGTGCCGCTCAAGAATTTCTGTCGCTTCGGTTCTGAACTTTGTTTTTTTAAAGAATGCCATGATTTTGCCCTTGGCGCTTTCTTTCCAAGTGTTTCCGATTGGTCTGAATACGGGTTTAATCAACGTCAGTGATTTCTGTCCAAGGGTCAAGCACGCCTGATCGAAGATGCGCGGTTGGCCGTCTAAGCCTATGCGCTAGGCCCCTTTGATGGTATATTTGCAAAGCGTGTTTGCTAATTTGCAGGGGCGCACTTGTAATGATGCGGAAAGGCGAGCGGCATGGCGCAAATCGAGAAAGCCGGGGTGGATGATCTAGGGGTCAAGGTGAGCGGATCGCCTGAAGCTGGGCAAACGGTTGAACTCGCCCGAGAGAACGCCCTATGTAAGATTTTCGGAACCTCTGACGACATGCAGGCCGAATTGCTATTGAGCCATTGTCTTAAGGCGCTCAAGGCAAACGAGGCCAGCGACAACCACCCCGGCAATGATGAACGGATTTTCATGCTGTCGATGATCCGTGACATGGCCCCGCGAGATGCGGTCGAGAGAATGTTGGCGGTGCAGATGGCCGCAACCCATGTTGCGACGATCCGGTCGGCACGATGGCTTGCCCATACCGAGAACATTTCCCAAGCGCAGGCGCATTACACCGGGTTTAACAAGCTGGCCCGCACTTTCGCGGCGCAGGTCGAGGCGTTGCGCAAGCATCGCACCGGCGGCAAACAAACGGTGGTGGTGCAACACATGAACGTTTCGGATGGAGGACAGGCTATCGTGGGCAATGTGCAGCACGGGGGGAGGGCAAGCGATGAAAGATGACGACAACCCCATGTGCAGGGCGCACGCGGCCCCAAGATGCGCTGCCAAGTCCAAGCGCACCGGGCAACCCTGCAAAGGCCCTGCGGTCAAAGGCTGGTCAGTCTGTCGCTTTCATGGGGCAGGCGGTGGGCACGGTGCGGGCGCGGATCACCCATCCTATCGCCACGGTATGCGGGCGCGGGCATGGATCGAAGCCCGACGCGAGATTAACGATCTGGTGCGAGAGGCGAAGAAGGCGAAGCGCATGCCTTCTGGCTAACAGCACAGGTACTGATTTTCAGCCCTCACCACGACTACCTACTCCAGCGCAATCAGTCGCAGTCCTGATAGTCTGAATTGAGACACACGCGGGCCAGACGCTGCGCCTCGGATATGTCGGCAGCAGACATCCGTTTGGACAGGTTGTCTCGATTATTGCTAGCTTGTGAATGTCCGTTTGCGGCAGCGATGTTGAGCCACATATGCGAGGTGGTATAGTTTTGAATAATCCCTTCGCCAATTTCATACATGAGGCCGAGGTTGTATTGCGCATGGGCATTGCCCTGCTCAGCGGCCATCCGATACCACCGAAGGGCCTCGGCGTAGTCTGGCGGAACCCCTTGGCCGTTGTAATACATTGAGCCGAGGTTGCTTTGCGCATAGTCATCGCCCTTCTCAGCAGCTAGCCGATACCACCGAACGGCCTCGGCGTAGTCCTGCGGCACCCCTTGGCCAATTGCATACATGACGCCGAGGTTGTTTTGCGCATAGGCATTGCCCTGCTCAGCGGCCATCCGATACCACCGAAGGGCCTCGGTATAGTCCTGCGGCACCCCTTGGCCAAGCGCATACATATCGCCGAGGCTGGATCGCGCAACGGAACTGCCCTGCTCAGCAGCCATCCGATACCAGCGAAGGGCTTCGGCGTAGTCCTGCGTCACCCCTTGGCCGTTGTTATACATCCCGCCGAGTCTGTATTGCGCACTGACATTGCCCTGCTCGGCGGCCATCCGATACCACCGAAGGGCCTCGGCGTAGTCCTGCGTCACCCCTTGGCCGTTGTCATACATACCGCCGAGTCTGTATTGCGCACTGACATCACCCTGTTCAGCAAGTGGTCGCAACTCCTTCAACACCGTGGCATAGTCACTTGCCTGTGCTGCGGGCGTAAGCATCAGCGCCGTAATGCCGCACCGGATACATTTCATCATGGCCTTTTCCTTTCTAACAACGGCCCCCTTTGGCTTGGCATCGGTCGGTGGCGACACATGCCTCATACCATCGGGGGGGCGACGCCGAACGTCAACTTCAATAAGTTGGGCAAGTGTCGTAAAGGCCTCGTGGCTACACGTCGGTCAGTCTGTCGCTTTCATGGCGCGGGCGGTGGGCATGAAGCGGGCAAGGCCCACCCATCCTTTCGCCACGGCATGCGGTCACGGGAATTCATAGGGACACGGCGCGCGATCAATGAACTGGTGCGAGAGACTAGGGAGTTTGAGCAGACCCTTTTCAAGGGCAAGCTTTGAAATATCAAACCTCTTTTCCATTTGTTTGAAAATGGTGGCCCGTGGATTTTACGGACGCGTTAAAGGAATTGCATGGATTGTTCTAAATAGGTGGTTGTTCTCGTCCTCAGGTTTGCAGATTAGGTTGCCTTTCGTCGCCTTTGGGCTGCGCGGGATGTGATCTTTGCAAGTCACCAGGCTTGATGCACTGCCCAATCTATCCAATTATGAACTAATATTATTAGCGTGGTGGCAATCTTGGAAGATTTAGACTCAAAGCCAGTTTCATGGCACGCAATGCGCGATAGGTTGATTGAATCCGCGAAACAACTTCCCGATGAAGCTTCAGAGGAGGCCCAGCGCGCTGAGATTCGCTCACAATCTATGGAACTGATGTGTGCGTTCTTTGATGAAGGTATACGGATTGCAAAAGAGCGTGGTTTAGAGCCGGGATCAGCAGATGCATGGGAAATCCTCGAAACAGCGTATGACGTTGCTAAAGACATTGAACTATGCGGGACCTTGATAAGATTGCCGTTTAGTATCGAAGAGCGAGCTAAACTAAATTCCGATGAAGTAAGAAGAATATTTCGCGTTACCCATGACGCCCACCCTCGCAATCTAATATCAGATGCGATGAGAGGCCAGAAAATGAATGTCGACAAGGCGGGGCTAGAGAATTCTGTTGGCCGTTACTTGCGCAGTGAGTTTCGGCCTAGGTTTGCGGATCGCGCGCTTTTGGTGGCGCTGATAGACATGGAGGTTACGGCGTTTCTTACGGAAATTTATGAAAAAAACATCGTAACTGGTCGAAGCGCGGCTTCGACAATGAACCGTAAACCAGTCGTCATGTGGCTAATTGGGCGATGCTGGGCAACTCTTAGCTTGGTTATTGTCGTTGCTGCGATAATTGGCATTCATGCTATTGGGTGGATAGGAGAAGAAACAGCACTTCTTTTGATTGTAGGTGCCGGGTTTCTCTTTGCGATAAGCACCGTGTGGTCGTTCATTGCCTACCTGTCCTTTCGGCAACGATGGAAAGGTCTTCACCCAAAGTTAGTAAGTTTGCCCTGCGAGATGATTAATCTTTACAAGGAACTTCATAGCGATGGGCCGTTGAGCGTAAAACGTGTGCGTCAAGAAATCGAGAGGATCGCAGTGATGGGAGCCGTTTGGTCGGGAGCCGTGTGGGCGCTATTGGACGACATGGAGGCGCGTGGTGTTATCACTATAACAGAATAGCGCTTATTCCTGTTTATTATTCGGGTGTTCAATCTGTCGAACCAGCAAGTGGCGATGGATAAACTTTTACGTGGCTGCTTCATGTAAGCCCTGCCCAGCACATTTCCTTATTTGCGCTATGCCAATTTTAAGTAGCTATGCACTTGTTAAGGCGCGTGTATAAGCATTTTTGGCATGTGGGGTCTTATGTGGGGTGGGCGGGTAATACCCCTTATTTTGTCAATAAAATCAATGGGTAATGGCGGAGAGACAGGGATTCGAACCCTGGGAGGACTTGCATCCTCAACGGTTTTCGAGACCGCCCCGTTCGACCACTCCGGCACCTCTCCGCGGGGGTCTGGTGGAGGAAGCGTTTATTTGCCTTTGGCGGGGGGAGCAAGGGGGATTTGCATTGTTTCGCTGGATAATTTGCCTAGGTTGGAGACACGGCGGATCGGATGGTTTCTGAAAGGACGGCTTGTGATGATGGGGAGGCCCTTGCGGTCATATGCGCGTGGTATCGCGGTAGGGTGTCTGGCCATGATGGCTGTGACGCTGGCCGCGGGGTCGCTGCGCGCGGCGGAGCGGGAGCGGCTCGAGGCGTTTCTGGAGGTGACGGGCTTTGGCGTGGCGCTGGACAGTATCGCGCTCTCGGCCTCTGGGGCACCGGCGATGCTGGGGCTGTCGGCCAGTGATTTCGGGCAGAGCTGGACGGATATTGCCGACGAGGTGTTTGACACGGCCCGGATGCGCGAGATGGGGCTTGGCATTCTCGAGCAGGCGATGGACGACGAGATGTTGGGTCATGCTGCTGAATTCTATGCCTCGGATCTGGGACAGCGTCTGGTCGCGGTCGAGAATGCCTCGCACCTGCAAGAGGACGATGATGCCAAACGGGCCGAGGGCGAGGCGCTCTTGGCGCAGATGGAGCCCGACCGCGTCGAGGTTCTGAGCGAGATGAATGCCGCTGTGGATAGTGCCGGCACAGGCGTGCGCGCCGTGCAGGAGATTCAGGTGCGGTTCCTCCTCGCCGCCTCTTATGCCGGGGTGCTGGAGAGCGAAATTGACGAAAGCATGTTGCGGGCGGTTTTGGCCGAGGGTGAGGAGGAGTTGCGTGAGAGCTTGCGTGCCTCGGCTCTGGCCAATGCGGCCTATACCTATCAGGATCTGACAACGACGGATCTGCGCGCCTATGTGGAGGCGTTGCAGCAGCCGACAATGGCGCGGGTCTATGAGCTGATGAATGCTGTGCAATACGAAATCATGGCGAACCGGTTCGAGGTTCTGGCGGCGCGGATGCGGGGCCTGACACCAGCGCAGGAGTTGTAGCGGTGCGGGCGTTTCTCGTCGCCTGTGCTGCGTTGATCCTGCTCGCGGTGCCACTGCGGGCGGGCGAGGTGGATCGCCTGATGGGCGCGTTGCATTTTGAAGAGACCGTTGAGATCATGCGCGCTGAGGGGCTGCGCTATGGCGGTGATGTGGGAGAGGAGATGCTGAGCCCGGCCGAGCGCGCGCGGTGGGACCGGGTGGTGGCCGGGGTTTATGACGCCGAGCAGATGCTGAAACAGGTTCAGACCAATTTCGCCAAGGCGATGGAGGGGGCTGATACCGGGCCCTTGCTCGCGTTCTTCGAGGGGCAGGGGGCTGAGATCGTCAGCTTGGAAATCGCCGGGCGTCGGGCCCTGCTCGACGATGGCACCGAGGCCGCCGCTGAGGTGCGCTATGCCGAACTGGCCGCTGCGGGCGCCCCGATCGTCGAAAAGGTCACGACGCTGATCACGGACAGTGACCTGATCGAGCGCAATGTCGCGGGGGCGCTCAACGCCAATCTGGTGTTCTATCGCGGCTTGGCCGACGGGGGCGGTCTGGACCTGAGCGAGGACGAGATGCTGGCCGAAATCTGGGCGCAGGAATCCGAGATGCGGGAGGAAACGCGCGACTGGATGCAGGCCTATCTGACCATGGCCTATCAACCGCTGTCGCAAGAGGTGATGGACGCCTATATCGCCCTCTACCAGAGCCCCGAGGGCAAGCATCTCAATCGTGCGCTTTTCGCTGCTTTTGACGCGATGTATGAAGAGCTGTCGTATCAGTTGGGGCTGGCCACCGCCTTGCAGATGGATGGCGAGGATTTATAGGCTCGTTTGATCGGTTTTGCCGGGGCGGCCCTTGACTCTGGGGCTGGAGTTTGGCAATAGCGCGCAACCCGGCGGGATGATCTTGCCGGGTTTGTCTTTGATATACACCCCTGAGGGGTGCGCCGTTCGAGGTGGCCTGAGGGCCAACAACGCCCGGATTGTCCGGGGACCACAGAGCGCGGAGAGAAAAGGAAGAGCCCATGTTTGCGGTCCTCAAGACCGGTGGCAAGCAATACAAGGTGTCGTCAGGCGACATGCTTCGTGTTGAGAAACTTGCAGCGGATGCCGGTGAGAAAGTTCAATTCAACGAGATTCTGATGCTGGGCGGCGACGCACCGGTCATCGGTGCGCCCTTCGTGGCCGGTGCTGCGGTACAGGCCGAGGTCGTCGATCAGGTCAAGGGTGACAAGGTCATCAACTTTGTCAAACGTCGCCGTAAGCATGGCTCGCAGCGCACCAAGGGCCACCGCCAGCAGTTGACGCTGTTGCGGGTGACAGAGATCCTCGAGAGCGGTGCGGATGCCACAGGCATCAAAGCGGCGATTGGGACCGGATCGGCTCCGGCTGTGGCCGTGGCCAAGCCCGCCAAGAAATCCAGCGCGAAACCCGCTGCCGGTGGCGATGATCTCAAGCGTTTGTCGGGCGTTGGTCCCGCTCTTGAGAAGAAGCTGCTTGAAGCCGGTGTGACCACCTTTGCCCAAGTCGCGGCATGGACGGATGCCGATGTAGCTGCTATGGACGAGAAACTGTCGTTCAAAGGCCGCATCGAGCGTGAAGGCTGGATCGAACAGGCCAAAGAATTGGCCAAAGGCTAAGGAGAGACCAAATGGCACATAAAAAAGCAGGCGGTTCATCCCGTAACGGGCGCGACTCTGATGGTCGCCGTCTTGGCGTCAAGAAATACGGCGGCGAAGCCGTGATTTCCGGCAATATCCTCGTGCGTCAGCGTGGCAACAAGTTCTGGCCGGGTCTGAACGTGGGCGAAGGCAAGGATCACACCCTTTTCGCCGTCGCCGAAGGCGCTGTGAAGTTTCACAAAGGCCTCAAGGGCCGCACCTTTATTTCGGTTCTGCCAGTGGCGGAGGCCGCTGAATAAGCCGTCCTTAGGGTTTTGATACAATAAGGGGATCGGCGACACCGCCGGTCCCTTTTCGATTTTGGGACCAAGAGATGATGTTTCCCCGGCGGGGAGCTGCACAATCGCGCGAGTGAGCCGTTGTGCTTTGGCAGAGGAAGCCCATCTCCTTGCTATGACTTGGGCGCTGATCGGAGGAGTAAGCGCATGAAAGACGAGACAATCCTGAACCAACCGGTGATCGCGGCGGAGCGGTTCGATCTGCGCCCGCTGCGTGGTTCGGATGCCGGGCTGATCGGCCTGAATGCCGGGGATGAGCGCGTGGCGCGCTTTACCCGCAGCATTCCCCATCCTCTGCCGCCGGGTGCGACAGAGGCGATGATTGAGCGTGCGCGTGCCGAGGACCGATCCGAGGATATCTGGGCGATAGACGGCACCAAAGCCGGTGGCTCTGAGGTCATGGGTCTGATCAGCCTCGAACGGGTCGATGACGGTCAATCCGAGATTGCCTATTGGGTGGCCCCGGCCTATTGGAACACCGGCGTCGCCTCGGCGGCAGTCGAGGTGCTGCTGGCGGCCAATCCGCACCATGCGCGCACGATCTTTGCCTCGGTGTTTCAGGACAATGCGGCCTCGGCCCGGGTCTTGACGAATTGCGGGTTTCAGTATCTTGGGGATGCCGAGGCGTTCAGCGTCGCGCGTGGCTCCAAGGTGCTGACCTGGACCTATAGCAAAAAGATGATCTGAGGTCCGACAGGGCCTTTGCGGTAAGGACGGCATATGAAATTTCTCGATCTCGCAAAGGTCTATATCCGCTCCGGCGGCGGCGGTAGCGGCTGTGTCAGCTTTCGCCGGGAGAAGTTCATCGAATACGGTGGGCCCGACGGCGGCGACGGTGGCAATGGTGGGTCGGTCTGGGCGGAAACCGTCGATGGGCTGAACACGTTGATTGATTTCCGGTATCAGCAGCATTTCTTTGCCCATAGCGGCACGCCCGGCATGGGCCGTCAGCGCACGGGGGCCAGCGGCGATGACATCGTTCTGCGCGTGCCGGTGGGCACCGAGATCCTCGACGAGGATATGGAAACGGTGATCGCCGACATGACCCAACTGGGACAGCGTGTGCTCTTGGCGCAGGGCGGCAATGGTGGCTGGGGCAACCTGCACTTCAAGACATCGACCAATCAGGCGCCGCGTCGTGCCAATCCGGGGCAAGAGGGCGTCGAACGCACAATCTGGCTGCGGTTGAAGCTGATTGCCGATGTGGGCCTCCTGGGTCTGCCCAATGCCGGGAAATCGACATTCCTTGCGGCCACGTCCAATGCGCGTCCCAAGATTGCCGATTATCCCTTTACCACCCTGCATCCCAATCTGGGAGTCGTGGGCGTGGACAATGTGGAGTTTGTGGTGGCCGATATTCCGGGCCTGATCGAGGGAGCATCCGAAGGCCGCGGCCTTGGCGACCTCTTTCTAGGCCATGTCGAGCGCTGTGCGGTGCTGCTGCATCTGGTGGATGGCAGTTCCGGTGATATTGTTGGCGATTATCAGACCATCATCACCGAGCTGGAAGCCTATGGTGGCGGGCTTGCCGACAAACCGCGCGTGACCGTGCTCAACAAGGTCGACACGCTGGATGAGGAAGAGCGCGAATTCCTGCGCGAAGAACTGGAAGCGGCCTGTGGCACGCCTGTCATGCTCATGTCGGGCGTATCGGGCGAAGGGGTGACAGAAGTGCTGCGCGCGCTGAGGGCGCGAATCGACGCCGACCGTCTGCGCCACAAGGTGGTGGACGAGGACGAAGAAGATGCACCGTGGCAACCGTAACTGACGCGAAACGGTTGGTGATCAAGATCGGCTCGGCGCTTTTGGTGGACCGGGTGACGGGGGCCTTGCGGGCCGAATGGCTGACGGCTCTGATCGAGGACGTGGTGAGGCTGCGCCAACGCGGCACGGATGTGATCCTTGTCTCGTCCGGGTCCATCGCGCTAGGACGGCGGGTGCTGAACCTGCCGCAGAGCGTTCTGACGCTGGAGCAATCGCAGGCTGCCGCCGCCGTGGGGCAAATCAGGCTGGCGGGGGCCTATGATGCGGCACTGGCCGCGCATGGGCTGACGGCGGCGCAGGTTCTGGTGACGCTGGAGGACAGCACCGACCGGCGGCGTTACCTGAATTCCCGCGCCACGCTGGAACAGCTTTTGCGGCTGGGGGCGGTGCCCATCGTCAATGAGAATGACACTGTGGCCACCGATGAAATCCGCTATGGCGACAATGACCGGCTGGCGGCGCAGGTGGCGGTCACGGCGGGGGCGGATCAATTGATCCTGCTCAGTGACGTGGATGGGTTCTATTCCGCCAATCCGGCACAGGATCCCTCAGCGCGTCGGTTCGACGTGGTGGTGGCAATCACGCCCGAGATCGAGGCGATGGCGGGCGATGCTGTGTCGGGCCTGAGCAAGGGCGGGATGAAGACCAAGTTGATGGCGGCCAAAACCGCCACAGCGGGCGGCTGTGTGATGGCAATCACGCAAGGGGATGTGCTGCATCCGATCCGGGCGCTGGAGGATGGCGCGGCGGCAACGTGGTTCTTGGCCCAAGGCGATCCGCAGCAAAAGCGCAAGGCCTGGATTGCGGCGATGAAGCCCAAGGGCCGGGTCATCGTTGATGCCGGTGCGGCGCGTGCCTTGTCGGCGGGCAGCAGCCTGCTTGCCGCCGGGGTGACGGAGGTCGCGGGCCGGTTTGGCCGGGGTGATCCGGTCGAAGTGGCTGATGAGGCCGGGCGCGTTCTGGGGCAGGGCCTCACGCGGTACGACGCTGCGGATGCGGAGCGGATCAAACGGTTGCGTTCCGATCAGATCGAGGCGGTGCTGGGCTATCCGGCGCGCGGACCTTTGATGCATCGTGACGATATGGCATTCTGAGGCGGATTTCGGAGGGCGGGATATGAAAGACCAGACAGAGATTGTCGCGCTGATGGCCGAGATCGGCGCGCGCGCCCGAGTGGCCTCGGCTGAACTGGCGATTGCCGATGCGGCGACAAAGCGCGCGGCGCTGGAGGCGGCAGCCGATGCGGTCTGGACCGGGCGGGCCGAGATCATGGAGGCCAATGCCCGTGATCTGGCCTATGGTCGCGACAAGGGTTTGTCAGAGGCAATGATGGACCGTCTGGCGCTCGATGAGGCGCGAATTCAGGGAATCGTGGACGGGTTGCGCGCTGTGGCGGCGCAGGATGATCCGGTGGGAGAGGTTCTGGCGGAATGGGACAGGCCGAGCGGCCTGCATATCCGTCGGGTGCGCACGCCTTTGGGCGTGGTGGGCGTGATCTATGAGAGCCGCCCGAATGTGACGGCGGATGCCGGCGCGCTTTGCGTGAAATCCGGCAATGCGGTGATCCTGCGTGGCGGATCAGAAAGTTTTCATTCCTCGGGCGCAATCCATGCCTGTCTGGTGGCGGGGTTGCGGGCGGCGGGCCTGCCGGAGGATGCGATTCAACTGGTGCCGACGCGGGACCGGGCGGCGGTTGAGGCGATGCTGACCATGACCGACACGATTGACGTGATCATTCCGCGTGGCGGCAAGGGGCTTGTGGGCCTCGTGCAGCGCGAGGCGCGGGTCCCGGTTTTTGCCCATCTTGAGGGAATTGTTCATATTTATCTGGATGTTGAGGCGGACCCGGCCAAGGCGCTCCGGGTCGTGGTCAACGCCAAGACCCGGCGCACGGGGATTTGCGGGGCGGCGGAATGTCTGCTGATCCATCGCGATATTGTCGAGACCATCGGTCAGGGCGTGATCCGCGCGCTCTTGGAGTCTGGGGTTGAGGTGCGCACCGATGCGGCTTTGCTGGGGATTGCAGGCACCGTTCCGGCCACAGAGGAAGATTGGGGGCGCGAGTATCTCGACAGCATCATCGCCGTGAAAGTCGTTGAAAACATTGACGAAGCCATTGCGCATATCCGGCATTTCGGGTCCAATCACACCGATTGCATCGTGACCGAGGATGATGCGGCCGCGGCGCGGTTCTTTGCCCGGCTCGATAGCGCGATTCTGATGCGTAATGCGTCGACCCAGTTCGCGGATGGCGGCGAATTCGGCATGGGGGCGGAAATTGGCATTGCCACGGGGAAGATGCATGCGCGCGGTCCGGTTGGGGCGGCCCAACTGACGAGTTTCAAGTATCTGGTTGAAGGCGATGGCGCAATCAGAGGCTGACGCGGAATTCAGTGTCTGACAGCGTCGTATCAATGTGTGAGCTTTGGTTTTCAAGGCATTGAAACAAGAGTAAAAAGTGTACCTGTGACGCACTAATGTCCGGCCATTTTGCGGAACCCGACAGGGCTGCCCAGAGTGTGAGATCGGGAGTGAGGCGCCCAGATGTCGCTGTGATGTGCCAGCGGTCATTCAGTCGAGACACATGCAACAACCCGCCATAGGGCATCGCCTGTTCAACGCAAAGAATGGTTAATAAAAGCGCCTGCGCCATCGGATGTGGGATGTCATCCGAGAGGCGCAGATCAAGCGTGATGCGTCCCTCGACATGCACCGCCGTGAGAATATCACACAGATCCTTTGCATGGATGCTCTGACCTTTGTCCGCCTGTCCGAAGGCCAGCCGAAAGAAGCGGATTCGTGCCGTGGCATTCGTGGCGCTTGAGGTGATCAGTGTCAACTCAGGGCTCTGGGGCACCCCAGAAAGATGCAGCAATTCCAGTCCGTTGGAAATCGCTCCCAAGGGGCTGACAAGATCGTGGCAGATACGCGAGGCTATCAATGCGGCCAAGGGTTGGCTATGCTGCGGCATGGGACTCTCCGGGGCGGGATGCGGCATGACGGATATGAATTCGATACTGGAGCCGGGAATGCTGGTGCTGCATCCGCAGAGGCCGGATTGGGGAACGGGGCAGGTGCAATCGAATATCGGGGGCCGGATCACCGTTAACTTTCGTGAGGAAGGCAAGGTGGTGATTGATGGCAACCGCGTGGAACTGATACCCCTCCTTGATCCCTGATCCGGGTTAGCAAAAGGTTAACAGCCGCAAGAGGCTGCGACCAGTCGGATCGTTGCACTCGGAGGCGGTCTTGCATAAAACGCGTTCAGAGCACAGAGACGAGGCCGATGACCGCAAGCCCCCCAATATTTCGTGTGAAACTGGCCGAGTCACCTGAAGAGCTGCGGGCTGCGCAGCGGTTGCGCTATGAGGTTTTTGTCACGGAACTGGGGGGCGACGGGCCTTTGGTCGATCATGTGGCACGGCTGGAATGTGACCGGTTTGATCCGTTCTTTGATCACCTGCTGTTGCTCGATGATTCTAAAAATGGTTATGTGGCAGGGGTTTACCGGCTGCTTCGCGATGATCAGGCGGCGCGGGCCGGGCAGTTTTATTCAGAGGATGAGTATGACCTGACCGCCCTCAAGACCAGCGGGCGGCGGTTGATGGAGTTGGGGCGCTCTTGCCTTGCGAAATCCTATCGTGGCGGGCCGGGAATGTATCACCTCTGGAATGGTTTAGGCCGCTATGTCACGGATCATAAAATAGAAATCCTGTTTGGCGTGGCGAGTTTCCATGGCACCGACATCGCGGAACTGGCGCAGCCGCTGAGCCTCTTGCATGCGCGACATCTGGTGCCGGAAGCGTTGCGTGTGCGCGCACGAGCCGAGCACTTTCAGAGAATGGATTTGATTTCAGAGGATAATCTTGATCGTCGTATGGCGATGCGGCAGGTGCCTGCGCTGATCAAAGCCTATCTGCGGCTGGGCGGGTTTGTGGGCGACGGTGCCTTTGTCGACCATCAATTCAACACAACCGATGTGTGTTTAATTCTTGATACGGACCGGATGACGGAAACACATAAATCCATTTACCAGCAGGACCTTATAAGTTGAAATTAAGGTGGCAATCAGAGGTGCCGCCGCCGGCGTTCACGCTGTCGATGGCAGGGGTGGTTCGCGCCGGGTGGCGTGGCGCTTTGATTTTTCTCGTTATATTTGGGGGGGTTATCGTATCGGTTGGGCTGCGATTGATCGAGCGCCCGTTCTATGGGCTGCACAGACCGTGGAGTCCCTATGTGACGCAGTGGGTCTCTGCGACGGTGTTTCGGGTGCTGGGGATGCGGCATGAGGTGGTGGGAGCGCCCATGCGCGCCGCTGGAGCTGTGGTCGCTAACCATTCGTCATGGTTAGATATTTTCGCACTCAACGCCCGCAAGCGTGTGTATTTTGTGTCAAAATCCGAGGTGGCAAAATGGCCTGGGATTGGTGGATTGGCCAAGTTGGTTGGTACGGTTTTCATCACGCGCGACCCGAAAGAGGCGAAGGCGCAGACCGAAATCTTTGAGGCGCGGTTGCTGGCGGGGCATAAGCTCTTGTTCTTTCCCGAAGGAAGTTCGACCGATGGAATGCGCGTTTTACCTTTTAAATCAACGCTTTTTCAGGCGTTCTTTAGCAAGAAACTACAGCGTGAAATCCACATTCAACCGGTGAGTGTCATCTATGAAGCCCCAAATGGGGGGGATCCGCGATTCTATGGGTGGTGGGGGGATATGGAGTTTGGCGAGCATCTGCTGCGGGTTCTGGCGGTCCGGCGCAATGGCAAGGTGAGAGTCGTCTACCATCCCTTTGTAAAGGTAGATGAATTTGAGAGTCGTAAGGCATTGGCCGCTTGGGCGGAGGATCAGGTCAGGGCGGGCATGCCCGAGGATCGCCGGGGCCGGTGAGTGTGTACAGGGCGTACAATTTGGACGCCTGTTATGTACACAGCCCGGCCCCGCGACATCAGCCCATCGCGGCGATGAACCGGCCCAAGGCGGCGGCGGCGTCCTCGTCGCGCCAGATTTCGTCACCGAAGGCAAAAAAATCGGTCATCGGAGCGAGTTGGGCGACGAGCGCCTCGTTCAGCGCGCCTTCGGCCACGACGGGCAGTTCGATCACCTTTGACCACCAGTCGAACACGTCGAGATCAACGCAAGCGCCGGTATCCAGAGCGGTCGCGCCGATCGGGCCAAAGCTGATGTAATCCGCGCCCGCCTCGCCTGCGGACATGCCGTCATGACGGGAGGTGCCGCAGAAACTGCCGACGATGGCATCCTCGCCAAGCGCTTTGCGCGCGGCGCGCACAGAGCGGGCCGCGTCGGGCAGGTGGACACCGTCGAGCCCGTGCCGTTCGACGAGCATCAGGTGGCTGTCGATCACGAGCGCCACGTCGCGGGCATGCGTCACCTCGCGGCAGGCATCGGCGGCACGCGCGATGCGGTCCTCGTCGCGGGTGGCGAGGCCAAGGCGCACGCAGGCGACCGGGTGACTGTCCAGCACGCGGGCCAGCGTATCGGGAAAGACGCTGAGTTCAAAGTCTGGCGGGGTTATGAGGTAGATCTGAGGCTGCTCGGTCTCGGCCATTGGGGCTCTCCTGATGGATTTTGACCCTATAGCGCGGAAAATCGGCTTTGACCATCGGGGAGGCCAAGGTTCCGGTCAGGGAGAACGCCAGAATCCGCCGCGACGTCAGAGGCCTAGAGGGAAAGGGGACGGACAAATGGCCCCTAGCAACCCGGGTGGCGGGTCTCTATCTTGAGGGCAACGGGAAAAGGGGCGGTTCTTGGCGATAGCAGGCATGGCAGAGGGCGTGGTGCGCGGCATCGAGGGCTTGGGCGACCGCGTGAGCCAAACCTTCTTCGAGCCGGTGATCCGGGTCGGGGTGACGGGCCTCGCGCGGGCGGGCAAGACGGTGTTCATCACCTCGCTCATCGCCAATTTGATGGATCGGGGGCGGATGCCCGGCCTCTTGGCGCAGGCGGAGGGGCGGATTCTGGCGGCCTATCTGCAACCCCAGCCCGATGTGACCCTGCCGCGATTCGATTATGAGGCGCATCTGGCGGCCTTGACGGGCCCCGAGCCGCATTGGCCCGAGAGCACGCGCACGGTGTCGGAATTGCGCCTGTCGCTCCGCGTGCGGCCTGCTGGGCTCTTGGCGGGCCTGACGGGGCCACGGGTGATCCATCTTGATATCGTGGATTATCCCGGAGAATGGCTGCTGGATCTGGCGCTGTTGGACAAGAGTTATGATCATTGGGCGGCCGACGTTTTGATGCGGATCAGCGCGCGCACCGAGGCGGCGCCCTATCTGGCGCAGGTGGGGCAGGTGGATGCGACTGCGCGGCTGGACGAGCCCGTGGCGCAGGCACTGGCCGCGGGCTTCACGGGCTATTTGCAGGCCGCGCGTGCCGCCGGGTTCTATGATTGCACGCCGGGGCGGTTCATCCTGCCGGGGGATCTGGCGGGATCGCCGGTGGTGACCTTTGCGCCCCTGCCGGAGGGCAAGGCGGGGCGGGGCAGCCTGCGGGCTGAGATGGCGCGGCGCTATGACGCCTACAAGCGCGAGGTGGTCAAACCGTTCTTTCGCGATCATTTCGCCAAGATTGACCGGCAGGTGGTCTTGGTTGACGCGCTGGATGCGATCCACAAGGGGCCGCAGGCGGTCGAGGATATGCGCCGGGCGATGGCGGATATTCTGGGTGCGTTTCGACCGGGCCGCAATGCGTTCCTGACGCAATTGCTGTTGGGGCGGCGGGTCGAGCGTATCCTCTTTGCCGCGACCAAGGCGGATCACCTGCATCATGCGCAGCATGGGCGGCTGACGGGGATCATGGCCGCCCTCTTGCGTGAGGCGCGGGACCGGGCGGAATTCGCCGGGGCCACGACGGAGTCGATGGCGCTGGCCGCTCTGCGCGCCACGGTCGAGGAGCGGGTCAGTCACAACGGCGAGATGCTTGATTGTGTGCGCGGGCGGTTGCTCGAGACAGGCCGACAGGCGGCGTTCTATGCGGGCGATCTGCCGGACGATCCGGGGCAATTGCTGGCCCCGGCGCGGGCCGGGGCGACCGACTGGCTGGGTCAGGATTACCGGGTGATGCGCTTTGCGCCCGCCCCGCTCAACCTGCGCCCCGGCGAGGGGCCGCCGCATATCCGGCTGGACCGCGCCGCGCAATTCCTGATCGGGGACAAGCTATGAGAACGGCGCGGGCCCAAATCTGGCATCTGCCGCGTCTGGCGGTGATCCTCTGGGGGTTCACCCGCGCAACGCCATGGTTGCCGCAGGTGCGCAGCCATTGGGACGACCTGCGCGCGCTGAGGTCGGTGATCCGCTGGGGGTGGGTCCGGGTGATCCGCGAGCAGGGCCGTGTCGCGGGTTTTTTAGTCCGAGACGGTGACATTCTGCACGCGCTTTATGTGCATCCGATGCGGCGCGGGCGGGGTCTTGGCCGGGCGCTCTTGGCTGAGGCCAAGGCGGAGGCGGGCGTTCTGCGGCTCTGGGTGGTTGAGGCCAATGCGGCGGCGCGGAGCTTTTATGCGCGACAAGGGTTTGTCGAGGCGGCGCGCAGCGCGGGCCTTGGCAATGATGAAGGTCTGCCGGATATCCTGATGGTCTGGCGCGGTGAAGGAGAAGGCGCGTGAGCAGCAACAAGGCCAAGGGGCCGGTTCTGATCGACATGGAAGAGCGCGCCGCCGAAGGGCCGGACCGCGCGCCGCCGGTCCCGGACCTGGCCGATGCGCCTGAGGGACGGGCGATGCGCGCGGTGATCGCACGCGGCGCTGCGCGACCCTCTTGGCTGGGGCGGCTCTTTTGGGGGCTGGCGCTTGGGCTGATGGGCGCTGCGGTCTCGGTGGCGGCGTGGGATTTTGCGGTTGGCTTGATCGCACGAGTGCCGGTGCTCGGCTACGGCGTGGCGGCGATGGGCGTGGGCCTCTTGCTGGTGGCGGTGATGATCGGTTTGCGCGAGTTGGCGGGGTTTGCCCGTTTGGGGCGGCTCGATGCCCTGCGCGGACACGCCGGGGTGGCGCTGGCGGAGGGGGATCTGGAGGCGGCACGGGCGGTTGTGACGCGGCTGCGCGCGCTCTATGCGGCGCGGCCCGAGGCGGCCTGGGGGCTGGAGCGCCTGGCAGAACGGCAGGCGGAGCAGTTTGACGCCGAGGCATTGCTTGGATTGGCCGAGATCGAGATTCTGGCACCGCTCGATGTGCTGGCGGTGCGCGAAGTGGAGGGCGCGGCGCGGCAGGTGGCGATGGTCACGGCGCTGGTGCCTCTGGCGCTGGCCGATGTCGTGGGGGCCTTGGTCGCCAATCTGCGGATGATCCGGGCGGTGGCCGAGATTTATGGCGGGCACGCGGGCTTTCTGGGCAGTTGGCGGCTGGCGCGGGCGGTGATGGCGCATCTCTTGGCCACGGGGGCTGTGGCGGTGGGCGATGACATGATCAGCAGCGTGGCGGGGGGCAGCGTGCTCTCAAAGGTGTCGCGACGGTTTGGGGAAGGCGTGGTCAATGGCGCGCTGACGGCGCGGGTGGGTGTGGCCGCGATTGAGGTTTGTCGGCCGTTGCCGTTTCAGCGGGGGCGCAGGCCTTCGGTCACAGGGTTGGTGCGGCGGGCGCTGACCGGGCTCTTCGGGCAGGGGTAATCCATGGACGCGTTGGCGGTTGTCATTGGGCTGGGCGTGCTGGCGCTCTTGCTCTTCGGGGTGCCCTATCTCTTGGTGTCGCATGCACGGCTGAAAGCGCGGGTGGCGCGGCTGGAGGCGGGGTTGGGGAGCGTTGGTGCGCCAGAGGTGGTGGCGGAGGCCGTGGTTGCGCCTGTCGTCGCGGAACCGGCGGGCCCCTGGGCGGCGGTGCCTGTGGTTGCGTCTGAGACAGAGCCGGAGAGCGCGCCGCCGCGCGCCTTTGTGCTGCGGGCGGACCGGCTCGCGGCGCTGATGGCGTGGTTCCGGGCGAATTGGGCCTTGGCGGTGGCGGGCGTGTCGCTGGCCCTGGCAGGCGTCTTCATGGTGCAATACGGCGTCGAGCAAGGGCTGGTCACGCCGGTCTGGCGGGTGATGGGTGCGCTAGCGCTCGGGGCCGCGCTGATTGCGGCGGGCGAGCGGCTGCGGCGGCGCTATGGCGATGAGGCGGCGGGCGCGGTCACCGGCCTGCCTTCGGTTCTGTCGGGGGCGGGGGTGATCGCGCTCTTTGCGGGCGTTCTGGCGGCGCGGGGCCTCTATGATCTGATCGGGCCGGGTGTGGCGCTGGCGGGTTTGGTGGGGGTTGGTGCGGGGGCTGTGGTCCTTGGTTGGTTCCATGGGCCGGTTCTGAGCGCGCTCGGCCTGATCGGAGCGGGCGTGGCGCCGTTCATGGTGGGCGGGCAGTCGGACACGCCGGGGGTTTTTTACGGCTATTTTGCGGTGCTGGCGGCGGTCGGACTGGCGGTGGATGCCGCGCGGCGGTGGGCGTGGATTTCGGTGCTGGCCTTGGCGGTCAGTATCGGCGGCGCGACGCTGCTCTATCTGGGTGAGGCGGGCGCGCTCCTCTATCTCGCGTTCTGGGCGGTGCTGGTGGTGTTGACCGTGCTGGTGCCCGAGGCACGGCTGGTGCCGCAGCACAGCGGCAATTCGCTGTTGCGGCGCCTGTTGGCGGGCGGAGACTATCCCGATTTCCCGGTGCGGCTCGTTTGGGGTGTGGTGGGTCTGGCAAGCCTTGCGGCCCTCTGGATGGCACAGGATGCGCGCGAGGCTCGGGTGATCTGGGCTGCGCTGAGCCTGCTTGCGGGTCTTTTGGTGGCGCTGGTCCTTGGCACGCGGCGGGCCGAGGCGCTGGAGGATGTACCGCTGGTCCCGGCCTTGGCCGCGCTGGTGCTGGTGACGCTCGAAGGGTTCGGGCGGGGGCCGGTCTGGTCGGGGTTCATGGCCGGGATCGAGCGGTTGCCCGAGGCGAAGATGCCGCTTGCGGCGAGTGTGCTTTTGGCGGGCGGGGCGGCGGCCTCGGTCCTTTTTGCCCTTCGCGCCCGCTATGCGCCGGGGGCGGTGCCGGTGATCTTGTGGAGCCTTGGCGCGGCGGTGATGGCAGCGGGGCTGGCGTTGATCCTTGAGTTGCTCTGGACTCCGGCGGCGGTAATCGGTGCCTATCCTTGGGCCTTGCAGGTGATGGCGCTGGCGGGGCTGATGGTGGGGTTCGCAGTGCGGGCACGCGGGTCGGAGAGGCTGCTCGTAGCGGCGCTGTTCGCAGGGGCAGCGCTGGTGCTGATCACGCTGGCGCTCTTTGTGGTATTGAGCAAGGCGGCGCTGACGCTGGCGCTAGGTGTGATGGTGCTGGCCACGGCGCTGATTGACCGGCGGTTCAATCTGCCGCTTCTCGGGGGGGTCGCGCAGCTGGGTGTTGCGGTGATCGGCTACCGGCTGGTGATTGAACCGGGTCTGACTTGGGCCGTGCGCGAGGCGGGGCTGGGCGACGTGCTGCTGTCGCATCTGGGGCCGCTGGCCCTACTGGCGGCGGCATGGCGGGTGATGACGGCGCGGGCCGGGGGGGCGACGCGGGCGGTGATCGAAAGCGCCGTCTGGAGCATCGGCGCGATATTCGTCAGCGTTATGATACAGCGGTGGCTGGGCGGACCGGGGGCGATGGGGCATGCCGGGCTGGGCCTGACGGCGGTGGTGTGGCTGGCCTCGGCCATGGTGCAGCTTTGGCGGATGCGCGCCGGTGGGCGTGTGGTGCGCGGGCTGCGGCTGGCCCTTGGCTGTGTCATGGGGGCGGTGGCGCTGATCACGCTGGTGGCGCAGGCGGTGCTGACCAATCCGCTGATCTCGGTGTTCTGGCGCAAGGAGATCGTGAGCGGGCCGTTGATCGTGGATTCGCTGGCTGCCGCCTATTTGCCGGTGGCGCTGGTCTTTGCGCTGGCGGCATGGAAGCTGGATCATCTGCCGCGTTTGCTACGGCATGGCTTGGTCGTGGCGGGGGCCGGCTATGGGGCGTGGTATCTCGGGCTCGAGATCCGGCGGCTCTGGCAGGGGGATGATCTGAGCGTGCCGGGGGTCAACGATGGCGAGCTCTACAGTTACACGGTCGCGCTTATTCTGGTCTCGGTCGTGCTGTTGGGATTGGCACTGGTGCGGCGGTCCGAGACCTTGCGGCGGGTGGCGATGGCCGGCGTCGCGCTGACTGTGGCCAAGGTGTTTCTGGTGGATATGGCGGGGCTGGCGGGGCTGGTGCGGGTGGCGTCGTTCCTTGGGCTCGGCCTGTCGCTGGCGGGGCTGGCGTGGCTCAACCGGCGGATTGCAGACCATATGGGGCGTGACCCGGCCTAAGATTGCGCGGCGCGCCATGCCGCCCAAGCCTCGGGCGTGTCGAGGTCGGTTGTGGCATGCTGACCGGGCAGGGGAACGGGCGTCACGGGATGGGCGCGCAGGAGATCGCGCGCGCCGGTGTCGCCGGTGATGTGGGTTAGCTCTGGTAGCAGGCGGGCGGGCAGGATGACCGGGTGGCCGGGGGTGCCAGTCGTGTCACAGGCGCGCAATACGGTTTCACAATCATTGGCTTGCAACATGCTGCTCATGTCCTCTGCCGTCAGGTCCGGCAAGTCGGGGAGGAGTACCATCAGGGCGGCGGCGTGTTGCGCCATTGCCCAAGCCGCGCCGGTGCGCAGCGAGGCGGATAGGCCGGTGGCCGCATCAGGCACAGGCAGGAGGGTGACGTTGAGCCCGTCCAGGGCGGCGCGGCGGGCGGCCGCCTCGGGTGGCAGGGTCACGGCGACGGCGCAGCCGGTGCCAAGGGCGAGTGTCACGCGGTCGCGCAAGAGCGGCTGCCCACGCACCACTTGCAAGAGTTTATCCGCCCCCCGCATCCGCGAGGATGCCCCGGCGGCGGGAATGAGGATCGCCACACCGCCCATCAGCGGATCAGGTTCATCCGCAGGCTGAGCTTGCGGCGGTATTCCTGCGGCAGATGGCGATTGAGGTGGCGGTTGATCAGGCCAAAGACACCGATCACCCCGAGCGTCAGCAAGATGAAATAGCCCGCGAGAATCGGGTAGGGCACGAAGGGATTAAAGGTCTTGTCCGCGAAATATTTGGCATAATAGAGCGCATCGCCGCGCTGTTGCCAGACCGGAAAGCCCGAGAAGAAAACCAGCGTCGTGGCGTGAAACAGAAAGATCGCTTCATTGGTATAGGCGGGCCAGGCCAGCCGCAGCATCGTGGGCCAGATGATCCGGCGAAAGCGGCGCCAGCCGGAGAAGCCGTAGGCATCCGCCGCCTCGACATCGCCCTTGGGAATCGAGCGCAGGGCGCCATAGAAAATCTCGCCGGAATAGGCGGCGGTGTTGAGGAACAGCACGATCAGCGCGCCGAGCCAGGCTGCGGTCAGAATATCGAAGAAAGGCGAGACCGATTTGAGCGAGAGAAAGAAGAAATAGGCAAAGAAGAACTGGATGAAGAGTGGCGAGCCGCGAAAGACAAAGATGAACCATTCCGAGAGTTTGCGGATCACACGGTTGCTGGAGCCTTTGCCAAGCGCCACGGCGGTGGCAAGGATGAAGCCGCCGATCAGGGCGAAGAACCCGAAATAGACGTTCCAGATCAGGCCAGAACCGATCAGGGTCACCTGTTCGCAGAGCGTAAAATTGTCTTGCGGCAAGAGCCGTTCACCAATCCCAATGGCGCGCAGCCCATAGGCCTGAATGGTCTCGAGGCAGCTCATGCCGCTTTCCTTTGCGCTTCGCCGCCGGTGGTGGCCTGGCCCAGCGTGAGGCGTTGCATGAGGCGTTCCAGCACCACCTCTGATACGCGCGTGAAGCCGAGATAGAACACCATCAGCCCCAGAAAATACCACATCCGCCAGTCGCCATGCGGATACTCGGTGAAACGCGGGTTGGCGGTGGCGCCGAGTTCGCGCGCCCAATAGACGATATCCTCGACCCCTAGCAGGAAGAGCAGCGGCGTGGCCTTGATCAGCACCATCCAGAGATTGCCAAGGCCGGGCAGGGCGTAGACCCACATCTGCGGCACCATGATCCGCCAGAAGGCCTGACGGCGCGACATGCCATAGGCTTCGGCGGTTTCCATCTGGGCGCGCGGCACAGCGCGCATGGCCCCGAACAGCACATTGGCGGCAAAGGCCCCGAAAACGATGGCAAAGGTCAGCACGGCAAGAAGGAAGCCGTAGGATTCATGCACCCATTGCGGCGCGGAGCCGAGCGGTAGTTTGGCAGCCTGACAGACGACGAAATCATTGCCCTGACGGATCGGTTGGTCCCAATCGGGGCAAAGAACCTTGTGTCGCGCCCATTCAAAGGCCTGATCGAGCGCGATGACGAAAAAGAGGAAAAACGCGATGTCGGGCACGCCGCGCACGACCGCGATATAGGCCTTGCCGAACCAGCGGACCGGAGCGATATGCGCCCGCGCCGCCATCGCCCCGCCAAAGCCAAAGGCGAGGGCCGCAGGTGCCGTGATCGCCAAGAGCAAGAGCACCGTGCCCACCGCATAGTAGAGTTGCAGGTGTTTGGACGTGGTAATGTAGCAGGTGAGCCACGCAAACCCGTCAAGGCTGGCCGGATCGGAGCAAAAGGCAAACATTCTATCGCGCCTCGTCAGAGGGGGGCGGGGCCGCGTTTGGCCCCGCCGGCCGGTCAACTGTAATCGTCAACCTCAGGTCAGATTTAGAAGGTCAGGCCGATTTCCCATTTCTCGATCAGCGCGTTCAGGCTGCCGTCATCCTTCATCGACTGGATGGCGGCGTCGAGTTTGCCTTTGAGTTCGGCGTCGCTCTCACGGACGCCAAGACCGATGCCGCCGCCGATCATCACCATCTCTTCGAGCAGTTCCAGACCTTCGTCCTCTTCTGCGACGGGCAGAAGAAAGGCGCGGTCGGCCAGAACGGCGTCAGCCTCGCCGTTGCGCACGGCGGCGATGGATTCCTCGGGCGTGGCGTATTCGACCAGCGTGGCCCCACTGCTGGCGACATAAGAGGCCTGAATCGTGCCTGACTGGGCTGCGATGACGCCGGATTTCACATCGACATCCGCCGAGGGGGCGAGATAGGCCGAGGGATCGGGCAGGGTGTAGTTCTGGGTGAAGTCGATCACCTGATCGCGCTCGTCGGTGATCGACATGCCCGCGATGATCACGTCATAGTTGCCGGAAACGAGGTTGGGGATGATGCTGTCCCAGTCGTTCGTGACCCATTCGCAGGTCAGTTCGGCGCGTTTGCACAGCTCATCGCCCAATTCGCGCTCGAATCCGTCGACCTCGCCCTTGTCGTTGATGAAGTTATACGGAGGGTAGGCGCCCTCGGTGCCGAGACGGACGGTATCGGCCATGGCAAAGCCGGTCGAGAGGGCCAGAGCGGCGGTTGTGAGTAGCAGTTTCTTCATGGTTTTCTCCCTTGGTTGGTTTTCGCCTCAGGCCGGATTGGTCGAGCTGAGGAATTGTTGCAGGCGTTCCGATTTCGGAGCGCCGAAGAGGCTGTCAGGCGGGCCCTGTTCTTCGATCAGGCCTTGGTGCAGGAACACGACATGATCGCTGACATCGGCGGCCATGCGCATGTCATGGGTGACGATCATCATGGTGCGGCCCTCGTTGGCCAAATCCTTGATGACGCGGATCACCTCTTGTTCCAGTTCAGGGTCGAGCGCCGAGGTGGGTTCGTCGAAGAGAAGCGCCTCGGGCTCCATGCAGAGGGCGCGGGCGATGGCGGCGCGCTGTTGCTGGCCGCCGGACAATTGCGCCGGGTAAACATCGCATTTGTCGCCGATGCCCACCTTGTCAAGATACTTGCGCGCCGCGCCTTCGGCCTCGTGCCGATCTCGACCCAAGACAGTGACGGGCGCCTCCATCACGTTTTGCAGGATCGTGAGATGCGCCCAGAGATTGAATTGCTGAAACACCATGCTGAGATTGGTGCGGATGCGCAGCACCTGTTTGGGATCAGCGGGATGGCGGGCCAATCCCGTCCCCTTCCAGTGCACCGGCTCACCCTTAAAGAGGATGTCGCCCTGTTGGCTATCCTCGAGCAGGTTGGCGCAGCGCAGGATGGTGGATTTGCCGGACCCGGACGAGCCGATGAGCGAGACCACATCGCCGCGACGGGCCGCAATATCGACCCCCTTGATGACCTCAAGCGCGCCATAAGCCTTGTGCAGGTTGCGGATCTCGATAACCGGGGGCGTGTCGGACAAAGGGGTGCTTCCGTTTCGGTGGTTTTTGACGCTTCCGTGACAATAGGGCCGAAAAAATGGGCTGATGCAACTTGCAAAACGGGCGATTAGGGGACGGTTTGTGCGATTTGACGTACCGTCAGCTCAATTCGGAGGCTGTGGCGCAGGTGGTGACGCGGGATTGGGCAAGGCAAGATAATCCTCAGCCGGGATATGGGTCACGCCTGTTAAGCCAAGGGTTGTGCGCAAGGAGGCAGGGAGCGCATTGATTGCATCCCTCAAAGCCGCGTGCAGCTGTTCGGCATCGCGCCCGAGTGCGGTGATATAGGGCAAGGCCGGTGTCGGATCTGTCCGGCCCAACACGCGCAGGTGTTTGGGGAACGGGTCATAGGCCTGCATTAATTGCCAACTGAGCGCGTCGAGTGCGGCGATGTCGGCGCGCTCTTCGGCCACGGCCATCGCAGAGGCGCGGTGCGCGCCGGTGTGGACGGGATTGCCAAAGGCAAATCCGCGCGCAGCGGCCCAGTTTTGCGGCGCGGCCCAGCCGGATTGCGAGAGCGCGTCGTTATAGGCGAGGCGCGCGGTGGCAAAATCCTCGGGACGCTCGCGCGGATCATCGGCCCGAACGACAAAGACGCTATAGTAAAGCCCCGGCGGACAGTCGGGCAGGTCGAGCACGGGGCTGCCCACCAGCGTCACGCGGCCATGCAGCCGTGCGCGGTAAGGATAGCCGCAGGTTTGCGACAGCAAGAGGTCCGGGCTAAGCCAATGGGTCCAGACTTCTCCGTCGCGGTTGAGGGTGTCCGGCCCGTGCCCAAGCGCGGCGTGCACGCTCTGCCAGAGCGCGTTATTGGCAGCCGCCGTCTCTGGTCGGTCGTACATGGGCAAGCTGGCAATCATGGTTGCCCCATGACGCGTTGACGGGCGCGGGCGCTTTCCTGATCCGTGATGCCCAAGAGGCTGGCGACCAGCCGCAAGAGCGCGTCCTCATCCGCCTCGCGCTGCCCATCGGCCAAGGCCACCTGCCAGAGCGCCTCGATCACGCCCATGCGGTCCTCATGTGGCACCGCATCCTTGATCGCGCGGGTAAAGCGGACCGTATCGGGGGCCTCGCTCTCGAGCGTTTCGGCCTCTTGGCGCAACGCCTCGGCCTGAGGCTGCGGCAGGCCATAGCGGGCAGAGATGATGCGCGTGATGCGGATGATCTCGGAGGCGGAATAGTCTCCATCGGTGCGTGCGACACGCACAAGGAGGGCACAGAGCGCCAGACGGGCATCGCCGCCGGTCATCGGCTCGGGGGCTGGTTGAATCAGCCGCTTCAGGAAATCTGCAAACATGGCACAGGTATAGGGGGCGACGTGGCGCAGGCCAATGGGGAATTCGTAGGGAAATCCGCGTGACGTTACTGGGATTCGGCCAAGGCGCGGGCGGCGTCGCTGTCGGCATGGCTGAGACCCATCGTCTCGCGGGCGGCGTCGATCACCTGCAATTCCTCGGGCTGGCTCGCGCCGTCGGAGAGGACCACCTCCCACAATGCCTCGAGCGCGCTCAGGCGAGCTTCGAGGCTGACGGTCTCGCGGATGATATGGCCAAAGCGGTCGGTTTCGGGGGCGGCCCGTTCCAGCCGTTCCGAGAGCGCGCGCATCTTGGCCGCCTCGACCGGGCCAAGTCCGTAAATGCGCGCCAGGAGGCGGTCGATTCGCTTGATCTCTGCCAGCTCGTAATGGTGATCGGATTTCGCTACCCGAACCATAAGGGCGCCCAGTGCAAGTTTCTCGTCCGGCTCTGGCAAAGGGGCCGGTTTCGTGGCGGAAAAGGCATGCAGAATGCGGGTCAACATGGGTCTGAATCTATCCGCTAAACTGGCCCATCCCAAGTGGGATTTAGCGGCTGCCCAAATGGTGTCACAGTTGTTCCGCAGAAAGCGCACTTTCTGAACTCACAAGGGTGTGATCTGCCTTATCCTTAGTTTACGGAGCCTCCCATGCCGCAGCCCGGTCCGTTTGATTGGTCCGTAAGCACAGCCGCAGACCAGATCGCGCATCTGCGGTCCCTGTCCGGCGAGGCCTTTCGTGAGGCGCTCTGTGCCTATGACTGGTGCTTGCTGCCGGAGCCGGTGCTGGGGTGGGCCATGGCGCAACGCGAGATTGACCTTTGCAGCGCTCTGGCAGTGTTTTTCAACGGCGAACCGGCGCGGTTCAACTATATGCCCAAGAGCCATGTTCCGGGTGATCTGCGCGGTGTGGCACGGGTGCTGGACAATATCTGTTTGCGGATCAACAGCGGCTTTTACCTTGTCTATCCGGGGCAGTCCCCGCGCTGTCAGGCCAAGCTGTCGACATGGTTGACCTATCAGCAGGCGGATCGCAGCGAGGGGCGGCGGGGGCGCTGGATGCTGGACGAGCGTATCCTTGCGCCGATGTTGCAGAATGACCTGCGGCTGCCGCCTGACCTTGCCCCCGTCAAGGCCGCGCGCCCTAGTCTCTGGCGTGATCTGCTGAGCCCGATCATTGGATTGGGCGTGGACCGCGATATTCTGAAATACAAAGAGCCGCGCTAGAGCCGACGATCAGAGCTTGCGCACCTTGAGTTTGGTGATGCGGTTGTCCTTGCGCGCGACGACCTGAAACCGGAAGCCGTGAAAGATGAAGACCTGATCCACCTTGGGGATCATCTGGGCCTCGTGGATCACGAGACCGGCAACGGTATTCGCGGCCTCGTCGGGCAGGGTCCAGTCCGTGGCGCGGTTCAGGTCGCGGATGGTCATGGCCCCATCCACGAGGAACTGATTGTCCTCGGTCTTGCGAATCGCATGCTCGGCGTCGGGGTCGAATTCATCGGTGATCTCGCCGACGATCTCCTCGAGGATATCCTCGAGCGTGATCAACCCCTGAAGCGTGCCATATTCATCGACCACCATGGCGAAATGGCTGCGCATGCGTAGGAATTGCCGCATCTGATCGTCGAGCGTGGTGGTTTCCGGCACGAAATACGGCTTGCGCGCGATGCTGCAGACATCGAAATCCTTGAGGGCTGCGGCCCCCAGTTCCGATGCGGTGATCAGTTTGTGAATGGCGCGCAAGAGGTCCTTGGCATGGACCACGCCGATGATGTTGTCGGGGTCGTCGCGGTAGAGCGGCAGGCGGGTGTGATTGCTCTCAAGACATTGGTTGAGGATCGCATCCGGTTCCGACTCAGCGTTGATCATTTCGATCCGTGAGCGATGAAGCATGATTTCCTCGACCGCGCGTTCCCCCAGATCAAGCGCGCCAAGGATGCGGTCACGATCCTCTTTCTCGACCACGCCTTCGGACTGACCCAGATAGAGCGCGCCCGCGATTTCCTCGCGCACCGCGAGGATATGGCTGTCAGGGTCGGTCTGCACGCCAAAGAGCGCCAGAATACGGCGCACGAACCAGCGCACGGCGGTCACGATGGGCGAAAAGATCTTGATCACCCACACAATGAGGGGGGCGGTGCGGGCGGCGGCGGCCTCGGCATTGGTGATGGCGTAGGTCTTGGGCAGAACCTCGGCAAAAACCAGCACCAGAAGCGTCATCACGAGCGTGGCAAGGGCAACACCGCTCTCGCCGAAGAGGCGGGTAAAGAGCGCGGTGGCCAGCGAGGCGGCGAGGATGTTCACCATATTGTTGCCAAGCAGCACCGAGCCGATCAGCCGCTCGTTATCCTCTGTGATGCGAAGGGCGGTTTCAGCCCCGCGCGAGCCCTTTTCGGCCTGCGCGCGCAGCTTGCCGCGCGAGGCGGCGGTGAGCGCGGTTTCGCTGCCCGAGAAGTAGGCGGACATAACCAGAAGCGCGACGATCGCGCCGGTAGTGATCCAGAATGTCAGGTCGGTTGCGCTTGGCGCGGCTTCCATCTTTGTGCGGTCCCTCGTAGTTTACAGGGTTATGGGGCGTCCGCCTCGTGCATTCAAGGGAGCATTGGCGATGCGGATCGCGGAATTGGGAGAGATGATCGGTCCCGTCCTGATTTTTGGCGGGCCCTATTCCAATTTGCAGGCGATGCAAGCGATTCTGGCACAGGCCGGGGGCCTTGGCATCCCACCCGAGCGGATGATCTGCACCGGGGACGTCGTGGCCTATTGTGCGCAGCCGGTTGAGACCGTGGCGCTGATCCGTGCGGTGGGCTGTGCCGTGCTCGCGGGCAATTGCGAGCGGCAGTTGGCGGAGAATGCGATGGATTGCGGCTGTGGATTCGAGGCGGGCACGCAGTGTGATCTCTTGTCGGCGGGATGGTATCGCCATGCGGATCGGTCTGTCGGGGCCGAGCCGCGGGGGTGGATGGCGGGTTTGCCGGATCTTATCCTCTTCACCCATGCCGGTCGACGGGTGGCGGTGATTCACGGCGGGTTGTCGGAGGTGAGCCGCTTTATATGGCCCGTGTCGGATGAGGTGGTATTTCAAGAGGAAATCGCAGCTATTCAAGAGGTTGCAGGCCATATTGATATGGTTCTGGCGGGGCACTCTGGTCTGATGTTCCAACGTGCGATCGGGGCGGTGACCTGGGTCAATGCCGGGGCCATCGGCATGCCGCCGCATGATGGCCGGGTCGAGACCGGATTTGCCGTTCTGGAGGCGGATGGCGTGGTGTTTCACCGGCTGGCCTATGACCATAGCGCGGCCCATGCGGCGATGCAGGCGGCGGGGCTGGTGCAGGGCTATGATCGCGCGCTCGTGAGCGGCTATTGGCCGTCGGAGGATGTGTTGCCGCCGGTTTTGCGCCGGGCGGCCTGTGCCAGCGGATGATGTTCCTGCACCAGCGCCTGCAAGCGCGCCTCGAGCACATGCGTGTAAATCTCGGTTGTGGCGATGTCGGCATGGCCCAAGAGGGTCTGAATGACCCGCAGATCCGCGCCATTGGCCAGAAGATGCGTCGCGAACGCGTGGCGCAGAGTATGGGGTGTGACCTTCTCCGGATCAACATGAGCTTTGACCGCGAGTTCTTTGATAAGATTGTAAAACCTATGGCGCGTGAGGTATCCCGCCGTTCCGCCTGAAGCAAAGAGAAAGGGTGAGGGAGCCAGCCCTTTGCTGCGGCGCGCGGTTTCTTCGGCGTCGCGCAGCGCCAGCCAGTCAACCAGCGCCGTGCGGGCGGGTGGCGAGAGGGGCACCATGCGTTCCTTGCCGCCTTTGCCGCGCACCAAGAGCATCTGCGGGTCGCCCCGCGCGGCGGCAAGGGGCAGCGAGACCAGCTCGCTCACGCGCATGCCGGTGGCATAGAGCAGCGCCATGAGGCAGGCGTTACGGCAGCGTTCCGTGGCGGTGCGGCCATGCTGGGGGGCCACCTCGAGCAGACGGCCGACCTCATCCTCGGTCAGGGTCTTGGGCAGGCGCTGCGCCTTGCCCGGTCCCTTGATGCGGATGGCGGGGTTGTCGGCGCGCAACCGTTCTTCAAAGGCGAAACGGTAGAGTTGCCGGATGGCCGAGAGCCTGCGCGCCCTCGTCGCCTGTGCCAAGCCCTGAGCGTCACACTGCACCAGATAGGATTCGATATCGCGTTGCATGAGGTTATCTAGGCTAAGATTTTGATATTTAACCCAATCCGTAAAATCACGCAGATCGCGCGCATAGGCCATCAGGGTGTTTTTCGCAGCTCCAAGCTCCGCCGCCTGGGCCTCGAGAAAGAGATCGACCCAAGCGGTGTCGCGGGTCACCCGCGCCGCTCCAACAGCAGGAGTTGCAGGGCGGCACGGCGGGCGGTGTCCTCGAGCCCGACCGCGCGCAGGGTGGCGAGGGCGCCGGTCAACGCGTCGCGGGCGGCGTCGCCGTGACTGATTTGCCGCGCCGCGGCCAGGATCGCTTCGCCCAAGCGGCCTGCATCGATCAGCGCCTGATGGTCCGGCGCGGGCGCTTCGCTGGCAAATCCGGCGGCGATGGCGCCTTGGAGAGCGCTGAGCGCGGTGTCTGCCGGGGGGCTACCACGGGCGGTTTCGATCAGGAACGTCTGGTCCGGTGTGGGTGTTGCAAGCAACGCCGCCGCCTGTTCATACTGCGGGGAAAGAAGCATTATTTCAAAGACTTGGGAGCGAATGCTCACGGGGATATCGAGCGCGGCGAGGCGCTCTGCAAAAAGCTCGGCAAAGACCACTTCGAGATGCTCTTCGCGGGCCGCACGCCAGGCGGTTGGCAGGGCTTCGGTCAGGGCTTCGGTCGCACCCTCGCTCAACGTCCGATCAAGCGCCTGCACGGCGGCGACCCGGTCCCAGACACCGCCAGAGGCCGCCGGGCGGCGTTCGGTATAGAGGCCAAGCAGGCGCGCGGCGGGAACGGCACCGGTGCGCGCAAGGCGCTCTGCGGCCTCGATCTCGGCCTTCCATCCCGACGTGCCGCGCAGATCTGCCATGGCAAAGGCGCGGGGCAGGTTATGGGTGGGCAGGGCCGTACCGATGGCCTCGAAGAGACGGAATTGCAGCGCCGTGAGGGCGGGCGGCGGCTCGGGTGCGTCCGTCTCGTCGATCAGTTCGGGATCGAGATAGAGCGCGAGGAGGGTCGCGTCCGTCTCTGAGAGTGCGTTAATTGCGGTGGCGCTGTGATAGGTAAGGGCCGCCGTATTCCAGTCACCGCCACGCGCCGCACAGAAAATCCGTGCGCTCAGATCCGAGGACAGGTGCGGTTTGCGTGTCAGCGCGGTGCAGGCGGCGTCCTCTTGTCCCAGCAAGAGTGACAGGGTAAACCATTGATCAAAAAGAACTTCTGTCATTGGCCCGGCGCGCTCTGACAGGGCTTGCGCAGGCTCGATTGCACCAAACTCTGTCAGGGCATCGAGGCGCGCGCGCAGAAACTTTGCCTCTGATCCGGCATCTAGCGGTGCGTTCGCCTCTGCCAGAAGGAGTGTGTAATAGAGCGCCTGAATGGCGGGAATGGGTTCTGCCTCTAGCCGGGCAAAGGCGCGGGTCAGGTCATTGGCGGCGCTCTTGTCCCAGAGTGTCGCAGGCAGGCCGGTGGTCGTGCTGGGCAAGAGGCCAACCGCATCGGCGCGCGGCGCGTCGAGGGCTGTCACGGTCACGGGCGGCACATCCACGCCGTCGCTGGCTGGCGGTTCACCCAGAGGCGTGCGGGGAATGGTGGTCACGGCGGCGGTGCTGGCCTGATCCAACCAGTCAATCGCAGACAGCGGTTGCTGCGCTGCGGCCACGCTTGCCGCGCAACATCCGAGCAAAAATAACGCACTAATCGGTCTCAAGTATGATGTCCTGACGAATCTCGGTTTGTGGTGGCGAGAAATCCGCGCCAAAAAACGGGCCAAGATACGCATAGGCCATGAGGGCGATAAACCCTAGAATGGCCAAATAAAACAGCCATTTGATCAATCGCAACATATCATCCCCTGCCTGTTTTGCCCGTTCTTTTTCCCAAGTTATAACTGGCCTTTTGTGCAAGATCACGTCATTGAGTGAAAAACTTTGTGAATGGGCAAGGGAGCGCCGATCGTGTCGGCCAAGGGGCATTGGAAACTGGGCAAAACCGTTGTGTTGGTGGGCATGATGGGGGCAGGCAAGACAGCCGTGGGCAAGGCGCTGGCGGCGAAGATCGGCGTGCCGTTTCTCGACTCGGATACCGAGATCGAGAAAGCCGCGAACATGACGATTGCCGAGATATTTCAAAGGGATGGCGAGGCTTTCTTTCGGGCGCGGGAGACTGAGGTGATTGACCGTCTGCTGGATGGTCAACGATCCATATTGTCGACCGGCGGCGGAGCGTTTCTGGCCGAGCGCAATCGCGCTCTGGTCTCGCGCAAGGGGGTTTCGGTCTGGCTCGATGCCGATTTGCCGCTCTTGTGGTCGCGTGTAAAAGGAAAGAATACCAGACCCTTACTGCGCACAGCTCAACCACTTGAGACGCTGACAGAAATCTATAACGCGCGGGTGCCGATCTATGCGCTTGCGGAAATCCGGGTCCGGGCGCGCAGCGAATATAGTGTCGAGGCGATGGCAGAGCAGGTGTTCAAGGCGTTGAGCGAACGCAAGGACGTATTGGAGTTGGTGGAATGACAGAGATCGTGCATGTGGGTCTGCCGGGGCGGGAGTATGACATTCATATCGGGCCGGGCCTGTTGGCAGAGGCCGGGGCGCTGATTGCACCGCTGTTGCGGCGGCCACGCGTGGCGATTGTGACCGACGCGACGGTGAGGCCTTTGCACTTAGGGTCGCTCTGCAAGGGGTTGGAAACGCATGGAATTTCGGCTGTGTCCATGACGCTACCCGCCGGTGAGGCAACCAAATCCTGGCCGCATTTTGAGCGGGTGGTGGAATGGTTGCTGGAGCAGAAAATCGAGCGCAATGATGTGGTGGTCGCCTTTGGCGGTGGCGTGATCGGCGATCTGGTGGGGTTTGCGGCGGCGGTGTTGCGGCGGGGCGTGCGGTTTGTTCAGGTTCCGACGAGTTTGCTGGCGCAGGTGGACAGTTCGGTGGGCGGCAAGACAGGGATTAATGCGCCGCAGGGCAAGAACCTGATCGGCGCGTTTCATCAACCGAGCCTTGTTCTGGCGGATACCGAGGTCTTGGGCACGCTGACGGAACGCGATTATCTGGCCGGATATGGCGAAGTTGCCAAATATGGACTTCTCGGAGATAGTGATTTTTTTCAATGGCTTGAAAGCAATGCCTCACGCGCTGCGGCGGGGGATATGGCGGCGCGTATCCATCTGGTCAAACGCTCGGTCGAGATGAAAGCAGAGATTGTGACGCGCGATGAAACCGAACAGGGCGACCGGGCATTGCTCAATCTGGGGCATACATTTTGTCATGCGCTGGAGTCGGCCACACAGTATGATGGGGCGCGGCTCTTGCATGGCGAAGGGGTCGCCATTGGCTGTACGCTCGCATTTGAGCTGTCGGCGCGGTTGGGGCTGTGTTCGCAAGAAGACCCGAGCCGGGTGCGGGCGCATTTTCGCGACATGAAGATGAAGGTGGATCTTGCGGATATTGCAGGAGATTTGCCGGATGCCGATGGGCTGATCGCGCTGATGGGGCAGGATAAGAAGGTGGTCGATGGCAAGCTGCGCTTTATTCTGGCGCGCGGGATTGGCGAGGCGTTCATCACCTCGGACGTGCCGCCGGAGGTGGTGCGCGACGTGCTGACCGATGCCCTCAGGGGGCGCGGATAACCGTACGGTTTTCGCGTTAAACCGTACGGTTAGAGGTATCTTAACCTTCGAGTTTGACCAGCGCGTGACGTTTCTTGCCCGCCGAAAGCTTGATCGGGGATTTGAGCGCGCCGGCGTCGATCATCAGGCCTGCGTCGGTTAACGGTTCGTCATCCAGCCGCGCGCCATTCTCGGTGATGAGGCGCTTGGCCTCTTTGCCGGATTTGGCGAGGCCCGCGCGCACGATCAGTTGCACGATGGAAATCCCGTCGGCCAGCTCCTGAGCCGTCACCTCGACCGTGGGCAGGTCGTCGCCCACGCCGCCGTGTTCGAACACTTCGCGCGCCGTGGCTTCGGCTGCTGCTGCCGCTTCGGCCCCGTGCAAGAGGGTTGTGACCTCACGCGCGAGAATGATCTTGGCGGCGTTGATCTCGGAGCCTTCGAGCGCGCCAAGGCGGTCACAGTCCTCAACCGGCAGTTCGGTGTAGAGTTTGAGGAAGCGTCCGGTGTCGGCATCGGTGGTGTTGCGCCAGAATTGCCAGAATTCGTACGGCGACAGCATATCCGCCGAAAGCCAGACCGCGCCGCCCGCCGATTTGCCCATCTTGCGCCCATCCGAGGTGGTCAGGAGCGGTGAGGTCAGGCCAAACACCTCATGGTCGATCACGCGACGGGTGAGGTCGATGCCGTTGATGATATTGCCCCATTGATCCGAGCCACCCATTTGCAGGAGGCAGCCATGACGGCGGTTAATTTCAAGGAAATCATAGGCTTGCAGGATCATGTAGTTGAATTCGAGGAATGAGAGCGATTGCTCGCGGTCGAGCCGCGATTTCACCGACTCAAACGCCAGCATCCGGTTCACGGAGAAATGTCGCCCGATGTCGCGCAGAAACTCGAGGTAGTTCAACCCATCGAGCCAGTCGGCATTGTTGAGCATGAGCGCATCCTGCGGCCCCTCGCCATAATCGAGGTAGCGGGCAAAGACCCGGTTCATGCCGGCGATATTCTCGTCGATCTGGGCCGGGGACAGCAGCGGGCGTTCATCGGAGCGGAACGAGGGATCGCCCACTTTGGTGGTGCCGCCGCCCATCAGCGTGATCGGGCGGTGTCCGGTTTTTTGCAGCCAACGCAGCATCATGATGTTGAGCAAATGCCCCACGTGCAAGGATTTCGCTGTGGCGTCGTAGCCGATATAGGCGGTGACGGTTCCGGCACTCAGGGCCTCGTCCAAACCCTGATAATCCGTGCAGTCGGCGAGATAGCCGCGCGACATCATCACGTTGAGAAAATCGGATCTGGGGCGATAGGTCATAATGCTTGTCCCGGCTTGGTTTGCGCGGCATGTATATGCAGTCGGTGGGCAAAGGAAAAGGCCATGTTGAAGGCAGAACGCCTCTGGGCGTTGGGGGCGATGTCGGGCACCTCTCTGGATGGGGTGGATGCGGCCATGGTTGAGACCGATGGCGCGGCGATTTATGCCTTTGGCCCAAGCGCTTATCGTGCCTATTCCGCCGAGGAGCAAGCGGTGTTGGCGGCGGCGTTGGGCAAGTGGCCGGGCGAAGATTTGGCGGAGGCACAAGCGCTGGTTGAGAGCGCGCATCTGGAGGTTTTAAGCCGGTTTGACGGCGCGGCGCTGGTGGGGTTTCACGGGCAGACGCTGGCGCATGAGCCGCGCGGGCGGGGCACGCATCAGCTGGGGGATGGGGCGCGTTTGGCAGAGGGGCTGGGCCTGCCGGTGGTCTGGGATTTTCGCAGCGCGGATGTTCGGCTGGGCGGTGAAGGTGCGCCGCTGGCCCCGTTCTTTCATTTTGCCTGTGCCAAGTGGATCGGCGCGACCGAGCCGCTGGCGTTTCTGAACCTTGGCGGGGTGGGCAACATCACTTGGGTTGATCCAAGTTTCGCGCGGCCTGAAGAGGCGGGGGCGGTGCTGGCGTTTGACACCGGGCCGGCCAATGCGCCGATCAACGATTTGATGCTGGCGCGGCGGGGCGAGCGCTTTGACCGCGATGGCGCCTTGGCGCGTCAGGGTGAGGTGGCGCAGGGGGCGTTGGAGCTGTTTCTGGACGAGCCTTATTTTCTGCGCATGCCGCCCAAGTCGCTGGATCGTGACACCTTTGCCGACATGATCGGTCTGGTGGGGGAATTGGGCGATGCCGATGCCGTGGCCACGTTGACCGGCATGGCGGCAGCGGCGGTGCTGCGGGGCATGGAGCATTGCCCACGCCCGCCTGCGCGGCTGTTGGTGACGGGGGGCGGGCGGCATAATGGGGTGATGATGCAGATGCTGCGTGCCGCGCTGGATTGTCCCGTGGAGCCGGTCGAGGCGGCGGGGCTGGATGGCGATATGCTGGAGGCGCAGGCCTTTGCCTATCTGGCCGTTCGCGTGGCGCGGGGTTTGCCCACGTCTTGTGCCAGCACCACAGGGGTGCGCGCCGCTGTCTCAGGCGGGACGATCAGTCGGTTGGGCCACCCATCGGAGGCGATGTGATGGAGTATGAACTGGATCAGGGCGCGGGATCGGGGCTGCGGCTGGGGATGATCCTGCTCAGCACAGATGAGACCGTAGAATATGAGGCGCGGATGGTGCTGGCGGGGCGCGATGTCAACCTGATGCATGCGCGCATTCCGGCGCGGGCGGATGTGACGCCCGAGGATCTGGCGAGCATGACGCCCGAGATGACGCGCACCGCGGCGCTCTTGCCACGCGATTTGCGGGCGCTGGCCTATGCCTGCACGTCGGGGGCCACGATCATCGGGTCGCAGGAGGTCGCGCGGCTGGTCAATCTGGCGCATCCGGGCGTGCCGGTCACGAACCCGCTGAGTGCGGTGATTGACGCGCTGCACGCGCTTGGGGTGAAAAGGGCCGCGATGGTGACGCCTTATGTCGAGGCGGTCAGCGGGCCGATGGCGGAGTGTCTGCGTGTGGCAGGGATCGAGGTGCTCCATTCGGTCAGCTATGGGCAAAAAGAGGATTGGACGGTGGCGCGGATCACCGAAGCGAGCACGCGGCGCGCGATGCTGGCGGCGGGGCGCGTGCCGGGGGTCGAAGCGGTGTTTGCAAGTTGCACCAATTTGCGCACATTTGGCGTGATCGACGCGGTTGAGGCGGAGTTGGGCCTGCCGGTCGTGACCTCCAATCAGGCGCTCTTGTGGGACATGCTGCGCCGGGCCGGGGCAGAGGCGCGCGGCTGGGGGCCGGGGCGGCTCTTTACGATATAAAGAAGGGGACAGGACAGATGAAGAATACCGAGCTGAAACCCGCGACGATTGCGGCACAGGCGGCAGGGGCCACCGACAGTGCGACCGGAGGCGTGGTGCCGGGGATTTCGCTCTCGACCACCTATGGGCGCGATGCGGACTATGCGCTGCTGCGACCGGACAACATGTATGGGCGCGATCAGAATGACACGGTGCGGCAGGCCGAAGAGGTGATCCGGCAGTTGGAGGCGGCGGCGGCGACGCTGCTGTTCCCAAGCGGCATGGCAGCGGTCGCGGCGGTGTTTCGCGCGCTGCCCTCGGGCGCGCGGGTGGTGATGCAGACCGGTATCTACTGGGGCACGCTGAAATGGGTGCGGGCCTATTGCGTACGCCGGGCCATTCTGCTCGATGAGATCGACGCGGCGGACCCGGCGGCTCTGGCTGCGGCGTGTCGCTCTTCGGCCGATATGGTCTGGATCGAGACGCCGTCAAATCCCTGGCTCAAGACCGTGGATATCGCCACGGCGGCGGGGATGTCGCACAAGGCGGGGGCGATTCTGGTGGTTGATGGCACGGCGGCGACGCCGGTTCTGACGCGGGCGCTGGATCTGGGCGCGGATATTGTGATGCATTCCGGCACCAAGGCGCTCAACGGGCATGCGGACGTTCTGGCAGGTGTGCTGTCCTGCCGCGAGCCGGGCAATGCGATGTGGCAGGAGATTGTGACCGACCGGCATGATGCGGGAGCGGTGATGGGGCCGTTCGAGGCGTGGCTCTTGATGCGGGGCATGCGCACGCTGCCGCTGCGGATGGAGCGCATGTGCGAGAATGCTCTGGCGGTGGCCGCGTATCTCGAGGGGCATGCGGGCATCGCGGCGGTGTATTACCCGGGGCTTGTCAGCCATGCGGGCCACGCGATTGCAGCGCGGCAGATGTGTGGTGGCTATGGGTATCTCTTGTCGGCGGTGGTGGCGGGCGGGCGCGAGCGGGCGCTGGAGGTGACGGGGCGGTTGCAGCTTTTTCACCGTGCCACGTCGCTGGGCGGAGTCGAGAGCCTTGTCGAGCATCGCCACACCATCGAGCCGCATACCGGCATTCCTGAGGGCCTGCTGCGATTCTCGGTGGGGATCGAAGATGCGGGGGATCTGATCGCCGATCTGGCGCAGGCGCTGGAGGGCTAGACGCGCGCCGGGTTCTGGCCCACGCCGTTGCGGCTTGAGATCAAATCTAGCGCCGCAGCCCCGTCCCGATCTCATTCAGAATCGCCTCAAGCGTTGCGTTTGGTCCGGTCATCTCGCCTGCGACGCGCGCCTTGATTGCGTCGAATCGGACGCGCAGGGCCGCTTTTTCTGCGCCCTGACAGTCGTTCCAAGGCCGCCCCTGCAATCCCATCACCAAGGCATAATAGCCGATGAAATGCGGCTGTGTGCCAGCGCGCAACAGCGCCTCATAGGCCACGTCTGCCCCCATTGCCCGCAGGCTCTCGGCGTCATGGATGCCGGCACGCGCAAAGCCTGCGTCAGAGGCAGGACCGAGGTTGCGGATGGAGGAAACGGGCAGAGGCATCGGTGGCATTCCGTTAATCTGGTAGGCCCGGAGGGACTCGAACCCCCAACCAAAGCGTTATGAGCGCTCTGCTCTAACCAATTGAGCTACAGGCCCCACCTGCGGTGGTTGGTAAGCCGGGGCCGGGGCAGGGTCAAGGCTTTCAGATTGCACGAGGCCTGCCAATCAGCTAACGGGTGGCGCATTCAAGCGATGGGGACAGGCCATGACCGAGCGACAGAACGGGATCACCTATGCCGATGCGGGCGTAGACATCGACGCGGGCAACGCGTTGGTGGAGCGGATCAAACCCGCAGCCAAGCGCACGCAACGCTCTGGCGTCATGTCGGGGCTTGGCGGTTTTGGCGGGCTGTTCGATCTCAAGGCGGCTGGCTTTGCCGATCCGGTGCTGGTGGCGGCGACCGATGGTGTGGGCACCAAGCTGCGGATCGCGATTGATACCGGCCATGTCGATGGCGTGGGCGTCGATCTGGTGGCGATGTGCGTCAATGACCTGATCTGTCAGGGGGCGGAGCCGCTGTTTTTCCTTGATTATTTTGCCACGGGCAAGCTGGAGCTGGATCAGGCGACGCGGATCATCGAAGGGATCGCGCGCGGCTGCGAAGGCTCTGGCTGCGCGCTGATTGGTGGTGAGACGGCGGAAATGCCGGGCATGTATCCGGCGGGCGATTTCGATCTGGCGGGGTTCGCCGTCGGCGCGATGGAACGGGGCACGGAATTGCCTGCCAATGTGGCGGAGGGCGATGTGTTGCTGGGTCTCGCCTCGGACGGGGTGCATTCCAACGGCTATTCGCTGGTGCGGCGGATTGTCGAGATGTCAGGGCTGGGGTGGGCCGATGCCTGTCCCTGGGCCGAGGGCAGTCTGGGCGAGGTGCTCTTGACGCCGACACGGCTCTATGTGCGGCCGGTTCTGGCGGCGCTGCGGTCAGGTGGCATCCATGGCCTTGCGCATATCACCGGGGGCGGGCTGACCGAGAACCTGCCGCGGGTGCTGCCTGAGGGGCTGGGGGCCGAGATTGACCTTGGCGCATGGGCGTTGCCGGGGGTGTTTCGCTGGCTCGCCGAGACCGGCAACATGGCCGAGGCGGAATTGCTCAAGACCTTCAATTCCGGCATCGGCATGATCGCTGTCGTCGCCGCGGACGAGGCCGAAGCGGTCATGGCGGCCTTGCAGGCGGCAGGCGAGACGGTCTGTCGGCTGGGGCAGGTGGTGCCGGGCGCGGGCGTGGCATACCGGGGCCATCTTTTGTGAGCAAGCGGGTCGCGATTTTTCTCTCGGGGGGCGGCTCGAACATGCGGTCGCTGGTGGCGAGCATGATCGGCGACCATCCGGCGCGGCCTGCGCTGGTGCTGTCGAACCGCAGTGACGCGGGTGGGGTTGCCTGGGCCGCAGGGCAGGGGATTGCGACCGAGGTGGTGGATCACCGCCCGCATGGTGGCGACCGCGCCGCCTTTGAAGCGGAGATCGAGGCGCGCCTTGTCCCGTATGGTATCGACATCATCTGCCTCGCCGGGTTCATGCGCGTTCTCACAGCCGGGTTCGTGACCCATTGGCAGGGGCGGATGATCAATATTCATCCCTCTCTCTTGCCGAACTATCGCGGGCTGCACACCCATGCCCGCGCGCTGGAGGCGGGCGAGCATGAGGCAGGCTGCACCGTGCATGAGGTAACGGCGGAGCTGGACGAGGGGCCGGTGCTGGGACAGGCCCGCGTGCCGGTGCTGGCCGGGGATACGCCTGACGCGCTGGCGGCCCGCGTTCTGGCGCAGGAACATATCCTCTACCCGGCGGTGCTGCGCCGGTTTGCCGCCGGAAACCGCACGCCGCTTTATCTGCCCTGAGACCGGTCAGGGGCCTCTGCCAGCATTTGCAATTCGACCAATCTGGTCTATAGCTGGGGCGGGGGACAAGACTGGGCATAAACGACAAGAGCAAAGATCACCCCTTATGAAAACCATTACCACGACTGAAGACCTGGCGGAATTTTGCGCCATGGCGCGCACCCATCCCTATGTCACCGTCGACACGGAATTCCTGCGCGAGCGCACCTATTACTCCAAGCTCTGCCTCTTGCAATTGGCGGTGCCGGGCAAGGGCGACGACAGCGCCGTTCTGGTCGATCCGATCGAGGGTGAAGACATGTCGATGGAGCCGCTTTATGAGCTTTTCCGCGACACGTCGGTGGTCAAGGTGTTTCACGCCGCACGGCAGGATCTGGAGATCTTCTATGTCGATGCCGGGGTGATTCCCGATCCGATGTTCGATACCCAAGTGGCGGCGATGGTCTGTGGCTTTGGCGAACAGGCGGGCTATGAGACGCTGGTCAAGCGGATCGCCAAGCAGACCGTCGACAAAAGCTCGCGCTTTACCGATTGGTCGCGCCGCCCCCTGACCGATGCGCAGAAAACCTATGCCTTGGCTGATGTGACGCATCTGCGCGTGGTCTATGAATTTCTGGCCAAAAAACTGGCAAGTTCCGGGCGCGACAAATGGGTGGCCGAGGAGCTCAGCGTGCTGACCGATCCCGCCACCTATCGCACCGATCCCGCCGAGGCCTGGCTGCGGATCAAGACGCGCAACACCTCGCCCAAATTTCTCGCCATTCTGCGCGAATTGGCCCGGTTCCGCGAGGAGTATGCCCAGTCGCGCGATGTGCCGCGCAGCCGGGTCTACAAGGATGATGCGCTGGTGGAACTGGCCTCGACCAAGCCGGTGACACATCAGGATCTGGGGCGGTCACGGCTGTTGCTGCGTGAGGCCCGCAAGGGCGAGATTGCCGATGGGATTCTGGCGGCGGTCAAGGCAGGGCTGGAATGTCCCGTCGACCAGATGCCGCGTCCCGAGGTGCTGGACGACCGCGCACAGGTCAACCCGGCGCTGGCCGATCTCTTGCGCGTGCTGCTCAAGGCCAAGAGCGAGAGCTATGGCGTGGCGGCCAAGCTGATTGCGAGTGCTGCCGATCTCGATGCCATTGCGGCGGGGGCGCGCGAGTTGCCCGCCTTGCGCGGCTGGCGGCTCGATGTGTTCGGGGTCGATGCGCTACGGCTCTGCAAGGGCGAGGTGGCTCTGGCGGTCAAGGGGCATGGCGTCGAGACGGTGGATCTCTGAGCCTCTCTGAGCCGGTAAGGCGGGCGGTGCTGCGGTAAACCGCCGCCTGCGTTCAGCGTCGGCTGACCTGTTCGCTGCGTGCGCCGATGACCCGGATTACCTCCGAGCGCTCCAGCGTTTGGTTCGACAGAAAGACGGCTGCCGTCACGGTGCGGGCGCGCTCTGAGCCCTGCGGCTGATCCTCGAGTTGCAAGGCCATCAGCCGGAACTCCAACACGCCATTCACCGGCTCATTCTCGGTCTCCGAGACCAGACGCACGTCAAACGCACCTTGACGCAGGCTGACCCCCTCGACGCGCAGGATGGCACCGTCACTGGTGCGCTCGATCACCAAGCGGGTGATTTGATCCACGGGTGTGCCCTCGTACACCCTTTCCCGGTTGCGGCGGAAAATCGTGTCCTCGCGCTCGGGGATCAGCGGATTGGTCGAGGCGGGCACAGCTTCGGTGGGACGGGGGCGCGACTGGCTGCGCCCGAACCAATTGCGCGGGTTGGCGCGCGACTGGCGATAGCCGCCACAGCCCGCCAGAGCCGACATTGCTACCAATGAAAGAAAGACCCGACGTTGCATACCATCTGCCCCTGTACCCTTTTTCTTTCGACTATCCTATCCGGTCCAGCTTGAAAAGGTGCAAGCGGGGTCTGGACCTTTTTCCGGACCGGCCCTAGGTCTGAGGCAGAGATCAGGGAGAGTGTCATGGCCACCGCCGCCTTTGAAGAGATTGTCGAAGATTTCGAGTTTCTCGAGGATTGGGAAGACCGCTATCGCTATGTCATCGACCGGGGCCGGGCGATGGCGGCGCTCGACGATGCGCTCAAGGTGCCGGTGACCAAGGTCGATGGCTGCGCCAGTCAGGTCTGGTTGCATCCCAGGATCGAGGCCGGTCAGTTCAGCTTTGACGGGGATAGCGATGCCATGATCGTGCGCGGCCTCATTGCGGTGTTGCGGGCGCTCTACAACGGGTTGCCGGTGGTCGAGGTGGGGCGCGTCGATGCCCCGGCCGAACTGGCGCGGCTTGGGCTGGATGAACATCTCTCGGCGCAGCGCTCGAACGGGGTGCGGGCGATGGTCGAGCGGATCAGGCTGGTGGCGGCAGAGGCGGCCTAAGAGCGTGGGGGCGCTGCCCCCAATACCCCGAAGTATTTGAAGCAAGATGAATTTAGAATCAGGTTGTTGCAACCTGTTTCTCAAGTGATGCTTTAAGATCGCCATAGCCAGTGAAACGGTATTCATAGGCGAGACCCAACCGCGCAGCGCAGTCTTTTGCCTTGGCGCGCAGGGCGGGATCGTCGGTCTGCGCCTGATAGACCAGCTTGGTGTAATTGCCAAAGATCATGTCACGCAATTGCGGGTGCCGGTCGAGACCCATCGGTTTCCAGACGAAGGCATCGAACTGTCGCACGAGAAAATCGGTGAGGTAAAAGGCGCTGATCTCATCCTCATGGGCGGCGAAGCGGTCCAGACCTTCGTAAAAGGCATAGCAATGCGGGCCTGCCACCATCTCGACACCGAGGTCGGCGCATTTCGCCTGCAACTGCCCGCCGGTGCCGCAATCGGCATAGACCACGAAGATGCGGTCATAGTCATCACGATGCGCCAGCACGGCCTGTTCCACCTCTTCGGTGATCCGGTCGGGGTAGAGATGCAGCTTGGCCGGCAGGCATTGCAGGTCCATGTGATCCCAGCCATTGGCGCGTTTGAGCGCGAGGATCTCATGCGCCAGCGCCCCGCACGCGATCAGCAGGATGCGGCCCTTGCCCTGCGCCTCCAACCCCTGAGAGGTCAACAGGTCAGGATCGGGCAAGGGGGCGGCAGCGTTTGTCACAGAGTCTGACCTTTTCGTTATCGTGTCGCAATCGCTTTGTCGGCGTAGGGAAACAGGGTAAAAGTACCCGAAACTTAACCCACTAACACACAGGACATATGCGTATGATCGGATCATCTGCCAAGTCCACTGGACTGCCGGCGCTCAATTTCCAGACCTTGGGTCTCATGTTCATCGCGGGGTTCTTCGCGACAAATGCCTTTGACCTCTGGGGCCAGGTCATCAGCCCCGGTCTTGGCTTTGCCAACCTCTCGCCGCATGGGCTCGCCAAAAGCCTGCTTGGCAGTCTGGGCCTGCCCAATGGCGATTTCGCAGGCTATTTCGTGCATTTCTATCTGGTTGGGCTGATCGGCTATCCGGTGGGCTGGCTGTTTATCTTTGCGCCGCTCTGGAACAGGATCGTCGGGTCGGGGTCTGGCTGGTTCCTTCCGTCGTTCGTCTATGGCTTTGGTCTGTGGATCTTTGCCATTGGCGGCATCACGGCGATTGCCGGTCTGCCTCTGTTCCTGAATTTCACCGGCATCGCCTGGGTGGCGCTGGTGGGGCATGTGGTCTACGGGATCGTGATGGTCGCCGTGATGCGGCTCATTCAGCGCGGCTGATCCGGCCCGTCAGCCCTGCGCGCCGAGCGGTCGGCGCGCAGGGATTTCGGACTCAGCCCGCAGCCAGCCGGTTGTGCTTGCGGGACATGAAATCCTTGGCGGTTTCCACGGCCACGGCGGCGTCGCGGCAATAGGCATCGGCCCCAATGGCCTTGCCGAATTCCTCGTTGAGCGGCGCGCCGCCCACCAGCACGATATAGTCATCGCGCTTGCCTTGCTCGACCAGCGTGTCGATCACGACCTTCATATAGGGCATCGTCGTGGTCAGCAGGGCGGACATACCGAGGATGTCGGGCTGTTCGGTTTCGAGCGCGTCAAGATATTTCTCGACCGCGTTGTTGATCCCGAGATCGACCACCTCAAAGCCCGCACCCTCCATCATCATGCCAACGAGGTTCTTGCCGATGTCGTGAATGTCGCCCTTGACGGTGCCGATCACCATCTTGCCGACGCGCGGCGCGCCGGTCTCGGCCAGAAGCGGCTTGAGGATGAACATGCCACCCTTCATCGCGTTGGCGGCCAAGAGAACCTCTGGAACAAAGAGGATACCGTCCCGGAAATCCTTGCCGACGATGGTCATGCCACCCACCAGCGCCTCGGTCAGGATGCGGTAGGGGGCCCAGCCGCGCTCGAGCAAGATGTTGACGCTCTCTTCGATCTCTTCTTTCAGACCGTCGTAGAGGTCGTCGAACATCTGTTGGACAAGCTCTTCGTCGTCCAGCTCGGAGAGGATGATCTCGTCTTCTTGGTCAGACATTGCGGGAATCCTTGGTTTCTCTGCGCGCGCGCATCGTGGGTTGACTGGGCGCAGCTTTCGTCAATTTGCGCCTCGGCCACTTTCCGAATTGCGACGCTGCCCGCGCCGCAACCGACCTATAGCCGGAAAACGCGCGGGATGTGACTGAATTGTCGGCATGAAGATATTCGAATTTCCGCAACTTGGTGTCTGTGCGGACAGAATATGCGCCCCGACAGGCTGTCCTGCGGGGCGCGATACTCAGGCGCGGCGGCGTATGAGCGCGATGCCCCCGAGCGCCGTCAGCAACAGCAACCCGCCTGCCGGAAGCGGCACAACAGCGGCGCGGACCTCGCTCGCGATCAGCGCATGGGCCCGGTCTGTGGGATGGATGCTGTCGTGAAAGACAAACCCCTGATCCGTGGCGCAGTCGCTTGCCGGGACAAGCGTCAGGATGCACGCGTCGGTCGTATTGGTGAACCCGAGCGCATTCGCATTCGCAAGGATGTCCTCGAATAGCGCGAACGTGTCCAGAAACTGCACGTTGCCGAGCGGTGTCAGGGTGTTGAGACCGGATCGAAGCGCGGCATTGAAGCCCTGAGTGGCCGCCGTCGCGCCGGCGATTGCGGTCCCGGCTGGGGCCGCCCCGATGCTGGCCAGAAAGGCATCCAGAGAGGTCACTTCGGGGATGCGCCCAAGGTTCGGCAGGCCAAAGACGAGAACGTCAGTCAGGCCCCCCGACAAGAGGTCGGCCACCCCGGTGACAATCTCGGTGACCGCCCCCGAGATGACCGCGCCGAGACTGGCCGGATCGGCCAGACCTGCGCGCAGATCGTTGCCGCCAAACCAGACCGCCGCCAGCGGGTTGGGTCCAAGGCCAAGAGCAGGCTTTGCCGCATTGAAAATACCGCGCTGCGCCGCAAAATCGGGAATGTTGTCGGTGTTGTCATCCGTGTCCCCGCCCACGGGTTCCGGGTTTGCCACGGCCTTTGCTCCGCCAAAGGCAAAATTCGTGCCCGAGGCGAAATTCGCGCCAAGCTTGCTCGCCCAGGTGTCGCCATTGGTGAATTGGCCATTGGGATAGAGCGTTGAATCGGGCACGATTCCGCCGGTGAGGGCAAATATGTTGCCCGGATCGCTCAGACTGTCGCCAAAGACAACCAGATCGGAAAACGGCCCAATGGGCGCAGCAGAGCCGAGCGTCGGCAGCAGCGCTGTCACCCCGGCCAAAAGAATATTGCGGATCATAATCCCTCCCAGACATTAAATTTCTGCACGGCAAAGTGAACACGGTCGTCAGATGCAGCGCAAATCAATTTCCCGTTTGCGCATCAGGCCGCTGCGTCACTTGCGCATGTTCTCTATATGTTCCATATTCGCACCATGACTCGGGACCCTAGCCTACCCCATGATCTGCGCCCTCGGGCGCGCGGTGCTGTCAGCAATGCGGCGGGCCGGTTCGAGGCGTATGCCGTGAGCTACGAGGCGGATGGCTGGGACCGCGACGAAGAGGTGCGGCCGCTGCGCACGCATGTGACCGAAGAACGTCCGCGCCGGATCATCAGCTACAACCGTTCGCCCGATTTGCCGTTTGACCGCTCGATCAATCCCTATCGCGGTTGCGAACATGGCTGCGTCTATTGTTTTGCGCGGCCAACCCACGCCTATCTGGGGTTATCCCCCGGTCTCGATTTCGAGACTCGGTTGATCGCCCGCCCCGAGGCCCCGGCGCGGCTTGAGGCTGAATTGCGGGCGCGCAACTACCGGGTGGCGACGATGGCGATCGGCACCAATACCGATCCCTATCAACCGATTGAAAAACAGTTCAAGATCACCCGCGCCTGTCTGGAGGTGCTGAACCGGTTCAACCATCCGGTGGCGGTCGTGACCAAGGGCACGCTCATTGAGCGGGATCTGGATATTCTGGGCGATATGGCGGCGCGCGGGCTTGCTCGGGTGGGGATTTCCGTGACCACGCTGGATGAGGGGCTGGCGCGCAGGCTGGAGCCGCGGGCGCCGTCGCCTGCGCGGCGTCTGGCGACGATCCGACGCTTGGCACAGGCGGGGATTCCGGTGCGCGTCATGGTTTCGCCGGTCATACCGGGTCTGACGGATACAGAGATCGAAGCGATTTTGACCGCCGCGCAAGAGGCCGGGGCAGGGGCCGCGAGCTGGATCATGCTGCGCCTGCCGCGCGAGGTGTCGCCGCTCTTTCAGGAGTGGCTGGCCACGCATTATCCCGACCGCGCAGGCCGGGTGATGAACCGGCTGCGGGAAATGCATGGTGGGCAAGAGTATAGCGCCGACTGGCACAGACGGATGCGCGGTGAGGGGGTTTATGCCCGGATGATTGCCCGCCGCTTTGATCTGGCGGCACGGCGTTTGGGGCTGGATGCGGCGCAGGGGGCGTTACGCTCTGATCTCTTCGAGGTGCCCTTGGCGCGGGGGGATCAGTTGTCGCTGTTTTGAGCGCGCCAACCGCTCAGACAGGCCAGCCCAAGCAGGACCGCGACCACGGCTCCGGGCATCAGGACAAGGATCATCAGGTCTTCACCGCGCAAGGTCCAGGGCATCGGGATAGAACAGGCCCCGCTTGGCGCGCCAAAGGCGCAGGCGAGGCCGGAAATCCAGATATAGCCCAAGGCCCATGCGAGCAGGGCCAGCAGAGCCGCGACAAGAAACATCAGGCGAAGCATCCCGTGTCGCAGGCTCAGGCCCGTCTGCGGCGCGGGCGGCGTGGGGCGGCGGTATCGTCGCCGGTGCCATCACCACCGGATGAGAAGGCACCAAGCGCCTCGGTGATCTCATCCAGCGTCGGGCGGGGGCCGCGCGGGCGGCTCTCCAGCGCGGCGCGCATCTTGGACAGGTGCTCGGGCATGGTGCCACAGCAGCCACCGATGATCGTGGCACCGGCATCGCGGGCCAGCACGGCGTAATCCGCCATCAGATCGGGCGTGCCGTCGTAATGGATATGGCCGTCATGGTATTTCGGAATTCCGGCGTTGCCCTTGGCGACGATGGGCCGGTCAGATCCTTGGGCCACAAAGCCGAGTATGGTGCGCAAGAGGTCCGAGGCCCCGACACCGCAATTGGCGCCAAATGCCAGCGGCGGATTGCCCAGCTTTTCCACCATCGTCGCCATATCGGACGAGGTGAGGCCCATCATGGTGCGCCCCGCCGTGTCGAAACTCATGGTGCCGCACCACGGCATATCGGCCAGTTTGAACGCCTCGGCGGCGGCCTTGTATTCCTCGGGGGCCGAAATGGTTTCGAGCCAGAGCACATCGGCCCCGCCTTCCTTAAGGCCTTCGGCCTGTTCATGGAAAATCTCTACGGCAAGCGCGTGGGTGAGCGCACCCATCGGTGCCATGATCTCGCCCGTGGGCCCGACAGAGCCCGCGACGATCACCGGGCGGTCATAGCGGTCGGCCACGTCGCGGCCAATCTCGGCGGAGATGCGCGATAATTCCCGCGCACGCCCCTGTGCGCCGTGCAGTTTCAGGCGCGCGGCATTGCCGCCAAAGGAATTGGTGAGGAAAAGATCGCTGCCCGCATCCACCGCCTCTGTATAGAGCCGCTTGATCCGGTCGGGATGCTGATCATTCCACATTTCGGGCGCATCGCCCGATTGCAGACCCATGTTGAAGAGATTGGTGCCCGTGGCCCCATCGGCGAGAATCCAGTCGCGCGTGGCAAGCATCTTGGTGAGGGCATTTGGCATGTCATGGTCCTGTGATCTTTGAGCACGCAGATGTGCCACTAACGGCGCGTGCGTGCAAATGCATAAATTTCATGTAAATGGTGAGGCGCGTATGAATTGACGCGCCAAGAATAAAGGGCGCGCCAGTCTGTGGCACGCCCATATGGTGTCAGATCAGAGTGCTCAGACTTCCTTGGCCAACTGGCCCTTGGCGATCTTGAGCAGCTCGTCCATCTTGCCACGGATCGTGTCGGCATCGGCGATATCGCCCAGATCAACGGCGACCTTGCGCACGACATCCTCGTGCCCGGCCTCTTCGAAATCGGCCTTGACCACCTCACGGGCATAGGCATCGGCGTCGTCGCCGGTCTTGCCCATCAGTTCAGCGGCCCAGAGACCGAGCAGCTTGTTGCGCCGCGCGACGGCGCGAAACGCCATTTCTTCGTCATGGGCGAATTTGTTCTCGAATGCTTTCTCGCGGTCGTCAAAGGTGGTCATTGGGCCAGTCCTCTTGCATGCGTTGCCGTCAGAACCGATATGCAATCTGGCGGGCAAAAGGGCAAGGGGCCAACGCCATCTTGCGACGTGATTGCCCATGCACTATGAGAGCGCATCGGCATGGGGGGACTCACGCCCCCCACCCTCAGCGACGGAGTTCCCATGGCGCGGCGCAAGAAAATTTACGAAGGCAAGGCCAAGACCCTCTATGAGGGCCCCGAACCGGGAACCATCATCCAATATTTCAAGGATGACGCCACCGCCTTTAACGCCGAAAAGAAGGCCGTGATCGAAGGCAAGGGCGTGCTCAACAACATGCTGTCCGAGTATTTCATGGTCGGTCTCAACGCCATCGGCGTGCCGACGCATTTCATCAAGCGGATCAACATGCGCGAGCAACTCGTGCGCGCGGTCGAGATCATTCCGCTGGAAGTGATCGTGCGCAACTATGCCGCCGGCACCATGGCCAAGCGTCTGGGCATTGACGAGGGCACGCAATTGCCGCGCCCGATCGTGGAATATTGCCTCAAGGATGACAAGCTGGGCGATCCTCTGGTGACAGAGGAACATATCGCCGCTTTTGGCTGGGCCAGCCAGCAGGATATGGACGACATCCTGAGCCTCGCGCTGCGCGTCAATGATTTCCTCACGGGTGTCATGTACGGCGTCGGTATCAAGCTGATTGATTTCAAGATCGAGATCGGGCGCGTCTATGATGGTGATTTCCAGCGCCTGATCGTGGCCGACGAAATCAGCCCCGACAGTTGCCGCCTGTGGGACATCGAGACCGGGCGCAAGCTCGACAAGGATGTGTTCCGCCGCGATCTGGGCAGTCTGACCGATGCCTATACAGAGGTTGCCACCCGCCTTGGTGTCATGCCCAAGGGCAGCACGCCGATGGCCCGGCCCAAACTGATCAACTAAAGAGGATATTCCCATGAAAGCGCGCGTGCATGTCATGCTGAAATCCGGCGTTCTAGACCCGCAGGGCGAGGCGGTGCGCCACGCTCTGGGCTCGATGGGCTTTGACGGGGTCGAGGGGGTGCGTCAGGGCAAGGTGATCGAACTCGATCTGGCCGAGACGGACGCGGCCAAGGCCAAATCCACCGTCACCGCGATGTGTGAAAAGCTGCTCGCGAATACGGTCATCGAGAGCTATTCGGTGGAGATCGCCTGATGCATGCCGCCGTGATCGTGTTTCCGGGGTCCAACTGTGACCGTGATCTTGCCGTGGCGTTTGAGCGTGCGGGCGCGCAGGTGTCCATGGTCTGGCACAAGGATACGGATCTGCCGCAGGGCGTCGATATCGTCGGTGTGCCGGGCGGGTTCTCCTATGGCGATTATCTGCGCTGCGGGGCCATTGCCGCCAATTCGCCGATCTGCCGGTCTGTGATCACGCATGCGGACAAGGGCGGCTATGTGCTGGGCGTCTGCAATGGTTTTCAAATCCTGACCGAGACCGGCATTCTGCCCGGTGCGCTCTTGCGCAATGCCGGGCTGAAATATGTCTGCAAGCCGGTCGAGCTCTGCGTTGCGACCGCGGACAGTGCCTTTACCTCTGGCTATGCCAAGGGCAGCAATCTGACCGTGCCGATTGCGCATCACGATGGCAATTACTATGCGGATGACGCCACGCTCGACCGGCTGATGGCCGAAGACCGCGTGGCCTTTACCTATTGCGACAATCCCAATGGCTCGGCGCGCGGCATTGCGGGCATCCTGTCCGAGAACCGCCGTGTGCTCGGCATGATGCCGCATCCCGAGCGGATGGCAGAGCCGCTGCATGGGGGCACCGATGGCGCGGCGCTTTTTGCCGGGGTGGTGGGCCAGTTGGCCGACGCCTGAGCGCGTGACCGCTTGAGGTGCCGCGCGGCTCGGCTTACTCTGAGCGCATGAGCAAGACTGTCCCGTCCAGCACACGCCTTCGTATGCGCACCATATCCTGGCGCGCCCGGCTGGTGTTGGCCCTGCTCTTTGTGGCGGCGGTGGGCGTGGTGCTGACGACCAATCGTCTGCTCACCGACCGCTTTACCGAAAACACGCGCAATCGTGCCGAACTGCGGTTGGTGCTCTATTCCGGCAACCTCTTGTCGGAGCTTCGGCAGAACGCCATCGTGCCGCAGCTTCTGGCGCGCGATCCGGCGTTGATTGCCGCGCTTAACACGCAGGACTATGCGCAATCGACGCAGCGCCTGATTTCCTTTCTCGAGGAAATCGGTGCGGCGGGTCTGACGCTGTTGGACAAGGACGGGCGCGCGGTTGCGGCAACAGAGCGGTCGCGTCTGGGCGAGAGCCACAAGGCTGCGGCCTATTTCGTTGATGCCATGCGCTCACGCGATACGATTTTCCATGTTTTGCGGCAGGAAACCGGGCAATTCAACTTTTACTATTCGCGCCGGATCGAGACACAGAATGGCACGCTGGGTGTGATCGTGGTCGAGGTCGATTTGCGCAAATACGAACGCGCCTGGGCCGGGATTTCCGATGCGGTGATGGTCACGGATACCGAAGGCCGGATCATTCTGGCCACCGAACCGCGCTGGCGCGGATTGACAGAGACCGAGGCGCTGCGCCGCGAGCCGGTCAACAGCGCCATCCAGCGCGCCATTCAGGCGACCTCGGATTGGACCGCGCTGCCGGCCGATGCCTATGTGCGCGGCGAGGCGGTGATGCGGGTCGAAGGACGTGTCGCCTTTCGCGGCTGGCGGATCGCCGGTTTCACCACCTACACGGCGGTGCGCGACAAGGTGAACGGCTATCTCGCGCTCGAAATCATGGGATTCGCGATTCTTCTGGCGCTCGCCTTTTATTTCCTCAATCGCAAGGCGGCGCTCCGAATGGCGCTCTTTCAGCGGGAATCGGCAGAGCTTCGCGCATTGAATGCCCGCCTCCAGCGGGAAATCGCCGAGCGCAGGCGCGCGCAAGAGAACCTTGCGCAGGCCGAACAGACGATCCAGCAAAGCTCGAAATTGGCGGTGCTGGGCGAGATGTCGGCGGCGGTCAGCCATGAGCTCAATCAACCGCTCGCGGCGATGAAAACCTATCTTGCGGGGGCGCGTCTCTTGCTGTCACGCAACCGCCCCGACGAGGCGCTCTCGGCCTTTCAGCGGATCGACGATCTGATCGAACGGATGGGGGCGATCACCAAGCAGCTCAAGTCCTATGCCCGTCAGTCTGGCACGCAGTTTTCCCCTGTAAACATGGCCGATGCCGTGGCCTCTGCGCTCTCGATGATGGAGCCGCAATTGCGCCAGCGCAAGATCACCATCACCCGCACCCTGCCGGATGAACCGGTGATGATCATGGGCGATCGGGTGCGGGTGGAACAGGTGATCGTCAACCTCTTGCGCAACGCGATCGACGCCACCAACACGGTGCCCGATGCCGTCATCGAGATCCTCTTGGCGGCGGGGGAAACGGCGGTGCTGACGGTGCGCGACAACGGCGAGGGGATCGGCGATTTCAAGAACCTCTTCGAGCCGTTCTATACCACCAAGCAACCCGGCGACGGGGTCGGGCTGGGGCTTGCCATTTCCTCGGGGATCGTCAACGACCTTGGCGGACGTCTCGTGGCGCGCAATGCGCCCGATGGGGGGGCTGTATTCGAGATGCAGCTTCCCATATTGCCAGCAGAGACTCGTGCAGCGGAGTAAAATGAAATGCCAGCAGCCATGAAAATCGCCATCGTCGATGATGAAAAGGATATGCGCCAGTCGATCAGCCAGTGGCTGGCCCTCTCGGGCTATGACACAGAGGCGTTTCCCTCGGCGGAAGAGGCGCTCAAATCTCTGGGCCCGGATTACCCCGGTATTGTTGTCACTGACGTGCGCATGCCCGGTATGGATGGCATGCAGTTCCTCAAGAAACTGATGGGGTCCGACAGCTCTTTGCCGGTCATCATGATCACCGGCCACGGCGATGTGCCGATGGCGGTCGAGGCGATGCGCATCGGGGCGTTCGATTTTCTGGAAAAGCCGTTTAACCCGGACCGGATGACCGAACTGGCGAAAAAGGCCACCAATGCCCGGCGCATGACGCTGGATGCGCGTGCGCTGCGCAAGGATTTGTCGGACGGCGGGCAGTTGATGAAGAAACTCATCGGCACCAGCAATGCGATGGAGCGGCTGCGCGAGGATATTCTGGATCTCGGGCAGGCCGATGGCCATGTCCTGATCGAAGGCGAGACCGGCACCGGCAAAACGCTTGTGGCACACGCGCTGCACGCCGTGGGGGCGCGGGCCGGGCGCAAGTTCGTTACCATCGCCTGCGCCGCCTTTGATGACGAGGGGCTGATCAAGCGCCTCTTTGGACCGATGCAGCCCGAAGACACCCATTTGCCCGCCTTTGAAGAGGCGCGCGGCGGCACGCTTGTGCTCGAGGATATCGAGGCGCTGAGCGACGCGGCTCAGGCGCGGCTCTTGACCCATATCAACGCCGACGGCAACCCGCCCGAGACCCGCGTTGTGGGCATCTCGAACATGCAGGACGAGGGCCACACCTGCGAAGACGCTCTGCGTCCGGATCTCTTTTACCGCCTCGCCAGCCTGCGGATCACCGTGCCGCCGTTGCGGCAACGCGGCGAGGATATTCTCACGCTGTTCACCCGGTTTGCCGAGCAATTTGCCGATGACTATGGCTGCGAGGCCCCGCAGGTCAGCGCGCAGGAGGCCACGCAGCTCCTGCAGGCACCCTGGCCCGGCAATGTCCGCCAACTCTTCAACGTGGCGGAACGTGCGGTGCTTCAGGCACGGCGCGGGTCCGGCACGATCACCTCGCTGCTCATGTCGGACCATCAGGACATGCAGCCGGTGATGACCACCGAAGGCAAACCGCTCAAGGAATATGTCGAGGCGTTCGAGCGCATGCTGATCGACAACACCATGCGCCGCCACAAGGGCTCTATTGCCGCCGTGATGGACGAATTGTGCCTGCCGCGCCGCACGCTGAACGAAAAAATGGCCAAGTACAGCCTGCAGCGCTCTGATTATCTTTGAGGCAGTCGGGGCGGCAATTTCATTTTCTCCATTGTCATTGCCGCCTGTGACGCTTTACTGTGACAGTATGGTAAAAGGGCAAATGCGCCCCGCGCCAGGTGAGATTCGCTGTTTCAATCCTCCGTCAGGATCACTCCGACATGATTGGGCAGACCGATTGGGCCCCGATTCAGGGGCCACATACAAGCCTGAACCCTGTAAATCGGTGGACAGGCTCTGAATTGGCGCCGCAAGGGGCCGGAGAAGAAGAACCGCGATGAAGCGCGCGAGACATCACCACGTCAGAGCAGGGGCCGCAACCGGCACCGATCGACGCGCGCCCGCTATCGCCCTTATCAGACATTTGCCGCAACGCGCCGCTCCTCCGGGGCCGGCCGCCGCGCCGCGATGCAAACGGAAAACATGGCTACGAAAATGCTCATTGATGCCACCCACGCCGAGGAAACTCGGGTTGTGGTGGTCGACGGAAACAAGGTCGAGGAATTCGATTTTGAGTCTGAAAACAAACGCCAGCTAGCTGGCAACATCTATCTGGCCAAGGTGACGCGGGTTGAACCCTCGCTTCAGGCTGCCTTTGTCGATTACGGCGGCAATCGCCACGGATTTCTGGCCTTTTCAGAGATTCATCCCGATTACTACCAGATCCCGGTCGCTGACCGCGAAGCGCTGATGGCCGAAGAAGAGGCCCTCGCCAACGCCCAGAACGACGAGGACGAGGATCGCCCGCGCCGCAACAGTGGCGGCGGCGACAACCGCAACGATAATCGCAATGGTAACGGCAATGGCCGTTCGCGGTCGCGGTCCCGCTCGCGCTCGCGGTCGGAAAAGACCCAGTCTGACGATGCCGTGACCACGTCTGAAATCTCGGGGATGGAAACCATCGACCTTGAGGATGAAGCGGCCACTGCGGCGGTGCCCGAAGGCACATCGCCGATGGAACGCGTCCCCGAAACCCCGGTCGAAGAGCCCGAAGACCGCCCCGCGCCGACCTCGCAAGAGGCTGGCGACGAGGAACCGGAAACCGATACCCGCGATCATGCGGCCCAGGATGACGAGATCGAATCCGTCGCCGAGGAAGACGACAGCGAGGATATCCGCCCGGTGCGCAAGCCCCGTGCGCGGCGTTACAAGATCCAGGAGGTCGTCAAGGTCCGCCAGATCATGCTGGTGCAGGTCGTCAAGGAAGAACGCGGCAACAAAGGCGCGGCGCTGACCACCTATCTCAGCCTTGCCGGTCGCTACTGCGTGCTCATGCCCAACACCGCGCGTGGCGGTGGCATCAGCCGCAAGATCACCAATGCCGTCGATCGCAAAAAGCTCAAGGAAATCGCCACAGAGATTGACGTGCCGCGCGGCGCGGGTCTTATCGTGCGCACCGCCGGGGCGAAACGCACCAAGGCCGAAATCAAGCGCGACTATGAATACCTGCAACGCCTCTGGGAGCAGATACGCGAATTGACGCTGCGCTCGATTGCGCCTGCGAAAATCTACGAAGAGGGTGACCTGATCAAACGCTCGATCCGCGATCTCTATAATCGCGATATTGACGAGGTTCTGGTCGAGGGCGAGCGTGGCTATCGCATCGCCAAGGATTTCATGAAAATGATCATGCCGTCCCATGCCAAGAACGTTAAGCATTACGTGGATCAACAGCCGCTCTTTGCCCGCTTTCAGGTCGAGAGCTATCTGTCGGGCATGTTCAACCCCACCGTGCAGTTGAAATCCGGTGGCTATATCGTGATCGGCGTGACAGAGGCGCTCGTCGCCATCGACGTCAACTCTGGCCGTGCCACCAAAGAAGGCTCGATCGAGGAAACCGCGCTCAAGACCAATATCGAGGCCGCCGAAGAGGTCGCCCGCCAATTGCGCCTGCGCGATCTGGCCGGTCTCATCGTGATCGACTTCATCGACATGGACGAGCGCCGCAATAACGCTTCGGTGGAAAAGCGCCTCAAGGATAAGCTCAAGACCGACCGCGCCCGTATTCAGGTGGGTCGCATCTCGGGCTTTGGCCTCTTGGAAATGTCGCGCCAGCGTTTGCGCCCCGGCATGATCGAGGCGACGACGCAGCCCTGTCCGGCGTGCCATGGCACGGGTCTCATCCGCTCGGATGACAGCCTCGCATTGTCGATCCTGCGCCAGATCGAGGAAGAGGGCGTGCGCCGCCGCTCGCGCGAGGTGTTGGTGAAATGCCCGGTGGGCATCGCCAACTATCTGATGAACCAGAAACGCGATCATGTGGCGCAAATCGAGGGCCGCTATGGCCTGTCGGTGCGAATCGAAGGCGACCCGCGTCTGGTCAGCCCGGATTTCACGATGGAGAAATTCAAGACCGCGACCCGCAATGTTCCCGAAGTGCCGATGGCGCAGTTCGTGTCCGGGAGTTCGGCGCTGATGGATGACATCGACGACGATACAGAGATCGAAGAGGATATCGAGGACGAGGACGAGGCGGACACCGACAAGAGCGATGAGGGCAAGACCCCCTCGGAGACCGGTGGTGATGGCTCGGACAAGCCCAAGAAAAGCCGCCGCCGTCGCAGCCGCCGTCGCAAGCCCAAGGGGGGCAACGGCTTTGATCGCAATGGGGACGGCGCTGATGACAGCGGTGATGACAGCAAGGACGACGACGAGGATGTCGTCTCGGATGCGACGGACACTCAGACTGAGACGCCTGAGGCCGTGACCGCGGCCCCCGCCGAGGCGCAGACCGATGCCGAGACCCAGATCGCCGACACCTCTGAGGAGAAGCCCAAGCCAAAGCGCACCCGCGCGCCGCGCAAGAAGAAAGAGCCGGCGGTCAGTGAGGCGTCGACCTCTGAGGATGCGCCTACGGCAAAGGCAGAAGACAAGCCCAAGCCCAAACCCAGGCGCACGCCAACCCCGCGCAAAAAGAAAGAACCCGAGGCGGTCGCGGATGCCGAGGCCGAGGTGACGGCACCCGCGCCGGAAACGCCCAAGGCCGAAGCGGCCCCGGCTGTTGCCGACGTCGTGGCACCAGATCCGATGCCGGTTGTGGATGCGCCGGTTGCCGAAACGCAACCCGAGCCGACGCCAGCGCCGACCCCGGCACCCGCCGCAGAAGCGCCTGCCGTCGAGGAAGACAGCAAGCCGAAACGTCGCGGTTGGTGGTCTCTGGGGTGATCCTTCTCGCTGCGTACGCAACGCGCGTACGCAGCGTACAGGCTGTACATACGCCGCGCCTCAGATCTGGGGCGCGGCGTATGTCTGTCGGATCAAGCGGGCGTTAGAGGGTCTTGCGGATCAGGTAGGTTTGGACACCGCCTGTATCTGTCGCCGAGAGCAAGTCATGCCCCGATTCAGCGCAGAAATGCGGCACGTCGATAATGGCGGCCGGATCATCGGCCTGCATCGCGATCACCTCACCAATGCCCAATGATTTCAAGCGCTTGCGCAGCTTGAGAACGGGCAGGGGGCACAGCAGCCCACAGGCATCGAGCGTGTCATTCGGTATCATGGCCATCCAGATAGCGGCCTTGTTACAGCCTGTCCACAAGGATGTGACTTTTTGCGTGGTGACGCCGGTCCTCGGGCGGGCTATGTCTGACCCATGTTCGGAATCGAAATCATAGACGCAGCCCTGTTGCCCGCCATGTTCGTGGCCTTAGCTGCTGGAATCATTTCATTTTTAAGCCCTTGTGTGCTTCCCATCGTCCCGCCTTACCTTGCATATATGAGCGGCATCAGCCTGAGTGACCTCTCTGAAAGCGGCAGCAGCCGCGCTCGAGCGGTGGTGCCGGCGCTGTTTTTCGTGCTTGGCCTGTCGACGGTCTTTATCTTTTTGGGGTTCACCGCCTCGGCGATCGGGACTGTGTTTCTGCAATATCAAAGCTATTTCAATACGATAGCGGGCGTTCTTGTGATGGCCTTCGGTGCGCATTTCGTGGGTGTCTACCGCATCAAATTCCTCGACCGCGAGGCGCGGATTGATGCGGGGGACAAGGGGGGATCGTCCTTTGGCGCCTATGTCCTTGGCCTTGCGTTCGCGTTCGGCTGGACGCCCTGTATCGGCCCCCAACTCGGCGCGATCCTGTCGTTGGCGGCCTCCGAGGGATCGGTTGCGCGTGGCACTGCGCTCTTGGCGATCTATGCCATCGGGTTGGGTGTGCCATTCTTGCTGGTGGCTGCATTTCTGCCGCGTCTTCAGGGGCTTATGGGCTGGATGAAACGCCATATGGAGCAGATTGAGCGGGTCATGGGCCTCCTGCTCTGGACCATCGGTCTCTTGATGTTGACCGGCGGTTTCTCGGCCTTTTCCTTTTGGCTGCTGGAAACATTCCCGGCCCTTGCGGTGCTTGGATAACACCTTACGCTTGCCCGATTTTCACGTTAGGCTCTGCTCAACAAGAGGTTGGACATGAGCAGCAAGGCCCCCGTGCGCCGTCGGCGCGTGTTCTATATTCCGGGCTATGACCCCATTCCACCGCGCCGCTACCGCGAGCTCTATCGCAAGGAAGGTGCGGAGCAATCCTCTATTTCCGGATATGAAATCAGTGTGTTGCCTGCCAAAGCTCAGGTTAGGTTCGGTTGGAATGTGGCCGCGCGGATCGAAGATGCGGAGGTCGAGAGCAGCTTTGAAGTGCTGGTTTGGTCCGACATCGTCAAGGGCAGCATGGATCAGGGGATTTTGGCCACCTATCTGACCTTGATCCGCACTGCGGCCATCTACATCGGCAGCGGCGCACTCTTTCGCCTCATGCGATTGCGAAAAGGTCCAGTGATTGCAGCGCTTTATCCGGTGGGATTCCTTCTGGCGCAATTGGCCTTGGCGCTCTTGGCAGCCTGGGGACTGGGCCGCGTGCTGGCGCTCTGGCATCCTTGGGCCGCATGGGGCGGTGTCATTGTCGTGCCATTCATCCTCGAATGGTTCCGGCGGCAGGATGGCCGGTTCTTTGCCTATTACCTGATGCATGATTACGCCTATTCAGCGCAGTATCTTGGGGCCAATCCGCCCGAGTTGGAGGCGCGGATGGCGGCGTTTACCACTGAAATTGCGACGGCATTACAAGGGGATAACGACGAGGTTCTGATTGTTGGCCATTCCTCTGGCGCGCATCTGGGGGTGTCGCTTCTGGCCGATCTGATCCGCGGCGGACAGGTCCCCAAGACAGGCCCGGTGCTGTCGTTCCTGAGCCTCGGGCAGGTGGTGCCGATGGTGTCGTTTCTGCCGCGCGCACACAGGCTGCGGGCGGACCTGGCCTATCTGAGCGTGCGGGAGGAATTGACCTGGGTCGATGTCACCGCCCCCGGCGATGGCTGCGCCTTTGCCCTCTGTGATCCCGTCAGCGTTTCAGGGGTGGCCCCGGCCAACAAACGTTGGCCGCTGGTCATTTCGGCGGCGTTCACGCAGACGCTGAGCCCCGAGCGGTGGCGCGCTTTGCGATGGCGCTTTTTTCGGCTGCATTTTCAATACCTCTGCGCCTTTGACCGGCCCAACGACTACGATTATTTCCGCATCACGGCAGGGCCTTTGACGTTGGCTGAACGCTTCCGCGACCGCCCACCGTCGAAAAGCCGGATCGAACGCGCCACCTCGCGTTACACGAGCCTTGCGCCATGATCCCGCCCAAGCCGCCCGCGCGCCCGAACCGCGTGACGCTCTGGCGCTATCTGCGGCTCTTTCGCGCCGATATCCTCTCTGCTCAGCCGGCACGTCTTTACCGGGCCTGGATGGCTGAATTTCGCACGCCGTTCTTTCGATCCTACCTCTGCAACGATACCGCGCTGGTCGATCTGGTGCTTAAGCAACGCCCTGATGATTTTCCGAAATCCACCCGTGTTTCCGAGGGGTTGCGTCCTCTGCTTGGGCAATCGGTGTTCGTCACCAATGGCGAGACATGGAAGCGCCAACGCCGTATCATCGACCCCGCGTTTGAGGGTGGGCGGCTGCGCGATACGTTCGCGGCTATGGTCACAGCCGGGCAGGGGGCGGTGACACGCCTTGCCCCTTTGGCCGATGGCACGCCGCTAGAGATTGAGTTTCACACCAGCCACGCCGCCGCCGATGTGATCTTTCGCACCTTGTTTTCTATCCCGATCGAGAACACGACAGCTGCAGAGGTGTTCGAGCAGTTCAAAGCGCATCAACGCACGCAGCCGGTGCTCAATCTTGCGGCTTTTATCCCTTTGCCGCAATGGTTTCCCCGGTTTCACCGGCGCCAGACGCGGGCCACTGCCCGCTCTATCCGGGCGCTCATCACTGGGTTGACGACCAAAAGGCGTGCCGAGATCGAAGCGGGAACAGCGCCCGACGATCTGGCGACCAAGATCATGACCACCGTTGATCCGGTCACAGGTGACCGGTTCGAGACGGAGGAAATGGTCGATCAGGTCGCGATTTTCTTTCTCGCGGGGCATGAAACCAGTGCATCGGCGTTGGCTTGGGCGCTCTATCTGCTGGCGCTTTACCCGGAGTGGCAGGAGCGGGTTGCGGCGGAGGCAGACGCGGTCTTTGGCGCAGGCCCGCCAGAGTTTTCCGACATGTCCGGACTGCGCATCACCCGCGATGTGTTCCGTGAGACGCTGCGCCTCTATCCGCCGGTGCCGATGATGGTGCGCGAGACGACCTGTCCCGAGCGGTTCCGGGACCGCGACATTGCCCCCGGCGCGCAGGTGGTGATCAGCCCGTGGCATTTGCACCGGCATGAACGGCTGTGGGATAATCCCGACGGGTTCGATCCGGCGCGCTATAGCACCGAGAATGGCAAGACCTGTCTGCGCGAGGCGTTCATCCCGTTTTCCGCCGGGCAGCGGGTCTGCACCGGGGCGGGGTTTGCCATGATCGAAGGGCCGCTCTTGCTGGCGATGCTGGTGCAGGCCTACCGATTTGACGTGGTGGCAGAGCGTCCGCCGGTGCCGGTGGCGCATCTGACAGTGCGGGGGCGCGATGGCATCTGGCTGAAACTTTTGCCACGGTGATCCGACACCCCCTTTGCAAGCGGGATCAGAGCGCCTATGTATAGGGTGTTCGCGCAAGCGGACTATGGACATAAACGCGCTCGTAATACGCGGATCGGACCCGGGGGCGGTACCCGGCGACTCCACCAAACATCCTTCATTTGGGGATCATGGGGTCGAAACAGGATCGACGAACGTCTAAAGGGGTTATGCTTTGTCTCGGTGAGGTACCACCGTTATCGGTCCGAAACGTACAGTTGCAAATGACAACCGTGCTCCGGTGGCCGTTGCTGCGTAAGCAGTAACCAAACCGAAACTTAAGCCCTTGCGCTTAGCCGCGTAAGGCGGGGTTCGCAGGCACCTGGCAACAGAAGCCTGCACTTTCAAACCAGTCTTGACAGACTTCTCCCCTTACGTGCAGATAGCAACATGGGGCCTCCGCGACTGCCCCGTGAGGCCAAGGCCCAAAGTCGCATCCACTGAAATCCCAGAGGATGTGCCATGCCTGCCACCAACGAAATCACTGTCTCACAACTCAACCGCCTGATCGGCACGCCCGATTGTCCGGTCATTGTCGATGTTTGCTTGCCCGAGGATTTTGATGCAGATCCGTATCTCATTCCCGGCTCGATACGTCACTCTCACAGCGATATCAGAGGGTTGATCGTGCGTCTTCATGGACGACGCGCCGTAATCGTCTGTCAAAGGGGCCTGAAACTCAGTCAGGGTGTGGTGGCGTGGCTCGAGTCCGAGGGGCAGCAGGCCGAATACCTTCAGGGAGGCATCCATGCCTGGCGTGCGGCTGACGATACGCTGCGCGTGCCATATGCGGCTCTGCCTGCACCCGTAGAGGGGGCCACCCTTTGGGTCACGCGCCACAGACCCAAGGTGGACCGGATTGCCTGCCCGTGGCTCATCCGTCGGTTTGTCGATCCGAGGGCGCGGTTTCTGTTTGTGGCCCCGTCCGAGGTAACGGCAGTGGCCGAGCGTTTTGGAGCCACGCCGTTTGACATTGAGGGAGTTTCTTTCAGCCACCGGGGCGAGACCTGCACCTTTGACACCATGCTTGAGTGTTTTGCTTTGAACGCGCCCGCATTGGAGCGTCTGGCGGACGTCGTGCGCGGTGCGGATACCAATCGACATGATTTACACCCGGTGTCGGCTGGATTGCTGGCGATCTCGGTGGGTCTGTCGCGGCAATACCGCGACGATCACGCCCAGCTAGAGGCTGGGATCTTGCTCTATGATGCCCTCTACCGTTGGGCGCGCGACGGGTTTGATGAAGGCCATGACTGGCCAGCGGGGCGGGGTTGAGAGATGACGGATGTATCCCTCAGCCATCTCTTTCGAAGCTTTGGCCGAATTGGCCTCCTGAGCTTTGGCGGGCCTGCGGCGCAGATTTCGATGATGCATGATGAATTGGTGGAGCGGCGCGGCTGGCTGACCGAGCAGCAATTTCTGGGCGCGCTGTCGTTTTGCATGCTCTTGCCGGGGCCAGAGGCGATGCAGCTTTGCACCTACGCCGGTTGGCGGCTGCGCGGGGTGCTGGGGGGGCTGATTGCCGGGCTTCTCTTTGTGCTGCCGGGGGCGGCGGTGATCCTGGCGCTTGGCCTTGGCTATGCCACTTACGGCGATCTGCCGCTGGTGCAGGCGGTGTTTCTGGGCGTCAAGGCGGCGGTGGTGGTTATCGTGCTGCAAGCGCTGCTCAAGCTGGCGCGTCGGGCACTTCTGCGGCTGGACAGTTGGGTGCTGGCGGGCCTTGGCTTTGTTGCGATGTTCTTTCTGTCGGTGCCTTTCCCGCTGATCATTGCTTCCGCCGCTTTCTGGGGGTGGTGGTCCCATCGGGACATGGCGGCGGATCTGAGCCTCGTCACCCCGGCGGCTGTGCCGCTCTCCGGGACCGTGACCACGGCGCTGGTCTGGGGCGCGCTCTGGGCGGCACCGGTGCTGCTCGCCTGGGGCATGGGAGCCACGTTTCTCACCGATCTGGCGCTCTTCTTCAGCAAGCTGGCGGTCGTGACCTTTGGCGGAGCCTATGCGGTGCTGGCCTATATGACCGATACGGTGGTGGCGACCAAGGGCTGGCTGACCACCGCCGAAATGATCGACGCACTCGGGCTGGCCGAGACCACACCGGGACCACTGATCCTTGTGACCGAGTTCGTCGGGCTATTGGCCGGATATGCGCAGGGCGGGGCAGGGATGGCAATCACAGCGGCAGTTCTGACCGTCTGGGTGACATTCACGCCCTGTTTTCTTTGGATTTTCACGGGTGCGCCCTATATCGAGCGCATTCTGGCGCGCCCCCGACTCAAGGGGGCCTTGGCGGGGATTTCTGCGGCGGTTGTGGGTGTGATCCTCAACCTGTCGGTCTGGTTCGCGCTCCATGTGCTGTTTGCGGAGGTGGCGATGACGCGTCTCGGACCACGTCCAGAGCTCAGCAGCTTTTCGCCGCTCGATGCGACATTTGTGGCCCTCGCAGGCGTTCTCTTACTGGTATTTCGTCTGCCGATGGTCTTGGGTCTGGCGCTGATGGCGGCGCTCTCGGGCGCGTGGCATGTTTTGACTTGAGCCGCGCATTGCAGGTCTTTTGTTTTGCTTAGAATCCCCTATGCTGACGTGCAGCAATTCCCCGGGGTCCAACATGTCTCGATCAATCGACTATGGAAATCTTATGCACCGTGCCATGCGCGGCCTCATCCAAGAGGTGTTGAGCAAGGTGCAATCCGAGGGGTTGCCGGGCGCACACCATTTTTTCATCACCTTCGACACCAAACATCCCGAGGCCAAACTCGCCAACTGGTTGAAACAGCGCTATCCATCCGAGATGACGGTCGTGATGCAGCATTGGTATGACGATCTCAAGGTGACCAATGACGGATTTGCCGTAACCCTGAATTTCGGCGACGCGCCAGAGCGGCTTTATGTGCCCTATGACGCGATACAGACTTTTGTCGATCCGTCCGTGGAATTCGGGTTGCGGTTCGAGACGCAAGAGGTCGATGAGGAAGACGACGACCTCGACGATACCGAGCCACCGGATGATGACCCGAGTCCGAACAAGGCCGAGGTGGTGAGCCTCGACAGTTTCCGCAAGTCATAGGCAGAACGCGTGGGTGCGACCCGTTGTATTCCGTCGTATACAGCATTGATATTTCGTGCAACTGCGGTATGAACGGGGCAAACTTGTCACGAAAGGCTTTGCCATGACCGCCACCCGCACCGAAACCGACAGCTTTGGCCCTCTTGAGGTGCCCACCGATAAATATTGGGGGGCGCAGACGCAGCGCTCGATCCAGAATTTCCCGATCGGTTGGGAGAAGCAGCCCATCGCGATTGTGCGCGCACTCGGTGTGATCAAACAGGCCTGTGCGCAGGCCAACAAGGCCAGTGGTACGCTAGACGCGCGTCTGGCCGACGCGATTATTCAGGCCGCGCAAGAGGTGATTTCGGGCAAGTTCGACGACAATTTCCCGCTGGTGGTCTGGCAGACGGGATCGGGCACGCAATCCAACATGAACGCCAATGAGGTGATCGCCAACCGTGCGATTGAAATTCTGGGCGGCGTCATCGGCACCAAGGACCCGGTGCATCCCAATGACCATGTCAACATGGGGCAATCCTCGAACGATACGTTCCCGACGGCCATGCACATCGCCGCAGCGATGACCGCGCGCGACGTGCTTTTGCCGGGGCTGGGAAAACTCTTGGCGGGGCTTGAGGCCAAGTCGGAAGAGTTCAAGGATATCATCAAGATCGGCCGCACCCATACGCAGGATGCCACGCCGCTGACCTTGGGTCAGGAATTCTCGGGCTATGCGCATCAGATCCGGCAGGGGATCGCGCGGGTGAACCTCTGCCTTCCCGGCATTTATGAGCTGGCCCAGGGCGGCACCGCCGTGGGCACCGGCCTGAATACCGCCAAAGGCTGGGACACGACCGTGGCGGCGCAAATGGCCGAGATCACCGGTCTGCCGTTTGTCACCGCCCCCAACAAGTTCGAGGCGCTGGCCGCCCATGACGCGATGGTCTTCATGTCCGGCGCGCTCGCCACCGTGGCGGGCTCTTGCTACAAGATCGCCAATGACATCCGGTTCCTCGGGTCTGGTCCGCGTTCGGGTCTGGGCGAATTGATCCTGCCCGAGAACGAGCCGGGATCGTCGATCATGCCGGGCAAGGTCAACCCGACGCAGGCCGAGGCGCTGACGCAGGTGGCGGCCCATGTCATGGGCAATGACGCGGCGATCAAGTTTGCAGGCTCTCAGGGGCATTTCGAATTGAATGTCTACAACCCGATGATGGCCTATAACCTCCTGCAATCCATGCAGCTTTTGGGCGATGCCGCCGACAGTTTCACCGAGCGGATGCTCAATGGCATCGAGGCCAATGGCCCGCGCATCGAAAAGCTGATGCAGGAAAGCCTGATGCTGGTGACGGCGCTGGCGCCCACCATCGGTTATGACAATGCCACCAAGGTCGCCAAGACCGCGCATAAGAACGGCACGACCCTGCGGGAAGAGGCGATTGCGCTTGGCTTCGTCGATGGCGAAACCTTTGACCGCGTGGTGCGCCCCGAAGACATGGTCGGACCGAAATGAGCGAGGGCCCGGTCAATCTGAACCGGGTGCGCAAGCAAAAGGCGCGGGCCGCTGACAAGGCCCGCGCGGAGGAGAATGCCGCGCGCTTTGGCCGAACCAAGGCGCAGAAGGCGATTGAGCAAGCCCAGGCCGACAAGGCGCGCGTCGCCCTCGATGACCATCGTCTGGACAAGGATTGATGGCGGTTTCATCTGACCTGACATACCTCGGAGGAGGCCGGGACACGGTCCGGGACGGGGGCAGAGCCCCCAAACCTTGGCCGCGATGAACGCGCGCCCCGTCAAACGCTCGCTCACCTTGCGCGGCCATCGCACCAGCGTGTCGCTGGAGGATGAATTCTGGCAGGCATTTCGCGAGATTTCCGAGGAAAAATCTATGGCTCTCAATGTCTTGGCGGCCGAAATTGATGAAAAGCGCGGGGTTGACGCAGGCTTGGCCACGGCGATCCGGCTCTATATCTTGGCCTATTATCGGGACCGGGCACGTCAAAAAGAATAACGCCGCGCGGGGGCGCGGCGTCTTTTGGCTTTACGTCTCTATGATCACTCCGCCGGTTGCTCGGCCATAACGCCATGTCTTTCGCGCAGATGGTCGCGGTAAAGCGCCTTGGTCAGCGATATGACCATCAGCACCATCACGATGGCAAACGGGAGTACCCGAATTGCCCAGTGCGAAGACCTGTGCGAACACCTGTGCGAATCCCCAAAAGCAGGATGTTTTGCGACATTGGAATGGCGGAAAAGTTACATGTTTCCCGTCATTGGGTTGCGAGTCTTGGCGGTTTTTTGCTAAAAGCCAAGGACAGACACCGGCCTCTGAGGCCCGGCTCGCGCAGGGGTCATGCCGTGCGCGCGAACCCGAAACGCTGCCACGCGCCGCGACGGAGCGGTGACCATCCCCAGCGACGGGACAGGGCTGGCAGCCAAAAGAACAGGAAAAGGAGGCCAGATGGCCGACGAAACAACAAACCAAGGGATACCCGCGCCAGAGGGGCAGTCGGATGTGATCGATACGGAGTATACGATCGGGCAGGACAATGTCGGGCCTTTCGGCCTTGATATTCACAACCCGGTCTTTTTCATTTCCGGGATGTCGATCGTGATCTTCGTTTTCTATGCTCTGGTTCTGCCGGATCAGGCGGCGAGCGTATTTGACTGGCTCTTTTCGGCCGTTACCAAGGGCTTTGACTGGTTCTTCCTGAGTGCCGCAAATGTCTTTGTGATCTTTTGTCTCTTTCTGATTGTCAGCCCGTTCGGCAAGGTGCGGCTGGGGGGCGACGAGGCGACGCCGGATTACAGCTATATCGGCTGGTTCGCGATGTTGTTTGCCGCTGGCATGGGTATTGGCCTCATGTTCTTTGGCGTGTCAGAGCCGATGAGCCATTTTTCCAGTGCCTTGGGCGGCACGGCGATGGAGGGCGGGGCGCGTAGCGATTGGGCGCCTCTCGGTGCCGCAGGAGGGGATCCGCAAGCGGCGACGCGATTGGGCATGGCGGCGACAATTTTTCACTGGGGTCTGCATCCTTGGGCGATCTACGCGGTTGTTGCCCTCGCGTTGGCGCTGTTTAGCTATAACAAGGGCCTGCCGCTCACGCTCCGCTCGGCGTTTTATCCAATTCTGGGCGAGCGGGTCTGGGGCTGGTGGGGACATGCCATCGACACGCTGGCGGTCTTTGCCACGCTCTTTGGCCTCGCGACATCGCTCGGTTTTGGCGCGGAACAGGCCGCTTCGGGTCTGACGTTCCTGTTTGGATCTGGCGACGCGGCAGAGGGAACGCGCAGTTTCCTTGGCATCACCTATGGCAATACCGAGGATAGTGGCGTGCCGGATTCCAGCTTGCTCTTGGTGCTGCTGATTACCGGCATCACGTCGATTGCGCTCATTTCGGTGGTGCGGGGTCTTGATGGCGGGGTCAAGGTGCTGTCCGAGATCAATATGGGGCTGGCTGGCCTGCTGCTGATCTTTGTGTTCTTTGTGGGCGGGCCGGTTTTCCTGCTGACGTTCTTCTTTGACAGCCTCTGGGCCTATTTGCAGAACCTCCTGGCGCTCTCCAACCCGTTTGGGCGCGAGGACACCAATTTCATGCAGGGTTGGACCGCGTTTTACTGGGCGTGGTGGATCAGCTGGTCGCCCTTTGTGGGCATGTTCATCGCCCGGGTGAGCCGGGGCCGCACGGTGCGGGAGTTCCTGATCTGCGTGCTGCTCATTCCGTCGCTGGTTTGCGTGCTCTGGATGAGTGTGTTCGGGGGCACAGCACTCAATCAGGTTATTGCCGATGGGTATGACGCGGCCATGACTGCGCCGCTGGAGCTCAAGCTCTTTCAGATGCTCGATGTGTTGCCCTTGGCGACGATCACCTCGACCATCGGGATCATCCTTGTGGTGGTGTTTTTTGTCACCTCCTCGGATTCCGGCTCGCTGGTGATTGATACGATCACGGCGGGTGGCAAGGTTGATGCGCCAGTCGCGCAGCGGGTGTTCTGGTGCATCTTTGAGGGGGCAGTTGCCATCGTGCTCTTGATCGGTGGTGGTCTTGCGGCGCTGCAATCGGCGGTGATTTCGACCGGTCTACCCTTTACTTTGGTGCTCTTGGTGATGTGCTGGGCGATCTTTCGTGGCTTGCAGAGCGAAATGAAAAGCCTGTAACACTCTAAAGAGTGTAATCTTGAAGCCCCCCGACGCTTGCGTGCCGGGGGGCTTTGTTGTTTTGTGGCGACAAAAAGGGACACTGGGGACAAGTATGACACTCGACACCGATTTCGTGCGCGCGCAATTTCCGGCTTTTGCCGAACCGAGCCTTGTGGGACAGGCGTTTTTCGAGAATGCGGGCGGCTCTTATACTTGCGCGCCTGTGATCGCGCGGTTGGAGCGGTATTACCGGCAACGCAAGGTGCAGCCCTATGCGCCCTATGCGGCCAGCCAACTGGCGGGCGCCGAGATGGACGAGGCGCGGGCGCGGCTGGCGGCAATGATGGGCGTGGCGGCGGATGAGCTGAGTTTCGGCCCCTCGACCACGCAGAACACCTATGTTCTGGCGCAAGCGTTCCGGCAGTGGATGGAGCCCGGCGATGCGATCATCGTCACCAATCAGGATCACGAGGCCAATTCCGGGCCGTGGCGGCGGTTGGCCGATGCGGGGTTCGAAGTCCGCGAGTGGAAGATCAACCCCGAGAGCGGATTGCTTGATCCCGCAGACCTCGAGAACCTGCTCGATGACCGGGTGCGGCTGGTGTGTTTTCCGCATTGCTCCAACGTGGTGGGGGCGATCAACCCGGTGGTCGAGATTACGGCGCTGGCGCATGCCGCCGGGGCCTTTGTCTGTGTCGATGGGGTCAGCTACGCGCCGCATGGTCTGCCCGATGTGGGCGGGATGGGGCCGGATATCTACCTTTTCTCGGCCTACAAGACCTATGGGCCGCATCAGGGCATCATGGTGATCCGGCGGGAACTGGGCAATCTCTTGCCCAATCAGGCGCATTATTTCAACGCAGGCACGCTCTACAAACGCTTCACGCCGGCGGGCCCGGATCATGCGCAGGTTGCCGCAAGTGCGGGCATGGCGGATTATATCGACGATCTGGCAGCGCATCACGGGATCACGGGCGGTGCCGTGACACGGGCGGCAGGGGTGCATGATCTCATGCGGGCGCATGAAACAGCACTTTTGCAGCCGCTCTTGGATTTTCTCAAGGAGCGCAATTCGGCGCGGCTGATCGGCCCGGTCGAGGCCGAGCATAAGGCACCAACCGTGGCCGTCGCCCTCAACCGGGCGGGGGCCGAGGCGGCGGCGCAATTGGCGGGGCATGGGATCATGGCGGGGGGTGGCGATTTCTATGCTGTGCGGCCTCTGACAGCCATGGGGGTAGACCCCGAGCGTGGCGTTTTGCGGCTGAGTTTCGTGCATTACACGACCCGTGCCGAGGTGGACAAACTCTTGACTGCGCTTGATGATATTCTTTGATCCGTCTGCTGATACGCACCGTATACCCACCAAAGACCGGGGCAGGGGATGACGGTGAAACCACCAATACTCGTATGGTTCAGACGCGATTTGCGCCTGGCGGACCACCCGGCGCTCTGTGCCGCGATCGAGGGCGGTGGGCCGATCATACCAGTGTTTATCCATGATGACAGCGTGGCGGGGCTGGGTGCCGCGCCAAAGTGGCGGCTGGGTCTGTCGCTGGCATCTTTGGCGCGCGATCTGGAGGACAGGGGCAGCCGTCTGATCCTGCGTCGCGGTTCGGCCCTTGAGGTCTTGCGCGCACTGGTGGCTGAGACCGGGGCCGGGGCCGTGCATTGGTCCCGGCTCTATGATCCGCAGGCAATTGAACGCGACAAGGCGGTTAAATCCGCGCTGCGTGAGGATGGCATCGCCGCGCAGAGCCATGCGGGTCATGTGATGTTCGAGCCTTGGACTGTCGAGACCAAGACCGGCGGGTTCTACCGCGTCTATAGTCCGATGTGGCGCGCGGTGAAGGATCGTGAGGTGGCAGTGCCTCTTCGGGCACCGTCAATGATCCTGGCCCCGGATATGTGGCCCGTCAGTGATGGTCTGGATGACTGGCATATGGGGGCGGCGATGGTGCGCGGCGCAGAGGTTTGCCTGCCCTATCAGCGCGTGGGCGAGGCGGCGGCCATGGATCGCCTTCACGCCTTCACCGACGGAGCCATCGCGGACTACAAGGACGCGCGCAATTTTCCGGCGGTGGAGGCTACATCCAGCCTCTCGGAGAACCTGACCTACGGGGAGATTTCGCCCCGGCAATGTTGGCATGCCGGGCAGAGGGCTTTGCATGCAGGGGCACAAGGCGCGGAACATTGGCTGAAAGAGTTGGTCTGGCGCGAGTTTGCCTATCATCTCATGTATCACACGCCACATATCCTGACGGACAATTGGCGGACGGATTGGGATGCCTTTCCGTGGTCCACCGATGCCGATCATCCCGACGTCATTGCGTGGAAACAGGGGCGAACCGGAGAGCCTTTTGTCGATGCCGCCATGCGCGAGATGTATGTCACAGGCAAGATGCACAACCGCGCGCGGATGATCGTGGCGTCCTATCTGACCAAGCACCTGATGACCCATTGGAAGGTCGGTCTGGACTGGTTCGCCGACTGCCTCACGGATTGGGACCCGGCCTCGAACGCGATGGGGTGGCAATGGGCGGCGGGGTGCGGCCCGGATGCCGCCCCTTATTTCCGGGTCTTCAACCCCGAAACGCAGCTGGAAAAATTCGACCGTGACGGTGCCTATACCCGTAGATGGATCGCCGAGGGACAGGGGCAACCACCCGCGACGGCGCTTGACTATTTCAAGGCCATTCCCCGCCGTTGGAGTCTGTCGTCGACATCCTCCTATCCCAACCGGTTGGTCGATCTTGCCGGAGGCCGAAACCGCGCACTTGCGGCTTATGAAGCACGGGAGTTCTGAGCCATGACTGACTTGACCGCTGGGCCAACGGCTGCTGCACTGACCGATAACAAGAGGACAGACCGCATGATTCTGACCGATACCAACGGCCAGACCGGCCTGCCGCGCTATTTTTCCCGTTGCTTCGGTGTGGCCCGTCAGATCGACGCCGGGCGGCTTGATATCCGCTTGCCCGATGGTCGCGTGTTCCGCGCCGAAGGCAATCGGCCCGGACCGGTGGCCGTTCTGGAGATCCACGATACCGAGGTTTTTGCACGGCTGGTGCGCGAGGGGTATCTGGGCTTTTGCGAGGCCTATCTTGATGGCGATTGGTCCACGCCGGATCTTCAATCCTTTATGGATCTGCTCAACGATGACAATGACGGGATTTACAACGGCTATCCCGGTCAGCGACTGGCGCAGATTTATGAGCGCATCCGGTTCTGGTTCAAGCGTAATTCCAAGACGCAAGCGCGCCGCAACATCAGCTATCACTACGATCTGGGTAATGAGTTCTACAGCCTCTGGCTGGATGAAACGATGACCTATTCCAGCGCGATCTTTCAGCCCGGCCAAAACAGTCTCGAACAGGCGCAGATCGCCAAATATGCCAGCATGGTCGATCAGATGGGGGTGAAACCCGGTGATCACGTGCTGGAAATCGGCTGTGGCTGGGGTGGCTTTGCCGAATATGCCGCCAAGGAACGCGGGCTGCGCGTGACCGGCCTCACGATCAGCGCGGAGCAGTTGAAATATGCGCGCGACCGGATGGCGCGCGCGGGATTGTCGGACCGGGTCACGCTCAAGTTGCAGGACTATCGCGACGAGCGCGGTACCTACGATGGCATTGCCAGTATCGAGATGTTCGAGGCGGTGGGAGAACGCTATTGGCCGGTGTTTTTCAACAGCTTGCGCGAGCGCCTTAATCCCGGAGCTCTGGCCACATTGCAGATCATCACGGTCGAGGACAAGCGGTGGGAAAGCTACCGCAGCGATGTGGATTTCATCCAGAAGTACATCTTTCCGGGTGGCATGCTGCCCAGCCCCACCGCGCTGCGCGCCGAAATCGAGCGGGCAGGTCTCAACGTCGCGCGCTCCATCGAGTTTGGTGAGAGTTACAGCCAGACCCTGCGCCGGTGGCACCAGACTTTCAACGACAAATGGGACGCAATTGCCGAAATGGGCTTTGACGAGCGCTTTCGCCGGATGTGGAATTTCTACCTGACCTCTTGCGCGGGGGCCTTCAAAGGGGGTAGTTGCGATGTGACACAGATCACCATCGCAAGGCCCGGATAGATGCCCGTCACAGATCACATGCCAACTGCCGGGAGGCTGGTCGCAGCGATCGGTCTGGGCGCTTTGGGGTGGTACGGATCAGAGCTCTTTCGCCCTCTCATGCCCGAAGATACCAATTTCGGTTGGTTCAATGTGGTCAACGTTGTCCTTGGCGCGATTTGCGGCTGGCGCGTGACCGGCAAGCGGCTTGGCTTTGGCTATGCCGAGGGGTTCAGCGCCGGGTTGACGGGTGTCGGCGCGCTGGTGTTCTGGGCGCTGTTTCTCCAGAGCCTCAACGAGATGCTCAAACGCGCCCTCGACACTCGGTACGACGGGGTCGTCGAGGGCGTTATCTCGATGTTTGAACTGATTGTGGAATATGGCAGCCTGATGATCAACGGACCGCTGATCGGTCTGCTGGTCACGGGCGGGATTGTGGTCGGAATCGTTTCGGAATGGGTGTCGCACAGGTGGTCCTGACGGAACCGCTCTTTGTCTATGGTCCGCTGGCTACCCCGATGTTGCTTCAGACCGTGATCGGCGATGCGGATGTCCGGCCAGCTCAAGCGCCGGACCTTGCGATCACCCTGTGTGATGAACCCGTGCCGGTTTCAGGCCTGAGCGCGGGGCAGGGCAACGCAGAAGGTCTCTTGATCTCGGGTGCTGACGCCGTGGCGCGGCTCTCTTATCTCGCACAGGTGCTGGGGTTGGGCCCGGCTGAGAGACTTGTGGTCCTGCAGGATGGGACAGAGCGCGAGGCGCTCGTGTTTCCGGGTCGACCGGGGCGCTGCGCGTGGCATCCCCAAGAGTGGGTGGCAAAATCAGGGGCCATCCTGCAGGCGGCTGCGCGTGAAATCATGACAGTCAAAGACCGCGTGCCCGCCGCTGATCTGGCGGACCGCCTGCCAATGATCCTGTCGCGCGCGGGCGGCAGGGTTGCCGCGCGACAATCGGCCCCGGCCAACCTGCGCAGCGCAACCCATGCCGATCAGGTTCAGGATATGGCGTGCGAGATCACCCACGTGGGTTTCTTTCTGTCTCGTGCCTATACGCTGCGCCATCCGCGCTTTGACGGGACCATGAGCGCCACCTTGGGACGTGAGGTTTTTGTCGCCACAGACGCCGCGTTGGTGCTGCCCTATGATCCAGTCCGCGACCGGGTGCTGCTTGTTGAACAGTTTCGCATGGGCCCCTATGGGCGCGGCGATCCGCACCCGTGGATGCTGGAACCCGTCGCAGGCCGGATAGATGGCGGCGAGTCACCGGAAGAGGCGGCACGGCGCGAATGTCTGGAAGAAGCGGGGCTGACACTGCGCCATCTCGAGAAGATTTCCGCGCATTACTGCACACCGGGCTACTCTACGGAGTTCTTCCATATTTTCCTTGGCGTTTGCGACTTGCCCGATACCGATACGGGCCAGGGCGGGTTGGCCACGGAACATGAAGACATCCGCACCCATGTCATTGATTTTGAACGTGCAATGGCACTGCTTCGGACTGGCGAAGCGAACAACGGTCCGCTGATCCTGAGCTTGATCTGGCTCGAGCGCGAACGCGCGCGCCTGCGCGCATCGCCTTGAGTTCCAGCATCCGACCGCCTAAACCAAGACAACAGTTTTACCACAGGAGCATGAGAGATGCGCATCGCACAGGATCTGGCCGCAGCCGTGGGAAATACTCCCCTTATTCGTTTGCGTCGCGCCAGTGAGGAAACCGGCTGTGAAATCCTCGGCAAATGCGAATTTCTGAACCCCGGTCAATCGGTCAAGGACCGGGCTGCCCTCTTCATCATCCGTGACGCCATTGCGCGCGGTGACCTGAAACCCGGCGGCACGATTGTCGAAGGCACTGCTGGCAACACCGGCATCGGTCTGGCGCTGGTTGGGGCCTCGCTTGGGTTCAAGACAGTGATCGTGATCCCCGAGACGCAGAGTCAGGAGAAAAAGGACATGCTGCGCCTCGCCGGAGCCGATCTGGTTCAGGTGCCCGCAGCGCCCTATTCCAACCCCAACAACTTTGTGCGCTATTCCGAGCGGCTGGCATCCGAGCTTGCCAGAACCGAACCCAACGGGGTGATTTGGGCCAACCAGTTCGACAACGTGGCCAATCGTCAGGCGCATATCGAGACCACCGGACCCGAGATATGGGATCAGACGGGTGGTAAGGTCGATGGGTTCATCTGCGCGGTGGGATCGGGCGGCACATTGGCGGGGGTCGGCATGGCGCTGCAACCCAAGGGCGTCAAGGTGGGCATCGCCGATCCGATGGGGGCCAAGCTCTATTCCTGGTACACCAAGGGCGAGTTGGAGAGCGAAGGGTCGTCCATCGCCGAAGGTATCGGGCAGGTCCGCATCACAGCCAATCTTGAGGGGTTCACCCCCGATTTCGCCTGTCAGGTTCCCGATGCCGAGGCGCTGCCCATCGTCTTTGATCTCCTTCAATACGAGGGGCTGTGCATGGGCGCTTCGACCGGTGTCAATATCGCCGGGGCCATCCGCATGGCCCGCGAGATGGGGCCCGGCCATACTATCGTGACGATCCTCTGCGATTACGGCACGCGCTATCAATCCAAGCTCTTCAATCCTGAATTTCTGCGCGCCAACAACTTGCCGACGCCGGATTGGCTCGATCAGGCGCCGCGCTCGATCCCGGGGGTTTTCGCAGGGTGACACGGATGCTGCGGCAACTTGGCCTGATCCTCTGCCTGGCATTCAGCGCGGCGGTTGGTCACGTCCCATCCGGTCTGGCGCAGGGCCAACATAGCCCGAACGCTCCTGATTACGTCGCCTGGGAAGATCTCGCGACCAGCGCCGACGACATGCTCGCAAATGGCGATGCCTCGACCGAAGATCTCGAAAGCCTGCGCAGTCAGGTCAATGGCTGGCGTCAGCAATTCGTGGACATGCAAGGCAGCAACGCCGCCGCGATAGCCACGGTGCGCAGTCAGATTGACTCGCTTGGGCCGGTGCCTGAAAGCGGCGAAGAACCCGAAGACATCTCTGCACAACGCGAGGAATTGAAGCGCCGCCTTGCGCGGCTCGAGGCTCCGGTGAAGCTGGCTGAACTGGCCCGCAGCCGTGCCGAAGGGCTGGTGAGCGCGATTGACCGGGTGATCAGCAACCGCCAGACCGAGGCTCTGTTGCGCCTTGGTCCGTCGCCCGTCAATCCATTGCATTGGCCCGAGGCGGTCAAGACGCTCTATCGCACTGTAGAGACGTTGCGTGCAGAAACCGCCACCAACTGGCAGAGCGCCTTTCGCCGGGAACGGTTCCAAGGCAGTCTGCCGGGCGTGTTTGTTCTCTGTCTGATCGGGATTTTCCTGATCAGCCGGGGACGTATCTGGACGACCCGTCTTTACGCGCGCGTTCTGGGATCGACCCCGACCGCAGGACGGCGTCTTTCTGCCTTTGCCATATCGCTCGGGGACTGGCTGCTGCCCTATCTGGGCACCATCGCTTTGGTTGCTGCGGCGGCTTTGACCGGATTGCTCGGCTCTAAGGGGCTTTTGGTGATCGGGTCCATCCCGTCGGCGATTTTCATTTTCCTCTTGGCGCGCTGGTTGGCGTTGCGTGTCTTTCCACGTGACGACCTGCAAATGTCCCTGCTCAACCTCGAGACCGCCGAGCGCTATGCCGGGCGGCTTTATGGGGCGATGCTGGGCCTCGTGATTGGGGGTTTTGCCTATGTTCAGGATCTTGCCAATGGATTTGGATGGTCCGAAGAGGCGAGAAACGTTCTGATTTTCCCGATCATGGTTGTGGCGTCGCTGCTGTTGTGGCGACTGGCACGGCTCTTGATGCAGCACAACCGCGCCACGGCGGATGAGGTGGAAACCGAGCTTGGGTTCCGCAGCAAACTGGTGCGTATTCTGGCCCGCGTGCTCTGGGCCTTGGCGATCCTTGCGCCCGTGTTGGCCGCCATCGGGTATGTGGCTGCTGCCGAGGCGATGATGCTGCCTGCGCTGCTGTCGCTGATGATGATCGCGGCCCTGCTGCTGTTGCAACGCATCCTGACCGAAGTTTACATCATGCTGCGCGGCAATTCGCAGAACGCCGAGGAGTCGCTCTTTCCAGTGCTGCTCGGTTTTGTCTTTGTGCTGGCGTCGGTGCCGATCTTTGCCCTCATCTGGGGGGCGCGGCCTGCACAGCTGCATGAGGCGTGGTTGCAATTTACCCAAGGCGTCAGCTTTGGCGGCATCACCATTTCGCCCACCGGGTTTCTCACGCTCGCGGCGGTCTTTACGATCGGTTATTTGCTCACGCGGTTGGTTCAGGGGACACTCAAGAACTCGATCCTGCCCAAGACCAAACTCGATATGGGCGGGCGCAATGCCATTGTGTCGGGCGTCGGATATATCGGGATATTCCTTGCTTCGCTGATCGCGATCACCAGTGCCGGCATTGACCTCAGTTCGCTAGCCATCGTGGCCGGTGCGCTCTCTGTGGGCATCGGTTTCGGTCTGCAGAACATCGTGTCCAACTTTGTCTCGGGCATCATCCTGTTGATCGAGCGACCGATCTCGGAAGGGGATTGGATCGAAGTGGGCGGCCAGCATGGCTATGTGCGCTCGATCTCGGTGCGCTCGACCCGGATCGAGACCTTTGACCGCACCGATGTGATCGTGCCCAATGCCGATTTCGTCAGTGGCACGGTGACGAACTATACCCGAGGCAATACCGTGGGCCGGGTGATTGTGCCGGTGGGCGTGGCCTATGGCACAGACACGCGCCGGGTGGAAGGGATCCTGCGCGAGGTGGCCGAGGCGCATCCGATGGTGCTGATGCAGCCGCCGCCGACGGTGCTGTTCCAGAGTTTCGGGGCAAGTTCGCTGGATTTCGAGATCCGCGCCATCCTGCGCGATGTGAATTGGGTGGCCAGCGTGAAATCCGACATGAACCACGAAATCGCGCGCCGCTTTGCCGAGGAGGGGATCGAGATCCCATTCCCGCAACAGGATATCTGGTTTCGCACCCCAACAAGCACGCCTCAAGAGCGCCCTGTTGAGGCCGAAGGCCAGACCAGCCGCGCGCCAGCCGGCCTGACCGAAGGCGATGTTGACGGCGACGGTGGGGGGGATGGGCGATGACCATAGCGCTCTTTCGGCAGGATGCCTATCAGACCGAGGCCGAGGCGGTCGTGACCGCCCACACGCCGGAGGGGGGCATTGTGCTGGACCATTGCCTGTTCTATCCCACCGGTGGTGGGCAGCCGGGCGACAGTGGGCGGCTCGAGTGGCGGGGGCGTAGCCTGCCGATTGCCACGGCGGTCAAGGCCGACGGTGCGGCCATCGCCCTTGTCGCGGCAGAGCCGCAGCCTTTGCCAGCCGTCGGAACAGCTTTGCGGCAAACGATCGACTGGCCAAGACGGCACCGCCTGATGCGTATGCACACGGCGCTGCACCTCTTGTCGGTGGTGATCCCATTGCCCGTCTCGGGCGGGGCCGTCGCCGAGGAACGCAGCCGTCTTGATTTCGATATGCCCGAGGCGCCGACCGACCGTGACACGCTTGAGGATTATCTCAATCAACTGGTAGACCGGGATCTGCCAGTGACAGAAGACTGGATCACCGATGACGCACTGCGCGCCAATCCGGGACTGGTCAAGACCATGTCGGTGGCACCGCCCATGGGCTCTGGCCGGGTGCGCTTGGTGCGGATTGGGCAGGGGAGAGACCAGGTTGATCTGCAACCCTGCGGCGGCACACATGTGGCGCGCACCGGCGAGATCGGACGGCTCAGACTGGGCAAATTCGAAAAGAAGGGCCGCCAGAACCGCCGGGTCTATCTGCATCTGGACGGCTGAGAGCCCTCAGAGGCGCTCTTGCGGCGCTCCATTCTGTGCAAAACGCGCAATTGCAACGGTCAGGCAATCCAAGCTGTCGGTATGCGGGGCCGTCCGGGGCAGGGCGTCTGTCATCAAGGACAGCTCCGTACAGGCCACGAGCAAATGATCCGCCCCCTCGGCCAAGAGCGCCTCTGCCTCATGGGTGAGCCGGGGTTTGAGGGACGCAGCCACTTCTCCGGCTTTGACCGCGCGGATGAGCGTCAGAAGATCGCTGTCGTCAGGCAAGAAGACGGGTGTCAGCCCGTGGGCGGCAAAGGGCGCAGCAAAGACGCCCGCAAGCCGCGTCGCAGGCGAGGCGAGCATGCCGATCCGGCGCGCGCCTTGGGCGACGAGCGCAGCGGCCGTGAGGTCCAACATATTGAGAAACGGCAGGGATGTGGCCGCCACCACGGCTGGCGCATAATGATGCGCGGTGTTGCAGGGCATCGCCAGTGCCTGCGCACCCGCTGCCTCGAGATCCCGCGCCATGCGCGCCAAGGTCGGGCCGGGGTCTTCTCCTGTGCCCTCGATCAGGGCCTTGATGCGGCTGGGAACCTGTGGGTTCTGGTGAACGATCAGCGGAATGTGATCGCTGTCGTCGCGTGCAGGCACGGCGGCCAGCAGTTTCTGCATCAGAAGAATGGTCGCTTCGGGGCCCATACCCCCGAGAATGCCAACAGTTTTCATAGCTTGGACTTTACCCTGTGGAGGTTGCCGCGACGGGTGCGGTGGTCAAACGGATGTCGGCGCTGCGCGCGTGGCCTTCCATCCGCTCGGCCCGGCTCAGGCTGGCCGTGACACGCGCGAGATCAGGCAGCGCGCGCTCGTCCACCTCTTGCCACGTGACGGTTTTCAGGAACTTATGCACAGATAGCCCCCCTGTATACCGCGCGGCCCCAGAGGTGGGCAAGACGTGGTTGGGCCCCGCCGCCTTGTCGCCAAAGGCGACGGTGGTGGTCTCGCCCAGAAAGAGCGAGCCATAGACGCGCAGGCGGCCCAGCCACCACGGCAGGTCGCGCGCCTGCACATGCAAATGTTCGGGTGCCTTTTGATCTGCATATTGCGCCATATCCTCGGGGGTGTCGCAGAGCACGACTTCTGCAAGATCGCGCCACGCGGCGGCAGCCGCGCTTCGATTTGGCTCCGGTAGGCTGGTGATGAGGGTGGGCACGCGGGAGATCACCGATCTGGCCAAGGGTTCGTGAGTGGTGGCAAGCCAGACCGGTGAATTCGCGCCATGCTCCGCCTGTCCGACCAGATCCGCGGCGACCGTTTCGGCGCAGGCCGTGTCATCGGCAAGGATCAGGCTGTCAGTCGGGCCTGCGAACATGTCGATGCCGATGGGACCAAAGAGTTGCCGCTTGGCCTCGGCCACATAGGCATTGCCGGGACCGACGAGAATATCCGCCGCGGGCGCACCAAAGAGGCCAAGGGCCATGGCGGCGATGCCCTGCACCCCGCCGATGGTCAGGATGCGCGTGGCTCCGGCCAGATCCATCGCATAGAGCATGGCATCGGGAATCCCCTGATTGCCGCAGGGGGGCGAACAGGCGGTGATATCGGCGACACCAGCCTCGCGTGCCGTGCCGATGGTCATCAGCGCCGAGGCGATATGGCTATAGCGCCCGCCGGGCACGTAGCAGCCTGCAGCCTGCAGCGGGATCTGGCGCTGACCGGCGCGCAGCCCGGGACGCAATTCGATCTCCATATCCTGTGCCGTGGCGCGCTGTGCAGCGGCAAAGCGCGAGATATTGTCATGCGCCCATGCGATATCATCCCTGAGCGATTGCGGTACGCGGGCGATTGCCCCGTCGATTTCAGCGCGCGTGACCGTGATTGCCCCGGGCCAGCCATCCAGGTGCCGTGCATATTCCAGCGCCACCTGCGCGCCGCCGGTGCGCAGCCGGGCCAGCATGATCTGGACGGTATCGGCCACGTCATGCGCGGTCTGTGGCGGCTCTCCGGGGGCGGTTTTCAAAGGGGTGATCGACATGGCAGGGTCTCCTTTCGTATGAGGAATGGGCCGTGCAGCGACGTGGAGCAAGGGATTTGCCGGGGCGGCGATCCGGTTTTTTCAGGCGCTGAAAGGCTGCTTCGGATTTCCCGAAAAGAAACATCGCCTCAGGTCAGCGCTTTACGCCTCACCCACGCCTGCGGGCCGGCGCATCCAGATCCTGATCGGTTTCGGGCAGCCCTTCGCGGGACAGCAGGATGGCGATGGCGCGGAGTCCCGGCACATGGCTGCACACGATCATCAGGGCCACCATAATCGGCACTGCCAGAAACATCCCCGGTATCCCCCAGACCGCCGCCCAGAAGGCAAGGCTGATGATGATGCCAAAGGAGGAGACCCGCAGCGCGCGGCCCATGAGCATCGGGTCGATGATGTTTCCGTTCAAGAATTGGATGATCCCGACGATCAGAAAGATCACCAGCGCGAGGGTGCCATCGGCCAATTGCACATAGGCCACCAGAGCCACGAGCACCGTCGCCACGATCGAGCCGATCGAGGGGATGTAATTGAGCACGAAGGTGAGAATCCCCAAGGCCCCGGCCAGATCGAGCGCGAAGTAGCGCGCGACACCGTAAACCATGAGGCCGGTCACGACGCTGACGAGGGTTTTGACCAGAAGGTAATAGTTCACGCGGTGAATGATGGAGCTGACGATCCGGCCCACCCGTTCGGCCTGTTTTGCATCGCCAAAGAGGCTCTCGAGCTTGGTTGTGAACCAGATGCGTTCGGCAAAGAGGAAGCCGACGAAGAGGATCACCAGAACCGTGGCCTGCATGAGGCCGCCAGCCTGCCCGGCCAGGGTGCGCAGATACCCTGCCACATCCAGCGTCGCCACCGCGTTGAACACCGCTTTTTCGGCATCCGGTCCCAACCATGCCACCATTGCGGACATCGCCTGTGGCGCGCGGTCGGTATAGGCCAGCGTCGTCGACAGCACCGTGTTGAGCTGCGACAGGATCACCGCCGAGAGGCTGAGCAGCGCCGCCGAGATCAGCAGCAAGGCCACAATGCTGGCCAGCCAGTTGGGCACCCGCACCGGACCGAGCCGCAGGCGGGCAATAGAATTGATCGCATCCGACGTCAGGCTGAAGAGGATAATCGCTGTGGCCAACGAGATCAGCAGGAACCGCGCTTGGACCAACAAAAACAGCACCACCGCAAAGGCAATGATGATCTGTGCCACAGTGCGAATACGTTGAAATTCCGGCGTGCTCGGGCCGGGGTGGTGGTCGTGCTCTCTTGCGGTCACGGTCTGGCCTGTCCTTGGCATGCTGTTGCGCCCGAGTATCGGGAATTTCAGGGCAGGTGACAATCGCCGAACGACGCATTTAAGTGGTAAAATCAGGTATTTCACCGCTCTGCTGCGATTTAAAGTGGCGCTCGGGCATCCTCGAGGATCAGATCTGCCGCCCGCCACGCCAACATCATCGTGGGAGCGTTCGTATTGCCGGAGGTGACATTGGGAAACACCGAGGCGTCGACCACCCGCAACCCTGTCACGCCATGCACCCTGAGACGCGGATCGACCACAGAGTGACTGGCATCCCAACCCATCCGGCAGGTGCCCACCGGATGAAAGACCGTACCGCTGCGCTTGCGGAAATCCGCAAGGAGGGCGGCGTCGTCCATGGTCCGCAGGTCCTCGTACATCGCGCTCTCCACCAGACCGCCGAGCGCCTTTGTGGACATCAGCCGCTGACAGAGCCTGCCCCCGGCTATCACCTGCGCGCAGTCCTCTTGGGTCGCCAGCGAATTGGGTCGGATCAGAGGCGGGGCCTCTGGATCGGGACCGCTGATGTCAATCCGCCCCCGGCTGGTCGGGCGCGCGGGTTGAAAGCAGATAATAAAGCCTGGAAAGGGATCAGGCCGCACCACAGACCGGGTGCCCGCGGGTGTGGTCGTATACGTTACGGGGTTAAAATAGAGTTGCTGATCGGGCCGGTTCTGGCCGGGCGTTGAGCGAAAGAATCCACCGCATTGGTTGACCGACAGGGCCAGAGGCCCGCGCCGCGTCAACGCAAACCGCAACGCCGCCCGCACCTTGCCCATGAACGGGGCCAGATCGTTGTTGAGCGTGCGCTCTGTCGCGCGGAAATAATAGTTGATCCCCAGATGATCCTGCAAATTGCCCCCGACATCGGCGCAATCGCGCAGCGGTGTGATGCCATGCTGCCGCAAGAGGTCGGCAGGGCCGATCCCCGAGAGTTGCAAAAGGCGCGGCGAGGTGACAGCCCCGGCGCTCAGGATGATTTCACGTCTGGCCCGCACCACATGCGCTTGGGTGCCGCGCCGATAGTGCACCGCCACCGCCTTTGTCCCGTCAAAGGCGATCCGCTCCACCAAGGCGCCGATCACCAGCGTCACATTGCTGCGTTTCAGCGCCGGTTTGAGGCAGGCGCGCGCCGAGGAATTGCGCAAACCGCCTGCCGTGTTGATCCGGTAGACCGCGCCCCCTTCGCCCGCAGGGTCGTTGATGTTCTCGGCGCGGGGCAGGCCCAGCTCGTCAAGCGCTGCGAAATAGTGCCGGTTCACCGGATGGATCTGATCCGACACATCCTGCACCGTAATCGGCCCGTTGCCGCGCCGCGCTCCATCAGGAGCCACGAGGGTCTCCAGTGCCTCATAGGTTTGGCGGACTTGTTCCCAGCCCCAGCCGGTAGCGCCGGCAGCCTCCCAGTCATCAAAATCATGCGGCAGGCCTCGGGCGTAGACCAGCGCGTTGATTGCGCCCGATCCGCCCACGGTCTTGCCGCGTGGCCAATAGCCTCGGCGACCGTTCAGTGTCTCTTCTGGCTCAGACTCGTATTTCCAGTTCACGCGCTCGTTAAAGAAGGTTTTGCCATAGCCAAGGGGCAGGGCGATCCAAGGGCTGCGTCCCCGACCACCAGCTTCGAGGATCAGGACGGAATACTGCCCGCTCGCGCTCAGCCGGTCCGCCAGCACAGAGCCAGCCGAGCCTGCGCCGACGATAACATAATCATAACCCGTCACAGCCTGTCCTGCCTTTGCCTTATGCTTGAGGGGCAGGGTTACAAAAGCGATCTACCCCCGAAATGCCAAAAAGCGGCAGCCCTGACAAATTTCCGACAGAACCTTGCGGCAATCAGCGTCAAAGCGACACCCCAATTTTTTCCCGCCTGCCTGCGCAAACTCCCCCTTGCAAACCCCGCCCCCCTGCGGCTAGAACGCGCCCGATGGAGCGGTGGCCGAGTGGTCGAAGGCGCACGCCTGGAAAGTGTGTAGGCGGGGAACCGTCTCGAGGGTTCGAATCCCTCCCGCTCCGCCACTTGACCCTGAAAAACGGTTCTCCCGATCCGCCTGAGGCCGGATTTTCCCGTTGTTTTAGAGGGTTATGCGCGTTGGGCTGTTCACCGGCCCACGCCCAGAAAGGCGCACACGCATTCTCTACGGGCTGTTATTCTCCGAACCTGATGACTACGTTGTTTTGGTGTTCAGGTCGTAAGCCACTAATTCGATGGAAGAATTTGAGCAGTCGAAAATTGACTTCGATGCTAGTCACGCTCAACCAGATGACTCTGAAATCCAAATGTATCTCATCACCGGCAAAGATGCGATCTGATCTTGTTGCCGCGACGCAGCGTTCGTTGGGAAGGGCGGGAAGCGGCCGTTTTCCGCAGTCGCGAAGCAAACCGTCTGAGAAGTTGGAAGCAGACATTCGACCGGCGTTTTTTCTGGGCACCATCCGGCACTGCCGCGAGACGGCTGTGAGCCCATGGCAGTCCCATGACGGAACCTCATCTTCGCCCATTTCGATATTGATGACACACGACCAATTTTACGTTATCATTCGCATCAAAGATCGGGCCTAAAAATAAGTAAATTTAATAAACGTAGCGATCTGCAAACCTTCGAGCAAAACACAGCTTTGCCAGCTTTGGCAGCAGTTAATCCAAGGAGGAGGATTTATGATCGACTGGGAGATAAGGGGCGAAGAGCTCGCTAACTGTAACTGTAATTTCGGATGTCCTTGTCAATTTGGCGTCTTGCCTACAGATGGCACTTGCGAAGCAGCAGTTGTCTACAAAATCCATAAAGGGCACTACGGGAGCACGTCACTCGACGGCTTGACGGCGGCGGGTGTCTATAAGTGGCCTGGCCCAATTCACGAAGGGAATGGCCACATGCAGCTCATTATCGACACCAATGCGGATGCCGATCAGCGCGCAGCGCTCGAAGCGATCATGACCGGGGCCGATACGGAAGAAATGGCCACCATGTGGTTTGTCTTTGGCGCGATGAGCCCAAACAAGCATAAAACGATCTACGCACCGGTTTCTTTGGATATGAACAGTGAGGATCGCGTAGGCAAAGGAGTCGCCCAGGGCATTTTCGAAATTAATGCAGAGCCAATTCCGAACATCGTAACAGGGGAGCCGCACCGCATCGGCATCAGGCTGCCCCACGGTTTCGAGTTCGGGTTTGCCGAAATGGCCAAGGGTCAGACCAAGACTTCTGGTGGTGATCTAGACCTGAACAAGAACACAGGCACCCACGCACATATGGCAAGCTTGCACCTGACCGGCCAAGGCCGCGTCGCCGCATAACGTTAGATCTGTGATGATTGGTTCCGTAGGGCCCTTCGAAAGGATTATGGCGCGCGACACTTGGGTGGTGGCGGGCGCCGTTACTATGATCGTCCTGTTGGCCGGTCTTTACACATTTAGCGGCGTCGGCATGAACATGTCTGCGCTGGACATGACTAAGATGGCGGGTCCGATCGGCGAACCTATGGCAATGGGTGGATTGCAGCCTTGGACATTGAGTGCTGCGCTGCTCATCTTTCTGATGTGGTGGGTCATGATGATTGCCATGATGACGCCAAGTGCCACGCCAACGCTTTTGCTCTACACTGCACTGAAACGGTATGGTTCAGAACGCGCATCGGCGACGAAACTCAGCCTGATCTTCCTTGCTGGTTATCTTCTGATCTGGGGTGGTTTCAGCCTCCTGGCGGCAGGGCTACAATGGGGAACAGAAACTTTGGGTTTCGTTGATGGGCCGATGATGACACTCGCGTCACGTCCCGCCGCGGGCGTAGTGCTGATCTTGGCTGGCCTCTTCCAGTTTTCAGCGCTAAAGACGGCCTGCCTAAAACAATGCAGTTCTCCCGCAGACTTTCTCACACGTCACCGCAGAACAGGCGGCGCAGGCGCGCTTCTGATGGGTATGCATCACGGCGCCTATTGCTTTGGCTGTTGCTGGGCGTTGATGGCGCTGCTCTTTGTCGGCGGCATCATGAACCTTTACTGGATTGTCGGCCTTGCTCTGTACGTGCTGGCCGAAAAAATCATTCCTAAACCGCGCTTCTTCGCGAGGCTGACAGGAGCCCTCCTCATTGGTTGGGGCCTCTGCTGCATTTTCACATCCGTGTGACGACGGCCAAAAGAAAGGAGAACTCATGGCTCATAAAGATTGGTATGTCGAAGGCCCGGCATTCGGGAACTGCAATTGCGGCTATTCATGTCCCTGCCAGTTCGAGGAGGACCCGACCCACGGCGATTGCCGGGGTTTTGAAGTGATGGAGATCACCAAGGGGCACTTTGAAGACCTTGAACTTACGGGTTTGAAAGTCGCGGTGCTTTATGCATGGCCCGGGCCAATCCACGAAGGTAAAGGCGAGATGCAGTTGATCATCGACCCTGCGGCGTCGCCTGATCAACGCGCAGCGCTCGAGACGGTACTCACGGGCGGCGAGACCGATGAGGAGGCAACACACTGGTGGGTATTTCGCGCCATGTGTCCGACGCTGCATGACACTGTTTTTGAGGCCATCGACTTCACCTCCGACATGGAAGCGCGCACAGCATCGGTGAAAATCGGCCATATGCTGACTTCTTCCGGTCGCCCGATCAAGCCGCCACATGGCGACGGAGAGCACCGTGTGCGCATCGACATGCCCAATGGTATAGAGTTTTCAGTTGCCGAGGTTGGCAACGCGTCGACCAAGGGCACTACGGCCATCGCGCTTGATTTGAAGGACAGTTACGGTCAATGGCATTTTATGAAGCACGGACCACACGGCATAGTTCATTAGGGCCGATGTTGCAGTTCGGCTGCTGATGTTTTCTACTTGGTAACTGGTTGTCTCGCCTTTTTGCGAGCGGCGGCTGAGTCCGCAGGCTGTGATTTCTCCCCGGCATGGGTTTCGCACCTTCAGCGAAAGTCCGGTCTGACGGGCTGCACCACAGCGGAAGAGACAAAAGCTCAATGGCCGGAGTGGGCCGAGTGTTTCGGCTACGGGCATTGACCCGATATAAGAGTCGTGCTGCACCGCCTCGAGCCCTAAGCTGACGCATGTGGGAATCTGTGATAAGCTCTGCTGCGGTGGAGGGATGCAAATGTTTAACATAGACACGTTTATTGCTGACTGCCTCGATGCGGTTAACAAAGATCCAACGAACAAAACGACAGCAGAGGTCATGCGACGTGCGATGTCCGATCCATCCGAAGTCCTTGCAGCACTGGGGGAACCATGTGAGCCTGGGATCACGCCGCTCTATCAATCATCCAAGCTGACTATTATCAACCTGGCTTGGAAGCCTTCAACAACCATCCCACCTCACAACCACGCAATGTGGGCCGTCATAGGCATCTACGGTGGCCGAGAGGACAACATATTCTGGCGCCGGATTAAGGACCATCCGGGCGGGCTGATCGAAGCAGCCGGCGCGAAGTCATTGTCGACGGGAGACGTTTGCCCAATGGGCAAAGACATCATCCATTCCGTGACCAATCCAATTCCCCGCCTCACAGCTGCCCTGCACATCTACGGGGGTGATTTCTTCGAGGCTGAGCGAAGCGAATGGGAAGCAGAGCGACTGACTGAGCACAAGCTCGACATCGAGGAAGTGCGCGCGCGGTTTTCAAACTGAGGCCTCGGCTTTAGTAGGGTACGCTTGGTCCAGCTGACTGAACACGCGTTCCCCGAAAATGCTGCATAATGCACGAATGGCCGCTTCGAGTTCCTTGGCGGATCTGGTCGGAAACCGCCGTTCCCGACACCATGACCAATCTCCAGACAAGCGCTCTACGTTGCTCAGACTATTGTCCGAGGTTCCAGATATCGCGATGGAGGTGCCAGATCCCGTCGATCTGAATCCAATGTACCACGTACTTGGCAGCGACGACAACGCGCTCGCCGTTCTCGCCCGGCGCGGAGAGAGTGAGCGTACCAACATCAAGTGCACTGTCGCCGGTGGCGATCACTTCGGCTGCTATCAAGTCTAGGTCAGCGAGCCCGCTTTCAATAGCACCCGCCCAGAAGGCGGCTATCTTCTCGCGGCCGTCGATCCGCGTTACGCCCGGCGGCAGGATCGCCGCATCCGGCGCATAAAGAGTAGCGACAGCGGCGCTGTCGCCTGCATTGAAGGCCGCTTCGAACTCGAGCGAGCGAGCTTCAATTGCATCGGTCACACTGTCGGCCAATGCGGGAAATGCCAAGAGTGCAAAGGCTGTCGTCAAGAGAAATGATTTCATATCAATATCCTCGTTCAGTAAACACTGCACGGAATGTCACCGTCTTCAACATATAACATATGTGTGCGGAGAATGCATCCTTTCCCGCGTTTGCAATTGGCAATATCGATCATGATTTGAGCTTCCTCACCCGGACACTTCTCACGCTTGCGACCACCCCATTAACGACAATTTCTTTCGGACGTGACCGGGCAACCTCGGAAGTTGACACCCACTCAACGCCCACTTCGTCCTGCTCTGCCGTCATTGAACCCATGAGAATGCTGCGTTGTGCACGAATGGCTGCAAAGCGAAAGCTGCAATGCGACGTTGAAACGATCAACGAGCGGCAGCAATGGGCCGAGCGCGTCGATCAAACTATTGTCGTTGCGTAGGGCATTCTGCATCTGACTGTCTCCTATCCGGCGGTTTATGATGCTCACTTTCCGTCGATATCCGTGTATCATTTGTCTGCATCAAAGTTCAGTTCACTTGGCACAACGTCAGATTGCCTTGCCACAGGCTGCGCCACACCCGCATGGATCAGGTTGATCCCGGTCATCGGAGAAAAGATTCATGGAGAGTATGGACAAGACGGCCACAACCAACAGGCTGTTGGCAGCTATCGTCATCCTTATGACCCTTTCCGCCATATACTTCGCAAAGGACGTGGTTCTGCCCGTTGTCCTGGGTTTCATGCTGGCCTTAACGCTGGGACCCGGTGTGCGCTGGCTGTCGCGTCGCGGCATCCCCGCGCCACTGTCGGCATTTGTGATGATCTTCGGCTTTGCCGGGATGATCGGTGTCGCCGTCCTTCTGTTAGGAGGATCGGTCGCCAACTGGTTTGACGAAATCCCCCGCATCTCCTTTGAACTGCGAGACAAACTGCGCGGGATAACCGAGTCTGTGGCCGCGGTGCAGGATGCGTCGAAACAGGTCGAGGATCTGGCCAAGGGCGGCGAGGATGCCGCTGCCACAGTCGTTTTGCAGCAACCCGGCCTGCTGACCACGGCTGTCAGCAATCTGGCCAGCTTCGTCACCTCCCTCGCGGCGGGTCTGGTGCTGGCCCTGTTCCTGCTTTCGGCAGGTAACCTGTTCTATGTCAAGATCGTGGAGTCCTTTCCCCGCTTCGGCGACAAAAAGCGCGCTATTATGGTCATTTACGAGATAGAAAGACGCATGTCGCATTACATCGTTGCGATCACGGCGATCAACGCCGTTCTGGGGCTTGCCATCGCCGCAGCCATGTATTTTCTGGATATGCCTTACCCCTTTGTCTGGGGCCTCGCGGCCTTCTGCCTCAACTATCTGCCATTTCTGGGGGGTGTCATCGGCATGATCGGGGTGGGCGCCTTTGCCATCGTCCATTTCGACAGTCTCTACTATGCGCTGCTGGCCCCCATCGCCTATCAAGCGCTGACCGCGATCGAGGGGCAGGTCCTTACGCCGATGCTGCTGGGGGCCCGCTTGCAACTGAATACGGTCGCCGTGTTCCTGACAGTGATCTTCTGGGCCTGGCTCTGGGGTATTCCGGGCGCATTGATGGCGGTGCCGATCCTCGTGTTGATCAAGGTCATCTGCGATCATGTGCCCGCACTGGCAACCTTCGGCAACTTCCTCAGCGGACGAGCGATAGAAGTCATTCCCGATGAAACGGCGAGCAAAGGCTTGGCGGAAACACCGCCAGTCTGATGGTGCAGACCCATCTGCGAATTTGCCTAAAAAGTCAGCCTGGCAGAGGCAACACGGCGTCAGCCCGTCAGACAGGCGGGCGAAAGACCTGCGTTGTCTGCGTTTCTCTTTCATAGCGCGCGGTCAGTTCAAAGATGGCTGCTTCATCGTGAATGGGTGCCGCAACTTGAAATCCGACCGGTAGTCCTGATTGTGTCATGCCCAAAGGCATAGACGAGGTTGGGAGCGCTTTTACAACTTCCTCAGACCTAATGACGCACGATAGCACAAAACGACTGCTTCTTCCGCGAGGGCGATGCACAAAAACAGCGCGCGGATTTCGCAAAAGCAGCGAACCGCCGCTTTACAGATGCTGCGCTCCTGCATTGGCCGCGGACATCAAGGTCCGGTCTGGGCCGTGAGCTACGGAATGATTTCGGGGTCGACAAATTCATAGGTAGCATCGCTTCTACGGTCGATACATGTTTAATGTGAACGGGATGGAGACCGGATGCCACGATGACGACTTTTGACGATGAAGACCTGCGGACACATCAGCGTGAAGTTCAGCGATTGCTGGGTCGATGCATGTTGCGGTTGCAACAGTATGAGCGGCTAATCAAGGCGATGGTGGTACATTATGGGGCCTCAGGGCCAATTCTTGAGTTGGAGCGGACTCGGGCCGCGCAAATTGACGGCACAGCGCGTAAGACACTCGGCACCTTGGTTGGCGAACTCCTTGGAACGTGTGTTATTGCAGATAAGAACGGTCACGACGAAGACACGCCCATCAATTCTCCAGAGAACGTCAATTGGTTCGCCATGCAGACGTCAGTCGGCCTATCGGACGCAGATTTTGCTCAGGCAGAGCAGGAACTTGGAGAATTGGTAGGCCTTCGGAACAATCTGGTTCACCATTTCATCGAGCAGCATGACATTTGGAGCGTGAACGGATGCCGTCGCGCGAAAGATGCTCTTGTGACGGCATACAGCCGCATCGACCGAAATTTAGCACAGCTTCGGGAATGGGCCGAAGAGATGAAGAACGTGCAGCAGGCGATGTCGAACGTTATCCAGTCGGCAGAGTTCGCAGACTGGTTCGACAACGGCATTGCTCCCGATGGCACAGTAGAGTCGAATGCCTCGGGTATAGTGACGGCCTTACGAGAAGCATTCGGTGCCCTCGCCGCCGATGGGTGGGCGCATTTGGTTGAGGCTGGCAAATGGATTGTCGAAAGGTATCCCGAGCAACTGCCTGCCAAATATGGATACCAAAGTTGGCGGCAGGTCGTGCATGAGTCCCCCATTTTGGAACTTCGGTATTTTGAAATGCATGGGCAACGCATGGCCTTCTATCGGGAGAAAGAGAGTACCGAGAATCCGCTTTAGGATACGTCGGCGTCGCGCGAATTGTTACGTTGCATCAAACGGCCGCTTTTGGGAAGCTGCACCGCAGCGCAGGTAGCGGCTATGATTGACTGGTAAGGGCCGCGAGCCACGTTTCAAGGTTTGATTTCGTAGTAGGTCAGACCCTCACTGGCCGGCCTTTCAATCAATCCCCGCGCCACCGCTGGCTTGCGAGACGTTAAAAGGTCTGCAAGATCAATTGCGACAGGCTGCACATCAAACGCATGGGTGTGATTGCGGCAACGCTCCTTGCCTAGGTTCCAAACCGCACACACATCTCGGTCCAACGCGCTGACATCAACTGTATCAACGCCAGCCATCATCAGCCTAAACCGGCCTCCTAGCCCAATGGCCGGGCTTCTGTTCACGCCATAAGACGCCAGCAAGGCCACGTCGTTCGAATTGGCGTAGATCGACCAAATCGGGCTGATATTCGGGCCGAGCTGCAAGGTCTGCTGAAAATACGCCTTGCGCACATCTGGGGCTACCAAGACCACATTGCTGATGCCCAGTTGCGGAGGCTCCGCAAGGAAACGCAAGGCGTCCATTGCCACAAGCCCGCCCATGGAATGCGCGATGATCGAGATGTCATAGGTCTGCCCTTGATCCACAAGCAGTTTCAGCGTGGCCAGAAAGGACCTCAGATAGACGCGGTTGAAATCAACGCCATCGCGATCCCGAACATAGCCAGACAATTGCCCCATACTCGGCCAGCTCCAGAGCACGACATCCCCCTCAATAGCCAGATCTTCGGTCACGGAGACCGCCCAGTTGGCCGCGTCTTCGAAACTGTTGTTGAACCCGTGGATCAAAATCGTCACCCCCTGATCCGGTTGGCGCTGGCTGAAAACCCGCTTTATACAGTCGCCATGTCCTGTCGTCATCCCGTCGGGGCTGATTGCCATCGCACCGGTGAAGGGCTCCCCAAAGTGACGGCTATCCTCGCGGGTGTAATTCAGCTGAAAGCAATGCAGGGGCGTGCTCGCATCCATCTTATATCCGAAGCGCTGTCGCACATCGTGATCGGCTTCATCATTTCGGGGTGTTGCCACAAACAGATGAGCGGGCCGCCCGGCACCATTGCGCGAAACATCGTTCTCGGCGCGGGGGGCAGAGTCACCTGGTTCAGCGATCTCGATATCACCGATCAGGTCGCGGATCTCTTCTTGGGAAAGCCCATAGGCCTGCGCAATCTGCTCAGAAACCGACACTTGTTCGGGAATCACATTGGAAAAGCTGGCCACTTGCACCCCATATTCCTCCGCTTCCCGGAGGGTCTCCTCATACGTCTCAACCAAGGTTTCTCGTGCTGCCAGCGACGCTTTTTGCGCTGCGCCTTCCAGGGTTTTTAGCTGTCGTGCCGTAAGCGCATCCGCCCCCGTTTGACCGATAACGAAAAATCCGGTTCGCGCGCTGGCATCCGTATAAAGTGCACCGCCCGAAGATACTTCATAGAACTGTCTCAGGTCGCCTTCCGGCAGGCTTAGCACTTCGGCGCCATCAATCACGCCAGCTTCCAAACTCTGAAACACCTCAGAGGATGACAGCGACTGAGGGACAGCTCCCAACTGTTCAAGAAGCTCCGTCGAAGCGCTTCCAGCAGTGCGCAACTTCAGTCCCTGCAAATCTGCGAGGTTTGCCGGTGCCTGCCGAGCGAAGACACTGCTCGGAGAAGATGGCCATGTCGCCAAACCATAGAGGCTGAGATCACCCAGCAAGGCCGTGGCCCCCAATTCCAAGGGTGCTCTCTGTCCCTGTCTTTCCGCACCGGGTGCTACGCCAAAAAACGACTTCTCGTATGCAGAGAGCATCTCAACCGTCGGGATCTTCTCTTCATTGCGCGCTACAAAAGCAAGCAACTCCGTGCTTAAGAGAGCGACAGCTTCGGTTTTGAGGGCCTGCTGCACTGTGGCGACCGGGCCGCCGAGCGTGGAATAGGGCAAAACATCCAGCTTGAGACCCGCTTCGGCTAAGGCATCATCAGACATGATGGTTTCAATGAACCGCTCCGTTGGCGGGTCGCGAAAATCTGGCACAGCAAATAGCAGATCCGCGGCTGAGGACATCGCGGCGACCGAGCAAAACACGCCTGTGCAGGCAATGGTGACCAGGGATTTTCTTTCAAAGGGTTTAGGTAAATGAACAACGGGCAATGTCAGGCTCCTATTCAATTGAGCAAAACGAACTAGAAAAATATTAATGTCACGATACCAAAGAAACGCCGTTTCTCAAAGTCAATGCGAGAGCGATTGGTCGGGTTGCCACCATTGCGTGATACCTGACGAAGCACTTCCAAATCGCCCGTTTGCAAGTATCTCATTTGGGGGGATGGAGTTCTCAGTTACCGTTACCTCGAACTGATTAGGCCTGTAGACAGCTCTAGACGTCCGCTTTGGTTAGCTGCGTCGTGGCATTGGATTTCACTTTGAGTGGCGGCTTAGGGTGGGTTTAATCATTCGAACAGTTCCCTCTGCTTCATCCAGATCGCAGGAAACGGCTCAAGCATCCGGGCCAATGTGAGGTCCTTTGGTCCCTGCTTCCCGTTTAGGATCGCTTCGACGATGTCGGGCGCGAGCTGGGTCAGGCGCAGCACACGCGTCATGTAAGAGGGTGCGATCCCTTGGCGCTCCGCCATTTCTGCGATTGTGGCGAACTCGCCAGTTTCCAGCATGCGCTTCCAGCGGAACGCCCGCGCCAGCGCCTTGATCAAAGTGTTGTCCATCTTGCTGTGCCCAGATGCCCCATCCGGCAACTGCATTTCCTTGCGGCCGCCACGCTTCACGCGGCGGAACGGGATGTGCAGCGTGATGGTCTCGGGGATCGGCGTACCGCGTGTCATGCAGCCTCTCCGATGTCGCCGGTCAGCATTTCGCGGGCGAGGCCGCCGAGGCCGTCGACACGGAGCCGCACCTTCAGGCCGTCTATGCCGATGTCAACGCGCTCGACCAGCAGCGCCAGAATGCGGGCCTGCTCGGCGGGGAAGAGTTCGTCCCAGAGCGGATCGAGGCGGGTCAGTGCGTCACCGGCATCGGCTTCAGTGACCTCACCATCCTGCGTGCGTGCCGCCTTCCATGTGCCCGCCACAATCTCGGGCTGACGGAACACAGCGCGGAGCTGGTCGATGACGGCGGTTTCAATTTCGCCCGCCGGAACACGGCTTACCGGGCATGATCCTGCACCGTGCTTCAAAACCGTCTGGCTGACATAGTATCGGTAAAGCTTGCCGCCCTTGCGGGTGTGGGTCGGCGAGAACGCGGCACCATCGGGTCCGAACAGCAGCCCCTTCAGCAGCGCAGGCGTGTCTGCCCGTGTGCGGGCGGCGCGCTTCCGGGGGCTCTCCTGCAGGATCGCATGGACACGGTCCCACGTCTCGCGGTCGATGATGGCATCGTGCTCGCCGGGGTAGCTGGCGCCCTTGTGGACCGCCTCGCCGATGTAGGCGCGGTTGCTGAGCATCCGGTAGATGTATTTCTTGTCGATCCGGTTGCCGCGCGGCGTCCGGAGGTTCCTCGTGCCGACCTCCCGCGCCAGTTCCGTGCAGGACCCGATCTCAAGAAAGCGGTCGTAAATCCAGCGCACATGCGTTGCGGCTTCTTCGTCGACCACCAGTTTCCGATTCCCGACGCGATAGCCGTAGGGCGGCACCCCGCCCATCCACATGCCCTTCCGGCGAGAGGCAGCGACCTTGTCGCGGATGCGCTCGGCTGTGACCTCGCGCTCGAACTGGGCGAAGGACAGCAGGATGTTCAGCGTCAGCCGACCCATCGACGTGGTGGTATTGAACGACTGGGTGACGGAGACGAAGGTCACGCCGTTTCGGTCAAAGACCTCGACCAGCTTGGAAAAATCCATCAGCGAGCGCGACAGGCGGTCGATCTTGTAAACGACGACGACATCGACCAGCCCGTCTTCGATATCAGTCAGCAGCCGTTTCAAGCCGGGACGCTCCAACGTGCCGCCGGATACGCCACCGTCATCATACTGATCGCGGACCAGCACCCAGCCCTCGGAGCGCTGGCTGGCGATGTAAGCCTCGCAGGCCTCCCTTTGGGCGTGCAGGCTGTTGAACTCCTGCTCCAGCCCTTCTTCGGAGGATTTCCGGGTGTAGACGGCGCAGCGCAGTTTTCTGACAATGGGTTTGGTCATGCGCCCCTCCGGAGGTTTTTCAGGCCAAAGAACACCCAGCCGTTCCAGCGCGTGCCGGTGATCGCGCGGGCAATGGCAGAGAGCGACTTGTAGGGCCGTCCCTGCCAGTTGAAACCGTCAGAAGTGACCGTGACGATCTGCTCGACACCCTGCCATTCGCGGATCAACCGCGTGCCGGTGATGGGCATCAGATCGGCGCGGATCCGGCTTTTCTTGCGATCACCTCCGTCCAGTTCTTCGCCAAGCCGTTCCAGCCGCCGGATCGTTTCGGGCTTCAGCCCGCCATAGGCCAGTTCTTGAATGCGATAGGCCAACCGGCTTTCGAGATACCGACGATTGAATGGCGGTGGCTCGCTGTCGAACAACGCGCGCCATTGCTGCTTTAACTCAGGTGTTGGGGTGGTCTTCAGCGCCGCCAGGCGGGCAGGGATGGGATCGGTCATGCTAATCTCCGTTTTGAGGTGGTTGCATGAGCGCTCTGGTCGGGCGAGTTGTGTAGCGGAAATTCTCCATCCTTCGCAGATACTTGGTCTGCGTCTCTCATGTGCAGCCGGACCAGCCCAAGCGCCAGAATGCGGCAGAGTTCAGCACGGCGTTCGAGGGGCTTGAGGTGGCATGGATTCAGCGCGTTCCCGCTACAAAACAGTGATCGGTTCATTGGAGCGCCTTATCGGTGTTCATGTCATGACGCAGGCACAAGCCACTCCACCCCCGTCCTCTAGCAACAGTTGCAGGTCGAAAGCCGCGCTGCCGCAAAGCTTCTCCAAGCGACTTGATTGATCCAACCGCACAGCCTGTTTGTTCGGCCCATGATTTCCAGTTCGAGAAAAGCGCTTTTGAGGATGCACGAAGCTCAGTCCCCTGATTGCAGCACTCAGCGATCCACTGTCCGACCAGATCTTCATCCTCAAAGTACTGTCTGGCCGCAGTGAGAATACATTCCGGCGGTGCTAGGCCCATGCGCTGCCAGTCCGTGCATCCATCAAGCATCCAACGAAGAATGCCATCACGTTCGTCTTTTAGCTTATCCACGAGCAGCAGATCGCGCTTTTCAGCAGGAATTGTGATATCAAATGGAACGAGATGCAGGCGCCGCCGCATGGCCTCCCCACATCCTGAGAGTTGAGGGCGGTGATTGCCTGCGATGACAAGTTTGAATTGTGGCGTGAACTCGAAGTGGTCCTGTCGCATGAAGTTGGCCCGGACTTTTTCACCGCCAGTAACGCTCTTTATGCGGCCTTCGGCCCAGCTGTGGCCCTGTTCCGTCTCTGGAACCACTACGAGGCGTGCGGCGCGGAGACCAGCCAGTTCCGTGAGGTGGCGCGTGCCACGTGTTGACATGAAAGTGTCAAGCGTTGCAGTCGCGGCATAGTCACCGAGAACATGGGCAATCGTGCTAAGAAATACCGATTTGCCGTTGGCGCCGTCGCCATGCAAAAACGCAAAGCTCTGCTCCTGCGTCGAGCCGGTCAGGCAGTAACCTGCCAGTCGGCGGAGATAAGATGCCAGAGCCTTGTTTGCGCCGGTGATCTCGTCGAGGAACGTTAGCCATCGAGGGCAATTGCCTTTTGCGGAGGCGTTCGTCATCTGGGTCAACATGAGCTCTGCGCTTTGCGGAAGGATTTCACCGGTTTCCAGATCAATCATGCCCGAGGGCGTGTTGAGCAGCATTGGGTGTGCGTCCCAGTCAGAGGCCTGCGTGGCAATGCGCGGGTCGCAGGTGACAATACGTAGGCTGGCTGCAATCGTCCGGTCGCTGGCGATGCGGCGGGCCTCAGCTGGTCGATCACAGTCAGCGGCAGCAGCACGACAGATCATGCGGGCGAGTTCGCGCGCCCCGCCGGTCATGTCGCGCGTCCAGACCTGACCGGTCCAATGGAACCAGGCACCCCACTGTGCGACATGCTTCCAATTTGCTCCGTGTTGGTGAGCATAGAGGTCGGCAATGGCATCTTCGCTCTGCTCGGGCGCGACAACCTCTCGGCTGGAATCGCGATTCATAGATGGCATTGGCCCATTTTTCCTGATGTCCAATTGCAGCAGGGCTTTGAATTCACGATCAAGCCGATCTTCACCCCAAGGCGGGACAATCATTGCCTCGTTATGATCACATGTTGCGCGCCATGCCTCGTCCAGTGTGCAAGCCCGTCGCCTAGCATTCCGGATCCAGTGTCCCATCACTTTCGACAGGGCCTCGAAGCGGGTTATATCATCCACCGCACCAGAGTGAATCTGACGTGTCGCAAGGTCCATTGTGGTTGGGCTCGGCGCGGTATGATATGTACCGCCTGAGCTGATCTGAGGCGATACCAAGGAGGGCATTTCGCGGACAGCCTCCGCCAACTCTTCCAAATCGTAGTCGCAGTCGTCGCTTTCGATAATGCGCACGAGAGCTTTGACGCCATTCTTGCCATGGATGGTTCCGGCCACGCGGATGGGCTGCGCAAGGGTTTTGAAGGCAGTGTCTCCACCAAGCTTGATTGCAAGATTCTCGCGCAGGCCACGAACCCGCTCGAGATCGGAACCGGATGCCGCCTCGGTGAGGCGCCAGTAGAGATGGCACTTTTGCTGTCCGGCATCGGTTATGCCGCCAGAAGCGATTTCGAGTGATGGTTTGCCCAGATGATGGACAGCATGCGCACGCTTGCCATTGATGTCACCTTTATCCAGATCGATGACGATCACACAGGTTTCCAAGATGTTTTTGGCACGGGCCGATTTGTCCGGTCCAACAGTGCACGGCACGACATAGACGCCGCAGCCTTGATCGGCCGCCGTGGCCGCCTTGGACATCAAGAAGCCGGGAAGTTGCGCGATGTCCGGAAAGGATTGATAAGGGTTTTGCCGCGCCATGCCAGTTTCGGACAGGATCCGAACTGGAACGAATCCGTCAACATATCGAAAAACTGCGTCGCAATAGATCGCGATGACATCAGGATCGATAACGGGTGGTGAAGACTGCCTGGGATCGCAGGTCATTGGAGACTTCCAGCGCTGCTACGATGGCGATTTTCGTAATCAAGGATATCCTGGACGCGGTACCGGACGGAGCCACCGATTATGCTGAACTCAGGCCCCTTCAGCAGGCTGCGCCATCTCTGAAGAGTGCGAGATGAAATGTCCCAATGATCCGCAAGCACCGCTTCGGTGACAAAGCTCGATGTTGGTCTTTCGCTTATCGGTATGTCATTCTGATTGCGCATTGGGCTGCCCTTGCGGTTTGCAGGTATGCCCTCAGGATAGATTTGCTGATGCGTGAATTCTCCTGTTGTGACGTGACAAGATTTGATCCTCACGTGACAACAATCACGAGGACCGTAGTCAATTTGGGTAAGTCAAGGGGCTACGACGTGACAAAAGCACTCTGCGACGTGACACGCCATTACGAGAGGTCATCAGTGTACCAACTTGGCTACTCTATGATTCTTCGTCAATCAGGACGATTGAAGGTGCGAGTCTGTAGCCTTGAGGCGATCTCGTCTGGATGAATCTGTCTGAAGCCAGTTCTTCGCCATGCAACAGCTTGTAGCTCTCACTGATTATATGCCGGCAGCGCTTCACCTGTTGCCGAATGGTGCTCTTTGGCTTGCTTTGCCTTGCGGCCAGCGTTCCTGAAGCAACATAGCGGTAATCGCTCGGTGACCGGAGAGTGATCAGGTCCTCCAAGAATGTCGGTTTCAAATCGGTGGGTACGATGGCCGGAGGGCCGGTCAGAACACAAAGTCCACGGATATTGACAACCGGGGAACCATCTTCATTTGCGAATACGACCCGCAACGGATCCTCAGGATTAAGAACCAGATCAACTTCATCTTCTGGCTTAGTTTCTGGCAGTCGGGTCTCGACCGCTGGGGGGGTAGTAAGGGAAGGGTTTAGCCCTTCTCTTCGCTGCCCAATAATGAGAGCGACGAGTGACGTCCCCGGTAGTTTGCCATGAAGGATATCGCGAAGCCGCTCGCGTAGAACCCCCTCCAGAACCTGCTCGACATTCTTGCCATGGCGCATATGCATTGCGACAGATTGATCAAGAACCGATTGCTTCGATTGCTCGGGGTGACCATCAGCGATCCTCGCAAACTCGGTACCGAATGCCATCAGAAAAGCTCGCTGATCGCCAGTGCATAAACTCAAGGCGTGGCGGGTCCATTCGACAGCTATCGTCTGTGATTGCAGATTATAGCGTGGATCATAGAGGACGTCGGTCGCATAGTCGGTGGCAAAATCATAACTTCCGAGACCAGCTGCCAGAAGGGCAAAGCGTCTGTCGAGACACTGTGAACACGCACCACAATGCGTGTGTAGTGTGGTCTGTTCGCGGATGCTGGTGCAACTGACGCTTATGGGGATCTGCGCCGTACCGTTGTGTTGAGCTATTCGTTCGACCACGTCGCGCTTGGTCAGCCAGCAGTATTGGTTTTCGATCGACACATGGTCTGGCCCTAGATGTTTCATGAGCGCGTTCAGCTTACGTAGAGACAGGGGGTGTGTTGTTCGCGTCGCCATTGTGCCCACAACTTGTGAGCTGATCGGAAGGTTGTGACTGATCACGCCGTTTTCATAGAAACTCAGACGTTGTGCTCCGAATGACTTGGCCACCAATTGCCCGAGAGCGGCAAATAAAAAGGACCTTGAACGTTGCGAGGAGTCACTTGCCTCTTGGCCGACCCGACGAGCCAGAACATGGATGTGCAAGACGCGCCCTTCGAACCTATGCGCCAGATACTCACCAAGCTTGACTTGTCGAGAGATGGCCTTTTGCGCAGATCGGTGGGTGAGCAGGATGACCTTCTTCGAGGATGTGGACAACGCCTCTAGGGCCCCGGCAAAAGAATCCAGACCGCCCGAGAACAAGATGACCTCCTCTGCATCGAATGCTGCGCCATCCGGGGCGAGATCAAGGAACGGCTCCAAAGCGGTGCACTCCGCCTTTTGCGAGAACGTAAAGCTTAGATGGTCATCTGTAAGAAAGCTCACAGCGTCAACGAGAGCTTGCATCACTTCCTTGCGATTCCAGAATGTAGGGTTGCGCACAGGGATCTGAAAATCAAACGAGCGATGCCAGCCTTGGCCCATTCTTTGACGGGTCTCCCCGCCCCGTTTTACGGCGCCGTCCGCGGCAAAGACCGTTGCTGCGATCTCAAGCAAATCTTCATTTAATGGGTCAAGTTCCGCGCATAACTTCGTGCGGATAGGATCGGTTTGCAGGTGAAACGTGCGCTTTGGGCCATCAAGCCGCACGACCAACGGGTCTTGCCTGCCATCGACCTTAATCACTGCCTCAGCCACGCCGCACCTGCCGCGTCCTGAGGTCATCGACGATCTTCTTCAGCGCGACGCTGCCAAAGCGTGCTGCCTCGACCGAGTTGAAGCCGCCATCCCTGTAAAGGGTCTTACCATACCATCCGCCGGAAAATTCGCGAATGATACGGGTGGACTCCCACGCAAATTGATCGAGATCGGATTGGAATGCATTTCTCGCCGCCACATCGGTAAACCGATGCCCGTCTCCGATATGTCGGTCGAGGGTTCGGTCGAGCCAGTAGGATAGAGATCCAGCAACAAGACTGCCAAAAAAGCATCTGGTGTACTCTGAAACGCTTTTGTTCCAGGAGAGTTTGCGCGCTGTTGTCAGCACATCGTCCGGCGTCGCGTCGAAGAGCCCAGGTAGGGTGTCACCGATTGAAGTCGTGAGTGTCTTCGAAAGGGCACGGGCTGCCAGTTCACCAAGATCGCTTCGACCTCCTCCAGCTGCGCGCACCTGATCCAAGCGCCGGGTCGTTGCCGATATAAGATCCAGCAACCCGGGTCGGTCCGGGACGAGTAAGTTCTGTTCCCTCAGAGCGTTCCCAAAATCCTGCGCGCGTGCCGCGGCTGGGATTGCTAAAAGCAGTCTTACGGCTTCGATGAAAACCGGGTCGTCCGTGGCTTGAAGAAGGTCCTTTTCTGCCGCCTGCGCACTGGCTGCAAAAATAGCATTGTGGGGTGCGGTTCCTGCAAGAAGGTCCGCTACCTCGTTCCAGTAGCGCGTTTTTGGCAGAACGCCGAGCGTCGTGTGTCCCATAAGCTCATCGCCCCCTCGCCAATGCTGATCAAGTAAATCCCGGTGGGAATGGCGTGTCAAACATTCCCGCCAATGAGCAAGTAAGTGTTTTTGCAGACCGCGATGCAACAGATGCAACAGATGCAACAGATAAGAACGTTGTATCCCTCACGCGCGCGCGGATGGCTTAATGAAATGATACGTAACATCTGTTGCATCTGTTTTCGCCGATGCCGATTTGGCCCTACTGTTCCTGGTTTTGTTCAGTAGCACATGTTCATTCCCTCAGCTGCATATGGCCGTCACGTACCTACTTCTGTCATGACTGCCAGAGTGGAATGCTGTAGTTTCTGCAGGTCTCTTCCAGCCGAAGCGGGCTCACGTCCCCATACGCGCCCATACGTGAATTTGCGTTAGCTGACCTTCGCTGCGCGCGTCGCGAACTGGTAAAATGCGGACCTTGCTGCCGTTCGCCGTCACGTACCGAAGGTCTGCTTGCTTGGATCATGCGCGTGATGTATTCGATGAGCACGCTCGGCGTTCAAGCAGGGCGATGGAGATTTTATGTCTACGATTGCGGCCCGCCGCTAAGGTCCACGAGATTGGACCGAATTGAACCAAGAGACTTCCGCGCGTAGTGCCGGGAGCCTTTTAGGCTGACGTAAACTCAAGAGACAATCTGTTGAATATCTCAAAACGCGAACAGTGTGTTTTGCACGTTCTGGCGCAGGGTGGAGCCATCCACTTCGAGCGCCGTTCGAACGGCAAGATATGCGACATCCGCTGCTTTACGCGCGACGGCCATGTTCTGGCCGATTGCGGTCTGCGGCTCTTTGATCGCCTCAAAAAGAGGCGGTTCATCAAATCAGCAAACGAACACCCCTACCGTGCAACGCGGCTTGGGCTCGGTTCCGTAAACGCTCAATATGACAATCGCTAAAGGAACGAACAATGACAAAACCAATGATTAAACCAACGACAAACGCTGATGTATCGGCTCTACAAGACGTAGTTGACCAGACGGGGCTATTTCCAAGTGAGATGCTGCCCGACATGCTTGCACCTGTCCTCGCCGCAGAAACCGAGGCATTTTGGTTGACGTGCCATCTCAATGGCGAGGCCGTAGGACTGTGCTACACCGTGCCCGAGGAGATGGCGGACGGGACGTGGAACATGCTCGCGCTCGCGGTTCGACCTGATCTTCAAGGCAAGCGCTTGGGAACCGAGCTGGTGACTGCTGTCGAGCAGCACCTTCGCAGCAAGCACCAGCGCATTCTTATCGTCGATACGTCGGGAACCGATGACTTTTTACTGACACGGAAGTTCTACGCTCAGAACGGCTACAATGAAGAAGCGCGTATCCGAGATTTCTGGGCTGCGGGGGATGACAAAGTGATCTTCCGCAAGGCTCTCTGACAAACCAACGCCCTTCGCCATTTATTGGCGAAGGGCTCTTTTGCAGGCGTTCGTATCAAGCGCAGCATTCGACAAAATGGGCTCTCACCCGACTTTCGTCGCACACGACACGAAAGGCTGCTATTGGGAAACGGCCCCAACTTTGCAAAGCCTGCTTCCTGCGCATTGCCGTCTGTAAAGACTGCGTGCGCTATAGCTGCGCCGAATGGCGTTGGCACACGTGCGGTGAATTCTTCTGGAGAATACACGCCAGTATCCACTGCCTCCAAACTGACCGTAACGGTCAAATGTGACAGCTCTCTTTGGCTCAGGCTTGTTCAGTATCTCGACTGGATTATTTGCTTATTCGACGACGCCAAATTCGTTTGACGCTCATGATTGTGCGCCTTTTCCCAGCAGGTCGAGGATCGTTCGCTAAGTCTGGCTATTCTCGCGTTGGTGGATTTCTCACCCTCCTTTCAGATTGTCGGTACCTGTCGTTGTTTGTCATTTAATGTCATGATTACAATGCATTACTCTCTTTGATATATTTCCTGCAAAGCCGCGCAATTGGCGCAGCTAATCCAAGGCGGGGGTCATGGCAGGGCGCAAGACAGCAAATACGGATACTAGGGCTGGGGCAGGGGCCCGATCCATCGAACAGCGTGCGGTGGCCGATTTGATCCCCTATGCCAATAACGCGCGCAGCCACAGCGAGGCGCAGGTGGCGCGGATCGCGGGCTCGATCCGGGAGTTTGGGTTCAACAACCCGGTGCTGGTCGATGGCGCGAACGGCATCATCGCGGGGCATGGCCGGGTGCTGGCGGCGCGCAAGCTGGGTCTGGACCGGGTGCCGGTGATCGAACTGGCCCATCTGAGCGAGGCGCAGAAGCGGGCCTACATTCTTGCCGACAACCGGCTGGCCGAACAGGCCGGATGGGATCGGGACCTGCTGGCGCTGGAGCTGACCGATCTTGACGAGCTGGGCGTGGATCTGGCCGGGATCGGCTTTGAGGGCGCGGAACTCGACGCGCTGCTCAACCATGCTCAGGGTGATCCACGCGAAGAGGAAACACCCGAGCCGCCCGTTGATCCGGTCTCCCGCCGCGGCGATCTGTGGTGCCTCGGCTCCCACCGGCTGCTCTGCGGTGATGCAACGTCGGAGGTGGACGTAACCCGGCTTCTGGATGGGATCAAACCGCATCTGATGGTGACGGATCCGCCCTATGGCGTGGAGTACGATCCCGCCTGGCGCAACGATGTTGGCGCAGCAAAGACCGAACGCACCGGCAAGGTGCTCAACGATGACCGTGCGGACTGGCGCGCGGCCTGGGCGCTCTTTCCTGGCGACGTGGCCTATGTCTGGCACGGCGCACTGCACGCCACCACCGTGGCCGAAAGCCTCAACGCGTCCGGGTTCGAGATCCGCAGCCAGATCATCTGGGCCAAGGACCGGCTGGTGCTCTCGCGCGGCCATTATCACTGGCAGCACGAACCCTGCTGGTATGCGGTGCGCGGCACGGGGCATTGGTCCGGGGATCGCAAGCAGTCGACGCTGTGGTCAATCCCGAACCGCGATCAGGATGCAGCCACTGTGCATGGCACGCAAAAGCCGGTCGAATGCATGCGGCGGCCGATCCTCAACAACTCCAGCCCGGGTCAGGCGATCTATGAGCCATTCTGCGGATCAGGTACGACGATGATTGCAGCCGAGACCACGGGAAGGGCATGCCATGCCATGGAGCTGGATCCAGCCTATGTGGACGTGATTGTGCAGCGATGGGAGCAGTTCACCGGCGAGACAGCGCATCTTGAGGCCGACGGTCGCAGCTTTGGCGATCTCTCGGTTGAACGGGCCGCAGCATGAGCCAAGGCCGTCGCCTGTCCCTGATCGAGGCTGGCACCAATGTGGTGGTCGGTTATCTGCTGGCGCTTGCCACGCAGCTTGCGGTCTTCCCGGCGGTCGGGGTGAGCGTCACCCTGCAGGACAACCTGCGGATCAGCGCGGCCTTCGTCGCGGTCTCACTCGCTCGCGGCTATCTGCTTCGGCGGATATTTAACCGCGTTGGGACGGCAAAGCATGCTGGGCAGGACCGGTGATGGCGCGCCCCCAGATACTCTTGACAGAGGAACAATGCCGAGAGGTGGAAACGCTGGCTGCCCTTCTGAACCAGGACCAGATTGCAGATTACTTCGGCATCGCGCGCAATACTTTCCGGGCTATTTGTGAGCGCGATGAGGAGGTTCTCGAGCGGTATAAAAGGGGCAAGGCCAAGGCGATCGCGCATGTGGCCAACGGGCTGCTCCAGAAGGCGCGCGCGGGTGACACCACTTCGGCAATCTTTTATCTCAAGACACAAGCCGGGTGGCGGGAGACGGCCACGCCCGAGGCGTCTGCCACAACCGATCCGTCCAACGCACGTGATGCCCTTTCATGGCTGATGGACAAGATTGCCGCGCAGAGGCAACGGATCGGGATGGCTGAGCCCTGTGCGCAGATTGCTGCGGATACCCCGGAGAGTGAAGCGCATGAGAGGTAGGAAACCCAGACCCGGCGTGATGGGCCGAAGCAGGGCAGGGGAGATGGAGCCGATCCCGCCAAAGGCGCTGCCGCGGTGTCCGGACCATCTTTCCAAGGTGGCGCGCAAGGAATGGCGTCGGCTGGCGACCCCGCTCTACCGGATGGGTGTGCTGTCGGTGACCGACCGCGCCGCACTGGCGGCCTATTGTCAGGCCTGGGCACGCTGGGTGGAGGCCGAGGAGCATCTCGCCAAGGGGCCACCGCTGATCAAGACGCCCTCGGGCTATGTCCAGCAATCGCCCTGGCTCACGGTCGCCAACAAGCAGCTGGAGATCATGGGGCGTTTCATGGCGGAACTCGGGTTGAGCCCCTCGGCCCGCGCCAGACTGCGCCTGCCGGAGAGTGGTACGGACGATAGCACCAGCATCAAAATCATCACGCTCATTGCGGCCGAGAATGAGGGCGAAAGCAAAACCGACAGATTGCCGGTCAACGTCAGGGTTTCGGAGGGCTGAACGCCCACACGGCCAATGGTGGTTGCGGCAACGTGGTGGGGCAGGAGGAAGGTGCCGAAGGAAGTCGGGACAGTTGGAGCGAGGCATTACTGAACTGAAGGACAGGGCACGATGCTAAAGGTGAGTAGATTGGTGCCAACCATTTGCGGCCTGTTCTCATCAGAGCTAGTTCCCTCCGCGCCATTGTCAAAAAGGTGGGAAGAGTGAATTCGCCGCATTGGCAGCATCTTTGGTAAGCTGGTCCGGAATCGGCCATTCAAACAGAGGTATAAGGCCAATTGCGACTTCATGCTGGCCGACACGATACATGGTAGGCTCGTCTATAACGCGCCCTAAGGCTCAACCTAACCGAAGAACGCGTACGAACGTAAGATTCCCGAGCAAACACTTTTCACCGCGCCGTTAAGGGCTTGCCCATTTTCTCCTCCGCCAGCCTGTCCAGAAGCATGAAATACCACCAACGATGGCGAGAAATGCGTACTCACGATCGCGCTAAATCCCCTGTTACTCTCAGACAAATGCCAAGCGAACTGTTGACCGACGCGCCAGAAGGGGCAAACTTTGTGTTAAACGGTAGTTCAAGCGGGTAAAGCAAGACAGGGCACTGAGGAAGATAACCGACCCGACGACCCAAAGTTTTGGAGATTAATATTCGCCATGCAAGATCCAAGAAACAGAATAGATGCAATGATTAAAACGCTGAGAGACCTTAGGGTCAATTTTGATAAGATTGAGAAATATGGCAATAGCGGATTACCAAATGCGGCAAACCTAGCAAGAGAAACGGCAGAACGAACAGAAAGAAATCTAGTGGACATATTCTCAAAAATTAGAGGGTATAAGGCCGAGGCTGATCTTGCAGTAAAACAAATGGAAAAGGGCCGAAACCAGATTGGGAAGGATCCTTTGTCAAATAAAGAAATGGCCGACATAGCGGTTGAAGTAGTTAAGAAATTAAAAACATATAACCGGGCCTTCCAAGTAAAAACCTGCTCATCCCACGATACGGCTGGCGTAAACACTCATATAAAAGAAGGCTTGGAACAATTATTCGGGGCAAGAAACGAGATACCCACGGCTGGTGCGAAACTGACGCTGCAAGTGTCAGTTCATTCATCAAAGAACCCATGGCCATTTACAAAGTTAGAAGATGCAATAAATGCGGATATTAAGGAAATAGAGAAAAAATCAAGAACTGTTATCAAGAAAAGAGTAGAGGGTGGGATTAAAGAACTAGAAGCCGCAATCAATAAGAAAATATCGGATGCGGAAAGTATGACAAAGGAGGAACTTGAAGGCTTGCTCGAAGATAGATTAAGCAAAGATCCAGACTACATGAAATCGACAAGTTTTGAGAAGAACGTCATTCGGGAACGACACAAGAGAAGGGAAAAATTGATGCATAAGAGGCGTCTTTTTCTTTTTAACTCGATGCTCGTAGTTGACGTCGACCTTACGGTTAAAATTTTATTTGAGAAGCAGCTGAAAATCAACGGCATTGAGGAAAATCGAACAAGGAATAAACCGCTGAGGGGGATCAAACTTCAATATAAAATCAAAGACAGAAATGTTACTTCCGGCCAGTTTGCCTCTGGTTGACAACAGTAATTGTTAGAACGCCCCAACCTTTATGGAAATTGCCCACAAGTTGTCCCTCAGGCCAGAGTTGTCTTGATCATTCAGAGTCGCCAGTCTCTCGTGCTCGGGCATCTGCGCGCTTTAACGCCGACAATGCTGCGGCAACGACTTTCGGCCGTTTTGGTGAAGCCGCACTGGGTATGGCGACGACGTTGAACGGCCGTTGAGGGACGGTCGATTCACCCCGCCACATTCGGTGGTCTCGCTTTTGAAAATGCTGCGTTCAGCACATGATTGCCGCAGAGCCTTGACTGCATCTGCCTAAAAATGGTGCCGAGTCTGCAAGCGCCCACGGACAAAACGTAGCCTAATCAGCTCGTCCTCGCTACACTTCCAAGACCTGTCGAGCGATGTACAGACCTGCGCAACCAACGTTAGGCAGGTGTGTACATGGTCAGAGAGACTGCCCTATCCCTCAAGCTCGTCGCATACGAGCGGGTGTCCACTGCCAGGCAGGGCCGATCCGGGCTTGGCCTCGAGGCGCAGCGCAAGGCCATCGACGCCTTCGCGGCCGAGCGCGCGGCTACGGTCCTCGCCCGCTTCACAGAAGTTGAAAGCGGTGGCAGGAATGACCGGCCTGAAATGAAGCAGGCGCTCGATCTCGCCAGACTCACTGGTGCGACGCTTGTCATTGCCAAACTGGACCGTCTCAGCCGCAACGCCGCCTTCCTGCTGACCCTGCAGGGCAGCGGGGTGCGGTTTCTGGCCTGTGATATGCCCGAGGCGAACGATCTGACAGTGGGCATCATGGCGCTTGTGGCTCAGCAGGAGCGCGAGGCCATCTCGCGACGCACCAAAGAGGCGCTGGCCGCCGCTAAAGCGCGTGGGGTAAAGTTGGGTAACCCGAACGGGGCTGCGGCGCTGAGGCGGGCCGGGGAGGGGGGCGTGGCGCTCAGGCAAGCCGTGGCGTCCAATGCGGACGAATTCGCTCAGACGTTGGCGCAGGTGCTGACCTCCATGCGGCTCGAAGGGCATACAAGCCTCCGTGCAATGGCAGAGGCACTCAATGTGCGAGGTATCCGCACCCGCCGTGGTAGCCGCTGGCATGTGTCGAACGTGCGTAACCTGCTGGCGAGATTAGCTAGTTGAGCATCCATGCGGCAACTAGGAAGCGGTATGCCGCTTGACAACGAACCCGCCCTCTACAAGCTGCAGGCGCTGCAAGATCCGCTCGGCAAGCTGCTGATTGTCTACGCGGCCCATCAGCGACCCAAACACATTAGCGCCGTTGGCGGAGGGTCCCGGTTTAAGTATCTAGACGGCGCCACCGTCGATATCTACGTGGCGGGTCATGATCCAATCACGCCTGTGTCTCGCTCGCCCGGTCGAATTGCATTTCGTCTGGACCCGATCTAACTTGACAGCCAAAGCATCCAATGGGTCAGGTTAAAGGATATGCTCGATCTGCAACATGACTGCAATTTAGTACTACGACGCGAGGCCCAGAATACGCCTTGCTTCCGCCGGTGTGGCCACGGGGCGTTTGTACTTGGCGCAGAGCTCCGCAGTACGCGCCACGAGGGCCGCATTCGACGGCGCAAGCCTGTCCTTGTCGAGGCGCACATTGTCCTCGAACCCGGTGCGGCAATGCCCGCCCAGTGCGACGCTCCATTCATTGATCACGATCTGCGCGGGGCCGATACCGGCGGCACACCATTCCGCATCCGGGGCCAGACGGCGCACGGTCTGGATGTAGAATTCGAACACCGCGCGGTCGACCGGCATGGCATTCTTTACCCCCATCACGAACTGGATATAGAGGCTCCCGGGAATCCGCCCATCCCGGTTCATCTCAACCGCCTTGAAGATATGGCTCAGATCAAACGCCTCGATTTCGGGCTTGATGTGATGGCTGCGCATTTCTGACGCCAGCCAATCGATCAACTCGGGCGCATTCTCGTAGATACGCCCCGGAAAATTGTTGGAGCCGGTGGTAAGCGAGGCCATGTCAGGGCAAAGCGAGAGCATCGCCCCGCGTTCCCGCCCCGCCGCCGTGCGCCCGCCGGTCGAGAACTGGATGATCATGCCGGGGCAATGCTTTTCCAGCCCTTCCTTGAGGCGGGCGAATTTTTCCGGGTCACTGGTCGGGCTCTCGTCGTCATTGCGCACGTGACAATGCGCGATGCTGGCCCCCGCCTCAAACGCCGCTTGCGTCGACTCGATCTGCTCCGAGATCGTGATTGGAACGGCGGGATTGTCCGCCTTGCGAGGCACGGCACCGGTCATGGCAATACAGATGATGCAGGGCTTGGTCATGGTTTTCCCCTCTGTCTAAAGGTCGATTTCGGGCCGCGTCTCGCGAAACGCCTCGAGATCACGACATCGCAGCGCCAGATCGCGCAGCGCGGGAAACTGGCTGAGATCGACAAGATCGCTCATTGCAAATTCGATAAAGTCATACGCTACAACGGCGGAAATCACCGCTTGCGATACAGACTTGGGCGGGGTGGCAAGCTCGGTGTTCAACCACTGTAGGCCGGACCGAGCCTGCCCGATATTGTGCTCGATCCATGGGGTGTGGATCTTGTTCTCGGGCCGCATCACGCGCTCGTATCGAGCGGCTGCGGCCTTGTCCATGATGCCGAGGGCCACGGATGTCACACGCAAGGCCGCGCGGCGTTCTGGTCCGTCCGCTGGCAGCAACGCCCGCTCGGGCCCGACCATCCGGTCTATTTCATCTAAGATGGCGCCGCTCTCAAAGATCATCTCGCCATCATCGAGGATGAGCGCCGGAACCCGCCCCACAGGGTTGAGTTTGCGCAGCGCCTCAAGATCGGCCCAGGCCGTCAGCGCCTGTCGCTCGAAGGGCAGGTCAAGACGCAAGAGGGACACCGCCACACGGCGGGTAAAGGGCGAGAGGTAACGACCGATCAGGATCATGGCGCGCTCTCAGTCCGGGCGGCGGCCCGCGTCGCAATATAGCAGCCCATGAATCCCAAAATCATGCTCCCGCACAAAAGGATATCGAGAAGCACGGGGCGACCGTGTTGGGTCAAGGTCACATAGCCAATGGCGACCACAAGATAGAAATAGCCACGCCCCATCCAGCCCAGCCGCTTGAAGCAGAACCCGAAGGCGGCAATGGCTCCGGCCATCTGTGTCACCAATACTTCGACAATCGGCATGATGACTGTCGCATCGACATTGGGAAACTCAAGCAGCGGCTTGTTGAACACAATCGCAAAGGGAATGATGAAGGTCGTGCTCGCAATCTGCAAGGATCGCACGGCCGTCGTCCAGAACGACGCGTTCGCGAGCTTGGCCGCCGCCAGAACCGAGACCGCAACTGGCGGCGACAAGGTCGAGAAAACGGCGAAGTAAAAGACAAAGAAATGCGCGCGCAGCGGATCAACACCCACCTCTTGCAAGAACGGCACAACCGCGAGCGAGGCCACCACATAGGCGATGGGCGTCGGAAGCCCCATGCCCAGCACCAACGACAGAACCATCGCACCGATCAGTAACAGGATCTCGTTATCGGGCAGGGTGGTAGCCAGGATGGTCGCCAGCCGCCCCGACAGGTTGGTGCTCGTCATCACCTGACCCAAGGGGCCAATGGCAAGGATCAAAAGCGACAAAAGCGTCGTCAGCACTAGCCCCTCTCGGACCGAGGCCACCAGCTCTGCCTTGGTGGGTTTGAACGGTCCCTGTAATTGCGACAGCACAAGCGCCATAACAATGCCCGCAAGTGCTGCGTAACCGGCCGAACGAAACCCAAGCAGCAACCAGATGACCAGCACAAAGGACACGAGAAATGTCGGCGACATCCGCCAGATCAAGCGCCGGTCGACAGGCTCGTTGAGGCGGGGCAAATCGCGGTCGAGCGCATAGTTGCCCACCGAAAACACCACCCCTGTGAGATAGAGCAATCCGGGGATCAGTGCGGCCATCGCCACCTCGACATAAGGGATGCCCAGAAAGGCCGCGATCAGGAACCCGCCAAGCCCCAGCACCGGCGGCAGGATCTGACCGGCGGACGAGGCTGCGGCCTCGATTGCACCCGCCATTGCCGGACCGAACCCGTGGCGCTTCATCATGGGGATCGTGAAACGCCCACTCAGCACCACGTTCGAGACCGCCTGTCCCATCACCGCGCCGATGGCCCCGCTGGCGATGATCGCGGGCAGGGCCGCGCCCCCGCGCACCGTCCGTCCCGTCGCCTTGCCGATTTCGATGGTCAACCGTAGCATCCCGGTGCCCAAGAGGGTGGTGCCGAAGATGACCAGCAAGAAGATCTGATCGGCGGCCACACCTGAGAACAGGAAAAACCCCTGATTGGTGTTCAGCGACACGTAATTCATGATGAAAGCCGCAGAATAGCCTGGATGCTGCAGCAAAGAGATCGGAATATACTGACCAAAAAAGAAATAGAGGATCGAACCTGCGCAGAGCGACGCGAGCAGCAGGCCCCAATGAAACCATGTCAGATAGATCACCCCACCCATGATCAGATAACCAAAGGTCACGGTCAGCGGATCGAAGAACGGCGCGTTGATGACCATCCAGTCAAGATACCACCAGAAATAACCAAGCCCGCCCAGACCGCAGAACATCGCAATCAGAACGCCGATCCGGTGCAGATGCGGATTGCGGACGCGCCGACCGGCCTCGCCTTCTATTTCCGAGGGAGAGTCAATCTCGCTCAGGGCCAGCAGGCCACTCATGGCGACGATTGCCATGGCAAAGTTCACATAGAAAACAGAGCCATGTGCCACGAGCCCAAAGACCGAGAGCGCAAGATACCCGACAAGCCCAAGGCCAATGCCCCATATCGCGACCTCGACCACACGAGTGAACCATCCCGCGCGCGTGATCGGTAGAGTTTCGGAAGACATGGATATTGCCCTATCCTGACAGCCTGTTGTGAGAGAGGGCAGAGGGCACCGGCGCACCCTCTGCGGTGTTTGTGTCAAACCGGGGCCAAGGCCTCAGTTCTCGGGATAGGTCATCGGCGGAAACTCTTTGGTCCGCTCCCAAAGCCCCAGTTCCTTGTAGGCCTTGATGGCCCCCGGATGCGCGGTTTCCTCGCTCAACCCGGACACCATGTTGGCCTCGGACCAGAACTTCCAGAACCCCTGTCCGCTCTCGCGCAACTCAGGCCCGTGCTTGTGGACCCCCATCACGATCTTGTAGGCCACATCTTCGGGGAAATCCGGATGCACCGCCGCAAAGATGCGGTTGGTCCCGGCAATGAAATCCTCGGTCTGGCCCGGCATGCTGCCCGCGGGCACGGTCACGCGGCCATAGGTCATGTCGAATTTCTCGTTGACCGTATCAATTGCCTCGTCTGACAGGCCAAGATACTTGATCTGTTGCCCCGTGGCATGCAGCTTGCTGGTCAGGTCGTTAGTCCACCAGACGGTTTGATCGCCATTGGTCACGAGCGCCGCTAGGGCGGCATCGGTGGTGCCGTCTATCAACTCTTGTGTCATGACCGCCGGGGTCACGAAACGGATGTCGGAATTCTCGGCGGTGATCCCATAGCCATGCTCCAGAAACAGCGATGCGGCCATGCCCCAATCGCTCTGGGTGGGCAGACCAATCGAGATCCGCTTGCCCTTGAGATCCTCAACCGAGTTGATATCTGGGTTGAAGGTCACAAAGAACTTGCCCTGCGCCACTGCCCCTTCGCCATAAAGAAGCTGAAACTTGATCGGCACAGCTTGCGGCACGAACGTCATCAGTTCTTCGCGTCCACCCTGAAACGCGGCTTGGATCACCGTGTCTTCGGTGCCAAAAACCGTGTTCTTCCATCGGTTTTCCTCGGCCATGGCGCGGATGTTGTACATGAACCCCGGCGTTTCCTGGGCAGCAGGCAGAATATCCGATCCGTCCCGTGCCATCCGGGCCGCAAGAACGGTGTTAGTCTGCACCGCGCCGCAGCCCAGCGGGCAGGCGAGAAACGGAATAACCTGTTCTGCGGCGGCAATACTCGCCGTCAGGGTCGAGGCTGCGATCGTTGCGGCGGCGGCGACTGACCGCAAGCCGTTCATACTGAATTGCTTCATCTTATTCCTCCCTTGGTTGGCAATATGCCGGCCGGTTCTCATGCCGCCAGCAGCTTGGATCGTCGTTTCGGCACGTTGTCTGGCACACCTCCCTTCGCATGCGCTATTTCAGCGTTCGGCCCCCATCGACATAGATGGTCTGGCCGGTGATGAATCGGCCGCCCTCCGACAACAACAGCACCACAGTCCCGATCAGATCCTCGGACTCGCCAAAGCGGCCCATGGGAATCTGAGTGAGGGCCTGCGCGCTCATCGCGGGATCGGCCAGGATCGTCGCTTCGGTCAGGGGCGTGCGGGTGACGGCGGGACCGATGGCATTGACCGTGACGCCGCTGCGCGCCCATTCCAGCGCCAGCAGCTTCACCAGTTGCGCCAATGCCGCCTTGCTGGAGGAGTAGGCCGCATATTTCTCGTTGACGACCCGGCTCGAGACCGAGGCGAGATGCAGAATTCTACCACCGCCCTCCTGTCCGATCATGACCCGTGCGGCACAGCGCGAGAGCAAGAATGCCCCCGTGACATTCACCGCCATTGTCGCCACGAAATCCTCGCAGGACAGGTCCAATGCCGGGGCGAACCGGGCGATGCCCGCACTGTTGAGAACCGCGTCAAGCCGGCCGCCATGGCGCGTTGCCAGGGCGACGACGGCCTCGACGCTACCCTCATCGGTGACATCCAGCTCAGAGGCCAGATGCCCTTCGCCCCGTAACGTCGCCACAGCGGCGGCCACCTCATCCGCCAACCTGTCCGCCAACACGATCCGCGCCCCACGCGCTGCCAGCCCCGCCGCAAGATCAAATCCCAGGCCTCGGGCCCCACCGGCGACAAGGATCACACGCCCCGACAGATCGAATACCGGGTCAGCCATGGCCTACATCACGGCCGCGCGACCCGTCGGGTCGTTGGGTTTGTGGTGCAGCATGCGCCGCGCATAGTCGATATCGGCCACTTCGCGGCCCAGTTCATGGACAATCCGCGCAGCGCGTTCGACCAATTGCCGGTTTGTGTCCGCCAGTTCGCCCTTGGCAAAGAACACCGTATCCTCAAATCCGGTGCGCATATTGCCCCCCATGGCCACGGCCATGGTTGTCAGCGGCAATTGCGAGCGTCCGACCGATACGATCTGCCAGTTCGAATTTTCCGGGATCGCGTCCAGCATCATGAGCAGGTATTTCGGCTCTGCCGGAATCCCGCCATTGATCCCCATGACAAAGCTGAAATGCATCGGATCGGTGATGATGCCCTCGTCGCGCAATTGCAGCATGTTGGCGATGTGGCTGATGTCATACACCTCCAACTCGTTGACGATTCCACGCTCCCGGCAGGCGGTGATGAACTCCCGGTTCCATTCCTTTGAATTGTTGAACAGGAATTCCGCATCCTTGTGCTGGAAATGAAACGTGCCGGCATTCACGGTCAGCATGTCCGGGGCCGGATCGAGATCAAGCAGCGCCATGCGCTGTTCCTGTGTGAACCCGGTCCAGACCCCGTTACCCTCGCGGCGGATGCCAATCCCGTTGCCTACCTGCGTGATCATCTCGGGACAGCGTTCCTTGATGCCCGCAATCACCTCGCCATAGATCACCGGATCGGCGCTCGTCCGCCCCTCCTTGTCGCGCACGTGAATATGGGCAATGGTGGCCCCCGCTGCATAGCAATCCGCGAATGTGGCGATGATATCCTCAGGCTGTTCAGGCAGCCGTGGATTGGCCTCCCTGCCGTGCAACCCGCCCGTTGGTGCAATCGTGAGCACCACCTTGTCTGTCGATTGAAGTACCGGTTTCATTCACTTCCTCCCCGAAGCTCATCTGCGCGCGGTCTTCTGTGGCGGTCCTATCCCGGCCTTATGTTGAACAGGACCTGACCAAACTCCACCAACTGCCCATTCTCTGCGCCGATGCTCTCGATCACCCCGGCGGTCTCTGCATGTATCGTGGTAAAGAGCTTCATCACCTCGATCATGCAGAGCGGATCGCCCTGCGCGACTGTGCTGCCCACTTCGACAAAGGGCGCGGCGTCAGGTGAGGGGGCGCGGTAAAACGTGCCCACCATCGGCGCGCGAACGGCCCCTGCGCCGGCGTCCTGCGGCGGAACCGGTGTCGGCGCGGCTGCGGCCTGCGCCTTGGCTCCCGTTGGCGCGGGCTGAGCCGCCGGGGCAACCGGGGCCGCTGCGGCGCTCGCCTCTCCATGCCCCGTCCCTCTTCGGCGCACGACGAGCTTGATGTCCTGGGTTTCAAGCACAACCTCGTCACAGGAGGACGAGTCGATAATGCTCAGTATCTCGCCGATTTCCTTAAATCCGGGCATGTCCATCCTCACCTGCTTCGGCCTCGTCCATCGCCCAGGCTGATGAAATCTCGTCAGCCGCCTCCAGAAGTCGTGGGATGTGCCGGATCGCAAGGCTCATCGGCATGCGCGCCTGCGGGGCAGATACGGCCACCGCCGCGCAAACCTTGCCCCGAGCATCCCGAACCGGAACGGCGGCACAGATCACACCGGCCAGAAACTCCTGATTGTCGAGCGAATAGCCTTGCGTCCGGATCTGGGCGAACTGCTCTTCGAGCACGGTCAAGTCGGTCATGGTCGTGGCAGTGTAGGCATGCAGATCCGACAGGGACAGCAGATGCTCGCGCCGCCGCTTGGGTTGATGCGCCAACAGCATCTTGCCCATCGAGGTGCAATGCAGCGGCACGCGCGACCCCACCTCGTAGCGCAGGCCAAAGGGCCAAGAGGCCTCGACCCGGTCGGCATAGAGCAAGGCCCCGCCGGAAATGATACCAAAGTTGCAGGTCTCGCCGGTCGCCGCCGACAGCCGCTCGAGGATCGCATGCTTGGAGCCGTGCCGCACCGCCGTCTGGAACACATTGAGCGCAAAGTTGAAGAGGCGCGGGCCGGGCACATACCCACGGCTGCCCGCCTCCTGCACCAAAAGCCCATCCATATCCAGTTGATGCACGATCCGATGCACCGTCGGTGTCGGCATGTCGAGCAGCACTGCGATTTCAGAGGTTGTCAGCGGGCGCCCCGATGACCCGACACATTCCATCACGGCAAAGGTCTTTTGCGAAACGCTCGAGCGGTCGCCGATCGGATTGGACAGGTTGAGCGGAGCGGTCATGCAGGGTCCTCATAGAGCAGAATCTTCATATTATCAAAATCCGGAATGAAAAATTTTACAAGATGAAATTTTGCTTGCCAATTTTTCAAATTTTGTGAGGCTAGGGAACATGGCAGCACAAGGACCGGGATCACCGTGAAGAAAGTCCTGATTGCGAACAGAGGCGAAATCGCGTTGCGGGCGGTGCGGGCCTGCAACGCGCTTGGCATTAGATCGGTGGCGGTCTTTGCCGCGCCGGATGCGGCGTCGCCCCATGTCTGGGCGGGGTCCGAGGCGGTGTGCATCGGCCCTGCGCCCAGTTCCCAAAGCTACCTCAATGTCGATGCGCTCTTGCATGTCGCCTGCGCCACGGGCTGCGATGCGATCTATCCCGGCTACGGGTTTCTGGCCGAAAATGCCGATTTCGCAGAGCGTTGTGCCGCCGAGGGGCTGATCTTCATCGGCCCAGAGGCGCAAACCATCCGCCTGATGGGGGACAAGGCCGCGGCCCGCGCCACCGCGATCAAATTCGGCGTCCCGGTCGTGCGCGGCTCTGACGGTGTTGTCAATGATCCCACCCAACTGGAGCATCTTCTTGACGACATCGGCTTTCCCATCCTGATCAAGGCCAGCGCGGGCGGGGGCGGCCGCGGCATGAGAATCGCCCGATCCCGCTCGGAATTCGCGGCGCTCTTCTCACAGGCCAGCCGCGAGGCGCAGCAGGCCTTCGGCGATGCGTCGGTCTATCTCGAACGGTTCATCGCGAATGTCCGGCATATCGAGGTGCAGGTCTTTGGCGATGGCACCGGGCACGCCGTGCATGTGGGCGAACGCGATTGCACCGTGCAGCGGCGGCATCAGAAATTGCTGGAAGAGGCCCCATCGCCCATCCTCACCCCAACGGAACGCGCGCATATTCAGGACAGCGCCCTTCGGCTGGCCGCGGGTGTGAACTATCGCGGCGCCGGGACGGTCGAATTCATCTTTGATGCCGACACCCGAGAGTATTTCTTCATCGAGATGAACACGCGGATTCAGGTCGAGCATCCCGTGTCCGAGATGCTGACCGGCGCGGATCTGGTGGCCGAACAATTCCGCATCGCACGCGGCGAGTCGCTGTCGGTTGGTCCACCCCCTGCCGACTGTGGCCATGCCATCGAGTTTCGCATCAACGCCGAATCGTTCCGGCATGATTTCCGCCCCTCACCGGGACGGATCACGACATGGGAGCCGCCGCGCGGGCCGGGCATCCGGGTGGACGGCTTTGTCGCCACAGGCAGCACGGTGCAGCCCTATTACGATTCGATGTTGGCCAAGCTTATCGTTCATGGCACGGACCGCGCCCACGCCCTGAGCCGCGCCCGCGCAGCGCTCGCCGCCTTCAAGGTCGAGGGGATCGACACCACCATCGACCTGCACCGTGCGCTGGTCCACGACCCGGATTTCGCGGCGAGCAGGATTCACACGAAATGGGTCGAGGAACGCTTCTTGCCGCAGGTCTTTGAGGGGGAAAAATGAGCCGTACCATCCGTCTGGTAGACGTCACCCTGCGCGACGCGCATCAATGCCTCTGGGCCACGCGCATGACCACCGCCATGATGCAGGACATCGCTCCCCGGCTGAACCGCGCCGGGTTCGAGGCGATCGACCTCGTCGGCGGGGCCGTGTTCGACGTCTGCGTGCGCTACCTGCGCGAAGACCCATGGGTGCGGATGCGTATCCTCAATCAATGGATCACCGAAACCCCGCTCATCATCCACACGCGCGGCCAGAGCCTCTTTACCTTCGAGTTCTTTCCCGATGACATCGTAGAACTGGCGGCAGAGCGCTTTGCAGCCAACGGGATGCGCTATCACACCCCCTATGACGCGCTCAACGACATGCGCAATCTCGAAATCCCCGTTCGGGCAGCCAAGCAACATGGCCTGCATGTGGTGGGCGGGCTGGTCTATACCTTCAGCCCGGTTCACACCGACGCCTATTACCGAAAGAAAGCCAAAGAGCTGATGGCCCTCGGTGTCGATGGCATCTTTCTCAAGGATGCCAGCGGCCTCTTGCGACCCGAGCGTATCGCCACGCTGGTGCCCGCGCTCAAGACGGTGATGGGCAACATGCCGTTGCAGATCCACACGCATTGCAACTCTGGCCTCGCCCCCTACGTCGTCTTGCAGGCGGTCGAGCATGGTGTCGATGTGGTGCATACCGCCACCTCAACCCTCGCCAATGGCGTCAGCCACAGCCCGACCGAGACTGTCACCCGCAATCTGCGTCGGCGTGGCTTTGAGGTGGATATCGACCTTGGCCCGATCGAGGAGGTGGCCGAACGTCTGGCCTTCATCGCCGAGGTCGAAGGCAAGCCGGTGGGCGAGGTGCGGGAATACGACGAGTTCCACTTCTGTCACCAATGCCCCGGGGGCATGGTCTCCAACCTTGCCTATCAACTCGAGAGCATGGGGCTTCAGGGACGGCTCAACGACATTCTCGAAGAGGCGTGGCATGTCCGCGAGGATCTGGGTTATCCGATCATCGTCAGCCCCTTTGCCCAATACATCGTGACGCAAGCGATCCTCAACGTTATGGGGCGCGATCAGGGCAGGCCGCGCTACGAATCCGTCCCCGATGAGGTGCGGCTCTACGTGCGCGGCGGTTATGGCGAGATTGCGGGCCCGATTGATCCAAACCTCTATGACAAGATCACCCGTGGTCAGGAGCCGATCACCGAACGCCCCGGCCTTCTGGTGCCGCCTGCGATCAAACGCCTGCGCGCTACGCGCGGCCCATTCCAGAGCGATGACGACCTTTTGCTCGCGGCCTTCTACGACGACGGGCAGTATTCCGCGCTCAAGGCTGCCGGACCCATCCGCACGGACTACCCCCTCGGCGAAACTCCCTTGCTCACCTTGATCAAGGGCATCGCGGCTCGCCCGGACATCACTAGCTTTCACTATTTTGAAAAGACTGTGGGAACGCGAGATGAGCAACGATAAGACAAATTGTCTGGAACCCTTAAATTTCCTGCTGAGATAGGCCAGACCATGTTTCGGAGTGCCTGTTTATTGTCGACGCCAATGCGTTCTCGAAGAGAAAAGAGGTAGCTCGACTGGTCATCAACGCACTTGAAAGTAGGGCTTCGTCGAAGATTAAATTGGCGGCTCACCTTTTGGCATACGTCAGGCGAGTGTGAGCAGGTCGCGGAAAGCCGCTGCTTACCTTACGCTACGGCAACTCCCTCTTGACTAGAACTCAGTTGGGATTACTCTCCTTCTGATAAGACTTAATTAAAAGCCTGCATTTTAATCAATATTTAGGAGAAGAATACATGACCTCCCCCACCCCCTGTCATCATGGAGTCACCAAGGCCCGCGGATGTTCGCACATCGCAGTGGGCAAGTTTTCCCACCTTTTCCCGCAACTTCAGCCGCTTGTAATTACTGAAGAGGAGGCCGCCGCAATCGGCGGCCCTGGCGGGGTGATGCACGATTTCGATAGCGTCTCGCCGGACTCGAAAGTTCCTGTGGGCTATATTTTCTTTGCCCAGTTCGTCGATCATGACGTGACGCTGGATGTGTCCAGTGCTCTTCGACCAGCTGACGGAAGCCCGCAGAAGAATGATGTCCACAAATTCGTGGCCGAAGAACTCGGTAACGTGCGCTCTGCTAGTCTCGATTTGGACTGCGTCTATGGGTTCGGCCCCGAGGGCAGCCCGCACATCTACAGCGGTGATCATCTGGGAGTAGCAGCCAACGGCTATGATTTACCCCGCTCCCCTGGCGGAACGGCGCTGATCGGTGATCCGCGAAACGACGAGAACATCTTCATCGCCCAGATTCAGCTCGCCATGCATCAGCTTCACAACCGGATCTTTGATGAACGCGTCTATCAGCGCGACATCGCCCAGAAGGGCTGGCGCCGGTTCGAAGAGGCACAGCGCGAGACGCGGTATCACTACCAGTTCGTCGTACTGTTTGACTTTCTCAAGCGCATCTGCGACCCGGAAATCTTTGCCTACGCGGCCGCCAAGTTATGCAATCCGAAAGCCAAGTTTCCTCTATGCTACGGGCTGGACAAACATGGCAAGCTACCAATGCCGGTGGAGTTTTCGACCGCAGCTTACAGGGTGGGACATACAATGGTGCGCGATCGATACGCGCTCAACGCAGCCAACCAGGAGGTCCAGCTTTTCGACGAAACTTTCGGAACGTTGGGTTTCACCGCGCTGCCAGAAGACCTTGTGCCCGACTGGAGTTTCCTCCTGCACCTTAGCCCCTGCGTTGTGCCGCATATGTCGAAGGCGTTCGATCCGGCCTTCGCGGACGAATTGATGAATCTGCCAATTGTCGGCAGCCGCAATCCGAACGACCGCGCTCTTGCGTTCCGTAATCTCATGCGGGCCTCGGCTTTAGGCGTGGCGTCCGGTCAGGACATCGCGAAAGAGTTAAAGGCCAAGGGATATCCGCTGGATGTCGCGGACCTGATGTTGGACGATGTGCATGGCTGGAAGCGGGTGGGGGCTGTCCTGCATAAGAGCGGCAAGGATCTCTCAAAACACACCCCGCTGTTCTATTACCTTCTGCGGGAGAGCGAGATTTCTTCCGGCGGCGCGCACTACGGGCCGCTTGGGTCCGCTCTGCTGATGGAGGTGTTCGGCGGGATGCTGCGGCTCTGTTCAGACAGTTTCCTCAGGCCCTTTGCGGACGGAGCTTGGGCTCCGGATCCCTGCATTGCCAAGCCCGGTGCCACGTTCGACAAGGACTGCCTTATCAATGAGCCGGATCATTATCCGCTCGATCTTTCCGATCTGGTACGGTTCGCAAAGCGGCTTTAGGGAACTGACCATATCCTCGTCCCCAAATGCGCTACACCCGCAGCCTTTCGGTGGTGGAATGCCCCGTCTGAAGTGGTCCAGCCGCTGTGATATGTTTATGCAGATTTCACGAGGACCAAAGGATTTTAGTCCATTAGTTGGGTAGTTTAATAGCAATGTACGGAATGATGTATCTCCTATAGAGGCGCGGCACGCCACTGCCAGCGGCAGCGGCTCGGCGATGGTGGGTCGCGCAAAGTTGGAAAGTACTGGCTTAGATCCAGCGCAACAGGAACAAGCTGCGGGACCAAACATTTAGACAAGCGTTGCCATGGTCAAATCAAGACGCGTGATCGTTCTGATCGGTATGGCCGCCTGTCAGAGTGACTCGATCGGCGTTTCCTCGGCAGCGATGTGGACGGCCAACAGACAACCGTTTGGGGTGAAGGAGTCGTGTTCGGTGCCATCTCGGTAAAAGACCAGATCACCTGCGCGCAGAATGGTGCCATCGTTTTCGTGCAGCTCGCCTTCCAGAATTAGAAACTGTTCGTGGCCGTTGTGGCGATGCCCGCGCGTGCGCATGCCCGGCGGCATGCGGTATACGTGAAAGCCGGTTCCCAATGCGCGGCTGTCGTCAAGCTGCAGGACCGCATCGCCAAGAGCAACGCCGTCGGGGTAAACGAAGGGTGTGAAGTTGGCCTGGTGAATATTGGCGATGCGGCGGTCCTGAGGGTTGATCGGCTTCATCTGCTGCGGGTTCCTTCAGACTTTGGGAAAGTTTTGAGACGGATCACCCGACATTCCCCGAGTGGCATGTCGTTTGAAGGCAACATCGCCTGATCGCATAGTCGGATCAAGTGTTTCGCGCTCCGAGCATCATCTATGATCGCCTGATCGCTCGAATATGGATGGATCGGGCCGTGAGACTTCATGCATCGCACCTAACAACGACCTTGTTCAGCATAACAGACATATCTGTCGAGCCGCTTTCGGTCAGTTTGGGTCAAGGTTACGCCTATGACGGTGGCGCTCGACGACTCCGGATCGTGATGAGTGACCATTCAATCGAACAGCACCGCGAAGCTAGATAAAGGATAACACTTTTATCCTTGCTGAGATTGGTTCGACTCATCTGGCAGTAGCCTTAGAATGAGAAAAACAATTGAATTGGAATGCGGAGGAGGCGGTAACAATGACCCTGTTTGAATCCACAAAAGAAGGTAGGATTTCAGGCCCATTCCCTCCGCCATTTGGCCACATACTCGGGTATTTGTGGCCGCATCGAATTTGCTTGGGCAGTCAAAGTTCAAGGCTGGTCTCGATGAGGACAGCCCGCGATGTTCGGTCCTCAATCGGCAGATCCGGCATCCTTCACAGCGGCCACTTTCGGAGCGGCCTCTGAGGTGAGGCGGGCGCGTTACATGCCCGTGTCAGACCAGCCACGATGCCATCGTTCTCAGGATGCAGAGAGACCCGGTTTCATGCAAAGGCCCGCTCAAAGGTCGCGCGGAGATCTGAGCGGCAGGCTCCTTCTTTACGGCCGTCCGGGGCGTATTCCGGGGTAACAGGCGGGATTCTTTCGCTTCGCATTTCGCGGCGTCCAGAGCGTGTTATTCCGAGCACAACGCCTCAAGCCTCGCGTATCTAGTGTTTATGTTACGGCTTGGAAACCAAATGTGACATCAGGGGCAACTTGTTGCCTATGTTGTTTTGCCCACGGCTCGCGTCATTTTCGGCGGCTCTATCATGGCCCGCGCGCATGTCGTTGCAGAGGGTGTCCGGTCCTCTCCAGAACAGGCTGCGAACAGAGATTAGGGCGGCGGGCTCTAGACTGAGCGGTTCTGAGTCCGTTCATTGTCTCTCGTTCCGTGGTCGATGAGGCCCACCCCAAGGCTGTGGCCCTCAGGCGGACAGCGATGGCACTTCAGCATGAAACATGTCTAAGCAATTGCTTTAAAACACTTAATAGTAAATCTTGTTCCATCGCGCCGAGAGAGTTCCAGCACAGGGTGATCTGTCCGGTCCGGCTTGCCGCCGCATGACAGTCCGCTGTGAACTTGACCATGATCGGATGGTCCTTGGCGGTGCGCTTGGGCGCTGATCCGCAGAGCCGGTCTATCCGCCTGCGCCTTTTGGGAACCCGTTGAGGAAGACGGTCATCAGACGCGCATTTCCGACGACCCGCGACAGATGCAAAGGGGCCATCTTCGCGGTCAAACTGGCCCGACACACGTTCGGTCACTCTCTTGACCAGAAACGCCAGCTTGTGTCAGGAGACCGCCAGATGCCATATAACTGTCATCAAAGAGGGCAAACCGACAGCAGTCGGAAGCGAAATAAGGAAAATTGAGATGCAGGCGACAGGCAGTTCGCACAGCCTCGCGTTACGGCGCGGAGACTTCACGACGTTGATCGCGGCGCTCGACTATGCCGCCAAGGGCGACACGGGCGTCAACTTCTACAATGCGCGTGGCGAACTTTACGCAAGCTCCACCTATGCCGATTTGCAGGTCGAGGTGATCGCGCTCGCGCGTCGCCTGATCGGGCTTGGGCTTGAGCCGGGGGGGCGGGTTGGTCTGGTGGCCGAAACCTCGCCGCATTTCGTGCGCTTCTTCTGGGCCTGCCAGTATGCCGGGCTTGTTCCTGTGCCTCTTCCGGCGACCATGCATATCGGCGGTCATGCGGGTTATGTCGCACAACTGCGCGGACTGATCGAGAATTGCGGTGCATCCGTGGCGATGGCCCCGACCGAATGGATGAGCTTTCTCGAAGAAGCCACCACCGGTGCTGACCTTACCTTTGTCGGAACCCCGGATGATTTTGAGCGCCTGACGCCCTCGACAAACGAGCTGCCGACCGTGTCGCCCGAGAGCATCGCCTATATTCAATACACGTCGGGCAGCACCCGATTTCCGCGTGGCGTCGTCATTGACCACACAACGGTGCTCGCCAATATCAACGATATGTCCACCAACGGTCTCAAGATGACCGAGCAGGACCGCTTTGGATCTTGGTTGCCGTTTTACCATGACATGGGCCTCGTCGCCTTTATCATGATGCCGATGGCTACCCAGAGATCGGTTGATTTCCTGGGCACGCAGGATTTCGCCATGCGCCCCCGCAAATGGCTGGAAATGATGTCGGCCAACCGCACCACGATCACCTCTGGCCCGCCGTTTGGCTATGACCTTGCCGCCATGCGTGTGCGCCAGAGCGATGCCGAACAATGGGATCTCAGCGCGCTGCGCGTGGCCTGTGTCGGTGCCGAGATGATCAATCCCGAGCCGCTCAAGCGCTTTGCCGAGGCGCTGGCACCGTCGGGTTTTAAATCGACCGCGTTCCTGCCCTGTTATGGCATGGCCGAATGTTCGCTGGGCATCAGCTTTGCCGGGCTCGATGAGGAACTCAAGATCGACTATGTCGATGCCGAAACCATGCAGGAAGACAGCATCGCCAAGCCGCTCGACCCGGAAGAGGCGCAGAAATCCAAACGCCGCGTCGCTCGTTATGTGGATTGCGGCGCGCTGCTGCCCACGTTTGAAATTGCGATCCGCGACGAGCATGGCAATGACCTGTCAGAGCGTCAGGCTGGCGTGATCAACCTGCGCGGCCCCAGCGTGATGAGCCACTATTTTCAGGAAGAGGCGATCACCCGCGAATGTCTGAGCGCAGATGGCTGGCTCGATACGGGCGACATTGGCTATCTGGCGAATGGCAGGTTGTTCGTGACCGGACGCCAGAAGGACATGATCATCATCCACGGCCGCAACATCTGGCCCGAGGATCTGGAGTATCTGGCCAAGACGCAGCCGGGCATCAACTATACCGATGCGGCCGCCTTCTCGGTGCCATCCGAGAAAGATCAGCAGGAAACGGCAGTGATCGTTTTGCAATGCCGTGAGCGTGACGAGATCAAGCGTGCGCGCCTGATCAAAACCATCGCCTCGCTGGTGCGGTCTGAATATGGCATAGATTGCGTCATCGAACTGGTGCCGACCCGCACCTTGCCGCGCACGTCCTCGGGCAAGCTGGCACGGGCGCGGGCGCGCCTTGATTACCTCGGTCGACGTCAGGCCGCCAAGGTCCAGCATACGCCGGACCCTGTCGGGACCCTGCCCGTTGAAGAGACGATGCCGCAGGCCCGTTACATCGCATGACCGGCCCGGTGGCCGTTACGGGCGCGTCCGGCTTTGTCGGACGCGCCCTGATCGGACAATTGCTTGAGGCGGGGCGCCCGGTGCGCGCGCTGGTGCATCGTCAGGGCGTTGGTCTTTCGCATCCCAAGCTTGAGACTGTGACAGGCGGCCTTTCGGACAGGGCGGCGCTGCTGCGGCTCATGGATGGTGCGCACGCGGTCATTCACGTGGCAGGCAAAGTGCGCGGGCGCGATTTGACGGATTTTCTGGGCGTGAACGCCGATGGCGTGACCCATGTGGCAGAGGCCGCGCAGGCGGCTGGGCTGCGCCGGGTGATCCTGATATCCTCGCTTGCCGCCCGCGAACCGCAGCTCTCGCCCTATGCAACCAGCAAGCGCACGGGCGAAGAGCGGCTGGCCAAGGCGGCCTCCGGCGCGGCGTTCACCGCGGCGATTCTGCGCCCGCCTGCGATTTATGGCCCAGAGGATCGCGAACTTGTGCCGCTCTTTCAGACCATGGCGCGCGGCATCGTGCCACTGCCGGGCGTCCCCGGCGCGCGCGCCTCGCTCTTGCATGTGGATGACCTTGCGCAAGCGATTGTCAAACTTCTGGACAGCCCGGCACAGGGTACCTATGAACTCCACGACGGGCATGAGGCGGGCTATGGCTGGGACGAGATCGCGGCGATTGTCGAACGGGTGGCAGGGCGTGGACCCGGCTGGCGTCTGAGAATACCAGAGCACGTTCTGAGATCCGTCGCCGGGATCAATCTGCTTGCCTCGCGCCTGTTCGGGTATATGCCGATGCTGACGCCGGGCAAGGTCAATGAGTTACGCCACCCCGATTGGGTGTGCGACAACACCGAAATCAGCCGCGACACCGGGTGGCAGCCGCTGATTTCTCTGGAAAATGGGCTATCCTCGATCCTGCGCGGGACGCCGTTGAAATCTGATAGGGGCATAAGCAATGTCACATGAGACCCAAGACCTAGAACAGGAAATCCTCGACGTGCTGTTCGAGCGCCTGTCGAAGTTTCCCGTGAAATCCGGTGAGTTGACTGCGCAAACCAGTCTTGTTGCCGACATGAGCCTCGATTCCGTCAACATGATGGAATTGCTGATGGAGGTGGAAGACACCTTTGATATCAGTTTCCCTCTGAACATGATGGCCAATGTCGATACGGTCCAGAACCTCGCCGATCAGATCAAACTGCTTGTGGAGAAAAAATCATGAGCATTTCAGACCGCTTTGCCGAACTGGCGCACCTTCGTGACGCATTGGGGGCCGAAGAGGCCGATCCCACCCGGATTGTGATGGAGCGCATCCTGTCCTCAACCGAGGCGATGATTGCGGGTCGCCCGACCATCCTTGTAGGCACCAACAACTATCTTGGCCTGACCTTTGATCCGGCGGTGCTGGCGGCGGCCAGTGCCGCGCTGCACGAGCAGGGCAGTGGCACCACCGGGTCGCGCATGGCCAATGGCAGCTTTGCCTGCCATGCCGCGCTCGAGCGGTCCTTTGCAGAGTTCTACGGCGTGCCCTCGGCCATGGTGTTCTCGACCGGCTATCAGACCAATCTGGGCCTCTTGATGGGCGTCCTGCGCCCCGGTGACAAGGTCGTGCTGGATAGCCATAGCCATGCCTGCATCTATGACGGGTGCCGCATCAGCGGTGCCGATTTCCTTGCCTTCCGCCACAATGACCCCGAGGATCTGCGCAAGCGGTTGCGGCGTCTTGGGGATGAGGCCAAGGGCGCGCTGGTGATCGCCGAAGGCCTCTACAGCATGTTGGGCGATACCGCCCCGCTGGCCGAGCTGTGCGCCATCGCCAAGGAATATGGCGCGTGGTTCATGGTCGATGAGGCCCATTCCTTTGGCGTCTACGGGGACCGTGGCTTGGGCCTCTGCGAAGAGGCGGGAATTCTCGATCAGGTGGATTTCATCACCGGCACCTTCTCCAAGAGCCTCGCGTCGCTGGGCGGCTTCTGCGTGAGCCGCCATCCCGAGTTGCAATTGCTGCGCTATGGCAGCCGCCCCTATATCTTTACCGCGTCGCCCAGCCCAGCGAGCATCGGTGCTGCCACCGCCGCCCTAGAGGCGATCCGCACGCGGCCCGAACTCAAGGCCAATCTCTGGGCCAATGCCACGCGCCTGCATGACGGGCTGAATGCGGCGGGCTATGAGTTGGCCGCGCCCGTGTCCCCGGTCATAGCCGTGCGCGTGCCCTCGCGCGAGGAAGGCGCGCGGATCTGGAATGCGCTGATGGAGCATGGCGTTTACGTCAACCTCGTGCTGCCACCTGCCGCACCCGAAGGGGCCGCGCTCTTGCGGTGCAGCCTGAGTGCGGCGCATAGCTTTGACCAAATCGACGCCATCATCGCGGCGTTCAAGACGGTCGCACCCGAGGCGGCCACCCGTACCGGCCAGAGCACGGCGGCGCAGTAAATCGGCGGGCCGGGCCATGCCCGGCACGTCCAACCGCAGACGGACATCAGACACATGACAGGGCAGGTGCGATCCGACCCAGAGACAGGCGCGGGTATCACGCTGGCGCATCTGTCGGACCCGCATCTGCCGCTGACGGGGCCGGTGCCATGGCGCGCGGTGCTGAACAAGCGCGCGCTGAGCCTCTTGTCGTGGCACCGCAAACGCCGCCATCATCACCGGCCAGAAATCCTAGCGGCGCTAATCGCGGATATGCAGCGTCATGCGCCAGACCTCATCGCGGTGACGGGGGATCTGACCAACCTTGGGCTGGAGAGCGAGTATCGCGCCGCGCGCCGCTGGCTTGAGAGCTTGGGTGATCCGGCGCGCGTCATGGTCATCCCTGGCAATCACGACGCGCTCATCCGGGGCGCATGGGAGGCGGGCGCGGCCCAGTGGCACCCCTATTGGCAGGGCGATGCCGCACCCGTGACGGCCCATGCGTCTGACGCCTTTCCGTATATGCGGCGGCGGGGGATGCTTGCCCTGATCGGCGTATCGAGCGCCGTGGCCACCCCCCCGGCCTTTGCCAGCGGCGCGGTCGGTCCGGCGCAATTGGCGCGGCTTGCGCATCTGCTGCGGGCGGCGCGTGACGAGGGCCTCTGCCGGGTGATGATGATCCATCACCCGCCGCTCGATGGCACGGTATCGGCGCGCAAGGCTTTGCGGGATGGGGCCGCGTTGCGCCGGCTGCTTCAGGCAGAGGGCGTGGAACTGGTGCTGCATGGTCATAGCCACCGCACCCATCACCAGACGCTTGCGACACGCGATGGGGCGGCAGCGGTCATCGGCGTGCCCTCGGCCTCGTCCCTCTCTCCCGAAGCGGCGGCCTATCACCTCTACCACCTCACGCCCATGTCCGGGGGTTGGGTGATTGACGTCACGGCACGGCACGCGACACGCGCTGCAGAGATGGCAGCGAGGCACCGCACCCAGTTGACACTGGCGCGCGCCCATGCAGCATGCGCGCCGTGATGACACCCCACGCCTCCAATGCGGCAAGCGCCCTGCGCGCGCTTCCACCACAAGAGACCGGCGCACCCATGCGCAAGCTGTCTTGCAAGACCATGAAAGACTTCCTATGCGCCTGATGTTGAACCTCTTTCGCGCCTATCCGATGGCCAGTTTCCTCATGGTGCTGGCGCTGTTCTTTTCGGGCCTTGCCGAAGGTTTGGGGCTGTCGGCGATGCTTCCGATGCTCAAGATCGTGCTCAACACCGATCCCTCGGGCAGCTTGGCAGAACCGCCGGGACAGTTGGAACAGGTCGTGCTTGATGTGCTCGCTTGGGCCGGGATTCCCGTCACGCTGGGGGCGCTGCTGATCCTGATCGTGGTGGCGGCTACGTTCAAGGCGGTGCTGCTTTTGATCGCACAGCGGCAGGTGGGTTATACGGCGGCCCGTGTCGCCACCGACCTGCGCCTGCAAATCCTGCGCAACATGATGCGCAGCCGCTGGCATTTCTTTCTGCATCAGCCGGCGGGCAAGCTGGCCAACACGCTGGCCACCGAGGCACAGCGCGCGGCCGATGCCTATATGAATGGCGCAACCGCGCTCACCTTTTTCATTCAGGCGCTGGTCTATACCTCGGTCGCGGTGGTGATCTCGTGGCAAGCGACTCTGCTCAGCCTGATTGGCGGCATCGTGATCATTGGCCTGTCGCATTTTCTGGTGCGCATGACCCGCAAGGCGGGCAAGAAACAGACCGAGCTCATGGTCTCGCTCATGTCGCATCTGACCGACACACTGCAATCGGTGAAACCGCTCAAGGCGATGGCGCGCGAACACTTGGTGGATGAATTGCTCAAGAACGAGACCAACCGCCTCAACAAGGCGCTGCGCCGTCAGGTTCTGGCCAGCGCCGCGCTCAACTCTGGTCAGGACCTGATGTTCATCATGGTCATTGCCTTTGGCGTCTATCTGGCGCTTGGGGTGCTGTCGATGGATTTCGCCATTGTGCTGATGCTGGCGGTGACGCTGGGGCGCGGCTATAATTTTCTGGGCAAGGTGCAAAAGCAGTATCAAAAGATGGTGCAGAGCGAGAGTGCCTATTGGTCGCTGATCGACACCAACCGACGCGCCGAGGCGGAACAAGAGCATCTGGGCGGCCACGCCACCCCCGCGCTGACCCAAGGTATCGTATTGCGTGACATCGCGTTTTCCTATGACGGCAACACCGTGCTCTCGGGTCTCGATGTGGAGATTCCCGCGCATCAGATGACAACGCTGGTGGGCCCGTCAGGATCGGGCAAGACCACGATCATTGATCTTGTCATCGGCCTCCTCCGGCCTGAAAGCGGCGAGATCACCATCGACGGTGTGGCCTTTGAGGACATCGACCTCAAGGCGTGGCGGCGTATGGTCGGATATGTCCCCCAAGAGACTGTCCTGCTCCATGACAGCATCCTCCACAATGTGTCGCTCGGCGACCCCCGGATTTCCGAGATGCGGGTCGAAGAGGCGTTGAGAAAAGCCGGCGCTTGGGAGTTCGTCTGCGAATTGCCCGAGGGCGTTCACACGGTCGTGGGCGAGCGGGGGGGGCGGCTATCGGGCGGTCAACGTCAACGGGTCGCCATCGCCCGCGCCCTCATCAACGAACCGCAACTTCTGATCCTTGACGAGGCCACGAGCGCGCTTGATCCAGAGAGTGAGGCCGCCATCATCGAAACGTTGCGCGGCCTGCGCGAACAGCTCACGATCCTCGTCATCACCCATAACAGCAGCCTGTCGGATGCCGCCGATATCGTGCATCGGCTGGAACCTGTGACGGTGCGCAAGACGGGGGCACAAGACGGGGCTCAAGTCGGGGTTGAGGACGCCTAATCGCGCCCAAAGAGCGCGTTCACCCGCGCTACCGCGCGCGCCATGTCGCTGGACGGTGGCGTCGTCTGCGCCGCGCCCTGCGGCTCACCCAGCCAACGCATCCGGCCCGATTGCACCAACCGCAGGTGCATCTGGCTGATATCGCGCGACAGATGTTTCCAGCCCCAGCGCATCAGCGCACGATAAGCTAGCGCGCCAAGGCTCAGGTCCGGGCGGTCATGGTCCTGCCGCGCCAAGGCACGCGCCTGCGCTGGCTCTCCAATCGCCATCAACGCATCGTGTCGCATGCTGAGCGCGCCAGCCCCCAGATCGAACATATGCACGGGCTTGCCCGTCGCATAAGCCTCGGACAGCATCGAAATACTGTCGGCGGTCACGATGATCTCATCCGCAACGGCGAGAAAACCAAGATAGGGATTGTCCGGATCGTTGGGCCGAAAGCGATAAAGCTGCATCGGCACGTCGGTTTGCGCGGCAAAGGCGGTGATGGCCTCAGGCGGGGTGCGCGCGCTGGAACTGACAAGCAGCGATCCACCCCGCGCCTGCGCCAAGGCCAAAGTATCGCGTATAAGCCGCGCAGAGGCGCGCGTCCCAAAGGCATAGGGGCCGCTTGGCCCGCCGATGTTCAGCGTAAGGTAAGGTCGCGGCAGATGCGCCAGTTTTGGTGCCCACTGCGCGCGCGCCGCGTCGAGCCGGGCCGGACCAAGCGGATGCAGGGGCAGGGCGTTGCGCAGGACATTGGGCCGGTCTGGAACCCGGTATTGCGGCGTGGTGATCACCAGATCGAACCGCGCGGGATCGGCCCAGAGCCGCCCCAGAAACACCAGCCGCGTGCGGTCGCCCGACTGGTCCCTGATCCAGCGCGCGACAGGTTCGTTGCGCATGCCCATGGAAATCACAAGATCGGGCCAAGGCGGCGCAAGGGCGTCCGAGTTGGGCAGATCCACGCCACGCAGATCGCTGCCGCGCAACAGATTGGTCCGCATCTCAAACTTGCGATAGGTCAGGCTCTTGATCTCATAGGGCCATCCAAGCCCCTGCGCCAAGGCACGCACCTGCGTTTTCTCGCCAGAGCGGTAGGCATCCAGCACCCAGACACGCGGGCTTTGCTCCGGTTCAGGCATCGGGTGACTGCGGATCGGTGGCGCGGGTCTTGGCCCAGCGACGTTTCATGCAGATCCATTCGCCGGGATAGTCGCGTATCCACCCCTCAAAAATCAGGTTGAGGCGATGGGTCATGTCGATAATTCGCTCTTTGCGCGGCAAATCGGGATCGGCCGGGCGCAGCGGTGCCAGAACGTCGATCCGAAAGCGGGCATCGGGCAGGCGCACAGCCCGGATCGGCAAGAGCGGATAGCCGCGCAGTGCCAGCATGGCGGGCAGCGTGCTGGTGGGCGTCGGCGTGCCAAAAAAGGGCACCAATTCGCCTTGGTCAATGCGCGTGTCAAAGGCCGCGCCAACCGACCGGCCCGCCGCCAATTCATGCAAAAGTTCACGTGCGCCGCCTGCACTGGGGACCAGCGGCCCCCCAAAGGCGCGGCGCAGCGACAGGAAAAAACCATGCAGCCAGGGGTTTGGCTCGGGCGAGTAGATGACCGAGATGGTCAGGTCTTTCTCGCGCCCGATCAGATTGCAAAGCTGCCAAGCGCTGACATGCGCGGTTGCAAACACAATCGCCTCCTTGCGTTCGATGATGTCCAGCGCGTCGGGATGAATTGCAAATTCCAGCCTCTCCGCACGCTGCTGCCACAACCGTTCCAGCAGGAACAATTCCGCCGCCGCCAGCCCCGTCGAGCGAAAGATAGAGCGCATCACCGCGTCGCGCTCTGCCTCGCTGGCATCTGGCAAAACATGCGACAGGTTGCGCCCCACGGTGCGGCGCTTTTGCGCGTTGCGATAGCCGAACCACCCCAAAGCCCGCGAAAAGCTCGCCGCGACAAACCGATAGGGCAGCACCCGCGCAAAGCCGAGCAAGAGGTAGAACACGCCCGCCTCAAGCATCCAAGCCGGGGTCTGAACCCAGGGAAACCGCGCGATCAGCCCCTTTGGCGTGAGAAAGAATTTAGCCATGGCAATACCCGTTCCCGGACTGTCGGCGCGGATTTCGCTTGTGCCTAGTTCCGTTCGGTGCGTTCCGGCTTGGTCGGATAGGTGCGAAAGATCATATCCCAGAGCGGCGAGCTGACCCCATAGCGGCCGGCATCATCCGAAAAATGGTGCCGCATGTGGTAATGCTTGAGGAATTTCAGCGCCGGGTGCCGCATCGGGAAATGATGCGTGGCATAGTGGATATAGTCATAGACCAGATAGCCGATGATGAAGAACCCGGTGAACGGTTCAGCCCAAGGGTAGGGCAGGATCATGTAGAACATGAGGTAGAGAACCGCGATGATCGGCAGCGCGCCCGCAGGCGGCATCAAAAGGCGAGTCTTGTCCTGCGGCGTGTCATGATGCACGCCGTGAAAGAGATAGAGAAACCGGCGCCCCATATCGGTCTTGGCCTCGAAATGGAACAGATAACGATGCAGCAGATATTCGGCCAGCGTCCAGGTCACGAGCCCGGCAATACCAATCACCACCATGCCGCTCAGCCCGATTCCATGCACGCTAACCGCGCGCACCAAAAGCCAGACCGCGACCGGTCCCCAGACAAGCAGGGGAACGATCGGATGGACATGGCTCAACTTTTCAAGAATCGGGTTCTCGAACAGGCGCACCGACTCATCGACACGATGAGTCCGACTGGGTTGGTGATTTAACATGGGGGGCACTCCTGATATGCGCCGACTTTATACGTCTCTATATATGTCGGTTTTTGTCCGAAGAACAGAAGACGGCCAGATTTTGCTCGTGCAAAGCCATTCTCCGGGCCTTGCAGTTATCCACTGCTCGAACTTTTCGTTGATCTGACGCGCGAGGTCAACAGCCTGATTGTCGCGGTCAAGGGTTGGGTCACTGGGGTATAGGGGGGGGTGAAACCGCACGCGAAACCGCGCGCCCGGCAACCGTTCGGCCTGAACCGGCACCAAAGGCACGCCAAAGCGCAAAGCAAGCTTCGCCGGCAGAAGCGATGTATCTCGTTCCTCGCCAAAGAATTGGATCGGTTTTCCCCCGTCAACGCGCCGATCCGTGAGCATTATCGGCGAGCGGCCCTCTTTCAGAGCATCAATGAAGGCCCGCAGCCCCTCGTCCCGCGACACCAATTCACAGCCCAACGCCTTGCGATAGGACAGCATCATGCGGTCCAGCCACGGATTGGACAGCGGCGCATACATCGCACAGGGGCGCATATCCAAACGTGCAATCGCAGTCGCCATGACCTCCCAATTGGCCAAATGCGCGGAGACAAAAACGGCGGGTTGGTCAGGCAGGGAATAGGCGGGAATTTGCTCAAGAACCTCGACCTCGATGCGATTCCGCCGGGGGTCGCTGATCTTGTGCAGATTGGGGTACTCCGCCAGCACGGCACCCGCATTCGCCCAGACCTCATTGGCAATCTTCTCGATCTCTGCCGACGACTTGTCCGGCAGCGCCAGAGTCAGGTTCGCGCGCACATCCAGATTGCGCCGATTGAGGATCCTGCCAAAGATCAGGCCGAGCCTTGCGCCAATGGCAGATGCCCAAGCCACTGGAATCGCTCTGAATAGCCCCATGACAGCGGATACAACGACAAGGTCGATGAACCACAGCGTGTTCCGAGCGACAACATTATTGAACACCTTGTCACGATACGCATTTGCAAGAATGAATTTGGCCAATGAGACTCGACTTCTTCTTATTCAGTGTGGATACTTATGATGTTATTTGAGGCTAGGTGCCGGAATTGCAAGCAGTTTCCAAGGATCGTTCAGTCGCTTTGCCTCTTGGGACATGGATGACGGCACAACGCAGGTTCTGGTTGTGTCCCTTGTGGTGCGTGGACAGCCTCACGATATCTGGTATCAGCCATCCGCGCGCCTCAGCGGCGGGGCCCCGTCACGGCGAGAAAGGCACTTCATGTCAGTAGCATCCTCCGATCGCGGTCAAATCCGCTTGGTCGAGGCCAAGAACGGTCAAACAGTACGGGACTTTCTGCATCTCCCCGAACGTATCTACGCAGACGATCCGGCCTGGATTGCGCCGCTGATCTTTGAACAAAAGCAACGTGTCTTTGAAAACAAACCCCTCTTTGCCCATTGCGAGGTTGCGTGCTGGGTGGCGTATCGTGACGGCGCGCCCGTTGGACGGATCACCGCACAGCTTGACCACCTCCAGCCCGAGGAAATTGGTGGCGGCAAGATCGGCTATTTCGGAATGCTCGAGGCGATTGATGACGCGGCGGTCTTTGCTGCGCTCTTTGAGACTGCGCAAACCTGGTTGCGCGGGCAGGGGGCCTCGTTCCTGCGCGGTCCTTATAATCTGTCGATCAACGAAGACCTCGGCCTTCTGGTCGAAAATTTCGACGATCCACCCTTTGTGATGATGGGACATGCGCGGCCCTATTACAAAGCCCGGATCGAGGAACAGGGGTTCAACGCGATCAAGGATCTTCTGACTTACAAGGTGCGCCCCGATTTCGTGGCTCCCGAGGTGATGACGAAACTGGCGACGCGCGCCAGCCGCACGGTGACCATCCGCCCCCTCAACAGCAAGGCGAAGGTGGCGGATTACGAAGCGATGCGTGACATCTTCAACGATGCATGGTCGGACAATTGGGGATTCGTGCCCTTCACCAAGGAGGAATTCGCCGAGACAGCCAAGGTTCTCTCCTTCCTGCTGTCCGACGATTACATCCAGTTCGCCGAAATCGACGGGCGCCCGGTGGCCTTTATCACCGCCTTTCCCAATCTCAACGAGCTGATCGGTGATCTGCGCGGCAGGCTCCTGCCGTTTGGCTGGGCAAAACTGCTGTGGCGGCTCAAGGTGCGCGGCCCCAAGAGCGCGCGCGTCGCGCTGATGGGCGTGCGCAAGGAATACCAGAACGCGCGCCTCGGGCCGACGCTGGCCTTTCTGGTGATCGAAGCCGTGCGCAAGGCGATGCAGCAACGAAACGTCACATCGGTCGAGATGGGCTGGATACTCGAGGATAATCATGGCATGCGACACATCATCGAGGCGATCGGTAGCACGATCTACAAGCGGTATCGCGTGTACCAGAAACCGCTTTAGACGGTCCGAGAACCGAACAAGACAGCAAGTCGCTGAGAAAGTAAGACCGTGAAAGATTTTGCTTCCGTAATCCTTGCGGGCGAACGGGCAGACCGTGACGCCCTGCGTGACGAAACAGGCGTGGCCTGCAAGGCGCTGCTCGACATCGACGGAACCCCGATGATCCGGCGCGTGATCAACGCGCTCGAGGCGTCAACCCACGTCGCCTCAATCCATCTCAGCGGCCCGACAGAGGCATGTGTCCAGAGCGATGCCGGGCTGGCCGGTCTCATTGAACGGCGCGTGGTGGACTGGACAGCCTCCGGGGTCTCACCCAGCACCAGCGCCCATCAGATGCTCAGCCGCTTTCCCGGAGATCAGCCGGTCTTGATCACCACCGCCGACCATCCCTTGCTGACCGATGAAATCGTCGATCACTTCTGCCGCGACAGTGCGACAAGCGGCTGCGATGTGGTGATCGGTCTGGCCCCCTATGATCTGGTCCGCGAGACCTATCCTGACCTGAAAAAGACCGTTCTGCGCTTTCGTGACGGTGGCTATTGCGGTTGCAATCTCTTCGCCTTCATGACCGAAGACGGGCGCCGCGTGGCCGACTTTTGGAAACAGGTAGAGCAGGAGCGCAAAAAGCCACTTGTGGTGATCCGCCTCCTCGGTCTCTGGGCGCTGCTGCGCTACCGACTGGGCTGGCTCAGCCTTGACCGGGCGCTCGCCGGGCTGTCCCGCAGGGTCGGGGTGCGCATCGGCGTCGTGATCCTACCCTATGCCCATGCCTCGGTGGACGTCGATTCCGTGTCCGACTACGTTCTGGTGCAGCGCTACAGCCAGGAAGCCTCGGCGAAACACTCCGACGCGTGAACCGAGACCAGAGAGTGAGACGGGCCTGTTGCTGACATGAGCCGCAATGCCCAAAGCGCGGAATCAAGGCGCGAAGCGCCCGTCCGACCCGCCGGGCGCGCACCACATGGCTTATCGCTTGGGACCAACGTCCCCGTCAGCCCCCAGTGTACCCGAACACCGGATCAAGGACGTCTTCGACCATCGCATCCACCACCAGCAATTGCTCGGGCGTGAAATAGTCGCGATAGCCACCCACCTTGCCGCGCCGCACCTTGAAGGAGTCGGGGTTGCTTTCATCGCCCGGCTTGACCCGCTGACCACTGCCACGCATGCCATCACTCGTCGCTTCGCGCTTTTTCATGTTCTCATAGGCGGCATAGTCCTTGGCCGCTTCGAGATCATCGGGGCTGGGATCAATCCCGGTAAAGCTGACCACTTGGCGCAACACCTCCGCCGGATCGCTGCGCAAATCCTCATAGCGCACGACCAGCACGTTATCCCCTAATTCTGGCACCGAGCGGGCCCAGACGTTGAACGCCTCGACAATGCGCGGGATGCCACACGCAGGATTGCAGACGAAATCGAAAATCTCGACGTCGGTGCCATGCGGCGGATAGGCGTTCAGCACCTTTTTCCGGGGCAGCATGCGATACCGCCATTGGAAATATTGCGACACCGCCACATCCCGCGGATCGCGCACCAAAAGCACCAGCTTCTTGCCTTTGTAGTACTCCAGATTATCCCATTGGCCGACATAATCCCGGATATAATTGTTATGACTAAACAGAACCTTGGGTGCATTCGGGTTGAGCCGATGGAAATTGTCGAATTCCAGCATATAGTCGGTCTCGAGACCGAAATGCAGTTGATAGAACCGCGACAGCATGACCCGGAACCACGTCCGCCCGCTCTTGCCCCAAGACACCAGCGCCCAATCCGCCGCTTGCAGCTTGGCAAATTCCTGTTTGCCACGCAGGCGGCGTTCCAGGGCGATCTTCTTGGCTTTGGGCCAGAAGAAGAGGGCAGTGAGCGTCAGGTGACGCGAGGCCACCTCCCATATCTCTCGGTAGGATGTATTGGTCATATTCAGGCAATCTAGTCAGGGATCAGGGTTTCGTGCGTTGCTCATAGAGGGTATCGCTCGGTCTTTGTATGGGTAATTTTGTCCGCAGGTGCGCCAGAGGCTATTCTGTGTCATGGCTCGGGCCGCATCACCCAAAAAGAGGGAAGATGTCTTTGGATCGCAACACCGCATCTCTACAGCCTGTGGTCTGGTGTCTCTTGGGGCGCAAAGCGGGCGACAACACGCAAGTGCTGGCCTTGGCCGAGGCCTTGGGGTGGCCCTTTGAGCGCAAGACGATCCTGGCCCGGAGTTGGGAACTCCTGCCACATCTTCTGCTGGGATCCACTCTGCTTGGCATCGACCGGACCTCGTCTAGCCCGCTCACCCCGCCTTGGCCGGATTTGGTCATCAGCGCCGGGCGCCGCAACGAGCCGGTGGCACGCTGGATCAAGCACCAGTCGGGGGGCAAAACGCGGCTGGTGCATATTGGTCGCCCGTGGGCACCGCTGGCGTGTTACGATCTTATCGTCAGCACGCCGCAATATTTTCTGGACCCTTGCGCCAATGTTCTGATCAATCCGCTGCCGATGCACCAATTCACCCGGGCGACGGTGGACCGCGCCGCAGCAGAGGGAACCCCGCAGTTCGCGCATCTGCCACGCCCCTTTACAGCCGTTTTGATCGGCGGCGACAGCGGCCCGTTTGTCTTTACCCCGGACAAAGGGCGGCATCTGGCCGAGGGCGTGAACCGGCTGCTGCGTCAGACCGGCGGCACAGCACTGGTGAGCGGCAGCCCCCGCACCCCCCGCGCCGTGGCCGAGGCGGTCGTCGCCACCCTCGACGTGCCCGCTCAGACCTATTGGTGGCATGATCGTGACACCAAGGCTCCCAATCCCTATGCCACCTATCTCGGGCTCGCGGATCGGTTCGTCGTCACCGGCGAGAGCATGTCGATGCTGGCAGAGGCCGCAAGCCTCGACCGTCCGCTCTATCTTTTTGACCCCGGCGATCCGCAGGGGGGCTGGTGGTCGCATCCGCATAATTTGCGTCCCAAACCGCTGAGCCACGCGCTTGCGATGCGCTTTGCCCCGCGACGCATGCGCCGCGACATCTCGCGTATCCAAGCGGCTCTGGTCCGGGATAATCAAGCGCGATGGCTTTCCGAAGCCCCCGATCTCATCGCTCAAGGCGAGACATGGACAGAAAAAATGCGCTCCGACCTTTCGGGCGGAGCGCAGGATGCGGCGGTTAGAATTCGCGCGCTTTTCTCATAGGCGCAGCCCGAAGCCGCGCCAGACTTTTGCTCAGGCTGCCTTGGCCAGATCACCGGTGCTCAACGGATGCGCCGGGGCGGCGGGCAGGCTCGGCACACGCGCGATGACTTCGAGAGCGTCGTGGCGCACGTGGTTGTCTTCCATTTCCTTGCGCAGGAACTCTTCCGTCAGCTTGCCTTGCTCGACGCATTCCTTGACCAGACCCCAAAAGAAATTCTCCTGGTTCTTGTCGGGATGCACTTTGTAATTGCCCATCAGGCCGTATTCCCCGAAAATTTTGCGACGCAGGCGCAAAATCCAGGCGGCTGGCGGGAACAGACGGAACCGCTCTGCGGGGCGCCAATCCACCGGAAGGCCAGTCTTCCACGGCTGCGTCTTGCGGCGCGTGGTGTGCAGCATCTTGGTGTCGGTGGTGAATTTGTCGAAATCGTTCCACTCGTTTTCGATGAACTCCAGCGTCGTGGGGTCTTCGTTGCGCAGACCGATCCAACGGGAATAATCGTGGTCGCCGTCAAACATGGCGTTGAACTGCTCTTCGACCTTCCAATGCTTCAGCTTGGCACAATCCAGCAGCATCACCGAGCTGGCATAGGCCTTGTCGATGAGACCCTTGGTGCCAGAACGCATGCGCGCCATCACGGCCTTGCCCTTCATGTCGCGGCTCAGCAGGTCCCAGATATCGGCACAGGCAAAGACATCGGGGTCGATGACCACGGCGCGGCCGTCATAGCCCATCAACTCAGGCGGCATAAAGCGGGTCGGCGTAAAGGACTGAAGATCCTCATTCAGCCAGACACGCTTGACGCCGTCGCGCATGTATTCCTGACCTTCACGGGCCATGAAGAACGGGTAGTCACGGCTGTTGACGATATGCACGTCAAACTTGTCGTTGTTGGTGGAATAGCGGCGTAGCGCATGTTCTGCGACAATCGCGCCGACGATTTGCTTGTGGTTCGTCTGAATGAATACTGCGTGTTTCATGATAGGGGATCCGCAACCTCGGTTTTTTGTTCTGAGCGGCTCTATACATGACTTTTTCCAGAGACGCCATGTCCAGAAACACAATTAAAATTGTCATGTATTTGATCTGGATCATGGTTTGACCCTCTGGACCGACACCTTTGAAACATAGCTCGCGTCAATACGCGGGTTTTTGCTCATGAATGGCAGGTCTAGCGAAACACACCACGCCGATAGAGCTGGCGCATGAATCCCCAGATATAGATCAAAGGCCTGCGCCGGACCTTGTCGGGGATCTCGACCACCTGCCCGGAATGGCGTGAGAGCTTCCAGGCCAGATAATCCAGCCCGCCCTCAAAAGTGAAAAGCCCCTTGATCAACCGCGCGACCGACAGCGCCTTACCCTGCACCCGGCGCACCGCCCAGAGGAATGGGGCCAGACGGCGCGCCCGCCCCGATGCGTGGCTCTGATAGATCAGACTGCCGCCCCGGTCCTCCACGTGCAACACGTCCGCCAATCGCGGCTCCAACGCCAGCGTCATGGCCTCGAAGAAGGCGCGGCCATGTCCTGCCAGCTCCGCCGCACGCCCTTGCCGTTCCGCCCGCAATTCGGTGGCGTAGCTGAGCGCCAGAGCGCCTTGCCACAAGGCCTCCAGCGGTCCTTGCGGCGGCAAGGCCGGGATCGCCCGCCGCAAGAGGGTTTCCCCCGCGCGCAGGAACGCCGCATGCAGCCGTTGCTCTATCATTGCCGAGCGGCACCAGACCGGTTTGACCGGCTGCGCAAACCGTCCCCAGAGGTAGGATTGAAACCAGCCGGGACCGGTGCCGCGCTCAAACTGCCCAAGGCTGAGAACGGCATATTTGCAGCGTACGGTCTCAGTGCCCAAGGGGGTCTCAAGGTAATAGACATTGGGCGGCAACAGACGCCCTCCGAGCCTTAGCCAGAGGTTCGGTTCCGCCTTGGGCGTGGTCTCGACCAGCACATAGAAATCGACCAGCCCGTCCAGCAGATCGGTGCTGCGCAGACACGATCCATAGAGGATCACCGCCTGAAGACCATCGCCAAACCGGGTCTCCAATGCGACCATCAAGGCGCGCAGCGGCGCAGAGGTCTCCAGCGTCGGGCCATCCGGCGTCGGGTAATCGGCGGTGGGCTGTTGGCCTGTCATGGACCTGGCTTGATTTGCATGCGACATCTCATGTCTGGTTATACGTCCCCCGCGCGGCAGCAAACAAGCGTTGCCCTACCGAGGCCGCAAGAACCGGATTGGCCCTTCGGCGCGGATCACGAGCGGCACATCGGTCCCGGAAGTGGCGAAAAGCTCGCCATCAAGGTTCAGCTCGCCGTCAAAGCACAATTCGATCCGCTCGCCGCGAAAGCTCTCATAGCCGTTTTCTGCCGTCACATGCCGGTTGGGACGCCCGCGCAACACCGACGGAAAGGCGCGGGCAAACCGTCGCGCACCGCCCCGGATCGCCGTCAGACCAATGGGCGCCGCGTCCTTGGCCCAAAAGGGCCGAATGCCGAGGAAAAGCCGCCCCAGCGTGCTGGCCACAAGGATCAGCATCGGGGCTGTGTCGCGCGTGACATCCGCACCCGTCCCGCTCTGCACCGTCATGGCAACATGGGTGGGCTGATAGAACCGCGGGTCTTGGCGGATCAACCCCCAGACCGAGCGGATGAGGATAATCCCAAGGCTGATCTCACCGCCCAGCCCGCGCGAATGCACGTTCTTATGGGCAAACCGCGTGGCCTGCATGATCGCCCCGGTTCCCAGAAACATGCCGTGGCGGATATGGCCATCCGCCGCCCCCGTCACCCGCATGATGTGGCGCGTGCGAATGTCGCCTGACAGCGGCGCGCCGCGATCCAGCCAGCGAAAAAACCGCTTCAACGCCCGGCGGTGCGACGAGGCGGTGCCAATATCCCCTGCCGTCATATTCGCGGTGCCGCCGGGCAGGATGATGATCAGCGGCAGGCTGTCACGCGGCCAATGCGTCAGGATCATGCCCAAGGCAGCGGCAATCGTGCCGTCGCCACCGTTGATCACCACCACATCGGGCTGTGCTGCGGCCAGGTCCGGCACAAGCGCCTCGGCCTCTTGTGGAGAGCGGGTAACGTGATGCGCGACCTGCGGATAGGCCGCCAGCCGCGCCTCAATATCCACCTGCCATTTGCGGTTATTGCCGCTCGTTGGGTTGCTGATCATACAAATGCGGGTCGCGCCGCTGGTCTTGCTCATGTCAACGCCCCGACAAGAGCGGATCAATCCGCGCAAGGATGCGCGCCACATCGCCATCCGTTGCCGACAGGGCCGGATGGTCGCCGATGCCCGCGCTTGGCTCGCCCATCCATGAGGCCAAACCGCGATCAATCAGGATTTGATGAAAGCCGGGGAAATGCCGGGTCTGCTGTAGCAACCGCATGTGGTAAAGCCCGCGCGCGAGTGCAAGACGCAGCGCCTCGCCCGGCCCCTCGTTGCGGCGCGCCTGAAACATCCACGCCGCCGCCCGCCTGCGCAGATCATCAAGCTTGCCCAAGCCGCCATAGGGCAGGGCCACGATTTCCAACGCTTTGCCCAGACGCGCCACCTCGACCAGCATCGAAATGCTGTCGCCGGTCACTACAAACCGATCGGCAAGGGCAAGCAGGCCGGTATAGGGGTTTTCACTGTCCGGCTGGCTCCAGTCAAAGCGCTGCACCCCGTCGGACAGGCCCGCCGTTACGCGGTCCAGAAACCCCTTTGGCGTGCGCCGTGAGCCAACGATATAGGGCGTGCCGCCCTCGGCCAGCACCTGCGCCATGCGCGCGCGCAACCGCGCCTCCATCTCGGCATTATAGACAAAGGGGCTGGTCGGCCCGCCAATGAGAAACACCACCAAAGGACGGGGCAGGGTGTCCAGCCGCGCTTGCCACGCTTTGCGCCCGGCCTCTAGCCGCGCTTCACTGATCTTCATCAGCGGCAGATCAATCTGCATGACGTTGTCGAACGGCGCAGGCAGGGTCTCGGAACTCGTGACGATCAGATCGAACTGCGCCATCTGATGCGAGAACCAGCCCGCAGGCTTGCCCACCAGCACGATCCGCGCCCGCCCGCCCGATTGCTTCTTGATCCAGAGCGCCACATTGGCGGGGCGTCGGCCACGTGTCAGGATCAGATCGGGCCAGGGCGGCTCGATCGGATCACTCAGGCTCTGATCAATGTGATAGAGCGTCGGCCCCACGCGCGGCTTGCCGACCACGAATTGCGGCAACATCTCCAGATGCCGCAGGTCCGACACCCAGCCGCGGTCCCGGGCCAACGCCTCGGCGACAATCTCGACCTGAGCATTGTCACCGCGCTTGTCCCCCAGAACCCGCCAGATCCGGGGTGGTGTCTCGGACTGACTCATTCCGCCGGTTTGTCCGCTTTGGTCGTCACGCCATAGCGGTAAACCGGGTCCAGCCGCGCCTCGACCAGCGCGTCGATCACCGCCACCTGCGCATCGTCGAAATAGTCGCGATAGCCGCCCACCTTGGCGCGCCGGGTCTTGTAGCTGTCGGGATTGCTCTTGTCGCCAGGGGCGACGCGCGCGCCACTCAGGCGGAAACTGCTGTCGGCCTCTTTCTTCTTCATATTCTCGAAATCCGCATAATCCACCGCCTCTTGGATCACGGCGGCATCGGCGGGAATCTCCAGAAACTGCGCGACCTCGGTCAGCACCGTCTGGGGATTGGCGCGCATATCCTCATAGCGGATGAGACAGAGCGCGCGCATCTTGTCCATTTCCCGCGCCCAGATATTCATGAAGTCGATGATCTTGGGCAGGCCACCACCCTCATGCAGCACGAAATCATAGATCGAGGTGTCATCCCCATGGGCCGGATATTCGTTGAGCAGCTTTTTTTCAGAGGGCATACGAAACCGCCACTGAAAGAACTGTGACACCGCCACATCGCGCGGGTCGCGCATCATCAAGAGAACTTGTTTGTCGTAGAAATCCGCCTTGCTGTCGGTATGGCCAGTGAAATCGCCGATGTAATTGTCATGGGTAAAGAACAGCCGCGGCGCGCGTCGGTCCATGTTGTGAAAATTGTCGAACCCGATCAGAATATCCTCGGGCAGATCATAGACCTGTTGATAGAGCCGCGAGATCATCACCCGCAGCCATGTGCGCCCGCTCTTGCCAAAGGACACAACCACGGCATCGGCGCGTTGCAGGCTGGCGAATTGCTCGCGGCCGCGCATCTGGCGTTCAGCGCGGATGCGCTCGTCTTGACCCGCACCTTTCATATCCATCTTGAGCTTGAGCAGGCGCCGACTGGCCTTGCGCCAGACGACCTTGCTGGCCTCGGGAAAGGAGGCGCGCAGCAGGCGGAGAGTGTCACGCATGGGCTTGGGCCTTTTCTGCCGGTTTCACGCCGGGCGGTCGCAGTGTGACCGGTTTCGAGGGTCGCTTACTCATTCTACATCCGATTTGCCATATCAAAAGCGTGACTGCGTGAGCAGAGCCTTGCCCTGCACCAGATCGGCGATGGTCGGACCGAACAGGCGTTCGCCGCAGGGGCTGAAATGATCCACGTCCCAAAAGGTCAGGCAATCGCCCTGTAACAGCGTGTCTTGATCGAATGCGAGCGCCTCCAACAGCGAGACATAGCGATAGGCGCTCTGCCCCTCGGTCTCGGCCCTGAGCCGCCCCTCCAACGCCTCAAAATGCGCCAGCGCCACCGGGTTGAAGCGCAGCCGCTCGGGGCTGTAATTACCAGGGTTGCTCAGGTCCACCCGCGCCTCGGCAAAGGGGCCAAGCCAGAGCACATCAAGCCCCTTGGGCAAGCGCGCCAGATAGGCCGAGGTGAGGGTAATATTCTCGTCAGCAATCCGCGCCTCGGTGCCCGGCTCAAACGCCGCGTCAGTGTCACCTTCGTTGCGGTGATCGAGAATGTAATGCGAGCCGGAGACATGAAAAACCACCTGTGCCACGGCGTCGCGATGCGCCTCCAGAAACGGGATCGCCGCCTCATAAGAGCATTCGGGCTTGTATTTATAGGGTCTGCAGCCGCCGCGCGTGAGGGCCACAAGAAACGGGAACTGCTTGGTGCTGCGCAGGGCGTTATAGACATTCTCGGCATGAGAGTCCCCAAGGATGAAAATTCCCGGCCCATGCCGTGCGGCGCAGTCCTGCAACCGCGTGCCGAACTCATCCTTGATCTCTTCGTCGCGAAAGCGACAGCCGTCATCGGCCACGCGCGCGCGGGTGGCGGTCGGGCTAAACCGCTCATAATTGGCGCGCGTCACGGGATCGAGCCGGTTGGCAAGGTAATGCGCGCGAAACCCGTCGGTTTCCTGCCCCCAAAGGCCCAGACCGCCCAGCACCGCCATGCACACGGCCGCCGTGCCAAACAGGCGCAGGGGCGGCAGCGCGCGCATGCGCCGAAACGGTCGTTCAACATAGCGCCAACTTAGGCAGGCAAGGACAAAGGCGAGCGCACAGGCACTGAGCATGAGCCCAAGGTCGTCGCGCCCGGTTCCAATACGGGTAAAGACCAGCGCCGGCACATGCCAGAGATAGAGCGAATAGCTGACCAGCCCGACAAAGACGACCGGACGCCAGCCAAGCAGGCGGCCCGACAGACTCTGCCCCTTGGCACAGGCGATGACCAGAGCCGCGCCAACGCAGGGCAAGAGTGCCGCCAGCCCCGGAAATTTCGTTTCAGTGTCAAAGGTGAACACCGCCCAGAGAATGAGCGCCAAACCCAAAAGCGCGCCGTGACGCCACCGGCCGCTCTCGCGCAGGGCTGCCCCTTGCGGCGTGGCCAGCCAATAGGCGATGACAACGCCCACCATCAGCTCCCACAGACGCGCATAGAGCAGGAAAAACGCGCGCGCTTCATTGCCGCGCGCGATCTGCCATTGCGCAAGGGCAAGGCTGAGAAGCGCCACCGCGATGAAAATGCGGACCTGCCACTTTGACCCGGCACGCCATGTCAACAGCACCGCCATCGGAAAGATCAAGTAAAACTGCTCTTCGACCGACAGGCTCCAATTGTGCAAAAGCGGCTTGAATTCCGCCGCCGTCGCAAAATAGCCGCTGACCTCAAGGAAATAGACATTGGCGAAAAACACGGTCGAGGCCGCGATACTGCTGGAAAACTCGGCCATTGCCGATGGGTCGAGCAGCAGCCATGCGATCGGATAGCTGATCCCCATCATCGCAAAGAGCGCCGGAAAGATACGCCGGATGCGGCGGCCATAGAACCCGGCCAACGTAAAGTGGCCCGCCGCACGCTCGGCCAGGATGATCGAGGTGATCAGATAGCCCGAGATGACAAAGAACACATCCACGCCAACGAACCCGCCGGGAAACCACGGGCTGCCCGCGTGATAGAGCACCACCGGCAGAATCGCGACCGCGCGCAGACCATCAACTTCGGGTCTGTATTTCATTGAAACACCACTCATGATCCCTGCGCGTTCCCCGGCCAGCCGACCGGGTCACGCCATCCGTTCGACCGTTTGATACGCCTTCTTACGGTTCTTGGCGAAGCCGAACTTCTTCTTCCGCCCGGTTGCCGTCGAGGTGATGAGCCGGAACGACACATCCGTGTGCCGCATCGCAATGGCATGAAACAACCCGGCCCACCAATCCGGTGATTTGACCGTGCAATGCACATTCTGTCCGTTGGGCAGCACCTTGACCGCCGGGTAGCACGCGACATTGGCATAGAGAAACTTGCGCGCATAGCTGAACATCTCGTCCACGATCCACGGCACATCCGGTGTGGTGATATGCTCCAGAACATCGGTGCAGATCACGCCGTCATATTGGCTATCGGGCAGATCCTTGAACGGCTCATGCCCCGGATCGTAACAGCGGATGTCGCTGATCCCCCAATAGTCCTGAATGCTGCTGGCCGTGTCGCCATTCGACAGGGCGATGTTGCGCTGCTCATAGCCAGCACCTTTGCCTGCCCCATAGTCGAGAATACTGCGCGCGCCCGTCCGGTCGATCATCTCCTTGATGCCCGGCGTGTGCCGGATCAGCATCTTGCCCGGAAATGTATCCTTGCCAGATTTCTTGGCGATACTTTCGCCTTCGGTATGCAGCGTCTCGTACATGGCAACCATGTCGAGGTATTCAGGGCTGGGGTTGCCACGCGCATATGCCGTCATTGGGACTTCCGTTCTTGCAAAAATAGGGTCTGTTTACCGATTTGACGCCCTCATAGAGATTAAATGCGGACGTTTCGACATGAAAATCGCCCAAGGGGGCCTGAAAGCGGCAAAAGACCGCTATCGCCCGCGTCATCCGGTCAAATCCGGATGGTCCAGAGGCCATGGCCACGATGTGCCGCCACAGTGGCTGAGACCTGGAAATGCGCGTCAGAATCCACTCACGCCATTAGAGAAGACTTCTAGACAACTCTCCTTAAAGTAGTATTCTGATTTCCCAGAGTAATTCCTTCCGTTTCCCAAAAACTTTGCACGGTTCTTGCACGAGCATCTGAGACACAGGGCAAATTAACCAATAGACCTTTGTTTTTTCGAAATACTTTCCAAGTCTACGTCTGGACGGACTCCGATCAATGCTGCATATTGTTGACCAAACAGATGAGACGTCAAGGACCGAAATCTCCTCAGAGATGTTTGGCGCCAATCTCACGCTTACCACGGATGTATCCTTACGGCAGGACGTCCTTGACCGGTTTGGCGAGGCCGGAATCACCAATCTCAGGTATCCCGGCGGCACGATCACCGAAACCCATTTCGACATTTCGGATATCGCGGGCGGAAGCCATAACCGGATGGTCGGATCCTACGAGAACTCCGGCGATCTGGATTTGATCGCGTTTTCCGACTTCATGGACCTGGCCGCCTCACTTGGCACGAGCACGACGCTTGTCATTCCCACCTCGGTCGGGTTCACGCAATCGGCGGGCGAGGCGCTCTTGGCCGGGACCTACGGAACCCGCATTCTGTCCGCCGACTATCTCGCGGATGTGGCGGATTTCGTCGCCATGGCGGTACAAGAAGCCACGGCTATGGGCGTGACAATCGATGCCTTCGAAATCGGCAACGAATTCTGGGCATCGGGACGGATGGCGGCGCAGGAATACGGCAATCTGGCCGCTGCCGTATCCCAGACAATCGAAAACACCTTGCTTGATCTTGGCCTTCACCGCGCCGATCAACCGGATATCGTGGTTCAGACCCTCAGTTCGGCCGGTCTTTTTTCGCCCAATGGCGATGGGACCCTTTACGTCGATGCGACCACGGGATTCGTCTATGACCCACAGCAAATCGGTGGTGTGGGTATGCCTCCCGTCGATCAGCTCACACAGGTGGTTGTTCCCTCTCAGGGCACGGCCCGCTCACAGAACATCGCCATCCTCTCGGCCTTTGCTCAGGACACCACACCCGTCAAGGAGGGCAACGGGGCCCTTCTTTCCATTGACACATCCGAAGCCGCGAATGCCATCGACGGGGTGAGCGAACATTATTACCTCGACGGCGGGTTCGATGCCGCCGACACCCAAGAGCAATTCGGCTTCAGCCAAATGCAATTCTGGCGCGACACCCTCGTAGGACGGGATCAGACCCTGCCGGAGCTGGACTTTTACATCACCGAATGGAACGTGCGTCGAACCACTGAGGTTGACTACGGCAACAACCGTGGTCTCCAACAGGCCGCGTTGAATGTCGATATGTTCTACGAAATGGTGACACATGATGTCACTGTCGCGCACTTTTGGCCGTCCTTGTTCGATTTCAGCCGCTCGGTGACTTTGGTCTGTTTCTGTCGTGGCCATCTCACAACCGCAGGTGAGGCCTATTCCCAACTGACCCAGACGATCGGCATGACACCATCGTTGGACTTTCGGGACGCAGGCAATGTGTCGATCCACGGATTTGAGGCCGGCCCGCAAACCTTGTTCATCCTCTCGGAACGCAGCGGAACCGAAAACGCCCTGACGCTGGATTTCAGCGCCGTGCGTGATCCGGCGGATACCCTTTACCGGGTGTCTTGGTCCGAACTTTGGGACGGCGGGGCAGGTGGCCAGGATGAAGCGGCGGCCCAGGTCGTGATCGAGACAGACCTGATAGATCTCGTCAGTGCCCAAGATCTGGACGCTTTTCTGCTCACCATGCAGGCTTGGTCACTGGTCTATTTGAACGTCGAGGCTGTGACCGATGGCATCGCTGCCAGCATCGGCACCGCGCGCCGGGTCGTGTCGGTCGTCACAGGGGATGACGCTCTCAGCCTCGGAGACATACCCGGCGAAGAGACGCACCATACGCAAATTCTCACACCGCGTTTCATCCTCAACGGTGGGCAGGGCGATGATACCCTTCTTGGCGGCGCGGGCGATGATCTGCTTGACGGGGGCGCAGGCGATGACGTGATCTGGGGTGATCTCGGCGATGATGTGGCAGTTTTCGACACGATCACACGCGCCTCGGCCGCGTTCAGCCTCACGAGCGAAGGGCTAAGGGTCGTCTCCGCGCTTGGCACAGATGAACTGATCGGCGTGGAATGGATCGAGTTCTCCGACCAGAGGCTGCGCGTGGCTGATGTCATGGTGGAAATTCTGGACGACCCCGATGTTTTTGCCGTTGCCCTTGCTCAAGGCAGTACGCTCATCGGCACCGATCACAACGACACGCTGCTCGGTCAGGCGGGTGCAGACATGTTGTCGGGCGGCCTTGGGCACGACCATCTCGAGGGCGGCGGTGGCAATGATTCCATTGCAGCCTCGGACGGGGATGATCTGGTCGATGCGGGTCCGGGTAGAGATTTCATAGGCGGCGGTCCGGGCAACGATACGATCGACGGCGGTGAGGGCGACGATGTGATCGGCGCGGGCTTTGGCGACGACAGCGCTTTGGGCGGCAATGGCAATGACGTGGTTGCAGGTGGCGCCGGCAACGACATGCTTGCGGGCGGGGCTGGCAATGACAGCATCTCGGGCAGCTTTGGCAACGACCTGATCTTCGGCAACGGCGACGATGACGACATCGGCGGCGGCGCAGGTCGTGATACGATCAACGCGGGGGCAGGTCACGACAACGTGGGCGGCGGCGAGGGCGGTGACGACATCTTGGGCGGCGACGGCAATGATTTTCTGGCCGGGGGTGGCCGTGACGATCTGATCGACGGCGGCACCGGCGACGATACGATCAACGGCGGGGCTGGCAACGATCTTATGATGGGCGGCGCAGGCGCAGATCAATTCGTCTTCTCCGCCTTTTTCAACGGTGAGCGCGACGTGATCCCCGATTTCAAAGATGGCGTCGACCGCCTGTTCATCCGGATCGTCAATCCGGCAACGGGCGAGGCAAACATTAGCAACAACGGCAACGGAATTGCCGGGTTTGTCGAGGCTTTGGGTATCGTCGACACGGCGGCGGGCGCGGAAATGACCGTGAACGGCAACACGATCCTCGTTGAGGGGATCACGGCGGCGCAACTCACCTCGGACGATTTTCTCTTCCTCTGATCTCATGCGGATATGTTTGCGAGCCCGAAAAAGCACTACGCACCCGCGTCGCGCAGGGTGAGATCGTGCAAACTCGCCTTCAGACGCGGAGCCGCAAAATCGAGAAAGGCGCGGATCTTGGGCGCAACCAACCGCGTCTCGGGATAGACCAGATGCACCGGCTGCGGTGGCAGGGTATAGGCTTGCAACACCGGCACCAACCGGCCCGCGTGGATCAGATCGGCCACCATATAGGATAGCGCAATCGTAATGCCGTGCCCCAGCACAGCCGCTTCGATCGCCGTCGCGGCATCATTGATCTCAAAACGCGGATGCAGCGCCACGGACCCGACTTTCGAGCCGTTGACATAGCGCCACTCGCGATTTGGCATCAACCCGGTAAATCCCACCACCGCATGGTCCCGCAGGTCCGCCGGGGTCATCGGCACGCCGCGCGCCACAAGATACGCCGGACTCGCCACCAGAATCCTGTGAACGGTCCCGACCTTGCGGGCCATCAGGCCGGAATCCGGCAGCGGCCCGATACGCGCCGCGACATCGACCCCTTCCTCGACCAGATTGACCACCCGGTCGAGCAAAAGCACCGACACGGTCACACGCGGATACAGCGCCAGAAATTCGCAGACCAGCGGCGCCAGCGCCGCCCGCCCGAATGTGACCGAGGCCGTGACCGTCAGATGGCCCTGCGGCGTGGCGGCCTCTCCCAGCGCCTCGCGCTCCGCACTCTCCAGATCACTGACAACGCGCCGCGCCGATTCCAGAAACCGCCGACCGACGTCGGTGATCGTGACGCTGCGCGTGGTGCGATTGAACACCCTCGCACCCAGCCGATCCTCAAGTGCGGCTACGGCCCGTGTCACCGCAGGCGGCGACAGACGCAACCGCGTTGCGGCCCGCGCAAAACTGCCTGCCTCCGCCACGGCGATAAAGACTTCGATCTCATGCAAGCGGTTCATAAATTATTACTCCCAGAGAAATAAAGTATTCCACATTTCATCTATTCTTTCAAATGCCAATCTGCACCAAATTACCGCCATGCAATGCAGGATCGCATTGCCCCTCAGACAAAAGGACGCCGCAATATGGCCCGTGTATCCGTCATCGACCCGCAAACCGCCACCGGAGACGCCAAGGCGCTGCTAGACGCGGTGCACTCCGCGCTTGGCATGGTGCCCAATTTCATCCGGGTTCTCGCCAATTCCCCTGCGGCGCTTCAGGCCTTTCTCGGTCTGCATGGCATAGCCGGGGCAGGGGTGCTCGATCCCTTGACCCGCGAACGCATCGCTCTTGCCGTGGCCGAGCAGAACGGCTGTCAGTATTGCGTCTCCGCCCATACCGCGATTGGCCGCAAGGCAGGGCTGGATGCGGATGAGATGCTGGCCAACCGCGCAGGCCGCTCGGCGGATGCCAAGGCCGAGGCAGCGCTCACCTTCGCCCGCGCGCTCGTCGAACATTCCGGACAAGTCAGCCAAAGCGAATTCGCCGCCCTGCGCGCAGCGGAACATTCCGACGCCGAGATCATCGAGATCATCACCCATGTCGCGATGAACATCTTTACCAACCTCTTGGGCAAGGCCACGCAGGTCGAGATTGACTTTCCAACGGTTGCCTTGCGCACTGCCGCCTGAAACAGTCTTGTGGCGCGGCCCTCCGCCGCGTCACATCCCCCGATCGGAGAGCCCTATGACCCAAGACACCCGTCCGCCCCTTCCGCCTTTCACCCATGCCACCGCCACCCAAAAGGTCCGCATGGCCGAGGATGGCTGGAACAGCCGCGATCCCGAACGTGTTGCGCTGGCCTACACACCCGACAGCCGCTGGCGCAACCGCGCCGAATTCCCCGTGGGCCGGGACGAGATCAAGGTCTTTCTGACACGCAAGTGGACCCGCGAACTCGACTATCGCCTGATCAAGGAGCTTTGGGCCTTTGCCGACACGCGCATCGCCGTGCGCTTTGCCTATGAATGGCGCGACGATGCCGGCAACTGGTTTCGCAGCCATGGCAATGAGAATTGGGACTTCGACGAGGCAGGCCTCATGCGCCTCCGCTTTGCCAGCATCAATGATCAACCAATCCAAGAGAGCGCCCGCAAATTCCACTGGCCACAGGGACCACGCCCCGCCGATCACCCCGGCCTGTCCGATCTAGGCCTTTGACCTCAGAGGATGCCATGCCCCATCATTTCGCCGATATCGCCTTCACCCCATCGGTCATAAAACTGCAAGAGTTGCAAGGCAGCCGCACATCCTACGCGCGAATGCAGCATCAGCCCGATGCGGTGAACCAGCACCTGACCGAACACGAGGCCGGTTTCATCGCGGTGCGTGACTCATTCTACATGGCCACGGTCACCGAAACCGGCTGGCCCTATATCCAGCATCGCGGCGGCCCGCTTGGCTTTATGCGCGTGCTGGACAGCCGCACGCTGGGTTTTGCCGATTTTCGCGGCAATCGCCAATATATCAGCCTCGGCAACCTGAGCACGGACGATCGCGTGTCGATGTTTTTCATGGACTACCCTAACCGCACCCGGCTGAAACTCTTTGGCCGCGCCCGCGTCATCGACCCCGAGGATCAGGCAACACTCGCACAACTGGAAATGCCCGATTACCGCGCCCGGATCGAGCGGGGGTTTCTGATCACGGTCGAAGGCTTCGACTGGAACTGCCCGCAACATATCACCCCACGCCACAGCGCCGCTGAGGTGCAGGCGCTCACCACACCTCTTCTCGCCCGCATTGCTGACCTTGAAGAGGCCTTGATCACACGCCCCGCCTGACGGCCGCTTACCGCGCCGCCAGATCCTCGAGCAAGAGGGCATACATCTCTTCCGCGCGCCGGATTCGGCTGGATTTGAGCGTGCGGTTCTCTACCCGAATGAGGGCCTCCACCCCGATAAAGAACGGCAGCCACAGCCACCGCTCGATTTCGGTCAAGGCGAACACGTCGGCAAAGACCTCAAGACCCTCCGCATCCACCCCCAGATAGCGCCGCCCGGACGGGATCATGCCGCGTCGACCCATATGCACCAGAAACCGTGCAATATCCTTGCAGACGGGCATCCGCCCCGAGCCGCCAGTGTCAATCCCCGTCAGCCGGTCAGATCCCAGAATAAGGTTGTTCGGGTGATAGTCGCCATGGCTGATCGCCACCCGCCAATCTGCGCCCTCCAAGGCCCGCGTCATGCTGCGCAGATGCGTCAGAATCGCCGCCTCGATCCGCCGTAGCCGCGCAAAGGGCTGTGTGCCCGCTGCCCGCTCCACTCTGGCCAACCACCCGGTCGCATTGCCCTCCTGCCAGCTTTCGCTGACCTCCGTGTATTGGCGCAGCCACTCGGCGACGGGGCGCAGATGCTGCGCGCGCGCGCCGACATCTTGCTGCCACAGATGTTCCAGCAAGGGGTCGCCTTCGACCCGTTCGATCACCATCAACCCCGCATCGGGCAGGTGCAGGATCGGCTCTGCCACGCAATACCGCCCGGTCTGCATATGCGGCCAGATGCGTTGCAATTCGGCCCATTCCTTGGCCAACGCTTCGGAATATTTCGGCTCCACCAGCCGCGCCACCACCGCGCGCCCGTCCAAGCGCCCAGCAAGCACCGCGCGCTTCTCCGGCACGATCCGCAGCACCTCGGAAATATCGAGCCCCGCCACCTCGGGATGCGCCGTCACAAGGGCCCGCAGGCGCGCATCCACGCGGCCAAGCACATCAAGATCAGGCAGGGGGGCGGCAGGCTCTGACATGGCTCGACTGTCCCCCAGCCGCACCGGGGCGTCAACCGAATTGCACCCCTCGCCGCACAGCCCTATGATCGGTGCTGAATTCCCGCGCAGAAGGACGCAGCCATGACCGATACCCCCCCCTCCGAGATGACCTTTGAACAGGCAATGAAAGAGCTGGAGCAGGTCGTCGGGCGCCTCGAACGGGGCGATGTGGCGCTGGACGAGTCGATCACGCTCTATGAACGCGGCGCCAAACTCAAGAAACGCTGCGAGGAAAAACTGAAAGAAGCCGAGGAAAAAGTCGCCGCCATCACCCTCGACGCCGACGGCCAGCCCACCGGCACCAAGCCCGTCGACGGCCTCTGACGCAGATGCAGGCGCGACTTGCCGCCGAGGCCGAGGTCATCCAAACGCATCTGACCCGCGTTCTGGCCGCCTTTGGCACCGGCCCCGTGGCCGAGGGCATGCGCTACGCCACGCAAGGCGGCAAACGCATCCGGGGCTTTCTGGTGATGGAAAGCGCGCGGCTGCATGCGGTGCCTGAGACATCTGCGCTTTGGCCCGCCACCGCCATCGAGGCACTCCATGCCTATTCCCTCGTCCATGACGATCTGCCCGCCATGGACAATGACGCCCTGCGCCGGGGTCAGCCCACCGTGCATGTCAAATGGGACGAGGCGACCGCGATCCTCGTGGGCGACGCGCTGCAATCGCTGGCGTTTGAGCTGGTGGCGCATCCCGACTGCGGCCCGGCTGCGGTGCGCGCTGACCTCACACTGACCCTCGCCCGCGCCGCAGGCGGGCAGGGGATGGTGCTGGGTCAGGCGCTCGACATCGCCGCCGAGACCGCCACAACGCCGCTCAGCTTGGATGAGATCACCACCCTGCAGGCGGGCAAGACCGGCGCGCTCATTCTCTGGTCCGCCACAGCAGGCGCGCGCATGGCCATGGCCGACAGTGCCCCCCTCAGCACCTACGCCCGCGCGCTTGGCCTCGCCTTTCAGATTCAGGACGATGTGATCGACGTGACCGGCGATGCCGCCGCCGCAGGCAAGGCGGTGGGCAAGGATGCCGCGGCGGGCAAGGCCACCTTTGTCTCGCTGCTCGGTCTTGAGGGCGCCCGCACCCGCGCGACAAGCCTTGTTGAAGAGGCTTGCGACGCGCTATCTTGCTACGGGGCGCGCGCGGGTGCCTTGCGCGACCTTGCCCGCTTCGTTATCTCGCGCCAAAGCTAGAATGTGCTGAAATTTCCCCACGGAGGGGCATGATGTCCGACCGCCCGAAAACACCTTTGCTCGATCAGACAGCCAGCCCTGCGGATCTCAAACGGCTGTCCGATCCCCAACTGGTGCAACTGGCGCATGAATTGCGTTCGGAAACCATCTCGGCCGTGTCGGAAACCGGCGGGCATCTGGGCGCGGGCCTGGGCGTGGTCGAACTCACCGTCGCCCTGCACGCGGTGTTTGACGCCCCGCGGGACAAGATCATTTGGGATGTCTCGCACCAATGCTACCCGCACAAGATCCTGACCGGGCGGCGTGACCGTATCCGCACCCTGCGGCAAAAGGACGGGCTCTCGGGCTTCACCAAACGCTCGGAATCCCCCTACGATCCCTTTGGCGCGGCCCATAGCTCGACCTCGATCAGCGCCGCCTTGGGCTTTGCCGTGGCGCGTGATCTGGGCGGCAACTGCCCCTCGGGCCTTGGCGATTCCATCGCGGTGATCGGCGACGGGGCGATGTCGGCGGGCATGGCCTTTGAGGCGATGAACAACGCAGGCCATCTCAAGAAGCGCCTGATCGTCATCCTCAACGACAATGAGATGTCCATCGCACCGCCGGTGGGCGCGCTTTCCTCCTATCTCTCACGCCTCTACGCGGGTGAGCCGTTTCAGGATTTCAAGGCCGCCGCCAAGGGGGCGATTTCTCTTCTGCCGCCCCCCTTTCAAGAGGGCGCGCGCCGCGCCAAGGACATGCTCAAGGGGTTGACGGTCGGTGGCACGCTCTTTGAAGAACTTGGCTTCAGCTATCTCGGCCCCATCGACGGCCACGACCTGCACCAACTGCTCCCCGTCCTGCGCACCGTCAAGGCCCGCGCCAATGGTCCGATCCTGATTCACGTCCTGACCAAAAAGGGCAAGGGCTACGGACCCGCCGAGCGCGCCCGCGACGGCGGCCATGCCACCGCCAAATTCGACGTGCTCACCGGAGAACAGCGCAAATCGCCCTCCAATGCGCCCAGCTACACCTCCGTCTTTGCCAAGGCGCTGCTGGCTCACGCCGGTCAGGATGACAAAATCTGCGCCGTGACCGCCGCCATGCCCGATGGCACGGGCCTCAATCTCTTTGCCGAACGCTATCCGTCGCGGCTCTTTGATGTGGGCATCGCCGAACAGCACGCCGTGACCTTCTCGGCCGGTCTGGCGGCGGGGGGGATGAAACCCTTCTGCGCGCTCTACTCGACCTTTCTGCAACGTGGTTACGATCAGGTCGTTCATGATGTGGCGATTCAGCGCCTTCCGGTGCGGTTTGCCATCGACCGTGCCGGGCTTGTGGGCGCAGACGGTGCCACCCACGCGGGCGCGTTTGACACCGCCTTTCTCGCCAATCTGCCCGGTTTCGTGGTCATGGCCGCCGCCGATGAGGCAGAGCTTGTCCATATGGTCGCCACTGCAGTGGCGCATGACGAGGGGCCGATTGCCTTCCGCTATCCGCGCGGCGAGGGGATGGGTGTAACCATGCCCGAACGTGGCGAAGCGCTGGAAATCGGCAAGGGGCGCATCATTCAGACGGGCGCGCGCGTCGCCATCCTGTCCTTCGGCACCCGGCTCGCCGAGGTGCTCAAGGCGTCTGAATCCCTGCGCGCGCGCGGGATCACGCCGACCATCGCCGACGCCCGCTTTGCCAAACCACTTGATGAGAAACTGATTCTCGATCTCGTGCAGAACCACGAGGCGCTGATCACCATAGAAGAGGGTGCAATCGGCGGATTTGCAAGCCATGTCAGTCACTTCTTGGCCGAAGCTCAGGTGTTTGATCGCGGCTTCAAGTTCCGCTCCATGGTGCTGCCTGACACGTTCATAGATCAGGCCAGCGCTGAGGATATGTATGCCGTGGCGCGCCTCAACGCCTCTGATATCGAGGCGCGCGTTCTGGATGTGCTGGGCATCGCGCAGATTGCTGGCAAACGCGCCTGACCTTCCTATCTTTAAGGGGAAAGGAGACATCATGTTGCGTCTTACCCCCCTGATCCTCGCGCTCACCCTCGCCCTCACCCCCGCCCACGCGTTTGAGAGCAGCGCCGGCAACCTCACCGTGACCAAGATGGTCGACCGGCTCTCGGAGCCTTGGGCAATAGGCTTTCTACCAGAGGGTGGCGTGCTGATCACCGAAAAGGGCGGTCGCCTGCTGCGTGTGCAGGACGGCCAACGCAGCGAAATCACCGGCGTGGCCCAAATAGCCACACGCGGGCAGGGGGGCTTGCTTGACATCCTCGTGCCGCGCGACTTTGCCCGGACGCGTCAGCTTTATTTCACCTATTCCAAACCCCAGCAGGGCGGCCAAGGAACCGCCATCGCCCATGCCCGCCTTGCACCGGGCGCGGATCGCCTGACCGATTGGACGGTGATTTTCGAACTGGAACCCGGCTCCTCCGGCGGTCGTCACTTCGGCTCGCGGCTGGTCGAGGGGCGCGACGGGATGCTCTACGCCACCATCGGTGACCGGGGCGATGACACCTCGGCGCAGGATCTGGCCCGCCAGAACGGGTCGGTCATTCGCATCGCCCGTGACGGTCGCATCCCTGCCGATAATCCTTTCACCCAAACGAAAGGCGCAGAGCCCGAAATCTGGTCCTATGGCCACCGCAATCCGCAAGGCGCGGCGCTGGATGCCAAGGGCGACCTTTGGGTCGTGGAACACGGCGCGCGCGGCGGCGATGAGGTCAATCGCATCGCCAAAGGGGCCAATTATGGCTGGCCCGTGATCTCCTACGGACGTCACTACTCTGGGCTAAAGATCGGGGAAGGCACGCAAAAACCCGGCATGGAACAACCCGCCCATTACTGGGACCCCTCCATCGCGCCCTCGGGCATGATGATCTACACCGGTGACATGTTCCCCGACTGGCGCGGCGACATATTCGTAGGCTCATTGAAATTCGACATGATCTCACGCTTGGATGGCGCGCAGCTCACAGAGGTCGAGCGCCTCAAATCCTCTGATACCCGCCGCGTCCGTGACATCCGAGAGGCTCCGGATGGCTCGATCTGGTTTCTCAGCGTGGGGCAGGGCGCGGCCTACCGGCTCTCGCAATGACCTGGACCGCATTCTTTTCAAGAAAGCGGCACCCTGTCACACCGACAGCCGCGACGAATGCGCCCCACGCTCGCGATAGGGCGTCGTGTTGTAATGCGCCCGGTAGCATTTCGAGAAATGCGACGGCGAGGCAAAGCCACAGGCCAGCGCCACGTTGATCACCGTCATATCGGTCTGCATCAACAGATTGCGCGCCTTTTGCAGACGCAATTCCATGTAATACCGCTTGGGGCTGCGGCTCAGATACCGCCGGAACAACCGCTCGAGCTGCCGTGTCGACATGCCGACTTCGCGTGCCAGAACCGCCGGGCTGATCGGCTCCTCGATATTGCTCTCCATCATCTGGATCACTTGGCTCAGCTTGGGATGGCGCACGCCGATCCGTGTCGGCACGCTCAAACGCTGCGTGTCCTGATCGGTGCGGATCGAGCTGTAAATCTGCTGATCCGCCACCGCATTGGCCAGCTTCTCGCCGTGATCATCGGCAATGATATTCAGCATCAGGTCAATGGAAGAGGTGCCGCCCGCCGTGGTCATCCGGTTGCCGTCGATCACAAAGACCGACTTGGTCAGATGCACGTCCTCGAATTCCTCGATGAAACTGTCGTGGTTTTCCCAATGGATCGTGGCGCGCTTGCCATCCAGCAACCCGGCCTTGGCCAGAACATAGGCCGCCGTGCAGAGCCCGCCCATACGCAACCCTTTGCGCGCCTCGCGGCGCAGCCAGTTCAACATGCGCTTGGTTGCGGCGGCCTGCACATCGACACCACCACAGACCAATACCACATCGTCCCGGTTCAACTCTGCCAGCGGAAAATCAAGATAAAACCGGACACCGGCAGAGCAGGTGATGACCTCTTGGGAATCGCCACTGAGCGCCCAACTGTAGAGCTCTTCTTCCGCCATACGATTGGCAATACGCAGACATTCAATCGCCGACGCAAAGCTGAGAAGTGTAAAGTTATCGAGCAGCACAAACACAAAGCGTTTCGGCGCTTTGGGTGCCTTGACCTCGATTCTTGTGGCCTCTGACGTCATACTCATCCGAATCCCCGGCGCAATGGCCCTTATCGGGTCTGTCATGAAACTGTCTGGATTGACAAGAGAGGCCCTGCTATTTTGCGGCCAATTCCTGCGCGTTTCATATGGCCTCTCGTCCCTGCCTTTGTTAAGGACAAGGCTCAGAATACGATCAAGCGGAGTGACGACAATGACGGAATGGCAGAAAACAGGCTGGCGCGCGAAACCGCGGGTGCAGATGCCTGACTATACCGATGCCGCCGCTCTGGCCGGTGTCGAGGCCCGTCTGACACAATATCCGCCGCTGGTTTTCGCCGGCGAGGCGCGCCGCCTCAAGCGCGCTTTGGGGGCTGCCGCACGCGGCGAGGCGTTCTTGCTTCAAGGCGGCGACTGCGCCGAGGCCTTCGATCAGTTCTCGGCCGATGCGATCCGCGACACCTTCAAGGTGATGCTGCAAATGGCGATGGTGCTGACCTATGGGGCCAAGGTGCCGGTGGTCAAGGTTGGCCGCATGGCCGGTCAATTCGCCAAGCCGCGCTCGGCACCCACCGAGGTCATTGATGGCGTGGAACTGCCCAGCTACCGGGGTGACATCATCAACGAACTGGCCTTCACGCCGGAATCGCGCATCCCCAATCCGGAAAAGATGTTGCAGGCCTATACGCAGGCGGCTGCCACGCTGAACCTGCTGCGCGCTTTTTCAACAGGTGGCTATGCCGACGTGCATCAGGTGCATGCCTGGACGCTTGGCTTCACCGAGAGCGAAAAAGCCGCGAAATACCGCGAGATGGCCAATCACATCTCCGACGCGCTCGACTTCATGAAGGCGGCAGGCATCGACAGCGACAGTGCCCATACCCTCAAGACGGTGGATTTCTACACCTCGCATGAGGGGCTTTTGCTGGAATACGAAGAGGCCCTCTGTCGGCTTGATTCCACCTCCGGCAAATGGCTGGCAGGCTCGGGGCATATGCTCTGGATCGGTGACCGCACCCGTCAACCCGACGGTGCGCATGTCGAATTCCTGCGCGGCGTGCAGAACCCGATCGGCCTCAAATGCGGCCCGACCATGACCTCCGAGGATCTCAAGCGGCTGTTGGCCACGCTGAACCCGAGCAATGAGGCCGGGCGCCTGACGCTCATCGCGCGCTTCGGCGCGGGCAAGGTCGGTGACAACCTGCCGCGCCTGATCCGCACGGTCGAACAAGAGGGGGCCAATGTGCTCTGGGTTTGCGACCCGATGCATGGCAACACGATCAAATCGGCGACAGGCTACAAAACACGGCCCTTCGATTCCGTGCTGCGCGAGGTGCGCGAGTTCTTCGCGATCCACAAATCCGAGGCTACCATCCCCGGCGGCGTGCATTTCGAGATGACCGGTCAGGACGTGACCGAATGCACCGGCGGCATGCGTGCGCTCTCTGACGAAAACCTCTCGGCCCGCTATCACACCGCCTGCGACCCGCGCCTCAATGCCAGCCAGTCGCTGGAATTGGCCTTCCTTGTGGCCGAGGAACTCAAATCCCTGCGCCTTGAGCGCCGTCAGGCCGAGGCGGGCTGATAAACGGACTGATCGCAGCAGGGAATAACCCTGTTGCGGTTGGTCTGTTGCTGACGTTCATCTCAAGGGTAAGCCGCGCGGTCGCTGGGCCGCGAGACGGCCCAGCGACCGCGCGGCTACGCTCCGCGCCTTTGCTCCGCGCGTGGGCGCTTTGGGGGTCAATGTCGGCTCAAGACCCATCCCCAGGTGTTCCTACTTCACCACGCGCAGATAATCCCGCCCCCGGCTCATACCGCGCCCGCGCCCCTCGTCGCGCAGCCCGCCCGGTAAGGCGGCAAAGGGCTTCATTTCCGGCGCAACCGTTCCAATCGGCAGCACCCGAACCGCCTCCACCTCGAACCGCCGCGAGGCGCGCCCGATCTCGCCTTGCGTCACCAGACAGCCCAATGCGCGAGACACATCCCCCAGATCGCTGCGCAACGGCAACAGGATCATCCGCCCCGTTATCTCGGGCCGCCCCAATCCCGCTCTGGCATGCAGATCCAACTCCAACCGCGCGGGCCGCTCAAAGAGATCGACCAGCGCGAGCGCAAAGGCCTCACGCGCCGCGGGCGCAATGAAACTCGTGAGCGGCATGCCCCGCACTTCCATACCCATCAGGGCATTCAGATGAATCCCCGCGATGCGCAGCCGCGTCACACCCGGTGCGATCCGCTCGGCGATAAAGGCATTGGACAACAGCCCGCTGATCCGGCGCGGGTCGATGTCTGACCGGCGCGGCACGCTGTTGCGCTGACAAAGCCCCTCCCAATAGCTGCAAAGTGCCCGTAAATCCGCCTCTTGCCGCGCCTGCAAACCGTGTGATGCGCCCGGCACCTGCAAAATCGTCCTGTCATCCGGCATAATACACCTCACCTCCCAACGCCTGAAACCACCCGCGCCAACATCCCTGATCCGGTTTAATCCGCACCTGAGACACCGCGCGCTTGCTTCAAACTGACACAAGTTTCCGGGAATTTGTTTAAAAATCGCTGTGCTTGGTTAACCACTCACCCCCCAAGGCCACAGCCGAGACTTGCCAGCCGCCAGACCACGCACTAGGACGGGGCAAACCGGCACGATCCAAGGACGACCCAAGGCATGATCCATTCGATGACCGCTTTCGCGACGGCCAAGGGCGCGCATATGGGCCATAGCTGGGTTTGGGAATTGCGCGGCGTCAATGGCAAGGGGTTGGACCTGCGCCTGCGCGTGCCCGACTGGATCGACGGGTTGGAGCCAGCCCTCCGGGCAAGGCTGGGTCAGGCCTTGACACGCGGCAATGTGGCGCTGAGCCTGCGTGTCACCAGCGAGGATGCCAGCGGCCAGATGGCGGTGAATCCCGACCGGCTCGAGGATGTGCTGCGCGCCATGGCCCTGGTCGAAGACCGCGCCATGGCCTGCGGCCTGTCGCTCGGCCCCGGCACCGCCGCCGATATCCTGTCCCTGCGCGGCGTGCTCGAGGCAGGTGCGGGCGAGAGCGACACCAGCGCGCTCTGCGCGGCGCTCCTTGCGGATTTCGACCCCGTGCTCAACGATTTCCTCGCCATGCGCGCTTCAGAGGGTGCGGCACTTGCGCAGGTGCTGCGTGCCCAACTGGACGAGATTTCCCGCCTGACAACGGCGGCGCGCTCCTTGCTCGAGAGCCGCAGCGCCGATGTCGCCCGCGCGCATCAGAATGCCCTGTCGCGCCTGCGTGACGCGATGCCCGACCTTGATCCCGCCCGCCTTGCTCAGGAACTGGGCCTGCTCGCGGTCAAACTGGACGTGACCGAAGAGTTGGACCGCCTGACCGCCCATATCACAGCGACGCGGAGCTTGCTCGATGCCGGTTCGCCGCTCGGACGCAAGATCGACTTTCTCACACAGGAATTCAACCGAGAGGCCAACACGCTCTGCTCCAAGGCGCAGCATACCGGGCTGACCGAGATCGGTCTCAACCTCAAGACCGTGATCGACCAGATGCGCGAACAGGTGCAGAATGTCGAATGACGCGCGCGCGGTCAGCGCAGGATTTGAGTATTTGCACCAAGAAAAAGGGCAGGGCATAGAATGAGCAATCGCAGGGGTCTCTTGATCATTCTGTCCTCGCCCTCGGGTGCTGGCAAATCCACCCTCTCGCGGCGGCTGCGCGACTGGGATCCCACGATAGCCTTTTCGGTCTCGGCCACGACCCGTGCCCCGCGCCCCGGCGAGGTGGACGGGCAGGATTATCATTTCATGTCACAGTCGCGCTTCAAGCAGGATGTGGCGGCCGGAGAAATGCTGGAACATGCGCATGTGTTCGGCAATTTCTACGGCAGCCCGCGTGGCCCGGTGCAGGCGGCGATTGATGGCGGGCGTGACGTGCTCTTTGATATCGACTGGCAAGGCGCGCAGCAGATCCGCAACTCGGCGCTTGGCGCACATACGCTCTCGATCTTTCTGCTGCCCCCCTCGATCCGCGAATTGCACCGCAGGCTTGAGACGCGCGGGCAGGACACGCCCGAGGTGATCGCCAAACGGATGGAGAAAAGCTGGGATGAGATCAGCCATTGGGACGGCTATGATTTCGTGCTGGTGAATGACGATCTCGACACCACCGAGGCGCGGCTCAAGACCATCATCGAGGCCACGCGCCTGCGCCGCAGCCAGCAGCCGGGCCTGACCGCCCATGTACGCGCGCTGCAAACCGAATTCGAGGAGATGCAATGACGATCTACACGCTCGACGGCCACGCGCCGCAGATTGCCGAAAACACATGGATCGCCCCCGATGCGAACGTGATCGGCAAGGTGGTGATCGAGGATCTGGCCTCGATCTGGTTCGGCTGCACCCTGCGCGGCGACAATGAGGAAATCCGCGTCGGCGCTGGCAGCAATGTGCAGGAAAACTGCGTCCTGCACACAGATATGGGCTATCCGCTCCTCATCGGGCCGGGCTGCACCATCGGGCACAAGGCGATGCTTCATGGCTGTATTCTGGAGGAAAATGTGCTGATCGGCATGGGGGCCACGGTGCTCAACGGCGCACGCATCGGGCGCAACAGCCTGATTGGCGCAGGTGCCTTGATCACCGAGGGCAAGGAAATCCCCGAAGGCAGCCTCGTGATGGGCGCGCCGGGACGGGTGGTGCGCAGTCTGGACGCGGCCGCGATTGCGGCCCTGCGCGCCACGGCCTTGCATTATCAACAGAACCTGCGCCGGTATCGCACCGGCCTCACGGCGCTCTGACACGCGATGCAGGGTCTGGCCACCGTTCTCGCAGGCATCCCGCTTGCTGCCTTTCTGGTCGGGCCGCAGGATCGCATCCTTGCCGCCAATCAGGGCGCGCGCGACCTCTTGGGGCAGGGGCTCGAGGGGCGGCATCTTTTGACCGCGCTCCGCCAGCCCGATGTGCTCGAGGCGATCGAGGCGACATTGCGCGACCGTCAGCCACGCAAGATCACCTATCAAACCTCCGAGGCGGGGCGCGACAGCAGCTTTCAGGTGCATGTGGGCTATGTCGAAACCCTGGATGCGCGCGGCACGCTCGTGTGTTTCGAGGATTTGACCGAACGCGAACATGCCGCGCAGATGCGCCGTGATTTCGTGGCCAATGTCAGCCATGAATTGCGCACGCCTTTGACCGCGCTCATGGGCTTCATCGAAACGCTGCAAGGGCCTGCGCGCCACGATCAGGCCGCCATCGACCGCTTTCTCGGGATCATGCAATCCGAGGCGGCACGGATGGAACGCCTTGTGCGCGATCTTCTGTCACTCAGCCGGGTCGAGAGCGAAGAGCGCGTGCGCCCGCGCGACGAGGTGAACTTGGGGCAGGTGATCGGATCGGTTCTGCATGCGCTGCGCCCATTGGCGCGCGACCGCGCCTGCGACATCAGTTTCGATCCACCCGAAGGCATGGTGGTGCGCGGCAATGACGACCAGTTGCAACAGGTCTTTACCAACCTGATTGAAAACGCGATCAAATATGGCGGCACGGGCAACCACATCACAATCACGCTGGAGCGTACCCCGCGCGATGCCACCCTGCGCGCCCCGGCCATCGTGGCGCGCGTCCGTGATCAGGGCCCCGGCATCGACCCGCTGCATATCCCCCGCCTGACCGAGCGGTTCTACCGGGTCGACACCCACCGCTCGCGCGAGATGGGGGGCACCGGCCTTGGCCTCGCCATCGTCAAACATATCGTCAACCGCCACCGGGGACGGCTGCGAATCTCTTCCACGCCGGGTGAGGGCGCCGAGTTTTCGGTGATTCTGCCGCAATGGGACCGACAAGAACCCTAGCCAAACCCTGCGCGCGTAAAAAAACCTTCTGAAACCCGGCCTTTCCCGCGCTGTCATAAAACAGTTACATAAATGTAACAAAAGCGTTGTGGATCTCGCCTAGTGCTGGCCCCGAGGTCGCCCCTGCCTGGGCGCCCCGTGAAACCGAACTCAGGAGCAACTCATGCTGTTCAAATCCACCGTTTCCGCCCTGGCCCTGACGGCCCTCGCTGCTGGCACCGCCGCAGCCCGTGACAACATCCAGATCGCTGGCTCCTCGACCGTGCTGCCCTATGCCGCCATCGTCGCCGAAGCTTTTGGCGAAAATTTTGAATTCCCTACCCCGGTCGTTGAATCCGGCGGGTCGGGCGCTGGCCGCAAGAAACTCTGCGAAGGCGTCGGCGAGAACACCATCGATATCGCCAACTCTTCCTCGCGCATCAAGCAGTCGGATATCGACCTCTGCGCCTCGAATGGCGTGACCGAGATCATGGAAGTCCGCATCGGCTATGATGGCATCGTCTTTGCGTCCGACATCAACGGCCCGTCCTACGCCTTTACCCCGGCGGATTGGCACGCGGCGCTGGCGGCTCAGGTCGTCAAGGATGGCGCTCTGGCTGACAACACCAACAAGGTCTGGTCCGACGTGCGCGCCGACCTGCCCGGCGACGAAATCCTCGCTTTCGTGCCCGGCACCAAGCACGGCACCCGCGAAGTGTTCGACGAAAAGGTGATCATCGCCGGTTGCGAAGAAAACGGCACCTATGACGCGCATCTCGCGGCCAATGGCGGCGACGAGAAAGCCGCTGAAAAGGCCTGCATGGCGCTGCGCACCGATGGCGCGTCGATCGACATCGACGGCGATTACACCGAAACGCTGGCCCGCGTTGACGCCAACAAGAACGGCATCGGCGTCTTTGGTCTCTCGTTCTACCAGAACAACACCGACAAACTTCAGGTTGCCACGATGGGCGGCATTGAGCCTTCGGTCGAGACCATCGCATCCGGCGAATACCCGGTGTCGCGTCCGCTGTTCTTCTACGTCAAGAACGCACATCTTGATGTGATCCCGGGCATGCAGGAATACATCGAGTTCTTCGTCTCCGACGAGATCGCAGGCCCCGATGGCCCGCTCTCGGCCTATGGCCTCGTGTCCGACCCCGAGCTTGCCAAGACTCAGGAAATGGTTGCCAACCGCGTCCCCATGGGCGTGCTGAACTAAACCAAGACCTCCGAGGGGTGGCACCTCCGCGCCATCCCTCCCTTTTTGGCGGAGAGCAGATGAGTACCGGCTATATAATCCTGATCGTGCTCGGCCTTGGCGGGCTGGGCTTTTTCTTGGGGCGTGCGCGCGCCTTCGCAACCTCACACGCCACGGGCAAGAAATTGCATTCCCTGCCCAATTATTACGGTCAGGCCGTTGCCCTCTTCACTGCGGTCCCTGCGCTTCTCTTGATGCTGACGTGGCTCTTTGTGCAGCCGCTTCTGATCGAAGGTCGGATCGGACAGATGATCCCCGACAGCGTGATCCCCGACGGCGGGGCCAAGAGCCTTGTCATGGCCGATGTCCGCCGCATCGCGGAAGGGCTCGATGCGCTGATGGCGGCCAGACAAATGTCCGAGGCCGACCTTGACGCCATGCGCGCTGATTTCACCGATATCCGCAACCGCCTCGGCAATGTCGGCGTGGCGCTTGGTTCGGACGTGCCGGTGCCGGTGTTTGAGGCGGCCAAGGAACTGCGCAAGTCGCAGAATTCCGGCCATTTCCTGATGACCGTGGCGGTGCTTGGCTTGGCCCTCGCTCTGCTGGTCTGGTCATGGCTGCGCGTCCACCCCGACCAGCGCGCCCGCAACGCCTCGGAAACCTTCGTTCTGGCCCTGCTGATCGGCGCGTCGCTGGTGGCGATCCTCACAACCGTGGGCATCGTGGCCTCGCTTCTCTTCGAGACCATCAATTTCTTCAAGATGTATCCCGCCGGCGATTTCTTCTTTTCGACCGTCTGGAACCCGCAATTTCGCGGCGGCTCGGATCTGGGCATCCTGCCACTTTTGTGGGGCACGCTCTATGTCAGCTTTCTGGCCCTGCTGGTCGCTGTGCCGATTGGCCTGATGATCGCCATCTATCTCGCGGAATATGCCAGTAAAGCGCTGCGCGCCGTCGCCAAACCCGCGATCGAGGTTCTGGCTGGCATCCCGACCATCGTTTACGGTCTCTTTGCCCTGATCACCGTCGGCCCCTTCCTGCGCGACTATGTGGCCTCACCGCTTGGGCTTGGCTCCTCCTCGTCCTCGGTGCTGACAGCCGGTTTGGTGATGGGGATCATGCTCATTCCCTTTGTCTCGTCGCTCTCGGATGACATCATAAACGCGGTGCCGCAATCCATGCGGGACGGGGCTTATGGCCTCGGGGCCACCAAATCCGAAACCATCAAACAGGTGATCCTGCCTGCGGCTTTGCCGGGTGTTGTCGGGGCCATCCTTCTGGCGGCAAGCCGCGCCATCGGCGAGACGATGATCGTCGTCATGGGGGCAGGGGCCGCGGCCAAACTCGGCCTCAACCCCTTCGAGGCGATGACCACAATCACCGTCAAGATCGTGAGCCAGTTGACCGGCGACACTGAATTTGCCAGCCCCGAAACGCTGGTGGCCTTCGCCCTTGGCCTTACCCTGTTCGTCTTCACGCTTGGGCTCAATGTCATCGCCCTTGTGATCGTGCGCAAATACCGGGAGCAGTACGAATGACCGATTTCACCGCCTCAGACGCCGTCCCGGCCCCGCACAAAGGGTCCTTGCTAACCCAGGACGCCCGCACCAAGCAACGCAATGCCAAAGAGGCGCGGTTCCGCATGATGGGCCTTGTCGCGGTCACCATTGGCCTGCTGTCTCTGGTTGGCCTGCTGACCTCGATCCTCGCCAGCGGTCTGTCCTCCTTTCAACAGACCTATATCGAGCTGGAGGTCTATCTCGATCCCGCCAAACTCGACAAGACCGGCAACCGCAACCCGGAAGATATCGCCAAAGTGTCCACCTTTGGCTATGCGCCGCTGATCGACGCCGCAATGGGAGCAGCCATCGAACGTGTGGGGGCTGCGACCGACATCAACGCCAAAGCCGCAGGTGAGCTGATTTCCAAGGAGGCGCCTGCGTCCTTGCGCGACTTCGTTCTGGCGAACACCGATAGGATCGGCGAAACGGTGCAATTCGACCTTCTTGCAGCAGGCCGGATCGACGGGTTTTTCAAGGGTCGTGTGACCATGGAAACCGCTGCCCTCGACCGCAACATCTCCCCCGAGCAACTGCAACTCGCGGACCAACTCAAAGAGGCGGGCATCCTCACAACCAAGTTCAACTGGGCCTTCTTCACCGCGCCCGATGCCTCCGACACCCGCCCCGAGGCTGCCGGTCTCGGCGTGGCCATCATCGGCTCGATTTACATGATGCTGATCGTTTTGGTGCTGGCGCTGCCGCTCGGTGTAGCGGCCTCCATCTATCTCGAGGAATTCGCCCCCAAGAACCGTTGGACCGATCTCATCGAGGTGAATATCTCCAACCTCGCGGCGGTGCCCTCCATCGTCTTCGGTATCCTTGGCCTTGCGATCTTCATCAATATGGTGGGCCTGCCGCAATCAGCGCCTATCGTGGGTGGCCTCGTGTTGACCCTGATGACCCTGCCCACCATCATCATCGCCACCCGTGCGGCGCTCAAATCCGTGCCGCCCTCGATCCGCGATGCAGCGCTCGGTGTGGGCGCGTCCAAGATGCAGGCGATCTTTCACCACGTCCTGCCGCTCGCCATGCCCGGTATCCTCACCGGCGCAATCATCGGGTTGGCACAGGCGCTTGGCGAAACCGCGCCGCTGCTCCTCATCGGCATGGTGGCCTTTGTGCGCGAATACCCCGGCGGCCCGCCCGAGGGCTTCTTTGATCCTGCCGCCGCCCTACCGGTGCAGGTCTACAACTGGACCCAACGCGGCGATCCGGCCTTTGTCGAACGCGCGTCCGGGGCCATCATCGTGCTGCTCGTCTTCCTCGTGCTGATGAACATCGCTGCCATCCTTCTGCGCAGACGGTTTGAACGCCGCTGGTAAACAAAGGTATAGACACATGTATGACGCCCCAAAACTCTCGGAGACCAGAGTGAGCAATAATGACATCAAGATCGCCGCGCGCAATGTGCAGGTCTATTATGGCGATACGCATGCCATCAAGGACGTGAACGTCGATATCGCCGACAAGACCGTGACCGCCTTCATCGGCCCGTCGGGCTGTGGCAAGTCCACCTTCCTGCGCTGCATCAACCGGATGAATGACACCATCGACATCTGCCGCGTCGAGGGGGATATCCGCATCGACGGCGAAGACATCTACGACAAAAAGGTCGATCCGGTGCAATTGCGCGCCAAGGTGGGCATGGTGTTCCAGAAACCCAACCCATTCCCCAAGTCGATCTATGACAACGTGGCTTACGGTCCACGTATCCACGGTCTTGCCCGCACCAAAGCCGATCTTGACGAGATCGTCGAAAAGTCCCTGCGCCGCGCCGCGCTCTGGACCGAGGCCAAAGACCGGCTCGATCAGCCCGGCACCGGCCTCTCAGGGGGCCAGCAACAGCGCCTCTGCATCGCACGCGCCGTGGCCACCTCACCCGAAGTGCTCCTGATGGACGAACCCTGCTCGGCGCTCGATCCCATCGCCACCGCGCAGGTCGAGGAACTGATCGACGAGCTGCGCCAGGAGTTTTCCGTGGTCATCGTCACCCACTCGATGCAGCAGGCCGCCCGCGTCAGCCAGAAAACAGCCTTCTTCCACTTGGGTCATCTCGTCGAATTCGGCGACACCGGCCAGATTTTCACCAACCCCAAGGATGAGCGCACCGAGAGCTACATCACCGGGCGCATTGGCTAAGGAACTCCCCATGTCCGACCATCAGCACATCGTCTCCTCCTTCGACCGCGACCTCGAGACCATTCAGGCCCATATCATGAAGATGGGCGGCATGGTCGAACGCGCGATCTCCGATGCCGCCCGCTCGCTCGAATCCCGCGACGATGAACTTGCCGAAGAGGTGCGCGGCCGCGACAAGGCGATCGACGCGCTCGAAGAGCAGATCAACGAAGAGGCCGCCCGCGTGCTGGCCTTGCGGTCGCCCACCGCCGGCGACCTGCGGGTTGTCCTGACCGTGATCAAAATCTCCGCCAGCCTCGAGCGCATCGGCGACTATGCCAAGAACATGGCCAAGCGCACCTCGGTGCTCAGCCAGATGACCGCTGTCAACGGCTCGCCCGCTGCGCTGCGCCGCATGGCGCGCGAAGTTGAGGAAATGCTCAAGGATGTGCTCGATGCCTATATCCAGCGCGACATGGATCTTGCCAATGAGGTGATCCGGCGTGATCAGGATGTCGATCAGATGTATAATGCGATCTTTCGCGAATTCCTCACCTTCATGATGGAGGACCCGCGCAATATCACGCCCTGCATGCATTTGCATTTCATTGCCAAGAACACCGAGCGCATGGGTGATCTGGTCACGGCCATCGCAGAACAGGTGGTCTACCTCGTCTCGGGCTCCTTTCCGGAGGATCCGCGCCCCAAGGGCGACGACACGTCCATCGACCCCAATCTCGCCCCCAAGGTCAAGGCCTAGGATAGGAAAGCCCGATGTCCGCAGATCAGCCTACCGTCCTTCTCGTCGAAGACGAGCCAGCACAGCGTGAGGTGCTCGGCTATAATCTTCAGGCCGACGGTTTTCACGTCCTCACCGCCAGCAATGGCGAAGAGGCGCTCCTGATGGTGTCCGAGATGCCGCCCGACATCATTGTGCTTGACTGGATGATGCCGAATGTGTCGGGCATCGAGGTCTGCCGCCAACTCAAGACCCGCTCCGAAACACGCGGCATCCCGATCATCATGCTCTCGGCCCGCTCCGAAGAGGTGGACCGCGTACGCGGGTTGGAGACCGGAGCAGATGACTATGTGATCAAGCCTTATTCACTGGTCGAACTCATGGCCCGCGTCCGCGCCCAACTGCGCCGCACCCGCCCCGCAACCGTCGGCGAACGACTGGAATATCTCGACATCGTGCTCGATGCCGAAACCCATCGCGTGACCCGCAGCGAAAAGCCGCTGAAACTCGGCCCGACCGAATTTCGCCTGCTGTCCACCTTCATGGAAAAGCCAGGCCGCGTCTGGTCTCGCGAGCAGCTCCTTGACCGCGTTTGGGGTCGCGACATCTATGTCGACACCCGCACCGTCGATGTCCACATCGGCCGGTTGCGCAAGGCGCTCTGCCAATATGGCGGCGAAGACCCGCTGCGCACCGTGCGCGGCGCGGGCTACGCCTTAGGCTGACCGCGGGCTTGCGGGGGGCTGACGGCGTCAGAGCATGTCCATGCGGACCGCCTGTCAACCGTCGGTTAATCGGGTTTCATCTGAACGCACTATTCGACTCCTCTGGCCCTCCTGTTTCCAAGTCCAAGGCACGCGCGGCACCGGGGTAGGGGGATCAGTCCAATTCCCCGGACGACTCACGCATCCTCATCTTGCGGGCTGAGGCTTTCCAAATCGTTAAAGCCGTACGGAAACTCCGCACAATCGTACATCCCACCAAATCAGCCATCTCCCCACCCGGTCGCTCAGCGCGGTAACAGGTCCTCATCCTCGGCCTGTCCCGCCAGCCAATCGCGAAACTTGCGTAGCGCCGGATCGCGTCCGTTCTGAACGGGCCAAACCAAGTAATAAGCTCCTGAAATCAGCGTCTTGTCACCCCAAGCTATTGCCAATCGCCCCGTCGCCAGATCCTGTTCGGCCAGATAATCCGGCAAGAGCGCGACCCCCAGACCATGCAACGCCGCCTGTGTAATGGTTGAAAATTGATCATAGATCGTGCCCGACACCCTTGCCCCCAAAATCCCCTGAGCCTCGAACCATGTTGGCCAGGCAGAAGGCCGGGTTTCAATCTGTAAAAGCGGCAGACGCAAGAGGGACTCGGCACTCTCAATGGGTCCCTGTCGTGCTAGAAATTCGGGCGTTGCCACGGCAACAACCCGCTCCGTCCGCAGGCGCAAAGCCTCAGTGCCAAGCCAATCAGAATGCCCGAAATGTATCGCTGCATCAAAGGGTTCTGTGACAAAGTTAAATGGCTTCAACCGGGTCGACAGGTTGATTGTCACCTCCGGATGCAGCCGTGCAAAGTCTGCCAGTCGCGGCACCAGCCAACGCATCCCGAATGTGGGCAGAATCGCAAGGCTCAGACTGCCGCCCACCGGATTGACCGTCAGCTTGACCGAAGCCTGTGCAATCTGCTGCAATGCGCCGCGGATTTTATCCGCATAATCCGCCGCTTCCGGAGTCAGATGAATGCCACGGCCCTGCCGCACGATCAACCCGACACCAAGCTGATCTTCCAATGTTTTCAATTGCCTGCTGACCGCACTTTGTGTCTGTGAGAGCTCCGCCGCTGCCGCAGTGGCGCTGCCCAGACGATCAAGTGCCTCCAGCGCACGCAAGGATGATATGGACGGAAGAAAGCGGCGGGGCAGGGTCATTCTTGCGGTTTACTCATATGTCTATGTGAAATTATCGTTATTCTTCGCAACTATGCCAGTGTAACCTGCCCTCAACCTGTAAAAATACTCATAAGGAGCCCGCCATGAACGCCAAGACGCCGACGCTGCGCGCCAAGGATGCACCGGACCTTAACTCTTTCGATTGGGCCGACCCCTTCCGTCTGAATGACCAGCTCTCCGAAGAAGAGCGCATGATCGCCACAAGCGCCCGCACTTTCGCGCAAGAAGTGCTGCAACCACGCGTCATCGCCGCCTACCGAGAAGAGCGTGTGGATCCCGAAATATTCAAGGAAATGGGGAAGATGGGTCTTTTGGGCACCACCATCCCCGAGGAATACGGCGGGCTCGGCTCGAACTATGTCAGCTATGGCCTCGTCGCCCGCGAAATCGAGCGGGTTGATTCGGGTTACCGCTCGATGATGAGCGTGCAGTCCTCGCTCGTGATGTATCCGATCTACGCCTACGGGTCCGAAGAGCAGCGCCGCAAATATCTCCCCGGTCTGGCCAGCGGCGATCTCATCGGCTGTTTTGGCCTGACAGAACCGGACGCAGGCAGCGATCCCGCTGGTATGAAAACCCGTGCTGTGCGCACAGATAGTGGGTATCGCATCTCCGGCACCAAGATGTGGATATCAAATAGCCCTATCGCGGATGTGTTCGTGATCTGGGCCAAGTCCGACGCACATGACGGCAAGATCCGTGGTTTCGTGCTAGAGAAGGGTATGAAGGGCCTGAGTGCCCCCAAGGTCGGCGGCAAACTCTCGCTCCGTGCCTCCGTCACCGGTGAGATCGTTATGGATAATGTCGAGGTGCCGGAATCGTCACTTCTCCCTAATGTTCAAGGACTTAAAGGCCCCTTTGGATGTTTGAACCGGGCCCGCTACGGCATCGCTTGGGGTGTCATGGGGGCTGCGGAATTCTGCTGGCACGCGTCTCGGCAATACGGCCTTGACCGCAAGCAGTTCAACCGCCCCTTGGCCCAGACCCAACTCTTTCAGCTGAAACTGGCCAATATGCAGACCGAAATCACCTTGGGCCTGCAAGCCGCCCTGCGCGTCGGCCGCCTGATGGACGAGGCCAACGCCGCCCCCGAGATGATTTCGATGATCAAGCGCAACAATTGCGGCAAGGCGCTGGACATCGCCCGCCACGCCCGCGACATGCATGGCGGCAACGGAATTTCAGAGGAATTTCAAGTTATTAGGCATATGGTCAACCTCGAGACCGTGAACACGTACGAGGGCACCCATGACGTCCACGCCCTGATCCTGGGCCGCGCCCAGACCGGGCTTCAGGCCTTCTTCTGACCGATGTCGGCCCTTGGAAATCTGTGGCGTGACAACTCGCGTGAAACCTTCGCCGCACAGCCCCTGCACGGCGAACGCAGCGTGGACCTTGCAATTATCGGCGCGGGATTCACCGGACTGTCGGCGGCGCTCTATGCCGCGGGGCAGGGGGCCGATGTGGCGGTCCTTGAGGCCGAAACCGTGGGCGAGGGCGGCTCTGGACGCAATGTGGGCCTTGTCAATGCTGGCCTTTGGCTCCCTCCCGATGAGGTGTGCAAGATCCTGGGAGCAGAGGCAGGCGAGCATCTCAATGCCGTGCTGGCCGAGGCGCCCTCGCTGGTGTTCGACCTGATCGCGCAGCATGACATCGCCTGCGAACCCACGCGCAACGGAACCCTGCATCTCGCGCATGCGCCCAAGGCCATGGCAGACCTCGAGTCGCGCCATGCCCAACTGGCTGCGCGGGGTGCCCCGGTGCGCCTCATTGACATGAAGACAACCGTGCAACGCACGGGAACAGATCGGTTTTATGGCGCACTCCATGATGCGCGCGCGGGCACGATTCAGCCGCTCGCCTATGCGCGCGGCCTGGCCCGCGCCGCCCAGACCGCCGGTGCCCTGATCTGCGAAGGAACCCCCGTCACTGCTGCCGAACACCGCAGCGGACAATGGATCATCACCACCCCCGGCGGCAAACTCCGCGCGCGGCATCTGCTCATCGCCACCAACGCCTATCACCGCCCCATCACCCATGTGGCTCGTCCCGATGTGCCGATCGTCCAGTATTTCCAACTGGCGACTGCCCCAATTGGCGACAATCGCGCAGGTGAAATTCTGGCCGGAGGCGAGGGGTGTTGGGACACAGGCCTCGTGATGACGTCGGTACGCCGCGATCAGGCAGGGCGCGTGATCCTCGGCGGTATGGGTGGCGATGTCGCTTTGCACGCCGACTGGGCCCGTCGCAAACTGGCACAGCTTTTCCCGCGTCTTGCAGGGGCCGACATCGCGCATGCTTGGGCCGGGCGCATCGCCATGACCTATGATCATTTGCCGCGCATTCAACGCATGGGGCAGGGCGCGCTTGCCATTTTCGGATACTCTGGCCGCGGCATCGGTCCCGGCACGGTGTTCGGTCGTGCGGCGGCTCAGGCTTTGCTGAGCGGCGATGAAACCGGTCTTCCAGTTCCCGTGGTAGACAGCCACTCAGAACACTTCGTCACACTGAAATCACTCTATTACGAGACAGGGGCACGTCTGGTGCATCTGGCTGCCGCCCGCCGCTGAGCAAAAACGCACACAGACTTGTTGATCCTGCCCCAGTTGCAGAGCGTCATTGTTCGTTTATGTCAGCATGCGTGATGTAACAGGAGCATGACATGGCCCTCACCGAGACCGGCGGCAGCTTTACCCGAGGCAATCTTTTTCGGCACATATCGGTGATGTCCTTCACCTCGAGCATCGGATTGATGGCGATTTTCGCTGTCGATCTTATTGATATCCTTTTCATTTCCATGCTGGGCCGCGAAGAATTGGCGGCTGCCGCAGGCTATGCCAGCACGGTCATGTTCTTTGCCAGCGCGGTCAATATCGGGCTCTCCATCGCCGCAGGCGCGTTGGTGGCACAGGCAGAAGGGCGCGAGGATCGTGCCGCCGCCCGCGATTATGCCAGCACAACGGCCGTTATCGCCATCGGTGTTGGCCTCATTCTGCCGCTTCTGGCCTTGCCGTTCATTGACGACATTCTCGGGCTTGTCGGGGCCAAAGGGGCCATGCTCGATATGGCGGCCAGCTATCTCTGGATCATCCTGCCCACAACCTTTGTTTCTGGCCTCTCCATGGTCGCAGTGGCCGTGCTGCGGGCCTATGGCGACGCACGCGGCGCAATGTATCCGGCGCTTTTGGGTGCCGCCGTCAATCTCGTGATGGACCCGATCCTGATATTCAGCCTCAGCATGGGGCTTGAGGGGGCGGCATTGGCGACCGTGGTGGCACGCGTGGCGACCATGGTTCTGGCGCTCAGTCTCGCCATGTCCCGGTACAACGCATTTTCCAAACCGCATTTGGGATGTGTGCTGCGCGATTGCGGCGGCGCAATCAAGATTGCGGTGCCTGCCGTTCTGGCCACCGTCGCAACCCCGGTCGGGGCTGCCATCGTAACGCGGGAAATGGCAAAATACGGCGCGGATGCCGTCGCGGGCATGGCCGTGATCAATCGCCTTATTCCAGTGGTTTTCTCAGTCGTTCTCGCGCTTTCCGGAGCGATTGGCCCGATCTTTGGACAGAACTTCGGGGCAGGGCGACTGGATCGGGTGCAAGAGACCTTCTTTGACGGACTCAAATTTCTAGCCCTCTACGTGATCGCTATGTCGGCGCTGCTCTTCGTCTTCCGCGCTCCCATCGCGGACCTGTTCAATGCCACCGGCGAGATGCGCACCTTGCTTTACCTGTACCTCGGGCCGTTGGCCCTTGCGTCTTTCTTCAACGGCACGATCTTTGTCGCCAACGCCTCGTTCAACAACCTTGGGCATCCGGGCTATTCGACATCGGTCAACTGGGCGCGCAACACGTTGGGCATCTGGCCCTTTGCCATCGCCTTCGGAATGATCTGGGGGGCGCAAGGCGTGTTGTTGGGACAGGCCGTGGGTGGGGTGGTCTTTGCGGCGCTTGCCACCTGGCTCAGCTTGAGAGTGATCGAAGCCCCTTGCAAAGATCCGCTCTTGGGGCATTACGCGTGTCCGGATCATCGTATGCAGATCGTCATGAACCGCTGCAACCGGTCCTGACTACCCTCACCCATGCATCGCATAATCAGTATTATGTAACCTATAGGTGGCAGCCAAGCCACATGCAGCGGTGTTAAAGTTAAAGTTTAATCAAGTATTACATCTAGTTACCGAGAAATGTTAATTCACGACCCCAGTGAGGAGTAAGTTTTCTGCGACACCTTCCCTTGTCAGGTCAAGTTCACTAGGGTGTCCCAAGGTCGGCCTTACCGCTTGATCCACGAGATACGACCACAGAAGTCTCGACAGGCCAAGGATTTGCGGTTTAAGAGAAGGTCTCAGGAGCGAAGCCATGACCGCAATTCTATTTTTGAACGGACCAAACCTCAATCTTTTGGGGACGCGGCAGCCTGAGGTTTACGGGCGCACGACCTTGAAAGACATCGAAACGATGTGCCAAGCCGCCGCCGCTCAGCGCGGTGTCACCGTCGCCTTTGCCCAGAGCAATCACGAAGGTGCGCTGCTCGACGCCATTCATGCGGCTCGCGGAACCTATGACGGAATTATCCTCAACGCCGGAGCCTATACCCATACCTCCGTCGCCCTGATGGATGCGATCAGCTCCGTGGCCATTCCAACGATTGAACTGCATCTCTCCAACGTCCACGCCCGCGAGGCGTTTCGGCACCAGTCTTACATTGCGCGCGTGGCTGTGGGTGTGATCTGCGGCTTTGGCGCGCGGGGCTATGTCCTCGCACTCGACGCATTGCTTGGCCATCTGGAGAGTCCCGGATGATAGAAGCCTCCAGCATCAATGCCCTGTTGAATGCCGCATCTATCGAAGAACTCTGGGATCTGCACACCCGGTTCATGGCGGACTATGGCTTTGATCGTTTGATCTACGGCTACACGCGCTATCGCACCGCAACCTCTCTGGGCGACCCCGACGATTTTCTCATGCTGACGAACCACAGTCCCAGGTATACGGATGTCTTCGTGGGCGAAGGTTTGTATTTCAATGCCCCGATGGTCCGCTGGGCCCTCGACAATGACGGCGCCTGCTCTTGGTCCGTGTTGCGCGACATGATCGACAGCGGGACGCTGACCAAGCAAGAGCGCCGGGTGTTCGAGTTCAACCAATCGCACGGTGTCACGGCAGGCTATTCCATCAGTTTCAAATCCCTCAGCCCACGCACCAAAGGGGCCATCGCCCTCACCGCACAAAAAGGCATGATGCAATCAGAAGTGGATGCGCTCTGGAAAAAGAGTGGCGAACAGATCCTCGCCCTCAATAATGTGGCGCATCTTCGGATTCTCTCCCTGCCCTATACCGCACCGGGCCGTGCCCTCACACCACGACAGCGCGAAGTGCTCGGTTGGGTCGGTGACGGCAAGACCGTCCAGGATATCGCGATCATCATGGGCCTGACCTCTGCCACCGTGGAAAAGCACCTGCGCCTCGCGCGTCATGCACTCTCAGTCGAAACCACGGCACAGGCGGTTCTAAAAGCTGCATTTCAGAATCAGATTTTCATTCTCGAGAAATAAAGTTCATTAAAATCGGATAGATATCAGATGGTATGGAATACCTTACTTTCCTGAGTTGACGTTACGTAGCATGATCTCACTGTTCCGTGAGTGGTGGCTATTTGCCTGGGAACACTTCGGATTGCGGAGCCTGTTTTATTGAGCAGGTGACGTCGTCCTTTCCGGTCCTGCCGGATGTCGGCCGTTGGTTCTTATTGATCGGAACTGACGGTCGGCGCCTATCTAAACGTCGTTTCATCCCCAATAGACGACGCGATCCAAGACCGGTGTCATCCCTCGGGGTGGCACCGGTTTCATTTTGGCGCCGCCGCGAATGAAAAAGGGCACCCCAAAGGATGCCCTTAATAGTTGAATATCACCAGAGCTTAGCCCTGTGCGACCTTGGCCACTTCTGCGGCGAAATCTTCTTCTTTCTTCTCGATGCCTTCGCCCACTTCCAGACGCACGAAACCGATGATCTCGGTGCCGGCGTCCTTGGCTGCTGCCTCGACGGTCAGATCGGGGTTCATCACAAAGGACTGACCCATCAACGTCACCTCTGCCATGAACTTGGCCATGCGGCCCACGATCATCTTCTCGATCACAGCGTCCGGCTTGCCCGATTCGCGCGCGATGTCGATTTGAACCTGACGTTCCTTCTCGACAATCGCCGGGTCCAGAACCGCTTCGTTCAGCGCGGCGGGGTTGGTTGCGGCAACATGCATCGCCACTTGGCGGGCAAAACCCTCATCACCCTTGAAGGCCACGAGAACGCCGATCTTGCCCATACCCTCGGCTGCGGCATTGTGGACATAGGCCACCACACCGTCGCCTTCGATCCGGGCCATCCGGCGCAGCGCCATGTTCTCGCCGATGGTGGCGATCTTGTCGGTCACGATATCAGCGACGGCCTTGCCATTCACTGTGGCGGCCTTCAGGGCCTCCACATCGGCCACACCGACAGCGGCATCGGCAATCGTAGCCACCATGCCCTGAAAATCAGCGTTCTTGGCAACAAAGTCGGTCTCGGAGTTGATCTCGACCGCCACACCGACGCCGCCCGCGACCTTGACCGCGACAAGACCCTCAGCCGCAGTGCGGCCGGATTTCTTGGCAGCCTTGGCCAGCCCCTTGGTGCGCAGCCAATCGACAGCGGCTTCCATGTCGCCATCGGTTTCGGTCAACGCTTTCTTTGCGTCCATCATGCCTGCGCCCGTGCTCTCGCGCAGTTCTTTAACCATTGCAGCAGTGATCGCCATACCGGCTCTCCTCAAATCAGTCTCGGGATTGGGGGCGGGATACCCCTGCCCCCATGTCAGTTTCATGACGCAGCTTCAGCTTTCGGCTTCGGCAACTTCGGCCAAGGCTTCTTCGACCGGCACATCTTCCAAGGCACCCATATCGACGCCTGCCGCGCCCAACTGGGCGGACATGCCGTCCAGTGCCGCGCGGCTGACCAGATCGCAATAGAGCGCAATGGCACGCGCCGCGTCGTCGTTGCCGGGGATGATATAGTCGATGCCATCGGGCGAGCAGTTGGTGTCAACGATACCGACAACCGGGATGCCCAGCTTGTTGGCTTCAGCCACGGCCAGCGCTTCTTTCTTGACGTCGATGACGAACAGCATGTCCGGCACGCCGCCCATTTCGCGAATACCGCCCAGGCTCGCCTGAAGCTTGATCTGGTCGCGCTCGATGCCAAGACGCTCTTTCTTGGTCAGGCCTTCAGCACCGACTTCCATCATCTCGTCGATCTGCTTCAAACGCTGAATCGATTTCGACACGGTCTGCCAGTTCGTCAGCGTGCCACCGAGCCAGCGGTGGTTCATGTAATACTGAGCGCATTTTTCCGCAGCTTCGGCAATCGGCTGCGCGGCTTGACGCTTGGTGCCGACGAACAGAATGCGGCCATTCTTGGCAACGGTCTCGCGGATTGCATGCAGCGCCGCATCCAGCAGCGGCACGGTCTGCGTCAGATCCATGATATGGATGCCATTGCGCGCGCCATAAATGAATTCGCCCATACGGGGGTTCCAGCGCTGCGTCTGGTGGCCAAAGTGAACGCCAGCTTCCAACAACTGACGCATCGTGAACTCGGGAAGAGCCATGTCTCGTTTTCCTTTTCCGGTTTTCGCCTCGGCATGGGAAGAGAAGCGGGTGCTTCAACCGGTGGACGGACAGGGATGTCTCCCCTGTCAGCCCGCCCATACCTGCGGGGTTCAGTGGCGCGCGTATACCTGCCCTCTTGGCCCGATACAAGCCCCAGTCCGGTATTTTGAACGTGACGTTCGACAGCGCCCGATGCCCCATTGTGAGCAGGCAATATTGTGCCTAGATATCCCCATGATCCGCGTGATGGAACCGTGATGAACACACCCTTTGACGATCTGCCCCCTCCACCGCGCAAACCCAGACGCTTGGGCGGTCTGCGCGCATCCTTTCTGACCGGGCTCGTGGTGATTGCCCCCGTGGGTCTGACGGTCTGGCTGATGTGGACGCTGATCGGTTGGGTCGATGGCTTCGTGCTGCCCCTCATTCCGGCACAGTATCAGCCCGAGCAATATATCGGCATCAACCTGCGCGGTGTCGGCGTCATCATCTTCCTGATCTTCACGGTTCTTGTGGGCTGGATCGCCAAGGGGTTGATCGGGCGGTCCCTGATCCTTTTCGCGGAATCGCTTGTGAACCGGATGCCGGTGGTGCGCTCCATCTATTCCGGTGTGAAACAGATCGCCGAAACGGTCTTTGCCCAATCCGAACGCAGCTTCGAAAAAGCCTGCCTTGTCGAATATCCGCGCAAGGGGATTTGGGCCATCGGCTTTATCTCGACCGAGGCGCGCGGCGAGATCAGCGAAAAGGCTCAGACCGACAGCGAGGTTCTGAGTGTCTTCGTGCCGACCACGCCCAACCCCACCTCTGGCTTTCTGCTGTATTTCCCGCGCGAGGATGTGATCGAGCTGGAGATGAGCATCGAGGACGCGGCCAAACTGGTGATCTCTGCCGGTCTGGTCTATCCGGATCAGAAAAAATCCGAGGAAACGCGCAAAAAAGCCGGGGATTAGGGGGGGCTCTATACCCAGAGCCGCGCGGTCGCTGGGCCGGGGACTAGCGAAGCGACACAGGTGGCTGCCACTTAATGCCTGCCAAATCCGTATGACCTCTCAGGGAAGCGCTCCCTCTCAAAATCGCTAGGCCGCGGGACGGCCCAGCGATCCGCGCGGCACCTGCGGTGCTATCCGCGCGGGGGCATAACCTGAGCCGGGGCTTCCCCTCAGAGCGCTGTCCAGCCTCCATCGACGCTGATCGTCGTGCCGGTGATCTGCGCCGCGGCATCCGAGCACAAAAACAACGCCGTGCCGCCCAATTGTTCGGTCGTGGCGAACTCCTTGGACGGTTGCCGCTCGAGCATGACCTTCTCGATCACCTCTTCACGCCCCATGCCGTATTTCTCCATCGTATCCGGGATTTGCGCCTCTACCAGCGGGGTCAGCACATAGCCCGGACAGATCGCATTGGCCGTGATCGGCTCTTTCGCGGTTTCCAGCGCCGTGACCTTGGTCAGACCGACAATGCCATGCTTGGCCGCCACATAGGCGGATTTATAGGGGCTCGCGGTCAGACCATGGGCGCTGGCGATATTGATCACCCTGCCCCACCCCGCCTTGCGCATCATCGGCAGCGCGGCTGCGGTGGTGTGAAACGCGGAATTGAGGTTGATCGCGATGATCGCATCCCATTTGTCGCTCGGAAACTCGTCAATCGGCGCCACATGCTGAATTCCGGCATTGTTCACCAGAATATCGCAGCGCCCCGCCTTTTCGATCAAGGCCCGGCATTGATCGCCCTTGGACATGTCGGCCTGAATATAGCGCACATCGACGCCGGTCTCCTTGGCGATTCGCTTGGCCAGCGCGTGATCCTCTTCCGAATCGGTAAAGGAATTCAGCACGATATTCACACCAGCCCGCGCCAGTTCTTCAGCGATGCCCAGACCGATGCCCGAGTTTGACCCCGTGATGATGGCGGTTTTACCTTTGACACTCATGCTCTGTCTCCCAATAACCATTGCGCGCGCAGCATATGTGCTGCATCTGCAAATTGCACGGGAATACCCATCACGCTCTCGCGAGCAGACCAAAAAAAACGCCCGCACGAAGCGGGCGTTAAGTTATTGAGGCAGGTTTCATACAGGCAAGAAACCTATCGAGCAGTGCCCCCTTTATAAGCAATCCTGCGCCACTGTCCAAGCTAAAAGTTTGAAAAGCCTTGAATCCCTCTCTAGGGTCCGGCCCAGACAAACAAAGATGATTGAGGATTGTCGCCAAAATGAGATCAGAATTTTTCCGCCACCTGAGGGCTGGATTGGCCGCGATCATCCTTGCTGGCACGGCCTCTCAGGCGGGTGCCGCCCCGGCGCATGGCATAGCTATGTATGGCGCCCCGGCGCTCCCACCTGATTTTGTGTCGCTCCCCTATGCCAACCCGGACGCACCGAGGGGCGGCGCGGTCGTCACCGGCAACGTGGGGGGCTTTGATTCGCTCAATCCCTTCATCCTGCGCGGCAATCCGCCGTGGCAACTGGCCGACCTCACCCACGAGACCCTGATGGGTCGGTCCTGGGACGAACCGTTCACGCTCTACGGTCTTTTGGCCGAATCGGTCGAGACGGACGACGACCGCCGATGGGTCGAATTCACCCTGCGCCCCGAGGCCCGATTCTCGGATGGCACCCCCGTCACCATCGAAGATGTGCTTTGGTCCTATGAGACCCTCGGCACCACGGGCCACCCGCGCTATCGCGGATTCTGGACCAAGGTGGACAGCATCGCCCAAACCGGCCCGCGCTCTCTGCGCCTGACCTTCACCGAAGATGATCGCGAATTGGCGCTCTTGGCCGGTCTCCGCCCGATCCTGCAAAAATCCCAGTGGGAGGGACGCGACATCACAGAGGCCGGGATTGATGACATTCCCCTCGGCACCGGCCCCTATGTGGTCAGCGATTACGAAATCAACCGTCACGTCACCCTGAAACGCAATCCCGACTATTGGGGCCGCGACCTACCCCTGCGGCGCGGCACCAACAATTTCGACGAAATCCGCATCGAATTCTACGGCGACGACACCGTGCTGAAAGAGGCGTTCAAGGCGGGGCTTGTCAGTTACGTGCGCGAATTCAACGCCGAGGCTTGGGCCACACAGTATGATTTTCCCGCTGTTGCGCGCGGCGAGATAACCCTAAGCGAAATCCCCCATGGCAAACCCTCGGGCATGACCGGCTTTGTCATGAACACCCGCCGCCCCCCGCTGGACGATTGGCGCGTGCGCGAGGCGCTGATCACCGCGTTCAATTTCGAATATATCAACGACACCCTGACCGGCGGACGCCAGCCGCGCATCACCTCTTATTTCTCCGGCTCCGAACTCGGGATGGATCACGGCCCCGCCACGGGCCGGGTGCGTGATCTCTTGACCCCCTTGGCCGATACTCTCCCGCCCGGCACGCTTGAGGGCTACAGCCTGCCCGTCGGCGACGGCACCGCGCGCAACCGCACGGCCCTGCGCCGCGCGGTGGACCTGCTGAACGAGGCGGGCTGGCAGGTCCAGAATGGGCGGCTTGTGAATGCAGAGGGGACACCCCTGTCCCTCACCGTCCTTTTACAACAGGACGGTCTGATCGCACAGGCAAGCGCCATGATGGATATCTACGCCCGCGCCCTCGAGCGGCTCGGCATCACGCTCAAGGTCGAAATGACCGACAAGGCGCAATATGCCGAACGCGAGGCGCAGTTTGACTTTGACCTCACCATGATGCGCCGCTCTCTGTCGCTCAGCCCCGGCAATGAACAGACCTATTATTGGGGCGCCGACTATGCCGACCAACCCGGCAGCCGCAATCTCATGGGCATGAAATCCCCCGCCGCCGAGGCGATGATCCGCGCCATGCTGACCGCCCGCGACCGCGCCGAATTCGTCGCCGCCACCCGTGCGCTCGACCGGGTACTTATGGCGGGGCGCTATGTGATCCCGATCCATCAATACAGCGTGGGTCGTATTGCGCATAAGTCACAGTTGAAATACCCTGACGACAGGCTGCCGATCTATGGGGATGGCATTGGCTTTCTCCCCGAGGTATGGTGGTTCGAGGCAAACGAATAACAAAAAGCAACGAAACAGAGCAATAAAACAGGCATGAGCATGCGAAAACTGATTGCACTCGCCCTCCTTGCGACGCTGGCCGGATGTGCCACTGTCGACGGTGTGGGTCGTGACATATCGGGTGCCGCGCGCGGCGTTCAGAGCTGGTTCTGATCCGCCGACGGCCCACCTCCCGGCGAGATTTGCGTCGCTTGCGCCTCGATGGGCGCGGACCCCTTGGCTATGACCGGGAACCAATCATGCCTTTCCCCTTGACGCCCCCGCCCATCCTGTCAAAACCCGGCCTATGAGCACTGCATTCCTTACCGTCGACCTTGATGCCATCACAGCCAATTGGCGCGCCTTGGATGCCATGACAGCGGGCGAGACCGCCGCCGTGGTCAAGGCGGATGCCTATGGCTTGGGTGCAGCAAAGGTGGCGCGCAGCCTCGCACGCGCCGGTGCCCGCCACTTCTTTGTCGCTGTCGCCGAAGAAGGCGCAGCCCTGCGCGACACGCTCGGGAGCGGACCTGCGATTTATGTGTTTTCCGGCCATATGCCCGGTGACGCGGATATGATCGGCGACATGCACCTGACCCCGATGATCAATTCGCTTGAGCAGATGATCCGCCATGTCGAATCCTTGCCGGGGCACCCCTTCGGCATCCAGCTTGATAGCGGCATGAACCGCCTCGGCATGGAACCCGGCGAATGGGCCGCGCTGCGCGACATCGCCTTGGCCCAGGATCCGCGCCTGATCATGTCGCACCTCGCCTGCGCCGACGAGCCGGATCATGCGATGAACCCGCAGCAGCTTGCCACCTTCCGCGAGATGACTGACGGGCTTGATGTGCCGCGCAGCCTTGCCAATACCGGCGGCATCCTGCTGGATGCGGCCTATCACTTCGATCTGGCCCGCCCCGGCATCGGCCTCTATGGCGGGCGTCCCTTTGCAGAGGCGCGCGCCGTCGTCACCCTCGACATCCCCGTGATCCAATGCCGCGATCTGGCACCGGGAGAAACAGTTGGATATGCCAACGGCTTTACGGCCCCCCGTGAGACCCGCATCGCCACGGTGGCGGCGGGCTATGCCGATGGCATCCTGCGCGCCATGGGGCCGAAAACCAGCCTCTGGGCCGAAGATATCCCCTGCCCCATCGCAGGCCGCATCTCGATGGACCTGATCTGCGTCGATATCACCGATCTGGGCCATGACCCCAAAAGCCTGCAACTTCTCGGGCCACACCAGAGCATCGACACGCTGGCCGATCACGCCGATACCATCGGCTACGAAATCCTGACCTCATTGGGGGCGCGCTATACGCGACGCTATATCGGCGGATGAATTTTATTCTCGGCTTTCTGGCCAGCATTGGCCGCACCGTTCTGAACGGGCTGGCATCTATGGGCCGGATTGCGCTTTTCGCCAGTGATACACTCAGCCATCTGGCGCGGCCCCCCTTCTACTGGCGCGAGTTTTTGCATGCGCTGGTGCAAATCGGCTGGCTCTCGCTGCCCGTTGTGGGCATGACGGCGCTTTTCACCGGCGGCGCGCTCGCGCTTCAGATCTACGCCGGCGGCGCGCGCTTCAACGCCGAAACCGTGGTGCCCTCGATTGTCGCGATTGGCCTCACCCGAGAGCTTGGTCCCGTCCTTGGCGGCCTCATGGTCGCCGCGCGCGTGGCCTCTTCCATCGCCGCAGAGATCGGCACGATGAAGGTCACAGAGCAGATCGACGCGCTCACCACCCTCTCCACCAACCCGATGAAATACCTCACCCTGCCCCGCGTGCTGGCCGCGACCCTCGCGGTGCCGGTGCTGGTGGGCGTCGGCGATGTGATCGGCATCATGGGCGGGTTTCTGGTGGGCGTCGGACGGCTCGATTTCTCCGCTGCCACCTATCTGCACAACACCATGGATTTTCTCGAAACATGGGATGTGGTCTCGGGCCTGATCAAGGGTGCTGCCTTCGGCTTTATCGTGGCGCTGATGGGCTGCTACTACGGCATGAACTCGGGCCGCGGCGCACAGGGCGTGGGCCGCGCCACCAAATCCGCAGTGGTGGCTGCCTCCGTGCTGATCCTCGCCTCCAACTACATCCTGACAGAGGTGTTTTTCTCGTCATGATCGAACTTAAAAACGTCCACAAAGCCTTCGGTCCCAACCGCGTCCTGCGAGGCGTGAACCTCACCATTCCCTCGGCCACCTCGCTTGTCATCATCGGCGGCTCGGGCACCGGCAAATCCGTGGCGCTGAAATGTATCCTCGGCCTCGTCCGCCCCGACAGCGGCACCATCACGCTTGACGGACAGGACGTGACACGCGGCGACCGTGACGCCTTTCTCGCCCGCTTCGGCATGCTCTTTCAGGGCGGCGCGCTCTTTGACTCGCTGCCCGTCTGGCAAAACGTCGCTTTCCGCCTGCTGCGTGGCTCGCTCAAGCGGCCCCTGTCCGAGGCCCGCGAAATCGCCATCGAGAAACTGCGCCGTGTCGGCCTCAAACCCGATGTCGCCGATAAATTCCCCGCCGAGCTTTCGGGCGGCATGCAAAAGCGCGTCGGCCTCGCCCGCGCCATCGCCGCCGAACCCGAGATCATCTTCTTTGACGAACCCACAACGGGCCTAGACCCCATCATGGCCGGCGTGATCAACGACCTGATCCGCGAGATTGTCACCGAAATGGGCGCCACCGCCATGACCATCACCCACGATATGACCTCCGTGCGCGCCATCGCCGACAATGTCGCCATGCTGCATGACGGCGTGATCAAATGGACCGGCCCGGTGTCCGAGATGGACCAGTCCGGCGATCCCTATCTGGATCAATTCATCCACGGCAGGGCTGAGGGACCGATCGAGGCGGTGCGGTGAGCGCAGCCCTGAGATACGGAAATCTGGCACTTCTGGTGCTCTTCCCCCTCGCCTGGTTTGCGCCCCTGATGCGCGCGGGCATCGACCTGCCACTCTTTGGCCTCTCCGAAATCAGCATCATCTCCGGCCTGCAAGCCCTCTGGCAGAGCGACGTGTACCTGGCCCTTCTGGTCACGGTCTTTGCCCTCTTCGCCCCCTATCTCAAGACGATCGGCCTCGCCCTCCTGCACTTTGGCCTCCTCTCGCCGCGCGCCCTGCCCGCGCTGCATGTCATGGGCAAACTCGCCATGGCCGATATCTTCCTCATCGCGCTCTATATCATCGTGGTCAAAGGCGTGGGCTTGGCGAGGGTCGAGGTGGCCTGGGGTCTTTATCTCTTTACCGCCTGCATCCTCGCCTCGCTGGCGATCAGCCTCGGTCAGCGCCACACGCCTCAAAATCACCCCGATATTCTCTAGAGCCTCGCACCAATCGCGCAGCGCTCACGCCACACTCCCCTAAACTTGACTCTGGATTGATTGAATTAATCCTTTGCCTTTCGAGCAATCGGCGTAAACTTGCTTATATTGGAAATGATCTTTCGAGGGGGGAAGTCATGACCGACTATTTTAGATCCGCAGCGCTGCTGACACAGTCCATTTTGCAACGCATTGCCTTTTTGACCCTTCTGCTCTGCGCGCTCACCCTGAGCGCTGCCACCATTGCCGCCAGCGTGGGCGCCCTGCCCTGGCTCGATTTCAGCGTGGGCTTTGGCGGCGTGATCTATCACAACGCAGGCCAATTCGCGCAGATCGGCCTCACGATTCTGGCGATTTTGCTCTGCGTCTACTTGCCGACCAACGCCCGCATCATGGCGCTCGAAACCTCGCACCGGCGCTTTAACATCGGGATGCAGGACGTGGCCCGCGCCTATCACGCAGCCCATGCGGCGGATCGTGCCGGGCTCTTTCGCCTTTCGTCGGAATTTGACTCGGTGCGCGAACGTCTCGCCTACCTGCGCGACCATCCCGATCTCGGCACGCTAGAGCCGGACCTCTTAGAGGTGGCGGCGCAAATGTCCCATATCAGCCGCGAATTGGCGCAGGTCTATTCCGACGACCGTATCGCCCGCGCCCGCAACTTCCTCACGCAGCGCCAGCAAGAGGTCGAGGCCTTCAATGCCCGGTTGGATCAGGCCAAGCAAATCACCCGCGAACTCAAACACTGGTCCCACGAGGTCGAGCTAGAGGAAAGCGTCGCTGCGAGCCAGTTGCAACGTCTGCGCGACGACCTGCGCGACATGCTGCCGGAACTGGGGCTCGAAGACATGCTGCGCCACGACGGCACCGTGATTGACATCACCCAAAAGGCGGCGGAATAACCGCACCAGAGGTTTCGCATTTGACCGCGCCCGCCGCTTGGGGCATCAGGCGCATATGGCAAAACCCGGCACCTTCACCTGCACGGCCTGCGGCGCGGTTCACAACCGCTGGTCGGGGCGTTGTGACGCCTGCGGCGAATGGAACAGCATCATCGAGGAAGCGCCGCTCTCGACCGGCCCCAAGAGCAAGACACTGGGCGGCAAACGCGGCACACCCCTCACCCTCACGGACCTCTCGACCGAAGAGGCCCCGCCGCCCCGCACCCTCTCAGGCATCGGCGAGCTTGACCGCGTTCTGGGCGGCGGCCTTGTGCCTGCCAGCGCGGTTCTGGTGGGCGGCGATCCGGGTATCGGCAAATCCACACTGCTCTTGCAGGCCGCCGCCCAATTTGCGGGCGCTGGCCTCAAGACCTTCTACATCTCCGGCGAAGAGGCCAGCGCTCAGGTCCGCATGCGCGCGCAGCGCCTTGGCTTGGGCAATGCCCCCGTCAAACTCGCCGCTGCCACATCGCTGCGCGACATCCTGACCACGCTCGAATCCGAGAAACCCGATCTCGTGATCATCGACTCGATTCAGACCGTCTGGTCCGACACGGTCGAGGCTGCTCCCGGCAGCGTGTCTCAGGTCCGCGCTGCGGCGCATGAACTGACCAGTTTTGCCAAACGCTTTGGCACGTCCGTGATCCTCGTCGGCCATGTCACCAAGGACGGCCAGATCGCCGGCCCCCGCGTGGTCGAACACATGGTTGATTGCGTGCTCTATTTCGAGGGCGAGCGCGGGCATCAATTCCGCATCCTGCGGTCCGTCAAGAACCGTTTTGGCCCCGCCGATGAAATCGGCGTCTTCGAGATGACCGGTGCGGGGCTGGCCGAGGTTGCCAACCCCTCTGCCCTCTTTCTCTCGGGGCGCGGCGCGCCCACTCCCGGCTCGGTTGTCTTTTCGGGGATCGAGGGTACGCGGCCCTTGCTTGTCGAAATGCAGGCGCTCGTCGCGCCCACGCCCCATGCTCAACCGCGCCGCGCCGTTGTCGGCTGGGACGGCGCGCGTCTGGCGATGATTCTCGCAGTGCTCGAGGCGCGCTGCGGCATCCCCTTTGCCGGGCTTGATGTCTATCTCAACGTCGCGGGTGGCCTCAAGATCAGCGAACCCGCCGCCGATCTTGCGGTCGCCGCCGCCCTTCTAAGCGCACGCGAGGACAAAGCCCTGCCGGCAGATACGGTCGTTTTCGGCGAAATAAGCCTATCCGGGGCCCTGCGCCCGGTGGGGCAGACCGAAAACAGGTTGAAAGAAGCGCAAAAACTTGGTTTCACAGCCGCGATCACCCCGTCGGGTGGCAAGACGGCGGGCGACAGTGGCCTCAAACTCACCCATATGGGGGATTTGACCACATTCGTAGGTGACATATTCGGCGCAGGTTAGGCGTCTATCGGGACAGGAAGAGGCATATGGAAGGTTTTACCATCATCGACGGCGTCGTGGCGCTTTTCATCGTGCTCTCGGCGCTCTTGGCCTATTCGCGCGGATTCGTGCGCGAGTCTCTGGCCATCGCGGGCTGGGTCGTGGCGGGCCTCCTCGCCTTTATCTTCGCGCCGCAGGTGGAACCGCTGGTCAAGGAAATCCCGGTGGTTGGCGAATTCATCGCCGATAGCTGTGAATTGTCGATGATCGGTGCGTTCGCGGTGGTCTTTGCCGTGGGTCTCATCATCGCCTCGCTGATCACGCCGCTCTTTTCCTCGCTGGTGCAACGCTCGGTTCTGGGCGGTCTTGACCAAGGGCTTGGCTTTGTCTTTGGCGTAGCGCGCGGTGTGCTGCTCATCGCCATCGCTTATTTCGTCTATCAGACTGTGATCTCCTCACAATCCATCCAGATCATCGACGACAGCCGCTCGGCGCGGGTCTTTTCACAACTGACCGGCAAGATCGAGGATCGCAACCCCGACGAGGCGTTGGGCTGGATCACCCGGCAATACGAGGATCTGATCGGCAAATGCGAGGCTCCGCAGTAAACATGCTGCCGCAAAGCCCGGTTTTCGCCCTCATTCTGATGGCCGTGGCCGGGCTGGCCATCGCCATTCAGGCGCCGCTCAACGCGGCCCTTGGGCGCACCATCGAAAGCTCCGTTGCAGCGGCGGCTGTTTCCTTTGGCGTGGGCTTTGTGGCGCTGGTGCTCTTGGTGGCCCTCTCTGGCGACAGCGCCGCCTTTGGGCGCGCGGCCCTCGCCCCGCTCTGGCTTTTGCTGGGCGGCCTGCTTGGCGCTTTCTTTGTCTGGGCCTCGCTCTGGAGCGTGCCGGTTCTGGGCGTGCTCACCACCACGGCGGCGCTGATCCTTGGACAGATCGTCGGCGCAATGGTGCTCGACTACATCGGTGCCTTCGGCATCGCCGCGAGGGATCTGTCGCTGACCCGCGTGATGGCCGCGCTCTTGGTCGGGGCAGGTGTCATTCTCTCGCGCTTCTGATCTGGAACGGGCCGCATCGCGTCCCAACGTTATCTGTGATAGTTTCGTGACATGTCCGGCCTGAGGGCGTATGACACGCCCAAGCGATATCCACGGATTCGGAGCTGCCCGCTTTGCCCAAACAAATGCCCCCCGCTCACCCTTTCGATGATGACAAACTCAAGGAGGAATGCGGAATTTTCGGCGCAATCGGTCTGACCGATGCGGCAAATTTCGTGGCCCTCGGCCTGCACGCGCTGCAACATCGCGGCCAAGAGGCTGGCGGCATCGTCAGCCACGATCCTGAACTCGGCTTCAATTCAGAACGCAGGTTTGGGTATGTGCGCGATAATTTCACCAGCCAGTCGCTGATGGAACGGCTGCCCGGCCCGCTGGCCATCGGCCATGTCCGCTACTCCACGGCTGGTTCCAAAGGGGCGGCGATCCGCGATGTTCAGCCCTTTTTCGGTGAATTTTCCATGGGCGGTGCGGCAATTGCCCATAACGGCAACATCACCAACGCTATTGCGCTGCGCAAGGAACTGATCGAGCGCGGCTCGATCTTTCAGTCCAGCTCGGACACCGAATGCATCATTCACCTCATGGCCCGCTCGCTCCAACGCAATATCCCCGAACGGATGGAGGATGCGCTGCGTCGGGTCGAAGGCGCGTTTTCAATCGTCGCCATGACCCGCACCAAGTTGATTGGCGTGCGTGATCCCTTGGGCGTGCGGCCCTTGGTCTTGGGTCAATTGGGAGAGGGCTGGATTCTCAGCTCGGAAACCTGCGCGCTCGACATCATCGGCGCGCGCCATGTCCGTGAAATCGAACCGGGTGAAATGGTCGTCATCTCGGCCAAGGGTGGCGTCGAGAGCCATTTTCCCTTTCGCCGCCAGTCCTCGCGATTCTGCATCTTCGAACATGTCTATTTCTCGCGTCCTGATTCGATCATCGGGGGCCGCTCGGTCTATGAAACCCGCCATCAGATCGGTGTAGAGCTGGCCCGCGAGGCCCCTGTTGATGCCGATCTCGTCTGTCCCGTGCCCGACAGCGGCACGCCAGCCGCCATCGGCTTCAGCCACGAATCAGGCATTCCCTTTGCGATGGGAATCATCCGCAATCAATACATGGGCCGCACCTTTATCGAGCCCACCGAACAGATCCGTAACATGGGCGTGCGTCTCAAACTCAACGTCAACCGCGCCCTGATCGAGGGCAAGCGCGTGATCCTCGTGGATGACAGCGTCGTGCGCGGCACCACCTCGCGCAAGATCAAAGAGATGATCCTCGATGCTGGGGCCGCCGAGGTGCACTTTCGCATTGCCTCGCCGCCTACCGCGTGGCCCTGCTTTTACGGGGTGGATACACCGCAGCGGGAAAAACTGCTCGCCGCCACCATGTCCGAGGACGAGATGCGCGACCATTTGCAGGTCAACAGTCTCAAGTTCATCTCGCTCGACGGTCTCTATCGTGCCGTGGGCGAGGCAGGCGGGCGCAACACCAAATGCCCGCAATATTGCGACGCCTGTTTCTCCGGCGAATATCCCGTTGCACCGTCCGACATGATCGACAAGGGTTTCGAGCTGAAAGCCGCCGAATAAGAGCCCGCCGCTCAGCCGTCACTCAGGCGGCTGAGCGGGTCTTTGCGCGGCGTTGCTGCATTGCGGCAACTCTCCGCCGACACCAAACCCGCCCTCTTTCTCCCCCGTCAGCACCCGTCTAGACGCCCCTTTGAGCATTGCACAAAGAGGTACGCGTGACAGAGCACACAGAAACCCCCGCCGCCACATTGGATGCCGCCACCAATCGCGCGGCCCTGCCGGACGCACGTCTGACCCTGATTGGCACCCTGCATGGCCCGGACCACGCCCGCGCGCTTTTGCGTATCGGCCGCACGGTGCACACCGTTAAAATTGGCACCGACCTTGGCAGCGCTAAAGTCGCCGCCATCGGTGAGGGGGTCTTGATCCTCGCGCGCGACGGTGGGCGCAGCGAACGGCTCAGCCTTCCCGCCTCCTGATCCCCACGACGCACAGAAAAACGCCGCTCCCATGCAGGAGCGGCGTTCGTTGTTTCAACGCTTTGGAGCTGGTTCAGCCCTTGCGCGCGCGGACCAGGGCGGTTGCCCCGGTGACGATCATCGCCGCCAGAACGGCCTTGACCACATCCCCCAGCAGGAAGGGGGCCATCCAACCGGACCACAGCGCATCCGCGCTCTTGCCCAGCATCGCCGCAGGCCATGCCAGACCCGGCAGATAGAGCAGCGCCGAAATCCCCACGCCACAAATCGCCGTGGACACGACGCCCCGCGCGACGCCGCGCTCAACGGCCAAACCGGCAAGATAGGCCATGGCAACAAACCCAAACAGGAAACCGGCCGTCGGTCCCATCAGAGCCACGCCGTTCAACCCACCTGCAAAGACCGGCAGGCCCATCGCTCCCTCGGCCAGATAGGCCAGCAGCGTCAGCGCGCCGAGGCGTGATCCAAAGGTCAGACCGACCATCAGAATCGCCAAAGTCTGAAGCGTGAGCGGCACCGGATAGAACGGCACGCTGATCTGAGCTGCCACTGCAATCAGGAAAGAGCCGCCCAAAACCAGCCCCGCCTTGCGGAGCAATGTGTCGTGGCCGATCACGGCCTTGGTCAAAACTGTATCGCGCATTGGTCGCGTCCCTCTGTTATGTCTCTGAAATGACTTTTTCGCTGCATGTGCGAGAAAGTCAAGCGATTGCCCTTGAATTGCCGCGCAACTGGTGGGATTTCCCTACGCATGGAAACTCAGAACTCCCTCCCGATCGCTCTCGTGACCGGCGCGTCGCGCGGTCTGGGTGCCGCCATGGCCGAGGCCCTGGCCAAAACCCATCACGTCGTTGCCGTGGCCCGCACCACCGGCGCGCTCGAAGATCTCGATGACCGCATTCAGGCGGCGGGCGGTCAGGCGACACTGGCACCGATGGACGTTACGAATGTTGGAGCGATGGCGCAGCTATGCCGCTCGATCCATGACCGCTGGGGCGCGATTGCCACTTGGGTGCATGCGGCGGTGCATGCCGCCCCCCTGACCCCGGTGGCGCATCTGTCCGAGGGCGATTGGTCCAAATCCGTGGCCTGCAACGTGACCGCCACCGGGATTCTGATCCCCTTCATAGCGCCCCTCTTGGGCACCAGCGGGCAAGCGATCTTTTTCGACGATCCGCACGCCGGCGAGAAATTCTATGCGGCCTATGGCGCCACCAAAGCCGCGCAAATCGCCCTCGCCCGCTCTTGGCAGGCCGAGACCGCGCAGACCGGCCCGCGTGTGCACATCCTCACGCCCCATCCGATGCCCACCGCCACCCGCGCGCGCTTCCACCCCGGCGAAGACCGCGAGACCTTGGCCCTTCCCCGCGACGAGGCCGCGCGCCTGCTTGCAGAATTGATCTAAGCTGCGTCCCGTGCTTGCCGCGCGCGCCCTCGGCAGCTAGACAGAGACCAAGCCAGAAAAAGGGGCAGGCCGATGCGCATTCTGATCACCAATGACGACGGCATCAATGCCCCCGGCCTTGTCGTGCTCCACGACATCGCCACCGCCCTCGCCGGTGAGACTGGTGAAGTCTGGACCGTGGCCCCCGCCTTCGAGCAATCCGGCGTTGGTCACTGCATTTCCTACACCCGCCCGATGATGATCGCACAGATGGGCCCGCGCCGCTTTGCCGCCGAGGGCAGCCCCGCCGATTGCATCCTTGCGGGCCTGCATGACGTGATGAAGGACGCCCGCCCGGACCTCGTGCTCTCTGGCGTCAATCGCGGCAACAATGCCGCCGAAAACGCGGTCTATTCCGGCACCGTCGGGGCCGCGATGGAGGCGGCGCTTCAGGGCGTGCCCGCCGTGGCGCTCAGCCAGTATTACGGCCCCGGCAACCGCGATCTTGACGACACATTCGAGGCCGCGCGCGTGCACGGCCTGCCCACACTGCAACGCCTTCTGGACAAGGGTGTCTGGACCAAGGACGATTACGGTATTTTCTACAACATCAACTTCCCGCCCGTACCTGCCGCAGAGGTCAAGGGCCTGCGTGCCGCCCGTCAGGGCTTTCGCCGCGATATGGGCTATGGGGTGCAGCCGCATGTCTCGCCCTCGGGTCGTCGCTTTCTCTGGGTCACGGGCGCCCCCCAGCACGAACCCACCAGCCCCGGATCAGATGCCGATGTGAACCTTCAAGGGTATATCTCGGTCACTCCCATGCGTGCGGACCTGACCGCCCATGACGCGTTGGAGGCGCTCAGGGCGATCGAATGACCGACGAGGACGATCACCATATTGCCGAACGCAAGATGCAGTTTCTCTTTGCCCTGCGCTCCAAGGGCGTGACCGATGCGCGCGTGCTCACGGCAATGGAACAGATCGACCGTGGCCCTTTCATCCGTGGCTATTTCGCGGAACGCGCCTATGAGGATATGCCGTTGCCCATCGCCTGCGGCCAGACCATCAGCCAGCCCTCGGTGGTGGGGCTGATGACACAGGCGCTCAAGGTTTCCAGCCGCGACAAGGTGCTCGAGGTTGGCACCGGTTCTGGCTATCAGGCAGCGATCCTGAGCCAGTTGGCCCGCCGCGTTTATACCGTCGACCGTCACAAACGACTGGTCAGCGAAGCATCAGAGATCTTTCGCGCCCTCGATCTGACCAATATCACGGCCCTGACCGCCGATGGCAGCTTCGGTTTGCCCGATCAGGCGCCCTTTGACCGCATAATCGTGACCGCAGCCGCCGAAGACCCGCCCGGCCCCCTATTGGCCCAGCTTAAAATCGGGGGTATCATGGTCGTGCCCGTGGGCCAGTCCGATGCCGTGCAACGGCTGATCCGCGTGACCCGGCATGAGACCGGATTTGACTATGACGAATTGCGCCCGGTGCGCTTTGTTCCTCTGATCGAGGGACTGGGACGCGACGGCTGAGTAGAGCGCGAGACACAGTAACCAAGGCCCCGGCCAACAAGGGGCCACTCAAGAGGATGATCGAGATGCGCAAATTCCCACGCTCCGCACCGTTGCTGGCGACCATGGCCTTGGCCCTTGCCGCCTGCGACCAACCGCTGGATCTCGACGTGCGCGGGGCCTTCGGCAACGCGCCCAGCACCGCAGAGGCCGCGCGCAACGCGACGGCCCCGCGTCCGCAACCGGATGCGCGCGGCATCATCTCCTACCCCGGCTATCAAGTTGCGGTGGCCGAGCGCGGTGACACTCTGGCCAGCCTCGCCCGCCGCATCGGTGCCGACCCCGGCGAAGTGGCCCGCTTCAACGGCATGCAAACCGGCGACCCGCTCCGCACGGGTGAGATCATCGCCCTACCCGGTCGTGTGGCAGAGCCGCTGGGCGGCCCGATTCAGACCACTCCGGGCGTGGATATCGGCACTCTCGCCGATGGCGCGATCCGCCGTGCGGATTCCCAGACTATCACAACCTCGGAACTGCCGCCCGCAACGCCCGGCACCGCCGCCCCGGCACAGGTCGGCGCGGAGCCGGTCCGTCACAAGGTCGAGCGCGGAGAGACCGCCTTTTCCATCGCGCGACTCTACAATGTCTCGATCCGCAGCTTGGCCGATTGGAACGGGCTTGGGTCTGACTTCTCGGTCCGTGAAGGTCAGTTCCTGCTGATCCCCGTCGCCCTTCCGGGCGAGAAGACCGAACCGTTCAATGAGGCCGATGTCGTCACCGTCACGCGGCCGGGTGCTGGCTCGCCCACGCCGACGCCGCCGAGCGCCTCCAAACCCCTGCCAGACGAAAAGACCACGCCCAAGGCTGCGCCCGTTGAAACCATCGCCGCCCCGGATTTGGGTAAAACCGAAACCACGACCACCGCGGCGCGTATGTCCTTCCCGGTCAACGGCGACATCATCCGCGAGTATTCCAAGGGCCGCAATGACGGCATCGACATCTCCGCCACCCCTGGGGCACCCGTCGTGGCGGCCGATGCGGGCACAGTCGCTGCGATAACCGAGGACACGAATGGTGTACCGATCATCGTGGTGAAACACGCAGGCTCGCTCCTGACGGTCTATTCCAACGTCGATGCTCTGACCGTGAAAAAGGGCGATAGCGTCACCCGCGGTCAAAAACTCGCCGAGATCCGCCGCACCGGCACGCCTGCCCTGCATTTCGAGGTACGCGACGGGTTCGATAGTGTCGATCCGATGCGCTTCCTCGGGGCATCGTCCTGAGCGTTGCGATTACTTTGGCGGCGGGGCAGCGCAATGCGCCCCCGCCGCAGCCATCCCTGATCCAAGCGCCAGCATCGGCACAGCGCCATAGGGATTGAGCGGGTCTGACGCCCCAGCGTCAAAGGCAATGAACCCCGCCACAAGAACCAATACCGCCGTTGTTACATGCGCCCGGATCATTTGCGCGTCTCCAATCCCAGAGAGGGCCGCAGCCGGATGCCAACCCAAGACCCGGCAAAGGCCGCGACAAACCACACCCAGCCATGCGCGGACCCGGTGCCGATGCCGCTGAAGAACGCCCCGATATTGCAGCCGAACGCCAGTCTTGAGCTATAGCCCAGCACCAGCCCCGCGATGATCACCGCACCCCAGGCCCGCGCAGGCAGAAGGCCCACCGGCGAGGCCAGACCGGCACGCCACCATGCCATCAGCGCCGCCCCCGCAATCAACCCGAAATCGGTGAGCGAGGTCACATCCGTCAGCACACTTGCGGCCACCTGTGCCTGATTGCCCGGTGCCGACCAGAACGCCGATCCCGACAGATCGCCCCCCACAGCCACCACCACCTTGGCCACCCAGAGGCCCAGACCATAGACCACGCCCCAGGGCTGACCGGCGACAACCAGATGCACGATCGCCAATCCCGCCAGCGCCAGTATCGCGCCCCAATAGCGTGCAGGCAGACGATACGAGCCGGGCTTGCCCAACATGAGCGCCAGACCAGCCACCGCCGCCAATCCGATCAACGTGAGTGCCAACCCCTGCCCACCGCTGAGCACCACCACCGGCATACTGCCAAGATTGGTCCACCAGGTCAGGTGATAGGCACCCCCAAAACTGCCAATCGCAAAGAATGGCAGCGCCACGGCGCCTATCGCATTGCCGCTTCCGGCATTGACCAGCGTGCCGGATCCACAGCCCATCACGATCTGCATCGCTGCGCCGAAAACAAATGCACCGCCGATCATCGCCAGCCCGATAGGCGCATGCGCGCCCTTCAACTCTGCGCCATTCGCCGCCAAGAGCGGAAAGGCGACGCTGGCCACAATGGCAATGCAGATGAGCTGCGCCACAAGGCCCGAGGCGTCCCGCTCGAGGATCATCCGCCGCCACGGCCCGGTAAAGCCAAAGCGGAACCCCTCCAGCGTCAGGCCAAAGCCGAGACCGATCAGCAACAAGAGACCAAAGCGCGGCCCCGCCAGCAGGGCCACCGCCAGAACCACCGCCCCCACAGCCACCAGCATCCCGGCACGCGACAGGGTGCCGGGGCTCGATGGGATCCCCGGAGCGGACGCAGAGGCGGTTTGGCTCATGTTCGGAACTCCTGTCAGTATTTGCCGGTGATCTTGTTCAGCAGATTCTGGAACAGTCCAGGCACATTGGCCATTTCATAGCCAGAGTTCGACCAACCGACCATAGACTCCGGATACATCCGCACGCCTTCGATACCTGCCACTTCGCTCAGCGCGAACCAGTTGGTCGCGGCCCAATGCCCGGTGTTGCAAAAGGACACCAGCCGGTCACCCGCCTCAAACCCGTTCTGTGCGGCCAATTCCCGGATCAGGTCCGGCTTGATCAACGCGGGCTCATCCTGACCGAACCAACGATCATGGGTGAAATACCGCGACTGCGGCAGCGTGCCGGGCTTGGCCGCTGCCGCATGTTTGGTTTCGCCCTTCCAAAAGGCTTCGGGCCGTGCGTCGATCAACTCGGCACTGTCCTTGCCATCCACAATGGCTTTCACATCCTCGCGGGTCGCCGTCCAGGTCGGGTCATATGTGACCGTGATCGTGCTCGGTGTGATCGTCTTGGCTGCACCCTTTTCAACCGGCTTGCCCGCCTGTTGCCAGGCGTTCATCCCCCCGTTGAGGATTGCCAAATCCTGAATGCCGCTTGATTTCAACGTCCAATAGACCCGCGCCGCAGCCCCGAAATCGGTCTGATCGCTGCCTTGATGCACCACGACAATCTGGCTGCCCTCGGTCACGCCAAGATTGCGCAAGACGTCTGTCATGGCCGCCTCGGCGACCAACTCGCCGGGGTTTTCCGCCGGTCCCCGAAAGAGACCGTATGGCGCCGGAAGCGCTCCGGGAATGTGGCCCACCTCGTAATCCGCGCCTGTGCGGATATCCAGCACGATCACCTCTTGCGTGGCCTGCGCTTGTGCCACGGCGTCGGGGTCCGTGAGCGGCCCCAACTGTGCAACGGCGGTCAAAGGTGCGACCGCAAGTGCCGCCGCCAACCCCAATTTCCTGAACATGTCAAACATGATGTATCCCCTTGCTGTCCTGTCGCAGAACCTAGGCTTGTGCCAGAGTAACGACAAGCATCAGACCGGGCTTTCACTTAATCTTGAGCAAATAAGGAGCTTGGCCCGGACAGCCTGTCAAGCAGCGCTCAACATCCCGGCCCGGTCACACAATCCGAACAATATTCCAAACACAGCTTGCCGGTCAGAACATTCTACCCAAATGCCTGCGCATCCTCCTCCTCATCGCCGCGTCCCGTTCCCTTTACCCCGGTCACGATCCCAAGGGATTTCAGCTTGCGGTGCAGGGCGCTGCGCTCCATGCCCACGAATTCCGCCGTCCGGCTGATATTGCCGCCAAAGCGGTTGATCTGGGTCAGCAGATACTCGCGCTCAAACGCCTCGCGCGCTTCGCGCAGCGCCATTGTGGCAACGGCCCCCGACAGCACCACCCGGCCCTCTTCCACCGCCCCGGCGCTCTCGCTTGGCAACTCGCGCGCCACAATCGGCCCCGTGCCTTCGCCCAGAATCAGAACCCGCTCGATCACATTGCGCAACTGCCGCACATTGCCCGGCCAGCGCATCGTCTGCAGCAGCGCCGCCGCCTCCTCGCTCAGCACGCGCAGCGTCAACCCTTGGGTCTTGTGGAACATCGCGATGAAATGCTCGGCCAGCGCCGGAACATCCTCACGCCGGTCCTCCAGACTCGGCACCGCAATCGGCACCACATTCAGCCGGTGATAGAGCTCGCGCCGAAACCGCTCTGCGGCAATCTCCGCCTCCAGATCCCGGCTGGTCGAAGAAATCACCCGCAAATCGACCTGTACCTTGTCACTGCCGCCCACTCGCAAAAAGGTCTGATCCACCAGCACCCGCAGGATCTTGGACTGCGTGCCCATCGGCATATCGGCGACCTCGTCAAAATAGATCACCCCGCCGTTGGCCTCTTCCAACAGCCCCGGAACCACGCCGCCCTCTTCATTCTCGCGGCCAAAGAGCACCTCTTCCATCCGATCCGAGGCAATCGAGGCGCAGCCAACCGTGACAAACGGGGCCGAGGCGCGCGCCGAGTTGGCATGGATGTAGCGCGCCGCCAGTTCCTTGCCCGAACCGGCGGGGCCTGACAGCATCACCCGCCCATTGGATTTCGTGACCTTGTCCAACTGCCCCATCAGCGTGCGAAACGCAGGGGCCTCGCCCAGCATCTCGGACGGTGCGGTTTCCCGCCGCTTCAAGGCCTGATTCTCCCGCCGCAACCGGCTGGTTTCCATGCCGCGCCGGATCACCACCATCAACTGGTCGATGTTGAACGGCTTTTCGATGAAATCATAGGCCCCCTGCTTGATCGCCGCGACCGCGATTTCGATATTGCCATGGCCAGAGATGATCACCACCGGCACATCGGGATAATCACGCTTGACCGCCTTGAGAATGTCGATCCCGTCCATATGGCTGTCCTTCAGCCAGATATCGAGGATCAGCAAACCGGGTTGCTCCGCCGCAATCGCCGCCATTGCCTCGTCGGAATTGCCCGCCCGACGGGTGCTATAGCCCTCGTCCTCCAGAATATCCGAAATCAGCTCCCGGATATCGCGTTCGTCATCGACAATCAGAATATCACTCATCGGTCCCTCAAACAGCCAGATTGGCCTCTACAAGCTCTTCCGCCACCAGCGGAAGCCGCACCACGGCCATCGCCCCGGCATGTGCCCCCGCTTCAAACGGCTCTGCATCCTCAAGCACAAGCGTCCCGCCATGCTCTTCGATGATTTTCTTCACGATGGGCAGGCCCAGCCCGGTGCCTTTATCCCGCGTCGTCACATAAGGCTCAAAGAGCCGCGCGCGATCCAGCGGCAATCCGATCCCATTGTCCGAAATGCGGATCACGGCGTTGCCATCCTCAACCCTGCTCTCGATGCGGATCATTGGCCGATGTCCCGCAGGCGCACCCTTTTCTTGCAGGCTTTCAATCGCCTCGCCGGCATTCTTCACCAGATTGGTCAGCGCCTGCCCGATCATCGACGCGTCAATATCGGCCCGCAATGGCCCGGTCTCCAGCGCCACGTCAAAGCGCACCTCCGGTTGCCCGCTCTCTTGCAAGAGAACCACCTCACGCAAGACCTGCGTCAGGCTTTCCTGCTGTGTCACAGGCTCCGGCATGCGCGCGAACTTCGAAAACTCATCCACAATCCGGCGCAGATCATTGGTCTGCCGTACCACCACATCCGTCAATTGCTCAAGACTCGCGGCCTCGTCCGGCGGCAACTGTTTGGCGAACTTGCGCTTGATCCGCTCGGCACTCAATTGAATGGGCGTCAGCGGGTTCTTGATTTCATGCGCAATCCGCCGCGCCACATCTCCCCAGGCGGCCATACGCTGCGCCGCCACCAGATCGGTCACATCGTCGAACGCCACCACATAGCCCTCGCGACGGCCCTCTTCGCTGATCCGCGTTGACATGCGCACCAGCAGGTTCTCCTGCCGGTCGCCGCGCGCGACTTTGATCTCTTCCTGCACAAATCCGCCGGGCACCGTGCGCAACCGATCAAACAGCGCCGCAAATTCCGGCACCGCTGCACTCAGGGCCACGGATTGCTGATCCTCCCCCCAATCGAGCAGCCGTTCGGCGGCGCGGTTCACAAAGGTAACGCGGCCCTGCGCATCCAGCCCGACAACCCCGGATGAAACCGACCCCAGCACAGAGTCAAACAGCCGCCTCCGCCGCTCGATCTGCTGCGTGTTGGTCAAGAGCGCCTCACGCTGCCCCTTCAACTGCCGTGTCATCTGGTTGAAGTAGGTGCTCAACTGCGCGATCTCATCGTCGCCCTCCTCCTCGCGCACCTGGGTGTCAAGATCCCCCTCGCCCACCCGTTGTGCCGCCGAGGTCAACCGGCCCACCGGCTGCGACAACCGTTCGGCAAACCACATCCCAAGCCAGATGGCGGCCAGGATCAGGATCACGGCAAACCCGAGATAAAGCAGCCCGAACTCAAACAGAACACGCCCCCGCTCGCTCTCGCGCTGCTTGTAAAAGGCCGCCGTTTCCTTGGTTTCATCCAACAGGTTCAGAATCGCGCCATCGACCGTCCGGCTCACATAGAGCAACCGGTCCGGCACGGCATCGAGCGGCATCAAGGCCCGAAACTCGTCATTCTCCCAATCGCGGATCACCACCACGCCTTGCGCATAGGCCTCGTTGATCTGCGCCTCAGTCGGCTTTTCAAAGTCGAACAAATAGGATCGCTCGCCCCGTGCCCGAATTTCCCCTGTGCCATCTATCACAAAGGCCTCGCGCAGACCGCGCTGAATCTCGCGCTGCCCCGAGGACAGAACCTGACGGATATCGCCATCGGTCATAAAGACAGCGGCGCGTTTGGTGGCATTGATCACCCGCGCCAAAACCCGAATATCGGTTTCCAGATCGCGCCGATGTTCCTCTTCATAGGCTTGGGCTGCTGCGACAGAACTGTCCACCACCCGGCCAACGCGCTCCGAAAACCATGCTTCCAACCCCATGTTCACCGACAGGGTGGCAAACACCGCCACGGTGATGGTGGGCAAGAGCGCCATCAGCGCAAACACACCCGTCAGCCGCAGATGCAGCCGAGACCCCGCCGACCGACTGCGCCGCGCGGCCACCATGCGCGCCACGCGCTGCATGACCAATCCGGCCACCATCAAGACATAGACCATGTCGCACAACAGCACGAGCCGCAGCCCATCTGATGTGCTCCCCTGATCCAGCGGGCCCATCATCAGATAGGTCGCCATCGCCAGCACCGGACCCAAAAGCACAAGGCTCAGGGTCGCCCAGTTCTGCAACCGTTGCAGCCGTCGCAGGCGGTTGATCCCCTCCCACGACAGGCGCCTGCCTCTGATCCCGCGTGTCTGCGTTACCACGCACGTCCCCCATCACTCGTGGGGTCGCTTGTGCTTCCCCGCAACATATGGACCGTCGGGGCGCGCGTGCCCCATTTAGCAACAGTCCTGTTGCAGTTTTACATCAACTTGCGGCGGCGTGTCACGTTAATATCCAGATCGGTGATTTTCTTGCGCAAGGTATTGCGGTTGATACCCAGGAGGTCCGCACATTTCGCTTGGTTGCCAGCGGTCGCATCCAGCGCAATCTCGATCAACGGAAGCTCGATCTCGCGCAATATCCGCGTATAGAGCCCCGCAGGCGGCAGAGCATCGCCATGCAGATCAAAATACCGTCGCAGATGTCCCGCCACCGAGGCGGTCAGGCTCTCGCCGCGCCCTTCGCGCATCACCGGCTCAGACCGCGGCTGATTGCCCAGCACGGCCTCGACCTCGGCCCGGCTGATTTCCTCGGTCACCGCCGTCAGCCCGATTCGCCGCACGGCATTCTCCAACTGCCGCACATTCCCCGGCCAGCTATAGGCGCGCATCAACTCCGCCGCTTGCTCCGACAGATGCCGTGCGGGTTGCCCGTCGCGCTCATCGCGCCCGAGAAAATGCTCGGCCAAGAGCGGAATATCCTCGACCCGCGCCCGCAAGTTCGGCACGTCGATCACAGCCCCGCTCAGCCGGTAATAGAGATCCTCACGCAGCGTGCCCTCGTCCAGCGCCTGCCCCGGCGGCACCCGGCTCGTGGCCATGAAGCGCGGCACATGATCGCCCGGCGCATCCATCATCCGCACCACCCGGCCCTGTGCCTCGGGCGGCAGGTCTGTTACCTCGTCCAGAACGATCGTGCCCCCCTTGACCCGCGCCATCACCCGCGACGGACCATCCAATTCCCGCAAATCCGACGGTGTCACGGTCACAAAAGGCAAGGTCCGACGATCCGAGAAATCGTGGATCGCCTTGGCAATCAGGGATTTTCCCGTGCCCGACTCGCCACAGATCATCACCGGCAGATCGGTGTTCATGATCCGCGCAACCACCCGGTAGAGCGCCTGCATCGCTGGCGTCCGACCGATCAGCGGCAGTTCCTCGGGCCGCTCCACCTCGTGCTCGCGAATGGGCCTGCGCGCCCGCGCCTCCAGCGCCCGCGCCGTGCGCTTCATCAGATCAGGCAGATCAAACGGCTTGGGCAGATAATCATAGGCTTCTGCCTCCGCCGCCTTGATCGCCGTCATGATCGTATTCTGCGCCGAGATCACGATCACCGGCAGGCCGGGCCGGTCCTGTGCGATCTTGGGCAGCATCTCGAGCCCATTGCCATCGGGCATCATCACGTCCGAAATGACCACATCGCCCTTGCCCTCGCCAATCCACCGCATCAGCGTCGTCAGGCTCGACGTGGCATGCACCCGGCATCCCGCCCGTGTCAGCGCCTGCGTCAGAACCGTTCGGATCGTGCGGTCGTCATCGGCGACCAATACCGTGCCATCCATCGTCAAGCCTCCTTGGGTTCATCCGCTGCCCGTTGCAACGAGATGCGAAACACCGTGCGCCCGGGCACGGAATTGACCGAGATCCATCCGTCATGGTCCGAAATGATCTTGGCCGCGAGCGCCAATCCCAATCCGGTTCCGTTCTCTCGTCCCGAAACAAAGGGGTCAAACACCTGATCGGCAATCTCCGGTGGCAGGCCGGGACCATCGTCGATGATCTCGATCTGAAGGGGCAGCGCCTTACCCTCCCCCTCACCCCGCCGCACCCGCAGCGATTGCTCGTAATAGGTATGCAGCCGGATCGTTCCGGGCCGCCCGCGTGCCGCCTCGGCCGCATTCTTCAAGAGGTTCAGCACCACCTGCAACAACTGATCCCCATCACAGAGCGCCATCGGCAGCGACGGGTCATAATCCTCGACCAGCGCCATATGCGCGGCAAAGCCCAGCATCGCAGAGCGCCGCGCCCGGTCCAGCACATCATGCACATTGACCGGGCGCATGGAGGGTGCGCTGATATTGCCAAACTGCTCGACCCGCTCCAGCAGACTCACGATCCGGCGACTCTCGCTCACGATGAGATCGGTCAGTTCGAGATCCTCTGGTCCCAGCGTCATCGACAAGAGCTGCGCCGCCCCGGTGATCCCCGCAAGGGGGTTCTTGATCTCATGCGCCAGCATTTCCGCCATGCCGATCGCGGATTTCGCCGCCGCCTTGACGCTGCTGTTCTGCACCATGCGCCCAGCCAACTCGCGCGGGCTGATCAGCATGATCATATGCCCCGGACTGCCCGCCAAGGGTGCCACCTGCAAATTACACTGCATCGGCGCGCGCTCGCCGGTGCCCACATCCACATCATTGACAAAGAGCGGCGCGCCATTGACCCGCGCCCGTTCAAACGCCTCTTCCAGCGGCGCATTGACCGCCAGCTTGTCCCAGACCGGCTGTCCCGCAAGCGCCCGTGACGACGACATCATAAAGCCTTCCGCCGCCGGATTGATCCCGACGATCCGATCCTGATGATCGAGCAACAGGGCCGGGACCGGCAACGAGATCCAGAACGCGTCCTCGATGCTCATGCCGCCGCCCTCGAAGCGCAGTCTTCGCTTTGCGCAGCAGGCTCCGCTGCCATCGCCTCGGGCAAAAGGCCCAGAACGACGCTGGCCTGATCCGCCGTCAACACCGCGCGGCGCATCTCCGGTTCGCTGCCCGCCGCCTCCATATACCAGCCGAGGTGCTTGCGCGCGACGCGCAAACCCAAATCGCGGCCGTAAAAGCCCAACATCGCCTCGTAATGCCCGGCCACCAGATCCGCCAGCGCTGCACCGCGCGGCACCTCTGGGGCCGTCCCATGCCCCATCGCCGCCGCAACTTCCGCCAGTAGCCAAGGTCGCCCGCGCGCGCCCCGGCCAATCATCACACCCGCAGCATTCGATTGCGCCATGGCCCTGCGCGCCGTTGCAACTCCCACAATATCGCCGTTCGCGATGACCGGAATGTTAACGGCCTGCACAATATCTGAAATCATCGCCCAATCCGCCGCGCCGCGGTAGAACTGGCACCGCGTGCGCCCATGCACCGTGATCATCGCCACACCCGCCGCCTCTGCCCGCTTCGCCAGCTCCGCCGCATTCAAGCAGCCTTCATCCCATCCCAAACGGGTCTTGAGCGTCACCGGCACATCGACCGCCCCGACCACCGCCTCAATCAACCGCAGCGCGTGATCGATATCCCGCATCAGCGCCGACCCAGAGGCCCCTGCCCCAGCAGCGCTCACAACCTTCTTGGCCGGGCAACCCATATTGATGTCGATGATCCGCGCACCTTGATCCGCCACGACCCGCGCCGCTTCCGCCATCCAATGCGCGTCACAGCCCGCCAATTGTACCGACGTGTTCTCGATCCCGAACCCAAGCTCCGCCTTGCCGCGTGCCGAGGGTTTGGCCTGCACCATCTCCTGACTCGCGACCATTTCGCTCACCACCAGACCGGCTCCGAATCCCGCGACCACCGTCCGAAACGGCAGGTCCGTGATTCCCGCCATCGGGGCCAGAAACACCGGCGTTGCAATCTGCCTGTCCGCGATCCTCAGCATGCCCTGCCTAATCCTTGTGCAATTCCGAAGTTCTACCTGTGAACTCTGCCTCAAACAATGATTGGCGGCCTAAATAACAGCCACCCATCGTGTCGTCGCCTATTTTTTAGGCGTATGCTCAGCCATTGCGCTTGGCAAAAACCCGGCCTAATCAAGAGGCATGACAACCGCCGCCCTCATCGTCGCCGCAGGCCGGGGCACTCGCGCCGGCGGGGACAGCCCCAAACAGTGGCAGCCCCTTCTGGGCCGCCGCGTCATTGACTGGACCCTCGACGCCTTTCATGCGGCCCAAGGGATCGACCGCATTGTGGTCGTTCTTCATCCCGACGATCTGCATCATCTCGCTCCGGACCCACGGATTTTCATCACAACCGGGGGCGACACCCGCACGCAATCGGTCAGAAACGGGTTAGAGGCGCTGGCCTCAAATCCGCCCGACTATGTGCTGATCCACGACGTTGCGCGATGCTGTACAAAAGCCGCGTACATAACGTACATGGTGGACACATTGCGCCACTCGGAAACCCCCGGACTGGCCCCGGCCCTCGCCATCACCGATGCTCTCTGGACCGGCGCGGACGGATATGTGACCGGAACCCGCGACCGCACCGGCCTTTACCGGGCGCAAACACCGCAAGCCTTTGAATTCACCGCCATACTTGACGCGCATCGCACCTACGACGGGGATGCCGCAGACGACGTAGCCGTCGCGCGCGCCGCCGGACTCAAGGTTGCTATCGTCGCGGGCCATGAGGATAATCTCAAGATCACCCACCCGCACGACTTTGCACGTGCAGAGAAAATACTTGGAAATCAAATGGATATAAGAGTCGGTTCAGGATTCGACGTTCACCGCTTCGGCCCCGGCGACCATTGCATGCTCTGCGGTGTCCCGGTTCCGCATGACCGCGGGCTTCAAGGCCATTCTGACGCGGATGTGGGGCTTCATGCTCTCACAGACGCCATATATGGTGGTCTGGCGCAGGGCGATATCGGTCGTCACTTCCCACCAAGCGACCCCCAATGGAAGGGTGCAGAAAGTCACATCTTTCTACGCCATGCCGTTGCATTGGCTGATGAATGTGGATTTAAAATCAATAATATAGACGTCACTCTTGTCTGTGAGCACCCCAAGATCACCCCGCATGCCACCGCGATGCAGGCCACTCTCTCCGAGATCACCGGGGTCGCCAGTGACCGAATTTCCGTCAAGGCGACCACATCCGAACGTTTGGGCTTCACCGGTCGCGAAGAAGGCATCGCCGCCCAAGCCGTTGTAACATTGGTCAAGACATGCGCCTAACCCACTTGATTTGCACGTTTTTCTACATTGGCCATCTGCGTCCCGCACCGGGAACATGGGGATCACTGGCGGCCTTGCCTGTGGCACTCGCTCTACATCTTGTAGGCGGCCCACTGTTCGTTGCAGGAGGGGTCATTCTCGCCTTCTTGATAGGATGGTGGGCTACTGCGCTGGAAACAAAGGGAAAATTGAACCACGATCCATCGGAGATCGTTATTGACGAGGTTGCAGGTCAATGGTTGGCGTTCCTTCCGGTCTCCCTTGGCGCCTCCCATGCTGGGGCGGATCTCCTAAGCCTTTGGCCCGGCTTTCTTTTTTCCTTCCTCGCCTTCCGTTTCTTTGACATCACCAAACTTGGCCCCATCGGCTGGGCCGACCGTCGCAACGATGCCTTGGGCGTGATGCTTGACGACATCCTCGCCGGCCTCGCCGCCGCACTCTGCGTCATGCTCGCCGCAGGCTTTTATCATGGGGTCTTAGGGCTTTGATTGCACAGGATATTCTCGACCGAGCCCAACAGCGTGGCCTGATGATCACCACCGCCGAAAGCTGTACGGGTGGTATGGTCGCAGCGGCTTTGACTGAAATCCCCGGCTCATCCGCAGTGGTTGAACGTGGCTTTGTAACATATTCAAATATATCAAAAATAGAGATGCTGGATGTCTCGCAAACCACGCTAGAGGCCTATGGTGCCGTCTCCGAACAGGTCGCACGCGAAATGGCCGAAGGCGCCCTCTCCCATAGCGCGGCCCAACTGGCACTCTCGATTACCGGAATCGCAGGCCCCGGCGGTTCCGAGCAGAAGCCCGAAGGTCGCGTTTGCTTTGGTCTCGCGAGGACCGGGCGTCACACAGTCACGGAAACGCTCGATTTTGGCCCTTTAGGCCGCAAAACGGTCCGAGAAAGAGCGAGGGATCACGCCTTAAAGTTACTCTTAAGTTATTTATCTCAATAACTTGGACCTCAATCCTCATGTTTTGTCGTAGAGCGCGTCCGCCCGCTGCTCAAAGGCCCGCACGATCCGCTTCATCGCCTCATAGAAAAATAGATCAGCCGCGGACTGCAACAACCTGTTCTTGAACGCAAAATCAACGTCAAAACTGACCTCGCAACCGTCTTTCACGTCACGAAACTGCCAGTTCGAGCGCATATGTTGAAACGGCCCCTCCAGATACTCTGTTTCGATCCGCCGATCTTGCGGCCACAGCACGACTCGGCTACCAAATTTCTCCCGGAACACCTTGAAACTAATAACCAAATCCGCTTCCATAACTTCTGATCCATCATCTTGCGGCCGCACGCTGCGGATGCGCGCCGCAGCGGTCCAGGGCAGAAACTGAGGGTAGCTGGCCACATCTGCAACCAGGGCATACATCTGATCGGCCGAGTAGCTTAGAATACGTTTTTCTGAATGTGATGGCATTTGGGCCCCGGTTTCCGCGTGACAGTGGCGCGCTTTTTCCTAGACTAAGACCAGAAGTGCAAGAGGGTCGCATGCCACAGCAAGCCTATGTTATCGATAAACTGATTTCTGCCAAGAGCATAGCCGCCCGAATCGAGGCGCTTTCGCATGAGATCGAGGCAGAATTCGCGGGAACGCAGAAACTGGTGGTCGTGGGTCTGCTGCGCGGGTCTTTCATCTTCATCGCCGATCTGGTGCGAGAGCTGGATTTGCCGGTAGAGGTCGATTTCGTCGAAACATCCTCCTATGGAAATTCAATGGAAAGCAGTAGAGAGGTGCGTATTCTCAAAGACTTACGAGGTGACATTGAAGCACGTGATGTGCTGGTGGTCGAGGATATCGTCGATACGGGCCACACGCTCTTTCATGTGTTGCACCTCCTCCAGAGCCGAAGACCGCACAAACTCCGCACCATCGCGCTCTTGGACAAACCTTCTCGCCGCGAAGCGGATATTCACGCTGATTGGATCGGGTTTGAAATCCCAGATGAGTTTGTCGTCGGCTATGGCATTGATTACGCACAACGAAATAGAAACCTACCTTATATCGGCAAGGTCCGTTTCGTTGAGATTTGAGGTGATTTGATCTGGCGGACCCAAGAGGATTCGAACCTCTGGCCTCTGCCTTCGGAGGGCAGCGCTCTATCCAGCTGAGCTATGGGTCCACTTGCGCGGTGGTATAGCGGGGCATGATCTGCCCCGCAATCGCAAAATCAGCCAAATAGCTCATGCGCCAGTTCGAGCGCCTCGATCAACACGTCGACCTCGGCGCGTGTGTTGTACATGGCAAAAGAGGCCCGGCAGGTGGCTGTCACGCCAAGATGCTCCATCAGTGGCCCTGTACAATGCTGGCCGGCACGGACAGCCACCCCCTTCTTGTCGAGTATGGTCGATATATCATGGGCATGCGCAGCCCCTTGCATTGTGAAGGAGAAGATCGCGGCCTTGTCCGGCATGCTACCCTGGACGTTGATCCAGTTGAGCCCCGCAAGGCGCTCTTGAGCATATCGGCTCAGATCATCCTCGTGAGCGCTGATCGCATGCATCCCAACGCCCATCATATACTCAAGCGCCACGCCAAGCCCGATGGTCTGCACGATACCGGGCGTTCCCGCCTCGAACTTCATCGGTGGATCGTTATAGGTCACGCTGTCGCGCGTCACCTCGCGGATCATGTCACCGCCCCCCATGAAGGGACGCATTTCAGCCATACGATCCTTGTGCACATAGATCGCGCCAGAGCCCGACGGCCCATAGAGCTTGTGGCCCGTAATCGCATAGAAATCACAGCCCATCTCATCGAGGTTGACGGGCATGTGCACCGCTGCCTGAGAGCCATCGACGAGCACCGGCACGCCATGGGCATGCGCCGCATCGCAAATCGCCTTCACATCAACTTTGGTCCCCAACACATTGGAAAGATGTGTAATTGCAATCAGTTTTGTTCTTGGCGTGATGGCATCAATGACCTTTTGTGGATCAAGTCCCCCGCGCGCATCCACATCCACCCATTTGAGCACCACCCCCTGCCGTTCCCGCAGAAAATGCCAAGGCACGATATTGGCGTGATGTTCCATAATGCTGAGAATAATCTCGTCGCCGGGCTGCATCCGCGGCATGGCCCAACCATAGGCGACCATATTGATGCCCTCGGTGGTGCCAGAATTGAAAATGATCTGATCCTCATCCGCGACACCCAGAAACCGTGCGACGATACCACGAACCGCCTCGTATTTCTCGGTTGCGAGGTTGCTCAGATAGTGTAGCCCGCGATGCACATTGGCATATTCCATCGAATACGCCTTGGTGACGGCATCTATGACAACCTGCGGTTTTTGGGCAGATGCTCCATTGTCGAGATAAACCAATGGCTTGCCGTTCACTTCTCGTCCAAGGATTGGGAAGTCGGCACGAATTTTTTCAACATCGAGCATATCATGCTCCTCCCATTGCAGCCACGCCGATAAAGCTTAGCAGAATGGTCAATCCTACCGCCATCGCGGCGATGGAGAGTACAATCACACCAGCAGATTTCAGCATGTTATCATAGCGATGCGCGGTATCGACAAAGCCGATCAGAATGTAGATCCCCCAGATTGAAGACAGAAAGATCAACAGAACCGCAGCCGAAGGCACAGTCAAAACAAGAACGGCGACCGCCATTTGCAGGATCAGTCGCAGCACCTGCAACCAGCAGATCAAGACCAGCACATCCTCCATCCGCGCCTTGCCGCCAAGCGATCGACCCACCCAGAACAGAGCAAATACGGTGATGGCGAGCGCCCCAAACAAGAAAAGCGTAAAGAGCAGGGGGGAATGGAACGCAGGCGGCATGATCGTCACGGCGGTGGGATCCGTCGGAGGCGAGAGGCGCAACGATACGGAATAGACGATGGCATTCAGCACAGACATCAGCACCAAAGCCATCCACAAGATCTTTTGCGGGAGCCCGAAACCCATCAGCGCCCGCGCAGCGTCACGCGGGCGAAACAGGGTTTCTATCAAGAGCGCCTTGAATTGCGCCTGGGTCATGCCTTGCTCCATCCCGCCTCGATCATACCCGACATCCAAAACCACAAGAACACCAGCAACCACAAGAGACCAACAGCCTGCAATCCCGGTCCTGGCCCGACAAATCCTGCCACGAGCCCATGCAAAAGAATGAGAGGACTTGCCGCCAGAAACGCCCAGAAAAGCGCAACCCGCGCATCATAGGCCGAACCGCGACCGCCAAACAGCCGCGCAATGCCATGGCATATCAGCGCCAAAGCATAGAAAATGAGCGGCGCAAAGAAGATCCACGCCAGCAACGCACCCCCCAACATGGGGTTCAACTCCTGCCCTGTGAAATGTGCCTCGCGCGCCAGCCGCGGCCATTGTGCAACGAACACAACAACGCAGGCCGCGATCAAGATCACCAGCGCGCGATCCTCACGCGGTCCCATGGCGAGCAAGCGCCGCACCACCCGGCGTGGACCGCGATAGGTGGCGACGAGGTCTGTTGTGACCGGCATCAGCGGCGCCTGCGCTCCAGCCAGCCAGCCAGCTGACCGTTGATTTCCTCACGCAGGGTCTCGTCTTCGATTTCCTCAACAGCTTCAGCCAAGAACGACAATGTCAGCAGGTCCGTCGCCAATGACTTTGGAATCCCCCTCGCACGCAGATAATAGAGCGCGTCCTCGTCAATTGCGCCCGAGGTCGAGCCATGCGAACAGGCCACATCGTCAGCATAGATTTCCAGCTCTGGTTTAGCTAGAAACTGACTGTCCTCATCCAGCAAAAGCGCCTGGCTGATCTGATATCCATCGGTTTTCTGCGCGCCCGGTTTGACCAGAATCTTACCCTGAAATACGCCGGTCGCGCCCTTGCGCAAGACTTTCTTGAACACCTGACGGCTCTCACACCGCAGCGCATCATGGGTGACGAACACCGTGTCATCCTGATGAAAATCACCATCCCCCATAGCAGCGCCCGCCACATGGGCCACAGCGTCATCGCCGGTCAGTTCGATCACGCATTCATTGCGTGTCATCTTTCCATTGGCTGTCATGGTAAAGGATTTGAACGTGCTCTGCGCCGCCAGCCGGGCAAAAAGATGCGTGACCGCGCGCCGCTCGTGATCTCGGCCTTGGGTGCAAATGTGGTGAAATGTCGCCTCATCCGCGATCTCGACTTCCATGACCTTGTTGAGCCGCGCCGCCGCCGGACCACTCTCAAGAATGGTCAGCTCAGCTCCGGTCTCCAGCTTGATCACATGGTGCAATACCGCGTCTGAAGTCTTTGATTTATGGATATAAATCAGATTTATAGCCTTGCTCGGACGACCCGTTACATGGATCAGCATCCCATCACTTGCAAAGGCCGTGTTGAATGCCGCGAGGGAACGGGGAACGGGGCTCTGTCCGCGCTCTTCCAGAACGCCATAGAGGTCGCGCGCCCAATGGATATCGGTTTTTGCAGCCTCACTTAGTCGCTCGATCCGCACGCCGTCGAGTGCCAGATCATCACTTGCCTTGGGATCGAACACCCCATCCACAAACACCAGTTTCAGGCGATTGACCGCGTCAAAACCCTCTGGTTCCTCGGCCCCTTGTAACAAGGCGGCTTCCGGCGCATTGGCTTGCACCAGTGTGTCGGGTCGGGTGAATTTCCAATATTCGTCACGGCGGTCCGGCAATCCCAATGTTCTCAACCGCCGCAAAGCGGCCTCACGGGCTGTTGTGATCCACTTGCCCCCCTCCGGCAGGGTCAACGCACTCAATCGCGCCTCAACCACGTCCTGCTTTGCTTGCGGCGCAGCCATTACACGCCCTCCGACAGAATGTCGGCGTACCCGTTCTGCTCTACCTCAAGGGCGAGGTCCGGGCCACCTGTCTTGATGATCCGGCCATCAGACATGATGTGAACTACGTCCGGTTTGATGTGGTCAAGCAGACGCTGGTAGTGCGTAATGACAAGGAAACCGCGTCCGGCATCCCGCAGAGCGTTCACCCCGTCCGCCACCAGCTTCATCGCATCCACATCCAAGCCCGAGTCAGTCTCGTCCAAGATGCACATCTTGGGCTCCAGCATGGCCATCTGGAGAATTTCATTTCGCTTTTTCTCACCACCGGAAAAGCCTACATTGACGGGGCGTTTCAGCATCTCGGCGTCGATCTGCAGGGTTTTGGCCTTTTCCCGCACAAGTTTGAGGAAATCTGCTGCACTCATCTCGTCCTCGCCACGCGCCTTGCGCTGCGCATTCACGGCGGTGCGCAAGAAGGTCATGTTGCCCACGCCGGGGATTTCCACCGGATACTGGAATGCGAGAAACAACCCTGCCGCCGCGCGCTCTTCTGGCTCCATATCAAGCAAGTCAACGCCAGAGAGCGTGGCGCTGCCTTGGGTCACCTTGTAACCATCGCGCCCCGAGAGAACATAGGATAATGTGGATTTGCCAGAGCCGTTCGGCCCCATGATCGCATGCACCTTGCCAGCCTCGACGGTCAGGTTCACACCCTTGAGGATGGTCTTGTCCTCTTCTTCAAGATCGACGTGCAGGTTTTTGATTTCCAACATTTTTATCATCCTTCTCTATGTCGTGGCGGCATCAGGGCCGTGTCATCATCTCTATAATTGTCAACAAGATCTCGGGCTTGAGGACCATCGGCTCTACCTCGAATTCGGCCATTCGACCGATAATCCGTCGAGGGGCGCCAATCAGATCCTCAACCCGGTGATAGTGCTTGCGCGGCGTGTAATCGTCGAACAGGACCGTGATCGGTCTCGTGGTGCTTAGTGCTGCTGCCAAAGCGCAGCCAGTGCGAAAACGACCATCAACCAAGACCACATCAGGCTGAACAAACTCTGGCAGGCCCCAGACCTTGAGGGGGTAGCGCGCATAGCGCCGCCAGCCGCTCGCATTCCGAGGGAATCCCCATTCCTTGGTTGGACCGATGTCCGACCAGAGAACGTCGACGTTCGTGTCCTTTGCGGGTGGATTCTGTGCGAACCACCCGCGCATCATCTTCGCCCACTCTTCGTCGCTCTCGACCGAGAAGACTCGCTTTCCTGGCATTTCGGCGGCGACAACGGTCGATCCACCGGAGCCATATTCGAGAATGACGTCTGCCCGCGCATAGACCTCGCGCAGATGCGCAGCCTCGGCGTCGGGCAGGGTAAGAACCGGCCTGTCTATGGTGTCTGCCTCAGCCATATCAGTCCAGCACGACCGCCGTGCCACTGGCCGACACCATCAGCATCGAGTCGCCCACCACCTCATAATCGAGATCGACGCCAACCACCGCATCGGCCCCAAGCCCTGCCGCGCGCTCTTCCAACTCGCTCAACGCCGCGTCACGCGCCTCGCGCAGCTTGCTCTCATAAGAGTCAGACCGACCGCCGACCACATCGGTGATCTGAGCAAAAAAATCGCGCACGATATTGGCACCCATGATCGCCTCTCCTACGACGATGCCGCGGTAGTCCACGATCTTGCGGCCCTCGATGGTGTTGGTGGTGGTGATGATCATGGCGAAAAGTCCTTTACGCGAGCGTCAACCCACGCTTCCTTCCAGCGAAATCGCCACCAACTGCTGCGCCTCCATGGCAAACTCCATCGGCAGCGCCTGCAACACGTCCTTGCAGAACCCGTTGACCACGAGCGCCACCGCCTCTTCCTCGTCCATGCCACGCGCACGGCAATAGAACATCTGGTCGTCGTCCACCTTCGAGGTCGTCGCCTCATGCTCGACGCGGCTCGAGTTGTTCTTGACCTCGATATAGGGCACCGTATGCGCCCCGCATTGATCGCCGATGAGCAGGCTGTCGCACTGCGTATAGTTGCGGCTGTTCTTGGCCTTGGGGTGCATGCTGACCAGCCCGCGATAAGTGTTCTGCGCATGGCCTGCGCTGATCCCTTTGGACACGATGCGCGAGCGGGTGTTCTTGCCCAGATGGATCATCTTGGTGCCGGTATCGGCCTGCTGATAGTTGTTTGCGATGGCGATGGAATAGAATTCGCCCTGGCTGTCATCGCCGCGCAGGATGCAGGACGGGTATTTCCATGTGACAGCGCTGCCGGTTTCCACCTGCGTCCACATCACCTTGGCCCGGTCGCCCCGGCAATCGGCACGCTTGGTTACAAAGTTGTAGATCCCGCCCTTGCCGTTCTCGTCGCCCGGATACCAGTTTTGCACCGTGGAGTATTTCACCTCGGCGTCTTCCTCGATGATGATCTCGACCACGGCGGCATGAAGCTGGGCCACGTCACGCTTGGGCGCGGTGCAGCCTTCGAGGTAGCTCACATAAGAGCCCTTGTCGGCGATGATCAGCGTCCGCTCGAACTGGCCTGTGTTTTCGGCATTGATACGGAAATAGGTGCTTAGCTCCATCGGGCAGCGCACGCCGGGTGGCACATAGACAAACGAACCGTCTGAAAAGACCGCCGAATTCAGCGTCGCGTAGAAATTATCACTGACCGGCACGACGGATCCGAGGTATTTCTTGACCAACTCGGGGTGCTCGCGGATCGCCTCGGAGATCGAGCAGAAGATCACCCCGGCGCGGCGCAGCTCCGCCTGAAAGGTCGTGCCAACAGACACAGAGTCGAACACCGCATCCACCGCCACTTTGCGGCCCTCGGCGGGCGCATCCTCAGCACCTTCAACTCCGGCAAGAATCATCTGCTCTTTCAGGGGAATACCCAGCTTTTCATAGGTGGCCAGCAACTTGGGATCGACCTCGTCGAGCGACTTGGGCTTTACCTCCATCGACTTGGGGCGCGCATAGTAATACTGCGCCTGAAAGTCGATCTTGGGATAATCCACCATGGCCCATTCCGGCTCGGTCTTGGTCAGCCAGCGACGATAGGCTTCTAGCCGCCACTCGGTCATCCATTCGGGCTCTTCATTCTTGGACGAGATCAGCCGAACAATGTCTTCGTTCAACCCAAGCGGCGCGTATTCCATCTCGATATCGGTGTTCCAGCCATGCTTGTAGGCTTCGCCAACTTGGCGCACCGCATCGACGGTTTCACGATCAACACCGTCCTTGACCTGAACGTCATCCAAAGCAGCCATTCCCATCTCCTTCCGTATCAGGCCAATCGGCCCCGATGCTTTTGCAGTCGCTTCAGCCAAGCTTCGGCAAAGCGCAGTATATCGTCTTCTGTCGTCTGCGGCCCCAACGACACGCGGATCGCGCAGCCCGCCAAGACCTCGTCAAACCCCATCGCGCGCAGCACCCGGCTGGATTTGACCTTGCCACTGGAACATGCACTCCCGGCAGAGATCGCAAATCCGGCTAGATCCATCGCCATGACCTGTGTCTCGCCTTTCCAACCCGGAGTGACAAAGCAACTGGTATTCGGCAAACGTGCGGCAGCTTTCCCGACAAAAATAGTCTCATTTGAAAACTCTGCAATGGTATTTTCTAGAATGTTTCTAAGTTTTTCAATCCGGGCCCATTGACCGTCTTCAAGATCAAGCCCGCAAGCCTCTGCCGCAGCGCCAAATCCGGCGATACCGATTACATTCTCAGTACCGGCTCTGCGGCCCATTTCCTGACCTCCGCCGCGGATCTGCGCAGCCAGATCCGTGCCACGCCGGATGATCAACGCGCCTACCCCTTTTGGCCCCCCGAGCTTATGAGCGGAGACAAGCGCCATTTCTGCGCCGGACCAGTTAAAGGCCAGGGGCAATCTCCCAAAGGCTTGGGTCATGTCGCTGACCGCTAATCCCTCAGGCAGGGATTGGACCACGCCGGTCTCAGAATTGGCCAATTGCAACACCGATTGCGCGGGATCAAGGACGGTGACGCGCCCGTCAGCATCCACCGGCAAATCCGGAGTGATCCACGCGCCAACCGCATCATGCTCGACCAAACTTCCGTGCAGGGTGCGCCCGGCACAGGCAAGAGCCGCGGCTTCTGTTGCTCCGGACGTAAAGATCACATCCGCCCCATCGGCCCCAAAGGCTGTCGCGACCTGCGCACGCGCACGCTCCACCAGCCCTTTGGCGGCACGTCCTTCAGCATGCACACTTGAGGGGTTGCCGAGGAGTTCCATGGCATCAATCATGGCCTCTCGCGCCTCGGGACGCAGCGGAGCCGTTGCATTGTAATCGAGATAGACCCTGTGCATGATCGCCCATTCTTGTTGGTGAAATACGCTGGGTCTGTGACGGCAATGCCGTCACAGGTTTGAAATCAATCCTCATCCACCACAGCAAAGAGGTGCGGCACGGCGGGACAAGGGGCCAGCGAATTGCCCGCCACATCGCTCAGACGAGTCTGGTGTAGAAACACATAGACATGTGCGCTCAGGCCTTCCCACAACCGATTGGCCATGGATTGCGCCCGCGATCCGCTCGCCCCACCAGAGGCCCCTGCCCCCTTGTGCAGCGCATCAATCGTCTCATCCACCGCCGCGAGAATATCCGAGACCCGGATTTCCGACGCAGGCCGCATCAACCGATATCCGCCGCCCGGACCCCGGACCGAGGTCACAAGTTCAGCGCGCCGAAGTTTGACAAAAAGCTGCTCTAGATAAGGCAGCGATATATCCTGCCGTCGCGAAACATCCCCTAGAGTTACGACCGCCCCAGCCGGTTGCAAGGCGATATCGACCAGTGCAACCATGGCATAACGCCCCTTTGTGCTCAGTTTCATTGATCTTCCCCTACGCGAACTGATTGACCTTGCGCCGCGCAAGGCTTATCTCGCTCTGAGCCATCCTGGCCCGGATCACAATTTAGAACAGTTCTAAGGTGCCCGAGCGAAGTCGTCAAGATTATCGCACTCACCCATGAAGAGGACACAGGGAACCCATGCCCGAGGTTATCTTTCCCGGCCCCGAGGGTCGGCTCGAAGGCCGCTACCACCCGCAAAAGGAAAAAGACGCGCCCATTGCGATTGTGCTGCATCCGCATCCACAATTCGGTGGCACGATGAACAACAAGGTTGTCTATAACCTGCATTACGCCTTTTACAACATGGGCTTTACCGTGTTGCGATTCAATTTCCGCGGCGTAGGCCGCAGTCAGGGCGAATATGATCAAGGTGTTGGTGAGCTGAGCGATGCCGCTTCGGCGCTCGATTACCTGCAATCAATGAACAACAATTCAAAACATTGTTGGGTCGCGGGCTTTTCCTTTGGCGCATGGATCGGGATGCAACTCTTGATGCGGCGGCCGGAAATCACTGGCTTCATTTCGGTCAGCCCGCCCGCCAACATGTATGATTTCAGCTTTCTTGCCCCCTGCCCGGCCTCCGGGCTGATTATCAATGGCAGCAACGATAGGGTTGCTCCGCCTGCGGACACCAAGACGCTGGTGAACAAGCTGCATGAGCAGCATGGCATCACCATCACCCATCAAGAGGTCGACGGCGCGGATCACTTCTTCAAGGAACCGCATATGGACACGATGATCGGGTCGGTGAGCACCTATGTCAAACGGCGTCTGACCGAGAACACGCGCTGAGGATTGTCCCATGGGAGTGACCGAGGATCTGGCGGATGAACTGGCACGCGATGTGATCAAGGCGATCGAGGCCACGGGCGATGAGACCATCATCACCGACATTCAAAACATCCTCGGGGCCACCTCGCAAACGGCCGAAGAGGCTTTTTTGACCGCTGTTCGCGTACGCCGCGCCAATATCAAGGCGCGGGCACTGCTTTTGGACAAGCTTAAACGCTTCAAGGCCGCCCAGGAGGCCGCCGCCGACAAAGGCGACGGCTGACTCCTCAGGCGCGCAGGCGCGTGCCCTCAGGATCAAACGGAGCCGCATCCAGAATGCGCGCGCGGTGCGGTCGACCCAAGACCATGACGTCGACCTCATCACCAGGCCTTGCGCCCCCTTTGACATAGCCAAGCGCGAGACTCATGCCGACGGAATAGCCGTAGGCACCCGAAGACACACGGCCCACACCGACGCCATCCTTGAAAATCGGCTCTCCGCCCGTGGCATCCGCGTTCGACGCTGTGACATCCGCCTCACTCAGATGCAGGATCACCAGTCGCTCGCGCGGCTCCTGCGTGATCACCTCCTGCAGCGCGGCCTTGTTCAGGAACGCTTTGTCCATCTTGCAAAGACCATCCAGCCCAGCTTCTTGCGGCCAGTACTCTGGGCTGTATTCGCGACTCCAGGACCCATAACCCTTCTCAATGCGCAGGCTCATCAGCGCCCGACTGCCCACTGGCCCCGCGCCTATCTCACGCCCTGCTTCCAGCAGCGCCGCATAGAGCCGCGCCTGATCCTCAGCCGCGCAATGCAATTCCCAGCCTAGATCACCGGTGAAACTCACACGAATGGCTACGCACGCGACCCCGCCCAGCTCGATCCGGCGGCTTGCCATGAACGGGAAATCCGCCGTCGCCAGCGAGGCATTCGTCAACCGTTGCAACATCTCGCGCGATTGAGGCCCCGCCACGTTAAAACCACAGACTATGTCGGTCAGGCTCTCAAACGTGGTCCCCTCGGGCAACGGCACCGCATCAAAGAACCGCTTGTGATAGCGTTCCGCCATGCCTGAGGAAATGACCCAGAATTCATCCTCCGCAAGCCGCGTCACCGTCGCATCCCCCGCGATTCCACCCCGCACGCCAATCAGCGGCGTCAGGCATGACCGCCCGACCGCCTTGGGCATCCGGTTTGCAAAGACAGCGTTCAGCCAATCCTCCGCCCCCGGCCCTTTGACCCGGTACTTGGCGAAATTAGAAATGTCGATAATCCCTGCCCGCTCGCGCAGCATCTTGCATTCCGACCCCACCGGTGCCCACCAATTCTGCCGGGTAAAGCCGTTGGTATCCACGGTGCCGCGCGCATCCGAGAACCACAGCGGATGTTCCCAACCATAGTTGAGACCAAAGACCGCGCCCATGTCCTTTTGCATCTCATAAGCAGGCCGCGTGCGCAGCGGACGCCCGGCGCTGCGCTCTTCATTGGGGAAATGAATCGAGAAACGATGCGCATATTGGTCCCGCACCTTGGCCTTGACGAAATCGCGGTTGTTGGCCCAGAGGCCAAAGCGCGCAACATCCCAGGCGAACATGTCGTATTTCATCTCGCCGTTGATCAGCCATTCGGCGACCATCCAACCCATGCCTGCCGATTGGCTAAAGCCGGGGATGATGCCGTTGCAACAGAAATAGCCCTTGAGTTCGGGCACCGGCCCAAGAATGACGTTGCTGTCAGGCGACCAGATCATCGGCCCGTTGATCACCCGCTTGATCCCCGCTGTGCCCACCACCGGCACCCGGTCGATGGCACGCAGCATGTTTTCCTCGATCCGCTCCAGATCATCGGGGAAAAGATCATGCGCGAAATCAAGCGGCGTGCCCTCTTCGGCCCAGAATCGCATATCGCGCTCATAGGCGCCGATCAGCAGGCCCTTGCCCTCTTGTCGCAGGTAATATTCCCCGTCCCGATCCGCGACCGAGGGCAAGCGCCGGTCCATTCCGGCAATTTCAGCGATCATCTCGGTCACAAAATACTGGTGCTCGGTCGGTTGCAGCGGCAGTTCGATCCCCGCCAGCTTGGCCACCTCACGCCCCCAGAGACCGGCGGCATTGATCACCCACGGTGTATGGATATTGCCCTTGGGCGTCTCAACGATCCAAGACCCGTTCGGTTGCGGCACCGTCCCCGTCACCGGCGTGAACCGATGAATTTCGGCACCCCGCTGCCGCGCCCCCACCGCATAGGCATTGGTGACACCCGACGGGTCTACATTGCCGCCATCCGGCTCGTACATAATGCAACGGATGCCGTCGAAATTCACCAGCGGATGCAGCCGCTCGGCCTCATCCCGCCCAATCTCGTGAAAGTTCATGCCATAGAGCTTGGCCTTGGACGCCTGAAGTCGCAATTGATGCTCGCGATTCTCTGTCTGCGCCAAGTAGAGACTGCCGGGCTGGAACACGCCACAGCTTTGCCCGGTCTCGGCCTCCAGCTCGTTATAGAGCTTCATCGTGTAATGCTGCAGGCGGCTGATATTGGCGCTGTCATGCAGCCCGTGGATATTGGCGGCGGCATGCCATGTGCTGCCGCTGGTCAATTCGTTGCGTTCAAGCAGGACGACATCAGTCCAACCCAGTTTGGTCAGGTGGTAGAGAATCGAGCATCCGATAACGCCGCCGCCGATCACGACGGCCTGTGCATGGGTCTTCATGGCGGGTCCCTTGATCAAGTTTCGGCACAAACTGCGGCGACCCCGCTCCGGATGAATGCCATTTTCCGACATACTTTGTCGCGGTAATAAAACGAGGCACAAGTTTTCTTTGAAAATCGCCACACCGCGATGGCCAACGTTTCAATGGGCACCAGAACCACAAATACGTCAGAATTTGTCGCTGACAGACATGATCTTTGACGCGTAGCGGGCAGGCTCTGGCAAAACATCAGGAGGCTCTCAATGAAAACCAGCACCCGTGTGGTCGTGATCGGCGGCGGTGTCGTCGGCTGTTCCGTGCTCTATCACCTGACCAAACTCGGCTGGTCCGATGTGATGCTTCTGGAACGCTCAGAATTAACGTCAGGCTCAACTTGGCATGCCGCAGGCGGGTTTCACACCCTCAACGGTGACACCAATATGGCTGCCCTTCAGGGCTATACGATCCGCCTCTACAAGGAACTCGAAGAGATTACCGGAATGTCTTGCGGGTTGCACCATGTCGGCGGTGTCACGCTCGCGGACAATCGCGACCGGTTCGACATGCTCTTGGCCGAGCGCGCCAAGCATCGCTACATGGGCCTCGACACCCATATCGTGACCCCCGAAGAGATCGCAAATATTGCCCCGGTCACCAATATCGACGGTATTCTGGGCGGGCTCTACGATCCGCTTGACGGCCATCTTGATCCGTCCGGCACCACACATGCCTATGCCAAGGCCGCGCGCATGGGTGGCGCGCAGATCGAAACGCATTGCATGGTGCGCGGAACCAACCAACGCGCAGATGGCACCTGGGATGTGGTGACGGACAAGGGCACGATCCACACGGACCATGTGGTCAACGCGGGCGGTCTCTGGGCGCGCGAAGTGGGGGCGATGGCGGGCGTCTACCTGCCGCTGCACCCGATGGAACATCAGTATATCGTTACCGACGAAATCCCCGAAATCTACAGTCGCGATACCGAACACCCCCACGTCATGGACCCGGCAGGCGAAAGCTATCTGCGCCAAGAGGGGCGTGGACTTTGTATTGGCTTTTATGAGCAGCCCTGCAAACCTTGGGCGGTCGATGGCACGCCTTGGGATTTTGGCCATGAGCTTTTGCCCGACAACCTCGACAAAATCGAGGCCAGCATCGAATTTGCCTACCGCCGGTTCCCCGTCCTGGAGCAGGCTGGCGTCAAGTCGGTCATTCACGGCCCGTTCACCTTTGCTCCCGACGGCAATCCGCTGGTTGGCCCCATTCCCGGTTTGCGCGGCTATTGGTCGGCCTGCGGCGTCATGGCGGGATTTTCCCAAGGCGGCGGTGTGGGCCTGATGCTGGCGCAATGGATGATCGAGGGCGAATGTGAACGCGATGTGACCGCGATGGATGTGGCCCGCTTTGGCGACTGGATAACGCCGGGCTATACCCGCCCGAAAGTCATTGAAAACTATCAAAAACGATTCTCCGTCAGCTACCCGAACGAAGAGCTGCCCGCCGCCCGCCCCTTTCGTCAGACGCCCATGTACGACGTATTCGACAGCATGGGCGCGGTCTGGGGCGCGCAATACGGGCTGGAGGTGGTCAATTACTTCGCGACCGGCGACGAGCCGCGCTATGAGACCCCATCCTTCCGCCGCTCCAACGCATGGGAGGCCACGGCCCGCGAGGTCAAGGCCGTGCGAGAGGCCGTCGGCATCAACGAGGTGCATAACTTTGGCAAGTACCTTGTCTCCGGCCCTAACGCACGCGGCTGGCTCGACCGGATCATGGCGGGGCGGATTCCCAAACCGGGTCGTCTCTCGCTCACCCCGATGCTCTCACCCAAAGGGCGGCTCTGGGGCGATTTCACGGTGTCTTGCCTCAATGACGAGAGCTTCCAACTCACTGCCTCTTACGGTGCACAAGCCGTCCATATGCGCTGGTTCGCGCAGAACGAGGCAGAGGGTGTCAGGGTCGAGAATGTCTCGGATCGGCTCAACGGGTTTCAGATCGCAGGACCACGCGCACGGGATGTGCTGATGGCCTGCACCCGCGATCCGCTGGGCGAGATGCGGTTCATGGATGTGCGACACGCGACCGTGGGCATGGCCGATTGCCTGGTGCAGCGCGTCAGTTACACTGGCGATCTGGGATATGAGATTTTCTGCGACCCGATGGCACAGCGCGCGCTCTGGGATGTGCTATGGGCCGAAGGACAGAACCACGGGATGAAGCCCTTTGGCATGCGCGCGATGATGTCGCTGCGTCTGGATCGCTTCTTTGGCTCCTGGCTCAATGAATTCTCGCCCGATTACACCCCCGGCGAGACCGGGATGGACCGGTTCATCAGCTTTACCAAGAACGCCGATTTCGTCGGGCGCGCTGCGGCGGAAGCGGAACGTGCCAAGGGCGCCGCGCGCAAACTGGTGGCCTTTGAGGTCGAGGCGACGGATGCCGATGTGAACGGCTATGAACCGGTCTGGATCGCGGGTGAGGTGGCTGGGTTCTGCACCTCCGGTGGTTATTCGCACCACGCTGACAAGTCGATAGCACTCGCGCTCATTCCTGCGGGACAGGCGCAGCCAGGCTTGCGTGCGGAGATCGGGATTCTCGGGCGGCGTTATGGGGCGACGATGCTCACCGAAGCGCTCTTTGACGTGGATGGCGCGCGGATGCGCGGCTAAAATCAGAAAGACGGCGCCTGCTCTGGGGCAGACGCCGTCTTTTTGAGTATTTTCAGAACGATGAAAGGCGAAGCTCAGTCTTTGCCTGCGTCTGGGTCAGGCTGGCCCACCCCGATGAACACGCGCTTGAGCGGCACGATCCAAAGAAAGCCAAGCCCCACATAGATCAGCAATTCCACCCAGATCGACGGTCGGTTCATCCAATTCACTAGGCTCACGGCTACCACCACATAGGCTGGCAGGCCAATGAGCAAGACGACCAGTGACCAACGTTTCCGGGCCTTGTAACTGAGTGGCATCGGGTCTCCTCAATCCGCGAAAGGATCTGTCACGAGGATCGTATCCTCGCGCTCGGGTGAGGTGGAAAGTAGAGCAACCGGGCAGTCGATCAACTCTTCAACGCGACGAACGTATTTGATCGTCTCGGCGGGCAGGTCGGCCCAACTGCGCGCGCCCTCGGTCGATTGCGACCAACCTGGCAGTTCCTCGTAAATGGGCGTGCAGCGCGCCTGTTGGTCGGCGGCGGTCGGCAGGTAATCCAGCCGCGTGCCGTCGAGGTCATAACCGACGCAGATTTTCAGCGTCTCGAACCCGTCGAGCACATCGAGCTTCGTCAGCGCAATGCCGGTGACGCCCGAGGTCACGCAGGTCTGACGCACAAGACAGGCATCGAACCAGCCGCAGCGCCGCTTGCGTCCTGTCACCGTGCCGAATTCATGCCCACGCTCGCCAAGGCGCTGACCATCCGCATCGTGCAATTCGGTTGGAAACGGCCCCTCGCCCACGCGCGTCGTATAGGCTTTGACGATGCCCAGCACGTAATCAATCGCCCCCGGTCCAAGTCCCACGCCCGTGGCCGCCTGACCGGCGATCACATTGGATGACGTGACAAAGGGATAGGTGCCAAAATCAATATCCAACAGCGCGCCCTGCGCCCCCTCGAAGAGGATACGCTTGCCCGCGCGGCGGTTCTCGTTGAGCACTCTCCAGACGGGGGCGGCATAGGGAAGGATCTGCGGTGCGATGTCTTTGAGCTGCGCGATCAAGGCCTCGCGATCGACCGGCGCGATCCCGAGACCACGACGCAGCGGGTCGTGATGTTGGAGTGCGCGGTCAACCCGCGCGATCAAAGTGGCCTCATCCGCCAGATCCGCCACCCGAACGGACCGCCGACCCACCTTGTCCTCATAGGCCGGCCCGATACCGCGACCGGTTGTGCCGATCTTGGTGCCTTTGCTCGCGGCTTCTTCACGGGCGCGGTCCAACTCGCCGTGGATCGGCAGGATAAGGGGTGTATTCTCTGCGATCATCAACGTCTCCGGCGTGATTGTCACACCCAGTTCGCGGATCGACGCTATTTCCTTGATCAGATGCCAGGGGTCCAGCACCACGCCATTGCCGATCACGCTCAGCTTTCCGCCCCGCACCACGCCTGAGGGCAGCGCATTGAGCTTGTAGACCTTGCCGTCGATCACGAGGGTATGGCCCGCGTTATGGCCACCCTGAAACCGCGCGATCACATCGGCGCGCTCACTCAGCCAATCGACGATCTTGCCTTTTCCCTCGTCCCCCCATTGGGCCCCGACGACGACGACATTTGCCATGATTTACCCCTCGGCATTTGGTCCAAACCGCGCGTTGGTATAGCGGGGGGACGCGCCGGGTGAAACATCTAATTCGTCCAAAGCTGTGAACGGATGCAGACATCTGCGGCACGTCACGCTGAACGAGAGAGGGATCCACCGGCTGAGCGATCCGTCAAAATGGCCGATGATGATGATAAGACGCACCTGCGCCGATTGCCGGGTTGCGGGCAGGCTCAGAATTGCATAGATAGCGGCAGATCGAGACATAAGCGTAGGCCCCCTGATCCATGGAAAATGTCGTCCTGACCATCCACCTTCTTTTGGCGCTCGCCCTGATTGGCGTGGTACTGCTGCAACGCTCCGAAGGCGGCGGACTTGGGATGGGCGGCGGTGGCGGTGGGGCCATGACGGGGCGCGCCGCGGCCACGGCTCTGGGCAAGATGACATGGATTCTCGCGGCATCCTTTATTGTGACCTCAATTACACTTACCATCATTGCGGCACAGAACGCGGCTGGGGTTTCGGTGCTGGATCGGTTGACTGATTCACCGCCCACCACAGAACAGTCTGTGCCTGCACTTCCGGATGCAGACAGCCTCCTGCCGCCGCCATCCGGCGATACGGCTCCGCTGACGCCCACTGCCGACTGACACAAATCTTTGAGGGCGGAGATTGCCGCGCAACAGCATCTAGCGGTTGGCTTGCGCAAACCTCGCGAATCCTGTAAGGGTTAAATCCCGTGGCAGAGCGGTCTTTTGAGGCCATCTCTGGGTTTTTGACCGACCATCAAACACGTAGAAACACGGGGGCCTCAGCGCATGGCACGATATATTTTCATTACGGGCGGCGTTGTGTCTTCGCTTGGCAAGGGACTGGCTTCGGCCGCCCTTGGGGCGTTGTTGCAGGCGCGTGGGTTTTCGGTGCGATTGCGCAAACTTGACCCCTATCTCAATGTTGATCCTGGCACGATGAGTCCGTTTGAACATGGCGAGGTATTCGTGACCGACGATGGCGCAGAGACCGATCTCGACCTTGGCCATTATGAGCGATTCACCGGGGTTCCGGCACGGATCAGCGACTCTGTCAGCTCTGGTCGTATCTATTCGAACGTCCTGGAAAAAGAACGCCGCGGCGATTATCTAGGCAAGACGATACAGGTCGTCCCGCATGTCACCAATGAAATCAAGGAATTCCTGAGCACTGGCGAGGATGAGGTCGATTTCATGCTCTGCGAGATCGGCGGCACCGTCGGCGATATCGAGGGTCTGCCGTTCTTTGAGGCGATCCGGCAGTTCAGCCATGACCGACCGCGCGGACAGTGTATTTTCATGCATCTCACCCTTCTGCCCTATCTGGCGGCAAGTGGCGAGTTGAAGACCAAACCGACGCAACACTCGGTCAAGGAACTCCAGAGCATCGGCATCGCGCCCGACATTCTCGTGTGCCGTTCGGAACAGCCGATCCCGGACAAGGAACGTGAGAAAATCGCACTATTTTGTAACGTCCGCAAAGAGCATGTGGTCGCGGCCTATGATCTCAAGTCGATCTATGAGGCACCGCTGGCCTATCACCGTGAAGGGCTGGATCAAGCGGTGCTTGACGTGTTTCAGATCAGCCCCGCGCCCAAACCGGACCTGACGGTGTGGCTGGATGTGGTGGACCGTATCCAGAATACCGATGGGGCAGTAAATATCGCTATTGTCGGCAAATACGTGCAATTGGAAGATGCCTACAAGTCGATCAAGGAGGCGCTCATTCACGGCGGCATGGCTAACCGGGTCAAGGTCAACGTGGAATGGGTCGATGCCGAGATTTTCGAGCGCGAAGACCCCGCCGCCCATCTTGAGGGTTTTCATGCCATTCTGGTGCCCGGCGGCTTTGGTGAGCGTGGCACCGAAGGCAAGATCAAAGCTGCCGAATTCGCCCGAACTCGCAAGATCCCCTATTTGGGCATTTGTCTTGGCATGCAAATGGCGGTGATTGAGGCCGCGCGCAATGTGGCTGGCCTCAGGGATGCCGGATCAGAGGAATTCGACCACGAGGCGGGCAAGCGGCGCTTTGAGCCAGTTGTCTATCACCTCAAGGAATGGGTGCAAGGCAACGAAAAGGTGCAACGCAAGGTCAGTGACGACAAGGGCGGCACCATGCGTCTTGGGGCCTATGACGCCGTGCTCAAGGACGGTAGCCGCGTGGCGCAGATCTATGGCACAACGACGATCGACGAACGGCACCGCCACCGCTATGAGGTGGACACAAAATATCGCGAAAAGCTCGAAGGATGTGGCCTGACGTTCTCTGGAATGTCGCCCGATGGTCGCCTGCCAGAAATCGTGGAATGGTCGGATCACCCATGGTTCATTGGGGTGCAATATCACCCGGAATTGAAATCCAAACCCTTTGCGCCGCACCCTCTGTTTGCTGATTTCGTGCGCGCGGCGATAGCGACGTCGCGATTGGTCTGAGACGAGCGCCTCACCGCTTGACGGGAAATAAGAAACAGCGATCTCGGCGGATCATCAGCCATAGCGCCTTGCCCGGTTTCGGCAGGAATACATTGGGCACTGTGGCCTTGAGCAGCGAGCCGTCATGATCCATCCGAAACTCGACCAGACTCTCGGAGCCCATGAAGCGCGCGCGCTCGACCACACCGCGCGCGGGAGTGCCGTCCTGCGAGGTGGGATTTGGGCCGCGCCCGTGCCGGTCAAAGTCGATCTTGATATGCTGTGGTCGGATCACGATTTCGACCTCGCTGCCTTCGTACGCGCCGGGCGAGAGAAACTGGCCAAAGGGCGTATCCACCAATGAGCCGCGCACCCTGCCCCGGATCACGTTGACCTCAGAGAAAAACGCCATGGCACTTCGGTCCACCGGAGCATTGTAGACGTTATAGGGCGCCCCCTGTTGCACGATGCGCCCATCACGCATAAGGGCGATCTCGTCGGCCATGCGCATAGCCTCTTCGGGTTCGTGCGTGACCAAGAGCACGGCGGTGTCCTGTTCACGCAGGATGTCCAGCGTCTCGTCGCGAATACCATCGCGCAAGCGGTTATCAAGGCCCGAAAACGGCTCGTCCATGAGCATGATGCCGGGACGGGGCGCGAGCGCGCGGGCCAAGGCCACACGCTGCTGCTCGCCACCAGACAGTTCATGAGGGTAGGCGTTGAGATGCCGTTCCAACCCCACCCGCTCGAGCAATTCTCCAATACGGACCGCTTTGGCAGATTTGTCGCCACTAAGACCAAATCCCACGTTCTGCGCCACGCTGAGATGCGGAAAGAGGGCAAAGTCCTGAAACATCAAGCCAATGTGCCGCCGCTCTGGCGGTATGCGAAACACGGTGTTGCACACAAGATTGCCATCGACCCAGATCTCACCAGCATCCTGCATCTCGACCCCTGCGATCATACGCAGCGTCGTCGATTTCCCACACCCTGACGGCCCAAGCAGGCAGGTCAGATGCCCCGGCATCACCCGGAGTGAGACGTCATTGACGACGAGGCGTCCATCATACCGACGCATCAGATTGTTGACTTCAAGCCGGGGAATTGGGGTCTGCACCGGAGCCTCTTGTTCTTTCCGATCAAATCTATCGGGTTTTATCCGCTGGAAATATCAACCCCTGCGACACCATGCAACCCATATGCCCTGCGGCCCGTTGACAGGTAGAAGCAGAGGTGTTTGTGTGGCGACGCATTTACATGATTGGAGTTTGTCCCATGCGGATTTTGAGTGGTGCCTTGTTGACCTTTTGTCTTGCGTTTCCTGCCTATGCAGACAGTGATCGCGAGGCGCGGGTAGCGGTTGCCAAGGAGTATGTGCAAGCGACGATGACGGATACCGATATCCAAGAGTTCATCAAACAACTTTGGCAGCCCATGATTCAACAAATGGCGGCAACCCGTCAGGCGATGACACCGGAACAGATCGAGCAAATTGGCCAGCTTTTCTCTTCAGAATTAACCGACCCTCTCACCGATGTCATGCTCCAGCAGGATGAAATCATGGCCGATATCATGACGCTGGAAGAGTTGACCGCATTGCGCGACTTCTACACGTCAGAGCATGGCGGCGCCGTGATGCGCAAAATGCCGCAACTGGCGCAGATCCAGCAACCGATGATTTCTGCTGTCTTGCAGAAGGCGATGCCAGAAATGATGCCAAAGATAGAGGCGATCACCGTTCCCAAGTGAAAAGAGAGGCGCGCCGTCACCCCGTGACGGCGCGCGAGTTGCAACAGGGACCGCTCGCCGCCGCAGTTACTCTTTCGGCAAATCCATCATGGCGGTGAATTCGGCCTCAGCGGCCAACTCGCCCTCGACTTCGGCAACACCCGAAAACTTCCAGACCTTGCCGCCGGGCTTGCCACGCGTCGTGCGCAGTTTCATTTCAAGCACATCGCCCGGCACCACCATGCGGCGAAACTTGGCGCTGTCTATCGCCATGAAATAGACCAGCATGTTTCGGTCTTGCATGTTCAGAGCCGTGCCAACCATCACGGCGGCCGTCTGCGCCATCGCCTCGATGATGGTAACGCCAGGCATGATCGGCTTGCCCGGAAAATGTCCTTGAAAATGCGGCTCGTTCATCGTCACATTCTTGATGCCGCGCGCCGACTGATAGCCATCGATATCGACCACCTTGTCGACCAAAAGGAACGGATAACGATGCGGAATCAGCCGCTGGATCAGATGGATGTCCGCAGATTTGAGAGGCTCTGTCATGGGCTGTCCTTTCGCATAACACCTTGCTCGTCCCTAGCAAGCGGAAGACAAAGGAGCAATATCTCAAACCTGCCTATTCGACCGGGGTCTCCGGAGCAGGGTCCGGTTCTTTGTCGGATACATCCGGGGCCTGTGGTCCACGCCCTATGCGCTCATTTATGCGAACCACAGCAAGATCCGTTACATCCGCGGCCCCCGCATGCAGCATCACAGCGCGCGCATCTATCATCACCATCGCGCCCGCCTCACGCAGCAGGTCCTCCAAGACGGGCTGCACGACGCGCATGAACTGCACCGGCACCAAATCCCGGCGGCGTTCGAGGTCGCGGGACATGCGTTCGCTTTCAAGCCGCAACTCTTCCACTTTTTGATCAAAGGAATCTGCAAGAGCACGAAATTCATTCGACGGCGTTGTCGCCCGCAGGCTTGTCAGGCTTTGTTCTTCAGCCTCCAACTCCTTGGCAATCCGGTCATTATGCGCAATGAGCCGGTCCCGCTCTGTCTGGATATCAACTTGAAGCCGTCGACCATAATCGGATTCGATCAACATACGCTCGGGATCAATCACAAGAACATCGCTCTGAATTACGCCCATCTGTTGCGCACGCGCTGTCTCATGGGTGCCAAGAGACAGCGCCACGATCAGCCCAGCCAGAGCAAGGGCCGTTCGCATGTTCAGAATTCCGTTCGAACCGTCAAATCGAACTGTTGCTCGATATCGCCCGGTTCTTTCTTGAGCGCGTTGGAGAAGTTCATCCGGATCGGGCCAAAGGGTGAAGACCAGAATATCGAGAAACCAACCACATGCCGCGCTTTGAATCCAGTCGAGGACAGCGTATTGCCCGGAGCAACAGACCCCCGGTTGCCAATACCCCAGATCGAGCCGATGTCGTAGAACGCCCCGCCAGTGATGCCATATTCGTCGGGCAGGCCGAGGGGAAATTCTGCTTCGAATTTGAGTGCAGCGAAATAATCACCGCCCAACAGTTCGTCGTCTTCAATCGGCCCCATGCCATTCGGCTCAAAGCCGCGAATAACCTGTGAACCAAAGCGATTGAGAAAGCGGCTGCTTTGGCCTCCGGAAAACTCGATCGCACCGCCCTCGAGGATAGCCCTCAAGGTCACATCCTCATTCATGACAGTCGTTTGGCCGACCAGACGCGCCGTGGTCTTGATATAGTCGTTGTCACCGCCGAGACCGGCAAATTCCTGGCCAAATGACAAGAGAACCCCCGCATTGGGATTAAGCCCTGACTCCCGCGTGTCATAATTGAAATTGTAACCCACAGAACTGGTCCATAGCGCCCCTTGGTTGATCTCGTCCAGAAGAATACCGGACGTGCCCTGATAGTCAGACATGTCCTCGTAGCTGGCATTGTAGTAGACGCCAAGCCGGGTATTCTCGCCGGTCGGAAAGGTCAGGCTGGGGCGGAATGTCCCGATTGCAGTGTCAAACAGGCTGTTGTCGCTCTCTGTCTCCTGAAATGAGAAATCAAGACCCAAGGCCACATCACGCCCAAGAAAAGCTGGCTCAACGAAGCCGAGATTGTAGTTGATCGAATCGGCAGTGGCCAAAATCTGCGCGGTTAACCGTTGGCCGCGCCCGATAAAGTTGCGCTCCGAGAAGCCAAGAGAAATGCCAAGACCCGAGTTGGTGGAAAAGCTGGCACCGACGGACACCGTTCCAGTAGTTTGCTCTTCCACGTCGGTCTCGATCACAACTTGGTCCGGACGCGACCCTTCGCGCGCATTCACGTCCACCTCCTTGAAATACCCCAAGGCCCGGATGCGGGTTGCCGCCTGCTGGATCGAGCGCGGGTTGAACGGATCACCTTCGGCTTGATCAAACTGGCGTCGGATCACGCGGTCGAGGGTCGTCGTGTTACCTTCGATGTCGATCCGCTCGACAAAGATACGCGGCCCGCGTTGGAGGGCGAATTCCACATTCAGCGTCAAATCGCGGTCGTTTCGGGTGATGCGCGGCTCGACTCGCAGGAAATCAACGCCGTTCTTGATGGCCAGACGTTCCATCCGAGCGATCGAATTTTCGACCAGCGTCGGGGAGTAAACCACTCCCGGTTTGATCTTGAGTGTGTCGTGATAGGTCTCGGCCTCAACGCCGTTCATCTCGCTCACGGTTGTGATCTGGCCGAACTTGAACTGTTGGCCTTCCTGAACATTGAACGTGACAAAGTAAGCGTCCCGCTCGCGGGCCAATTCGGCATTGGTTCCCGTCACGCGGAAATCCACGTAGCCGCGCGAGTTGTAGAAATCGGTCAGCACCTGACGATCAAAGTTCACCCGATCTTCGACAAAGGTGTCGCGTTCGATCAGGGCGCGCAGGAGGCCGGTTTGCTTGCTTTCGACCACGCGACGGAGGCGAGTGTCGGAAAAGGCGCGATTGCCGACAAAGCCAATACGCTGCACCTCGATCTTGCGGCCCTCAAAAATCTCGAACACCAGATCAACACGGTTATCGCTCCGCCGGATTACCTTCGGCGTCACACGGGCGGCAATGCGACCGTTTTGGCTATAGGCTTCTGAAATTATTCCCGCGTCACGCTCGGCCTGCGTCGGGCTAAAGACTTGACGCGATTTGCTCTGGATGAATCCAGCAAGATCCTCGTCCTTGATCTTGTCGTTGCCCTCAAAGGCGATGCGATTGATGGTTGGAAACTCGGTGACGCGGATCAGCAGATTATTGCCCTGCGGGACGAGTTCAACTTCTTCAAAAAGTCCCGAGGTCAAGACTTTCTGATAGGCGTCGTTCAATTGACCGGCCGAAACGGTCTCGTTCCGCGCGATGCCTGCGTAGGAAAGAATCGTCCCTGCTTCGATACGTTGGTTGCCCTCAATGGACACCGAGGAGAAGCGATAGGATTGCGCCTCGGCTCGTTGGCCGGTTCCTAACAGGAATGTGGCAATGATCACTGAGACAAGAGCGGCTTTAACGGTTCTCAACGCGAAAAAAACGTTGCGGCTATTCTGCCGATTCATGTCGCGATCATTCATTGCTCAAACCCAGTCAGACATCTCATTATGGATGTCAGTAACCCGTCTGTCTGGCCTTGTCAAAACGCGAGTGGCCGTGAAACAGGTCGCATGGATCAGAGCGCGCCAATAAATCCACCGGCAAAAAGAGCCAACCCAAGAGTGACCAGATAGAGCAACAGATCGGCATTGACCTGAAGCAACACACTAGCGCTTTGATAGCCATTTCTCAGCTGTTGCATTTCGCACCCCTTTGACAAAGTTGCCGCCACCAAAACGAGTGCCATGCCGATCTGGCGAATTCAGGACAGGACTGTGGTGAAACTTTGGCGAACGGGCTTTAGCGCCCATTGCCCACTCAATCGCCCTGCCTGCTCTAGATGCTGCGTTGGTCCATAAAGTGCTGGAGCCGCGACAGCCCTTCTTCGATATCCGCCGTGGCGCGCGCATAGGAAAACCGCAGCGTTCCGGCACCGCGGACTGGGTCGAAATCCAATCCCGGTGTCACTGCAACCCCGGCCTTCTCCAAAATTTCGGCAGCAAAGGCGCGGCTGTCGTCGGTCAGATGGCTGACATCAGCATAAACATAAAAGGCGCCGTCAGGCGGTGCGATACGGTCAAACCCAGCTTTGGGCAGCCCATCCAGCATCAGGGTGCGGTTGCGCCGGTAAATCGCCATGTTGGCCTCAAGTTCCGACGTACAATCCATCGCTGCGAGGGCGGCGATCTGACTGGCGTGAGGCGGACAGATAAAGAGATTCTGCGCCAGACGTTCGACCACGCGTACGTCATCTTCGGGCACCACCATCCAGCCGATGCGCCAGCCGGTCATGGAAAAATACTTGGAGAAGGAGTTGATCACATAGCATTCATCGGTGATCTCAAGCGCGCTGACAGCGCGTTGCTCATAGTCGATCCCGTGATAAATCTCGTCGCTGATGAAGGATGCCCCCTGCGCGTGACACGCCTCAATGAGCCCGCCAAGCGCTGCCCGGTCCAGCATCGTACCGGACGGATTCGCCGGGCTCGCCACCAGAAGCCCGCGCAAGTCGCGCCCCGCGAGATCCCCAGGGGTTGGCTGCAAGCGGTTTTCCGCCGCTGTTTCTATATCCACCGGCACGAGATCCAACGCCCGCAGAATCTGGCGATAGCTGGGATATCCCGGCGCACCGATTCCGACCCGGTCACCAACATCGAAAAGGGCCGTAAAGGCGAGAATGAAGGCCCCAGAAGAGCCGGGCGTGATGACGACCCGGTTGGGGTTCAGGTCGATATTGTACCAGTCTTTATAGAGCCGCGCGATCCGTGCGCGCAGGGCTGGCAGGCCGAGCGCCACCGTGTATCCCAGAGACTCGCGCGCCATTGTTTCGACAAGGGCATCCCGCGCGCCTTGCGGAGCAGGAGTACCCGGTTGCCCCACCTCCATGTGGATGATGTGGCGTCCCATTGCCTCGGCACGGCGCGCGGCCTCCATCACATCCATCACGATGAAGGCATCGACCTGCGACCGGGTTGAGTTTCGCATGGGTTTTCTCCTAGACTGCGCGCACTTGCCGACCCGTCTCACTGGAAAAGGCCGCCAAGGTCAATGCTGCTTCTCCGACTCGCCGCGCTCTCATTGCTGCTGACCCTGACGCTGGCTGTTCCAGCGCGGGCCGTGACGTTGCTGCGTGATCCCGATATTGAGCAGGCCTTGCGCAGTCTTGCGACGCCTGTATTGCAAGCCGCAGGATTGAGTCCCGCACGGGTGGATATTCTGGTGATTGACGATTCGAGCATGAATGCCTTTGTGATCGATTCGGACAGTATTTTCATACACTCCGGGCTAATCTTGAGGATGGAGACCCCGGCCATGCTGCAATCGGTGATTGCGCATGAGGCGGCCCATATTGCGAATGGTCACCTCATGCGTCGCCCGATCAATGCCCGCAACGCCCGAACCGCTGCGGCACTTGGAACAGCATTGGCCGTCGCCGCCGGAGCAGCCGCCGGAAGTGGCGAGTTTGCCGCAGGGGCCGCAGCCGGGCTTCAGGGGGCCGCGATGCGCAGCTTTTTTTCGCACACGCGGGCCGAGGAAAATGCGGCCGATGCCAGCGGTATGCGGTTTATGGCCGCCGCAGGTATCGATCTGCGCGGTGCCGTGCAGGTCATGGATCTATTTCGGGGACAAGAATCCCTGTCGCTAGGCCGTCAGGATGCCTATGCGCGCACCCATCCGCTCTCTCGGGACCGGTTCCGGCGGATCAGCCAATTGGCCGACGCACAGTCAAAAACCGTAACGCCCGACCCTGAAGCAACCTATTGGTTTGCGCGGGCCAAAAGCAAGCTCTCGGCGTTTCAGCGATCTCCGAAATGGACGCTGACGCGAGCCGGAGAATATGGCTATGAAGACGTCAAATTGATGCGTCAGGCAATTGCCTATCATCGGCAGGCTGATCTGCGCCGGGCTTTGGCCGCGATAGACGGGGCCATCGCACGGCGTCCAAACGATCCTTATTTGCACGAGTTGCGCGGGCAGATTCTCATGGAAAGCAGACAGATCAAGCCCGCCGTCGCTGCCTATGCGCGCGCTGCCAATCTGGCCCCGCGGAATGCGCTGATCCTTGGATCTTATGGGCGGGCTCTCTTGGCTGATGGTCAGGTGCAAAAGGCGGCAGAGTTTCTGGAAACCGCGAGGGGGCGCGATGGTCGTGACTCCCGCATCCTGCGCGATCTGGCACAGGCCAATGCAAAGTTAGGCAATAACGGGATGGCCTCGGTCCTGACCGCAGAGCGATATGCGATGGCAGGCCAGTTGAAAGATGCTAAGATACATGCGACGCGCGCTTCCTCCCTGTTACCCCGCGGTTCTGCCGCGTGGCAAAGGGCACAGGATGTACTTTTTGCGGCAGAAGCCGAAGAAAAACGGAGAAAATGACCCTGATGCTACGTTCTGTTCTGTCCTCTGCCAGTTTTGGCCTTTGCTTGATTCTGACACAGCCGGCCTCCGCGCTCGATCTTGAAAGTTTGAACGAGGCCGAACGCACGCTCTTGCGCGAGGAAATTCGAGCTTACTTGCTCGAGAACCCCGAAGTGATCATGGAAGCAGTTGCCGTGCTGGAAAAGCGCGAAGCCCAAGGCCAGGCACAGGCCGATAGCGATCTGGTCAGAAGCAATGCCGATGCCCTCTTCAACGATCCGAACTCTTGGGTTGGGGGCAATCCGGAAGGCAACCTGACATTGGTTGAATTCATGGACTATCGCTGCAGCTATTGCCGCCGCGCCTTTGATGACGTGAAGGGTCTCTTGGCCGCCGATGGCAATATCCGTTTCATTATCAAGGAATTCCCCATTCTGGGTGAGGATTCTGTGCTCGCCTCTCGCTTTGCCATCGCGACACGCCAAGTTGCAGGGGATGAGGCCTATAAATCGGTGCATGACGCGCTGATGAGCTATAGCGGCAGCATGAATGAGACCGGATTCTCCCGTCTGGCGGATACGCTCGGCCTGGATGCCACTAAAATCATCGCGGAGATGAACAGCGAGGCGGTCTCTGAGGTGATCGCCGCCAATCATGCGCTTGGTCAGAGAATGCAGATCACCGGCACACCGTCCTTTGTGATGGGCGATCAAATGCTGCGCGGATACTTGCCTCAAGATGCCATGCAAGAGATCGCCAACGAGATCCGCGCACAATAGCCATGCGCCCTACCCTCTTCGTTGCTGCCCTGTTACACGGGACAGCCTTACCTGTCGTTGCGCAAGAGTTACCGCAGCCATCGCGAACGGCACTCGGAGAGGCAATACGCGCAGTGTTGGTCGAGACACCAGCACTGATCTATCCATTGCGTGAGCGGCCACAGATTGTCGCAACCGATCTTTATAGTGAGGATGCCGCGCGTGATTTGGGACTGTTGGACCGGGCCTCCAGACAGCTTTTTTCACCCGGTCTGCCCGGCTTTGGGGCAGAGGGCGAGCCCGCCGCAATAGCGTTCTTCACGCAAGATGATTGCCCCGACTGTGCCGCCGCCGAAGACGAATTACGCCATCTCGCGGAACGGCTTTCGCTGCGGGTCAGCGTATTTGACATGGTGCGGGATGCGGCACTGGCCGCTGAGCTGGGCCTCGACATGGCCCCCTCGTATGTGTTGCCAGACATGTTGTTGCGTGGGGCCATGCCCGCAATCGTTCTTGAAAAGTATCTGCGCCCATAAACGACACAGGCGCGCCACTGCGGCGCGCCTGTTTGGCTTGGCATTGGAATGAGGCTCAGTTGACCAGTGTCGCCGCGGCCGCCTGTGCCATGGCCTCGACTCCGAACATGTTGACGATGCCAAGCAGCATCACCGCTGCCGAACCCATCAGAAACGCCCATTGCACGGGCGAACGACCGGTCTCGACCCCAGTCCCCTCTTCTCCGAAATACATGTAGAAGACGATGCGCAGATAGTAAAACGCGCCGATGACAGACGCGACAACCCCGGCAATCGCGAGCCATGCAAGCCCACCTTCATAGGCGGCACGGAGCACATACAGCTTGCCGAAAAAGCCCAAGAGCGGCGGAACGCCCGCGAGGCTGAACAAGAGGATCAACATCGCCAAGGCGCGGCCCGGTTCGGCGCGGGAATACAGGGCGAGGCTGCGAATGTCCGTCACCGGTTGCCCATCTCGTTCCATCGACAGGATAAAGGCAAAGGTTCCCACGTTCATGGTGACATAGATTGCCATATAGATCAGCATCGCCTGCACACCAAACACCGTGCCGGCCGCCAGTCCCATCAGCGCATACCCCATGTGGGCAATAGAAGAATACGCCATCAGACGCTTGATATCGGTCTGGCCGATGGCTGCAAATGCGCCAAGGAACATCGAGAGCAGCGCCAGAAGCGCCAACACCTGCTGCCAATCCGCAACCACCCCACCAAAGGCGTCATGCACGACGCGGGCAAAAAGCCCCATTGCCGCCATTTTGGGGGCCGTCGCAAAGAACGCAGTGATCGGAGTTGGCGCGCCTTCATAGACATCGGGCGTCCACATGTGAAAGGGCACCGCCGAAATCTTGAACGCGAGACCGGAGATGACAAAGACCAGACCGATCAAAAGACCGATCGGAGCCTGCCCCTCGGCTGCTGCGATGATGCCGGAGAAAAGCGTTGTGCCCGCAAAGCCGTAGATCAGCGACGCCCCATAGAGCAACAGGCCAGACGACAGCGCGCCCAATACGAAATACTTGAGCCCCGCCTCGGTCGATTTTGCGCTGTCCCGGCGCAAAGAGGCCACGACATAAAGCGACAGCGATTGCAGTTCGAGCCCCATATAGAGCGCCATCAGATCGCCCGCGCTGACCATGACCATCATGCCCACGACGGCCAGGGCCACAAGGAGCGGATATTCAAACCGCAGAATACCGCGGCGCGACATGTAATCCTGTCCCAGCACCAGCACAGCCGCCGCTGAGAGGAGAATCGTGACCTTGGCAAAACGCGCAAATCCATCATCGTTGAACATGCCGCCAAAGGCGGTGCGCGTGCCGGTCCCCGATGCCCCGATCCAGATCGCCAGCAGCGCAAACAACCCCGCCGTGACCCAGACCAGCATGCCCGCCATTCGGTCCTGCCCGGTATAGGCCACACCCAAGAGCGCCAACAGCGCATAGGCCGAGAGCACGATCTCGGGCAGGATTATGGATAGATCAGCCTGCATGTCTCAGGGCCTCCGGTTCAATGCGAGGTTTCGGCAAGTTGTGTCGCAGCTTGCGCCACGGCCTGTGCCGTCTCAACGTTGGAAATCAGCGCCTCGACCGAGGGGCCGGTGATGTCGGTCACAAGCCGGGGGTAAACCCCAAGCAAGAGCGTCATCACCACCAGCGGCGCGAAAATCGCCCGCTCGCGTTTGTTCATATCTGTGATGGTGCGGAGACTTTCCTTGATCAGATCACCAAAGACCACCCGACGATAGAGCCAGAGCGCGTAGGCTGCCGACAGGATCACACCTGATGTCGCAACCGCTGCAACCCATGTATTGACCTGAAACACACCGACCAGCGTCAGGAATTCCCCGACAAAGCCAGAGGTGCCTGGCAGGCCGACATTGGCCATGGTGAAGAACATGAAGATCAGCGCATAGGCGGGCATCCGGTTTACGAGACCGCCATAGGCATCAATCTCGCGGGTATGCATCCGATCGTAAATCACGCCGACACAGAGAAAGAGCGCGCCCGATATGAATCCGTGGCTGATCATCTGGAAAATCGCACCATCCACGCCCTGTTGATTGGCCGCAAATATGCCCATTGTGACGTAACCCATATGGGCGACCGAGGAATAGGCGATCAGTTTCTTCATGTCTTCTTGGGCAAGTGCAACCAGTGAGGTGTAGACAATGGCAATGGCCGACATCCAGAGCACCAGAGGCGTCAGCACCTCAGTGCCCACCGGAAACATTGGCAGGCTGAAGCGCAAGAAGCCATAGCCGCCCATCTTCAACAGGATCGCTGCCAGCACAACAGAGCCAGCCGTGGGTGCCTGAACGTGGGCGTCCGGCAGCCATGTGTGGACCGGCCACATCGGCATTTTGACCGCAAAGCTGGCAAAGAACGCGAGGAACATCAGCGTCTGCATGCCGCCGATCACATGGACTCCTAGGATCGAGAACGTCTCGCTCTCGAACTCATGCTTGAGCAGGTCCGCAATATCGGTGGTCCCTGCATCCGAGAACATTGCGACCATCGCCACAAGCATCAGCACGGAGCCAAGAAAGGTGTAGAGGAAGAATTTGAACGACGCGTAGATACGTTCCCTGCCGCCCCATATCCCGATGATCAAGAACATCGGAATAAGCCCTGCCTCGAAGAAGAGGTAAAAGAGCACGAGATCAAGCGCCATGAATACGCCCAACATGAGCGTCTCCAATAACAGGAAGGCGATCATATATTCCTTGACGCGGGTTGTCACAGTCCAAGACGCCGCGATGGTCAGCGGCATGATGAAGGTCGTCAGCATAACGAAAAGCACACTGATCCCATCAACGCCCATCTTATACTGCAAGCCCAAGAGCCATTCCCGCTCTTCGACCATCTGGAACCCGGTGTTGGAGGGGTCGAACTGAAAGAGGATAAACAGCGACACGACAAAGGTCAGTGTGGTGGCGATGAGCGCCACCCATTTGGCATTACGCTGTGCCGCTGCGTCCTGACCACGGAGAAAAACCGCAAGGATTGCCGCCGCGACCACCGGGATGAAGGTCACAATGGAAAGCAGGTTGTCCATCAGTTGGCCCCCCCGAAGATCGTCATCCATGTCACCAGAACCGCAATCCCGATCACCATGGCAAAGGCATAGGTAAAGATGTAGCCGGACTGTGCCCGACCAGCGAGGCGGGTGACCCAAGGAATGAGCCCCATGGCCACACCATTGATCGACCCGTCGATCACGTCCCCATCGCCGCGCTTCCACAGGAGATTTCCGAGCGCCTTGGCAGGCCGGACAAAGAGAAAGTCGAAGATCTCGTCGAAATACCACTTGTTGAGCAGAAAGAGATACAGCGGTCGCTGTGTATCGGCCACTTTACGCGGCATTGAGGGATCAAGAATGTAGAACCAGACTGCCATCACAAACCCGATCAGCATGGCAATGAACGGGCTGACCTTGACCCAAGTGGGGGCATGGTGCGCCTCATCCATGACGTGATTGTCGGGATGCATGAAGATGGCACCTTGCGGGGCCTCACCATGGGTTGCGACAGGTGCGTTGCCTTCGGTCGTGACGTCTTCGGCGTGGTCGGTTGCGGCTGCGGCCTCGCCGGTTGCATCAGCGCCATGTGCCTCAGACGCTTCTGCGTGATGCGCAGCAATGCCAAAGAATTTATTGACGGCGTCATGGCTGCCAAAGAAACTATTGTACCAGATCATCCCCGCAAAGACCGCGCCAAGCGCCAGTACCCCGAGCGGGACCACCATGACCATCGGGCTTTCATGCGCGTGCTCATGTGTGTGCTTGTCGCCGCGCGCCTCGCCAAAGAAGGTGAGAAAGATCAGACGCCAGCTATAAAACGAGGTGAAGAGCGCCGCAATCACCAGCATCCAGAAGGCATAGCCACCTTGGGTGCCAGCCCACGCGCTCTCGATCACCGCGTCTTTGCTGAGAAATCCCGCAAAGCCGATATGGGTCAGCGGGATGCCCACGCCGGTGATCGCCAGCGTGCCGATCATCATCGCCCAAAAGGTATAGGGCAGTTTCTTGCGCAACCCGCCATAGTTGCGCATGTCCTGTTCGTGATGCATGCCGTGGATCACGGAACCCGCCCCAAGAAACAACATCGCCTTGAAGAACGCATGTGTGAAGAGGTGGAACATCGCGACCGAATAGACGCCCACACCAGCGGCCACAAACATGTACCCAAGCTGCGAACAGGTCGAATAGGCAATCACGCGCTTGATGTCATTCTGGACCAGCCCCACTGTGGCCGCAAAGAACGCGGTCGAAGCTCCGAGGAAGACAATAAAGGTCTTTGCCTCAGGTGCATATTCCATCAACGGCGACATGCGGCAGACAAGGAACACGCCTGCGGTCACCATGGTGGCCGCATGAATAAGCGCGGACACAGGTGTCGGACCTTCCATCGCATCGGGCAGCCAGGTGTGCAAGAAAAGCTGCGCCGATTTACCCATGGCGCCAATGAAAAGAAGCACTGCAATCAGGTTGGCCGCGTTCCATTCGGACCAGAGGAACGTCAATTGCGTTTCCGCCAGCATTGGTGCTGCGGCAAAGATGTCATCGAGCTTGATGCTGTCGACAAGGAAGTAGAGCGCCATTATGCCAAGCGCAAAGCCGAAATCCCCGACCCGGTTCACCACAAAGGCCTTGATCGCGGCGGCATTGGCCGACGGCTTGCGATAGTAGAACCCGATCAGCAGGTAAGAGGCAACGCCAACGCCCTCCCAACCAAAGAACATCTGCAAGAGATTGTCCGAGGTCACCAGCATCAGCATCGCAAATGTAAAGAACGACAGGTAGGCGAAAAAGCGTGGGCGATAGCTCTCGTTCTCGCGGAAATTCTCGTCATGCGCCATGTAGCCCACGGAATAGAGATGCACGAGCGCCGACACGGTCGTGATCACGATCAGCATGATCGCGGTCAGGCGATCCATCCGTATCGCCCAGGCCGTATCTAGCGTGCCAGACTGCACCCAATCGAGCAGATGTACCTTTTCCATGACGCCGTCATGCCCGAGGAACACAACCCAGCTTAGCAGACAGGAGAGAAACAAAAGGCCGGTGGTCAGCCACTGTGCGCCCTTGTCACCGATGATCCGCCAGCCAAAACCTGCGAGAAGCGCCCCGACGAGAGGCGCGAATAGGAGAATGGTTTCCATGGCGTCAGCCTTTCATCACATTGACGTCTTCGACAGCAATGGTGCCGCGATTACGGAAGAAACAAACAAGAATCGCGAGGCCGATCGCAGCCTCTGCCGCTGCAACTGTCAGCACGAAAAGGGTGAAAACCTGCCCGACCAGATCGCCCAGAAACGACGAGAAGGCAACAAGGTTGATATTCACTGAAAGCAACATAAGTTCGATGGACATCAAGAGGATGATCACATTCTTACGGTTCAGGAAGAGGCCAAATATACCGATGACGAACAGCGCCGCTGCCACCGTCAGGTAATGTTCAAGTCCGATCATCGTTTCACCCTCTGACCCTCAATTTTCTTCTTTTCATGACGCGCAGGGTGGCAAAACCCAAAAGCGCCTTTAGTCCCCAAAGTGCGGCCAAACCCGCCACACCGAGGGTTGATACCACCTGATGCGCGATGTCAGCCATTAAAGCCCCTGCCCCGGCTTCACGTCGCGCAATTCCATCGCTTTGGCCGGGTCGCGGTACATCTGCGCCAGCACATCCTGCCGTTTGACATCGGTCCGGTGCCGCAGCGTAAGAACGATCGCCCCGATCATTGCCACCAATAGGATCAGGCCCGCCAATTGGAACAGAATGAAATAGGTGTCATAGAGCAGAAGCCCCAAGGCGGCAGTATTCTCGACCCCGTCCGGGGTGACAGAGCGGCGCGCGGCCTCCGCGCCATCCGCCATCTGCCAATTGCCAAAGACCAGGCCGAATTGCATGAGCAGGATGACCCCGATCAGCAGGGCAAGCGGCATATACTTCGCCATTTCTGCTTTCAGTTCGGCAAAATCCACATCCAGCATCATCACGACAAAGAGGAAAAGCACCGCAACCGCGCCGACATAGACAATGATCAAGAGCATCGCGACAAACTCGGCACCAAGAAGCACGAAGAGACCAGCCGCACTTATGAAGGACAGGATCAGCCAGAGCACGGAATGCACCGGGTTGCGGCTGATGACAGTGAACAGTCCCCCGATCAGCAGCGAGACCGCAAAGAGATAAAAGGCCATGGCCGCAATCGTCATTTGTCTTTTCCTTCCTTATCGGCCTCGTCCATGACCTCGCGGGCGAAATCCATCGCGCGGGTCATCGAAGGGATACCAGCAAACATCGCCATCTGCGCAATGGTCTCGGCGATCTCGTCCTGAGTGGCCCCCGCTTCGAGCGCGTGGCGAACGGTCATGCGGATCTGGGTGTCGCTCTGCGCGCCCAACATGGTCAACCCCGCCAATGTGATCAGCAGGCGCGTCTTGGCATCCAGCCCCTCCTTGTTCAACCCCTTGCCAAAGCTCATTTCCATGAATTCCTTGGGCATGGTCGGCCATAACGACTCGAACCCTTTGGGAGAAAAGGATTCAAGTGCCGGGTTCATCGCCTTGGCCATTTCCTGAGCCTGACGCATCATCATCTCAAAGGGGTTGGTTGGATCGCTCATCTGTAGGGTGCATCCATCTCGAGGTTGCGGGCAATCTCGGCCTCCCAGCGGTCGCCATTGGCGAGCAGTTTGGCCTTGTCATAGAACAGCTCTTCGCGGGTCTCGGTGGCAAACTCGAAATTCGGCCCCTCGACGATAGCATCGACCGGGCAGGCCTCCTGACAGAAACCACAATAGATGCATTTCGTCATGTCGATGTCGTAGCGCGTTGTGCGGCGGCTTCCGTCATCGCGGGGTTCGGCATCAATGGTGATCGCCTGCGCCGGGCAAATCGCCTCGCAGAGTTTGCAGGCGATGCAGCGCTCTTCGCCATTGGGATAACGACGCAGCGCGTGCTCACCCCGGAACCGGACCGAGAGCGGGCCTTTTTCATGCGGATAGTTCAGCGTGGCCTTGGGTGCAAAGAAGTATTTCAGCCCCAACCGGAACCCCTTGATGAAATCGGAGAGCAGGAAATACCCCGCCGCACGTCCGTAATCTATCTTGGTCATGGTTCAGCCTCCAATCGCCCAGCGGGCCCAAAAGCCGCCCAGCACTTCGAATTTCGCAAGGAAGGACACGATAACGACCCATCCCAGAGACATTGGCAGGAACACTTTCCAGCCAATCCGCATCAACTGATCGTAGCGGTAACGTGGTGTGATCGCCTTGACCATGGCGAAGATGAAGAAGAAGAACGCCATCTTGCCGATCATCCACAACACCCCATCGGGCAACCCCGGAATGGGTGACAGCCAGCCGCCAAAGAACAAAAGGCTCATCAGCGCGCACATCAGGAAGATCGCGATATACTCGCCGGCCATGAACAGCAGGAACGGCGTCGAGGAATATTCCACCTGATACCCCGCCACCAGCTCCGATTCAGCCTCAGGCAGATCGAAGGGCGGCCGGTTGGTTTCGGCCAAGGCGCTGATAAAGAACAGGAACACCATCGGGAAATGCGGTAGCCAATACCAGCCGAAGAATCCGAAATCGGTATCCTGTGCCCGGACAATTTCGCTGAAATTGAGCGAGCCGGTCGAGATGATCACGCCAATGATGATGAGGCCCAAAGAGACCTCATAGGAAATCATCTGCGCGGCAGAGCGCAACGATCCAAGGAACGGGTATTTGGAGTTTGATGCCCACCCCCCCATGATCACACCGTAAACCTCAAGTGAGGAGATGGCGAAGACAAAGAGCACGGCGACGTTGATGTCCGACAAGACCCAACCCTCGTTCATCGGAATCACGGCCCAAGCCAGCACCGCCAACACGAAGCTCGTCATCGGGGCCAACATGAACACCGTTTTGTCGGCCCCTGCGGGAACCACGACCTCTTTGACCACATATTTCAGAGCATCCGCCACCGTCTGTAACAGGCCCCATGTGCCCACCACATTCGGACCCCGGCGCATCTGCACGGCAGCCCAGATCTTGCGATCGCCGTAAACCAGGAACAATAGCGACACCATGACAAAGCCAAGCACCGCAAGACATTGCGCAAAGATGATCACAAGAATCCCGAGCGGGGTTGTAAAAAATTCAGCCATCAGGTCCTCACACCATCGGTATTCCGTTTTCCGCACAATTCGCGGCGACGACTTCGGCGTCGATTGTCAGTAGCCCTCGGGGCAGAGCCGCCGAGATCGTATAGACCGCATCGCCTTGCCAGATGCCAGCCTGTTCCGCAACACTGGTGCGCAGGTGGCGGGCAAAGCCATAGCCCCGGATCAGCGCATATTGCGCGGCGGCGCATTCGGCATACCGCTCCACATCCTTGGCGTCGCGCGCGCCACGCATACGGACGTGGAAATTCACCAAATCGCCATCCAAGAGCCGCGTCTCAATGCCCTGATACTCGGGCGCAAAGGGCGCGGGGGCCGCGCTCTCGGTACAGCCCGCCAGCCCAAACGCCAGAGGCGATATGAGGGCCATGACCATTCTCACTCTGCCGCCATCGGTTGCGTACCGCGCGCCTTAGCATTTGCACTGAGTTCCGCCATCAATTCGCTGGCACGGGCGATCGGGTTGCTCAGGTAGAAATCCGCAATCGCCAGCCGGAAATCGGCCTTGCCAAGTGCGGCCTTGGTCAGCGGTTGCCAGTCGTTCTGCGCCACCTGATCAATCTTTTTCAGATGGGGTAAGGCCTTGACCAGCGCCTGCCGCAGTTGAGCGATGCTGTCATAGGGCAATACCGCGCCCAATTCGCCACTGAGCGCCCGCAGAATGGCCCAGTTTTCCTTAGCCTCACCCGGTGCAAAGCCCGCACGCAGCGCCAATTGTGGGCGGCCTTCGGTGTTGACGAAGAGACCTTGTTCTTCGGTATAGGCAGCCCCCGGCAGGATCACATCGGCACGGTGCGCACCGCGATCCCCATGGCTACCCTGATAGATCACAAACGGCCCCGCCGCGATCTCAACCTCGTCAGCGCCGAGATTGTAGATCACATCAGCACCGTCAATCGCGGCCTCTAGCCCGCCATTGGTCACGGCACCTACGTCCATTGCGCCCACACGCCCCGCCGCCGTATGCAGCACCAGCATCCGACCCGAGAGCGCCATCGCTGCCGCCAGAACCGCCGCGCCATCAGCCTCGCGCAGCGCGCCCATGCCGACAATGACAATCGTATCCTCTGGCACTTTGAGTGCATCAAGCGCGGCTCGATCCGTGCCCGCGTGGGTGTACTCATAGGTGAGATCAACCTTGGGACCAACCAGCGTGACATTGGCGCCCTTGATCCACGCCTTGCGCAGACGCGCGTTCAGAACCGGGGCTTCAACACGTGGATCGGTGCCGATCAGCACGACGTTCTTTGCCGTATCCAGAACCTCAATCGTGACATTGCCCACATAGCCACTGCGATTGCCTGCGGGCAGATGGGCCTTGTCGGTGCGGCATTCCACATGCCCACCCTGCCCCTCGATCAGACCTTTCAGGGCAAAGGCTGCCTCGACGGGAACAAGATCACCGACCAAACCGGCGACTTTCTTGGCACCCTTGATGGCCTGCGCGACCGACGCGAGCGCCTCTGGCCAAGAGGCCACCCGCAGCTTGCCGTTTTCACGGATATAAGGCCGGTCCAGACGCTGACGCCGCAACCCGTCCCAGACAAAGCGCGTCTTGTCGGAAATCCATTCCTCGTTCACACCGTCATGGTTGCGCGGCAGGATGCGCATGACCTCGCGCCCCTTGCAATCCACCCGAATGCTGCTGCCAAGCGCATCCATCACGTCGATGGTTTCGGTCTTGGTCAGTTCCCACGGACGCGCAGTAAAGGCATAGGGCTTGCTGACCAGCGCGCCAACCGGGCACAAATCAATGATGTTGCCCTGCAAATTGCTGTCGAGCGTTTGCCCCAGATAGCTGGTGATCTCGGAATCCTCGCCGCGTCCAGTCTGACCCATCTGCATAATCCCGGCCACCTCGGAGGTAAAACGCACACAGCGCGTGCAAGAGATGCAACGCGTCATATGGGTCTCGACCAGCGGGCCAAGGTCCAGATCCTCGCTCGCCCGCTTTGGTTCGCGATAGCGGCTGAAATCCACCCCATAGGCCATGGCCTGATCCTGCAAATCGCATTCTCCGCCCTGATCGCAGATCGGGCAATCAAGCGGATGGTTGATGAGCAGAAACTCCATCACCCCCTCGCGGGCCTTTTTGACCATGGGGCTGTTGGTCTTGACAACCGGCGGCTGGCCATCAGGGCCGGGACGCAGATCCTTGACCTGCATGGCGCAGCTTGCCGCCGGTTTGGGCGGACCACCCACGACCTCGACAAGACACATCCGGCAATTCCCGGCAATCGACAACCGCTCGTGATAACAGAAGCGCGGCACCTCGACCCCGGCCTGCTCACAGGCCTGAATCAGGGTCATTGCGCCCTCTACCTCGATCTGCTGATCGTCGATGATGATCTTGCGTAGGTCAGACATATTATCTCACTTTGCTTTCAGAAACTTGCCGATCGGGCTTTGCTTCGCGATTTCCGATTGGCCCAGTTCGCACAGGCTCGGGCCGTCATTGGGCATGGCCCCCATCGAGCGGATGTAATCGTCGCTCCGCCCGCGTATCTTTCGCTTTTCGGCCTTGTCCGTGATGTAGGCGTCAATCTCGGCTTCTGTGTAGCCACGCGACTGCGCCTCGGCTTTGAGGGCTCGCATGTACGAGATGGCGGTCACGACACGCGGCGAGATGTCACCGCAGCGTTTGCGGATTTCATCGGCGACTGCCATATAGAAAAGCCCCTTATTTATATCAGCCTCCTGAGAGAGCGAGCCGGCACTGGCCGACGCCACGCTCCCGGATACACCCAGTCCAAAACTCAGGCCAAAGCTCAGGATAAAAGACAGGATCATACGCATCAGATCATTCCCTTCATATCAGTACGGGGCATCACCAACACGGCGCGCCCATCTGCACTGCAGATGGGTTTCATGGTGTCTGCTATGCAATAGCAAACAGCCCAAACCCCTGATATGAAACGGTTTACGACCATATAATGCAGCGTCCCCTGACTGATACCGTGTCCCCGGAGCGCCCGTAAACCGGTCCTTCAGCCCCGACAGGCACGCCGGACCAAGCAATCTCGGAGGTGCCGAAATTGGTCAGACAATACCGCGTTGCCTCGTACAGGACGGCCTGTTGCGCGCCCTCGAGTCCACGACCGGCACGCCGTACCGAGGCAGTGAAATTGCGCCGGTCCTCTTTCTGTGCCCGCGCCTTGCCGGGATAGTAGTTGCCGTTGAACAGCACCCGCTCCTCGCGCTCTGCACAGCCTGCGAGCACGGTCATCGCAATCAGGGCAATCCCTGCGAGACGATATGCACGCAAGGCGCTCATTCCGCCGCCACGGCGCTGACGCGTCCGCTGCGTTTCGACTTGATCCGATCCTCGATTTCGTCGCGGAAGTTACGGATAAGGCCCTGAATCGGCCAAGCCGCCGCGTCACCAAGCGCACAAATGGTGTGGCCCTCGACCTGCTTGGTCACGTCGAGAAGCATGTCGATTTCCTCGACCTCGGCATCGCCACGCACCAGCCGGTCCATGACCCGCATCATCCAGCCGGTGCCCTCACGGCAGGGCGTGCACTGACCGCAGCTTTCATGCTTGTAGAATTTTGAGAGCCGCCAGATCGCCTTGATCATATCGGTGGACTTGTCCATCACGATGACCGCTGCCGTGCCAAGGCCCGAGCGTTGTTCGCGCAGGTAATCAAAATCCATGATCGCCTCGCGCATGTGTTCGCCACGAATGCACGGCACGGAGGAGCCACCGGGGATCACAGCCTTAAGGTTGTCCCAGCCACCGCGAATCCCGCCACAATGCTTTTCAATCAGCTCTTCAAAACTGATCGACATCGCTTCTTCAACAACGCAGGGGTTGTTCACATGACCCGAAATCGCAAAGAGCTTGGTCCCCGAATTGTTCGGACGGCCAAAGCTTGAAAACCACTCAGGGCCACGGCGCAGGATGGTCGGAACCACGGCAATCGATTCCACGTTGTTCACCGTGGTCGGACAGCCATAGAGGCCCGCGCCCGCCGGAAAGGGTGGCTTCATCCGAGGCATACCCTTTTTGCCCTCAAGGCTTTCAAGGAGCGCCGTTTCCTCGCCGCAGATATAAGCGCCTGCCCCATGTGCAAGGTAGATGTCGAAATCCCAGCCGGATTTACAGGCATTCTTGCCAACCAGTCCCGCCGCATACGCCTCATCAATAGCGACCTGAAGCGCCTCTTTTTCGCGGATGTATTCCCCGCGGATGTAGATGTAGCAGGCATGCGCATTCATCGCGAAACTTGCTATCAAACAGCCTTCGATCAGTGTGTGTGGATCATGGCGCATGATCTCACGGTCCTTGCAGGTTCCCGGCTCGGATTCATCGGCATTGACCACCAGATAGGATGGGCGCCCGTCGCTTTCCTTGGGCATGAACGACCATTTCAGGCCCGTAGGAAAGCCCGCACCGCCACGGCCGCGAAGCCCACTCGCCTTCATCTGGTTCACGATCCAATCGCGGCCGTTCTGCAGTATCTTGGCCGTGCCATCCCAATGCCCCCGCGCCAAGGCACCCTTTAGGCTGCGATCATGCATCCCGTAGAGATTGGTAAAGATACGGTCCTGGTCCTTGAGCATTCCGCTACCCCTGATTGTCCCGGCGCATGCGCCAGATTTGATAAGTCACCACCAACGCCCATACAAAGGCGGCAATGGCGGCCAGATCGAACAAAAAAACGAACCTTATCGGCCATTCCATCTGTGCGCCCAGCCATTGAGCGGCCATCCAGATCAGCATAGTCGCTGCAATCACCACACCCACGGTGCGGCCCTTGCGTGCCATTTGCCTGTCTCTGTCCTGCGCGCTCATCGCTTGCATCATTCCTCGTAAACGCCGCCCTTTGCGACGCGTTTCGAAAACTCGGTCTCGCCACCAGCGGCAAGCGTCTTGGCCTGTGCGGCCCAGTTATCGCGTGTCACCCGCCCCTTGAACCCTTTGAGATTGGCATCAACCCAGGCAATCTCGTCTGCCGACCAGCCTGCAATCTGGTCAAAGTGGTAAAAGCCCATCGCGTTACAGAGCTTTTCGAGCTTGGGCCCCACGCCCTTGATCTGCTTGAGATCATCCGCCTTACCTCCGCGTGGCTTGGCCAATGCCTCAGGTTGCGTACCCACCGCCTCGTCATCGCCGTCATTGGCCCGCGCCGCGCTGCTTGGCCCCGTGTCGGTGCCCCCCGATTTCGGCTGGGCTTGGGGTGTCGGCACCGGCGCGGATTGTGCCGGCGATGCCGCGACCGGAGCGTCGTCTTCAACATCGGGGGCCTTGTAGCCCGTAATTCCCGTCACGCCGCGCAACGTTGCCTCGACATCGCTGACCGCGATCCCCCGGTCCTCCGCGCTGTAGCCGGTACAGACCAGCCCTGTCAGCACCAGACCAAAGAACACCGCACACGCCAATCCAAGCAGCAGCGCTGCGAAGAAACCGACGGCAGGCGTGGTTGACCAGACCACCAGTATCCCCGACAGGGCCGCGAGACCCCAACTTACGATCTGGCAAGTGCTCAATTTCGACGTATCAGACATGACAGTAACCCCCTGTTTTGTTCAAGCAGGCGTGTTCAGTAAACTCCGCCTTTCTTGGCCCGGGCAGAGAACTCCGTCTCTTTGCCGTCAGCCAGTAATTTTGCCTGCTCAACCCAGTTGTCCCGGCTGACCCGTCCCTTGAAACCTTCAAGGTTCTGATCGACCCAACTGATCTCCTCCTCCGTCCAACTTGCCACCTGATCAAAGTGGTAAAAGCCCATGCTGTGCAAAAGCTGCTCCAGCTTGGGACCGACACCCTTGATCATCTTGAGATCATCCGGGCCGGATTTCCGCGGTGACTTCATTACTTTGGGCTTCTTGCCCGGCGTGACCTCAGCCTCAGCCGCCGCTTTCACGGGCTTGGCCGCCGGTTCCACTGCCGGTTTCGCCGTAGCCGTCGCCTGCGCCTCGGCCTTGGTAGCCCCGGTGGCATCTGCAGGCGTGCCGGCTGCTACCTTGGGCACGATCGCCACCGGTTCGGCGTTCTGCTGTACCGCAGAGGGCGCGGGCTTGTGCATCGCACCCTTGTCGCGCCACGGCGTTAGAAGCGGAACCTCAGTTCCATCAATCCGTTTGACCGTATCACCAATATCCACCGCGGCCTGTGCGCTAGCATTATACTGTGCCCGACCACTCTCGAACTCCTTGAGGCTGGTCAACCCCGACTTTGGTTCAGCGGCGTAGCGGCCATTTTGCGGCCCCGGCACCGGCACCTTGCCTGCGGCCAGTTCGTCGATGATCTCGGCAAAGCGCGCGGTCGTCAGATCCTCGTAATAATCCTTGCCAATTTGCGCCATCGGCGCGTTGGCACAAGCCCCCAGACACTCAACCTCTTCCCAGGAAAACTTACCATCCGCCGACAGCTCGAACGCTTTGGGTGCGATCTTGTCCTGACAGACAGCTATCAGATCCTCAGCACCACAGATCATGCAGGTCGTCGTGCCGCAAATCTGGAAATGCGCCACGCTGCCCACGGGCTGCAACTGGAACATGAAATAGAACGTCGCCACCTCGAGCGCGCGAATGTAATCCATCCGCAGCAAATCCGCGACATGCTCGATCGCCGGACGGCTCAACCAGCCCTCTTGCTCTTGAGCCCGCCACAAAAGCGGGATGATCGCGCTGGCTTGTCGGCCTTCGGGATATTTACTGATCTGCCCCTCAGCCCAGGCCTGATTGGCGGGGCTGAAGGCAAAGCTCTCGGGCTGTTTATGATAGAGACGACGTAGCATTCTCAGGCACAGGCTCCTGTAGTCAGTTTCACGCCCCCATCAGGCAGCCGAACGGCTCCGCCCGAGGACAATTTATAGGCAGTGATATCAAGTAATTGCTGCCGCTCCAGCCCGGTCTGGATCTCGGCTGCCAGATAGTCAGGTTCGGTCACCATGGAGCACCCCAATGAAGCGGCAGCAGCATCGTAGAGGGCGATATCCTGTTGGGTCACTCCCTGCGGTGGCAGGCCACAGCCCGCAACCAAGGCCAAAGCGGCGAGCGCTGCGACACGTGCATGCATCATTCGGAACACACCTCTTGCGAAAGGGTCAGGGAATCGTCGTCGACATTCATCACGGCCTCGCCGTCCGCAATCATTTTGCCAATCACGGGGCGCAGTTCCTTGGTGGTGAAACCAGCGGCGGGAAGTTGGCTATCAGCGTCTGTTCGACCAAGTTTGCAATCGACGGTCTTCATATAAGCGATCAAATCTGTGCGCAATTGCGCGGGGTTGCGTGGGGCAACGGCGGTTTCGGGATTGCTCTTCATCATATCCGCCGACAGACCCTTGAATTTGTCGCAGAGGCTCTGTTCCAGAAATACCGCCTTTTGATCGTCAGACACGCGGATTTCCGACATCCGCTCCATCTTGTCCATCAAGAGCTGCACTTCGGTTATCTCGACACCCACACGCGGCAACAAGAGCTTGGCTTCTTCAATCGTCATAGCGCAATTATTGTCTGCAATCGCGGCAAAGAATCGCTCGCGGCCCGAATAATCAAGCTTGCCGCCACAGGCGCCTCCAAAGACCACCAACTGCCCATCGAGAATGCGCGCGCGCTCTTCGGTGATGAGCTGTTCAGTGATCGCCTTGCTCTCATCCTTGTCAGCGAACCCAGCATCAGGCATGACTTTGTCTGCTTGATAGGGCGACATCCGACAGGCATGCTCGGCCATTACGCCAACGAATTCCTCGATCCGCTCTGAAGGCACGGCCTGAGCCTGAGCCAACGCAGGGAGCGCCGCAACTAAAAGCGTAACGATACCCTTCATGCGCCCTGCCCCACTGCCAAGAGTGCCACCATCACAACACTCAGAGCGGCAACCCCGGCACCGATATGCTTGGCCACCGATTGTCCTGCTCGGCTATAGATCCAGGCATCGTGAAACGCCATGTAGGAGAAGGCCACAAAGAGCAGCGCAATCACTTTGACATCACCATAAATCGTCGCCCCAACGGTCAGGATGAGCATGGCAACATATCGGTTTGCCATCACCTGCGGCAACTGTTCGGCGCGATGCGTCGTTGCAGCCATCCCTGCCACCGGGTCGCGCAGGAACAGGCCCGCAAGCAGCCCCGTCACCAGCACACCCGCACCCGAAAGTGCTATGGCAAGGCTTGCCCAACTCATTATCGGTCGATCTCCCCAAATACGACATCCATCGTCCCGATGATCGCCGCGACATCGGCCAGTTGATGACCTTTGGCGACATGATCCATCGCCTGCAAATGCAAGAAGCCGGGCGCACGGATCTTGGCTCGATACGGGCGGTTGGTGCCATCTGCCACCAGATACACGCCAAACTCACCCTTGGGCGCCTCGACCGCAGCGTAGACTTCGCCCGCAGGGACGTGGAATCCCTCGGTATAGAGCTTGAAATGGTGGATCAGCGCCTCCATCGAACGCTTCATCTCGGCGCGTTTGGGTGGGGTGATCTTGCCCCGTGCCAGAATTTCACCCTGCCCCTCGGGGGCGCGCAATTTTTCAATCGCCTGATGGATGATCCGCAGCGATTGGCGCATTTCTTCCATCCGGCACAGATAGCGATCATAGCAATCGCCATTCTTGCCCACCGGAATGAGGAAATCGAACTCGTCATAGCATTCATAAGGCTGGGCGCGGCGCAGATCCCACGCCATGCCAGAGCCACGCACCATCACGCCACTAAAGCCCCAATCGAGCGCCTCTTGCTGGCTGATGACGCCAATATCGGCATTGCGCTGCTTGAAAATCCGGTTTTCGGTCAGCAGCCCGTCGATGTCATCCAGCACCCTAGGGAATTCATTGGCCCAGGTCTCGATATCGTCGATCAACTCGGTCGGCAGGTCCTGATGCACGCCACCGGGGCGAAAATAGGCCGCGTGCAGACGCGCACCGCACGCCCGCTCATAGAACACCATCAGCTTCTCGCGCTCTTCAAAACCCCAGAGCGGTGGGGTGAGCGCGCCCACGTCCATCGCCTGCGTGGTGACGTTCAGGAGGTGGTTGAGGATACGGCCAATCTCGCAATAGAGCACCCGGATGAGGCTCGCGCGGCGCGGCACCTCAACGCCGGTCAGCTTTTCGATGGCCAGACACCAGGCATGTTCCTGATTCATCGGGGCCACGTAGTCCAGCCGGTCGAAATAGGGCAGGTTTTGCAGATAGGTCCGGCTCTCCATCAGCTTTTCGGTGCCACGATGCAGCAGGCCGATATGCGGGTCACACCGCTCCACCAACTCACCATCCAGCTCTAGTACCAGACGCAAAACCCCATGCGCTGCAGGGTGTTGCGGCCCAAAGTTGATGTTGAAATTGCGGATCTTCTGCTCGCCCGTCAGGGCGTCATCGAAACCTTTGCTGCCGTCCATTAACCACGTCCTCCGTCAAACTGATCGCGGAACGCCATGATCCAGAGCAGAACAAGTGCCCCAAGTGGGATGATAGCGACAAGACTGACCCAGTTCGGGATGCCGAACTTCGGCAACAATTTCCAGAAAGGAATCACAATCAGCACGGCGAAGATCAGCATGAAGATCAGGCCGCCACCGCCCATACCGTAACCTCCCATCACTTCGCCCCCTTCTCATCACCCGGCAGGATGTATTCGGCACCCTCCCATGGGCTCATGAAATCGAACTGCCGGTATTCCTGCACAAGGCTCACAGGCTCATAGACGACGCGCTTTTGCACCTCGTCATAGCGCACCTCAGTGTAGCCCGTGGTCGGGAAATCCTTGCGCAGCGGGTGCCCGCGAAATCCGTAGTCGGTCAGGATGCGGCGTAAATCTGGATGGCCGGAAAAGAGAATGCCAAACATGTCGAAAATTTCACGCTCGAACCAGTTGGCCGCCGGATAGGGCTCGGTGATCGAGGGAACCATATCCTCTTCGCGGACCGCCACCCGCAAACGGATGCGGTGATTTTGGTACATGCTAAGGAAATGGTAGACCACATCGAACCGCTTCGCCCGCTCGGGATAATCCACCGCCGTAATATCAACCAGCGAGGAAAAGGCGCAGTTCTGGTCGGTTTTCAAAAACTCCGCAAGCCCCGCGATATGATTGATCGCCACATCGACCGTCAATTCGCCATGCGCGACCTCCCAGCCCAGCACGCAATCCACGCGCTTCGCCTCGATATAGCCGCCAAGTTCCTTGAGTGTTGCGCTCATCTGACAATTGTCCCCGTCCGGCGAATTTTGCGCTGCAATTGCAGAATGCCATAAACCAGGGCCTCTGCCGTTGGTGGGCAGCCCGGTACATAGATATCCACCGGCACAATCCGGTCGCAACCGCGCACAACACTGTAGCTGTAGTGATAGTAACCGCCACCGTTGGCGCAACTTCCCATAGAAATCACATAGCGCGGCTCTGGCATCTGGTCATAGACCTTACGCAGCGCCGGGGCCATCTTGTTCGTCAGCGTTCCGGCCACGATCATCACGTCCGACTGGCGCGGGCTGGCGCGCGGCGCAAAGCCAAAACGCTCCACATCATAACGCGGCATGGCGGTATGCATCATCTCGACAGCACAGCACGCCAAACCAAAGGTCATCCAATGCAGCGACCCGGTGCGCGCCCAGTTGATGATATCCTCGGTCGAGGTCAGCAAGTATCCCTTGTCCTGCAACTCGGCGTTCAGTGCCTGCGTTGCGACCTCGCGGTCCGGCCCTGCGGTATTGGCACCTGTCATCACTGCCATTCCATCGCTCCTTTGCGCCATTCATAGGCGAACCCTGCGGTCAGCACGCCCAGAAACACCATCATCGACCAGAACGCTGCCATGCTCAGATCCTGAAACGCCACCGCCCATGGAAACAGCATCGCAATTTCGAGATCGAAGATGATGAAGAGGATCGACACCAGATAGAATCGCACGTCGAACTTCATCCGCGCGTCGTCGAATGCATTGAACCCGCATTCATAGGCGCTGACCTTTTCGGGATCGGGGTTGCGGACGGCCAGAATGACGGCGGCAAGGATGAGAACAAGGCCCAAACCAATGGCAACGGCCAGGAAAACGAGGATGGGAAGGTATTCCCTCAGCATCTCTTCCACGGGGTGGCTCCTTTCATGCGCGAGGATCGGCGCATCAAGATGGCTGCATGACTTACGCGGGTTTAAACCCGCCCTTGGCAGGGGTCAACCGAGCGCGCGCAGGTTTGACCCTCAAGTCTGCGGGATTCTCTTGTTATGCATGCAGCGGTATGCCGGAAATGGGTTAAATTGGCCATGTTCCCTGACCAGACACTCGTGCAGCGCGGCAAAAGCGCGCGACTCAGACCTGCCAGGCCGGTCTGCGCCGGTCAAAGAATGCGCCAATGCCTTCGCGGGCCTCGTCGCCTGACCAACAGGTCGTAAGCGCCGCGATGGTCATCGCTATCGTTGCGTCATCGACCTGCGGACCAAGGGCGCGCACCAGTGCCTTGGCCTGTCCCACCGCCCCCGGTGCGCAGTCCAGATAGGGTGCCACTTCAGCCTCGATGGCGGCATCCAGATCGCGCTCGGGCACGGCCCGCGCCAAAAGGCCAAGCTGCACCGCCTCGGCGGCGTCAAACCGGCGTCCCGACATGAATACGCGCCGCGCCCGCGCCTCTCCCATCCGCGCAACGACATAGGGGCCGATTGTGGCGGGGATCAAGCCCAGCCGAGTCTCGGTCAAGGCCATCAGCGCATGATCCGCACCAATCGCCACATCACATACACTCAACAGGCCGACACCGCCACCAAAGGCATTGCCATGCACCCGGCCAATCAGCGGCTTGGGCAGGGTATTGAGCGCCTGAAGCATATACGCCAGTTTTGCGGCCTCACGCCCCCGCGCCTCAGGCTCCGCCTCGAACTGGTCCCGCATCCAGCCCAGATCACCGCCCGCGCAGAATGTCTTGCCACGCGCGGCCAGCACGACCACCCGCACCTCAGCATCCGCGCCCAAGGTTTCCGCCGCATCGTGCAACTCGGCGATCATCTGCGCCGACATGGCATTGTGTTTTTCTTCCCGGTCCAGCGTGAGCGTCACCACGCCACGCGCGTCCCGGTTCACATGGATTGTCTCGAACATCAGCCCTCTCCCTGCCCCGAACGCATCGCCCGCGCCATCTCGGCGGCCTTGGTCAAGACCTCGCGATCCAACCCGGTCTCATAGCCAAGCGCCTCAAGACGCGCCTGCACCTCCTCGGTCGCCACATTTCCAGCGGCTCCCGGTGCATAGGGACAGCCCCCGAGGCCCCCCACGGCGGCATCAAACACCCGCACCCCCTGCGCCAAGGCTACCTCGATATTCTCGAGCGCGCGCCCCGAGGTGTCATGGAAATGCCCCGCCAGCCGATCCACCGGCACAGCATCCGTGACCGTCGCCAGCATCGCCCCGACCGCCTCGGGCCTGCCCTGCCCAATCGTATCGCCAAGGCTGATCTCGTAGCAGCCCATGGACCAAAGCGCCTCAGCCACCCGCGCCACCTCAGCCGGGGCCACCGGCCCGTCATAGGGGCACTCGACCACGCAGGATACATAGCCGCGCACGCGCAGCCCTTCCGCCCCCGCCGCCTGCATCACCGGCGCGAACCGCGCGAGGCTCTCGTCAATCGTGGCGTTGATATTGGCGCGTGAAAACCCCTCCGAGGCGGACCCAAAGATGGCCACCTCATCCGCCCCCGCCTCCAGCGCATCCTGAAGCCCACGCATATTCGGCGTGAGGGCCGCATAACGCACCCCCGGCGCGCGCCGAATACCGCGCAGCACCTCGCCCGAATCCGCCATCTGCGGCACCCATTTTGGGCTCACGAAACTCGCGACTTCGATGCGTGAGAACCCCGCATCGCTCAGGCAATCCACGAAAGCGATCTTGTCCCGCGTTGGAATGTGCCGCGCCTCGTTCTGCAACCCGTCGCGCGGACCGACCTCGAAAATCTCGACATGCTCTGCCATCACGTCCCCTCCGAGACCGGATAAAATTCTTGGGTGTAGATATCCTGAACCCCGTCCCGCGCCTTGGCCCGACTATAGCCCGGTCGCGCACGCAACCGCGCCCAGTAAGCCATGAGCCGGGGATAGGCCGCAAGATCGACGTAATAGCGCGCCAATTCAAACCCATAGGCGAACATCACATCCGCCGCCGAAAAGCCCGAGGGCAAGAGGTAATCCGCCTCCATCCGCGCTTCCATCGCCGCAAGGCTCGTGCGCAGGCGGGCATTGAGCAGCTTGACCACCACCGGAGATGGCTGCGCGGGCGGGCGCAAAAACACCTGATTGAGGTTGAGGTTCTCCAAAAGACAGCCCACCGTTTCGGCATAGCCGAATATCTCCAGACACCGCGCCCGCTCCGCACTTCCCAACGCGGGCATCAGCCCCGCCTCCGGATCGGTCTCGCACAAAAGCTGCACAATCGCGGCACTTTCGAACCAGACCGCGCCGTGATGCTCCAACACCGGCACGCGCCCGGCAGGCGACAGCGCCAGAAACGCCGCGCTGCGCATCGAGCCGTCGCGGATCGAATAATACCTCACCTCATAATCCAGCCCCATCTCCTCCAAGAGCCACATAACCCGAAACGACCGTGCGAGCGGCACGTGGTGTAGGGCAATCATGATACCTTGTCTCCTACCAACTCGGGCCGCGTGACTTCGGCGACGTGCGTTTCCCCGATCCACTGTGCCCATGCCCACAACGCGCTGCGCTGTGTCATCATCTGTCTTCCTTCCGGCAGCATGGCAAAATAATCCATCATCGGCCAGAGCAGACAGTCCGCAAGCGACAGGCACCCGGTCGTCAAGACCTGCCCCTCAGCGGCGATCTCCTCCAAGGCGTCCAGCACTCTGGGTGCCTCGATCAACCCCGCATGGACTTCGGCAGGGTCGAACGCTTCGCCGACAAGCGGCCGAAACACGCCGTGCGAAAAGGCCTGCGTGATCAGAGGTCGATACAGATAGGAATCCGTGATGCACATAACCTGTCGGGCCCGGGCCCTGGCCAGTACATCTTGAGGCATCAATGCCAACCCCGGGAACACTCCGTCGATGTAGTCCAGAATGGCCTGCGTTTCCGAAAGCCTGAAGCCTCGATGCTCAATCACCGGCACCTTGTGGAACGGGTGGATTTGACCGAGCGTGTCAGCTTGGTTCGGCTCGAATGGGTCAATTTCCGAATAATCGTAGGCTACCTGCTTGAGAACGAGCGCCATTCGCACCGCGCGGGTATAGACGCTCGGCCCGTAGCCTATCACATGCGGGGCGTCCGTCATGTCTGACCGGCGTCTTCCAACCGGACCAGCGCCGCCCCGGCACTGACCTGATCACCCGCCGACACCAAGACCTCGGCCACGACCCCGTCGCGTGCGGCCAAGAGGCTGTGTTCCATCTTCATCGCTTCCAGCACCGCCAAGCGGTCGCCCTTGGCCACCGCCTGCCCCGGCGTGGCATAGACCGCCTTGACCAGCCCCGGCATCGGCGCTTCGATCAAGGTGGCATCGCCCCCGGCGGCCCCTTCCCGCGCCAAGGGATCGACCAGATCAAAACTAAGCCCATAGCGCGCAAAAACCGTGATCCGGCTGCCATCCACCGCCACATTCGGCGCAGGCTGCCCATCCAGCCGCCAGCGACCATCGACGCGCCGTACCTCGACCAGCGCCTCCCCTACCCGCAGATCATGCGCATCGCCCCCGTGTGTCATCAGCCGCACCGCGGTCTCTTCGCCGCCATGGATCAACACCACCTCCCGCTCGAGCGGTGCCCAGAGGACAAAGCCCGCATCGGGCGGCGAATCGTCCAGCAGCCCCAACCCTGCCAGCGCCGCCAAAGCCACCTCGCTTGACCCCGCCTCAGGCACCATCACCAGCGCCTCACTATCGCGCGCAATCAGCCCGGTATCGACCTCGCCCGCCGCGAATCCCGCATGCCGCGCCAGCGCCCCCAGAAACCCGAGGTTCGTCACCGTCCCGGCCACCTCGGTTCCCGCCAGCGCCGCCGAGAGCCGTCGCAACGCCACCGCGCGCGTGGGGCCATGGGTGATCACCTTGGCAATCATCGGATCATACCAGGGGCTGATCTCATCGCCCGCCCGCACGCCGCTATCGGCGCGAACACCCGCCGGAAACTCCAGATGCGTCAGCCGCCCCGTGGCGGGCAAGAACCCTTTGGGCACATCCTCGGCATAGAGCCGCGCCTCAAAGGCGTGACCGTTGATCGTCAACTCCTCTTGGACGAGCGGCAACCCCTCACCCGCCGCCACCCGCAATTGCCATTCCACCAGATCGACGCCGGTGATCAGTTCCGTCACCGGATGCTCGACTTGCAGCCGGGTGTTCATCTCCATGAACCAAAAGCGGTCCGGGCGCAGCCCGTCTGAGCCATCGACAATGAACTCGACCGTGCCGGCCCCCGCATAGCCAATCGCCTCCGCCGCGCGCACCCCTGCCTGCCCCATGGCGGCGCGCACCTCGGACGTCATGCCGGGCGCGGGGGCCTCTTCGATCACCTTCTGATGCCGCCGCTGGAGCGAGCAATCACGCTCAAAAAGATGCACCGCTTTGTGGCCATCACCAAACACCTGCACCTCGATATGCCGGGGCTTCTGGATGTATTTCTCGATCAGAACGGCGGCATTGCCAAAGGCCGTGCGCGCCTCACCCTGCGCACTCTCCAGAGCGTCGGCAAAATCCTCAGGCCGCTCCACCAGCCGCATCCCCTTGCCGCCCCCCCCCGCTACGGCCTTGATGAGCACCGGATAGCCTATCGCCTCCGCCGCCCCGGCAAGATGCTCAGGGTCCTGATTGGCCCCATGATAGCCCGGCACCACCGGCACGCCCGCCGTTTCCATCAGCGCCTTCGCCGCATCCTTGAGGCCCATCGCCCGAATGGCCGCCGAGGAGGGGCCGATAAAGACCAGCCCCGCCGCCTCCACGGCCTCGACAAAATCGGGGTTTTCGCTCAGGAAACCATAGCCGGGGTGAATGGCCTGCGCCCCCGTCTCCAGCGCCGCCGCGATAATGGCCTCGCCGCGCAAATAGCTCTCGGCTGGTGCCGCCCCCCCGATCCATACCGCCCGGTCGGCCAGCGCCACATGTGCGGCCCCCCGGTCGGCGTCGGAATAGACCGCCACCACCTCGACGCCCATCGCCCGTGCCGTGCGCATGACCCGGCCAGCAATCTCCCCCCGGTTCGCGATCAATATCCGCTCAAACATGGCACATGCTCCCAGTTTCATCGTTCTTCAAATACTCAATCTTCACGGCATGCCCCATTTTGATTATCCTCAGCACCACCCAAGTCGCGCTTCGCCATCATAAGACCGCGCCATTCCACGGGCGATCATCGAACGCGCCACCGGAACGCCATCCACGGATGCAAAGACCAGAGCACGCCCATAGTGATCCGTCCCCTCTCGAACGAACGTCACCTCTTGGGCCGTCATCATCATCCATCTCAGCGCCCATTTCGCACGTATGGCATTCTTGAGTTCCGATGCGCATTTCGGCGAGAACAATTCTGGCGTGTCGAACCCCGTCAGCCGAGCAGAAATGAGCCCTCTATTCGGACAGTAGAGCCGAACCGTATCGCCATCAGTCACACCGGCCAATCGACACCCCGGGCTCTGACTCCCCGAAACCGCCAGCGTGCCAATGCGCGCCGTGGTGAAAATATCCGCCCCAAGCGGTAAAAGGATCAAAGTGACCGTCCCCAACACCATCACACCGCGCAGATAAAACGCGGGATCGAGTATTCTGTCACGCAACCCGCGTCGTGCGAGGCGTAAGGCAGAGCGGTCGCGCGGGTTCGGCGGCGTTCCAAGATCCCATTTCGGATGTCGGCGCGCCCCGCGATAGAACCGTGTGATCTTGCCTTTTCGCACGTCACCCGCCCCTCACATCCGAAACACGCCAAAGCGCGTCTCTTCAACCGGCGCGTTGAGCGCCGCGCGCAAGGACAACGCCAGCACATCGCGGCTCTTGCGCGGGTCGACGATCCCGTCATCCCAGAGCCGCGCAGACGCATAGAGCGGATGCGCCTGCCGCTCGAACATCTCGACCGTGGGGCGCTTGAACTCGGCCTCGTCCTCGGTCGACCAGGTGCCACCCTTGCGCTCGATCGCGTCGCGGCGCACCGTCGCCAGCACCCCCGCCGCCTGCTCGCCCCCCATCACCGATATCCGGCTATTGGGCCAGGACCACATGAAACGTGGCTGATAGGCGCGCCCCGCCATGCCGTAATTGCCCGCGCCAAAGGAGCCACCCACCACCATGGTGATCTTGGGCACGGAGGTTGTCGCCACCGCCGTCACCATCTTGGCCCCGTGCCGCGCGATGCCCTCATTCTCGTATTTGCGGCCGACCATGAAACCGGTGATATTTTGCAGAAACACCAGAGGGATGCGCCGCTGGCTGCACAGTTCCACGAAATGCGCGCCCTTTTGCGCGGCTTCAGAGAACAAGACGCCGTTATTGGCCACGATCCCCACCGGACAGCCCTTGATATGGGCAAAGCCCGTCACCAGCGTCTCGCCAAACCGTGCCTTGAACTCATCCAGCCGCGAGCCATCGACAACGCGCGCAATGACCTCGCGGATGTCATAGGGCGTGCGTAGATCGGCGGGCACGACACCCAGCAATTCCTCGGGGTCATAGGCCGGCTCTTCGGGTGCCTCCCAACGGAGAGTCGGCGCGCCCCCGCTGCCCAGCGACGCAACCGCCCGCCGCGCCAGTGCCAGCGCGTGCCCGTCATCCTCGGCCAGATAATCCGCCACGCCCGAGAGGCGCGTATGGACGTCGCCGCCGCCCAGATCCTCGGCGCTGACAACCTCGCCCGTCGCGGCCCTGACCAAGGGCGGGCCTGCCAGAAAAATCGTCCCCTGATCGCGCACGATAATGGTGACATCGCTCATCGCGGGCACATAGGCGCCACCAGCGGTGCAACTGCCCATCACCACAGCAATCTGCGCGATGCCCTTGGCGCTCATCCGGGCCTGATTGTAAAAAATCCGCCCGAAATGGTCGCGGTCCGGAAATACCTCATCCTGATTGGGCAGGTTCGCGCCGCCGCTATCCACCAGATAGACACATGGCAGGTGACATTCCTCGGCGATCTCCTGCGCGCGTAGATGCTTCTTGACCGTCATGGGATAATAGGTGCCGCCCTTCACGGTGGCGTCATTGCACACCACCATCACCTCGCGCCCCATGACGCGCCCCACGCCCGCAATCACCCCGGCACAGGGGGCGGCCCCATCATAGAGCCCATGCGCCGCCGTGGCGCCCACCTCCAGAAACGGGCTGCCGGGGTCAAGCAGGCCCGCCACCCGGTCGCGCGGCAACATCTTGCCGCGTGACACATGCCGCTCGCGCGCCTGCGCGCCGCCTCCTGCTGCCGCCCAGTCGGCAGCCTCGCGGACCAAACTCAGAGCTTCGAGATGGCCGGCGCGATTGGCCTTGAATACCTCGGACCCCGTCAGAACGGATGATGTCAAACGCATGAGCTTTCCCCTTGGTTGGGCAATCCTGTTGCATATTTACCGCAGCGCCGCAGCAACCGGGCAACTTGACCCAAATCAATGTTTTCCGAGTCGGATGGGCGCATACCCCGTCCGGTAAGAACAAGAGTGGACAGACCATGAAACATATCACCGCCCTCACCCTCTCGGCCCTGCTGGCTTCTGCGGCAGTTCCGGCCTTCGCCCAAGAAAAGGGCGACTTCCTTCTCGGTCTCGGCCTCGGCTGGATCGAACCCGGCGACGGCAGCAATACAGCCGCAGGCAAGGTCAGCGCCGATGGCGCCTTCAGCCCGACGATCACGGTGGAATACTTCGTTGCCGACAAAATCGGTATCGAGCTTCTGGCCTCTTGGCCCTTCGAGCATGACATCGACCTTGGCGGTGCCGGTACGGTTGGCGAGACCAAGCATCTGCCGCCGACCCTGTCGTTGCAGTATCACTTCACCAATTCCAGCGCCTTCACCCCGTTCGTCGGCGTCGGCATCAACTACACCTACTTCTTTGATGAAAAGGGCAAGGGTCCGCTGAACGGCGTCTCGATCGACCTCGACGACTCTTGGGGTCTCGCCCTGCATGCGGGTGCGGACTATGCCATCAGCGAGAAATCCGCGCTTCGCCTCGACGTGCGCTACATCGACATCGAAACCGACGCAAAAGTCGGTGGTGTAAACATCGGCAAGGTCAAGATTGATCCGTGGATCTTCAACGCCGCTTACGTGATGAAGTTCTGATCCCCTCCCAAACAGGATCGAACTGAAGGGGCTGGCCAATGTGCCAGCCCATTTTTCCTGTATCGGGACCATCATTCCAGCCCCTCCGCCGCCGCACGCGCTCTGAGATCCTTGCGGATCACCTTGCCCGTCACCGTCATCGGCAGAGCATCGAGAAATGCAACGTCCCGGGGATAGGAATAGGCCGAGAGACGTGCCTTGACGTGATCCTGCAACTCTGTCGCCAAGGCGGTCGAGGGCGATACACCTGCTTTCAGCACGACATAGGCCTTGACGATCTCGGTGCGCAGGCGGTCAGGCTTGCCCACCACACCCACGGTCGCCACGGCTGGATGGGTCAGCAGGCAATCCTCAATCTCAGCCGGTCCGATCCGATACCCGGCAGAGGTGATCACATCATCCTCGCGCCCGACAAAACGGATATAACCGCCTTCGATCACACCGCGATCCCCGGTCAGGAGCCAGTCGCCGCGAAATTTCTCTGCTGTCTCTCTCGGTCTTTGCCAATATTCCAGCATCATTGAGGCCGATCCGCGCCGCACGGCAATCTCTCCCTCACCATCCGTGACGTGACCCGCGTCGTCAATGACGGCCACCGCATGCCCCGGAACCGCCCGCCCCAGACAGCCCGGCATCGTCTCAAACAGCGCGCCACAAGACGCCCCGACCATATTGCACTCTGTCTGCCCGTAGAACTCGTTGATCGTCACATTCAACGCCTGTCGTCCCCAGTCGAGCATTTCCGCCCCAAGAGGCTCTCCACCGCTCGCCACGCTCCGCAACCCGGTGATCCGCGCATCGGTCGCTTTGAGCATGCGCAGCGCAGTTGGGGGAAAAAATACATTTTTGACAAAGCCTTGCTCGATGATCTTAATGCATTCCTCTGGGCTGAACTTGACCATGCGCGCCGCGACCACCGGCACGCCAATCGCCAATCCCGGCATCAGAACATCGAAGAGCCCGCCAATCCACGCCCAATCCGCAGGCGTCCAGAGGCAATCGCCGGTCTGGCCCAGAAAATCATGGCTGATCTCGACGCCCGGCAGGTGCCCGGTCAGCACCCGGTGCGCATGCAACGCACCCTTGGGGCTGCCTGTCGTGCCACTTGTGTAGATCAGCACGGCAGGCTCATCCGCGCCCGTATCGACCGTCTCAAACCGCGCCTCGGTCAGCCCTTCGTCCTCGGGCACCAAAGTCGCGACCTCGGGTAAAGCACGCAGCATCCTGACGCCATCAGGATCAGTCACGACCACCCGCGCCCCAGCGTCGCCCACTCGGCTGGTCAAGGCATCCTGCATGAAGAGTTTGAACAAAGGTATTGAGATTGCGCCGACCTTCCAGATCGCGATGTGGGCCGCGGCACACCACGCCCCTTGGGCGCGCAACACGCCAACACGATCGCCGCGCCGAACACCCCGCGCCACCAGCGCCTGCGCCAGACCATCCGCCATGCGCCGCAATGCGCCGTACCGGACCTCCTGTGGCCCCTCGCCCGAGAGGTCGATGATCGCCACGCGCTCAGGCTCTGACGCGGCCCAGACATCGCAGACCTGCGCCGCCATGTTCAGACGCGCAGGGATCTCCCAGCGGAACCCATCGTAAAGCGCCTCATAAGGCGCGCGCTCCAAAAGCGGACGCGCGCCGCTCATGACGCAGCCTCGGGCGCGTTCACATGGACCAGTCTGCCATAGGCATCAACAAAATATTCATAGGGCCCACAGGCCACCACCAGCCAGAGATCGGCGCTCGCCGCCGGGCGCGCAGCACAATCCGACCGCGCGGCCCCCACCCCCGCATCGCTCAGATATACCGCCACCACACGCTCGATCACCTCAGTCTCGGTCGTCGTCGCCGCACGCCCTCCCAGCATGAGCCCAAATCCGGCCGCGGCCGCGATGAGCGCAATCAGAGGCAGGAACAGCAGACGGCGTGACATGACCTCAGTGCCCCAGTTGACTGGATTGCAGATAGAGCATCTGCCGCGCGGTCGCGTGCAAGTGACAATTCACCGCCGCAGGTCCAGCCCCGGTGCCACCGCCCCATTGCGCCGCCTCATACCCACATTTCGCGTCGCGAAACTCGATCCACGCCCTTTGCATGTCGCGCAGCGCCTCGGCTTGCTTTGGCGCATAGGATTGGATTTGCGCATCCTGAGCCGCCAGTTTCGCGTAAAGTTGCTGATAGACCGTGTTCAGCCACCCGTCCCACTGCGCCCGCTCTCGATCGAGACAACCGCCCATCCCGACCGTTGTTCCCCCGCCTGGCGTCGCCTCCATGCAGGCCGAAGCCGCCTTGCCCGCGCAGGCCTCGCCACCGTTTGCGCGAATACAGGCCTCGACCGGCGCGATGTCAAACACCAAGTCCTGTGCGACAAGCGGTGTTGCGCTCAAGATCAGCACGCCACATAGGTCCATAACTCGCCTCACGGCTGTCATTCCATATCCCCCAGACTGCGTAGTTCCTGTGTGCGTGCCGCCGTCTTCTCCAAGTGGCACGCCGCAGCTATGATCGTTCGGATTGATCCATCAATCCAGTAGCCATAGCGCAGCCCGCATTCCGCCTCGCGATATGCGTTCCACGCGTCCTGCGCGACGGCCAACTGTGCCTCAAGGTTGCGCTCACCCTCGTCCAGCGCCTCGACCTGAGCGGCGTAGGCCGCGTGCATCAGATCTGTCCAAACCGCCGTTTCCGCCATGAGACATTCTGTGGTCCCCAAGGTCGTATCGCCGCCGGGTTGTGCCTGACACATCCGTGCCGCCGCACCGACGCAAGAGGGTTGATCCTCTCCTGGTCCAGCCTCGGCATGACACGCCTTCACAATGGCCTCATCGACGACGGCATCCTGACCCAGTGCGGCGCCCGCTATGACCATGAGGACCAAAGCCAGTCTCACCCCATCGCCCCCATCAATTCGCGTCCCACCAGCATGCGCCGAATCTCAGACGTGCCTGCCCCGATCTCCATCAGCTTGGCATCGCGGAAAAGGCGCGCCACCGGCGCATCGGCAAGAAAGCCTGCCCCACCCATTGCCTGCACGGCCTGATGCGCCTGCACCATCGCCTGCTCAGAGGCATAGAGACAACAGGCCGCCGCATCCTGCCGGGTCACATCACCCCGGTCACAGGCCTTGGCCACCTCATAGACATAAGCCCGCGCAGAATTCATAGCCGTATACATATCCGCGATCTTGCCCTGCATCAGCTGGAACGAGCCAATGGCCTGCCCAAACTGTTTGCGCTCCGCCAGATAGGGCATGATCTCGTCGAGGCAGGCCGCCATGATGCCCGTGCCGATGCCCGCCAGAACGACGCGCTCGTAATCGAGACCCGACATGAGCACGCGCACGCCCCGGCCCTCTTCGCCCAAGACATTTTCGAACGGCACGTCAACGTCGTCAAAGATCAGCTCAGCGGTATTGCTGCCGCGCATCCCCAGCTTGTCGAAATGCGGACTCGTGCTGAACCCCTTCATCGTCTTTTCAATGAGAAAGGCCGTGATCCCCTGGGATCCGGCGTCCGGGTTGGTCTTGGCGTAAACCACCAAAGTATCGGCGTCCGGCCCGTTGGTGATCCAGTACTTGCTGCCATTCAGCTTGTAATGATCGTTCCGCTTCTCGGCCCGCAGTTTCATGCTGACCACATCACTGCCCGCGCCCGCCTCAGACATGGCCAGCGCGCCGACATGCTGCCCGCTGACGAGCCCCGGCAAGTACTTGGCCTTCTGCTCAGCCGTGCCATTCAACTTGATCTGATTGACGCAGAGATTGGAATGCGCGCCATAGCTCAGCGAGACCGAGGCAGAGGCGCGCGCAATTTCCTCGACCGCGATCACATGGGCGAGGTAACTCATCCCTGCCCCGCCATATTCCTCGGGCACGGTGATCCCCAAAAGGCCCAGATCCCCCATTTCCCGCCAGAGCGCGTTGGGAAAGGCGTTGCTGCGATCAACCTCCGCTGCCATCGGCTTGACGCGCTCTTGCGCCCAACGATGCACCATCTCGCGCAGGGCATTCACATCCTCGCCCAGATCAAACTGCATGACCGCATTGAACATCGCGTTTCCTCCTCCGAAACGGATTTATTGAACACTTGTTCATTTTATACACTCAAGGATTTCCATCCGTCAATCGTCGCAAATTTCCAACCTTAGGCGTCACACCGCCGATCCCAGTCCAATATTTTAGATATTCCAGACTTTTACCCCTGACTTGCCGTATTCAGCATGCAATACTTGTGAAAACGCAACTTTTTTTAGGCCCCAAAGATGGCGCATGCCGAGATCAAGACCGTGGTGCAATGGGCGAAAGGGACCGATTGGCGCCTCACTCTTCAGCATAGCTGTGACCATCACGCCTTGGTCTGGATCACACGAGGTCAGGGAATCGCCATTATCGACGGGGTGCGGCGCGGCGTGGGCGTGCATAATGCACTGGCCATTCCAGCCGGGACCATGTTCGCGCTCGATCTGGGCAAGACCGGGTTTGGACAGGTCTGCATCCTCCCTGCCGGTGGCCCAATCCTCTTGCCGGATACCGCCCATCATCTGCGCATCCGCGACGTCACCAGCCAGAACGAATTGACCGCAATTCTCGAAGCGATGCAGCGCGAGCAATCTGCCCGCCGCGACTTTATGGACGAGGCGCTGAATGCGCAGGCGCGGATGCTGACCGTCTGGCTGCGCCGCGCCATGATTGCCCAAGGACCGCAAGAGCGCCCCAGTTCCAGCACCCGTCTGATGCAGGCCTATGCCGCCCTCGTTGCCCGCGATTTCACCAGTGGGCGCGCGATGGCGGTCTATGCCCGTGCGCTGGGCGTCACGCCGACCCATCTCACGCGGGTATGCAAGCAGGCTTCCGGCCTCACCGCCGCCGATCTTCTCACCGAACGCAGCTTGCACGCTGCGCGCGACATGTTGGAGGCGGGCGATCTACCGATAGGCCAGATCGCCGCAACCCTTGGCTTTGGCAGCGCTGCCTATTTCTCGCGCTTCGTCTTGCAGCATACCGGCCTTACCCCCTCTGCACTCCGCGCTGGAGCATCCACGCGCAAGCCCGCCGCCCTCGCGACCTGAGCCTCACCTGGCCCACAATGGGTTGCTCTTTATACGCACGCATTATCTAATGTTCAGGACCCGACCAACGACCCTACGAGTCTCCACTCTGCGAAAGCCTCAGATGCCGCGCCAGTTTTCTCACACCGCCACACTCACCGACGCCCGCGCCCTGCGTGAAGGTCAGATGGGTCGACGTGAATTCCTGAGCCGCGCCACCGCCTTCGGCCTCAGCGCAAGTGCCGCCTATGCGCTGGGCGGCCTCACGCGCCCCGCGCAGGCTCAGCCGGCTCCCGCTCAGGGCGGCACACTTCGCATTCAACAGAGTGTCAAAGCCCTCACCGATCCGCGCAGCTATGACTGGAGCGAGCTTGGCAATCAGACCCGCGGCTTTCTCGAGTATCTGGTGGAATATCAGAACGATGGTACATTCACCGGGATGCTGCTCGAGCGCTGGCAGGTGAATGAGGATGCCACCCGCTACCTCTTGCATCTGCGCCCCGGTGTGATCTGGAACAATGGCGATCTCTTCACCGCTCAGGATGTGGCGCGCAATATCGTGCGTTGGTGCGACACCTCTGCGGTGGGCAATTCAATGGCCGGACGCTTTGCCGGTCTGATCGACCCCGGCACCGGACAAGCCCGCGACGGGGGTATCACCGTGCTGGATGATCTGACGGTCGCGCTCAACCTCTCACAGCCCGACATCTCGGTCATCGCCAATATGTCGGACTATCCCGCGGCGATCGTGCATCAGAGCTACGAGGGCGGCGATCCTTTTCTACACGGCATCGGCACCGGTCCATTCCGCCCCGTCAGCCTCGTGCCCGGTGAGCGCTGCATCTTGGAACGTCACCCCGATCATAGCTGGTGGGGCACCGAGATTTTTGGCGGGCCGTGGCTCGACCGGGTGGAATTCATCGACTTTGGCACCAACCCCTCGGGCTGGCTCAGCGCGGCCGAGCGTGGCGACATCGACCTACTCTACGAAACCGTTGGCGATTTCATTGATGCGATGGACGCCATTGGCTGGATCGGCACCCGGACCGAAACCGCCGCCACCACCGTGATCCGCGCCTCTCAGACTGCGCGTATGGTGGGCACCAACCCGTATTTGAACCGCGCCATACGGCGTGCCTTGGCGTTGGCGGTGGACAATGAGATCTGTCTCGAACTTGGCTACGGCGGGCGCGGTACAGTTGCAGCCAATCACCATGTCAGCCCGATCCACCCTGCTTACGCCGATATTGGCCCGGCCTCCTACGACCCCGGCCGCGCCCGCGCCGAGATTGAGGCGGCTGGCCTTCTGGGATTCGAACATGAACTTGTGACCGTCGATGACGAATGGCAGCGCAACACCGGCGATGCGGTTGCGGCGCAATTGCGCGACGCCGGTCTCACCGTGCGCCGCCGTATCCTACCCGGCCCCGAGTTTTGGGCCAACTGGCGCGAGTTTCCCTTTTCAGCGACCCAATGGAACCACCGCCCGCTCGACGTGCAGGTGCTGAGCCTTGCCTATCGCTCAAACGCGGCGTGGAACGAAAGCGGCTTTGCCAATGAAGAGTTTGATGCCCTTCTCGACGAGGCCAATCACCTCGACGATCCCGATCGCCGCCGCGGGATCATGGCCCGGCTACAAACCACCCTGCGCGACGAGGGCGTCATCATCCAACCCTATTGGCGCGCGCTCTATAATCATCATCGGCCGGGGCTGGTAAATGCCGCAAAGCATCCCGCCAACGAAATTCACCTGTACAAAATCGGATTTGCGACCTGAAGCGGACAGATCAGCTTCCCAGAATGACCTTCACGTAATTCCGGGTCTCTTTATAGGGCGGCACACCGCCGTATTTCTGCACGGCGCCGGGCCCAGCATTATAGGCCGCCAAAGCCAGCCGCCACGATCCGAACATGCGATACTGCTCGGCCAGATAGCGCGCCCCGCCCTCGAGATTCTCAAGCGGATCATGCGGATTGACCCCCAGATTGCGCGCCGTCTGTGGCATCAACTGAGCAAGGCCAATCGCCCCTTTGTGCGACCGCGCATCGGCTCGCCAGCCAGACTCCTGTTGCACCAAACGCAGAAAAAGATCCTCGGGTACGCGATAGCGTCGCGCCGCCTGTTTCGCCATCTCGAGATAAGGACCGCGATACGCCCCCCGAAAGGTCGGGGCCAGATCATCCCACATTGTCGGAGTTTTGACGCGCTGCGGCTGCAATCGCACCGAATTGTTGTATTGCTGTCGCGCCCGATTATCCAGAACGCTGGTTTGCGATTTGAAAAGACTGACCCGACTCTTGCTCGACAGCACGTCTGCCTCTGCCACACCCGGTAACATTAGCCCAAAGGCCACAAGCGCGCTTGCGATCCGCTGCATTCCGGTACTGCCCCCATCCGTGTCTCTGCCGGGCACTATAGGCAATCCGGCGCGGAATTCGAGCATTTCTTTTCGCACTTTCCGCAACATCGGCAAGTTTCACCGCATTTATCGACAATTTTAACCTTTCCTTCACGCCAATGCGGTGGTGTAACCGTCAAACGCGAACCACGACATGATTCAAGGAGGGCGCGATGTCCGGCTCTGTCAACAAGGTAATTCTCATCGGCAATCTGGGCCGCGACCCCGAGGTCCGGACCTTTCAGAACGGCGGCAAGGTCTGCAACCTGCGCATCGCCACCTCCGAAACGTGGAAGGACCGCGCCACCGGCGAACGCCGCGAGCGGACCGAATGGCACTCCGTCGCCATCTTCTCCGAAGGGCTGGTGCGCGTCGCCGAGCAATATCTGCGCAAAGGCTCCAAGGTCTATCTTGAGGGCAAGCTGCAGACCCGCAAATGGCAGGATCAGTCAGGGCAGGACAAATATAGCACCGAAATCGTGCTTCAGGGCTTTGACGCCACTCTGGTCATGCTCGATGGCCGCGCTGAGGGCGGGGCTGGCGGTGGTGGTGGCAGCTATGGTGGCGGTCAGGATCAGGGCTACGGCGGTGATTACGGTGGCGACTACGGATCGGCTCCAGCCGCCGCCCCGGCCTCGGGCGGCAGCCGCCCCTCGCGCGACATGGATGACGAAATCCCGTTCTGAATCGGCACGACTTAACCCAGACTTAACGAACCATGCGCTTATGTAGGGCGCATGGATATCCTCTTAACGGACTTCTCTGCCCCCCCTGCTTCGGCGCCACTGCACCAGCAACCGCAGTACGCGCGTGCGCTCCGGGCCTTGGGCGTCACCGTGCAGACTCTGCGCGCCGTTCAGGACGGTCACACCTTGGCACAGGCGCAGGTGGTTGAGCGGCGCATCGGCCCTCTCACCTTTCACTGGATGCCGCGCGGCCCGATCTGGCGATCCAACCTTCCCCCAGCCTCCTGTCATGCCATTCTCTCCGCCTTGCCGCTGGCCTTGCCCCGCGGCCTATGGCTCGCCAATGCCGCGACCGAGGCGGACGGCGATCAGCTTGCCGCCCAAGGTTACCGGGCGCTCATCCCCGGTCAGACCCTTGCCGAACTGGACCTGCGCCCGCCACAGGCGATGCGACTGGCCGCGCAGCATGGCAAATGGCGCAACCGACTGCGCCACGCGCAAGCGGCAGGGCTTGTGATCATCGAAACCTCGTTTGACCCCAATCGGCACAGCGCCCTCTTGCGACAAGAGGCCGTTCAGCAGCGCACATGCCGTTACCGCGCCCTGCCACTGGCCTTTACCCTCGCCTATGCGGCGCAAAACCCGGGCACTGTTCAGGTCTGGTCCGCCCACCACAAGGCTGAGAGCATCGCGCATCTGCTGATCCTCACCCATGGCGACACCGCGACCTATCACATCGGCTGGACCGGCTCAGAGGGGCGCCGCCTCTCGGCGCATACACTCCTGCTTTGGGAGGCCGCGACTGCACTGGCAGACCGGGGCATCGTCCGGCTCGATCTCGGTCCCGCCGACAGTGTGCAATCCCCCGGCCTCGCCCGCTTCAAACTTGGCAGCGGTGCCTTGGCACAGCGCCTCGGGCCGAGTATGCTGGCGTGGCCCCGCGCTGTGCCTCTGTTCCCAAAGCGACACAAGCACGCGGCATGATACGGCCACAGGGGCGCTTTGCCTCTGGTCATTCCGCGCTGCGGCGTATAGGGCGCAGGCGAACAATATCAGGACACGTCCCCCATGGATCTGCGCAATATCGCCATCATCGCTCACGTCGACCACGGCAAAACCACGCTTGTGGACGAATTGCTGAAACAGTCGGGCTCGTTCCGCGCCAACCAATCCGTCGATGAACGTGCCATGGACAGCAACGATCTGGAACGCGAACGGGGCATCACGATTTTCGCAAAGCCGACGAGCGTTCTCTACAAGAAGACCCGCATCAATATCGTCGACACCCCCGGCCACGCCGATTTCGGTGGCGAGGTGGAGCGGATTCTATCCATGGTCGATGGCGTTGTCCTGCTTGTCGATGCCGCCGAAGGCCCGATGCCGCAAACAAAATTCGTCACCGCCAAGGCGTTGCGCCTCGGGCTGCGCCCCATCGTCGTACTCAACAAAGTCGACAAACCCGATGCCGAGCCTGACCGTGCGCTCAACGAATGCTTTGATCTCTTCGCGTCGCTCGACGCCAATGATGATCAGCTCGACTTTCCGCATATGTATGCCTCGGGCCGCTCCGGTTGGGCCGATCACGAGTTGGACGGCCCACGCAAGGATCTGACCGCCCTCTTTGATCTGATCCTCAACCATGTGCCTGCGCCCCGACAGATTGCACATATTGACGAAGATTTCCGCATGCTGGCCACAACGCTTGGGGCCGATCCCTTTGTTGGACGTCTGCTCACCGGCCGCGTCGAATCGGGCCGCCTCAAGGTGGGCCAGACCGTTCAGGCCCTGAGCCGCATCGGCCAAAAGATCGAACAGTTCCGGGTGACCCGCATCCAGGCTTTCCGCGGCCTTGCCAGCCAAGACATCGAAGAAGCGACCGCTGGCGATATCGTCAGCCTTGCAGGGATGACCAAGGCGACGGTCGCCGACACGATCTGCGCCCTCGCCGTCGAAACCCCGATCAAGGCACAACCGATTGATCCGCCCACCATCACCGTGACCTTCGGCATCAACGACAGCCCCCTCGCCGGTCGCGAAGGTAAAAAAGTCCAGAGCCGGGTGATCCGCGAACGTCTGATGAAAGAGGCGGAATCAAACGTCGCCATCAAAGTCACCGACACACCGGGTGGCGACGCCTTCGAGGTGGCCGGACGCGGTGAATTGCAGATGGGCGTGCTGATCGAAAACATGCGCCGCGAAGGCTTTGAGCTCAGCATTTCCCGCCCACAAGTGCTCATGCGCGAAGGCGAGAACGGCGAGCGGCTGGAACCGATCGAAGAAGTCACCATCGACGTTGACGACGAATATACCGGTGCCGTGATCGAGAAAATCACCGGGCCCAGGCGCGGCGATCTGGTCGAGATGAAACCCTCGGGTGCGGGCAAGACCCGCATCATCGCCCATGTGCCCTCGCGCGGGCTCATCGGTTATCATGGCGAATTCCTCACCGACACGCGCGGCACCGGCGTGCTCAACCGCGTGTTCCATTCCTGGGCACCGCATCGCGGCCCGATCCCCGGACGTCGCGCAGGCGTGCTCATCTCTATGGAAAACGGCGAGGCGGTGGCCTATGCCCTGTGGAATCTCGAGGAACGCGGCCGCATGTTCCTCGGCCCGCAGGCCAAAATCTATACCGGCATGATCATCGGCGAGCATAGCCGCGACAATGACCTGGAAGTGAACCCCCTCAAGGGCAAAAAACTGACCAACGTCCGCGCCTCCGGTACGGATGAGGCGGTGCGCCTGACCACTCCGATCACCATGAGCCTGGAAGAGGCGATTGCCTATGTCGATGACGACGAGTTGGTCGAGGTGACGCCGCAATCCATCCGCCTGCGCAAACGCTATCTCGACCCACACGAGCGCAAGCGCATGTCGAAAAAGGACTAGAACCTGATCGCCCCGGCCCTGCGCCGGGGCTTTTGCTTTCAGGGGACGATGCTGAAACGCCCGACGGGGATCAGCCCCTCTGGCCCACGCCGCGTCATGATAATCTCGCCCGATCCCACACCGAGCCCAGTCAGCGCGGTAATGTTGACCTGATGGGTCACGATCAGCACCCGCGCCGCCTCTGGCAGCGCGTCGATCAGGCGCAACGTCGCCGCTGTCTGCCCTTCCGGATCGCCCTGCCCCGCGTAAAAGGAATCAAGCGGTGGCTGTTCCCTGACCGCGCCCATTTCCATCAACGCGGCCGTGTCCAACGCCCTGCACCAGCGGCTTGACCAGACATGATCAAACGCGATTCCCGCCGCCCGCAACGCTGCTCCTGTCTCCTGCGCCTGCGCCCGCCCCCGCGCATCCAGATTGCGTTGCGTCGCACAATCCCTCAAACGAAACGCCGCCGGATCACCCGTTCCCGGTGCCAAGGCATGCCGCATCAGCGCCACTCCCCCCGGGGCCATGAGTGCGGACAGGTCCTGCGCGCCCGCTAAACTGCCCGCAACGACCAACCAAACTGTCAATAAAACCCGCATCGCCCGCTCCTGTCGCGCGACAAGAGGTAGGGCCGGACGGCAGGCGGTCCAGCTTATTCGGTGATTTCGACGATCACCAACTCCCGCTCAGACGCTCCCCGCGCATGATCCAGCGCGGCTTGATATTCGGCGCTGTGATAGCACGTCTCTGCCGCCTCGACGCTCGGAAAACGTGCCACCACATTGCGCGGCCGTTCCTTGCCCTCAAGCTGCACAAACCGCCCCCCGCGCGCGATGAATTCCCCGCCATGTTTGGCAATCGCCGGACCAGCAAGCGCCGCATAGCGGCCATAGGCTTCGGCATCGGTCACGGTCACATGGGCAATCCAGAGGGCTGGCATAGGGTAAAACTCCTGTCTCTAAAGTCAGATACCATCCACAAGGACGATATCGCGTTCGCTGCTGCTCATCGCAATTGGCAATATCCGCCTGTAGGCGTCAGACCCATACCAGTCCAGCGCGGTCGCCCGATCGGGAAACTCGATGATGACATGCCGGTCCGGGCAGATCCCTTCCAGCACATCCTGAACCCCGCCCTTGGCCAGAAACCGCCCGCCAAACTTTTCGGCTGTGGCCACGGTCTGACTGGCATAGGTCTGATAATCCTGCGGATTCGTCACCGTGATCCGGGCAATGATATAGGCGCTCATTCAACCTCCCTAGGAGGTAAAGACCCCCTCTATGATCCCGGTGGCCGCCGCAATCGCGGCCTCGGCCCCGTCCATGCTCGTGCCGCCGCCCTGCGCCATGTCGGGTCGCCCACCGCCACCCTTGCCACCCAGTTCGACCACCGCCACGCGCACCATCTCGACCGCCGAGAGCCGACCGGTTAAATCGTCGGTGACACCCGCCGCAACTGCCACCTTGCCGCCGGTATCGGCAATAAGCAAGACCGCACCCGAGCCAAGCCGCGCCTTATGTTCGTCAATCAGGGGGGGCAAATCCTTGCCCTGCACGCCTGTCATCACCTGAGCGATCAGCTTGACACCGCCTACGTCCCGCGCTTCTACGGTGCCGCCCTGTGCCGCACCTCCGGACATTGCCAATTCGCGGCGCAGCTGCGCCACCTCGTTGGCCAGCGCCCGGCGCTCGTCCATCAGCGCCTTGACACGGTCCGCCACATCCTCTGGCCGGGCTTTCAACTCCGAGGCCACCTGCCCCAGACGCGCTGCCTGACCGCTCAGATAGTCGAATGCCGCCGCTCCGGTCAGCGCCTCGATTCGCCGCACGCCAGCACTCGACGCCGCATCTCCGAGCGCGACAAAGACGCCGATATCACCCGTGCGCCGCACATGCGTGCCGCCACACAGCTCGATCGAATAGGTCCGACCATCGGCGCCCTTGCCCGATCCCGCCTCAGCGCCCATCGACACGACGCGCACCTCATCGCCGTATTTCTCGCCAAAGAGCGCCTGCGCCCCGAGGGCCCGTGCATCATCTGGCGTCATGATCCGCGTCTCGACCGGTGCATTCTGGCGGATAAACTCATTCACTTCGCTTTCGACCCGCTCCAACTCGGCGGTACTCAACGCCTTGGCATGGCTGAAATCAAACCGCAGCCGATCCTCTGCATTCAACGATCCGCGCTGCGCCACGTGCTCTCCAAGCGCCTTGCGCAGCGCCTCATGCAGCAAATGCGTCGCCGAATGATTGGCCCGGATCGCGTTGCGTCGGCTGTGATCCACTTCCAGCTTGACGCTCATCCCAACGCCCAGCCGTCCCTCATCCGGCGTAAACAGGTGACCAAAGAGACCACCCGGAAATTTCTTGGTGTCTGAAATAGAGCCACTCACTGCTTTCCCAACCAGACGCCCCTGGTCACCGACTTGCCCGCCGGACTCCGCGTAAAAGGGGGTCTGGTTAAAGATCACCCAACCTGTTCCACCCGGCTCAATCGCATCGACCCGTTTCCCCTCGGACACAATGGCAACCACCTGCGCCTCAGAGACCTCGGTATCGTAGCCCAGAAAATCCGTTGCGCTCACCTGTTCGGAAATATCAAACCATACGGCCTGATCCGCAGCCTCACCTGTGCCCGACCACGCCGCTCGTGCCTTGGCCTTCTGCTCGGCCATCGCCGCGTCAAACCCGGCAGTATCCACCTCGCGCCCCTTTTCGCGCAGCGCATCCTGCGTGAGATCAAGCGGAAACCCATACGTGTCATAGAGCTTGAACGCCGTCGCCCCCGGCAGGGCCGCGGAGTCATCCAGCGCCGTCAACTCGTCATCAAGCAGACGCAAACCCCGTTCCAGCGTTTGTTTGAAGCGCGTCTCTTCCAAGCGCAGCGTTTCTTCGATCATCGCCTGTGCGCGACCCAATTCTGGAAAGGCCTGTCCCATCTGCGCAACCAAGGCCGGCACGAGCCGGTACATCACCGGATCCTTGGCGCCCAGCATATGCGCATGCCGCATCGCGCGACGCATGATCCGGCGCAGCACATAACCGCGCCCCTCATTCGACGGCATGACGCCATCCGCCATGAGGAATGAGGTCGAGCGCAGGTGATCCGCAATCACCCGGTGATGCACGCGGCCCGGTCCATCCGGATCTTGGCTCGTGGCATGCGCGCTGGCCTCGATCAGACTGCGCATGAGGTCGGTGTCGTAATTGTCGTGCTTGCCCTGCAAGAGCGCCCCGATCCGCTCTAGCCCCATACCCGTGTCGATCGACTGCATGTCGAGCGCGCGCATGGTGCCATCCTCAAACCGCTCATTCTGCATGAAAACGAGGTTCCAGATTTCGATGAACCGGTCGCCATCCTCCTCCGCGCTGCCCGGAGGGCCGCCCCAAATACTGTCCCCATGATCATAGAAAATCTCGGTACAGGGGCCGCAGGGACCGGTCGGTCCCATCGACCAGAAATTGTCATCCGTCTTGATCCGGATGATCCGATCATCGCTGAGGCCCGCGTATTTTTTCCAGATGGTCGCCGCCTCATCATCCGTATGATAAACCGTGACCAGAAGCTTTGATTTGTCGATCCCAAAATCTTTGGTCAGCAGGTCCCACGCATAGGGGATCGCCTGCTCCTTGAAATAATCGCCAAAACTGAAATTGCCCAACATCTCGAAAAACGTGTGATGCCGCGCGGTATAGCCGACATTGTCCAAATCATTGTGCTTGCCGCCCGCGCGCACGCATTTCTGGCTGGTCGTGGCCCGCACATACTCGCGATGCTCCACCCCTGTGAAACAGTTCTTGAACTGGACCATACCGGAATTGGTGAACATCAGCGTCGGATCGTTACGCGGCACCAAGGGCGAACTCTCGACAACGCGGTGATCGTTGCGTTCGAAAAAACTCAGAAAGGTCGAACGGATTTCATTCAGCGTGGGCATGGGTATCTCTTTCCGGGGCGAGTGTGTGGCCTGCGTCTTGCTGATTTAACGGGGCCGCCGGACCATGTCCACCGCAAGAAAAAGGCCCAAGCATCGCCCGGGCCCCGTGGTGCTCTTGGCAGAGGCAATCAGGCCTCCATGATATCACCGTCATCCGTCCCTTCGGACATGTGAAAGTCCAATCCATGCGAGGCACGGATCTTGTCTTCGATCTCCAGAGCGGTGGCGGGATTGTCGCGAAGATAGGTCTTGGCGTTTTCCCGCCCCTGACCGATCCGCTCATCGCCATAACTGTACCAACTGCCAGATTTCTCGACCACGCCCGCCTTGACGCCCATGTCGACCAACTCACCCGTCTTGCTGATGCCCTCGCCATACATGATGTCGAATTCAACCTGCTTAAACGGCGGGGCAACCTTGTTCTTGACGACCTTGACCCGGGTTGCATTGCCCACGATTTCATCCCGATCCTTGACCGCCCCGATACGCCGGATATCAAGCCGCACCGAACTGTAGAATTTCAGCGCATTGCCGCCCGTGGTGGTCTCGGGACTGCCGAACATCACGCCGATCTTCATACGAATCTGATTGATAAAGATCACAGTACAGTTCGTCCGGCTGATGGATCCGGTCAATTTGCGCATCGCTTGGCTCATGAGGCGCGCGTGTACGCCCACGCTGCTGTCGCCCATCTCGCCTTCCAGTTCGGATTTAGGGGTCAAAGCGGCAACCGAATCCACGACGATCATGCTGACCGCGCCCGAGCGCACCAATGTATCGACAATCTCCAGCGCCTGTTCCCCGGTATCTGGCTGCGAAATCAGCAACTCATCCAGATCAACCCCCAGCTTGCGGGCATAGATCGGATCCAGCGCGTGCTCTGCATCCACAAAGGCGCAAACCCCGCCCTTCTTTTGCTCTTCCGCCACGCAATGCAGTGTTAGCGTGGTCTTGCCAGAGCTTTCAGGGCCATAAACCTCGACAATCCGGCCCTTGGGAATACCGCCGATACCAAGCGCGATGTCCAGCCCGAGTGATCCGGTCGATGTCGACTCGATATCCTTGATGGGATTTTCACCGCCCAACTTCATGATAGAGCCTTTGCCGAACTGCCGTTCGATCTGCGCCAACGCACTGTCGAGCGCCTTTTGCTTGTCCGCGTTCCGCTTGTTATCCATGGAGAGAAGATCTGCCGTTGCCATTTGTTCGGTCCCTTATTCCACACCCTGCCGCGGGCGGCAATGATTGCCTGTGTTCGCCTCTTGTTCCCGCATCTTATGAGGACAAAGAGAGAACATTTCAAGAAAATTCTGGTGACTCCACTTTCCCGCACAACAATTAACAAGTAGTTTAAGCGGATCTAAATTGTCGGAACGGACCCCAAGAGGCGCATATGCTGGTTTTTTCCAAAGCAAGGCTGGTGCTCTTGTCGGTGCCCAAGACCGGAAGCACCGCCTATGAAGCGGCGCTCGCTCCTCTGGCCGCGATCGTCGTGTCAGCCCCGCCCGAGCTCAAACACGCGCCCGTGTTTCGCTACAATCGATTCTTTCGCCCGATGATCGACCGCTTTTTCGAAGGCAGCTTTGACGTCGCCGCAGTCATGCGCCAACCGCTGGACTGGCTCGGAAGCTGGTATCGCTATCGCCAACGGCCCGAAATGACAGGCCATCCCAATAGCACCCAAGGGCTCTCCTTTGACGACTTTGTTACCGCTTATTGCTCCGGCGATCAGCCCGATTTCGCGCGCGTCGGCAGCCAGGCCAAATTTCTGGAACCACAGCGCAACGGTGCTTGTGTCACACATCTCTTCCGCTACGAGGACCAATCGGGTCTGCGCCACTTTCTTGATACGCGGCTGGGCACAAGCATTGCACCCCAGACCCTCAATCTCTCTCCAAAAGTGCCGCTATCGCTGGCTCCTGACATTGAGGCACGGTTGCGCCGCAAATTTTCTGAGGATTTCTCACTTTGGGACGGGATTGGCTCAGCCGGAGCCTATACGCCGATGCGTGCCAGATCAAAGCCGGATACGCCCGCCTGACGCCCGTCTGACTCCCGCCGTCGCCCCAACTTCTTCGGTTGGTCTGCGCCTGGTCCAACAAGAGCGAGACGCGCTCACTCAGATCATTTGGCGCAGCACGATTTCCGTCAGCTCATTGAGAGAGAACGGTTTCGGCAGAAAGACGGAATTGGGAATGCGCGCCTGGGTGTCACCAAAGGTTTCCTCAGCATAGCCGGACATGAAGACAACGCGCGCCTTTGGCCGTGACGTCAAAGCACGGCGCACCCAGCCCGGTCCGTCAATCCCGGGCATAACCACATCGGTCACAAACACATCCACATGCAGGGTCGCATCCTCGAGAATCTCGAGCGCATCTTCGGCGGATTCGGCCTCCATCACCGTGAAACCGCGCAATTGTAACGCCCGGCTGGCAAAGGCGCGTACCGGGGCCTCATCCTCAACCAACAGAACCACGCCGCTGCCTTGCGACTCGGACGCCAACGGCAGAGAGGATTGCATCACAACCTTTTCCGCGCCCACATGTGCCGGAAAGAGCAGTTGAAAACAGGTGCCCTCCCCCTGCTTGCTATCAACAAAGATAAACCCTCCTGTTTGCTTCACGATGCCATAGGCCGTAGACAAACCGAGGCCCGTCCCCTCTCCGGTGCGTTTCGTGGTAAAAAAAGGTTCAAACACCTTTTGCAACTTGTCCGGGGCAATGCCGACCCCTGCATCACTGACCCGAACAGACACATAGCTTCCTGGCAACACCACCGCCCGGTCCCGCATCATCGGTTCAGTCAGCACCAAATTCTGAGTAACAATCCGAATTTCGCCCCCCATTGGCATCGCATCACGCGAATTGACGACCAAGTTCATTAAGACCTGTTCCAATTGCCGCTTGTCTGCGCGAATCGGCGACAAGGTCGGATCATGGCTGAGCGAGAGTGATACCTTTTCCCCCACCAATCGGTTGAGCAGATGCGTGAGATCCGACAAGGTATCGCGCAGGTCGATCACCTGCGGCCGCAGCGTCTGTTTGCGGGAATAGGCCAGCAATTGACTCACCAACGCCGCCGCGCGATTGGCATTCTGATTGACCTGCATGAGATCGCTGTAATCCGGATCACCCTGATCATGGCGTAGGAGCAACAGGTCACAATGCCCGGAAATAGCCGTCAAAAGATTGTTGAAATCATGCGCGATGCCGCCGGCGAGTTGCCCAATTGCCTGCATTTTCTGACTCTGGACAAACTGCGCCTCGAGCGATTTCAAGGCCGTCGCGTCAGTCAACACCGCAATCAGCACCACCGCACCGGCATCCATCGCCCGGTTCAGCGTCACCTGCACGAACATCTCTCGATCGTCGCGCCGAACCCTCAAAAACTCGGAATGAACAGTGCCGCGTCCCGTCGCCACATCACTCAGCCAATCCGTGATCGACCGGCCCAAGCCCTCCAACATATCGCTCAGGGCAAGCCCAGCAACGCTCTCGACCCCCAATACCTCTCGGGCTGGTCGGTTGGACAACTGGATCGTGCCATCTGCAGCCAGTTTCAGAAGGGGCACCGGCAACTCGTCAAAGAACGCCCAGCCATCCGGTGGCCGCTCTGGCCCCTGCACGCCGGGCAACAGGAACACCTCTCGCCGCCCGGCCATGCCTTCGCGTTCGACCACAAGACAGGGCACCGGCCCGTCCGGCGTCGCGATGTCATTAATCTGTCCAGACTTCAGAGGCAGGTTTCCGCAAATCCGGCTGAGCGCGCGCGCCCGCTCTCCGACCAGATCACGAGCGGCAGAGTTCATGTAAAGGACGGCATCGTTGCGCCCCACCGTCAGCATCGGCAATGGATGCGCCTCTGACTCTCGGGTGGCATGATCCGCCGATCTCTCGATTCGCCACAGGAAATGCGACTCGCCGCTGCGGTGCACACTGATCCGCACATGTCCCGCGCGGGTCACAAGATCCTCGACGGCCGCTCCCTTTGCCAAAGCGCGGGTTTCCATCCGAAAAAGAATGGCTCCCGGATTTGCCAAAATTTGTCGCAAGGCGCTCGTCAGCGTCGTTGCCCGCTCCGCATCCAATGTCCGGCGCGCCGCGGCATTGACGTAAAGCAGACGCCCCTCAACCTCTGCCAGAACCGAGGGCACCGGGTCTGCCTCCAGCATCAGCGCCGCTTGCCCTGAGGTATCACGCCGATGCCCCTGTGCATGTCGGTTGATCATCACAACCCAAAGCGCCACGAGACCCAAGGTTGCGCCGACCAGCCACAAGAGCCATTGCGCCTGCCCCCGCGGAACAATGAGAGCAGTCGCCCCAAAAAGAACCGCCGCCAACATCATGAAACCTGCACGCGGCCCAAGCCGCTGAGCGGCCTGATGAAAGGGACCACCCGAATAGGGGATGAACGCCACGCCGGTCCCTCACTTTACAATTCTTCCACCTCTTTATCGGGTGAAAGCCTTAAGTGAGACTTAACGACGGGGCGTAAATCACGTCAAGGTTGCTCGAATTTTAACAATCACGCCGAAGTTGCGCGAGAAAGAATCCGTCCCCTTCGTCGGAAATCGGCCATTGCTGCATCCCAACGAGAGACCAGCCAGGATTATTACTTGAATAACTCTCAATAATGAATTGATTTTCTTCATTTAATACCGAACACGTTGCATAGACCAACTGTCCTCCGACGGTCACAAGCGGCGCGGCATCCGCTAAAATCTGCGCCTGAATTTCTGTCAGCTCCGTCAGCCTGTCCGGCGTCAGCGCCCATTTTGCCTCGGGGGTGCGCCGCCACGTGCCGCTGCCAGAACAGGGCGCATCGCAGAGAACCAGATCGAACCGCCCCTCAGGGCGATCAACGCACCGCACCTTGACGCCAGCACGTGCCGCCCGCGCGGGCAGGTCGCGCATCCGCGAAGGTGCAGCGTCATGGGCGAAAAATGCAGCCTCGATGCGCGCCGCAAGAGCCAGAACCTTGCCTCCACCTCCGGCACAATAATCCAGAACACGCGCCCCTTCCGGCACCTCGACCGCGTCCATCGCCGCTTGACTGCTACCATCCTGAAGCTCGATCCAGCCCTCGGAATAGCATTGTGATCCTGCTATTTTTCGCTCACCTTCAATAACTTGCAGGGCATTCTGCGCAATTCCCACGGGCCGCGCGACAATGCCCTCATCCAGCAGTCTCGCAATGATCTCATCCCGCGCGGCACGGCGCAAGTTCACGCGAAGCATGATCGGTGCGCGCGTACGAAGCGCGCGCGCTGCGGCCTCCGCGTCCGCCCCAAGCGACGCCTGAAACCGCTCCCAGAGCCACTCTGGCAGATCCCGCATCGCCGCGGCATCCCGTTCACCCAAGACACGCTCCGCCTCTGTCAAAGGCTCCGGCGCATGCCCATCTCCGGTAAACAAGTCATCAGGATCAATCCCTTGATCCCGTAGCGCCCCCAGCATCAAGGCGCGCCCCGTCTCACCGCCACCGCGCGCGGCGCAGGACTGCCAGCAACGCAGCACGGAAAACACATGATCGCGCAGCGCCGCCCGATCCTTGGACCCGGCATAGCGCGCGCCCCGCGCCCAGTTTGTCAGCGCCTTTTCCGCAGGCTCGCCAGCGCGCACGCGGTCCAGCACCTCGATCGCGGCAGAAACCCGCGCGCCGGGCGTCACCACATCACCTCAAGAACGCCGCGCAACACGATGATAACCCTATCCAATCCTGTAATTCGGACTCTCACGGGTGATCTGCACATCATGCACATGGCTTTCCTTGAGTCCCGCGCCAGTAATCCGCACGAATTGGCAATTGTGCCGCATCTCTTCGACCGTGGCACAGCCGGTATAGCCCATCGCGGCCCGCAGACCGCCCACAAGCTGGTGGATCACGCTGCCCGCAGCCCCTTTGTAGGGCACCTGCCCCTCAACGCCCTCGGGCACCAGCTTGTCGCTCGCCGCATCTTTCTGGAAATACCGATCCGCCGAGCCGCGCGCCATGGCGCCAAGGCTCCCCATGCCGCGATAGGCCTTGAAGGTCCGCCCCTGGTAGAGGATCACCTCACCGGGGCTTTCATCCGTGCCCGCCAGCATGGATCCGACCATCGCACAAGAGGCACCCGCCGCAATCGCCTTGGCAAAATCGCCCGAGAACTTGATCCCCCCATCGGCGATGACCGGCACATCGCCCGCCGCGCGCGCACTGTCCATCACCGCCGTCAGTTGCGGCACGCCAACGCCCGCCACCATCCGCGTGGTGCAGATGCTGCCCGGCCCGATCCCGACCTTGACCGCATCGGCCCCGGCCCCAATGAGGGCGCGCGTGGCCTCGGCAGTGGCGACATTGCCTGCCACCACCTGCACGGCATTGGACAGCGCCTTGATCCGCTCCACGGCGCGGGCCACGCCCTCGGAATGGCCATGCGCGGTGTCGATCACCACCATGTCCACGCCCGCATCAATCAGCGCCTGCGACCGCTCGAACCCGGCATCGCCCACGGTCGACGCCGCCGCCACCCGCAGCCTACCCAGATCATCCTTGCAGGCCGTCGGATTGAGAACCGCTTGTTCGGTATCGCGCAGCGTCAAGAGGCCGGTCAGCTTGCCTGCCTTGTCCGTCACGAGCAATTTCTCGATCCGCCGCGCCTTCATCAGGCTCTTGGCTTCATCCCGATCCGCAGGCTCTTGCAGGATCGCCAGATCGTTGCTTGTCATCATCACCCGCACCGGCGTGCGGTCATCCTCGGCAAAGCGCATGTCGCGATTGGTCACGATCCCCACCACGCGGCCGGTCTCATCCACCACCGGAAAGCCGGTGACATTATAGCGCTCTTGCAAGGCCTTGGCATCCGCCAGCGTCTGATCGGGTGTGAGCGTGATGGGATTATAGACGATCCCGCTCTCGAACCGTTTGACGCGGCGCACCTCGCGGGCCTGTTCCTCGATGGTCAGGTTGCGGTGGATCACCCCCATGCCACCCGACTGCGCCATGGAAATGGCCATGCGCCCCTCGGTCACCGTGTCCATGGCAGAGCTCAGCAGCGGGATGTTCAGCAGGATAGATTGGGTCACCCGCGTGCGTGTATCCGCCGTGTTCGGCAAGACATTGGACGCCGCCGGTACCAGCAGAACATCATCAAAGGTGAGGGCCTCGCGAATCTCCATTTCACATCTCCATGGACAGCTCGTTTGGCGCTTCCCTATTGCATGGATACCCCCGAGGTAAAAGGGCGATTCGACCTTTTATTCCACAGGGTCGCGGCGGTGTCCCGGTTCAGGCACCGGGTCATGTCCACATTGCCCCCAGGGATTGCAGCGCAGGATGCGCCATGCCGCCAGCACCCCCCCGCGCAACGCGCCGTGCTTTTCCAGCGCCTCCAGCGCATAGTGACTGCATGTCGGATGATAGCGGCAATGCCAGCCCACCCAGGGACTCAGGAGCAGACGATAGGCGCGAATGGGCAAGGCCAGCACATGCGCCAGCGGGCTCATCCCTGCCCCGCCAGCTTGCGCAGCGCATAACAAAGATCACGTTTCAACGCCTCAAAGGGGCGCGCGGCCGTCTCGTCTGCGCGTCCGATCAGCACATAATCCCAACCAGACTTGCCTTCTGCGGCCAGCAGCTCCCGTGCCACGGCCCGGAGCCGCCGTTTGGCCCGGTTGCGCGCCACCGCATTGCCCACTTTCTTGGAACAAGTGAACCCCACCCGGATCGCCCCATCGCCATCCCGTCGGTCGCGCCCCTGCACCATCATCGACCCGGTGCCTTGACGCTGCGCCCGCGCCGCTGCCAGAAAATCCGACCGTTTGCGCAACACGCTCATCTTGGACGAGGCCTTGACCCCCGGACATGACGAAACCGCCGGTGGCATCCTCCCTGCATCGCTGCGCGGGGCCTCCGGCGGTGTCATTTTCGTCACCTTGCCTCAGCGCTTACGCGCAGAGAGACTTGCGGCCACGTGCGCGACGCGCATTCAGGATCTTGCGACCGGCCTTGGTGGCCATGCGCGCACGAAACCCGTGGCGATGCTTGCGAACGAGGTTCGAGGGTTGAAAGGTGCGTTTCATCGCTCCGTCTCCGACTTAATTGGCCGCGCATATCAGGAATCGCGCCGCATTTATGTGTATCCGAAGCCCGGTCTATAGAGGCCCCTATTTCACAAGTCAAACCCCAGCCCCGGCTTTTGCAACAAAAACCTGCACGCCTGCGCAGTCAATGTTACAAGTCGCTTGTATCACGCCAGTCATGCGACGCAAACCATCACCCTTGATCACCCCCGCGTGAGGCCACTGGCGCATGCACCTCGGACAGGGCACCTAGAACACAACCGTCCTGAAACAGAGCGAGACCATGGATCAGAGCAGCCCTGAGACAAAATCGACCAAACCTTCCTCCTGGACGCGCCACGTGCCTTTGGCGATCATTCTGATCGTGGCGGTGGTGGGGTTTGTCACCTTGCGCGATTACCTCACCTTTGACACGCTGCGCGACAATCGCGAAGCGCTGATTGCCTATCGGGATGCCAACATTGCGCTGATGGCACTGGCCTTCATCGCGATCTATTTCGTCATCGTGGCCTTTTCCCTGCCCGGTGCGGCGGTGGCCTCGGTCACGGGCGGCTTTCTCTTTGGCCTCGTGCTGGGCACCGGCTTTAATGTCATCGCCGCCTCGCTGGGTGCCTGCGCCATCTTTCTCGCGGCGCGCGCCGGGCTGGGCAAGACCCTTGCTGCTAAAATCGAAACCTCCGACGGCACGCTCAAGCGCCTCAAGGAGGGGTTGCACAACAACGAAATCAGCGTCCTCTTTCTCATGCGCCTGGTGCCTGCGGTGCCGTTCTTCGTCGCCAATCTGCTGCCCGCGCTGGTTGGCGTCAAATTCGTCAACTTTGCCTTCACCACCGTGCTGGGCATCATTCCCGGCGCCATCGTCTTTACCTGGATCGGTGTGGGCTTGGGCGAAGTGTTCGACCGGGGCGGAACCCCCGATCTTTCCCTCTTGTGGGAACCCCAGATCATCGGACCTATTCTTGGTCTATGCGCCCTTGCGGCGCTTCCCATGATCATCAAGGCCATTCGCGGCAAGAAGGAACTTTGAACATGACACGATTGAAAACCGATCTGCTGGTCATTGGGGCTGGCTCGGGCGGATTATCCGTCGCAGCGGGGGCCGTGCGGATGGGCGCCAGCGTCATTATGCTCGAAGGCCACAAGATGGGCGGCGACTGCCTCAACTTCGGCTGCGTGCCGTCCAAGGCGCTGATTGCCAGCGGCAAGGCGGCCTATGCCCAATCCCATGCCGTGCAATACGGCGTCGCGGATCAAACACCGCAAGCGGATTACGCCGCAGCCAAGGATCACGTGGCCGATGTGATCGCCCAGATTGAACCGGTCGATAGCCAAGACCGCTTCGAAGGCTTGGGCGTGCGCGTCATCCGTGACTATGGCGAATTCATCTCCCCGACAGAGGTCAAGGCCGGCGAGCACATCATTACCGCCCGCCGCGTCGTCATCGCCACCGGCTCGTCCCCCCTTGTCCCCCCTATTCCGGGGCTCGACTCCGTGCCCTTTGAGACAAACGAAACGCTCTTTGATCTCCGAGAAAAGCCGGGGCATCTGCTGATCGTCGGCGGCGGTCCGATCGGAATGGAAATGGCACAGGCCCATCGGCGCTTGGGGTGCGCCGTGACGGTGATCGAAGGTGCCAAGGTTCTTGGAAATGACGATCCCGAAATGGCCGCTGTGGTGATCGACCAATTCCGGGCCGAAGGCATCGACATTGCCGAAGACGCCCTCGCTGCCGAAATTCGCGGCACTGCCGGGGCCATCGAGATCGAGACCAAGGACGGGCGCATTTTCAAAGGCACCCACCTGCTCATGGCGGTGGGCCGCAAGGCCAATACCCAACGCCTCAATCTTGAGGTTGCGGGAATCGAGACCACCAAACGCGGCATCAAGGTGGACGCCTCTCTGCGCACCACAAACAAACGCGTCTATGCCATAGGCGACGTCGCGGGCGGTCTGCAATTCACCCATGTGGCAGGGTATCACGCGGGTCTCATCATCCGTCAGGCGCTCTTGGGCCTGCCCGCCAAACAACGCACCGATCATATCCCTTGGGCCAGCTATACCGATCCTGAACTGGCGCAGGTCGGTCAGACCGAGGCGCAGGCGCGCAAGGAACACGGCGGCAACCTTGAGGTCGTGCGCTTTCATTACTCCCATAACGACCGCGCCATCGCAGAACGCAAGACCGCCGGTCTGATCAAGGTCATGGTCGTGCGCGGGCGTCCCGTCGGCGTATCCATCGCAGGTGCGCAGGCGGGCGAGTTGATCAACCTCTGGGCGCTGGTGCTCGCGAACAAGCTCAAGATGAAACATGTGGCCAATATGGTCGCCCCCTACCCCACGATAGGCGAAATCAACAAACGCGCCGCCGGGGCCTATTTTTCACCACGTCTGTTTGACAGCACAGGCGTGAAACGTATCGTCGGCTTCGTGCAACGCTGGCTGCCCTGATCGCAGCCACCCTCGGGAGGGGACATTTTGCTCAACTCACTTTCAGGACGCTTTCTGATCCTGACGGCCATCTTTGTGATGCTGGCCGAGGTGCTGATCTTTGTGCCCTCCATCGCACGCTTTCGCGAAGATTATCTGATGACCCGACTGGAGCGGGCGCAGATCGCCTCGCTCGTCCTGCTCGCCTCCGAAGAGGTGACACCCGACTTGCAAGAAGAACTCCTGCGCAACGCCGAGGTGTTCAACGTTGTTCTGCGTCGCGATGATGCCCGGCAACTCATGCTCTCGTCACCCGTCCCGCAACCCATCACAAAAACGTTCGATCTGCGGGATGCTCCCGCTTTTACCCTGATCCGTGACGCCATGTTGCGCCTCGCCACCCCCGACTCTCAAGTGATCCGCATCATCGGTGAACCCGTTCGGATGGGCGGGCTGCTGATCGAAATCACCCTCGAGACCACCGGCCTGCGCGCCGCGATGATCGACTATGGGTTGCGTATCCTCTGGCTTTCGCTGGTCATTTCCATCTTTACCGCCGTTCTGCTCTTTCTGGCGGTGCGCGTCACGCTGGTCAAACCGATCAAACGCGTGGTCAGCACCATGCAGGCCTATGCCGCCTCCCCCGAAGATGCCCGGCTGGTGATCCGCCCCAGGTCGAGCGTCAAAGAACTGCGCGAGGCTGAGGAAACGCTGCAATCGCTGCAGACCCAGCTCACCAGCGCGCTCAAACAAAAAGAGCACCTCGCCCAGCTTGGCGGTGCCATGGCCAAGGTCAATCACGACCTGCGCAATATCCTCACCTCCGCCCAGCTTTTTACCGATCGGATCGAGACCAGCGAAGATCCGACCGTCAAGCGCCTCGCCCCCAAACTGTTGAACTCCCTGACCCGCGCCGTGCATCTCTGCGAGGCGACCCTCGCTTATGGCAAGGCCGAAGAGCCCGGGCCGACCTTGGCCCGCCTGCATCTGGCGGATGTCGTGGCCGATGTGATCGACAGCGAACGCTTGGCCGCAGGCGAGGCCAATGTCAGCTTTGCCGAAGACGTTCCCAACACCTTGATCTTGCTGGCCGATGCCGAACAACTCTACCGGATCATCGGCAATCTGGTGCGCAATGCCCGTCAGGCCATCGTGAACAGCGGTCGCCCCGGCGAAATCAGCGTCATGGCCGATGAGGATGCAGGCGAATGGTATATCCGTGTCGCCGATACCGGTCCCGGCCTGCCCGCCCGCGCACGCGAACATCTGTTCAAGCCGTTTCAGGGCGGCACCACCAAGGGCGGCAGCGGCCTTGGTCTGACCATCGCCGCAGAGCTGGTGCGCGGTCACGGTGGCACCCTCACGCTCGAACGCAGCGACGAGACCGGCACTGCCTTTTGCATCACCTTTCCCAAGGGAAATTTCGACCTCTCCGCCTGATTTCTGCCAAAACGCCCTTGCAATGCTCTGCGCCAGAGTCTAATTGCTGCCTCCACGGACCGATAGCTCAGCTGGATAGAGTACTTGACTACGAATCAAGGGGTCGGGGGTTCGAATCCTCCTCGGTCCGCCACTTACCCCCTTGATCCTGCTAGCATTCCCTAAAATCTCTGATCCGCGCTTATAGCGCCCCGCAGGGCTTATCTGCTCGTGCGCACCCGCATCATGCCCCCGGCATCGACCACCTGTTTCGGGCCGGCCTCAGCGCGCAAAACACGCCGTCGGCCCCTGCCCCGGTACGCCTCACCATCCACCGCATCAAAACGAAACAATCCCGGCACTACACCGGGATTGTCCACGAATTCGTAACAATAGAGCCGCCGTTCAGCGCACCAGCAACTGTGCCTCATGCCGCTTGAGCGAGCGCCGCGCGGCCTGATAGGCGTCAATCCCCTCAATCGCACGAAGCTCTGGGAAGAGATCAAAGATCTCGTTCCGCTGCGCAGCCCCCATCCCGTCCAACACTTGCTCACCGGGCTGGAAACTCTCGGTCCAGGTGCCGTTGGACAGAACCACCTCATGCTGATCGCACATGAAGTGGATATAGGTGGCCGCCCGCGTCTCGACCTGTTCGACCCCCTCAATTCCCATCAGATGCTTGGCCGCCGCCAATACCTCACGCTCTTCGAAATAGAGCGCGGCCCGATCCGAATTGAGCAGAATCCGGTGCTGCGGGCTGAGCAGCATATCCCGCTCGGGCAGACCATGCCCAAGAGAGCCAGCACGGATCAGGATCGGGCGCAGATGCGGCGAGCGCATCAATTCATCCCCACTGAGAACACGCTGACCAATCCAACGGATCTCCTGCAAGCCGTTGTCGCGGGTGATCACCTTGTCGCCGACCTTCAGCTCTTCCACCAGCTTTTCGCCACGCGGCGTGGCAATCGCCGTGCCCGGGGTAAAGCAAGGAATGAGGTTCTCGATCTCGGTGAATTGCAGCGACCCAGTGACCGCGCCGTCCGTGCCAAGGAAATTGACAGTCCCCGAGGTCGAATCACCATCCGCATCAACAGTTTGCCCAACAATGTCGAACCGCCCAAGACCGCGCAGGTCGAGCGTGTCGAAATCGTCATTGACCCCGTCATCCGTGCTGTCGCCAGTGCCGCCGTCAATCACATCGCCCGCACCAGCCGCGAGGAATACATCGCGATCATCACCACCGCTCAGACTATCGGCACCATCGCCACCGCTCAGCGTGTCGTTGCCGGTGCCTCCCGTGACCGTGTCGTCGCCCTGGCCCCCGGTCAGGACATCCGCCCCAGCCCCGCCATCAATCAAGTCATTGTCGATGCCGCCGTCGATCACATCATCTCCGGCGCCACCAAAAATCGTGTCGTCATCATCCTGACCAAAGATCGTGTCATTGCCATCGCCGCCATCAATCAGATCCCGACCATTGTCAGGCTCGGGGTCCGTCGCGTCGGGAATGTTGAACTCGTCCGGAAAGCTTGGATCAAGCCCGCCATAGATCACATCATCACCGGCGCCGCCATTGATCGTATCCGATCCCTCGCCCCCGATGAGGGTGTCATTGCCCTCGTCACCATCAATCAGGTCGGCATCAATACCACCGTCGATGACATCCGCACCTGTGCCGCCCGTGATCGTATCGGCATCGTCGCCGGTCAGGATCACGTCATCGCCATCGCCACCCGATACGAAATCCCGGTCGTTCTCGGGATCAGGATCAGCGGGAACGATCGTGCCAAAGCCCAGATCGGGGAGAGGACCTGTCGATACCGGAGACCCGGAGTCGATCGTGTCATTTCCCGCGCCACCAAGGATGCTGTCCGCCCCATCGCCACCAATCAGAGAATCGTCTCCGATCTCACCGAGGAGCGTATCATCGCCGTCGCCCCCGATCAGCGTGTCATCGCCCGGAAGCCCGGTGTCGATCACGCTGCCCGGCAGACCGAAATACACATCCGTCACGTTAATGCCGTCCGAGGTTCCGGCCTCATCGGAATACCGAATGACAAGCTGTGACACGGGACCCGCGATTTCAACCAACAAACCATGCGTCGGATTATCGTCTGAACCGGACCCGGCACCAAGCGCCTCTTCCGGGCTCAGGACGGTCACAGCTGATCCGGCCGTGAATGTCACCGGGATGAGATTGTCATCGGCATCGAGGGCAAAGATCTGGACATGCTCAGTGCCATCCAGATCGTTGATCTTGAACGACACATTCTCCACCTCTGACGAGAACTGAAGTTTGAGATCGGTTTTTCCCGCCGCAGTGAGGTCCGCCGAGAGCGAACTGTTGGCATCCGCTGGTGCGCCACCCGTCACGACGCCCGAAACGTCCTGCGTGTTCGCCCCAAAGGTCGTATCATTTGTCACCGAGGTCTTGAGCACCGAGAATGTGACATCGACAGAGCCGGTATTCTGCGTGAACCCCGTGATCGGATCGCCCGCATCAATCGGGTCTGCATCGTTGGGATCGGGGGCCTCGCTCCACTGAAACACCTCCCGCCCGCCCGCTGCCGGATCGGGCGTGTCGCCAACGAGCAGATCATTTCCCGCGCCGCCCTCGACAGAATCGCTGCCAGACCCGGCAAAAACCGTGTCGTCCCCGGCACCTGCGAGAATCGTATCATCCCCACCCAGCCCGTCGACCACATCATCGTTGGAACCATCCGGTGCATCGTTCGCGTCAATACGATCCCCCTCGGGATCAGCTGTATAAGCAATATCAATGCGGTTTTCGGTGTTATCACCGTCAATTCTGTTAATTGCCATGTTCCATCTCCCGTGCTTCAAAAGCACATGCTTGCGACCCTGTTCAAAAACGCCTGCGCCATTCCTGACGATGCAAGACAGGAGCGGCCGGCACAGAACCAAAGGGGAAGCAATACCAACATGGCACTACACTTAGGGGCAAGACACCCAAAACTTCCAAATATCACGTTCAGGCAGACCCGTAGTAAGCGCAAGCGCATTACGGATAAACGCGATGGTTTTGTGCGGCCGCCCCCGCGACCTACAGACATAACCCCCCAGTTGGGCTGACTAGACATTATCCTTTCGAATAGGCTGGCCCAAGGGAAATCTGGCGCAAAAGTGCCAAAATTGCGTCACGCTGGTTAACGCCAGCCTTGTTTTTGCCGCACAATGCTCACCTCATGGTAATGCACTGTTTCCCAAACCGATTGGGCTGATCTCTAAAAATATGAGAAAACTGGAACAACCTCCGTCGCCCCTGCCACACACCACACGCATAGCGTGTAATTGTTTCAAATTCTGCGACAAGCGAGGCCCCCTTTCGACCCCCCTCCGCACCTGTGGCAAAATCATGGCACCGCGACGAAAGCCGCAACAATAGGGCTATGAACTGACGTCTGTTGCGACTCTGGAAACTCAACGCTCCAAAGATATCGCCGAATCTCTTAATCACTGTGGATATGTCCAACAGGTAAAGCACCGCGTCCTCGGTGCTCACACTCTAGAATGTTAGGAATGGTGCCCCCACACGGACTCGAACCGCGGACCTACTGATTACAAATCAGTTGCTCTACCAGCTGAGCTATAGGGGCTTGCGCGCCTGATTAGACAAGCTGTCTCGGCACTGCAAGCGAAATTCTCACTCAATTGCCCCGCTTTACGGGGTTATGACCTGAACGCCCTGTATGCGCTGGACTGTGAACATGTCCTCGTCATAGAGCTCGGTCAACGTGCCCACCACAGCATCGGTCCAGCCGGGCACGTCTAGCTCTTCCTCGATGGCGGCCTCATCGGCAAACTTATCCAGAAACGCAGCAACGACCCGGCGTTTCTGCACTTCGGTCATGCCCTGATGGGCCGCCACATAGCCGCGAAACCGCTCGAGCCCTGCCGGCGTCATAATTTCTTCCAGCAGGCTGAACTCGCCTTCAAATTGCACCGTGGGGTCAATTCCAGCCAATTCACGCACGACCTGGCTCCAGATCAGCGGCGTATCCTCATTGCACCAGACGGTGACGGGAATATCCGGATGATGGGTGCGAATCCGGGTGACAAGCTCCGACCACCTCAGCTGCGCCACCTCATAGCCACGCAACAAGGCCTCGATCGTATCGAATTCGGTCTGCCTGAGCAGCGGTGGCAAGAAGGTCGCCGGATTGACCACTCCAAGAAACAACTCGATCTGATCGTCGGGAAAGAGTTGCCGAAAGAGATTGAGCCGATGCTCGGCCGCACCGTAAAAAGTCCCGCCGCCTACCGCCATCTTGGGTGTGCCGAAGAATCCCGGATTGGACAGAACAAGGCGATCCACCGCCCCCTCATTGCTGATGGCATCAACCAGAATGTCGCGTGCATCCGGTGCCAGCCCGGAGTCCTGCGCCCGGTGCAGAATATCCCGCACCAAACGGCGATAGCGTTGCGGATCAGGCACATTGGTGCCGTGCTCAGCCAGCATCTCTCGATTGGCGGACAGGCAATTGATCAACCTGTCGTCATCGGTGTGATGGGCTCCTGCGTGAATGACGACCTGCATCCGTTTTCCGGTTTTTTGCTTCATAGGCCCCTACTATACGGTCTTTGCGCCCGAGTGAAACAGCAATTGCCATGCCATCTGGACAACTGAACTGATCGGTTTATTATTATTCCAAAGGCTGCAAAAAGGGCTGCGCGTGCAACTCACCGTCAACGGCACCAACCATTCTCTGGATGATCTCGAACCCGACATGCCGCTCCTCTGGGCGCTGCGCGATGTTCTGGGGATCACCGGGCCGAAATATGGCTGCGGTATCGGCCAATGTGGCGCCTGCACTGTGCATATCGACGGGGTGGCCACTCGCTCTTGTCAGGTGGCGGTGGGCGATGTCTGGGGGCCTGTGACCACGATCGAAGGGCTGGGCACGCCCGATGCGCCGCATCCAGTTCAGGCCGCATGGATCGCGCATCAGGTCGCGCAATGTGGCTATTGCCAGTCCGGCCAGATCATGCAGGCCGCAAGCCTCCTCAGTGAGACCCCCGATCCCACCGACACCGAGATTGACGACGCCCTGTCCGGCAATCTCTGCCGCTGTGGCAGCTATCCCCGCATCCGCGAGGCGGTCAAAACCGCGGCGCGCAGCCTCAAGGGGGCGTGACCCATGGGCCGCGCCAAAACCATCGCTCGCCGCACATTCCTCATCGGCTCCGCCGCCATCGCGGGCGGTGTGGCCTTTGGTGTCTGGCGGTACAAGACGCCCTACGCCAACCCGCTGCTCACCGACCTGCCCGAGGGGGCAGCGGCGCTGACCCCCTATGTGCGCATCACGGCTGACGCGATCACCCTCATCACCCCCCGCGCCGACAAAGGCCAAGGGGCCGTATCCCTTCAGGCAGCCCTCATTGCCGAGGAACTCGATGTGGATCTTGACCAGATCAAAACCGATCCCGGCCCCCCCAGCCCCGCCTATTACAACACCGCCCTGTCGGGCGATGCCGTGCCGTTCCGCGCCACAGATGACAGTTGGCTTGCCGAAACCGTGCGCAGCCTTGCCGATGCGCCAATGAAATTTCTCGGCATGCAGATCACCGGCGGCTCTACCACCGTCCCCGATGGCTTTGACAAACTCCGCCATGCCGGGGCCGTCGCGCGCGAAACGCTCAAGGCCACCGCCGCCCGGTTGCATAACATCTCTGTCACAGACCTGCGCACCGAACGCGGCGCGGTGATCCTGCCCGACGGCACCAGCCTCAGCTATCAGAGCCTCGCCGCCGAGGCCGCGAAAACCGAGCCTGTCACCGATGTAACCCTGCGCGCCCCCTCCGATTGGCGACTCATCGGCCAACCGATGCAGCGCATCGACATCGTCGCCAAATCCACCGGCACGCAAACCTATGGCATCGACATGACGCTCCCCGACATGGCCCATGCCGCGCTCCGCCTCAACCCGGCGATGGGCGGCACGCGCCTCAGCCATGATCCCGCCCCCGCCCTCACCATGCGCGGCGTGATCAAGGTGGTGGCCTTGCCCGAGGGCGTCGCCGTCATCGCCGACACCACATGGCGCGCGATGCAGGCGGTCGCCGCGATCCCGGTCGAATGGGGCCCCGCCCCCATCCCACCCGAGATGGACGCCCATTGGCAAACCCTCGCAGACAGCTTCACCCCCGACCGGCAAGACAGCCAGTTCCGCGACACGGGCGATATCGAAACCGCCTTCTCGGAGGGAACCGATCTGACCGTCGAATACCGCGCGCCCTACCTCGCCCACGCGCCGCTCGAACCGCTCAACGCCACCGTTCTCTACACGCCCGAGCGGGTCGATATCTGGACCGGCACCCAAGTGCCGCGCTTTGTACAAAATAACGTGGCAAAGCTTACAAACCTTACACCTGATGCGATCCACATCCACGCCCTGATGATCGGCGGCAGCTTTGGCCACCGGCTCGAGGATGAGGTGACGCGCCACGCCACCCGCATCGCGATGGAATTGCCCGGCAGGCCGGTGAAACTGACCTATTCCCGTGAAGAGGACATGTCCCACGACTTTCCCCGCCAGATCGCCATGGCGCGCGGGCGGGGCCGGGTCGCAAACGGGCAGGTCACGGCCTATGATCTGGGCATCGCCATGCCCTCGATCCTCGCCTCACAGATGGGCCGCCAAGGCATCCCCACCCCCGGTCCAGACCTGCAAATCGTGGCCGGTGCATGGGATCAACCCTTTGATATTCCTCACTACCGCGTCACCGGCTACCGCGCGCCCGAATTGGCACCGATCTCGTCCTGGCGCTCGGTGGGGGCATCCTCCAACGGGTTTTTCCACGACTGTTTGCTTGACGAACTGATCCACGCCGCCGGGGCCGATCCGCTGACCGAGCGCCTGCGCCTTTGCACTCACGCCCCCTCGCGGCAGGTGCTGGAGGCGGTCGGCGAGATGTCGAACTGGGGCAGCGCCCTTGCCCCCGGTCAGGGTCGCGGCATCGCGTTCTGCCTCTCCTTCGGCGTTCCCTGCGCGCAAGTGGTCGAGGTCACGAACACCGAAAACGGCCTCCGCATTGACCGCGTCTTCGTCGCCGCCGACGTGGGCCGCATCCTTGATCCGATCAACTTTGAAGGGCTGGTCAAGGGCGGCGTGCTCTTTGGTCTGGGACATGCGATGCACGCCCAGATCACCTATGCGGGCGGCGCGGCGGAACAGGGCAATTTCGATACATTTCAATCACTTCGCCTCTATCAATGCCCGGAAATCACCGTCCGCGGTCTGGAAAACGGCACCAAGATCAAGGGCATCGGCGAGCCGCCCGTGCCCCCCGCCGCCCCGGCGCTGGCCAATGCGATCTTCGCAGCCACAGGTCAACGTCTGCGCGAAATGCCCTTTGACAAATTCGTCACATTCCTCTGATCCCCCCCTTGCCCCCGCCCGCGCCCGATGCTTGAACTGGCGCCATGCCGATCCACGCGACCACCCTTCTCCTGCTCATACTCTCTGCTCTCTCGGGCTTTGCAGGCCAGGCCATCGGCCTGCCCCTGCCCTTCCTCCTGGGTCCGCTGACGATCTCGGCGCTCATCGCCACCGTCCTGCCGGAACGCTTGCCCACAGGCTACCGCTTTCCCCAGAAACTGCGCCTCATGTTCATCGCCATCATTGGCCTCATGATCGGTGCCCAAGTCACCCCCGCCCTCTTCACCGAGGCGCATCACTACGCGCTAACCTTTGGCGCAGTCACGCTTTTTGTCGGTCTGGCGCATGCTATGGGCTATACGATCTTTCGCCATCTTGGTGGCTATGATCCCACCACCGCCTTTTACGCAAGCACCCCCGGCGGGCTCTATGAGAGCATCGAACTGGGCGAGGCGGCAGGCGCCGACGTAACCCGCCTGATGATGCAGCAATTCCTGCGCATCATCGTGGTGGTGACGGCCCTGCCCCTTGGCCTCTCGCTCTGGCTGGGGGCCCCGGTGGGCAGTTCTGCCGGCATGACCATGGCCCGCCCCGATGTGCCCTGGTCAGACCTGCCGCTGATCGTGCTGGCGGGGCTTGGGGGCTTGGGTCTCGGTCATCTGCTGCGCCTGCCTGCAGGGCAAATGACCGGGCCGATGGCCCTTGCGGCGGCCCTGTCGCTCAGCGGCTGGCTCAGCTTTGACATCCCGCAATGGCTTGTGAACATGGCACAAATCGTGCTTGGCACTGCACTTGGCATGCGCTTTACCGGGCTTAGCCGCAGCCTCTTGCTGCGCGGTGCTGCGCTCGCCTTGGCGGCGGTGGGCGCGATGCTGACCCTCGGCGTCGGGCTGGCCCTCGCCCTGCATGAGATGACGGGCGAGGCGGTGGATGTGCTCCTCATCACCCTCGCCCCCGGCGGCGTTACCGAAATGGCGCTGGTGGCGCTCAGCCTTCAGGCGAATCCCGCCTTTGTGACGATCCACCACATCTACCGCATCGTGCTCACCGTGCTGACGCTCGGGGTGATCACCCGCTTACGACAGCGCCAAGAGTGAACGGAGCCGAGTATTTGGACCAAGAAAAAGCCCAAGACAGTCTTTGACAGCAGGGATCACACCCAGTATTTGAACACATGTTCATTTAAATCAAGCGAGGGCAAAATGCGCATTGACGAAACAGCCGCGATCATCACCGGCGGTGCTTCTGGTCTGGGCGAGGCGACAGCCCGCCATTTCCGCGCCATGGGTGCCGCGGTGACGCTGCTTGACCGCGATGCGGAGCGAGGAGAGGCCATCGCCGCGGAAATCGGTGCGCAGTTCGTAACGACCGATGTCACCGATGAGGCCTCAGTGTCAGCCGCCATCGCAACAGCCAAATCCGCCATGGGCCGGATCACAGCGGCGATCAATTGCGCAGGCATCGCCACCGGTGCCAAGGTGCTGGGCCGCGACGGCCCGCACCCGCTCGACCTCTTTCGGCGCACGCTCGACATCAACCTTGTGGGGTCTTTCAACGTGGCGCGCCTGGCAGCGGCGGAAATGGCGCAGAACGTCCCCGATACAGATGGCGCACGCGGCGTGATCATCAACACCGCCTCCATCGCCGCCTTTGACGGGCAAAAGGGTCAGGCCGCCTATGCCGCCTCCAAGGGGGGGATCGTCGGTCTCTCGCTGCCCATGGCCCGGGATCTGGCGCGCGACGGTATCCGCGTCATGGCCATTGCCCCCGGCACCTTTGCCACGCCGATGCTGCGCGGCCTGCCGCAAGAGGTTCAGGACAGTCTCGCCGCAGAAGTGACATTCCCCAAACGTCTGGGCGATCCGGTGGAATATGCCCAGCTCGCGACCTTCATCATCGAATGCGGCTATCTCAATGGCGAAGTGATCCGCCTTGATGGGGCGCTGCGGATGCAGTGAGGCGCAGCTATGCGCCCTCAGTCTCGATCCGGACCTCACGGCCACAATGCTTGCAGTGGATCGCATCCGGGTCATGCCGCAACAGGCCACAGCCTTCGCATTTGTAGCGCACTTTGGAGGGCATGAAGATGGCCCGCGCAAGTCCGAGGAACAGACCAACCCCCACCACCATGATCCCAACCGCCAAGAGCCGCCCGGTGCCCGTGGTCATGATGATATCGCCAAATCCCGTCGTGGTCAGCGTCGTCACCGTGAAGTAGAGCGCGTCGACATAGGTCTCGAGCCCCGGCTCCTTACCCCCGCGAAAAAGAAAGACCAACGCCGTCATGGTAAAAATGAACACCAAAAGGTTCACAGCCGCGACAATCGCATCTTCATGCAGGCGGAATACCCGCACATCGCGGCGCAGATCACGCAGCAGATGGTAAGAATGCACGAGTCGTAGCGCGCGCAAAAGCCGCAGCGCGGCCCAGCCCTGCCCCAGAAACGGCGCCACAATGAGCGACGCCAGAACAACGATATCAACGAGCACATAGATCTGGCGCAGATGGCGCAAGCGATTCTCGGCAATCCACAGCCGACAGACAAAATCGCCAAGGATGATGAGCGCAATGACGACATCCGCGACGATCAGCGCCGGATTGAGCGTCAAGGTGGCCGTCGCCAGAAAGAACAGAATACTCAACGCGTCAAAGGCCAGAAGCGCATAGCGAAATCGGGTCGCGCGCGTGCTGCGCCCTTCATAAAGTCGCTTGATACGATCCTTGATTTTGTCGTCCGTGCCGGTCATGAAACGCACCTTAGCGGCGACAGGTGTCGGACTACAGCAGAAATCAGCCCTCGGCCCGCTCTGCCAATGCCAACCACTCCTCCTCGGCATCAGCCAAGGCCGCTTGCCGCGCCGTCAAGGCCTCCGTGGCCTTTTTGAACTTGATCGGTTCGCGCTTAAAAAGCGCCGGATCGGCCAAAAGACCTTCGAGCTTGCCAATCTCGGCACCAAGCCGTGAAATCATCGCCGGCAGTTCCTCGAACCGGTGTTTTTCAGTAAAACTGAGGCGCGTAGCGGCGGGTTTTTTCTGCTTCAACTCCGGCTTTTTACTATCTGTTTTTTCGGCTTTTTTCGCCGAATCCTCTGTGACATCCGCCAAGCGCTGCGCCCGGTAATCCGACCAGCCCCCGGCATAGGTGGTGGCATGACCATCCCCCTCCATGGCGATTGTCTTGGTCGCCACCCGGTCCAGAAAATCGCGATCATGGCTGACCAGCAGAACCGTGCCGTCGTAATCGTCAAGCAGCTCCTGCAAGAGATCGAGCGTCTCGATATCCAGATCATTGGTCGGTTCGTCCAAGACCAGCAGGTTACTTTCGCGCGCCATCAATTTGGCCAGTAAAAGCCGGGCCTTCTCTCCCCCCGACAAAGACTTGACCGGGGCGCGCACCTGCCGCTCGTCAAACAGGAAATCCTTGAGATAACCCACCACATGCCGGGGTTGACCGCGTACCAGCACCTGATCCGCCTGCCCCGATACCCGCATATCGGCATCGCCCGTCAGGCTTTCCCAGAGACTCATTTCCGGGTCTAATTGTGCCCGCGCCTGATCGAACACCGCAGGCATCAGATTGGTGCCTTGGCTGACGGTTCCGGCATCAGGTTCAATTTCTTTGAGCAGCATTTTGAGCAGCGTCGTCTTGCCCACGCCATTGGGGCCAACAAAGGCCACCCGATCACCGCGCAGGATTTTGATGCTGAACTTGTCCAAGATGAGCTTGTCGCCATAAGCCTTTGAAATATCAAGAGCCTCGATGACTTTCCGTCCCGAGGACGGCCCCGCTTCAAGCGCCATTGCTGCCGTGCCCTGACGCCTGATCTGACTGCTGCGCTCCGCACGCAATTCGGCAAGGGCACGCACCCGCCCCTGATTGCGCTTGCGTCGCGCGCTGATCCCTTCAACGGCCCAACGCCCCTCAGACTTGATCTTGCGATCCAGCTTGTGCCGCTGCTGATCCTCATCTTCCCAGATCTTGTCACGCCAGACTTCAAAGTGCTCGAAACCCTTTTCCTGTCGTCGCGTCATTCCCCTGTCAATCCAGAGGGTTGCGCGCGTCAGTTCACGTAAAAAAGCGCGGTCGTGACTGATGAGGACAAAGCCTTTACGGGTCTCGCGCAACTCGGTTTCCAACCAGGCAATCGCCTCAATATCGAGATGGTTTGTCGGTTCGTCCAATAGCATCAGATCGGGGGCCTCAGCCATCAGCTTGGCCAGCGCCGCGCGCCGCCGTTCCCCGCCCGAAGCCGTGCTGACCGGGCGTGCCGGATCGAATTTCAGCCCCTCGCCCGCCATCTCAACCCTGTATGTCTCGGCCGGGTCCAATTCACTCGCGGCATAGTCCCCCAGCGTGGTGAACCCGACCATGTCAGGCTCCTGCTCCATATAGCCCACACTGATGCCCGGCGTGACAACCCGCACACCGCGATCCGGCTCGACCAGACCGGCCATCACCTTCATCAACGTGGATTTGCCCGATCCGTTGCGCCCCACAAGCGCCACCCGGTCGCCGGGTTGCACCACAAGCGAGAGATCGTGAAACACAGGCTCACCCCCGAAGGTGAGCGAAATGTCGGTGAGTTGTAAAAGAGGTGCGCGTGCCATGGGCGCGGGCTATCCTGCCGCCCCGGCAGCGTCAAGGGACCTCAGCCTGCCAGCGCTCGGAGCAGTCGTTTGCGCGTGGCCGGAATGGCGCCAATCTCGACGCCGGTGAACACATGCAGCGTGTTGAGGTGCCGGTCGATGACCGCATGGTCGCTCACCCACCCTCCCATCATCAAATAGGTGCGCAACAGAGGCGGCATATGCCGCATCGCCAATTTCACATCCGGTTTGTGCCGCCGCAGACGCTGCGCAAAGCGAAATACGCTCGGGGCCTTGACCTGCGGCCACCAGCGTCGCGGTGCCAGATGCCGCTCCCGCAGCATAGCAAAGGCATCGAGATAGGTGTCCGTTTCGGTTCCCTGAAACGACGAACAGCCAAACAGCATCTCAATGCCGTTGGCATCGACAAACCGCGTCATCGCCGCCCAGGCCACTCTCAGAATATCGGGATCGTTCAGGCCGGGCGCGATGCAGAACCGGCCCATCTCGGCCATCTTGCCCTCAAATCCGGCCAACGCGGACAATTCGTAGAACTGCGCAGAATAGCTCTGCGCGACCTCAGACCCGCCGGTCAGCATCAGCATCCGGAAGCAACAGACCAAAGCACCGCTCGCAGCGTCCTCGATCAGAACATGGGTGCAGATATCGTCAAACGCATCGCGATCCAGCCCCTCGGCTTCGCCCAGAAAGGCCCGCGCCCGCAACCGCTGTGCGGCGTGGCGATCCTCGGGCGTGGTGCCGATCCGTGCCTGATACCGCTGATTGCCAAGCCCTGCCATGCCGCGACCCCGTCTGCGCTGAGCGACCCTAGTCCCGGTCGCTTTAGCACGCAAGCTGTGACAGCGGCATGACCTCTTTTTACTCGAACGCAGAGGCGGGGTTGAGATTGCCGATATTGCTCAGGATCTGGCGCAGGAAGCCATTCTTGATCACAGACGAATCCGTCACACGCCGCGCCAGCGGCACCACTTGACCGGCCTCAAGCCCGAACTCTTCGATATTGGCGATCGTGTCATCGTCATTGAACGAAATTGCCAGAACCCGACGCTCCACGACCTTTGGGCGGAACATGCCATATTCACGCACCCGGCTGCGCACGTAATAATAATCACCATCCGCCAGCACGCCTGACAAAGATGGCGGCCCAACGACATCATCCACGGTGGCACGGGTATCCACCCCCACCACGAGGTTTTGCAGGTCTTCTTCGGGCGGCACATAGCCGTGATTGCGGTAGGTGGCTGAACAGCCGGTTGCGACAATAAGACAGCAAAGCGCCAAGGCGCTGACCACTCGGTTTCGGATCGCTGTCATCTCTGCCCTCTTGTCTTGGCCGCCTGTGGCTTTTATCCCGCTTACAGCAAGGTGATGCAATGTTTCAAGAATGGAAGCGAGGGGAAAGATGTCACAACACCCGCAAAAGACCCAGGTTATTCGCGTGGCTGACCTTTCGACCCGCCGGCCCGTGACGTTTGATCTGGTGCCTGACACGGCGCAGACAGAAGCCATCTCCGCGGAACTCGATCTGCTCGGTCTGCGCAAATTGCGCCTTCGCGGTACGCTGAGCGCCGAGGGGCGCAAGGATTGGTTGTTGCAGGCCGACCTGGGCGCAACCGTGATCCAGCCCTGCGTGGTCACGCTCGAGCCCGTGCAGACACGCATTGATGAGAAAGTCACCCGACGCTTTTCGCCAGAGGCCGATCTCGACCCGGTCGAACCCGGCGCAGAGATCGAGATGCCCGAGGATGACACGTTTGAGCCCCTGGGTGCCGAAATCGACCTCTCTCGCGTGATGATCGAGGCCTTGGCGCTGGCGCTGCCCGCCTATCCGCGCCGCGATGGTGCCGAACTCGGCAGCCTCGCAATCGCCGAGGAGGGTGTTGCCCCCCTGCAGGACGAAGAGACCAAGCCCTTTGCCGCCCTCGCCAGCTTGCGAGACAAGCTGCAAGAGGGCAATGACGACTGATCGCCTCGCGCTGACCCCAAGAATCGCTTGCCCCGGCATTAAATCTCTGTATTTTCCCGCTCTCACCGGAATTTGGGGTTGAACCGGCGGCTCGTAACATACTATGAGCCGCGAACACCCGTGAAACAGGGCCATATCGGCCCACAGGAATTGAGGTTGCGACATGGCCGTCCAACAGAACAAAGTATCGAAATCGCGCCGCAACAATCGCCGCGCCCATGACGCGCTGGTTGCAGGCAATCCGAACGAATGCACCAACTGCGGCGAACTGAAGCGCCCGCATCATGTGTGCTCCGCGTGCGGACACTATGCCGACCGCGAGGTCGTGGCGCTGGTGGAAGAGATCGACCTGGAAGACGACGCGGCCTGAAGCCGCGATAGGCGATTTGCTGCATGACCGCTCGCACGGACCAATCCAAGGCGGGTGCAGGACGCACCATCATCTCGATTGACGCCATGGGCGGGGATCAGGGGCCGGCGACCATTGTCGCCGGCATTGCCGATTCCGCGTCCAAGAACCCCAATATCGGGTTTATCGTACATGGCCCCCGCGAAGAGTTGGAGCGCCTGATCTCGAAACGTCGTGGCCTCTCCGAGCGATGCGAAATCCGGCACGCGCCCGAAGTTGTCAAGATGGAAGACAAGCCGTCGCATGTGGTGCGTCACGGGCGTGAGACCTCGATGTGGTCCGCGCTCGAATCGGTTCGCATGGGCGAGGCGACGGTCTGTGTCTCCTGCGGCAATACCGGCGCGCTGATGCTCATGTCGGTGCTGCGACTGCGCAAGCTGCCGGGCATCTTCCGCCCCGCCATAGCGGTCATGTGGCCCTCCAAGAATCCGCAAAAGCACAATATCATGCTGGACGGCGGCGCAGACATTCGCGCCGATGCCAAGGATCTGATGCAATATGCCCTTATGGGGGCTTCTTATGCGCGCAACGGCTTCGGCCTTGCGCGCCCCCGGATCGGCCTGCTCAATGTCGGCACCGAAGAGCACAAGGGCCGCGCCGAGCTGAAAGAGGCCTATGACCTCATCGCCGCCAACGCCCGGATTGCGGATTTCGATTTCGTCGGCTTTGTCGAAGGGCGCGACCTGCCCGGCACCAAATGTGATGTGATCGTCACCGACGGATTCACCGGCAACGTGGCCCTCAAAACCGGCGAAGGCATCGCCAAACTGATTTCCGACCTGCTGCGCGAGGCCTTTGCCTATTCGCTGCTGTCGCGCCTGGCCTCGGTGCTGGCCTATACCTCGCTCGCCCGCCTGAAAAAGCGGATTGACCCGCGCCGCGCCAATGGCGGCGTGTTCCTCGGGCTCAACGGCACCGTGGTCAAATCGCATGGCGCGGCCGATTCCATGGGCGTATCCTCCGCAATCAAACTGGCGTTCGAGTTGGCACAATCGGGCTTTTCCGACAAGCTGGCGGCGCGGGTTGCCTCTGCGGCCCTGCTGGATCAGGATGCCCCCTCAGATCTCCAAACAGAGCCCCAACCAGAGGCTGAAACTGAATGACACTGCGCTCCGTCGTCCAAGGTATCGGGCATTATCTACCAGACCGCATCGTTCCCAACTCGGAATTCGAAAAGACTCTGGAGACCTCGGACGAGTGGATTCGCACCCGCTCCGGCATCGAACGCCGTCATTTTGCCGCCGATGGCCAACCCACATCGGATCTCGCTGTGCGCGCCGCGCGCGCAGCCCTCACGAATGCGGGTCTTGTCGCCGATGACATTGATGGGATCGTTGTCGCGACATCGACACCAGACCTGACATTCCCCTCTGTGGCCACGATGGTGCAAAAAGAGCTTGGCATGACGCGTGGCTTCGGCTTTGACATTCAGGCCGTTTGCGCAGGCTTCATCTACGCGCTCACCACCGCCAACGCGCTCATCCTCTCCGGTCAGGCGCAGCGCGTGCTGGTGATCGGCGCAGAGACCTTCAGCCGCATCATGGATTGGACGGACCGCTCGACCTGCGTGCTTTTTGGCGATGGGGCGGGCGCATTGGTGCTGGCGGCAGAACAGGGCACCGGCACCTCCGCCGATCGCGGAATCCTGTCCTCCGACCTCAATTCCGACGGTCGCTATCGCGATATGCTCTATGTCGATGGCGGTGTTTCAACCACCGGCGAGGCGGGCAAACTGCGCATGCAGGGCAACCCCCTCTTCCGTCAGGCGGTCGAGAAGCTCGCGTCGACCGCCGAGGCCGCACTCGAGAAAATCGGGCTGACCGGTGCCGATGTCGATTGGATCGTCCCGCATCAGGCCAATATCCGCATCATTCAGGGCACGGCCAAGAAACTGGGCCTGCCGATGGACCGCGTCATCGTCACCGTGCAGGATCATGGCAACACCTCTGCCGCCTCGATCCCCTTGGCGCTCTCGGTCGGGGTGGCCTCCGGCAAGATCAAACAGGGCGATTTGCTGCTTGCCGAGGCTATTGGCGGGGGTCTGGCGTGGGGCGCCGTGGCCCTACGCTGGTGAATCTCACCAAAATGCGCGAAAAGGCGCAGGTTAACCGCTGCCTGTAAGTGGTTGAGATTGACTCGGAAATCTCTTCGCCGCAATGTAATGAAAAAAATCGCGGGGATGTGATGACCGACAAGACATTAACACGGATGGATTTGAGCGAGGCCGTTTTCCGCGAGGTTGGGCTGTCGCGCAATGACGCGGCGCAATTGGTCGAGAGCGTTCTGGACCATATGTCCGACGCCCTTGTGCGCGGAGAACAGGTCAAGATCTCATCTTTCGGCACCTTCTCGGTGCGCGACAAGACGGCCCGCGTCGGCCGCAATCCCAAAACTGGCGAAGAAGTGCCGATCAACCCACGCCGGGTGCTGACCTTTCGCCCCTCTCACCTGATGAAAGACCGCGTCGCCGACGGCACCAAGAGCTGAGGATATCGCCGCCCATGGGCAAAGCCGCCGACGCCTTTAGAACCATCAGCGAAGTCGCGGATTGGCTTGAGGTTCCGGCGCATGTGCTGCGGTTCTGGGAAAGCAAGTTCACCCAGATCAAGCCGGTCAAGCGCGCCGGTGGACGACGCTATTACCGCCCCGCAGACATGACGCTGATTGGTGGCATCAAAGCGCTCCTGCATGATCAGGGCATGACCATCAAGGGCGCGCAAAAATATCTCCGCGAGAACGGTATTCAACACGTATGCGGGATGTCGCCGCCCTTGGACGACGAGTCCACGGGCGAGATCAGCGGCATTGCACTCGATGTCGAAACAGCACCCGCGCGCCCCGCCGACGTGCTGACCTTCGCACATCCCGGGCAAGAGCCTGAACCGGACTCCGGGACTGCGGACGCAACTGATAATCTGGCGGACACGGCCAAAGACGAGAGCGATATCTCCCAGGCAGCAGACCACGCGCGGGCCGCACCGACCACGCACTCTGCCGCCCGTGACCCGGAGCCAGAGGCTGACACTGCTGAGGACGAACCCCTATCAGCACTCGAACCAGAACCCGCTGCCGAGCCGGATGACCTCCTACTCTCCACTCCCGTCCCGGTCCAGACGCCGGAGACCACAGACTATGTGGCGGCCGAGACCACCCCCCCGCCAGAGCCCTTCGCAGAGCCCGATCTCCCCGCAGATCCGAGCGACACCCTCGCCGCAGCCCCCGGTCTTCTGACCGCGCTCAGCACCCTGCCCCGGCCCGTGTCCCCGGAATTGGCCCGCCGCTTTGCCCCGCTCGTCGCAGCACTCCGGGCTCAGGCCGCCTCTCACGCCAAAGACCGGTAAATCCCTGCGCGATTTCGGGATTTCCCTCTTGCCCCTGCGGACAAAATCGCTATGAACAGCCCATCGTCGGGCTATAGCGCAGCCTGGTAGCGCGTCCGTCTGGGGGACGGAAGGTCGCAGGTTCAAGTCCTGCTAGCCCGACCAAATTTACCGACGATTCCGCCCGCCTCGGCCCCTCGGGCACCCTGACCAGAATGCGGGGCGCAAAAAGAGGGGGCAGAGATGACCGGGGTTCTTTCCAGCCAACAAATCCGCGCCATGATCGACACGGGCACCCTGTCCGGCACACCCGCGATCCAGCCCGAACAGATCCAGCCTGCCAGCCTTGACCTGCGTCTCGGTCAGATGGCCTACCGTGTGCGGGCATCGTTTCTCACCGGGACCGGGCGCACCGTCGCCGATAGGCTGGCCGAGTTTGAAATGCACCGCATCGACCTCGACGCCGGGGCGGTGCTGGAAAAAGGCTGCGTTTACGTGGTCCCTTTGATGGAATCGCTGGCCCTTCCCCTGGGCGTGCAGGCCGTTGCCAATGCCAAATCCTCGACCGGTCGGCTCGATCTCTTGACCCGCCTCATCACCGACAGCGGGGTCGAGTTTGACCGTGTGACCCCCGGCTATGCCGGTCCCCTCTATGCCGAGATTTGCCCGCGCTCCTTTTCCGTGCTGGTGCGCCCCGGCATGCGTCTCAACCAGATCCGCTTTCGCGCAGGTCAGGCCGTGCTCTCGGATGACGCCCTGCGCGCGCTCCACGCCCAAACGCCGCTGGTGGATGGTGCCGCCATGATCGACGAAGGGCTTGGCTTTTCCGTCGATCTGCGCCCTGCCACCGGCACGCTGGTCGGTTACCGCGCCAAGCCGCACACCGGCGTGATCGACCTTGACCGGATCGGCCATTACGATCCCGCCGCCTATTGGGAAGAGGTGCATTCCGACAACGGCCAGATCATCCTCGATCCCGGTGCCTTTTACATTTTGGTGAGCCGCGAGGCGGTGCATATCCCCCCCGAATGCGCCGCCGAAATGGCCCCCTATGTGGCCATGGTGGGCGAATTCCGGGTGCATTACGCAGGCTTCTTCGATCCCGGCTTTGGCCATGCTGCCGCAGGCGGCACCGGCTCTCGCGGCGTGCTCGAAGTGCGCTGCCACGAGGCACCTTTCGTGTTGGAACATGGCCAGATTGTCGGACGCTTGGTCTATGAACACATGGACCGCGTGCCCGATCAGCTCTACGGCGCGGGCATAGCGTCAAACTATCAGGGTCAGGGCCTGAAACTCTCCAAGCATTTCAAGGCTTAAAAGCGCCCCATCTTGCGGCCGATCTTCATCACCTGCCGCCCGCGCTGCACGGTCTTGCGTGCCGCCGCGTCATCGCCGCCGCTCATTCTCTTGCTCACCGCCGTCATGCCGCCGCGCATCACCCGTTGCAGGATCATGCGAACCACCATGTTGATCATCTGATTGGCGTTCATAGCACCGCTCCTCTTGCTGCCTCTTGCACCGACATAACCCTGAAACTTGCCAATTTCAGGGCGGACCGGGCGTGTTGTGCTTTTTCTTGGCCGAAATACTCCCGCCGGAGGCGTATCGTTATCGTGTCAGGCGTGTTCACTGTGTGTCACAGGAATTAATCTTCCTTAAATCACAATGCTTTAGTGTGTCAAGGCGTCCCGGGGCAGCTCGGGCAGTGTTGCGTCAGAATGTAGATAACTTGGAGGATATTCTCATGGGCACCTCGAAAAATTGCCCTGACCTGACCACGTCGGTATGATGGCCGGGAGGTTCCATGGCTTGGGGTTTGACGATGGCGCAGATGGGTTTCTTTGATCTTTCGGACCGCTACGCGAACCTGGACGCAAAGCGTGACCCGCTGGTGGAGATCGACGCGGTCGTGCCGTGGGAGGAGTTTCGGTCGGTGCTGGAAGGGGTCTGGCGCAAGCCGGATGCGGAGCGCAAGTCGCGGGCCGGGCGCAGGCCTTGGGATGCGGTTTTGATGTTCAAGACGCTGGTCTTGAGCGCGCTCCACAACCTGTCCGACGACCAGATCGAGTATCAGGTCCGCGACCGGCTCTCGTTCATGCGACTCCTTGGTCTGGGTCTCGAGGACCGGGTGCCCGACGCCAAGACGGTGTGGCTCTATCGCGAGGGGCTGGCCAAGGCGGGGCTGGTTGAGGCGCTGTTTGGGCAATTCGACGGCTATCTGGCGCGGCAGGGCTACATCGCGCGGGGTGGGCAGATCCTGGACGCGTCCATCGTGCCGGTGCCGCGCAATCACAACACCCGTGATGAATACAAGGCGATCAAGGGCGGCGACGTGCCCGAGGGCTGGGCCGACAAGCCCGCCAAGCGATCGCAGAAGGATACCGACGCCCGTTGGACCAAGAAGCATGGGAAGTCGCATTACGGCTACAAGAACCGCGTCAACGTGGACCGCAAGCACAAGCTGGTCCGTCGTTACCATGTCAGCGATGCCGCCCTGCACGACAGCCAGGCGGTGGATCACCTGCTGATGAAAGGCAACACCGGCGCGGGCGTCTGGGCAGATGCGGCGTATCGGTCAGAGGAGATGGAGGCCAAGCTGCGAGACCGGAACCTCAAGAGCCGCATCCACCGCAAGGGGAAACGGGGCAAGCCGCTGACCGAACAGGCCAAGGGTAGCAACCGGACCAAATCCTCGGTGCGGGTTCGGGTCGAGCATGTCTTCGGCGCGCAGGCCAATGACATGGGCGGCACGCTGGTGCGCACGATCGGCATGGTGCGGGCGAAGGCCAAGATCGGCATGAAGAACCTCGCCTACAACATGCGCCGCCTCGTCCAGTTACGCCGCATCAACCCGTGCCCGGCGTGACCGCGGATCGCTGAAATCACGCCGCGAGGCATGAAACCCAACGCGCTAAAGGCCCCGAACCGGACGCCCCGCAACGCGCGACAATCCTGTCTGTCGGCATCATCCCCGCCTCAAGCCGTCAAGCCCGCTCAGAACGAGCGGGAAAAGTCAAAAATCGAGGTGCCCTCATGGCAAAATCAAATGAATTTACGGTTGCAGAACTCAAATCCCTGCCCTCGGGCAAGTATTGCGATGGGCAAGGATTGTGGCTTCACAAGCGCGCAGACGGCGGGGGGCAGTGGGTATTCCGCTTTTGCCTCTGGGGTCGGCAAAGGGAAATGGGCCTCGGCTCGCTGAAAACTGTCAGCCTGGCGGACGCCCGTAGAAAAACTGACATGGCTCGCAAACAAGTCCACGAGGGTATCGATCCCGTCAAAGAGCGCCGCCTGCAACGTCAGCAAGCCAATGCGCGGGATGGTCGTCTGGAAGCTCTGGCCACGGCAACTTTTGAGGCTCAAAAGCCGAGCCTCAAGGGTGCGAACGCAAACGGCGCATGGCTGGGTCCACTTCGTGTGCATGTCTTGCCAAAGATTGGCTAAATGCCAATCGTCAAAATCGATCAGGATGACATTGCGCGGGCCTTCGCCCCCATATGGCATCAAAAAACCGTCACGGGAAAAAAAGCAATCTCGCGGCTTCGGATCGTGTTCAAATACGCCAGAGCGAAGGGCTTTCTCGTAAACCGCGAAATAATTGATGAAGCTATCATCATCCTCGGGGAAAACAAGAAACCTGCAAAACCGAGCCTCGCCCTGCCGTGGTTAGAAGTGCCCGCATTTTATCAGACACTCTGAGACAACGACCCAACGCAACTCGCGCTGCGCATGTTGATCCTGACCGGCGTTCGCGCAGATTCTGTCATCAATATGCAGATCAATCAGATCAACGGATCAATCTGGAAACTCCCCGCGCTGTACGCAAAAGGGCGACTGTCCAACACGACCGGCTTCGACGTGCCTTTGAGCCCAGAGGCCCTGAATGTGATCGAACTTGCCAAAAACTATGAACGCAACGGCTATCTCTTCCCTAGTGCCACCGGAGGTCCGTTGAATAAAATGGCGATGCGCAACTACCTCGTTGATCACAAGGTAGCAGCCCGTCCCCATGGCTTTCGATCTTCGCTCCGGACTTGGCTTTCAGATCAAGCGCAATGCCCGTTTGAAGTCGCCGAGGCTTGCATCGGGCATGTGCGCAAAGGTGATGCCGCGATCGACGCTTACAATCGTACAAGCTACCTGGCGCAGCGCATTCCCTACATGCAAGACTGGGCCGCTTACGTGAGCGGAAAATCATGAACAAAACGTAAACGTGGCTTTAACCTTCTTCTGTTAGTTTTGTCGTGTCGCATAAGAAGAGGATCTAAATGACGGACAAAATTTTAAGACAGAAAGATTTGCAAAGTATTATCGGACTGAGCCGTTCAACAATTTACAGACAGGTCCATGCGGGGACATTTCCGCCCCCGATAAAGTTTACCGATCGTCTCATTGGATGGCGAGCCAGCGTCATCCTCGATTGGCTGGCGAACCGGCCAGAGGTCTGAACTTCAATCAGATCATCAAAAAGCCCGCCGGTTGCAGTTTGCACCCGGTGGGCTTTTGCAGTGGAGTGGCGTGACGATTTGCTGCGGAAAACTGAGCCCAGTCACACACCACTATATCGCGCGCACGTCTCTTCACGAGGCTTTGCCGACAGTCATTTCGCCTGTGATTTGCTTTGCAAACGTGATGATGTCGCGCGTCGACATCTCTCTGACACGAAAGAGATGCTCCGCCAAATCGACGATCTGCGCTTTATTCTCTGTGACTACTACAAGAGCCCTGCTGGACGCATCTTGCAAATGCCGTTCCACTCGGCGTCTTTCTTTTTCCGGCAAGCGCCACATCTCATTCGCGGTCCCGGAATCCCAGATGAGACCACTCTCGCCGAACCCCCACTTTCGCTCGATTGCGAGGGCCAAGTTTGTTGCCTGTGCAAGATCACTTTCTGCACCGATGCCCGCTCCAGAGCTCGGGTCGCCAAAGATGCAAATTTCGGCGGCCCTGCCCGACAGCAAGACCTGGACACGCTGTCGTGCCGTTTTTGGTGTCAGTATCTGAAACGGCATGTGCTCGACTTGCCCACCTTGTGCCGTTAGACACACCCGTTTTGGAAGGGGTCAACCCAAACGCATCATTGCCACCGCGTGACCGGCCTCATGCACTGCCGCCCGGCACAGGATATCCTGGTCCAATTTGGGCACAATCTGATCTGCTGCGTTCTCGAGGTGTTTTTGTCGAACGGTTGTTCGGTCCTCCCGCGCTCTTCCCAAAGCATCACGAACGATTGCCTCCGCCACAGCTCCGGACTGACCCAGTAGTCTGGCGGCAAGACTGGCGAGATCGAGCCTTTTGGCAGTCGCAGACCCAAGTTTCGCAGCAAGGATAGCCTCAAGCCCCTTCTTGTCAGGGTGCGGCACATGCAGCTTGAGATCGAACCGACCGCTACGAATGACTGCCGGATCAACCGCATCAAGTGAATTCGTCGCCCCAAGGAGAATTAGCCCCTCAACTTCTTTCGCTCGGTTGATCTGTTCGAGCAGGCCATTGACGACCCCGCGCATATAGCCTGTATTTAAACTTGCGGCGTCACGCTGCGAGAAACTGTCGAGTTCATCAATGAATAGTACAGCTGGGGCAGCCTCTTTCGCAGCAGCAAAGCTCCTGTCCAGAGCAGCAAGCATATCCCCTTGATGGCCGTGTTTCTGACAATCAGAATATGACGTTTCAATGATCGCGATACCCGCGGAGCCAGCAAACGCTCGCGCCAATGTGGTTTTCCCGGTTCCTGGAGGGCCATGAAATACGCCGCTGGATGTCACTTCAGCCCAAGATACCTCTCCCGCCCGCCACGCTTTGAGATCATTCAACATTCGGTCCAGAGACTGCCGCACGCTGTCCAAACCATACACATGATCCAGCGTCAATTCGGTTTTCTTGCGCGTCATTTTCCGAGCAGTTTCCGCAAGCCGATCTGCGACCAAAAGCGTCGTCGGAGCCGCGAAAGCTGCATTGATCTGGCCTGGCGTAAAGGTTTTCAGAAGCTCCGCAGCAGGCAAGCGGTTGCGGATGTCTGAGCTACTCCCCAATTGTTGGACAGGTTCTGGTGTAGATTAAGCTACTCTTTGCACCTGCTGATCGGGTTTGTTTGTTCCATTTCGCTGCCAGTAGATCACAGCAGGTGGATTGCCGCCAAGGGCAGAATGCGGACGCTTGTGGTTGTAGAACTCCACCCATTTTCTGACGCCTGCCTTCGCTTCTGATCCGGTCTCCCAAGCGTGCAGATAGACGCATTCGTATTTCATGGATCGCCAAAGGCGCTCGACGAAGATGTTGTCGAGATAGCGGCCCTTGCCGTCCATTGAGATACGCACACCAGATCGCCGTAGGCGATCTGTCCAGGCAAAGGATGTCAACTGTGAGCCCTGATCGGTATTCATGATCTCTGGCAAGCCGAACTTGTGAATGGCTTCGTTCAGCGCATCAACGCAGAACTCTGCTTCCAAAGTATTTGAGATGCGCCACGCCAGCACCTTGCGGGTGTGCCAGTCCATAATGGCGACCAAATACAGAAAGCCTCGACGCATCGGCAGATACGTGATGTCTGCGCACCAGACTTGGTTGGGTCGACCCACGCGAAGGCCGCGCAGCAGATAGGGATAAATCTTGTGCGCTTTGGCCGCCTTGCTGGTGTTGGGCTTCTGGTAGATCGGCATGAGACCCATCAGCCGCATCAAGCGCCGGATCCGTTTCTCATTCACCAGATGACCTTCATTCCGCAAGGGCCAAGTCATCTGACGCACGCCATAAAACGGCGTCTCCAGGAACTGCTTGTCGATCACGCGCATCAGGTCGAGGTTCATCTCACTTTCGCCCTTGGGCTCGTAGTAAAACGACGACCGCGGGATCGACAGCAACGCGCATTGCTTGCCAACCGACAGGCCCGCTAGATGCGGTGCAATCATCTTGCGCCTCACTTGCCGGTCCAGGGTTTGAGCTTGCTGGCCAAAAAATCGTTGGCGACGGCCAACTCCCCGATCTTGGCATGCAGGTCCTTTACCTGCTCTTCATCGACCTCCAGTGTCTTCTGCCCCCCTCGTTCAAATACGCCAGACGCACCTGCGAGCAATGCCCGCTTCCATTGATGGATCATCGTAGGGTGTACACCGAACCGACTTGCCAGCTCGCTGACCGTCTCCTCGCCTTTCAGCGCCTCCAAAGCGACCTTTGCCTTGAACTCCGGGTGATGTTGCTTCCGTTTAGACATTCCTGATCTCCTTCATGTTGAAGATCAGCAGACAACAAATTGCAGCTTACGTCAGTGTCCGAATTTCGGGGGGTAGCTCACCTGGCTGTCGAGTGAATGGTTCCTTGCTTGGGTTCTATCGCGCTCCAAAGCTACAGCGGGTCAGCGCAATCTTACCTTGGAAATCTGCCGCGACACTCCTGTTCCGCTGCCCTCTTTCGATGAACATCACGAAATCGTCCGCCGTATCGAAACCGCCTTCGCCAAGATCGACCGCCTTGCCGCCGAGGCCACAAAGGCCCTGAAACTGCTGGGCCGCCTCGAACAGCGCATTCTGGCACGCGCCTTCGCAGGCGACCTCGTCCCCCAAGACCCCACGGATGAGCCCGCCGAAACCCTCCTCGCCCGTATCCGCGAAGAAAGACTGGGGCAACCAGCCGCTCGGCGTAGACGGCGGCGAGAGGCATGATTGCAGATGAAAATCGCAAGGCTGACTGAATCGCTCCGTGTTTGCCGGAGACCATCGCGGACAGCGAAGCGCGGCCAATCCACAGCGATCGCGGAGGCCACTACCGCTGGCCTGGCTGGCTGGAACGTATAGATGCAGCAAAGCTCGTTCGTTCGATGTCACGAAAGGCGAGCTCGCAGGACAATGCCGCATGTGAAGGCTTCTTCGGGCGATTGAAGACTGAGTTCTTCTATCCTCGTGATTGGCCGGCTCTCACCGCGGCCCAGTTTATTGACGAGGTTGACGCCTACATCCGCTGGTATAACGAAACGCGCATCAAGATGTCTCTCGGCGGTCGAAGCCCAATGGAATACCGTAAAAGCCTAGGACTTATGACGTGAAAACAGTCCAACTTTTCGTGCGCACCCCCAATGGGTCAATCCGACACGAAAATCAACATTACGCAGCCTTTTTCAGTTTCATGGCGGGTATGATGTCACCATACCGGCGCGTTCCAGTCATCAATCATCCTGCGCATTTGCGTGGCGGTAAGGATTTCCGTACTTTACAAGCCGGGTTGTTCAACCCTCGATTGTCCGGACGGAGGACGTCAGAGTGTTGATCGTTGTTTGGGAATAAGTGATGAAAACTGGTGTTTTTGTTCTGCCCGCCACAGCACTCGCGCTCCTGACCGCGACGGTCGCATTTGCGGACGCCTCAGAAGAGGACACCAGGGCGGAATGTCGATCCACGGGCAGTTGCACGATCAAGTACGACCATCTGGCCACAGAGAATTCTGATCCTTACAAGGTTTACGGCAACCCACCGATCAAACATGCTGACCGTTGGGCAGCAGCGCGGTTTGATGATGTTCGGGATTGTCTGTTGCCTGCCGAGAAACGGAACGACGCTCCAGACCTGACGCAGATCGACTGGCGCAAGATGCGATCCGAAGCCGTCATCGAGGTCTGCCTTTTCCGAATTTTCTCGAGCCTCGGAAACCCCATGGCTGCAAAACGTTGGTTTGAGGTGCAAGGGTTGCGGAGAGTGGAACTCTACACCAGCTCGGGGCGGGCGGTACGCGACGGCAGACAGGTTGAAGTTGCCACAACCAGCGTTAAGGCAGGGAATCTTCTGAGCGAGACAGAAAAATGCTACGTCTCACGTAATTTTTCCAGCAATTTTCTGTGCTCTAAGGTCGTGCACGCAGAAACCTTCTCCGCAAGCTGGAACGAGGATGGGCAACTGTGGGGAACGGCATACGGGCAAACATCAAAGTAGTGGTTTTATTTTAGGGGTGGGACATGGCAACAATTGCATTGGCAGGAAACTTCATCGACGCAACGGATTTTTTGGTTCCCGATCAGAACTCAGAGACTCTCGGTTGGGGACACTTGCAGTTGGTAAACGGCGACGGTGAGATCGAGGTTCAAGCCCCCACTACGTTTTGGACAACAGCGGTGGGGTTAGGCCTTCTCGGCGGGCCGCTTGGACTTACGGCAGGAGCACTGGCAGGCTACACGTTCGGTACTTGGCAATTTCCTTCGACCGGTATTACCGGGTTGGACCGTTTACACGACGATCTCGATAACACCCCAAACTACCAGGTCACAGATCGCTATGGAATTGTTACACTCGACATCTCTTTCGCAGGTTCTGACCGGACAGAAGATGATGTCTGGGCGCTATGGGCACAAATTCACGCCCAGTTTCAAGCGCAAGCGAACATTCACTATAGCTATTCGCAGAATTCCAACTCCTATATCGGAACCTTGCTTTCCATGCTGGGGATTGATGGTGCAGACGAGGTCGCCAGTCTGATTTCCAGCATCGACACGGTTGTGGATTTTCCCGGTTTCACCTACAATCCACTTGACGATCTTAGCCTAAATTTTGATCTCGTCGGAGGCGGCAATGGGGATGTCATGTTAACGGGCATCGGCAATGACCGTTTGATAGGTGCCGGTGGTGACGATCAGCTTTTGGGCGGCGATGGAAATGACACGCTTGTAGGCGGCACCGGGAATGACCTGTTGAATGGCGAGGGTGGTTCTGACCTTGTCGATTACTCGGGTTTGGAAGGTGACATGGACGCGCCGGTGCAGTCTGGCATCGCCGCAGCCCTCATAGCTGTGGAAAATCCGGAGGCAGGGCAGAACACCTTTTTTGCCCAGGTCACGGACCCTTGGGGCGATACAGACACGCTTTTGAATATCGAAGGGATCGTTGGTACGGAATTCAACGACATTTTCGCAATTTCTGGAAGCCTGGCGGTTGCTACGTCCGATCTGGTCCTGATAGATGCACTCGGAAATTCCGCATCAGGAGATACGCTGGATCTGAGCGACGTGACGGATGAGTCCGGCGTGATGATAGATCTGCTGCAAGAGTTCATGCAGTCGAATGACAATGGCTTCGGCGTAACCATCATCACGGGTTTTGAGAACGTTATCGGTACCGATCAGAACGATTTCATTATTGGCAATGATCAGGCGAATATTCTCGATGGCGGATCCGGTGCGGATATGATTGATGGCGGTGCTGGAATAGATGTCGTCCGGTTTGATCCAACGAGCGGGAGCGTTAGAATTGACCTGCCGTTGCTTGACCCTGCTTTCGGCAACATCCGCGGCTCGGGTTCCGGCGGCGACGCGGAAGGCGATACATACGACAATGTTGAGGTTTTCATCGGTACGGATGCGAGCGATAAATTCATTGGAGGCGGTGTCTTCGGCACAACCGCACCATTGATGATAGCAGGTGGCTCTGGGAACGATCGCTATGAATTAGGTCTAAGCACTCTTCCGACAGTTTTCTGGGGCGGTTCTGGAGCAGACTCGATTGTCGGTGCTAATCGAGTCATGGTTGTTGATGTTCCCAATCTTACTGAGGTTAACTTTCATCTTTTCAGCTTGGATTTGATAAATGTTGGACCAAATTTCGACTGGTCCGTGATTGATGTTGTGCTGTTAAATCCAGACTCGAGCGACCGTCTTGTGACCTTTGATGATAATCAAGATGAGTACAATCGGTCAGTTGGCATGCAAACCTTTACGTTTGCAGGCGGAGGAGAAGGCACACCACCTCTCTAGTCATTCGCATACCGTGGCCTAGATCTACCTAGCGATCAACAGCTAGATGCCATAGTGGCTGAATTCACTGTCGATGTGCCTGGTAGTTCATCTTTTCGAGCGTTTGGAGAGATTGGAAGCATTATTCTCAACTTCTTTAGCCTCGGATTAGACGAAAATAACGAGCCACTTCCGATCTCTGAAGAACAAGAGGCATTCTACAATCCTTCGGACTTGGCTTCTGCGGATTTAACATTTCGATGGATTCCGGACGAAGAAACTTCTGCTGGCGGTGAAATACGCGGAAGTGAACTCTATTACTGGGTGGATTTCCTTGCAAATCCGACTGGTTCAACATCTTGGGGTCCCAATGGTCGTAAAGGGTTTGACACGATTGGCGAAATTCCCGCTTTCACCTCGTTAGAACACGTTGGTTTCTTTATCACGGGTGGTACGCTTCAGGGCTCAACTATTACATCAAATGGACAGTTCAGGGCTTTGCTCCCCGATCAGGAACTTGACGATAACAGCCCGCCCTCGCCACCCGACTCTGGCTCCAATCAGACGAACTTTGGGGCATCATTTGGCGGGGCTGGTACAACAACTACCTACACCGGATTTAATGCCGCTGTTGGAGTAGTGGTGGTCAGTGGTGCGCCCATAAACCCCAACGCTCCGCCAACTGATGTCACGATCTCACAAGCAGGTAATGATGTCCTTGTTTCCGGAGCCACTGGATCACTCATCCTCCAAGATGTGCAACTGTCAGAGTGGCAGGCTGTGGCCAGCACTCAGCAGCTCGGAACGAGTGGGACGGATCACATTACTGGCTCCTCCGCCGGAGAACTGATTGCGTGCGGTTCTGGTAGCGACACTTTAAACGGTGCCGCGGGTGATGATACGATTTCATATCTGTCGGGGGACGATGTTATCAACGGTGGTTCTGGCCACGATAAAGTGGACCTAAGCCAGTATGGCTCACACGAGGTAAGCTTTCGCATTTCTAGTCATGACGTTCTCATCGATACACCGGACGGCACAATCAACCTTCAGAGCCAGGTTCGTTATGAGTTTGGCCACAGCCACTCAAATATCGAAACGCTCCAGTTCGCAGATGCGATTCTCGATGACGCAGTCATCCGTCAACGTGCGCTCGACGATCAAGCCACGGCTGGCGACGATGTGATCACGGGTTCGCTTAACGGTGATCTGTTCATCGCCAGTGTGGGCAACGATACTGTCAATGCCGGAGGTGGCGACGATACGATTTCATATCTGTCGGGAGATGACGTTATCGTCGGGGCTGCGGGAAATGACACATTGGATCTTCAGCAATATGGCTCTCTGGAGGTAAGCTTTCGCATTTCCGGTCATGACGTTCTCATCGACACGCCGGACGGCACGATCAACCTTCAGCGACAGGTTCGTTATGAGCTTGGCCACATCTATTCAAATATCGAAACGCTCCAGTTCGCAGATGCGGTTCTCGATGACGCAGCCATCCGTCAACGTGCGCTCGACGATCAGGCCACGGCGGGCGACGATGTAATCACGGGTTCGCTTAACGTTGATCTGTTCATCGCCAGTGTGGGCAACGATACTGTCAATGCCGGAGGTGGCGACGACACGATTTCATATCTGTCGGGTGACGACGTTATCGTCGGGGGTGCCGGAAATGACGAATTGAGTCTTAGCCAGTATGGCTCAGACGAGGTAAGCTTTCGCATTTCTGGTCATGACGTTCTCATCGATACACCGGACGGCACGATCAACCTTCAGCGCCAGGTTCGTTATGAGCTTGGCCACAGCCACTCAAATATCGAAACGCTCCAGTTCACTGATGCGGTTCTCGATCCCGCCGCCATCCGTCAGCGTGCGCTCGACGATCAGGCCACGGCGGGCGACGATGTAATCACGGGCACATTGTTGCACGGGGATGTGCTTACAACTGGAGGAGGGAACGATGTTGTCTCAGGTCTCGGCGGATCTGATGTGTTTGCTTTTCGCTCGGGAGATGGTCATGACACAATCGCAGATTTTGAATATGGCACGGATTTCATTCGGTTCTCCGGGGGACCTGTCGGGATGTCAGATTTGAGTTTGGTGCAGGCGGGAAACGACGCGATTATTTCCTACAGCGATCAAGATGCGATTCTGATTTTCAATCTCAGCGTGGCGCATCTTACGCAGGAGGACTTTCAGTTTGTTTGACGCGGCATGAAAAACTGTGATTGTTGAATTCTGCGAGGAATTGACCAGTTTTCGAAATGCGGTGACCCACTTGTATTAATTATTCCGCTGACTTTTCATGAGATTAACACGTTTCAGAGGGGTCAACGCCAAATGGGTCAATCCGAGACGAAAATCAACAGTGGCGGGAGTCGCCCTCTTCCCGGGGGCGTGGATCGAAACGTCAAGCCTGGCGCGGATTTGGATCATGGTGTCGATTAAGCAGTTCCGCGATTTCGGAATAGAAATGGTAAGTGAGGAGTCTGTCGACCAGTTGGATGATGCCAGGCTGCGTTTTAACCTGCTGGCCGACTGATTTAGGGCTGGAGATGTGATGCCGGAAAGAGGGTCAAGGGCCGCAAGCGCCATATCGTCACTGCACGACCGGATTGCTCGTCGGGCTCGAGGTCCACACCGCCGGAATTCAGGACCGTGACGGCGCGCCAGATGTGCTGAAACCCGTCGCCGTGCGCTGTGCAATACTGCGTCATATCTTTGCAGATGAAGGTTATGCCGTTCCCAAACTACGATACGCTCTGAAGGCCATCGGGCAATGGACCTTGCAGATCATCAAGCGCTCCGACACTGCGCAGGGCTTCGTGGTCCCGCCGCGCCGTTGGGTCGTGGAACCTACTCACGGCTGACTGGGCCGATGCCGCCGCTTGTCAAAGGATTGGGAAAAAATACCGCCAGCGCAGAGGCATGGATCACCATCGCCCACATTCGATGTGTCACAGGCCATCCTGCAAGGAATTAATAATGCTCAGATTTTGAATCGGACTCTATGCCTCCTCCCAGACAGGCGTATCATCGGCAAGCTTCAACAGGACGCGATTGTCGTATTTGACTTTCTGATTCTTGCGCGATACCGAAATTTCTCGGACGAAACCATACTATGACCTTATTCTGCGAATTCTTAAGATAAGCGTTCAATTCATCTCGACGAGACTTGCGACAGCGCTCTGACGCGATGGAACGGCTACGAATAGGTTTCGCTCAAGGTGATCATTATGTTAGAAGTTGTCGCTAGAAAAGCATCTGTCTTGAAATTCAAGGCTGCGTTTCTGACCAAAGCCGATTTTCGCTGAGAAGCGTGTTCGCGAGTATGAGGAGCTTTCTCATCACAGCGGTGATTGCAACTTTGAAAGGTTTGCCGGCTTTCTTGAGACGCTGATAGAACGCGGCCATGTCCTTGTTCCAGCGGATCGCGACGACTGCAGCCATATACATGACGTCCCTCACTGGTTTGCGTCCGCCGCCTATCCTGCGTTTTCCGCGGAAGCTGCCTGAATCACGGTTCATGGGCGCGACACCGGAGAGAGATGCAACTGCTTGGCATTGGCGCCGCCCAGTTCGTTCAGCTCGGAGATCAGAGTTGCTGCTGTGGTCAGGTCAATGCCCGGGATTGATGTAAGAATTTCGTGCTTTCGTTTGATGCCATCGTCTTCCTCAATCAATTCGGCCAATAGCTTTTCGAGATCTTTGCAATGACGCTGGCACAAAGAAATGCGCGCCTCGATCTGCGCGGTCACCAGTTCGTCCAGTGTCTGTGTTTCTTGTTGTTTCAGGATCTTCATTTCATCGACGATTTGCCTGCGAGCGACTGTAATCTCTGCAATTTTTGCTTGGAGCTTGGAAGGCGCGTGCTCGCCGGAGGTCGAACTCTGTCACCATATTCAGCCAGGATTTGCGCATCGATCCTGTCGGTCTTGGCCAAGCGGCCGACCGATCTCGCGAAGTTCCTGCTCCGAGCTGGGTTCGCGACAGCAGTCTTAACGCCAGCTTTATGAAGAGTTTCATGCGCCAGTCTGTGATAGCGTCCTGTCGCCTCAAGGATCACAAGATCGGCGGCGTCATCTCGGCATAAGTTGACCAGTTCAGCAACGCCTCCAGCGTCATTCCTGAAGCTGTGATGATTGCCTGCTGGGGAAACATACACGTCCAGCTGATTTTTGCTAACGTCGACCCCAATGACGATGAATGGGGACGTCGCCGTTGTGATGGTCTTCTTTTCTTGTATCCGGGACATCTGTGACTCCCCTTCATCTGTTCAGAACATTTCCATCTTTGGAAGCCGACCATTCTTTCTTTCGGTACCTTATTACCTGCAGGCTTTCGGTCCGACTTCCCCCGGGATGGTTAGCAATGCCGTTCCCAGATTACGACGTTCCGCGAGGGGCACCGTCGCGCTGAGAAAGATACAAGAGGGCTTGAATGCAACGCTATCCCGGTATAACGCCCGGCATGTGACTGCGCTCAAGCACGTTTCCAAGACCCCCAGAAAGCATGGACGGAAAAGTGGATTTTTGCATCGAGATCACCCTAGTAGAATGAAAAATATAAACTTTTTCCCTTGAAAATACGCCCGCCAGAGGCGCCGACCATCCAGCCCCTTCAATCCTCGAACAACTCGTTCTGCCCCGGCGCGCCCTCGTCCTCGTCGCCGTCCTCGCTGCCCATCGTCGGCATCGTTCCCGGCGGCGGGCGATTGTCCAAGAGGCCAGCAGCGCGCAATTCCTTGAGCCCCGGCAGATCGCGCGCGCTCTCCAGCCCGAAGTGATCCAGAAACTCCTGCGTGACGACAAATGTCACCGGGCGTCCCGGCGTCATCTTGCGCCGCCCGAACCGGACCCACTCCATTTCCAGCAGTTGATCCACCGTCCCCCGGCTGACGGCCACACCGCGAATTTCCTCGATCTCGGCGCGCGTCACGGGTTGGTGATAGGCGATGATCGCCAAGGTCTCGATCGCGGCCCGACTCAGCTTGCGAGTCTCAATGGTCTCGCGGCTCATCAGATACCCCAGATCGGGCGCTGTGCGGATGGCCCAGGCATCACCTACCTTGACCACACGCACACCGCGCCCCTCATAACGCTTGCGCAGATGAACGAGCGCTTCTGCGGGGTCGCTGCCATGCGGCATCCGTTCGGCCATGTCACGCGTCGTAAGCGGCTCGGCGCTCGCAAAGAGCATCGCTTCAATCATCCGTTCCTGCTCAGCAACGGGAGGTGCCTTGAACAGACTTTGTTCTTTTTCTTCCGATACTTCTGACATGCTCTTAATCCCTGCGCCTTAGCTCGATGGGCGCGAAAACCTCCGCTTGCCGTAGTTCCGCCCGTCCCTCTTTGACCAATTCCAATGCCGCGGCAAAGGTCGAGGCCGTGGCCGAACGGCGACGTCCGGGATCGGCGGTAAATCCCTCCGGCAAATAGCTCACGATATCCGTCCAGGTGCCGGCAAACCCAATCAGCCCCCGCATCCGCTCCAACGCCTGCTCCATCGTGAACAGCGCGTCACGATCCATCACAAAGGGGCGGAATTCGTCGCGCGTCCTGATCCTTGCATAGCCCTGCATCAGATCAAGCAGCGTCGCCGTATAGGTCACACGCCGCAGCCGCGCCACATCCTCGGGAATACCGCGCGCAAAGAAATCGCGCCCGAGCCGGTCGCGTCCCATGAGGCGCGCCGCGCAATCGCGCATCGCCTGCAACCGCTCCAATTGAAACGCCAGATGCGCCGCCAAGTCCTCGCCCGACGGCCCGTCCTCTGTCGGGTCAGGCGGCAATAACAACCGCGATTTGAGAAAGGCGAGCCAGGCCGCCATCACCAGATAATCCGCCGCCAGTTCCAACCGCAGCGCCTTGGCTTGCTCGACAAAGGCCAGATATTGCCGCGCCAGTTCCAGCACCGAAATCTTGCGCAAATCCACTTTCTGCGTCCGACTCAGCGTCAGGAGCAGGTCCAGCGGCCCCTCAAACCCATCCACATCGACAATCAGCGCCTCGGCGGCCAGCCGCTCGGCCACATTGACCGGCCTCTCGTCCCTGTCGAAATCGTCCTCAACCATGCGAACACCCGCCCATCAGCGCATCAAGCTGTGCCGAGAGGGCGGAAATGTCAATCTCTTGGGGGGTCTTGCGCCATGTCAGCGCCCGCTCCGCGCGGATCTGCGCGGCATTGGTCATCTCACCCGCCGCCTCGGCCACCGCCGTCCGTTCCGGCAGCGTGCCGTTGCAATGCAGGATCACATCGCAGCCCGCCTCGAGTGCTGCACGCGACAGCTCCGGCAGCGTCCCCCTCAGCGCCTTCATCGAAATGTCATCGGTCATGATCAGCCCGTCAAAGCCGATCTCATCCCGGATCACCCGCATCATCGGCGCGGACAGCGTCGCAGGTGCGTCATCAATCGCGGTATAGACCAGATGCGCGGTCATCCCGAGCGGCAGGTCATTCAAGGCCTGAAACGGTGCAAAATCCGTGGCTTGCAGGTCACTCTTCACGGCTGTCACCACCGGCAGATCATGGTGACTATCCGCTTCGGCGCGGCCATGTCCGGGGATATGCTTCACCACGGGCAATACGCCCCCGTCCAGTAGACCATCCGCCACCGCACGCCCGAGCGTCGCTACCGTATGGGCCTCAAACCCGTAGCAACGATTGCGCAGAAAGGGATGCGTCGCAGGCCCCGCCACATCCACCAACGGCGCGCAATTGCTGTCAATGCCAAGCGCGTGCAACTCCGCGGCAATCAGGCGATAGCGCAGATACATCGCCTCCGCCGCGCCCGCGCCTGCCGCTTCGGCCTGATCCAACGGCGCGGGCCACTCCCGCCAGAGCGGCGCGCGCAGCCGCTGCACACGGCCGCCCTCCTGATCAATGGTGATCATCGCCGCATGACCAGCCGCCTCGCGCATCTCAGAGCACAGCGCGCGTACCTGATCCGGGCTGTCGATATTGCGGGCAAAGAGGATGAAACCAAACGGGCGCGTATCGCGAAACAGCGCCTTTTCCTCTCCCGTCAGCCGCAGACCCTCCGCATCTAGGATCGTCGCCCCAAACCGCGTCACCGCGTGACCACCGGGATACATTCGGCGCGTTCCGCGACCAGCGCCGAACAGAACCGCCGCGCATCGCCCAGATCGGCAAATCCCATGGCCCGCAGCCGGTAGAACGTGCGCCCACCACTCTCGGCGCGCTGGATAACTCGTTGTTTGCCGTCCAGAAAGTCACCGAACCGCCCCGCCAGCCGGTCCCATTCTGCGCGCGCCACCTCAGCCGAATCAAAGGCCCCCAACTGCGCCAGCCGCGTCCCAAGCGGGATGGTGTCGGCATCCACCTCATCCGACGGGACAGACTGTGCCGCCGCCACCGCAAGCGCAATCGCCTCGGGAACCGAGGTCAACGAGGCCGGTCGCGCACGCGGGCGCGTCACCGCGCTCGCGGTATCCGCCACAGCCGCTTCGGCTTCGGCCTCGGCCTCCTCCTCAGGGGCATCAACCGCCTCCGGCCCGGTGACCACTTCTTCCAACGGGGCCATCGGCGACGCCCCGGCTGCGATTTGATCTGCGAGCGCCAGAATAGAGGCATTGCGCAGCTCTTCCGGCGCAGCACTTGGATCGCTCTGCGTTGCCTCAGCCGTGGGCCGCGCCGCAGCCTCCTCCGTCCCTTGGGTAAGTGGCGCAACATCGTCCAGCGACAATTCAAGCGGTGGCGGGGCCAAAACCAGGCGATCCGCCGGGGCCGCCGCAATCCCCTCTGCGGCCACCGCATTGACCGCCAGACCCTGATGCGCGGCAGCATCGCCACCGGGATCGGCGGGGGTCTCCCGCATTGGTCCTTCAGCCGCGCGCACCACGGGCACGCCGGACACATCGCGCATGACCATCTTGTATCCCCAGACGCCCACGCCCGCGATCAGCGCGATCGACAACGCCGCGCCGGTCAGATTGGTCAGCCTGACAATGAAACTCGTCCGCTCAGGCCCCGCTTCGGGCCGTGCATAGTGCATATCTGCCATGGTCCGCCTCTTGCTCTCCGGCGATACATGGTCGCCGGGGATGTACTGTTCTGCCTCACCCCCGGCTTTGCTGCGTTAGCGCATTTCTTCCGCCGGAGTGACGCCAAGAATACCAAGACCTGCGGAAATAACAACGGTTACAGCACGCGCGAGGGCGATTTTAGCCTGCGATGTGGCCACATCGCCCTCTTGAATGAACCGCAACGACGCGTCGTCATTGCCCCGGTTCCAGAGGGCATGCAGATCCGACGCAAGATCATAGAGATAAAACGCCACGCGGTGCGGCTCATTTGTACGCCCGGCAATCTCGACCAGACGCGGCCATTCGGCAATCTTGCGTGCGACGTTCAACTCTGCCTCGTGGGTCAAACCCGAGAGATCGGCTTGCGCCAGCGTGGCATCATCCACCGCCATCCCGGCCTCGGCGGCCTTGCGCAGCACCGAATTCACCCGCGCATTGGCATATTGCACGTAGAACACCGGATTGTCCTTGGACTGCTCCAGCACCTTGTCGAAATCGAAATCCAAAGGTGCGTCATTCTTGCGCGTGAGCATCACAAAGCGGGTCACATCAGCCCCCACCTGGTCCACCACATCGCGCAGCGTGACAAAGGTTCCCGCGCGCTTCGACATCTTGAACGGTTCACCATTCTTGAAGAGCTTGACCAGTTGGCAGAGCTTGATATCGACCGGCACACGGCCATCCGACAGCGCCGACACCGCCGCCTTCATCCGCTTGACATAGCCGCCGTGATCCGCACCAAAGACGTCGATCAAGAGGTCAAAACCCCGGCTGATCTTGTCATAATGATAGGCAATATCCGGGGCGAAATAGGTCCAACCGCCATCCGATTTCATGATAGGGCGGTCCACATCGTCGCCATGTTCGGTGGATTTGAACAACGTCTGTTCGCGCGGTTCCCAATCCTCGGGCATCTTGCCCTTGGGTGGCTCCAGCACGCCGCGATAGATCAACCCCTTGCTCCGCAGATCCTCGATCGCGGCCTCGATCAGCCCCGTGCCATAAAGCGACTTTTCCGAATAGAATACGTCCATCTCGACGCCAAGCGCCGCCAGATCCTCGCGGATCAGCGCCATCATCCGATCCGTGGCGAAATCCCGGATCGGCTCCAGCCAGACATCCTCGGGCTGCCCGACATAGACATCGCCCACCTCAGCCTTCAGCGCCTCACCGACCTCAATGAGGTAATCGCCGGGATAGGTGCCATCGGCAAAGGCCACCGCCTGCCCATGCGCCTCAAGATAGCGCAGATAGACCGAGCGGGCGAGCACATCGACCTGCGCGCCGCCGTCATTGATGTAATATTCGCGCGTGACCTCATAGCCCACGAAATCCAAAAGACTCGCCAGAGCGTCACCGAACACAGCCCCCCGCGTATGGCCCACATGCAGCGGCCCGGTGGGGTTGGCGCTGACAAACTCCACGTTGACGCGGCGGCCCTGCCCCATGGTCGAACGCCCGAACGTGACGCCCTGCTGCAACGCTGCGCGCGCCACATTTTGCCAGAGGAGCGGTGAGAGCCGCAGATTGAGAAACCCCGGACCTGCCACCTCGACATGCTCGATGCGGGGATCATCGCCCAGCCGCGCCGCAAGCGCTTCTGCAATCTCGCGCGGCTTGAGACCGGCGGGCTTGGCCAGCACCATCGCCGCGTTGGTCGCCATATCACCATGTGCGGCATCGCGCGGCGGCTCGACCGTGACATTGGTCAGATCCAGCCCTTCCGGCAATTGGCCCCCGGTCTGCATCGCGGCCAGCGTGTCCACGACGAGGGCACGCATATCGGTAAAGAGGTTCATAAAAGCTTTCCTTGCTGCATTGCGGTGGGTTACTCAACGGCGAGAGGCGCGTCAATCACAAGCCTCACCCGCCCTTGGACCAAGGACCGGATCGCAACGCGCTAAAGCCCCTCTCTGTCCGCACTCAAATCGGGATTGCCCGTCAGCCGCGCGTGTTCCTGAAGCGCGAAACGATCCGTCATGCCAGCGATGTAATCACTCACCAACCGGGCGAGAGCCGTTTCATCTTCAGCCTGCGCCACATCCTTGCGCCATTCCTCCGGCAGGTGCTGCGGCGCGTGCAGGTAATGCGGAAAGAGATCACTCACCACGACATGCACGTGGTCACGCATCGCATTGACCTCTGGCGCGCGGTACATGCGGGCAAAGAGAAAGCCGCGAATTTCCTTCAGATCAGCCCAGAGGCCAGTCGAAAACTGGATCACCGGGCGGCCCAGATGACGTACCTCCGCCACAGAGGCGGGGCGGGCCTCATCCAGCGTATGGCGCGAACAGTCGATCACATCGCCCACCATCACACCGAACACCCGACGCAGCGCCTCATGTCTGCGGCGCTTGGCATCCAGCCCCGGATAGAGCCGGTCCACGTCCGCATAACAGTCGCCCACAATGGGCAGGGCCGCGATTTCCTCATCGGTAAAGAGCCCCGCGCGCAACCCGTCATGCAGGTCGTGATTGTTATAGGCAATATCGTCCGAGAGGGCCGCCACCTGTGCCTCGGCGCTGGCGTGGGTGTGCAACTCCAAATCATGCCGCGCGTTGTAATCCGCCAGTGCGTAGGGCAGCGTCCCGCTTACGGGGCCATCGCCCCGGAGGGGCGTTAAGGGGCCGTTGTGCTTGGCCAGCCCCTCCAGCGTCTCCCATGTCAGGTTGAGCCCGTCGAACTCGGCATAATGCCGCTCCAGCGATGTCACGATCCGCACCGCCTGCGCGTTGTGATCAAACCCGCCATAGGGCGCCATCAGCGCATCGAGCGTATCCTCGCCGGCATGGGCAAAGGGCGGATGCCCCAGATCATGCGCCAGCGCCACCGCCTCGGTCAGCTCGCCGTTCAGCCCAAGCGCTCCGGCAATCGTGCGCGCCACCTGAGCCACTTCGATGGAATGGGTCAGCCGCGTGCGGAAATAATCGCCCTCGTGCGCGACAAAGACCTGTGTCTTGTGCTTGAGCCGCCGAAACGCACTGGAATGGATGATCCGGTCCCGGTCGCGCTGAAAGGGTGAGCGAAAAACACTCTCCTCCTCAGGCACCAGACGCCCCCGGATCGCCATGGGATCAGAGGCATAAAGATCGGTCATGCGGGATATCCTTGTCGCCAGAGGCCATGGACCATATATTGCAATTGAACCGAAACGTAAAACACCCCGGAGCCCGCCATGCAACTTCCACCCAAGGTGACCCATCGCGCCTTTGCCCGCCTCGCCGAAATCGGCGCGGGGGATCAGGGACAGGCTCTCCGCGTCGCGGTTGAGGGCGGCGGCTGCTCCGGGTTTCAATACGAAATCCGGCTGGATCAACCTGCGGCGGACGACCTGATTCTCGAAGGTGAGGGGCAAAAAGTGGTCGTAGATTCCGTATCCCTACCCTTCTTGTCCGGGGCAACGATTGATTTCAGCGAAGAATTGATCGGCGCGCGCTTTGTGATCGACAATCCAAATGCATCCTCCTCCTGCGGCTGCGGCACCTCGTTCTCGATGTGACCGCTTGTCACCTCCGCGCCCCTGCGCGATATAGGATCAAACAAGACCACGGGGGGGCCGCGCCATGAAAATCGCCACGTTCAACATCAACGGCATCAAGGCCCGGATCGACGCCCTGCCCGCTTGGCTTGATGAGGCCGCCCCGGATGTGGTCCTCCTGCAAGAGATCAAATCCGTCGATGACGGCTTTCCGCGCGAAATCTTCGAGGATCTCGGCTATAATGTCGAAACGCATGGGCAAAAGGGCTTTAACGGCGTGGCGATCCTCTCCAAACGTCCGTTAGAGGATGTGACGCGCGGCCTGCCCGGTGACGACACCGACGAACAGGCCCGCTGGATCGAGGCCACCGTCATGGGAGACCACCGCGCGCTGCGCCTCTGCGGTCTCTACCTCCCCAATGGCAACCCGACGCCGGGACCAAAATACGACTATAAACTGGCCTGGATGGAACGCCTGCAGGCCCGCGCGCGCGATCTGCTCGCCAGTGAAGAGCCGGTCCTGATGGGCGGCGATTACAACATAATCCCGCAGGATGAGGACGCCGCCCGCCCCGAGGCGTGGCGCGAGGATGCGCTGGCCCTCCCCGAGAGCCGCGCCGCCTTTCGCCGCATCCTCAATCTGGGCTTCACCGAAGCGTTCCGCGCGCGGGTGCAGGGTCCGGGGCATTACACCTTCTGGGATTATCAGGCCGGGGCTTGGAACAAGAATGACGGTATCCGCATTGACCACTTTCTGCTCAGCCCGCAAGCGGCGGATTTGCTGACCGACTGTGGTATCGACAAGGAAATCCGCGCCCGTGACAAACCCTCAGACCATGTTCCGTTGTGGGTAGAAATCGACGCCTGAAATCCGTCGCTACGGCACGGGATTGGACTTGATCTTGAGCGGTCATTTTGGCATGCGACCCGCGCCCGTAAGGTGAACCCCCTCACCCCGCCTTGCGCGTCACATCATGCCCATACAGCCAGTCAAACTGTCGTATCATCCGGTCAGGGGCAAAGGCTCCCCCCGCCCGCAGCGCGGTATGCGCGGCCCATCTGAGCGGTGGAAAGCTCAGGTGGTATTTCCACGCATTGCGATTGGCCGCCTCGACCACCCGGCGCACCCGCGCTTCGCGCCTCTCCTGATACCGGGCCAAGCCCTCCGCCAGCCCCTCGGCCTCGCTCAATGCATCGACCAGAACCCAGGCATCCTCGAGCGCCATCGACGCCCCCTGCGCCATAAACGGCAAGGTGGGATGCGCAGCATCGCCCAAGACCGCCAATCCGTCGCGCTGCCAGACCCGCGCCACCGGATGCCGGAACAAACCCCAGAGATGCACCTCTTCAACCGCCGCCAACATCGCCTGAACCTCTGACCCAAAATCGCCAAAGGCCGCCCGCACTGCCAATGGATCATCCGTTTGGCTCCAGCTTTCTTCGGTCCAGGCGGCCCGTTCCTGCACCGCGACCAGATTGAGCAATGTGCCACCGCGCAGCGGATAGCTGACCATATGGCGCATCGGCCCCATATGGACCTGCGCCTCAGGACCGCGCCCCCAGAGGTTGGGCACCACCGCCCGCCACGCCACCTGCCGGGTAAAGAACGGGGCCAATGTGCCGTTGAGCGCACGCCGCACCACCGAATGCAACCCATCCGCTCCGATCACCAGATCCACATCGAGGCTCGATCCATTGACCATCCGCACCACAGGTCGCGCCCCAGCCTCGACTGCCGCCACCCGTTGCATCAGCCGCAGTTTGACGCCCGCAGCGCGCGCACCATCGGCAAGACTGTCAATCAGATCCGCACGGTGAATGAAATGATACTCTGGCCGCTCCAGCGTCGTCAGATCGAGCCGCAGCACCTCTCCGCCTCGATAATCGCGCAGGCTGATCGCCTCTGCCTGCACCGAACGCGCCTGCAACACCTCGTCCAGCCCGAGCGCGCGCAAGACCGCGAATCCGTTGGGGCTGATCTGTAATCCCGCCCCCACTTCGCTGATCTCGGGGGCCTGCTCCAGTAGGGTTACATCCGCACCGCGCAGGCAAAGGGCGCGGGCCACAGCCAACCCGCCAATTCCGGCCCCGATGACCGCTATGCTCAGCCCGTTCAACGTCATGCGCATGTCTTGATACGAAACGCGCCGGGAGGAAAGTCCCGGCGCGTCATTTAGGTCAAATTTCATCCCGGAGCCTGTAACCCCTTGGTCGTTTAGTCGTCGCGATGCACCTTTTCGCGCCGTTCATGGCGTTCCTGCGCCTCAAGCGTCATCGTGGCGATGGGTCGCGCATCCAGCCGCTTGAGGCTGATCGGCTCGCCGGTCATTTCACAGTAGCCGTATTCGCCGTCCTCGATCCGGCGCAGCGCCGCATCAATCTTGGACACCAGCTTGCGCTGACGATCCCGCGTGCGTAGTTCCAGAGCCCGGTCGGTTTCCTCGCTGGCGCGGTCTGCAACATCGGGAATCGCCCGCGTGCCATCCTGCAACCCTTCGATGGTCTCCCGGCTGCCTTCCAGCAGCTCTAACCGCCACGCGATCAGTTTGCGCCGGAAATACTCCATCTGCCGAGCGTTCATGAACGGCTCATCCTCGGCAGGTTGGTAATCATTGGGCAGAAATACTTCCGCTTTCATCTCGATCCCCTCATCAAAGCCAGTGTCTGGCATAATGAACTCCTCAGACAGTCGGCGCCCCATGCGCGGTGATCTACACGCCACTTCGGGGATTGTCACTAGCCAATCACACGGCATTGATGTGAATTGTCGAACAGACTAGTTTAGCGCTGAACTCAGCGCCACTGGCCTGCAAGAGGATTGAAAAACCGATGAAATTCAAAGGCACCGATGCCTATGTCGCGACCGATGACCTGACCGTCGCGGTCAATGCCGCCGTCACGCTCGAACGCCCCCTGCTGGTCAAGGGCGAACCCGGCACAGGCAAGACCGAACTGGCCCGGCAGGTGGCAGGCGCGCTCGGGTTGCGCCTCATCGAGTGGAACATCAAATCCACCACCAAGGCGCAACAGGGCCTCTATGAATACGACGCCGTCAGCCGCCTGCGCGATAGCCAGTTGGGCGAGGCGCGGGTGCATGAGGTTGGCAACTACATCAAACGCGGCAAACTCTGGGAGGCCTTTGCCTCGGATGAAAAGGTCGTTCTGCTGATCGACGAGGTCGACAAGGCCGATATCGAGTTTCCCAATGACCTCTTGCAAGAACTCGACCGCATGGAATTCCACGTCTACGAGACCGGCGAGACGATCCGTGCCCGCCATCGCCCGGTTATCATCATCACCTCGAACAACGAGAAAGAATTGCCCGATGCGTTTCTGCGCCGCTGCTTCTTTCATTACATCCGCTTTCCCGATCCCGAGACCCTGAAGCGGATCATCGAAGTGCATCATCCCGGCATCAAGACCGCGCTGCTCACGACCGCCCTCACCCAGTTCTTTGAGATTCGCGATCAACCGGGTCTCAAGAAAAAACCGTCCACCTCCGAGGTTCTGGACTGGCTCAAACTCATCCTCGCCGAGGATCTCTCGCCCGAAGACTTGCGGCGCGACGGGGCTGATGCTCTCCCGAAACTGCACGGCGCCTTGCTCAAGAACGAGCAGGATGTGCATCTCTTCGAACGCCTCGCCTTCATGGCGCGCCGTCAGCGGTAAAGGTCAAGCAAGACAGACATCTGATTTACAACGAAAAACAACCATGACATGTGTCGGCATCCGTGGTAAAATGTGGTTGCCACAATTTTGCCTTAAATGCTCCTTACGCGGAACAGGATGAACAGAAATTCTGCCCCCAACCCGGCTAAGGTCGTGGCAGATAAAAGGCGCGGTTCGCTGAGACGACGACCGCGCTTTGCTCTGCCCGCCCCCACCGGCGATTGGCCCCCGTCATTCCGACGGCGGCGTCTGTTGTGACCGAAAACGATACGGGGGTCTGATGCGTCGCGTAATCCTGCCAATCTGCCTGATGCTCGGCGCCTGCGTGCCCGGTAATTACAGCTATAACGAACCCGCGTCCCGCGCCGCCATGCCGCAAGAGACCGGCATGCCTCCGATGAAGGCGTTTTCCGCACCGCGCCCCGTGCCGGCGCAGCGCTCTAATCGTGACATCCAGCGTGACATACTGGATCTCGGCTTCCAGCTTGAATCGGGTCGGATGTTGCAACACTTCTCGCGCTTTGAGGGGCCAATCACGGTCCGCGTCACCGGCGCGCCACCGATCACCCTGATCTCGGACCTCAATCGCCTGATGCACCGCCTGCAAACCGAGGCCGGGATAAACATTTCCCGCGTCACCGAAGGCCCGGCAAACATCACCATCGAGGCTGTGAGCCGCGACGCGATCCAGCGCAGCTTGCCCAAGGCGGCCTGCTTCGTCGTCCCCAATATAACCCGCCTCTCACAGTATCGCGCGGCCCGCAATTCCCGTGTCACGGATTGGAGCCAACTCAGACGCCGCGAGACGATCGCGATTTTCGTGCCCAATGACACGAGCCCCCAAGAGGTGCGCGATTGCCTGCACGAAGAACTGGCGCAGGCCCTTGGACCGCTCAACGATCTTTACCGCCTCTCCGACAGCGTCTTTAACGATGACAATGTCCATGCGGTCTTGACCGGATTTGACATGCTGGTGCTGCGCGCCTTTTACGCTCCCGAACTGCGCGCAGGCATGACCCGCCGCGAGGTCGAAGAGCGTCTTCCCGGCATCCTGTCGCGTCTCAACCCCGGCGGCGACGGTCTCGCTCCGCGGTTTTCGGGCTCCACCCCGCGCGCTTGGATTGATGCCATCCAGACCGCCCTCGGGCCGGGTGCCCGCCAGATGGAGCGGCGCACCGCCGCGATGGACGCGGTCCGCATCGCGCAGGCCGTCGGTTGGACCGACCACCGCCGCGCCTTCAGCCACTTTGCGCTCGGACGCATCACCCAATCCACCGATCCGGACTTTGCACAGGATCAGTTTGTCGCGGCCGAGCGATTTTATGACGCCAACCCCGGCACCGAGTTGCACCGCGCCTTTGCCGCCGCCCAACTGGCCGCCTATGCGGTCTCAATGGGTCGCGACGAGGACGCCCTCATGCTGCTTGGACCGCATATTGCCACGGCAGAGCGCGCCGAGAACGCCGCCCTTCTCGCCACGCTGCTGATGCTGCGCGCCGAGGCGCTCGATCTCTCGGGCCGCGTCTCCGAGGCGCGCGCCGTCAGACTGGACAGTCTGGGCTGGGCGCGTTACGGGTACGGCGCGGATTGGGCAGTGCGTGCCAAACTGCGCGAAGTGGGCGCGCTCAGCCCGCTCAAAGGACCGAACGGGTAAGGCATGATTGTTATCATCGGGGCAATTCTGGGCGCGCTGACCGGCGCGCTCATGGCGTGGCGACGCAAAGGAAAATTGGCGGACATCCTCCAATATGCCTTTGTTTTAGCGCTGATTTTCGCCCTTCTGGGTCTTTTCCTTACTCTGATCATCCACCGCAGCGCGCTCTGATCCGCGATGTTCCTGCCGTTCTTCGAGAACCTCAGACGCGCGGGCCTTCCGGTCTCCTTGCGCGAATACCTGACCTTACTCGAGGCCATGGGGCGCGGCCTTGTCACCTATGACGTCGAGGGTTTCTATTACCTTGCCCGCACCGCGATGGTCAAAGACGAGCGCCATATCGACCGCTTCGATCAGGCCTTCTCCGCCAGCTTTTCCGGGCTTGAGGCCATCAGCGCCCAGGACGTACTCAATGCCGTCGACCTGCCCGCCGAATGGCTACAAAAACTCGCCGAAAAGCATCTGACCGCCGAAGAACGCGCTGAAATCGAGGCGCTCGGTGGTTTTGACAAGCTGATGGAAACCCTGCGCGAGCGCCTCAAGGACCAGCAAGGCCGCCATCAGGGCGGTTCGAAATGGATCGGCACCGCCGGCACCTCGCCATTTGGTGCCTATGGCTACAACCCCGAAGGCGTGCGGATTGGTCAAGATCAAAGCCGCCACCGCCGCGCGGTCAAGGTCTGGGACAAACGCGAATTCCGCAATCTCGACGACTCGGTCGAGCTTGGCACCCGCAACATCAAGGTGGCGCTGAAACGCCTGCGCAAATGGGCGCGCGACGGGGCCGCCGAAGAGCTTGATCTCGACGGCACCATCCGCGCCACCGCCGAACATGGCTATCTCGATGTGCAAACCCGGCCCGAGCGGCGCAACGCGGTCAAGGTGCTGCTTTTTCTCGATGTCGGCGGCTCAATGGACCCGCATATCAAAGTGGTGGAGGAGTTGTTCAGCGCCGCCCGCGCTGAATTCAAACACCTTGAATACTACTACTTCCACAACTGCCTCTATGAGGGCGTGTGGCGCGACAATGCCCGCCGCTGGAATGCCCAGACCCCGACCCAAGAGGTGCTGCGCACCTATGGCGCAGATTACAAATGCATCTTCGTGGGCGATGCCAGCATGTCGCCCTATGAAATCGCCTATCCCGGCGGTGCCAATGAACATTGGAACGCCGAGGCAGGCCAAGTCTGGCTCAATCGCGCGCGTACGCAATGGCCCAATCACCTCTGGATCAACCCGGTGACTCAGGGCGAATGGGACTATACGCAATCCATCCAGATGATCCGTGAGGTTTTTGAGGATCGCATGGTGCCCATGACCCTCGCAGGTCTCGATCAGGGCATGCGCACGCTCATCCGCTGAGTGACGCCGTCACCAATCCGCGCGCCGATAGCTGCCCAAGGAGGGCTGACAGATCCGCCGCGATGATTTCTGCCGGGGTATCGGCAAACACGTCCATCAACGTCGCGGCAATCTCATGGCCCGTCGCGGGCTCTTCCAGCAAATCCCACACCGCGCCAGCCACCGGATTCAAGCGAAAGAAATTGCGCCCCTCCATTTGCCAAAGAAACACATCTTCACCGATCTCACGCGCGCTCACCTCCGCCGCGCGGCAATAGACCCCCGACAGATCGGCCAGCGAAACATCGCCTTCGATCGGGTCTGGCGGCAAGGGCGCGTCGATCTCTAGGTCCGGCGCAGGCAGATGCCCCGCAGCAAAGGCGCGGTGGACCTGCGCCACCGCCTCCTCCAGATCGGAATAGACCAGCGTCACGCAAAAGAGCCCTGCAACGAGAGCGGTCAGCCGATCATAATGCGCCTCCGCCTCACCGGGATCTGCAATGTTCTGCCGGATCAGATGCGCTGCGGCCTCTGCCGACCGCATCCGGTGAAACCGCGCCGGCGCACCCTCCTCGCGCCTGAGCACAATCAACGCCGCCAAAGGGGCCAACGTGCCGGTGCGCGCCTGTTCGGGACTCTCGACATACCCATAGCGACTGTCCTGCACCGTCAGATGATCCGCAACATACCGGCGAAACCCATCCGACACCCTGTCTGGCAAGGGCAGCCGCAGGCGCGGCTGAATCCCAAGCGCCACCGCCTGACCATCCGGCCGCACCGGCAACACATCGTCGCAAAAGAGCCGCATGCCCGGCTCCGCCGCCAACCGCGTGACCAGTGTCGTCTTGCCCGCCCGGAATGGCCCGGTAAAGGCTAGGAGATGCCCGCCCACCTCAACCGCCCCGCAATGCAGCCCAAGCGTGTCTGGCCGCGCATCGCAATAGCTCTGCACCAGATCCGCGACGACGCCACAACTCGCCCCGGCGAGGCCCAGCTTCGTCAGCGGCGTCCGCGACCACCAGGATTGAAAACTATAGCCTTTGGGTGCCACATCCGTGATCACCGTCACAGGGGCACCGGGTGGCACCGGGTCTTCCACTGCGCGCAGACCCCAATCCGGCATCACCGTGTCCAACGCGCGGCCCACCGCCTCCGCCCCGCAAAGCTCCACCACCTGCGGCGCTTCGGCACAGGTCAGTTGGGTCTTGGCCCTGCCCGGCGCTGCCCATCGACGCGGCCCGGGCGGCCTCAAATGCGGCGGCTCCACGCGCATCTCAGCGCAACGCCCCCAGACCATCCAATGTGCCGATGATCTGATCGACAACCTGACCCGTGCTTAGGCGACCACGGCGACCCCTGCCTGACGGCCCCGAGCCATAAGAGCCTCCGCTGGATCCCCGCTCGTAATAATACCCGTTCCGATAATACCCGTTCCGATAGTATCCTCGCCCCGAGGCTCCAGACCCCCGCGAGCCGCGTGATCCACGCCCGCTGGCCCCCGAGGCATGCGCTGCCCCAAGATGCATCATCACCGGCGCGACATACGCCAACCCGGTCGCCAGACCCAATCGCGTCAACAACCGCCGCCGCGTCAGAGCCTTTGTATCTTTCTGTGCCCTATCTTCCTGTGTCATGTCTTTCTCCTCTCGCGTGGTTCCTGTCGACGCAAAGCGCCAATAAATGGACGACGTTCTACGATGCAATTTACCGCAAATGACCTGTTATTCTTCTCTGGCAAGCTGGATGCGCGAGGTTTTGCCGACATCGGACGGGCTCGCTCTCCGACACTTGGCCGAGATATGAGCGGATCAGACAAACGCCACGCGCAGCGTCGCAAACGCCGCGCGTGCTCGTCTTCACCGTCCCGAGGGACCGGACCCACGGCCATCCGCCCCACGCCCGGAGGGACCAGAGCCACGCCCACCGCTGGCACCACCGCCAGAACCGCCAGCGCCACCACCAGAGGCCCCACCGCCTGAGCCACCGCCACCCGAACCCCCACCGCCTGATCCGCCGCCGCCGTCGCCGTCGCCGCCATCCCCACCAGCACCCGAGGCATGCGCCGCGCTCAGATGCATCATCACCGGCGCCACATAGGCCAGCCCGGTCATCAGCCCCAACCGCACCAAGGCCCGCCGCCGTGTGAGGGCCATGCTATTGATCTCTGTCATGATCGTTCTCCTCTCATTTGCCTGAACACCGCCGCGTGGGCGGACATGAGACAAACGCCGAGGATCAGGGTTTATTCCGCGAAGCCATGAGTTTTTTGGGGGTGTCCATATTTTGTGTGGGCCTATCGTTTCAATCGGACGACTTCGTGCTCACCGGAGTTGTCCAGCCGCTTGCTCGATCATGTCCCGCGCGTAGCGCACCCTTGCCGACACGCGACGACCGCGGCGCATGACGAGCCAAAGTTCGTGCCAGCGGCGCTTCGGAAGCTGGACAACGGAGAGGCTCGCCTTGTCGGCGAAAGCTTCCACGCCGCTTTTGGGCAGGAGTGTGTAGCCGACCCCCTTGGCCACGGGGGCAGGGATTTGACCGATCTGATTGACCGAACCGCGTACGCTGAGCTGGTCGGCGCCAGGGTAGTCGTCCGGGAAATTCAGCCTCAGCAAGTCATCGGCATAGCCGTAGCCATCGGGATGGGCGATAAAGCCACGAGCCTCAAGATCGGTGAAGGATGTAGGCGTGTCAGCTGCGTCCGCTGGCAGGACGAGACATAGTTCCTCGCGTCCAAGGTGTTTGGCCTCCAGCCGCGCGTGGTCGGGGTCCGCGCCCAGCACGCCCAGGTCGAAGCGCCCTTCCAGCAGCCCTGCAAGGATCTCGGCCTGCGGCGCCGCCTCGAGATGAACACTCAGGTCGGGCGCGGCGCGCATCCAAGGCAGCAGGATCGGGTAGAGCAGCATCGCAAAGCTGCCCGAGCATGCGATGTGAACCGGCCCCGCGTCCCGGTCGTCTGCCTCGATGGCGTCGCGCAGGCGTTTCTCCTCGGCGCGGCGCGACAGACCAAGCGCGAAGATTGCTTCGCCCGCTGCGGTGAGGGTGAAACTCTTGCCCTGCCGATTGATCAGCCCCTGTCCGACCTGCTGCTCGAGTTTCCTGAGATGCTGGCTCACGCCCGGTTGGGTCATGTTCAGACGCTCAGCGGCCTGGGTGAAGTGCCCGGTTTCGCAAAGCGTCGTAAAGGTCTCGAGCCAAGTGGCATTGAGCATTGGATAATAACACTTTGTTATGATTCACATATAAAACAATAATTTCACAAAACGGCATGCGCTGTCCATATCGGCGTCAACGCAACGCGAATGGAGATATGAGATGACCCAGACACCCCGCACCTTTTCCCACATCGGCCTGTCCGTTCCGGACCTTGATGCTGCCGTGAAGTTCTACTCCGACGTGCTCGGCTTCTACGTCGTGATGGCGCCGTCCGAGGCCGTCGAGGACGACAGCGCCATTGGCATCATGTGCACGGACGTGTTCGGCCCCGGATGGGGTTCGCTCAGGATCGCGCATCTGTCGACCGCCGATGGCATCGGCATCGAGATCTTCGAGTTCCCCGGTAACTACGCGCCCGAGGACAAGCTCGAGCACAAGCGTCACGGAACCTTTCACTTCGCGGTGCAGGACCCGGACGTCGAAGGTCTGGCCCAACGCATCGTCGAAGCCGGCGGGCGGCAGCGGATGCCGGTGCGCGAATATTTCCCTGGGACCAAGCCCTACCGTATGGTTTACGTCGAAGACCCGTTCGGCATCGTCTTCGAGCTTTATAGCCACAGCTACGAGCTCACCTATTCCGCTGGTGCCTACGAATAGCTGGCCGCGCCAGCCCTACGGCCGACCACGACGTGTTTGATACCGCTCGGCGCTTCCAGGCTCTTGTACCCGTTGGCGCCGTTTGCGGACACTGCGAATTCTTGCGCCCCCGTCCGTCAAACGGACCCGAGCGCCTTCGCCAAACGCGGCAATCCCGCCTTTTTCAAGAGCGGGCGCATCTCCCAGCTGCCCGCCGACAGATGCCGCGCCTTGTCCAGAACCACCTGCGCCACATCCGCCACTAGTCCCGGCTGTGCCTTCCAGATACCGTGCAGAAACGCATCGGGATCAGCCCGCCACACCCCCTCTTCCGCCAGCGTATTGCGGGGGAAATCGCGCGCATTCAACGTGAGGATTCCGTCGGCTGACCCGGCAATCGCGGCTGCCAACACATGCGTATCAGCCGGGTCCGGCAACCACAGCCGCGCCTCGAGCGAGGGCGCATAGCTGACACAGGCCCCCGGCCACCGCGCCGTCATCACTGCCGCCTCGCCTGCCACCTGTGCCTCGGCCTCCGGTCCCAACTTGACCACCGCGCGCCGCCATTCACCAAGGATGCGCTCGGACCAGAGCGGCGTGAACGCCCCGGCCTCAGCCACGCCAAGGATCATCTCGCGCATCACCGTCGGATAGATGACGCAAGTGTCCAAGAGCACCTTCATAGGCGGTAAAACAGCGCCTTGAGATAGCCCGACTCGGCCAGATTGGGGTGCAAGGGGTGATCCGGCCCGGCAAATCCTGTATGGATCAACTGTCCCATGCGCCCCGCGCGCCCAATGCCACGGGTGCAGGCCGAGCGAAACTTGCTCAAATCCGCCGCATGCGAACAGGAACACAAGACCAGATAGCCGCCCGAAGCCACCAACGGGGTCGCCAACCGCGCCACCCGCTCATAGGCGCGCAGCCCCTTTTCCATCGCCTGTTTGGTCGGCGCAAAGGCAGGCGGATCACAGATCACCACGTCGAATTGCGCGCCCTCAGCCGCCAACGCCTCCATCACGTCGAACGCATCGCCGCGCCGCGTGCTGAACCGCTCCGAGGCCCCCATCCGGGCCGCCCCTTCGGCAGCCAGGCTCAAGGCAGGCTCGGACCCATCAACCGCCAAAGCGTGATCCGCCCCCGACGCCAAGGCCGCCAGAGAAAATCCGCCCACATGGCTGAACATATCCAAGACCCGCGCGCCCTTGGCCAACCGCGCTGCAAAGGCATGGTTGGGGCGTTGGTCGTAGAATAGCCCGGTCTTCTGCCCCCCCAGGAGATCGGCCATATAGATGGCCCCGTTCATCGCCACCGGCACCGGTGCAGTCGGGGCCTCGCCCACCAGAACCGCGCTCTGATCGTCCAGCCCTTCCAGTCCGCGCGCGCGCCCGGATGCGTTCTTGAGCACGGTGCCCACGCCCGTGACCTCTTGCACCGCCGACACCAGATCGGCCAGCATCGCCTCGGCCCAGGCCGCATTGGGCTGAATCACCGCAATATCGTCAAAGCGGTCGATCACCACACCGGGTAACCCATCCGCCTCGGCATGCACCAGCCGGTAAAACGGCGCGTCATGCAGCCGCGCGCGCATCTCATGGGCGCGGGTCAGACGCGCCACCAGCCAGGCGCGGTCAATGGCAACGCTCACATCGCGTTCCATCATCCGCGCCATGATCTTTGAGGCCATATTGACCGCCACCAGCCCCAGCGGCGCGCGTTCGGCATCCTCCAAGAGGGCGATGGTGCCCGCAGCCAGCGCCTTGGTGCGCCGGTCAGTCACGATTTCATTGTCGAATACCCAAGGCGCACCATGACGGATGGCGCGCGGCTCGACATTCGGGCGAAGGCGGATCACAGGATAAGGGGACGGTGTCATACCGTCCCCTTACGCCCATTGCAGCCCGTGGAAAAGATCAGATTTACTCGGTCAAGCTCAGCGCCGCGACCTGATCGGCCTCCGTGCGCACAGGCATGCCCAATTCGGTCTGGATCACACTGGCCAAACGCTCAGAGATCCGGACCTTCTGCGTGATGCCGCGTTGCTCGGCGGCAACCGCTGCACTTCCTCCAAACGCCTTGAAGCTGACCGAGACCGGTTTCGGCGCGCCGTAAGCCTCGCCCGTGACCGGATTGCGGAGGGTCATGGCAAAGTGGATCGTATGCATACCGCCAACGGTGTAGCGTGCCTTCTCGCTCAACGCATGGAACCGCGTCACCTCGACATCGAGAACCACCGGGATCGTGCCGGGCTGCAATCCGGCCACGCCTGTCGCCAGAGCCTCTTCCATGATCGTCTTGACCTGAGCATGGCGATCTCCCGGCGCATCCTCGCGCCAGACGATATCACCCATCGGGTAATAGCTGTTAGCCTCAGAGACTTTGAGCGATTTGGGAACGGTGACCCGGATTTGCTGCACATCCAACGAGATCGGTGCGGCCCGCAGCACGGGTGCCTCGAGCGGCGCATTGCGGGTGGCCGTATCCACACTGCCACAGGCCGACAGACCGAATCCGAGCATCATCGCAGCCATCAATTTCAGTTTGCTCATGTCTTCCTCCATGGGCCTGCTTCTTGTCGCACCCTATGGATGACGCCCGATTAGGGCGCATTTGCGACAAACTCTGTGTTTTACCGTGTCAACGGTCCGAGCAACGTCGCATTACATAACGCAAACAAGCGATCCTAAGATTGGCCCTCAGACCCACGCGGCCGTGACCGCCAGCCACCCCGCCTGCGCGCCGGACCCGCGCTAGCCGTGCCTTCACTCAAAACCTGCGTCATCGGATGCGCGGGATGATCTGTCCCATAGCGCCCGATCATCTCGGCAATCGCGCCCTGCACCTCCTGCCCCGCAGGCAGCGACAGCGCCCAATCGAGGAAAACCGACCGGCATTCCGGCTCAGTGATGCCTTCGATCCGGTAGGATTCGTAAATCAGCCCTTTGGGGTCCATGGGATCACGCGCCATATCTCAGCGCCCCTTGGGCAGACGCATCAGCGCCGCATCCATCACCGACGCCGCCCGACGGCAGCGTGTCTCCAGCCGGTCCTGCAACATGCCCAGATCCTCCTGACCTGTCTCGCGCAGCAGAAATGCCGCGCCGCCCTCGCCCATGCGCTCCGGATCAAGCGGCTTGTCACTGATCAACCGCGCCACCATCTGCAACCGCCAGCAAAGCGCATAAGCCTCTGACAGTGCTGCGCCATCCCCGTCACTCAGCCAACCGATTGCGACACCGCCCTCAAGGCCTGCCGCCACATCGCGCGCGGCTTGTCCCGCCATCAGGTTGCCCGCCTGCGCCATCAACTCCAATTCCAAGAGCCGCCCCGGCCCCAGCTTGGCATCCCAAGGTCCGGCCGGCGCCTTGGCACTCGCGACCCGCGCGCGCATCTCGGCCACCGCCTCCAAAACCGCCTCGGGGTCGCCCTTCTCCGCAATCAACCGCTCACGGAACGCCTCGACATCGCGTGCCAACTCTGGCTCGCCGGTGATCACCCGCGCCCGCGTCAGCGCCAGATGCTCCCAGGTCCAGGCCTCATTCTGCTGATAGCTCTGGAAACTTGGCCAGCTTGTCGCCACCGGCCCCTGATTGCCCGAGGGGCGGAGCCGCATGTCGACCTCATAGAGCCGGCCTTCGGCCATGGGCGCGGTCAACGCCGTGATCATCGCCTGTGTCAGCCGCGCATAATAAGGGCGCGCCGCCAGCGGCCTGCGCCCCTCCGAGCCTTCGGAATCCTCCGCATCGTAAATCACGATCAGATCAAGATCAGAGCCCGCGTTCAACCGCGCCGCCCCCAACGATCCCATGCCCAGAACCACAGCCCCCCGTCCCGGCGGTGCCCCATGCTTCTCAGCGAATTGCGCCACCACCATCGGCCAGACGCCGGCAATCACCGCCCCTGCCAGATCCGCGTATTTCCGCGCGGCGGCATCCGCCCCGGTCAACCCACGCAGATGATGCACCCCGATCCGGAAATGCCATTCCTTACGCCAGCGCCGCGCCGCGTCGAGCGCGCGCTCATAGTCACTCTCCGCCGCCAGCCGCGCCGTCAACTCCGCCTCCAACGCCGCCTGCCCCGGCCACTCGGCAAAGAAATCACCCGCAATCACCGCATCGAATACGCCCGCATTGCGCGACAGATGCGCCGCCAGTGCCGGGGCCGTGCCGACAATATCCACCAGCAAATCAATCAACTGCGGATTGGCCTCAAAGAGCGCAAATACCTGGACCCCGGCGGGCAGGCCCGACAAAAACCCATCAAAGGCCAACAAGGCCTCATTGGGATGCGCAGTGCGCGCCAGCCGCCCCAGAATATCCGGCTTCAGCCGCTTGAAAATCTGCACCGCCCGATCAGACCGCAGCGCCGGGTAACTCGGCCAGCGGGCAATCACATCGCCATTAAGCGCCTCTGCCGCCTCGGGCGTCGCGGGCGCTTCTTCGGGGCGAAAGAACCCTTCGATCAGATCATGCACCTCGGTCAGCCGCGCCACGATCTCGGCGCGCAACTCAGCCGTCTCTCGCCCCATAAAGGCTGCCAGCCGATCAAACTCCTCCGCCGAATTGGGCAGCAGATGCGTCTGTGCATCACGCAACATCTGCACCCGGTGTTCGACCTCGCGGTGAAAGCGGTAATGCCCCGTCAAAGTGTCCGCCGCCGCCTTCGGCACCCAGCCTTTCTCGGCCAGCCGCGCCAGCCCCTCGACCGTGCCGCGCACCCGCAGATCGGCATCGCGCCCGCCCGCGATCAACTGCCGGGTCTGAGTGAAGAACTCGATCTCGCGAATCCCGCCACGCCCCAGCTTCATGTTATGCCCCTCAAGGCAGAGCGTGCCGCCCAGCCCCTTGTGCTCGCGAATGGCCAGCCGCATGTTATGAGCATCCTCGATGGCGGCAAAATCCAGATGCTTGCGCCAGACAAAGGGCTTGAGCGTGCGCAGAAACCGCGTGCCCGCCTCGATATCCCCCGCACAGGGCCGCGCCTTGATATACGCCGCACGCTCCCAAGTGCGCCCCAGACTCTCGTAATAGGTCTCTGCCGCCGCCATCGCCATGCAAACGGGTGTGACGCCCGAATCGGGGCGCAGCCGGAGATCGGTGCGAAACACATAGCCCTCGGCGGTGCGGTCGTTCAGCATCGCCGACATCTTGCGCGTGGCCCGCACATACGACGCGCGTGCCTCGTGGAAATCCTCCCGCGCCAGCCGCGTTTCATCAAAGAGGCAAATAAGGTCAATATCAGAGCTGTAATTCAGCTCATGCGCCCCCATCTTGCCCATCGCCAGCACCACCATGCCCGCGCCTGTGGCAACATCCGCCTCGGTCATGCCCGGCAGCTTGCCGCGCTTGATCTCCGCCGCCAAGGCCGCTTTCAGCGCCAGATCACAGGCCAGATCGGCAAAATCCGTCAAATGGTCCGTCACCTCTTCCAAGGGCCAAACACCCCCCAGATCGGCCAGCCCGGTGATCAGCGCCACCCGCCGCTTGCCCTCGCGCAACGCAGACCCCAGACGCTCCGCCGGGGTATCCTTCAACGCCGCAAAGAGTACGGCCAACGCCGCCTCAGGATCGTCAAACGCCCCCTCCAGCCACGCCGCCTCTTGCTGGATCAGCGATTTGAGAAACGGGCTGCACCCCGCCGCCCCCGCCACCAGATCCGACAGCTTGGGGTCAAGACCGGGCAAGGCGGCACGCGCCTCCTCTCCCTCGGCAGGATCAAAGGCATGTGGCAGGCGGGTCAGGCGATTGCTAAAACTCATGGTCCGAGTGATACAAGCCGCGCAAGGCTGGTCAATGCCCCACGCGCCTGAAATACTGTGAAAAAATCCGGAGAAGATCATGAGCAAGAGCCTCAAACGCGTGACCGCGGCCCTGCAAGCCGCCGGGCTCGACATCACACCGATCGAGATCGGCGACGCCACCACGGCGCAGATGGCTGCCGACCTCGTGGGCTGTGACATCGCGCAGATCGCCAAATCCATCATGTTTCGCGGCGAGACCAGCGGCGCGGCACTGCTCTTTGTCACCTCCGGCGCCAACCGCGTGTGCGATACCCGCGCCTCCACGCTGGCAGACGAACCTCTGGGCAAGGCCGATGCCGCCCTCATCCGCGCGCAAACCGGCTTTGCCATCGGTGGCGTCTCGCCTTTGGGCCATCTCATCGCCCCGCGTGCGTTCTTTGATCCGCATCTCCTGACCTTTCCACAGGTCTGGGCCGCCGCGGGTACACCGCGCCACCTCTTCGGCATAGATCCTCGCGACCTCTTGCGCCTCAGCGGCGGCGATCTGGCGGATTTCACCACCTGACCCCTTGCAAACCCCGTCGACGCCCCCAACCTTGAGGGCTCAACAAGGACCCGCACCCAGACCATGACCGACACAAGCTGGCATCTGCCCAACCCAGACACCCAACCGGAGTTTTACGCCGATGTCCCGGTCAAACGGCTTGTTGCCTTTGTCGTGGATACGGTCGTGATCATAGGGATCAGCCTGCTGATTGTGCCCTTCACGGCCTTCACCGGCCTCTTCTTCTTTCCCATTCTCATGGCCGTAGTGGGCTTTGCCTACCGCGTCGCGACCATTGCGCGCGGCTCTGCCACTTGGGGCATGCGCCTTACGGCCATCGAGTTCCGCGACGCCACGGGTGCGCGCTTTGATCTTTCGCAGGCTTTTCTGCACACGCTTGGCCTAACGGTTTCCTTCGCCATACCGATCCTTCAGGTTGTGTCCGTCGTGCTCATGCTCACCGGCGACCGTGCGCAGGGCCTCACCGACCGGGTGCTTGGATCCGTCGCGATAAACCGCCGCGCCGCCGCATAACGCGCCGTGTAACGCGGCCATGACAAGCCCCTTGGCGGGGGCGGATATCATTGTTATCGTCCGCCCAAGACAGACAGCGGATTAACCATGCGGCACACACTTCCCATCGCGCCCCAATTCTATGTGACGGCACCGCAACCCTGCCCGTATTTGCCGGGCCGGATGGAGCGCAAGCTGTTCACCGCCCTGCAAGGCGAGGGCGCGCAGCGTCTGAATGACGGGCTCTCCAAACAAGGCTTTCGCCGCTCGCAAAACGTGCTCTACCGCCCGTCCTGCGCCGATTGCGCCGCCTGCCTTTCGGCGCGGATCAACGTGGCCGAGTTCACCACCTCCAAGAGCCAGCGCCGCACCCTGCGCCGCAACGAGGGCCTGAGACGCCGTGCCACCTCACCTTGGGCAACCGAGGATCAATACAGCCTCTTTCGCCGCTACCTCGAAAGCCGCCACGCGACCGGCGGCATGGCTGATATGGATACGTTCGAATTCGCCGCCATGGTCGAGGAAACCCCGATCCGCACCCGCGTCGTGGAATATACCGAGGCCGAGACCGGCGCGCTGATCGCCGTTTGCCTCACCGACATTCTCGATGACGGGGTCAGCATGGTCTACTCCTTCTACGAGCCTGACCGCACCCGCGAGTCGCTTGGCACCTATGTGATCCTCGATCACATCGAAATCGCGCGCGAAAACGGCCTGCCTTATGTCTATTTGGGTTATTGGGTGCCCGGCAGTTCGAAAATGGGATACAAGGCCACCTTCACCGGGCTCGAAGTCTATGTCGGCAACCGCTGGCAGAAAATGCGCGACCCCCAAGAGTTCCGCGCACAGGCGCATCCTCTGGTCAATGATCCGATTTCCGAACAGGTGGCGAATATCTCGCTGCCCGATGGCCGCCCGCTGCGCTCGCGCTCGGTCTAGGGACCGCCCCTATCCCGCCGGACAGCCCTGAATGTCCACCGCATCGCCCGTGCTCAGAATCGTGAGCCGCAGGCCACCTCGATCAAGCATGAACCCACGACCCTCGGCGTGGAAAATATCCACCTCGGCCCGCAGACGGTTGCCGCGTCGCTCACTTGTCGCCTGTGTCACCCACAGGGCGGGATTGCCGGTCTCGACCACGACCAATTCCTGCAATCCCATCGCAGAAACATCGACTTCGGCCACCAGATGCACGCCCCCTTCGATCGGTGCCACCTTGCACACCACGCGCCCCACGCCCGCCTCGGACTGCGTATAAGGCCGCGCAGCCAAGGCCGCGGCGATCTGCGGATCGGGGTGCTTCGCCGTCCCGTCCAATCGCTGCGACACGGACAGGCTCATCGGCACGCAAATATCGCTGCAAACCCCAATCTCCATCTCCGCGCTCAAGGTGATCGGCTGCCCAACACGCGCCGGTGTCAGGCGCACGGGCAAAACCAAGACATGCTCATACCCAATGGTGCGCATGCCATTGGTCACGGTCTGCTTTGGCGTGGGCCACTCGATCTCGGCCCGCGCCAGATTCGCTGACCCGCGCCAATCGAACTGTGGCGGAATCCCCGCCTCTCCGGGCGCACGCCAATAGGTCTTCCACCCATCCGCCAGCACGAACTTGAGCGCCGCAATATGGCTGCCATCAGCCATCTGCCATCCCGGCAAAACACTGACACTCACCATACTGTCCTGCGCCCGCGCCCGGTCGAGCGGCAGGACGAGCCACAGGCTTGTCATGAAAAAGAGAGCGATAGATTTTATCATGACTGTGAAATGGGGTATTCTGCGCCAATTGCCAACTCACAATCGAGCGAGAATTCTTGCCAGACTGTGAAGAGATCGCTTGCACCCCTTGCCCGCTCACCCCATTTTCAAGGCAGGACAGCACAGAGGCCGCCCGTGACACTTGCCCACCCGGATATGGATCTGACAGGGAAATTGCTCATCGCCATGCCCGGCATGGGCGATCCGCGCTTTGCGCATGCCGTCGTGCTGCTCTGCGCCTATTCCTCAGACGGCGCGATGGGCCTGATCGTCAACAAACCGACGCAGGATCTCAGAATGCGCGACCTTCTCGAGCAACTTTCGATTTCCCACACCCGCCAGACTCGCAACCTTCCGGTACATTTCGGCGGCCCGGTTGAACATGGGCGCGGCTTTGTCCTGCATGACCCGGGCTATCGGTCCCCCATCTCGTCGCTCGACGTGAACGATGACTTCGCGATGACCGCCACGCTCGACATTCTAGAGGATATGGCCCGCGGCGCAGGCCCGTCACGCGCGCTGCTGGCGCTCGGCTATTCGGGCTGGGGTCCGGGGCAGCTTGAATCCGAATTGGCGCAAAACGGCTGGCTCACCTGTGATGCCGATTCACAGCTGGTGTTTGACACGCCCGACGCGGCGAAATGGGAAACGGCGCTCACCCGACTGGGGATCTCACCCCTGATGCTCTCGTCTGAGGCCGGGCACGCCTGAGACAGGTATTCCCGCTGGTCAACAGCCTCGGCGCGCTGGTAGATTGCACGCCATGTTTCCCAAGTCGCCCCTCATCGTGATTGTCGCGCCCTTCTTGCTGATGGTCGTCCTGATCAGCGGCACGCTCTGGCATTATGGCTATCGCGCAGCGCTCTCTGATCTGGCGCGACGCGGCAGCGCCGATATGGCGCTGGTGCTGGGCGGGCTTGTGTCGGACCTGCAACGCTACCGGGATCAGGCGGTGGCGCTGGCCGATCATCCCACCTTGACCGCGCTGAACCGCCCCAATGCCCGGCATCAGGATTCCGCCGCACACCGCCTGCTCACCGCCTCCGCCGACCGCACCGGTGCCGCCGGGCTCTATTACGTCGACCGAGGCGGCAATCTGCTGGCGGGCACCGGCACGCGCCTGCCCGAGGGGCTGGCCACGTCCGCGCCATTTCTGCGCGCCATGGACGGCGCGCTTGGCACCGCCCATACCATGAGCGCCGATGGCACAGAGCGGCTGTTTCACTTCGCCGCTCCCTCATTCGGCTCCGACGGCAAGGTGCGCGGCGCGCTTGTCGCCATCGCCGATGCCGAGAATGTCGAATTCGGATGGCGCGGGCTGCAAACGGCGGTGTTTCTGGTCGACGACCGGGGGCGGGTCTTTATGTCCAACCGCTCGGAACTCTTGGGCTGGCGCAAGGTGCCCCAAGACACGGTGCTGATCCCGCCCAACGGCGCGCCCATCCCCTTTTCCCGCAGCCTCACGACCGGATATGAAATCTGGCAGATCGACCTTGGCCCCTATCTGCCACGCCGCGCCCTTCAGGTCAGCCAGACCTTGCCGCGCATCGGCATGACGGGTGCCGCGCTGGTGAATGTCGCCCCCGCCCGCCGCATCGCGGGGCTTCAGGCGGGCGCGGTGGCGGGCGTGCTCCTCTTCTTTGGCGCGCTGCTCTATCTCGCACAGGAACGCCGCCGAACGCTCGCCCGCGCCAATGCCCAGCTTGAGGGGCGCGTGGCCGAGCGCACCGCCACCCTCACCCGCACCAACCTTGCGCTGCGCCACGAAATCCGCGAGCGCCAAGAGGCCGAGGCCGCCCTCAAACGCGCGCAGGCCGAACTGGTGCAGGCGGGCAAACTCAGCGCCTTGGGCAAGATGAGCGCGGGCATCAGCCACGAACTCAACCAGCCCCTGATGGCGATCCGCCAATTCGCTGCCAATGGCGGCGCGTTCCTGCACCGCGGGGAACCTGACCGCGCCGCCGAGAACCTCTCCCGCATTGACGAGATGGCCCACCGCATGAGCCGTATCATCCGCAACCTGCGCGCCTTCGTGCGCAATGAAAACGAACCGATGGGCCGCGTCGACATGGGCCGCGTGATCGACACCGCCCTCGAAATGACCGGCGCACGCCTCACCGCCGATGCCATCACCCTCGACTGGCAGGCGCCCTCCGCCCCGGTCTGGGTGCGCGGCGGCGAGGTGCGGCTGGGTCAGGTGATGGTCAATCTCATCACCAACGCCGCCGACGCCATGGCCAAGAGCACCAACAAACGCCTCACCCTCACCCTCATCCCCGGCGCCCCCGTCACCCTCTGCGTGCGCGACACCGGCCCCGGCATTCAGGAACCGGAAAAGATCTTCGACCCCTTCTATTCCACCAAACTCGTGGGCGATGGCGAAGGCATGGGCCTTGGCCTGTCGATCTCTTACGGGCTCGTTCAGAGTTTCGGTGGACAGATCACAGGCCGCAACACCGAAACCGGCGCGGAATTCACCGTGGCCTTGGAGCCATGGACAGACCCCGCCCACGTCAAGAAAGGTGCCGCATGATCCGCAAGGTTCTGGTGGTCGATGATGACAAACCCGTCCGCGAGGCCCTCTGCCAGACATTGGATCTGGCTGAATACTCCGTGCGCGCCGCCGGCTCCTTTATCGAGGCCAAGGATCACATCAGCCGCGATTTCGCAGGCGTGATCCTCTCGGACATCCGCATGCCGGGGCGGGACGGCTTTCACCTGCTGGCCCATACCCGCGCGCTTGATGACGAACTGCCGGTGATCCTGCTCACCGGCGAGGGCGACATTCCCATGGCGGTCAAGGCGATGGGTCAAGGGGCCTTTGATTTCCTCGAAAAGCCCTGCGCGCCGGATGCCCTCATTCCCGTGCTGGACCGCGCCTTGAAAAACCGGGCGCTGGTGCTGGAAAACCGCCGCCTCAAGGCCCAGCTTGAAACCGGTGATCCGGCGGCGCGCATGCTCTTTGGCACCTCGCGCATCGCCGAGGATATGCGCCAGACCGTGCGGCAGGCGGCCCGCACAGGGACCGAAGTACTGGTGATCGGCCCGCCGGGCGCGGGTGTCTCCAAAGTGGCCGAGGTCATTCACCTGATGTCGCCCCGCGCCGGCGGCTCCTTTGTGAAACGTGCCGCGGCCCGGCTCGACCCCCGCGACCTCGATATGGCCCTGCACGAGGCACATGGCGGCACGCTCTTTCTCGACGAAATCCCGGCCCTGCCGATGGACAGCCAATATGCCCTCCTCGATCGGATGGAATCCGGCTCCGAGACGCGGCTCATCGCAGGCAGCACCGCCGATCTGGAAGAGGCGGCGCGCGCCGGCCGCTTCAACGCCGATCTCTACTACCGGCTCGAGGTTATGCGCGTCCGCATCCCCGCGCTCTCGGAACGCCCCGAGGATATCCCCGTGCTCTTTCGCCACTATGTCGCTCAGGCCGCCGAACAGGCCGGGTTGCCTGCGCCTGAAATCGGCCCCGATCACCTCGCAGCCCTCATGGCGCAGGATTGGCCGGGCAATGCCCGCTCCCTCATGTCTGCGGCCATGCGCTTTGTGCTGGGCATGCCGGACAACGCCGCAGAGGCGGCCGAACTGGGATTGGCCGAACAGATGGCGCGGGTCGAACGCTCGCTCCTGATCGCCGCCTTGGGGCGTCAGAACGGGCGCGCGGCACAGGCGGCGCAGGTGCTCAAACTGCCGCGCAAGACCTTCTACGACAAGCTGACACGCTACGGGATTCGCCCCGAGGATTACCGGCGCTGAGCCCGGCGGAATCTGTGCGAAATCCCGCACAACGCCTGAATTGCCTGTGCGAAATTTCGCACAAGCCATGCACAGGGCGCAAACCCGCTACCCTGATAATGCCGCACAACCCTCTGTAAAACCGTCATAAAACAGGCATCCCGCCTAGGAATCATACAAATCCTTGAGCGGGAAACCGCTTTCTCTCACCATGTCACCACCGTGCCCCACTTGGGCGCAGTCCAAAACATGACCACTTGGGAGGAGACCCACATGAAATTCCTGACCGCTGCCGTATCGGCACTGGCCCTGACCGTTGGCGCAGGCGCTGCCATGGCCGCCTGCGAAGACGGCGAAATCGTCGTCAAGTTCAGCCACGTCACCAATACCGACAAACACCCCAAGGGCATCGCCGCCTCCTTGCTGCAAACCCGCGTCAACGAGGAAATGAACGGCAAGATGTGCATGGAGGTGTTCCCCAACTCGACCCTCTATGACGATGACAAGGTGCTCGAGGCGATGTTGCAGGGCGATGTGCAACTGGCCGCCCCCTCGCTCTCGAAATTCGAGAAGTTCACCAAGCAATTCCGCCTCTTCGACCTGCCCTTCCTCTTCACCGATGTCGCCGCAGTCGACCGCTTCCAAGGCTCCGAGGCCGGTCAGGCGATGCTCGACTCGATGCAGCGCCGTGGTCTTCAGGGTCTCGCCTATTGGCACAATGGCATGAAGCAGATGTCGGCCAACAAGCCGCTGCTCGAACCCTCGGATGCCAATGGCCTCAAGTTCCGCGTGCAATCCTCCGACGTGCTCGTGGCTCAAATGGAAGCTATCGGCGGCAGCCCGCAGAAAATGGCCTTCTCCGAGGTTTACGGCGCGCTCCAGCAGGGCGTGGTTGATGGGCAGGAAAACACCTGGTCCAACATCTACGGGCAAAAGTTCTTCGAGGTGCAGGACGGTACCACCGAGACCAACCACGGCATCATCGACTATCTCGTCGTGGCCAGCGTCGACTTCCTCGACAGCCTCGATGCCGAAACCCGCGACCAGTTCCTTACCATCGTCAACGAAGTGACCGAACTGCGCAACGCCGAATCCACCAAGGTCGATGAAGACGCCAAACAGGCCATCATCGACGCCGGCGGCGTGGTGCGTGAACTGACCCCGGAACAGCGTGCCAAGTGGGTGGAAGCGATGAACCCCGTCTGGGACCAGTTCAAGGAAGACGTGGGCCAGGACAACATCGACGCCGCCGTTGCCTCGAACGAAAGCTCCTGATCCGGCTTTAAACGGTGCGGCCCGCCATCGTATTGGCGGGCCATTGGTGCATCGGGCGGGTTTCTCTATCACCCGCCCGACTTGCAACCCGCGACACACTCACAAAATTTGGGAATGGGACGATGCAGCACAAGACTGGGCTTATCGACCATATCGAGGAGACGGTGATTGCCGCGCTCCTGGGGGTGATGACATTGCTGACCTTCGCCAATGTTGTCGCTCGATATGTGTTCAACGTGAATATCCTCTGGGCACTCGAACTGACCGTATTCATGTTCGGTTGGCTCGTCCTCTTGGGCGCCTCCTATGCGGTCAAGAAACATGCGCATCTGGGCGTCGACGCCGTGATCAACCTGCTCTCGGTCCCCGCGCGGCGGATCGTGGGGCTGGTTGCGGTCGTGGCCTGCCTCTTCTTCTCTCTGCTGCTGCTCAAGGGGTGCTATGACTATTGGGCGGTCTTCGCCGACCTGCCTCCCACCTCCGGGCGCTGGGTTCCCACCGGCTTTGACACCACCGCCCGTTCTCAGAGCTTTTACGAGGTGCAGGATGTGCCCATGCTGGCCGTCTTCCGCTTTCTCGAAGACCTGATCAACTACGGCGACTCCTACGAAAAACTGCCCAAGGTGATCCCGTATCTCGTTCTGCCGCTCTCGGCTTTCCTGCTCGTCCTGCGCTTCACACAGGTCGCCATTGCCATCTGGACCGGCAAGATCGACCGCCTGATTGCCAGCCACGAGGTAGAAGACGAGATCGAAGAACTCCGCGCCGCCCAGGCGCGTAACGCCGATGGAGGGCAAAACTGATGGATGTCGCTCTGCTCTTCACCATGGTCGTCGGCCTGATGCTGATCGGCGTGCCAATCGCCGTCTCGCTCGGTCTCAGTTCCACGCTCTTCATGCTGCTCTATTCCGACACGTCTCTGGCCTCGATTGCAGGCACACTGCTCAACGCCTTCGTCGGTCATTACACCCTGCTCGCGATCCCGTTCTTCGTTCTGGCTTCCTCCTTCATGTCCACCGGCGGCGTGGCGCAACGCATCATCCGCTTTGCCATCGCCTGCGTCGGCCACCTGCCCGGCGGCCTCGCCATCGCCGGCGTGTTGGCCTGCATGATGTTCGCCGCGCTCTCGGGCTCCTCGCCCGCCACCGTGGTCGCGATCGGCACAATCGTGATCGCCGCCATGCGCCAAATGGGCTATACCAAGGAATTCGCCGCCGGTGTGATCTGTAACGCGGGCACGCTTGGCATCCTGATCCCGCCCTCCATCGTCATGGTTGTCTACGCCAGCGCCACCGATGTCTCGGTGGGCCGGATGTTCCTCGCGGGCGTCCTGCCCGGTCTTCTGGCGGGGTCAATGCTGATGATCACCATCTATGTCATCGCCAAGGTCAAGAACATGCCACAGGGCGAATGGCGCGGATGGCGTGAAATTTTTGACAGCTTCCGCGAGGCGGCCTGGGGTCTCTTGCTGATCGCGATCATCATGGTGGGGATCTACGGCATCCCCGGCATCACCGGCGCGATCTTTACCCCGACCGAGGCGGCGGCGGTGGCCGCAGTCTACGCCTTCTTGGTCGCCAGCTTCATCTACCGCGACATGGGGCCACTGGCGCGCGGCGACGGTCAGGCACCGCTGGCGCTCTACCAACGCCCCACAGCGCTCCTCACCGCCTTCTTCCACCGCGACACCCGCAAGACGCTGCTTGATGCGGGCAAGCTCACCGTGATGCTCATGTTCGTGATCGCCAACGCGCTCATCCTCAAACATGTGCTGACCGAGGAACAGATCCCCCAGCACATCGCCAACGCCATGCTCGGCGCGGGTCTGGGGCCGGTGACCTTCCTTATCGTGGTCAACGTGATCCTGCTCATCGGCGGGCAGTTCATGGAACCGTCGGGCCTTCTGGTGATCGTCGCCCCGCTTGTGTTCCCCATCGCTCTTGAACTCGGGATCGACCCTATTCACCTTGGCATCATCATGGTGGTGAACATGGAGATCGGCATGATCACCCCTCCGGTCGGCCTCAACCTCTTCGTGACCTCCGGCGTGGCCGGCATGCCGATGATGGCGGTGGTGCGCGCCGCCCTGCCGTTCCTCGCCGTGCTCTTCGTGTTCCTGATCATCATCACCTATGTGCCCTGGATCTCGACCGTCCTGCCCAACGCGGTCATGGGTCCAGAGACCATCATCAAATAGGCACACCAAGGACGGACCAACCGTCCCCCTGACCACGCAGGCCCCGGCTTGCGTGGTTTTTTCATGCCCCTTCGCCGGTGCGGTTTGAAAGCAGATCACACCACGCTACCTGACCCCCGGGCACGGGATTTCCTTTACCCCGCCACATTTCGGCGTTACCCAAAGACCCCGGACCCCGACAGGAGAGACGCGCGTGACTTCAGACACCCTCAGCGTTAAGCGCGACGCCTTTCTCGCCGCCATGCGACAGGTGGCAGCGACCGTCACCGTCGTGACCACGGACGGGGTGGCAGGCCTCGCGGGGGCCACGGTCAGCGCCTTTTCCTCGCTGTCCGCCGATCCGCCTTCGGTCCTGATCTGCCTGCGCTCCGACAGCCGGATCGCACGCAGCGTCATCGAGAATGCGGCCTTCTGCGTCAATGTCCTGTCCGAGGATGCGGTCGAAGTGGCGCGTGCCTTTGCCGGACCGTCGCCCGACAATCCCGCCGAGCGCTTTCTCGGCCTCAACTACACGCCCCGGCCCGAAGGCCCGGTGCTGCCGCGCGCCACCGCCTTCTCCTGCCGGCTCACGGATCGCATCACCCATGGCAGCCATGCCATCTGCATCGGCACCGTCACGGCCCTCACCAACGCCGGACAAAAGCCACTCACCTATCTCAGCGGCGATTACCACATCGTGCGCCCACACGGACTCTGAAGCGCCCCGCTTTTCTTGGTCAAAATACTCATATCCGCCGCTGGCCAAAGCGCACGCGCCCTGCCATATCTGCGCCGACCTCAGCCACCGACCGCAGACAAGGAGCCGCCCATGACCCGCATCATCACCGCCCTCAGCGAGATTTCCGCCAATTATGACGCGCTCTTTGTCGATCTTTGGGGCTGCGTGCATGACGGCGTGCGCGCCCTGCCGGATGCTGTCGCCGCCCTTCAATCCTACCGTGCAGACGGCGGCACCGTGGTGCTCGTCACCAACTCGCCCCGCGCGCGCGGCGGCGTCGAAAAACAACTCGATGGCTTCGGCGTGCCCCGCGACGCCTGGGATACCATCGCCACTTCCGGCGACAGCGCCCGTGCTGCGATGTTTCAGGGCGTGGTCGGCGAAAAGGTCTGGTTCGTCGGTCAACCGTTCGATGATCGCTTTTTCGATCCGCTGCATTTGATCGAAAACCCCGTGCCCATCACCCGCGTCCCCTTGGAAGAGGCCGAGGGTATCGTCTGCATCGGCCCGTTCGATCCCTTGGCGGACCCCAGCGATCTGCGCCCCCAGTTCCTCTATGCCAAGCAGATGGGCCTGAAACTCCTCTGCGCCAATCCTGATATCGTGGTGGATCGCGGCGAGGTGCGGGAATGGTGTGCCGGGGCCCTCGCCCGGCTTTATACCGAGATGGGCGGTGAAAGCCTCTATTTCGGCAAACCGCATCCTCCCATCTATGACCTCGCCCGCCGCCGCCTTTTGGCCCTTGGCCGCGATGTCGAGAACGCCCGCATCCTCGCAATCGGCGACGGGGTTCATACCGATGTGGCCGGTGCCATGGGTGAGGATATCGATTCTCTCTTCATCTCCGGCGGCTTGGCCGCGACAGAGACCAAAACGTCGCACCAACCGGATGAATCAGCGTTAAACGATTATCTTGCAAAGGAAAAATCCTCACCCACCTTCACAATCGGATTCTTGCGCTGAGAGAAAACACTTGATCTTTCTGCATCCGCAAAGTAATTAAATTCCAACTTGAGGCGAAATACAGCCTGATAATTACGCACCAAACCTGTTGGAGGGGCGAATGTTGGACAACATGCCGCGCGGCACGATCTGTATCGAAGACATCGAAATGGGCATGACCCGCCATCTGCGCAAGGTCGTGACCGACCGCGACATCGAGCTGTTCGCCGAGGTTTCGACCGACCGCAACCCAGTGCATCTCGATGACGCCTATGCACAGGATACGATTTTCGAGGGGCGCATCGCGCATGGCATGCTGACCGCTGGCCTCATCTCTGCGGTGATCGGCGAGCAATTGCCCGGACACGGCACCGTCTACATGGGCCAAACCCTCAAATTTCTCGCCCCCGTGCGCCCCGGCGACATGGTCCATGCAGAGGTCGAGGTGATCGGCATCGACCACGGCAAACGCCGGGTGCAACTCGATTGCCGCTGTCTGGTGAATGGCAAAAAGGTGTTGATCGGCGAAGCCACGGTTCTCGCCCCCTCGCGCAAGTTCGACTGAGGCTGTCAGCCAATTTCGACGCGAGGATAGCGAACGGCCTAAAGCCGAACTTTGCCCCAATCTCAAAAGCGCGGAATCAAGGCGCGGCACGCGCCGCCGCGCAGCGCCCGTCCGCCCCACCGGGCGGGCGCTTTTGCATCGTGGTAGTTGCTTGATAACGCGGAAGTATTTGGCGAGCATTAAGTGCTAGCTAGATAGGTAACAGCGCCCACCCGGCGGACGGGCACCGCGCGGCTCATCGCATGGGGCCAATGTCAGCAACTGGCCAGTGTCGAGCACTCCACCCAATCATAACCCACTATTTGTGCGCAAAACACGTCAAATCCCTAAACACACCTGAGCCCTTGCGGCGGGCGCGCGGCTTGCGCATTCTGCGCACATGAACGCAGCACCTACCTGGGGCGTGGTCGCCACGATCAAGGCCCCCACCCACGACATCCTCAATTTCGCCGCCCATCATCTCGATCTGGGTGCTCACCGCGTGCATGTCTATCTTGACGCCCCCGACCCAGAGGCCGAAGCCGCCCTGCGCGCGCATCCCAAATGCCGGGTCATCCTCTGCGATGACGGGTACTGGCGCAGACGCTCCCGCACTGGGCGACCAGAGAAACATCAACCGCGCCAAAGCATCAACGCCACGCATTGCCTCAACAAGCGACCACAGGTCGATTGGCTCGCCCATATCGACGTCGACGAATTTCTCTGGTCCGACAGCCCCCTGTCTGGTCACTTGGCGCAGCTCTCCCCCGATACGTTCAGCGCTCGCGTGCGCCCGGTCGAGGCACTGGCCCCCGATCCGTACGCTGAAGCCGCACAAACGTACGGGTGGTTCAAATCCTGCGCCCTGTCTCAGACCGAGCGCCGCAGCCAGACCAATGCCATCTATCCCACCTTTGGCCCCTATCTGAATGGCGGCTTCATGAGCCATGTCGCGGGCAAGGTCTTTGTCAGAACGGGTCTGTCAGAAACAAGCATTCGCATCCATAATGCGTTTAAAAACAAGGTTATGGACGTTGATGCTAAGGAGCTACATGAAGTTTCGCTTTGCCATTTGCACGCCGCGACGTGGGAGCATTGGCACGCCGCGTATCGCTACCGACTCAACCACGGCTCCTACCGCGCCGACCTCAAGCCCGCACCACAGTCTGACGGCTATGCCTTTAATATGCATGAGTTTTTTCAAATGCTAGAGGCCGATGGCGGTGACTTGGCCCTCCGTCGCTTCTTCACCGAAGTCTGCACCGCCACCCCAGATCTGCGCCATCGACTTGAGGCATTTGGACACCTGCACCCCATCAATCTCGACCTCGACACCAAACGCGCGCGCCACTTTCCAAACCATGCGTAAGTGTTTCCAATGAAAGCATAATCTTCGGGTTGAACCCCGGTATTGTTGCCAAGAAAATGCGATGCATTGACGCTGGCGCCGATCTCAGGTAAGTGCTGCGCAGCGGGTCATCCATGTGGAGAACCACAGGCCCATGAGGGGCCCGAACCCGCGCCAGACGTACGGGCCAGGATTGTGTCCGTAAACCACGGATACACATGACAAAATTTTCTGATCTGAACCTGAATCCCAAGGTCCTTAAAGCCATCGAAGAGGCTGGTTACGAGACCCCGACGCCCATTCAGGCCGAAGCCATTCCCCACGCGCTGCAAGGCCGCGACGTTCTGGGGATCGCCCAAACCGGCACCGGCAAAACTGCCAGCTTCACGCTGCCGATGCTGTCACTGCTGTCCCGCGGCCGCGCCCGCGCCCGGATGCCACGCAGTCTGGTTCTGTGCCCGACACGTGAACTCGCAGCCCAGGTAGCTGAGAATTTTGATACATATTCCAAGCACTTAAAGCTGACAAAGGCGCTGCTCATCGGTGGCGTCAGCTTCAAGGAACAGGACAAACTGATCGACAAGGGCGTGGATGTTCTGATTGCGACGCCGGGCCGCCTGCTCGATCATTTCGAGCGTGGCAAGCTCTTGCTGACCGGTGTTCAAATCATGGTCGTAGACGAGGCCGACCGCATGCTCGACATGGGTTTTATCCCTGATATTGAACGGATTTTCAGCCTCACACCCTTCACACGTCAAACACTTTTCTTTTCGGCCACGATGGCGCCTGAGATCGAGCGCATCACCAATACCTTCCTGTCAAACCCCGCCCGCGTCGAGGTTGCGCGACAGGCCACCGCGTCCGAGACCATCGAACAGGGCGTGGTCATGTTCAAGCCCACACGCCGCGAGAACGCAGATAGCGAAAAGCGCAGGCTTCTGCGCGCTTTGATCGACCGTGAAGGCGAGGCCTGTAGCAATGCAATCATCTTCTGCAACCGCAAGGTTGATGTAGATGTGGTCTCTAAGTCCTTGATAAAGTATGGTTATGACGCAGCCCCCATTCACGGCGATCTGGAACAGAGCCAACGCACGCGCACCCTTGACGGCTTCCGTGCTGGCACCTTGCGTTTTCTCATTGCGTCGGATGTCGCCGCGCGTGGACTCGATGTCCCCGCCGTCAGCCATGTTTTCAACTTTGACGTGCCCAGCCATGCCGAAGACTACGTTCACCGCATCGGCCGCACCGGCCGCGCCGGTCGCGCCGGCAAGGCATTGATGATCTGTAACCCGCGCGACGAAAAGAACCTCGCAGGCGTTGAGGCCTTGCTTCAAAAGGAAATTCCCCGTGTTGAGAGCCCCATTACCTTGGGCGCACCGACAACCAACGCAGAGCCTCCGCAAGGCAGTGACGAACGCCCCGTCAAGCCCCGCCGTTCGCGTACTGCGAGCCGCAGCAGAGGAAAGTCCGACAACGCCCCCCTGCCCGTGCAAAATCCTACAGAGCCTGTCGCGGAAGTGATGGCTGTCAAACCCGAGCAGCGCACGACAAGCTCCGAGCGATCTGCTCCTCGCCAAGAGAGTCAACCCGAACGTTCACAAGAACGCCAGAGCGAGCGCCCGCAAGAGCGAGGCCAGCGGCAAGGCGGTGGGAACAGCGGTGGCCGCGGACGGCAGGATCAAGCTGGTGGCCCGCGTGTTGTGGGCTTGGGGGATCACTTGCCTAGCTTCATCGCACTCAGTTTCGATGAGCGGCGCGCAAGCTAACGTGCTAATATTAAAATATTTTTCATCGGCATAGGTGGCCCGTCAGGCGCCACCTGTGTTGTGGATGGTCTGCATCCAGTTTGATTCCCTTCAGAACAAAACTACGATACGTTCCGATTTCGCATCACCGTGCGATCACAATATCAGCGCACAAGCCGCCCAAACGCACACTTTCGCCCAAGCGCAACGTACCCCCATGTGCCCGAGCCACATCCAAAACAATTGATAAACCCAAGCCGACTCCCATGCCACGGTTCTGATTTCGCGCAGGCTCCAGACGCGTAAACGGTTTGATGGCGTCGCCCCGGCTGTCAGGCGGAATGCCAGGTCCATCGTCTTCCACCCGGATGCGCAGGGATTTTTCTGTCATAACGACAGAAACCTCTGCTCGCGACCCATAGCGCACAGCATTGTTGATCAGATTCTCAACAGCTCGTCGGATGTTCGCTGGCCGCAGAGCAATACTTCCTTCTCCGCGCGTCTCAACCAGTGCCACAGGAACCTGCGCACGTTGCGAATCCTCGACAATTTGCCTCACGAGATCAATTGGATCAATGGGCTCGGCTTCGCCTTCATGCGCACCACGGGCAAAGGCCAAAAACCCATCGAGCAATCTCTCCATATCCACCACATCGCGCAACATTGGCGCGGCCTCTTCGTGATCCAACATCGCAAGGCCTAACCGAAGCCGGGTCAACGGGGTGCGCAAATCGTGGCTGACGCCCGAAAGCATCAAGGTGCGTTGTTCGATTTGTCGTTCCAACCGTGCGCGCATATCAAGAAACGCATTGCCCGCAGCGCGCACTTCTATGGCGCCTGCCGGGCGGTAGGGTACATGCCGACCGCGCCCAAAAGCCTCTGCCGCCTCTGCAAGGCGCGTAATTGGTCGCAGTTGTTTGCGCATGTAAACATAAGAGACCACCGTCATCAAAATCCCATAAAACGCAAGGTTTACAAGAACTTGATAGGGTCTCCGCGCTGATACTCGACGACGGTCGAATACAAGTTCAATCACCGACTCGTCTCGCTGAAAATATAATATGACATACTTGCTATCGGCCAATGAAACGCGTTCCAAATCATCGAAATACTCTCGCAACTCGCGGATGACCACATTCCCAGACAGATCGAACCAGTCGTACTCATCTGCACGAGGAATCTCGGACATTGGTACGCGCCGCCGCTCGATCTCAAGGATGTCGGCAACCGCGCTCCCCTCAGGTTGGGCCAACACCAGCCGAATCTCGCGGGCCACAGTCTTTACCATCTGCTGTGTGACGTCGTCGAAGAGCCTTTGTGTAAATACCAAAGATACGACCAAAAGCAGCGTTATAACCGGCAAAAGCAGGATAAGAACCGCTCGCCCATAAAGGCTTCGGGGCATATAGGGTTTGAGCCATCGAACCGACATGGTTAAACCTAGCTGCGTGGGTTGCCAGAAGGAAGAGCCATGCAAACGGACCAAGAAAAAAGACCCCCCGTAGGCATAGCGCAAGATCTGGGCAGCGACCTCCGGAGGATTCTTGCGCCCAACCCCTCGCCGATGACGTTTTGGGGTACAAATACCTACGTTCTGGGCACCCGACAATTGGCCGTAATCGACCCTGGCCCAGATGATACCGCGCATTTGCAGGCCATTCTGCGTGCGATTGGCCCCGGACAGTGCGTCAGCCACATCCTCGTCACGCACGCACATCTCGATCACTCGCCCTTGGCAGCGCGCCTCTCGGACGAAACGGGTGCACCGGTCTTCGCCTATGGCGACGCAAGAGCTGGCCGCAGCCCCGTGATGCAACACCTCGCCGACACGGGTATGATCGGCGGTGGAGAGGGTGTGGACACGACTTTTACCCCGGATCAGTTGCTCTTCGATGGAGAGTCCGTCGTTGGCGATGGATGGCAGATTACGCCACACTGGACGCCGGGTCATTTTGGCAATCACCTGTGCTTTGTGATCGAAGACACAATTCTGACAGGGGATCTGGTGATGGGCTGGGCCAGTTCTCTTGTCTCGCCGCCAGATGGGGACCTCACACAATTCATGGCATCCTGCAGGCGGCTGAAAGCGCTCCATGCAAGACGATTTCTGCCGGGCCACGGTGGACCAATAGAAGACCCGGCCGCGCGCCTCGACTGGCTGATATCACACCGTTTAGCGCGCGAAGCTGCGATTCTCGAGGTCTTGCACGCAGGCCCCCGGTCAGCCTCTCAAGTGACAGCGATCGTCTACGCAGATACCCCCGCTCACCTCCTCCCGGTCGCGAGACGAAATGTACTTGCGCACCTCATTGATCTAACTCAGAAATCTCGAATTATTCCACTGGGTGAACTGCACGCCGACACAGCATTTGCGTGCCTTTGACGGATACGCGAAAGCAGTCGATTTTTTGTGACAAATCCTCTGGACCTCCTCCAACTCGGTTGCTATACGGCCCAAGTGTTCCGGCGTAGCTCAGCGGTAGAGCAGTTGACTGTTAATCAATTGGTCGTAGGTTCGATCCCTACCGCCGGAGCCAAAACTACCGCAAGGTATTGATAGCAAAGAGAAACCCGCAACGGCTTCGTTGTGGGCTTTCTTTTATCACTCAAAGGAATTCCCCGCGAGGCATCGGTCAGTGCGACCTCTGCCGGAGGTCAGCGCCATGGATCATGCTTTCCGCCTTCTCCTGCGCGGCACGACGTGGCAGTATCGCCGAAGGTCGCCGGGCTCCAGAAACGCGTTTAACAAGCTGTGACACAGGCTCTCGGCAATACTTTCCCACCGGCACAGCACCGAGATACTTTCCTCGCCACGCGAACCGGCCAAGATAACGCGGATTTTCCTTTCAGCAGAATAGGTCTGGCGGATTTTGTGGCGGATGGTCTTGACCAGCTTGCAGCGGCGTCCGTCGAAGTTTCAGGTTTCTGCATCATCTCGATCTCCTAATTGATAGGATGAACCAGAAATTATCCGTTTGAGCTGCTGCCGATTTCGTGGACACCGTGGTAAGGTGTTTATGAAATTGGAGAAACGATCAGTGGCAGGTCACAGCGCCAAGGTTCTCATCAGGCCGCCCTGGCGATGGGGCGCAAGGCAGGATTCAAAGCGGTCTTAGTACACCGGTGTCTTGGCAAAGCCTTTCGCCAGGATCGGACCCGTTGGAAGGTTTGTGGGAGAGCCCCCCAGAGGCTCGAAGGTGATCTCGTAGAGTTGGTCCGCGCGGGGGGGAGGAAGGCCGTCCACCGACAGGGTAAGAGAGCGCGCCGTTGACAGCAGGCCAAGGGACACCGGGCTGCCGTCATCCTGCGGCTTGGTCCAGACCTGCATCACGCGATCGTCCGGGACACGGGCGTTCTCCAACAATGTAATCAGGGTCTGGTTGCTCTGCGTGCCTTCGACCACGGCAATGGGCTGTCCTTGGTCGTCGAGCAGAACGGCAATGACTGTTGGGTCAACCGCTGTCACTAGTGACCAACCCAAAACGCTTGCAAGCATGAAAGTTGCAGCGATGCCGCTCAAAGCGGCCAATCGCCATGTCTTGAGCCTGTGTTGAAGAGGAGCAAACGCGATCACTTGTGCGGTGGCAGGAATTTCATCCGCGTGTGGCCCGGCTTCGGTCAAGGATGTTTCGACTCGTGCCCATAGGCCGTCAGGGAGGGGCAGTATATCGGCAGTTTCATCCAGAGCCAAAAATCGCTGGCGCGCGCGCTCTAGCATCGCGGCCACTTTGGCATCCGCCGCACAGAGCCCTTCGATCTCGAACAGCTCCGCCTCGCTGGCCAGACCAAGAACGACCTCGTCGATCCGTTCTGACAGGGAATGGTCGGTCATGACAGACACTCCCGCAGCATCAACAGACCGCGCCGCACCCAAGCCTTGACTGATCCGAGTGGCGCCCCCATGCGTCCGGCAATCTCGCCATGGCTGTAGCCAAGGATATAGGATGACAGAATGGCCATGCGTTTATGAGGGTCCAAGGATTCAAGACAGATGCGCAGATCATGCGTGCGCTCAAGACGATTGTAGGCGATCTCTAGAATTGCATCATCAGATGCTTCTTCAGCCTCTGCGGGATCAAGTGCGGTTTCCGGATGCGCGTTGCGCAAGAGCGTGAGACATCGGTTGCGCAAGATCGTATAGATCCAAGCCTTGGCTTGACCCCTCTCGGCATCGAACTGGTGCGCTTTCCGCCAGAGCAAGACGAAGCATTCCTGCACAGCGTCTTCGGCCAGATCCTGTCGTCGGAGCATCCGACGGGCAACGCCGAGCATTTGCCCACCTTCGGTCTCCATGATCTGTTTTAAGGCCGAGCGCTCGCCGGCGGCACAGGATTGGATCAACAGGGAGAGGTCTGTCACAGAAGGGCTCTTTTTCCATCTTAATGCTAGGAGTCGACTCCTTCTGTTCAGGGGTAAAGACTGGACACCTCCCGGTCAAACCAAGATCGGCGGTAACTGGGCACAAAACATCCGCCAAACTGGGGGATGATCTTACCGGGAGGTGCTTGCCGGCTCCACGTGCGGAGCCGACAATCCGGTTACATCGCCGTCATGAAGGTGATGTCGCGCACGGCGGCGCCGTCTGTTCCGGTCAGTTCCCAGCTTTCGGCAACAGACCCGGAGTCAAGCGAGACCGTGTGCAGCATGGAACCTGACACCAGCCACGCGGTATTCTTTCCCTCGGCATCGGTCGCGATATCGAAGGCATAGGGCGCCGCGCCGTCAATTCCGAGTTTGCCGATGGCAGCGAGCGTGCCGTCATTGGGTGATGTCTGTTGAATAAGGGCGACGATGGTGCTGTCGATGTCGTACATCGCCGTTGCTTCAGGCGTGCCATAGGAATTGCTGTAGGCCGCCGCGACGATGGCCGGGGCTTCGCCTGCGTGCATATCAGCGCTGTCAAAGGTCAGACTGCCGTCGACGGTAACAGCGCCGCTCTCGATATCGACACGGTGGTTGGTTGTGCCGGACATAAAGCGCAGCTTGTTGGCTTTGGGGTTGAAGTCCACGATCACGGCCGCATCGCCGCCAATCGGAAGCTCTTTGTCCATTTTGGAGATTACCGTGGTAGCGCCGGTTTCCGGGTCGATCTCGACAATCTCAAACCCGTCGGTGACGCCGATCAACTGACCTGTGGCTGGTCTCAGGTCAATTCCGAGCAGTCTGGAGACCCCCTCGACCGGCATGGAGGCTTTGACAGTCGCAGTGGCAACGTCGATCTTGTGCAGCATGTTATCGCCCGAAAGGGCAATTGCGGTCAGGCTGTGGTTGCCATGATTATCTGCGGTGGCCAACGATGTGCTCGTCAGCAGGGCAGTGGTCGCGAGTGCAAAAGTCAGTTTGGTCATAAGTCAGTCCTCGGATATCAGAAGCCGCAGCCTATCTGCAGCTTGGATACTTAGGAGACTCGGGCGAGAAGGTGTTTGGATGCAGGGGCGGTAAAAAAATTCAAACAGCCCGACTAAAGTGACGGGTCTGGCGCTGAAATTTACCCAAAAATATCGGTGTCAGGGGTTGGTGGCCAAGTTCGAGAAAGAGATCAACCGCTTACTGCTCTCGTCCCAGAGGTGCAGGCGTGTCGTTGCAAAGCTCTGACGAATCGTGAGTCGATGCGACTCAGCCAAGGCTGCATGGTCGCGCAGCACCTCAGGCAGGCGGTAGAACGGGATGCGGCTGTAGAGATGATGCACATGATGTATCCCGATATTGGCACTGAGCCATTGCAGGACCGACGGCAAAACGTAATGTGAACTGCCGTGCAGGGCCGCATCGTGCAGATCCCAATCGTCATCCTCCTCCCAATGCGTGTCTTCAAACTGGTGCTGCACGTAAAAGAGCCAAACGCCAGCAGTGGCAGCAAGGAGGGTCGTGGGCACGAAAATAAGCAGGATTGGCAGAAGCCCACCAAAATATAGGATGAGCCCAAGCAGTGCGAGGATCGCCGCATTGGTGCCCATCGCGCTGATCCAGTATCGCGACTGTGCCATGAGCCCCATGGGAAGGCGGTTCTGCACAAAGAAAAGGTAACCTGGCCCTAAGCCAAACATCACAATCGGATGTCGATAAAGCCGGTACATCAGACGTTTAAGTGGCGACAGAGCGCGGTATTCGCTCACGGTCAGGGTCGTGATATCGCCTATTCCCCGCCGCCCGAGATTGCCCGCCGAACTATGGTGGATCGAGTGGGCGCGCCGCCAGACATCGTAGGGTGTGAGAGTAAGCACACCTATGACACGACCGAGCCAATCGCTGAGGTTGCGGCTTTTGTAAAATGCACCATGGCCGCAATCGTGCTGGATCGCAAAGAGACGCAAGAGGAAGGCAGCGTTGACGAGCGACAGCGCAAGTGTCAGCCACAGGCTGACCGATAACGACCACCATGCAGCCGCCCAGAGCAGCAGGAACGGGCCAAGCGTGACCCCAAGTTCGAAGGTGCTACGCGTTGGGCTCGGGTCGCGATAGGTCGACAGAATACGAACCCAGTCGCGCGCATCTTTGAGAACCGGTGCGGGTGTTTCAGGAGCAGTGTCTTTGGGCATGCGTCAGCTTCTTGTTCTTGTGCGTGTTCTTGATAAACGAAAGCACGGCACGGGCAAGGATTAAGGCATGTTTTATACCAAAGCGGGCGAAGGTGCCGCAGGCGGTGAACTAAGGAGATCGAGATACTTATCGTCTGCGGCGTTTGGGTTCGAGGTCATTGGGGAGCGCGGTCTCGTAGGGCTGTGACAATAGCAGGAATTTGATGAAGGCACCATGAAGGGGCAAATCACGGCCTCAAAGAAGAAATCCAATCCCGTCATGTGTTGCCTTACGAGGCGTTGGCACCATTGCTTCTTGCATATTAGGACAAACTCAAACGCTGCGGATTTCGAGCAACGTTCAACTGGCACTTTAGCGACAGCCCTCTCAGGATCCCTTCGCGGGGGCCCAAGCATTCCACCATCATAGATCGCGGAACTGGGCCTCTTGGCGCGCTGTCCAGTGGACGGTCAAGTCAAAGCCATCGTCGGTCTGACGCTCCGACTCGACAAGCTCCTTTTCAAAGAGCCAAGCCCGTTTGCGTCCCTCGCCAAACTGAAGGTGTAACACCGTCTCATGGGTCACATCGGCCAGTTTGGCGCCGATGGCGGCAACGAGGTCGTTGATCCCCTGCCCTGTGATTGCAGAAATCGCGAGAACATCATCCTGCCTCTCGGCCTGAGTCACCGCTGCAGCGCGGGCCTCATCCTCGAGCTGGTCGATCTTGTTCCAAATCTCGATCTGTGGGGTCTTGTCGCTCACCCCAAGACTTTCGAGGATTGCTGCGACATCCCGCGATTGAGACACGGTTTCCGGATGTGAAATATCACGCACATGGCAGATAAGATCGGCAGAGAGGACCTCTTCGAGAGTTGCGCGAAAGGCCGCGACCAACTCAGTGGGCAGGTCACTGATAAAACCCACAGTGTCAGACAGGATCACTTCGGGACCACCCTCTGGCAGGGCAACTCTACGCATGGTCGGGTCGAGAGTCGCAAATAGCATATCCTTGGCCATAACATCCGCCCCTGTCAGACGGTTGAAAAGCGTGGATTTCCCCGCATTGGTGTAGCCAACGAGGGCCACAATCGGAAACGGCACCTTGGCACGGGCGGCGCGGTGAAGCGTGCGGGTCTTGGCCACCTTTTCCAACTGACGGCGCAGGCGCACAAGTTGATCGTCAATCGCACGACGATCCGCCTCGATCTGTGTCTCGCCGGGACCGCCGACAAAGCCAAGCCCGCCGCGCTGCCGCTCAAGGTGGGTCCAGGCCCGCACAAGGCGCGTGCGCTGATAACTGAGGGCTGCCATTTCAACTTGAAGCACGCCCTCCCGAGTGGCGGCACGGTCGCTGAAAATCTCGAGGATAAGGCCGGTACGATCAAGGAGCTTCACACCCCAAGCCTTTTCCAGATTACGTTGCTGAACGGGCGTCACCGGCCCATCGACCAGCACAAGCTCGACGTCGGCAGCCTCCATCGCTTGGTGAAGCTCCTCAAGCTTGCCCTTACCAAAGAGACGACCAGCATCGGGTTTGCGCAGGCGCACCACATCCGACCCGACCACGTCGATATCCGGCAAAGCCTGCGCCAAAGCCACGGCTTCTTCGAGTGCTAAAGCAGGCTCACGTGTGCGGCTTGCACCGGCTATCTCGGGGTGGATGACCCAGGCCCTTGTGATCGGGCGTGCATGGTCCATCAATTGGGTTCATCACCGTCATAGAGATTCACGGGCTGCGAGGGCATGATGGTTGACACCGCATGCTTGTAAACAAGCTGCGACTGACCGTCTCGGCGCAGCAGAATGCAGAAATTGTCAAACCAAGTGATCACACCCTGCAACTTGACCCCGTTGATCAGAAAGACGGTAACAGGAATTTTGGTCTTGCGTACCTGATTCAGAAAAGCGTCCTGCAAATTTTGTCGATCAGAAGCCATGCGTCTTCCTGCCTTTTTTATTGCGCGCACCGCGAACCGGCGCGAGGGGTCTTACATATGCAAAAGAGTATGTCTTGCCCTTGCGAGAGTTTCCAGCCCAAAAATAAAATCGTTCCAATCTGAAAGGTTGATAGGCACGGGGTGCTAGTCTCGCCAGATGGACGGATTGAGCAATGCAATAAGGGCCAAAGTCTCGAGTCGTCCCAATACCATCGCCATCGCATAGACCATCTTGGCCCCGGCGCTCAGCTCCAACAAGCGGATTGGCGCCTCACTCGCGGTGAGGATCAATGGTCCAGTCGTTGAGAGGCCCGATATGGTAAGAATCAGTGCGGATTCGAACCCTTGGCCAAAGAGCGTCAACAGCGCTGTGACAAAGGTAAGTGACATCGCAAATAGCATGAAGAAAACCCATGCAATATAGGCCCCCTGACGCCGGATACGTCGCCCGAGGCCGGTTGCCCGCCCGACCGAGGAGGGATGCACCAGACGCTCGGTTTCGCGTCGTGCATGCAGATAGAGCGCATAGACCCGCAGCAGTTTCACACCACCTGCCGTCGTCGCCACTCCACCGCCAATCAGGGACAATCCCAATAATATGAGTCCAGGGGTGCCCAAGCCTGACCAGTCGCGCGCCTCTTGCCAGTCCGCGCTCTCAAAGCCTGTGGTGGATAGAAACGACAGCACGGTAAAGAGCGCGCCCCAGAGTGCCCGTAGCGCCACACGCCAGTCTCCAGTTTCCTCTATGCCCAAGGTCGCAAGCCAATGACGCACAATCAGGATCAGGGGAACACCGATCACCAGCATGACGCCAAGCCGGAACTCTGGATCATTGATGACACCCGGCCGCGCGGCGGTAATCGTATCGGATGAGAAAGTAAGCCGGGACAGTGAAAAAAAGAGAAAGAGAAAAATAGCAAATTCACCAGCAAAGCCCGCAGCGCCATTCTGTAGGCCTCCAATTGAGGATATGCCGCTGGTCGCCATGGTTGACATCGCATGCACCGCTGCGACAAAGGCGCGCTCCCCACCAATCATCAGGATGATCCAGAGCGCAGCTGTCAGTCCGATATAGACCGGCGCCAATACGGCAGTGGATTGTGCCAATCGCTTGGCCGGGGCTGCTCGCTCAAACCGGCCAAGCACTGTCTCATCCTGCCCCGGTTCGCCGCGTGCTGTAACTTCGAAACCGCCAAGGCTGAGCGGTGCCAGAACCGCAGACGCTGAAATCCAGATCAAGAGCCCCCCGCTCCAGCCTACCAGTGCACGCCACAAATGCAGACTGTCCTTCAAACGCCCCGGCGCATCAAAGAGCGACGCGCCGGTGGTCGTGAAGCTGGATACCATTTCGAAATATGCATTGAGGAATGTGGTATTTCTGACCCCTTCGTAGAAGGGCAGCGCCAGAAAGACCGGCAGCAAGAGATAGGCTAGCAAGAGCGAAATCAGATTTTGCGTATCGTTCATCTTTTGATTGGTTCGGCCGGACAGAGCCAACCCCACGCTCATAACCAAAGCCAGTCCAAGAATACCGGAAAAGGCAAAGGCTCGCCCCACGCCGCTGTAGCCGCGCATCGCCGCGTCGATGGCAGGCAGAAACATAAGAAACGCCGCCACCCCAGCGAGGATCAGGATCAGGGGAAATGTCAGAAGCCGGGCGATCATGGGATCAAAAGAAGTCGATCGAGACCTGCAACAGCTGTTCAACCGCCGCCACATCTGCCGCCATTGCAAATATCACGATCACATCGCCCGCCTCCACCCGAAGGCCGCCTGCGGGCTTGTAGATCTTGCCGCCCTTGCGCACCGCTCCAACCAGCACGCCTTCGGGAAAGTCGATGTCGCGGATGGCCGCGCCCGCAATGGAAGAGGTCGACATCACTTCTGCCTCGATCACTTCGCCCTCGGCATCACCTATGGAATAGACTCCGCGTACCTTGCCGTGACGGATATGCCGCAGAATCGAGCTTACAGTCGTCGCACGCGGGTTAATATAGGCGTCGATGCCCAAAGGTTCGAGTAGCGGCACCATCGTCGGGTCATTGATCAACGCCACGGCAAATGGGCACCCTTCGGACTTGGCGCGCACGGCGGCCAGCATGTTGGTCTTGTCGTCATCAGTCACAACCAAAACCGCATCTGCGCGCGATATCCCCGCCTCGGCCAAGAGGGCGGCGTTGAGACCATCTCCGTTCAGAACAATCGTGCGCTCCAGCGCATCCGCCGCACGCTCTGCCTGAGGCCGGCTTTTCTCGATCACCTTGGCGCGGATACGACCGCCCTGTCTCGTCTCAAGCGCCTGCGCCACCGCAAGACCGATATTGCCGCCCCCGATAATGACCACCCGCTCCTGTTTCTTTTGCGATTTGCCGAACACCTCGAGTGTGCGTGGCACATCTTCCACCGGGGCAAAAAGATAGCACTCGTCCCCTTCAAAGAGCTGATCACCTGCTTCAGGCGCAAACAGTCGTCCCTCACGACGAACCGCCAGAACCACCACACGCAGAGTTGAGAAGAGATCGCTCAGCTGGCGCAACGGCGTATTGAGGACCGGACAGTCCTCTTCGAGCCTGATGCCCATGAGTTGCGCTTGCCCGCCCATGAACATTTCGGTGTCGAATGCAGCGGGTGCCGCGAGGCGTTGCAACGCGGCCTGCGCCACCTCTCGTTCGGGACTGATCACGACGTCGATCGGCATGTGATCGCGGCGGTAGAGATCGGAATAGATCGCATCGAGATAAGACTGACTGCGCAGTCGCGCAATCTTGCGACTGATGCCAAAGACCGAGTGTGCCACCTGACAGGTCACCATGTTGACCTCATCCGAATAGGTGGCCGCGATAATCATGTCCGCATCGCGCGCGCCTGCCCGCTCAAGCACATCGGGGTAAGAGGCAAAGCCCGTGATCCCCTGCACATCGAGCGTTTCGGTGGCGCGGCGCACAAGATCCGGGTTGTTGTCCACAACCGTAACATCGTTGCGCTCGCCCGAGAGATGCCGTGCGATCTGCCAGCCGACTTGGCCAGCCCCGCAGATGATGACCTTCATCGTCTTCGCCTCACCTTGACTGAGCCTGCTGCATGACAGATGGCCCCCGCCCGGTCAATTGCGTTCTGGTTCAGGCGCGCGCACCGGTTGCCGCATGATCGAGCCAATCGAGAATGCGCGCGAGGTCCGGGCTGAGCGCTTCTGCCAGCCCATCGGAAAAGGCCAACAGATGCGGCGCGTTCAGCCGATTTGCCCCAACCAGCACCGGCACGTCCCGGCTCAGTGCCTCGGCAATCAGATTGCGAAACCCGCGCCCCTCGGCCTCGTGCTTGCCGAATTTGTTGACGATGACCAGATCGCAGCCCTCCGCTAGCCGTGCCTCGGCTGCGGCGACCGCCAGCTCGAGCGCCGATGGGTCCAACCGACAGCCGCGCGCACCAGGTCCTAGACTTTGAGAGATGCGGATCACCGGTCCGTCCGGCAGCACCTCGACATCCATGTCGCAGGGTCGATCAGCACCGCAATTGGTGTTTACCTGTACCGTTCCGCACAAACGCAGGCCGCGCGCCTGCGCCGCTCGCGCCACGTCATGCAACAAAAGATCGGTTTCCCCCCGACCTTCTGCCATAACATAGCCGATCCGCATACCTCTGCCCTCTCTGGCTCAGACCGCCAGGCGACTGATGACCACCGTCACCTCTGGCCGCTTGCCGATCTCGGTCTGGGCGCTTTGCCGTGCGACACGGCGCAACCCCTCTTCGAGCTTGTCATCGTCAGTCAGTGTCTTGGCCCCTGCCCGCCCCATGAACTGCGCGAGATCCTCTTCCAGGACATCTACGAGGGGCGCGCGGCTACGCCCAGTCTCGGCAAGGCCCATGACCTCGACCCAAGGCTCACCCAAAGGCTCGTCTTCTTCATCGAGGATGACATTGATCATCACATGCCCGTTCAAGGCCATTCGGATACGGTCCCGGACCACGCCATCCATCGCCCCCACCTGCACAGACCCATCCAGATAGGTGCGACCGGTCTCGACATATTCAGCAATTTTGGGTGCTGTGCCACTGAGATCAATCATCATCCCATTGACTGCCAGAACACCCTTGAGCCGGTTGGCATTGGCCAGTTTGACGTGCTCGCGCAGGTGTCGATGTTCACCATGCATCGGAATGACCATCTGCGGTTTGATAAGCTTGTGCATCTCATCGAGGTCAGGGCGGTTGGCATGGCCCGAGACGTGATAGCGGTCATCGCCCTCGACCACATCGACACCCATTTCAGAAAATTGGTTGATGATGCGAATGACGCCGCGCTCGTTACCGGGAATGGTCTTGGATGAGAACAGGAACGTGTCACCATCCTTGAGGACGATGCCGTTGTATTTGCCATTGGCAAGTTGCGCACTGGCCGCACGCCGCTCGCCCTGACTGCCGGTGACAATCAACATCAGACTGTCGCGCGGTACGGAGCCCGCTTCTTCCGGACTGATCGTCTTGGGAAATCCCTTGAGCACGCCTGTGGCTTGCGCTGCCTCGATCATCCGCTGCATGGCACGTCCCATGAGACAGACAGAGCGTCCCGCCCGGACGCCAGCCTCGGCCAACGATTTGACGCGCGCAACATTGCTGGCAAATGTCGTGCAAACGAACATACCCTTGGAGGCCGCAACCAGATCCGTGATCGGTCCGCCCACTGTGCTCTCGGAGCGTCCTTCGTGATGGCTAAACACATTGGTAGAGTCACAAACAAGCGCCTTGACACCCGGCTCTGAGAGGCTGGCCCAGAGATCACGGTCAAACGGCTCTCCAACCACCGGATCGAGGTCGATCTTGAAGTCCCCGGTATGCACGATGCGCCCACCGGCGCTATCGATCACCAGACCGGAGCTTTCCGGGATAGAGTGCGAAAGCGGCACGAATCCAACCGTGAACGGTCCCGCTGCCACAGTTTCTGGCCAAGGGGAAACGGTCTTGACCGCCTTGTCAGGGTGGCCATGTTCTTCCATTTTGCGGCGCGCGATATTGGCGGTAAACGCGCGTGCGTACACCGGCGCGCCAAGACGCCCGTAATAATGCGCGACGGCGCCAACGTGATCCTCATGTGCATGAGTAATAAAGATCGCCTCAAGCTGCCCCTTACGCGCCTCAAGCCAACTGATATCTGGCAGGATCAGATCAACCCCGGGTGTCCCGTCCATATCCGGAAAAGTAACCCCCAAGTCGACAAGGATCAGTCGCTCCTTGCCCGGTTTACCATAGCCGTAGACATAGGCGTTCATACCAATTTCGCCCGCCCCTCCGAGGGGCAGGTAGATAAGTCGTTCGCTACTCATGGGGCGTCAGCCCTCCTTATTATATGCGTATATCACGGTCAGGCCGTGCATCGTCAGATTGTCCTCGAACATGTCGAACACGTCCGTACCTTGCTGGAAGAGAGGTGCCAGCCCACCCGTTGCGATCACCCTCATGGTGCGGCCACGCTCGGCCTTTATCCGTTCACATAGCCCATTGATCAGACCGACATAACCCCAGAATACGCCGGACTGCATGCAATCGACGGTATTCGTGCCAATCACGCGCTCTGGTTTGGTGACGTCGATATGGGGCAAGGCGGCGGCGGCTTCATGCAGTGCCTGCAACGACAGGTTGACCCCCGGCGCGATCACGCCGCCGATGTAGGCCCCATCGTTGTCGATCACGTCAAAGGTGGTCGCGGTGCCGAAATCCACCACGATCAGGTCGCCGCCATAGAGGTCGAATCCAGCCACCGTATTCACCAGTCGATCCGGTCCCACTTGGGTGCCCGCATCCACTCGCACATCGACGGGCAGGCGGCACTCGGGTTTGCCGACCACGATTGGGCGGCAATTGAAATAGCGATCCGAGAACACCCGGAGATTGAACACCACGCGCGGCACGGTGGACGAGATGATGACGCCGTTAATATCGGCCTTTATCCCGTAGTGGTGCAGTAAAGTCTTGAACCAGACGAAATACTGGTCGGCAGTGCGTTGATGATCCGTGGCGGTGCGCAGCGTGCAGAGAAATTTCTGTCCGTCCCAGATTGAAAACACCGTGTTGGTATTGCCGCAATCAATCGCCAAGAGCATGCGCCCGGCCCCTTTTCGTCAGAAAAACACTTCGGCGGCCGCGATCGTCTGCCGTCCCATTGCGGTCAATAGAACAAGATTGCCAGCCTCGTCCACCGTTTGAAACGTGCCCTCATAGACCTCGCGGGTCGTGCGGGCGGTAATCACTTCGCCTAGGCGCGCTGCCCGCGCCAACCAAGCGGTGCGTATGGGCGCAAATCCATAGGTGACGAACTGCGACTCAAGTCGCGCATAGGCGGGGGCGAGCAAGTCCAGGAACTCCTCAGGGTCAAGAACAATACCGGTCTCAGACAGGAGCGATACAGGCCGCAACGCGCCCTGCTCGACCTCGGACACGTCAGGGGCGCTGCACAGATTGACACCGATGCCGATGGCAAAATGGCTGAGGCTGCCCCCCGCCCCGGCGCTTTCCAGCAATATTCCCGCCAGTTTTCCCCCGTTTAGAAGCACGTCATTCGGCCACTTGAGAGCAAAGACCTCAGCCCGCCCGGTGGCAGCGACCAGTGCCTCAAAGAGCGCCAGAGACGCTACGAAAGACCGCAGCGCCACGCGGTCCGGACTCTCGGTCGGACGCATCACCAAAGTGGCGGAAAAATTGCCTGCCGGATTGGCCCATGCCCGGCCTCGCCGCCCACGCGCCGCTGTCTGCTGATGTGCCAATATCCATTCTGGCCCCGTCAGGTAGGGCGCGAGCCGCGCGGCTTCGGCATTGGTGCTATCTACCGTGGTCAACACCCTGCGACCATAACCCGAAGGCCAGCCAGATCCCTGATCCATCTTCACCTTGCTCCACCTACGAAGAACCGACGCGCGGTTTCAATCCCACCACGGACCATGATGCAGCCCGGTCCGACCCAGACGTTCAAATCCGTGATGGCCAAACATGTCACGCTGCGCCTGAATGATATTGGCGCTGCCGTGACCCAGGCGCATACTGTCATACCATGCGAGTCCCGCCGAAAGTGCTGGGACCGGATGCCCGCCATGCACCGCACTACAGACCACCTGCCGCAGCGAGGGGATGCAGCGAGAAAGGGTCTGCGCCATTTGCGGTGACAAGATCAACTCATCCTGCGGCAATCCCAGATCGAACGCCGCAGCAATATCATCGAGTAGGGCAGAGCGGATGATGCAGCCCGCCCGCCAGATACGAGCAATGGTGGCTGCATCAAGCGACCAGTGATACTCCTCTGACGCCGCTGAAAGTATGCGAAAACCTTGGGCATATGCGAGAATGCGCGCGGCGAGAAAAGCCTCGGCCAGCACTTCGGGCGTGCCATCAAAAGCTCCGACCGCCCCACCAAGAAGGGTCTCGGCCCGCTGCCGAGTGTCCTTTTCCGAAGACCAGCCCCGTGCGCCCACCGCGGCCTCGATCATGCTGGCGGACTGACCCATACGCAGCGCCTCGATCACGGTCCAGCGCCCAGTGCCCTTTTGCCCCGCCGCATCCTTGATCACGTCGACCATCGGATGCCCTGTTTCGGGATCGGTGTAGGTCAAAAGCTGGGCCGTGATCTCGACCAGATAGGATTTCAGCGGTCCACGATCCCAATCGGCAAAGAGCGCACCAATCTCGGCGGGGGGCATCGCGGACCCGTTGCGGAGCAGGCTGTATATTTCGGCGATCACTTGCATATCGGCATATTCAATACCGTTGTGCACGGTCTTGACGAAATGCCCCGCCCCGTCCGGCCCCAGATGCGCTACGCAAGGTGTGCCATCATATGTCGCGGCGATGGAAGTCAGAATTGGCTCTAGTTGCGCCCAACTATGGCGGCTCCCGCCCAGCATCATCGACGGGCCATGACGTGCGCCCGCCTCGCCGCCAGACACCCCCAAGCCCACGAAATGCAGATCGCGTTCAGTCAATTGCGCTGCACGACGGCGGGTGTCGTGAAAATCCGCATTGCCGCCGTCGATTACGGTGTCGCCGGGGCTAAGCAAAGGGGTAATCTCTTCCAGCATCGCGTCCATCGGCGCACCCGATGGGATCATGAAGAGGATGACGCGCGGTGTCCTGAGGGCTGCGACAAAATCCGTCAGCCGCTCCTTTGGGTGCAGCCGTGCTGAGAACGCAGATGCTTCTTCAACGAAAGGCGCGATCCAATCACTCTCACGATTGGTCACAGCCACATCAAAGCCGTGCTCGGCCATGTTGAGCGCCAAGGCGCTGCCCATTGTCCCAAGTCCGTAGATGCCGATCTGCGCCTGCGCCATTCGCCCCCCTGATACCGCTAACGCCACGATGTCAGGCTAAGCGGATTAGGGACGGTATTGCAAGCGGCTGCGTTTTCACACCCCAAGACACCAGCGCATGACAGCTTTCTGTGCATGAAGGCGATTCTCCGCCTCATCAAAGATTACGGAGGTCGGTCCATCCATCACATCAGACGTCACCTCTTCGCCACGATGAGCCGGCAGGCAGTGCATGAAAAGCGCATCGGGCTTCGCCGCTGCCATCAGTTTGTCATTGACCTGATAGGGCCGGAGCATGTTATGGCGGCGCTCCTTCATGGACTGGCTGTCATGCATACTGACCCAGGTGTCCGTGACGACAAGGTCGGCCCCGTCGACAGCCTTGAACGGATCGCGCTCAATCGTGATCGTGCTGCCTGCCTTGCGCGCAAGGCCGATGAACTCCGGCTCCGGGTCAAGCTGCATCGGGCCGGTAAACGTCAGGTCGAACCCGAATTGCCCAGCGGCGTGCAGCAAGGAGGCACAGACATTGTTGCCATCGCCGGACCAAACGACCTTTTTGCCTTGGATCGGGCCGCGGTGTTCCTCGTAGGTCAGGATATCAGCCATGATCTGGCAGGGATGGGTGCGGTCCGTGAGGCCGTTGATCACCGGCACATCGGCATGCTCCGCCATTTCAAGAAGAACGGATTCATCAAAGGTCCGGATCATGATCAAATCGACATATCGACTCATGACACGCGCGGTGTCGGCAATGGTTTCCCCATGCCCCAATTGCATATCGGCCCCCGAAAGCACCAAAGTCTGCCCACCCATCTGCCGGACGCCCACATCAAACGAAACGCGGGTCCGGGTTGAAGGTTTTTCGAAGATGAGCGCCACCATGCGCCCGGCCAGCGGTTGCTCGTCATCCGGCGTGCCGCGCGGGCGGTCAGCGCGGGCCTCTTTCATGCTGCGGGCCTGATCAATCATAGCCCGGAGGTCAGCTTTAGATGTTTTGTGGATATCTAGAAAATGGGTCATGGACGTATCGCTTTTTGATGGGAGGTTGTTTGGGGGCCAGCCCCCAAACCCCCGGAGTATTTTGGGAACGAAGAAATCACGCGCATTCCAAGGTCGTTGCGACCGCATCAAGGCGCGCCACGGCTTCGGCTATTTCATCATCGGTGATGGTGAGCGGAGGCAATAGGCGCAGGACATTGTCGGCAGCAGGCACCGTGGCAATGAGCGCAGCATATCCTGCTTGAACCACATCCGTATTCAGCACCCGGCATTTGAGACCCAGCATGAGCCCCATGCCCCGCACCGCCTCGAATATAGTTGGATGGGCTGCCACCAGACCTTCAAGTCTCTGTCGCATCAGACCCGCCTTGCGGTTCACCTCTGCCAGAAATTCAGAATTTGCCACATGCTCCATTACAGCGCAGCCAACGGCGCATCCCAAAGGATTGCCGCCATAGGTGGACCCATGCGTGCCCGCAGTCATACCGGAGGCCGCGTGTTCCGTTGCCAACACCGCACCCAAAGGGAAACCTCCGCCGATGCCTTTGGCAACCATCATGATATCAGGCGTGACGCCGGCCCATTCATGTGCAAAGAGCCGCCCCGTTCGCCCCATACCGCACTGCACCTCGTCAAGTATGAGCAGGATTCCCGTCTCGTCGCAGAGCGCACGCAGGCCCTTGAGGCATTGATCTGGCAACGGGCGGATGCCGCCCTCACCCTGCACGGGCTCGATTAGTATTGCGGCCGTATTCTCATCAATGGCCGCATGCAGAGCATCGTGATCGCCCCAAGCGACATGCTTGAAACCGGGCAATAGCGGTCCAAAACCCTTTGTCATTTTCTCCGAGCCTGCCGCGGCGATTCCCGCCGCAGAGCGCCCATGAAACGAACCCTCAAAGGCGATGATATCTGTGCGCTCAGGCTGGCCCGCGTCATAGAATTGTTTGCGCGCCATCTTGACCGCCAATTCGCACGCCTCAGTCCCGGAATTGGTGAAGAACACCGTGTCGGCGAACGTGGCCGCAACCAGCCGGTCCGCCAGTTCCTGTTGCTTGGGGATCTGGTAGAGGTTCGAGGTATGCCAAAGTGCGCCCGCTTGTTCTGTCAGCGCCGCCACAAGTGCTGGATGGGCATGCCCCATGGCATTGACAGCAATACCCGCGCCCAGATCGAGAAACCGTCGCCCGTCAGCTTCGATCAACCAGGTTCCCTCGCCCTTGACGAAAGAAAGCGGTGCGCGATTATAGGTTGGCAGGATCGAAGGGATCATGGCTATATCCTTGTCAAAGAGGCCCTTTGAGTGCCGCAAGGGCGAGGCCAAGTCAATCATTTGGGACCATTCGGGGATTTGGCACGCAGACGCGCCGGGACCACAAGACGAAAGGACGTCAGGCGCAGAAGCGTCGGCGTCGGGTCTGGGCATATGTTGCGTGCGTGATCATTGGTCGTGATCTAGCCGGTCTTTTGGCTCAAGGGAAGCGGAATATTGAGAGATGGTCCCTGTTCCATTGCCACACGCACAGCCCCCAGTCGCGGATGCAGCCGCCGCGCCAGATGCCAGCACCCCATGAGGCCAACACCCGATACCACAAAGATTCCCGGCAATGGGGCGATGAGCAGCACCAGCCAGGCCGCCCCTGGCGTGAGAATGCCCGACACGTCGCGGAAACTTGCGTAGATGGCCGACATCTCGGTGCGCTCTGATGGTTTTACCGCCATCAGAAATGGCAATCCCGCCGAGACATCCAGCAACACCAAGAAAACAGATGCGCAGGCGAGGCAGGCCACTGTAACCCAGGGCAAGCCGCTCAGCGCCGCGCCAAAGACAAATAGCAGCCCCGACATCAAAAATCCTGCCCGAACAGCATGGCGGATAGACCGACGCTGCATCCAGCGCAGCATCAGCGGCGTCAGAAACAGCATGCCATTCGAGACAGAGAGCAGCATACCGCCGAGATCTTCGCCCAATCCCTGCTCAAGCGCGAAGATCGGCAAATAGACCACATAGGCCCACCACCCGCAGGAGCGGATTACGGCAAAAATCCAGCCGGCCACCAATCGGGGCTGTGCAAAAAACCTTGGCATCCAGGCAAGCGGATTGGGAGCCGGACGGCGTGCGCGGGTGATCAGGCGTCCATTCCCGAGCCGCATATAGAGAAAGAGCACCATCATCGTGAGCGCGGCCACCCCGGCAATCATAAAGGGCAACGGTCGCCAGACACCCAGAAGTGTAACGCCGAGCCATGGCCCCACCGTCCAGCCCAGCGCACTGTAGAACATGCGCGACGTCTCGCATCGACCGAGCTCAGTCTTGGCGATGAAATCGAGGACATAGGCATTAAAGCAGACAAAGACGGTGACCGTCGCGGCGGTGATAAGAGCCAGCGCGCCGATCATGCCCAATGCACCGCCCTGTGCCCCCAAGGTTGCGCCCCCCGCAAACATCGCACAGCCCATAACGTAGATCCAGCGACGCGGCATGAAGCGTGAAACGAACGGCACCATAAGCCCGGTGACAAGCGACAAGATACCCACAAGGAAATAGACCTCGGACACGAGTGCCGCGTCCCGGAGGGCGCGGTACATCTCGAGCGGCATAACGGATATCAGGATGCCACGCGCCATCGCCTCAGTGCCTGCCAGCGTGGCGAAACCTCGAACGGAGGGCGCGGGTGCATGGCGGAGCCATTCAGGAATGCGGCGTTGGTGCATCGTGTCGTTCCAATTTTTCGTAAGACTGACCACGGATATCGAGGGCGTGATTGGCAAACGACGACATCCTGTCGTTTTTGGAATGAGAGCCGCAAATTTTATTGGACCGTGTCGGCTGCTTCGAGCTTGCAGCGCATTGAGCGGCGCGGCAAAGCTGTCGCGATGTTCCATCCGCGCGCACAAGATCCTGCCCTTGCGGCCTTGCTTACCCTTCTGGCCGCCGCTTTGCTCGCGGGCACAACGCTTTTGGCCAAGGCGATAGGGACCGGGGCGCTCGGCACACCGCTGCCTGCGCTGCAGATCAGCCATGGAAGATTTCTTTTTGCGTTCCTCGTGATTGGCACGATGATTGGGGTGAAGCGGCCGCGCATGACCCGTCCTGACTTTGCCACCCACACCAAGCGATCAAGCCTTGGCTGGGCGGGGGTCACGTTAATGTTCGCCGCAGCGGCTTTCATTCCTCTCTCGGATGCAACCGCGATCAGCTTTCTCAACCCGGTGTTTGGCATGATGCTGGCAATCCCGCTTTTGGGCGAGCGCGTGGGTCCGGTTCGATGGGCGGCGGCGGGCACTGCCTTGATTGGTGCGGCAATTCTGATGCGTCCGGGTAGCGGGATCGTCGAATTTGGCGCGATACTGGCACTTGGGGCCGCGCTCTGCCTTGGGGCGGAACTGATCTTTATCAAACGCCTGTCGGGACGCGAGGGGCCGTGGCAGATTTTGCTCGTCAACAATGCCATTGGTCTCACAATCGCCAGCCTTGCCGTTGTCTGGGTCTGGCAGGCTCCCAATGCGGCACAATGGGCGGCGCTTGCGGCGATTGGTGTCCTGATGGCAGCGGCTCAGACCTGTTTTGTCAATGCCATGGCACGGGGGGATGCGAGCTATGTGGCCCCGTTCTTTTACACCGCGCTCATCTTTGCCGGGATCTATGACGGGGTGGTGTTCGGTGTCTGGCCTGACACCGTGTCCCTACTTGGTGCGGCTGTGATCGTCTGCGGCGCGGCCCTCCTTCTGTGGCGCGAGGGACGACGACGGGTTCCGCCTGGCTCGGTTTCAGGCGGATGACGTAACGCCACGTTTGACAAGTTCATAAATTCTTTGGCTAAACTTGTGACGAGGGAGGATACCATGCCGTTGAGCATCCTGTTGCCGATGGTTGTGCTTGGAATAGCGGGCATTGCGGTGCTTTTGCATGTGCTTGGTCTTTCGCGCAGAGCAATCCTAGCCGACGAGAGCGCCGCAAGCAGGGCATGGCTGCGCGAATTTTCCGGACATAGACCCACCCGCGTCATCCTATGCCAAAACCGCTTGGCCGCATTGGTCAAAACCGAGCAAGGCTACGGCGTCGTTTGGCCGATGGGTGCGGATACGACGGCTCGTTATCTGACCCAAGCACACATCACCACCGACGCAAAGGGCCTGCGCATCAACCTACCCGATTTCACAGCCCCGCGCATAGGCCTGTCTCTGGACCCTGACGAAGCGGCTCGCTGGCTCGAAACCCTGAAGGAACCAGCATGACGGACATGATAAGCTTTCCCGATGTGGTGAACTGGGCCGTACCGTTTTTCATCGCCGCGATTCTCGCAGAACTTCTCTGGATCACCTTCAAAGGGCGTGGCGGGCGATACGAGACACGCGACGCGTTGACCTCGCTTGTCATGGGTGCCGGCAATGTGGCCTCTGGTATTCTGTTCGGCTTCATCGCCTATGGGCTTTTCATGCTGCTCTGGCGGATCACACCGTTTGATCTGGGGACCTCTCTTTGGATCGTTGCGCTCTGCTTTGTGCTGGACGATCTGAGCTATTACTGGGTGCATCGCTTTGGTCACCGCGTTCGTTGGGTTTGGGCGAGCCATGTCAATCACCATTCTTCGCAGCATTACAATCTGACCACCGCGTTGCGTCAAACCTGGACCGGAATATTCACCTTTATGATGATCCTGCGTGCGCCGTTGATCCTGTTGGGGTTTCACCCCGCGATGGTTCTATTCGTAGGTGGTATGAACCTGATCTATCAATTCTGGATTCACACTGAAACGATTGGACGCCTTCCGCGCTGGTTCGAGGCTGTAATGAACACGCCCTCGCACCACCGCGTGCATCACGGGCGAAACCCTCGCTATCTTGATTGCAACTACGCCGGTGTCTTCATCATCTGGGACAAGCTATTTGGCACATTCGTGCCTGAAATGGACGAAGACAAGGTTGATTACGGGCTCGTCCACAACCTCGGCACTTTCAATCCTCTTCGCGTTGCCTTTCATGAGTGGGTCGGGATTTTCCGCGACGTGTTGCAGCCGGGTCTTTCTTGGCGAGAGCGGGCAAAATACTGTCTGATGCCGCCGGGCTGGAGCCATGACAACAGCCGCGGCACATCCGAGGTGATCAAGGCACGGTATGTCTCCCAGCATCCCGAGCTCGCTGGCACGCCAGGATTGCCACACAATCCCATTGGGCAAGCTGAGCAAATTAACGCCGCCCACAAAAATGTTATTTGACCGATCATTCCAAACAAAGTCATGTGGTCGAAGGCACATTGCGCCATCACTCAAGAACAGGTGCCGCTCCGCAGACTGTCGTGGGACGGACCACGAGCACCCGGCATCTTGGGCAAGGGCCCATTACTCACCCTTGTCCAAGGTGTCGGGGAAGTTCTAACGTTGTGACTATTGAGTGGCCGGTTTAATCCCTAATCATGCCGACATAGACGGATCAACCATGCCTTGGGAAAAGTCCTATGATGAAGCTGAAGTGCTCGAGTCTGCCATGCTCGCCTTTTGGACACAGGGCTATCAGGGTACCTCTATCGCTGATCTGGTATTGGCCACGGGTCTCAACCGTGGCAGTCTTTACGCCGGGTTTGGCAATAAGCGTGACCTCTTCCTGAGGGCCCTGAAACATTACGATCAGAGCTACAGGGTCGGGTTTCTCATGAAACTCCGACAGGACCGAGCACCGCGTGACGCAATTCTTGCAACATTCGACGCCATTGCCAGAGGTAATGACACGATGCCGGGAGGCTGCCTGATGGTGAATTCAGCCATGGAACTCGCCCCCCATGATGATGAAATCGCCGTCTTGATCGAAGACAGCATGGGGCAGGTCGAAGCCTTCTTTGTTGACTGCCTAGCTCAGGACAATCTCGAAAATCGGACCGAGGCTCAAATCACGGAAACCGCCAAAGTCCTGCAAGGGCTCATGGTGGGCCTTTTGGTCATGACCCGTGCCAATCGCGAAAGCCCCTCGATCGGCGCAATCCTCGCACAGGTGCGCAACCTCTTGGCCTGATCCGCCTACCAGCGCCCCGTCAAACTGCGTGCCAGCAAGCTGAGCTGCGCACGGGCGGGTGCCACACCAAGCCGCCCCTCGGCCACCGCGCGCGGATCACGTATCACACGCCCCAGAACCGGCCCCGCCAGCCAGAGCGGCAAGAGCGCCGCCCCTGCCGCGCGTGACACCTGCCGGCGTGCAGCCCGCGCACGGCGCAGCCGCGCCAACCCGTCCTTGGCCAAGGCCCGTACGGCCTCGGGGCGACCATCCACCAAGGGCTTGCGCCCCGCCGCCTCCAGCGCCGGAATGGCGCGAAACCAATTGGCAAGGCCAAGGGCATAGCCCGCATCGCGCAGCACCTCCGGCGCCGCCGGACCAAGCGCAAGCGCCGCCGCCTGCAAGAGATTGCCCGATGTGGTCTCAATATAGTGGGCAAAGGCAGCGGCATCCTCGAAAGGCTCGCGCGTAATGTCCCATCGCCGCGCCTCGACCAGATCCGTCAGCAGCGCGGCCCCGGACGCATCCAGCACATGCGCCAAAGGCGTCACCACCTCATGCCGCCGCACAAGGCCACCGGCCGCGATTTCCTCCAGCGCATCGGCCCACCATTGCAGCCGCATCTCAGCGATCATCGGCTCTTGCGTGACCCAAGGCGCGCGCGCCACCTCGATATTGAAGGCATAGACCGGAAAGAGCACTGCGCGTGCCGCAACAGGTGCCGCCATCGCTGCCAGAAACCGCTCAGGATCGGCTCGGCGTACCAAATCGGCACAGGCAGTTAGATCCGCGTCAAAACTTTGGCTCACGCCGCCCCCTGCCCGTGCAAGAGCTTCCAGTTGATCGCATCCAGCAGCGCCTCGAAACTGGCGTCCACGATATTGGGGCTGACCCCCACCGTGGACCAGCGCCGCCCCTGCCCGTCCTCACTGTCGATGATGACGCGCGTCGCGGCCTCGGTGCCACCTTGGGTGATGCGCACTTTGAAATCAACCAGCCGCATATCGTCGATCTGGCCCTGATAACGGCCCAGATCCTTGGCCAGTGCCTTGGCCAGCGCATTGACCGGCCCGCGGTCACAGCCGTGATCGTCCATCGACTCGGACACCGACAGCTTCTTGTCACCGTCCACCTTGACCACGACCACCGCCTCCGAGAGGCTGACCATGCGGTCATACTTGTTCTTGCGCCGCTCTACCGTCACCTTGTAGCGCTTGACCTCAAAGAAGTTGGGCATCTGACCCAGCTCCTTGCGCGCGAGGATTTCGAAACTCGCCTGCGCGCTGTCATAGGTATAGCCCTCTTCTTCGCGCGCCTTGATCGTTTCCAGCAGCCGCGCCAGCGCCGGATCACCCGGCTCCACCACAATCCCCGCCTCGCTCAGACGCTGGCGCAGGTTCGATTGGCCTGCCTGATTGGACATCGGAATAATGCGCGCATTGCCAACGGCGGCAGGGTCGACATGCTCATAGGTCGAAGGGTCCTTGAGGATGGCACTGGCATGCAGCCCCGCCTTATGAGCAAAGGCCGAGGCCCCCACATAGGCCGCCTGCCGCAGCGGCACGCGATTGAGGATCTCGTCCAACTGGCGGCTTATGGCAGTCAGGCCACGCAACCCGTCAAGCGTAACGCCTGTCTCATAGCCGCTGGCATAGGGTTCCTTGAGCAGCAGCGTCGGAATGAGCGTGGTCAGATTGGCATTGCCGCAACGCTCGCCCAAACCATTGAGCGTGCCCTGCACTTGCCGCACGCCTGCGTCTACCGCCGCCAGGCTGCCCGCAACCGCATTGCCGGTGTCGTCATGGGTGTGAATGCCAAGCCGCGCGCCGGGAATACCCGCCGCTATCACCTCGGTCACGATACGCCCGATTTCAGGCGGCAGCGTGCCGCCGTTCGTATCGCAGAGCACGACCCACCGCGCGCCCGCGTCCATCGCAGCGCGCAGGCAACTCAGCGCATAGGCGGGATTGGCCTGATAGCCGTCAAAGAAATGCTCGGCATCGAACAACGCCTCGCGCCCCTCGGCGACGACATGCGCGATGGAGCGGGCGATATTGTCGGTGTTTTCCGCAAGGCTGAGCCCGAGGGCGGTTGTGACGTGGAAATCATGGGTCTTGCCCACGAGGCAGACCGCTTTGGTCCCGGCGTTCAGCACCGCCGCCAAGACCTCGTCATTCTCAGCTGAGCGCCCGGCGCGTTTGGTCATGCCAAAGGCGGTCATCGTCGCGCGCGTGGCGGGGGCATCCGCGAAAAAGGCATTGTCCGTCGGGTTCGCCCCCGGCCAGCCGCCTTCGATGTAATCGACCCCCAGCCGGTCAAGCGCATGGGCGATCTGGGTTTTTTCCTGCGTAGAAAAACTCACGCCTTGCGTCTGCTGCCCGTCGCGCAGGGTTGTGTCGTAGAGATAGAGGCGGTCGCCGGTCATTTAGCACCCCCGCGCGGAATCAAGGCACCGCAGGTGCCGCCGCGCAGCGCCCGACCGCCCCCCCGGGCGGGCGCTTTCGCAACGTCGCAATCCTCACAATCGTTCAGGTATTTTACACCATAAACTGCTCCCCACATCTGTTGCAGCGCCCCCCCGGCGGTCGGGCACTGCGCGGCTTGCAGATGGTGTGCGAAAAAGCGCGTCACTTCAACGCCTCCAGCTTGGATGAGTCGAAGTCCCACCCCAAATCATATTCCACGCCGTCCTTACTAATCTTCAGTTCAATTCCAGAATCGACCAATGCCGCTTTAATCGCGTCCGCAGTCCTCCAGTCCTTTAAAGCTCTTGCGTCCTGCATGCGCACGATCAAAGCCTCAATCTTTTCTTTTTTCTCCTGTAAGTGTTCCGCATAAAGATGCTCAACATCTTTCCAATTGGATGAAATACCCAACAAGTCCAACGTCACCAATAGACGAGAAGCATCATCGCTCGACTCCAAATTATCAGCGTGCTCCTGCAGGCGCTTGATAGCCAAATGCGTGTTTAAATCATCGCACAAAGCTGCAACGACGTCGTCAAAGGGCTCATGATAGCGCTCGGCTCCATCCGACCACCTCTCACTGCCCTCAGCAATTTGCCTTAATTTTCGTAGCGTCTTCTCCGCATCCCGCGCCTTCTCCGCCGTCCAGTCCATCGGCTTCCGGTAATGTGTCGAGAGGAACACGAACCGGATCACCTCTCCCGGTATGCCCTGATCCAGCAAATCCCGCACCGTAAAGAAATTGCCCAAAGACTTGGACATTTTCTTGCCCTCGACCTGCAACATCTCGTTATGCAGCCAGTAGCGCGCGAATTCCCCCTCGGGATGCGCACAGCAGCTTTGGGCGATCTCGTTCTCGTGGTGCGGGAACATCAGGTCATTGCCGCCGCCGTGAATGTCGAAACTCTCGCCCAAGAGCTCATGCGCCATGGCCGAGCATTCGATATGCCAGCCGGGCCGTCCGCGCCCCCACGGGCTGTCCCACCCCGGCAAATCATCGCTCGACGGTTTCCACAGCACAAAATCCATCGGGTTGCGCTTATACGGTGCTACCTCGACCCGCGCGCCTGCGATCATGTCATCGACCGACCGCCCCGACAGTTTGCCATAGTGCTCGCGCCAGCTATCCACAGCAAAGAGCACATGGCCTTCCGCCTCATAGGCATGGCCCTTGGCGATCAGCCCTTCGATCATCGCCACCATCTGCGGGATATATTGCGTCGCGCGCGGCATCGCCTTTTGGTGGTCCGGATCATTTCGAATGGAGGGTTCCAGCGCCCCCAAGGCCGCCATATCGTCCAGAAACCATTGCGTCGTTTCCGCTGTGATCTCGGAAATCGAACGCCCGCTCTCGGCGGCGCGGGCGTTGATCTTGTCGTCCACATCGGTGAAGTTGCGCACATAGGTCACGTGCTCCGGCCCGTAGACATGGCGCAGCAAACGATAGAGCACGTCGAACACCACGACGGGGCGCGCATTGCCAAGATGCGCCCGGTCGTAGACCGTGGGCCCACAGACATACATCCGCACGTTATCTTTATCGAGAGGCTCGAAAACCTCTTTCCGCCGGGTCTTGGTGTTGTGCAGTTTCATCGTGGTCATTTTGTCCTCGCGCGCGGTCCCGCGGCGGGCTTAGCAACTTCGTGATCACTTGGAAACACAAGACCGGCCCGCCTGAGAAAACTCAGGTGATATTGCAGCAGATAATGCAAGGTGCGGTGCTCATCATGCTGTCCTAGCCCCCGCCGCAGCACCCGTCAAGCACGACGATAGGGGGCGCATTTGCGACACGGGTCGGAAATGGGACAGACAGCAGATGCAGAATCAGATGGTCTGGGTGTGTTCTGAAGGAGAGCCTCATGCACCCACGCAGCAAGATCGCACTTGTTGTCCGCACCATCGGTGCGGAACGGGGCAGAGCGGCGCGCGGGCGCCCTGTGTTCATCTGAGATAAGCACAGCCAACGCGTTCTTCTTTAACAGGAATTCTGAGATATGACCGAAACAATCACGCGCCGCGCAGGTGGCCGCGCGGCCCGCCGTGAGGCCCGCTCCAACCCCCTCGCCGCTAATCTGCGCCCCGTCCATCCGGGACAAGAGGGCGGCACCTATTGTCCCCTGAGCCAAGCGCAGATGGGCCGCATTCATCACGCCGTTCTGAACGCGCTCGAACAGATCGGCCTCGCCGATGCGCCGCCGTCTGGGGTGGCCTATTTGACGGGTGCGGGGGCTATTCTCGGGTCGGATGGACGCATTCGGTTCCCGAGGGCGCTGATTGAGGACACGATTGCACGCGCAAACCGGTCGATGACGCTGTTTGGTCGCGATCCCAAACATGACATGCTCTTGCAAGGCAATCGGGTGCATTATGGCACGGCGGGCGCGGCGGTGCATCTGGTTGATGTGCATAATCGCACATATCGCGAGTGCACAGTGCAGGACCTGCACGATGCCGCCCACATCGCTGATCAGCTCGACAACATCCATTTCGTGCAGCGTCCCATGGTGTGCCGAGATATTGTCGACAACCGCGAGATGGATCTGAACACGCTCTATGCCTGCTGTGCGGGGACCACGAAACACGTAGGTGTGTCCTTTACTGAGCCGGGTTTTGTGGCCGATGCAATGCAGATGCTTCACCTCATTGCGGGCGGTGAAGACAAATGGCGCGAGCGACCTTTTGTCAGCAATTCCAATTGCTTCGTCGTTCCACCGATGAAGTTCGCCACCGAGTCTTGCCTTGTGATGGAGGAATGTATTCGCGGCGGAATGCCCGTTCTACTGCTCTCGGCAGGCCAGGCTGGGGCCACCGCACCCGCCCCCATAGCTGGAGCCATCGTGCAGGCGACGGCGGAATGTCTGGCCGGACTGGTCTATGTCAACGCGATCAAACCGGGCTTTCCGGCGATCTTTGGCACCTGGCCATTTGTCAGTGATCTGCGCACCGGAGCCATGTCGGGCGGATCGGGTGAGCAGGCGCTTTTGACCGCTGGCTGTGCGCAAATGCACAAGTATTATGGGTTGCCGGGGGGGGCGGCGGGGGGGATTGCGGATGCGAAACTGCCGGATATGCAGGCTGGTTGGGAGCAGGCGACGTCGAATGTCATGGCCGGGCTTTCGGGGCTCAACATGGTCTATGAGGCGGCGGGAATGCATGCCTCTCTGTTGGGGTTTTGCCTTGAATCACTGATACTTGGCGACGATCTCATTGGTCAAGCTCTCAGGTGCACGCGAGGGATTGAGGTGGATGAGGACACGCTGAGCCTTGAGGTGATCCGCGCCACCTGTATTGGCGGTCCCGGTCATTTTCTTGGGGCAGAACAAACACTTAGCAGGATGCAGACGGATTATCTCTATCCCTGCCTCGCCAACCGATCCTCGCCCAAGGAATGGGATGAGTTGGGGAAACCTGATTTGATCGCAAAAGCCACTGAAAAGAAAGAGAAAATTCTGTCAGAGCGCGCGTCGGCGCGGTTTGATCCAGTGACAGACGCGGAGATCAGGGAGCGGTTCAAAATTCACCTTCCTGCGTGAGCTTTGCACCATAACCGTCGGATTAAAAATACTTAAAAGTAAATCTCAAACTTCCCGCATCTACCCGCGCCTGCTTGGCGCGGGTAGATTGAGCCGTTTGAGGCTGACCGTACGGATGTGCGGTCCCACCGTACGTTCATGCGATGCTCAGACTTGTGCGAAAATGCAGCGCCGCGTTCAGAAGAAAATATCCGCCAATGCGTCGCTCGAGTCTTGCGGTGCGGTGGCGGGTGGCACTGGAAAATCTGATTTGCCCGAGAAAACACGGTCATGGCCCCGGCGCTCGGATCCCATCGTATAGATCGCATAGAGTTGATCCAAGCGACCCTGCTCTGAGGCAAGAACATCATATTTGGTCTGCCCGCAGTTGGCGGGTGAAATCAGACCATGAAGATCCGAGATGAAGGAGGCTAGATCGGAGTCGGCCCTCTCGAAAGCAGACAGGGCCTTGTGGCTGGCGAGCAGAGCGGTCTTGAGGGCATAGCCCTCTATGACACAGGCCGCCTTGACCCCACAGACCGCCTGATCGGTGCCCTGCAACCGTTCTGTGAGGTCACACGCGATGGCGATTGTGCGCGACATCGTGTCGGCGGCGCGCAGGACATCGGGCATGGGTGTCGCGGCAAGTGCCGTGGTCGTCGCGTCGATCTGATCAAAGATCTCGTTGGAAGTTCTCGTCAACGACAGAACCTGACGCGAGAGTTCCTGCAAGGCACAGGCCTCGGAGCCGATGTTGCAGCAGACGATGAATGTATTGAGCCCGAGCAATCGGATTTGATGATCCAGCAGCCCCATATCAGCGGCGAGACCCTGAATCGCCTCGATATGGTCTTGGGTCATCCGGGTGATCCGCAGGAGCGTGTCCAGATTGACCTGTGACGACGTCAGAGCCGCAGACAGGCTATCGGCGCAGGCAATCATCGCCGAAACGCGCTTTCTCTGGGTGTCGTTCGGATCAAGATAGACCTGTTCCGCAGCGGAGAGAACCTGTTCGGCCCGGAGGTGTATGGCCGTCAGCCGTTGGAGCACCGACTGGACATCGCCCGTGATGTCATCACGGCTTTCTTCAGCCTGACAGACGGCGAGATATGTGAGAGCGTCGGAGGCGTCCTGACGCTCTTGCGCCAGCGCGGCGCCGAGAGCGGCGCGCGCGATGACATTGATATGTTCCAGACGTTGCCGGACGGAGTCCCCTCTCTGAAGTTCGCCGACGATGGCGGAAACCTCGGCGAATATGTCCCGCATTCCGGTTTCGATCACGGCGTTTCCGGCGGCCAATTCGTGATGGTCGCGTTGAGTCTTGCTGACTTGCTCTTCCAGACCGCGAAGGGCCGGACCGACCGTTTCCGTCATGTCTCGCGACAGGTTGAGAGACCCAAGATCAAGATCCGTCATATCGTGCTCGATGATTTCAAGGCGGTCCTGAAGCGATTTGAGCTGTTCGTTGGCGGTTGACGCAATGCGGGCCAATTCGATGGAGAATTCGTCGATCTTTGGCTCTCGCGTGGTCAGCGAATTGCCCAAGATACGCGAAATGGGCGCAGAGGTGGACATGGTGCGGGTCACCACGGGGATAGGCCGTTGGGCCATGATCTTGCACAGGAAATCCAGTCCGGACATGCGCGGCAGTTCCATATCCAGCAGCATGACATCAGGCAGACCCGATTGCATTTTCGAGACCGCGATGAAGGCATCCGCCGCCGTGGCGAAGAGTTTCAATGTCGGATCGGTTTCCACGATGCGCATGAGCATGGCACGCGCCGAGGCGGAATCGTCCATGATCAAGACGGAAATCTGAGGTTTGCAGGCAACATCCAGCATCACGCGGTCTACTCTTTTTGATAAACAGCCGTTGTGAGCTGTTTGAGATTGGGCTGTTTCACGGTCATGGATTCCGAATGGCCGACCACCAGATACCCTTTGGGCGCGAGGTGGCGTGCGAGGCGCGCGATCACCCTGGCCTGATCCTCGGGCTCGAAATAGATGAAGACGTTGCTCAGGAATATGATGTCGACGTCCTGATCCACGGGGTAGCTGTCATCTATCAGGTTGAGATGCGTGAAATTTGTCTTGCCCCGGAGAGGTGGCACGATCCGTGCTATCCCGCGCATGTCCTCTGTCTGACCCTGCATGGTGTAGCGCGTGCGCAGGGCTTCGGGGACCGGTGCCAGGGCCTGCGTGGTATAGATCGCGCGGCGGGCGGCCGCGACCATCCGGTTGGAGATATCGGTGCCGAGAATGGCGTATTGAAAGACCGTGCCCTTGCGCGCGGCCTCTTCGAGCAGCATCGCCGCCGTATAGGCCTCGGAGCTATCCGAACAGGCGGCGCTCCAGACCTTGAGGTCGACGGTCTTGTCGAGGCGTTGCTTGCGGTCGATGATATCGGGGAGCATATCCGTGACAAGACAGCGGAAATGGGCCGGTTCCCGGAAGAAATCGGTCTTGTTGGTGGTGATCAGGTCGATGACATCGCTGCGTTCCGCGCCAAATCCACCATCCTCGAAGAGATGGCGGAAATACTCCTCGAGCGAGGTGAACCCGAGCGTCTGCACGCGGCGGCGCAGACGGCTCTCGATCATCACCTTTTTGCCGGAGGGGAGTTTGATCCCGGTTTCGCGGGAAATCACCTCTGCGAAGTGGTCGTGGTGGGATCTGGCGCGGGACAGGCTCATGTCAGGGCAAGCTCTTGTGGGGTCTCGATGGGGCGTTCGGTTGCAAACGCGGGGGATTTGCGCCGGACGCCTTCGGCAAAGAGCTTTTCGAGATTGAGAATGCAGACGAAATCGCCGTTGCGGCGGCCGATGCCGGTGAGCACACTTTCATCCCAGGTGGTGATGCCGGCGTCGGCGGGGGATTTTATCCCCCCCCTCGTCCAGGTCCGTCACCTCGATCACCCGTTCGGTTTTCAGACCGACGGTTGAGCTGTGCTGGCCGTTGAGCAGGCTCAGGATGAGAATGCGCGTCTCGGAGGTGTCCTTGGTCGGGCCTCGGGACAAAAGCTCTGAGAGGTCGGTGACGGCGATGCTCTCGCCTCTGACATCAATCAGACCCAGAAGTTCCGCCGGGCTGTTGGGCAGCGCGGCGATGGGTTGGGTGTCGAGGATCTGCTGGACCCGGTTCACGGGTACAGCAAAGAGTGAGCCACTCGATTGGAAGGTGACGACTTGGGTGTTTTCGTTCATCGGTCAGCCCTCACGCCGCGTCGCGGGATGAAAAACCATGGTCGAGATCGTCCTTTTCGGCACCAAGGTTGAAGGCGAAGCCAGCGGAGTTCCGTCCGGCTTTGCCCGAGGAGGATTTGACCGAGCGAACAGTTGCGCGGGCTGGGGCGGACCGTTCCTGTGTCTGAACACCGGCTTTGGCGGACAGGACAAAGTAGGACACCGCTTCCTGCAACTGCTCGGATTGGCTTGAGAGTTCCTCGGCGGCAGACGTGTTCTCTTGGGTTACCTTGTCGAGTTGCTGGATCGCCAGATTGACCTGATTGGCCCCGGCAGAAAGCTCCTGCGAGGCCGCAGAAATTTCGCTGACAAGAGAGGATGTGCGTTCGATATCCGGCACGAGACCTTGCAGCATGGCCCCTGCGTTCACCGCTGACCGGACCGTGGTGGCAGAGAGGGCAGAGATTTCTGTCGCCGCTGTCTGGCTGCGTTCGGCCAGTTTACGCACCTCTGCGGCGACAACCGCAAAGCCGCGTCCGTGTTCTCCGGCGCGCGTAGCCTCGACTGCGGCGTTCAACGCAAGCAGGTCGGTCTGGCGCGCAATCTCTTGCACGACCATGATCCGGTTGGTATCGGTGCGGCAGCGGTGATCACGCTCTCCATCGCGCGGCGGGTGACAAAGGCCGCTGATCTGGCTCATGGACTCTCGCAAGGGGATCTGCGTCAGACGCTCGACGTGACGGGGCGCGATGAGGTTTCGACCTTGCAGGCCTCGATCAACGACATGGTCCTGCGCCTGCGCGATATCGTGGCCGATGTGACAAACTCGGTACGCAACGTGTCTTCGGGCGCGACCCAACTGGCGGAAACCTCGGAGGACCTGGCGCGCGGCGCGTCCGATCAGGCGGCCGCCACAGAAGAGGCCTCTTCTGCCGTGGAACAAATGACCGCGAATATCACGCAGAGTGCCGAGAGTTCGCAGACGACCGAAGGCATTGCGATCAAATCCGCCGAGGATGCACGCGCCAGCGGCCGCGCCGTGGCCGATGCGGTCAGCGCGATGCAGACGATTGCGGACCGTATCATGATCGTTCAGGAAATCGCGCGGCAAACCGATTCCTTGGCGCTCAACGCCGCCGTCGAGGCCGCACGCGCCGGGGAACATGGCCGGGGATTTGCCGTGGTGGCCGCCGAGGTGCGCAAGCTGGCCGAGCGCAGCCAGACCGCCGCCGCCGAGATATCCGCGCTATCCGCGACAACGGTGAGCACGGCGGTCGGCGCCAGAGCGATGCTGGCAGAGCTGGTGCCCAATATCGAGCGCACCTCGGGGCTGGTCACGGAAATCAGCGATGCCTAGCGCGAGCTCTCGACCGGATCGTCGCAAATTGCGCTCTTGATTCAACAGCTTGACCGTGTGACCCAGACCAACAACGCCGCCTCTGAGGAATGGTCGAGCAGCGCGACCCAGCTTGCCAGCCTCGCCGAGGAGCTGACGGTTGCGGTTGGGTTCTTTAAGGTGTCGGATCAGCCCGCCGCAACGGCACCGCGCGAGACCCGGAGTGTCGCGCCCAGTTCGGTCATCCCGCTCAAGCGTGGGACGTCCCCGGCGCGGGCGACAAAGCCTGTCGGTGCTCAAGCGGGGAGCGGGTTTGAGTTTGATCTGGGTGGTGTGGGCGACGCGTTGGACGCTCGCTTTACACGCAAGGAACGCGCCTGAGCGAGCGGTCGGGGCAGGTTGGGAAACCCACCTGCCCCGAGGTATTGGTTCAGTCGTTCCACGCCTTGTCGATGCCGTTGATCTGGACGCGGGTCGGCAGACCCAGCCGGTCCAGAACCGTAAGGAAGGGTTTGGGGTCCAGTTCTTCGACATTGCGCATGGTGCCGGTATCCCAGTCGCCCTGCGCGATCAGGATGGCGGCGGCGACGGGCGGCACGCCAGCGGTGTAGGAAATCCCCTGGCTGCCAACCTCGTCAAAGGCTTGCTTGTGGTCGGCGACGTTGTAGACAAAGACCTCGACCGGCGCGCCGTCCTTGGTGCCTTTGACCAGATCGCCGATACAGGTCTTGCCGGTATAATCCGGGGCCAAGGATGCGGGATCGGGGAGCACCGCCTTGACGACTTTGAGCGGCACGACCTCCAGCCCCTCGGCGGTTGTGACGGGATGTTCCGACAGCAGGCCAAGGTTTTGCAGCACGGTGAAGACGTTGATGTAATGCTCGCCAAAGCCCATCCAGAACCGCACATCGGCGTTGGGGTAATTGGCGGCCAGCGAATGCACCTCGTCATGCCCCGAGAGGTAGGCGCGGCAGGTGCCGACAACGGGCAAATCCCAATCGCGCCCCACCTCGAACATCTTGTTCTCTTGCCAGGCACCGTTCTGCCAGGAATAGACGGTGCCGGTGAACTCGCGGAAATTGATCTCGGGGTCGAAATTGGTCGCGAAGTAGCGCCCATGCGAGCCGGCGTTGATATCCACGATGTCGATGGAGGTGACCGTGTCCATATAGTCATCGGCAGCCAACCGCGCGAAGGCATTGACCACGCCGGGATCAAATCCGATGCCGAGAATGGCAGTCACGTCGTTCTGTGCGCAGAGATCGCGCTTTTTCCATTCGTAGTTGGCATACCACGGCGGCGTTTCGCAGATCTTGGCCGGGTCTTCGTGAATGGCCGTGTCGATATAGGCGGCCCCTGTTTCGATACAGGCGTCGAGCACGGACATGTTCACGAAAGGCGAGCCGACGTTGATCACGATCTCAGCCCCGGTCTCGCGGATGAGGTCTGCCACGGCAGCGCTGTCCATGGCGTCAATTTCATGACTGGCGAAGGTGCCGGGCTGTTTCATCGCTGATTTTGCGTGAACCGAGGCGATGATCGCGTCGCATTTGGCGAGCGTGCGCGAGGCGATGTGCAGATCGCCCAACATATCGTTATTCTGAGCGCATTTATGGGCGGTGACCTGAGCCACGCCACCGGCACCGATGATAAGCACGTTACGTTTCACTTCTGCTGTCTCCTTTTGTTGCAGGACAGGGGAAGGAGGGCGATCAGCCCCAGGAAAGAGAGAGGGTGGTCCTCATGAGAGCGAGGCGGCATAGTCCTCGAAGGTGAAGTTGCGAATCAGATCGACGGTCCCATCGGGGCGCCGGATGGCGATGGCGGGCATGTTGACGCCATTGAACCAGTTTTTCTTGACCATCGTGTAACCGGCGGTATCGGCGATGGAGATACGGTCGCCGATGGACAGCGGTGCCGCAAAACGCGCTTCGCCGAAAATATCGCCCGCAAGGCAGGATTTGCCGCAGATTTCATAGGCATGTGATCCCTCCTGCGGCAGCTTGGCGCTCTCGCGGTAGATCAGCAGGTCGAGCATATGCGCCTCGGTGCTGGAATCGACGATGGCGAGATCCTTACCGTTGTCGAGCAGATCGAGCACCGTCACCTCGAGCGTCGTCGATTGGGTGATCGCCGCCTCGCCCGGCTCGAGATAGACCTGCACGCCGAAGCGCTCGGCAAAGCCCTTGAGCCGCGCGGCAAGCTTTTCGAGCGGATAGTCGTCGCCGGTGAAATGGATACCGCCGCCGAGCGAGACCCATTGCAGCCGCTCGAGCACCGGCGCGAATTCCGCCTCGATGCGGGCAAGCTGCTGGTCGAAGAGGTCGAAATCGCTGTTCTCGCAATTGTAATGGATCATCACCCCGGAAATCCGGTCGATCACGCCCAAGATCTTGTCCACGTCCCATTCGCCCAAGCGCGAAAAAGGCCGCGCCGGATCGGCGAGATCGAAACTCGACGTTGAAAAGCGCGGGTTGAGGCGCAGGCCGCGCTCGATCCCGGCAGACTGGGTGTCATAGCGTGTCAACTGGCCCACGGTGTTGAAGATGATCTTGTCGGCGTAGGACACTGCCTCGTCGATCTCGGCATCGGACCATGCCACGGAATAGGCATGGGTTTCCTTGCCGAACTTTTCGCGCCCCAGCCGCAATTCAAAGAGCGACGATGAGGTGCTGCCATCCATATAGGGCTGCATCGTTGGAAAGGCCGACCAGGTGGCAAAACACTTTAGCGCCAAAAGCGCCTTGGCCCCCGAGAGCGCGCGCAGGCGCTCGATCTTGTGCATGTTCTGCAAGAGGCGCTGTTCGTCGATCAGATAATAGGGTGTCGGGATCATCTGGCCCCCCTTTTGCTGTCACAGGGTCATGCGGTGTCGCGCAGCGCATACCCCCCCGGGTCACGCGATGCAATGGCAGAGCGGCCCAATGCGCCGGGCAAGACCGCCGAACGGATTGACACAAAACGGGAACATGTGTAGAACAAAACCAAATGACCCCTGAGAGGATCCGGCCCATGCTGACCAAAAAACAACTCGATTTGCTGGAGTTTATTCAGAAGCGTGTGCAGCGGGACGGGGTTCCACCCAGTTTTGACGAGATGAAAGAGGCGCTTGATCTGCGGTCGAAATCCGGCATTCACCGCCTGATCACGGCGCTGGAGGAACGCGGGTTCATCCGACGTCTGGCGCACCGTGCGCGTGCGTTGGAAATTGTGCGTCTGCCCGAGAGCCTAGGGGGCGAGGCGCGCCACAGCTTTACCCCCCGCGTGATCGACGGCGATCGCCCGGATGGCCCGCGCCCGGCCAATTCCCAGCCGGTCGAGGTGGCGCATGCCTTTGAGGTGCCTCTGATGGGACGCATCGCCGCTGGTGTGCCGATCGAGGCGATTGCCCATGTGCAACACAATGTGTCGGTACCCGGCACCATGATCCGGGGCGCGGCCAATCACTATGCGCTCGAGGTGCGCGGCGATTCGATGATCGAGGCCGGGATCAACGATGGCGATGTGGTGATCATCCGCGAAACCTCGGTGGCGGATAATGGCGATATCGTCGTGGCCTTGATCGAGGATCAGGAGGCGACGCTGAAACGCTTTTATCGTCGGGGCAATGCCATCGCGCTCGAGGCGGCAAATCCCGCCTATGAAACCCGCCTCTTTCCCGAAGATCAGGTGCAGGTTCAGGGGCGGTTGGTCGGGTTGATCCGCAGCTATTGAGAATTCCAGAGCCTCTGTCCGATGAGATCGCGCGCGGTGACAAGGCGCAGGCCATTCGCGGTGGCGTAATAGGCCAGTGATCCTGTGGCGCGCAGAGTGTCAGGTGTAACGATCTGGCAATCAAGGGTTTCGGCCGGAGCGGTGTCAGGTGTGACGCTGAGAACGACCAGCCTGGCCCCATTGCAGCTGAGCGGCTTGGCGGCTGCGGCCTTGCCCGCCACGACGCGGACACCGCGGCTCTGGGCCAGACCCTCGGACCAGCGGGCAAAGGCCGCCTCGCGGCTGGCGTCGTCGCCGTCATTCTCCAACCAATTATCTGCCACGAACCCACCTCCTGTCGGTTTGTTGAGCGCGCGCCCGGCCTCTGTCATGACTCCGATCAACGCGCCAGTGTCCGAGACGACCATGACGGGCCGCTCTGTGAACGACCAGAACAGCGTGCCCAAGATGATCGGCAAGACGCCCAGAAACCGCGTCCGGCCCTGCCAGAGCACGATAAAGAGTGCCCCAAAGGCCAGCACGGGCAGCACATAGGGGCCGGGTGCCATCACCGGCACCCGCGCCCCGTCCAGTGCCGTAACCCATTCCGCGACGCCGAGAATCCAGCGCAGGCCAAGCTCCATCACGCGCAGTGCGATCCAATCCATCCCAAGCGGCACCAAGAGCGTGGCGATGACCGCCGCAGGCATGACCAGCGCCCCCATCAACGGCACGCTCACAAGATTGGCCAAGAGACCGAATTGCGCATATTGGTTGAAATGCGCGGCGGCGACCGGCGCCGTCGCGGCCCCGGCCACGGCTGAGGAGATCACCACCGCAAGCACCGGGCGCAGCCAGCGCGGCCCACGCGCGAGCCCCGCATCGCGCAGCCAGCCAAACACCGCGACCAGAGCCACGGTTGCCGCAAAGGACATCTGAAAGCCGGGACCGAGCAGCGCCTCGGGGTGCAGGGTCAGCACGATCACGGCCGCCACCGCCACCGCCCGCAGGCTGAAGGCACGACGTTCGAGCATCACGGCCCCAAAGATCACCGCGACCATGACAAAGGCGCGTTCGGTCGCGACATTGCCGCCCGAGAGGCCGAGATATCCCGCAGCCGCCAGAATGGCCAAAGCGGCCGAGAGCTTCTTGGCCGGAAGGCGCAGGCCAAGGCGCGGCGCGGCGGCAAAGCCGAGGCGGACGGCGGCAAAGACAAATCCCGCCAATAGCCCCATATGCAGCCCGGAAATCGCGAGCAGATGCGCCAGGTTGGAGATGCGCATGGCGTCGAGTGTCGCAAGGCTCAGCCCCGCGCGGTCGCCGGTCATGATCGCCGCGGCAAAGGCACCGGTCTGCCCCGGCAGGCGGCTCTGCACATGCTGCGACAGCGCCATGCGCGCCCGAAAGAGCGCCTGGCCACCCTGCCCCGCCTCGAGCCGCAGAACCGGCGTGCGGGTATAGCCGACAGCACCGATCCCCAGAAACCACGCGTGGCGCTGGAAATCAAAGCCGCCCGGTTCGACCGGCCCACCTGTCGGGCCGAGATGCGCCGTCATGATGACGCGCAGGTTGGGCTGTGGCGTAAAATGGGGTTGATCGCCGTGCAGGGAGACACGCACCCGGCGCGGCGTGCGGTTCGGGTCGGTGCGGTGCAGAACCACATGGTCGAGCGTCAGGCGCAGCGCGTCCGAGGCTGAGCGGTCGATGCCCACGATCCGCCCTTCGACCGGGCCATAGTAGCGCCAGCCCAGCATCGGCCCCGCCACCAGATGCGCCCGCAGACCCGCGAGCGCGAAGCCCGCCAGTATCAGCGTCATGGCCCAGAGAAGCGGGCCGGTCCATTCGCGCCCGCGTGCGGCCAAAAGCGCCAGCAAGAGCGCGCCCGCGCCACAGCCCCAGAGGACCGCAACCGAGGGTTCGCGCAACAGCGAGAAATAGGCCCCCACGCCACAGGCCATAAGAACCGGCACCCAAGGAAACAGCGCGTCGCGCTGTGCCAGCCAGATCGACTCTGCCCGGTGCCAGATTGGGTGCCAGGTCGGGTGCCAGATGCCCAAGGCTTGTTTCCCCCATGACGGGCCGATAGACAGGCGACAACGCTAGCCCCATCATCGTTACCGAGAGGTTAATCTGTCCCATGTCGCAACAGGTCGTGACCCGTTTTGCCCCTTCGCCCACTGGCTATCTGCATATCGGGGGGGCGCGCACGGCGCTGTTCAACTGGCTCTTTGCGCGCGGGCGCGGCGGCAAGTTTCTGCTGCGGATCGAGGATACCGACCGGGCGCGCTCGACTCCTGAGGCGACTCAAGCGATTCTGGATGGGTTGGCCTGGCTCGGCCTCGAGCATGACGGCGCGGCGATCAGCCAATTTGAGCGCGCCGACCGCCACGCCGAGGTGGCATGCAAATTGCTGGCGGAGGGGATGGCCTATAAATGCTTTGCCACGCAGGATGAGATCGAGACCTATCGCGAGTCCGCGCGCGCAGAGGGGCGCTCGACCTTGTTCCAGAGCCCGTGGCGCGACGCCACGCCCGATCAGCACCCCGAGGGCGTGCCGCATGTGATCCGCATCAAGGCCCCGCGCGAGGGCGTGACGGTGATCAAGGACGAGGTTCAGGGCGATGTGACCATCGGCAACGATCAGCTTGACGATATGGTCCTGCTGCGCGGCGATGGAACGCCGGTCTATATGCTGGCCGTGGTGGTGGATGATCACGACATGGGTGTCACCCATGTGATCCGGGGGGATGATCACCTCAACAATGCCGCGCGGCAGATGATGATTTATCAGGGGATGGGCTGGCCGCTGCCCGTCTATGCCCATATCCCGCTCATTCACGGACCCGACGGCAAGAAGCTGAGCAAGCGGCATGGCGCGCTTGGCGTCGAGGAATATCAAAAGATGGGCTATCCGGCGGCGGGGATACGCAACTATCTGGCGCGGCTTGGCTGGAGCCATGGCGATGCGGAATTCTTTGACGATGCACAGGCGCAGGCGTGGTTCGATCTCAAGGGAATCGGCAAATCCCCGGCGCGTCTGGACTTTAAGAAGCTGGAGAATCTCTGCGGTCAGCACATTGCCGCGGCCGACGATGCTGCGCTGCTGCATGAATTGTGCGATTTCCTTGCGGCGACGGAGCAACCGGCCTTGGATGACGCAAAAATGACGCTGTTCACCAAGGGCATGTATTGCCTCAAGGAACGCGCCAAGACATTTCCGGAACTCCTTGATAAAGCGGCTTTTATCCTTGCGACGCGGCCCATTCAGCCGGAGGAGAAAGCCGCCGAGCAGCTTGATTCAGTATCCCGTGGTATACTGGGAGAATTGACGCCGCAGTTGCAAACTGCTACGTGGACACGTGAGGCTATCGAGGGTCTGGCGACCCAATTCGCCGAAGACCATGGAATGAAGTTCGGCAAGCTGGCAGGCCCCCTTCGGGCGGCTCTGGCGGGCCGCAGTGCGACACCGAGTGTGTTCGACATGATGCTGGTTCTCGGGCGGGATGAAACCATCGCCCGGCTATCCGATGCGGCCTGTAGAGGGGATTAATCCCTTGGCAAGGCGTTACGTTTATCCAGCCTGAAGCGCAGATGGCGCATGCGGGCGCTGAAAGGGAGGACCCCTGATGTCAGACGACAAGAGAGTGGCGAAGCTGGAGATTGCGGGCAAGACCTATGAATTGCCGATGTATTCCCCCACGGCGGGCCCGGATGTGATCGACATCCGCAAGCTCTATGCCGATGCGGGCGTGTTCACCTATGACCCCGGCTATACCTCGACCGCAAGCTGTGACAGCACCATCACCTTTATCGACGGCGACAAGGGTGAATTGCTGCATCGCGGCTATCCGATCGACCAATTGGCCGAGAAATCGCATTACCTCGAAGTGTGTTATCTGCTGCTCTACGGCGAATTGCCGAGCCCCGCACAACTCGAGGATTTCGAGAGCCGCGTGACCAACCACACGATGATCCATGAGCAGATGCATTTCCTGTTCCGCGGCTTTCGCCGGGATGCGCATCCGATGGCGATCATGGTGGGGGTGGTCGGCGCGCTCAGTGCGTTCTATCACGACAGCACCGATATCACCGATCCCTGGCAGCGCGAAGTCGCCTCGATCCGGCTGATCGCCAAGATGCCGACCATTGCCGCGATGGCCTATAAATACACCATCGGTCAGCCGTTCGAGTATCCGCGCAACGACCTCGACTATGCGTCGAACTTTCTGCGCATGTGCTTTGCCGTGCCGGCGGAGAATTTCGTGGTCAACCCGATCCTGAGCCGTGCGATGGACCGGATTTTCACGCTTCATGCCGATCACGAGCAGAACGCCTCGACCTCGACCGTGCGGCTTGCCTCGTCTTCGGGGGCCAACCCGTTTGCTTGCGTCGCGGCCGGGATTGCCTGTCTCTGGGGGCCGGCACATGGCGGTGCCAATCAGGCCTGCCTCGAGATGTTGCAGGAAATCGGCACGCCCGATCGCATTCCGGAATTCATCGCCCGCGCCAAGGATAAGGACGACCCCTTCCGCCTGATGGGCTTTGGTCACCGGGTCTACAAGAATTTCGATCCGCGCGCCAAGGTGATGAAGCAATCCGCCGATGAGGTTCTGGAACTGCTGGGTGTCGAGAACAACCCGACGCTTCAGGTGGCCAAGGAGCTGGAAAAGCAGGCGCTGGCCGATCCGTATTTCTCGGATAAGAAGCTGTTCCCGAATGTGGATTTCTACTCGGGGATCATCTTGGAGGCGATGGGCTTCCCGACCTCGATGTTCACGCCGATTTTCGCGGTCAGCCGCACCATCGGCTGGATTTCGCAGTGGAAGGAAATGATCGCCGATCCGCAGCTCAAGATCGGACGCCCGCGCCAGCTCTACAAAGGGGCAACGCTGCGCGATTACGTGGATATCGAAAAGCGCTGAGGCGCATGCGCCCTCCCAAGACAAAAGCCCGGCTCCATGCCGGGCTTTTGAGTTTTAAAAAGTCGTAACCTATCCGGGTGCCAGTCCCGCGCCGATCATCATGCCTGCACCAAAGAGACTAGCCGCCGACAGCAGCGCCCAGCCAAAGAGTTTTGCCATCGAGAAAGGCCGCTCGCCAAAACAACGTCCGTCGATCCCAGACACAACAATGCGGTATGGCTTGCCCGCATAGCGATAATGCAGGATCCACAGCGGCAAGAGCACGCGTCGGAACCGGATTTCCGAAAGGTGCCCGGTCCAGGTGATATTCCTGATCCGCCCGCCGCCAGCATCCACCTGAATGCGCCGCCTTACCTGCTCTTCTATGTCCCGGCGCAGCTTGATCAACCCGTCAGACACCCGGCTCCCGTGCAGATCCGCCGCAAACCCAGCCAGATATTCCGGCTGATAAGGTTTGAGCCATTGAGGATAGAACCCGTGCATGATCCCGTCGCGAATATCCGGCGTGACATGGTCCGAGGCCCCGATCACCACGTCATCAAGCACCATCATTACCTGCCCGGAGACCCTCCGCCAGCGCGCAGATTTTCCGTGTCCAGTACGCCGTTGGGCCGTGTAGTTCACGTCTTTGGCCGCATCGAAGGTCCAGAAAGGTGCATAGACCGCCGCGATCTGGCCCGCTGTCACCACCTTGGAAAGCGGTGTCGGCGCTGACCAGAGCCCACGCACCCAGCAAGCGATTGCATCACCTGCGTCGGCCTTTGTATTGCCAATGGGGATAAGAGCAGAAGGCGTATAATGCGAATGCCCCCCGAACAGGACCACCGAACCGTTGCAATAGGGGCATTGTTCGGACACCGCACGGCCCACAAACACGACCTCACCGCCACAGGTATCGCAGCGATGTGCGTGCTCAATCTCGGGCGGCTCATCCTCGGGCGCGCCGGGATCATAGGCCGCCTCGCGCCGCGGGTTGAGGCCCGAATCTACAACGATCTCTGTCAGACGCCCACAGGAGTCGCATCTGAGGGACTGTGTTTGCGGATCAAACCCTTGCTGCCCACCGCACGACGCACACCGCAGGGCCGCCTGCACAGCGTCGAACTCTGGTTTGGTCTGCGCCCACGGGTTCATTGGTCGGACCCCATGATCATCACGGCAAGTTCAGTCACGAAACGCGACCGCTCCATCGCCCGCATCGCGGCCCCATCCAGATCCCCGGTTTTGGCCCAATCACCGTAGAAGGCACCGACAAAGAGCAATAGCAGCCCCCAGACCCCGACAAAGGACCACCCGCGCATACGCCGCAGCAGGCTCGGTGCGCTCGCCTGCATGCCGCATTTGCCTTCCATGATATCAATGCTCTTGCGTATCGGCCAAATGCCAATCAGCGCCATAACGCCAAGACTGCCAAGCGCCGACAGGACAAGCATCATGCGCCCGGCCCTCGCGGCTCAGCGCCCCTCAAACTGTGCGGGGCGTTTTTCGAGGAAAGCCACCACGCCTTCCTTGAAGTCGCGGCTCTGGCCGCAGGCGCCTTGCAATTTGGCCTCAAGGTCAAGCTGGGTTTCAAGCGTGTTGTCCCATGTGCTGCGGATCGCCTGTTTGATGGCACCATAAGTTTGCGTTGGTCCCTTGGCCAGATGGGCCGCACGGGCGCGCCAATGGGCGGCAAAGCCTTCGTCGCTGACCGCCTCCCAGATCATGCCCCAATCGCTCGCCTGACGCGCGGAGATGGGTTCCGCAAAGAGCGCGGCCCCCATTGCCTTGGCCATGCCCATCTGACGCGGCAGCGCATAGGTGCCGCCCGCATCCGGAATGAGGCCGATGCGGGCAAAGGCCTGAAGGAAATAGGCGCTCTCGGTCGCGATCACCACATCCGCCGACAGCGCCAGATTGGCCCCTGCCCCGGCCGCCGGTCCGTTGACCGCGCTGATCGTCGGCACCGGGCAATCGGTGATGGCGCGCAGCATCGGCACATATTCCTCGCGCAGCACCCGCTCGAGATCGAGCGTCGTGGCATTGCCCCCGTCGCCCAGATCCTGCCCCGAGCAAAACGCACGGCCCGTGCCCGTGAGCACCACAACACGCGCCTCGCGTCCCGCGTGGATCACCGCATCGGTGATCTCGGCCCGCATCTGGGTGTTGAGCGCGTTCATCTTATCCGCGCGATTGAGGCAGAGGAGCGCCACGCCGTCGGCGATCTCCAGCGTGATGGTTTGATAGTCTTTCACGGATTCGGGCCTTTCGGTCTGGTTTTGGGTATCAAACCCCAGACCTCCGTCCACGCCAAGCGAAACCGGGCGTCAGTCCTTGAGGATTTCGCGCAGGCGGCTTTCCTCGGCCTCGCTCAGCCGAGCCACGTCGGTTTCGGGCGCGCGTGACCGGCCCCGCAGATAAACCGCGCCAATCACCAGACCGGTTCCCAGCATCAGCGGTCCGGCCAACCACAGGAGGATGTTGGACCCGCCGATCCGGGGCTTGAGCAGGACATATTCGCCGTAGCGGTCGACGATGAACTGGACCGCCTCTTCGTTGCTGTCGCCCGCCAGCAACCGCTCGCGCACCAAGAGGCGCAGGTCGCGGGCCAGTTCGGCGTTGGAATCGTCGATGCTTTCGTTGCGGCAGACCAGACAGCGCAGGCCCGAGGAAATATCCCGCGCCCGCGCCTCGAGCGCGGGATCGTCAAGAACCTCATCCGGCTGCACAGCGAAGACCGGCGCGGCGATCACGCAAAGGGCGAGGATCAGGCGTTTCATTCCGCAGGCACCGCCTTGGCCAGTTTGCGCGCGCCAGCGGCCACGCGGTAACGCCGGTCGCTGAGCGACAAGACCCCGCCAAGCGCCATCAAAAGGGAACCGCCCCAGATCCAGTTGGCCAGTGGTTTGTAATAACTGCGCACCGCCCAGCCGCCGCCGATCTGCGGATCTCCGATCACGACGTAGATGTCACGCAAGAAGGCATTGTCGAGCGCGGCCTCTGTGGTGGGCATCTGCGCCACGGGGTATTCGCGTTTCTCGGGCTTCATCTTGGCGATTTCGCGCCCGTCCTTGGACAGGGTAAAGGTCGCCAAGGTGGCAAAGTAATTGGGGCCATCCTCTTTGTGAACCTCGTCGAGTTGCAGCGTGTAGCCCGCGATGTCGAACTGCTCACCCACCTGCAAGACGCGGATGTCTTCTTGTTGCCAAGCCATCATCGCCGCAATTCCGGCCATGGTCACGCCAAGCCCGCCATGCGCCACCGCCTTGCCCCAATCGGCGCGCGGCAGGCGGGTGAGGCGTGCAAAGCGCCCCGCCCCACGCCCCGTGCGTGTCCAGATATCGACCATTGCGCCGCCAATCAGCCACGCCGCCAGAAAGAGCCCCATGGGACCGAGCGCCGAGCGCCCGGTCTGCATCGCCCAAGCCAGAGCGCCGATGGCCACGGCAAGCGCGAAGACCGGGGCCAGTTGCCGGATGATCCGACCCAAAGTGGCCCGCTTCCACGGCAGCATCGCGCCCACCGGCAACAACAGGCCAAGCGCCACCATGAAGGGGGTGAAGGCCGCGTTGAAGAACGGCTCTCCCACCGACAGTTTGCGATCAAACAGCATTTCGGCGATGAGCGGCCAGATGGTCCCGATAAAGACCACGAAACAGGCCACCGCCAGCAGGAGGTTGTTGAGCACCAGCACGGATTCGCGGCTGACAAGGCTGAACACGCCCTTGGCCTGCATCACACCGGCGCGCGCCGCAAAAAGCGTGAGCGCGCCGGCCATGAACACAGCAAGGATGGCGAGCAGAAACACGCCGCGCTCCGGGTCCGTGGCAAAGGCATGCACCGAGGTCAGAACGCCAGACCGGGTGATGAAGGCACCGACCATGGAGAACCCGAACGCGATGATCGCCAAGAGGATCGTCCAGCTTTTCAGGCTTTCGCGCTTTTCCACAACGATAGCGGAATGCAGCAGGGCGGCGGCAATCAGCCATGGCATGAAAGACGCGTTTTCCACCGGGTCCCAGAACCAGAACCCGCCCCAGCCCAATTCGTAATAGGCCCACCAAGAGCCAAGACCGATGCCGATGGTCAGGAAGATCCACGCGGCCAGCGTGTAGGGCCGCACCCACCGCCCCCATGCCGCATCAACGCGCCCTTCGATCAGGGCCGCAACGGCAAAGGAAAAGGTCATCGAGAGGCCGACATAGCCGAGATAGAGGAACGGCGGATGGAAGGCGAGACCGGGATCTTGCAGCAGCGGATTGAGATCCTGCCCGTTGAAGGGCGGAACTGCCATGCGCAGGAACGGGTTGGAGGTCAGAAGGATAAAGGCAAAGAAGGCCACGCCCACCATCGCCTGCACGCTCAGCACCCGCGCGCGCAGAGACGGCGGCAGATTGGAGCCAAACCACGCCACCGCCGCGCCGAAGAGCGTGACGATCAGGACCCACAAGAGCATCGAGCCCTCGTGATTGCCCCAGACGCCCGTGACCTTGTAGAGCATCGGTTTGTCGGTGTGGCTGTTGAGCACAACCAGACGCAGCGAGAAATCCGAGGAGACAAAGGCCCATGTCAGCGCGGCAAAGGCCATGGCTGTCAGCAAGAACTGAATCGTCGCCGCCGGTTCGGCCAGGGCCATCCAGCCCGGCCAGCGTTTATAGGCACCAATCAGCGGAACGGTGGCCTGAACACAGGCCACCAGAAAGGCAAGGATGAGGGCGAAGTGACCGAGTTCTGTAATCATGCCCTGAGTATAGGGCAGGACCAAGCCCCGGCCAATCGCAATCGGCGCGCGCGCCGGATCACATTGTCGCGGGGCTCAGCCGCGCCGCCGCCACTCCGCCAACGCGGGATTATCGGTTGGGGTCAAGGCGCTCAACGCCACCTCCGCATCGCCGCCGCTATCGGCCACACCGGGGCTGGTGGGGCCGAGTGCGCGCAGGGTCCGGATGCTCTCGGCCACCAGCGGCGCACGGGCGATGGTGCTGGCGATGGAGCGTTGAAAGTCCTGCCCTTTGGCCTGATAGCGCGCACCGAAATAGAAACTGACAATCGCCCCCAAGAGCCACCAGAGCGGCTCTGGCACCAGCGCCAGCCCTGCCATGCGCTCGCCGAACCACAGGGGATCAACCATCGCCGCCACAAAGAGGCCGATCGTGCCAAGCGCCATTGCCGGGCGCGGAATGCGGTTCAGCCCGTCGATGATCCGGTCGAACAACCCGCGGTTCTCCAGCCGGAACTCGCCTGCCATCTGCTCCAGTGCCGCGCGCTGCGTCTCGACGCTGCGCTGGTCAGCGGCCTCGGCGTTGACGCGAAACACCTCGGCGGTCTCGCGCACCACATTGGCACCGCTGCCAAAGAGCGCCCGCAGAATATCCATCACCATGCGCTGATCCTCGCGTTGAACTGGGCCTGGCTGAGATGAAAGCGTGGCGAGATGAAGTCTTCCGCGCGTGTGATCCAGCCGCCCTTGCCGCCGGCGCGGCTGCGGGCGAATTTGCGGCTGGCGGGGCGGGCGTCGGCGAGGCTGAGGTAATAATTGCGCCGCGCAATCCCATAGGCATCGGCAATATGATCCGGCGCGGCCTTGGCTGCCACCTCAGCTGCCGTCACGGTAATTGGCCCGATCAGCCCATCCACCTCGATCCCCTGGCCCATCTCCCGCAACAGCCGTTGCAGGATCTTGACCGCATTCACCCCGGCGTTGACATACATGTCGAACACGCTGGCTTGCAGGCTCTCTGGCAGGCGCGCGATGCCGGGACGGCGATAATAATGGTCGATCAAGAGCGCCACAGCCCGATCACGCGTGAGCGCCCGCACATCGGAGGCATCCACCGCCCCGTCGCCTGTGAGGTCCAGCCCCAGACGTCGCAGCGTGTGGATCGTCACGCCAAAATTCGTGGCCCCGCCCGGATCATCGGGATCGTCCACATAGCCGCCCTCTCGGGCGACGATCTCTTGCGCAATCCGCTCGACAGTTTGCATCCGCTGGCCCGCCTTTTCCCGTGAAACACGAGCCTCAGCATTGGGACCAATCGTTAACGCCGCCCTGTCAAACCGCACGCGCCCCGGCCTTGCCTGACCGGGGCTTCTTCTTGGGGAAAATACTCAAATCCGTCAGAGGCGGCCTTAGCTGCCATTCGGGTCCTTGTAGACGCCCTGCGCCTTGAGCGCATCGACCACTTCCTTGGGCATATAGGTCTCGTCATGTTTGGCGAGAATTTCGCTGGCGACAAAGGTCCCGTCGCGGTAGCTGCCGGTGCCGACCATGCCCTGATTTTCCTCAAAGAGATCGGGCAGCACGCCCTTGTAGGTCACAGGCACCACGCCGTTGCCATCGGTCACGTTAAAGCGGATGGTCTCGCTCTCGCCGCGTTTGAGACTGCCCGCTTCCACCAGCCCACCGATGCGGAACACCTCTGTGGGGCTGGGCGGTTTTGCTAGCACTTGGGTTGGCGAGCGAAAGAAATTGATCCCGTCGCGCATGCCATAACCGATCAGGCCGGTGGCCAGCACAAGCGCCACGGCGGCAATCGCGATGACCTGCACGCGGCGCTTTTTCTTGAGCGATTTCATCGGTGTCATCCTTACGGGAAGACCGGGGCCAGCATCAGCCCCGTGGTCTCGGGTTCAGATAACATCAGATTGGCGTTTTGCAACGCCTGTCCGCTGCTACCTTTTGTCAGGTTATCAAGGACTGCAATCACGATCGTGCGCCCGGCACGCCGATCCGCCACCACGCCGATATGGCAAAAGTTACTGCCGCGAATGTGGCGCGTGCTGGGTGTCTCGCCCATCGGCAGAACCACGATGAACGGCTCCTCGGCATAGGCCGCCGCCAGTGTGGCGTGAATCTGCGCGGCCTCGCCCCGGACATAGCCGGTGGCGAGAATCCCGCGATTGGCGGGGATGAGATGCGGGGTAAACTGAACTTCGACGGGGCGCCCGGCAAGGGCAGAAAACTCCTGATCGAACTCGCCCAAGTGCCGATGCGTGCCGCCGACCGAATAGGCGTGATAGCCCTCGGACAGTTCCGCATGCAGCAGATTTTCCTTGAGGCTGCGCCCCGCGCCGGACACGCCGCATTTGAGGTCGAGAATGATCTCGTCGAGATCAATCACCCCGGCAGAGATCAGCGGCCGCAAGATAAACTGCCCCGTCGCCGCGTTACAACCCGTGCCCGCCACCAGCCGTGCGCCGCGAATGTCCTCGCGGTAGAATTCCGTGAGGCCGTACACCGCCTCTTTCTGAACCTCGGGAGCAGCATGGGCATTGCCATACCATTTCTGATAGGCGCTCGGATCACGCAGCCGGAAATCTGCCGACAAATCCACGATCTTGAGGTCGCGCGGCAGCGCCGCGATCACCTCTTGGCTGGTTTTGTGCGGCAATGCGCAGAAACAGAGGTCTATGTCAGAGAAATCAATCTCGTCGATGGTGACAAGATCGGGCAAATCGAGATGCCGCAGATGCGGAAACACCTGTCCCATGCTCTGCCCCGCCTTGGAATTGGCGGCGAGTGCGGTGATCTGCATGGCCGGATGGGTGGCAATCAGCCGGACAAGCTCGGCCCCGGTGTAGCCCGAGGCGCCCAGAATGGCGATGTTATGGGTCATTGTGACCTCACTTTCAGATGGGTTGAGGATAGGTCTATTTCGGACCCGCCGCAATGCGTCAGGCCCGTGAGATACGCCCGAAACGGATGCGGTCAGGCTGCCGAGAACTTGATCTCTCGTCGCAGGAATTGCGTGGCGCGGGAGGACACCCGCTTGGGATCGCCGGTGGTCAGGAACGCGGACTCGGTGCCCGCTCCGATCTTGTTCGGGTGCCGCCCCAGATAATCGGCAAGGCTCGACGCCACCAGATTGGGCTGCGAATAGACCGCCACATCGGGGCCGAGCGCGTCCTGAAACACCTCTTGCACCAACGGATAATGCGTGCAGCCCAGCACCGCCGCCTCTGGATGCGGCATCTTGCGCTTGAGCGCGTCGACATGGCTGCGCACCAGCGCTTCGGCCAGAATCATGTCGCCCTCTTCGATGGCATCAACCACGCCGCCGCAGGCCTGCGCCTCGACATCGACCCCTATGGCGCGAAACGCCAATTCGCGTTGGAACGCCCGGCTGCGCACGGTCGCGGGTGTCGCAAAGAGCGCCACGTTCTTGACCGCCACTTCGCGGGGCGGGGAATTGTCGCCCCATTGCCGCTCGGTCAGCGCCTCGATCAGCGGCACAAAGACGCCCAGCACCCGCTTGTCACGCGGCACCCAGGATTCCTGCATCCGCCGCAGCGCCGCCGCCGAGGCGGTGTTGCAGGCCAGAATCACCAGATCACAGCCCGCTGCGAACAGGCGATCCACCGATGTCGTCGTCAGATCGTAGATATCATCGGCATCGCGCACGCCATACGGTGTATGCGCGTTGTCCCCCAGATAAACAAAGGGTACATCCGGCAAGCGTTTGCTCACCGCATCCCACACCGTCAGGCCGCCCAGCCCGCTGTCGAAAATCCCTACCGCCATGTCCCGCGTCCAGTGCCGTTATTCGAATTCAAACCCGATTTCAGAAGAGACAACCGGGCTTGGCGACAATTCATAAGTCTTGGCGCGCAGGAATGCCATGAGGGATTTCGTGTCGCCGGCATATTGCGACAGTGTGCTACGCGGGATCGGATCGCCCACCACCACGCGCACCGGTGTATCGATGCGCTTGCGGAATTCCTTGATCAAGAGGCCCATGCGCAGCGTCACATGCAGATGGCTGGCGAGTTGAAAGAGGCGGCTGGTGTGTCCATCGAAATAGACCGGCACCACGGCGGCTTGGCTCTTGGCGATCATCTTGGCGGTAAAGCCGCGCCAACCGGGGTCCATCGGGTGCGAAAACGGCTTGGCCGCCGTGCTGACGGTGCCGCCCGGAAAGATGCCGATAGCCCCGCCCTGCCCCAGATAGTCGAGGGCTGTCTTGCGGGTGGCCAGATTGAGGGCGACCGCCTCCTTGGTCTCGTCGAAACTGATCGGCAGGATGACCTTGTTCAGATCCTCGGCCTTGCGAAAAATCTGATGCGCCAGAATGCGGAAATCGCCGCGGGTCTGGCTTAGGATATGGCCCATCATCAACCCGTCGAGAATGCCGTAGGGATGATTGGCGATCAGCACCAAGGGCCCCTCTTTCGGAATGTTCGAGAGGCTGCCGCCCACCACATCAAGCGTGAGGCCATAGCGCTCGACGATCACGTCCCAGAAATCACGCCCGCCCGCCACTTCGCTCTCATAGCCAGCCGCGCGCTTGATCAACGCGATTCGCCCGGTGAGGTTTTCCATCGTGCGGATCATCGCGCGCCCGCTCTTGGTCTGAGCCGAATAGGCGTAGGAAATGTCACGGGCAATCTGGCGATCTGGGCGCATGGGCGATCCTCGGCTGAGTCGCGTCTCGTTAAGATTATGCGACAGATGTGACCAGATCCCATGACAGTTTCGTGACGCCTATTCCGCCGCCTGTGCCATTTCCGCCCCGCCCGACCGGATCACCGCCAAGAGCTCTGTGCGCCGGGTTGCGGCCTTGGCGGCGTTGGCCTCCTTGACCGGACCAAAGCCCCGGATCGACAGCGGCAAGAGCGCCAGTGCGATGATCGCATCGCGGGTGCGGGCGGTGAGCAGCGGCAGAACCTCGGCCATATCGCCCTCATATTGCGTGATCAGCGCCCGTTCCAATTTACGCTCGGCGGTGCGGCCAAAGGGATCAAGCGGCGTGCCGCGCAGGATTTTGAGTTTTGCCAGCAGACCGAACGCCCGCAGGATGCCGGAGCCGAATTCGCGCTTCTTGGGCCGACCGTCGCTGCCCATCCTCGACAGCATCGGCGGGGCGAGATGGAATTTCAGCGTGAAATCCCCCCCGAACTCGGCCCGCGCCTTGTCCGCCGTCTCCAGATGCAGGCGCGCGACCTCGTATTCGTCCTTGTAGCTGAGCAGTTTGTGATAGCCCTGCGCCACCGCGTCCTTGACGCCCGCATCGGTGATCCCGTCCAGCAGGCGCAGATACCGCCGCGCCAGCCGCTTGCCCTGATAGGCGGTCAGATGCGTTTCGCGGTAAGCAATGCGTTCAGCCAGCGTTTTCGGCTTGGCAAGCACCGTGGGGGTCAACAGTTTCCCGACCTCCGCCGGATAGAGCGCCGTCCAACGCCCCACCTCAAACGCCCGCAGATTGGCATCGACCGCCGCCCCATTGAGACGAATGGCCTCGGTGATGGCGTCATGGCTGAGGGGCAACAGCCCGCGCTGCCAAGCCGCGCCAAAGATCATCATGTTGGAATAGATCGAATCGCCCATCACGGTTTTGGCCAGATCCGAGGCATCGAACATCTGCACCGCATCGCGCAACCGCGCCTCAAGTGCGAGTTGCAGGCGGTCGGCAGGCAGGGTGAATTCGGTGTTGCGGGTGAAATCGCCGGTGATGATCTCGTGGCTGTTGACCACCGCGCCGGTGCGACCCGGACGTGTCAGACCCAGCGTCTTGGCCCCTGCACTGACCACCAGATCGCCCCCGATGAGCGCATCACATTCCCCAGTCGCCACGCGAATGGCGCTGATATCGCCGGGGGTCTCGGCCAGACGACAATGGATATGCACCGCGCCGCCCTTTTGTGCGAGACCGGCCATTTCCATCATGCCCGCCCCCTTGCCATCAATCTGCGCCGCCTGCGCCATCACCGCGCCGATGGTCACAACCCCGGTGCCACCGACCCCGGTGATCACCACGTTATAGGTGCCGTCAATCGCGGGCAGCCCTGGGGTTGGCATCTCGGGCAGGGTCAGATCGGCGGTGCTGTCCTTGCGGATCTTCGCGCCTTCGAGCGTCACAAAAGAAGGACAAAATCCCTTGAGGCAGGAAAAATCCTTGTTGCAGCTCGATTGATCAATCGCCCGCTTGCGGCCCAGTTCGGTTTCCACCGGCACGATCGAGACGCAATTTGACTGCACCCCGCAATCGCCGCAGCCCTCGCAGACGTCGGTATTGATGAACACGCGGCGGTCGGGATCGGGGAACTTGCCCCGCTTGCGGCGGCGGCGCTTTTCGGCGGCGCAGGTCTGGATATAGAGGATGACACTCACCCCCTCGACCTCGGCCAGCCGTTCCTGCACGCTCATCAGATCGGATCGTTCTGAAAATTCAATACCTTGTGGGAAGGATTTAAAGTCCACGTCCTCTTTCTCGTCATAGACGACCGCCAGATGTTGCACCCCCATGGCGCGCAATTCGGCGGCGATGCGCGGTGCGTTCAGCCCGCCCTCGTTTGCCTGCCCGCCGGTCATTGCCACGGCGTCATTGTAGAGGATTTTATAGGTGATCGTCGTGCCTGCGGCCAAGGCTGCGCGGATGGCCTGCACGCCGGAATGGTTATAGGTGCCGTCGCCAAGGTTCTGGAACACATGTTTGCGCGTCGAAAACGGCGCCTCGCCGATCCAATTTGCCCCCTCGCCGCCCATATGGGTGAAGCCGGTCGTCTCGCGGTCCATCCACTGCACCATGTAGTGACAGCCGATCCCGGCATAGGCACGCGCGCCCTCGGGCAGCTTTGTCGAGGTGTTATGTGGGCAGCCCGAACAGAAATAGGGCAGACGGGTCGCAATCTCGGCGGCGTTGTCATTGCGCCGCGCCTCTGACAGCGCCTCGAGCCCCGCCTTGATCCGGTCGGTGCCGCGCCCCTCTTCGATCAGGATGCCGCCCAGCTTTTCCGCGATCCAAATCGGATCAAGCGCGCCGCGCGTCGGGAAGAGTTCCTCGCGGTGCATGCCCCCGGCACCGCCCTTGTACCAGCCATAGACGCGCCGCCCGCGCCGGTCGTCAAAGATCGCCTCCTTGATCTGCACCTCGATGAGCTTGCGCTTTTCCTCGACCACCACGATCAGATCAAGGTCTTCGGCCCAGTCGTGAAACCCTTGCATGTCGAGCGGGAACACCTGCCCGACCTTGTAGGTGGTGATGCCAAGGCGCTCTGCCTCATTGGCATCAACCCCCAATAAGTCCAAGGCATGCACCAGATCGAGCCAGTTCTTGCCCGCCGCAACAAAGCCGATCTTGGCCCCCGGCTTGCCCAGCATACGCTTGTCCATTCCATTGGCACGGGAAAACGCCTCGGCGGCAAAGCGTTTGAAGTCGATCATCCGCGTCTCTTGCGCATGCGGCGTGTCGATCAGGCGAATGTTCAGCCCGCCTTCTGGCATCGGGAAATCGGGCGTCACAAGCTGCACGCGGTCCGGGCGGCCATCGACCACCGAGGTTGCCTCGACCGTATCCTTCATCGTCTTGAGACCCACCCAGACCCCGGCAAAGCGGCTGAGCGCATAGCCGTAGATGCCGTAATCGAGGATTTCCTGCACGCCCGCCGGGCTGACCACCGGCATATAGGCATCGACCAGCGCCCATTCGCTCTGATGCAGCACGGTCGAGGATTCGCCCGTGTGATCATCGCCCATCGCCATGAGCACGCCGCCATGTTTCGACGTGCCCGCCATATTGGCGTGCCGCATCACATCGCCCGAGCGGTCCACCCCCGGCCCCTTGCCATACCAAAGGCCGAACACGCCGTCATACTTGCCCTCGCCCCGGAGTTCCGCCTGTTGCGCGCCCCAGAGGGCGGTGGCTGCCAGATCCTCGTTCAGCCCTTCCTCGAAGCGCACCTGCGCCTCTGTCAGGACCTTTCCGGCGCGCCGCATCTGGAGATCGACGGCCCCCAAAGGCGAACCGCGATAGCCCGTTACAAAGCCCGCCGTGTTCAGCCCTGCGGCGCGGTCACGGGCTGCTTGGGTCACCATCAAACGTACAAGCGCCTGCGTGCCATTGAGCAGAACGGGTGATTTCTCCAGATCGAAGCGGTCGTTCAGCGTTACCTTTTGCGTGGTCATAGCGTGCCTCCCTTGGTTGAGGGCCATGCCTCAATATAGAGCAATATTAGGTCATAATTCATGACCTACCAAGTGGAATTTTACGAAAATGTCGCACCTCCCCTATAGTTGACCGAGGATTATCTGCTATTGCGTCATAGGCGTTGGTTTCCTCAGAAAGTTAAATTTATGGATTGGGACAAGCTCAGAATATTTCATGCGGTGGCGGATGCCGGGAGTCTCACCCATGCCGGAGAGCAGTTGCATCTGTCGCAATCGGCGGTAAGTCGCCAAATCCGCGCGTTGGAAGAATCGCTGAATGCCACCCTGTTTCACCGCCACGCACGCGGGCTGATTCTCACCGAACAGGGGGAATTGCTGTTCGATGCCACCCGCGCGATGATGAAACGGCTCGATGCCGCGACCGCCCGCATTCGTGACAGCGAGGAGGAGGTGTTTGGTGATTTGCGCGTGACCACGACCACCGGGTTCGGCACGCTCTGGCTGGCACCGCGCCTGCCCAAGCTCTATGAAAAATACCCGGATCTCAAGATCGACCTCATGCTTGAAGAGCGCGTGCTCGACCTGCCGATGCGCGAGGCCGATGTGGCGATCCGCATGAAAGAGCCGTCACAGGCCGATCTTATCCGCAAGCGGCTCATGAGTGTGCATATGTGCCTCTATGCGACGCAGTCCTATCTGGAAGTGCACGGCGAGCCAACATCGCTGGATGATATGAACGCGCATCGCCTGATCTGTCAGAACCCGCGTTCGGCGCAGGTCGGGGCCGGTGCGATGCTGGTGAACGAGTTGATGACCAATGACATCTCCTCGCTCTTGACCGTCAACAACTACTTTGGCGTTCTCCAGGGCGTTCTGCACAATCTCGGCATCGGCGTCCTACCAGATTACCTGACGCGTGATTTCCCGCAATTGGTGCGCGTTCTGCCCGAGGTGCAATCGGTCGAAGTACCGGTGTTTCTTGCCTATCCGGAAGAGTTGCGCCACTCCAAGCGGATCGCCGCCTTTCGGGATTTCGTGCAGGACGAGATTATATCCTATCGCAAAACGCTGAAAGAACAGGCGGTTAGCTGAGGTTCCGGGCTAAACGGGTTTCAGCCATGCATCTCTTGCATAGCGGACATGCTGCATGTGCGGCATTTTTTTCCTTGAATGGACGGAGAGGCACCCTTAATTGCCAATCGTGACGGTGATAGCCGCAAGGCAGTCACCCTCATACCTCCCTGTTGGACTTCGGCCGAGCTTAGTGCTCGGCCTTTTTTTTCGTGGTGCCAGAATTTGAGGCAGGCCGCTCAGATCACCGGCAGGGCGGATGGGGCAAACCGGGACAGGCGCTGTGCCCGACCTTCGCGGATCACGATGTTTTCCTCATGCACCATGATCGACCCCGGTGCGAGTTCCACCCCCGGTTCCAGCGTGATCACCATACCGGGCTTGAGGAGGGTATGATCCTTGGCCGTCAGGGACAGACCTTCGGTTAGTTGCATGCCCAGACCGTGCCCCAGACGGCCCGAGGTTTCATCGCCGCCGGTGATCCGCGCCATCGCCCGCCAGACATCAGAGGCGGTAGCACCGGCGCGCGCCGCCTCTTCTCCGGCCTCGGTGGCCTCGATCAACCGCGCATGCGCTGCGCTTTGCTCTGCCGTGGCATGGCCAATCGCGAAATTCCGGTCATAGTCGCAGAAATACCCGTCCCAGACCGCGCCGGTGTCGAGCATGAGCACATAGCCCGCTGCCAGCGGCGTGTCGCCGGCGGGCGAGATCACATCCCCATAGCCCAATGGCCCGGCGCCTCCGGCCAGATACGGCACCCAATCAGCGCCCTTTTCGAGCAAAAGCCGCTGGAAATCGCGAAACACCGCGCAGAGCGGCACGCCGGGCTCTGCAATCTCGGCCACCCGGTCAAAGGCGCGCCCGGCGATATCGCAGATATGCGCGATCTTGACGATTTCGGCCTCGGATTTGACGGCGCGCAGCCCCGCCATGATCCCGGCATCATCGCGAAACGCCAGAGCACTCGCACGTTTCACCCGCTCGAAATCCGCCAAGGGCATGCGCACATGGCTCTCGGGGCCCGAGGGCACACCCACGGGGCCGCCAATCTCGCGCAGCGTCTCGGCCAGCAGCGACACGCCATCATCCTCGGGGTCCGGGGCCGCCCAAGTGCGAATATCGCGCAGCCCTGTCCGCGCCATCAGCGGCGCTCCAATCGTGGGGATCACCGCCACCGGATCACCCGAAGCAGGCAGGATCAAAAACCACGGACGGCTTGGGCTTTCCCAGAACCGCGTGAGATATCCGGTGAAATAGCGGATTTCCGGCTCTGTCGTCAGCAAGAGCGCGCCAAGCCCTGCCTCGGCCATGCCGAATTGCGCCGCGCGCAGCCGCGCCCGGAACTCTGCCTGCGAAAACCCGCGCCTCATGCCTCTGGTCCTTCGCTCAGGATGCAGAGCACCCGAGCGTCCGCGCCGAGCGCGAGTCCCGGCAGCGCCGCCAAACCCGCCGCGCCCGACGGCGTCGTGGCCAATCCCTGTGCTGCCAATCCAGCCAGCACCGCCTCGGCCTCTTGATCCGTGATCGTCACGAACGCATCCGCGTCCCGCGCCAATCCCTTGAGCGCAATCAGCGACGGCACCTTGCAATCGAGCCGCCCCATGGTGGAGGCAGGTCCAGTTGTCTCCAGTGGACGGCCTGCGCGAATGCTCTCGTAAAGGGCTGGCGCGCGGTCAGGCTCGACCACAATGATCCGGGGCGCATCGCCCCAGACCTGCCGGAACCATGCCGCACAGGCCCCGGCCAGCCCGCCAACGCCCGCCTGTAGCAGAATATGCGTTGGTGCCTCGGGTATTTGGCGCGCGGCCTCTTCGGCCATGGCCAGATAGCCCTCCATCAACCGGTGCGGCAGATCGAAATATCCCGGCCAGGAACTGTCTGACAATAGGGTCCAGTCGTTCTCCATCGCCGCGCGCCCCGCCGCGACCATGCTGGCCTCGTAATCTTGCCCTTCTCGCACCACGTCGGCCCCTTTGGCCCGCAGCCGCGCGGCAAAACTCTCGGGCACGGTCTCGGCCAGATAGATCACCGCCCGCGCGCCAAAGAGCCGCGCCCCCGCCGCGACAGACATGCCGTGATTGCCCGCACTCGCCGTCACATAGCTGCGCCCCACAAGCGCGCGGCTCATATCTTCGGGCCCGGTCTCTGCCGCTTCATGGGCGATCACATAGGCCGCGCCCAGCGCCTTGAAACTGCCCAGCCCCATGCGCCCGCGTTCGTCCTTGGCCCAGATTTTTGGCCCAAACCCCATGACCGGCACCAGCGGGGTCTCTGTCGCCGCCGGACAGCGCCCCAAGAGCGCGCGCACCGCGTCCACATCGACGCTCGGCCATGGCGCGCCGGTCAGCACGGCCTCGGGCAAGCCCTCACCACGCCACGGATTGTCGATTTCTTGCATCTCGCCCCCTGTCCCTCACGAAAATGGCGGGTCTTGAGACCCGCCATTTCAAACCTCACCGCAGTGTAACAGCGCTCAGCTTGCCGCCGCAACCGCGCGGCGGGTCATCACCCCCACCAGATGCGCGCGGTAGGCCCCCGAGCCATGCATGTCCGAGATCATGCTATCGCCCGAGAGCGTCAGCCCTTCGAGAGCCTCCGGCGCGAAGTTGGCCGTGAGCACCGCCTCAGCCTCGGCCCAGCGGAACACCCCGTCTTCCGAGGCACCGGTCACCGCCACGCGCACGCCGTCCGCATATTTCGCGACAAACACGCCGACGAGGGCAAAGCGTGAGGCGGGTTGCTCGAACTTCTGGTAGTTGGCCTTTTCCGGCACCGGAAACCGCACTTCGGTGATGATCTCTCCATCTTCAAGCGCGGTGGTGAACATGCCCTGAAAATAGTCATCCGCCGCGATGCTGCGATTTGACGTGATCACCGTCGCCCCCGATCCCAGCACCGCCGCCGGGTAGCAGGCCGAGGGGTCGTTATTGGCGAGGCTACCGCCGATGGTGCCACGGTTGCGCACCGCCGGATCACCGATATGACCCGCCAGCGCAGCAAGCGCCGGATAGGCCCCGGCCCCTGCGGACACAGCGGCATGGGTGGTTCCCCCACCGATGCAGAGCGCGCCGTCGTCGGCGCTGCAAATCCCCTGCATCTCCTTGATCGCCGAGAGGCACACCAGCTTGGCGGGTGCCGCCAGCCGTTGCTTGAGCGTCGGGATCAGGGTCTGCCCCCCGCCCAGCGCCTGCGCCTCCTCAGACCCGAGGGCCGCGATGGCATCCGCGATGGTGGCGGGACGTTCGATATCGAATGCATACATGATCGTTCTCCTTACCCTTGCATCGCTTGCCAGACGCGCGATGGCGACAGCGGCATATCAATATGGGTGACGTTCCGGCCCGAGCGTTGCAGCGCATCAATCACCGCGTTGACCACCGCAGGCGGGCTGCCGATCGCCCCCGCCTCGCCACAGCCCTTGACGCCCAAGGGGTTGTGCGTGCAGGGCGTCTGACAGGAATGATCGACCTGATAGAACGGGACATCATCGGCACGCGGCATGGCATAATCCATGTAAGACCCGGTCTGAAGCTGACCGTTCTCATCATAGACGCAAGCCTCGAGCAGCGCCTGCCCAATCCCCTGCCCGATACCGCCATGCACCTGCCCCGACACGATCATCGGGTTGATGATATTGCCGAAGTCATCCGCAGCGGAGAATCGCTCGATTGTGACCTTGCCGGTTTCGGGATCGACCTCGACTTCGCAGGCATAGGCCCCGGAGGGATAGGTGAAATTCGACGGATCGTAAAACGCCGTCTCTTCCAGCCCCGGCTCGATATCCGCCAGCGGATAGTTGTGCGGCACATAGGCGGCGAGGGTCACATCGCCCCAGGCCACGGATTTATCCGTGCCCGCAACGCTGAACTTGCCATCCTTGAGTTCGATATCGGCATCCGATGCCTCCATCAGATGCGCCGCGATCTTCTTGGCCTTGTTGATGATCTTTTCGGTCGCCCGCACCATAGCCGAGCCCCCGACAGCGATAGACCGGGAGCCATAGGTGCCCATGCCCATCGGCGTGTTGGCGGTGTCACCATGCACGATCTCGATCATATTGGCGTCAATGCCGATCATCTCGGCCACAACCTGCGCGAATGAGGTCTCATGCCCCTGCCCGTGGCTGTGTGAGCCGGTCATCACCACCAGACCACCCGTTGCATTGACCCGCACGGTGGCACTCTCATATAGGCCCGCGCGCGCGCCTAATTGCCCGACAAGGTTCGAGGGCGCGATGCCGCAGGCTTCGATATAGCAATTGATGCCCAGACCGCGCAGCTTGCCCTTGGCTTCGCTCGCCGTGCGTCGCGCCTCAAAGCCCTTGAAATCAGCGATCTCTTCGAGCTTGTCCATGGTTGCGTGATAATCGCCTGTGTCATATTCCACCGCCACGGGCGTGGCATAGGGGAATTCCGTAATAAAGTTCTGGCGGCGCAGCGCGATCGGATCGACCCCCAATTCCCGCGCCGCCTTGTCGATGACCCGCTCCAATTGATAGGTCGCCTCGGGGCGGCCCGCGCCGCGATAGGCATCAACCGGCACGGTGTTGGTAAACACCGCCTTGACGTTCACATAGATCAGCGGTGTGCGGTAATTGCCCGCCATCAGCGTGCCATGCAGCCAAGTCGGCACCGACGGCGCAAAGGTGCTCAGATACGCCCCCATATTCGCATGGGTATCGGTGCGGATGGCGGTAAAGTTGTTGTCCGCATCCAGCGCCAATTCGATCTTGGTCACATGGTCGCGCCCATGCGCATCGGTCATGAAGGCCTCAGAGCGCGAACAGGTCCATTTCACCGGGCGATTGAGTGCCTTGGCGGCAAAGGTGCAGAACGCCTCTTCCGCGTAGTGAAAGATCTTGGAGCCGAAACCACCGCCCACATCGGGGGCCACCACGCGCAATTTGTGCTCCGGGATGCCCAGCACGAAGGCGCCCATCAAGAGGCGGATCACATGCGGGTTCTGCGAGGTGGTGTAGAGGGTATGATCGCCTGTCGAGCGGTTGAAATCGCCGACCGCCACGCGCGGTTCCATCGGATTGGCAATCAGGCGGTTGTTGATCAACTCGAGCGAGGTGACATGCGCGGCCGTCTCAAAGGCCTCGTTCACCGCCGCCTTGTTCTCTTCGACAAAGCCCCAGTCATAACACAGGTTGCTCTTGAGGTCGTCGTGCACCTTGGGCGCGCCGTCCTCGAGCGCCTTCTTCATGTCCACGACAGCAGGCAATTCCTCGATGTCGAGGACAATCGCCTCAGCGGCGTCGCGCGCCTGCGCATAGGTCTCGGCCACCACTGCGGCAATCGGATCGCCGACATGGCGCACCTTGCCACGCGCCAGAACCGGATGGCCCGGCTCCTGCATCACCTCGCCGAAGCGGTCCGTCACCTGCCAGCCGCAGGGCAACCCGCCGATGCCTTCGAAATCCGCACCGGTAAAGATGCGGATCACGCCGGGCATCCCCTCGGCGGCGCTCGTGTCGACCTTGTTCAGCCGCCCATGCGCCACATCCGAGCGCAGGAAATGCACATAGGCCTGCCCGCGCAGGTTGATGTCATCGGTGTAATGGCCATTCCCGGTCAGAAACCGGATATCCTCGCGGCGCGGGGTCGCGGCCCCAATGCCTCCGTCTTTCGGCATGTCATTCTCCTCCCTGATCGAACGGGGTCACCCCCATGATCACCCGCAGCGCTTTCTTCTTGCCCGAAATATCCCGGGGGGCGCCGCAGGCGCGGGGGCAGCGCCCCCAAATGCACCTTATTCCGCGGCGATACGGCTCACGTCCTGACCGCTCGCCGCCAAGATCGCCTTGACGATGTTGTGATAGCCGGTGCAGCGGCAGATATTCCCCTCTAGGTAATCGCGCACCTCGGTCTCTGTCGGCGTCGGGTTCTCAGCCAAGAGGGCCGCCGCCGACATCACCATGCCCGGCGTGCAAAAGCCGCATTGCAACCCATGGTGATCCTGAAACGCCTGCTGAATCGGATGCAGCGTGCCGTCAGGTTCGGCCATGGCCTCGATGGTTGTGATCTCGGCGCCTTCCGCCTCGGCGGCGAACATGGTGCAGGATTTCACTGCCTTGCCATCCACATGCACCACGCAGGCGCCACACTGGCTGGTGTCGCAGCCCACATGCGTGCCCGTCAGGCCAAGCGTCTCTCTCAGAAATTCGACAAGAAGCGTGCGGCCCTCGATCTGGCCCGACGCTGGCTTGCCATTCACGGTCATTTTGACCTCAGGCATTGGCTCCTCCCGGTTTGATGTGTTCGTCTCCCTCTGAGACCTTAGTAGGAAAGGCCTCGCTGTCCAGTGCGACTAAAGCATGCCTCCCGCGACTTGAGAACCCGATTTCTTTGGCCTCAGCTGCGCCCGGCCCGGCGCGGCTGTGGTCGGGTGGGAATTTCCTTGAGCAGGCCACCCACGCCCATCGCCGCAATCTCTGCCGCCCCGCAGGGCAGACCGCAGGCGACCCGCGCCAGAACCCAGTCGGCCCCATGTAGAACCGGGCTACGCGCTGATCCGGGCAGGCCAATGACAGGCCGCGCGCCCAAGCGGCCCAGAAAGAGCAGATTGCCCGGATCCACCGGCATGCCAAACCGCTCGACCTGTCCGCCCGCCGCGCGTAGCGCCTGAGGGGCGGTATCAAACGGGTCCGACGTGGCCGAAGCGGTGAGAATCAGCACAATCTCACCCTTGGCGCTGGTGATCGCCGCCGCCAGCGCCGCCTCGTCATGCGCACAGAGCACCGTTTCCACCATCTCCATGCCCAGCCCGGTGACACGCGCCGCAATCGCATCGCGCCCCTTGTCTCCCGGCCCGCCGGGGACATCGGTGATGATCAGGCTCGCCGTGCGGTACTGTGCCACCGCCAGCCGCACCGCGCCCTGCGCCGCCTCTGCCGCGCGCTCCAGCGCCGCGCGAGGCACGCCGTAGGCGATGATCTTGACCGTCGCGATCATGCCGCCTGCGTGGATCTGATGATGCTGCGCCACGGTGGCCACTGTGATCATCGGATCGACCGCATTGGCCGCATGGATGGCCGCGACATCAAGACAGACCACACCGGGCCGCTCGGCACTCAGGTTGACGCGACCGGTGAAGGGCGTGCTCAGGGCAAGGTCGGGGGTCGTTGCGCGCAGGGCCGTCGCCAGGGCCTCTGCCGCTGCGTTCTCGTGGACATCCTGCGCATCGAGAACGGCCACCGTAACCGCAGCATAGCCCGCTGCGCGCAAGGCCGCGATCTGCGTAGCATCGAGCACGACACCCTTGCGCAACCGCCCCCCGGCCACCTGTTCGGAATGCGCCAGAATGCCGCCCTCGGCCTGATCCAGCGGCACGGGGCCGAATTTCATGCGCCTTTCCTTAGCACGCGGGTCATCTCGGCCAGGATGCTCACCGCGATCTCAGACGGGCCAGCCGCGCCGATATCGAGACCGATGGGGCCATGTATGCGAGAGATGTCAGCCTCTGAGAACCCGACCTCCTGCAACCGCGCCACCCGCTTGGCATGGGTGCGGATCGATCCCAGCGCGCCGATGTAAAACACCTCCGAGCGCAGCGCCTCGATCAGTGCCGGATCATCCAGCTTGGGGTCATGGGTCAGCAAAACCAATGCGGTGCGGGCATCCAGACCAAAGGCACGCACGCCCTCATCCGGCCAGTCGTGCAGCACAATCTCGCCCGGAAACCGCGCCTCTGACGCAAAGCTCTCACGCGGATCAATCAGCAGCGGATCATAGCCCGCAATCCGCGCCATCGGCACGAGGGCCTGCGCAATATGCACCGCCCCCACGATGATCAGGCGCAGCGGCGGGTTGTGAATGGCCACGAATGTCTCGCCATCCTCCTCAAAGCCAGAGCGGTCCATGCGGAACCGCGCGCCGTGCCCCTCGCGCTCCAATCGCTGTCCGTCCCGCCCGGTGACATAGGCCACGGGAATACGGGCATCCCGTGCCAAAACCAGATCCGCCAGCAGATCCTCGGGCATCACCGATCCGATTGGTTCCACCAACACGCGGATCGTGCCGCCACAGGCGAGCCCCACGGCAAAAGCATCGCCATCCGACACGCCGTAGTGCAGCTCCACCGGCTTGCCCGCCTCTATTGCGTCAAGCGCCTCGGCCACCACAGCGCCCTCGACGCAACCACCCGATACCGACCCGGCAATCTCACCCTCTCCGGAAATCGCCAGTTGGCTCCCCACCCGGCGCGGCGCACTGCCCCAGGTTTCGACCACCGTGGCCAAGGCCGCCCCCTTGCCCGCCCGATACCACGCCAGCGCGGTTTCCGGGATGTTGTCAAAGCGATCCATTTTGCTCATCTCCCCTGCATCGCCGCCATCAGCCGCGCCTTTTCGCCACTGTCGTCGCGGCGCGAGATGGCCTCGGCCAGCTCCTCCAGCGTGGCGATGGAATGGCCGGCGCGTAAGGCGTCCACATGCGGCAGCATCGCTCGGATGCCTTGGGCCTTCGGCGCAAAGCCTTCCCACCTAAGCAGCGGGTTGAGCCATATGAGCCGCCGCGCTGATAGATGCAGCCGCTCCATCTCATGGCTGAGCGCCTCAGGCGCATCACGGTCCAAACCGTCCGTGATCAAGAGCACCACCGCCCCCTGCCCCATCACCCGCCGTGACCAGTCGCGGTTGAAATCGTGCAGACAAGCGCCGATGCGCGTGCCGCCCTCCCAATCCTGCGCCTGTTTTCCGGCGGCGGCAAGGGCCGCATCGACATCCCGCGTCGCCAATTGCCGTGTGATGTTGGTCAACCGCGTGCCAAAGGTAAAGGCATGCACCCGCGCCCAGCCCGCGCCCTTTTGATTGGCAACGGCATGGAGAAAATGCAAAACCATCCGGCTATACTGGCTCATAGAGCCTGAGATATCGCAAAGCACCACAAGATTGGGCCAGCGCTCGCGCGGCTTTTGCAGGTGAATGCGTCGCATTTCGCCACCATGGCGCAGCGCCGCGCGCAGGGTCCGGCCCGCATCAACCCGGCGACCATTGAACGCGGCCATACCACGACGCGACGCAAAGGGTTTGACCGGCAAGGTCAGCCGCGCGAGCATACGTTTTGCTTGTGCGACCTCTGCCGTACTCATCTGCTCAAAATCGAGGGTGCGCAGCCGTTCCTCGCCCGAGAGGGTGGCGCTGGCGTCTACGTCGATCTGCACCTCATCGCTGTCGTGCTCTTCGATCTGTGGCGCGTCGCGTGTCACCCCGTCCAAGAGCGCTTCGGCTGCACGCTTTTCCGCCGCCTGCGCGCTGCGGTCCTCCTGCACGCCCCGGATAGCGGGCAGCATCATCGCCATCATATGCTCCATGTAGCGCGGATCGCGCCAATAGAGGCGAAAAATCTGCGCGAAAACAACCAGATGCTCGGGTCGCGTCACGAGGCAGGCGCGCAGCGTGTAAAAGAAATCACTCCGGCTGGAAAATCCGGCAACCGCCACGGCGCGGATCGCATCCAGCACCCGACCAGTGCCGATTGGCAACCCCGCCGCCCGCAAGGCCCGCGCGAAATGCGTGATGTTATGCGTGAGCTTGGGATCGTCCGGCAATTCGAGGGTCGGCAGCTCAGTCATGCCCATATAACTCTAGGGTTCGTTGAACATTCTGGGCATGGATATCGGCGTAGGGCGCGAACCATTCCAAAATACCGGTCGCCAGATCATCCGCGATGATCTCTTGCAGCGGTGTCACGCATTTCTCTGGTGCCGCTTCTAGTCCCATAAGCCAACGAATATAGCGTTGCGTCGCGCGGATAACCTCGGGGTCATACCCACCGCGCGCCAAAATGTCCGGTGCCCCGTGATCCGGTAGCACAAACTGCGGCTCAAGCGCGGCCAACCGATCGAGATCTCGTAAATGCGCGGCGAAATCCGCAGGCTCATCCACATAGGTCACACAATCCTCGACGGTGTCACCTGCCAGCAAAATCCGCCGCTCTGGCAACCACAGCACTGTGGCATCATCGCTGTGAATATTGGCCTCGATCAGCGTGACCCTCTGGTCGCCAAATATCATGTCAAACTGCCCGGAAAAGACCTGCGTCGGCAGGATCAGCGGCTTGATCTCTGGCAGGCCATGATAGGTGCCCGCTTCAATCGCTTCACGCCGGTCTGCAAGATGCGCAGCCGTGCGCGCGTTTGCAATCACCTCGCAGTCGGCAAAAGCTGACGTGCCGGCAACATGATCCAGATGCCAATGGCTATAGATGACCGTGAATTCGGTAACACCCATCTGCTCAAGATGCGCCCGTATTGCCGCGCCATGCTCGGATGAAACGCTGGTATCATACACCAGCGCCGATTGTCCTGCGACCAGCGCATAGGTGGCAATACCCAGACCGATTGCCCCTTCGTCAACCCAGTTGTCACCCTCCATGAATCGGTAACCCGGCACCCGGCCATCGTAATAGGCGTATAGTCCGGGATGCGGTTGAAGGATGCGCAAGTGCTGCGTTTTGCCCATTATTGCGACTCCAACCCCGCACGCACCTCATCCAGCAGGCGCTTGGCCTCGGAGCCCTGCAATTTTGAGATGTCATCCTGATATTTCAGGATTGCCCCCAGCGTATCTGCAATCACCTCGGGGCTGAGCGCTATCACATCAAGCGCCAGCAGGCATTTGGCCCAATCAATGGTCTCCGCCACCCCCGGTTTCTTGAAGAGATCCTCGGTGCGCAACCGCTGCACAAAGGCCACGATCTCGCGGCTGAGCACCTCTGCGGCCTCAGGCGCGCGGGCGTGCAGAATCTCGATCTCCCGGTCAAACGTCGGGTAATCCACCCAATGATAGAGGCACCGCCGCTTTAATGCGTCATGCACCTCGCGGGTGCGGTTGGAGGTGAGGATGACAATCGGCGGCTCGGGTGCGTGGATCGTGCCCAATTCTGGAATCGTCACCTGAAAATCGCTGAGCGCCTCCAGGAGAAACGCCTCGAACGGCTCGTCGGTGCGGTCGATCTCGTCAATGAGGAGCACCGGCGCGCCACCCGGTTGCGGGCGCATCGCCTGCAAAAGCGGACGCTCTATGAGGAACTCTTGGGTGAACAGTTCGTCCTTGAGATGGCCCCGGTCCACGCCCCCCGACGCCTCGGCGGCGCGGATGGCGATCATCTGCCCGGTGAAATTCCACTCATAGACCGCGCTCGCCGCATCCAGCCCCTCGTAGCATTGCAACCGGATCAATCGCCGCCCCAGCGCCTTGGCCAAGGCCTTGGCGATCTCGGTCTTGCCCGTCCCGGCTTCGCCCTCAAGAAAGAGCGGTCGACCAAGCGTCAAGGCCAGATAGGTCACGGTGCCAAGCGCCCGCCCGCAGACATAATCCTGCCCGGCCAGCAGGCTTTGCACCGCGTCAATGGATGTGGGGGTCTGCACGCTCTTGCCTCCGGTTTTCACTGCGTGCACCAGAACTGCATCGCAACCCCCGGCGGGTCAAGGGCGGCCCGCTCACACAATCGTGGGAGCCTCCCCCGGAAAGCCCTTGGTTTCTCCAAAGTTTTGCCCGATTTCAGGAACAGTCTATATACCAACAGGACCGCAGTCGAACGGTTCCGACACGACCGAGGGCACGAGTGATCATGCAGGACAACGCCGATATTTTTGATGCCGATCTCTCTGGTCTTGGCTGGGCAGAGTGGTGCGAACGTGCCAACGACCTCGCTGGCGACGACGGCTATGCCGAGCGGTTGGGAGACAAACATGTCGCGGTCCTGATCGAGCGCAAGCCGACATTGCTGGTGACGTTCGAATGCTTTTCCCGACTGCCGGACCTGTCGCCGCAATCGCAACCGCTGGGCTGGTCGATGACCAAAGCGCTTGGCTGGTCGCATCTCTGCCTGATCAGCGCACAGGATACATGGTTTCGCGACAGCCGGGTCTATGGCTATTTCGACCGGTTGATCGACGACGGATTCTTTGACGAGTTCGAGCAGGTGATCTTTTACGGGGCCGGCCCCTGCGGCTATGCGGCGGCGGCGTTTTCGGTGGCCGCCCCCGGTGCCAAGGTGGTGATGCTCAGCCCGCAGGCGACGCTCGATCCGCGCGTGGCCGAATGGGACGACAGGTTCCTGCGGATGCGCCGGGCCTCGTTCAGCGACCGCTACGGCTATGCGCCCGACATGCTGGATGCCGCCGCCTCGGCGGTGCTGCTCTATGATCCCGAGATCGAGCTTGATGCGATGCATGCCGCGCTCTTTACCCGCCCCAACGTGATGAAGTTCCGCACTCGCTATCTGGGCTATCAGATAGAGCCGGCCTTGTTGCGGATGGGGGTGATCTTTCGTCTGCTGGCGCAGGTCAGTGCCGATAAGCTGACACGCCTCAGCCTCGCGCAACTCTATCGCAAGCGGCGCGAGGATACGCCCTATCTCGTGAGTGTTCTGCAACGGCTGATGGCTGAGGAGCGACCGCACCTGACAATCCTGCACTGTCAAAACGCCATTGCGCGCGGCGTCGGTGGCCCACGGTTTCGCAAGGCATTGAAGCTCATGCAAACGCGGATGCAGGAAGAATAGGACGGGCCCGCGCCGACTCTCTGGTCTTGGGCGGTCCGATTGTGTATGCGCGAGCGCATGACCCAGACCCTGACCCTCCGCCGCCCCGACGATTGGCACCTGCATCTGCGCGATGGCGCGATGCTGCGCGCCGTCCTGCCTGAAACCACGCGCCATTTCGCCCGCGCCATCGTGATGCCCAATCTGGTGCCGCCGGTGGTCACCGGACAGGATGCCGCCGCCTACCGCGCACGGATCATGGCCGCGATGCCCGAGGGCACGGATTTCACCCCGCTGATGACGCTCTATTTGACCGAAGAGACCGATCCAGAGGATGTGGCGGCCGCCCATGCCGCGGGGCTTATCTCGGCGGTCAAGCTCTATCCCGCCGGGGCCACCACCAATTCCGCGAGCGGTGTGCGCGATTTCGACAAGGTGCGCGGCGTGCTGGAAAAGATGGCCGACATCGGCCTGCCGCTCTGCGTGCATGGCGAAGTGACGGACCCGAGCGTTGATATCTTCGACCGCGAGGCGGTCTTTATCGACCGCGTGCTCGATCCCGTGCGCCGCGCCACCCCCGGTTTGCGCGTCGTGATGGAACATATCACGACCGCCAATGGCGTCGACTATGTGCGCGCCCATGATCAAGACCTTGGGGCCACGATCACCACGCATCACCTCGTGATCAACCGCAACCATATCCTCGTGGGCGGGATCAAGCCGCATTATTACTGCTTGCCCGTGGCCAAGCGCGAGGAGCACCGCCTCGCTCTGCGCGCCGCCGCCACCTCTGGCGATGCGCGGTTTTTCCTCGGCACCGACAGCGCGCCGCATATCGATCCGCTCAAGGAAAGCGCCTGTGGCTGCGCGGGGTGTTTCACCGCGACCAATACGATGTCCATCCTTGCGCATGTGTTCGAGGTCGAGGGCGCGCTTGAGCGGCTCGAGGGCTTTACCTCGCTCAACGGCCCTGCCTTCTATGGCCTGCCCGCCAATGAGGCCACGCTGACCCTGACCAAGGGCGATGCGGTCACCTACCCCGAAAAGATCGACACCGGCGACGGCCCCGTCACCGTCTTTGACCCCGGCTTCGCGCTCGATTGGCGCGTGACCTGAGTTTCATCGTTCCCTCAATACTCTCGCCGGAGGCCTCATAACTCTTCGGCGCACTGCTCAACCCAAGGACCACGCCATGATCCCCGCCACCTACCCACCCAAGGACGAAATCGCCCGCCTCACCGCCCGGATGCTGCTGGAAATCGGCGCGGTGCATTTCAACGCGGCCGAGCCCTTTACGCTGGCCTCCGGCCTGCCCTCGCCCACCTATATCGACTGCCGCAAGCTCATCAGCTACCCGCGCATCCGCGCGACGCTGATGGATTTTCTCACCATCACCGTGATGCGTGAGGCCGGGTTCGAGGCGTTCGACAATATCGCGGGCGGCGAGACGGCGGGCATTCCCTTTGCCGCCCTTGTGGCCGAGCGCATGGCCCTGCCGATGACCTATGTGCGCAAGAAACCCAAGGGCTACGGGCGCAACGCCCGTATCGAAGGCGCCATGACCGAGGGGCAGCGCGTCCTTTTGGTCGAGGATCTGACCACCGATGGCGGCTCAAAGCTGAGCTTCGTGGATGCCATCCGCGAAACGGGGGCCACCTGCGGCCACACAGCAGTGATATTTTACTACGGCATCTTCCCCGAGACCGAGAAAACCCTTGGCGATCACGGTATCGCGCTGCATCACCTCTGCACTTGGTGGGATGTTCTGTCCGAGGCACGCGCGCAGGCCATTTTCGATGCCGCAACCCTGAACGCGGTCGAGGATTTCCTGCGCGATCCGCGTAAGTGGCAGGCGGCACACAAGAAATAAACTTGTCCTCAGGGGGTGGGGATAACCCATCTCTCGAATCGCAAAGCGCGTCCAGATGTGGTAGGCTAAAGCGATGAGGCCACAGGATGCGGGTGCCCCGTTTGCGGCGCGCGCCTATCCACCGGCTTATCCCGCCAAAGGTCCACAGAGTTATACAAGTGGCGGGCGTCGCGGGATTGGCCTAGAACACGCGAACCAAGACGACCGAAACGATACCGATAAAAAACCGATAGACGGGGACCGCAGGCATGAATGAAATCAGCGCTTTCAATCCGACCGGAGCAGAGATTCAATCCGCCGATAGCGTGCCGCATTCCATCGAGGCCGAACAGCAACTCCTCGGCGCGATTCTGACCAATAATGACGTCTATGATCGCATCGCCGCCATCATCGGGCCACAGCATTTCTACGATCCGGTGCATGCCCGCATCTTTGAGACCGCCGCCGCCCGCATTGCCAAGAACAACCTCGCCTCGCCCGTGACCCTGCGCGCATTCCTGGAGAATGATGAGGGATTGAAAGAGCTTGGCGGTCCCGCCTATCTCGCCAAACTGGCAGGCGCTGCGATTTCAACCTTTGCGGTGCGCGACTATGCGCAGATGATCTATGACCTCGCGATCCGCCGCGCCCTGATTGCCCTTGGCCATGATATCGCGGGCAAGGCCGCGCGCGTCAACGTGGATAGCGAGCCCAAGGATCAGATCGTCGAGGCCGAACAAAAGCTCTATCAATTGGCCGAACAGGGCCAGTCCGAAAGCGGATTTCAAAGCTTTCTCAAGGCGGTAACTGACGCTGTTAATGTGGCCAATGCCGCCTATCAGCGCGAAGGCGGGCTGGCGGGCATCTCGACCGGGCTGGTCGATCTCGATGGCAAACTGGGCGGGCTGCACAAATCCGACCTTCTGATCCTCGCCGGTCGCCCGTCGATGGGCAAGACCTCGCTGGCCACCAATATTGCCTTCAACGTGGCCAAGGCCTATCGCCGCGGCACCCTGCCCGATGGCACCGAAGGTGCGGTGGATGGGGGCGTCGTGGGCTTTTTCTCGCTCGAGATGAGCGCCGAACAATTGGCAGGCCGGGTGCTGGCCGAAGCCTCGGAAATCTCGTCGCATAAAATTCGTCAGGGCGATATGGACGAAAGCGAATTCCGCCGCTTTGTCGAGGCTGCCAAGACGCTCGAATCCTGCCCGCTCTATATTGACGACACCGCCGCCATCCCGATTTCGCAGCTTGCGGCCCGCGCGCGGCGGCTCAAACGGACCCATGGTCTTGACCTGCTGATCGTCGACTACCTGCAACTGGTGCGCGGCTCGTCCGACAACCGTGTGCAGGAGATTGGCGAAATTTCTATGGGACTCAAGGCGATAGCCAAGGAACTTAATATCCCCGTGGTCGCGCTCTCGCAGCTCTCGCGTCAGGTCGAGAACCGCGAGGACAAGCGGCCGCAATTGTCGGACCTGCGCGAATCCGGTTCTATCGAACAGGACGCAGATGTGGTGATGTTCGTGTTCCGCGAGGAATATTACAAGGAACGCGAAAAGCCGGGCGATCACGAAATGGACAAGATGGCCGAATGGCAAGAGGCGATGTCGCGCCTGCATGGCAAGGCGGACGTCATCATCGGCAAACAGCGTCACGGCCCGATTGGCACGGTCGAGTTGAGCTTTGAGGCTCAGTTCACCCGGTTCGGCAATCTGGTGAAATCCTGGCAACAGGGCGGCAACGCCGACTATTAATCCGCCCGTTGACGGGGGCGCTGCCCCCGGCCCCCCGAGGTATTTCGGGCCAGATGACACCCAATCCAGAAGCAAGCCAAGTCGCACCATGCCCCGCTATGCCCTCAAGATCGAATATGACGGCGCGCCCTTTGCCGGCTGGCAGAGGCAGGTTGACCACCCGTCGGTTCAAGGCGCAATCGAGGCGGCGCTCGGACGCATTGAACCGGGCCCACACACCATCGCTGCCGCCGGGCGCACGGATGCCGGGGTGCATGCGCTGGCGCAGGTCGCGCATTGCGATCTGCCGCGGGATTGGGGGACGTTTCGCCTGTCAGAGGCCCTCAATTACCACCTCAAGCCGCTGCCCGTCGCAATCACTGGCTGTGCGCGTGTCCCCGAGGACTGGCACGCGCGATTCTCCGCAACCGAGCGGCAGTATCTCTTTCGCATCCTGTCACGCCGGGCGCCGGTCACACTCGATCAGGGGCGCGTCTGGCATGTGCGCCCAATGCTGGACATCGACGCGATGCGGGCGGGCGCGGCGCATCTCATCGGCACGCATGATTTCACCACCTTCCGCTCGACCATCTGTCAGGCGGCCAGCCCGATCAAGACATTGGACTCGATAGAGATTTCAGAACATTCCACGCCCACCGGAATGGAGATCCATTTCCAATTGCGGGCGCGGTCCTTTTTGCACAACCAGGTCCGCAGCATCGTTGGAACGCTCGAACGCGTGGGGGCGGGATCGTGGCATCCCGATCAGGTGCGCGGCGCGCTTGACGCCCGCGACCGCGCCGCCTGCGGTCCGGTTTGCCCGCCCTATGGGCTCTATCTCGCGCATGTTGTCTACGACATGGAGCCCTTTGGGACGGATTAATCCCCGCGCAACGGTCCCGTGACGCACCCGTGACGCGGTTGACGGAGCGGTGGGCGCCTGCGCATCCGGTCGGAACGAAAAGAGGAATCAGAACAGGTGGCTGGACAGGGGGAGCGTGGTTGCGCACCGTTTTCCGAACCGTTATCAGACTGATATGGCCCCGTAGCTCAACTGGATAGAGCACGGACCTTCTAAGTCTGGGGTTGGGGGTTCAAGTCCTCCCGGGGTCGCCATGTCTGCATCGCATTCTCTCTGCGATGTTCGCTGTCTCAGGCGATCATTTCGATTCGGGTGCCCGGAAACTGTTCGACCGCCACAATCGCATGTTCTCGCCGCATGAGCGCAATCGCGGTGGAAAGCCCGTCGGCCACGGCCGCAGAGGGGGACGAGACGCTGACGATCTTGTGGCGGGGACGATGGCCATTCGGGCAGACGATATACACGCCGTCATCCGATTTTTTAACGCCCATCGGTTTCGTGGTGGCGAGCGCCCGGTTGCAGAGCGCAACATGATGATCGTACTCACCATTAGCAGAGTTAATCCTCGCCTTCCAAGTATTCCCAATTGGGTTCCGCCCAATCGCCTGCAACTCCCCAATGTCAATGAGCACATCGGTCAAACCCTCGGCGCGCAGAAACGCGGCGATCCGGTCTGTCACATACCCCCGGGCGATTCCGTTGAGGGTTAGCGCCATGCCGGCGCGCTCAAAGGATATTTCACGCGCATCAATTTTGACCTTGTCCCAACCAATGAGCCCGAAGACCCGTGCCCGTGCGCGCGCCATCATACCAGCCTGCAAAAGCGGCTGCACCGTGGGGTCGAACGCGCCACCTGTGGCCTTGTTCAGACGATCCGACAGGTCGATCACGTTAAAGAACTCGGGCGGTGGGGCCACAAGGCGCCCGGTCTGGTTGAGCTGAACCAAAGTGCTGTCGGGGCGAAAGAGGCTGAACAAGCGATCAAGCCGATCCAATTCGGCCTCAAACGCCGCAAAGATAGGCTGTGCGGCCTCGGGATTCAGTCCTGCCAAAACCAAGCTGGCGGGCGCACCCATTGCCCGACCTTGCCAGCGGGCACTTTGGGACGCCAAGGCAAACGAGGGTGCCGCGATGGCTGTGGCAGCGATGGTCAGAAAGCGGCGGCGGGTCAAATTCATTTATAAAACTCCGGGGCTTGACTATGAGAGCCATGCCGGAGGTACTCAAAGAGGATGGATAAAAAGGGGACTAAAGAACCTCTGAGAATCACACCGAACAAGTGGCCTTAACCACAACCTATGGGCTAGGACAGCGGGGCTTTTTGATCCAAATCAAAGTTTCCGGGGATTGCATAAAAAGATTACTCGAATTGGCTCTTTTACACCCAATGCGAAATCGGTGGTCGCCTCAGAGGGGCCGCCACCGTTGAGAGAGGCGCACAAGGCCGATGCCGCAGGCAGCCCCGAGACCGTCAGCGAAAAGGTCCGCCCATTCGGCGCCACGCCCCACATAGGGCTGCACAATCTCGATCAGGCCGCCATATGTCAGCGCCGCGACCCAGATCAATCGCCAATGCTTGGGATGCCGCGCGGCCATGGGGAGCACAAGCAGGCCAAAGGCCAGCACGTGCGCCGCCTTGTCTAGCCCCATAGGTGGCGCAACGCCCGTCGAAGAGGGCATCAGTGTCGTTATGCCAATCGCGAGCGCCAGCAGAAAGGTGAGAACTTGGGCCATCCCTGCCCTTACCCTCCGCACGGGCCCGCTTCAACCCAAAGGCTCAGAAGTCGAAGAGGTCTTCCAGAAATCCGCCACGCTTTTTCCGCCGGGATTGCCCATGGTCCGAATGGCCCCGGTCCGAATACCCACGGCCTCCATGATCCGGAGCGGCCTGCGGTGCCGCTGCTGTGCCCGCTGCGCGGTCGATGATCTTGTCCAACTCACCCCGGTCGAGCCAGACACCCCGGCATTGCGGGCAATAGTCGATCTCGACCCCGGTGCGTTCCGCGAGAATCAGTTGCGTGCCGTCTATCGGACATTGCATGGGCGCTCTCCTTATTTAGTGCGTCAGAGGGCATGTGGGCATGCCCTGCCCTCTGTGCAACCCAGAGCGCCCAAGGACAGGCTCAGCGGATCACATGCACCGCGCAATTGGCATGGCGCACGACCTTGGCCGCGGTGGACCCGAGCAAAAGATCCTGCATACCGGGGCGGTGGCTCGCAATCACGATACAATCCGGCGTGTACCGCTCGGCCCAGTCGAGGATGGTACGGCCCGAATGCCCCTCGACCACATGACAGGAGCCATTTGGCAAAGTGGCGGCAATATCGGCCAATTCCGCTTCGATTGCCTTGCGCGCCTCGTTGACATAGCCCTGTGGCAGGTAGGATATCGCATAGCCCGGCACCTGCTCGATCACATGCAAAAGGCTGATATGTCCGGTCTCCTCGGCCAAGAGCCGTGCCACCCGAAGGGCCGCCTCCGAATCACGTTCCTGATCGAACGACACCGGAACCAAGATGTGAGAATACATGGCGTTTCCTTTCCTTTTGACTAATCCGATTATGGGGCGGTGACGACACAAGCACCATGATCCAGATCAGGACCGGATCAGTTCTGCATGTCTCGCACTTGCGCCGCGATTTGCGCCGCCCATTCGCCAATGATTGGCAGAAACTCGATCTGGCTCAACATCCAGATCATCACCGAAATCAGCACAGTCGCCCCAAGCACGGTGCCCAACCCCGCGGCCAGCCCCCGCGCCAGATTGAAGGCCAGCATGCGCGGGAATGAATTGTGCACCCGGATGAATCGATGCGCATTCAGGGTCTGCAACTCGCGGCGCAGCGCCGCCACTTCGCGCATCAGGTCGTCGGATGGTCCGGTGTCCTCACTCATCCGAAGGTCGCCACCACGTCATACATCACCGGCTCAAAGCTCTTGCAGAGTTCGTTGATCTCGCGGTTGCGGGCGCGCATGTCGTCACTTCGCAGCATCGCCTGAAAATCCGCCCGCGCGCGCCATTGCGAGTAATTGGCGATCCGGGTCTGCGCATCGTTCACATGCAGCCCGGCCGAGATGAAGCCCGGTTGATGCGAGATGAAATCGCGGTACGCGGCAGTCAGGAGATCCATGAGATCCTGACAGGTACCGGGTGTCACCTCGAATGTCGTGATCACGGTCTGATGGTCGGTGACGGTACTGATCTGGGGCATGGCGGACCTCCTTTGCAAGGCGAGCGTAACACGCGGTTCCCGAACGGTAAATTCCCCGCCGATCTTAACCCGCGCTTTACCCTTTTTAACGAGGGTTAACGCAGAGGTAGCCATGCTGAGATGTCTTACCCTTGCACTCATGCTGCTGCCTTGGCTGATCACCACGGCAGAGGCGGGTGCCTGGCTGCGTGACAAGGGCCAAATCTTTCTGGCAACATCCGGACAGATGGAGGGGCCGGATGAATTCGGTCTCTACCGACAGAGTTTCACACTCTACGCTGAGTACGGCCTGACCGAACGGGTGACGCTGGGGCTGGATCTTGGGGGCGACACCCTGCGCATGACCAAGAGCATTGCCTTTGCCCGCTGGCCGATAGGCCGGGCAGGACGCAAGCTCAGACTGGCATTTGAGATTGGCCTCGGTGAAGTGGACGAGACTGCGGCGCTGCGCCCCGGCTTGTCATTGGGGCGTGGCCTCACGCTCTGGGGGCGTCATGCCTGGGCGGCATTTGACGGGCGCGCCGTGGTCTTTGGTGACAGCCGGATGACGCTGGAAAGCGACATCACCTTTGGCCTCAATACCACCCAACGCAGCAAGGCGATCCTGCAACTCCAGACCGGGCGCCCGTCCTTTGGTCGCGCCTACAGCCGATTTGTCCCGTCATTTGTCTACGAAACCAAACCCGGCGCGCATCTCGAATTCGGCGTGATCCTGCCGCTCACGGGACAAGATGAGCGTGGTGTGAAACTGGGTCTCTGGCGACAGTTCTGACGCGTCGCCAGAGACCGGACCGCCTTACAGCGGATCGTCGATCCGAAGCCGCAAGATCACGGAGCCCGCCACCGGGCTCGGCCAACGCAGATTGATCCGATCCTTGTTCGGTCCCTGCTGCGCCTCGAAATAGGGGCTGGCGTGGATCACTGCATCCGCCGCATTGCGCAACGGTCCCACCGCCATGACCGACTCGACCCCCTGCGCCCAGGCGCCGAATGGCAAGCGTGGAGCTGGCTCTACGACCCAGGTCGATGCCGCGCTGGCTTGGGTGTGTTGCATGACCAGCGGAGTCGTGACGGGGATGTCCACATTGTGAAAGCTGTTGTCGGCAAAGGTGACATTGCGCACCCGGTCATAGTCAAGGTCGGCAAAGCTGGTATCGACCGCCTCGACCCGCGTGATGGTCCCGATGGTCCGAAAGGTATTGCCCGTGACGGTCATCCCATCCAGAAAATGCCCCGCCCCATGCGGTTTGACCACGAGAAAGGTGAACCAAGGTGCCATGTCACTGGCCAGAAATACATTGTCCGTGATGCTCAGCGCACTGAACGAGAACTCGCTGGCAAACCCCGGCTCTGCGTCATGCTCATTGACCCATTCGACAAAACAGTTGTCGATGTAATTCCCGGTGATGGTGCCGCGATTGTTGATCCGCGTCAGAACCAACCCCGCCGCACGCACACCGTTCGTGGCGCTATCGCCCTGAAACACATGATTGCCCGAGATGATCGAACTGCTACCGGCCATGACGGCAAAATGGCGAAAGAGAACCACCCGATTGTCGCGGATCTTGAGGTCATTGGCGTTTGAGTTGAACCCGATCGAGCGCCGCTCCGTCGATAAGAGCGGCCCCTCGTTGGAGATGAATTGACAGCGGTCGATCATCATCCCCTGATCGCCCTCGCCATGGCTGGTGATGCCGCGATCCTTGGGGCGGGTAAAGAAACAGTCGCGGAAATGGTTGGCGGACCCCTGCGGCGGCAAAAGCACCCCGCTGCAATCGCCGGTGCATTGAAAGTCCACCTCGGAGACCACCATGCGCGACACATCCTCGAAGCCGCTGAAATCCAGCAGATACTTGAAGCGTCGGAAGGTATAGACCTGCGTGCCCGCCGCATCGAAAAGCGGCTGGCTGATGTCGAGCCGCTGGGCCGCTACGTTCTTGGCGGTGACATAGACCTCGCGGCCCACGCCATTGCCTTCGATCAGCGCGCCAACAGGAATATTGGCCACATTGGTCACATTGGTCAGGCGTTTGGAATTGGCGATGTCATAGCTGGCCTGCGAGGTCATGACCTCTGTCTCCCATGCCGGACCCGGAAAAACCGAGATCTGGCCATTCTGGATCACATGGCGCTGATTGTAGGTTGTCCGATTGACCACCGCCGCTGCCATGTCGACAGGTGCGCGCAGCGACACTTTGCGGCCGGCCAGATCAAGCGTGACATGATCCGGATTGTTCAAGAGCGCCTGATACGCTTTCTTGAAAGCCAGTTCGCTGTCGCCGAACGCATCTATATAGGCGGGCAGGTCAAAATTCTTGGTCAAGGCAAGGATCGCGGCATCGGGCATTTCGACAGTGCCTTCAAACCGGATACGGCTCTGGATCGTGGTGCTCTGACCTAGAACATACTGCCCCGCCGGAACAATGATCTCTCGCCCTTCGGCCGCGGTATCAGCCGCCTCAAAGGCTGCGTGATCATCCGCCACCCCGTTGCCAAGCGCGCCATAGTCACGCACGTCGACGGTGCTGATCACGTCGCGCAGAAAAAACCGGCTGACATCCTCGATGACGATATCGTCGATCCGAACCACGCCCCCACTCGGGCCAGTCAAATCGAGACCGAAATGTCCAAAGATCGCGGCGCGTCCCCAGGCCATGTCAACGCCGGTCCGGGTGCCTGTGCCCACGATGGCCGTTACCTCGACCACGTCGCCATAGGTGGTGAGCGCGACCTGCGGCCCGGTCACGGTGACGCCGGACAGCGCGACGCCGCCTGCGCCTCCGGCAAAGGCCGCGATCCGAACACTGGGCAGGTTGCCCGCAATCGCCTTGATCCGCACCCGGATCTGAAGATAACACCCGGGCAGAATCGGCGTCTCGCCCATGTACCGCAAGCGCTGCACGCTTTGCGTCTTTTGCAACTCCAGCGCCCCGCCGAAATCCTGATCCGCTGGCACAAACGCCGAATCGGCGGCATTGGCATAGGTGTCAGAGCCGGGTCGCCCGTCCTCGCGCGACCATTGGTCGAGACCGATTGCGAAGGGTTGCGGCATGAAAACGATGCCGTCGGTGATTGCCTTGTTCATGGATATCCCTTTCCTTTTGCCGCACCGCATGCGTGCTGCCCGTGGCCAGAGCGATGGGCCAGAGCAATGGGAAAGGGATGTATCAACGGACCATTAACCGTATGTCATGGCACCGTCACGGTGCCCGGCAGCACGCGCCACACGGATCAGGCTCACGGGATTGTGACGCCAACCTTGCCTGAAACGCAAAGAACCCTGCCGATTGGCAGGGTTCTTGACTCTCGCGCGGGACTATCGCGCGGGAGCGAAATCAGGACGCTTCGGTGATGAACTTGACCGCGTCGCCAAAGGTCTGGATCGTGTCCGCCGCATCATCGGGGATCTCGATGCCGAACTCTTCTTCGAATGCCATGACCAGCTCGACCGTGTCGAGACTGTCCGCGCCGAGATCGTCAATGAAAGAGGCTTTGTCGACAACCTTGTCCTCTTCAACGCCCAGGTGTTCCACAACGATCTTCTTAACGCGGTCTGCGATATCGCTCATGTCTTGTTCCTCGTTTTGTCTTGGGCAGTCTTGCCCGTTGTCTGCCCCCGCCCAAGCCGGGAAGTGGCGATGATTATGCCCCAATGGGCGGTTCTCGACTGCCTTCATACAAAGGCCACCGGGAGAATCCGCATATCCCTCCGGCTAATCTCGGTGGCCTATAGCATATGCGCGGGCAATGGCAAATGCTTTCACTCGGGCCGATTGTGACGGAGAGACCAGCCTCGACTCAGTACATGGACATCCCGCCATTCACATGCAGGGTGGCGCCTGTGACATAGCCTGCCTCGGGGCTGGCAAGATAAAGAACAGCCGCCGCAATCTCCTCGGACGTGCCCATACGGGCCATCGGGATCTGAACATAAAGCGCGGACTTCTGATCCTCGCTCAATTTATCGGTCATCGGCGTTGCGATAAAGCCCGGTGCCACCACATTGGCGGTGATGCCCCGGCTTGCCACCTCTGCGGCGATGGATTTGGTCATGCCCACCAGCCCGGCCTTGGCAGCGGCATAATTGGCCTGACCGGGGTTGCCGCTCGACCCGACGATTGAGCCGATATTGATGATCCGGCCCCAACGCGCCTTCATCATCGGGCGCACAGCCCCCCGGCAAAGACGCATCGCAGAGGTCAGGTTGACATCGAGCACGTCATGCCAGTCCTTGTCCGACATCCGCATAAAGAGCTGATCACGCGTGATCCCGGCGTTGTTCACCAGAATATCGAGCCCGCCCATCGCGGCGATGGCATCCTTGGTCAATGCATCGACCGCCTCGGCATCGCTGAGGTTGCAGGGCAGGACATGCGCGCGCTGGCCCAGGTCCGCCGCCAGCGTCTCAAGAGGCTCGACGCGGGTGCCACTTAGTCCGACGGTTGCACCCGCACCATGCAGCGCGCGCGCAATCGACGCGCCGATGCCACCAGAGGCGCCCGTCACAAGCGCGGATTTCCCAGTCAAATCAAACATCTTATGTCCTTCTCTCTTTAGCGCTGCACAGCATCAAATATCGGCGACGACTTGGGCCGTCGCTTTCACCTCTTCCGAGGTGCCAATCGCGCGGCAGGTGATCTCGCGCTCAATGCGCCGGATCATACCCGAGAGCGCCTTGCCCGCCCCGATCTCCCATATCTCGGTGACACCTTGTGCCGCCATGTAGATCACCGACTCGCGCCAGCGCACAGAGCCGGTGACCTGCTCCACCAATAGCGCGCGGATCTCCGCCGGGTCCGTCACGGCGCTGGCGCGCACATTGGCAACCAGCGGCACCACAGGTGCATGGATCGTGACATCCGCCAGGGCCGCCGCCATCACCTCGGCGGCGGGTGCCATCAGGGCACAATGAAAGGGCGCGCTGACTGGCAAGAGCATCGCCCGTTTCGCCCCCCGCGCCTTGGCGAGATCCAGCGCGCGCTCCACGGCTCCTTTGTGGCCAGATACCACAACCTGCCCCGGATCATTGTCATTTGCAGCCTGACAGACCTCGCCTTGCGCGGCCTCTTGTGCCACATCGCGGGCTGTCTCAAAATCCAGACCCAACAGCGCCGCCATCGCGCCCACACCCACCGGCACCGCCTGTTGCATCGCCTGTCCCCGAATGCGCAGAAGGCGCGCGGTATCTGCCACGCTGATCGCGCCCGCCGCCGCAAGGGCCGAATATTCCCCCAGGGAATGCCCGGCCACATGGCCAGCGACCTGCGCCAGATCCACGCCTTCGGCCTCAAGCGCGCGCAGGGCCGCCAACGACGTGGCCATAAGCGCCGGTTGGGCATTTTCGGTCAGGGTCAGCGCCTCCTGCTCGCCCTCCCAGATCAACGCCGAAAGCTTTTGTCCAAGCGCCTCGTCCACCTCGTCGAAAACTGCCCGTGCCGCCGGATAGTTGGCCGCAAGATCCGCCCCCATGCCGATCACCTGCGCGCCCTGCCCCGGAAATACGAATGCTCGGCTCATCTGCTCACCTCCCTTGAAAAGTGCCTCCCGATACATCGCCGCGTCTGCCAAAGCAACGTGTTTGCCAGAGATTGCACAGTGTTTGCGCAAGGATTGTGCAGACCCGCAAAGACGCAGCCCCCCTGTGCGCGGGCAGTCATTGCGCCTCTGGCATATCCAGCTAGATTAGCGCTGCAATCATGAGGACGTCTGCGATGCAAATCACCAACTCGGCCACCAGCTATGGCAGCATCACCAAGAGCTTTCATTGGCTCACCGCTTTGTTGATCCTGTCCAACCTGCCGCTGGGTTGGCTTGCCACCCAGGTTGCGCATCAGATCGAGGCAACGCCGACCGAGGACTTGATCGCACGCGCGACAGTCTTGTTCTCCCTGCACAAGACCCTCGGGGTCGCCATCTTCTTTGTGGCGCTCGCCCGCATTGTCTGGGCAATCAGCCAACCCAAACCGGGGCTGCTCAACGGTGACAGGACGATCGAGGCATGGGCGGCGGAAACCGTGCATTGGCTGCTCTATGGGTCGCTGGTTCTGGTGCCGCTCTCGGGCTGGGTGCATCATGCCGCAACCTCCGGCTTTGCGCCGATCTGGTGGCCGCTGGGGCAAAACCTGCCCTTGGTTCCGAAATCCGAAACTCTGTCCGAGATCGCCTCAACGCTGCATTTCGTGCTGATGCTGGTGCTTGCGGCTGCGATAACCGCGCATGTGGCTGGTGCGCTCAAACATCACCTGCTCGATGGCGATGCAACTCTGCGCCGGATGCTGCCGGGGCGCATGGACGCCATCCCCACCGCAAACCAACCAAATCACGCCCTGCCCCTCGTTGCCGCCCTCGCCATCTGGCTCGGCGCAGTCGGTGGCGCCACCTGGCTCGGCTGGTTCGGCGCGGCCGAAACCAGCAGCCCCGCAACACTGGCCGCGGTCGAGAGTGACTGGCAGGTCGAGAGCGGCCAGTTGCAAGTGACCGTCCAGCAATTGGGCTCCGCCGTCACCGGCAGCTTTGCGGACTGGACCGCCAATATCGCCTATTCCGAATCCCCCGATGACGCAGGACAACACGGCACAGTGGAGGTGACCGTCGGCATCGCCTCTCTGTCCCTTGGATCAGTGACCCAACAGGCGATGGGCACGGATTTCTTCAACACCAGTGAATTTCCGACCGCGCGTTTCGCCGCTGACCTGATGGCAACCGAATCCGGCCCGGTGGCGCGCGGCACGCTGACGATCCGCGATCAATCCGTGCCGGTCGAGATGCCCTTTGATCTGACCATCACAGGCGACACGGCCATCGCACAGGGCACGCTCACGCTGGACCGCCGCAATTTCAACGTCGGTAACGGGGTTAAGGATGAAAAATCGCTCGGCTTTGGGGTCGATGTCAGCTTTGATCTGACTGCGACGCGGGCAAATTAATCCAGCTTGCGCGCTTCGTCGATCAACATCACCGGGATGCCGTTTCGGATAGGATAGGCCAAATCGGCAGACCGGCTGATCAATTCCTGCGCCGCCACGTCGTATTCCAGCGTGGCATGAGTCTGCGGGCAGATCAGCGCCTCAAGCATACGACGATCAAACGCCGGAGGAAGCTGGATGTCATCGCTCATTGCATGATGTCCTCATTGTCACCGCCTCGCAGCACATATTCGATCAGTGTCACCAACGTCTCGCGCCGTGTGCTGAGCGACGGGGCCTCCAAAAGCGCCTGTTTGTCCTCCGGCTCAAACCCAAGGAGCATCGAGAGGGAGTTGATCAGCAACTCATCCTCGGCCTCTTTCAGCGAATCCCAATCCGTCTGCAACTCCCGCGCCTGAAAATAGCGGCCCAGAAGGCCAAGAAAGGCGTTCCGATCAAATCCGGGATCACTGTCCACCGGCCCCATATCACGCTCGAACCCGGTCCAGGAAACGCGCGCCCGCCGATAGGGCGTGAACCCCTCGACCTCGTCCTGCACGCGAAACCGCGACAGGCCCGTCAGGGTGATCATATACCGCCCGTCCTCGGTCTCGGAAAACTGCGTAACCCGGCCAACACAGCCGATCGCATGAAGCCCGGTGCCGCCCTCGCGGCCCGGCACCCGGTTGGGTTGGATCATGCCGATCAACCGCCCCGGTGTCTTGAGGCAATCTTCGAGCATCGCCAGATAGCGTGGCTCGAACAAATGCAGGGGCAGGCGCGACCGCGGCAGCAACAGCGCACCGGGCAGCGGAAAGACGGGAATGATCTCTGGAAGATCGAGCTTATGTGTCATGCCGCTTACCTAGCCCGCACCGGAGCTCAGGCAAATATCATTGAGCTCAATTTACGCCGCCCACTCAACAAGACCGGATCATTCGGCTTGAGCGCCTCGAAGATGGTGAAAAGTTGGGTCTTGGCCGCCCCGTCGTTCCACTCCCGGTCACGCCGGAACAGGTCGAGCAATTCATCCACCGCCTCTTGCGCCTGCCCATTGGCATAGAGCGCCTGCGCCAGATCGAACCGCGCCTGCGGATTCGCTGGGTCCGCCTCGACCGCCGCGCGCAAGTCGGTCACAGGACCGGCATCCTGCGCCTGCCGTGCCAGCGCCAGTTGTGCATGTGCGGCGTCAATCTCTGTCGCATGGCTGATCTCGGCCGGGGCACCGTTCAGGATCGCTTCGGCCTGATCCAGCTCTCCCAATGCGATATGCGCACGGGCCAACCCGGCATAGCCACGGGCATTCACCGGGTCTTCTTGCAGGATGGCGGCATAGGTCTGTGCGGCATCGGCCACGGCACCGGCCTCCAGCATCTCATCAGCGGCATCAAGCGCCTCGTCCAGACCGCCATCCGCCTCGCCGCCTGCCGCCGCGACAACCCGCGCGACAAAGGCGTCAATTTCGGAAGGGGGCAAGGCGCCCTGAAATCCGTCAATCGGCTGACCCTGCCAAAAGGCATAGACAGTGGGAATCGATTGCACCCGCATCTGGCCCGCGATCGCTTGATTCTGATCGACATTGATTTTGGCCATCTTGACCGCCCCTTTGGCGCGCGTCACCGCCGCCTCGAGCGCCGGGCCCAATGTCTTGCAGGGTCCACACCACGGCGCCCAGAAATCGACGATCACCGGCACGGTTTGCGAGGCGTCCACCACATCCGCCATAAAGGTGGCCTCGGACACATCCTTGATCAAATCGCCCGCCGCAGGGGCGCTGTTGCTCTTGCCAAGTTCCAGCATGTTCAGCCTCCTAATGATATTTGCCCCCTATATGTGGGCGCACCCGGCGGAGTCAAAGATCAAATGTGGCAAACACCGGCGCGTGATCCGAGGGCTGGTCCCAACCGCGTGCGCCGCGCAGGATACGGCTGGAATGCGCCGCCGCACGGATGTCACCGCTGGCCCAGACATGATCAAGCCTGCGCCCCTTGTTCGCCGCATCCCAGTCGCTCGCACGGTAGGACCACCAGCTATAGAGTTGCCCCTCGGGAATATCGGCACGGGTCACATCCTGCCATCCCCCGGCCTCCATCACATCGCCCAAATGTTCCACCTCAACCGGCGTGTGGCTGACGATCTTGAGAAGTTGCTTGTGGTTCCACACATCATCCTCACGCGGGGCGATGTTGAGATCGCCCACAAGGATCGACTTTTCGGGGCGGCTGTCCCGAAACCAGTCGCGCATCTCGGTGAGGTAGTCGAGTTTCTGGCCGAATTTGTCGTTCACCGCCCGGTCGGGGATATCGCCACCGGCCGGCACGTAAAAATTATGGATGACGGTGCCATTCTCGAGTTGGCCCGCGATATGGCGGGCATGTCCGAGACCCGCGAAATCCATCGCGCCCACCTCTGCCATGGGCAGCTTGGACAGGATGGCGACGCCGTTATAGCCCTTTTGTCCACGCGCCACGACATGCCGATATCCAAGCGCGGCAAAGGCCTCGAGCGGCATCTTGTCCACCGGGCTCTTGCATTCCTGCAAACACAGAATGTCCGGCATCTCTTCCTGCATCAACCGCGCCACCAGACCTTCGCGCAGGCGGACCGAATTGATGTTCCATGTGGCGAGGGTAAAGGGCATGCGGCATCTCCTGTCTGGGTTCGGGCAGACAGTAGAGCGATGCGCCCGGCGTTTCCAGCCGCGATTGCCGTGCCTCTGGACTAAATAATCCACCCAGGTCGAGACCGCCAAAACCGGCCCCAGAAAAAGAGTCCCCGGCACAGGGGCCGGGGCAGTCCAACAGGGAGGTTCATGTGTGAAACCGCACACATACTGAATAATAGCAGATTAAACGTCACGCGCAGATACGACTTTGATACAGGTCAAGAAACCGTGGTTTTTAAACCACAAGGCGATATCCGCCGGATTCTGTTACCAGAAGGCGAGCGTTGCCGGGATCAGGTTCGATCTTTTGCCGCAGGCGGTAAATGTGGGTTTCGAGCGTATGGGTTGTGACCCCCGCATTATAACCCCAGACCTCGTGCAGCAGAATATCGCGCGGCACCACACCTTCGGTCGCACGGTACAGATATTTAAGGATATTTGTCTCTTTCTCGGTCAGCCGAACCTTGCGCTCATCATCCGTGATCAGCATCTTCATCGCCGGTTTGAAGGTGTAGGGCCCAAGCTGGAACACCGCATCCTCGGATTGCTCATGTTGGCGCAGCTGTGCGCGAATCCGCGCCAGAAGCACCGGGAACTTGAAGGGCTTGGTGATGTAGTCATTGGCCCCGGCATCGAGACCCAGAATTGTATCGGCGTCGCCGTCATGGCCAGTCAGCATGAGAATCGGTGCCTTGACCCCTTGCTTGCGCATCAACCGGCAGAGTTCGCGCCCATCCGTGTCGGGCAGTCCCACGTCAAGGATCACCAGATCATGAATCATGTCCTTGATTTTTCCCATCGCAGCGGACCCACTGGCGGCTTCGAACACGTCGAAATCTTCGGTCATGACCAATTGCTCGCCCAAGGCTTCTCGCAGGTCATCATCGTCATCCACGAGAAGAATTTTCTTGACTTGTGCCATCTCGGTATCCCCTTCCGTGACAAGAGCATGCGGTACAAGCGACTTGGCGGCAAGATGTGCAACAACACATTCACGCCCAAGTGTTGCGTTGCGAGCGTTTCTTTCAATTCGTTACAAAAGCTTATATCTAACTCTGGTCCAAAGACAGGAGCGTCGCATGAGCCTTGCCCCAGATATCACCGAAATCGCCGCCCGTGCGCGCAGCGACCTGCGTATGGGCGTGCCTGTTGTGCTGGCCGGGCCGCAAGGTGCCGCGCTCATCATGGCCGCCGAAACGCTGGATGCTCAGCGTCTGGCCGATCTGCGCGCTCTGGGCGGCGCGCCGAGTCTGGCGATTACAGCACGCCGCGCCACCACACTCAAGGCGCGCGCCTATGACGGCGATCTGGCACGGGTTGTGGTGCCGCCCGATGCCTCGCTGGGCTGGGTTCTCGGGGTTGCCGATCCGGCAGATGATCTCAAGAGCCCGATGAAAGGGCCGCTCACCTCCGAACGCGGCGGCAACGTGGAGCTGCACCGCTTGGCATTGGCGCTGGTGAAATCCGCGCGGCTCCTGCCTGCTGCTCTGGTTCTGCCCATGAGCGAGGGCGCGGGCTTTGCCGCGCGCAATGGGTTGACCCTGCTCGACAGTGCCGCAGCCCTCGGGCTTGAGGCCACCAGCCCCCTGCACCCGGTTGTCAGCGCCCGCTTGCCGCTGGCGGTGTCCGAGGCGGGACGTCTGCATATCTTTCGTCCCGAAGACGGTGGTGAGGAACATTATGCAATCGAAATCGGTCAACCAGACCGCACCGCGCCCGTTCTGGCGCGGCTTCATTCGGCCTGTTTCACCGGCGATCTGATGGGCAGCCTCAAATGCGATTGCGGCCCGCAATTGCGCGGTGCTCTGGCGCAAATGGGCTCCGAAGGGGCGGGCGTGCTGCTCTATCTCAACCAAGAGGGGCGCGGCATCGGCCTTGCCAACAAGATGCGCGCCTATTCTCTGCAGGATCAGGGATTTGACACCGTCGAGGCCAATCACCGTTTGGGATTCGAGGATGACGAGCGCGATTTCCGCATCGGCGCGCGCATTCTGTCGCTCATGGGCTTTTCCGCCGTGCGCCTGCTGACCAACAACCCCGCCAAGATCGAGATGATGCGCCAGAACGGCATCGACGTGGTCGAGCGCGTGCCGCTGAAACTGGGCGAGAACGCGCATAACCATGCCTATCTCGCGACCAAGGCGGCAAAATCCGGGCATATGCTCTGACGGAGAGGGTTTAGAGCGGACAGTGGCCCCAAGCGGTGAGCCGCGCAGTGCCGGTCCGCCGGGTGGGCGCTACACCATAGTCGGCTGGCACTTTATCTCGGCCAAACACTTCCGCAATTTCAAGAGACTGCACCGTTGCAAAAGCGCCCGCCCGAGGGGGCGGACCATGCCAGAGGCATGCCTTCAGCATGACCGCTGCGCGGCGGCGCGTGCCGCGCCTAGATTCCGCGCTTTGGAGATTGCGGCCAATGTCCCCTCCAATCTCTCGACGCCACGCCCCCACTACGATCCCTGCTTCTCAAACCAGATGATCACCTCGCCGATTTCCACGCCAAACTTGTCCATATAGGCCCGGTTCAACACACGGCCCTCTTTCATCTGCCACATCCAATCGTCAAAGCTGACGCGCAATGTGCCCTCAGGCACCGGCAGATCAATCGTGTAGCGCCAATTGAAGGCATCGCCGCGTTCTTCCCCCATCGCCAGACCGATCACCCCCGGTGCCGTGCCTTGCCATGTCTGATCGCCGGTTTTGGTCAGGGTCCAGACGCGGGTCTCGGTGCTTCCGTCCTCATAGGTGAAATCCTCATCAAGCGTCAGGACGCGCCCATCCCAATCGCCTGCGACCTGCACCTCGAACCGCCGCCGCACCGTGCCGAACCGATCCTGAAATTGCCCATAGCCCACCACCTGCCCGTCAAAGAACTCTTCGAGGTTGAACTCTCGCGCAGACAGGCGCTCGTCACTCAGATCGGGCCGCCCGGCACAGGCGCTCAGCAGTCCCAGCGACAGCAGGATAAAGACAATGCGCATAAGAAAAGGCCCCCTGCGGTGATCACCGCCGAGGACCTAAGCCGAAGTCGCCTCTTAGCAAGGTTCAGACGCGCCGCGCCCCAAAGAGCACAGCGCCAAAACCAACGATCAGCACCCCGGCGCAGATCAGCAAGAGCTGCTCGTATTTATGCGTCTCGGGCAGGATCGCCATGGCCCACTCCGCCTCGCGCGCGAAATAAACGACCGCCCCGACCATCGCCGCCCCAAAGGCCACCAGATACGACCAGAGCGGAATGCACCACCCCATCACCAGCCCAACAATCAGGATGGGCGTGAGGAACATGCTCGCGGTGCCACTGACCGCCACCGCGTCAAACAATGTCTGATTGCCCCAGAGCGTGAGGCCAGTCCCCAACACCATGAAGGCAACCATCGCCATCCGCCCGCCCGCAAGCGACCGCCGGCCGAGTTTCAGCTCGTCCACCACCAGCCGCGCCGCACTGGCCAGCGCGGAATCGAGCGTGCTGATCGCCGAGATCAACAGCGACACCAAGAGCGCGACAAAAAGCCAAGCCGGGAACATGCCCGCCCAGGTTCCAATCAACTCCCCCTCATATTCCGCACCGATCAAGCCTGCCTGAATCCCGAAAAACCCAAACCCGATGATGCAGAGCGTCGAGATCCAGAACGCGTGCAGAAAGGATTTGCGCGTCGTCTCAGGATCAGCAAGAAAGCCGCGATCCATCATCACAGGATCATGTGCCGGATAAGAGAACACCTGCAACAGCGCGACCAGCAAGAGTATCTGCCCGTTCCACGCCCCCGCTGTGCCCGGTGCCGTCAGCACCGCTCCGATGTGAAACCCGGGGCTGAGCACGAGCGCGACAAAAGCCACCGCAAAGACCGCGAGAAACACCAGCATCTGCAAGACATCTGTGCGCAATGCGGCGCTTAGCCCGCCCCATGCGCTATAGATCAGGCCCAGCACCGCCACGATCAGGATCGACGCATCACGCGCCACGCCCATTTCCGGCAGGGCCGCCGCAAAGATCAACCCCACCACCAGCAAATTGGCGAACACTTCGGACAAGAGCCGTAGCCCAATCACCAAATTGTAACAGGCATTGCCCGTGGCCCCGAACCGGCCCCCGAGCCAATCCTGCACCGATCCCGCCCCTTGGGCGCGCAGACGGCTCACGATAAAGCCGCCCGTCACAAAGGACCCGTAATAGGCGGCATAGGCCAGCGTGCCCCAGATTCCGTAGAAATATCCCAAAATGGCCGAATTCATCAGTGACCGAGCAAAGATCCACGTCGTGACCTGACTCAGCACCAGCACCCAGAGCCCCGGCGCGCGGCCATCCGCCCCCGTGCCATTGAAGAACCCCTCAATGGTGGCACGCCGTGGCGCGACCAGCAGGCTACCCAAGATGACCAGCCCAAAGAGGCCAATGATCGCCAATGCTTGCATGTTATCTTTCCCCGACCGATTGTGTTGCCTTAGCGCTAGCCACACAACCCCCGCGACACCAGCCCAAAATCAGTGACTTTACAGTTTTGTGATCTCTCTGCCCGCACCCGTGCCTTGGGCAAGGCTGCGGTGCCGCCTAAAGCGTCGCGTTCACACCGCCTCCGTCCAAGAGGATGTTCTGCCCGACGATAAACCCGGCATGCTGGCTGCACAGAAAGGCACAGGCGGCGCCGAACTCATCAGCCGTGCCATAACGGCCCGCCGGAATACCGGCACAGCGGCGCGCGTGGGCCTCCTCCATGCTGATCCCCTGCGCCTCCGCCACCCCCTTGTCGAGCGAGGTGGCACGGTCCGTGGCATGAATGCCCGGCAACAGATTGTTGATCGTCACCCCCTTGCCCGCCACTTGTCGCGAGGTGCCTGCAACATAGCCGGTGAGCCCAGTCCGCGCCGCGTTTGACAGCCCCAGTGCTGGAATAGGGGCCTTGACCGATTGCGAGGTGATGTTGACCACCCTGCCCCAGCCCCGCGCCATCATCTCCGGCACCAGCGCCTTGATCAGCGCGATGGGGGTCAGCATATTGGCATCGAGCGCGCGGATGAAATCCTCCCGCTCCCAATCCGACCAGAGCCCCGGCGGCGGGCCGCCGGCATTGTTCACCAGAATATCCACCCCCTGCGCCACCTCTAGCACTGCGGCGCGCCCGGTCTCGGTCGTGATATCCGCCGCAACCGTTATCACCTCAACACCGAATTCGGCGCGAATCGCCGCCGCTGCGGTTTCCAGCGCCTCGGCTCCGCGCGCGTTCATCACCAGATCGACACCGGCCTCGGCCAAAGCCCGCGCACAGCCAAGCCCCAACCCCTTGGATGAGGCGCAGACCAGCGCCTTCTTGCCTTTGATGCCCAGATCCATCTCGCGTCCTCCTGCTGCTTCAACGCGGAATTAACACTCTGCGCGTCAGAATGGCCAGATGTTTACCAAAACCCGCCTCTCAGGGGGACGTGACGGGGACCACCCGCCGAGGCCCGGTTTCTCCGCCACATTGACGCCATGGGGCCATACACCTAAGCTAGCGGACCTGAATGGAAATCGCTCTTTTCCCAGCTTTTGGAAACGCCCCCGTCAATGACCTCTGACACTGCCCTGTCCGATCACATCATCTCCGTCTATCAGGGGCTTGATTTTCGTGTGGTCAACGGGGCCAATATGGGCGACGCACTGTCCTTTGCCGCCGAACTCGATCTCGATGATGTCTACGAATTGCAGGCGCAGGCCCGGCAATTCCGCCTCTCGCTGTCGCTTCAGGGGGGCGCTCCCTTTACCATCGCGCAGAATTCCGACATGGGCCGCCCCGGCGCTCAGGTGCATCTGGACAGCTGCCTCACCCTGATGTCCGGCACCGGGCGCACCACCGAAATGCTGGTTCTGGTCGAGGTCGATGACGCGGGCAATGTGGTCGAGGTCTTTGCCATGCCGCTGGCCCAGATGCGGCCCAAGACCGGCTATGCGCTGGTCGGGATCGACACTGACGATGTGCTGCAACGTTTTGCGCAGGTGGCCTGCGTGTCCTTTTCGCGCGGCACCCATATCACCATGGCGACAGGCGAACAGCGCCCGGTCGAAACCCTCGCACCCGGCGACATGGTCCTGACCCGCGATGACGGGGTGCGACCAATCCGTTGGGTCGGGCAGTCGACAGTGCGCGCAGTGGGTGATTTCGCGCCCATCCGGATCGTGGCGGGTGCGCTGCACAATGAACACGACCTGCTGGTCAGCCCCGACCACCGGCTCTTCATCTATCAGCGCTCCGATGCCTTGGGCGCTGGCCGCGCCGAGGTGCTGGTGCGCGCGAGGCATCTGGTCAACGGCGATACCGTGCGCCGCGAGAGCGGCGGTTTTGTCGACTATGTGCAATTGCTCTTTGATCGGCATCAGATCATCTATGCCGAAGGCATCGCCGCCGAAACCCTGCTGGTCGATCCCCGCACCAGTGCCGCCCTTCCTGCCGATCTCAAAGAGGCGCTGAGCCAGCAAATCGCGGGCAAGAACGCCCCCAGCCACCTGCAATTCGAAGTCGGTCAAGCCTTGCTCAATCACCCCAATGCTGCCGACATTCTCAAACGGGCGTCCACACGCTGAGCATATTGCGCCGCACCGTCCAGCCCTCTATATCCGGCCCCATGTTGGACACCCTTTCAAACCGCCCCGATCTGCCGGCAGAGATTGCCCGCCGCCGCACCTTTGCGATCATCTCGCATCCGGATGCGGGCAAGACGACGCTGACCGAAAAGTTCCTCCTGTATGGCGGCGCCATTCAGATGGCCGGGCAAGTGCGCGCCAAGGGCGAGGCGCGGCGCACGCGCTCGGACTTCATGCAGATGGAAAAGGACCGGGGCATATCGGTCTCGGCTTCGGCCATGTCCTTCGACTTTGGCCGCCTCCGCTTTAATCTCGTGGATACGCCCGGCCACTCGGATTTCTCCGAGGATACGTACCGCACGCTGACGGCAGTCGATGCCGCCGTGATGGTGATCGACGGGGCCAAGGGCGTCGAGAGCCAGACCCAGAAACTCTTTGAGGTCTGTCGCCTGCGCGATCTACCGATCCTGACCTTTTGCAACAAGATGGACCGCGAGGCGCGCGATACCTTTGATATCATAGACGAAATTCAGCAGAACCTCGCCATCGACGTGACCCCGGCCAGTTGGCCCATCGGCATGGGGCGCGATTTTGTTGGCTGCTATGACATGCTGAACAATCGCCTCGAACTGATGGACCGCGCCGACCGCAACAAGGTGGCGGAATCGATCAAGATCAACGGGTTGGATGATCCAAAACTGGCCCAGCATGTGCCCGCTAACCTCATCGAAAAGCTGCGCGAAGAGATTGAGATGGCGCGCGAACTCCTGCCCGCCCTCAATCCGCAATCGGTGCTTGAGGGTCATATGACGCCCATCTGGTTCGGGTCCGCGATCAACTCCTTTGGCGTCAAGGAATTGATGGACGGCATCGGCACCTATGGCCCCGAACCGCAGGTGCAAAAGGCCACTCCCCGCGCCATTGCCCCCGAAGAAACCGCCGTCACTGGCTTTGTCTTCAAGGTGCAGGCCAATATGGACCCCAAACACCGCGACCGCGTGGCCTTTGTCCGGCTTGCCTCGGGCCATTTCAAACGCGGCATGAAGCTCACGCATGTGCGCTCAAAGAAACCGATGACGGTCTCGGCCCCGGTGCTCTTTCTCGCCGCCGACCGCGAACTCGCCGAAGAGGCCTGGGCCGGCGACATCATCGGCATCCCCAACCATGGCCAGTTGCGCATCGGCGACACCCTGACCGAAGGCGAGGCCCTGCGCGTAACCGGCATCCCGTCCTTCGCGCCGGAACTCTTGCAACAGGCGCGTGCAGGCGATCCGATGAAGGCCAAGCATCTGGAAAAGGCGCTGATGCAATTCGCCGAAGAGGGGGCCGCCAAGGTTTTCAAGCCGGCCTTTGGCTCGGGCTTTATTGTCGGCGTCGTGGGCGCGCTGCAATTCGAGGTTCTGGCCAGCCGGATCGAGCTGGAATACGGTCTGCCGGTGCGCTTTGAGGGCTCGCAATTCACCTCTGCCCGTTGGGTATCGGGTGACAAGCTGGCGGTTGAGAAATTCACTGACGCCAACAAGCAACACATCGCCCATGACCATGATGGTGACATCGTCTATCTGACACGCCTGCAATGGGACATTGACCGCGTTGCACGCGATTACCCCGATGTCACGCTGACGGCGACCAAAGAGATGATGGTCTGAACCGGCGCGGCATCCGTCGCGCCGCACTCAATCGCGTTCCACCTTTGGCAGCTTGTGGGCAATGCCCTTGTGGCAATCTATACAGGTTGAAGACCCGTCTGGCGCATGGCCCTCCAACGCCACGACTTCCATCTTTTCGCGGGCGCGGCGCGCCTGCTTGTCGAAATCCATGGCTTCGAAACTGTGACAGTTGCGGCATTCGCGCGAATTTGTAGCTTTCATCGTTGCCCAGACATGCATGGCAAGCTGCTCGCGTTTGGCCTCGAATTTCTCCGGCGTGTTGATGGTTCCGCGCAGCGTATGCCAAAGCTCATTGCTGGCTTGGATCTTGCGCACCACCTTTGGGGCCCATTCATGCGGGACATGGCAATCGGAACAGATGGCACGCACTCCAGACGCATTCTTGTAATGCACGCTGGTCTTGTATTCCTCATAAACCGTGTCTCGCATCTCATGGCAGGAGACGCAGAACTCTAACGTATTGGTTGCCTCCATGGCGGTGTGAAACCCGCCCCAAAAGATGATCCCACCGATCCCACCAATCACCAGCAGCACCCCTTGCCCAATCAGAACGCTAGGCCGTGTGAACCAGTGCCACAGTTGTTTAAAACGTTTCATCATCACCGTTGTGTCCCAAGAGTTGCGCCGGGCACATCAATATGCGCCCGGTCGTTCATGTGGCGCGGTCGCGCTCTATTCCTTGGGCAATTCCGCCTCGATATAGGCGATCACATCTGCTGCGTTCTGGTGATCGAACGCCCGCAGCGCAGGCATTACTTCTTTGGGCTGACCGTTCAGCACCTTGTGCATCAACTCCCACGGGTTACCGGTGAGCGAGGCCAGCGGAGGCATTTCCTTGGGCAGCTTTCCGTCTGCTCCATGGCAATTGGCGCAGACGGTGCCAAAGACCTGCTTGCCACGCTCGACGTCCCCGACAATCTTGCTGTCGCTGACGTAATCGGCATAGGCGTCCTGCCCTTGGACCACGAAATTCGCCAGATCAGTCAGATCTTGCTCGCCAAGATAGTCACCATATCCATGCGCCGGGGCCGACAAGAGCGCAACAACCGCCGCCGGATCGCCACCTTTCATGCCATTTATGCCCTTGATCCCGGAAAAATGCTTGCCCCCGGAATAGGCGCCATCCACACCCATGCCGTCCCAGCCATGACACTCCTTGCAGCGCCAATTTGTTCCGGGCTTGTCGGCGTATTCCGCATCCGTGGGATACAGCTTGTGCGACGCGGCCGGTGCGTCTTGTCCGATTACCGAATACCACTTGTCATAGAGCCGGCCACCCCGCGCGATCGAGCCTTCATCGGCGGCATAGGCCGCAGTTCCGGCTACCATAGACAGAGCCGCCAACATCACTGGCAAACCACACGTCTTGGTCTTTGCTTGAAAAATCATTGCATTCCTCCAAAACCACAAGGGAGGAATGGACCTGAGAGCCAATTCTCAGATGACCTCCCCGTTCGGAGTATATGCCAGTCTCAAAAGGTTTATCTTGATGCAGATCATCACGTTAAACCAAAGGCTCTTGACTGCGGTCGCGTGACAGGCCGCATCTGACCTGCCACCACGGACCGCCTACAGACCCGAGATACGCCCTCAGGCGCGTTCGGAATATTCCATGGTCTCGGTGTTGACGATGATATCCTCATCCGGACCAACGAACGGCGGCACCATGACCTTGACGCCATTGTCGAGGATGGCAGGCTTGAAGCTGTTGGCAGCCGTCTGGCCTTTGACCACCGGCTCGGTCTCGACGATCTTGCAAGTCACCTTTTGCGGCAAGGAGGCATGCAGCGCTTCGCTGTTGTGGAATTCCACCGTGATGGTCATGCCATCCTGAAGAAACGGGCGGCGCTCGCCCAACAGATCGGCGGGCAGTTCGATTTGCTCATAGGTTTCGGTATCCATGAACACCAGCTTGCCGTTCTCTTCATAGAGGAATTGCTGGTCCTTCTGTTCCAGCCGCACCCGCTCCACCTTGTCGGCGCTGCGAAACCGCTCGTTGAGTTTGGTGCCGTTGCGCAGGTTCTTCATCTCGACCTGAGCAAAGGCGCCGCCCTTGCCGGGTTTCACATGATCGACCTTGACCGCGGCCCAGAGGCCACCGTTATGTTCCAGCACATTGCCGGGGCGAATTTCGTTTCCGTTGATCTTGGGCATTGCGTTCAAACCATGACAAAAGGTTGATAAGGGATTGTTGCTCCCTATATCTGGAGGGATGATGGGTGGCAAGACAACGAAATGTCGTTACGTGTCGGGCGGAGATATGCAGTATTTGCATAGAAGTTATGCATATGTGCTCTATCCGAATCACAAAAACTCCGCCATAAGGTCCGTCACGCCCAAAACGCAAGAGCAATAAGAACAAGGACGAATGATGAAGGATTTCGTTGACGGTACGGCTTTCAATGCCGAACAGGGCAACCGTGCTCGTAAACTCTTTGCGGCCGTCGTACTGGCCGCGCTGGATGATGCCATTTCCGACGACAAGAAATATGGCAACGGCCCCGAGCAGATTGCCCGCTGGGCACGGTCCCGCGATGGACGCGAAGTATTGTCCTGCGCCGGAATTGACCCGAATGAGCGCGTTGTGTCTGGCCTGATGGATTTCGTATCCAAGGGCGTGCGCACCTCCGTGGCCCTCTCTCGCGAAGAGAGCGAGCGCCGCAATGCCGCCGCACAGGCCGAAGCCGCCTGAGAGGCAGCACACTCCGCCGAATAGTCGAGGCCCTGCCAATTTTGGCAGGGCTTTTGCTTTTGGGTCGGGAAAACGGCACGCTGTGACGTGATCTGCCTTCCGCTGCGCCCCGGCACTTTGTATCACCGCCCAAGGACAGCAACGGGACATCGGAATGACACGCGCGATCATGATTCAGGGGGCTGGCTCGAATGTGGGCAAGTCGATGCTGGTCGCAGGGCTCGCCCGCGCATTTGCCCGACGCGGCCTGAGCGTCGCCCCCTTCAAGCCGCAGAACATGTCCAACAACGCCGCTGTGACGGTGGATGGCGGCGAGATTGGCCGCGCACAGGCGCTTCAGGCCTTGGCCGCCTTCCGTGCACCCCACACCGACATGAACCCGGTCCTGCTCAAACCCGAGAGCGACATCGGCGCGCAGGTGATCGTGCAGGGCCGCCGCTTTGCCACACTGCGCGCCCGCGATTATGCCCGGGCAAAGCCACAATTGCTGGCTCCGACATTGGAGAGCTTTCACCGCCTCGCCACCACAGCCGATCTTCTGTTGATCGAGGGCGCAGGCAGCCCGGCGGAAATCAACCTGCGCGCCGGTGACATCGCCAACATGGGCTTTGCCGAGGCCGCTGGCGTTCCAGTGATCCTTGTCGGCGATATCGACCGGGGCGGCGTCATCGCGCAAATCGTCGGCACCCAAGCCGTGCTTCCCCTCGACGATGCCACACGGATCAAGGGGTTTGCCATCAACAAGTTTCGTGGCGATGTCAGCCTGTTTGACGACGGTCTGCACGAGATAGCGGCGCGCACGGGCTGGCCCTCACTTGGAGTCGTGCCGTGGTTCGCCGATGCCTGGCGCCTTCCGGCAGAGGATGTGATGGACATCGCCTCGACAAAGGGCGGCGCGTTCAAAGTGGTGGTCCCCCGACTGGGTCGCATTGCCAATTTCGACGATCTGGATCCTCTGAGCAGCGAACCGGACGTCACCGTCGAGATCATCGCCGCAGGCCAGCCCCTGCCCGGGGATGCCGATCTGGTACTGATCCCCGGCAGCAAATCCACCATCGCCGATCTGGCGCATTTCCGCGCCCAGGGTTGGGATATCGACCTTGCCGCCCATATCCGGCGCGGCGGGCATGTGCTGGGCATCTGCGGCGGCTATCAGATGCTGGGTCAACGGATCGAAGATCCCGAGGGCATCGAAGGCTCGCCCGCGTCGGTCGCCGGGTTGGGGCATCTCGATGTGGTCACGGTCATGAAGCCGGAAAAGCGGCTGGCCTTGACGCAGGCCACCTATCTCGCCAGCGGCGAGACCGTCGAGGGCTATGAAATCCATCTCGGCATAACAACCGGCCCGGATTGCGCCCGCGCATGGCTTCACGTCGGGGATCGCCCCGAAGGGGCCGCTTCGGCCAGTGGTCGGGTGCGCGGCGCGTATCTGCATGGGCTTTTCGCCTCAGACCCGTTTCGCGCTGCGTTTCTCGCGGGATTGGGTGCCGTGTCAGACCTGCGCTATGGGGCCGATGTCGAGACGACGCTCGATGCCTTGGCCGCACATCTGGAGCGGCACATGGACCTTGATCTGCTCTTGTCGCTCAGCGCGGAAATCCCGGCTCAGTCGAAATCCTGACTGGTCAGCGCCCGGTGAATCTCGCGGCGCACGAGTTTGCGCACATTGCGGGTGATCCGCTCCCCTAACGCGCCTTGCAACTCCTGCCGAACGATCTCGGCGACCAGATCGCGCAACGCGTCCTCGTCCAGAACCGCATCATCCATAAACAGAGCATCGGTGCGCCCCGCCGCAGACGATTGCTCCGCGCTCTCCTGCGCGTCCTCCGCATCCTGCCAGTTTTGCGTATGGCGCTCTGAGCCAAGATCATCCGCCTCGGCCCAATCAGGATCGGCTGATGCCTCATCCTCTTCTGAGGGTTCAACCGCCTCAGTCCAGGTGATCGCCGAAACCGGACCCCCAGCGTAATCGTCCCCGGATGCACCATCCGGCTCCCATTGATCGTCCCGTCCGGCCACGAGCGCCTCAAACTCGGCAGCCTGCGTGCCCAGCTCGGATTGAAGGTCACGTTGCAGCTCGGCTTCGGGCTCACCCTGCGCCTCGGTCTCTGGCTGCTCAACCACAAGAGCTTCCGGCTCCTGATTGTCCGGCTCCGGATCTTCTGGTGTGGTGTCCTCGGACAGGCTGTCCTGCACGGGTGTCTCGGGATCTGCTTCGGACTCCCATATGCTCATGTGATCCGACAGAGTTTCCTCAGCAAGCGGCACCTCTGCGACATCGGGCGCGGTGTCCGCCCGCCGCGTGCCATCCACCCGCAAGGACGGGGTCAGCACCAACCGCTCCGCCCCGGAGTCAAAAACTCCATGCGGCACGGCTTTCGTCTCAGGGCTGCGATCGGATTGACCGTTCGACACCAGCCGCCGGATCGACGACAGGACATCCTCGATTTCCACATTGGTCACGGGGTCGGACATATTTTTATACCACTCTTGCCTGAGGGCAGTTTACCCCTCAGGACGACCTCGCACAACCGATTCAAAAACTTTTCAGTTCTTTCCAATTGCCCGCAACACCCGGTCGAGTTTCCGACCCTGTGGGCTGATGGCGATCGGGGCATCCTTGACCAGATTGTAATAGGCGGTTGGATCATAGGTCTGCACACCCAGATTGAGATCCCGCGCCGTCAATTCACCAATCGACGCCAACACCGAATAGGCCGCAATCACCACATCTGCATTGGCCGAAATCAGATTGGCCTGCGCATCCAGCAGATCCTGTTCGGAATCCAGCACGTCCAGCGTGGTGCGCGCGCCCAACGTCGCCTCTTCGCGCGTACCCTCAAAGGCGACCTGAGCGGCGCGCACGGCCTCGCGGCTCGCGGTGCGGCTTGCCCGCGCCGCGCGCAGATTGGCATAGGAGTTGCCCACGTCCTGCTTCACCTGAAGCCCGGCCAGATGCAGCTGCGCCAGTTGCGAATCGCGCTGCGCCATTGCCTGACGCTGAGCCGAATTCAAACGCCCGCCCTGATAGATAGGACCACGCAATTCGACCCCGACGCTGCCGGTGCGCGACATGTCGGGCCCATCCAGATCCTCAGACGCTCCGATCCGCGCCGTCAGGTTCACCGTGGGCATCAAAGCGGCCTCGGCAGCCCGGATGTTCAACTCTGCAGCCGCAACATTGTGCTGCGCCTGCAAGATGTCGGGATGACGCCGCACGGCCACGGCCTTGGCGGCATCGACATTCTCGCCAAGTTGCGGCAAATCCCCCGGTGTTTGCAAAGGCCCCGGATCGCGCCCCACCGCCTCGCGGAATTCCTCGATCGCGCTGGTCAGGTCGCCCTGCGCCGCCGCCAGCCCGCTCTGCGCCAGTGCCACGGCGGACTCCGCCTGCGCCACATCGGTCCGTGTGACTTCACCCACATCAAAGCGATCCTGCGCAGCCCGCAATTCTTCGCGCAAGAGCCGCAAGTTGTTCTGACGCAGCGCCACGAACTCCTGATTGCGGATCACGTTCATATAGGCCTGCACGCCGGTCAGCAGCACAAATTGCTCAACGCTGATCAGGGTCTGTCGCGTCGCAAGAACGATCTCTTTGGCCGACTCGGTCAAAAAATCACTGCGTCCGAAATCATAGAGCAGCAGGCTCCCCGTGATCCCAAGGTTGAGCGAGGTCGAGGTCGTATTGCGGTTGATCGTTTGAGACCGCGTATCACTTGAATCAAGACTGATCCCAGAGGTCCAGTCGATAATCGGCCGCAGGCTGGCCACAGCCTGCGCCACATCCTCATCGGCAGACCGCAGCAAGGCACGGTTCTGGTCCAACAAGCCGCTGTTGATATAGGCACTCTTGAGCGTGTCAGCCAAGGTCTCCGCTCGGACCGCAAGCGGCACGACGCTCAGAACCGTCAGTCCAAACACAAAGCCGAGGGCCCGCACGTTTCCTGTTTTCATGCTCTGCACTCTCTCTTTTTTTGCCGCGCCCGTCCCGTCACAGGGTAAAGGCCGCGTGCCTTTCAAATCCGGGCAGGATCGGCGCGCCCGCATTGAACGCGTAACGCCAACTGATCTGACCGTCGATCTTGTAACCGATCCGCACCACACCCAAGGCCCCCTCCATGAACAGACAGGCGATGCGCCCGCCGTCCTTGAGTTGCGCCAGCAACGCCTCGGGCAGATGGGCAACCGCACCCTGCACAGTAATTACGTCGTAGGGTCCATGCTCCGGCGCACCATCCGCAAGCGGCCCCTCATGCATCACCACATTGTCGGCACCTTGCTCGGACAGAGTGCGCTGTGCCTCTTCGACCATTGCCGCTTTGTCCTCGACCCCGACAACCGCTTCGGCCATGCGGGCAATCACGGCTGCGGAATACCCATAGGCCGGCCCGATATCGAGCACCAGATCGTCGCCCTCGATCTCCAGCGCGTCCAACATCTTGGCCAGCGTGCGCGGATCGAGCATCACCCGCCCCTCACCCAGATCGAGGTTCTCGCCCATATAGGCCGCCTCGCGCAACGCGGTCGGTACAAACACCTCGCGCGGGACCGAGAGCATGGCGTCGATGATCGGGAATTTGGTCACATCAGACGGGCGTACTTGCGTATCCACCATCATCGTGCGCCGCGCGGCATAGTCTGTCATGGTCTAAACTCTTGCGTTCGGAATCCTATCCTTTAGGTTTTCGCACAGAAGCCACCCGGCGGCAACGGCAATAGGTCCAATGCGCTTCGGGCAATCTGGCCATGCAAAACACCGCATTGCCCACTTGCGCCGCCCCGCCCGATCATATAATTCACCCCAACCACTTGGAGCGGCGAGTTGGCGGAGTGGTGACGCAGCGGATTGCAAATCCGTGAACAGGAGTTCGATTCTCCTACTCGCCTCCATTGGCCCCCTCACCATTGGCCCCCTCTTCATGATTGCCCCATAGCGGCGCCGTCGGCAGGATAAGGCCGCAACTAATCCGGCACGGCTGGTTCGACGCCATGACCTCTGGCCGTTGAGGTAGAGAACCGGCACGCCTCCAACAGACCGCTCCGAGACGCCCGCGCGGCCCTGTCTTGCCGGTGCCGCGCCTGCAGGATCACGCCACCAGAGGGGCGGGCACGGCATCCGAAGATGCCGCGCGACCACTTACTTCAGGATGCTTCGTCCCGCGTAAATCGCGGTCTCGCCCAGCATTTCCTCGATGCGGATCAGCTGGTTGTATTTCGCCAACCGGTCCGACCGCGCCAGACTGCCGGTCTTGATCTGCCCGCAATTGGTGGCCACGGCCAGATCGGCAATGGTGGCATCCTCGGTCTCGCCCGAGCGGTGCGACATCACATTGGTCATCCGCGCGCGATGCGCCATATCGACCGCTTGCAGCGTCTCGGTCAGCGTGCCGATCTGATTGACCTTGACCAGCATCGAATTGGCGCACCCGCGCTCGATCCCCATCGCCAGACGTTCCGGGTTGGTGACAAAGAGGTCATCCCCCACCAGTTGCACCTTGTCGCCCAACGCGTCGGTCAGGGCGCGCCAACCATCCCAATCGTCCTCGGCCATGCCATCCTCGATGGAAATAATCGGGTAATCCGCCACCAGCGCTTGCAGATATGCAACATTTTCGGCGCTGCTCAGGCTCAGACCCTCGCCTGAAATTTCATATTTGCCACCTTTGTAATATTCGGTCGCAGCGCAATCGAGACCAAGGTAAATTTCCTCGCCGGGGCGATACCCGGCCTTCTCGATCGACTTCAGAATGAAATTCAGCGCATCGCGCGTCGAGGACAGGTTGGGGGCAAAGCCGCCCTCATCGCCCACGCCGGTCGCCAGACCCGCCGCCGACAGTTCCTTTTTCAGCGTGTGAAACACCTCCGACCCCATGCGCACGGCATCGCGAATATTCTCCGCCGCCACCGGCAGGATCATGAATTCCTGAATATCAATGGGGTTGTCGGCATGCTCGCCGCCGTTGATGATGTTCATCATCGGCACCGGCAGCACGCGGGCCGAGGTGCCACCGACATAGCGATAGAGCGGTTGGCCGGAAAAATCCGCCGCCGCTTTGGCGCAGGCCAGGCTCACGCCGAGGATCGCATTGGCCCCGAGCCGCGCCTTGTTGGGCGTGCCGTCGAGCTCGATCATCGCCATGTCGAGCGAGACCTGCTCGGTCGCATCCATACCCGCCAGCGCCTCGGCGATCTCGCCATTGACGGCGGCCACAGCCGCCAGCACGCCCTTGCCCATGTAGCGCGCCGTGTCACCATCGCGCCGCTCGACGGCCTCATGCGCGCCCGTAGACGCGCCCGACGGCACCGCCGCGCGGCCCATGGTGCCGTCCTCCAGCGTCACATCGACCTCAACCGTGGGATTGCCCCGGCTGTCCAGAATTTCGCGGGCGTGAATGTCGATGATGCTGCTCATAGCGGGGAATCCTTTGCTGGAATTGGCTCGCGCCTGCCTTAGCAAGTTTTCCGCGCTTTGCAAACGCGGCAAAGCCCGCGCTACTCCGCCGCCTGCGCCGCCGTCTCCGCCTCGATCTCCGCCGCCCGCCGCTCGACCTGTTCGACGATGTGGTCGATCATCTGGACGTTATCCATCCGGTGGCTCTGCTTGCCCGCCAGATAGACCATGCCATTGCCTGCCCCGCCGCCGGTAAAGCCGACATCGGTCATCAGCGCCTCGCCGGGGCCATTGACCACACAGCCGATGATGCTCAGGCTCATTGGCGTCTTGATATGCTCCAGCCGCTTTTCCAGCGCCTCGACCGTGCGGATCACGTCAAACCCCTGCCGCGCGCAAGAGGGGCAAGAGATGATATTCACCCCGCGATGCCGCAGGCCCAGCGATTTCAGGATTTCATAGCCAACCTTGACCTCTTCCACCGGATCGGCGCTCAGGCTCACCCGGATCGTATCGCCAATCCCCATCCACAACAGGTTGCCCAGACCAATCGCGCTCTTGATCGTGCCGGACATGAGGCCACCCGCCTCGGTGATCCCCAGATGGATCGGCGCATCGGTGGCCTCGGCCAATTGCTGATAGGCGGCGGCGGCCATGAAGACATCCGACGCTTTCACACTGATCTTGAATTCGTGGAAATCATTGTCTTGCAGAATACGGATATGCTCCAAACCGCTCTCGACCATCGCATCGGGGCAAGGCTCGCCGTATTTATCCAAGAGATGCTTTTCCAATGACCCGGCATTGACGCCGATCCGCATCGAACAGCCATGATCCCGCGCCGCCGCAATCACCTCGCGCACGCGGCGCTCATCGCCGATATTGCCCGGATTGATCCGCAAACAGGCGGCCCCCGCCTCGGCGGCCTCGATCCCGCGCTTATAATGGAAATGAATATCTGCCACGATCGGCACCGGGCTTTCGCGCACGATATCCTTGAGCGCCTTCGCACTCGCCTCATCGGGCACCGAGACCCGGACAATATCCGCCCCCGCCTCTGCCGCCGCCTGCACCTGTGCCACCGTGCCCGCCACATCGGTGGTCAGGGTGTTGGTCATGGTCTGAACCGTGATGGGCGCATCGCCGCCCACGGGCACGTTGCCCACCATGATCTGACGGGATTTGCGGCGATAAATATTGCGCCACGGGCGGATATGGTTGAGCGACATCGCGTCTTGCCCCGTTTCATCTGAGAGTGACCGTTACCCCTAGATAATACGACAGGGGGGTCGGGGCAATCGCGCGACGCTGATTGCCGCTTATTGCAGCGGTGCAGCCTCTGGCGCAATCTGCGCCTCTGCGACATAGCGCATCAGATCCTGATCCGCCTCGATATTGGCCAGCGCATAGCGTCCGGTCAATTCTTCCGCAGTCAAGGCCAGACCAGAGGTCACAGCGCCCCGTTCTCCTGCGGGGCCGTAATGCGCGCCGTTCACCGCGAAATAAACAGCTCCCGATTCGCCTACCCGCAAGGTCGGCGGCTCTTCTGTCGCAGGCACCGGATAGGTGTCACCCGCGTTCAGAATGCCCTCAAAGATCACACTGCCATCGGCGGCCCGCACCCGCACCCAAGCCGGGCGTACTGCGACCATTTGCACAGCCGCCATCGTATCGGCCACAACCTGTGGACGGTTCGGGCCGGGGAGCTCATCGCCAAGCGGTTCAAACCCTTGCGCCTCATTCAGCGCAAGCGCGATACCGCTGTCACGATCCGCATTCGGTGCAACCGGACTCAAGGTCCCCACGTCGCGCGGGTCCAGCGTGGAAATCGGCGCATCCCGCGCCACCATCACCGGCACATCCAGCGCCTTGGGGCGATAGAGGCGGCTCAACCGTTCATCGCGTGGCGGCTGAAACACACCTGATGCGGCATCCTCGCCTTGGGGTACATCGCCGGGGATCACAGTGGCGCCGCTCAGCGGGTCAAGATCGGCCAAGACCACCGGCGTATTTTCGACCGGGGCAAGTTGCACCTGTTGCACCTGACGCAACACGCTCCACCCGCCATAGCCAATAGCGCCGATCAACGCGACCAGTACCAGAGCAGATCCAATCGCCCCCGGCTCGATGCGTGACAAAAAGCTTTCGGAGGCTGGCAGAAACGGGGTGTTTGGGGACATCAGCGGATCTTGTAGCGCCGCCTTGCGTTGCTTGGACGGACCCGGCTTGCGGATCGAAGACGCCTCCGCCGACATGCCATGAGCAATGGAAAAGCCGGACTCAAGACAAAATGTCTTGAACGCCTGATCCGGATCCATACCGAGATAGCGCGCGTAGGACCGCACGTAGCCGGGAATGAAACCGGGGGTATCAAAGGCCGATGGCTCGCAATTCTCGATCGCAGCCACGTAATTGGCCTTGATCCGCAACTCACGTTCCACATCCAACAGGGATTTTCCGAGCGTCGCGCGCTCACCGCGCATCAGATCGCCAAGGCGCAAATCAAAAGCGTCAAAGCCACGGGCCTCAACCTCTTCCACGTCGGCCTTTCGCGAAAATCGCCGCCCAATCATGCGGGTCCCTGCCTCTCGAGTCTTTTGCCCAACTGCCCGAATGTCCCGATTCGAACTCAGAACTTTTCTTCATCAGACGGTAACACAAGGCAAGGTATAATGCACGCGCAGAGAGACTAGCCGGCCAATTCGGCGCGATTCAGCGCACAATGACTCCACAATTCATCCATCGCACGCACCAATGCATCCATCTCCTTGGGCCCATGCACCGGCGAGGGCGTAAAGCGCAGCCGCTCGGTGCCGCGCGGAACGGTCGGAAAATTGATCGGCTGCACATAAATGCCATAGCCTTCCAAAAGCATATCGCTCAACTTCTTGGTGTGGACCGGGTCTCCGACGATCACGGGCACGATGTGGCTGCCGTGGTCGATCATCGGGAGCCCCATGCCCTTGAGCCGGGTCTTGAGGATGGTCGCCTGCGTCTGATGCTGCACGCGCAGCTTTTGTCCCTCAGAGGTCTTGAGCAAGGCAACCGATGCCGTCGCCCCCGCCGCCAGGGCCGGTGCCAGCGATGTCGAAAAGATGAATCCCGGAGCATAACTCCTTACTGCGTCGCACATTTTAGCCGAGGTCGCGATATAGCCACCCATCACACCGTAGGCCTTGGCGAGCGTGCCGTTGATGATGTCGAGACGGTGCATCAGCCGGTCGCGTTCGCAAATCCCTGCCCCGCGCGCGCCATACATGCCCACCGCATGCACCTCGTCGATATAGGTCAGCGCGCCAAACTCATCCGCCAGATCACAAATCGCCTCGATCGGACCAAAATCGCCATCCATCGAATAGACGCTCTCAAAGGCAATCAGCTTGGGTGCTGTTGGGTCATCGGCGGCCAGCAATTCGCGCAGATGTTCGACATCATTGTGCCGGAAAATCCGCTTGGCCCCGCCATTGCGGCGCACACCTTCGATCATGCTGGCATGGTTGAGCGCGTCGGAATAGATGATCAGCCCCGGAAAGAGCTTGGGCAGCGTGCTCAGCGTCGCGTCATTGGCGATATAGGCGCTGGTAAAGAGCAGCGCCGATTCCTTGCCATGCAGATCGGCAAGTTCCGCCTCCAGCCGCTTATGATAAACCGTGGTGCCGGAAATGTTGCGCGTGCCGCCAGACCCGGCACCCGTGGCATCAAGCGCCTCATGCATCGCCGCCAGCACAGCCGGGTGCTGTCCCATGCCCAGATAGTCATTGCCACACCAGACCGTGATCGGCTGCTCCACCCCGTCGGGCTTGTGCCAGATCGCATGCGGGAAATTGCCGTTGCGGCGCTCGATATCAATAAAGGTCCGATAGCGACCTTCCTGATGCAGACGGTCAATCGCTTGATCCAGCTTGGCTGTGTAATCCACTGGCTGTTCCTTCCTGATCGGTACCGGCGAGCGGTGCCAGCCGCCTTTCGGGTCTTGGTGGCAAATCCTGTGCCACTTATTCAACATTTAGAATGGATATATAATCCTACCCTCTGAGACAACAGGTTACAAATTGCCGCTCCCCTCTTCCTTGACTTGGGTCAAGTCACTGGACAGTGCCGCCCGGCCTGATACCCTCGCCACAATCCATAGTCAAAACCCAAAGGCCAGTCATGTCGCTTTCCGCCGTTCTCTCCCGCATCGACGACCAATTGCCCAGCGCCCTCGACCGGCTCATGGGCCTGCTCCGCATCCCCTCGATCTCCACTGATCCGGCCTATGCCGGCGAGTGTGACGCCGCCGCCGATTGGCTGGTTGCAGAGCTGCAAGCTCTTGGCGTCACAGCAGAAAAGCGCGCGACGCCGGGCCGCGCAATGGTGGTGGGCCATGTCGATGGCCCCTCCGGTGGCACCGGACCGCACCTGCTCTTTTACGGCCATTACGATGTCCAGCCGGTCGATCCTCTGGCGCTCTGGCACACCGATCCCTTCGCCCCCGAAATTCAGGACACGCCGCACGGAAAAGTGATCCGCGCGCGCGGGTCGTCAGATGACAAGGGCCAGCTCATGACCTTTGTTGAGGCCTGCCGCGCCTATCGGGACGTGACCGGCACCCTGCCCTGCCGCATCACCTTCTTTTTCGAAGGCGAAGAAGAATCAGGCTCACCCTCGCTCATCCCCTTCATGCGCGAGAATGCCGCCGAGCTTTCCGCCGATCTGGCGCTGATCTGCGACACCTCCATGGTGGCCCCCGGCGTGCCCTCCATCGCCTCGCAACTGCGCGGCATGCTCAAGGACGAATTCACCATTCATGGCCCGCGCATCGACCTGCACTCCGGCCATTATGGGGGCCCCGCCCTCAACCCTTTGCGCGAACTCTCGCGCCTCATCGCCTCCTTCCATGACGATACGGGCCGCGTCGCGGTCGAGGGCTTCTATGAAGGCGTCCATGAGGTGCCCGCCGACCTCCTGCGCCAATGGGAAAGCTGCGGCTTTGACGAACACGAGTATCTCTCGTCCGTCGGCATGACCCGTGCGCATGGCGAAGAGGGCTATTCCACCCTCGTCCAGCAATGGGCGCGCCCAACGCTGGAAATCAACGGGCTATGGGGTGGCTATCAGGGCGCGGGCACCAAAACGGTGATCCCATCAGAGGCGCATTGCAAACTGACCTGCCGCCTTGTTGGCGACATGGACCCAGACAAGTTGCGCAAAAAGGTCCGCAAACACGTCGAGGATCGCCTCTCGCCCGATGCCAAAATCACCTGGAATCAGGATCTTGACGGCTCACCCGCCGCAGTGATGAACATCAACCGCCCCGAATTCGAGGCCGCCCGTCAGGCGCTCTCCGACGAATGGGCGCGCGAAGCGGTCTTTACCGGCATGGGCGGATCCATCCCCATCGCCGGGTTTTTCAAAGAGGTGCTCGGCCTCGACGCCATGCTCATCGGCTTTGCCCAAGAGGATGACGCCATCCATTCCCCAAATGAGAAATACAACGTCCAGAGCTTTCACAAAGGCATCCGAAGCTGGGCGCGGGTGCTGGATGCGCTGGCAAAATAACCGGGCTGGCACCGAGATGCCCTTGGCCCCAATCGCCCCGCGCGGAATCAAGGGCGAAGCCCGCCGCGCGGATCGCTGGACCGTCCCGCGGCCTAGCGATTTGGAAAGGGAGTGCTTCTCTGAGGGGGCATACGGACTTTGCTGGCATAAAGAGGTAGCCATTTCCGTGGCTTCGCTAGTCCCCGGCCCAGCGACCGCACGGCTCAGCGTTTCGGGCTAACGTCCATTCTGGACGGAACGCCCCCTCACACCTGCGCCTGATACACCGCCCCCACCTCGGCCCGGATGATCCGCGCAATCTGTGCGCAATCCTCGAGGCTAAAGGTCAGCGGCAGGCGCATATCGACAATCCCACGCAAAATCCGGTCGCTCGCGGGCATCGGCGCAGACGGCGCATAGCGCCAACTGTCATAGCGGCTGGTGAATCCCACCGGCTCCGCCCCACCAAACCACTTCAACTCCACCCCGCGCGTGAGGCACCGCTTCAACACATCCGCAATCCGCCCCCCGTCCCAGTCCAGCAACAGGAACTGAATGGACGATCCCACATAGCGCTCCGCCTCGGCCCGCTCCACCACCGTCAACCCCGGCGTGCCGCGCAAGCCATCCTCAACCACGCGGTAGCGCGCATTCCACTTCTCGCACTGCGCGCCCAGAGCCCGCAATTGCGGCCGCAATATCGCCGCGCGCAGATGATCCATCCGCCCTGAAACATTGGGCGTGTCATATTTCACCCGCTCAAAAACCTCGGGGGCAGGCACCGTGCCATGCTTGCCATAGAGCATATAGGACCCTGACAGCATCACCGCCCGCGCCATCACCTCGTCATCATCCGTGATCAGAAACCCGCCCTCGCCGGAATTCATATGCTTGTAGGTCTGGGTGGAATAGCACCCGATCTTGCCCCAGCGTCCCGAGGGGATACCGCGCCACGCCGCCCCCATCGTATGCGCGCAATCCTCGATCACCGTCACACCGGCCGCATCGCAAATCGCCATGAGCGCATCCATATCCGCCAGATGCCCGCGCATATGGCTCAGCATCAGGACCTGCGCCTGATCCACCTTGGCCGCCAGATCCTCCAGATCAATCGTCAGCGCCTCGGTCACACCCACGAAAACCGGCACCGCCCCCACGCTGGCAATCGACCCCGGCACAGGCGCGAGCGTAAAGGCATTGGTAAGCACCCTGTCCCCCGGCCCCACGCCCAAGGCCCGCAGCGCCGTGGCCATCGCATAGCCGCCCGATGTGACCGCCAGCGCATAGCGCGCGCCGGTATAGGCGGCGAACTCGCGCTCCAGCGCCGCCACCTCGCCCGCCTCCTCACCCACGAGGTTATACCGATGCAACCGGCCCGAGCGCAGCACCTCGAGCGCCGCCGCAATCCCCTCTTCGGGGATCGGCTCCTGTTGCGTGAAATTGCCTGTGAATCTCTCTGTCATACCCATGTTTTGGGGCGCTCCCCCGCCCTCGTCAATGGTTTTGCGGCGTGTCCCCGGCTTCCTTCAGAAAACCCGAAACCGCCCTGCGGCTCAGCCGATAAGACGCCGCACAACGCCGGGCAACTCGTCGTAATGCCCGATCACCGCCTCGGGATTCAGCGCCGCCACCGCCGCCCCGCCGGGGCCGAACCCCACCAGGACCGACGGCACGCCCGCCGCCCGCGCGGTCTCGTGATCCGTGACCGTATCCCCCACCATCAGGGCGCGGTTTGGGTCACCCCCCGCCCGCCGCACGGTTTCGCGCAGATGCTCCGGGTCCGGCTTGCGCACCGCCAGCGTATCGGCGCCGGTCAGCGCCTGAAACGCCCCCAACACCCCCAACCGCTCCAAGAGGATACGCGCCAGACCCTCGGGCTTGTTGGTGCAGACCGCCACGCGGTAGCCATCTCCGCTCAACTGCGCCACCGCCGCCATCGCGCCGGGATAGAGCACGGTATGCACATCAATCGCCTCGGCATAGGCCTCCAGCAGCACCGGGTAATAGCGGTCGATCGTGGCCTCGTCCCCGGCCCGCCCCAACCGCTCCATCCCCAGCCGCAGCATTGCACGCCCCCCGCGCAGCGCGACGCCAGTATCGGTCTCCAGCGTCAAGAGATCGCCCGCGCCCATATCCCGAAAACAGGCATTGGCCGCCGCCAGCAAATCGCCGCTGGTATCGGCCAGCGTCCCATCCAGATCGAAAACAACCGTGCGCATGCCCTGCCCCCTATCCGCCTCTCGCCAGCGGATAGAGCGACCCTGCCCGAAATACAAAGGAAAAGACGCGCAGGCTTAGTCTGCCAGCCGGTAAACCCGCAGTTCTGGTAGCGCCGTCAGCGCCGCCCCCACAGCCCGGAACCCCGCCAGCGACAATTGGCTGCCCGCCCCCCGCTCCGCCTCTAGCGGAATGAGGTCCACCGCCACCGACTGCCCGGTCGCGGCATAATCCACCCGACCCCGCCCCGGTGCATCGACCAAAGGCGTCTTGAGCCAGAGCCCCGGCTCAGCGGGCGACCCAAGCGAGGCCACGGTTGTTCCCAGCGCCCCCGCCGGCGCAGTCGCGGCCTCGACGCGCGCCGCCTTGCGCTCGGCGGGCGTCGTTGCGTCCAGCGTTTCAGGGGTCATCGGCGCCACCGCTTCGGGCACAGGCACCGCGCGCGGCGCGAACACCCGGTCCACCTGCGCACAGCCTGCCACGCCGCCTGCCACGCCCAAAACTCCCAAGATCATGGCCAAATATCTCATATGTCCACCCTACCCGCCTGAACTTGCCCCTTCAACGGCCAAGTTGTCCCTTGCCCCGCCTCGCCCCCCCGCCTAGATTTACGCCATGACAGCACCTCTGATAGACCCGTTCCAGCGCGCCATCTCCTACCTGCGCGTCTCCGTGACAGACCGCTGCGATTTCCGCTGCGTCTATTGCATGTCCGAGAACATGACCTTCCTGCCCAAGCGTGAATTGCTCACGCTGGAGGAATTGGACCGCATGTGCTCGACCTTCATCCGCATGGGCGTCGAGAAACTGCGCATCACCGGCGGAGAACCGCTGGTGCGCAAGGGCATCATGACCTTCTTTGACGCCATGACACGCCATTTGGAAACGGGCGCGCTCAAGGAACTGACCCTCACCACCAACGGCAGCCAGATGGAACGCTTCGCAGGCGATCTCTTTGCCGCTGGCGTGCGCCGGGTGAATATCTCGCTCGACACGCTCGATGATCAGAAATTCGCCGATATCACCCGTTGGGGTCGCCTGCCGCAGGTGCTCAAAGGGATTGACGCGGCCCAGAACGCCGGGCTGCGCGTCAAGATCAATACCGTCGCGCTCAAAGGCTTCAACGAGGACGAGCTCTTCACCCTGACCGAGTGGTGCGCCTCCCGCGACATGGATCTCACCTTCATCGAAGTCATGCCGATGGGCGACATCGGCAATGAGGACCGGCTCGACCAATACTGGAAACTCTCGGACCTGCGCACCCGCCTGCGCGAGCGCTTCACGCTCACCGATTTGCCCGAGCGCACGGGCGGCCCCGCCCGCTATGTGCGGATCGAGGAAACGGGGCAGAAAATCGGTTTCATCACGCCGCTCACGCATAATTTCTGCGAAAGCTGCAACCGCGTGCGCCTCACCTGCACCGGCGAGCTTTACATGTGCCTGGGTCAAGAGGATATGGCCGACCTGCGCGCGCCCCTGCGCAACAATCCCGGCAGCGATGTCCTGCTCCAAGAGGCGATTCGCGCCGCCATCACGCGCAAACCCAAAGGCCATGATTTCGACTATTCCCGTCAGACCGTGGATGGCCGCGTCTCGCGCCACATGAGCCACACTGGCGGCTGATGCCCGCCCGTGCGTCTCATCGTTCCGGAAATACTCAAATCAGACGGGGCGATCCGCCGCGCGCTCACCGGAGATGCGCCACGGCCTCGATCGTCCCATGATCCAGGTATTGCAGCAGAACCACCGCATTGTCCTCGCGCGCCAATTCCACATCCAACTCCAGCGGTTCGCGGCTGTCCCAGACGGTCAGAGGCGTCATCTCGGTCACAATATTGGCATAGGTGATTGTTTGGCCTGCATTTTCACCCCGCTCGATCGCAACGGTTTCCTTCGGAATGTAGCGCACCAATTGCACCATCAGCGGCATGGCGCGCGCCGGGTCGGCGGTGGCGCGGATCTGCACCCGTTTCTCATCGCGCGTGACCTCGACATCTATGCCATTCGTCGCCTGCGCCCGGTGCTTTTCGATCAGATCGGACACATCCTTGAGCCGCGTGCCCACAACATGATCCTCACCATTGATGATCATCTGCGGCGTATAGACCATCTTGCGCTCCGCGGTCTTGGCATACCCGCGCTGCCGCGCGCTATTGTCCGGACTGCCAAAACTGTCCGTCCAGCCGATGTAATCCCAGTAATCCACATGCAGCGACAGTGCGACCACATCCTCCCGCGCCACCAGTTCAAGAAAAAACGCATCTGCCGGCGGACAAGAGGCGCATCCCTGCGACGTGAAAAGCTCCACCACCACAGGTCTGTCAGGATCGGGTCGCTCCTGCGCCCCGCCCTGCGCCGCCCAAAGGCACAAAAGCCCCGCGACCACGCTCGCTGCCATCTGTCGCATAACGTCTGCTTCCCGTTGGATCTGCCCTGTCACACCGCGACTGTATCATATCGCTCACCGCTCGTATCTAGGTCGCGTGCCCTGCAATAACCAATCAACGTTTCGAGAGTCGGACGTGATTTCTTGAAATAACCATCAATTGTGTGCAATAGTATACAAATCTATCTTCACCCCTCTTGATCGAGCGTTTCAAATCGGTCAGAAGCAGGGGCAAGTGATCCAGCCTCGACCATGAAAGGACGGCCCCATGCCCATCAGTGTCGGACAAGACAGCGCCAAGACCCGCAAGACCCTCACCGTCGGTGACCAGTCGGTCGCCTATTACTCGATCGCCGCCGCCGAAGAGGCCGGACTAGGCGATTTCTCGCGCCTGCCCGCCGCCCTCAAGGTCGTGCTGGAAAACATGCTGCGGTTCGAGGATGCCAAGACCGTCTCACTCGACGACATCCGCGCCTTCTCAGACTGGGCTGAAAACGGTGGCCGCGCCAACCGCGAACTGGCCTATCGCCCGGCCCGCGTGCTGATGCAGGATTTCACCGGAGTGCCGGCCGTCGTCGATCTCGCCGCCATGCGCGACGGGATCAAGGCCCTGGGTGGGGACGCCCAGCAGATCAACCCGCTCAATCCCGTCGATCTCGTCATCGACCACTCGGTGATGATCGACGAATTCGGCAATCCCCGCGCCTTCCAGATGAACGTCGACCGCGAATACGAGCGGAACATGGAGCGCTACCAATTCCTGAAATGGGGCCAGGGTGCGTTCAACAACTTCCGCGTCGTGCCGCCAGGCACCGGCATCTGCCATCAGGTCAATCTCGAATATCTCGCCCAAACCGTCTGGACCGACACCGACCAGAATGGCGAGGTCGTGGCCTACCCGGATACGCTCGTCGGCACCGACAGCCACACCACCATGGTCAACGGCATGGCCGTGCTTGGCTGGGGCGTGGGCGGGATCGAGGCCGAGGCCGCGATGCTGGGGCAACCGATTTCGATGCTCATCCCAGAGGTTGTCGGCTTTGAGCTGACCGGCCGGATGATCGAGGGCACGACCGGCACAGACCTTGTGCTCAAAGTCGTCGAAATGCTGCGCAAAAAGGGCGTTGTCGGCAAATTCGTCGAATTCTACGGTGCCGGTCTCGATCACCTGCCGCTGGCGGATCGCGCCACAATCGCCAACATGGCCCCCGAATACGGCGCCACTTGCGGCTTCTTCCCGATCGACGACGAGACCCTGCGCTACCTGCGCAACACCGGCCGCGATGAGGCCCGCGTGCAATTGGTCGAGGCCTATGCCAAGACCAACGGTTTCTGGCGCGGTGCCGATTACGCGCCGGTCTATACCGATACGCTCAGCCTCGATATGGGCACCATCGTGCCCGCCATCTCCGGTCCGAAACGCCCGCAGGATTACGTCACCCTCGACAAATCCGCGGCGGCCTTCCTTGATGTTGTCTCCGAATACCGGGGCAAGGATACCAGCCCCGCCGCCACAGACATGGCCGCCGAGGGACCGGCCACCGCCGTGGCCTCCGACCCGCGCAAATCGGTCAAGGTCACGGGTGAGGATTACACGATCCGCGACGGCTCTGTGGTGATCGCCTCGATCACCTCCTGCACCAACACCTCGAACCCCTATGTGATGATCGGTGCCGGTCTCGTCGCCCGCAAGGCGCGCGCCCTCGGCCTCAACCGCAAGCCTTGGGTCAAAACCTCGCTCGCCCCCGGCTCTCAAGTGGTCTCCGCCTATCTCGAGGCCGCCGGGTTGCAAGAGGATCTCGATGCCATCGGCTTCAACCTCGTGGGCTATGGCTGCACCACCTGCATCGGCAACTCCGGCCCGCTGCAAAAGGAAATCTCCGAGGCGATTGCCGAAGGCGACCTGATGGCCACCTCCGTGCTGTCGGGCAACCGCAATTTCGAGGGTCGCATTTCCCCCGACGTGCGCGCCAACTACCTCGCCTCGCCGCCCCTTGTTGTGGCCTATGCCATCGCGGGCGACATGAACATCGACCTGTCGACCGAGCCGCTGGGCACCGACCGGGACGGCAACCCGGTCCATCTCAAGGACATCTGGCCGAGCCAGAAAGAGATCGCGGATCTGGTGGAACGCACGGTGACGCGCGAGGCGTTCCAGTCGAAATATGCCGATGTCTTCAAAGGCGACGAAATGTGGCAAGCCGTTGAGACCTCCGAAGGCGAGACCTATGATTGGCCCGCGCAATCGACATATGTGCAAAATCCCCCCTATTTCAAAGGCATGGCCAAAGAGCCGGGCACGATCTCCAACATCTCGGGCGCACGCGTTCTGGCGCTCTTGGGGGATATGGTCACCACAGACCACATCTCGCCCGCTGGCTCTTTCAAGGACAGCACCCCCGCTGGCAAGTACCTGACCGAGCGTCAGGTGCCCGTGCGCGAGTTCAACTCCTACGGATCGCGGCGCGGCAACCACGAGGTGATGATGCGCGGCACCTTCGCCAATATCCGCATCCGCAACGAGATGCTGGCCAATGAAACCGGAGGCGTCGAGGGCGGCTACACCAAGGGGCCGGACGGCGCGCAGACGTCGATCTTTGATGCGTCCATGGCCTATCAAGAGGCAGGCACGCCTCTGGTGATCTTTGGCGGCGAGCAGTATGGCGCGGGCTCTTCGCGCGACTGGGCGGCCAAGGGCACGGCGCTTCTGGGCGTCAAGGCCGTGATCGCCGAGAGCTTTGAGCGTATCCACCGCTCCAACCTCGTGGGCATGGGCGTGATCCCGTTCGAGTTCACCGGCGGTGACACGCGCAAGACGCTGGACCTTACCGGCGATGAAACCGTGGCCATCTCGGGCCTCGACACGATCAAACCGTTGCAAGAGGTGCCCTGCACCATCACCTATGCCGATGGCTCGACCAAGACGATCACGCTCAAATGCCGGATCGATACCGCGATCGAGATCGAATATATCGAACATGGCGGTGTCCTGCATTACGTGCTGCGCAACCTCGCCAAATCCGTGGCCTGATCCAGTCCACGGCATCATCGACAGGGCGGCCCCGCATACGGGCCGCCTTTTTCATTTCCTGCGCAGGGTTTCGCCACCTCTGCCCAAATTCCGGCCAATCCCTGCCGATCGCGCTGATCTGATGTCATTGTGACGTGAGTCCCCTTTCAAACACGGTGTCGCCCCCCAATCTTGAAGGCAAGACATTGAAGAAAGGTAAATCATGCGTAGCACCGCACTCATTCTCGCTCAGGCCGGTCTGCTCAGCCTGCTTGCCGTCTACGGCGCTTTCGGCGAAAGCACGGCACGGCACACCTGTCCTCTGCCCGAAACGACCACCGGATCAGCGACCTGTCACGTTCCTGACTGACGGATGCCGTCGCCTGTGTACAAAACCCGCGTACACAAGGTGCATCCTTTACACCTCAGCGCGCCGCCTCGATCGCTGGCAGGATCGTGCTCTGCATCACCCGTTCGGTGATTGGTCCGGCAAAGCGCAACACGATATTGCCTTTGCCGTCAATGACATAGGTCTCGGGCACGCCATAGACACCCCAGTCGAGCGCCATCCGTCCCGTTTCATCCGCCCCTAGCGCGGCATAGGGATTTCCAAGTTCTTTAAGGAAATTCAAAGCGTTATCCGGCTTATCCTTGTAATTCACCCCATAGATCGCAACACCATCCTTGGCGAGTTTCTCGAGATTGGGATGCTCCACCCGACACGGCGCACACCAGCTTGCCCAATAATTCACAAGTTTGACAGTTCCGTCTCGTAAATCATTGTCATCGAACGTTTTTCCATCACCCAGCGGAGTCACCAACACCGCGGGTGCCGCCTTGCCCGCCAGCGCCGAAGGCAGCTCATTGGGGTTGTCCCGTTGCAAGCCGACAAAGGCCAGACCGGCAAATCCCGCGAAAATGACCAGCGGCAGCATCATCAACGGTGAGATCTTAGCCATTTGATTTCACCTTGTTTTCAATCTGTTGCAGCTCTTTGTTCACGCGATTTGAGCGCATCACACTGACCGTGATGAGGCCCGCGATCAGCACAATCGCCACCGCATAAGAGGACAGAACCGCCTCGGCGTATTTTCCAAGTTCCGGCATCATACCCCCATCCTCTCACGCGCCAAGAGCGCCCGCATCCGCCGCGCGCGGATTTCCGTGCGCGTTCGCATCAGCACCAAGGCTATGAAAAGAAAAACAAATCCTGCCATGCAGACCAGCAGAGGATACCAAAACACATCCGCCACATTCTCTTCTTTGTCGAGGCTGAGCGACGCCCCTTGATGCAATCCTTGGTTCCAGAAATTCACCGCATAGCGACTCAAGAGGGCAAAGACCGATCCGACAAGGCACAGAATGCTGGTCAGATCCGCCGCCGTATCATCGTTCTCGATTGCTTCCCACAGGGCTATGTATCCGAGATAAAAGAGAAAAAGGATAAGAAAGCTGGTGAGTCGTGGATCCCAGGCCCACCATGTTCCCCACATCGGCTGACCCCAGATTGCCCCGGTCAAGAGCGCAATCACGGTCATCACCATCCCCACCGGTGCCGCAGCCCGTGCCGCCAAGGCGCTGACATGATGCCGCCGCACGATCCAGACCAGCGAGGTGACCAACATCATCAGCCAGGCATTGATCGCCATCAAGGCGCTAGGCACATGTAAATAAATGATTTTAACGGTCGCCCCTTGGCGGTAATCGGCAGGCGTGAAGAAGAATCCCCAGATCAGCCCCCCCACCAACGTCACCGCTGCCAGCCCGGCAAACCAAGGCAAAACCCGGTCCGTCGTCTGGATGAATTTCTTGGGATTGGCATATTCCCAGAGTGCGTTCAGGTTCATCGCTTTCCCCGTGTCATCAGCGCAGGTTCACTCTCAATACCGCAGCCGAGGCAAAAGGCAAAAGCGCGATGGTGCCGCAGGTGATCCCCGCCAGCATCAAGAGCGGTGTCGTGGTGTCAAACCCGTCTGCCCCTCGCCGCGCGACCTCGGCCCCGAAAATCAGTGTAGGCACATAAAGCGGTAGCACAAGCAGGCTCAGCAACAGGCCTCCGCGCTTGAGCCCCACGGTCAGCGCGGCCCCGAAGGTGCCGATAACACTCAGGGCAGGCGTTCCCACAAAAAGAGATATAATCAACCACTTATAGCCCGCTTCTGGCAGGCTGAGCAGCAGACCAAGGACCGGTGTCACCGCTACCAGAGGCAAGCCAGTCGTCACCCAATGCGCGAGGGCTTTCACGCTGACGACCCCCTCCATCGGCAGCGGAGACGTCGCCAGAAGGTCGAGACTGCCATCCTCCCAATCGAGCGCCAGAATGCGATCGAGCGACAACAGGCAGGCCAGAAGCGCCCCCAGCCAAAGCATCCCCGGCGCAATCTTCGCCAGAAGCACGCTCTGTGGCCCGACGCCAAAGGGAACGAGCACGACGACTATGAGAAAGAACGACACCCCAAGGCCAAAGCCACCGCCCGCCCGCATCGCCAAACGGATATCGCGAAGCAAGAGGGCGATCACAGGAAGGCCCCATCAAAATCGTTCTCTGCCAAAGGCTTGGCACGATAGCCCTCGACATCGAGCACCTGCGCTTCGCTTAGCCCAAGGTCGATATGCGTCGCGATCAGCGCCAAGCCCCCTGCCGCCAGATGTCCGCGCACAGCGGTTGCGAACAGCGCAACGGCCTCTCCATCCAAGGAAACTGTCGGCTCATCGAGAACCCAGATTGTCCGTCCCGTCACCAAGAGCCGCGCCAATCCGAGACGGCGCTTTTGCCCCGCTGACAGTGCGCCAGCCGGCCGGTCGGCAAGAGGAGCCAGCTTGAAAGCATCAATTGCATGAGAATAGTCTTTATTTCCAAAGACCTCCGCCCAGAACTTCAAGTTCTCGGCAACGCTCAGCGTCGGTTTGATCCCATCCGCATGCCCCGCATAAACGAGGCTTTCAGGCGGCACGTCGATGCGCCCCAACACGGCCGGTTGCAGCCCCGCCACCGTGCGCAAGAGCGTGGTCTTGCCGCTCCCATTCGGCCCTCGCAAAACAAGCGCTTGGCCAGAGTCCAGCGCAAAGCTCAACCCTTCCAGCACCGGAATTCCGCCGCGCGCAATCGTCAGGTCTGAGACTTTCAGCTTCATGCGCTTTGCTTAACCCAATGCACCATAATCGAAAAGCGCGATCCTTGCGCGGATCGTCACACTGGCAACACCGCCGCCGCCACCCTGCGCCCTTCGGACAAGAGCACATTATAGGTCCGGCATGCTGCGGGTGAATTCATTGTCTCAGCGCCAAGTCCAGCCGCATCAAGAGCGGAACGTAACTCATTGGGAATATGCGTAACTTCTGAACCGGTGCCGATGAAAACCACGTCGATATCATCCACCAGCGCGAGCAATGCATCGACATCATCATAGCCGCCCCACCTTCGGGCCCCGGTGGGAGTGACCAATATCGCACCCTCCATCACCTGTCCGGCCACCCGAAAGAACCCCGCCCCGTAGCCATCAATCGGAGTCGCGCCAGAAAAACTGATCTCAGTCATACGCATGGCTCATACCCCCTTGTTCCAGATTGGCAGGCCGCTCAAAACCGCAAGGCCGATCACCGCATAGGCCACCCAACGGTAAAGCCGCTCGTGACGTGGGTCAAACAACGATTGACCAATGAGCGAGGTGATAAAATACGGCACGGCCAGCACCAGCGCCAGCAGAAAGATCTGACCGTTGACCGCTCCGCGCAGCAGCAGGTTCACGACAATCACCACATCAAGTGCCGCCAGAAACAAGATCGTGTTGGCCCGCACCGACTGCGCCACCGACTGACCTGCGAGGTAAAAGAGGATCACCACCGGGCCGGTCAGGCCGGTCAAGCCACCAATCACCCCGGCCACGCCGCCGATTGCCACGAGCATGGGTCGACTCACATGCCCCGAGAACCGCCAACCGGTGATCAGGGCACCAAGGGTAACGGAGCCCACACCAGCAACCACCCAACGGATGCTGACCGGATCAAGCTGCGCCATGAGCCAGAGTCCGACCGGAACGGTCACAAGGGCTGCACATGCCAGAACCGCCACCTCTCGCCGGTCTGCGTGCTTCCAGGCGCGCGGCAAGAGCGCAGAGGTGCTGGCAATACCTGTAAGTGTGATCACCCCAACGATAATTTGCGGCGGCAGAAATATTCCCGCCACCGGTACAAAAATCAACGCGGTCCCAAACCCGGTGAATCCCCGGACAATGCCGGCCAAGCCGATCGCCAGCAGGAGCCAGATCAGGCCTGGTGTTGCTCCGACTGCGCTCAGCGCCTCAGGCATCTATATTGGCGAACTGAGTGCCTGCATTGGCATCCGGTTTCGACCAATCGCGCTTGATTCCAAGCCACATGAGAACCGTGCTTGCCACGAAAATCGAAGAATACGTTCCCACGATCACGCCCCAGATCATGGCAAACACAAAGCCCCGGATCACATCTCCCCCCAAGAAGTAGAGCGCGACCAAGGCCAGCAATGTCGTGACCGAGGTCATCATGGTCCGGCTCAGGGTTTCGTTGATCGAGAGGTTGAGCACGTCACGCAGTGGCTTTTGCTTGTACTTACGCAGGTTCTCGCGGACCCGGTCAAACACCACCACCGTATCGTTGAGCGAGTAGCCGACGATGGTCAAGAGGGCCGCAATGATCGCCAGATCGAACTGAATCTGAAGCTCTGAAAAGACACCAATCGTCAAGGCAACATCGTGCACCAAGGCAATCACGGCCCCGACGGCGAATTGCCACTCAAACCGCATCCAGATATAGACAAGCACCGCTCCGATGGCGAGCGCCACCGCCAGCATGGCCGCTTGAATGAGCTCGCCCGACACCTTCGGCCCGACGCTTTCAACCGAGGTGAACTGAATATCCGGCACGGCCTGCTGCAACGCCGCCTCCACCGCTGCAATCACCTCTGGTGTGACACTTTCGGCCTCATCCTGCGCCTGAATTCGAAGCATCGCGACGTTTTCATCTGGGCCAAAGGTTGGATCGAACACCTCCGTAATGCTGATATCGCCCAATCCCAGCCCGCCAATCGCCTCGCGATAGGTGCCGATATCCACCTCCTGCGCGCTTTGCGTGCGGATTGTGGTGCCGCCCTTGAAATCAATGCCAAAATTCAGCCCCTGCACTGCAAAAGAGCCAAGCGCCACGAGGATCATAACCCCGGAAATTCCCAACCAAAGTTTCCAACGGCCAAAGAAATCCAGTGATGTCACCTCTGGCACAATTCGAAGGTATCGTCCGGTCAGGACCGTCTTGGGACGCTGCCGCTCGAACCAGATGACCGCAATCAGGCGCGTGACAAAAAGCGCGGTAAAGACTGAGGTGATGATCCCCAGCCCAAGTGTGATGGCAAACCCCCGCACCGGTCCCGAGCCCATCACATAGAGAATGAGAGCCGTCATGAAGGTGGTGATATTGGCATCAACGATGGCGCTCATCGCCTTCTCATAGCCCAGATCAATGGCGCGCGCGGCGCCTTTGGCCGATTTCATCTCTTCACGGATGCGCTCAAACACCAACACATTGGCATCCACCGCCATCCCGATGGTCAGCACGATCCCGGCAATACCCGGCAAGGTAAGCGTAGACCCGATCAGGCTGAGAAGACCAAAGATCAAGCCAACATTGATGATCAAGGCGATATTGGCAAAGATGCCGAAGACGCCATAGCTCAGCACCATATAAACCAGCACCAAGGCAAAGGCCACGAGACAGGCCAGCTTGCCCGCTTCAATACTGTCCGCCCCGAGTTCCGGCCCGACGGTCCGCTCTTCGAGAAACTCGAGCCCCGCCGGCAACGCTCCCGCCCGCAGCAGAACTGCAAGATTGGTGCTGTCTTCCACATTGAAATTACCAGTGATGATGCCAGAGCCACCGGCAATGTGGCTTTGGATCACCGGTGCGCTGATCACCTCGCCATCGAGCACGATAGCAAATGGATTGCCAATATTCTCAGCCGTGTAGTCGCCGAATTTGCGCGCGCCCGTCGGATTGAACCGGAACGACACCGCTGGTCGCCCGTTCTGGTCGAAATCGGGCTGCGCGTCGACCAGTTCCTCACCTGTCACCACTGGGGCTCGCTCTAGGATGTAGAACACGCCTTCCTCATCCAGCGACGGCAAAACCTCGTTGCCCGCACCGGCCTGCGCGTCCGCAGACGACGCGCGGCTTATGACCGGTTGAAAGGTCAATTGCGCGGTGGTGCCGATCAGCGCCTTCAACTCGGCCGCACTGCCAATTCCCGGCACCTGGATGAGGATACGGTCCGCGCCCTGCCGTTGAATGGTCGGCTCCCGCGTGCCCACCTCGTCGATCCGGCGTCGGATAATCTCCAGCGCCTGCCGTACGGTGCGATCATCGGTGGCGCGTCGCTCGGCCTCGCTCAGCCGTACGATGATGTCAGCACCTTCACTTGTCACATCGATGTCGCTGCCCCCGACACCGGTCAGAGTATCGGTCACAGGCCGGGCAATACCACGCACCAGAGCGGCAGCCTCAGCTGCCATCTCGGGCCTCTCCACAAGACGAATCCGCAATTCCGGCGCCTCGGTCGTTTGCAAGCGGATCGGTCCGACCCGATCACGCTCCTCGCGCAAGAGATCGCGCACCTCTGGCCACATGCCTTCGACGCGCGCCTGATAGACATCAGCAACCTTGACCTCAGCAAGAAGATGCGCGCCGCCCCGCAGATCAAGACCCAGATTGACAAGGTTGGACGGCATCCACTCCGGCCAAAGCGCGAGATCCTCGGCCACCGAGTCCGGATCAACGCCCGCCTCGACAGAGGTGACGGCATCATTATGCCGCTCGACGCGTGAATAGAATCCGTTGGGCAGGGCCAGCATCAGACCAAGAGCAACGAGCCCCCAGATGCAGAGGCGTTTCCACAGGTCGATTTGCAGCATTTTCCTGCCCTTTCAGTGCTTTGGCGCGGGTAGGATGGGCTTAGCCCTCGGCGGGCTCGGTTTTGGAGAGCACCTGCGCGATGGTGGCGCGCACGACGCGAACCTTCACGCCGTCGGCCAATTCAACCTCGATTTCACTGTCATCCTTGACCTTCGACACCTTGCCGATCAGACCGCCTTGCGTCACCACCTGATCGCCCCGACGCAGCGCCTCGACCATCGCCTTGTGTTCTTTGAGCTTCTTTTGTTGCGGACGGATCAGCAGGAAATACATGATCGCAAAGATCAGAATGAGCGGGATGAACTGGCCAAAGGCTTCCATGGGGTATCCTCTATCTGTGGCGCGGACACCTGCCCGCGAATTGCCCGGGAACCTAGGCGCGGCGGGGGGTATTTGCAAGGCGCGAAAGCATGGCGCAGGCCCGGTTTCTGGTGCATAACGCCGCCCAAGCGATTCACCGATAGCTCCAAGGACCAAGGCCATGCACGATATCCGCGCCATCCGCGAGACCCCCGACGCCTTTGACGCCGCCCTCGCGCGCCGTGGTCTGGCCCCGGTCACGCCAGAGATCCTCGCGCTCGATGAGGCCCGTCGCACCCGCATCCACGCGGCTGAAACCGCGCAAGCCGAGCAGAACCGCGCCAGCAAAGAAGCAGGTGCCGCCAAAGGGCGCGGCGATGAAGCGGAATTTGAGCGGCTTCGCGCATTGGTGGCAGATAAAAAGGCTGAAATGGCCGCAATGCAGGCCGAGGCCAAGACGCTCGACATGCAACTGACGGATCACTTGATGGCCCTGCCCAACCTGCCCTTTGACGATGTGCCAGACGGCACAGACGAGAGTGGCAATGTCGAGCTGCGCCGTTGGGGCACGCCCGCCATTTTCGATTTCCAACCCAAAGAGCATTACGAGATCACCGGCGTGCAGCCGGGAATGGATTTTGAGACGGCGGCCAAACTCTCCGGCGCGCGCTTTGTGGTCCTCTCCGGCAGCATCGCCCGTCTGCACCGCGCGCTCGCGCAATTCATGCTCGACACCCATGTCGAGGAAAACGGGTTGCAAGAGACATGGACGCCCGTGCTCGTGCGCCCCGAAATGATGCTGGGCACCGGGCAATTGCCGAAATTCGGCGAGGACAGCTATGAGACCACCAATGGCTGGTGGCTGGTGCCCACCGCCGAGGTGACGCTCACCAATATCGTGCATGGCGAGACGGTTGAGGCCGGCACCCTACCGCGCCGCTACGTGGCCCATACCCAATGCTTCCGCTCCGAGGCGGGCAGCGCGGGGCGGGACACCGCAGGCATGCTGCGCCAACACCAGTTCGAAAAGGTCGAAATGGTCTCGATCACCCACCCCGACGTGAGCCGCGCCGAGTTAGACCGCATGACCGGCTGTGCCGAAGGCATCCTCGAGCGGCTTGGCCTGCCCTATCGCACCATCGTGCTTTGCACCGGCGACATGGGCTTTGGCGCGCGCCGCACCCATGACATCGAGGTCTGGCTGCCGGGGCAAAACACCTACCGCGAGATTTCCTCGGTCTCCGTCTGCGGCGACTTTCAAGCGCGCCGCATGAACGCCCGCTTCAAACCGCAGGGCGGCGGCAAACCCGAATTCCTGCACACGCTCAACGGCTCGGGTCTCGCCGTCGGCCGCTGCCTGATCGCGGTGCTGGAGAACGGCCAACAGGCCGACGGCTCCGTCCGTATCCCCGACGCCCTCCACCCCTATCTGCGCGGCAAGACGATCCTCAACGCGGATGGAAGCCTCGCCTAACCGGCGCTTTCATCTGGCCTTAAATACCTTCGGGGGGTGTCGAACATCGCGTATTTTTGACACGATAAGGCTGATTTTCTGCATCAAACCGCGTTGAACCGTCAGGAAATCTTGACCCAAACGTCAAGCACCTCCGACCCAGAACCGGTCTTTTGATGCGGAGCACGCGAAGGCTCGATGCGGACAAAGTGAGCTTTCGCAGCGTCGCGTCGAATGGCCGATTGTGCGTAAACGTCGAGGAAAACCAATGTCCGCTCCTCTTGACATGTTACCATCGTTACATCAAAAATGTGCCATGGAAAGCATTTCTTGGTTACTACTCACCTACAAGGTGCCCGCTGAACCCGCTGCGAAACGCGTGGCCCTTTGGCGCAAGCTGAAGGGCATGGGAGCCATCTATCTTCAGAACGGGGTCTGTCTTCTGCCCAAAACAGACGACCACGTGCGCCGGCTCAAGATGCTGGAGAATGATATTGAAGAAGCGCAGGGCGAGTCGGTCATCCTCGAAACCGTCGCTCTCGATCCCGGTCAGGAAGCCAAGGTTCTGGCGCGCTTCAAGGCGGAGCGGGACGACGCCTATGAAGAGTTCATCGATAAGTGCGACGACTTCGAGGCTGAGGTCGCCAAGGAAGTGGCCGCCAACCACTTCACCTACGCCGAACTAGAAGAGAACGACGTCGATCTGAAGAAGCTCCAGGGTTGGCTGACAAAAATCCAGAAACTCGATTTTTACGGGGCCGACCGTGCCTCCGAGGCACAGGATCGGCTGAAAGGCTGCGTCACCGTGTTGGACGACTATGCGCGGAAGGTCTTCGACGCCCACGATGAAAACAAGTGAGGCCAAGGCAATGAACTTCCTGACAATTCAAGGGCCACACCCTTGGAGCCGGTTCGCACCATACCTGTCCCGATCACCCGGACCAACGGCTTTCGCCTTCTGGCTCGACCGGCAGCGCCAGCGCGCCCACCTGTCCCAACTCGACGCGCATCTGCTCGACGACATTGCCGTGAACCGCGTCGAAGCAGTCAGAGAGGCGAGGCGATGGGACTGAACCGCGCAAGCGCCAAAAAGGAGAACAACAATGCTTGAATGGTCCACCGCAGGTCCCGCCGTCGGGGCGGCCTTTCTGGCCTCTATTGTCGAGGTCGTCGAGGCGTTCACCATCGTGCTGGTGGTCGCCACCCTGCGCGGCTGGAAACCGGCCGTGCTTGGCACGGGTGCTGCGCTGTTCGTTTTGGCTGCGATTGTTGTGATCTTGGGGCCGCTGCTAGATCAGGTGCCGCTACACCTGTTGCAACTTGTGATCGGGGTGCTTTTGCTGCTGTTCGGTATCGGCTGGCTGCGCAAAGCCGCGCTTCGGGCGGGCGGCGTCATTCCCCTGCACGACGAGGATGCAATTTTTGCGCGTGAAACGGCCGACCTCACCGCCGAGGTCGAACGCCGGCAGACATCGCAGGACTGGATCGCGGGAATCGCCGCGTTCAAGGCTGTGCTGCTGGAAGGTTTGGAGGTCATCTTCATCGTCATAGCGGTCGGTGCAGGGCGCGGGATGCTCTGGCTGCCAGTCTGGGCGCGCTTGCGGCCTGCATACTGGTGCTTTTGGTCGGGGCCATTGCTCATCGGCCGCTGGCACGAGTGCCGGAAAACACCCTCAAGTTCGGCGTTGGCGTCATGCTATCGGCCTTCGGCGTTTTCTGGACCGGCGAAGGTCTGGGCGTGGATTGGCCAGGGCATGACCTTGCCCTGTTTGTCTTTGCGGCGCTGTTTCTTGTTGCAGGGCTCATGGCTGCTCGCATGGTCCGACAGCCCATCAAGGAGGTGACCCCATGAACATCCTGAAGGACGTATTCGCAGAGCTGTTCAGCATGTTCGTGGCTGACGCCCGGCTTACTGCGGCCATTCTGGCGACGGTTGCGCTCGCTGCGATACTGATCGACGCGACCAGTTTGCCCCCCCTCGCAGGTGGCTTGGTCCTGTTGCTGGGCTGCATCGCGGTCTTGGTCCTCAGCGTTAGCCGGGAAGTCAAGCGACGAGCAGCAGCAGTTTAGGAAATCCCGCCAACGTTCGTTTTCGGAAGATACGGCAACGACATCGCCTTGTGTCACCAGGAAACCTTTCCAAATCCGGCAGTTGCTGAAGGTTTTTGAGTGATCTCAAATAGCAGTCATTCGCTGCGCAGCAGAATGTCAGTCGTCTGGGCTCTTTCCAGACCTTCGCCGCACACAGCTCGAATGTCCGATTTCGGTGTTGCCTCAACGGTATGACTTGAAAGTCATATGACCTGCCAACTCCCCCCTACTCCGCCGCCACAATCCCCACGGCGTCCGCCTTCGGAAACGGCACCAACCGCCCCGCCGCCTCATCCCAGAGCTTCAACCGGAAACTGCGGATCGCCTCGGGCCAGCGGATCACGTCATGGGACCGCAAGCTGTCGGGTAGATCATTCTGACACCGCCGCAGGTTGTAGGACGGGATGCCGGGGTTGTAGTGGTGCAGGTCGTGATAGGCGATATTGCCCGTCCCCAGATCCCACAACCATCCCAGATCAAGCGAGCTTGACCCCACAAGCGTCGCCTTGCGGAAATCCAGCGACGGTTTGCGGTCCCAATAGGTCTCTTCGAAATTATGCTGGAGAAAGACCAAAAAGACCCCGATCACCCCAGCAATCACCGCACTCAGACACCAAACCAAGACACCCGTCACGCCAAACATGGTCCAGACAAGCCCAATAAGGCCCATCAACATCACGTTATGCGCGATGACCCCCCATACGCCCACCAGCCGGGTGTTGCGCGGCCAGCGATAGGCGATGAAATAGGCATAAATCCCGCCCAACGACAGCATCACCAGCGGATTGCGATACATGCGATACCACAGCCGCCGCGACCAAGGTGCGGCCTGCCATTCGGCCAGCGTCATCGTATAGACCTCGGTCGTCTCGCGATGATCCAGATTGCCGAGATAGGCGTGATGCTGATTGTGATTGTATTGCATGACCCGGTAAGGGGTCAGGGAAAAGATCGACAGCAGATGACCCGCCGCGTCATTCATCCGGCGATTGGCAAACAGCGACTGATGCCCACAATCATGTTGCAGCACATAGAGCCGAACCGAAGCAAAGGCCATCACTACGATCAGCACCCCTGCCCCGACCCACTGCTGGTGCATCGCGAGCCACGCTCCAAAGATCAAAGCGCTTGCATAGGTCGCGAATGTCCCTGTCAACGACACTGCGCCGCGCAAGTCGCTCTTGGCCGTATAGGGTTTTAGAAACGCGCGTAGTGCAGCCTGATCGGGGGTCTCGGTCACGTCAGCCTCCTTGCCACAGAGAGGTAACAGTCTTACGTGCAAAGGATTTGAACTTGTCGGCGACGAATGCAAGAGGGCAAATTCGATTTTCATCTCGATGCCCCCTTGATAGGAGCATCGGCTAGTCGCTCGGACGGCCCGACAAATGCTTGCGTAGGCTCGACGGGCCCGCCTTCTTTTTGGCCTTGTAGGGGTTCTTGTCCGCCTGACTGCGGAAATAGAGGCGGATCGGCGTGCCGGGCATGTCGAAATCCGTGCGCAACCCGTTGACCAGATAGCGCGAATAGCTCTCGGGCAATTTTTCCGGATGGCTGCACATGACGACAAATCCCGGTGGTCGCGTCTTGGCCTGGGTCATGTAGCGGAGCTTCACGCGCTTGCCACCCGGTGCGGGGGGCGGATGCTGCTCTAGCATTCCCACCAGCCAGCGGTTGAGTTGCGCCGTGGTCACACGCCGGTTCCAGACTTCATGCGCCTTGGAGACGGCATCGCGCAGCCGGTCGAGCCCCTTGCCGGTCTTGGCGGACACTGTCACCAGCGGCGCACCGCGCAACTGCGGCAAGAGTCGCTCAAAGGCCTCGCGCAATTCGCGGATCTTGTCGCTCTTGTCGGGTTCCATATCCCATTTGTTGATGGCGACCACGACCGCGCGCCCCTCGCGCTCGGCCAGATCAGCAATCCGCAAATCCTGTTGTTCAAACGGAATCGCAGCATCCAACAGAACCACAACCACTTCGGCGAATTTTACCGCCCTTAGCCCATCCGACACGGACAGCTTTTCCAGCTTGTCTTGAATCCGCGCCTTTTTTCGCATGCCCGCCGTGTCGAAAATCCGCACCGGCAACCCATCCCAGTCGATCTGGAGTGAGATAGCATCGCGCGTGATCCCGGCCTCAGGGCCAGTCAAGAGCCGCTCTTCGCCAAGGATCTTGTTGATCAGCGTCGATTTTCCTGCATTGGGTCTCCCCACGACCGCGACCTGCATCGGGCGCGCCTTGGTGGGCTTGCGGTAAGTCAGATCCTCGTCGTCCTCGTCTTCCTCAAGGGCTACGTCAATTTCGGGCGCTTCTGCCTCGGCACGTTTTTCAAAGGCGTCCGACAGCGGCATCAATTGGGAATAGAGGTCGTTCAGACCCTCGCCATGCTCAGCCGACAGGCGAATAGGCTCGCCCAGCCCCAGACCCCAGGCCTCTATCACGCCCGCATCCGCTGCCGACCCCTCGGCCTTATTGGCCGCAAGGATTACATGGGCTGAGCGTTTGCGCAGGATTTCAGCCAGAATCTCATCGGTAGGGGTCACGCCCGCGCGCGCATCAATCAAAAAGAGGCAGACATCTGCCATGTCGACCGCGCGCTCCGTCAGCTTGCGCATGCGACCCTGAAGGCTCTCGTCCGTGGCCTCTTCCAGACCGGCGGTATCAATGACGGTGAACCGCAGATCACCCAGCCGTGCCGCACCTTCGCGCAGATCACGCGTGACGCCGGGCTGGTTATCAACCAGAGCAAGGCGCTTGCCCACCAGACGGTTGAACAGCGTCGATTTGCCAACATTGGGACGGCCCACGATGGCGAGAGAAAAGGTCATGTTGCGGCTCCGGTGCGGATCAAGTGGCCCTGATACAGGATCGCGCGCTCAACGGAAAGCCAGCAATTGACCCTTTTTCGATACGACGTAAAGCGTGTTGCCAGCCACCACTGGATTGGACGTGGCCCCACCCGGAAGATTGCGCGCGCCCGTCAACTGACCAGAGGCCGGATCGAAAAATCGCAACTGCCCATCACCAGAAGCCAGAATCAACTGACCACCGGCCAGAATGGGTCCGAAATGGCCGACGATCTCGGCTTGGCGCTTGGGTTTGCGATCCGCAAAGAGCGGCAGTTCGTGGCCCCAAATGCGTGTGCCATCCTCGGTCGAGAGACGCACCAATTCATTGCGGTCCGTAACCATAAAGACCGAGTCACCCGCAGGCCACACCGGATTGAGCGGACCTTCTTCAGCCGTCCACAGCCGATTGCCGCTGCCAAGGCTCAGGGCCACCATGCGGCCAGAGTGACTGCCAGTGTAAATCCGGTCGCCCACAACCACCGGATCGCCGGTGATGTCATCCACACGCGCACTCGCCACGCCCAACCGCTCGCCGGCAATTTGGGCATCCCATAGACGCAGACCACCTTGGCGGAACGCTCCCTGCAATTCCCCCGCACCAAAGGCAAAGACCACGTATTTGTCGGTAATCGCCGGGGCTGGCCCGCCCAGAACGTTGTGAATATCCGGCGTGCCGCTCAACTGCCATGCAATCCGCCCGGTATCTGTTTCCAGCGCCCAAGCGACGTCGTCGCCCGCAACCACATAGACCAGCCCGTCCAACACGGCAGGATTTCCGGTTCCGGTCGAGCCAAGCTCTTGTTGCCAGACCACAGCCCCCGTTGCGGGATCAAGCGCGGTCAAACGGCCAAAACCTGATGAAACAAAGAGCTTGCCGTCGCCATAGGCCAAACCGCCGCCGCTTGCGTTGCTCGAGTTGTCATTCGCCGGAGTGAGATCGGTTGTCCAGAGCAGTTGTCCAGCGGTCGAGACCGCCGCCACCTGTGCCTCTGCGTCAAGGGTGAACACCCGCCCTTGTGCCACGACCGGATCTGCCGTGATCCGAACACGCCGCCCGTCGCCTGCACCGATATTGACGGTCCACGCCAATTGTGGCGCGCGCCCAAGCGCCGGATGCGCCGTGCGTGTTGCAGGCGAGCCGATCCGTTGCCGCCAGTCTGCATTCACCGTCGCTGCTGGCAAGGCAACTGGACGAACCTGATTTTCCGGGGTCACGTCGGTCTGCGCGCGTGCCGCCTCGCTCTGGAGCACCTCGCGAATACCTTCCCGCTCGCCACTTAGAATCTGTGTTTTCTTACTACAGGCCGTAAGGGCAAGGACTGCAACCAGTCCAAGGATCAATCCGTTCGGTTTCACTGCTCTTGCCCTCATGCTTAGTCTGCTGCCGCCCCGTCAGCCCTTGGCCCGAAGCCGCATCTGTTATTCACCCACGGTCGTCGCACCCTGCACCGGTTCCGGCAAGTCGGGCAAGTCTTCACCAAGGGCCACAATCACTTGTGTAACCCGTCTACGCAAGCCTGTCGTGGCCTCGGCATCGGTGGCGATCGCGGTCAGCCGCGCGACAGCCTCGGTGCGATTGCCGGTTTCAAGATCAATCAAGGCAAGCTGTTCCTCGGCCAAAAGCCGCAAAACACCGCCGCTGAGGGCCAAACCGTTCAACCGCGTGCGTCGTGCCTCGGCATCAAGCCCAGACCCCGGCAGCATCACAGCCTTGAGTGTGGCGAGGTTGCGATATACCGCATCCACGTCCGGGCGATCGGCAAGCGCCAGCAGGCGTTCCGCCGCTGTCTCGGGGGTCTCCGCCGCCGCCTCTGCCGCAGCCAAAAGCGCTATCACCGCCTCGGTCTGCGGGTTCTGCACCTCGATGGCGTTCAGGGCATCGGCGCGCGCAGCGCGGTCTTCCGTCGCCAAAGCGGCAAGCATCGCATCGCCAAGCGCCTGCGCAGCAGCCCGGTCCTGCGCCTTGCGCCATTCGTTCCACGCAGCCCCGCCCACCAGCATGAGGATCGCCAGAACCGCAATCCAGCCATATCGACGCATCAGCGCGAAAAGCCGATCGCGGCGGACCTCTTCTGTGACCTCGTCGATGAAACTGTCGGTATTGCTCACGCCGCGCCCCCTTTGGAGTTTTGCCCCTCTTAACCCGAAGCCTGCGCCCTGCCAAGGGGCGCTGCACCCCAGACGCAGAGACATGCTTGCAGCACGCAACGGAAAAGAATAATCTGAACCGGTCAGTTTAGCGTATCTCGTTCATGTCTGTTGCCCCTGTACCAGACACCCCGTTACGCCACCGCGGTCCAAAGGTATATACATGCGTTTGCTTCCTGTTTTCATAGCCTTGGTGGTGACCGCCCTGATCTATACCCTTGTGTTCGAGCATGAGCGCTTCACAGACACTCCGCCAACCTCCGCCGCCGAGAGCGTCACGCCATCAACCACCGAGGACGGCACATTGAGCGAGGCTGACATCATGCGCGTTGTCGCCGTCCGATCTGTGGGCCGCGACGTGGACAGCGCCGTCGTCGTGCGCGGCCGGACCGAAGCGGACCGAACTGTCGAGTTGCGCGCCGAAACCTCTGGCCTCGTGATCAACGATCCGCGGCGCAAAGGCACGATGGTCGAACAAGGTGACCTCCTCTGTCGCCTTGATCCCGCCGCCCGCGAGGCAACTTTGGCCGAGGCACGCGCCCACCTCCTCGAGGCGCAAAGCCGTGTTCCTGAATCCGAAGCGCGCGCCAACGAGGCCCGCGCGCAACTGGAAGAGGCGCAGATCAATGCCAACGCCGCCGAAAACCTCGTGCAGGACGGTTATGCCTCGCAGACCCGCGTCGCCGCAACCCGTGCAGCTGTCAGCTCTGCACAGGCGGCAGTGCAATCGGCAACCTCTGGCCTTGAGGCGGCGCGCGCCGGGATCGAATCCGCCCGCGCCGCTGTCGCCGCCGCTGAACAGGAGATCGAGCGCCTGACCATCTCCGCACCCTTCGCTGGCGTGCTTGACACCGACACCGCCGAAATCGGCAGCCTGCTGCAACCCGGCGCGCTTTGCGCCACCGTGCTGCAACTCGACCCGATCACCTTGGTGGGCTTCGTTTCCGAGATGCAGGTGGCCCGTGTGGAACTGGACGCGCCCGCGAGTGCCCGCATGGCCTCCGGTCGCGAGGTCGAAGGTCGCGTGACCTTTGTCTCCCGGTCCGCCGATGACACCACCCGGACCTTTCGTATCGAAGTAAAGGTGCCAAACCCGGACATCAGCCTGCGCGATGGCGAGACCGCCGAGATCATGATCGGCGCCGAAGGTCGGATTGCCCATTTGCTCCCGCAATCGGCCTTGACCCTGAATGACGAGGGGACCTTGGGTCTCCGGATCGTAGACACAGAAAAACGCGCGCAATTCACAGCCGTCACCCTCTTGCGGGATAGCCCCTCTGGCGTCTGGGTGACCGGCTTGCCGGATGAGGCGGATGTCATCATAATCGGACAGGAATATGTGACCGACGGTGTTCTCGTCGAACCTGTCTATCAGGAACTGGGCCAATGACCGGCCTTGTCGACTGGGCTGCTGCCCGCGCGCGCATGGTGCTGGCCTTTATCGCGCTCTCGATCCTTGCGGGGACCATGGCCTATATCGGTCTGCCCAAAGAGGGCGAGCCAGACATCGAGGTGCCCGCTCTCTTCATTTCGGTTCCCTTTCCCGGCATTTCCGCCGAGGACAGCGAGAAACTGCTCGTCAAGGTGATGGAAACCGAGTTGAGCGACCTTGACGGGCTCAAAAAAATGACCGGCACCGCCGCCGAAAATTACGGCGGCGTGGCGCTCGAATTCGAATTCGGCTGGGACAAGACCAAGACCCTCGCCGATGTGCGCGACGCGATGGACACTGCCGAGGCGGATTTTCCCGAAGGGGCCGAGAAATACACCCTGAACGAGGTGAATTTCAGCGAATTCCCGATCATCATCGTCAATCTGTCCGGCCCGGTGCCAGAACGCACCATGTCGCGACTCGCCAATGATCTGCAAGACACGCTCGAGGGGTTGGAGCCGGTTCTGGAGGCGGGAATCGCGGGCAATCGTGAAGAGATGCTAGAGGTCATCATCGACCCGCTGCGCCTTGAAGCCTATAACGTCACGGCCCTTGATCTCATCAATGTCGTGCGCAACAACAACCAGCTTATTGCGGCAGGCGAGGTGGATACCGTCCAAGGGGCCTTCGCTGTCAAGATCCCGTCGTCCTTTGAGGATACCAGCGATTTCTACAACCTGCCGGTCAAAACCAATGGCGACAGTGTTGTGCGGCTTGGCGACTTGGCCACGATCAACCTGACCTTCGAGGATCGTCTCGGCACGGCGCGCTTTAACGGAGAGACCACGGTCGCACTGCAAGTTGTAAAACGCAAAGGCTTCAACATCATCGAGACCGCAGATCTGGTGCGCAAAGTGGTGGCCGAGGCCGAAAAGACATGGCCGAAAGAGTTGCAGGTTGCAGTCAATGTCGGCACATCGAATGATCAGTCGCGCACCGTGGCCTCGATGGTCAGCCAACTCGAAGGCTCTGTTCTGACAGCAATCGCACTCGTGATGATTGTCACGCTGGCTGCCTTGGGCATTCGGCCAGCGTTGCTCGTTGGCTTCTCGATTCCCACCTCATTCCTCTTGTGTTTCGCTCTCCTGGCCGTGATGGGCGTCGCGATTTCCAATATCGTCATGTTCGGATTGATTCTCGCCGTGGGCATGCTGGTGGACGGCGCAATCGTGGTGGTGGAATACGCCGACAAACGCATCTCCGAAGGCGAAGGCCCGATGCACGCCTATGTGGGGGCGGCCAAGCGCATGTTTTGGCCTGTGGTCAGTTCAACCGCGACGACGCTTTGCGCCTTCCTTCCGATGCTCTTTTGGCCAGGGATTCCGGGTCAGTTCATGGGCATGCTGCCGGTCACGCTGATCTTCGTGCTGTCAGCCTCGCTCTTGGTGGCACTGGTCTATTTACCTGTCATGGGCGGCGTCACGGGTCGATTGGAGCGGTGGCTCAATGATCGCACCGAACAGATTGCCGCCGGCTACTGGCTCTGGCACGTGCTGCTCTTGCCGGGTGCAGTCGCAGTGGTGCTTTTGGCCGGTCAGACTTTACCTGCACTCTTGAAAGAGGTCAGCGCACAATTCGCAGGCATGGACGGCGGACAGATCATCGGGTCGGTCGTGCCAGTGCTGATCACGGTGTTTGGCTTGCTCTTGGGGGTGTCACTTCTGGCCGCTTGTGGGCTTGCCGGGGTCATCGCCACACTCCTCTCATTGCTGGCATTTCCACGCCGGGCAGGCAATCTCCTGCGAGCAAAACGTAGGCAACTCTTTCCGCCGCGCAAACCGCGGGTTCAAAGTGGCTATCAACGGTCGGCCTTTGGCTGGGTGATCCATATGATCACCGGCAATCCCATCGCGCCACTTCTGGCTTTTGCGGCGATCTTCGTGCTCGTGGGTTCTGTTTTGATGTTCTACATCAACAACAGCAACGGCACCGAATTCTTTGTGGACAGCGAACCCGAACGGGGCGTTGTCTATGTCCGCGGTCGCGGTAACCTGTCGATTGAACAAAAAGACCAATTGGTCAATCAGGTCGAAGATATCATCCGCGCGCATCCCGGTATTCAAACGGCCTTTGCCTTTGCCGGCGATGGTGGGCTCAACACCAATATCGGCGGCGCTCAGCCTCCGCGCGACACAATCGGCCAGGTGCAGTTTGAAACGATCCCATGGGAGGATCGCCCACAGTCCCGCGAGACATGGTTTACAATCCCGCTGCTCAATGTGGCAGTGTCGCGAGACGTTGTTGCCGCCGAGTTTGACGGCGACGCTGTGATCTCCGAACTGACTGCCGAGATGCAACAGATCCCCGGCATCAAGATCGAAATCCTCGCGCAGTCCCGTGGTCCCGCTTCTGCCAAACCGCTGCACCTGCGCATCAAGAGCGACAACTGGGACGATCTCATCGCCTTCACAGAAGTGGCGCGGCAGAAATTCGAAGCGACGCAAGGCCTGCATCAGATCGAGGATACCTTGCCCCTGCCCGGCATCGACTGGCAGATCGACGTTGATGTCGAGAAGGCCGGTCGATTTGGCGCAGATGTCGCGACCGTGGGCGCTATGGTCCAACTTGTCACGCGCGGCATCCTACTCGACACGATGCGCGTGGACAGCAGCGACGAGGAAATCGAAATTCGCGTGCGCCTGCCCGACGAGGACCGCGTGCTCTCGACCCTCGACAGTCTGAAGGTGCGCACAGACGACGGACTTGTGCCGCTCTCGAATTTCATCACCCGCAAACCGGTCAAGCAATTGGCCCAGATCGACCGCATCGACCAGACGCGTTTCTTTGACATAAAGGCCGCCGTTGAGGATGGATTATTTCGTAACATATCCGGCTCAGATGTTACAGAACGTAAGGTCCCGATCACCGCAAATGAGCGAACAGAGCATCTAACCGAATGGTTGGACTCGGGCGTTCTGCCGCCCGGGATCAGCTATGAATGGACCGGCGACGCCGAGGATCAAGAGGAATCCGGCGCCTTCCTGCAACAGGCCTTTGCGGGCGCGCTTGGCCTGATGTTCATCATTCTACTGGCGCAATTCAACAGTGTTTACAATGCTGTACTGGTTCTTTTAGCAGTCGTTCTGTCGACCACCGGCGTCCTCATTGGCATGCTGGTGATGGATCAGCCTTTCTCGATCATCATGACCGGCACCGGCATCGTGGCCCTCGCAGGGATTGTCGTGAACAACAACATTGTCTTGATCGACACCTACCAAGATTACGCCCGCTACATGCCCAAAATCGAAGCCATAACCCGAACGGCTCAGGATCGCATCCGCCCAGTCCTGCTAACGACGATCACCACCATGGCAGGCCTTGCGCCAATGATGTTTGGGCTCAGCCTTGACTTTGTGAATGGCGGCTATGCCTTTGATAGTCCTACAGCTTTATGGTGGAAGCAGCTTGCGACAGCGGTGGTTTTTGGTCTCGGCATTGCCACGGTTCTGACGTTGATTTTCACACCCGCGATGCTGGCACTCAGGATCTGGGCAGGGACCTATCTGCTCTGGGGGGCTCAATTGCTGGCCAAACTCTCAATGGGTCGAACCAGCCGTGCGGCACGGGACTGGGCGCTCGCAGCGTCGGCCCGGCAAATGCAGCAGGCCGATATCGTGTGGCCGGACGAAACTATGACGCCCTCTCCTTACGGCAAACACGCAGAGACCGAGACTCCGCGACTGAAAGACATTGAGCCCGTTCAAGACACGCGTGGCGACGGGTCGCCCCTACGCGCCGCAGAGTGATTCCGTGAAATTGCAGGCTGAACCGAAGACATCGGAAGCATTCTGCCCTAATTTCCGGCAAGCATCTATGGCTACAGGAAACAAAGCGACCATTTGCGCCAGATCGTTTCCATTACAGGGTTTCGCTTAGCGCAATGCTTGAAATATGTCGAAAATCTGGCATAACTCAGGCTTGAATTAGACGCATATTCTTGGGGAGACTTTAAATGTTTGACTGGTTTTGGAACGGATGGGTCGGCACAACATCAACAGACGGATCGTCCTCTGCTTCCTCTGTTCCTGAAATGGACGCGGCGAGCGGCACACTCGCAATTGCAGTCGTGCTTGCCGCGCTTGTGCTAGCTTGGGAAATCAAACGCCGTCGCGCGCGGAACTGAACAGTTTAGGTCAGATCAGCGCCCAATCCCCCCTCCAAAGGGCGACGGCGGCGATAACAGCATTGGCAACAGAATGGGCGGCAATGGCATCAGCCAGCCGCCCTTTTTGCATGTAAAGGAGAGAAAAAAGAACACCTGCCAAAGCCGCCTCGATCCAGCGTCCATGGACAAGGGCGAAGAGGCCAGCGGAGACGGCAACCGCGACAACTCGGCTCACTACCGTTCCACGATCCAGACGCGCCTGAACATAACCCCGAAATAGCAATTCCTCGATCACGGGAACCAGAGCGACTGTTCCGAGAATGCGCAGAGTGGCCCATGCGGCGAATGCCATTCCGCTCAGATTGAGAAGCGCCTCAACGGGAGGCGCAGACGGAGGGGCCGTAGCGATCCAAGCCACCCCGACAATGAGACCCGCGAACACTGACAACATTGAAGGCCACGCAACGTAGCGCGCGAGCGTCCCTCGAACCCACCACAAGGCACTGAGCATCATTCCCACTTGTAGCGGGTAGGCAAGGGTCGGTTCTGTCCAGAAGGCCTGTGCAATCAGACCAGAGATCGCGAAGACGATAAAAGGCAGAATACGCCCTGCCGTATCGTCCTCTGCCAGCGGAGAGCACGTTCGCAAGTGTGGTCCAGATATCGCCTGAAGCGCATAGCCGCTGCGTCCAACCACGACGAGGACCCCGATCGACAGAGCCGTGAACATGAGCCAACCGGCAAAGCTGTGAAAGCCATTGACCGCCAGTTCGGGCGACACATGCACGCCGAGTAGGATCAAAACCGTGATCCGGACGGCGTTGAACAGCCAACTGACCAACAGCGCCAACGGCCAGATCACGAGACCGAACCGACGTAGCCGTAACTCATCGCGAAAGAGCACTCCGTAAAGAGCCAGAAAGGCGGTGATCAACACCAGACCTTCTATGCCGGAACAGCTGTCGGCCACCATAACCTGAAACTCTGGCGTACCTATTACATAGCTTGCGGGATCAACAACGACGTCTTCCGAAAATAAACGCAGCAACAGGAACACGGTGATGAACGTGACATCGGTCACAGCCTGCACAGTCCAAAGAGGCCCCACCAGAACCACCGCTCCCGGAAGCGCTGCGGCAAAGATCGCAATTGCAAGCAACGACCGGCGACGCCCATGCAACCACTCAGACCATGCCTCAATTCGCATAAGCCAGAAGACTCCGCCCAAGGCTGCCATCATTGCGCCCAAACCAGCCAACGGAAATATTCCCTTGAACTGCGCGCTTAGGTCTTCAGGCGAAATCAGGAGCAATGGGGCTATCATGCAAAAAACACCAGCGCCGTGCAAAACCGCCCATCGACGCCCACCTGGCGCATGTGCGGTGGCTCGTGCAAAGTCAACCTGCGCCGCAGGCCGCGCCCAGAGATAAATCCCCATAAGTGAACTGGAACAGACCAACCAAAGCGCCAGCAACCGCAGCCCTCGGCAAGCGTCCTCGATTCCCGTAGCTCGGCATTCCAGGTCGCTGAAAACCTGATACCCCAGAACAAGTAGCGCCATCTCGGCGATATAAAGCGCGCCAAGGTTTATCGCCCGTCTAGGCAAGGTCAGGGTTTCAGATTGCTGAGTCATCCTCACGCTATTAGATCATCCACGCTGTGATAATGTGGCAAGGCTAGGGCGATTTGCGGGACGCCTTCATAGTCCTAGTTTGTCGCGCATGAACGCCAGAGCCACCGACAACCCATCAGGTGCGATACCGTGCCCCGTTCCCTTCATGATATGCGCGTAGACATCCTGCCATCCGGCGCCCTGTAATGCCTCTGCCGCCTGTGGCAGAGACTGCACCGGCACCACCTCATCGGCATCGCCATGCACCAATAGAACCGGCGGGCGGCTCTGCACGTCGTCCGCAAGAGATTCGGGCGACAAAAGCCGTCCGGAAAAGGCGACAACACCGGCCAAGGCGTCTTCGCGTCGAGGGGCCACATGCAGCGCCATCATTGTCCCTTGGGAGAAGCCAAAAAGAACCACTTGCTCGGGCAAGAGATCTTCGTCCACCATCAGAGCATCAAGGAATGCGTTAAGATCCGCGACTGCTGACACCAGCCCTCGGTGGGATTCTTCCTCGCTGGACCCATCGATCCAGGGAATCGGAAACCATTGCAGCCCAAAGGGCATGCCTGGAATGCTCTCAGGCGCGTCAGGGGCTACAAAGAGCGTGTCGGGCAAATGGTCGGCCAGTGGGTCCGCCAACCCCAACAAGTCGGCTCCGTTCGCACCGTATCCATGCAAGAAAACCACAGCCGAGCGTGTCTCTCCCGAAAGCGGCTCCTTGCGATCTGCTGTCAATACCCGTGTCATCTGATCCCTTCCCTATCCTTGGCGATCCGGTAATAGGCCCACAGCAACCGCGCCGCAACGGACCGCCATGGCGACCATGCCTCTGCCATTTGACGCAGTGCACGTTCCTTTGGTCGCTCGGGAAGGTCGTAGAGCAGCCGCGCAGCCTCTTGCAAGGCCAGATCGCCCGGTGCAAAGACGTCGGCACGGCCAAGGCTGAACATCGCGTATATTTCTGCCGTCCAGACGCCAATTCCAGGCACTTGTGTGAGCGTAGCGATCACGTCTTGGGTCGGTTCCGTGCGCAGAGCAGGATAGTCAATTCTTGCCTCTGCGAGCGCGCGGGCATAGCGCGCCTTTTGTCGGCTAAGGCCCACCGCGCGCAGGTCGTCGTCACTGACCGCGACAATTCGCTCGGGTTCAGTAAACCCGGCCCCCTCAAGCCGTGACCAGATCGCATTGGCCGAGGCGACGCTGACCTGTTGGCTGACGATCGCACTGAGAAGTTGTGCAAACCCGTCCGGGTTCCGCCGCAGAGGTAACGGCCCGGTCAACCCTTGCGCGTGACGCATGCGTGGACAGATCGCGGCGAGATGTGCCGCCCCAGCGGCCACGTCCAGATCTGTCTCGATGGTCCGCCCCGTCATAAGCCCCGCACCCAATCCAGTGCTGCCGGGACGGTTTCGACCCGCATCGCACTGGGTTGAGGCGGGCGAGCGATCATGGCAACCGGCAGGCCGAGCGTGCGCGCCGCCGCGAGCTTGCTTTCAGAATCTCGACCACCGGCGTTTTTGACAACAAGCCAGTCCACGCCAAGGCGCTCAAATAGACCGCGTTCAGCCTCGGGGCTGAAGGGTGGGCGACCCACGAGATACTCTCCATTCTCAAATGGAAAAGCCTCATCTGGCAGATCCACCACCCGGCAGATCAGGTGTCGTCCGGTCAGATTCGCAAAGCGAGTGACGCCTTGCCGCCCCGTGGCCAGAAACACGGTCATCCCCTTGGGAATATGCGCCGCCGCGTCCTCCTCTGCCGCTAGTAACGTCCAATGATCCCCCGCGATGGGCGCCCATTCCGGTCGCAAGAGCTGGCAATATGGCACGTTTTTGGTCGCGCAGATCCGCGCTGTCCGCTCTGAAATGCGCGACGCAAATGGATGGGTGGCATCAAGGACCGCTGTGATCCCTGCTTCCACAAGATATCGGACAAAACCGGACTCTCCGCCAAAGCCACCAATCCGGGTCGGCAATTCTAACGGGCGCGGCCGCCGTGTGGCACCGGCAAGCGAGGCAATAGCGGCGCGTCTCTCAGACGCCAAGACCTGAGCCAAATATCTTGCCTCCGCCGTACCCGCCAGAAGCAAGAGCGTCATTGGCTGCCCGCCCTCGCCAGGATAGTACCGGCGCGGTCAATCACCACAGTATCGACCTCGACACCCTCTGGTAGCATCGCAAGCACCTTATCACGGCTTTCATGCGCAACCCATTTTGCCATGTTTTCTCCCGCAAATTCAGATGCTTGCAGTGCTGTATTCATGTACTTTAGATTCGGTAAATCCAACGCGTCGGCAAGGCCTTGAAAATCTACCTGACTGCGTCCCGAATGGAGATCACGGGCCCCTTGCGCCAGTTTGACCATCTTACCGATACCTCCACCGATGGTCAGGCGCGGCAACGGATGTTTTGCAAGGTATTTCAGCAAACCACCGGCAAAATCCCCCATGTCCAACATGGCGTGGTCAGGCAAATCATAGAGTCCTTGGACCACGCGTTCGCTGGTAGCCCCGGTGCAACCCGCCACATGGGTCAAACCGGACCCGCGCGCAACGTCGATTCCGCGATGTATGGAAGCGATCCATGCCGCACAGGAAAACGGTCGCACAATCCCTGTGGTGCCGAGGATCGACAATCCGCCCTTGATTCCCAACCTCGAATTCCACGTCTTTTGCGCAAGGGACGCGCCACCGGGAACGGATACTGTGATCTCGATATCGGGGCTCTCGCATAGACGCTCAGCCATGTCGCTTACCGTGGCCTCCATCATCTGGCGTGGCACCGGATTTATGGCGGGCTCACCCGGCGGGATGGGCAGGCCTGGCATGGTGACACGCCCTACGCCCTCGCCCGCGCGAAATACCACGCCCCCCGCAGACCGTGCCACGCGCGCGATAATCATCGCACCATGCGTTACATCCGGGTCGTCGCCCGCATCTTTGATGACCCCTGCCTCGGCCCAGCCTTCACCGCTTGCATGATGGGCGATGTCAAACTCTGGCGTCTCGCCACGCGGCAAGGTGATGCGCACCCGTCGCACAGCACCTTCTCCCCATAGCAAACTCAGCGCCGCCCGCGTCGCAGCGGTGGCGCAAGCGCCCGTGGTCCAGCCACGGCGCAGAGGAGTGTCAGGTTTGCGGGTCATGTTCACGCGGAACTATAGGCGCGCCAACGCCCGAGGCCAAATGCCAAATCCAAGGGCATGCAACAGCGCCCCGCGAACCGCGCGGGGCGCTGTCTGTGTCATTCCGCGGCGATATTCGCCGCCTCGACCTTGACGGCCGAGAATTTGAACTCAGGGATCTTGCCATAGGGGTCGACCGCTGGATTGGTAAGGATATTCGCGGCTGCTTCAACAAATGCAAAGGGCAAGAACACCATATCCGGTGCCACCGCGCGATCAGCACGCGCCATGATACGGATCGAGCCGCGCTTGGTGGTCAACTGCACCAGCCCTCCCGGCTCTACACCCAACTTGCGAAGTGTCGAGGGGTGAATCGAGCAGTTCGCCTCTGGTTCGACTGCATCGAGCACGCTGGCGCGGCGGGTCATGGACCCGGTGTGCCAATGCTCAAGTTGCCGCCCCGTGGTCAGAATCATCGGATAGTCGGCGTCTGGCACATCGTCAGGCGGGATGATGGCCGCCGGAGTGAATTTCGCCCGTCCCTCGGGACGTGGGAAACCATCACCGAACACAACCGCCTCACCCGGTTGATCGGGGCCTTTGCAGGGATAGGTCACAGCCCCTTCCCGCTCCAACCGCTCCCATGTGATATTGTCGAGCGACCGCATGTTGACCTTCATCTCGGCAAAGACATCGGCCGGGCTGTCGTAAGACCAATCAAGCCCGATGCGGTTCGCCAACTCAACCGTGATGGCCCAGTCCTCGCGCGCCTCGCCCGGAGGGGAAACCGCGGAACGGCCCATTTGTACCTGACGGTTGGTATTGGTTACAGTGCCAGATTTCTCATAAAACGCGCTCGCAGGCAGGATCACATCGGCATAGTTGGCCGTCTCGGTGATAAAGATATCCTGTACGACGAGATGTTCGAGCTTGGCCAATGCATCGCGGGCGTGCTCCACGTCCGGGTCGGACATCGCCGGGTTTTCGCCCAGAATATACATGCCCTTGATCTTGTCTTCATGGACCGCATCCATGATCTCGGTCACGGTCAGGCCCTTTTGGTTCGAGAAGTCGCCCGATTGCCAGACTTCGGTAAAGGCGCGTCGCACGCCATCATCGGTCACGGTCTGATAATCCGGCAGGAACATCGGCACCAGTCCCGCATCCGAGGCACCTTGCACGTTGTTCTGGCCGCGCAGCGGGTGCAACCCTGTACCGGGACGGCCCACATGGCCGCACATCAGCGCCAGAGAGATCAAGCAGCGCGAATTGTCGGTGCCGTGGATATGCTGGCTAACGCCCATCCCCCAAAAGATCATGCCTGCCTTGGCCCCGGCAAAATCGCGGGCGACGGCGCGCAACGTCTCGGCGGGAACGCCGCAGATTGCTGCCATTTTCTCGGGCGGGAACTGGGCAAGATGTTTCTTTTCGGCCTCCCAGTTCTCAGTGAAGGCAGCGATATATTGCTGGTCGTAAAGCCCTTCCTCAACGATCACATGGCAGATCGCGTTCAACATTGCCACATCCGCACCCGGGCGGAATTGCAGCATATGGGTGGCAAAGCGCTTCATGCCCTGGCCGCGCGGGTCCATGACGATGAGCTTGCCACCGCGCTTGGTGAATTGCTTGAAATAGGTCGCGGCGACAGGGTGGTTCTCAAGCGGATTTGCCCCGATGATGATCGCTACATCGGCATTTTCGATCTGGTTGAACGTCGCCGTCACGGCACCCGACCCGACATTCTCGATCAGCGCCGCCACTGAGGAGGCATGGCAGAGTCGCGTGCAGTGGTCGACGTTGTTGTGACCAAAGCCCTGACGGATGAATTTTTGAAAGAGATAGGCTTCTTCGTTGGTGCATTTTGCGCTACCGAAACCCGCCACGCTGGTGCCGCCATTGATGTCTTTGAGACCTTTGAGCGCCCCAGCCGCCAAATCGAGCGCCTCGTCCCACTCAGCTTCCCGAAACACTTCCTGCCAGTTTCCGGGATCGACGTTCAGGCCCTTGGCGGGCGCATCATCGCGGCGGATCAGCGGTTTGGTCAGACGGTGCGGATGGTGGATATAGTCAAACCCAAAACGCCCTTTGACGCACAGACGTCCTTCATTGGCCGGGCCGTTGATTCCTTCGACATACTTCACTTTGCCGTTCTTGACCTTGAGAGACACCTGACATCCCACGCCGCAGAACGGACAGATGCTTTTGACCTCTTCGTCAAAATCCGCGCTGTCACCCTGTTGGGCGTCATCCAGCACGGTGGCAGGCATCAGGGCGCCAGTCGGGCAGGCCTGCACGCATTCACCGCAGGCCACGCAAGTACTCGCACCCATCGGGTCGGCCAAGTCAAACACCGGGTAGGCATCATGCCCACGCCCTGCCATGCCAATCACGTCATTGACCTGCACTTCGCGGCAGGCGCGCACGCAGAGGCCACAGGAAATGCAGGCATCCAGATTTACCCGCATCGCGATGTGACTGTCGTCGAGCAGGGGAATGCGGCTGCGTTCGACTTTGGGAAAACGGCTTTCGGATACGCCATTGGCCGCAGCCATGTCCCACAAATGACTGGAGCGATCATGTGAAACCTCGCGTTCCGGCTGGTCTGCGAGCAGCATCTCGACCACCATCTTGCGCGCGGTTTCCGCACGAGAGGAGTTGGTCGTGACCACCATGCCCGCTTTGGCCTCGCGGATACACGACGCGACCAGCGTCCGTTCGCCCTCGACTTCGACCATACACGCGCGACAATTGCCATCGGGGCGATAGCCTGGTGCCGGCTTGTGACAGAGATGAGGGATGACCAGCCCGCGTCCGTTCGCGACTTCCCATATCGTCTGCCCCGCCTCTGCTTCGACTTCGTGGCCGTCCAGTACGAATGTGATCTTGTCGGTCATCAGCGCGCCTCCCTAGCTTTGGGCCTTTTTAAAGCATGCTGTGGCATCCAAGTGGCTGTCAATCCCGACACCTCACCCCATTTTTGCGCCACATTCGTCGAGGGGCTCCGGAATTGGCGATTCATTCTGGTCTAAATTCATTCTGGTCTAAATTCATTCTGGTCCAGACGTCACCTTGCTTTGCCGACGGCTCGCCGATGGGCGCTGTTCCAGAATATTTTACGCCGCACCTTTAACCCTCCGGCAACCGGCGCTAACGTCGCGCTGAAATCGGGAGGCGTTTAACTTGGCAGAGCTAATTCTGGTGCGGCATGGGCAGGCCAACAGCCATGCCACGGATGAGGCAGGCTATGATCGGCTTTCTCCACTCGGCGTGCAGCAGGCTGAATGGTTGGGTACGCATCTGGCTATGACAAATCCGCATTTCGACCATGTGATCACCGGAACTCTCAATCGTCAGGTCGGCACCGCCCGCGCCATGGGCTATCATATTACCGAGCAAGACCCGCGGTTGGATGAACTGAGCTATTTTGCCCTCGCCCGCGCCATCGAGGCGCAGCACGGGATTCCCGCGCCTGCCGACGCCACTGAATTTGCCCGCTACCTGCCGCAGGTGATCGAACACTGGGCGCGGGGCGATCTTGACGATGTGCCCGAGAGTTTCGAGCATTTCACGACCCGCATCACCAGCTTGATCGACGACATCTGCCACCACAACGGACGCATCCTGATCGTGACCTCGGGCGGCGTGATTGGCATGGTCATGCGTCACGTCCTCGGCCTCGATATTCCCGGCATGGCCAAGGTCATGTTGCAGGTGATGAACAGTTCTCTGCACCGGCTCGAGCATGTGCATGACATGCTGATGCTGGGCACGTTCAACGCCACGCCCCATCTCGACACCCCCGACCGGGCACATGCCCGCACCTTTATCTGACAGTGAGAGGAACGCGCCATGAAACTCTACTACGCCAAAGGCACCATCTCGATTGCGGCGGTGATCGCGCTGCACGAGGCGGGGCTCGACTTTGAACCGGTGCGCCTCGATTTTCGGGCGGGAGAGCAATCCGGTGCCGCCTATCTCGCGATCAATCCCAAGGGACGAGTGCCAACACTCGTCACCGACCGGGGCATCCTGACCGAAACCGGCGCATTGCTTGATTACATTGCCGACATCGCCCCTCAGGCCGAATTGCGCCCCACCGATCCCTATCAAGCCGCCAAGATGCGTGAGGCCATGTATTATATCGCCTCCACCATGCATGTGAACCACGCCCACAAGATGCGCGGCCACCGTTGGGCCGACCAACAGAGCTCTTTCGACGATATGAAAACCAAATCGGTCCAGACCATGACCGACAGCGCGACCTATGTGGAACATAATCTCATCACAGGCCCCTTCGTTACAGGCGACACCCTAACGCTCGCCGACCCATATCTCTATGTCGCCTGCAACTGGCTCGAGGGCGATGGGGTAAAGCTGGCCGAGTTCCCAAAGATTGCCGCGTTCATGCAGGCAATGCGTGCCCGGCCCTCAGTGGCACGGGTGATTGCGGACGATATGATCTGAGGATTTGTCATGACACATATCTGGGTGCGGGCCGAACAAAGACCGAATGAAGAACGCGTGGGACTAACGCCCGAAGGGGCGGCGCAACTGATCACCAAGGGCATTCGTGTCACTGTCGAAGAGAGCCACAACCGCGCCATTCCGATTGAGAGCTATCGCGCAGCGGGCTGCGAAATTGCGACTGAGAACTCTTGGCCGTCCGCGCCTACCGAAGCAATCATTTTTGGGCTCAAGGAACTCCCCGAGGATGACACGCCCCTGCCGCATCGGCACATCATGTTCGGCCACGCCTTCAAGGGACAGCATGCCGGGCGACGTCTCTTGCAGCGGTTCAAGGCCGGGGGCGGCACGCTCTATGATCTGGAATACCTCGTCGATGAAACGGGCCGCCGCGTCGCCGCGTTTGGCTATTGGGCGGGCTATGCGGGGGCGGCGGTGTCGCTCATGGCATGGACGGCACAACAGGGCGGCGCGATCTGCCCGCCCGTCGATACCTATCCGGGGCGCGACGCGCTGCTGGCAGATCTTGGCGCCCAGCTGGATGCCACGGGTGCGTCCCGCCCGCGCGCCATCGTCATTGGGGCCTTGGGGCGCGTGGGCACCGGTGCTGCGGATCTCTGCGAAGCGATGGATGTCACCGTCACCCGCTGGGACATGGCCGAGACCGCATCGGGGGGGCCTTTCCCGGAAATCCTCGCGCATGACATCTTTCTAAACTGCATCTTCGCGCGCCCCGGCACGCCGGTTTTCGTGCCGAAATCCGCGCTTGACCAGCCCCGCCAATTGACCGTGATCGGCGATGTGGCCTGCGACCCCGACAGCGATTACAACCCGGTGCCAGTTTATGACGCGGCGACCTCATGGACAGCCCCGGTGTTGCGCGTGCATGGCGCCCCACCGCTCGACGTGATGGCGATCGACAACCTGCCCTCGCTCTTGCCGGTTGAATCCTCACGGGATTATGCCGGGCAATTGCTGGCCTCGTTGCTGACCCTCGACACGCTGGATCAAGGGGTCTGGGGGCGCGCGGCAGAGACCTTTCACACCCATATGAACGACATCTGAATGGCACCCTATGTCGGATATCTGGCCGCCTTTCTGGGTACGATCTGCTGGATTCCGCAGGCGATCAAGGCCTGGGCCACGCGCGACACTTCGGGCCTGTCGCTCCCGTCGAACCTGCTCTTTCTGACCACAGTTTCCCTGTGGCTGGTCTATGGGCTGATAATCGGCGACTGGCCTCTCATTCTGGCCAATATCTGCGCCGTTCTGGCGATGCTGAGCATCGTCGCGGCGAAACTCCGTTATAAGTAAAAGGAGAGACGGACATGACAATCCACTGGTGCGGCACCGGCCTATCGGCCATCCCCGGCCTGCGACGGCTGATCGAGGCGGGGCATGAGGTGGCGGTCTGGAACCGTTCGACCAACAAGGCGCGGGCGGCGGTGGGCGATCTGACCGACAATATCCACGCCTTTGACAAGGATGAACTGGCGACGGCGCTCGAACCCGGTGACGTGGTCGTCTCGATGCTGCCCGGTGACTGGCACGTGCCACTGGCGGAACTCTGCCTTGAGAAGGGTGCGAATTTTGTGTCCTCATCCTACATCGCACCTGAAATGCGCGCGCTCGATCAGGCGGCGCGCGAAAAAGGGCTGCGCTTTGTCAATGAAATTGGTCTTGATCCCGGCATCGATCATCTGATGGCGCATCATCTGGTGGCCGAATATCGCGCCTCCCCAGCCTTTGACGCAGGCAATGACCTCCGCTTCACCTCCTATTGCGGCGGCGTGCCGAAACGGCCCAACCCATTTCGATACAAGTTCAGCTGGTCGCCCTTGGGCGTGCTCAAGGCGCTGCGCTCGCCCTCGCGCTCAATCCGGAATTTCTCGGAGATCAAGGTCGCGCGGCCATGGGACGCGATTTCCAGCTATGACGCCCCTTTGCCCAACCCCGAGATCTTCGAGGTTTACCCCAACCGCGATTCCCTGCCCTTCATCGCCGACTACCGGTTCGATCCCGACTGGCGGATCAAGGATTTCGTGCGCGGCACGCTGCGTCTGAATGGCTGGTCAGAGGCATGGAAGGAGGTCTTTGCCGAGATCGAGACGCTCAACGGTGCCGCGGGCGATGCCCGGCTCAAGGAGATGTCGGATCAGTTCTGGCAAGAGAACGCCTACGATGAGGGCGAGCCAGACCGCGTGGTGCTCTGCGTTGATCTCAAGGCGGAAAAAGCCGGTAAATCCGTCTGGCATAAAACCTATGTGATGGACGCTTGGGGCGATGCGCGTGGCACGGCGATGGCGCGGCTGGTCTCGATTCCAGTCTCACTTGCCGTTGAGTCGGTGCTGGCGCGGGAAATACCCGCGGGCGTTAGCGCGGCACCGCATGATCCCAAGCTGGTCACGCGCTACCTCGACGAGGTCAACCGGCTGGCACAGCATCTGACGGTCGTGGATCACGTCGGCTGAGCGTTTCGGCGCAAGGTAAGGCTTGAGTATTTGCGCCAAGAAAAAGCCAAGTCGTTTTTTCTTGGCAAAAATACTCAAACCGGCCGCTGCACCCGCTCAGAACGGCATGTCATCAGCACCCGTGATGAAGCGCGCAACGACCTTCTTGGTGCCCGCCTTGTCAAAGGCGATCTCAAGTTTGTCGCCTTCGATTCCGATAATGGCGCCATATCCAAACTTCTGGTGAAAGACGCGCTCGCCGACCGTGTGCGCGCTAATCGCCTCAGCCTCAATAACCCTGTGCCTCGCCTCGCTTGGCTGACTCATGGGCCGTTCGCCGCCCCGCGCCTGAAGTCGCCGCCAGCCGGGACTGTTGTAGACATTGGCATCGGCAGCACGGCTCTCAATCCCACTGCCGGCGGCGGCACCATAGGCTCCGCCATAAAGACCCGGTGGGGTGAGAACCTCGACATGCGCCTCGGGCAATTCGTCGATGAAGCGCGACGGCATTTGCGATTGCCACTGGCCATAGACGCGGCGATTGCCCGCAAAGGATATGGTGCAAACCTCTTCGGCGCGGGTTATGCCGACATAGGCCAGCCGCCGCTCTTCCTCCAGCCCGCGAACGCCGCTTTCGTCCATCGAGCGTTGCGATGGGAAAAGACCATCCTCCCATCCCGGCAGGAACACGGCCGGAAACTCCAGCCCCTTGGCGGCGTGCAGTGTCATGAGTGTGATTTTCTCGCCGTCTTCGCCCGCCTCATTGTCCATGATGAGGCTCACATGTTCCAGAAAACCTTGCAGGTTCTCGAACCCTTCCAGAGCCTTCACCAATTCTTTTAGGTTCTCGAGCCGCCCGGGTGCCTCGGGCGTCTTATCGAGTTGCCACATCTCGGTATAGCCGCTCTCGTCAAGGATCATTTCAGCCAGTTCAATGTGGCTGAACTCGGCATCGCCTACCATCCGGCCCCATCGCGCAAGCCCGTCTATGAAACGGCGCAACTCAGCAGCACTTTTACCGGTTATCCCTTTATCCTCGAGCAATATCCGCGCGCCCTCGACCAGCGGCACACCATTCTGACGAGCTGTCACCTGAATTTTTTGCTGCGCCTTGTCGCCCAACCCGCGTTTGGGCGTGTTCACGATCCGCTCAAAGGCCAGATCATCGGCGGGCGATACCACAAGACGGAAATAGGCCATGGCGTCGCGGATTTCCAAACGCTCATAAAACCGCGGGCCGCCGATCACGCGATAGGGCAGGCCGATGGTCAAAAACCGATCTTCAAAGGCACGCATCTGGTGGCTGGCGCGCACGAGAATCGCCATCTCATCCAGCGGATAGGGCCGCATGCCGCGTGTACCGCGCCGCATGCTTTCTACCTCTTCTCCAATCCAGCGCGCCTCTTCCTCGCCGTCCCAATGACCGATCAGGCGTACCTTCTCGCCCTCTTTGGCCTCCGTCCACAGCTCCTTGCCCAGCCGGTCCCGATTGCCCGCAATCACGCCCGAAGCCGCCGCTAGGATATGCGGCGTCGAGCGGTAGTTCTGTTCCAGCCGGATCACCGCCGCACCGGGAAAATCCTTTTCGAACCGCAGGATATTGCCCACTTCGGCCCCGCGCCAACCATAGATCGACTGATCATCATCACCCACGCAACAAATATTCTTGTGCCCTCCCGCCAAGAGACGCAGCCAGAGATATTGCGCGACGTTGGTATCCTGATACTCGTCCACGAGGATATAGCGGAACCAACGCTGGTATTGCCTGAGCACATCGTCGTGCTTTTGAAAGATCGTGACCACATGCAGCAGCAGGTCGCCGAAATCGACCGCGTTCAGCTCGCGCAGGCGGGTTTGATACTGCCGGTAGAGCGCCGGCCCCTTGCCATCATAGGCGCTCCCCTCAGAGGCGGGTAGATTGTCGGGCGTCCAGGCGCGGTTCTTCCATTGATCGATGATCCCGGCCAGCATCCGCGCCGGCCAGCGTTTGTCGTCAATGCCCGACGCCTGCACCAGTTGCTTGAGCAGGCGCAGTTGGTCATCCGTGTCGAGAATGGTGAAATTCGATTTGAGATCAACCAGTTCAGCGTGACGGCGCAAGAGCTTGACGCAGATCGAGTGAAAGGTGCCCAGCCACGGCATCCCCTCGGCGGGCTGGCCCAAGAGGCGGCCTACACGCTCTTTCATCTCGCGCGCGGCCTTGTTGGTAAAGGTCACGGCAAGGATATCACCGGGCCCCGCGCGCCCGGTGTTCATCAGATGCACGATGCGCGTGGTCAGCGCCTTGGTCTTGCCCGTCCCCGCCCCTGCGAGCATCAGCACGGGACCATCCAGCGTTTCCGCCGCGCGGCGCTGTTCGGGGTTGAGGTCATCAAGATAGGGCGCGGGCCGCGCCGCCATGGCACGCGCCGAGAGGCTGGCGCCCTCAAAGGCATCGGATTCGTCAAATCTGTTCATGCCCGTGACAATAGCGCGGAGGCGGCGAGAGTTAAAGAGATGTTCGGGGATTGTTCCACCCACATCTGACCTCTGGACAAGCCCCTGAAAACCCGCGCAAATGCGCGCCATGACCCTGCATGCCACCTATCCCGCCCTGTCTGATCTGCGCGCCCGCGCGGCGCGGCGCATTCCGCATTTCGTCTGGGAATACCTAGACAGTGCCACCGGCACCGAGGCGACCAAGGCGCGCAACCGCCTGATGCTGGATCAGGTGCGGCTGAGCCCATCGATCCTGCACGGCGAATTCACGCCCGATATCACGGCCCCTCTCTTGGGCCAGATCCATGCGCTTCCAGTAGGCATCGCGCCGGTGGGCATGTCGGGCCTCATCTGGCCCGATGCCGAGCGGCTCTTGGCGCGGGCGGCAACGCAGGTGGGCATTCCCTATGGCCTCTCGACCGTGGCCAGTCAAAAGCCAGAGGATATCGGGCCGCATCTGAACGGCAATGGCTGGTTCCAGATGTATCCGCCGCGAGACACGGGCATTCGCACCGACATGCTGAACCGCGCCCGCAACGCCGGGTTCTCGGTACTTGTGCTGACTGTGGATGTGCCCGTGGGCAGCCGCCGCGAACGGCAGGTGCGCTCTGGCCTCACGCAGCCGCCCAAACTGACCCCGCGCCTTTTGGCGCAGGTCGCGCGCTGTCCGACATGGGCGCTTGGCACCGCGCGGCTTGGCATGCCGCGCATGCGGCTGATTGACGATTACGCTGGCCAGACCAAGGGCCTGCCGTCAAACAAGCATGCGGGCTATTTGCTGCGTACCTCGCCCGACTGGGACTATCTGCGGTGGCTACGCGATGCTTGGGATGGGCCCCTTGTGGTCAAAGGAGTGCTGCGCGGCGACGATGCGGCAGCGCTCGAGAAAGAGGGTGTGGACGCGATCTGGATCTCGAACCATGCAGGCCGCCAATTCGACGCCGCCCCCGCCACCATCGAGGCGTTGCCCGAAGTGCGCGCCGCAACCACCCTGCCCGTGATCATGGATGGCGGCATCGAGGGCGGGCTCGATGTGCTGCGCGCCATTGCCCTTGGGGCGGATTTCGTCATGTTGGGGCGTGGCTGGCACTATGCGCTTGGTGCCTTGGGCGAGATTGGCCCGGCGCATCTGGCGGATATTCTGGCCGAGGACCTGCGCGCCAACATGGGCCAGTTGGGCGCGCGCACGCTCTGGGATGTGCGGTCGCGGCTGATCCCTAACGGGTAGGGCCGACCACCCGTCGGGACAGGAAATTTCCCTTGCCGGTGAATACCCAGTTTGCCGGATTGCACAAACCTTTCACAAATCTTACAAGGATGCAGCGCTGCAATGCGGCATAGACTGTCGCGCCGCCAGAACTGATAAACCGGGGGGACAGGCATGGCCGACTTCAAGAAAATTCTCATCGCCAACCGGGGCGAAATCGCCATCCGCATCATGCGGGCCGCCAATGAAATGGGCAAGAAAACCGTCGCTGTCTTTGCCGAAGAGGACAAGCTCGGGCTGCACCGGTTCAAGGCGGATGAGGCGTATCGCATCGGCGAGGGCATGGGGCCGGTTCAGGCCTATCTGTCGATCGAGGAAATAATCCGCGTGGCAAAGCTTTCGGGGGCGGATGCGATCCACCCCGGTTACGGCCTGCTGTCCGAAAACCCGGCCTTTGTCGATGCCTGCGACGCGGCGGGCATCACCTTTATCGGGCCGCGAGCCGAAACCATGCGCGCACTCGGCGACAAAGCAAGTGCGCGACGCGTGGCGATTGAAGCTGGCGTGCCGGTCATCCCCGCCACCGAAGTTCTGGGCGACGACATGAAGGCCATCCGCAAGCAGGCCAAGGAGGTCGGTTATCCCTTGATGCTCAAGGCATCCTGGGGCGGCGGCGGGCGCGGCATGCGCCCCATCGAGAACGAGAGCGAGCTAGAGGATAAGGTCCGAGAAGGGCGGCGCGAGGCCGAGGCGGCCTTTGGCAATGGCGAGGGCTATCTGGAAAAGATGATCCTGCGCGCGCGCCATGTCGAGGTTCAGATCCTCGGCGACAAACATGGCAATATGTATCACCTCTTTGAGCGGGACTGCTCGGTGCAGCGCCGCAACCAAAAGGTGGTCGAGCGTGCCCCTGCCCCGTATCTGTCGGAGACGCAGCGAGAGGAAATCTGTCAACTTGGCTACAAGATCTGCAAGCATGTGAACTATGAATGTGCGGGCACCGTCGAATTCCTGATGGATATGGACACCGGCAAATTTTATTTCATCGAGGTCAATCCGCGCGTTCAGGTCGAGCACACCGTAACCGAGGCTGTGACCGGCATCGACATCGTGCAGGCTCAGATCAAGATCGCCGAGGGCAAGAGCCTGATGGAAGCGACCGGCAAGGCCAGCCAATATGACATCACCCTGCATGGCCACGCGCTCCAGACCCGGATCACCACCGAGGACCCGCTCAACAATTTCATTCCCGATTATGGCCGCATCACCGCCTATCGCTCGGCCACCGGCATGGGCATTCGCCTTGATGGCGGCACCGCCTATGCGGGGGGTGTGATCACGCGCTATTATGACAGCCTGCTGACCAAGGTCACGGCTTGGGCACCCACGCCCGAACAGGCGATTGCCCGCATGGACCGTGCCCTGCGCGAATTCCGTATTCGCGGCGTGAGCACCAACATCGCCTTTGTCGAGAACTTGCTCAAGCACCCGACATTCCTGAACAATACCTACACGACTAAATTCATCGATACGACGCCGGAGCTGTTCAAATTCGCCAAGCGGCGGGATCGCGGCACGCGCGTTCTGAGCTATATCGCCGACATCACAGTTAATGGGCATCCCGAGGTCGAGGGGCGCACCCGCCCAGCCGCCGATCTCAAACTGCCGCGCGCGCCGCGCCCAACCAACCCCGAGATCAAGGATGGCCCAAAGCAGATCCTTGAACATAAGGGCGCGCAGGCCGTGGCCGACTGGATGGCTGCGCAAAAGCATCTCTTGATCACCGACACAACCATGCGCGACAGTCATCAATCGCTCTTGGCCACGCGGATGCGCTCGATCGACATGATCGGCATCGCGCCCAATTACGCCCATGATCTACCAGGGTTGTTTTCGGTCGAATGCTGGGGTGGCGCGACGTTTGACGTGGCCTACCGCTTCCTTGACGAATGCCCTTGGCAGCGGTTGCGCGACATTCGCGCCGCCATGCCCAACCTGCTTACGCAAATGCTGCTGCGCGGCTCGAACGGGGTGGGCTATACCAACTATCCCGACAATGTGGTTGCGGCCTTTGTCAAACAAGCGGCCGAGAGCGGCGTTGATATTTTCCGCGTCTTCGATCCGCTGAACTGGGCCGAGAACATGCGCGTGTCCATGGATGCCGTGCTCGACTCGGGCAAGGTGCTGGAGGCCGCGATCTGCTACACCGGAGACATGCTGGACCCGGCGCGTTCCAAGTATGATCTGAAATACTACCTCTCAATGGCCAAGGATCTGAAGGCCGCAGGCACGCATATCCTGTGCATCAAGGACATGGGCGGGCTGATGAAACCAGCTACGGCGAGCGTGCTCTTCAAGGCGCTCAAGGAAGAGGTGGGCCTGCCGCTGCATTTCCACACCCATGACACAGCGGGCATCGCCGGGGCGACGATCCTTGCGGCGTCCGAGGCCGGGGTGGATGCGGTAGATTGCGCCATGGATTCGCTCTCGGGCAATACCTCTCAGGCGACGATTGGCACGATCATTGAGGCGCTGCGCCACACGCCGCGCGACACGGGCCTCGATATTACCGCCATCCGGCACATCTCGAACTATTGGGAATCGGTGCGCAACCATTACGCCGCTTTCGAGAGCGGGATGCAGTCGCCCACCTCCGAGGTCTATCTGCACGAGATGCCCGGTGGGCAGTTTACCAACCTCAAGGCGCAAGCGCGCTCGATGGGGATGGAGGACCGCTGGCACGACATCGCGCGCACCTATGCCGATGTGAACCAGATGTTCGGCGATGTCATCAAGGTGACACCGATCGCCAAGACGGTGGGCGATCTGGCGTTGATGATGGTGAGCCAAGGCCTGACTTGTGAGGACGTGCTCGACCCTACGACCGAGGTTAGCTTTCCCGACTCGGTGATCACACTGATGAAGGGCTATGTGGGACAGGCACCGGGCGGCTTCCCCCCCGCCATCGTCAAGAAGGTGCTGAAGGGCGAAGAGCCCATCACCGTGCGCCCCGGCACGCTGTTGCCGCCCGAGGATCTGGACGCGCGGCTTGCAGAACTGACCGAGCGTTTTGGCAAGAAGATCGACAACGAAGACCTGATGGGCAGCCTGATGTATCCCAAGGTTTTCGCCGATTACATGGAGCGTCACGCTCAATTCGGGCCCGTGCGCACCCTGCCCACACGCACCTTCTTTTATGGGATGGAAACCGGCGAGGAAATCACCGCCGAAATCGATCCTGGCAAGACCCTTGAGATCCGGTTGGTCGCGGTGAGCGAGACGCAAGAGGACGGGGAAGCGCGGGTATTCTTTGAACTCAATGGTCAGCCGCGCACCGTGCGCGTGCCCGACCGGCGGATCAAGGACAAGGTCGCTGCCCGGCCCAAGGCGGAATTGGGCAACGCCAACCACATCGGCGCGCCAATGCCCGGTGCCGTGGCAACGGTTGCGGTCAAGGCGGGGCAAAAGATCAAAGCAGGCGATCTCTTGTTGACCATCGAGGCAATGAAGATGGAAACCGGCCTGCACGCCGAGCGGGACGCGACCGTCAAGGCGGTGCATGTCCAGCCCGGCAGCCAGATCGACGCGAAGGATCTGCTGGTGGAACTGGAGTAACGCCTCCCTGTCACCCTCGGGCTTGTCCCGAGGGTCTCTCCCCGCAAGAGATCGCCGGGTCAGGCCCGAGGATGACAGGCAGGCGACACCACCGAAAGCCCTTTTGCAATCCCGTCAATTCGGCCATGCTACGCGCCATATGCCCCGTGACAGGCCGCGCCATGCAGAAAATACTCGTCTTCACTGACATTCACATCGTTGCCCAAGGCCAGTCCATCATCGGCCTCGATCCCTTCGCGCGCTTTACCCAAGGGCTTGCACACGCGCTGACGCGACACCCTGATGCTGCCCGGATCGTGCTCTGTGGCGACCTGACCCACCGCGCCGCACCCGAGGAATACGCTCGCCTGCGCGGGGCACTCGCGGATTGCCCCCTGCCCGTCAGCCTGATGCTGGGCAATCACGACCGCCGCGCACCATTTCTAGACGCCTTTCCCGAGGCCATGCGCATGGAAACAGGGCATATCCAGCATCATGCCGACATCGGGACACATCGGCTGATCTGTCTCGACACACTGGATGAGACGGCTTCGGATCTGCACTCGGGCTGGCTCTGCCCCGTGCGGCTTGACTGGCTGGAGCACTGTCTGGCTGAGGCGGACACCCGCCCGGTCATTGTCTTTACCCATCACCCGCCGATCGACACGGGCTTTGCCGGGATGGATGCCATTGGCCTTCGCAACCGGGCCGAATTCATTGCGCGGCTCAAGGCGGCGGGTAATGTCGTTCAGATCGTATCGGGCCATGTTCACCGCACGGTGCTGGGGTCGGCAGGGGGCATTCCCACCGCCATCCTCAAGAGCCCCTGTCACCAGATGCCCATGGCGCTGGACGCTCAGGACACGAGCCTCTCAATTGACGAGCCGGGTGCCTATGGCCTCTTGCTGCTGACCGAGACAGGGGTGATTTTCCATACTGAGGATTTCACCCTGCCCCCGGCCCGTTCCGCAACCTATTCCTGACCAGAAAGCAAAGCGCATGTCCCTTGCCATCAGCCCTCTTTACGCGGGCCTCATCGGCCTTCTCTTCGTCCTCCTGAGCGTGCTGGTCATCGCCGCCCGATTTAAAACCAATGTTTCTTTGGGCGATGGCGGGGAGAAGTTGTTGATCCGCCGCATCCGGATGCAGGCCAATTGCGCCGAATACGCCCCGCTCGGCCTGATCCTGCTGGGCATGGCCGAACTTCAGGGCGCGCCGGGATGGGTTGTTCATCTGCTGGGCTTGATGCTGCTCTTGGGGCGGGTGCTGCATGCAGTGGGATTTGGGCGCACGCCAGAGATCATGCCGATGCGCAGTGCCGGAGTGGTGCTGACCTTTGCCATGCTGATCCTCAGCGCGCTTGCCAATATCGGTCACGCGTTGCTCTGACGGATGTCAGCGTGCAGGCTGTGACGGCGCAGAAGACTTTCCCTGCTGGCAAAAATCGTCCATCATCCTAAAACGTACTGAGATCCGCGCCGCGCGCGTCCCTGCCGCGACCCGGATGAGGGAGGACCTGATCATGTGCCGAATTTTTGCCGGACAAGACCCCGACCGCTATGAGTTGGTCACGCGCCGCATGCGCCTGAATGGCCAGAGCACCAGCATCCGTCTGGAGAAATCCTTTTGGGGTATCCTCGACGAAATCGCCGAGAGCGAGGGGCTGACGACCCCCGGTTTCGTGTCGAAACTGCATGCCGAAGTACTGGAACTGCACGGCGAGCCTGCCAATTTCACGTCGCTCTTGCGCTGTACCTGCCTAGTGCACCGCGAAAACCCGCTGGAGGCCGAGGCACGCCATATGGCGGCGGAGTAAGACAAATCAAGGCGTAGTATCCCCTTACTACCCGCCCCGCCCCTGCTTTGGTAACTTTTCCGAACCAAATACAGGTTTCGGAGGGCATGATGGCCAAAGCCATTCACAGCATGATTCGCGTTCTCGACGAGGCGCGGTCGGTCGATTTCTATTCTCGGGCCTTTGGGCTGCGCGTGGCGGAGCGGCTGGATTTCGAGAAATTCACCCTCGTCTACATGTCGAATGACGAAAGCCCCTTTGAGGTGGAATTGACCATCAACAAGGGACGCACCGAGCCATATGACCGTGGCGATGGTTACGGTCATCTCGCCGTGCTTGTGGAAGATCTTGCCGCCGAGCATTCACGATTCGAGGCAGAGGGATTGAGTCCGCGTAAGATCGTGGAATTCGCCCCTGACGGCAAACTCGTGGGCAAGTTTTTCTTTGTCGCAGATCCTGATGGTTACGAAATCGAAGTACTGGAACGCGGCGGGCGTTTCAAATGAGAGCAAGGGCGCGTCCGGGGAGGGACGCGCCCATTTTTTGCATGGGAGGATAACACATGACTGACACCAAACCCCGCAAGGGGCTTAACCGGCGCGAGTTGCTCTCGCGATCTATCGCGGCGGGCGCAGGCTTTGTCGTCGGAACGGGCTTTGTCGCCAGCACCGATGCCGCTTGGGCGCTCGAGACCCAAGCGCTCAAGCCCGAGACCATGGCGGCGCTGATCCAGATGGCGCGCGATATCTATCCGCATGACCATCTGGCCGATGAATACTACGCCATCGCGGTCAAGGGCTATGACACGGCAGAGGCGGCCGAAGCCGTAGAGGCCGGGATCGCGGGCCTCAACGCCGCAGCGCAGGGCAAGGGTCACGCCGATTATCTCAGCGTCGGCTGGGAGCGTGACCGCGTGGACATCCTGCGCAGCATTGAGGACAGCGCGTTCTTTCAACAGATACGGGGCGGGCTGGTGACAGGGCTTTATAATCAAAAGGCGGTCTGGCCGCTCTTTGGCTATGAGGGCGAGTCCTTTAGCCAAGGCGGTTACATCAACCGCGGCTTTGACGACATCAATTGGCTTTAGGCCATAGCCATCGAGGGAGGAAAGACTATGGCTGCACCTTTTGATTTTAACGACGACTCTGTGATCGTCGTCATCGGCACCGGCGCGGGCGGCGGTGTGCTATCTAACGAACTGGCGCAACGCGGCGTGTCCGTGGTGGCGCTTGAGGCGGGCGGGCGCTATCTGCCGGAAGATTACATCAACGACGAATGGGAAAGTTTCGGGCAACTGGCCTGGCTCGATCCACGCACAACGTCCGGTGACTGGCGCGTGGCCAAGGATTTTTCTGGCCTACCCGCCTGGATCGTCAAGGCGGTGGGCGGCACCACAACCCACTGGGCCGGGGCCTCGATCCGGTTTCAGGACCATGAATGGAAGGCCAAGACCAATTACGGACCCGTCCAGGGGGCAAATCTGCTCGACTGGCCCATCGACGCGGCCGAAATGGCCCCGTGGTATGATAAGGCCGAGGCAAAACTGGGCGTGACCCGCACCAACAATCTGGCTGGACTGCCGGGGAACAATAATTACAAGGTATTCGAGGCAGGCGCCAAGGCGCTTGGTTACAAAGAAGTCCACACCGGGCGCATGGCCATCAACTCTGAGGACTATGACGGGCGCATGGCCTGCCAGCAGACGGGCTTCTGCTTTCAGGGCTGCAAATGGGGCGCGAAATGGTCATCGGCCTACACAGACATCCCGCGCGGCGAGGCTACGGGCAATCTCGAGGTCCGCTCCAAGGCGCATGTCGCGCGTATCCTGCATGACGACAGCGGCAAGGTGACGGGTGTCGAGTATTTCGACGAGGCCGGCAACCTTCAGATGCAAATGGCGCGTGCCGTCTGCGTCGCGGGCAATTCGTTCGAATCGCCCAGGCTACTGCTCAACTCTGCCTCGTCGATGTTCCCCGATGGGCTTGCCAATTCCTCGGGTCAAGTGGGCCGCAACTACATGCGGCACATGACCGGCTCGGTTTACGGCGTGTTTGATAAGCCGGTGAAGATGTGGCGCGGCACGACCATGGCGGGCATCATTCAGGACGAAGCGCGGCACGATCCCTCGCGCGGTTTTGTGGGCGGCTATGAGCTGGAAACGCTGGCACTCGGCCTGCCCTTCATGGCGGCGTTCCTCGACCCCGGTTCGTGGGGCCGCGAGTTCACCACCGCGCTCGACGCATACGAGAACATGGCCGGTATGTGGATTGTGGGCGAAGACATGCCGCAGGAAACCAACCGCGTCACGCTCAACCATGACGTCAAGGATCAGTGGGGCCTACCCGTGGCCAATGTGCATTTCTCCGACCATCCAAATGACGTCGCGATGCGCAATCATGCCTATAGCCGTGGCATCGCGGTATACGAGGCCGTGGGGGCCACGCGCACCTTCCCGACGCCGCCCTATCCCTCGACCCACAATCTCGGGACCAACCGTATGTCTGAAAACCCGCGCGACGGGGTGGTGAACAAATGGGGGCAAACCCATGATATCCCCAACCTCTTTGTCTCGGATGGCTCGCAATTCACCACGGGTGCTGCGGAAAACCCGACGCTGACGATCGTGGCTCTTGCGATGCGGCAGGCGGATCACATTGCAGGTGAACTCACACGCGGCAACCTCTGATCGGTTGCCCCGTCCCTCCCCCGGTGCCTCATACTCTCCCCGAGGCGCCGGGGGAAATGGGCTTAGCCTTTTGGAAGATAGGGGATGGAACCGGCAGCGTCCGTGTCGTCTATCACCCAAAAATGTCCCTCGCTCCCCGCCTGACGGGATTTGGCGAGCGGAGCATACTCAGGGTCATGTGCAAAGGCTTGCGCAGCCTCAGCCGACGGAAACTCAATCAGCGCGATAAGAGTGGTATCAGGCGCGAGTCCTTCCAAGGTCTCAATATTGGCGCTACGCGACAGATACCGTCCTCCGTGTTTTGCCGCGATGTCATGCGTCCTAGCAGCATAGTCCGGCACCCAGGCATCATTCGTGATCTTCACCTGCGCGATTAGATAGGCTGGCATGCGTTTCCTCCTCCTATTGCGGGCCCTCTTCCCACGACCCAAACGCCGAGCGAGCCTAGCATGCTCCAGGAAATTACGGGGCTTCTTGACCATCCTACTTACGTCGCACCTGACCCATTCAAGTTGACGACAAAAATTTACGGTCCCTGGCAATTTTCCTCTTGCAGCCGCGCGCCAGAGTTTATAGATCACGCCTCACCCAAGGATGCGGGCGTAGCTCAGGGGTAGAGCATAACCTTGCCAAGGTTAGGGTCGGGCGTTCGAATCGCCTCGCCCGCTCCAAATTTCCTTACAATTAAAGAAATTTGGGGCGATCCGCCGGGGGGATCGTGACATTCCGCGCTTGGCGCTTGGCCTGCACCGCAGAGCGCAGTATAGAGCCACAAAAGCTTGACGGAGGCCCCATGCGCAGCGCCACAATCACCCGTAAGACCGCCGAAACCGACATCACCGTCGACGTCAATCTTGACGGCTCCGGTCGCTATGACACTCAGACCGGCGTGGGGTTCTTTGATCACATGCTGGATCAACTCGCGCGGCATTCTTTGATCGACATGACAATACGATGTGCTGGCGACCTGCACATTGACGATCACCACACGGTCGAAGACGTGGGAATCGCTCTCGGTCAGGCGCTCTCGCAGGCCCTCGGAGACAAACGTGGCATCCGCCGTTACGGAGCCTGTCTGTTGCCAATGGATGACGCGCTGGTGCGCGCGGCACTTGATCTGTCGGGGCGACCCTATCTGGTGTGGCACCTGGACCTGCCCACGCCCAAGATCGGGACATTCGACACCGAACTCGTGCGTGAGTTCTTTCAGGCCCTCAGCACCCATGGCGGCATCACGCTGCATGTGGACGCGCTGCACGGGATCAACAGCCACCACATGGCAGAGGCCGCGTTCAAGGCCGTTGCGCGCAGTCTGCGCGAGGCGGTTGAGACCGATCCGCGCAAAGCGGATGCGATTCCCTCTACCAAAGGCAGTCTCTGACACATGACCACTGTCATCGTCGACTACGAGAGCGGCAACCTGCACTCGGCTGAAAAGGCGTTTCAGCGCATGGCGTCCGAGACCGGCGCGGGCACTGTCATCGTCACCTCAGACCCCGATGTCATCCGCGCCGCAACCCGGATCGTTTTACCGGGGGACGGCGCATTTCCCGCATGCCGCAAGGCGCTCTATGATCACCGCGGTGTCTTTGAGGCTATCGAGGATGCAGTGATTACGCAGGCCCGCCCCTTCATGGGGATTTGCATCGGCATGCAGATGTTGGCAACGCGCGGAATGGAATATGAGGAAACAGCCGGGTTCGATTGGATTGGGGGGGCGGTCGAGCACATTGAGCCATCTGATCCCGCGCTCAAGGTGCCACATATGGGCTGGAATGACCTGGTGATTGACAACCCGCACCCAATCTTTGACGGAGTTAGTACCGGCGATCACGCCTATTTCGTGCACTCCTACCACTTCCGCGTGACCGACCCGGCACATCTTCTGGCGCATGTTGATTATGCTGAGGCAATCACCGCCGTTGTCGGACGCGATACGATCGTCGGCACGCAGTTCCACCCTGAGAAAAGCCAGCAAACCGGCCTTCGACTGATTGCCAATTTCCTGCGCTGGAAACCTTGAATGCCTCGCGCAGCTGCCGCGCTCCAGACTGTGCTGGATGAGATCACGGAGATTGCCCGGGCCTCTGAGAACCGGGGCAAGGTGGCGGACTACATTCCAGAGCTGGCTGGCGTGAACCCCGACCAATTCGCCATAGCCGTTGCTCGCCCCGGCCAACCGCCGCTGGTTGCGGGTGATGTGGATGTGCCGTTTTCCATCCAATCTGTGTCAAAGGTGTTCATGCTGGCGCTTGCGCTTGGCAAACTAGGAGACAGGCTCTGGTCACGAGTCGGACGTGAGCCATCGGGGTTGTCGTTTGACTCGATGCTGCTTTTGGAATTGGAAAAAGGCTATCCACGCAACCCGTTCATCAACGCGGGCGCTATCGTCACCACCGATGCGGTCTTGCAAGGGTCAACCCCGCGAGAGGCCCTTGGTGCGCTTTTGCGATTCATCCGTGCCGCAGCGGGGGACGAGGCGATTCACATCAATGAGCGCGTCGCGCAATCCGAGATTGCGACCGGTCACCGCAATTTTGCGCTCGCCCACTACCTGAGCTCGCACGAAAACCTCAAGAACGCCCCAGACTTGACCCTTGGTACGTATTTTCACCAATGCGCGGTCGAGATGACCTGCGCGCAATTGGCCAATGCAGGGCTCTTTCTGGTTGGTGGGGCTGGGGCACCGCGACTGGTGTCAGAGGCGCGTATCCGTCGAATCAATGCGTTGATGATGACCTGCGGGCATTATGACGGGTCAGGCGACTATGCCTTTCGTGTGGGGCTGCCGGGCAAGAGCGGGGTGGGCGGCGGTATCCTGTCGATCGTGCCGGGTATCGCCTCGATTGCGGTCTGGTCGCCGGGGCTCAATCACTACGGCAACTCCAAGCTTGGCACCGAAGCAATGGAGCGGCTCGCGTCGCGCACAGGCTGGTCGGTCTTCGGGCCCGACACCCGGCAGACTGACGGATAAGGGCCGATCTCAAAACTCAGCCACTGAACGCCTATTTCTCCCACAAACGCGGCTCTGCCATTTCAATGGAATTCCCCGCTGGATCGCGAAAATAGAGGGATCGTGCCCCGTTCGGCCAGTGAAAATCCGCCTCGATCTCGACACCTGCAGCCTCAAGTCGTGCACACCAATCATCGAGCGCCAGCCCTTCGACCGCAAAACAGAAATGGCCCGGCCCTTGGGCGCCATGCGGCGGGACTGGCAGTTCGGGATTGTTTGGTGGTTTACACGTTTCTTCGGGGTTGAAGATCAACAGGATGCCGGCACCCACTCGGTAAAACACATGGCGATTTCCAACCCGCACGATCGGATCGAGCCCGAGGATGTCACCATAAAACCGCTCTGCCGCGTCAATATCCGACACGTAGAGGGCCGCCTCAAGAAGTGCGGCTGGCGGCGTGGCGAAGGGAAGGTTGTGATCCATCATGGTGACATCATAACGCAGATGCAGATCTGACCAAACCGTCCCCTCGCGAATGCAATGCGACGTCGCGCTTACTTGACCTTTTGCCAAGTGCCTCCGTCGCGACAAATACCCAGAACGCAGCCACTAACCTTGAGCGTCTCGCCGGTCAATTGCAGCTTGGAATTATAGGTCTTGTCGCGGTCGGGCGAATAGACTTTGCCCTTGTATTCCCCGTCGCCAGTAGGGGCGGTTTCGGAAATGATCTGACGACCGATATTCTTGCTTTCCATCTCCTTGCCGTCGACATCAAAAGATTTGACCAACGTTCCGCAGAGCTTTGCACCACAGGGCGCAACCACGATCAACCCGGAATGGCCGTTGTCATCCTTGGCGGTGCGCCACGTTCCCAAGAGCGGTTCAGCCATCGCCATCCCGGCCCCCATCGTGAACACCACCGTCATCATCACCAGTTTACGCATGTCTGTTCCTCCCTGACATCCGCAGGAAACCTGTGCCATTGGCATGGCACAAATCAAGTCTGACGTCGGGTCGCGTTGCATTTCTCCCGCTCTCATGCCAAAGGCCGGACACCCAAAGATGAAAGGCCCCGCGATGATCCTCTATCCTGCAATCGACCTCAAGGACGGCAAGGCCGTGCGTCTCGTGCGTGGCGATATGGAGCGCGCGACGGTGTTCAATGAAGATCCGGCAGCGCAGGCTTTGGACTTTGTCGCCGCGGGCTGCGAATGGCTGCATCTGGTGGATCTTAATGGTGCCTTCGCCGGGGCGCCGGTCAACGCGGCACCGGTCGAGGCGATCTTGGCCGCCTGCAAAGTGCCTGCACAACTTGGCGGCGGCATCCGAGATATGGCGACCATTGAGGGCTGGCTCGACAAGGGGTTGGCCCGGGTGATTCTTGGAACAATAGCGGTGGAGAATCCCGCCCTCGTGCGCGAGGCCGCGCGCGCCTTTCCGGGGCAGGTGGCGGTGGGGATTGACGCGCGGGGTGGCCGTGTGGCGACCAAGGGCTGGGCCACCGAGACCGATGTTGACGCGACCGATCTGGCACGATCCTTTGAGGATGCCGGGGTGGCGGCGATCATCTACACCGACATCAACCGCGACGGGGCCATGCAGGGCCCCAATGTCGAGGCGACGGCGGCGCTTGCCCGTTCTGTCAGCATCCCGGTCATTGCCTCGGGCGGCGTATCATCTCTCGAAGATCTGATCGCGCTGCGAGATTGTGGCGTGACGCTGAATGGGGCCATCTCGGGTCGCGCGCTCTATGATGGAGCACTCGACCTCACGGTAGCCTTGGCCGCGCTCAGGGGCTGAACGCGGCGATAGGCTGTCGCTTACTGTTCTGCGGCCTTGGCCGTCAGTTTCCCAAGCCCGCCGGTCATCATCTTGATATAGTCAGCGTCGTCGTTGATCCCGGTGTCTTCAAACATATCCTCGGGGTCCTGATAGACGAGCCATGTCTCGCCCGCGCCATCCTGATAAACCAGCACTTTCATAGGTAAAAAGAGCCCTGCCACCGGGTCATCCTGCATCGCCGCCGTGCCCATTTTCGGGTTGCCGAAGATCAACACTTGTGAAGGATCAAGCGCCAGATCCACACTTGCGGCACCTTCCGCATGATCCACCCGTGCAAAGACCGTGGCCCCAGCACCGGTGACGGCCGCCTCCAAGCGGTCCATGGTCGTTGCGACGTCACTGGTGGATTTGACCTTGATGATGTCATCTTCATCACCGAGTGCAGGAAACGCAGTGAGAGTGATCGCGGCTGCGACAAGAAAACGCTTCATGGTAAACTCCTTCATTTGCAACTCTTTTATGGGTCATATCCTCTGGCATGTGAACCGATTTGCCCATAAACAACGGCGTGAAATCTTTGTAACAGCGGTAAAATGCTCAAGACCCGTATCATCCCCTGTCTCGATGTTGCCGATGGCCGCGTGGTCAAAGGTGTAAACTTTGTCGATCTGCGGGATGCAGGCGATCCAGTCGACGCCGCGCGTGCCTATGATGCAGCGGGGGCAGATGAACTTTGCTTTCTGGACATACACGCCACGCATGAAAATCGCGGCACAATGTTCGATGTGGTCCGGCGCACTGCTGAACACTGCTATATTCCGTTGACCGTAGGGGGCGGCGTGCGCAGTGCGCAGGATGTACGCGCTCTGCTCCTCGCAGGGGCGGACAAGGTCAGCTTCAACTCCGCCGCCGTGGCTGATCCCGATGTCGTAGCCCGTGCGGCCGATCAGTTTGGCAGCCAATGCATCGTTGTAGCCATCGACGCAAAGACAGTATCCCCCGGCAGATGGGAGATTTTCACCCATGGCGGGCGCAGGCCCACGGGCATTGACGCGGTGGACTTCGGGCGAACGGTTGCAGCCAAAGGCGCAGGTGAAATTCTGTTGACCTCGATGGACCGCGACGGCACACGCGCCGGCTTCAACATCCCTCTCACACGTGCGATTGCCGATGCGGTGCATATTCCCGTGATCGCCTCAGGAGGCGTTGGCACACTTGACCACCTCGTTGAAGGCGTGACCGAAGGCCATGCCTCGGCCGTCCTCGCCGCCTCGATCTTTCATTTCGGCACCTACACCATTGCAGAGGCCAAGGCGCATATGGCCGCCGCTGGCATTCCCATGAGGCTGGCCGCATGACGCTTGACGATCTCGCCCGTACCATCGCCGCGCGCGCAAGCGCAGATCCCGAGAGCAGTTGGACAGCAAAGCTGTTGGCCAAAGGCCCCGAGAAATGTGCCGAGAAGTTCGGGGAAGAAGCGATTGAGGCAATCATTGAGGCCGTTAAAGGCGACAGAACCCGTCTCACGTCAGAGGCCGCCGACGTCCTATTTCATCTTCTCGTCATGCTGCAATCGCGCAACGTCGCCCTATCTGATGTGATGGTCGAACTGGACCGCCGTCAGGGCAGCTCTGGAATCGCAGAAAAAGCCTCTCGTTCGAAAGACTAAGACATGATTCGCCATATCGTATTCTTTTCCGCCACCAACCCGGATGACGTTGAGCGCATTCGCGAGGGTCTGATGATGCTCGCCAGCATTCCGCATTCCACCCATTTCGAGGTGGGGCGCAACCTTCAGAGCGATGCCATCTCAGCCGAGCGGGTTGATTTGGTGGTCTATGCCGAATTCACGGATGAAACGGCCCTCGCCGCCTATAAGGCGGATCCGATTTACGCCGATTGCATTGCCTTGGTTCGCCCCTTGCGCGAATTGCGCATCGCTGCGGACTTCAAGTCTGACTAGGGCCGCGGTGCGGCCGCACGTCGCAGCCGGTCATTAATTGCACGCCCAAGCCCGATGTCCGGAATTGGAGAAACTGCGATACCCGCGACATCCAGTGCATCCAGCGCATGCAAATGACCAAAGAGATTGGCCGCAGCCTCTACCAGATCGCCGGACGGCGATAGATTGAGATCAGCGTCGATCGGGCCAAAGCCCAACAATACTTCACCCTCCTGCCGATCAGTCGCATTCAATCGCACGCGCACACCGGGGGCGTAATGTGAGTGCATCTGCCCCGGCGCGACAGGCGCATCGCCTGTTTGATAGAGTTCCAGATGCACGCCCAAAGCCGCTTCGAGCACTTCGCCTGGGATCCCTCCGGGACGCAACAAAGTGGGCGCGCCTGCGAGGCCGACGATGGTTGATTCCACGCCCACCGGACAGGCCTCGCCGTCTAACACGGCCTCAATCCGGCCAGAGAGACCTGCCAGAACATGTTCTGCCGAAGTCGGGCTGATCCGGCCTGAGGGGTTTGCAGAGGGCGCCGCCACAGGACCACCAAACTCTGCCAGCAAAGCATGTGCTATGGGATGTGCAGGCACGCGAATTGCGAGCGTTGGCAAGTCCGCAGTCACAAGGCGGGAAAGCCCACAACCGGGCTGCATCGGCAACACGAGCGTTAGGGGACCGGGCCAGAACGCGGAGGCGAGGATTTCCGCAGCATCCGACCACTCGACATATGTTTGCGCCATTGCGGCACTCTCAACATGCACGATCAGCGGGTTGAACCTAGGCCGTCCCTTGGCCTCGAATATCCGCGCTACGGCCAGATCGTTGCGTGCATCAGCCCCCAAACCGTAAACCGTCTCGGTTGGAAAGGCTACGAGTCCGCCCGCGCGCCAGATCTCTGCGGCGCTTGCAAATCCGGCCGGATCGGGGGAAAGAGAGCGCGTTTGCAACGAAGAGGCCTTTCTGACGCGGCGTAGCAGTTGAAGGTGCGCCGCGATGGATTACGCTAGGATCAGGATAGATTTCATACAGGGGTCGGGCGATGGTGCCAAGACACCCCGGCAGTCTCAGGAGATTTCAATGCCGTATCGCGCACCGGTTGAAGAGTATCAGTTCCTGTTCGACCATATCGTCGACCTTGCTCAGGTGGTCGCGACTGATCGCTTTGCTGAAGCCACACCGGACATGACAGCCGCAATCCTGTCCGAAGCGGGGCGGATGTGTGAAGAAGTGCTCTATCCGCTGCAACGCAAGGGGGACCTGCACCCCGCCCGACTCGAAAATGGCGTCGTGCGCACCTCGCCGGGCTATGCCGAGGGCTATCGCGTCATAGCTGACGGGGGCTGGGTGTCCATTAGTGCGCATCCCGATCATGGTGGCATGGGTCTTCCGATGACCGTGACCGCAGCAGTCAACGAAATGATGTCCTCTGCGTGTCTCTCGCTGCAACTCAACCCCTTGATGACGCAAGGGCAAATCGAGGCGTTGGAGCATCACGCCTCTGACGAACTACGGGCGGTTTACTTGCCCAAACTGGTCAGTGGCGAATGGTCTGGCACTATGAACCTGACCGAGCCACAGGCCGGGTCCGATGTGGGCGCATTGCGTTCCAAGGCCGAGGCCAACGCCGATGGAACCTACGCGATCACTGGGCAAAAAATCTATATCTCTTGGGGCGACAATGACTTTACTGAGAACGTTTGTCACCTTGTGCTCGCCCGCCTGCCGGATGGCGTGCAAGGGACCAAGGGAATCAGCCTCTTTCTCGTGCCTAAATTCATCCCCGATGAAAGCGGCAATCCTGGCAAACAAAACAGCCTCAAGGTGGTCAGTCTGGAACACAAGATGGGCCTGCATGGCAGCCCTACGGCAGTCATGCAGTATGATCGGGCAACCGGTTGGCTGGTGGGTAAACCGCATGACGGCATGCGCGCGATGTTCACCATGATGAATAATGCAAGGCTGGGCGTTGGGGGACAGGGCATCGGCGTTGCTGAAGGGGCCTATCAGCACGCGCTCGCCTATGCGATGGACCGCAAACAGGGGCGCACCCCCAGCGAGGCGGGTACTGGTAGCATCATAGAACATGCCGACGTGCGCCGAATGCTCGCTACCATGAAAGCCGACATTTTTGCCGCTCGTGCCATCGCACTGGCCTGCGCGCAGGCCATCGACTTGCAGACATCCACGGGCAAGACGCATTGGTCTTCGCGCGCGGCGTTCCTTACGCCCATTGCCAAGGCATTTGGCACCGACACCGGCATTGCTGTGGCCGAAATGGGAGTCCAGGTTCACGGTGGCATGGGTTTTATTGAGGAAACTGGCGCGGCGCAATATTATCGCGACGTGCGTGTCACGGCGATCTACGAGGGCACCAACGGTATTCAGGCCATGGATCTGGCCGCCCGCAAGCTGATGGATGGTGGCGAGGCTGCGCACGCAATCCTGGATGAAATCGAAGCGCAGGCCGAAACGGCCCGCAGCAGCCTGCCCGCACTGGCCGAACCCGTTTGGCAAGCCTCCGAAACACTGCGCGAGACGGTGGAATGGATGCTGGGGCAAAAGGATCTGAACCACCGTTTTGCCGGTGCAGCGCCATTTCTGCGCGGGTTTGCGCGTGTCCTAGGCGCACATTTTCACCTCAAGGCGGCACTGGCCGAGGGGGGCGATGGCCCCCGCACTCGGCTCGCAAGGTTCTATATTATGCGGCTACTGCCCGAACATGCTGGCCTTCTGGCCCATGCCGCGCAAGGAGCTGATGATCTCTATGCGCTAACCGCAGAGGATTTTGCAGCCTGATGGATGGCGGACAGATCATACACAGCCCTTGGGAAGATGCCCCTGCTTCCGGCAGCGCTACACAGGTCGCGCCGGGCGTCTTGTGGCTAAGACTGCCCCTGCCCATGGTCCTCGATCACGTCAATATCTATGCCTTGGATGAGGGTGACAGTTGGACCATCGTCGACACGGGCATCTACTCCAAACGGAGCATGGCGCTCTGGGAGGATATACTTGTCGGCCCCTTGCAGGGTCGCCCTGTCAGCCGGGTGATCCTGACCCATCACCATCCTGATCATATCGGCATGGCCGGCTGGTTGATGGATCGGTTCGGGGCCACGCTCTGGGCATCGCGCACCAGTTGGCTGATGGCGCGCATGTTGATCCTTGACGTCGAGGACCGACCGACCCCTCAGGCGCTTGCGTTTTCGCGTGCGGGTGGCATGGACCCTGACATCTATGAAACCCGCAAGGCGGAACGCCCCTACAACTTCTCGGATATTTGCGCCCCGATTCCGGTTGGGTATACCCGCGTCCAAGACGGTGAGGTCATCCGCGCAGGGGGGCGCGATTGGGACGTTCACATGGGGGGCGGGCATGCACCCGAGCATATCACTCTGTGGTCTCGCGAAGACAATCTGGTCATTGCGGGGGATCAGATTCTCCCATCTATCAGTCCCAATATTGGCGTCTATCCGACCGAGCCAGAGGCCGATCCGCTGACTGACTGGCTCTCTGCCTGTGACCGGCTGGCCGCTCATGCCCGCGACGATCACCTCGTCTTACCGGGGCACAAGCTGCCTTTCACCGGCTTGCCCTTTCGCATGCAACAATTGCGTGACAATCACCACGGCGCGCTCGACCGGTTGCGCGGTTTTCTGACAGAACCACGTACGGCAGCTGAATGCTTTCCACTTCTCTTCAAGCGTCGGATCGACGGAGGAACCTATGGGCTAGCCCTTGTCGAGGCCGTTGCGCATCTCAATCATTTGCGTCACGCTGGAGAAATAACGCGTTGGCGCCGCGCAGATGAGGCTTGGCTCTGGCAGATGAAGGGCAATTAATTCGGAAGGCTTTTGTCCGATGGACGACAAGATTCAAACGACGGCGGAACATGCCGAGGCCGACGCAATGCCCCGTGTTCATGAGGTACACTCCGACCCCAATCAACCCTGTATCCAGACGGCGGCCCTGGACCTTTCTCAAGGGCTGATGGCAGGCAAGAGTCAGGCGCAATGGGCCTATGAGAGATTGATTCTCTACATTGAGAATTTCGAGAAATCCCTCGACGAGGCACATGAGGTCGCGATGGGATTTGCCGGCAGCGACAGCGGCGTGATCCGGATCGAGGGGATGGGGTATTTTGAGCCCGACATCATAACCTTTTACGGGCAGGATCAAATGGGCATGCGCACCCAGTTGGTGCAACATGTGGGCCAGCTCAGCGTGATGCTTCGCGCCCTGCCCAAACAGATCGAAACAGCAGAGCCGAAACGTATCGGATTTCGCCTCGCCGAAGATCTGAACAAAGCCTAAGCCTGCGGCAGCTTAGGACGTGACAGGGTCTTTCAAATGGGCTATCCAACGGCGGAATTCGTACTGCAAGCAGCAAAGGACACGCGCGTGATGGCCGAGCATAAACATGGCGACATGAATATCGACGTTCAGGAAAAGACCTTTGATGGTTTCATCAAATGGGTGACCTATACGGCTGTGGTATGTATTGCGGTTCTCCTCTTCATTGCTGCGGTCAACGGTTGATAGGTCAAGAGCGGTTCCGGGCCGAGGGGAAGTGATGCGGTCTTTGGCTTTGGCGGTTGCCGCCTCTCTGACGCTTGCGGGCTGTGCCGCGGAATCGGTATGGGCGCCGGATGAAGAGGTGGCCCGCGCAGCCTATCGCCATGATGGTCCCCCGAGCCTGACTGTCTATACGATGATCAACAACAACAACGGATCGGGTGCGCATACATCCCTCATGATCAATGGATCGCAACGCGTGATCTTTGATCCTGCTGGGTCCTTCAACAAAGGCAAGCACTTGCCTGAGCGCAATGATGTGCTCTTTGGAATCACGCCTGCCGTCGAGGATGTCTACACCCGCTATCACGCGCGCAAGACCTACCGGGTTCAGATCCAGCGTCTTGATGTTTCTCCACAATTGGCCGAACGCGCTATGCAGCTTGTCAAAGGTGCCGGTCCTGTACCGCAGGCGCAATGTTCTTTGGCAACGTCTCAAATCCTAGCCGAACTTTTCCCCGGACAGGTGAGCAGCTCTTGGCTGCCGCGCAAAACAGCTGACGAGTTTGCGAAAGTTACCGGAGTTACCGGGGAAACGCTCTACGAATATGATGATGATGACAATTCAAACGTCCTTGCAGCGTGGGACCCGGAGCGCGCAAAGGCACAGTAGCGCCCGGCATGGTTCTATCTCGTGCGAGGGTCAAGACCGGGTCTTATGGTGAATGAATTCACATCCAGCAGGCAAAATCGTCCTGCACTCTGATCCTGAAAGACTTAAAAACCCCGCCCGTTTATCTCGGGCGGGGTTTTGCCGTGTGTTGGCAACGGGCTAGTTTTGGCCGCCGCCCATCACGGACAATCCACGTAGAATATCAATGGCATAGGCCAGTTGATAATCATCTTCGCGCAGTTTCGACGCCTGTTCGGCGCGGGCACGATCTTCTTCAATCTGCTTGATCTCATCCTCGGTTAGGCTGTCGTTGTTAAGACGTCCACGCAGATCCGCCTCAGAGCGGCCCGGCGGCGTGCTTGTCTCTTCCTCTTCCGTCTCCGGTGCGCGGCGGGGCTGTTCCACGAGGATATCAGGACTTACGCCGAGCGCCTGAATGGATCTGCCTGATGGCGTATAATAGCGTGAGGTTGTCAAGCGCATAGCGCCATTGCCACGCAGCGGCATGACCGTCTGGACCGACCCTTTGCCAAAGCTTTTCGTGCCGACAACAATTGCTCGATGGTGGTCCTGCAACGCCCCTGCAACGATTTCTGAGGCACTGGCTGAACCGCCATTGATCAACACTACGATGGGTTTGCCATTGGCAAGATCGCCCGGCGTGGCGTTGAACCGCTCGCCATCCTGTGGGTTACGTCCACGGGTGCTCACAATCTCGCCCTTGTCGAGGAAGGCATCGGAAACCTTGATCGCCTGAGTCAAAAGACCACCAGGATTGTTGCGCAGGTCAAGAATGATGCCGCTGACCTTGTCCGCGCCGCCCAGTTCCTCGACCTTTTCCGCCAGCCCGCTTTCAAGATTGGCATAGGTCTGATCGTTGAAGGTGGTCACACGCAGGACAACCGCATCCTGTTCTGCCCGGGCGCGTACCGCCGTAAGCTTGATCGTGTCACGGATGATTGAGACATCAAAGGGCTCTGGAGTTTCTTCGCGTACGACGGTGATGATGATCTCGCTGCCCACTGGGCCACGCATCAGATCAACCGCCTCGTCCAACGTAAGACCCAGCACGCTCGCGCCATCAACATGGGTGATGAAATCACCCGCCTCAATCCCCGCTTGATCCGCCGGAGTGCCATCCATCGGCGAGACGACTTTGACGAAACCGTCCTCTTGCGTGACTTCGATGCCAAGACCACCAAATTCGCCGCGCGTCTGTACCTGCATGTTCTCAGCGTCATCAGGCGAGAGGTAGCTGGAATGTGGGTCGAGCGACGTCAGCATTCCGTTGATCGCCGCCTCAATCAGATCCTTTGTCTCAACCTCTTCGACATATTGCGCGCGGATACGTTCGAAAATATCTCCAAAGAGATCAAGCTGTTCGTAGACGTTTTCTGTCGTTTCGGCCTCCTGCGCCAGCAGCGGTGCGGCCACCTGCGTCGTCACCACCGCGCCGGTCAGAATGCCAACGGAGGCAGCCATCAGGAATCTTTTCATATCTCAACCATCCTTATCGGTCTTGAACCACGTGAGCGGGTCCACTGGAGAATTGTCTTGCCGGACCTCTATATAGAGCGTTTGTGTTCGTCTGGCACCCGTATCCTGCGCATCGGCGGCAAGCAGCAGATCGCCCTCGGTCCCCGCTCCGCCCATCAGGCCGACCGGGCTTCCACCCGGCAGGACTTGCCCTGCCTGACCATAAACAACATCGAGACCTGCAAACACCAGCAAAATTCCGGCCTGCGGCTCCAGAATGATCACATTTCCGTAGTCGAGCAAGGGGCCGCGATACCGCACTGTGGTCGCACTTGGAGCGGTCACAAGCGCGCGTGGGCGGGTGGCCAGCAGGATGCCGGGTCGCACGACCCCTGCGGCATCGGCTTCGCCTGCGCGGTGCAGGATGATCCCCTCGGCGGGCAGTGGCAGGGAGCCCTTGCGTGCCGTGATATCAGGCAGGCTGCCCACGGCCTCGTCAACCGCTATCTGACTGAGACCACTGGCAAATCCCTCGAGGGTTTCGGTCGATGCAATCAGCAACGCCGTCCGAACCGGGTCTTCGGTGAAGCGGTGTGGCAGATCTGTGCGTTCCGCCATGGCGGTGCTGAGCGCTGTGCGCGCCTCTTGCACACCCTCGAGACCCTCTTGTAACGTGTCGGCGGCACTTTGTTGCAATATGCGCAGCACACTCAGTTCCTGAACCTGATCGCGCAACGCGAGGGCTTGGGAGTCCAGAGCTGGCGCGACTTCGGACAGGATCATACCCGCGCGCGCCGTGCCCACCGGACCTGAGGGGTGCATCAGGAGCACCGGCACCGGGGCATTTCCCATCGTCGAGAGCACGCCGAGTAGCTGAGCGATCTCATCCTCACGGGCTTGCAATTCAGCGCCAAGGGCACGCTCGCGCACGGAAGCGCGGCGCAGCCCGTCGCGCATCGCTTCGAGCCCGTCCTCGTAGGCTTTGATCACCTGTGTCAGCGCTTTGACGCGGTTTTGCGCGCCCTCAGCGTCCGCAAGAGCCTCTGCGGCGCGATTGAGCTGTTCTGCGGCTGACCGCGCCGCTGCGGCGGGGTCCTGTGCCGCAGTCGGCACAGCCAAGCTGCAGAGCAGGAACAGACCAAGCGCAGTCGAAAAGCGCCTCATGTCAAAAGTGTCTCCCCGGTCATTTCCTCAGGCTTTTCAAGGCCCATAAGTTCGAGAACCGTGGGGGCCAGATCGGCAAGCCGCCCACCTTGCCGCAAAGTTGCATTCTTGGGTCCGCCCACCAGAATGACCGGCACGGGATTGAGGGTATGGGCCGTATGGGGCCCGCCGGTTTCGGGATCGACCATCACCTCGCAATTGCCGTGATCGGCCGTGACGATCAACGTGCCCCCGACCTCATTGAGCGCCTCAATCGCGCGGCCCAAGCCCTTGTCCACGGCTTCACAGGCGGCCATTGCGGCTTTGAGATCGCCCGTGTGGCCGACCATATCGGGGTTGGCATAGTTGACGACGATCAGATCGTAGCGTCCTCGGATCGCCGCGACGAGTCGGGTCGTGACTTCTTCGGCGGACATTTCGGGTTTGAGATCGTAAGTCGCGACGTTTGGCGAAGGCGCCATATAGCGGTCTTCGCCGGGTTCGGGATGTTCCTTGCCGCCGTTCAGAAAGAAGGTAACATGCGGATATTTCTCGGTTTCTGCCAAGTGAAACTGGCGCAGCCCGCTCTGCGCCACCCACTCTGCAAGAGTGTTGACGATGTCGCGCGATGGAAAGACGGTTTCGAACCACGCGTTGTGCGTCTCGGAATATTCCACCATCCCCAGAAGGGCCGCCCAGTTCGGGCGCGCGCCACGCTCAAAGGCAGAAAACTCTGGATCAGCAATAGCTTGGAGGATTTCCCTCGCGCGATCTGCACGGAAGTTAAGGCAGAAGAGACCGTCGCCGTCGCGGGCGCCGAGATACTCGCCGATCACCGTGGCGGAGATGAATTCGTCCGTCTCAAACCGGGCGTAGGCGTTGCTGATCGCCATGCGCGGATCGGCGCAGCGGAGACCTCGACCCAAGACGATGGCCTCATAGGCTTCTTGCACGCGGGACCAGCGATTGTCGCGGTCCAGTGCAAAATAGCGCCCGGTCACCGTGGCAATTGTGACCTCCAATGGCATGATTTCACGTAGTTTTTCAAGTTGAACCCGTGCCGACTTTGGGGCCACGTCGCGGCCATCCGTGAGCGCATGCAAGAGCACCGGAACACCTGCGTCGGTCAGGGCTTTGGCCGCTGCGGCGATGTGATTGATATGACCGTGAACTCCGCCATCCGACATCAATCCGAGCAAATGCGCGCGCCCGCCGGTCGACTTCATTTTCTGAATAAAGGCTTGTAACTGTTTGTTTTCAAAGAACGATTTATCTTCTATCGCCAAGTCGATCTGGCCTAGATCCATGGCCACCACCCGGCCCGCGCCGATATTGGTGTGACCAACCTCTGAATTGCCCATCTGGCCGCGCGGCAAACCGACGTCCGGCCCGTGTGTGATCAGGGTCGCATGCGGGCATGAGGCCATAAGCCCATCAAAAACAGGGGTTTTTGCCAGATGCGGGGCATTGGCATCGGGGCAATCGCTGAGCCCCCAGCCATCGAGGATACACAGAACGACGGGTTTGGGCATACTCTCTCCAAGCGTGGTGTTGCCGCCTTCTAGCCTGTTGGGACCGCAGGGTGAAGCGGCTTTGCGGTCCTGTGCCTGTGTGTACAGGATGTCCGTTATGTACGCGGGTTTTGTACACATCCGGCGGCCCGCGTTCCACGAGGCAAAAGCGCGCCCTGCCCGCCGCGCTAACCTGATGTTAACCTGACCCCATCAAGCTGGCACCATGACAGCGATTCTCCTCTTCTTGATCTGCGGCGTCTTGATGCTGATGTCGGTCCGCCCGGCACAGGGTGGCTGCGCCTGCGCGGTCCGGTTCCGGTCTGACCTTGACCGCCGGGATCGCGACGCAATCGTGCCTGAAGATGTCGCCGCCTGTCCGGCCATGACCCTCGCATGGTTTACCAAGGCGGAACGGGCCATCATCTGGCAAGGCTTTGCAGCGTGGAGACCTTGCGGATTGTGCGGAATTCCGCTTGAACGGGCCAGCGGACAAGGAAAGGCGCCCGATGACAAGCTGGATCACCATCTGCGACACCTGCAAGCGCGAGGATTGGGACGCCACCACACATGCGCGCCCGCATGGCGAGGATCTGGCCGAACTGATCGAACGCGCCGCACAGGGGCGCGCGGATATTCGCACGCGGCGGGTTTCCTGCCTGATGGGCTGTGGGCAAGGGTGCAATGTGGCCATCCAAGGCGCGGGCAAACTGGCCTATACGCTGGGCAATTTCCCCCCTGACGCCGAGGCGGCGGAGGCGATTGTGACCTATGCCGGCCTGCATGCCGAGAGCAGCACCGGCCAAGTGCCCTACAAACAATGGCCGCAGGGCGTGAAAGGGCATTTCGTGACCCGCCACCCGCCCTTGCCCTCTGAGCCCGAGACATGACGTCCTTGGGTCGGGATCATGGGGGCCGGGATCATGGCGGGGGGATTGATGCGGCTCTGGCGCAATACGGCGGGACGCGGGCGGAGTGGCTCGACCTGTCGACCGGGATCAATCCCCTGCCCTATCCGGTGGGTGAGGTATCCTCGGAGGCTTGGAGCGCCCTGCCCGACCGCAGCGCGCAAGAGGCGCTGATCCGCGCCGCGCGCGACTTTTGGCAGGTGCCGGACGGGGTATCGGTGTTGGCCGCCCCCGGCGCCTCGGCGCTGATCGCGCGGTTGCCGGGGCTGCACGCGCCGGGTGTGGTGCATATTCCCGGCCCCACCTATAATGAACATGCCGCCAGTTTTCGCGCCCATGGGTGGCAGGTGATCGAGGAGCGCCACACCGAGCAACCCGTGCAGGCGCGGGTGATCGTGCATCCGAACAATCCGACCGGACAGTTTTACGGGGCGGAGGATCTGGGTGCCACCCTGACCGTGATCGACGAGAGCTTCTGTGATGTGGCCCCGGAGCGGTCGCTGCTGCGCCATGCGACGGTGCCGGGGGTGATCGTGCTCAAGAGTTTTGGCAAGTTCTGGGGTTTGGCTGGTCTGCGGCTCGGCTTTGCCATCGGGACGCCGGGGGATCTGGAGCGTTTGGCAGAGATGCAGGGACCTTGGGCGGTCTCTGGTCCGGCGCTGGAGATCGGGACGCGGGCGCTCTGCGATTCGGCTTGGGCGCGTGAGACGCGGGTGCGGCTGAATGAAGAGGCGGCGCGTCTTGATGCCTTGATGTGGCGCGCGGGGGCCGAAGCGGTGGGCGGCTGTGCCCTGTTTCGGCTCTACCGGGTGAGGTCGGCGACGCAGTGGCAGACCCGGCTGGCGGAGCGGCGGATTCTGGGCCGGGTGTTTCCCTATGCGGAGGATCTGATTCGGCTGGGCCTGCCAGGGCCGGATGGCTGGGCGCGGCTTGAGGCCGCGCTGTGACGCTTGTGCTGGCGATGCTGCTTGATGCGGCTCTCGGGGAGCCGCGCTTGCTCTGGGACAGGGTGCCGCATCCGGCGGTTTTGATGGGGCGGGCGGTGGGCTGGTGCGACCGGGTGCTCAATCGCGGGGCGCTGCGGCGCGCGCGCGGCGTGGCGGCGATGGCCGGCCTCGGACTGCTGGCCCTCGGACTGGGCTGGGCCCTTGCGCAATTGGGTCCGGTGGTGGAGGTCATCGTCGCTGCGATCGTGTTGGCGCAACGGTCGCTGGTTGATCATGTCGCCGCAGTGGCCCGCGATCTGCGGATCTCCTTGGGGGACGGACGCCGCGCGGTGGCGCAGATCGTGGGGCGCGATACCGGCGCAATGGAGGCGTCCGACGTGGCGCGCGGGGCCATCGAATCAGCGGCAGAGAACCTGAGCGACGGGGTCATTGCCCCGGCGTTCTGGTTTCTCATCGGGGGGCTGCCGGGGCTCTTGCTCTACAAGATCACCAACACCGCTGACAGTATGATCGGGTATCGGACGCCACGGCATGAGGCGTTCGGCTGGGCGGCGGCGCGGTTTGACGATCTGCTCAATCTGGTTCCCGCGCGGCTGACGGCGGGGCTCATTCTTGCGACGCATGGGATCTGGTCGCAGTGGGATCAGGTCGCGCAGGAGGCGCGGCACCACCGTTCGCCCAATGCCGGTTGGCCAGAGGCGGCGATGGCGCGGGCCCTAGGCGTGGCCCTGTCCGGCCCGCGCTCTTATCACGGCGCGCGGCAGGAGTTTCCCTATGTCAATGCGGACGGACAGCGCGACATCGGGGCCGTCGAGATCGAGGCCGCCTGCCGTGCGCTCTGGCGGACATGGGGCGCTGCGGTGGTGGCGGCGGGCGCGCTGGCCCTGGTGATCTAGAGGGTCAGCCAATCAGCATCTTGAGCCCTTGGGTCACGTCAGAGCGCACCGCGAGACGCAGGCTGGGCTCGTCCCCCGCCTTGAGCGCGGCGATGATGAGGCGGTGATAATGCGGCGGATCCTTGCGTCGCAGACGGCCATAGAGGGCGCGCATGGTGGGGCCAAGCTGAAGCCAGACGGTTTCGGCCATGGCCAGCATGGCCGGCGCTTGGGCGCGCAGATAGAGCGTGCGGTGAAATTCAAGATTGCGGCGGATATAGGCCACCGCGTCCTGACGGGCGATATCCTCGGACACGCGGGCGTTGATGCTCTGGAGGCGGTCGATGAGCGCGATATGGGCGCGTGGCAAGGCGCGGCTGGCCAGCTCCACCTCGATCAGAGAGCGCAGGGCGGCCAATTCTTCGATCCGCTCGCTGTTGAGTTCCGGTGTGGACACGCGACCCGAGCTAGACATCGTGAGCGCCCCCTCGGCGGAGAGGCGGCGCACGGCCTCGCGCGCAGGGGTCATGGAGACGCCGAATTCGGCACCAATGCCGCGCAGGGTCAGGGCCTGACCGGGGGCGATCTCGCCATGCATGATGCGCGAGCGCAGGCCGCGATAGACGCGGTCATGGGCCGAGGGAGAGGGATCGGGGCGCGGTGGGAGCAACATAGCGCTATGTGATCACAAATCGCGCGTCGGTCAATCGCTGAAACGATAGCGATGCAGCGCGCTGCCTTCGCGGCGCAGCCAGCCGCGCGGGGTTTCATAGTCGGGCATGAGGCGCGCGACCTCGGACCAGAACGCGGCCGAGTGATTCATCTGCGCCAGATGCGCCACTTCATGGGCGGCCACATACTCTAGAACCTTGGGCGGGGCCAGGATCAGACGCCAGGAATAGCTGAGCGCGCCGGTGGAGGAGCACGACCCCCAGCGCGAGCGCGTGTCGCGCAGGGTGAGACGGGTGTAGCGCCGCCCCAAGAGGCCCGCGTAATGATCCGAGGCCGCCGCGAGCCGGTCGCGGGCGCGCGTCTTGAGCCAGCCTTCGAGACGCGCGGCGACGGTATCGGCCGGGCCGGGCACGCAGATCTGCGCCGCCGCGCACGTCACCCGCCGCCCGGTGCCGGGCACGATGAGCAAAGTCTCGCCTTCGACGGGAAGATCGGAGCCAAGCCCCACGACCCTGTGATCGGGCCGCTCGGACAGGTGGCTGCGCAGCCAATCCGCCCGTGAGCGGGCAAAGGCCAGTGCCTCGGCCTCGGTCACGCCGCGCGGAATCGTCAACGTGACCCGCCCGTCGAGACCCGATACGCGCAGCGAAATCCGCCGCGCTCTTGGGCTGCGGCGCAGGCAGAGCTCAACAGGGGGGTTGCCCGCAAGCACGTGATGGCCCATATGACCTCCTGATTAGGGTCCGGGTGTCTCTGTCAAAGGCTTTGACAGCTGTTGATTGTTATGGCAGGGGACGCGGATCATCGACAAGTCCAGAGATTCAAAGGGGATCACCCATGCCCAAAGAAGAATGGGGCGTCAAGCGTATCTGCCCGACCACCGGCAAACGCTTTTACGACCTGAACAAGACCCCGATCGTCAGCCCCTACACGGGCGAGGTTGTGGAGCTGTCCACGAGCAAGACCCGCTCGATGACACCCGATGCCGAGGATGCGGAAACCAAGAAGCTGAAGTCCGGGAGCGTCATTGATGATGATGGCGATCTGCTGGATGATGATGACGTCGATGTCGAGTTGGATGATGATCTGCTCGAGGATGACGAGGACGAGGATGTGTCGCTTGACGACATCGCCGATGTGGCCTCGGACGACAACGATCTTTAATGATCCTGGGGCGGGATTTTCCACTTGATCCCGCCCGCCGCTTTGCTTAGAGAGCGGCGCACGGCCTGAGGGCCATACGGAATTGGGGCCTTAGCTCAGCTGGGAGAGCGCTTGCATGGCATGCAAGAGGTCAGGGGTTCGATCCCCCTAGGCTCCACCAATTCCGCAACTCCACACTTTTTTCTGCACATAAGTCAGCCGGCGACACAGGCGCGATGGCGGTTTTTTGCCATTTGCGTTTCATCCTGCGATAAACACTCTCTTCAAAGGCGTCCGGGGCGAGCCACTGAAATACAGTCCACGAAAGACGTGGAATTGCGGCAAATTCGGCGGGAGAATCCCTTGACGCGCCTGCGGTTTGGGCCTAAAGACCCCAAACGGAATTCGGGGCGCTGCCTGTGGTGGTGCCCGTTTGTGTTAAGAAGGGCCAGCACGCGCCCTCAGCAAGAACGAGGATGACCCCATGTCGCGCCGCTGTGAACTGACTGGAAAAGGCCCGATGGTTGGCAACAACTCCAGCCATGCAAATAACAAGACACGTCGTCGGTATCTGCCGAACCTGAACGACGTGACCCTGCAATCCGAGACCCTGAATCGCGGCATCAAGCTGCGGATCTCGGCGCATGCCCTGCGCAGCGTCGATCATCGTGGTGGTCTGGATGCATTTCTGGCCAAGGCCAAGGACGACGAGCTGTCGGCCACCGCGCTGAAGGTCAAGAAAGAGATTGCAAAGGCACAGGCCGTCGTCGCCTGAGGCCTGTGATCTAGAAGACTGGCGTGCAGCCCTGCCCAATGTGGCGGGGCTGTTTGCGTTTGTCGCTTGCCGAGCGTGACGGTGCGGGCCTATATCTCGGTCCCATGAGACAGCATCGCCCGATATTGGCCTTGGGCCTTTGCCTGCTTCTGGCACTGACGAGCCAGAGCCTTGCCGTGGCGCGCGGGGCCGCACAGCCCGTGGGCGAGATCGTGCTCTGCACCGGAACGGGTCCTGTGACGGTCACAGTGGATGGTGAGGGCCAGCCCGTCGTCACACCGCATCTCTGCCCGGATTGCCTGCCGGGGTTTGCCGTGGTTCTGGAGGCGCGCCCTGTCCTGACGGAGTGGCACGCGCCCGCGCGGCGTCTTTCGCTCACGACGGTCATCTCGGATGTGGTGACACGCAGCCTGCCTGCGGGCGTCGCACGGGCACCGCCCTTGGCGGTCTGACCCCCACGCCACTACTGACACACAGACCTGAAAGGAGCGACTGATGTCTCTCACATCCAAGCTATTCGCGGCGCTTGCCGCAACCGCCCTTGCCGCGCCCGCTCTGGCGCAGGAAATTCACGTGCTTGACACCTATGCCCGCAGCGCCAGCCCGACGGCCAAGACCGGCGCGGCCTTTATGCTGATCGAGAATATCGGCGATGCCGATGATCGTTTGATCGGCGCTGCCTCTCCCGCCGCACAGAAGGTGGAGTTGCACACCCATATCGAAGAGGGTGGCGTGATGAAGATGGTGCATGTCGAGGAAGGCTTTGCGGTGCCAGCCGGAGAGATGCTGGTGTTGCAGCGTGGTGGGGCGCATGTGATGATGATGGGTCTGACGGAGAGTTTCGAGCAGGGCATGATCGTGCCGCTGACGCTGGTCTTTGAAAAGTCCGGAGAGATCGTGGTTGATGTGCCTGTCGATTTGACGCGCAAGCCGGAAGACGGTCATGGCAAAGGCCATGGGACCGGGAACTGAGCCACGACAACCTGAGTGAGCGTCAAGGGTGAGTGGGCGCAGAGGGTATGGGGACATTGGACCTGTACGATAAGCCGCGCGGTGCCCGTCCGTCGGGTGGGCGCTGCACCACAGTCGGCTGTCACTTTATGCCTGCCAAATACATCCGCGCTATCAGTGTGTTGTGACGTCGCAAAAGCGCCCGCCCGGTGGGGCGGACGGGCGCTGCGCGGCGGCGCTTCGCGCCTTGATTCCGCGCTTTTGGGATTGGGGCGAATGTCCGCTTAGGGCCGAGACTGACCAGAGAAGTCCCATGCGCGCCGGGACACTCTCGCGGATCAGCCCACTGCGCGACCGGCGACCTTGTCGAGATGGGCGCGCAATTGCTCGGCCTCGTAGCGGGCCTCGCGCAGACCGTCCATTGTCGCGGCCAATTCGGCCTCGGTCTGGCTGATCTGGTTGGTCAGCTCCGCCTCGCGCTGTTGCAGATAGGTGATCGCCTGATCGCGGGTTTCTTCAGCCTCGTGCAGTTCCTGCGCCATGCGTTCGAGTTCGCCGACATCAGACCCCGGCACACGGATGAAGCGATGCACCAGCCAATTGGCGAACCAGCCCATGCAAAACGCCACAAAGAGGACGATGGCGGTCGCGATGATAAATTCGGTTCTGTTCATTCGGTGGGTTGGTCCTGCGTGGTCTCTTCGGCCTCAGTCCCTTCTTCCCCCGGTTCTTCGAGGCTTTCAAGCGCTGTTTGCTCATCTGGCACCGGCTCGGGCCGGATCAGGCGGAATTCGATGCGCCGGTTGGTCTCGCGGCCCTCTTCGGTCTCATTGTCGGCGATGGGGGTGCTCTCGCCGTAGCCCTTGGCGTCGAGCGACGAGGTGAGCACCCGGCGCAGGCGCAATTCATCCAGCACGGCGCGGGCGCGGGCGAGGCTGAGCTGCTCGTTCATTTCTTCGCGGCCCTGGCTGTCGGTATGGCCACCGATCACCATGGGAATTTCACCGCAGTCTTTGAGGATGTCGGCGATGTCATCCATGATCGCGGCGCCCTGCGCGTCGATGGTGGCCGATCCCGGCTCGAAGTTGATCTTGCGGGTGGATTGAATCTCGGCGATCTGCGCCTCGCATTCGTCTGGCGTGGGCAGGCCTGCCACCGGATCGAGCGCCTTCTTGTAGGTCACGTCGATCGAGTATTTCTCGGCTCCGCCCAATTTGTCCGAGAGGAACTGGGCGATTTCGGCGCTGGCGCTTTTGCGGCCTGTGTTGCCCTGGACGCTGAGATTGTCGGGGGTGACGGTGACGACCCCGTTGGACAGATAAGACAGCACCTCGAGCCCGGTCAAAACGCGGATGGACCAGTCGCGCGGCAGGCCCTCGGCGACGCGGGCGGTCAGATGCACCGCATTGGACGAAAACCGCGCCTTGGCAAAGCTGCGCACGGTTTCGCGGCTGGTTTCGCTGCCGACGCGGCCACGAATCAGCACTTGGCCTTCGGGCGAGAGCGTGGCCACAAATTCAGGCGCGACGGGTTCTGCGGTATCGGGGGGCGGCGGCAGGGTCGCGGTCAGGGCGAAGACATCGGGCAGATCGGCCTCGAGCTTGCCTGCGACATCGTCAAAGTCGCTTTGCGGGGTGCCTTCGGGGGCGAGAAGGGCGACATCGGCATCCGAGAAGGTGATCGAGCCACCGCCGAGGTCGGCGAGGGCCGCAATCGCCAGTTCGGCGGCACGTGCCCATTGTGGCGAGGGCACGCCCATGCCAACCACACAATCGGTCCGCTTTTGCATGCCCGCCTTGCCGGCCGCGCGCAGGATACGGTCGCGCGCCTCGTCGGTATCGGCGGAGCAGGCATCGAACCGCGCGCCCGTCCCGTCGATCACGAACCGCAGGGTAAAGGGCGTGATCACCGGACGGGGCGCCGAGATGGCCAGCGCAAGGCGCACATCGTCCGGGGCGCTGCGGGCCAGCTCTGTCTCGATCTGGCGCTGCGCCTCGGGGCTGTCGACCATGGCCGTGATCTCAACGCGCTCAGCGCTCACCGAGATTTTGGTCCGGGGCAGTTTGCCCAGCGAGCGCACGGCAAAGCGCAGCGCATCGGGCCAGGTTTCGGGATAGGGATAATCGGCGGCGTCCAGCAGGTCGGCCACAGGCACGTCATTGGTCGCAGAGGCGATATCCGCCAGAAGTTTGTCGCGGTCCGTGGCGGCGGGGACGAGGCCAATCAGAGAGATGCCGCTGTCATTCCGCAGGATTTCGATGGCAAAGCGCGGCGGCGCGATATCGGCCGCATCCTGCACCAGCATCTGGTCGATCACCCGCGCGGCATCGACCACGGTGCCCGCGAGCGAAAGCGCCTTGAAGCGGGTCGCCTCGGAGGGGGCGGTGCCCGCGAGGAAAAGCTGGAGTCCGTCGCTGTCGACATCAGCCCAGACAAGACCCGCGCGGTCGAGCGTGTCACGCACGGCACGGCGCGAGCTATCCTCGATGGCGCTGACGGCAAAGCCAGCGGCGACGACCGCAAGCACCGCTGCGCCGGCAAAAGTTCCTGCGATCGTGAAGGCGGATGATAAACGCATCGGGCAATGGCCAATTTATGAGTGCTGCCCACGTCTTTAGGCGTGCGGCGGGGTGAGTTCAATCACAGCAGACAGGCAACGGCGAAAAACGGCACAGGCAAGAGGCCTGCGTCACGGTTGGAGCGAAAGAGTTGAAGCAGCCACGCGGTATCGTCAAGACGCAAGTGGCGCATCTGGCGCTGCATATGCCAACCCATCGCCCAAGGGCCGCAGAGCGCCAGAAGGAGTGCGGTCAGCCGCGCGTCAGGCACCGCAAGAATGACCGCCACCGCCATCAACGACACTGTCGCCACCAGAAACCAGCGCAGCCAGCGGGGCGAGTTGTCCCCAAAGAGCCGCGCGGTGGATTTCACGCCGATCAGCGCATCGTCCTCGGCGTCTTGATGGGCATAGATCGTGTCATAAAACAGCGTCCAGGCGATGCCCGCGAAATAGAGGATCACCGCCGGGGCCTCCAGCCGCCCGGTGTGGGCGGTCCAGGCGAGGAGCGCGCCCCAGTTGAAGGCAAGGCCGAGAAAGACCTGCGGCCACCATGTAAAGCGTTTGGCAAAGGGATAGACCGCCACCGGCAGGAGCGACAGCACGCCCAGGGCAATCGCGGCGGTGTTGAAGGTCAGGAGGATGGCAAAGGCGATCAGCGCCTGAGCCGCCATCCAGATCAGCGCGCCGCGCACCGTGACCTGACCCGAGGGAATCGGGCGCGAGGCGGTGCGCGCCACGGAGCCGTCGATATGCCGGTCGGTGATGTCATTCCAGGTGCAGCCCGCGCCGCGCATGAGAAAGGCCCCAAGCGCACAGCCTGTGAAGATCCAGAGATCATGCCAGCTCGCCTGCCCGTCCGAGAGCATGGCCAGTGTAAGCCCCCACCAGCAGGGCAAGAGCAGGAGCCATGTGCCGATGGGCCGGTCCGCGCGCGCCAGCCGCAGATAGGGGCGTGTGGCGGCAGGGGCGAGACGGTCCACCCAATTGCCAGCATAGGCATCGGCCACCTGCCCCGTGGCCTCTGGCGTCTGGTTCTTTGCGGTCATATGTTGGCCCCATGAAAGCAGCGAAGATCAGGCTTTATCTAGAGCACCCGTTGGGGGAAGGGCAAACCATTCCTCTGACGCAACCACAGGCGCATTACCTTTTTGGGGTGATGCGGCAGGGCGTGAGCGATGCGGTTCTGGTGTTCAATGGTGAGGCCGGGGAATGGCGCGCCGAGGTGATCGAGGCGGGCAAGCGCGGGGGCATTTTGCAGATCGCGGAACAGACAGCACCGCAGCGTGATCCGCCCGACCTGTGGCTGATGTTCGCGCCGATCAAGAAGGCGCGCACCGATTTTATCGTCGAGAAAGCCGCTGAAATGGGGGCCGCCCGTATCATCCCGGTGCAAACCGAGTTTACAAATTCCGAGCGGATCAGACAGGATCGCTTGCAGGCGCATGCCGTCGAGGCCGCAGAGCAATGCGGCGGCACCTATGTGCCCGAGGTCAGCGATTTGCACCGGCTGGACCGGATGCTGGCGGATTGGCCGGAGGCGCGGCAGGTGATGTTCTGCGATGAGGCGCTGGCGGGGCGCGCGGAGGGGCTGGGCCGCGATCTGCCCCGCGGCGCGCCTTGGGCCATTCTGATCGGCCCCGAGGGTGGGTTTTCGGAGGCCGAGCGCGCGCGTCTGGCCGCGCTGCCGCAGGCGCATGCCGTAAGCCTCGGGCCGCGTATCCTGCGCGCCGATACGGCGGCGGTGGCGGCGATGACGCTCTGGCAAAATAGCTTGGGGGACTGGACATGAGCTTTATGCGCGCCGAGGCACGCGCCGCCCTCTGGCGCTGGCGCGAGGTGGTGAGCGGACTCGGGCTCACCGCGCTTGGGCTCTGGTGGGGGATTGGCAGCTACGGCCTCCTGCAATGGCTGGGCTATGCGCTCTTGATCCTTGCCGGGGCGGTTCTGCTGATGGGTCTGCAACGGGCGCGGTTTCGGGCGGGCGCGGGCGGTCCCGGCGTGGTGCAGGTGGATGAGGGACAGGTCGCCTATTTCGGGCCGCTGACGGGGGGCGTCGTGGCGATCCGCGATCTTGAGGCGCTGACGCTCGATCCGACGGGGCAGCCCGCGCATTGGGTGCTGAGCACGCAGGGCGCGCCAGCGCTGCATATCCCGCTGACCGCCGAGGGGGCAGAGGCGCTCTTTGACGCCTTTGCCGCCCTGCCCGGCCTGCGCACCGAGCATATGCTGGCACAGATGCGCCGCCTGCCCGATCACCCGACTGTGATCTGGCAGAAAACGCAAACCGCGGCCTCGCACCTTAGGCTGCATTGACAGTCCGAGCGTTTGACGCCAACTGTGTCGCCCGAGACAATGCCCTGATCAGGAGGCCCGAACATGTCCATCCCACAATCCGGCGGCGGGCCGATCGAACGCCATGAGCAACTGGCCGAATATCTGGCAAGTGGTTGCAAACCCAAGGAAGATTGGCGCATTGGCACCGAACACGAGAAGTTCGGCTATTGCAAGGACACGCAGCGCCCTATCCCCTATGAGGGACCGCGCAGTATTCTGGCGGTCCTCGAAGGGCTGCGCGATGGGCATGGCTGGGCCCCTGTGGAAGAGGGTGGCAAGCTCATCGGCTTGGAAAAGGACGGGGCCAATGTCAGCCTCGAGCCGGGCGGGCAACTGGAGTTGTCCGGCGCGCCGCTGGAGACAATTCATCAGACCTGCGACGAGGTGAACGACCACCTGCGCGAGGTCAAGGATATCGCCGACAAGGTGGGCGTTGGCTTTATCGGTCTTGGTGCTGCCCCGATCTGGATGCATGACGACATGCCGCTCATGCCCAAGGGCCGCTACAAGCTGATGGACAGCTATATGCAGAAGGTCGGCACCATGGGCCGCACCATGATGCGCCGGACCTGCACCGTGCAGGTCAATCTCGATTTCGCCTCTGAGGCGGATATGGTGCAGAAACTGCGCGTGGCGCTGGCGTTACAGCCGGTGGCAACAGCCCTTTTCGCCAATTCGCCGTTTTTCGAGGGCAAGCCCAATGGGCACAAGAGCTGGCGCGCGCGGGTCTGGCGCGATCTGGACCCCGCGCGCACCGGCATGTTGCCCTTCGTGTTCGAAGAGGGTTTCGGGTTTGAGGCCTATGCCGATTACGCGCTCGATGTGCCGATGTATTTCGTCTATCGCGATGGCAAGTATATCGACGCTTTGGGGCAGTCGTTCCGTGACTTTCTCAAGGGGGAACTGCCTGCCCTGCCCGGCGAGAAACCGACGCTCAGCGATTGGGCCGATCATCTGACCACCACCTTTCCCGAGGCGCGGATCAAGAAATTCATGGAAATGCGGGGGGCCGATGGCGGCCCGTGGCGCAGGCTCTGCGCGCTGCCTGCCTTTTGGGTCGGCCTCATGTATGACCAATCCGCGCTCGACGCGGCTTGGGACATTTGCAAAGGCTGGGATACCGAGACGCGCGATGCGCTGCGGGTGGCGGCCAGTGTGGACGGGTTGCAGGCGCGGGTGGGCGACATCCATATGCATGAACTGGCCCGCGCGGTGCTCAATATCTCTGAGGCCGGTCTGAAGGCGCGCGCGCGCTCGGGCGGTGGCGGCATGATCCCGGACGAGACGCATTTCCTCAATGCGCTGCGCGAGAGCGTCGAGACCGGCAAGACCCCGGCCGATGAATTGCTCGACCGCTACAACGGCGATTGGAAGGGCGATCTGAGCCGGATTTACGCCGACTACAGCTACTGACAGGTGGATCACGCCGGCAGGGCGCTGCCCGTGCGGGTGCGGGTGCGCAGCAGGATCAACACAATGATCCCGATGTTGAGGAAGTTCCACGCGATGCCGTTGAGAAACGCCATGTGATAGCTGCCGGTCAGGTCATAGATCCAGCCCGTCATCCAGCCCCCTAACGCCATACCGGCGATGGTTGCCATCATCACAAAGCCCACGCGGCGTCCGGCCTCGGCACTGGGCATGTATTCCCGCACGATGACGGCATAGCTGGGCACGATGCCGCCCTGCGCCAGTCCGAAGACGAGGCTCACAATATAGAGCGAGGTCAGACCACCCGAGGGCAGATAAAGGAACAGCGCCAGACACTGCAGCGCCGAGCCGATCAAGAGCGTGCGCACGCCGCCCAAACGGTCGGCGAGCAGGCCTGAGACAATGCGCGAGGCGACGCCCCCCAAGAGCATGAGCGACAGCATCTGCGAGCCCACAGCGGGGCCGTAGCCCAGATCGACGCAATAGCTGACGATATGGACCTGCGGCATCGACATGGCCACGCAGCAGCCAACCCCGGCGAGGCCCAAGAGCAGGGCCAGAGTGCGCGGCGAGAGGCCTGTGGCCCCGGCGCGGGCCGAAGAGAGGCTATCGGCATGGGCGCGCGCCGCAAGCGGCACCCGGCGGCGCAGGAGCAGGGCCAAGGGGATCACCCCCGCCACGGTCACCACGGCCAGCACCATATAGACCGCCCGCCACCCCTGTTCTGACAAGATCCCCGCAAGGATCACCGGCCAGATTGCGCCCGAGAGATAGTTGCCACTGGCGGTGATTGCCACCGCGATGCCGCGCCGTTTGAGAAACCAGAGCGAGATGTCGGCGATGAGCGGGCCAAAGCTGGCGGCGGTGCCGAATCCGATGAGAAATTGCAGCGCCGACAGGATCAGCACCGTGGGGCTGATCGCGGCTAGCGCCGTCGCGCAGGAAATCAGGATCGCCGCGCCAATCAGGGCTGTTGTTACGCCGTAGCGGTCCACCACCCGGCCAATCCCGAGATTGCCCAGCGCAAAGCCGATCATGGTCAAAGTATAGGGCATCGAGGCCGCCGCGCGGTCGACGCCAAACTCGGCCTGCATGGCGGGCATCACGACGATGATCGACCACATGCCGACATTGCCGATCGTGGCAATGGCCAGCGACACGGCAAGGCGAGTCCAAGCATAGCGGCTGTCGAGAAGGGCGGCGTCGGCGTTCATGGCGCGACGATAGGGCGGCGCGCAGACGCTTACCAGCCACAAAATCGCACGCGCCGGGGGACGCTGTCCCCCGGACCCCCCGGAGTATTTTCAGCAGGGTGAATGGCACAGTTTCGCAGGGTTCATTTTGCCGCAAATCAGCATCCTCCGCTTGGCCCCGGACGCATGACACGCTAACAGTTGGCGCAAAAGGAGGGCTGCGCCCATGTCTACCGCCAAGACCCATACCGAGGCTCACAGCGAGACCCCGAGTGAGATTGCCCGCGACGTCATCCGAATCGAGGCCGAGGCCCTGACCGCGATGGGGGCAGCCCTGCCCAGTGACTTTGACGCGGTTGTGGCGCGGCTGTTGGAGGTGCGGGGGCGGGTGATCGTCTCGGGCATGGGAAAGTCCGGTCATATCGCCGCCAAGATCGCCGCCACCATGGCCAGCACCGGCACGCCGGCGCAATATGTTCACCCCGGCGAGGCCAGCCACGGCGATTTGGGTATGATCACCCGCGAGGATGCGGTGATCCTGATGTCCAATTCCGGCGAGACCCGCGAGTTGGCCGATATCATCGCGCATTGCCGCCGGTTCGCGATTCCCTTGATTGCCATTACCAAGAAGGCTGAGAGCACCTTGGGGCAGCAGGCGGATTTCCTGCTCACCCTGCCGAACGCGCCCGAAGCCTGTGCCATTGGCATGGCCCCCACCACGAGCACGACCTGCACGCTCGCCCTGGGGGATGCGCTGGCGGTGGCGATGATGCGGTTGCGCGGGTTCGAGCGCGAGAATTTTCTGGCGTTTCATCCCGGTGGCACCCTGGGTGCGCAGCTATTGCGGGTGTCGTCGGTGATGCATCGCGGCGATGCCTTGCCGGTCGTGCGCGAGACAACACCGATGGGGGAGACATTGCTGGAAATGACCGCCAAGGGCTTTGGTGTGGCGGCGGTGGTCGAGGATGGTCGGCTCTTGGCGGTGATCACCGATGGTGACTTGCGCCGGAACCTGTCGGACCTGATGGCGCGCACGGCCGGAGAGGTCGCCACGCGAAACCCCCGCAGCATTTTGCCCGATGCTCTCTTGTCAGAGGCTTTGGGGGTGATGAACACCAACAAGATCAGCGCATTGTTTGCCGTGGACGAGTCCGGGCAGCTTTGTGGGCTTGTGCATATCCATGATGCGCTCCGCGCCGGGGTGGCGTGACGCCGGTCAGGCGCTGAGAAAGCTCGTATAAGGGATATAGCGGACCAGGTCGCCGGGCTGAATAGTGGCCGCACCGTCGGGCAGTTCCACCAATCCTTCGGCCCAGCTCAGGCCACTGATGCGGCCAGAGCCCTCGGAGGCAAAGACCTCGGCGCGCCCATCACGGATGCGGGCGCGTAGATATTCGCGGCGGCCGGGTTTCTTGGATTTGGCAAAGGCTGCGGGCACATCAAAGCCTTGGGGCACGGACCACCCTGCGCCAGACAGAAGCCGTAATGCGGGGCGCGCGAAGATGAGCGCGCAGACGAGGGCCGCGACCGGATTTCCCGGCAGGCCAAAGACCGGCACGCCGCGCCAGAGACCCAGCGCCAGCGGGCGGCCCGGTTTGAGCGCGATACGCCACTGCGCCATCGCGCCCGCCTCATTCAGCAAGGCCGAGACGTGATCTTCATCCCCCGCCGAGGCCCCGCCGGAGGTGAGGATCGCATCGGCATTCTGGGCAGCACGATCAAGCGCCGCGCGGAGTGCGGCGCGGTCATCGGCGATACGCCCGAGATCAAGCGGTGCATAGCCCATCTGCTGCAAGAGACCCAAGAGCATGGGCCGGTTGGCGTCATAGATCTGCCCCTCGCGGGCGGGGCTGCCCGGCTCGACCAACTCATCGCCGGTCGAGATGACCGCGACGCGCAACTGATCGTGGATGGGCAGGTCAGAGAGCCCGACGGCGGCGCAGAGCGCCAGATCGGCAGAAGTGATCACACGGCCCGGCGCGAGCACCGGCGCGCCTGCCGCCACATCCTCGCCCGCGCGGCGGGTGTTTGCGCCGGGTTTGAGGCCGGCGCGAAAGGCGATGCGGTCCTCGCCCAAGGTCACATCCTCTTGCAGGATCACGGTATCGACGCCCGCAGGCAGGGCAGCGCCCGTCAGCACGCGGACCGCGTGACCGGAGGGCACTGTGCCCGGATAGGGCACACCGGCGGCGGCGCGGCCCTCGACCAGCGACAGGATCTGATCGCCGGTGGTCAGGCTGGCGTGGGCAAAGCCGTAGCCGTCCACGGCGGTGTTCGCCTCGGGCGGATTGGCGCGGGGGGCCGTGACGGGTGCTGCCAGAACGCGGCCAAGCGCCTGCGCCAACGGCGCGCGGGTCTGGCCCACCACGGGACGCAGCCGGTCGCGCAAGAGGGCGAGTGCATCGTCCACAGGCGTCCAGTCCACGCCAGCGGGCAGCGCAAAGCAATCGTTGCGTAGGGGCGGCGGTCTGAGCGGGTCATCGGCGGCGGCGATCAACTCTGCCTGATATCCCAACCCCAGAATCCAGCCCTCCTCGGGGGCATCTACCGCCAGCATCTCGGACAGCCGGTCCTGCGGCACGCGGGCCAGCGCGCGCGCCAAGAGCCGCACCTGATGCGCGTCGCGGATGCCTCCCTGCGCCTCGGCGCGTTTGACGGCGGCATTGATCAGCCCCGGCCAGATTTCGACCAGCGCCACGGGCTTGTCCAGCACCTCGAACGGCCAGACGGACACCTGCCCGTAGAACCTGCGCCGCAACCGATTGAGCACCGGCAGCCCGGTCAGCATCTGCCCGCCCACAGCCCCCGCGCCGCCCATCTGCCAGCAGGTGAAGGCCCCCGGCGCCCGCGCCTCTGCGGCGCGCCGCTCGTCCATGCCATGACCCGCGCGCGTATCCTTGCGCGGCAAGCCCTCAATCTCGCGCTTCAGTCCGTTGAACCAGAACGGTCCCACGCCGGGAAAGCGGCCGTTGATCTCGGCCGCCACGTCAAAGCGGTTATTGCCGTCCGGCGCGTCCTCGATCACCGTTTCCAGCCAATCCCAGACCGCAAAGGGATTGTCGCACCCGGTCAGACCCTGTGCAAATCCCGCCGGAAATCCAAAAGGAAAATCCACCCCGATGAGCAGTCTGCGCCCCGCTGCAAGCTCTGCCTTGATCAGGACCACAAGCGCCGCTTCGGCCTCTGCCCGGTTGCGCAGATAGAGGGGAGGCTCCTCCGTCCCGTGGCGCGTGACCCCGAGCCAGATCGCATCCCGACACGGGCGCGGGCCGGTATCCTTGGCCCCCGACCAATCCAGCATCGCAAAGGTGTCGAACGGGGTCACAATCCCACCTCGGCCAGAATGAAATCGGCAATCGCCTTGGTGTCGTTGAGGTCAAAGAGCGGACGGTCGATTTCAAGTGCTGTATCGCTGGCCACCGCGCGGATGGTGGGATCATCGGTGGCAATCAACGGATTGCCGGTCTCGGCCCGAAACGCCTCGACCTTGGGGTGGCGGTCACGCTTGTAGCCCTCGACCAGAACCAGATCGACCGGGGCGAGTTTCTGCAGGAGGGTTTCGAGGCTGGGTTCCTCAGCCTCGCGCAGTTCATGCATCAGGGCAAAGCGGTTGCGCGAAGCCAAGAGGACCTCGGTTGCGCCTGCGACGCGGTGGCGATGGCTGTCTTTGCCGGGTTGGTCCACGTCAAAGCTGTGATGCGCGTGTTTCACGGTCGAGACAGTATAGCCGCGCCCGGTGATCTCGGCCACAAGCCGCTCCATCAGCCCGGTTTTGCCAGCGTTCTTCCAGCCGGTGACGCCGTATATCCTCATGCTGCTGCTCTCCTGCGTGCCACGTCGAGATCTTCGGGCGTGTTGACGTTGAAAAAGGGATCAAGGGCGTCGTCGAACACCGCCTCGCGCCCGTGGTGTTTGTCGGTCCAGATCACCACTTTGCGCAGCCCGTCCAAGAGCGCCGCGCGCAGGTCGTGGCGTAGCGCCGTGGGCCAGAGGCCGAAGGTGGGATGTCGGATGAGGCCGCTGCCGCTCATGGATTTGGTGTCCGTATCGCCGCGCGGAGTGGCGGCAAGGACGAGGGGGTGGGTCATGCCCTCTGCCGTCTGTGTCAGATGCGCGACCAGATCGGTCGGGAAAAACGGCGTGTCGGCTGCGACGGTGACGATTATGTCGGCCCCCTGCCCCGCCGCCCAGTCAAGCCCGGCGAGCACGCCCACCAGCGGCCCGGCGAAACCGGGGATGGGATCGGGCAGAACCGGCAGGCCGAAGGCCTCAAAGCGGGCGGGCTCGCCATTGGCGTTGAGCGCCATCGTCCCCACCTGCGAGGCCAGACGGTTGATCACGTGCGCAAGGATCGGGCGCTCATCAAGCGGCAAAAGCCCCTTGTCGCCGCCCCCCATGCGCGTGGCCTGACCGCCCGCAAGTATGACCCCGAGGGGACGGCTCATACGTCTGCCCCTTTGCGGCGGTGTTTCTTGTCCTCATCCCCTACGCTGTCGGGGTCTGCATCGCGCAGGAGGCGGTCATCACCGGAAAGGCAGACAAAGCGTTTGCCGCGCATCCGGCCTATCAGCGTCAATCCCACTTGGCGCGCAATCTCGACCCCCCAAGCGGTAAAACCGGAGCGCGAGGCGAGCACCGGAATCCCCATCATCGCGGTCTTGATTACCATTTCCGAGGTCAGACGCCCGGTGGTGTAGAGGAGTTTATCGCCCGCCTCGACGCCCTCGCTCAGCATCCAGCCCGCGATCTTGTCCACAGCGTTGTGGCGGCCCACATCCTCCATATAGACCAGCGGGCGGTTGCCCTGACAGAGCACGGTGCCGTGAATCGCCCCCGCCTCCAGGTAAAGCGAGGGGGTGCGGTTGATCACGCTGGCCAGCGCGTAGAGATCGGAGGTCTTGACTGTCACGGCAGGCAGGGTCACGCCCTCGAGCCCCTCCATCATATCGCCAAAGACAGTGCCCACGGCGCAGCCGCTGGTGCGGGTCTTCTTCTTGAGCTTTTCCTCATAGTTGGTCTGGCCATCGGTGCGCACGACCACAGTTTCCAACTCTTCGTCATAGTCCACGCCTAAGACCGTTTCTTGCGGTCCGAGCATGCCCTGATTGCGCAGGAAGCCAAGCGCCAGATATTCGGGATAATCGCCAATCGTCATGGCGGTCACGATTTCCTGCGCGTTGAGGAAAATCGTGAGCGGGCGTTCCTCGACCACCGAGATTTGCGTGCGATTGCCGTCATGGTCCATGCCCTCGACCGAACGGGTCAGACGGGGGGCTGCGGGATCGGGCGCGATGAGATAAGACAGGAGGTCGTCGGTGGTGGCCAATTGCATCTCCTTCTGGCATTGGGTAGGCGGTGTCAGAGCACGGGGGCAACTTAGGGGCAAGCGGTGCATAGGCAAACCACCAATTCGACCTATTGGCAAGGCGTGCGCGACGGCGCGCCCTTCATTCTGGTGATTGTCCCGTTTTCGCTGCTCTTTGGCGTGGTGGCGACAGAAGCCGGGCTGAACGTGTTTGAAACGCTCAGCTTTTCGGTTCTTGTGATCGCCGGGGCGGCGCAATTCACGGCGCTGCAACTGCTCAGCGATGGCGCGCCTACGGCGATTGCGCTTATTTCAGCCTTGGCGGTCAATCTGCGGATGGCGATGTATTCGGCCTCGCTCACGCCCTATATCGGCGGGGCGAGTTTGGGACAGCGGGCACTGGCCGCCTATTTCACGGTGGATCAGAGCTATGCCTGTGCGATTGTGAAATTCGAGCAGAACCCCGATTGGACGGTGCCGCAGCGGTTGGGGTATTTCTTTGGGGTGGTCACGCCGATCTGTCCGCTCTGGTATATCTTTACGCTGGTGGGGGCGCTGGTGGGCACCTCGATTCCCGAGGGGTTGGCGCTCGATTTTGCGCTGCCGATCACCTTTCTTGCGATGATTGCGCCGATGCTGCGCACGCCGGCGCATCTGGCGGCGGCGTTTGTGTCTGTGACCTTGGCGCTAATCTTTGCCTTCCTGCCCTATAACCTCGGGCTGCTGGTCGCGGGCCTTGCGGGCATGATGACTGGCGCGCAGGTCGAGCTGTTGCTTGAGCGGCGCAAGGAGGCGCGTTTGCCATGATCGACAAGACAAGCCTCTGGATCGTGATTGTGTTGCTCGGACTCGGTAGTTTTGGGCTGCGGTTTGTGTTTACCGGGCTGATCGGTGACCGGCCCCTGCCCGCGTGGCTGTTGCGGCATCTGCGCTATACGGCGGTCGCGGTTCTGCCCGGATTGGTGGCACCTTTGGTGGTCTGGCCAGCAGCCACGGGCGGCACGCTGGATGCGCCGCGCATGGCGGCGGCGGCGGTGACGTTGATTGCGGGCTATGTGCTGCGCAATGTGATCGTGGCGATTCTTCTGGGTGCCGTGACGCTCTATGGTGGGCTGGCGCTGATGGGGCAGATCTGAAGCGGCGATGTCAGGCGAAGATTTGCGCTGCGTGCTCGGCCATGTAAATGCGCAACCACGGCGTATAGCGGGTGGGATGCATGCGGATCGCGGCATAGAGCGCGTTGAGCGAAATCCAGCGGGTGTCCATCACCTCTTCGGGATGCGGCGACAGGGCGCAGCGCGCAGGCAGGCGACACATGAACATATCCACGACCTCATGCTCGGTCAGCCCGCCGCCGACATCGGCGCGGTACTCAACCTGATCACGGTGGGTTAGGGTAAGGCCGGTGATGCCCAATTCCTCGGACAGCCTGCGATGCGCGCAGGCGAGCGGGTCTTCGCCCCAATGCGGATGCGTGCAACAGGTGTTGGCCCAGAGGCCGGGGGTATGATATTTTTCCAAGGCGCGACGCTGGATCAATAGATCCTCGCCCGCCATGACAAAGACCGACACCGCCTTGTGCCGCAAGCCGCGTTGATGCGCCTCGAGCTTATCGACAGCAACAAGATCGCCGCCGATCCATGTGGGGATGAGCGCGGTCATACGCGGGTGGCGGAGACCAGCCGCGTCAGATGGGCGAGGTTCTTCAACCCGATCTTGAGATGCGCCATCGGTCGCGCCCGCACCAGTTTCTTGTTCATATAGGCCTCGAATGTCAGCCGCTGCACGTCGACGTCATGGCAGAGCGAGACAAACCGCTCGCGCCGCTCGTCAGACTTATAATAGGCATTCTGCATCGAGGCCAGAACCCGGAATACGGTTTTATGGTCGCGCATGAAGAGTTGACGGGCCAATTTGAGATCGCGTGTGCGACCGGAGGCGAGGCAGGCGCTGGCGGCTGTCGCGGCAACCCGGCCACCCACCATGGCGTAGTAGATGCCCTCGCCCGAGGACGGAGCGACGACACCCGCGGCGTCGCCTGCCAACACGACGTCACGGCCATTGTCCCAGCAGTCCATCGGTTTGAGGGGAATCGGTGCACCCTCGCGGCGGATGGTCGGGCAATCGGTCAGGCCGGAGGCCGCACGCAGATCGGCGGTGGCCTGTTTGAGATCCACGCCCTTGACCATTGAGCCCATGCCGACGCTGGCGGATTTGCCATGCGGGAAGACCCAGCCGTAGAAATCCGGCGAAATCGCCCCGTCATAGATCACATCACAGCGTTTTGGGTCATAGGTGGCGGTCGCGGCCGGGGCCTCGATGATCTCGTGATAGGCAATGACATAGGGGATCTTGTCGCCGCCCGGCACCTCGGCACGGGCCACGTTGGAGCGCGCACCATCCGCGCCGATAATCAGGCGGGTGGGCAATGAGCGGTCTTCGCCTGTGGACTTGTCACGGTAAATCACGGCAGGGGTGGCGCCTGTGCGGTCAATGCGCAGATAGGTGCCAGTGGCGCGGATTGCCCCGGCCTGTGCGGCGCGGACGCGCAGAAACTCGTCGAACGCTTCGCGATCCACCATGCCGACAAAGCCGTTCTCGATGGGAATATCGACATGCCGCCCGGTGGGCGAGATCATGCGAGCGGTGGTGATCTTGGCGACGATCTGATCGTCGGGCAGGTGGAAATCGGCAATGAGGCGCGGGGGAATTGCGCCGCCGCAGGGCTTGATCCGTCCGGCGCGATCCAAGAGCGCCACCTTATGCCCCGAGCGGGCCAGATCCTCGGCTGCTGTTGCCCCTGATGGCCCGCCCCCGATTACGACGACATCAAACATGGTCATTCCCCCGGAACAAGTGTCGCGCCCCGGTCGCGACCGTGATCAATCACCCTGAGCGCGAGCAGCGCCGAGAGCACGAAAAGGCCGGCTTCAAAGAGAAAGACCGCGCCAAAGGCTGTTGCATCCGTATTCGAGAGCGCCCGCATGATATCGACGAGAGCGGCGCCAGAGAGACCGCCAAAGCCTGCGGCCATTGCCTGTGCCGCCCCCCAGAGGCCCATGCGTGTGCCTTCGCGGGCCTCGCGCCCCTGCCCTGCCAGAGCCATCATCGCGCCAATCGCGCCCACCGCGAACATTCCGTTGAAGAACCCGAGCACGACGACGATCGGGACGAGTGCCGCCGCCGCGCCCGAGGCCCCGAGCAGCGCAATCGCTGCAAGCGCCGAAGCCGATCCCAAACAGCCCGCCACAACCCAATGCCGGATCGAGCCAAGGCGCAGGCCCGTGGCCGCCACCCCGACGGTCAGCATGCCGAGAAAGACGCCGCCATTCTGCGCGCCAGAGAGTTGGGTGGATTGGCCGGGCGTGAAGCTGAAGACGAGACCGGCATAGGGTTCAAGGATAAGTTCCTGCATGAAATAGGCAGTCATCGACAGAAAAACAAAGATCGTGAAATGCCGCGCCTCGCGCTCACCCCAGATCTCGGCCAGCCCCTCGCGAAAGCGCAGGGGGGCATCGGCGCGGGCGGGCTGAACGCCGACACGCGCCTCAATGCCGTGGATGGCCAGTGCTGTCAGCACGACCGCGCCGACCGCGACGACGCCGACGATTTCGAGCAGCAACGCAGGGCTGTAGGGGTCCAGAAACCCGCCAACAACGGTCGCGGTCACCGCGATGCCGCCGATCATCATGAGCCAGGTGATCGTGGCCGCTGCCGCCCGGCGACGTGGGGCCGTGGCCGTGGCCAAGAGCGCCAGAAGCGAGGTGCCAGAGGCCCCGACCCCCACCCCGATCAGCGCATAGGCAAGGATTGAGAGGGCGAGGCCAAGCGCGAAATGCGACTCCATCACCACGACGCCAAAGGCCGCAAGATAGCCGCCCGAGGCCAGCACCGCCATGCCGCCAATGATCCAGCGGGTGCGATGACCGCTGGTGTCGGAGAGATAGCCCCAATTGGGCCGTGTGATCTGAATCCCGTAATGCAGCGCCACCAAGAGGCCGGGCAGAACGGCGGGCAGCGCCAATTCCACCACCATCAGGCGGTTGAGCGTCGAGGTGGTCAGCACCACGACCGCGCCAAGGCACATCTGCACCAGACCCATGCGAAAGATTTGCAGCCAATTCAGTGTCATCCTGCCCCTCCGACGATGCGGACGGCAAAGGCGGCGATCATCATGCCCGTGACATATGCGGTCACGCCCGTGCCGTTATACCAAGGGGCGCGGCCCTTGGGATCAGAGAGCAGAATACGCATCGCCCAGAATTGGCCAAGGACAAGTATGCCGATTGCGGCGGCATGCCACGGGCGGTCCCATGCAAGCAGCAGGCCGATCACGGCCAGTTGTGGCAGCGCCATGACGATGCAGGCGACGCGCGCCGCGCGCTCTGGTCCGAGCGTGACCGGCAAGGAATTGACGCCGGTCTGGCGGTCACCCTCCAATGCCTTGAAATCATTGAGGGTCATGATGCCATGCGCGCCGATGGCATAGAGGGCGGCAATCAGGATGACCGGCGCGCTCGGCGCGCCAGCGGCCAGGACAGCCGCTCCCGTGAACCATGGCAGGCCCTCATAGCACAGCCCGACAAGGCCCGGCCCCCAGATACCCGATCGCTTGAGGCGCACCGGCTCTGCCGAATAGGCCCAGGCGGCGAGCACTCCGAACACGGTTGCGCCAAAGCCCCAAGGGCCAAGAAATGCCCCCATGATCAGCGCCAAGACCGACATGGCGAGCGCCACCCAGAGACCCCAGCGACCCGGCACGCGACCTGATGGGATTGGGCGATGCGGTTCGTTGATCGCGTCGACATGGCGGTCACACCAGTCATTCGCGGCCTGACTCATGCCGCAGACCACTGGCCCCGCCAGCACCATGCCAAGCACCACCAGCCCCCAATTGCTCAGGGGGGATACGCCCGAGGATATCACCCCGCAGAGGTAGGCCCAGATGGGCGGAAACCATGTGATCGGCTTGATCAGGGTGAGCAGAGCCCGAGGCTCTGGCAGGCGGCGCGCAATGTGTAAAGACTCTGTGACACTCATAGTGTCAATTAAACTATACATTCACCTGTGAGGGAAGCAGTTTCTCGGGCCAAGCGATCACAACGCGGCTTAATCTTCGTCCTGCGCGTTGATCAGACCGAATTTGCGGAGCTTTACATAAAGGCTCTGACGGGAGAGCCCCAGCATTTCCGCAGCGGCCACGCGGTTGTTGTTGGTCAGACGCACGGCGGTTTCAATGCACATCTTCTCGACCACATCCGAGGTGGCCGAAACCAATTCCTTGAGCGAGGCGGTGCCTACAAGGTCCATGACATTGCGCATCGCCTCTTCGCTGACCACAGCAGAGGCCTCTTCGACAGTTGGCATGTCGCGCGGCGTCGTATCGCGGATGATCAGCCCGACGCCCAGATCGACATTGCGCCCGCGCAGACGTGCCGCCGAGATGTCAACCGAGGCACGGCTGCCGACGATGCTCTGGACATGCGCGCCATAGTTGCGCATACGCCCCGTCTTGCGGGTATTGTCGAGAATGAGTTTGAGATCGACGCTGCCGCGCGACAGGAAATCCGCCATGGACCGGCCCTGCACGTCGCGCAATTGCGCCGCATCCGACAGCACCAGAAATCCTTCGTTGGCATCACGAATGAGACCGTTGGAATCGAGCAGAACGATGGCGTCGCTGGCCGCCTCGAAGAGCGCCGTCAGCGATTGCGTGGATTCGGGGCGCGCCGCCTCTTCATCCTCGATGGGGGACATGCGGCAGAGCATGAGAACTTCGCCCGAGGCGCGAAAGAGATCAGGGGTCAGCTGGAGCAGGCGACCATTGCGTCGGGCCACGGCCTCGATCCCGGTGATTTCATCCGAGGCGGCGGCGGCACGCAGCTGGTCCATGAACGAGCCACGTCGCTGCCCTTCAAAGGCCTGCGCAAAGGCATTGCCGTTCAGCACGTCGCGCTTGGAGCCCAGCAGAAGCGCCGCGGCGGAATTGATATCGCGGATGCGACCCTGATCGGGGTCGATCAGCACAAGCGGAGTCTCGGAGGCTTCGAGCACGACACGGTAACAGGTCTCTATGCCGCGGAACTTCTCAAGCTCGCGTTCGCGAGCCATCTGTTCGCGCACAAGCCGCTGCTGGATTTCGGCCAAGGGCTGCATATCCCGGCCCAACAGCAGAACGCCACCGCTCTCGGGTTCGCGGTGGAGTGTGTAGCGCACCGGAAATTCCCAATTGGCATTGTCGCGGTGATTGAGTTCGATGGGGCGAGGCAAGCTGTCGGGGTCACCGCGCATATCAGCGATGCGGGCGTCGAATTTGATCCGACTCTCCGAGGTCAGGAAATTGCGGAAGTCCCGCCCGATCCAATGTTCAAGGCTGCCCAGCTCGGGCAAATCAGGGCTGACAGATATGGCAGTGACAACCGTCCTGTCATCGACCATGACGGCGATGTCAGAGGCTTGTTCGATCAGGCGATCGACGCTTGACGACCCGGGCAATCCACCCGTGTAAGGCCGCTCAGTCGTCCTGTTCTGCTTCGTCACGCTGTCATCCCAACTCTCGCGCGCGAGGCGCGCGGATTACGCATTGGCGTCGATTGATAACGGATCAACAACGGATGCAAGACCGCACAGCTCAATCGCTTCCCGTGCTGTCCGTACTGCAAAATCCGCTCCGGTCCTCTTTTCCACTTCTCTCGGCTTATCTACAAGACGCCCCCCAATGACGATTGGCGGACAGTATTCCAGATTAGAACGTAGGTAATCTATTAATTCTGTCAATCGTTCAAGCGTTTTCGCGCTTCCTGCGGTAATGCCCGCCATTGCAAATCGGCCCGAACCGAGAAGGTGCTGCAACTCTTGATTCTCAAGCCCGATGGCCATGTGAACCCAGATGCCATGCCGCCGGAATTGATCCGCTGCGACAAATGCGCCGATGGAGTGGTCCTCGAACGTCGGCACGATCATCAGGACCGATTGGCCCAGGGGAATGCTGCGATCCATCCAGCCGCCGAGATCCGCCGCGTCGCGCGACCGAAACAGCGCCTGAAGGCGCGCCGCCCCCACGGTGACATCGACAAAGCTGGCCTTGTCCTGCACCCACATTTCACCGAGAAAGCGCGCCGCGTCCGGCACGTAACTGTGATATATCTCATGCGATGGGATGCCATTGGCCACCATCGCCGCGACCACGCGCTGATGTGCGGCCTCGGATTCATCTGTCAGCGCGGCACAGAGTCTGGCAATCCACTCGCCCCGGCTCTTGGGAATTTCCCCGCCCTGTTTGTCGAGCGCCACCTTGCGCAACGCGGATTCGACGAGAAACCTAATTCCAGATGCTTGCGGACCAGACCCGCTATCGTCGGGTTCTCTCATGCGTTGCCCTCCCAGGCGACCCTGCTGTCCCACGATCCTCTGCGTGCCGCTATATTGCGAATCGCACATGGAACAAAAGGGCGGCGCGTTTTCTGCTCCGTCTGATTTAGTGTGCGTCTGCAAAGGTCAAATGTCAAATTATCCTGACAGATCGCTCTTAGAAATCGTACATCTACCTGTTATCTCCTCATATTCCTTGTGAACAAGGCGTAAGGCGTACTTTATTGCTTAAATTTTGCCCTGAATGGCCCATCGGGATCAGATGCGTCCAGCGAGAATGACAGATGCGCGGCCGATTAAAGTGTAAATTATAATTGACACATTTGGACTTCAAATCGTAGCATCAAGGAGAAGTGACCAGACAGGACCGGAGGGGATATGGCGCGACAGGCGCATCATCAACAAGCGACCGGGACGCTGTACACCGCCGCAGAGCGGATGCGCCGCGATGCTACGGTCTGGACGCTTGTGCAGGGCATTCTGGCACCGGTGCAGTTTCTGGTCTTTTTGGTCTCTCTGGGTCTGGTGCTGCGCTATCTTGCCACCGGCGACGGATTTGCGGCCGCCACCTGGTCGATCGTTGTAAAAACCGGCGTGCTCTATCTCATCATGGTGACGGGCGCGATCTGGGAAAAGGTCGTGTTCGGTCAATACCTCTTTGCACCTGCGTTCTTTTGGGAAGATGTTTTCAGCTTTGGCGTCATCGCCCTGCACACCGCCTATCTCTGGGCGCTTTGGACCCACGCCCTGTCACCGCAGGGCCTGATGGGCCTCGCGCTGGCGGCCTATGCGGCCTATGTCATCAACGCCGGACAATTCCTGTGGAAGCTGCGCATGGCGCGCCTTCAGGCGGGGGAAGCGGCATGAGTTTCGACACACCCCCCAGCACTGGATGCCGCGACGCCCCGGTCCTGCGCGAGCGCGGTCAGCATGAGGTGTTTTGCGGACTGACCGGCATCATCTGGCTGCATCGCAAGATGCAGGATGCCTTCTTTCTTGTGGTCGGCTCGCGGACCTGCGCGCATCTGCTGCAATCCGCCGCTGGCGTGATGATCTTTGCAGAGCCACGCTTTGGCACCGCCATTCTGGAAGAGACCGATCTGGCGGGGCTGGCGGATGCTCAGGCCGAGTTGGAGCGCGAAGTTGGCCGCCTGATCGCGCGTCGCCCCGATATCCGGCAGCTCTTCCTTGTGGGGTCTTGCCCGTCGGAGGTCATCAAGCTTGATCTCGCGCGCGCCGCCGAGAAGCTGAGCGTACAGCACGCCCCGCATGTGCGGGTGCTGAATTATTCCGGGTCGGGTATCGAGACAACCTTTACCCAAGGCGAGGATGCCTGTCTGGCCTCAATGGTTCCGGGTCTGCCCGAGACTGACGCACGCCAGTTGATGCTGGTCGGCGCGTTGCCCGATGTGGTCGAGGATCAGGCGCGCGACCTGTTGGCGCAGATGGGGATCACGGATGTGACCATTCTGCCCGCGCGCCGTGCCGATGATCCGGTGGCCGTTGGACCGAATACCGTCTTTGCGCTCTTGCAGCCCTTCCTTGGCGATACGCTGGCAGCGCTGGAGCGGCGCGGCGCACGGCATATCCCGGCCCCCTTCCCCTTTGGCGCGCAAGGCACGACCGGCTGGTTGCGCGCCGTGGCCGATGAGTTTGGCGTTGACGACGCCACGTTCGAGCGCGTCACCGCCGCGCCGCGCGCCCGCGCCACCCGCGCCGTCGCCCAAGCCGCCGAGAGCCTGAGCGGCAAGTCGATCTTTTTCTTCCCCGACAGCCAATTGGAGATCCCGCTGGCCCGGTTCCTGACCCGCGAATGTGGCATGCGCGCCATCGAGGTGGGCACGCCGTTCCTGCACAAGACGATCCTTGGGCCCGATCTCGACCTGCTCGAGGCAGGCCCGCACCTGACCGAAGGGCAGGATGTCGAGCGGCAACTGGACCGTTGCCGCGCAGCTACGCCCGATCTGACCGTCTGCGGTCTGGGCCTAGCCAACCCGCTGGAGGCTGAGGGGCTGACGACAAAATGGGCGATCGAACTGGTATTCACCCCGGTGCATTTCTACGAGCAGGCGGGCGATCTGGCGGGGCTGTTCTCGCGCCCGATGCGACGCCGCGCGGCCCTTAAACTGGGGGCGGCACAATGAAGCTGACCCTCTGGACCTATGAAGGCCCGCCGCATGTTGGCGCGATGCGCGTCGCCACCTGCATGAAGGGGCTGCATTACGTGCTGCACGCACCGCAGGGCGATACCTATGCCGATCTGCTGTTCACCATGATCGAGCGGCGCAACCACCGCCCGCCCGTGACCTACACCACCTTTCAGGCGCGCGACCTTGGGGCCGATACCGCCAATCTTTTCAAGACCGCGTGTCAGGCCGCCTATGACCGGTTCAAGCCCGAGGCGATGATTGTCGGTGCCTCCTGCACTGCGGAACTGATCCAGGACGACCCCGGCGGCATGGCCGAGATGATGGGCCTGCCGGTGCCGGTCATAGCGCTCGATTTGCCCAGCTATCAGCGCAAGGAAAATTTCGGCGCGGATGAAACCTTCTTTCAGATCACCCGCACACTGGCAAAGCCGATCGAGAAAACTGCGCAGGTCAGCTGCAACCTGATCGGGCCGACCGCCCTCGGGTTCCGGCATCGGGACGACATCACCGAACTGACCGGCATGCTGGCCGATATGGGCATCGCGGTGAATGTGGTGGCCCCCTATGGCGCGGCCCCTTCGGATATCGCACGGCTGGGGGCGGCGCATTTCAACGTGCTGATGTATCCTGAGACTGGCGAGAGCGCCTGTCGCTGGATGGAGCGTGACCTGGGTCTGCCCTATACCAAAACCGTTCCTCTCGGCGTTGGCGCTACGCGTGATTTTATTCGTGAAGTCAGTGTTCTGGCGGGCGTTCCTCAAGCGATGGATGAAGATCGTTTACGTCTGCCTTGGTATTCGGCCAGCGTCGACAGCACCTATCTGACCGGCAAACGCGTGTTCATCTTTGGCGATGGCACCCATGCCGCCGCCGCCGCCCGCATTGCCCGTGACGAGATGGGGTTCGAGGTGGTCGGCCTTGGTTGTTACAACCGCGAAATGGCGCGGCCCATTCGGGCACTGGCCAAGGCCTATGGGCTCGAGGCGCTGATCACGGACGACTATCTCGAGGTTGAGGCCGCGATTGAGGCCGTCGCCCCCGAGATGATCCTTGGCACCCAGATGGAGCGGATGATCGGCAAACGGTTGGGCATCCCCTGCGCCGTGATCTCGGCCCCGGTGCATGTGCAGGATTTTCCGGCTCGCTATTCCCCGCAGATGGGGATCGAGGGCGCCAATGTGATGTTCGACACCTGGGTGCATCCCTTGGTCATGGGTCTGGAAGAGCATCTCTTGCATATGTTCCGCGACGATTTCGAATTCCACGATGCCGCTGGGGCCAGCCACCATGGCGGGCAGCATGTGGCCAATGACGCAGGGTCAGCCCCCTCTCACCCTGCGGCCAGTGTGCCCAAAGAGACAGCGTCCGGTGTGGTGATCTGGCTGGCGGATGCCGAGCGCGAACTCAAGAAAATCCCGTTCTTCGTGCGCGGCAAGGCCCGGCGCAACACCGAGATTTTCGCGACGGAAAAGGGACTGAGCGAGATCGGGATCGAGACGCTCTATGAGGCAAAGGCATATTATGCGCGATGACCTGACCCCCATGGCCCCGGCGGCCCCCTACCGCGTCGTGATCGTGACGCTGGATGCCCATGCCGCAGGGGCCTGTGCGCGGGTGGCAGAACGGATGGCGGCGGAATTTCCGGGTCTCACCTTGAGCGTGCATGCCGCCGCCGAATGGGGCGAAAACCCCGAGGCGTTGCAGACCGCGCGCGCCGATGTGGCGCGCGGTGATCTGATCCTTGTGAGCCTGCTCTTTCTCGAAGAGCATCTCAAGGCGATCCTGCCCGACCTGCAAGCGCGGCGGGATCACTGCGACGCGATGATCGGTATCATCGCCGATGCGCAGATCGTCAAGCTGACACGCATGGGCACGCTCGATATGGCCGCCCCCGAAACCGGGGCGCGCAAACTGATCAAGCGGTTGCGCGGGTCGGACAAGCCTTCGGTCGAGTCCGGCGAAAAGAAGATGAAGATGCTGCGGCGGCTACCGCGGATTCTGAAATTCATTCCCGGCAAGGCGCAGGATCTGCGCGCGTGGTTTCTGGTCATGCAATATTGGCTGGGCACGTCGGATGACAATATCGAGGCAATGTTGCGGTTCCTCATGTCGCGCTATGGCCACGAGGCCCGCTGGCACGGATTGCGCGTTGCGGCACCGCAGGATTATCCCGAAGTGGGGGTGTATCACCCCGATTTGCCGGAGCGGATAACGATTGATGCCGCGCGCATTCCGGTGCCCGCAGGGGCCACCGGAACGGTCGGCCTGCTGGTGATGCGCAGCTATGTGTTGTCGGGCGATCATGCGCATTACGACGCGGTGATCCGGGCGCTTGAGGCGCGCGGACTGCGGGTGATCCCGGCCTTTGCCTCTGGTCTGGATGGACGCCCGGCGATCGAGCGGTATTTTGAGGGACGCGTCGATGCGCTCTTGTCGCTGACCGGGTTCAGCCTTGTGGGGGGACCGGCCTATAATGACAGCGCGGCGGCGGTCGATCTGCTGAGCCGCCTTGACGTGCCCTATGTGGCCGCCCATCCGCTGGAGTTTCAGACCTTGGCGCAATGGGCCGGGTCTGCGGGCGGTCTGGGGCCGATCGAGACCACGATGCTGGTCGCCCTGCCCGAGATTGACGGGGCGACCAATCCGACCGTTTTTGCCGGACGGCACGGCGATGTCGCCTGTGAAGGCTGCGCGCATCGCTGCACCGGCGGAGGGGATGGCGCCAAGGCGATGGCCCCCTGCCATGAGCGGATTGACGTGCTGGCGCGGCGGGTGGCACGGCTCGCGCATCTGCGGCGGCAAAAGGTGGCGGCACGCCGGGTTGGCATCGTGCTCTTCGGCTTTCCACCCAATGCGGGGGCTGCGGGCACGGCGGCCTATCTCGATGTGTTCCAATCGCTGCATAACATGCTGCATGCCATGGCCGCAGAGGGCTATGATGTGACTCCGCCCGAAACGGTCGAGGATCTGCGCCGCGCCGTGCTGGAAGGCAGTGCGCGCCAATATGGCCAGGAGGCCAATATCGCCGCGCATGTCGGCGCGGATGATATGGTGCGCCATACGCCGTGGCTGCGCGAGATCGAGGCACAATGGGGGGCGGCCCCCGGCAAGGTGCAATCGGACGGGCGCGGGGTCTTTATCCTTGGCGCGCAATTCGGCAAGGTGTTCGTCGGATTGCAGCCGGTCTTTGGCTATGAGGGCGATCCGATGCGGTTGCTCTTTGAGCGCGGATTTGCCCCGACCCATGCCTTTGCACAATTCTATCTCTGGCTCAGAAACAGCTTTAACGCCGATGTGCTCTTGCATTTCGGGATGCATGGCGCGCTGGAGTTCATGCCGGGCAAGCAGGCCGGGCCGGGCGCAGGCTGCTGGCCCGACCGCCTGATCGGCGATTTGCCCAATGTCTACCTCTACCCGTCCAACAACCCCTCGGAAGCGAGCCTTGCCAAGCGGCGCAGCGGTGCGGTCACGGTCACGCATCTGACGCCGCCGCTGGCTAGCTCTGGTCTCTACAAGGGTCTGGCGGAACTCAAGGACAGTCTCAAGCGCTGGCGCGAGATGGCCGGGGACGCCCCTGAGCGTGCGGAACTCCGCGCCTTGATCGCGGAACAAGCGACCGTGGTCGATATGGGCGGACGCGAGCCGGATACGCTCTGGCTGAAACTGCTGGAGACCGAAGAGGCGTTGATCCCCGAGGGCATGCATGTGCTGGGGCGGCCCATGAGTGCCGAAGCGCGGGCGGGCTATCTTGCGATCATGGACAGCACCGATGCCGAAACGCACGCTCGGGTTGATCTGATGCTGCAACAGGAAACCGAGATCCCCGCCCTGCTGCATGCGCTGGGCGGGCGGTTCACCGCGCCGGTGCCGGGGGGCGATCTGATCCGCTCGGCGGATATTCTGCCCACGGGCCGCAATATCCATGCCTTTGATCCCTTCCGCATGCCCACTGAATTCGCCTGTCGGGATGGCGCGCGGCAGGCCGCCCGCCTGCTCGAGACGCACAAGAGCCTGCCACGCTCGGTGGCCTTGGTGCTCTGGGGATCGGACAATATCAAATCCGACGGTGCGCCGATGGCACAGGCGCTGGCGCTGATGGGGGCAAAGCCACGGTTTGACTCCTTCGGCCGCCTCTCCGGTGCGGACCTGATCCCGCTCGAGGTGCTGGGCCGCCCACGCATAGATGTGATGATGACGCTTTCGGGGATCTTCCGCGATCTTTTGCCCTTGCAGACGCGGATGCTGGCCGAAGCGGCCTTGGTGGCCGCACAGGCCGATGAGCCGGACGAGATGAATTTCATCCGCGCCCATGTGCGCGCTCAAATGGCCAAGACGGGTTGTGATCTCGAGGCGGCAGCGCTGCGGGTCTTCTCGAATGCCGAGGGCGCCTATGGCTCGAATGTCAATCAGATGGTGGACAGCTCCGCCTTTGACGACGAGGACGAGCTGGCCGATGCCTATCAGGCGCGCAAGGGCTTTGCCTACGGCGTCAATGGCAAAGCAACGGCCCAAGGCGCGATGTTGCAAGCGGCGCTGGAACGGGTTGAGGTGGCCTATCAGAACCTCGAGTCGGTCGAGTTGGGTGTCACCACGGTGGACCATTATTTCGACACGCTGGGCGGCATTTCCCGCGCCGTACGCCGGGCGCGCGGCGGCAAGGAAGCGGCGATCTATATCTCGGACACCACGCGGGGCACCGGGACCGTGCGCACGCTGGCCGATCAGGTGGCGTTGGAGACGCGCTCGCGCTCGCTCAACCCGAAATTTCACGAGGGTTTGTTGCGCCACGGGGCCGAAGGCGTGCGCCAGATCGAGGCGCATGTGACCAATACGATGGGCTGGTCGGCCACCACCGGACAGGTGGAGCCGTGGATCTATCAGCGCATTTCCGAAACCTTCGTTCTGGATGAGGTGATGCGCAAGCGGTTGAGCGATCTCAACCCGGTGGCCTCGTCGCGCATGGCGAACCGCCTGCTCGAAGCGCATGACCGCGCCTATTGGCAGACCGATGCCGCCACCCTCGCCGCCCTGCAATCGGCGGCGGCGGCGATGGAAGATCGGATGGAAGGGGTGGCCGCAGAATGACGACTGTTTGCACATGTGACGAGTGCCGGCGTGGGGGCCAGCCCCCACACCCCCGGAGTATTTCGGGAACGATGAAACACAACATCACGGCGCAAGCCGATTGGAGGACAACATGAGCCCGCGCGACGACATTCCCAGCTTGAGGGGACAGGACGGCGAGGGATCGGTGCAGGTGCATCAGGACGCCGATATGAAAATCGAAGGCGCCAAGGTGTTCTCGGTCTATGGCAAGGGCGGGATCGGCAAATCGACCACCTCGTCCAATCTCTCGGCGGCCTTTGCCGCCATGGGCAAACGGGTGTTGCAGATCGGGTGCGACCCCAAGCATGACAGCACCTTTACCCTGACGGGTCAGTTGCAACCCACGGTGATCGACATTCTCAAGAGCGTCGATTTCCATGCCGAGGAATTGCGGCCCGAGGATTTCGTGACGATCGGCTGGGGCGGCGTGAAATGTGTCGAGGCGGGCGGCCCCCCTGCGGGCACCGGCTGTGGCGGCTATGTGGTCGGACAGACCGTCAAGCTACTCAAGCAGCATCACATGCTCGATGATGCCGATGTAGTGATCTTTGACGTGCTGGGCGATGTGGTCTGCGGGGGGTTTGCGGCACCGTTGCAGCACGCCGACCGGGCGCTGATCGTCACCGCAAATGATTTCGACAGCATCTATGCGATGAACCGGATCATCGCCGCCGTGCAGGCCAAATCCGCCAATTACAAGGTGCGTCTGGCGGGCTGTATCGCAAATCGGTCCAAGGATACGGACGAGGTCGACCGCTATTGCGACGTGGTGGGGTTCAACCGCATTGCGCATATGCCCGACATCGACGCCATCCGCCGCTCGCGCCTCAAGAAAAAGACGCTGTTCGAGATGGAGCTGGATGACGAGGTGCAGATGGTGCGCGACATCTACACGGGACTCGCGCAGCATCTCTGGAACGGCACCGATCCGTTGGCCCCCGCGCCGATGGAAGACCGGGACATCTTTGAATTGCTGGGGTTCGATTGATGCGTGACTTTAGCTCGCCTCCGGTCCTTGGTGCCCCTCAGGACGGTTGGGCGCAGACGCGTGACCGGGTCGAGACCTATTTCGACCGCACCGCGACCCAGGTCTGGGAGCGACTGACGTCGGATGCGCCGGTGTCAAAAATCCGCCAGACGGTGCGGATCGGTCGCGACGCGATGCGCGCGCAGATGCTGGCGCGCCTGCCGCAGGACATGCGTGGTCTGCGGGTGCTCGATGCGGGGTGTGGGGCGGGGCAGATGACGGCGGAACTGGCGGCGCGCGGCGCCGAGGTGATGGCGGTCGATATCTCGCCCGCCCTCATCGACCTCGCGCGGCGGCGGTTGCCGGAGAGTCTGGTCCCGCATGTCAGCTTTCACGCGGGCGACATGCTCGATCCGGCCCTTGGCATGTTCGATCATGTCATGGCGATGGACAGCCTGATCTATTACACCGAGGCCGATCTGGCGCGCGCGCTTGATGCCTTGGCGGCGCGGACCGAAAGCACGGTGATCTTTACCGTGGCGCCGCGCACGCCGCTCTTGATGGCGATGTGGCGCATGGGCAAGCTCTTTCCCCGCGCCGACCGCTCGCCCAGCATGGTGCCGCAGTCGTCGGCGCGGCTGCTGCGGGCTCTGCGTTATGCGGGCAGCACATGCAGTTTGAAACCGCTGGAGCGGGTGACATCGGGCTTTTATATCTCTCAGGGTATGGAGGTGCTGGGATGAGCACGCGCCGCCCCTCCCCCCTTATGGCGCTGACCACACGCTGGCTGCCCTTTGCCGATGCGGCAAGCGAGGGTCTGCCGCTTGGGCAACTTCTGCGCCTGTCTCTGTTTCAGGTGTCGGTGGGGATGGCGACGGTGCTGCTTTTGGGAACGCTCAACCGGGTGATGATCGTGGAGCTTTCGGTGCCGGCCCTCGTGGTTGCGACGATGATCGCGCTGCCGGTGCTGATCGCACCGTTCCGGGCGTTGATGGGATTTCGGTCCGACACACACCGCTCGGCGCTGGGGTGGAAGCGTATTCCCTATCTCTGGTTTGGGTCGCTCTGGCAGATGGGTGGACTGGCCGTCATGCCCTTTTCGTTGTTGGTACTGTCGGGCCAACAGGTTGTCGGCCCGACATGGGCGGGCGAAGTGTTGGCGGCGCTGGCCTTTCTGATGACCGGCCTTGGACTTCATATGACACAGACCGCCGGTCTGGCGCTGGCCAGTGACCGTGCCACCGATGAGACGCGGCCGCGCGTCGTCGCGCTGCTCTACGTCATGTTCCTTTTGGGGATGGCGATTTCGGCCATCGTGATCGGCTGGCTGCTTCGGGATTTTGCGCCTTTCACGCTGATCCGCGTGGTGCAGGGGGCGGCATTGGCAGGTATCCTGCTCAACCTCGTGGCGCTCTGGAAACAGGAAAAGTTGAACCCGATGAGCCGCGCCGAACGCGAGGCCCCACGCCCCGAATTCCGTGCCGCCTGGGCCGACCTGATGGCCGGGGGCACGGCGGGGCGTTTGCTGGCGGTGGTGTTCCTTGGCACCATGGCCTTCAACATGCAGGATGTGCTGCTGGAGCCCTATGGCGGTGAAGTCCTGGGGCTTTCGGTGTCATCCACGACGATGCTGACCGCCGTTTGGGCGATCGGCGCGCTCATGGGATTTGCGCTTGCGGGGCGCGCGCTCTTGCGGGGGGCCAATGCCTATCGGATGGCAGGCACCGGCCTCTTGATCGGGATTGTCGCCTTTTCCACCGTGATCTTTGCCGCGCCGATGCAGGCGCCTGCGCTGTTTTTTGCCGGGGCTGGTCTCATTGGTCTGGGCGGCGGGCTCTTTGCGGTATCCACGCTGACCGCCGCCATGGCGCTGGCTGCGGGCGGCATGGCCGGGCACGGTCTCGCACTTGGTGCTTGGGGGGCAGCGCAGGCCACGGCGGCGGGGCTCTCGATTGCCATTGGCGGCGGCGTGCGCGACGCGGTCAATCATCTGGCCCTATCCGGGCAGATGGGCGAGGCGCTGAGCACAGCAGCCACCGGTTACTCGGTGGTCTATCACGGGGAAATTGCCCTGCTTTTCATTACCCTGGCCGTTTTGGGACCGCTGGTGCGGTTCAAGCAATCCGGCAGCACAACACAATCCGGGGGCGGCCGCATCGGGCTGGCCGATTTCCCCACATGACCTGCGTTCGCTCGAAAGGAGTCTGACATGACCGAGCCGTTCTTTGGAAATTTCGATCTCGCGAGCCTCTCACTTTGGCTTTTCTATGGGTTTTTCGCACTGCTGATCTTTTACATTCAGCGCGAGAACATGCGGGAAGGCTATCCGCTGGAGGATGACGATGGCAGGCCGTCGGCCAATCAAGGGCTGTTCCCGTTGCCCGGCGACAAGACGTTTAAACTGCCGCATGGCCGGGGCGAATTGACGGTGCCATCGGGGCAGAACCCCGAGCGCACCGATCTGGCGCTGGAAAAGACCGCGGCGGGCAACGGGTTTCCGTTTGCGCCCACCGGCGATCCGATGGTTGACGGTGTTGGTCCCGCCTCTTGGGCACCGCGCCGCGATGTGCCGGAACTGGATGGCCACGGCCACCCCAAGATCGTGCCAATGGCTGCGACCGAGCATTTCGTCGTCGCCGCCGGTCGTGATCCGCGCGGATTTCCCGTGGTCGCAGGGGATGGAGAGATCGTGGGCAAGATCAGCGACATGTGGATCGACGAGCCCGAGCAACTGGTGCGCTATCTCGAGATTGATCTGGCGGGCCCGTTTGGTGACGGCAAGCGACTGGTGCCGATGACCTTTGCCCGGATCAAATCCGACCGCGTCAATATTCGCTCGATTTTTGGCAAGCATTTCGCGGGCGTGCCGCACCACGCATCGCCGCGTCAGGTAACCTTGCTCGAAGAAGACAAGATCAGCGCCTATTACGGCGGTGGGACACTCTACGCCAGTGAAGCGCGGCAAGAGCCGCTGCTGGGATAAGGACCGAAGCCATGAGCCACGACGATTTCGCCTTTGAACCCGTAAAGGGCCTGCCAGAGACACCGCCTGAAGGCGAGCGTATTCTCTGGCAAGGTCGACCCGACTGGTGGCACCTGAGCGTTGAGTCGCTCAGCCTGCCGTGGGTTGCGGGCTATTTCGTCGTGCTCGCGGTTTGGCGGTTCGTGACCCTGATGGATCAGATGCCGCTCATCGGGGCCTTTGCCGCCGCCTCGCCGCTCTTGATCATGGGCGTGGTGGTGTGCCTGATGCTGATGTTGGTCGGCTACATTCAAGCGCGCGCCACGGTTTATACGATCACCAACCGCCGCGTTGCGATGCGGATCGGGGCGGCGCTGACGGTCACGCTCAACCTGCCCTATACGCAGGTCGGGCGCGCAGATTTGAAGCTCGGGCGTGGCGGCACCGGCACTATCGCGCTGGATCTGATGGGTGAAACCCAGCTGAGCTATCTGGTCTGCTGGCCGCATGTGCGCCCTTGGGTGATGCGCCGCACCCAGCCTGCGCTGCGCTGTATTCCCGAGGCCGCCAAAGTTGCACAGATGCTTGCCGAAGCGGCAGAGACCCGCATTGCCACGCCCAAGATCATGCGCAGCGCGCCCGCGTCTGCCATGGCGGCGGAATAGACAGGAGCCGATGACATGACCGATACAAGCGCCCCACGGTATAAAGCTCCGCCAGATCGCGACCTCGTGCCGCGCATGATGATCCGCGCGATGCTGGGGCTGGTGCTGGCGGTGCTGGCGCTGGTCACCTACGCGCGCCTCACCGATGCGCCGCTGGTGGCGACCCCGCCCGACAGTGAAATCGTGCTGGAACGCCATGTCTTTCTGAGCGGCGACATGAGCGGGGCGGCGACGGTTCTGGATGCCAATGGCACCCTGATTGCCAATCTCTCGCCCGAAGAGGGTGGATTTATCGCCGGTGTCGCCCGCGTTCTTGACCGCGAGCGCGCCAAGCATGGCGTGGACCTCACCGGCCCCGTCACGATCATCGCCCGCAAGGATGGCCGCCTCTCGATCCATGACCCCTCGACCGGATGGGGTGCGGATCTGATGGGCTTTGGTCAAACCAATTCGATGGCTTTCACCAAACTTTTGACCCGCTAGGAAAGGAACACCACGATGGGACTTCTGACACGCGAGTTTGAACGCGCGCCCTGCACGGTCGAGATCAGCCACTGTTTCGACAGCCTGCACGCGCATGTGCGCTTTAACAACGGCACCACCGTCTATCCCGGCGACAGCGTCAAGGTTCATGGCCCCGAGATCATGGCCCCCTACGGCATGGTCGTGAGCGAGGACCGCGAGGCCACCATCATCCGCGCCAGCGCGCTCGAGCGCCTCTGGACACGGTGGACGGGGGATCTCGAGGTGATGGAACTTTGTGAATTCTCATTCTCCGACGAGGTGACGCTATGAATATCGCCGTCAAACATTCCGCCGACGCCACCACCGTCGAAGAGGGTCTCGCCATCCAAGAGGCGAATGCGAAATTCGACAGCAAGGCCGCCACGGACCTCGCGATGCAGAACACCCTGCTCACGCCGCGCTTTTACACCACTAATTTCGACGAGCTTGACGCGGTCGACGTGTCCTCGGTGCGCGAGGACTGGGACAAGCTGATCGACCAGATGGAGGCGGATCCCAACAGGGGCCATTTCAAGAAGAACGAAGACTGGGACCATGTCGATTGGGAGGGGATGGAGCCGAAGCTGAAGAAAGAGTTCATTGATTTTCTGGTCTCAAGCTGCACCGCCGAATTCTCTGGCTGCGTGCTCTACAAGGAAATGAAGCGGCGCGGCAATAACAAGGACATCACCCAGCTCTTTCAACTCATGGCGCGCGACGAGGCGCGGCATGCGGGCTTTATCAATGACGCGCTGCGCGAAGCGGGCGTTGCGGTGAACCTCGGGTTCCTGACGCAGCAAAAGAAATACACCTATTTCCGGCCCAAGTTCATCTATTACGCCACCTATCTCAGCGAAAAGATCGGCTATGCCCGCTATATCACGATCTTTCGGCATCTCGAGGCGCATCCCGAGCATCGGTTTCACCCGATCTTCAAATGGTTTCAGGAATGGTGCAACGACGAGTTCAGCCATGGTGAGGCCTTTGCCCTGCTAATGAAGACCGACCCCAAGCTGACCAGCGGCAAGAACGTGCTGTGGATCAAGTTTTTCCTGACGGCGGTCTACGCCACCATGTATGTGCGCGACCATCAGCGGCCTGCCTTTCACAACGCGCTCGGGGTTGATCCCGATTGGTACGCGCATGAGGTGTTCACCAAGACATCGGATATCAGCAAACAGATCTTTCCGATCACCCTTGATATCGAAAATCCACGCTGGCAAGCGGGGCTGGTGCGGCTGCAAAAGGCCAATGCCGACCTCGCGGACGCGCGGGCACAAGGCGGGTTTGGCGGACGCTTGCGGTCAATCGGCGCACAGATGCGGGCGGCGGCGGCCTTTGTCGGGCTCTACACGATCCCGGCCAAGAAACACGCGCTGCCTGCGTCGCCCCGGATGGTTCCGGCCTACTGAAGCAATGTATTTGGATAGATTTGGCAAGATGAAGGACTAAGCCGTGCAAAGCCCCTGGATCGCAGCCCTCTTGGCGCTTTTTGTCTGGTGGTTCGCCACCGGGGCGATCCTCTTGGTGGTGCGCCTGTGCGAGCGCAAAGGGGACAGGGCAGGCCGCCGCGCGGTGGTTCTGGCCCTTCCTGTGCTGGGTCTTGGCATCTGGGGCTATGAGGCCAGTTTAGGCTTGACCGGCACCGGGGCGGCCTGCGGCGCATTCCTTGCTGCACTGGCGATCTGGGGCTGGATCGAGATGAGCTTTCTCACCGGGGCGATCACCGGACCCAACACGCGCCCCTGCCCGGCGCATGTGGTCGGGTGGGAACGGTTCATCCGCGCCTGGGGCACGGTCGCCTATCACGAGATGCTGCTCACCGGCGTTCTGATCCTGCTCTGGTTCTATGCCGCCGGTGCGGTCAATACCGTCGGTTTGTGGACGTTTACGATCCTCTATTTCGCCCGCATCAGCGCCAAGCTGAACCTCTATTTCGGCGTGCCCAAGATCAATACCGAATTCCTCCCCGCGCAGCTGGCACATCTGGCCAGCCATTTCCGCGTGGCCCCGGTGGGCTGGTTCTTTCCGCTCACGATCTCGGCGCTCAGCTTTGCCGTGGCTTGCTGGCTGGAGCGGCTTTGGTCCGCGTCGACACCCGAAGCGGCTGTGGGATTTGCGCTTTTGGCGGCAATTACCGCGCTGGCTCTGCTCGAACACTGGTTAATGGTGCTGCCATTGCCGGATGCGAAACTCTGGCGCTGGATGCTGCCCGCGCCCAAACCAACATCTGAAAAATCAAGACCGGAGGGACATCATGGATTTTGATGCCATGTTCACGGCGCAGTTGGACGCGCTGAAAAAGGAAGGCAACTATCGCATTTTCGCGGAACTGGAGCGGCAATGCGGTGCTTTTCCCAAGGCCAAGAGCCATGACGCGGATGCGCCTAGAGAGGTCACGGTCTGGTGTTCCAATGACTATCTCGGCATGGGACAGCATCCCATTGTGCGACAGGCGATGAAGGACGCGATCGACGCCTGCGGCACCGGTGCTGGCGGCACGCGCAATATTTCCGGCACGGCGCATCATCATCTGGTGCTGGAGCGCGAGCTGGCCGATCTGCATGGCAAGGACGCGGCGCTTCTGTTCACCTCGGGCTATGTGTCGAACTGGGCCGCGCTCTCGACCTTGGGCGCGCGGCTACCGGATGCCGTGATCCTCTCGGATGAGTTGAACCATGCCAGCATGATCGAGGGCATCCGTCACAGCCGCGCCAAAAAGGTGATCTGGCGGCATAATGACCCCGAGGATCTGGACCGCAAGCTGGCCGCCCTGCCCGCCAATGCGCCCAAGATCGTGGCATTCGAGAGCGTCTATTCGATGGATGGCGACATCAGCCCCATGGCGGAAATCGTTGAAGTTGCAGAGAAACATGGCGCGATGACCTATCTCGACGAGGTGCATGCCGTGGGTCTCTACGGCCCGCGCGGCGGCGGTGTGTCAGAGGAACGAGGTCTTGCGCATCGGATCACGCTGATCGAGGGAACGCTGGGCAAGGCCTATGGCTGCATGGGCGGCTATGTCACCGGCTCGGCGGCGATGTGCGATTTCATCCGGTCCTTTGCGAGTGGATTTATCTTTACCACGGCCCTGCCCCCTGCTGTGGCGGCGGCGGCGACGGCGAGTATTCGGCATCTCAAGGTGTCGCAGGACGAACGGCAGGCGCAGCGGGCGCAGGTGGCGCGGCTGCGGTCGCTGCTGGACCGGGTGGGGATTCCGCATCTGGACAATGACAGCCATATCATCCCGGTGATGATCAAGGACCCGGTCAAATGCCGGATGCTGGCCGATATCCTGATGCGCGATTACGGGATCTATGTGCAGCCGATCAACTATCCCACCGTTCCTAAAGGCACGGAAAGGTTACGTTTTACCCCCGGACCGCTGCATTCTGATGCCGATATAGATCATCTGGTCCGGGCGCTGACCGTGCTGTGGAAGCAATGCGCCCTGGCGCATGCGGTGGCCTGACAACGCCACCTCACACAGGCTGCGCACGCGGGCTGACAAGCGCGTGATCCGAGCCCTACACTGATTGACTCAGCCTGTCTGGCACCCACCTATTGGGGGGCGCGCAGAGGCGAGAGGGATACACAGTGTACAATCTGTACGCGATTTTTGTACTCGGTTTTGTCGGTCTCGCAGGACCGGCCCTCGCCGGGGATGTGGCGCGGGGCAAGGCGCTATTCAAGGACTGCCGTGCCTGTCATTCGATCATCGACGAGACCGAAACGCCGGTGGTGCGGGGTGGGCGAACCGGTCCCAACCTCTATGGTGTGATCGGGCGGCATGCGGGCAGCGTGCCGGGATTCCACTACTCGACCTCGATGATCGCGGCGGGCAAGTCCGGCCTGCGCTGGAATGAGGAAGATTTCGTGGTCTACGTGCGTGACGCCACGGCCTATCTGCGCAATTACCTCGACGAACCGAGCGCTCGCGGCAAGATGGCCTATCAATTACGAGACGTGCAAAAGGCGCGCGATGTCTGGGCCTATCTCCAGACCGTGACACGCCCTTGAAGCCATATTCTGTCAGAGCACCTGACGCAGCGGCACGACCTCTGCACGACCTGCCAGAGCGGCCCGGATCATATCGGCAATGCCGGTGGCCGACAGTCCGGCATCAGCATACATATCCTCGGGGTTGGCCTGATCAATGAACCGGTCGGGCAGGCAGAGGGTGCGGAGGATGAGACCCTTGTCAAAGGCGCCGCGCCGGGCCAATTCGTGCATCACCATGCTGCCAAAGCCGCCCATCGCCCCCTGCTCTACGGTGATGAGCGCGCGGTGGTGGCTGACGAGCTGCATCAAGAGATCAGTGTCGAGCGGCTTGGCAAAGCGGGCATCGGCCACGGTCACGGAAATTCCGTCATCGGCGACCATGTCGGCCGCGACCTGACATTCAAAGAGATGCGCGCCAAAGCTGAGGATCGCCACATCTGTGCCCTCCTCGATGATGCGGCCCTTGCCGATGGCAAGGGGTTTGCCGCGTTCCGGCAGGGCCACGCCGGTGCCGGAGCCGCGCGGGTAGCGGAATGCGATGGGGCCGGCATCATGGGCGGCTGCCGTGGCAACCATATGCACAAGCTCGGCCTCGTCTGCGGCGGCCATCAGGGTCATGCCGGGCAGATTTCCGAGGTAGCCGATATCGAACGCCCCCGCGTGGGTCGCGCCATCGGCCCCGACCAACCCGGCGCGGTCGATGGCAAAGCGGACGGGGAGCCCCTGAAGGGCCACGTCATGCACCACCTGATCATAGGCGCGTTGCAGGAAAGTCGAGTAAATCGCGCAAAAGGGTTTGAGACCCGAGGCCGCCATGCCGGCGGCAAAGGTCACGGCGTGCTGTTCGGCAATGCCCACGTCGAACACCCGCGCCGGAAACCGCTCGGCCATCTTGGTGAGGCCCGTGCCATCGGGCATCGCGGCGGTCACGGCCACGATGCGATCATCGCGCGCCGCCTCATCCGTCAGAGCCTGCCCGAAGACGCCCGTATAAGAGGGTGCGCCGGGTTTTGATTTGGCCTGTGCGCCGGTGGCTGGGTCGAATTTCGACACGCCGTGCCCGCGGTCAGCGGCCCCTTCGGCCGGGGCATAGCCCTTGCCCTTGACGGTGCAGCAGTGAATGAGGACCGGCCCGGTCGCCCGCGTGCGCGCGGCGCGCAGGACCGACAGAAGCTGCCCCATGTCATGCCCGTCGATGGGGCCGACATATTGAAAGCCGAGTTCCTCGAACAGAGTGCCGGAGCCGGTCAGCCCCGTCACCAATTGGCGCGCGCGCTTGGCGCTCTCGCGCAGGGGTGCGGGCAAGGCGGCCTCGAACCCTTCGGCGAGCGAGGCCATGCGCGCCAAAGGCTCGCTGGCATACATGCGGCTGAGATAAGAGGACATGGCCCCCACCGGCGGCGCGATGCTCATTTCATTGTCGTTGAGAATGACGAAGAGGCGGCGGCCCTCGGCCCCCGCATTATTCAGCGCCTCATAGGCCATGCCCGCGCTGATCGAGCCGTCACCGATCACCGCGATGGCATCGCCTGTGGCCTGTCCCATGTCGCGAGCCACGGCAAATCCCAATGCGGCACTGATCGAGGTCGAGGAATGGGCCGCCCCAAAGGGATCGTAGATGGATTCCGAGCGTTTGGTGAATCCCGAGAGCCCATCCTTTTGCCGCAGGGTGCGGATACGGTCGCGCCGCCCGGTCAGGATCTTGTGCGGGTAGCATTGATGGCCCACGTCCCAGACGAGTTTGTCTATCGGCGTGTTGAAGACCGCATGAATGGCTACCGCCAATTCGACCACGCCAAGCGACGACCCGAGATGCCCGCCGGTTTCCGAGACAGCGGAAATCACCTCGGCGCGCAGTTCATCCGCAAGCAGGGCCAGTTTCTCATCGGGCATCTGTCGCAGATCCGATGGTCCGGCAACGCGGTCCAGAAGCGGTGTGTTGGGTCTGTCTTGGGTCATGGCGGCCTCCTCCCCGGTGGCGCTGATGCCACCCGCGCGAGGGGCGGCAAGGGGCAGCGGGGGCGCATCAAGCGCCCCCGTGCATCATCAGTTGCTGTAATCCGGCTCGCCGCTGGTGGTGGCGAGTTCCGGCCAGTTGCCGATCACATTGGTGCCTTGCAGGGGCTGCTGATAGCCCTTGTGGCAGGTCTTGCAGGCGGCCTTGGGCGCGTCTGCATAGACCGGGCCCAGGCGCTCTTCGGGCAAGAGACCTTCGAGCGGCACGAGATAGGTATTGTTCAACTCCAACACCATCTCGATGCCCAAAATCTCTGTGCCCCATTGCGGCGTCACCTGAGACCCGTCGTAAAAGGCGCGGCTGTTGTGGCAAAAGACACAGTTCACCCCGAGCGAGTTGCTGACATAGTTCATCAGCGCAAAGGTCCGCTCTGCCTGTTGGATGCCGGGATAGTCATCCGTGCCCGGAACACCGGCCACGCGCGATTCCAAGTCATGCACCTTGATGCTCTCGCCATCGAGCAGGTATTTCTCGAGCGCATCCGAGGGCAGCGAGGTATATTGCGACTGCACCGTCACCCGGTTCTGATTGGCCGACCAGCCCTCGGCGCTCTCGTTCACCGGGTTGATCTTGAACCAGACATCGGACGGCACCGGCTGACCACGATGACAGGTGTAACAGGTCACACCCACCTCCTTGTTGGCATTGACGTGGCCTGACCATTCCTCGTTGAGGTTTTGGGTCATGCCGATCATCACATGGCCAACAGCCGTCTGGTAATTGGCGGAATCCTCGAAGAGATCGGGAATCCCGGTCCAGACGCGCATCGCCGCAAGCAGGCGGTCATAGTTCTCGACCGTCAAATCTTCGAGTCCCGGCGGCACGTTTTCACGCGCCTCGCCCGCTGTCTGCTCACCGCCCTGCGGCACCACCGGGGCCGACGTCGAGGCAAGGAAACTCTCGATCGAGGGATCGGGCTTGGCCAGATCCAGCTTGAACTCGGGCACCGACATGCCGGTGCCGCGCGGGCCGGTCTGGAGGCTCTCGGTGGCATAGGGCTGGCCCCATGTCACCAGGAGGGCTGCCACAAAGACCGCGCCGCCCACGGTTCCGATGGCAAACGCCGGACCTAAGATATTGGTCGGATTGTCACGGTTCCATTTGTCAAACCATTTGGGAAACATGGCTTACTCTCCTTGTCCGATGAAGGCTTCGTAAGAGCCGTAAGCGTCGTAGCCGTAAGATCCGTCATAGAGGGGCGCAAAGTTGTGTTCCTGTGCCCAGATGAACCAGTTGTCCACGACCGTGCCGGTCAGAAGGATGCCGATACCACCCGTGATCGGGGTGAGAACCGCAAACCACCAAGCCCAGCGGTGAATCCCCTCCATCGTCGCGTTGAACCCCATGGTCCAGCGCCAGAAGAGGGCGGCGCGCTCTGATGCCGTGCCACGGTCAACGATCTGCTCCAACTCCCGGTCTCCGCCGAAACGGCTGACCGCGAGAATGGTGGCACCGTGCATCGCAAAGAGCAGGACCGAGCCATAGAGGAAGACAATCGAGAGGCAGTGGAACGGGTTGTAATAGAGGTTGCCGTAGCGGATCGAGAACGCGGTGGTCCAGTCAAGGTGCGGGAAGATGCCGTAGGGCACCGCCTCGGACCACGATCCCATCAGGATCGGCCGGAAGAGGCCCAACACCAGAAAGAGCCAGATCGCAGAGGCAAAGGCCCAGGCGACATGCTTGCCCATCTTGTGGCTTGCGGCCAGTTGATAGGTGCGCAGCCACCAGGCGCAGACAGCTACCAGCAGAAAGAACGAGCTGATGATATACCAGCCACCATCATTGAGTGGGGGCATCGAGAGGCCATGCTCGGGCCCCGGCGGCTCCAGTGCCAGCCAGAAGAGTTGCCGCAGGAATTCCGGCAGCGACCAGCCGACCTGCGCCAGCATGTTGAGGCCCACGATAAAGAACCACATGAAGCCGCTGATGAGGCTGATCACACCGAGCATGCCGAGGTTGATCGGCCCGATCTGCGCGTTGCCCAGCCAGCCGATGAGGGTCGAGAAAAACGGCTTGCCCGCGCGCTCTTCCATCATCCGGCCATTGTCGTCCATGCCCCATTCAGGTTGGCCCTGAACCTGCACTTGGGTGAATATATTCTGATACTCAATCATGGTCACATCCCCACTTGGCTAGGCCAGATCGGCAGGTCGAGCCACCAATTCCACCATTCGGGCCAACCCTTGGTCCAGACCGGGCCGGAGATGATGATACAGACAGCCGAGAAAAAGACCGCATTGATCGCCAGAAGAAAGCCGACACGGTGAATGCCCAATGTGCCGACAGAGTAGCCAATGAAGTCGCGAAAGAAGGTATCCTCGTGATCGGGCGTTTTCATCTCTTCGCCCTTCTCGGGATTGGCCGCCGACAGGATCAACCCGCCATGCAGCGCCAGTGCAAAGGTGGTGGTGAAGAACAGTGTCACCGCCAGCATATGCGCCGGGTTATAGTGGAAGTGCAGATAGGCATATCCGGTGTTCGAGACCCAATCGAGGTGACTGAAGATCCCGTAGGGAAATCCGTGCCCCCAGGCCCCCATCAGAAGCGGGCGAAAGATCACCAGCGTCATATAGGCCAGGATCGCGAAGCTGAAGGCGAAGGGCACATGATAGCCCATCCCCAGCTTGCGACAGATTTCCACTTCGCGCAGCGCCCAGCTGATAAAGGCACCGGTGGCGCAGAAGGTGATGATTTGCCACAATCCCCCCTCCATCAGCGGTGCCAGACCCAAACCGTAGCTGAGGTCAGGCGGCGCGATATTGATGAGCCATGGGTTGAACGTCCCTTGTTGCGACGCCCCCCAGAAAATCAGGATCGTGCCCAAAGCGGCGAAAAATGCTGTCGTGACCCCGAAGAAACCGACATAGAAGGGCCCGACCCAAAAATCGAACAGATCGCCGCCTACCAGCGTTCCTCCGCGGACACGGTACTTTCTTTCAAAACTGAGCAAAGCCATCTCGTGGTCCCCGCGTTGTGCGGCTGTGCGGATGACCCGACCAGCCGTTTCGTTACGTTAGGTAGCCGCGGGCGAAGGCCTGCCCCGCCCGCAGCGATCATTTTGAGAGTGACGTCACTGCCCGTACTTTGCTGCGGCGATTTCAAACCAGTTGAAACCGTCGGTGCTCAGAAGCACGAGATGGATCATCGCTGCCAAAAGAAACAGGAACGCGCCCTGCGCCACGAATACGCGGCGGGGGTCGAAGATGAGCCAGATCTTGTAGAACTTTGCCATGTCTTAACCCCTTTCCTAGAACCACGGGAACCAAATGAAGGTTGCAATATGTGCAACCACTGCAATCGCCGTGAACAGCCATAGGCCGCTCATGTAGACGGAATGCAGCTCTTGGGCCTGCTCGTCTGTGAGACCTGTGAACGACAGGTCAGATTTATCAGCCATGAACTTTCCTCCGGAACGTTATGCTGACGTCGCGTGCCCCGCGACCGGGTCCTTCGAGGCCTGCATGGCCCCGCAGGTTTCTGTCCGCCCCATCATGGGACAGGCAGTCCTTGATCCCGGTCCTTGTCAGGCCGAGAATATCAATGGCGTTGTGCGGTCCGCCTCGGCCCAAGCGCGGGCCAAGGGGCCGCGCAGGTCGAGGGTGCGGTACTGAACCGCCTCGCGCATCCAACGAACCGTTGCGAAGGGCAGAGCCAACGCAAAGATCATTGCGAAATAGAGCTGAAATTCCAGACCCCTGCGGCGTGCCTGCCGGCTGCGCACACGGGGCGGGTTTGATGTCATGTCAGTCATCGTCTCAGTCCTCCTCTCGAACTGGGGCCCCGGCCATACGGGGTGAAATCGCTTGAACGGTTTGCAGCACGACACGTTCGTCGCCCTGCCGCAGCGCGGCCTCTTCGGCGGCGTCGCGCAATGTCTTGGCTGCGGAAATACGGGTGAGCACCGGATGGGAGGCGACGATCCGCTCCAATTCGCGGGCGGCGTCCGAATCCCATGGGAAATCCCGGCGCAGGGGCGTGGGCGTCGCCTGGACCGCGTCCATTTCCGTGCCCAAGGGCAGGATGTGAAAGAGCGCATCAAAGAGGCTGTTGCACACTTCCTGAACCAGCCATGTGGCCCCCGCATAGCCCATCACCGGAGTGCCGGTGGCGCGCCGGATGGCAGCGCCCGGAAAGCTCATTGGGATGAAAGACGGCTGCGGGCCAAACCCGGCCTTCATCTCAGCCAGATACATCTTCTCGTTGATCGACCCCATCAGGATAAGGGGTCGTTTGGTGTGCACAAGGCTGCGCACCTCCTCGTTGTTGGTCTTTTTCCCGGCTGTCCGGGCCACCGCAAAGGCGCAGGGCAGGCCCATGTCAGTTTCGAGGAAATTGCGCACCCCGCGCGCGTAGGTTTCATTGGCCACAATGCCAAAGTTCGCCGTGGCAAAGAAATCCTGCGTCACCGAGCGCCAGAGATCCCAGACGGGTTTCAGCGTCGAGTGCTTTTCGCGCGCGATGAAGGGTTCCGGGTCAAGTCCGAGCATCTCGCCCAGTGTCCGCAGGAACAGCGTGGTCGATTCGACCCCGATGGGGGCCTGAAGATAGGGCTTGCCCAGAACCTCGGCCAGACCGCGGCCAAACTCTCGGTACATGACGATATTGACGTCGGCGTTGACCAGATTGCGCATCTCGGCCAGATGGGCACCAAGCGGCATCACCATATTGACCTCTGCCCCGATCCCTTCGACCAGACGCCGGATTTCGTGCAGGTCCGAGGGCATGTTGAAGGTGCCATACATCGGCCCAAGGATATTGACGCGCGGGGCGCTGCCCTCTTCGCGCTTTTTCTCGGGGGGCATGCGCCCCTTGGTCATGCCGAATTCGCTGAAGATCCAGGTCATTGCGCGATCCGCCGACTGCCATTGATCCTCATCAATGGTGCGCGGCAGGAAGCGTTGAATATTGGTGCCTTGCGGCGTCACACCGCCGCCGATCATCTCGGCAATGGAGCCGGTGACAACGACGGCTGGCAGGGCGGGATCAAGCGTGCCCCAGGCGCGTTTCATCGCCTCTTCTGTGCCTGATCCCATTTCGCTCTCGCCCAGACCCGTGACGACGATGGGCAATTCATGCGGCGGCAGCGCGTCGGTGTAATGCAGGACCGATGTGACAGGCAGGTTTTCACAGCCCACGGGGCCGTCGATCACCACCTGCAAGCCCTTGACGGCGCAGAAGGCATAGACCGCCCCCCAATATCCGCCTGCGCGATCATGATCCTGAATGAGCATCAGATCATCTCCTGCGCGGCCGCCGCGCGGGCCTGCTTGTCGAGTTTCTTCTGATGCTGCGCGCGGAAATCGGGGCGCAGGTTCGGAGCGCCCTCCCAGATACCGGCGGTATCGCCGTCGCCCACACCGGCAAAGAAGGCGCGCATGTGATCCATCCGGGCCTTGTTGCCCATGGCGGCATTGACCACCTCGGCCAAGCTGCCCGCACCGGCCGGACCCATGAGGGGACGAGCGGAGATGAGATTGGTGAAATAGAGCGCCGGGATGCCCTTTTCCTTGGCCTTTTGCACGACGGGCGTCGTGCCGATGGCAAGATCGGGCTTGATCGCTTCCATCGCGGCGCAATCATCCTCGAGCGAGGCGCGGAACTTGACCTTGACGCCCTTGGCGGCCAGCCAGTCTGCATCCGCCGCCGACCAAGGGGTTTTCGGGCAGGCGGTGCCGACATAGGGCACATTGGCCCCGCTTTCGATCAAGAGACGCGCCACCAGCAATTCGCTGCCCTCATAGCCCGAGAGCGTGATCGTGCCGGTGATGGGCGCATTGGCGAGCGCGCCTTGGATGGCGGGCAGGAAGGCGTTTTGCGCCGCTGCAACCTTATCCGACGCGAGGCCAAAGGCGTCGCCAATACCCGCCAGCCATGCGGCGGTGCCGTCATGACCCACCGGCGCAGAGCCCACGATGGGGCGGCCTGCGGCCTCGAATTCGCGGATCGCGGCGGTGTAGAACGGATGGATCGCCGCCACCGCGCCACAGTCAAGCGCGGCATAGAGTTCGCGCCACTCACGGGCAGGCACCACCGGCCCGGCAGCCAGCCCCAAGGGGGCCAACATCGCGCCGATCATCATCGGGTCCGCCGGGAACATCTCGCCCAGCAGGGTCACAGTCGGGCGGTCGGATTTGCCGCCCTGAGGGGCCGCAACCGGGCCTGCCATCACTTCTTTGCGGGCGTAATTCAGCATCGCACCGGCCAACACATCCTTGGCCTCGGCATGGGTGGGGATACCAAAGCCCGGCACGTCGATGCCCACGATCCGCACGCCGTTGATTTCGCTGGGGAGCAGACGCAGCGGCACGCCGCTCGCAGTCGGAACACAGAGGTTGGTCACGACAATGGCGTCGAACCGATCCGGGTCGGCCATTTCATGCACGCTCTCGCGGATATCCTCGAAGAGCTTGCCGGTGACGAGCGTTTCGGAATTGAACGGAACGTAACCCACCGAGCGGCGCGCCCCGTAGAAATGCGACACGAAGGTCAGGCCATAGACGCAGCAGGCGGACCCGCTCAGCACGGTCGCCACGCGCTTCATGCGCAGGCCGACGCGGAGCGAGCCAAAGGCCGGGCACATGCTCTGGGGTTGGTCATGCGGTCCCTTGGGATAGTCGCGGGCATATCGGTCGAGCAATTCGGATTGCCCCGCCATGCGCGCGGCCTTGTCCATCTCTGCACCGGAATGGCAGCCCCCTGCCCCGTCCGACACCTCGGGCGAAGACTCTACGGCGGTGCCGGAGATCACATGGGCCTCGGCAGCCCCGTCATATGTGACTTCATCGCTCATGACGCCCGCCTTTGGGGGGATGCTTGCTCATCCCGGTCTGCGGTCGTAGAGGACGCGGCAATATCGGCCAAAAGGCGGCGCAGTTGCTCGGGGCGGGCGTGCGCCAACAGGCGCTGCACCTCGGTCAATGTCTCGCGGCGGGGGTGATCAGGCGTCGTCATAGACCACCTCCAGCGATGCTTTGGGCGCTGCGTATTTGCCGCGCATGTCCTCGTCTGTTGCAGGCACCAGAACGTAATCTCCGCCTGTGTCCTTGCTGTCGAAGAGCGCCAGAAGCCCATCCTGATCGAGCGGATTGGGGCGCACCGGCGGGGCGACCGAGACCGCCTGAGCCAGTTCGGCAAAGAGACTGCCCCATTGGCTCTCTGCTGTGCCAACGATCTGATAATTGGCGGATTTCTTGCGCAGGTCGTCATCCTGCGGGATCGCGGCCAGCACTGGGATATTGACGGATTTGGCAAAGGCCTGCGCCTCGCCGGAATGGTCATCCTTGTTGATCACCAGACCCGCGACACCGACATTGCCGCCCAGCTTGCGGAAATACTCGACCGCAGAGCAGACGTTGTTGGCGACATAGAGCGATTGCAAGTCGTTCGAGGCGACAAGAATGACCTTTTGCGCCATGTCCCGCGCGATGGGCAGGCCAAAGCCGCCGCAGACCACATCGCCCAGAAAGTCCAGAAGGACGTAATCGAAATCCCAATCGTGAAAGCCGAGTTTCTCCAGCAGCTCAAAGCCGTGGATGATCCCGCGCCCGCCACAGCCCCGGCCCACTTCTGGCCCGCCCAGCTCCATCGCAAAGACGCCGCCGCGTTTGAAACAGACATCGCCGATCTTGACCGGCTCACCAGCCAGGTTCTTCTTGGCTGAGGTTTCGATGATCGTGGGACAGGCCTTGCCGCCAAACAGCAGGCTGGTGGTGTCGGATTTTGGATCGCAGCCGATCAGCAGCACGCGCTTGCCCATTTCGGCCATCATATGGCTGAGGTTGGCGAGCGTGAAACTCTTGCCGATGCCACCCTTGCCGTAGATCGCAATGATCTGCGTCTTGGACTTCGGCTCGGCTGTGATGATGTCCGCCAGGTCTTCATGCGCTTCATCACGCAGCCGTTGGTCGAACTCTTTTAGGTTCGGCACGTCGTCTTTCATGCTGCGTCCTTCCAGTTGAGTATCATTTTGAGGCAATCTGGATCGCTGAAGGCGGTCCGATAAGCCTGCGTTGCGTCGCGAGATGTGGCCTGATGCGTGATCAGCCCAGCGAGGCTAAGCACACCCGATTCAACCAAAGCGCGGGTGGCGGTCAGGTCGTCATGCGCCCATTCGGCGGCAACGCGCAGGCGCGCCTCTTTCATGAAGGCCATCGGAAAGGCAAAGCTGAGCGCCTGCGGATAAAACCCCGCGAGCACCACCTCGCCGCCCTTGGCCAGACGGCCAATCAGGGTATTGAGGATCGTGGGATCGCCAGAGGCGTCGTAAATGGCGCGGTAATCGCGGCGCGTGTCCGTATCGGGATGGATCACCGGATAGCCCTGCTCGCCCTTGCAACGGTCCGCTTGGGTTTCCCAGACCGTGGGCGCAGGCGCACCGGCGGCAATCGTCAACCGTGCGAGCAAACGGCCCAGAACGCCGTGACCGACGATGAGATCCGGCACTGCCTTATCGAGCCCCGCCATCGCATGCCGCGCTGTTGCTGCGAGCGCCAGAAGCGCGCCCTCGGCCCCGAAACCCGCATCGATTCGACAAACCCGCGAGGCCTTGGTCACGAGGCGCGCAGAGGCGCCACCAAAGAGACCGAACGCCCCTTCAAAACAATCGGCACCGGGCACGAACACATGATCGCCGGGTTTGTAGCCTGTGCCGGGGGCCGCCTCGACCACTTCGCCTGCGGCCTCGTAGCCGGGCACCAGCGGATAGCCCATGCCGGGAAACGGCGGCATCTGGCCGGACCAAAAGAGTTTTTCGGTGCCGGTGGAAATGCCTGAATGGGTGACATCGACCACCAGATCGCCCGCGCCCGGCGCCTTGAGCATCAGGGTGTCAACCGAGAGGTCTTCGGGACCTCTGAGATGGACGGCGCGGGTTTCGATGGTAGCCTCCTATCCGTTGCCTGACACTGTCAGATTTTGGATTCCTCTTCCTTGTAAGTGTAACCGGACAGGCCAATGTGTCAATCTTTCTTTACATGTATATTCACATTTCCGTCAGGCTGACTTGACACACGACACGGCGCTGGCAACGAAAGGGCGCAGGCTGCGCGGTGTGTGGATCTGGTCAAATCCAGCGGCCCGGCAAAGCGCGGCGATGCGCGCGGCCGAGCGTGCGCGTCCGGTGCCCATCGCCATGGTATAAAAGGCAAAATACACGTCACCCGCACGCTCTGGCCGTGCGCCACCGGCCATTGGTTCAGCCACAATCAGCCGTCCGCCGGGGGGCAAGGCGGCATGGATCTTGGCCAAGAGCGCCGTCACGGTCGCGTCGTCGTGATCGTAAAGCACCCGAATGAGTGAGATTGTATCCGCGCCCATGGGCAGGGACTCTGTGCGAAACGAGCCGGGAACGAGTGTCAACCGCGCGCTCAACCCAGCCTGTGCCAAACGGGCGCGCGCGGAGGGGATCACCTCGGGGAGATCGAAGAGCGTGAGGCTCAGCCTGGGGTAACGCGCGGCGACCGCGCCCAGAAACGCGCCGCTGCCGCCGCCGATATCCAGCAGGTGACGCGTGTCCTTGAACGGGATCATCCGCAGCACATCCTGCGCCACAAGTCCCTGAGATTGCGCCATGAGGTCCGAATAGCGATGGGCGACCTCCGGCTCCATCTCTGCGGCCGCGCCAAAGACATAGGGCCAGAAACGGGCCAATTCCGTCTCGCCCTGCCCGCGCAAGAGGGCGACGGGATCTGCCATGTCAGCGTAGAAGGCGTGATGATGGCGAATCATCGCTTCAAGCCCCGGCACCCCGAGAATGGCCGCACCTTTGCGGGCCAGAGCATAGCGCCCGTCACGGCGACGTGTGAGGAGATGAAGAGCCGCGCCCGCCTGGAGCAGAATCGTCATGCGATCTTCGGGCACACCCGTGCGTCGCGCCAGACCGGCGGGGCCCTGCGGTCCATCGGCGAGACGATGCAAAAGCTCCAGCTCGACCAGCGCCGATAGCACCTGCGACTGCACAAACCCTTGGACGATATCGAAAATCTCGGCCCCGTCGCGCCGCGCAATGCCGCGTGTCAGGGGAAAGCCGCTGGCCCAATGCTGAAAGCGTGGATTTGAGATCAGGCGCGTGAGCCAGCCGCCACGCCTCTGCGGGCGACGCTCTGTCAGGTCGCCTGCCACGGTCATGCGGTCAGGCCCGCATGCGCGCGGGCAGAACAGAAATGATCCGCTCGGCCTGCATCTGCACCATCTTGGCCAGACGCGCCTCGCCGGGGCAGGACGGGATCGAGGAAATCGCCCCCGCCAGAATATCCTTGAGCCGCGTTACGGCCCCGGGCACGCCGAGTTCGGCCACCGCATTGGGACGCCCGTGCAGATCGTCCTGCCCCACCGGCTTGCCCAAGGTCTCGGCATCCAAGAGTGCATCGCGCAAGTCGTCGGCCACCTGAAACGCGGCACCGATGCGCGCGCCAAGCTCATACCACGGTTCGGGCTCATGCCCCGCCGCGATGGCCCCCATCTGGGTCGCGGCGATAAAGAGCGCACCGGTTTTGGAGCGGTGATAGGCCTCGAGATCGACCTTTGGTTCGCTCTCCCAGCCCTGACCAGCACAGATGCCATTGGGCATGCCGCTGCGTCGGGCAAGGGCAAGGATCAACGCCGTGGCGCGGCCGGCATCGTGATGGGCCACGCGGGCGAGAATTTCAAAGGACATGATGATCAGCGCATCGCCGGTCAGCACGGCCAGCGGTTCGGAATAGGCGCGATGCACCGAAGCCTTGCCACGTCGCAGATCGGCATCGTCGAAACAGGGCAGATCATCATGCACAAGGCTTGCGCAATGCATGATCTCCAGTGCTGCGGCGGCGGCATCGCTGAGGTCGGGCCGGTCATCGCCACAGGCCATTGCCACAGACATGAGAATCGTCGGGCGGATGCGCGCGCCACCGGGGCTTGTCGCGTAATCAAGGGCGTCAGCCAGCCGTGCCGGGGTCTGCCCCGCCTGCCCTCGCGCAATCGCCTGCGCAATGGCCGCCTCAATGCGGGTCTCGATGGGCATGGCCACTCCTTTTTGCTGATTGTATCACAAATCTGACACATCATGTGTAAATCATACTGGACACATTGCGCGCATGAGTCAACAATCGCGTTATGAAGTCAGACACCCCTCTTTCAGACGCGCGCACCCGAGTCGTAGTCGTCGGTGCCGGGATCGCGGGGCTGGCTGCTGCTGTGCGGTTGGCGCATGCCGGCCTGCCGGTCACGGTGCTGGAACGCCACGCCGGTCCGGGCGGCAAGATGCGCGCCCTGCCCTCGGCGGCCGGGCCGGTCGATGCGGGGCCAACTGTTTTGACCCTGCGCGGCGTCTTTGACGCGCTCTTTGCCAGTATCGGCGAGCGCCTTGAGGATCACCTTGACCTTGTTCCGCAAGAGATCCTTGCGCGGCATTTCTGGCCGGATGGCAGCATGCTTGACCTCTTTGCCGATGAGACGCGAAGTTGCGCAGCAATCCATGCCTTTGCCGGAGCGCGGGCCGCGCGGCAGTTTACCGAATTCTCCAAGCGCGCCCGCCGCCTATTCACGGCCTTTGACGGGCCGATGATGCAGGCGGCCGCGCCCTCTCCGCTTGCCCTGAGCGCCGTTGTTGCGCGACAACCGACGCTGATCCGCGCCATGGCGCCGCTCTCCACTCTGGCGCAGAGCCTTGCGCGGCACTTTGACGACCCACGTCTGGCACAGCTCTTTGGGCGCTATGCGACCTATGTCGGCGGGTCGCCCTATCACTCCCCAGCCCTTCTGGCATTGATCTGGCAAGCCGAGGCGGCGGGGGTCTGGGTGGTGCGGGGCGGCATGCACCGGCTGGCGCAAAGTCTGATGGATTTGGCGCGCGCGCGCGGGGCCGAGTTCCGCTTTCAGGCGCATGTGGCGCGGATTGATACGCACGCGGGGGGCGCGACCGGCGTCACCCTTGCCGATGGCACGCATATTCCTGCGGCGCATGTGGTGTTCAACGGCGATCCGCGCGCTTTGGCCTCGGGGGCGCTTGGGCCCGACCTGTCTCATATTGCCCCGCAAACACTCAGGACCGCGCGCAGCCTCTCGGCTCAGGTCTGGGCCTTTGCCGCCACGCCCTCGGGCGTTGATCTGGCGCATCACAATGTGTTCTTTGCCGCCGATCCTAGGTCCGAATTTGACGACCTGCGCACCGGGCGCTGCCCGCGTGATCCCACGGTCTATATCTGTGCGCAGGATCGTGGACTGCTCGAGCCGCCCCCAACGCGGGAGCGGTTCGAGATCATTCTGAATGCTCCGCCGCTCGACGGCCTCACCCAAGCAGCCGAGGATTTTGCCTCATGTCACACCCGAACCTTTCAGACCCTCGCGGGTTTTGGTCTGCGCCTCAATCCCTTGCCGGGCGAGGGGGCGCTGACGACGCCGGCGCGGTTCGACCGGATGTTCCCAGCCTCGCTCGGATCGCTCTACGGGCAGAGCCCGCAGGGGATGATGGCGGCCTTTCAGCGCCCGGTGGCGCGGACGCAGGTGACGGGCCTCTATCTGGTGGGGGGTGGGGCGCATCCGGGGGCGGGCGTGCCCATGGCCACGCTCTCCGCCCGGCACGCGGCCGAGGCGATATTGAGCGACCGAATTTCAACCTCGACGTCCCCAGCAATGGCTACGCCTGGTGGTATATCGACGGCCTGAGCGACGATGGCCGCCGTGCGGTCAGCGTCATTGCCTTCATCGGATCGGTATTCTCGCCATGGTATGCGTGGTCAGGCCGCAAGAACCCGGCCAACCATGTCTGCTTCAACGTGGCCACCTATGGGCAAGGGGGGCGGTTCACGATGACCGACCGAGGCACGTCTGCTTTGCGCCAGACAGAGGATTGCCTGACGGTGGGGCCATCCTCGATGCGTTGGCAGGACGGGCAGTTGATCATTGAGATCAACGAGATTTCATCGCCGCCCGTCATCAGCCGCGTGCGCGGACGTATTACCGTGACGCCGACGGCGTTGACGGGGGTAGAGTTACCGCTGACCCCCGAAGGTACACATATCTGGCGGCCCTTTGGCCCCACCTCGACCATCGAGGTCGATCTCGACGCGCCCGGATGGCAGTGGCAGGGGCACGGCTATTTCGACGCCAACTTTGGCACGCGCGCGCTGGAACAGGATTTTCGCTATTGGACCTGGGGGCGGTATCCGGCGCGGGGTGGATCGACCTGTTTCTACGATGCGGTTCGGATGGATGGATCAGAACTGGCGATGGCGGTGCATTTTGATGCAGCAGGCAACGCGGAAACCATTGCTCTGCCACCCAAGGTGGCGATGCGCCGGAGTCTCTGGATGGTGGCGCGCGACACCCGTGCCGACGCTGGCTATCAGCCCAAGCAGGTCAAGCCGATGCTTGATGCACCGTTCTACAGCCGCTCAGCGGTGCGCACGCAGTTGGACGGTGAGGAAACCGTGGGGGTGCATGAAGCCTTGGACCTGACGCGGTTTCGTGCCGGTGTGCTCAAGCCGATGCTCGCCGTGCGCGTGCCGCGCCGATCACGGTGGCGGTTTGAGTAGAGACGGGAAACTGAGCCAAGATGACATTCCTCGAGGTCAGAAGGGCCGCGTGGTTAAACCGCAATCAAGGTCCGCTCAAGACCAATCGCCGCCGCCTAGCGCACCGCATCCGGGTTGAGCCGCAGCACCGAGAGGTTGAGCAGCCCCGCCACGCTGACCCATATGAGATAGGGCACAAAGAGCAGCCCCGCGATCCAATCTACGGACCAGAGCGCCACCAGCGTTATCGCCACCGAGACCCAAAGCGCGCAGAGCACGATCAGCCCCAACCGCATCCGCCGCAGGCCAAAGAAGACCGGCGTCCACAGCCCGTTCAGGGCGATTTGCAAGGACCAGAGCGCCATCGCAATCCCGTTGCCGGGGCTGACCGCCACGCGTGCGCCCGCCGCCGCCATGCAGACATAGAGGGTGGTCCACGCCACGGGAAAGAGCCAGTTGGGCGGCGTCCACCACGGCTTTTTCAGGCGCGCATACCAGTCACCCGGCGGAAACAACCCGCCGGTCGAACCTGCCGCAAAGCAGGCTGCCAGAAAAATTCCGAAGGTGATCCATATCATGCAGTCTCTCTAACCTGCCCGACATCGCGGCTCAACCCTGTCTCGCGCTCGATATCCTGCGCCTTGAGGCGGGCCAGCGCCTCGTAGAGCGTATCGCTCCAGTCGGCGGCACGGGGGGCGTCCTGAGCGGCGGCGCGCACCAGAAACTCGGTTTCAGGCAGGGATTTGGCGTAGATCATGGGGGAGTGGGGCAGGATCACCGTGCCGCCCGCCCGCAGCATGGCCAGCATGAGCCAGCCCAGTTTCTGCCGACCATTGGTGCGGGCGCGCCGGGTGATGCTGTCATAGCCACCGGCCCGCACCCGCCCGCCAATTCCGGCGTAGATGAAGCGGGCGGCAAAGATGCCCGGCCGTGCCGCGAGCGGAAGCGCAGCAATCCCGGATTCAGAGCGGTGATAGAGCGCTTCGGCCTCGTGCAGGAGTTTGCGCACCATGCGACGGTTCTCGGGGGTTGCCGTTGTGCTGTGCAGGAAGTCGTCGGGCGTCATGCCTGCCTCGGAGAGCCAATCGAGCGGCAGATAAAGCCGCCCCTCGCGCGCATCTTCGCCGACATCGCGGGCAATATTGGTGAGTTGCATGGCAACGCCCAGATCGCAGGCGCGTGCCAGTGCATCACGGTCGCGCACCCGCATCAGAACGCACATCATTGCACCCACGGCAGAGGCCACGCGCGCCGCATAGGCCCGCAGCTCGGACAGGGTTGCATAGCGCCGCCCTTCGGCATCCCAGGCCAAGCCCTCGAGCAGCGCATCCGGCAGGGCGCGCGGCATGTCGAACCCCTCGATGATGGCGGCAAAGGCGCGGTCGGCGGGGGCATTGCGGGGTCGCCCCGCATAGGCGAGGTCCAGGCGTTCGTGCAGCGACAGGACCGCCGCCGCCTTTTCGCGGTTCTCGTCCACGGCGTCATCGGCCAGACGGCAAAAGGCATAGAGCGCCAAGGCCGGATCGCGGACCCGGCGCGGCAAGAGTTTGGAGGCGGCGTGAAAAGAGCGTGACCCATGGCGGATCGCCTCTGTGCAATGCGCCAGATCACGCGGGGCAATCATCGCTCTACCCCCACGGGCACCGCATCGGGCACCAATTGCGCCAGCACTTCGGCGCTGGAAATCACCCCCGGCAAGCCGGCGCCCGGATGGGTGCCTGCCCCGACCAGATAGAGGCCATGCGCCTCTTCACTGACGTTATGGGGGCGGAACCACGCGCTTTGCAGAATGCGCGGCTCAATCGAAAAGCCGGTGCCATAGGGGCTGAGATAGCGGTCGCGAAAGGTTTCGGGTGTGAAGACCTCTGACGCGGTCAGATGCGCGCCCAACCCCGGAAGCAATTGATCTTCGAGCACCTTTTGCACCTTTTGGCGATAGGGTTCGGCCTCGGCGGCCCAATCTACCGGATCGGCATGGCCCAGATGAGGCACCGGGCTGAGCGCGTAAAACGTGTCCCCCCCCGCAGGAGCAACACCCGGATCGGTGACGGAGGGGCGATGCACATAGAGGCTCATGTCCTCGGACAGAATGCCACGCCGGAAGATGTCGCGCACCAGCCCTTTGTAACGGGGGCCGTTGAGAATGGTGTGATGGCCCGCATCCGGCCACATCTCGCGCGTGCCTTGGGTGCCGAAATACCAAACAAAGAGGCTCATCGACCAGCGCGAGCGTTTGAGCCGTGCCGGTGTCCAGCGCCGTTTCGTGTGATTGCGCAACAGGTGGTCATAGGTGTGCCCGGCATCGGCATTGGAGACGACGATATCGGCGTTGATCGCCTCACCACCCAACAGCTTGACGCCCGTTGCATGGCTCTTGGTGATGACGATCTCATCGACCTCGGCCCCCTGCCGGATCAGACCGCCCTGCCCCTCGATCACCCGGACCATGGCGCGGGCGATGGCATCGACACCGCCGATGGCGTAATGCACGCCAAAGGCCGCCTCCAGATGGCTGACGAGCGCATACATGGACGTCACGTTGAAGGGATCACCGCCGATAAAGAGCGGATGGAACGACAGCGCCATGCGCAGGCGTTCATCCTTCATCCGCCCCGCCGCATGGGCATAGACCGAGCGGTCGGCCCGCAGCCACGCGAATTTCGGCAAGACCTTGATCAGGTCTACCAGACGGTGCATGGACCTGCGCCCCAGATCCTCGAAGCCGAACCAATAGCGCGTCTCGCTGTCCTTGACGAAGCGATCATAGCCCGCCAAGTCGCCGGGCGACAGGCGCGAGACCTCAGCGCGCATCGCCTCCCGGTCCTGACGCGCCGTAAAGGTGCTGCCATCCGGCCAGCGGATTTCGTAGAAAGGATCGAGCGCGCGCAGATCGACATCGGTATCGAAATCGCGCCCGCAGGCCGCCCACAACTCGCGAAAGAGCTGCGGCACGGTGACAATTGTCGGCCCCAGATCAAAGCGGTGACCGTCCTTGGTGATGCTGGAGCCGCGACCGCCGGGGCTGTCAAGGCGGTCCAGAACTGTCACGCGGTATCCTTTGGCCCCCAGTCGCATCGCAGAGGCCAACCCCCCGAGCCCGGCCCCAATGACCACTGCATGCGGGGCATCGGCGCGTGTGGCCTGTTCCATCAGGCGCGGATCGACTCTTGTCAACATAAGATGACCCTACATGTGTCTAGTTTAATTGACAATCATTTCTCGCGCCTCTTTTCTTGTGCGTCAAACCGTGTCAGACTTATCTGACAGCCCGGAAAGGAGCGGTGCCATTCAAACCGTCAGCCTCAGTTTTTTCCGCTTTTCGCGCGGTATCGACCGGCTCTGGGCGCTGACCATGATGGGCGCGGCGCGTCTGGCCCTGCCAAAGGTGCCGGACATCGGGTTCTGGAAGCTGTTGGGGTCCGGAACAGGTGAAGGCTTTACCCCCATTCCGAACACTGGCGTCTATGCCATTCTTGCCGTCTGGCCGGACGCGGCCACGGCCCGCAAACAGACAGAGACCGCGCCGATTTTTGGCCGCTACCGGACGCGCGCCACCGAAAGTTGGACGCTATTCCTATCGCCCACCTCGGCGCGGGGGCATTGGTCGGGCGAAGCCCCGTTCCAGATCACCAGCCCCGCGAGCACCGGCCCGCTTGCGGCGCTCACGCGTGCCACCGTGCGCCCACGCAAGGCGCTGCAATTCTGGCGTCGCGTGCCGGATATCAGCGCGGTGATCGGAGCGGACCCCAACGTTGCGTTCAAGATCGGGGTGGGCGAGGTGCCGTTCTTGCATCAGGTCACATTCTCGATCTGGCCCGATGCACAGAGCATGACAGCGTTTGCCCGCCATGACGGCCCGCATGCCCGCGCCATCGCCGCCGTGCGCGATGGCGATTGGTTTCGCGAAGAACTCTACGCCCGCTTTCGTGTCATCGGCGATCATGGCACATGGGGGGGCACGAGCCCGCTCACTCACATCAAAGGACAGATATGACCGCAGCTTTTCCGTTTTCCGCCATTGTCGGTCAGGACGACATGAAACGTGCCATGATCCTCACGGCGATCGAGCCGGGGCTTGGTGGCGTGTTGGTGTTTGGCGACCGGGGCACTGGCAAATCCACAGCCGTCCGGGCGCTGGCCGCTCTGTTGCCGCCCATTCGCATGATCGACGGCAGTCCGATCAATGCAGAGCGTCCCGAAGACACGCCCGACTGGTCCACCGCGCCTCTGGGCGACATGGTCGAGCGGCCAACCCCGGTGGTTGATCTGCCCTTGGGTGTGACCGAGGACCGCGTGACCGGCGCGCTTGATATCGAACGGGCGCTGACCTTGGGCGAAAAGGCGTTTCAACCGGGACTCTTGGCACGGGCCAACCGCGGCTATCTCTATATCGACGAGGTCAATCTTCTGGAGGATCACATCGTCGATCTTTTGCTCGATGTGGCCCAATCCGGCGAGAACGTGGTCGAGCGCGAGGGTCTCTCGATCCGCCATGCGGCGCGCTTTGTGCTGGTGGGCTCTGGCAACCCCGAAGAGGGCGAATTGCGCCCGCAACTCTTGGACCGCTTCGGTCTCTCGGTCGAGGTGCGCTCGCCCAAGGACATCGAAGAGCGCATCGAAGTAATCCGCCGCCGCGACGCCTATGAGCGCGACACGGCCGCGTTCATGGAGAAATGGCAGGCCGAAGATGGTCACATTCGCGCCGCCATCCTCGCCGCGCGCGAGACCCTGCGCCGCGTGGGCACGCCCGAGGAGGCCTTGCGCGATTGCGCGACGCTCTGCATCGCCATCGGCGCAGACGGGCTGCGCGGCGAATTGACCTTGCTGCGTGCCGCCCGTGCATTGGCGGCCTATGAGGGGGATGCCGCCGTGACCCGCGATCATCTTGCCCAAGTGGCGCCTCTGGCGCTCAGCCACAGGCTGCGCCGCGATCCCTTGGACGAGGCGGGCAGCGCCACGCGCATCGCGCGCGCCATGTCCGAGGTCTGGGGATGACGCCGAGCCCGGCATGGGGGCGCGCGCTGCGGGCGCTCACCTTGCTGGCGATTGATCCCGAAAGGCTGCGTGGTCTGACGCTGCGGGCCCGCGCCGGGCCGGTGCGACAGGCGTTTGAAATGGCCCTCGCCCGCCTGCCCGGCCCCGCCCGCCGCATCCATCCCGACCTGACGGATACACAGCTGTTTGGCGGGGCTGATATTGCCGCGACACTGACCGCCGGACGTCTCATTCAGAGTGCGGGACTGGCGCAGAGCCCGTCCCGGCTGATCCTGACCATGGCCGAGCGCACACTGCCGTCGCTTGCCGCACGGCTGGCGCAACTGCTGGACCAGAGCGGCGCGCATGCGCTGGTGCTCTTGGACGAGGGGATCGACGGCGAGGAGGCGGCACCGGCAACCCTGACAGAGCGGCTCGCGCTGCATGTCACACTGGACGATATTCGCCACGATGCTGCCCCCGCCCTGATGCCGGCCCCCGCCGATCTGAGGGAGGCGCGCGACAGGCTTGCGGGCGTAACGCACAGCCCCGAAGATATCGCCAGGCTCACGGCGCTGGCTGCCAGTTTCGGCATTGACAGCCTGCGCGCGCCGCTTCTCGCGCTGTGGGCCGCCCGCGCTCTGGCGGCACTGGCGGATCGCGGCACGGTCACGCAGGACGATCTGCGCGAAGCCGCAGAGCTGGTGTATCCGTCGCGGGCCACGCAGCTGCCACAAGAGCCCGAAGACGAGAGGCCCGACGAGACACCCGACCCCGAGGACCAATCCAGCGCGGAAACGCCCGACATTCCCGATGAGGTGCTGCTCGAGGCGGTGGCGGCCCTGTTACCCCCCGCGCTGCTGGACAGTCTGGCCAGCCGCTCGGGTCAACGCCGCGCCGCTGGCTCGGGCGCGGGGGCGCGGCGCAAGGCGCATCAGCGCGGTCGCCCGCTTCCGGCCCGCGCCGGTGCGCCGGATGGGCGCGGGCGGATTGATCTGATTGCCACGCTGCGCAGCGCAGCCCCCTGGCAAGCCCTGCGGCGGCGCACCCGGCCCGATGCGCCGGGTCTCATCATTCACGCCTCAGACATCCAAATAAAGCGGTTCGAGGATCGCGCCGACCGGCTGGTGATCTTTGCCGTGGATGCCTCTGGTTCGTCAGCCCTGGCCCGTCTGGCCGAGGCCAAGGGCGCCGTTGAACTGCTGCTCGCGCAGGCCTATGCGCGGCGCGACCGTGTGGCGTTGATCGCGTTTCGGGGTCAGGGTGCAGAGCTGATCCTGCCGCCGACGCGCGCGTTGGTGCAGGCCAAGCGGCGGCTTGCAGGTCTGCCCGGTGGCGGCGGCACGCCGCTTGCTGCGGCGCTTGAAGCGGCGCTGATCCTGGCCTGTCAGGCCGAGACCCACGGGCTGAGCCCGGCGCTGGCGCTGCTGACCGATGCGCGGGCCAATATCACGCTAGATGGCCACGGCGACCGGGTGCAGGCCGGGTTGGATGCCACGCGCATGGCCCGCCTGTGGCGCGACCAGAGCCGGCCCGCCATCGTCATCGACATCTCAGCCCGTCCCGGCCCGGAACCGGCACATCTTGCGGCCGAGATGGGCGCGCGGCACCTGCCTCTGCCCCGCGCCGATGCGCGCGCAATCTCTGCGGCTGTTTCCTTGGCCCTGGGAGATTGAGCCATGGACTGGCAGCGCGATCTGGCGACATGGCCCCACAACGCGCACTCCCGGCGACTATACCATGCGCCGCATCACTGGCATGTGCAGGACATGGGCAGCGGTCCGCTGGCGATCTTGCTGCACGGAGCCGGGGCCTCGACCCATAGCTGGCGGGATCTGATGCCGCTTTTGGCGCAGAACCACCGGGTGATTGCCATTGATCTGCCGGGACAGGGATTCAGCCGTGCCGGTGCCAAGCGCCGTCTGGGCCTGACCGGTATGGCCGAGGATATCGCAGCACTTTGCGAGGCGCAGGGGTGGCAGCCCGATCTGATTGTGGGGCATTCGGCTGGGGGCGCGATTGCGCTCGAGCTGGCCACGCGTCTGATGACCCCCGATGGCAAGCCGCCGGACATTGCCTGTCTCAATGCCGCCTTGGGACCCTTCGAGGGCGTCGCGGGCTGGCTGTTTCCAGTGTTGGCCAAGTTGCTGGCGCTCAACCCATTGACAGCGGCGCTCTTTACGCTGGGTGCGGACAAGGTGACGCGCGCACGTCGTCTGATCGAGAGCACCGGATCGCGCATCCCGCCCGATGGTCTGACGCTCTATGGGCGTCTGATCGCGGACCGGGCGCATGTCGATGGCACGCTGCAAATGATGGCGCAATGGGATGTGGCCCCTTTGCTGGACCGGCTGAGCGCTGTTCCCAACCGGTGCCTCTTGATCACCGGTGCGCGGGATCAGGCGGTGCCGCCCGATACCTCGACGCGCGCGGCGGCACGTCTGACCTGCGCGCAGGTGGTTGCGTTGGATGGGTTGGGGCATCTGGCCCATGAAGAGGACCCCGCCCGTATTCTGGCAATGTTGACCGACAGCGCAAACTGGCCCGGCTGATCCGGCTCAGGCGAGGCCCGGCAGAGGGGGCGTGCGGCACAGGTGTGCGGCGTGGACGATCGCGCGTCCGCGGCCGGACGCCTTGACGGCATAGAGCGCCAGATCGGCATCGGCCATCATCCGTACCGGCTCTGGTATATCATAATCACAGCTCAACGTGACGCCGATACTGGCTGAAATCCGGCACTCCTGAGCGCGAAAGACCACGGGCTCTTGCAACCGGGCAATCATGCGCGTGGCAAGGTCTTTGGTCGGTGCGTGATCTGTCATACCCAAGAGGAGAATGACGAATTCATCCCCGCCCACCCGCGCAATCAGGTCGTCGGCGCGCACTTCGGCCAAGAGCCGCTCTCCGACCACTTGCAACACGTGATCGCCCGCGGCATGGCCCAGCGTGTCATTGACCTGCTTGAAGAAATCGAGATCCAGGTGCAGCAGTGCGAAATCCTGCTCGCTCTGCATCAGCCGATCGAGCACATGGTCGAGCGCGCGCCGGTTTCTGAGACCGGTCAACGTGTCGGTGAAGGCCTGTTCTTCGGCAGCGATGCGCGCGCCCTGCAGCCGCAGATTCAGCTTGCGCGAGGCCTCCATCGCGGCGGATTTTGCCTCGATCAGATAGAGCATCTCGGTCGTGAGATCGGTCGCGGCGAAATCCGCGCCGGTGAGGCCAAAATCGCGCACCGCCTCCCCAACCGAAATCCCGAAGGAGAGGTTCACCACCGCGCCGCCGCCGGGCAGGGCCAGCAGCAAACCCTTGAGCGTGGTCCGTGGTGCGGCCCGCAGACGAAGCCGCAGACGCACGCCGTGACAGGCACGCAGCTCCGCCATATCGCGCGCTGTCTGCGGGCGGCAGAGGTCGATCAGGTCGAGAAACCGCACGCCGTGCATCGGACGATCGCCAAAGAGTTTGGCAAGGGTTGGCCCCGCCCCCACCACATGCCCGGTTTCGTCCAGCACTGCATGCATCGGACAAAAGCCCGCCAGAATCTGGCACAGCACCTGATCGCGATCCGTCATGGCGCCCCCCCTCCGGCCCCCAGAACAAAGGCGCGCCCATGGGCAAACCCCTCGTCCAGAAGCCGAATTTCGAGGATCTCACAGGTTCCGGCCTCGCCCTGATGCTCGACCACCGCGAGCGCGCCGTAGTCATCCGCCATCGCCCGCAAAAGCCCGACCACCACTGGCCCGAAACGCGGCCCATCCCCTTCTGGACAGCCGACATGCAGGCGGTAGAGCCCGCCGCCCTGATCGAGCAGTTCCAGGGCGGGCAAGTCGAGGTCAGAAACCGCAAGGCGCGCGCGCTCTGGCAGGTCATCAAGCGAATGCAGGAAATCGACAAAATCCACCCCGCTGAACCGTAACAAGCGGCGCAACGCCTCGGTCGCCGGATTGGAGACCAGATAGGTGCCGATATCCTCAAGCAAGTCGTCGCGCCCGCGCGCAAGCCGCGTGCCCACCGCCGCAAGCACCTGCGCGGTCACCTGCGGCTCGTAGATCATCATCGATTCAAATTCGGTCAGGCCCATATCCAATCGCCGAATCGTGTCAATCCACACATCGCGCCCATAGGTATCCCTGACAAATCTCTCGATGGCGCGGTTGACCAGCCCGTGCATGACACTCTCCCCTCAGATGGCGCCAGCCTGACAGCCAAGTCCTAACAAGCGCTGAACATCTAAAATGCAGGGTATATTCCATGCGCCACCGCAGCCTTGCCAACGGCAAGACGCATTGCTACACCTGACATATCCGTTGGGGTGCCCGCTTGGGCTGAGAGGCGAAGAGCCAACCCATCGAACCTGATCCGGCTTGCACCGGCGGAGGGAACGGAGACCGCGCAGCCTTGCGCCCTTCTTCCCCTTAGCCTGCGGCCCAAGCTTGAAGAGGCCGCGCATGACCGCACCGCCCAGTCTGACCCTCGATGGCAGCGCCAGGATTGGGGCTGTGCCGGTCTTTGGACCGCTGCGGCTAACCCTGAGGGCCGGGCGCATCACCTGTCTGCTCGGACCGTCCGGCGTGGGCAAGACGACGCTCTTGCGCCTGATTGCCGGGCTGGACGAGGTGACAGAGTTTGCCGGGACAATCGCGGCCTCGGACGGTCTGCCGCTTCCGGGGCGCATGGCGCTGATGGCGCAGGGTGAAATGCTGATGCCCTGGCTTGATGTGCTGGGCAATGTGACGCTTGGGGCGCGGCTGCGCGGCAGACCGCGCGACATTCTGCGGGCGCGCGAGATGCTGGCGCGGGTGGGGCTGGCGGATCATGCCGACAAGCGCCCCCATGCGCTTTCGGGCGGGCAGAAACAGCGTGTGGCGCTGGCGCGCACGCTGATGGAGGATCGCCCCATCGTCCTCCTCGACGAGCCGTTTTCGGCGCTGGATGCCCGCACCCGCGCGCAGATGCAGGATCTCACGGCCACGCATCTGACGGAGCGCACGGTGCTGATGGTCACGCATGACCCGGCCGAGGCCGCGCGCATGGGACACGCCATCCATATCCTGACCGAGACCGGGCTGGAGGATGTGACGTCGCCTTCTGCCCCGGTGCCACGCGCGGTGGATGACCCCGAGACTTTGGCCGCGCAGGGCCGGCTCTTTGCCCGCCTGCGCGCGCCCGCCTGAAAGGAAACAGCCATGCGCCCCACCGACCATCTCAAATCCCTTGTGGCCGAGGACTGGCAGGCCGCCACCCGGCACGCATTTACCGACCAGCTTGCGGCGGGCACGCTGCCCGAGGCGCTGATGCTCGCCTATCTGCAACAGGATTACCTCTTTATCGAGGATTTCGTGCGGCTCTTGGCCTCTGCCATCGCCCATGCGCCCAGCCTGCCGGATGCCATACCGGCGGCACAGTTTCTGGGGCTGATTTCAGGACCGGAGAATACCTATTTCCTGCGTGCGATTGACGCTTTGGGCGGCACTGTAGAGCCGCCCGCCGCCGCCCATCCGGTGACAGCCGAGTTTCAGGCGCTGATGCGCGCGGCGGCAAGATCAGGGCGCTATGCGCAAATGATCGCGGTGCTGAGCGTCGCCGAATGGACCTATCTCGACTGGGCCAGCCCACATGCGGACCGCGCCACAGACCTCCGCTTTTGGTTCGGGGAATGGATCACCCTGCACAGCGGGCCGGGGTTCGAGGGCGTCGTGGCCTATCTGCGCGGCCAGCTTGATCAGGTCTGGCCTATCCTCTCGCCCGAGGATCAAGCTGCCGCACAATCCGCCTTTGTCACAGCCACAAGGCTGGAGCGCGCGTTCTTCGATGCGGCCCTCGCCGGATACCCTGCCCCATGAGCCGTCTTGTCACCATCGCCACCTCTACAGCGCTCGCGCTTGTGCTCTGGCAGGCGCTGGTGACGCTCGCGGCATTGCCGCCCTTCATCCTGCCGGGGCCGGCGCGCGTGGCCGAAACCCTCTGGGCCAGCCGCGCGCTGATTGCCCATCACGCGACCATTACGGCGGCAGAGGTGTTGATTGGCCTCGCCTTGGGGGCGATTCTCGGCGGCCTCTCGGCGATTGGCCTCGCGTCCTCGCATGTGGCTCGGCGTCTGATCCGCCCGATGATGGTCTTTTCCCAGGCGATCCCGGTTTTTGCCCTCGCGCCCATTCTCACGCTCTGGCTGGGCTATGGCCTCTGGTCCAAGGTCGCGATGGCGCTCCTGATCATCTATTTCCCGGTGACATCAGCCTTTTTTGACGCGTTGATGCGCACACCGCCGCATTGGCTCGACCTCGCGCGCGTCATGGGCGCAAACCGGGCGCGGCTCATGTGGCATATCCGCGTGCCTGCCGCGCTGCCGGGTTTTGCCTCGGGTCTGCGCCTCGCTGCGGTCTATGCGCCCATCGGGGCGATCATCGGCGAATGGGTGGGCGCGTCCAAGGGGCTCGGCTATCTCATGCTGCTGGCCAACGGCCGCGCCAAGATTGATCTGATGTTCGCCGCCCTGATCGTGCTGGCGATCCTGACGCTTTGCCTTCATGCTGGGGTGGACCGGGCCTGTCGTCGCTGGCTGGATGGCAAGGTGGTGGGGTGACTTTTTCTTGGTCCAAATACTCATGTCCCCTAGCCCCGCAGTCACGCACCTGACGTGCGCGCCATAAAAAAGATCTCCCGCCGTCCCAATTCCATCCATATTCACCTCCTAGGCTGCGGGCATGAGCACATTGCCCCCGATCCGCCTTACGGTGCCGTTGCGCCTCTCGGCCTTTGTCGATGCCGACAATATCTCAGTGACGCACGCCCAGACCATCCTTGATCTGGCCCGCCGTCACGGCGCGCCGGACCTGCTGCGCGCCTATGGCAATGTCGGTCTTCTGCCTGATTGGGACAAGGTTCCCGGCTTTCAGTTCATCCATTCCGGCAGCGGCAAGAACGCCACAGACATGCTGATGTGCATCGATGCGATGGAACGCGCGCTCTCCGAGCAATGCGAGGCGGTGCTTTTGGTCAGTTCGGATCAGGATTTCACCCATCTTGCCACTCGTTTGCGGGGCTATGGGCTGACCGTGATCGGAGCGGGAGAGGCCAAGACGCTCGAGAGATTTCGCGCGGCGTGTTCGGAATTCCACGTGATCACATCCGCTCCGCCATGTTCTGCTAAAATACCGCAGCCCAAGGCCGAGATTGCAAAGCCCATAGTGGGCGATATTGTATCCGACCTTGATCAAAAAATCAGGAACGTAATCCGGTCCAATTGCAAGGATGCGAATGGGTTGGAAGTCAGAATACTATCGACGCGCATGTTCAGGGATCACGGCGTGAAGCTTAGCAAAATACCCGTAAAAAACTGGCGCGCCTACCTTTCAAAATACCCTGAACTCTACACGCTTGACCCCAAGGGGCCAAATGCCAAGGTACGCTACAGGCCCGAAGCCTTCCGCAACGCGCCGGCCTGAAACACTCCGTTTGTCGTCAAGACTTATCACCACTTCTGGGTCTGATCTGACCTTGGCCATAATCGCCACCGCGCGGTACGCGCCGCCCCGCGCATCGCCAATGATGAACCTTCCCCGTCAGAAATCCGTGGGCGCCCCGCCCTCGGCCTTGCGGCGTGCCACGAAATCCGCCAGTTCCTCGCGCACGGCGTCTTCCATCGGTGGGGCTTCGAACCCGGCGATGATGTCCTGAAACACCTGATGCGCCCGCGCGGGGGTCCAGACCGCGCCGGCCGCCTCCCAGGCTTCGTAATTGCGCCAATCGCTGAGGAAGGGCTGATAGAAGGCGGTGGTATAGCGGTCCTGCGTGTGCTGGATGCCAAAGAAATGCCCCTTGTCACCGACCTCGCGGATGGCCTCTATGGCGATGTCATCGGGTTCGGTGGCCGTCAGCATCGGGTCCATATAGCGTTGGATTTGCTGCAAGATTTCGCAATCCATGATGAACTTCTCCGGGGATGCAATCAACCCGCCCTCGAGCCATCCGGCGGCGTGATAGACCATATGCGCCCCTGCCTGCACTGCGGACCAGAGGCTGTTGGAGGTTTCCCACATGGACTGACCGTCGGGCACGTTGGCCGCACAGACGCCCGAGGCGCGCATCGGCAGCTTGTAGAACCGCGCCAATTGCCCGGTCATCTGGGTGGCGCGCATATATTCGGGCGTGCCAAAGGCGGGTGCGCCGGATTTCATGTCGACATTGCTGGTAAAGGTGCCAATGGCACAGGGCGCGCCGGGGCGGATGAGTTGCGCCAGAACCACAGCACAGAGCGCCTCGGCAATGGATTGCGCCACCGCCCCCGCCATCGTCACCGGCGCCATTGCGCCCGCCAGCGTGAAGGGTGTGACCACAAGCCCCTGCCCCCGCCGCGCCAGCCGCATCCAACCATCCAGCATCGGATAGTCGTGTTTCAACGGCGAGGTCGAGTTGATGTTGGTATACATCCGTGGCGTCGCCTCGAATTCCTCGTGGCTGAGGCCGCCCGCAATCCGCACCATCTCCATCACGTCCTCGACCCGCTCTGCGCCCAGGCTATAGGCATGCATCGCCTTGTCGGTCAGCGTCAGCTTGTCGTAGAGCACGTCGAGATGCCGGACGCTGGCGTGAATGTCCTGCGGTTCCACCGGGTAGCCGCCCGCGAAATGGATGCAGTTGAAATACTGCGTCAGTTTCAACAGGTTCTGGCACATCTCGCGGGTGCCCGAGACCTTGCGCCCGATCTTCATATCCCAGTAACTCGGCGGCGAGGAGACATTGCCGAAATTGAGATGATTGCCGCCGATAGTGATCTGCCGCTCGGGATTGCGCGGCGTGATGGTCCAGCTTTCCGGTGCCTTTCCGATCATCTCCATGACGAAATCGCGGCCCATGCGGACATTCTCGCCATTGATCTCGCAGCCACCCGAGGCGCGCAGGATTTCGACCGCTTCGGGGTTGAGGAATTCGATCCCGATCTCTTCGAGAATGCGCATCGCCCCATCGTGAATCGCCAGCACGCCCACATCGGACAACGGCTCGGTCGGTCGGTCGCGGTTGATGGGCGGGTTCCATGGCATCTGTTCGATGACAGCGCTGCCCCGGCGGGCGGCCCCGCCTGCGCGTCCGCCACTACGTGTTCTACGTTTGAGATCTTCGACCATGTGACGCCCTCCGGTGCTCGTTTGACCTCACGAAACACCGCGCAAGGCAGCGTCACATGCCGCTTTGCGACTTATGCTGTCGTTTTTGTTTTTTGCGCATCACGTTTGCCGCGCCATGCGCCGCCGCCCGGTCTGCCAGAGGTAGAGCGCCAGACTGATCACCACGATCACACCCCCCGCCAGCATCATGGGCGTCGGCCCCTCACCCGTGCCCAGCCAGACCCAGAGCGGCCCCAACACCGTTTCTAGAAGGAGCAACAGGCTCACATTCGAGGCATGGGTATAGCGCGAGGCAAGCGACAGCGAAAAGAACGACACCGGGAGGATCACGAGGCCACAGATCGCAATCGCCCAGACCTCGCCCTGCAGCATCAATGCAGGCCCAGTGACGATCACGCCAGAGGCCCCGGCCAGCACCGCGCCCAACCCGATCACCAAGAGGATCGGGATTTGTGGCTGCGCCCGCAGGATCACGAAATTGAGCGCCAGCACCATCGCCACGCCCAGTCCCGCCAAGGCCCCCCAGAGGGCGGCGCGATCCAGTGTCACATCCCCGTGCCCGCCGCCAAAGACCGCCAGCGCGATGCCCGCCAGGACGACGGCAATGGTGATCCATGTGGCGATGCGCGTCGGCTCCCCGATGATGAGCCGGGCAAAGAGGGCCGCGAACACCGGTACGGTCGCCACGGCACAGAGCACGACAGCGACCGGCGCATTGGCGATGCCAAGGCTGAAGAGCGTGGCATTGGCATATTGGCAGACCACGACGCCAATCCCGTAACCGCTCACCAGAAGGCCCAGATCACGCAACCGATGCTTGGAGGTCAGACCCCAGAGGATCAGGAACACCAGCCCCATCAGCAACCCGCGCCAACCGACCATCTGATAGCCGCCCATACCCGACCACCGCATGAAAAGCGCATCCGGCGTGAGCATCAGCGCACCGAAGGTCGCCAGCGCCAGCCCGAACAGGGGGTGTTGCCTCATGCAGTCAGCCAAGCCGGGATATGGCCGATGTCGGGCAGCACGATATCGGCCAGCGTTTCCAGATCGGCGCGGCTTGCCGTGCCGGTCAGCACGCCCACGCATTGCATCCCCGCTGCGCGCCCCGCCATCAGGTCATGGGTGCTGTCACCCACCATGACCACGCGGGCAGGCTCCATGCCCATAGCGCGGGCAAAGGCCAGAAGCGGCCCCGGCGCCGGCTTGGCCCCATAGCCGGAATCAAACCCGGCGATGAAATCGAAATGCGCCAGCACACCTGCCGCAGTCAGATGCGCGCGCGCCCCGTATTCGCTGTCATTGGTCATCACACCCAGCCGCAGCCCCCGCGCTGCAAGCCCTTCAAGATAGGGGGCCAGCGGCACGGCAGGGGCTAAGGGCGCGGTGCCCGAGGTCAGCAGCAGATGTTCCTCGATCTCTTCAATCGCGCGCCCCGGCAGGGCGCGCCCCAAACATTCGGCAGCCGCACGGTTGGTGCCCGCGATGATCGGGCTTGTGGGCCGAAACAGGCGCGCGTCCAAATCGTAATGTATTTCCTGCGCCAAGCGGTCCATGATGGCGGGATCGCCCGTTGCCAGATCGTGAATGACGCCATGCGCCCAAACGCTCCAGGTGGCGTGGAAATCAAAGAGCGTGCCGTCCTTGTCAAAGAGGACGCCGTCGGCGCGGCTCATGTCCAGCTCATCTGTGCGCCGCCCGGCAGCGCCGCGCGCGCCATCATCGGCGTCTCGTATTTCAATCCCTGCGCATCGCAGAACCCCACGACCCAGGCATCATCCATCATCAGGAAATCCAGCACTGCGCCCAAAAACTCCGGCTCTGTCGCGCGTGCCCGCACATCGTCCTGCGAGGCCCCCGTCGCCCCCAGAAACACCGGCAACAGATCGTCCTGACCGGCCAGCCAACTGAGAGCCTGCAACGCGATTGTTTCGGCGGTTTCCTGCTGCATCGTCATCCCGGTTAATTTCTGGAAAGGTTTTCTTAACCTCTGCAATGGATAGTGAACCAATCGTAAAGGGCAAGAGCAAAGGCGCTACGTCCATGTCAGGTAGAATTCTGATCGTCGACGATCTTGCGACCAATCGGATCGAGTTGAAGGTCAAACTTTGCGCTGCGCATTACGAGGTTTTACAGGCGTCTTCGGCCAAAGAGGCCATGACGCTCGCGGTGCGGGACCGTCCTGATCTCATCCTCGCCAATGCTCGTCTTGCCGATGTCACGGCGACAGAGTTCGTGACCGCACTGCGCCGCTCCGACGCGGTGCGGGGCATTCCGGTCATGCTCTTGCAGCCCGGCACCTGTCAGACGGAACGCCGTGCCGCACTCTGTGCCGGGGCGGATGACATTCTGATCAAACCGGTGTCCGAGGCGTTGCTTTTGGCACGATTGCGCAACCTCTTGCGGCAATATCACAGCGAATTGGAACTCAGTGGCCAGATTGGCACCGCACAGGCCTTGGGATTTGCCGAGCCGCATGCCGGTTTCGATCTGCCGGGACGCATCGGCATCATCGCAAGATCACGCGCCGAGGCACATGCCCTGCAAACCTGTCTCGCCGGGGGCTCGATCCACGGCACCAGCATAATCGACATGGATCACGCGCCGCCCCTTTCGGGGATGCAGCCGTCTGCCGATGTCTATTTGCTGCGCATCGCCGCTATCGACGCAGAAGAAGGGTTACGCCTGGTGGCGGAATTGAAGACGGCGCAACGCACCCGGTGCAGCCCGGTTATCGTGCTCTTGGATGCCGAGGCAGACTCGCTTGCGGTGACGCTGTTGGATATGGGGGCGGATGACGTCATCAATGGCCAGTCGGATCACGAAGAACTGATCCTGCGCATCTCCACGCAACTGCGGCGCAAGCGGCGCGCAGAACGGCTTCGGGCGGCGTTGCGCGATGGGCTGAAGGCGGCGATGATTGACCCGCTTACGGGCGCGCATAACCGCCGGTTCGCCCTACCCTTCCTGCAACGGGTGATAGAAACGAGTCGGAGCACCGGCAAGAGCTTTGCCGTGATGGTCGCCGATCTCGACTTTTTCAAACAGGTCAATGACCGATACGGTCATGCGGCAGGCGACCGGGTGCTCTGCGAAGTGACGCGCCATCTTCGGGCGCATCTGCGCGAGGGCGACATGCTCGCCCGTATTGGCGGCGAGGAGTTTCTGATCGTGACGCCTGCGACCACCCGCCTGCGCGCCCAACGCACCGCCGACCGGCTTTGCGCCATGATCGCTCAGACCCCGATCGCCCTCTCGGGGCACAAAGCCACGCTGCATGTGACCGTGTCGATTGGGGTCACAATGGCCAATCCCTCCCCTAGCCGGGCCGCTCCGCCTGTCGGTCAATTGCTGGAAGAGGCGGATCGCGCGCTCTATGCGGCCAAGGCACAGGGCCGCAACACTGTCACCTTCTGCGCCCGGTCCGCCGCCTGATCACCTGTCCTGTCCCAGCCGGAAGGCGCGCGGCGACTGCCCCCATGCCTCGACAAAGGCACGGGTAAAGGCGCTCCGGCTGGCGAATCCCACCATCTGCGCCACCCGCTTGACCGGCACACGCTGATCGACCAAGAGCTGTGCGGCCCGCGCCAGACGCAGCGCCCGGAGAAACCCCATCGGACCCTGTCCATAGGTCGCCTGAAACCGCTCGGCAAAGCGCGACCGGCTCATGCCCGCCGCTTCGGCAAGGCTCTCGAGGGCATGTGGCGCGCCGGGATCTTCCAGCATCGCACAGAGCGCCCGCCACAGCCCCGGATCGGCCAGCGCGCCCAGCCAGAGCACCGCCGGATCGCCTGCCTCGAGCCGTCCGCGCAGCATCTCGATCACGCATTGCAAGAGCAGCACCCGCACCATGGCCCGACCACCGGGGCGCTCTTGTGTGACCTCGCTCATCAGCGTCTCCATCGCGCGGGCCGCGCCCGGCGTCGTCGTCAGATCAAGGGTCAGTGGCGCGCGCATCAGATCAATCAGACCATGTGTGCCGCGCAAGCCCAGATTCAGGCGGGCGCAAAGCACGACCATCGTGCCCTCGCCCTCGCCTCGTGCGACATGTTCTTCGAGATCAAGCCCCGCAGGTCGACACTCGGGCAGGCCTGTCGCCCCCGTGCCATTATGACTGAGCGAATGGCGCGCGCAGGATGGCACCAGTACCATCCGGCCCGGGGCCAGGAGAATGGCGGCGTGATCTTGCAGGCTCAGATGCCCCTCGCCGCTCAGGACATAATGCAGTGTCGCCCCCGGAACCCGCCCCAACCCAAGGCTGCACATCCCCTCCAACGCACAGAGCGCGAAAGGTTCGGGCTGAATATCCAGCTCGCTCAGGATGCGGTCATGGGCCGCTGTGATGTGCTCAGGGACAGGCATAGACAAACAGTGCCACGCCTCGGCGGCATTGGCACGAAAATAAGATGTGACGCCCCGCATTCGGGACGCAAAGGCACATTAGCCCTGTCACAGTCAAGGCACTCACACATCACTCAGGAGAGAGACCATGTGCAATTGCCCCGATCACAACCACGATAAGACCCTCACCCGCCGTCAGGCGCTGACCGGCACTGTGGCCCTTGCCGCCGCCGCGACCGGCCTTGCCGCCACCGGCGCACAGGCGCAGGACAATCCCTACGCGGAGCCGGCAGAGCCAGCCCTTCCGCCCAGCGACATGAAAATCGACCTCGCCCGTGTCGCCCTAGTGGTTACCGACCCGCAAAACGATTTTCTCAGCCCCAATGGCGTCACTTGGGGCGTGGTCGGCGCCAGCGTCGAGCGTCACAACACCGTCGCCAATATCGAGAGCCTGTTCAAAGCGGCCAAGGCTGCGGGCATCACGGTCGCCGTGTCGCCGCATTACTACTACCCCACCGATCATGGCTGGAAATTCGAAGGCGCGCTCGAAAAACTGATGCACAAGATCGGCATGTTCGACCGCAAGGACCCACTGTCGCTGGACGGCTTCGAAGGCTCCGGCGCCGATTTCCTCGATCTTTACAAACCCTATATCCATGATGGCAAGACCATTGTCTCGTCGCCGCATAAACTCTACGGGCCCGAGCATAATGACCTAGCCCTGCAACTGCGCAAGCGGGGCATTGATCAGGTGATCCTTGCGGGCATGTCCGCCAATCTCTGCACCGAGAGCCATATGCGTGAATTGCTGGAGCAGGGCTTTGAGGTGGCTGTGATCAAGGACGCTACCGCCGCCGCCATGCTGCCCGAAGGCGATGGCTATCTCGCGGCGCTGATCAACTTCCGCTACATGGCCAACGCCGTCTGGAGCACTGAAGAGGTCGTGGCGATGCTGGGCTGACACCCGTCGCCACTTTGCCTGCCTGCCGGGGATGACAGGCAAGCCGCCCGCGTGGATCACGGACCGCGCGGGCATTTTCATTTGCCGCGAACCGTCGTAACCATGAGCGCAAGGGGCATCAGACAGGACAGCAGCATATGACGCAGACCATGATCGGGGTGATCGGCGGTTCCGGGCTTTATGAGATTGACGGGCTGCAAGAGGCCGAATGGCGCTCGGTTGAGACTCCATGGGGCGCGCCCTCGGATGCAATCCTGACTGGCACGCTCGACGGGGTGCCGATGGCCTTTCTCCCCCGCCACGGGCGCGGCCATGTGCATAGCCCCTCTTCCGTCCCCTACCGCGCCAATATCGACGCGCTCAAGCGTCTGGGCGTCACGGATGTCATCAGCGTCTCGGCCTGCGGTTCCTTCCGCGAGGATCTGGCACCGGGCGACTTTCTGATCGTGGATCAATACATCGACCGCACGTTTGCACGCGAGAAATCCTTCTTCGGTCCCGGCTGCGTGGCCCATGTCAGCGTGGCGCATCCCACATGTCCGCGCCTGTCGGACGCCTGTGAGGCGGCAGCAGAGGATGCAGGCATCACCGTGCATCGCGGCGGCACCTATCTTGCCATGGAAGGCCCGCAATTCTCGACGCTGGCCGAGTCGAAACTCTACCGCACTGTCTGGGGCTGCGACGTCATCGGCATGACCGGCATGCCCGAGGCCAAGCTCGCCCGCGAGGCGGAACTCTGCTACGCCTCCGTCGCCATGATCACCGACTATGATAGCTGGCATCCGGATCACGGCGCGGTCGATATCACCGCCATCATTGCCACCCTCACCGGCAATGCCGACAAGGGCCGCAACATGGTGCGCCGCCTGCCCGCGCTGCTCGGCCCCGACCGCGCGCCTTGCCCGCATGGCTGTGACCGGGCACTCGATTTTGCCCTGATCACCGCCCCCGAGAAACGCGACCCTACGCTTATGGCGCGGCTCGATGCGGTGGCGGGGCGGGTGCTGGGCTGATCGCACCTGCTCAACTCTTCGCGCGTGGGCTGTCACACCACTGGACGCCCGCGCGCGCCATGCCCACAACAGGGGCATGGCACATCTCATCGACAAACTCACCGATCAAAACTGGCGCTATGCCATGGGCCGCCGGTTTGAGGCGCTCACCGATGAGATATTTCAGGTCATCCGCTGGGTTCTGGTGGTGGGCTTTGCCAGCTATCTGGCGCGCACCAATGATCAGCCCATCCTCACCGTCACCTATTGGTGTCTCTCGGCGCTGCTCTTTGGCTATATCGCCTCGCGCTTTCTTTTGCGGCCTGAAATCGCCTTTCTCGGCAATCCGGAGGGGCGGCTTGCTCAGCTGGCCCAATCGGCCCTCAATTTCCTCCTTTGCATCGTGGTCTTTGGCCTTACCCTCTGGGCCATCAGCACCCTGACCGAGGTCATCGCCCTCTATCGCACCACGCACTGAGCGCTTGCGCCCACGCGCGCCCTGAGCCACAACCCTGCCGCAGCCAGCCGGAGCCACGCCATGCCGCCCATCAAAGCCGTCCGCGACTATATCCGCACCATCGTCGATTTCCCGCATGAGGGTATTCTCTTTCGCGATGTGACCACGCTCTTTGCCGATCCGCGCGGGTTTCGCATGGCCATCGACCAGATGCTGCACCCCTACGCAGGCCAGCCCATCGACAAGGTGGCAGGGCTCGAGGCGCGCGGCTTCATCCTTGGCGGTGCCATCGCGCATCAGCTCTCGGTGGGCTTTGTGCCGATCCGCAAAAAGGGCAAGCTGCCCGGCGCGGTGATCTCGGAAGACTATCAGCTCGAGTATGGCGAGGCCGTTGTCGAAATCCACGATGACGCCATCCAACCCGGCGAGCGGGTGCTACTGGTCGACGACCTCTTGGCCACCGGCGGCACGGCGGCGGCCGGTATTCGCCTGATTGAGCGGCTGGGCGGGATCATCACCGGCTGCGCTTTCGTGGTCGATCTGCCTGACCTGGGCGGCCACAAACGCCTGACCGACATGGGCATGGAGGTCCACACGCTCTGCGCCTTCGAGGGGCTCTGAGAGCAGCTTTCATCGTTCTTCAAATACTCACAATGCCCCGCCAGCCACGGGGCATACCACCTCGGCCTATTTCAACGCGTCCCAGAACAGCGCCAGATGCCGCTGGACAATCTCGCCATAGCGCCCGCTCTCGCTCAGCTTGGCGAGTCCGGCATTGAGCCGGTAGAGATGCGTGGTGCCGCGCCAATGGGTCTTGGAAATCACCGCATAGAGCGCCTCACGCGAGAGCGGCTGATCGACCGGCACCACCTGTCCGCGCAGGCCCATGGCCACGATCTTGGCCGCGCCCTCAAAGACGTCAAGGCTCACCGCATCGACCGCCCCCGCCATCAAGAGGGCAAAGCATTCCTCGGGGCTGCCGGGCTGGGTCAGGCTGATCTTGCCCTCCGCCAGCCAGCGCCGGTCGGCCCGGTCGAGATCATGGATAAAGCGACCCGCCGGACGGCAGAGCCGCGTGCCCAGAATATCGGCATCCTGTGAATAGGCAAATTCACGGTCGGCCCGCCGGAACAGCATCACCGGCAGGTCCATCACGGGGTCAGAAAAATGAAACTCTGTGCAGAGCGTCACCTCTGGTGTCATGGCGCAATCGGGCTTGATCCAGGGAAAGCCCATATCATAGCGCGTCTGCCCCAAAAGCGGCTCCAGAGACTGGCTGCGCTCTGCCTCCCACACGATTTCATAGGACACGGGCGAGGGGCTCAGCTCCAGCGCCGCATTGACCAATTCCGTGACCATGCCCCCACCCGGCCAGTCCTGATCAACAAAGGGCGCATCCCCTCCGGCGGTGAGCAAGGTCAATTCCGCGCCGCGCTGCAAGAGCGGCGTGGCACCGGGATCAGGACTCTGCGCCGGACAGGGAATATAGACCTCGCTCCCCGCCACGAGGATCTGCGCCTGACCCGCGACAGCGGCGCCATTGGCGTAATAGATCAGCGTCCACTGATCGGCATCCTCGTAATGCACGGTGGCAATTGAGGTTAGCGTATCGCCGGGTTGCACGCGATATGTCACGTCACAGAGCGCCTGCGCGCCACCCGGCAGTATCAGGCCAAACGCCAGAGCCCAGCCTGCGAACCAGCCCCGCATCCCTCAGAGCCCCGCCCAGACGCGGGTCATATGGGCATCAATGATCTGTTGATAGGTGCCGTTGGCCCGGATTTCTTCCAGACCTCTGTTGAACATGGCAAGCAGCGCTTGGCCATCCGGGTGCGACTTATGCACGACCATATGGGCACCATCAACCGAGATCGGCTGACCATCGGCCACCATGACGCGGTCCTCCAGCCCCAGATCCTTGACCTTGCGCCGACCCTGAAACTCGTTGAGGACCACACCGTCAACCGTGCCCTCCACCAGCATGCTCAGGCAGGCCTCCGCCGTTGCCGGCGTCTTGAGCGTGATCACTCCCGCCTCTAACCAGTTGCGGCCCTGCTGTTCGAAGAGGGCAGTATCAAGGCCCGCAGGCTGACAGAGCGTCTTGCCCTGAAGATCCGCCGCTGAGTGAAAGGAGATGGGGCGCGTTCTGTCCACAAAGAGCAGGATCAGCACCTCGAACATCGGGGCAGAGAACAGCAGGTTGACACAGCCGTAAACCTCTGGGGCCGTGGTGCAATCCGGCTTGGGCCAGGGAAAACCAATATCAAGGAGCCGATTGGACAGGAGCGGGTCCTGATGCGCGGACCAGTCATCTATCCAGTGGATGGCAAAGCCCTGCGCAGGGTTTGCCGCCCCCATCGCCGCGCGCACGACCTCAGTCAGCATACCGCCTTCGGGCAGGGACTTGTCGGCAAAGGGCCACAGATCGCTGCCAGTGAGAATAGTGATCCTGTCCTGCCCGGGCGCCATGTCGCCGGCGACCGCCCGAGCCGCGGAGGTTGCTTTTTCGGGCTTTACCGTCACGGAGGTCGCTGCGTCCAATCCGACGGGCAGACCATTGATACAACGCAGGTGCAATCGCATCCCGGCCCGGACCGTGTTGGGGTCACTGCCGATCTGATCCAGATTGGACGATTGGATCACCGTCCACTTGCCCGCATCCTGATAGTAGCGCTCGGCGATCATCGACAGGGTTTCGCCGGTCTGGACCACATAGCTGCCCCCGCAGCCCTGCGCCTCGGCCTGCCCACCCAAGGCTGCGGCGACCAGCAACACACCCCCACAAATAGCGCTTCTCATACAAACTTCCCCAGATAATGGGGGTACTAAGGCTATTCTGGCAGATTCGGTCAAGACGTTTCCACTGGGCTGCCGCCTTTGCAGGCTCAGTGCGCCCCGGCCTGACCGATCCGCGCTGCCAGCCGCAGCGCATGGCTCGCATCCTGACTGACCGGCGGTAAGACCGGGTCATACCCGGCCCGGATCAACGCCCCGATCTCGGGCCGCAGCACAACATCGCCCCCCGGCAGCACGGCCAGCGCCGAGCGGTCCTGAAACGCCCGGTCCGACCATAAAACCATGCTCTGCACGATCTGGCTCAGCGCCAATGTTTCAGCGGGCACAGCGCTCAGATGCGCGTCCATCCGCAGGAACACAAAGCAGGCCCGGATCGCCCCCTCCGTATCAAAGCGGAAAATCCGGTATTGATTAGCCTCCGCCGCCTCAAGCTTGGCCACCAGCGGGCCAAGATCGGGGATCAGCCGATCCAGCCCCGGCACCTCGGGCAATTCCTGCCAGTCGCGAAAGAAAAAGAGCATGAGGTTCGCGCCCAGTTCCGGATCGGTCTCGGCCATTTGATGCCCGGACAGCGCCACCACCGCCTCGACCGCGCCCTTGATCACGCTCAAGGTCGCGTCCTCCGTGCCAAACACAACTGGCACGATGGGCCGCCCCCAGCGGGCAAAGAGGAATTCGCCATCCGCGCGGGTAAACAGCGCTGCGATCTCGTCGGGGGTCAGGGTGTCGCTCATGGGCAGGTCTCCGAATTTTGCGCCCATCTATCAACCCGTGCCACTTCTCGTAAACCCGGCTTTTCTTGCCAAAAAATACTCAGATCAAACACCCGCCCCCAGCGCTTCAACCTTCGGATGGATCACTCTGCCTCTTTGGCCCTGTTGCAAGACCTACGGTACAATCACCTCGTCTCCCGTGTAGTCAATGGCCACCAGCCGGACAGCCCTATCATTTCAATTTCTCCTCCGAGAGGGAAATTGCAATTTCTGAAGTTTCTGAAATACGAACTAACCTAGGTGGTTGCGTCCAGACAAAATCATCTGGGAATTCAATCGGCACCTCGTCGATGAACTCCTGAATGATCAACTGTGCGTTCAAGATGAGAATACGCAGGTTCCTCTTGGGGAATGGGCCAATCTCGATGCGAAAATTTCCTGAGCTTGGATACGCCGTAAGCTGACATGTCGGATTGGGAACGGCCTCATGGGTAGAACACTCCACACGGGCAAAAATCTTTTCATCATCCATCAGAAGGTAGTTTCTTGGCAATTTTGCAGAGCCTCGATCATAACCGGAAAAGCAATGTTCAATTTCTTCGGGCACAATACTGGCGGATAAGTACTTTCGGTCCTTGGAAAAGGTAAGGCTTCGCAGCAACACAGCTTGATCCAGTTGCGTGCAGTACGATGTCGCCAGTTCATATTGCGGCAGAATTCTATTCCTTAAAGGAATAGGAAAATCTCCTATAGGAGGGAGTATATTCTGGAGCATTTCCAGATCTGAAATCGGTTGGCCACCAGCGCGAAGAACGTATGCATAGGCGTAATATTTACAGGGAAGGTCTTCATAGTTTTGCATACAATTTTTCAACAGTACCCCTGCAGGACGCTGTATCCGATACTGAAAATCTGATTCCCTTTCCGATACATCTAAGCCTTGGGCAAGCCCCACGTGGGTGTACGAGACAATCATGAAAACCGTTACACTCAAAAAACGCGCAAAGGCCCGCTTAGCCATTTTGATGCGCCTCAATTGACTGCTCGAACGTCGTAAGTCTCTCCACGAAAACCTCGCTCTCACGAAAAAACGGCACCACTTTCACTACCAAAAAACTTCCCCAGACCGCCAATCCTGTCGCGCCTCTATGCTCCGGCCCCATGCCTCCACCCTCCCCGGACATCATTTGCCACTCTCAAACAGATCACTCTGCCCCTTTGGCCCCGGTGCAGCCAGCCCCAGATGCGCCCAGCCGCCCTGCGCTAGCATCCGTCCACGCGGCGTGCGTTGGATCAGGCCTTGTTGCAGGAGAAACGGCTCGATCACCTCTTCCAGCGCATCGCGGCTCTCGGACAATGCGGCTGATAAGGTCTCGATCCCCACCGGCCCGCCCTGATAGGCCTCGGCAATCAGGCGCAGATAGCGCCGGTCGGCGCCGTCAAGCCCCAGATGATCCACCCCCAGCCGCGTCAGCGAACTGTCTGCCAGCGCGCGGCTGATCTTGCCGCCACCCTCGACCACGGCGAAATCCACCACCCGGCGCAGCAAACGCCCGGCAATGCGCGGCGTGCCGCGCGCGCGGCGGGCAATTTCGCGCGCGCCCTCGGTGTCGGTGGGGATGTTCAAGAGCTTTGCGTTGCGCGTCACGATTTCGTGCAACTCGTCAATTTCGTAGAATTGCAGCCGCGTGGGAATGCCAAAGCGGTCGCGCAGGGGCGTGGTCAAAAGACCCAGCCGCGTCGTCGCCCCGACCAGTGTGAAGGGCTGCAATTCGATCCGCACGGTGCGCGCCGCTGGCCCCTCGCCGATCACCAGATCCAGCTCGAAATCCTCCATCGCCGGATATAGGACCTCTTCCACCGCCGGGTTGAGTCGGTGAATTTCGTCGATAAAGAGCACGTCGTTGCGCTCCAGATTGGTCAGGATCGCCGCCAGATCCCCGGCCTTGGCCAGCACCGGGCCAGAGGTCATGCGAAATCCCACCCCCAATTCGCGCGCCATGATCTGTGCCAGCGTCGTCTTGCCCAGACCGGGGGGGCCATGAAACAGCGTGTGATCCATCGCATCGCCGCGCTGCCGGGCGGATTGGATAAAAACTGCCAGATTGGCCCGCGCTTCCTTTTGGCCGATGAACTCTGACAGCGCCTGTGGCCGCAGGCTCCGGTCCTGATCCTCGGGCAAGGCCGCGCCGCGCAATGTCGGGTCTGGTTCGGCCATAAATTACCCCTTCGGTGCCAGCCGCCGCAGGGCGGCGCGGATCAGATCGGCAGTGGCGGCCTCTGGCATCTCACCCGCGACCTGCGCCACAGCGCCCGCCGCCTCGCCGGGGGAATAGCCCAGATTGGTCAGCGCCGACAGCGCCTCGGCCTGCGCGCCGGGATCGGTCGGGGCGTGTACGGGGGCAATCTGTATCGGCCCTGTTTCGATCACTTCGCCCGCGTCCTGCGCGGGGGGCGGGGCGGCCCCCATCGCCATAATCAAGGGCGCCTTGTCCTTCAACTCATTGACCACGCGTTGTGCGGTCTTGGCCCCGATGCCTTTGGCCGCGGTCACCGAATGCCAATCCCCAATCGCAATCGCCCGGCCCACACCCTCGGGCCCCAATGCGCCCAGAATGGCGAGCGAGGCCTTGGCCCCTACCCCCTGAACGCTCATCAACAAGCGGTGCCATTCCTTTTCCACCAGGGTTGGAAAGCCGAAAAGCTGCAAGAGATCCTCGCGCACCAGCAAATCTGTATAGAGCGCCGCCATCCCCCCCACACCCGGCAGGGCCGAGAGCGTCCGCTCAGAGCAATAGACCAGATAGCCCACGCCGCGCACGTCGATCAACACGTGATCGGTGCCGCGATAATCAATCCGCCCAGCGATCCGCCCGATCATGCGCTGGCCCTCTGCACAGCCCGCGCCAGCATGTCGGAGGACCGCGCGTGATGCGCGTGACAGATCGCAATCGCCAGCGCATCCGCCGCATCCGGCCCGGCCAGCAGGACACCGGGCAGTTGCACCTTGACCATATGCGCCACCTGTTCCTTGGCGGCATGGCCCACGCCAACCACTGTTTTCTTGACCGTATTGGGCGAATATTCCCCGACCGTCAGCCCGTATTGCGCGGGCACCAACAGGGCAATGCCCCGCGCCTGACCCAGTTTCAGCGTCCCCGCCCCGTCCTTGTTGACAAAGGTCTGCTCGACGGCCGCCGCCTGCGGATCAAAGCGGTGCAGAATATCGGTGAGTTGTTCATAGAGCGACAAGAGCCGCGCCGCGAGATCCGGGCCGGTGGAATGGCAGATCCCATTGGCCACATGGCTGAGCCTGCTGCCCTCGACCTCAATCACGCCCCAGCCAAGGTTTCGCAACCCGGGATCAATGCCCAATACCCGCATGTCTCTGCCCTGCCTTTTCGCTTTTTTTCAGCATTAGCACGAAACGGGAACAGGCACCAAGCGGAATGCGTGTTCACAAACTGCCCGATTTGGCATCATTGCGTTGCAGAATTGTCGCTACTTGGGACGTAGCGTCATCCAGGGATAATATTAAATCTTTTAAAAACAAGTATCTTACCCGTAGTTATACCCATGCATAAAACGCATAAGAACTATGCAATAAACTCGCCTTGTGAGAACGGAATTGCCGGACTACCTGCCACTCAGAAACAGACATGCTCTGTCCCCTCAATTCACAGGAATAAAATCATGGCCGCTCTTGATAGCACCCGCTCCCACACCACGAACGCCGGCTTCGGCGCAGTCTTTTCCCGCGCATTTTCGGTTCTTGCCGCATGGAACGAGCGTCGCGCCACCCGCGCTGCACTGTCTCGTCTGTCGGACCGCGAGCTTGACGATATCGGTCTGAGCCGTGGCGACATTGACCTGGTTGCGCGTCAGGTCTGACCCTTCGTCGCTCCCCATGAAAAAGCCCGCGCCGGTATCGCCAGCGCGGGCTTTTTACATTTTGGAGCCGACTATAGACCGCTCAGAGCAACCTCAGTGCAGGATCGGACGCAGATAGGACGCGAGTGTCAGGCTCAGCGGATCGGCCCGCATCACAACGGACCCGGCCTGCTCGACAACGCTGCCTTGGGAAAGTTGTGACAGGCGGTCTCCGTAGAGAGGCAGCCCGAGATGCGCGATGATCACGGCCTTAAAGAACATGAACCCGAGAAACATATAGAGCAGACCGCGCAACGGAATGCCGGATCTGCGACGCTTTGGGCGAAAAATTATCAGCCCATCCTTGTCGACCTTGCTGACATAGCCCCGCGCTAATTTTGTCCGTTTGCGGCCAATCGTCTTGAGGCGCGCGTCGAACTCTTGAAATGCGTCACTCATATCGAGACATCCCGTTATCACGACCCCCACCGCGATAAGGAAAAAGGTATGCCCGAAATGTGGCGAAAGCAAGGCAGACCCTCTGGCTAGCCCTAATTCTGACGCATTTTCATTGACTTTTAGATAGGGTCAGCGTGGTCCAGTCACCAATCTCTTCGCGATGCTCGAGACTGTTTCCAATCGCGCAGTAAACGTCGCGAACCTCATCCGCTTGCTCGTTCAAAATACCCGAGAGAATCACCTTGCCCCCGGGCGTCAGCGCCGCCGTGATGCCCGGTGCCAGCTGGATCAGCGGCCCCTTTAGGATATTGGCAAACACCAAATCATAGGGGGCTGCCGCGCTCAGGCGCGGATGCTCCAGCCCCTCGGCCTCGATACACTCGACCCGGCCTTCAAGGGCATTTGCCGTGACATTGGCGTTTGCCACATCAACCGCCACCGCGTCGATGTCGCTGGCCAGCATGACACCGGGCCAGATCCGCGCCGCCGCCATCGCCAGAACCGCCGTGCCGCATCCCAGATCCAGCACAGAGCGCCCGACAAAGCCTTGGCCCGCCAGCCGGTCCAGCGCCTTGAGACAGCCCTGCGTCGTGCCGTGGTGCCCAGTGCCAAAGGCCATCGCCGCCTCGATCAGAAGCGGCTCGCAATCCTCGGGCACCTTGTCGGCATCATGGCTGCCATAGACAAAAAACCGCCCCGCAACGACCGGAGTCAAATCGCGGCGTACCTTGGCCACCCAATCCACCTCTGGCAACTCCGAGATGACAAAGGGCTTGGCCCCATGCACCTTGGCCAAAAGCGCCAGCGCCACCTCATCGGGGGCGGCCTCGAAATAGGCGCCAATCTCCCACAGGCCCGATCCGTCCTCCATCTCGAATGATCCGATGCCGGTCGGTTCCGGCTCCAGATGCTCCAAGGCTTCGGCCAGCGCCTCGGCATTGGCGCGTCCGGGCAGGGTCGTGAGGGCGGTAAAGGTCGGCATGCAGTTTCCTTTTCGGGAGAACGGGATCACTCGGCGGGGGCGGGCATAAACTGCGCAAAGATCGTCTCATTGCCCGGTTCCGGATGGCGCGGGATCAACAGCGCAAGGCCGAATGACACCCCCGCCATGCCCGCCGCCCCGAAAAACACCGCCGCAGGCGACACCAGCCATAAATAGCCCAGCGCCGCAGGCAGAAACACCGCCGCGATATGGTTGATGGTAAAGGCCACGGCCGCGGTCGGGGCAATATCGCCGGGATCGGCAATCTTCTGAAAATAGGTCTTGAGCGCCAGAGCCAGCGAAAACAGGATATGGTCGATCACATAGAGCGTCGCCGCCAGCACCACGCCCCAACCAAAGAAATAGATGCCGCCATAGGCCAGAAACACGATCGCCAGCCCAGCATATTCAAACAGCAACGTGCGCCGCTCGCCGAAATGAAACACGGCCTTGCCCATCAGGGGTGCGAAAATCATGTTCACCACGAGGTTGATGAGAAAGAGCGCCGTCACCTCATGCACGTCAAAGCCGAATTTCTCGACCATCATGAAGCCTGCAAAGACGATGAAAATCTGCCGCCGCGCGCCCGCCATGAATTGCAGCGCATAATAGAGCCAATAGCGCCGCCGCAGTACCATCTTCTTGAGTTGTGGATTGGGGGCCTCGAACCGGGGATAGGCAATCAGGCAGAACACCGCCACCACAGCCGTGAACCCGCCCGAGACGAGATAGACAAAATTGTAACTCAGATCAAAGGCCTGCCATGTCAGCACAATGAGCACATAGGCCACCAGCGTCGCCGCCGATCCCCCCGCCATCAGCCAGCCCAGCATCTGCGGCGCGCGCAACTTATCCAACCATTGCAATTGCAGCGATTGGTTCACCGTCTCGAAATAGTGAAACCCGATGGAACTGAGCATGGTGATCGTGAGAATCCCGCCCAAACTCGGGAAATGCGCGGTAATCGCGGTCGCCACCCCCAACAGCAGCAAAGACACCAGCGCCAGCACCTGCTCATGCATGAAGAGGATCAGCGCAATGACACCAATCGCCAGAAATCCGGGGATTTCCCGCACCGTGTGCAGCCAGCCGATGTCAGAGCCGTTGAACCCCGCCACTTCGATCACAAAATTATTGAGAAGCGCCGACCACGTGGCAAAGGCCACCGGCATCGCGGCAGCCATCAGAAAGAGCAGCGTGACAGGCCTGCGCCAGAATGGCAGCTCTTGCGCTCTGCCCAAGGGAAACTGTGGTCTCATATTTTCCCTTTACGCCCAAGATGCCGCCTTGGCGAGGGGCTGCGCCCATGGCCCAATCGAAATCTTGCAAAGATTTCGACGTACTTTCTTTTCAAGAAAGCCTCAGTAAAAACTCTGCGGATCAATATCAACCGTCAGCCGCATTTGCGCGGGCAACCGCACCTGCGCAATCCACTCAGACACCGCCGCCTGCAATGTCGCGCCCTTGGGGGCCTTGACCAGCAGGCGCACCCGATGCCGCCCCCGGATACGGGCAATCGGTGCCGGTGCCGGGCCAAAGACCTGCGCTCCCACCGCCCGAATGGGTCCGTCGCGCCGCGCCAGCGCCTCGCCCAGATCGAACACCGCCTGCATATCGGGTGACGACAGGATGATCCCCGCCATCCGACCATAGGGCGGCACACCCGCCTGCCTGCGCCCCTCGGCCTCGGCGCGCCAAAACCCCTCTTCATCCCCTGCCAGAATGGCGCGAATGACCGGATGCTCGGGCTGAAACGTCTGCAAGAGCGCCCGCCCCGCCCGCTCGGCGCGTCCCGCACGCCCCGCCACCTGCCGCATCAATTGAAATGTCCGCTCGGCGGCGCGCAGGTCCGAGCCCTGCAAGCCCAGATCGGCATCAATCACCCCCACCAAGGTGAGCAACGGAAAATTATGACCTTTTGCAACAAGTTGCGTGCCGATGATGATGTCAGCCGCGCCTTGGGCAATCTCGACAATCTGCTCTTTCAACGCGCGCGCAGACCCGAACAAGTCCGACGACAGCACCGCAATCCGCGCCTGCGGAAAGAGCGCCGCCGCTTCCTCTGCCAGCCGCTCTACCCCCGGCCCGACCGCCGCCAGCTTGCCCGCCACCCCGCACGATGGGCAGGCCTCGGGCATGGCGGCACTCTCGCCGCATTGATGGCACATCAACCGCTTTTGAAAACGATGCTCGACCATGCGCGCGTCGCAGTGCAGGCATCCGATCTGATACCCACAGGCGCGGCAAATGGTGGTCGGCGCATAGCCGCGCCGGTTGAGAAACAAGAGCGCCTGCTCCCCCGCCGCCACCCGCGCATTGACCGCCGCCTGCAAGGTGGGCGAAATCCAGCGATTCGACGGCAATGTTTCTGCCCGCATGTCGATGGCCGCCAGTTCCGGCATCACTGCCACGCCGAACCGCGCGTTCAGATCGAGCCGCTCGTATTTCCCGGCTTCGGCATTGGCCCAGCTTTCAAGGCTTGGCGTGGCCGAGGCCAGCACCACCCGCGCGCTACACAGGCTCGCACGCAAAACCGCCATATCGCGCGCATGATAGAGCGCGCCATCCTCTTGTTTGTAAGAGCTGTCGTGTTCCTCATCGACCACGATCAACCGCAGATTCTGAAACGGCAGGAACAGCGCAGAGCGCGCCCCCACCACCATCTGTGCGCCCCCCTGCCCGACCATTTTCCAAACCCGCCGCCGCTCGGTCATGGTGACGCCGGAATGCCATTCCGCCGGGCGCGCGCCAAACCGCGCCTCGACCCGCGTCAGAAACTCTGCCGTCAACGCAATCTCGGGCAAGAGCACCAGCGCTTGCCCCCCTTGACGCAATGCCTCGGCCACAGCCTCCAGATACACTTCGGTCTTACCCGATCCGGTCACACCGCGCAGCAGGGTTGTCCCATAGCCCTGCCCGCGCAGCCCCGCGCAGAGCGACCGCGCCGCCGTCGCCTGATCCTCGGTCAGCGCCTTGGCGGGCAGGTCGGGATCAAGTCGGGCAAAGGGCGTATCGCGCGGCGTGTCCTCCTCAAGCACGGCCCCTTGCGCCACCAACCCTTTGACCACCGAGGATGTCACCCCCGCCAGATCGCTCACCTCCTTGAGCGTGAATCCAAGCCCGCCATGATCGCGCAGCACCTCCAGCACCCGCGCGCGGGCATCGGTCAGGCGCGCAGGCTCCATATCCCCCAGCCGGTAAATCTTTTGCATCGAGGGCGGGTCGCTCAGCCCCGGCGCGCGCGTCGCCAGCCGCAGCATCGCGGGCAGCGGTGTCAGCGTATACTCACCGGCACGGCGCAGAAACTCCTGCATCTCGCCCCGCATCGGCGCCACGTCGAGCACGCGGCCGATGCTGCGCGCCTTCTTCAGGTCAAATCCACCCCGGCCCGGCCCCCAGACAACACCCAACACCCGGCGCGGCCCCAGCGGCACCTCGACAAAGGCCCCGGCCATGACCCCACCCTCAGGGGCCAGATAATCCAGCGGGCCGTCCAATGGCTGCGCCGTCAGCACCGCCACCAACTCGCCCTCGTGATAGAAGTCGGGCAAGGCTTGGGTCAACGGGCGGCTCCTGTCGCGTGAGGGGTTTCGGCGGGCGTGCCTATGAGGTAAACGCTTCGGCAAGCAAACCCAACCCGCCACAGAGGGCCACCCCATGAAATTCTTTGTCGATACCGCCGAAACCGATCAGATTGCCGAACTCAATGACCTTGGCATGGTGGACGGCGTCACCACCAACCCGTCGCTCATCCTGAAGTCAGGCCGCGACATTCTCGAAGTGACCAAAGAGATCGCCGAAATGGTCGATGGCCCGGTCAGCGCCGAAGTTGTGGCCCTCACCGCGGACGAGATGATCGCCGAGGGGCGCAAACTCGCCGCCATCGCGGGCAATATCGCCGTCAAGGTGCCGCTCACCTGGGATGGTCTCAAGGCGTGCAAAGTGCTCTCGGGCGAGGGGCACATGGTCAATGTGACGCTCTGCTTCTCGGCCAATCAGGCGCTCTTGGCGGCCAAGGCGGGGGCCACCTTCATCTCCCCTTTCATCGGGCGGCTCGATGACATCAACCTCGACGGGATGGAGCTGATCGCCGATATCCGCACGATCTATGACAATTACGGGTTCGAGACCCAGATCCTCGCGGCCTCGATCCGCACCGTCAACCACGCCTTTCAGGCCGCATATATCGGCGCTGACGTGATGACGGCCCCACCGTCCGTGATCAAGAAAATGGCAGAGCATCCGTTGACCGATCAGGGGCTCAAGACCTTTATGGCCGATTGGGACAAGACTGGTCAGAAGATCCTCTGAGCCTCTTCTCCGGGTCTCACGATTCACATCTTCACCGACTTATAAGGGGCGCTCATGGGCGCCCCTTATGGCTTCTTCAACCAAGTCCAGCGTCTTGTGGTCAGCAGGGTAAAATCAGCCGGTTGTCGGAATCAGATCCGTCCGACGGCTGTGCATCGAGGTCTTGATGAATTCCATCACGGCGCGTTCGCGCAGCATGGCGCGCACATCCCGATGGCATGTCAACCAATAGCTGCGCAGGATGGTGATCTCGTCCGGCAGGACGGGCACAAGATCACCGTAATGCCGCGCGATATAGCAGGGCAGCACGCAGAGACAGAGACCAGCGCGCACGGCGGCCAGTTGATTGAAGATCGACGAACTCTTGAACACGGGGCGAACCTTGGGGTGCACGTCCCCCAAATAATCAAGACCGCGCGCAAAGATCATGTCTTCGATGTATCCGGCAAAGGGATGGTCAAGCAGCTGCTCGCGCCGCGTGATCGCGGTCCGGGCCTGCAAATATTGCCGTGTCCCGTAAACCCGGAGCGCATAATCGACAATCTTTTCCGAATGATAAGGCGAGGCTTTGGTCGGATCGAGTGTCACGGAAAGATCAGCCTCGCGGCGCGACAGGGACATGACTTGTGGCAGCGTGATCAACTCCAGCGCGATGTTTGGGAATTTGTCCATGAACTGCGGCAGAAGGCTCTCACTGAAAAAACTGGCGAATCCTTCTGGCATGGCGACGCGCAACAACCCGCGCTGCGCCCGGATGTCTCCGGTCAAATCCAGCAACAGCCGATCTGCCTCCTGCTCCATCCGCTCGGCCGTTTCAACCAACCGTCGCCCGTTACTCGTGAGTTCATAGCCACGTGGATTGCGCTCGAACAGGCGCAGATCAAGACCGGCCTCAAGCCGATCGATTCTGCGCGAGACCGTGACGTGGCTGGTTTGCAATTGACGAGCGGCCCGCGACAACTGCCCCTCACGCGCCACCGCCAGAAAAAACTGCAAATCGTCCCAAGTGAGATGTGCCATATGACCACTTCTGTTCATTTTCGTACAGACAATGTATGAAATTAGCCAGAAGTGAACTGTTGTGTCAAAGTCTAAAAGTTGTATCACTAGGGCGTCGGGACGTCTGGGGAGGCGACCGATGGAACTGAATCGAAATCATAGCTCAACCTGATGGGAGTTCCGCAACCGGACCCCACAATCGTAGGTTGGCTTGGGAGGATACTCATGCGTAAACTGCTTACATCCGCTGCGGCGATCGGCTTGCTGGCCGCGCCCGCTCTGGCGCAAGTCAGCGACGACAAGGTCAAGATCGGCATTCTGAACGATCAGTCCGGCGTCTATGCCAACTTTGGCGGTCGCTATTCCTATGAAGCGGCCCTGATGGCCGTCGAGGATTTTGGCGGCACTGTATTGGGCGCGCCGGTCGAAGTGACCACCGCCGACCACCAGAACAAGGCCGACATTGCCTCGAATATCGCGCGTCAGTGGTATGACACCGAGCAAGTCGACAGCATCATGGAACTGACCACCTCATCGGTTGCCCTTGCTGTGCAGGCGCTGTCGAAAGAGGCCAACAAGATCACCATCACAACCGGCGCCGCCACCACAGAACTGACCGGCGCACAGTGCTCGCCCTATGGCTTCCATTGGGCCTATGACACCCACGCTCTGGCCGTGGGCACCGGCGGCGCGCTCGTCGAGCAGGGCGGCGACAGCTGGTATTTCCTGACCGCCGACTATGCCTTTGGCTATTCGCTGGAAGAGAACACCGGCAATTTCGTCAAGGCGAATGGCGGCGACGTGGTCGGTGCCGTCCGTCACCCGCTGGCCTCCACCGATTTCTCGTCCTTCCTGCTTCAGGCGCAGGCCTCTGGGGCTAAGGTGATCGGTCTTGCGAACGCAGGGGCCGATACGCAGAACGCCATCAAGCAGGCTGCCGAATTCGGGATCGTGCAAGGTGGTCAGCGTCTTGCGGCGCTCCTGTTCACCCTCTCGGAGGTCAATGGCCTCGGCGCAGAGGCTGCACAGGGTCTGACCCTCACCGAGAGCTTCTACTGGAACCGCACCGACGCCTCGCGCGAATTCGGCAAGCGCTTCTTTGAGCGCACGCAGGCGATGCCCAACATGATCCATGCCGCGACCTATTCGGCCGTGACATCGTATCTCAAGGCCATCGAAGCCGCAGGCACAGACGAGACCGAAGCCGTGGCCGCCAAGCTGAAAGAACTGCCCGTGCAGGATCTTTTCGCTGAGAACGGCGTCGTCGCTCCGAACGGTCGCATGATCAAGGACGTCTACCTGATGGAAGTCAAAGCGCCCGACCAGATCACCGAGCCGTGGGACTATTACAACGTCCTGTCGACGATCCCCGGCGATGTGGCCTATATCAAACCTGCCGAGAGCGGCTGCCCGCTCGTGACGCAGTAAGGCATCTCAGGTCGATGAACGCACATCCTGTGAGCAAGCAGGACCAGCCGCGGGTGGTACTTTCCGCCCGCGGCCTTGGTAAGGACTTCTCGGGTTTCACCGCCGTCAACAACGTCGATCTCGACGTGCAGCACGCGCGCATTCATGCCCTGATCGGCCCGAATGGCGCGGGCAAGACGACGGTGTTCAACCTGCTGACCAAGTTCCTGCAACCCACCCGGGGCAAGATCACTCTGCTCGGGGCGGATATTACCAACATGAAACCTGACCGCGTGGCCCGGATGGGTCTTGTCCGGTCTTTCCAGATTTCCGCTGTCTTTCCGCATCTGACGGTGCTGGAAAACGTGCGTGTGGCGCTCCAGCGGCCAAACAATCTGGCGACGCAATTCTGGTTGCCCATGTCGGCTCTGGACCGCCTGAACGGTCGGGCAGAGGTGCTGATTGACGATCTGGGACTGAGTGAATACCGCGACACCCGCGCGTCTGACCTGTCCTATGGCCGCAAACGCGTGCTGGAAATCGCAACTACGCTGGCACTCGACCCCGAAGTCCTGCTTCTGGACGAGCCGATGGCGGGGATGGGACGCGAGGACGTCACGCTCGTGGCGGATATCATCCGCGACGTGGCCCGGCACCGCGCGGTGCTGATGGTCGAACATAACCTCTCGGTCGTGGCCGACATCTGCCACCATGTCACCGTGTTGCAACGGGGCGAAATCATCGCCGAAGGCGATTACGACAGCGTCTCGCAAGACCCGGTCGTGCGCAGCGCCTATATGGGGAGCGAGGCATGAGCGAACCACTGTTGAAGGTCACGGACCTGCATGCCTGGTATGGCGAAAGCCATGTTCTGCACGGTGTGAACCTGCATGTGAACGAAGGCGAGACAATCTGTATTCTCGGTCGCAACGGCATGGGCAAAACCACCACATTGCGCACCGTCATGGGCATCCTGCGCAAGCGGACCGGCCAAATGGCCTTTGCCGGGCAGGATCTGATGACCATGCCCCTGCACCGCACCGCCCATACCGGACTGGGATTCGTCCCCGAGGAACGCGGGATTTTTGCGACGCTCAACGTCGAGGAAAATCTGATGCTTCCGCCCAAGGTGGCCGAGGGCGGCATGACGGTCGAGGAAATCTTTCGCCTCTTTCCGAACCTCAAGGAACGGCGCAATAGCCCCGGAACCAAACTCTCGGGTGGCGAACAGCAGATGTTGGCGATGGCGCGCATCCTGCGTACCGGCGCGCGCTGTCTTCTTCTTGATGAACCGACCGAGGGTCTGGCCCCGGTCATCATCGACGCCATTGGCGAGGTGCTGACGGAACTCAAGAGCCGGGGCATGACGGTTGTTCTGGTCGAGCAGAATTTCCGCTTTGCCAGCCGGGTAGCAGACCGCTTTTACCTGATGGATCACGGACAGATGGCGATGGAATTCCCCGTGGGCGACCTAGAGGCGCGCCGTGAAGACCTGAACCAAGCGCTGGGAGTGTGACATGATAACGATATTCGGAGTGCCCACAGCCGCCCTCTTTGGACAGCTTCTGGTCGGCCTGATCAATGGCTCGTTCTACGCCCTGCTCAGCCTTGGGCTTGCGGTGATCTTTGGCCTGTTGCGGGTGATCAACTTTGCGCATGGGGCGCAATATATGCTCGGCGCCTTCGCGGCCTACCTTCTGTCGCTCTGGCTCGGTCTGGGGTATTGGTCAGCGCTGATCCTTGCGCCGGTTCTCGTCGGGCTTGCCGGCGCGGTCGTCGAGCGGACGATGCTCTCGCGCCTCTACAAGCTGGATCATCTCTACGGCCTGCTTTTTACCTTCGGCCTCGCGCTGACCATCGAAGGCACCTTCCGGTACATCTATGGGGCGGCGGGCCAGCCGTATCCAACCCCGGAGGCCCTGGCAGGAGGCGTAAACCTGGGCTTCATGTTCCTGCCGGTCTACCGTGGCTGGGTGGTGGTCGCCTCTATGATCGTCTGCCTCGCCGTCTGGCTCCTGATTGAAAAGACGAAACTCGGCTCCTATCTCCGGGCGGCAACGGAAAACCCGATCCTCGTCCAAAGCTTTGGGGTTAATGTGCCGCTTTTGCTGACCTTCACCTATGGCTTGGGGGCGGCCCTTGCTGCCTTTGCCGGGGTTCTGGCGGCCCCGATTTATCAGGTCAGTCCGCTCATGGGGTCCAACATCATCATCATCGTTTTTGCGGTCGTCGTCATCGGTGGCATGGGGTCGATCCTGGGCGCGATCGTGACAGGCTATCTTTTGGGAATTGCCGAAGGTCTCACCAAGGTCTTCTACCCCGAGGCGTCAAACATCGTGGTTTTCGTCATCATGGCGATTGTCCTCATCCTGCGTCCCGCAGGGCTGTTCGGAAAGGATGTGTGACATGGCAGGCAAATCTGAACCCATCGCAAACCAAACCTCCACCATTCTGCCAAATGCCGGGCCTGTGCGGATCGTGCTGTTGCTCGTCGCACTGGCCCTTCTTCTGGTGGCGCCGTTCTACCTCTATCCGATCTTCGTGATGAAACTCCTGTGTTTTGCTCTCTTCGCAGCGGCCTTCAACCTGCTGCTGGGCTACACCGGATTGCTCAGCTTCGGACATTCCGCCTTTTTCGGTGGTGCAGCCTATTTCACCGCCCATGCGGTCAAGGAATGGGGCTGGTCGCCGGAATTTGGCATCCTGCTGGGGGTTGCGGGGGCTGCGGGGCTCGGGCTGATCATGGGGGCGATCGCCATTCGCCGTCAGGGCATCTATTTCGCGATGATCACACTCGCGCTCAGCCAGATGTTCTTTTTCTTCTGCTTGCAGGCAGGATTCACCAAGGGAGAGGACGGCATCCAGTCGGTGCCGCGCGGCGAGCTGTTCGGCTTTATCGACCTCTCGGATGCAACCAACATGTATTATTTCGTGCTGGGCGTGTTCCTCTTGGGCATGGTGATCATCTGGCGCATTGTGAATTCGCCCTTCGGCATGATCCTCAAGTCAATCCGCGAGAATGAGAGCCGCGCCACCTCTCTTGGCTATTCCGTGACACGCTACAAGCTGACGGCCTTCGTGATGTCGGCGGCCCTCACCGGCCTTGCGGGTGGGATCAAATCGCTTGTTTTCCAGTTTGCCACGTTGACCGATGTCACATGGCAAATGTCGGGCGAAGTCATCCTGATGACCCTGCTCGGCGGCATCGGCACGCTGATCGGTCCGATCTTTGGCGCGGGCATTGTCGTGACCTTGCAGAACTATCTGGCCACGTCCGACTTTCCGGTGACGATCATCACCGGCGTGGTCTTCATGGTCTGTGTGCTGCTCTTCCGCCGGGGCCTCGTGGGCGAATTCTACGCCTCCCGACTGGGCCGCCGCCTTGGGTTCAACCCGGACAATTGACGCTCTGGCCGGGCCGCAAATCGCTGGCCCGGCCGTTTTCTGATCAAAGAGCGACCGGGTGCGGCCCGGTCAGGTGACTCCTGTGGCCAAGCGGCAGGAACGAGAGAGGGTGCATGGATCACTATGATTACATCGTCATTGGCGCAGGCAGCGCGGGTTGCGTGCTCGCCAACCGACTGTCGGCTGATCCCGCAACCCGCGTCCTTCTGCTCGAGGCGGGAGGGCGCGACAATTACCATTGGATTCACATTCCGGTCGGATACCTCTATTGCATCGACAATCCCCGCACCGACTGGCGGTTTCGCACCCAGGCCGAACCGGGGCTGAACGGTCGCACCCTGCTCTATCCACGCGGCAAGGTGCTGGGCGGCTGCTCGTCGATCAATGGCATGATCTACATGCGCGGACAAAGCCGCGATTATGACCAATGGGCGCAAATGGGCTGCACGGGCTGGGGCTGGGACGACGTGCTGCCGCTCTTTCGTTGCGCCGAGGATCACCACGCAGGCGCGAGCAACCTGCACGGTGCGGGCGGCGAATGGCGTGTGGAAAAGACCCGCGTCCGCTGGCAAGTGCTGGACAGCTTTCTTGAGGCTGCCGAACAGGCAGGCATCCCGCGCACCGACGATTTCAATTCCGGCGACAACGAGGGCGGCGGCTATTTCGAGGTCAACCAACGCGCAGGCATCCGCTGGAACACGTCCAAGGCCTTTCTGCGTCCGGCCAAAAACCGCAAGAACCTGCATATCCTGACCGGGGCTCAGGCCGAACGGTTGATCATTCAGGAGGGCGAGGTCAAGGGCGTGGTCTACCATCACCAAGGCCGCAGCCTTACCGCCCATGCCGCCTGTGAGACCGTGTTATGCGCGGGCGCGATCGGTTCTCCGGCGCTGCTGGAACTCTCGGGCATCGGCAATGGCGCGACCCTTCAGAGCGCAGGCATCACCCCCGTGGTCGAAGTGCCGCAGGTCGGGGGCAATCTTCAGGACCATCTGCAATTGCGCCTCGTCTACAAGGTTCACGGCGTGCCGACCCTCAATGAACAGGCGAGCAGCCTGCGCGGCAAGCTGGGGATTGGGCTGGAATATCTCCTGACCCGCTCGGGTCCAATGTCGATGGCCCCCAGCCAGTTGGGCATCTTCACCCGCTCAGGCCCCGAAAAGGAAACGCCGGACCTGCAATACCACGTCCAGCCCGTCAGCCTCGACAAGTTCGGCGATCCGGTCCATCCCTTTCCTGCAATGACCGCCAGCGTTTGCAACCTGCGCCCCGAGAGCCGGGGCAGCGTGCATGTGACCTCGCCCGATTTTCGCGCGAGCCCGGCGATTCGCCCCAACTATCTCTCCGCAGAGGCGGATCGCGATGTGGCGGCCCGCGCCATCCAACTGACCCGCCGGATCGTGGCGCAACCCGCCTTTGCCAGATTCCACCCCGAGGAATACCGACCCGGACCCGACTATCAGACCCGCGAAGACCTGATCCGCGCCGCAGGCGATATCGGCACCACGATCTTTCACCCGGTGGGCACCTGCCGGATGGGTGCGGATGAGGCTGCGGTGGTCGATCCGCGCCTCCGGTTGAAAGGTTTGGGGCGGCTGCGCATCGCCGATGCCTCGATCATGCCCACGATCACGTCGGGCAACACCAATTCCCCCACGGTGATGATCGCCGAAAAGGCGGCGCGCCTCATTCTCGAGGACGCGCGCGGCTGAGGGCCGACATCATATCCAACCCATGCTGAGACAGGACAAGGGGCACCCGTGGGCGCCTCTCACTCGTCTATGTCACCGAGCACGTGGACGTAGAGACCTATCCGCATTACACAGCACCGGAAATCCATCGACGCATGCGCGATGTTCACAAGAGGAGAGTTCATGAAACTGTTTGCCCTTGCCCTGCTGGGCGCGCTGATGCTGAGCGGAACGGCCTATGCGCATGGTGTGAAGAAAGACAAGATCGAGATCATCCACCCGCATATCAACGAACCCTTCGCCGGTGCCAAATCGGCTGCGGCCTATATGGCGATCAGCAATGAGGGCGCAGCGACCGAGCGCCTGATCGGCATCGAAACGCCTGCGGCCACGAAGACGAGCCTGCACACCACCGAGCATGGCAGCGACGGGGTGGCGCGGATGCAACCCGTTGCCGGGATCGAGATCCCGGCAGGCGAAACCGTGGTTCTGGAACCGGGCGGCCTGCATGTGATGCTGATGGGCCTCACCGCCCCACTCAAGGAAGGGGCCATGGTGCCCTCAACCTTCGTGTTCGAGCAGGCGGGCCGGATCGAGGTCGAATTCATGGTCGATCCGACCGATGGGGTGGACCATTCCAAGATGGACCACGGCACCGGGACGGACTGAGCCGGGGCGCGACCGACCACCGAGCAGCACAGAAAAAGGGGCGCCCGAGGGCGCCCCAAGTTTTGCTGATCAGGCTCATCATTTGACCGCTCGGTTTCTGCCTGCGGCCTGATCCGCCCGGGACGAGCGCACCCGCCCCGTGTCTCAATTCCTCAGCTACACCCGCTCGTTGCCCCACAGGTGTTGCACTTCATGCAGGTGCCGTTGCGCACCAGCGTGTAGTTGCCGCAGTCGCCGCAAGCCTCGCCCTCGTAGCCCTGAAGCCGCGCCTTGGTGCGGGCGTCCATGCTCACCGACCCCGAGGCAACGGCCGTGGTCGTGGTCATCGTCGCCGCCATCGAGGCGCTTGAGGTTTCCGGCACCAACCGCGCCAGCATGCTCATCGCATCCATGCCGTCGCCAGCGGCGCGCGCCATGTTTTGGCCGCCTTGGAACACTGTCAATTCCTGCGGCAGACGCTTGCGCAGATAGCCGGTCGAACTGATCTGACGCAGCACTTCCAAGGACCGGCTGGCGGCTGCCTCGCTCATCTCCGAGACATTGCGCACGCCCTCTTCCTCGCCCCGACCAAGATCGTCAAAGCTCGCCCCCAAGGGTTTGACATGCGCCAGATCGGTTCGGTCGAGATAGCTCACCGCCAGTTCGCGGAAGATATAATCGAGGATCGAAGTGGCATTCTTGATGCTGTCATTGCCCTGCACCATGCCCGCCGGTTCGAACTTGGTAAAGGTGAAGGCATCGACGAATTCCTCCAGCGGCACACCATATTGCAGGCCGACAGACACCGCGATGGCGAAGTTGTTCATCATCGCGCGGAACCCGGCGCCTTCCTTGTGCATGTCGATAAAGATTTCGCCCAACTGCCCATCTTCATATTCGCCGGTGCGCAAGTAAACCTTGTGACCGCCGACGATGGCCTTTTGGGTATAGCCCTTGCGCCGTTCGGGCAGCTTTTCGCGATGCGACTTCTGGATTTCCTTGATGATCACCTTTTCGACGATCTTCTCGGCCAGCACCTGCGCCTTTTGCTGCGGTGTGCCGGATTCAAGGATCTCAGCGGCCTCATCATCATCCTCGACCAGGCTCGCCGCCAGCGGCTGGCTCAGCTTCGATCCATCGCGGTAGAGCGCATTGGCCTTGACGCCCAGCGACCACGACAACTCATAGGCCTTTTGGCAATCCACGATGCTGGCGTCATTCGCCATGTTGATCGTCTTGGAAATCGCCCCCGAGATAAAGGACTGCGCCGCCGCCATCATGGTGATGTGGCTCTCGACCCCGAGATACCGCTTGCCTTTCTTGCCGCAGGGATTGGCGCAATCAAAGACGTGGTAGTGATCCGTCTTGAGATAGGGCGCGCCCTCAAGCGTCATGGTGCCGCAAACATGATCATTGGCCAGCTCGATATCGCGCTTGGAATAGCCCAGATGCGCCAGAAGGTCGAAGGTCGGATCGTTCAGCTTTTCATTGGGGATGCCCAATACCTTGGTGCAGAACTCCGCCCCCAGGGTCCACTGATTGAACACGAACCGGATATCAAAGGCCGAGCCGAGTGCAGCATCCACCTTGGCCAGCTCCGCCTCGCCAAACCCATGACCGATCAGCGAGGTGTGGTTGATCCCCGGCGCGTTGCCGATGGTGCCATGGCCCACGGCATAGCTGACGATTTCCTCGATCTGCGCTGACCCATAGCCGAGCTTTTCCAGCGCTGCTGGCACCGACTGGTTGATGATCTTGAAATAACCACCCCCCGCCAGCTTCTTGAACTTCACCAGCGCGAAATCGGGCTCGATGCCGGTGGTGTCGCAATCCATCACCAGACCGATGGTCCCGGTGGGGGCAATCACAGTCGATTGCGCGTTGCGATAGCCGTGCTTTTCACCCAGCTTCAGCGCCTCGTCCCAAGACGCCATCGCCAGATCAACGAGCCGCGCATCCGGGCAATTCTTGTGGTCGAGCGGCACGGGTTTCACCGCCAGCGCCTCATAGCCCTCGGTCGCGCCATAGGCGGCGTTGCGGTGGTTGCGGATGACGCGCAGCATGTGCTTGCTGTTGCGCTTGTAGCCCGCAAAGGCACCCAGCTCCGCAGCCATTTCTGCGCTTGTGGCATAGGCCACGCCGGTCATGATCGCCGTCAGCGCCCCACAGAGCGCACGGCCCTCGTCGCTGTCATAGCCAAAGCCCATGTTCATCAACAGGCCGCCAATATTGGCATAGCCCAGACCCAGCGTGCGGAACTCATAGCTGAGTTGCGCGATTTCCTTGGACGGAAACTGCGCCATCGTCACCGAGATTTCCAGCGTCACAGTCCAGAGCCGCGTGGCGTGCATATAGGCGTCGGCGTCAAACTTGCCGTCCACGTAGAACTTCAAGAGGTTCATCGAGGCCAGATTGCAGGCCGTATCGTCCAGGAACATATATTCCGAGCAGGGATTCGAGCCGCGAATCTCGCCGTCTTCCGGGCAGGTGTGCCAGGCGTTGACCGTGTCGTGATACTGAATACCCGGATCGGCACAGGCCCAGGCCGCGTGCCCCACATCTTCCCACAGATCACGCGCCTTGATCGTCTTGGCGACCGACCCGTCCACCCGGTTGATCAGCGCCCAATCGGCATCGTCTTTGACCGCCTTGAGAAAGGCATCGGTGACGCGGATCGAATTATTGGAATTCTGGCCCGAAACGCTGGCATAGGCCTCGCTATCCCAATCGGTGTCATAGGTCGGGAATTCGATGCTCTCATAGCCCTGCTTGGCATAGTCCAGCACGCGCTTGACGTAGGTCTCGGGGATCTGCACCTGCTTGGCGCTGCGAATGGCGGATTTCAACTGATCGTTCTTCTTGGGATCAACCGAATCCTCAGAACTGCCATCCCAGGCGCGGATCGCGGCAAAGATCTCGTTGAGCTTCTGCTCGTGCATCTTGGAGCCCGCGACGATGCTGGCAACCTTTTGCTCTTCCTTGACCTTCCAGTTGATGAATTCCTGAATGTCAGGGTGGTCGGCGTCACAGATCACCATCTTGGCCGCACGCCGTGTGGTGCCGCCCGATTTGATGGCCCCCGCCGCCCGGTCGCCGATCTTGAGAAAGCCCATGAGGCCAGAGGATTTTCCACCCCCCGACAACCGCTCGCCCTCACCGCGCAGGCTGCTGAAATTCGTGCCGGTGCCGGAGCCGTATTTGAACAGACGCGCCTCACGCACCCAGAGGTCCATAATGCCGCCATCGCCGACCAGATCATCCTTGACCGACTGGATAAAGCAGGCGTGCGGCTGCGGATGCTCATAGGCAGAGGCGGATTTTGTCAGTTCGCCACTCTGGAAATCGACGTAGTAATGCCCCTGGCTCGGACCGTCGATGCCATAGGCCCAATGCAGGCCGGTGTTGAACCATTGCGGGCTGTTGGGCGCGGCCATCTGGCGGGCCAGCATATAGCGCATCTCGTCGAAATAGGCGCGGGCATCGGCCTCTTTGGTGAAATAGCCACCCTTCCAGCCCCAATAGCACCACGCCCCCGCCAAGCGGTCAAACACCTGCTTGGCCGATGTCTCGCCACCGAATCCGTCATTGTCCGCCGCGGGCACTGACCGCCAGAGAAACTCGGGAATGCCCTCTTCCTTGACCTTTTCGATCCGGTTGGGGATGCCTGCCTTGCGGAAATATTTTTGCGCAATCACATCGCTCGCGACCTGACTCCAGCCACGGGGCACCTCGATTTCGTCCAGCCGGAACACCGTCGTTCCATCCGGATTGCGGATCTCGGAACTGGTGGTCACAAATTCAAGCGCGGCATAGGCGTCTTGTCCGGCGGTGGTGAATTTTCTCTCGATTTTCATCTGTGCTGCCCCATCGCAATAGTTCTTGGACCTTTGGCCCGGTGTGAGTTGTTCAATCCGATCCAAAACGGCGTCACCTCGGCGTCACACACGCTCTGCGCGCAAACGATCCGGATCGATAGTTGGTCGGCCATAGCGAATTCTGATGTCATGTCCCTGCCCGGGCTAACCACTATATGTTGTGGCCTTGATGCCCGCCCACACAAACTGACGTATATTGCCATATGCGGTCAACGAAAACTTTTCTGATTAATGCAGAAAAAATGTTTGACAGGTTTCCGGCCAACCCAGCCACCTACATCCCAATGATTCATCCACAGGCTGAGACGCAGGATGCGCAGCCGCAGCGCCCAAAACACACAGGCAATAAGCCGTTATTTCCGGCACAGTTGGACGCCACAGTTGTCAGATTGCTTGAACTGCGCCCTGCACCGGGCACAAACGCAAACAGCGCGCCAGAGTGGCACGCTGAGCGTTTGTCATCTTGTGACGAGAAGCATTGGTCGGGGCGATAGGATTCGAACCTACGACCCCCTGTTCCCAAAACAGGTGCGCTACCAGACTGCGCTACGCCCCGGACCGTGCGCCTGCATACTGACGATTGCAGCGCTTGAAAAGCCAAAAACCGGCATCACGCCGCTTTATTGGCTTTCTGAACAGGGCCAAGCGGCCTTGGTCTGATCTATGGCGGTATGGCGCATGGTCCAACCTTCGGAAATACCGATCTTGCGCGCCAGACCACCGTTGATTTCAAGCACCGCCAGAATCTCCTGACCACCAAAGATGGGGGACTCGTCCAAGGGCTGTGCCTCGTGATGCACATTCTTGACGGTCCCGGTCTCGTCCATGAAAATCATGTCGAGCGGGATCAACGTGTTCTTCATCCAGAACCCGACTGGCTGTGGTTCTGGATAGATAAAGAGCATGCCCGCGCTCATCGACATGGTTTCACGATTCATGAGACCCTGCGCGCGTTCCTCTTTGTCATCGGCAACCTCGATCCGGAATCGTGCCGTGCCCGCATCGCTGCGCAGCATCGCCACATCCTCGCGGCATGATTCCGCTGCCGCAGCACTTGCCAGACAGGCCAGCAAGGCCGCCACTGTCACTCTGACGATTTTACCGCCGTTTCCCATCCACACACCTCGGTTGCCATACGCCCCCTTTTACCATCAATCACGCGAATAGCCAGCGCCTCACCGGGCTGAACATCCGCAAGACCGGAGCGGCGCAGAACCTCGACGTGAACAAACACGTCCTCTTCCCGCCCAAAGGTATTGGCAAAACCGAATCCCTTGCCCTTGTCGAACCATTTGACACGGGCGGGCTGTAGTGGCGCATTGCGAATGATCTCGGGATCAATCTCATCGAGATCGGCCAGTCCCGTATGCTCGAGATCGTCCGGCGGATTTATCGCATGCACGGCGACGGCCTGCCGACCGCGTTCGGTCTGCTGCACGTCCAACTCAACCCCGGCGCGATCGGCCACGGAACTTTGACCAAAGTTCCGCAGAACATTGGCATGGAGCAAAATATCAGGGCCACCTTCATCGGCAATCACAAACCCGAACCCCTTAACAGGGTCAAACCACTTAACGCGCCCCTTTACTCTGCGAATTTCATCATCGTTTATCGTCACTTTGTCCTACCTTACAGCCTTCATCCCCAAGACTGCGTTAACACTTGCTTCATATTCACACCTGCTTGCAAGCGGTTAATAATACCTACTTTCAAGCCCTTGCATTTCACGCAACGTGAAATTCATGGGTTGAGGCGTTGAATTTTCCAGGTTTCCGTCGCGGAAGCCCGGCGCCAGACGAACCGATCATGCAGGCGAAAGGCTCCATCTGCCCAAAACTCGATTTCAACCGGGGCGATTCTAAAGCCGCCCCAAAAGGCGGGTCTCGCAGGATTCGGCCCCTTGAGTGCGGTGATCTTGGCCACTTTCGCCATCAATGTCGCACGGCTATCAAGCGGCTGCGATTGCTCCGACGCCCAAGCCCCGAGCCTACTCTTGAGCGAGCGCGAGGCGTAATAGGCATCCGCGCGCTCGCCCTCTTCGCGGCTCACGGTGCCACGGACGCGAATCTGTCGACGCAAGGATTTCCAGTGCAACACCATCGCGGCCTTTGGGGTCGCCGCCAATTCCTGCCCCTTGGCGCTGTTGTAATTTGTATAAAAGATGAACCCGTCAGAGGAGATTTCCTTGAGCAAGACCATCCTCACATTCGGCAGTCCCTCGGCATCCACCGTCGAAAGAGCCACCGCATTGGGGTCATTCGGCTCTGACTGTTCCGCCTCAGCAAGCCAGTTGCGAGCAATCTCAAACGGGTCATCACCCGCAAACTTTCCATCTCGTTCCATCAAACTGTCCCGATGCCATCTCTCAAAAACTGAACGCTGCCGATCTATCTAACGCACATAGCGGCATTTGACAGGTTGTGCGCCTGAATGACCAGCCCTTGATGCAATCCCCCCAATCGCCTAAAGGTCAGAAAAATCGTGATGGCCGGGGGCTGGGAATGTCGAATAATCTGATGGCGGGAAAACGCGGGCTGATCATGGGGCTCGCCAATGACAAATCAATCGCCTGGGGCATTGCCCGCGCCTGTGCCGATGCAGGCGCAGAGCTTGCCTTCAGCTATCAGGGGGATGCGCTCAAAAAGCGGGTCGATCCTCTGGCAGCGGAACTGGGGTCAACCATCGTCCTGCCCTGCGATGTGGGCAACATGGCCTCGGTCGATCAGCTCTTTACCGACCTGCACAGCCACTGGGACAGCCTCGATTTCGTGGTCCATGCCATCGGCTTTTCCGACAAGAACGAATTGCGCGGGCGCTATGTCGACACCAGCCGCGACAATTTCCTGATGACCATGGATATTTCGGTCTATTCCTTCACCGCCGTGATGCAGCGCGCGGAAAAGATGATGGGCGAGGGTGGGTCGGCCCTCACCCTCACCTATTACGGCGCCGAACAGGTCATGCCGCATTACAACGTGATGGGGGTGGCCAAGGCCGCTCTTGAGGCATCGGTCAAATACATGGCCGAGGATCTGGGCAAAGACGGCATCCGCGTCAACGCCATCAGCGCCGGTCCCATCAAGACGCTGGCCGCCTCCGGCATCGGCGATTTCCGCTATATCCTCAAATGGAACGAATTGAATTCCCCCCTGCGCCGCAACGTGACCATCGACGACGTCGGCCGCTCCGCACTCTACATGCTCAGCGACTTGGGCTCGGGCGTCACCGGCGAGACGCTGCATGTCGACGCAGGCTACCATATCGTCGGGATGAAGGCCGTGGACGCCCCCGACATCGACGCAACCTGAGAGGCGACCCCATGACCGCGTTCGATCTCTTGGCCTTTAACGCGGTTCTCGCCGCCGCCATCCTCAGCCCCGGTCCGGCCCTGCTCTTTGCCCTGCGGACCGCGCTGGCCGATGGGCGGGGCGCAGGTATTGCGGCCGGCTTGGGCCTTGGCCTCGTCGCTGCACTCTGGACACTGGCGGCTCTCTTGGGACTAGAGGCGCTCTTCAGCCTTTTTCCCTGGGCCTATATGGCGCTGAAACTCGCCGGGGCCGCCTATCTGCTCTATATCGCCTGGAGCACATGGCGCGCCGCCCGTCAGCCCGTGACCGAGGGTCCGCGCAAACCACGTGGGCGCGCATTCCTGGATGGCGTCTTGATCAACCTCGGCAATCCGAAATCCGCGCTCTTTGCCGCCTCGGTTCTGGTTGTGATCTTTCCCAAGGGACTATCGGCGCTGGAAATTGCGCTCATCACCGCCAATCACATGATCGTTGAGTGGCTCTTTTACGCGGGCTTCGCCACGCTTCTGAGCGGGGCACAGGCCCGCCGCGCCTATCTCGGCGCGAAACCCTTGATCGACCGCGCGGCAGCCCTGCTGATGGGCGCGCTCGGGCTGAAACTCTTGCTGAGCAGGTAACGACATGATGGACCGCCTCCCCCATGAAAAGGGCTTTCACGTAAGCTGGGATCAGTTGCACCGCGACGCCCGCGCCCTTGCATGGCGATTGCAGGACAAGACGCCCGAAGACGGCTGGCGCGCCGTGGTGGCGATCACACGCGGCGGCATGGCCCCGGCGATGATCGTCGCGCGTGAACTGGACATTCGCACCGTCGACACGATCAGCGTCAAATCCTACAACCACCAGACCCAGACCGCACCCGTGGTGATCAAATCCCCGGATATGGCAATCATGGGCGATGGTGCGGGCGTCCTGATCGTCGATGATCTGGTGGACACTGGCCGCACGCTCGAGGTGGTGCGCCAGCATCTGCCACTGGCGCATGTCGCGACGGTCTACGCCAAGCCGATGGGCCGCGCACAGGTCGACACCTTTGTGACCGAAGTCAGTCAGGACACCTGGATCTTCTTCCCTTGGGACATGGCGCTGCAATATGTCGAACCCTACCGGGGCACCTGACATGACCAACCCGCCCCGCACCGCCTGCACCTTTTCGCCGCCTGTGATGGAGGCGCGGCGCTGGCTCGACGGGGTGACTTTCCCGCCCGAGCGTCCGCTCATCAACGTAAGCCAAGCCGCCCCCGTGGCCCCGCCCCCCGAGGCGCTGCGCCGCGCGGTGGCCGAGGCGGCGCTGAACGATCCGCAAGCGCATCTTTACGGCCCCGTCCTCGGCCTGCCCGATCTGCGCGCCGAGGTGGCGGCGCACTGGTCCGCCACCTATGGCGGCAGCGTCGTCCCCGCTCAGGTCGCCATCACCTCTGGCTGCAATCAGGCCTTTTGCGCGGCCATCACCACGCTCTGTGCCGAAGGGGATGAGGTTATCCTACCAACCCCATGGTATTTCAACCATAAAATGTGGCTCGACATGGCGGGTGTGCGCGCTGTCGCGCTGCCTGCGGGCGCGGAACTTTTGCCCGATCCGGATCATGCGGCGGCGCTCATCACGCCGCGCACCCGCGCCATTGTGCTCGTCACCCCCAACAATCCGGGCGGCGTGGAATATCCCGCCGACCTCACGCACGCGTTCTACCGCCTCTCCAAAGAGCGCGGCATCGCCCTCATTCTCGATGAAACCTATCGCGATTTCGATGCCCGGCCCGGCGCGGGCCATGATCTCTTTCACGATCCCGACTGGGCGGATACGCTCATTCAGCTCTATTCCTTTTCCAAGGCCTACCGCCTGACCGGGCACCGCGTCGGCGCAATGGTGGCCTCCCCGACCCGTCTCGCCGAGGTCGAAAAATTCCTCGATACGGTCACGATCTGCCCCAACCAACTGGGCCAGATCGCGGCCCTCTGGGGCATGCGCAACCTTGGCCAATGGCTGGCAGGCGAGCGCGCCGAAATCCTCGACCGGCGCGCGGCCATCCATGACAACATGCCCAAACTCGCCGGGCAGGGCTGGCGACTCTTGGGGTGTGGTGCGTATTTCGCCTATATGGCACATCCCTTTGCCATGGCCTCCAACCAACTGGCACAGGCGCTGGTGCCCGAGGCGGGTATCCTGCTTCTTCCCGGCACCATGTTCCGGCCCTCCGACGATCCACAGGGCGCACGCGAATTGCGCGTGGCCTTCGCCAATCTCGACCGTGCCGGCATCGACACGCTCTTTGACCGGCTGAGCGCCCTCCGCTGGCCTCTTGTCCCGAGCGGCGACACCGCGTAGACAGTCGCCCAAGCAGGCAGAAGCCACAAACGGACAGGGGGCCATCATGGCGGTCAAAGGTATTTCCAAAGGCGCAATGTGGGTTCTGATGGGGCTCTTGATCGCGGGCCTTGCCGGGTTTGGCGCAACCAACCTCTCTGGCACCGTGCGCAGCGTCGGTCATGTCGGCACCGCCGAGATTGACCTGACCACCTATGCCCGCGCATTGCAGAACGAAATCCGCGCGCTCGAGGCAGAGCGCGGCTCCGCCATCAGCCTTGCCGAGGCCCGCGCGGCGGGGGTCGATACCGATGTGCTGTCGCGCCTCATCGCCCGCGCCGCATTGGAACACGAGGCCGACCGTCTGGGGCTGTCCATCGGCGACGCGAACCTGCGCGAGCAGATTGTCGAGATTCCGGCCTTTCAGGGACTGGACGGCAGCTTTGACCGCGAGGCCTATCGCTTTGCCCTCGACCAAGCCGGGCTGAACGAGACCCAGTTCGAGGAAAACATCCGCGCCGAAACGGCGAGCACATTGGTGCAGGCCGCGGCCCTTGCCGGGTTGCAAACCCCTGCCACCTACATGGACACGATGATGACCTATCTGGCAGAGCGTCGCAGTCTGGCCTTTGCCGTTCTGGATCGCAGCGCGCTGCAATCCGGCCTGCCCGTCCCCTCAGAAGAGGATTTGCAAGCCTATCATCAGGCCAATCTCCCGAGATTCACCACACCTGAAACCAAGAAAATCGCCTTTGCGTGGATCACGCCCGCCATGATCATCGACAGTGTTGAGGTCGAAGAGGCCGCCTTGCGCGACGCCTATGCCGAACGTGAGGCAGAGTTCAACCTGCCCGAGCGGCGGCTGGTGGAACGTCTGATCTTTGCCGATACCGAGGCCGCGACCCGCGCCCGAGCCCGCATTGACGAGGGGATAGCCCTCGAAATGCTCGTCTCCGAGCGCGGATTAGAGATGTCCGATGTCGACCTGGGCGATGTCGCGCGCGAGGATCTCGGCAGCGCAGCAGAGTCCGTCTTTTCGGCCGAGGCCGGAGAGGTGGTTGGCCCGATTGACACCAGTCTTGGCCCAGCTCTCTTTCGCGTCAACGCCATTCTGGCGGCTCAAGTCACCCCGTTTGAAGAGGCAGAGCCGCAGCTGCGCGATCAACTTGCCGGTGACCGCGCCCGCCGCGTGATCGAAGCGCAGATCGACACCGTAGACGATCTTCTCGCAGGTGGTGCGACGCTCGAAGATGTGGCCAAGGAAACCAACATGGAACTTGGCAGCATCGACTGGCACCCCGGCCTGACCGAAGGCATGGCGGCCTATGACAGCTTCCGCGAGGCCGCCGATGCCGTAGCGACGGGCGATTACCCGGAGGTCGTGCAGCTCGCCGATGGCGGCATCTTTGCCCTGCGTCTCGACGGCATCGACGAACCACGCGTTCAGCCACTTGAGGATGTCCGTGACGCGGTTCTGAACGGCTGGCGTACCAAAGCGACAGTAGAGGCGCTCAAGACCCAAGTGGAGCCGCAACTCGCGGAGTTGCGCGCCGGGGCGAGCTTTGCCGATCTCGGCCTGACCGCGACCGAGATCACCAACATGACCCGCCGCGATTACCGCCCCGAGGCTCCGGCCGAATTCATCGACACCGTGTTTGACATGGAAGAGGGAGAGGTTCGCGTGATCGAGGGCGAAGGCCGTCTTTTCGTCCTGCGACTCGACAGCATCGCGCCGCCCGCTGAGGATGCCGAAGACGAGGATCTCGCCCGCCTGCGCTCAGCGCTTCAGGATCAGGTGGCCGGCGATCTTGGTCAGGATCTCTTTCAGGTGCTGGCCAACGATATCCGGGCCCGCGCGGGTGTCGAACTCAATCAGGCGGCCCTCAACGCCGTGCATGCCAATTTCAACTGAGGACCGCCCAATTGGAACTGACCCCGTCCTTCGAGGCATTCGCCCGCGCCTATGAGGCTGGCGAAAATCAGGTGGTGCATGCGCGGCTTGCGGCCGATCTCGACACGCCCGTGTCGCTCATGCTCAAGCTGACAGGCGCCGCGCGCGACGCCTTCCTGCTCGAATCCGTGACCGGCGGCGAATTGCGCGGGCGCTATTCCATCATCGGCCTGAAACCCGATGTGATCTGGCAATGCCACGGCACCGCCAGCCGCATCAATCGTCAGGCGCGGTTCGATCACGACGCCTTCGAGGATCAGTCTGGCGACCCGCTCGACAACCTGCGCGCCTTGATTGCCGAGAGCCGCATCGCTTTGCCCGAGGGCATGCCCGCCGCCAGCGCCGGGCTCTTTGGCTATCTTGGCTATGACATGATCCGGCTGGTCGAACACCTACCGAATGTGAACCCGGACCCGCTTGGCCTGCCCGATGCCGTGATGCTGCGCCCATCCGTGATTGCCGTGCTCGACGGCGTCAAGGGCGAGGTGATGGTTGTGGCCCCCGCTTGGGTCGGCACCGGGCAATCGGCACGCGCGGCCTATGCGCAAGCCGCCGAGCGGGTGATGGACGCGGTGCGTGATCTGGAACGCGCCTTGCCGCAATCCAGCCGCAGCTTGGGCGAGGCGCATGAAGACGCAGCGCCCGTGTCGAATTTCACCCGAGAGGCCTACAAGGCCGCCGTGGACACGGCCAAGGATTACATTCGCGCGGGCGACATCTTTCAAGTGGTCCCCTCACAGCGCTGGACGCAGCCTTTTCGCCAACCTCCATTTTCACTTTACCGATCTTTACGGCGGACAAACCCGTCACCGTTCATGTTTTTCTTTCACTTTGGCGACTTTCAGGTGATTGGGGCCAGCCCCGAAATCCTCGTCCGCGTCTTCGGCCAAGAGGTAACGATCCGCCCCATCGCAGGCACCCGTCCTCGCGGCGCGACACCCGAAGAAGACCGCGCACTTGAGGCTGATCTTCTGGCGGATCAAAAGGAACTGGCCGAGCATCTCATGCTGCTTGATCTGGGGCGCAATGACGCGGGCCGCGTCTGCAAGGTCGGCACCGTGCATCCGACCGAGAAGTTCATCATCGAGCGCTACAGCCATGTCATGCATATCGTCTCGAACGTCGTGGGTGAGTTGGCCGAGGATCAGGACGCGCTGAGCGCCCTCCTTGCCGGTCTGCCAGCGGGCACGGTCTCCGGCGCGCCCAAGGTCCGCGCGATGGAGATCATCGACGAGTTGGAACCCGAGAAACGCGGCGTCTACGGCGGCGGCGTTGGGTATTTCAGCTCAGGCGGCGATATGGATGTCTGCATCGCCCTGCGCACCGCCGTCGTCAAGGATGAAAAGCTCTATATTCAGGCGGGCGGCGGCGTGGTCTATGACAGCGACCCCGAGGCGGAATATATGGAAACCGTCCATAAATCCAACGCCATCCGGCGGGCCGCAGCCGATGCCGCACGCTTTGGCGGCGACAACAACGGCTGATCCCATTTGACTCAGGTCAAGGCGTGCGCGCTTTTGCCAGCATAGCTCTGTTATATCACATTCCAATCGAGGAATATAACGGAGGGAAGCCAATGATCCGCATGACCCGATTCGTCGCCCCGGCCCTTGTGGCCCTCGCCCTGGCCCTTGCACCGCTCTCCAGCGCCGCCGGGGGTGCCCTACACCTGCAAGACCCCATCGCCGCTGAGACCCTGAGCAAGAGCAAACAGACCACCCCCGGTCTCTACATCACCGCCGCCGACGCAGGCCGCGTGCTGGGCCAACACCCCAACGTGGCGCTTATCGACGTGCGCACCCCGTCCGAGGTGAACCTGATCGGCTATGCCACCGCCGCCGCCGCCAATATCCCCTCGAAACTGATGGACCCCGCCCTCGCCTTCGACGCCAAAAAGGGCGCATACAAGATGGTGGACAACCCCGCCTTCGTGGACGAAATGACGGCGTGGCTCGCCAGCGATGCCGCCGCAGGCGTGGATACCCTGCTGGTGATGTGCCGCTCTGGGTCGCGCAGCGCCGAGGCCATCGCCAAACTGGTCGAGGCCGGAGTCGATGTGACGCTCTACAACGTCGTCGATGGCTTTGAAGGCGACACCAACGACGCAGGCGCGCGCGCGGTCAATGGCTGGCGCAACGCCGGCCTGCCCTGGTCATACAAGATCCGCGAGGGTCTGCGCCCCGGCTATAACTGAGACTTGCAGCGGGCCTGCCCCTGAGGCATCACAAGCACATGGCCCGCCTCATCCTCTTCAACAAACCCTATGACGTGCTGTCGCAATTCACGGATCGTGGCTCTGCGGCCAGCCCGCGCGCAACCTTGTCGGATTTCATCGACGTGCCGCGCGTCTATCCCGCCGGGCGCCTCGACCGCGACAGCGAGGGACTGTTGATCCTGACCGATGATGGCCAACTTCAAGCGCGGATCGCAAACCCCCGTTTCAAAATGGAAAAAACCTATTTCGCACAGGTCGAGGGCCTGCCCGATGATGCCGCCCTCGCGGCGCTGCGCCAAGGGATCACGCTCAACGATGGCCCCACCCGCCCGGCGCGCGTGGAACGGATCGACCCACCCGCGCTCTGGCCCCGCACACCCTCGGTGCGCTACCGCAAATCCGTCCCCGATTGCTGGCTGAAACTCACTATATCCGAAGGGCGCAACCGTCAGGTGCGCCGCATGACCGCCCATATCGGCCACCCCACCCTGCGTCTCATCCGCTGGCGCATCGGCGACTGGACCTTGGACGGCATCGGCCCCGGCCAGTGGCGGGGCTGACGCCGCGGGGTCAGATAAACTCGGCCTTCGCTTCAGGCACCGCCCGCGCGACCTCCAGAGCCTCGGCCAGATCGACATCCTTGGACAACAGCGCGCGCCCGATCAGTGTCCCTGCGATATTGGGGATATAGCGCAACCGCGCCACATCATCGACCGTGCGCACCGTGCCACGCGCAATCACCGCATGCCGCGTCTTGGCTGCCAGCCCGGAAATCACCCCGAGACTGCCGTCACTATCCTCGATATCGGCATCAATATCGGTAATCAAAAGACCTGCCAGCGGCACACCGTCAAAGGCCGCAATGAATTCGGCCGGACCAAAGGCGGAGGCCGTGCGCCAGCCATCCGTCATCAACTGACCCTGATAGATATCCACGGCCACAACGATCTGATCCGGGTGATACTTGGCCAGGGCCTTGACCGCCTCAGGATCCTGTATCGCCATCGTGCCCAGCACAATCCGCCCCGCGCCTTTGTCGATCCAGCGCTCCACCGCCTCACGCGACCGAAAACCGCCGCCCAATTGCACCGGAATACCCACGGCACGGATGATCTGCTCGATGAGATCATTATTGTCCACCGCGCCACGCAGCCCGCTCATATCCGTAAGATGCATCCATTCGGCGCCCGCCGCCACGAACCCGCGCGCGGTCTCGATCGGATCCAAATGCCATCGCACCGGCTCATTCAGCCGTCCCCGAGTCAGGGTGACACATTTGCCATCGAGAATTTCCAAGGTGGGATAGAGGATCATCGCCATGCCCTTTCGCTATGGGTGTGAGCATATCCTGAGGTCAAACCACCCCTCCGGCTGTCTCCGGTGCGGCATGATACGCGCGTTTCGCGGCCTGAGCGGCACAGGCCCTCTTGGCATCCCTCCCCCGGATCAATCCGACCGCAGCACCGCCGACACGGGTGCCAGCGCCACGCTCGCGGCCCGGTCCTGCAATCCCCACAAGAGCAGCGCGCTGATCGTGTCCGCCCGCATCCGGCCCAACATGATCACGCCCTCCTCCTGCTGATCCGCCTTCATTGCAGCCTGATCCAGAAATCGTCGAATCGCAGCGGCATTCTGCCCCTCCCCGTCAAAATCCCGAAATAGACTGGCCGAAGGCACGCCTTCACGCGCAATCAGTTTTTGCGCGGTGTTCAGCCCATTGGGATGCATCACCAACCCATGCCCGCTCTCCTTGAGAATCGGAGCCAGTTGCGCACTCGCCTCGCGGCTCGATTGCAGGCCGGTGCCGGTCCCCTCCAGCACGGCCACCGCCTGCGGCACCTGAGCGAACCATGCCTGCATCGCGACCTCTGCATCCTCGGGGCGCGCGCCCTCTGGCAGATCGGTCATCGCCAAGACCTCGAATCCGGCAGCGCGGTACCGTTCCGCCGCAGCGGCCGCTCCGGGCCATCCGACATCGACCGCGAAATTCAACGGATAGGGAAAACTCTGAAGCGCCTCGAGCCCAATCGGGCTCTTCCCGTCATCCATGAGGATGATCGCCATCAGAGGCTTGCCCTCGGGATTGTCGAACGCCACCCGATTGCGGGCCAGAGCCCCCTCCTGCGTCACGGGCTCCACCGCCGCCTCGACCTCTGGCGCCGGGTCAGCCAGACTGGGGAGGCGATTGGTCGTCACCCCGTCCGCGCGGTTGCCAATGGTCCCGAGTGCGGGCAGCGTCTTAGAGACGGTCTCGTCTTCGGGCGCGGTTGCGGTCGCCGCCTGCGCTTCGGCCTCCGGTGACATATCCGTCATGTCGTCCCCGTCGGATGCCTCTGGAATGAGCACCGGGGCTGGTTCTTCTTCAGGAAAGATCGACATGTCAGTCTCTGCCTCGGCAGCGTCCGCCGCGTCTTCTTGCGGCACGCTCACACCGGCGCTCTCTTCCTCCGGTTCCGGGGCGGGCGGCTGCGCCGGATCAGTCGAGATCGCCAAGGACTCCTCGCTGGACGGCACGTCTGGCGGCGACAGCAGCGGGCTGGGCAGCACCGGATCATCCGTCTGCACCGCAACGCCAGAAGTCTCGCCCCCGACCGAAGGGGCCGCAGCCAGCTCCGCCGCCTCGCCGGTCTCAGGAGACTGGGACGGCGTGGTATCCGCGCCGACAGAGGCCAGATCATCCGGTGTGGGCGGTGCGACTTGCGACACAACCCCACTTTCAGGCGCGCTCTGCGCCTCTGGCAAGGCCGCTTGCTCATCTTCTCGCCGAAGGTCGAACCCTGATCCGGCTGGCACCTCTAGGCTCACCGCCTCTGGCGGAGTGACGCCCGGTCCCCCGCTCAGAACCGACAGCGTGCCCAAGGCCAGTCCCGAGACCAGCGTTCCCGTCATCATGCCTGCCAATACCCCGCGTGCCACTGCCTTTGCCCCCGTATCTGCCTGTTTTGCCTGTTATCCGGCCTAGCGCCTCTTGACGGTAGCGCGCAAGACTGAACAAGTATACCGCGACCGGGCCCTTGGCCTCCAGCCCCCTTTGCATGAGGACAGGCGCGAATGCTGCTCTTGATCGACAACTACGACAGTTTCACCTATAATCTCGTCCATTACGTCGGCGAATTGGGTGCCGAAACCCGCGTTCTGCGCAACGATGCGCTCAATGTGCAAGAGGCGATGGCGATGCACCCCGATGGGATCCTGCTGTCGCCCGGTCCCTGCGACCCGGATCAGGCGGGCATCTGCCTGCCGCTGACACTGGCCGCCGCCGAGGCGGGCATTCCCCTGCTTGGCGTCTGCCTTGGACATCAGACCATCGGTCAGGCCTTTGGCGGCAAGGTCATCCGCCACTCCGAAATCGTGCATGGCAAGATGGGCCAGATCCATCATCAGGGCAAAGGCGTCTTTGCCGGTCTGCCCTCACCCTTCGAGGCCACGCGCTATCACTCGCTGGTGGTGGAACGCTCCAGCCTGCCCGATTGCCTCGAGATTACCGCAGAACTGGCCGATGGCACCATCATGGGGCTGCAACACCGCGATTTGCCAATCCAGGGCGTGCAGTTTCACCCCGAATCCATCGCCTCGCAACACGGTCACGCGCTCCTCAAGAACTTCCTCGACATGATGCAGGTCGCGGCATGAGCGATCGGCTCAAACCCTTGATCGGCGCGGCCGCCGACCGGCCGCTCACGCGACAAGAGGCCGAAATCGCGTTTCAGATCCTCTTTGAAGGCGAGGCAACACCGGCCCAGACCGGCGGCTTTCTCATGGCCTTGCGCACACGCGGCGAGACGGTCGATGAATATGCCGCCGCCGCCGCCGTGATGCGCGCCAAATGCAACGCGGTGCGCGCCCCCGAGGGCGCGATGGACATTGTCGGCACCGGCGGCGATGGCAAGGGCACGCTCAATATCTCGACCGCCACGGCCTTTGTGGTGGCTGGTGCAGGCGTGCCGGTGGCCAAGCATGGCAATCGCAACCTCTCGTCCAAATCTGGTGCCGCGGATGCGCTGACCGAGATGGGGATCAAGGTCATGGTCGGCGTCCCCGTGGTCGAACGCGCACTCAGGGAGGTGGGCATCGCCTTTATGATGGCACCCATGCATCACCCGGCCATGGCGCATGTCGGCCCGGTGCGCACCGAATTGGGCACCCGGACCATTTTCAACATCCTCGGCCCCCTCACCAACCCCGCAGGCGTCAAACGCCAACTCACCGGCGCCTTTTCCCGCGACCTCATCCGTCCCATGGCCGAAACGCTGGGCCAACTGGGCGCGACCCGCGCTTGGCTCGTGCATGGCTCGGACGGCACAGATGAGATGACGATCACCGGCGTCTCATGGGTCGCGGCCCTAGAAGAAGACGGCAGCATCCGCGAGACCGAATTGCACCCCGAGGATTTCGGGTTGCCCGTGCATCCCTTTGAGGCCATCTTGGGTGGCACCCCGGCGGAAAACGCCACCGCGCTGCGCGCGCTGCTCGATGGGGCACCCGGCGCTTACCGCGATGCCGTCCTGCTCAACGCCGCTGCGGCCCTGACCGTGGCGGGACATGCCAGCGACCTGCGTGACGGCGTGGCCCAGGCTGTCGAGAGCATCGACAGCGGCGCGGCCCGCGCGAAACTCACCGCTCTGGCGAAACTGACATCGGAGACCGTATGACCAGCCCGACCATTCTGGACAAGATCAAAGCCTACAAACTCGAGGAAATCGCGGCAGCCAAGGCCGACCATCCCACCTCTGAAATCGAAACATTGGCCAACGAAGCGCCCCCGGTGCGCCCCTTCGCCGAGGCGCTGCACAAGGCCAGCAAGTCCGGTTACGGTCTCATTGCCGAGATCAAAAAGGCCAGCCCCTCCAAGGGCCTCATCCGTGCCGATTTCGACCCGGCCGCTCTGGCAGAGGCCTATGCGACGGGCGGTGCCACATGTCTTTCGGTGCTCACCGACACGCCCAGCTTTCAGGGTGCACCAGACTATCTCAAAGAGGCGCGCGCCGCCTGCGACCTGCCCGTGCTGCGCAAGGATTTCATGTATGACCCCTACCAGGTCGCCGAAGCGCGCGCTTGGGGGGCCGACTGCATTCTGATCATCATGGCCAGCGTATCCGACGCGCAGGCCCTCGAGTTGGAAGAGGCCGCGACGCACTGGGGCATGGATGCCCTGATCGAGGTTCACAACCGCGAAGAGCTTGACCGCGTCGGCCACCTCACGTCGCGGATGGTCGGCATCAACAATCGTGATCTCAACAGCTTTGAAACCTCGCTCGACACCACCCGGCAATTGTCGAAATTCGTCCCCCCCGAGCGGATGATCGTCTGCGAGAGCGGCCTTGCAACGCCTGCCGATCTCTCGGACATGGCCCGCTATGGCGCGCGCAGCTTTCTTATCGGCGAAACCCTGATGCGCGCCGACGATGTGGCACAGGCCACCCGCGACATACTCGCCAATCCGCTCATGCCCGGAGGCTTTTGATGGCAGGGCTCAGCCATTTTGACGGCCAGGGCCATGCCCATATGGTCGATGTCTCTGACAAGGCCATCACCGCGCGCGTTGCAGTGGCCGAGGGTCACATCAAGATGGCCCGCGAAACCTTTGATATCATTGCCGAAGGTCGTGCCAAAAAGGGCGATGTTCTCGCCGTCGCCCGCCTCGCCGGGATCATGGCGGCCAAGCGGACGCCAGACCTCATCCCGCTCTGCCACCCGCTCTCCATCACCAAGGTCACGGTGGATCTGACACTCGATCCCGAGCTACCCGGCGTGCGCATTGCCGCCACGGTCAAGACCACCGGCCAGACTGGCGTCGAGATGGAGGCTCTCACCGCCGCCTCCGTGGCCGCGCTCACCGTCTATGACATGACCAAGGCGGTAGACAAGGCGATGGAAATCGGCGGCATCCGCGTCATCCTGAAAGATGGCGGAAAATCAGGACGGTATGAGGCGACATGATCACCGTTGACGCGGCTCTCGCGCATCTCTTCAGCCTCGTGCACCCGCTCGACATCGAAGAGGTGCCACTCGCACAGGCTGCGGGCCGTATCCTCGCCCGCGATGTGACTGCGACCCGTGACCAGCCGCCCTTTGCCGCCTCCGCGATGGACGGCTACGCAATCCGCGAAGAAGAAGCCGCACCCGGCGCGCGATTTACCGTCATTGGCGAGGCGGCGGCGGGCCATGCCTATACCGGCACTCTCGGCGCAGGCGCGGCAGTGCGCATCTTTACGGGCGCGCCGCTGCCCAAAGGTGCCAGCCGCGTGATAATCCAAGAGGACGTGACCCGCGACGGCGATCAGATCACCCTCGGGGATAAACTGGATACCAAGGACCACATTCGCCCCTTGGGTTGCGATTTCCGCCATGGGCAGGCGATCACAGCCCCCCGCCGCCTGCGCCCCACCGATATCGCCCTTCTGGCCTCGATGAACATCGCCGCCGTGCCGGTGCGCCGCAAACCACAGGTGGCGCTGATGTCCACCGGCGACGAATTGGTCATGCCCGGAGAGACCCCGGGCCCCGATCAGATCATCGCCTCCAACACCTTTGGCCTCAAGGCGCTGCTGGATGCGCTCGGGGCAGAGGCGCGCATCTTGCCCATCGCCCGCGATACCGTGGCCTCGCTCACCGCAGGCTTTGCCCTCACCCGAGGGGCCGATCTGATCATCACCATCGGTGGTGCCTCGGTTGGCGATCATGATCTCGTGGGCCGGGTGGCGGGCGATCTGGGCATGGAACGGGCCTTTTACAAGGTCGCCATGCGTCCCGGTAAACCGCTGATGGCCGGACGCATGAACGGCGCGGCAATGGTCGGCCTGCCGGGCAATCCGGTCTCGGCCATAGTCTGCGGTCATGTGTTCATTGCCCCGATGATAAACGCCATGCTGGGTCTGGGCGCGCAGGCCGCGCCCCGCCTGCGCGCCCCGCTGGCGATCCCCCTGCCACCCAACGGCCCGCGCGAGCATTACATGCGCGCAGCCCTCACACCGGCGGGCATCCACCCCGAGGACAAGCAGGACAGTTCGCTCCTCAGCATCCTCGCCAACGCCGAGGCGCTCATGGTCCGTCCCGCCAGCGACCCGGCTCGCAACGCAGGTGACATGGTCGCGTATCTGCCGCTCTAGGCTAGGCAGGCTCACAGATTGGATTTGGCCGCGATCTCCAAAGCGCGGACTCAAGGCGCGGCATGCGCCACAGAGCAGCGCCGTCCCTCACGGGCAGAAGATATCGTTGAACAAGGCGAACAGCATCAACGACAGAACCAGCGTCAAGCCTATGGTCATCAGCACCCGCAGCGCGCGCTCACTCGGTGGACGGCCCGACACGGCCTCATAGGCATAAAACACCAGATGCCCCCCATCCAGCACCGGCACCGGAAAGAGATTGAGCAAACCCACAGCCGTTGACAGCACCGCAATGAACCAGACGAAACTCTCCGGCCCTTGGCTCGCCATCGCCCCCGAAACCTGCGCTATGCCAATCGGCCCGGACATGTTGCAACTGCTGATCGCCCCGGTGATCATGTGATAGAGACCCGAAAGCGAGCTCTGGATGATCTCGCCGGTCTGCCCCACCGCATTGCCGACGGCCTCGACCGGACCCAACCGTTCGGTTGCCGGCTCGAACGCCATGCCGCCCGCGATGCCAATGCGCCATTCGGTGCGAAACCCGCCCTCGGGCTGCGGCTCGTCCACCCGGCGCGGTGTGATGTTGACCTCATAGGTCTCGCCCCCCGCGCGCCACAGCGTCAGCGCCAGAGGCGCGCCATTCGATCCCTCAACCACATCCTTGAGCTCTTCAAAGGCCATAACCGGTGTGCCATTGATCGCCGTGATCACATCGCCCGGCTGCAAATCTGCATCGAACGCCGCTGATTGCGGGGCGAGACCGCTGATCAATGGCGGCATAAGCTGCGGCCCCGCCGCAGTAACCCGGCTCCCCGCGCGCTCGACCTCATAGCGCAAGAGCGCTTGCCGCGGCAGCGCGTCAATCAGATCGTCATAGACTTCGCCCGCCGCCACATCAGGCAGGCTTTGCCCCTCAATGCTCAGCACCCTGTCACCCGGCTCCAGCGTGATGCCTTCCACCGGCAAGGGTTTCAGCGCACCGACTGTCAAAGGATCAGCGGTCTTGCCGCCGCTCATCATCACGGCGCTGAAAATCAGGATCGACAGGATGAAATTGAACACCGGCCCCGCCGCGACCGTGGCCGTGCGCGCCCAGAGCGGCGCCCCGTGCATGGTCTGGCGCAGGCGCTCCGGCGGCAGCGCCGCCATTGCGGCGCCATCCTTGCCGCTCGCAGCATCGGCATCGCCCAAAAACTTGACAAAGCCGCCAAACGGCAGCGCGGCCAGTTGCCAGCGCGTGCCATGTTTGTCGGTGCGCGCGAAAAGCACCGGGCCAAACCCAAGCGAGAACACCTCGGCTTTGATCCCGGACCAGCGGCCGACGATGTAATGACCATATTCATGCACCGCCACAATCACCGAGAGCGCGACAACAAAGGCCAGTATCGTCAGGAAAACATTACCGAATTGCGGCAGAAAGGTCAGAATATCCAAGCTTTATCCTTGCGTTGTTCGCGTCAACACGACCTGATCGGCCTGCGTCCTTGCCAGATGGTCCATATGGGCCACCACATCAAGGGTCATCTCGGAATTCCGTGCCTCTGGCGAATGGCCGAGTGCGTTCAGCACCTCTTCGACCACCATGTTCATATCGGTAAACCGGATGCGCCCCGCGATGAAATGATCCAGCGCCCGTTCCTTGGCCGCGTTGAAAATCGCACCCGATAGACCGCGCGCCTCCATCACCTCGCGCGCGAGGCGCAGCGCGGGATAGCGCTCGGGGTCAGGCGGGCGGAATTCAAGCGTGCCGATGGCCGCCAGATCCAGCACCTCGACCGGCAAAGCTTGCCGTTGCGGCCAGTTCAGCGCGTAGCCGATCGCATGGCGCATATCCGGTGGCCCCACATGTGCCATCAGCGCCCCATCGCAGAACCCCACCAGCGCATGCACCAAGGACTGCGGATGGATCAGCACCTCGATCTGCTTGGGGGTAAAGCCAAAGAACTCCCGCGCCTCGATCATCTCCATCGCCTTGTTGAACATCGAGGCGGAATCAATGGTGATCCGCTGCCCCATCGCCCAATTCGGATGCGATGAGGCCTCGGCCACGGTGGCACTCGCCAGTCGCTCCAGCGGCCAATCGCGGAACGCCCCACCAGAGGCGGTAATGATTACCCGGCTCACGGCGGCAGAATCCTCACCCACCAGCGCCTGAAAGATCGCCGAATGCTCGCTGTCCACCGGCAGGATGGTGGCGCGGTTGGCGCGCGCGGTGCGCATCATCAACGCCCCCGCCGTGACCAGCGACTCCTTGTTGGCCAAGGCCAGCGTCGCGCCCTGCTCCAACGCCGCCAGACCGGGGGCAAGCCCAGCCGCGCCGACAATCGCCGACATCACCCATTGCGCCGGCCGGCGAGCGGCCTCGAGCAAGGCTGCCGTGCCCGCCGCCGCCTCGACATTGCTGCCCTTCAATGCCTCACGCAGCGATACGAGCAGATCGTCATGCGCCGTCACCGCCACATCCGCCCCAAGCGCTATGGCATCGCGGGCCAGCCTGTCGATCTTGCGCCCTCCGGTGAGCGCCACGACGTCATAGGCTCCCGGTGACCGCTTGATCAGATCAATCGTGTTTTGCCCGACAGAGCCGGTTGCCCCCAAAATGGAAATGCGTTTCATGCCACCCCCGGCAAGAGGCCCACGGCCCACAAGATGACACCAACCAGCGCGGCACCCAGCATCGCGTCAAACCGGTCCAACACGCCGCCATGACCGGGAATGAGGTTCGAGCTGTCCTTGACCCCGCGCAGGCGCTTGACCGCACTTTCGGCAATATCGCCCATCTGCCCGGCAAAGCTCACCAGAACCGACAACGGCACCAGCGCCAGCCCCGCCCCGGTCGGTGCCGCAAAGATCAATCCAACGCCCGCCGCACCAATCCAACCGGCAATCGTGCCCGACCATGTCTTTTTGGGGCTGTAGCGCGGCCAGAACTTGGGCCCGCCCAACGAGCGCCCCGCAAAATAGCCCGCGACATCAGAGATCACGACCACCGCCACCAGCCACAACACCCAAATCAAACCAGCCTCGGCACGCAGCGTGCCCATGGCGTAACAGCCCAAGAGCGACCAGATCGCCAGTGCGAGAAACGGCCCGCGTTCCCGCTCGACCGACCTCGACGCGACCACCACCGCCGCCAAGAGGATCGGCAACACCATGATCCCCGGCAACCAAAGCGCCAAGGCCACCGCCACAGCCGCCAGAACGCCAGACCGCAACGCATCGGGGGCCGCAAACATCCGCGCCGCCTCCCAGATCATCGCCCCAGCGAGCACACAGACCAGCGCCGCAAAGGGAACCCCGCCAAGCCAGATTTCAACCGCACCGACAACAATCAGCACGATGCCCGACATCAGACGCGGCCAGAGATCGGTCCAGCGTGCCGCCCCGCTCATGCAGGTGCAGCCCCGAACCGACGATCCCGCGACCCGTATTGTGACAGCAAGCGGGCAAAAACATCCGGGGTGAAATCCGGCCAGAGCGTGTCGATGAACTCATATTCCGCATAGGCCGATTGCCAGAGCAGGAAATTGGAAATCCGCGCCTCGCCAGAGGTGCGGATCACCAGATCGGGATCGGGCAATACGTAAGTATCCAGATAGCGCGGCAGCGTTTCCTCATTGACGTCCTCCGGGCGCAGCCGTCCCTCGGCCACGTCAATCGCCAGGCGCTTGGTGGCGCGCGACACCTCGTCCCGCCCCCCGTAATTGAGCGCGATGGTCAGATTGGTGCCGGTGCAATGCGCGGTCATCGCCTCGGCCTCATCCATCAGATTGCGCAGCTTGGCATCCAGCCGGGGGCGATCACCGATAAACCGCACCTGCACATTCTCGCGCACAAACTCCTGCATTTCCTTCATGATATAGCGGCGAAAGAGACTCATCAGCCCCGCCACCTCGGTCTGTGTCCGCTTCCAGTTTTCCGTGGAAAAAGCAAATATGGTCAGGTACTTGACGCCCAACCCGGGGCAGGACTGCACGATCTCGCGCACCCGCCGCGCGCCGGCGTGATGACCGAACAGGCGCGGTCGCCCGCGCTTTTGCGCCCAGCGGCCATTGCCGTCCATGATGATCGCCACATGGCGCGGCCCCTCGGTCGGGGATGATTTTCCTGCCATGGGCGCGACTTTCGGCATCAGACCTGCATGATCTCCGCTTGTTTGCCGTCCAGAACCTCGTCCACATGCTTGATAAAGCGGTCGGTCAGGCTCTGCACTTCACCTTCCCAGAATTTTTGATCGTCCTCGGACATGCCGTCGGCCTTGGCCTTCTTGATTTGATCCATACCGTCGCGGCGCACATTGCGCACAGCGACGCGGGCATGTTCGGCATATTGCGCGGCAACCTTGGTCAGCTCTTTGCGGCGCTGCTCGTTCAATTCCGGGATCGGCAGCATGATGATCGTGCCGTTGAGCTGCGGATTGATCCCCAGCCCACTCTCGCGGATGGCCTTTTCGACCTTGCCGACCAGACCCTTGTCCCAGACGTTGATCGTGACCATGCGCGGCTCCGGCACGTTGACCGTGCCCACCTGATTGATCGGGGTCTTCTGGCCATAGGCATCGACCATGATCGGCTCCAGCATCGAGGCTGAGGCGCGCCCTGTCCGCAGGGACGCAAATTCGGTCTTGAGCGCGCTCATCGCGCCTTCCATCCGGCGTTCCAGATCGCCCGTGTCGATTTCGATATCTTCCGCCATGTCGTCTTGGTCCTTCTTCCGGCTCTTGTCCTGTCAGCCTTGTTTTGCCTCAACCGTGGACGGTTGTATAGGTGCCCTCACCGGCCAGAATGCCCTTGAACCCGCCCGGTTCGTCAAGAGAGAACACGATAATAGGCAAGTTATTATCCCGCGCCAGCGCAATCGCAGAGGCGTCCATCACGGCCAGATGCTGGGCCAGCACCTCATCATAGGTCACGCGATTATAGCGTTTGGCGTCCGCATACTTGATCGGGTCTTTGTCATAGACACCATCCACCTTGGTTCCCTTGAAGATCGCCTCGCAGGCCATTTCATTGGCGCGCAGCGTCGCCGCCGTATCGGTGGTGAAATAGGGGTTTCCGGTGCCCGCCGCAAAGATACAGACGCGCTTTTTCTCCAGATGCCGCACCGCGCGGCGACGAATATAGGGCTCTGCCACCTCGTCCATACGAATGGCGGAAATCACCCGGCAGAACACACCGATTTTTTCCAGCGCCGATTGCATCGCCAGCGCGTTCATCACCGTGGCCAGCATTCCCATGTAATCGGCGGTCGTGCGCTCCATCCCCTGCGCGCTGCCTTGCAACCCGCGAAAGATGTTGCCGCCCCCGATCACCATACAGATCTCGACTCCCAGATCATGCACGATCTTGACCTCGCGCGCGATCCGCTCGACGGTCGGCGGATGCAGCCCATAGCCCAGATCCCCCATCAGCGCCTCCCCGGAAATCTTGAGCATCACGCGGCTGAATTTGGCTCGGTCCGGGCTGGTCATGGGCATTCTCCGCTGCGTCAGGGTAATCGCGCGCAAAATGTCGCAAATGCCGCCCATGTGCAATCGCTGATCACCCCGTTTCGCGGGGAAAAGGCGGCAAACCGCCTCGCCAAACCGAGCAATTGACGCTAACCCGGTCGCATGAGCCTGCCCGTTGACATCCCCCCTGACCGCCCCGTTCTGATCGCCGGCCCCACCGCCAGCGGCAAATCGGCGCTCGCGATGCACATCGCCCGCACCCAAGGCGGCGTGATCGTCAATGCCGATGCTCTGCAAGTCTATGAAAACTGGCGCATTCTCAGCGCCCGCCCCAGCGTGGCGGATGAGGCGGCCGTTCCCCACTGCCTCTATGGCCACGTCGGGCCGCGCGCCCCCTATTCCACCGGCCACTGGCTGCGCGACGTGGCGGCCATTCTGCAGACGCCCGCGCGCCCCATCATCATCGGCGGCACCGGCCTCTATTTCACGGCCCTGACCGAAGGCTTGGCCGATATCCCCACACCCCCCGCCTCAATCCGCGCCGAGGCGGATCACCTGCTGGCAACCGAAGGGCTATCCACGCTTCTCGACGCGCTCGACCCCCTAACCCGTTCCCGGATCGACACCCGCAACCCCATGCGCGTGCAGCGCGCCTGGGAGGTGCAGCGCGCCACGGGCCGGGGATTGGCCGCGTGGCAGGATGACACGCCGCCCCCGCTTCTGCCGCTCGACGCCTGCACGCCGCTCTTGATCACCGCCGACAAGGAGTGGCTCACCGCCCGCATCGCCCGCCGCTTTGACATGATGCTGGCGGCTGGCGCGCTTGATGAAGCGCGCGCCAACCTCCCCCTCTGGGACCCCACCCTGCCCTCGATGAAGGCCATCGGTGCGCCCGAACTCGTCGCCCATCTGCGCGGCGAAATGACCCTCGATCAGGCCCGCGAGGCCGCGACCATCGCCACGCGACAATATGCCAAGCGCCAACGCACCTGGTTCCGCGCCCGCATGCGCGCCTGGCACCCCATCGCGGTGGAAACGCTAACCGCCTGACGCATTCGCATTTCGTGCAGCTATTTCGCATCTCGTGCAGCGCACCGCGATTTTCAGGACATGTGAGGCGACAAATCGCCTCTCCCCTCGCCAAATCCGCCCAAGGCCATCCGGCCCCGTCTTTGGGAGGAGACCACATGATTCCAGCCGCATTCGACTATCACCGCCCCGGTGATCTTCCCGCCGCCTTGGCCCTCTTGCAGGAGCATGGCGACGACGCCCGTGTGATTGCGGGCGGTCATAGCCTCATTCCGATGATGAAGCTGCGCATGGCCGAGGTGCCGCATCTCATCGACTTGCAAGCCATCGAGGCACTGCGCGGCATTACCATAGATGGCAGCCGCATCACCTTGGGTGCGATGGTCACGCAGGCGGACCTCATCGCCCACGCCGGTCTCACCACCTACGCCCCCATCCTGCGCGAGGCAGCACTTCAGATTGCCGACCCACAGGTGCGCGCCATGGGCACCGTCGGCGGCAATGTCGCCAATGGCGATCCCGGCAACGACATGCCCGGCCTCATGCAATGCCTGAACGCCACCTTCCACGTCACCGGCCCGGCGGGCAGCCGCACCATCGCCGCGCGTGATTTCTATGAGAGCGCCTATCTCACAGCCCGGGAAGATGACGAGATCCTGACAGCCGTCAGCTTTGACGCCCCGAACGGCGGGCAAGCCTATGAAAAGCAAAAGCGCAAGATCGGCGACTACGCCACCGCCGCCGCCGCCGTGATCCTGACCCGCGACGGCGATCACTGCACCGCCGCCTCCATCGCCATGACCAACCTCTCCGACACGCCCATCTGGGCCGAGGCCGCAGGCGACGCCCTCATCGGCACCGACTGCAACGAGGATGCCGTCATCGCCGCAATCACCGCCATGCAGGACGCCATCGACCCGTCAGAGGATAATCGTGGCCCTGTCGCCTTCAAACGCCACGCGGCGGGCATTGTCCTTGCCCGCGCCATCGCCCGCGCTTGGTCGCGCGCCTGAGGGAGAGAAAACCATGTCCAAGAAAATGCAGATCACCCTCACCGTCAACGGCACCCGGCATGAAGTGCTGGCAGAGCCGCGCGAACTCCTGATCCACGTCCTGCGCGAACGCCTCAACATCACCGGGCCCCACATTGGCTGCGAAACCTCGCATTGCGGGGCCTGCACGGTGATCATGGGCGACCGCTCGGTCAAATCCTGCACCGTCTTTGCCGCTCAGGCCGATGGCGCGACCATCACCACCATCGAGGGGCTGGGAACCCCCGGCGCGCTGCACCCGCTGCAAGAGGCGTTCCGCGAACATCACGGGCTGCAATGCGGCTTTTGCACCCCAGGCATGATCACCCGCGCCGCACAACTGCTCAAGGAAAACCCCGATCCGACCGAAGAAGAGGTGCGCTTTGGCATGGCCGGCAATCTCTGCCGCTGCACCGGCTACCAGAACATCGTCAAGGCCGTGCTCGCCGCCGCGAGCGACATCAACACCGCCAAGGAGGCCGCGCAATGAACGACCTGACGCCAGACCGCGACGACCGCACCGCGAAACTCAAGGGCATCGGCTGCGCCCGCAAACGCGTCGAGGATGCACGCTTTACCCAAGGCAAGGGCAATTACGTCGATGACATCAAGCTGCCCGGCATGCTCTTTGGCGATTTCGTCCGCTCGCCCTACGCCCATGCCCGCGTCACCTCCATTGACACCTCCGCCGCCATGGCGCTTGACGGCGTGATAGCGGTGCTGACCGCCAAGGATCTCGAACCGCTCGGTCTGCACTGGATGCCCACGCTCGCGGGCGACAAACAGATGGTGCTGGCTGATGGCAAGGTGCTCTTTCAGGGGCAAGAGGTGGCCTTTGTCGTCGCCCGCGACCGCTATGTGGCCGCCGATGCCGTGGAACTGGTCGAAGTAGAGTATGAGGAACTCCCCGTCATCACCGACCCGTTCGTGTCGCTCAACTCCGACACCGTCCTGCGCGAGGATCTCGCCCCCGGAGCGGACGGCGCACACGGCCCCCGCCGCCATCCCAACCACATCTTTCTCTGGGAACAGGGCGACAGGACAGCCACCGAAGACGTGATCGCTTCTGCCGATGTGGTGGCCGAGGAGATGATCTATTACCACCGCACCCACCCCTGCCCGCTCGAAACCTGCGGCTGCGTCGCCTCCATGGACAAGCTCAATGGCAAGCTGACCGTCTACGGCACCTTTCAGGCCCCGCATGTGGTGCGCACCGTGGCCTCGCTGCTCTCAGGGATAGACGAACACAACATCCGCGTCGTGTCGCCTGACATCGGCGGCGGCTTTGGCAATAAGGTGGGCGTCTATCCCGGTTACGTCTGCTCTATCGTCGCCAGCATCGTCACCGGCGTGCCGGTGAAATGGGTCGAGGACCGGATGGAGAACCTGATGGCCACCGCATTCGCCCGCGACTACTGGATGCAGGGCAAGATCGCGGCCACCAAAGAGGGCAAGATCACCGGCCTCTGGTGCCATGTTACCGCCGATCACGGCGCGTTCGACGCCTGTGCCGATCCCACCAAATTCCCGGCTGGGTTCTTTCACATCTGCACCGGCAGCTATGACATCCCGGTGGCCTATGTCGGCGTCGATGGCGTCTACACCAACAAGGCCCCCGGCGGCGTCGCCTATCGCTGCTCCTTCCGCGTGACCGAGGCCGCCTATTTCATCGAACGAATGATCGAGATATTGGCGATTGAGCTGAACATGGACGCGGCAGAGCTGCGTCGCATCAATTTCATCCGCGCCGATCAATTCCCCTATCACTCGGCGCTTGGCTGGGAATACGATTCTGGCGACTATCACACCGCATGGGACAAGGCGCTGAAGGCCGTCGATTACGCCGGTCTGCGCGCTGAACAGGCCGACCGCGTCGCGGCCTTCAAACGCGGCGAAACCCGCAAATTGATCGGCATCGGCCTGACGCATTTTACTGAGATCGTCGGCGCAGGCCCGGTCAAGAATTGCGACATCCTCGGCATGGGCATGTTCGACAGTTGCGAGATTCGCATCCACCCCACCGGATCGGCCATCGCCCGCCTTGGCACCATCTCTCAGGGTCAGGGCCACGCCACCACCTTTGCCCAGATCCTCGCCTCTGAGATTGGCATCCCCGCAGACAAGATCACGGTCGAGGAAGGCGATACCGACACCGCCCCCTACGGCCTTGGCACCTATGGCAGCCGCTCAACCCCCGTCGCGGGGGCCGCCACCGCGCTTGCCGGGCGCAAAATCCGCGCCAAGGCGCAGATGATCGCGGCCTATCTCTTGGAAGTCCATGACGATGACGTCGAATTCGACATCGACCGCTTTGCCGTCAAAGGCGCGCCGGAACGGTTCAAGACCATGGCCGAGATCGCTTATGCCGCCTATCATCAGGCCATTCCCGGCATAGAGCCGGGGCTGGAGGCGGTCAGCTATTACGACCCGCCCAACATGACCTATCCGTTCGGGGCCTACATCTGCGTGATGGAGATCGACGTGGACACCGGCGAGACGCAAATCCGCCAGTTCTACGCACTCGACGATTGCGGCACCCGCATCAACCCGATGGTGATCGAGGGGCAGGTTCACGGCGGCCTGACCGAAGCGCTCGCCATCGCGATGGGACAGGAAATCGCCTATGACGAGATGGGTAATGTCAAAACCGGCACGCTGATGGATTTCTTCATCCCCACCGCGTGGGAAACGCCGCATTACACCACCGATCACACCGAAACCCCGTCGCCGCATCACCCCATCGGTGCCAAGGGCGTGGGCGAAAGCCCGAATGTCGGCGGTGTCCCGGCCTTTTCCAACGCGGTGCACGACGCCCTGCGCCCCTTTGGTCTGCGCCACACCCAGATGCCGCATGACCATTGGCGCATCTGGCGCGCCGCCCATGAGCTTGGGCTGCATGGCTAAGGACGGACGGGGGGCGCTACCCCCCCGGCCCCCCGGAGTATTTTCAGCAAGTTGAAGGAGCGGGACAGCATGGCGGACTGGCGCGATTTGCAGGCAGGCATGGCGGATCACGGCTATATCGCCGGTGACGATCTGACCATGGCGCTGCATATCGCGCTCTCGCTCGGGCGGCCCCTGCTGCTCGAAGGGGCGGCAGGCGTGGGCAAGACCGAAGTGGCGCGCGTGCTTGCGGCGCTCAAATCCGCGCGCCTGATCCGCCTGCAATGCTACGAAGGGCTCGACGCGGCACAGGCCATCTACGAATGGAACTACCCGCGCCAATTGCTCGCCATCCGCGCCGCCGCCGAAGGGGGCGAGACCGGCGCAGGCGTCGAGGCGCGGATATTCTCGGATGAGTATCTGCTGGAACGACCCCTTTTGCAGGCGATAAGACAGGCAGAACCACCGGTTCTGCTGATTGACGAGATCGACCGCGCCGATGAGGAATTCGAGGCCTATCTTCTTGAAATCCTGTCCGATTTCCAGATCACCATCCCCGAGATGGGCACCATCACCGCCACGGCGCGGCCCATGGTGATCCTGACCGCCAATGGCACCCGCGACCTCTCGGACGCGCTGCGCAGGCGCTGCATTTATGCGCATGTCGACTACCCAGACCGGGCCGCAGAGCTTGCAATACTGCAAAGCCGTTGCCCCGAGATCGACCAGAATCTGACCCGCCAGATCGTCGGTTTCGTGCAGGCGATCCGCCGCGAAGACCTGGAAAAGACCCCCGGCATTGCCGAAACCCTCGATTTCGCCGCCGCCCTCGCCGGGCTCGGCATCAACGATCTGACCCATGATCCGGTGATCTTGCAAGCCGCCCTTGCCACGCTGCTCAAGACCCAAACCGACCGCGCCAATATCACCACCGAAGTGGCGCAGCGCCTCGCAGGTCAGGCCGCATGAGCCGCGCCACCCGCTTTGCCGCCCGCGATCCGGGACCATCTGCGCGCGTCGCAGGCTTCATATCCCACCTGCGCGACAACGGCTTGCGCCTGGGCGTGGGCGAGACACAAACAGCCCTCACCGCCCTCACGCATATCAACGCGACCAACCCCGACGAGACGCGCCGCGCCCTCAAATCGGTCTGCGCCAGCACCGCCGATGAGGTGGCGCAGTTCGACGCGCTGTTTGACAGCTATTGGCTGAACGCCGGCCGGGTGCGCGAAAAATTCAGCCAAAGCGACCGCAAGGGTGCACTGCACACCCGCAACTCCCGCAATCCGGATGGTGAGGACAGCACCGCGCGCGGCCAAATCCACGCCCCCGACGATGGCGCAGGCTCTGCCCATGGCGACGGCACCGGCACCCTCATCGCCAGCCGCACCGCCAGCCTGATGCACCACGACATGCGCAAACTGGTCAGCTCGCAGGACATTGCCGAGGCCGAAACCATCGCCCGCCGCCTTGCGCAATCGCTCGCTTACAGGCGGTCCCGCCGCCGCGCCGCCCACCGCGGCGATCAAATCCACTTTCGCCGCCTCATCCGCGCCAGCCTCTCAACAGGGGGCGAGCCACTCTCGCTCCCACGCAAGAAACGCCCCGACAGACAGATGCGAATCGTCGCCCTCTGCGATGTCTCGGGCTCGATGACGATCTATGCGCGGGTGTTTCTCGCCTTTCTCACCGGCCTCATTCGCGCCGATGACGCGACGGATGCCTGGCTCTTTCACACCCGCCTTGTGCGCATCTCGGACGCGCTGCGCGACCCTGACCCGCTGCGCGCCCTCAACCGCCTGTCGCTCTTGGCGGATGGCTTTGGCGGCGGCTCGAAAATCGGCGCATCCCTCGCGCAATTCGCCCGTGGCCCGGCGCGCCATTGCGTCAATTCCCGCACGGTCGTGGTGATCCTCTCGGATGGCTATGACACCGACCCGCCCGAGGCCCTGACCGAGGCGCTCACCCGCCTGCGCAAACGGGGTGGTCGCATCATCTGGCTCAACCCCTTGAAAGGCTGGAAGGATTACGCCCCCGTGACCGCCGCCATGGCCGCCGCCCTGCCGCATCTCGATTTTTTCGCAGCCGCCACGACGCTCAATGATCTGGCCGCCCTTGGCCCCCAACTGGTGCGTCTCTGACATGGAAACCGACACGCTTGATCTCGCTACCCGCCGCCTTGCAGAGGCGCGCGAACCCTATGCCATCGCCACGGTGATCCGCACCGTGGGTGCCACTGCCGCCAAGCCCGGCGCGCGGGCGCTGATCCTTGCCGATGGCACGATCTCTGAGGGTTGGATCGGCGGCGGTTGCGTGCGCGGCGCGATTGCCCGCGCCGCCCGAACCGCCATCGCCGAAGGCGCCCCGCGCCTGATCTCGATCCAGCCCGACGAGGATCTGACCGCGCAGGGCCTCGCCCCCGGCCAGACCCATCAGGGCCGCGACATCGCCCGCAACGGCTGCCCCAGCAAGGGCGCGATGGAGATTTTCGTCGAACCTGTCCTGCCCCGCCCCGAACTGGTGATCTTGGGCGCTTCGCCGGTGGCCCTCGCCTTGGCGACCCTCGCCCAGCCCTTCGGCTTTGACATCACCACAGAGCCAAGCCCCCAGCCCGCCGCCACCCGCGCCCGCATGGTGGTTATCGCCACCCAGGGCGCGGGCGATCTCGACGCGCTGCGCACGGCGCTGGCCTCTGAGGCCGACTATATCGGCTTTGTCGCCAGCCGCCGCAAATTCGCCACCCTCGCGGCGCGGCTTGACGCCACCCCGGAGGCGCTCGCGCGTATCCAGTCCCCAGCGGGCCTTGCGATCAACGCTGTCACCCCCGAGGAAATCGCGCTCTCAATTCTGGCCCAGATCGTCCAGCACCGCCGCCAGGGCCAGCGCCAGAGCTGAAATCCCCCGTTTAAATCAAGGAGACCCCCATGGACCTCGCCGACGAAATCACCCTCAACGCGCCCAAATCCCGCGTCTATGCCGCCCTCAACGATCCCGAGATCCTGCGTCAGAGCATTCCGGGCTGCGAGGAACTGATCAAACATTCCGATACGGAATTGGAAGCGCGCGTCGTGCTCAAGATCGGCCCGGTCAAGGCGCGCTTTACCGGCACCGTCACGCTCGACACCACCGGCGCGCCGGATGCGTTTTCCCTCACGGGTCAGGGCAATGGCGGGGCCGCAGGCCATGCCAAGGGCGGCGCGGATGTGACCCTGACCGAAGAGGAGGGCGTGACCACCCTGCGCTACACCGCCCGTGCAGACATTGGCGGCAAGCTCGCGCAATTGGGCAGCCGCCTCATTCAAAGCACGGCGAAAAAGCTCGCCGCGCAGTTCTTTACAAATTTTCAGCAGGCCGTGGCCCCCGCCGAAGTTTAGAGCTTCGCCAGAAACGCCGCGATCCCGGCCTCGGCGACCTCGCGGTCCTGCATCGGCGTGCCTGAACTCACGCCGATGCCGCCCACGACCTCGCCGTCCACCAGCACCGGCAGACCACCGCCCACCACCATCAGCCGCCCGCCAATGGCCGAGGCGATGCCGTAGACCGGCTTGCCCGGCTGGCTGACCTCACCATATTCATGCGTCGCCTTCTTGGCCCCGGCAGCGGTGAACGCCTTGTCGATGGCGATGGTGATCGACGTCACCTTGCCGCCATCCATCCGCTCGAAGGCCACCAGATTGCCGCCCTCGTCGGTGATGGCGATGCACATCGGCACGCCCACCTCCACCGCCTTGGCGCGCGCGCCCGCCAAGAGCACCCCGGCATCCGCCAGATCGAGCCGTTTCACTGTCATCATGGCCTAGCCCCTTATGCCGCCTTGACCCCACGCCGCGCCGCATGCAGCAGCGGCTCTGTATATCCCGAGGGCTGCTTTGCCCCCTCAAAGATCAGATCCCGCGCCGCCTTGAACGCCGCCCCGTCGAAATCGGGGGCCATCGGGCGGTAAGCCGGATCCTGCGCGTTCTGCGCATCCACCTTGGGGGCCATCCGCCGCAGTGACGCGTCGATCTCTTCGGCCGAGCATATGCCATGGATCAACCAGTTGGCCAGATATTGCGACGAAATGCGCAAGGTTGCCCGATCCTCCATCAGCGCCACATCGTTGATGTCCGGCACCTTGGAACAGCCAATGCCCTGATCGACCCAGCGCACCACATAGCCCAAGATCGACTGACAGGAATTGTCCAACTCGCGCCGCACTTCCTCGCCCGACAGGTTCCGCCCCACCATCATCGGCGGCGTCAGCAATTCAGCGCGTGATGCACGATCCCGGCCCTTCAACGCCGCTTGCAGCCCCGCCACATCAACTTGGTGATAATGCGTGGCATGCAACGTCGCCGCCGTGGGCGACGGCACCCAGGCGGTATTGGCCCCGGCCTTGGGATGCGCGATCTTGACCTCCAGCATATCGGCCATGTCATCGGGTCTGGCCCACATGCCCTTGCCGATCTGACCGCGCCCCGTCATGCCCGCCGCAAGGCCCGCATCGACATTCCCGGCCTCATAGGCCGCAAGCCAGATCGCCTTTTGCATCTCGCCCTTGGGAATGACCGGCCCCGCCTGCATCGAGGTGTGGATCTCGTCGCCGGTGCGGTCCAGAAACCCGGTGTTGATGAAGACGCAGCGATCCTTGACCGCCTTGATACAGGCCATGAGGTTGGCCGAGGTCCGCCGCTCCTCGTCCATCACGCCCAGCTTGACCGTATTGCGCGGCAGCCCCAGCATCTCCTCGACCCGCCCATAGAGCGTATCGACAAAGGCGCATTCCTCCGGCCCATGCAGCTTGGGAATGACGATATAAACCGATCCCACCCGCGAGTTGCCCGCCGCGCCCCGCGCCAGATCATGCATCGCCGCCGCGACCGTGACGGCTGCATCCAGCATCACCTCGGGCGTTTCCTTGCCCTCCAGCAGCACCGCATCGGTGGTCATCAAGAGACCCACATTGCGCACCAGCATCAGCGCACGCCCGGGATGCACCACCTCTTGCCCCTCTGGATCAATATAGCTCACATCCGGGTTGAGCCGCCGGGTCAACAAACGCCCACCCTTCTCGAACCGCTCTTCCAGATCGCCGCGCATCAGGCCCAGCCAATTGCCATAGACCACGCATTTGTCGTCGGCATCCACCGCCGCCACCGAATCCTCGCAATCCTGTATAGCGGTCAGCGCGCTCTCGATCCGCACATCGGCAATGCCTGCCGGATCATCGCGACCAATCGCCGAGGCAGGATCAATCACGATCTCGATCATCAACCCGTTGACGCGCAGCATCACACTGCCGCCCTCGGTATGGCCCGCAAACTGCGCCGCATCCGCCAGCCCAGTCACTTGGCCTCCGACCGTGACACGCAACCCGCCGTCCACCTCCAAGGCGTCAACATCCGCCCAGGACCCGGCAGCCAGTGGCACAACCTTGTCGAGATGCGCCCGCGCCCATGCAATCACCTGGCGGCCGCGCACAGCGTCATAGCCCGGCCCCTGCGCCGTGCCGGAAATCGCATCGGTGCCATAGAGCGCATCATAAAGACTACCCCACCGCGCATTCGCGGCATTGAGCGCAAAGCGCGCATTCATCACCGGCACGACCAATTGCGGCCCGGCCACCTGCGCAATCTCTGCATCAACGTTCTGCGTGCCCAGCTCGAACGCCTCCGGTTCCGGCACAAGGTAGCCGATCTCGGTCAGGAATTCGCGGTACGCCGCCCCGTCAAACTGCTGCCCGCGCCGCGCCCGGTGCCAGCCGTCAATCTGCACCTGCAACTCGCGGCGCTTGGCCAAAAGCGCCGCGTTCTTCGGGGCCAGATCCCGCAGGAGTGCGGCATAGCCCGACCAGAATGCGTCAGCACTCAGCCCCAACACTACCTCGTCCTCGATCAGGCGGGCCAGCGGTGCCGCCACGCTCAGGCCGTGACGCTCAACATATGTGGTCATGGTCGTCCCTTCCGAAAATCAGGAAATTCATTGGATTTGCAGCTACTTCAGCGGCACTGTACTTGTAAGGACGGGAAAAATGTTTTCCATTGTATGGAAAGGTATACCGAACATGTCAGACCCTCAATCCCAAGGCGTTCAATCCGTCGCCCGCGCGCTGCGCCTGCTGCAACTTCTCAGCCAGCAGGACGAAGGCGCACGGGTGTCGGACCTCGCCCGTCTGGCAGGCTTGGCGGTCTCGACCACGCATCGGTTGTTGACCACCCTGGAGTTACAGCATTTCGCCCAGTTCGATTCCGACCGCGCGCTCTGGCATGTGGGGCGTGGTGCCTTTTCGGTGGGGGCGGCGTTTTCCCGGCGGCATAATTTCGTGGCCCCGGCCTTGCCGCTCCTGCGCCGCTTGCGCGATGCCACGCGCGAGACCGCCAATCTCGGGATTCTCGATCAGGATGAGCTTGTCACCCTCTCACAGGTCGAAAGCCGTGAAATCATGCGCGCCATCTCGCCACCGGGCGGGCGCGTGCCTGCCTTTTGCTCCGGCATGGGCAAGGCGATTCTCGCGACTTGGCCAAACGCCGATATTGCGGATTTCGTGGCGCGGACCGGGTTTCATCCGATGACCAAGCGTTCGCACCGCAGCCTGAGCACTGCCATGGTCGACATCAAACGCATCCGCGCCCAAGGCTATGCGCTCGATGACGAAGAACATGTGACCGGCCTGCGCTGCCTTGCCGCCGTGGTCTGGTCGCCTCAGGCCGAGGCGGTCTGTGCCATCTCGGTCTCGGGCCTTGCCGCCCGCCTGCCGGACGCCCGCCTCAGCGCGATCGGACGTCAAGTGGCCGAAGCCGCAGCAGATCTGACGCTCAAGATCGGCGGGCAGAGGCCGGTTTGAGAGAAGGGGGCTGTTGCTGACTTCGCCCCAAGCGATGAGCCGCGCGGTCGCTGGGCCGGGGACTAGCGATGCGACCATGGGAACTGCCAGTTTATGCCCGAGAAGGCCGTATAACTCCTAAGCGTTGCGCGACGCCTCCAAATCGCTAGGCCGCGGGACGGCCCAGCGATCGCGCGGCGGCGCTTCGCGCCTTTGTTCCGCGCGAGTGGCAGACGAAAGGCCCCTTCAGACCCCACCCCGCTCTCTTCTCACCGCAGTTTCAGCGTCGCCAACCCGACCATCGCCAGAATAAGCGCGATAATCCAGAACCGGATCACGATCTGCGGCTCCGCCCAGCCCTTTTTCTCGTAATGGTGATGGATCGGCGCCATCAGGAACACCCGCTTGCCGGTGCGTTTGAAATAGAGCACCTGAATGATGACCGACAGCGCTTCGACCACAAAGAGCCCGCCGACGATGCCCAGCACCAGCTCATGCTTGGTCGCCACCGCAATCGCACCCAATGCCCCGCCCAGCGCCAATGATCCGGTATCGCCCATAAAGACCGCCGCAGGCGGCGCATTATACCATAGGAACCCCAGACCGCCGCCCACCAGACCGGCGACAAAGATCAGGATCTCCCCTGTGCCCGGCACATAATGCAGCCCCAGATAATCGGTGAAATCAACCCGACCCACGGTATAGGCAATCACGCCCAGCGCGGCCGAGGCGATCATCACCGGCATAATCGCCAAACCGTCCAGACCATCGGTGAGATTGACCGCATTGGCCGCCCCGACGATCACGAACATCGCAAAGGGGATGAACAAGAACCCCATGTTGACCAGCACATCCTTGAAGACCGGCAGCGCCAATTGATATTGCAATTCAGTAGGATGATGCAGCCCGGCCCAGTAGGCCGCGATAAAGGCGATCACAAAGCCCAACCCCAACCGCGCCTTGCTCGAAACGCCCTTGACGTTCTGCTTGCTCACCTTGGCGTAATCGTCGGCAAATCCGATCAGGCCAAAGGCCACCGTGACGAACAGCACCAGCCAGACATAGGGATTGTCCAACCGCGCCCAGAGCAAGGTCGAGGTCAAGAGCGCACCCACGATCAAGAGCCCTCCCATAGTGGGTGTGCCCGCCTTGGAAAAATGCCCCTCCGGCCCGTCGCTGCGAATGGGTTGCCCTTTGCCCTGCCGCTTGCGCAGTACAAGGATCAGGGGTGGCCCGAACAGGAACCCAAAGATCAGCGCCGTCATAAAGGCTCCGCCCGCACGGAACGTGATGTAGCGGAAGAGATTGAAGAAATCCCCGCCATCCGACCAGATGGTCAGCCAATAGAGCATTTCGCTATCCTTCCTCTGCCACTCGGCCCGCGCGCCGCAGCGCCTCGACCACAAGGCTCACCCGGCTCCCCTTGGAACCCTTCACCAACACAACATCACCCGCATCGATCAGTCGGTGCGCCTGCGCCGCGAGATCCTCGGCGGTCGCGGCCCAGCGGCCCTGCCGGCCCTCGGACAACAACTCCCAGAGCGCGCGCATGCGCGGCCCCACGCAATGGATTTCGTCGATCTGCGCCATATATGGCAAATCGGCCAATCCGGCGTGCATCGCCACTTCATCCGCGCCCAATTCCAACATATCGCCCAGAATTGCAATACGCCGCCCACGGGCCACGCGCCCGACACCATCGCGCGGCTGCGCCGCCGCCAGAACCTCGAGTGCTGCGGCCATCGAGGTCGGATTGGCGTTGAATGCGTCGTCGATCAGATCAATGCTCATCCCATCGCTGGCCAGATCAAGCACAAGCTCCTCGCGGGTGCCGCGCCCGGCAGGCGGGGCCCAGCCTGCCAGATCGGCCATCGCCACGGCCCGGTCACAGCCCAGAACCTGCACCACCGCCAGCACAGCCAACGCGTTCATCGCGAAATGCCGGCCCGGCACACCGACCTTGTAGACCAGCGGCGAGCGCCAGGCGCGGGCGTGGCCCACGGTGACACGGTCATGCAGTTCGACGTTGAGCAGGCGATGATGCGCGCCCCGCGCGGTGCCAAAGCTGAGGATCCGCGCAGCATGGCGCACGGCCTCGGCCCGCAGGATCGGCGCCGTTGCGATATCGGCATTGATCACCGCCACGCCGCCCGGCTCCAGCCCCTCAAAAATGCTGGCCTTCTCGCGGGCGATGCCTTCAATATCCTCGAACGCCTCCAGATGCGCCGCCGCCACCGTGGTGATGACCGCCACATGCGGCCGCGCCATCCGCGCCAGAGGCGCGATTTCACCGGGATGGTTCATGCCGATCTCGATCACGGCAAACTGCGTATCGACCGGCATCCGCGCCAGCGTGAGCGGCACCCCCCAATGATTGTTGTAACTGGCCTCCGCCGCATGCGTACGGCCCTGATGTCTCAGCACGTCGCGCAACATCTCCTTGGTCGAGGTCTTGCCGACCGATCCGGTCACAGCCACCACCTTCGCCCGGCTGCGCGCCCGACCCGCGCGGCCCAAGGCCTCCAGCCCCGCCTGCACATCCGCCACGAGCAGGAGCGGCGCATCACCTCCAACCCCTTCGGGCACATGGCTCACCAATGCCGCCGCCGCCCCCTTGGCCAGCGCTTGGGCTACGAACTCATGCCCGTCGCGCGCCGCACTCAGCGCCACGAAGAGATCACCGCGTTGCAACGTGCGCGTGTCGATCGACACGCCCGACACCTGCCAGTCGCCCGTCACCCGCCCCCCTGTGGCCGCAGCGGCCTCCTGCGCCGACCAGAGGCTCATATCCGCCCCCCGTCCAAGACCGTCACCGCCAAACTCGCCTGCTCCGCATCGTCAAAGGGCAAGACATCCTCGCCCACGACCTGCCCGGTCTCATGGCCCTTGCCACAGATCAAGAGCGCATCCCCCGGCCCCAGCGCATCCACCCCGCGCAGGATCGCCTCGGCCCGGTCGCCCACTTCGGACGCCCCCGGACAGCCCTGCATCACCGCCGCCCGGATACTCGCCGGGTCCTCAGAGCGCGGGTTGTCATCGGTCACGATCACCAGATCGGCATAGGTGCCCGCCGCCTGCCCCATCAAGGGCCGCTTGGCGCGGTCCCGGTCGCCGCCCGCGCCCACGATCGCAATCAGCCGCCCCATGACATGCGGACGCAGCGCCTTGATCGCGGTGGCCACGGCATCCGGCGTATGCGCGTAATCCACGAACACCGCCGCACCAGTGTCCCGCGTTGCAGCCAGCTGCATGCGCCCGCGCACCGTCTTCATTCCCGGCAGAGTTTCGAATACGCGCTCGGCATCGGCCCCGGCCCCGATCGCCAGCCCGGCGGCCAAGAGGACATTCTCCGCCTGAAACCCGCCAATCAGATCAAGGCGGAGCTGATGCACCTCATCTTCCCACTCAAACCGCAACACCTGCCCCGTGGCATCGAACCGCTGCGCCTTCAGGCGCAGATCGGCCCCGACCTCGCGCCCGACGGTGATGAGATCCTGCCCGCGTTCGGTGGCAATCGCCGCCATCTCGGCCCCTCGGGAATCGTCGATATTGATCACCGCAACCCCGTCCTCGGGCAAAACGCGGGCGAAGAGCCCCGCCTTGGCTGCGAAATATTCGTCAAAGCTGGCGTGATAATCCAAGTGATCCTGCGTGAAATTGGTGAATCCTGCCGCCACCAGATGCACGCCGTCCAAACGCCTCTGCGCCAATCCATGCGACGACGCCTCCATCGCGGCATGGGTCACACCCGCCAACTCGCATTTCGCCAGCATACGGTGCAGGGTGATCGGTTCGGGCGTAGTATGGCCAAGGGGCGCACTATAGGCTCCCTCGACCCCCGTCGTGCCCAGATTGACCGCATCAAAACCCAGCCGCTCCCAGATCTGCCGGGTAAAGGTGGCGACGGATGTCTTTCCATTGGTGCCGGTTACGGCAATCATCGTCTCGGGCTGCGCGCCGAACCATAACGCAGCGGCAAAGGCCAGCGTTTGACGCGGGTCTTCGGCCACCACGAGCGCCGCATCGCTCAGGCTGAGAAAGTCCTGCGCCAACCGCGCGCCGATGGCATCGGTCAGAATCGCACCCGCACCTTGCCGCAACGCATATTGAATGAACTCGGCGCCATGCACCTTGGTCCCCGGCAAAGCGGCAAAGAGATAGCCGGGCTTTACCTCGCGGCTGTCCACCGCCAAGCCCGTGATGTCAGCCTGCCGTCCGGCTTGGGCTGTTAATCCCAATGCCGCCAATGTTCTGATTTGCCCCACCGCACTGCCCCGTTCCGGCTTAATTCGATGTCAGGCTTATAGCAGCAAGCGGGCCGGGTTCAATCTCGGGTCGCAGCCCAAGCAAAGGCGCTACGCGACGTATGATTTCAGCGGCCACTGGCACAGCGGTCCACCCCGCTGTGCGGCGGGGCTCATCCCCAGAGGTCTCGACCGGCTCATCCAGCGTGACCACCAGCACATATTTCGGGTCATGCGCCGGAAACATGCTGGCAAAGGTAGAGATGACCTTGTCCTTGTAATACCCGCCCCCGCGTTCCTTGGGCTTGTCGGCGGTGCCGGTCTTGCCCCCCACCGCATAGCCGGGCACCTCGCCAAGGCTTGCCGTGCCCTCGGACACGACCTGCCGCAGCATCTTGCGCATGGCGGCGGATGTCGCTTCGGACATCACCCGCTCGCCCGGCGCGCGGGTCGGATCGCGCAAAAGCGTCGGCGTCACCCGACGCCCGCCATTGGCAATCGTTGCATAGCCGGCCGCCAGATGCATCGGACTGACCGACAGACCATGCCCGTAAGAGATCGTCATGGTCGACAACTCTGACCAGTTCTTCGGCAAGAGCGGCGTGCTCCCCGAGGCTTCGGCAATCTCCAACTGCACAGGGTCGATGAACCCAAGCTGATCGAGAAATTCGCGCTGCCGCTTGGCCCCGATTTCCAGCGCGATGCGCGCGGTGCCCACGTTCGAAGATTTGACGATCACCTTGGTGACGCTCAATTCCGGTCCGTAATTCTTGAAATCCCGTATCCGGAACTTGCCCCATTGCATCGGGCTCTTGGTGTTGACGATCGAGTCCGGCGTGACAAGTTTCAGCTCCATCGCCTGCGCAATCGGAAACACCTTGAACGTGCTGCCCAGCTCATAAACCCCCTGCACCGCCCGATTGAAGAGCGGGCTGTCACTGGGACTGCCGGATGTCGGCAGCGCGGGACGATCATTGGGATCAAAATCCGGAAGCGAGGCCACCGCCACCACCTCGCCGCTCTTTGCATCCATCAGGATACCCGCCGCGCCCTTGGCGTTCATGATCTTCATGCCACCATAGAGCACCCGCTCCATCGCCGCCTGCACACTCAGATCGAGCGACAGAACAAGCGGTTCATGCGCCTGCGCCGGATCGCGCAACCGCGCGTCCTGATGCCGCTCAACACCGGCTACTCCAACCAATTCGGCGGCATGCACCCCCTCACGGCCAAAACTGGTGCCGCCCAGCACATGTGCCGCCAGCCGCCCGTTGGGATAGAGCCGCATTTCGCGTGGGCCAAACAACAGACCCGGCTCACCGATATCATGCACCGCCTGCTTTTGCTCGGGGCTCAGCTTCTTCTTGATCCACAGGAATTTACGCGGACCCGTGAAATCCTTGATCAGCCTTTCCCGCTCGAGATCGGGAAAAATCTCGACCAGCCGGTCGGCGGCATGGGCCGGATCAACCATCATTTGCGGCTGCGCATAGAGGCTATGCGTGTCGAAATTGGTGGCAAGAATGCGCCCCTCGCGGTCCACTATATCCGCGCGCTGTGCGAATATCTGCGATCCGGCAACGCTGGTCGCCGGTTCCGCCGGCTCGGTTCCCGCCAGAACCGCCATCCGTCCGCCGACAACGGCAAAGGCCACAAAGAACACGGCAGACAGAACCAAAAGCCGCCCCTCGGCACGACGTCGCGCCCGGTCGCGCATCTCCTCATGCCGCAGGCGGATATTCTCGCGCTCGATGGCGTCGGGATTCTCGCCACGATTGCGGGCCTCCAGAATACGCGCCAACGGGCGCAGGGGGGTGCGGATCATGGGAACTGCTCCATGTTCGAGACATCAACAGGATTGGTGATCGGCACTTCGACCGGCTTGGGAAAGGCCACCTGATCCACCCGACCGAACTGATAGGGTTGCAAGGGCAAAAGACCCAGCTTGTCGTAGTTCAACTCCACCAGATCCATCAGCCGGTCTGGCCGGTTGAGATAGGCCCATTCGGCATTGAGCACCCGAAGCCGCGCGCGCGCCTCGCCAATGCCGCGCTGCAATGCCTGCGCCTGCGCCTGCGCCTCTTGGGTCCGGTAATTCTCGCGATACGCCCAAAACGCCAAACCGATGACCGAGAGCGCGGTCAAAACACAAATCAGACTGCGCATCATCGCTCTCCTTTCAACATGGGCATCCCAAGCTGTGACCGTTCCGTACGTCCAGCCCGCACATCCGTACGGACCGCCACGCGCAGTCGGGCCGACCGGGCGCGCGGATTGACGGCCAGTTCGTCGTCATCCGGCCCGATCGCCTTGCGCGATTTGAGGGAAAATTGCGGTTCCTCACGCTCTATCTCAGGCGCGTGGCGGCTGCCGGTGCCACCGCCGCCAGAGCGTAACTGCATGAATCTCTTGACCATTCTGTCCTCGATGGAGTGAAACGTCACCACCGCCAACTGCCCGCCGGGCCTCAACGCCCGCTCGGCTGCCTCTAAGCCCTCGATAAGAGATCCATATTCGTCATTCACAGCAATCCGTATCGCCTGAAAACTCCGAGTAGCCACATGCGCCTGCCCCGGCTTGGAACGCGGCAAACAGCGCTCGACAATGCCCGTCAGTTGCAGCGTCGACTCGATCGGGGTGACTTCACGCGCCTTGACAATGGCCCGCGCGATCCGGCGGCTCGCCCGTTCCTCGCCATAAAGATAAAGGATATCAGCGAGTTCCGCCTCATCCGTGGTGTTCACCAAATCTGCCGCAGTAGGCCCATCCTGACTCATCCGCATGTCAAGCGGACCATCCCTCATAAACGAAAAGCCCCGCTCCGCCCGATCCAACTGCATCGAAGACACCCCCAGATCGAGCACAACACCGTCTAGGTCCGCGGCATAGTCATCCATCTGCGCGAAATTGCCCTGCACCAACCGCAGCCGGTCGCCATACTCCGCTCCCCACTCCCGCGCCATCTCCAACGCCAGCGGGTCGCGGTCCACACCGACCACCTGATCCGCGCCCGCCTCAAGCAACCCGCGCGCATAGCCCCCGGCCCCCAGCGTGCCATCCAGCCACACGCCGCGCACCGGCGCCACCGCCGCAAGCAACGGGCGCAGCAGAACGGGGATATGTGGGGCGGTGTTTCTAGGGGCGGCGGCAGCAGCCATGGCTTACGCCCCTTTCGGTTGATCCAAGAGGATCAGCGGATCGAAATCCTCGGGGAATTCTTCCAGCCAATTCTCGGTTTTCGACAATTCATCGGCGTCGTAGGTCTCAGGCTTCCAGATTTGAAACGTATCGCCCGCCGCGATGAAGAACGCCTCATCGTCAAGCTCGATCTTCTTGCGCAGCTTGGCGGGCAGCACCAGCCGCCCGGTTTCATCCACCGATGTGGGAAAGCTCTGTCCGTGGAACATCCGCTGCAGCATTTTACGTTCCATAGACCCGCGTGGCAGGGCATTGATCTTGTCATCGACCTCCTGCATCGCCTCAATGGTATAACACTCAAGGTAGCGCCGCCGATGGTCGCCATAGACGATGATCAGTTCGGGATTGAGGCCGTCGGTCCAGTTCGGGTCTGAGGCCTCGATCACACGGCGAAACAGGGCCGGGATTGATACCCTGCCCTTTCCATCCACCTTGTGGAGGCTCTCGCCTCTAAATATCCGGCCCACTGTCCCGTTGGTCCTCTTGTTCGCCCCAGCTTGAAATCGAACCCCTGAGACACGAAACGGCGGGTTGATCTGCTGCCACTGATCAACCCGCCGCCCTCGTCCCGCCTAGCGGGGGGTGTCCGACTGCGCGCGCCACCTGGGGGGATGTCTGCTCGCTCGCGCGCCGGATCTCTTTATTCGATGAAAGCGGGGGCCTGTATGAAACCTGACTTGGGAGTTTTCGGGGTCTTTGCGCCCCTCTGTGATCCCGTCCTCATCGTGCATTCTTCATACAATGGGAAATGCTCCCATGGCAACGGTTTTTTACGATACTCGCTACAGCATCTAGTTCCCAACACACCCAGAAAACAACATCATGTGGCAAAGCATCACAATTTATTACCGTATATTGTGCATAATACTCCTTTAATAACAATATATGTGCAGGTGCTTCTTCTAAAGAATGTCCCGTGGTTTCCCAATAAATTAATAACTTTTCCTCTTAGAAGCCATCTCGTCCCACAACTTTACCCTAAAAAACCCGATAAACCCAAGCACAGGCACTCAAAACCCCCAGAGTGATTCGCGAAAATCTGCTTATTTTTCACATTAGAGCATCTCCGTCCCATCCATTCCCACATCAACTCCTCTTCTGACCTACAAAACGACAGAACCCCGCCTGATGGGCGGGGTTCTTGGAGTGGTGGCTGTTGCCAAGTCGTGACGATCAAGGGTGCGCGTCCTCGCTCAACTCACCAATCGTCGCAAGGCAGGCAAGCGAGACAAGATCAGAGCGTCGAGTGCGAGCACTGTGATCAACGTCACCCCCGCAAGCGGAAAGGCCAGCGACACCGCCAAACCGACCAGCACAGCGCCCTGCCACATCGGCATATCCTTGGGCAGTGGCGGTGCCGAGAGACGTCCACCTGCCCCGGCGGGGCGACGTTTCCACCACATCACCACGGAGCTGACGCAGAGAAACAACACCGCGAGGCAGAACACCGTATTGGCCAGCACGCTCCAGAGCCCCAGTGTGCCCATATGAAGCGCGATCCCAACCGCCATCGCCTTGCCCGCCAGCGAATAATCTGCATAGCGCACATCGGCGAGGATATTGCCGGTATATTGATCTACATGCACCGTGCGGTCGCTGGTAGGATCGGTATCATCGGTATTCATCGAGTCCCGGTTGATCGTCCAGACGCCATTTTCTCCGCTGGGGAGGTTGAGCTGATACCGCGCGTCAAAGCCGATCTCGCGCGCCAAAGTATCCAGCGTGTCGATATCGACCGCCGTTCCGGCGTCGACATCAACCCCGCCATGCCCCGCGTGACTACCAGAGGCCGGCATTGGTGTCAGCTCCAACGCCCAAGGCACCTCTTTGCGATCATGGTTCATGCTGGCATGAATATCGTCCGAGAGCGGCACGTTGTCCCATTTCTCGGCCGGGAACTGGCTCCAGGCCTGCACCATCTTTTCTCCCCAGATCCCTGCCCAAGCTAAGCCCGAGACCAGAAAGAACGCCAGAACAATGGAAATCCAGAAGCCCAGAACGCCATGCAGCGACCGCCAGAGCGCCCGCCCACGCCCAAACGTGGGGATCAGTGCCGCACGCCAGCCTGCGTCTCGCGGCCACCACATATACAGACCCGTGGCAATCAGAACCATTCCGAGAGAGGCCGCAATTTCCAGCATGCGATCACCGGTCACGCCGAGCATCAACTCGCTGTGAATTCCATCCGCAAAGTCATACCAGCCAGAGCGGCGCGGGAAAATCTCAAGCACCTGCGCCGTATAGGGATCGACGACGACCATATTGGCCTCGCCCTCCAGATCGACACGGAAAATCGCGGCCAGATCATCGCGACGCGGGGCCACGTATTGTTTGAGCGTGCCGCCGGGAATAGCGCTGAGCGCCCCCTCAGCCTGAACCGACACGGACAGCGCCACCTCTTGCGGCACCACCGGCGTGCGTTCTCCATCACGCCCGTCCACCCATGAAATCCAAAGCATCATCATGCCGGTAACGGCTAATATGCAGAAGAACGGGATCACGAACAGACCGGCATAGAAATGCCAGCGCCACGCCGCAAAATAGAACTTGTTAACCCCGGGGCGCGCCTGCGCAGGGGTGTAGGCCGGATCAATCGACGTCATGGATATCTCCATCAGAGATGGCCCTCTAACGCGAGGGCAGAGTTTGAAATGAGCTGGGGTTTTGAATAATCAGACGCGCGGCGGAGCGCGGCTTTGTGGCAAGACATTCGACCTTGCCAGTCGCAGACCATGAGAGCCATCGGGCCGCAAATCCACGATACGCGGAGCGAGCCAGGCCGTGCAGGGCATCTCTGCGGACGGCAGTAGCACGCCATCGACCAGACGACAGGCCTCGCAGCCGTTTGTCGCCTGATGCTTTGAATGCCCCGACGGACCGTCTTGCGCCACATGGTCTTCACAGAGATCCTGCGCCGTGCCCCCCGCCGCCACAAAGGCGAGGTAGTCCGGGTCCATGCTCCGCTCGTCATTGCCGCGGTGCGCAAAGCCCACAGCGGCCATCGCCACACTGAGGGCGAAGACCAAAATCAATCGCGGAAAAGGGCTCAATGAAACGCGCATCACGGACAAGACCCTGACACAGGTCACAGAGTCGCACCAGCCTCAATTACCTCCGGTCGCGGTGCAATTCCCTGCTCCAACTCGTGGCACATCTGCGCAGCGGGCAGGCTCACTTCCGGCGAGAGCCCCAGAACCACCTCACCCATCGACTGAAACCCACCTGCAGTGCAGAATGGCACGGCATTCAGAGGACAGAGGCAATGCAGGCGATGCACGCCTGCCCGGCCCGCCGTCACCTTGAGATGCTCCAGCAGAGCCCGGCCAATTCCCCGGCCCTGCCAATCCGGCGCAACGGCCAGATGCCGCAGATGCGCATGTCCCAGAGGGCAGGTCCGACCAAATGGGCTTATATCGCTCCAACCCGCAATGCCCAGCACATCCTCGCCCACCTCAGCCAGATAGTACCGCCCGCCAAACAGGAGCGTCGGTGCCGAGCGGGTGAGAATGGGAACGGCTTGGCGCACCAATGCCTCGGGATACACGCGTTGCATCTGCAGACCGTAGGCCGAACGGAGCAAATCTGAGATCGCGGCATGATCGGCGGGAAAGACTGGGCGGATCAGAAACTGGGGCATGGGAGACACTCTTGCGGTAAAATCACCGGCCACCGGAGCGCCCCAAAAGAAAAAGCCGCGCTCGGGTTGGCGCGGCTTTGGCTGTCTGGTCTGAAAGGGGGATCTTACTTGATCTTGCCTTCCTTGTACTCGACATGCTTGCGCACCACGGGATCGTACTTTCGTACGGTCATCTTTTCGGTCATGGTGCGTGCGTTCTTCTTGGTCACGTAAAAATGGCCCGTGCCCGCGGTCGAGTTCAGACGGATCTTGATGGTCGTCGGCTTCGCCATTGGTTATCTCCTGCGCCGGGCAATAGGATCACCCGTGAATACCTCATGAAGCCTGCCTTTTACCGACGCGCGCGCCCGAGTCAACCGCGATTGTCGTGAAAGTCAGCTATTTCCTTGTTCAACCCACTCAGTTCGAGGACAGACGCGTCGGTTGCCGATAGAAATGATGCACGCCAATAGAGGCCGTGCGTGGAAACTGCCGGGCCCAACGCGGGGCGACGGCGCGGGTATGGTAATGCGTTGCTCCGCTGGTCAGGCTGCGAGGGGCACCATCGACCATCAACCGGGCAACTTTGCCCACGGTCTGATAGGCGGCGCGCTCTGCAATGACGTCGGAATGCCCGTCGCAAGTGTAGGTAAATTGGCATTCATATTTTCGGCCGGTTCCCTGATGGATCACGCCGCAAACTGTATTGGGATAAGAGGGATCATCAACCCGGTTCAGGATGACTTCGGCCACCGCGAACTGTCCCTTGATGCTTTCACCTCGGGCTTCAAAGTAAAGCGCCTCTGCCAGACAGCGCCACTCTGCTCCGCCTTCGGCTGGGCTTTGCTGATCAAGCCATGTGCTCGAATAGCTGATCTCGGTCTCGGGGCGGCTCAAATAGCTCGCCATTCTGTCACCTGAGATCGCGCGCAATGCGCGCATTTCCTGTTCCATCAATCGGGTCACGGGCGCGTCTGCGACGACCGGACCTGCCAACACTGCGAGTGCCGCAGCGAGTGCAATCCGTCTCATACATCTTCTCCAAGCCGATGGACGTATGGTCCACTGCATCCGCGCCCTCTAGACAAAAAGGCCCGTTGCGTCCACCCGAGCCACCGGCAAGTTCCCGCCTATGGCTTTTCCTGTCGCAAAAAGCGCCTCGACTTTGTCTGATGTTGCGCAAACAGCGGTTCTGACTACCGCATCTTGTCTTTGACGGTCAGCTGTGCGGCAGCAAGTCGCGCCACCGGAACACGGAAGGGAGAGCAGGAAACATAGTTGAATCCGGCATCCCGGCAGAAAGCGATTGATTCGGGGTTGCCACCATGCTCACCGCAGATCGACAGGCTGATGTCAGGATTGGCCGCGCGCCCACGCTCTGCCCCGATCTTGAGCAACTCGCCCACGCCATCGACATCAAGCATGTGGAACGGGTCCTCGGGATAGACACCCTGCTTGACATACTCCGACATGAACCGGCCTGCGTCGTCACGCGACAGCCCATAGGTCATCTGCGTCAGGTCGTTCGTGCCAAAGCTGAGAAAAGACACCAACGGCGCAAATTCACCGGCACGCAACGCCGCGCGCGGCGTCTCGACCATTACGCCCAGATGATAGGTGAAATCGCGCCCAGTCTCGTTTCGCACTGCCGCGGCCACCGCATCGACCCGGGTTTTCACCAGTTCAACCTCACGCTTGGCACTGACCAGCGGAATCATGATCTCCGGCACCACCGGCGCACCGTCGCGGCTGGCCTCGAGCGTTGCTTCAAAGATGGCCCGTGCCTGCATGTCGTAGATCTCGGGCACGGTGATGCCCAGACGCACACCCCGCATGCCCAGCATCGGATTATATTCGCTCAGCGCCTCAACCCGCCGTGTCACATCCGACAAGGGCAGATCCAGCGCCTCGGCCAATTGCAAATGCCCCACCCGGTCGGTCGGCAGAAATTCATGCAGCGGCGGATCAAAGAGGCGAATACAGACCGGCAGCCCTTGCATGATGCGGAACAAATCCGCCAAATCGGCCCGCTGCATCGGCAAGAGCCGCTCGAGCACGGCGGCGCGATCCTTGCTGCCATCGGCAAAGATCATCTCGCGCATCACGGTCAACCGCTCGGTGTCAAAGAACATGTGCTCGGTCCGGCACAGCCCAATGCCACGCGCATCAAAATTTCGCGCAACCACAGCATCGGCCGGAGTGTCGGCATTGGCCCGCACCGCAATATCGCGCACATCATCGGCCCAACTCATCAGCGTCTGAAACGATTCATCCCGCGCGGCCTCGAGCAACGGGGTCTCTCCGGCCAGAACCAAACCGTTGGTGCCGTCGATGGTGATCACATCCCCAGCCTTGACCACCCGACGGTCGGGCATGGTCAATTGCTTGCGATGGGTCTGGAAATGGATTTCTGACGCCCCCACAACGCAGGGGAGGCCAATGCCGCGCCCGATCACCGCTGCATGGCTGGTCATGCCACCGCGCTCGGTCAGCACGGCCACCGCCGCATGCATGCCGCGAATATCCTCGGGGCTGGTTTCACGCCGCACAAGGATGCAGGGTTCGCCGCGCGAATGGCCCGCCTGCGCCTCGGCGGCGGAAAACACCACCCGGCCCGTGGCGGCGCCGGGACTGGCGGCAATTCCGCGCGCCAGCACATCACGGGGCGCATTCGGGTCCACTTGACGGTGCAGCAATTCATTGAGCGAGCGCGGCTCGATCCGCATCAGCGCGTCGTCACGGGTAATGATCCCGTCCTCGGCCATTCGCACCGCAATGGCCACCGCCGCGCGCCCGTTGCGTGGCACCCGTAGACCGTCGAGAATCCAGACCTTGCCGTTTTCGATGGTGAACTCAGCCTGCATTTCCTCGCGCAGCTTTGTACGCATCAATTCCGTATGCGTCCTGATCTCGGCAAAGGCGTCTGGCGCCAGCTCCTCGAGCGAGGGACCGCGCGGGTCACGCGTCAGATAGAGCGCATCCACGCCGCCGCTCAGCGCATCGCGCCCTTGGCTCTGACTCAGGTAGCGTCCGATGATCTGGCGCGCACCCGTCACACCATTGACCAGTTGCATCACGCCAGAACCGCATTCCCCCTGCCCCAGCCCAAGCGCCAATTCCTGCACCACAAGGCCCAGCCCCGCATCGGCAGGCGCGCCCTTGGCCTGCCGCAAGAGCCGCGCGGTGGTCCCCTCCCAGGCCCGCGCCATAGAGCGCAGCACCTCGGTCAATTGCTTGCCGGGATCTTGGGGGAATTCCTCTTCGGCCTCGACCTCATAGGCCTTGAGCGCTTGGCTGAGGCCCAGAACCGGGTCTTCGGACACATCCTCGAACACATCCGGGTCCAGCCGCGCCACATGGATCGCATAGGCCTGCACAAAGCGCAGATAGATGTCCGACGCCGCCTGCTTGCCGATCCGGTCCGACAGTTCGACAAACCGCGCATCGTTGATGCCAATGTTCAGAACGGCCCCCGGTCCACCCCAATCGGGGTCTTCCGATGAGGGGCGCACACAGAGGAGCGGCGCATCGCCGAACGGAGCCAGAAACCGCAGCATATCAGGCACTTCGCCGGCCGCGATCCGGTGCACCGCCTCGAACGACAGCGCGACGGTGCACGGCACCGGCAGATCGAGCCGCACGAGGCGTTGCAGGCATTTCGCCCGCCCCCCGTGGGTGTGGGGCTGCACCGGGGCCGAAGGGGTGATGAGGGTGATATGGCTGTCGTCTTGCTGCACTGCGGCACCTTTCCTTTGACCGCACCATACGCCCGCTGACGCGCAAGGCAAGGGAAAGGATGACGGGGTTGGGATGGGGCGGTGGTGCCGCCATCCTCGGGCCTGACCCGAGGATCTCAGGCGGCAAGAGGTCCTCGGGTCAGGCCCGAGGATGACGGCTCTTACCCTTCAATCCGTGTGAGGTCAGCCGCTTGCAGACAGATATGCCGAATGCTGCTCAACAGGTTGAGGCGGTTGCGGCGGATGACTTGGCTTTCGGCATTGACCTGCACGGCAGTAAAGAAAGCGTCTATGGGGGCGCGAAGGGCTGCCATGGCCCCCATCGCCCCGGCGAAATCCTCGGATTTGAGCGCGCTGGCAATGGCGGGTTCCGCAGTGGCGAGGGCGGCAAAGAGCGCCTTTTCCTCATCCGTTTCCGCAAATTTCACATCCGCGCCATAGGAATATTCCACCCCGTCCTTTTCCTCGGCTTGGGTGAGGATATTGTTGGCCCGTTTGAAGCCCTGCAACAGGTTCTCGCCATCATCGGTCTTGAGGAAATCACTAAGCGCGCGGGCACGGTGGGCCAAGAGCGTGAGGTCGTCATTTCCCGGCATGGCAAGGCAGGCATCAATCACGTCGTGGCGGATGCCTTCGTCCCGCAGATGGACCTTGAGGCGGTCATGGAGAAAGGAGAGGAGGTCCGACGAGAACTCAGGAACAGCGCGTCCCAACTCCGACACGAGCGTGCCTTCCCATTGCTCAGCCTCACCGCTCTGCCGCAGACGGTCCAGAACCGCGTGATAGGCCGCCCCGAACAGGCCATGATCAGCAATCTCTTCCAGCACCTCTTCGAGTGTGTCGATTTCACCCTGAGTGGCCTTGTGACGATACAAGTTCATCTTTTGCCGCAAGAGTTGCGTGTCGATCAAGCGCATCAGGGACAAACGCAGGTCATTGTTCAGAGCGATACGAATAACCCCCAAGGCCGCACGCCTCAGAGCATAGGGGTCTTTCGAGCCCGTCGGTTTCTCGTCAATCGCCCAGAAGCCGCACAATGTGTCGATCTTGTCGGCCAGCGCCACGGCCACCGACACCGGCGCGCTTGGCACGGCGTCGCCGGGCCCGAGGGGCGAATAATGCTCTTGGCAGGCCGCCGCCACCTCAGCGCGCAGCCCCGCCGCCGCAGCATAATACCGCCCCATCAACCCCTGCAATTCGGGGAATTCGCCGACCATGGCGGATTGCAGATCGGCCTTGGCCACCTTTGCCGCCTGTTCCGCCAAATCGGCATCGGCCCCCACATGCGGCGCAATTTCGCGCGCGAGTGCCGCGATACGGGCGATCCGGTCTGCCTGTGATCCCAGCTTGTTGTGGAAGGTGACATGCGCCAGCCCTGCGCCCATCCCCTCCAGCCCCTCAGCCTGCACCTTGCGCAGGTCATTTTCCCAAAAGAATTTCGCATCCGACAGCCGCGCCGCCAGCACCTTTTGATTGCCCGCCAGAATGGTCGCGCCCTGATCGGCGGTCTCGACATTGGCAACGGTCACAAAGCGTTCGATCCGGCCTGTCTTGGGGTTCTTCACCGAGAAAAACTTTTGATGTTCTTTCATCGAGGTTTGCAACACCTCGGGCGGCAGGCACAGAAACGCCTCGTCAATCCGCCCCATCAGCACCACGGGCCATTCCACCAGCCCCGCCACCTCGGCCAGAAGCCCGCTATCCTCGACCAGTTCCAAACCAGAGGCAAAAGCCTGATTGCTGGCCTCTTGCCAGATCTGTTGCGCGCGTTCCTCGGCTTCCAGAATGACATGCGCGCGGCGCAGCTTGGTGCGGTAATCATCAAAAGAGGTCACGGCAAAGCGCCCTACCCCCATGAAGCGATGCCCCTCGGTCGAATTACCCGCGCGGATGCCGTCGACGTCGAGATCAACGACCGTCACCTCGCCCGCCTCATCGGTCAGGATGCAGAGGATGGAATGGAGCGGGCGCACCCACCGCAAGCTGCCTGCGCCCCAACGCATCGACTTGGGCCAGGGGAACGTGCGGATGATCTTGTCGAGTTCCTCGGCGACGATCTCAGCCGCCGCGCGTCCGGGCTTGGTGATCGTGGCGAAATAGACCTGACCCTTTTTCTCGTCGCGGATTTCGAGCTGTTCACGAGTAAGCCCCGCACCGCGCAGAAACCCCTCGATTGCCTTTTCGGGTGCGTCGACACGCGGACCTTTACGCTCCTCTCGGGTGGTCGGGCTCTGGCCGGTCAGCCCCTGCACGGTCAGCGCCAGACGCCGAGGCGTGGAAAACGCCGCAGCGCCCGCATAGGTCAGCCCGGCCTCGACCAGCGCTTCGGTCAGCCGCGCGCGCAGGTCGTCGGCGGCCTTCGTCTGCATGCGCGCCGGGATTTCCTCGGAGAAGAGTTCGATCAAGAGGTCAGGCATGGCTCAGTATCCTTGGGGCGGTTCGGGACAATCGACGGGGGCGGGCTGGCCATCAAACACCACCTCGCCGCAGCGGTTGATCTGGTGCCAGACATAGCCGCGCCCGTCCTCTGTGATAGCGACCACGCGGTCCACGCCGTAAATCACGTCACGCTGGCCCAGAAAGGCAAGCGCGCTACCCTCTTCCAGCGCTTGGCCTATGGCTTGGGCGTCGTAGCAATCAAACCATGAAGGTGCAGTCAGCGGCTCTGCCCGCTCGTACATCTCATAGGTCTCGCTCAGCATCGCATGGCTCATCGCGGTGGTGAAACAGGCGCGGTAGCGGATCGGGCTGCTGCTGGCGTCGATGGCGGTGAAATTCTCATAGAGCACCGGTTCGGGCGCGCCCGTGACCAAGGAGGTCAGGACCACATCGTTGGTGCCATCCGCCGCCACCTCTTCGTAGAAGTGGTAGACTTGGAGATAATACATGGCCGCACCAGCCACCAATGCCGTGATCAAGATCGCCCCCGCCAATATCTTGCCCATTATGCCGCCTGCCCCCCTGCGTCAGTCTGCACAAAGGCATCGGCGCAGAGTTTGGCCAGCGCCCGGACGCGGCCGATATAAGCCTGCCTCTCGGTCACAGAGATGACACCGCGCGCGTCAAGCAGGTTGAAGAGATGGCTGGCCTTGATGCATTGGTCATAGGCCGGATGCGCCATGATGATGCGTTTGCCGGTCTTGGGGTCCACGGCCTCTTGCGCGAGGATCGCCTGACATTCGGCCTCGGCCTCTTCAAAGTGGCGCAGGAGCACGTCGGTATTGGCCACGTCGAAATTCCAGCGGCTGTATTCTTCTTCGGTCTGGCGAAAGACATCGCCATATTTAAGCGGAATGGGGGCGGCGGGATCGTTGAAGGGCATGTCCATCACGTGATCAATGCCCAGCACATACATCGCGAGACGCTCGAGACCATAGGTCAATTCGCCCGACACCGGCGCGCAATCATGCCCGCCGACCTGCTGAAAATAGGTGAACTGCGACACTTCCATGCCGTCGCACCAGACCTCCCAGCCAAGCCCCCAAGCGCCCAGCGTGGGGCTTTCCCAGTCATCCTCGACAAAGCGGATGTCATGCAGCGCCATGTCGATGCCGATGGCGCGCAGGCTGCCAAGATAAAGATCCTGCAAATTGGGTGGGCTGGGTTTGATCAGCACCTGATACTGATAATAATGCTGCAAGCGGTTGGGGTTCTCGCCATAGCGCCCATCGGTGGGGCGGCGCGAGGGCTGCACATAGGCCGCGGCCCAAGGTTTCGACCCCAAGGAGCGCAGCGTGGTCGCAGGGTGAAAGGTGCCCGCCCCCACTTCCATATCATAGGGCTGCATCATGGCACAGCCCTGAGCGGCCCAATAGGCCTGAAGCCGCAGGATAATCTCCTGAAAGCTGCGCGGTTTTTCGGTGGTGTCGCTCATGCCTGACCCCAATGCTGCCCCTGATTTGCCGCCCCTACCTAGGCCGGGTGCGGGGCGGGGTCAATCGGACGTTTGACGCGCAACACGCCTCGGCCCGGTCCAAATATTTCGAGTGCATCGCCCGGCAATTTTGTTAAAACGCCCAAAAGGTCTTAATGACCGCAACATGTCACGATTTAGGGAAGCTGATGGTGCGTTTTTTTCTGGGGTTCATCTTTGCGGTATTCATGGCCGCTCCCGCAGTACAGGCACAGGAGGACGTGGTCTGGGTCCAGATTGAGGCCCAGCCGAGCCTCAACGAAGCACAAATCGCAACCCGCCGCTATGCAGCGACACTGGCCGATGTGAACGGGTTTTCACTCGGTCGCGGCTGGTATGCGATAGCACTTGGCCCCTACCGGCGCGACGAGGCCGAGCGCGTATTACAGGTCTACCGGGCAGAGGGCGTGATCGCGCGCGACAGCTACATCGCGGAGAGCCGCGATTATCAGCAACAATTCTGGCCGATTGGCGCGAACCTGCTCGCGCAACCGACCGTGCCCGCAGTACCCATTCCCGATAGCCCGCCTGTTGTATCGCTGGACTCTGCGCCGGAACCTGTCCCCACACCAGCGCCTGCGGATGAGACCCCGTCTGAGGCCCGCGCGAGCGAGAGCCGTCTCACCCGTGACGAGCGTGCTGATGTACAAGTGGCGATGGCGTGGGCCGGTGTCTATGACGGCGCGATTGATGCGGCCTTTGGACAAGGCACCCGCGCCGCGATGGCGCGCTGGCAGACACAGAACGGCTTTGACACAACGGGCATTCTCACCACCCGGCAGCGCGCCGAATTGCTGCGCCAATACAATGCGGTGTTTGATGGGCTCGGTCTTGAGATCCTGCGCGACAATGCCACCGGCATTGCCATGGAATTGCCCACTGCGGTCGTTACATTCGAGCGTTACGAGCCGCCCTTCGCGCATTTCAACGCCGTGGGTGAGATCGAGGCCCGGGTTCTGCTGATCAGCCAAGAGGGCGATCGCGGCACCCTGGCGGGGCTCTACGACATCATGCAAACCCTTGAAATTGTGCCAGAAACGGGTCTGCGCAGCCTGGAGGGGGATAGCTTCACGCTGATCGGCGAGGGGACGCAGAAGATTTCGCAAACGCGGGTCTGGCTGCGGGACGGAGAGATCAAAGGGTTCACCCTGATCTGGCCTGCCGGGGACGAGGCCCGCCGCACCCGTCTTGTGGGCCGAATGCAGGACAGCTTTACTTGGCTTCCCGGCACACTCGATCCCACCGAGGGCGCTGGCGCGCAGGACATCGACCTGATCTCCGGGTTGGAAATCCGCAAGCCGAAGCAGTCGCGTTCTGGTTTTTACGTTGATGCGGGCGGTGCCGTATTGACCACCGCCGAGGCGGTCGAGAGCTGTGGACGGATCACAATCGACGAGAGCTACGAGGCCGATGTTGTCTTGTCCGATGCAGCCCTTGGGGTGGCCATCTTGCGTCCGCGGATGGCCCTTGCCCCGCTGCGTATTGCGACCTTTCAGGAATCCACACCGCGTTTGCTGAGTGATGTGGCGGTTGCAGGGTATTCCTATGGTGGCCTTCTGGGGGCGCCGACGCTTACCTTTGGGCAACTCTCGGAATTGCAGGGGCTGAACGGTGAGCCGCACCTCAAGCGCCTCGCGCTCGCCGCGCTGGACGGCGATGCCGGTGGCCCCGTGCTTGATGTCGGCGGCGCGGTGTTGGGCATGTTACTGGCCCACGCACAGGATGGGCGGTCTTTGCCGGATGACGTCAGCTTTTCGGCCACCAATGGCGCGCTGCAAGAGGTGCTGACCCGTGGTGGCATCACCCCACGCACCACCTCAGCGCTGGACCGGATATCGCCCGAGGCGCTGACGGACCGTGCAGGCGACATGACCGTGCTGGTCAGTTGCTGGGACTAGATGCGGCGCGGACAGGAACACGCCTCGCCGCACAGTCCAAGAGCTGCCGCAGTCTCTAATTGACGCCGTGACCTTTGATCTGGACGGAGAAGCTGCGTTGCGCGCCTTGGGGCGGTGCCGGAAATGGCGCAGCGCGTTGCACGACCGTAAGCGCGGCGCGATCCAGCCGGGTAGAGCCTGACGAGCGGGCGAGGCTCACAGAGGCCAACCGCCCACCCTCGGCGATAGAGAATTGCACGAGCGCCTCGCCGCGCGTGTCAGCACGCGGGCGCGGCACCCGCGCAAGGTGCCGCATGACCTGTCCGGGATAGTTGCTGGCGGCAGCGTTGCCCTGCGCGGAGCTTTGAGACGTCGTGTCCCGCCCCGCGCGGGCGGCAGTTGCGGTCTCTCGCCCCGTGATGCTGCCCCGGCTGGCATCTTGGGTCGCCGTATTGCCGGATCGTTTGCGTGTCTCTTTTTTCTTTTCAGGTTCAGGGGCTTGGCGGGCAGCGATCTCTGCTGCCACCTCTTCAACCTCACGCGGGCGCGCCTCTGGCCGACGCGAGATCTGCAGGCCGGCGTCTGGCTCTGGTTCGGCCTTGAGGATCTCTTGCGGCGCGGATTGAGCAAGTGCTTGCGACGTATCTGCAGGCAGAGCCGGCTCTGTGATCTCGCTGGGCTTGACCCGAAGGTCGGGCAAAGCGGCCTCGGTCGCCTGTGAAACGTCGGGAGATGACGATGGGCGTTCCGGTGCCGGAACGGCCTGAGCCTGGTCTGGCTCTGCGGGTTTTGCCGCCTGTGCGGTTTGCCGGATGGGCGTGGCCCTGGTGGCTGTCGCTGGCTGGGCGCTGCCTGCCACCATATCGGCAAAGCTGCTGCCCAAAACCACCTCGGACGCGCCTGCGCCGCCCTCTGTCTCGATCTCGGCACTGGCCTCGACATACCATGCGCCCAGCCCGTGCAGTGTAACGGCTGTGGCCATCGACAGAAATAGAATGCTGCGTGACGTGCGGATCATTCGAGCCCCCGTTCCGTGATCATCACCACCCGCGTGGCCCCGGCCCTGCGCAGGGCCTCACCAATCCGGATCAGATCTTGGGCTGGCAATTCCGCGTCGGGGACAATGCGTACAGCCTGTACAGTTTCCCCCCCGGTTGGGTACGCAGCCCGCACATAGGCGGCGGCGTCGGCCAGCGTCGCCCCGCGATAGGTGAGATGACCATCGGCGTGGATCACCAAAGCATCAGGCGGTGCGCGCCCCTCGAGGTCGGCCGTGTGCACCAACCGCAGATCGCCGTCGAGCGGCGGTGCCAGTGTCGCGGCCGCCATGAAGAAGATCAGCATCAGGAATACGATGTTGATCAGAGCAATCGTCGGCTCGCGGCGAGAGCGGGGCATGGGGCGCGTCATGACGGGGTCAAGACCTGAGCCGAGAGACCAGCGACCCCCCGCAATGCCAAGAGAAGATCGGTCAACCGTTGCGCCGTGACATCCCCCCCGGTGCTGATCAGCGCGCGGGCGCGGCCCTCTGGCATCAGCGGGGTCAGAGTGTCGCGCAGGGTCTCCAGCGTCACCTCTCTGGCATTGACGCGCAGGCCGCCTGCGCTGAGTTGCACAAAGATCGGCGGTGTTTCGGATGTCGCAGGGCGGCCTGCCCCAGCCGTCGCCAAATCCACTTCGGAAAATTGCGAGAAGGTCGAGGACAGCATGAAGAACAAGAGCAGCAGAAAGATCACGTCAATCAGCGAGGTGAGCGACAGCTTGCGCCGGTGAAAGGGGGGGCTACGCACCTTGGGGCACCGCCTGACCCAGCGGGGGCGAGCCGCGCACCACGCGGTTGTCAGGGCCAAGCACGACGCTGAGCGCGTGATCGGCCAGCGCGCGTTCTTCGGCCATGCGCGATTCGAACCACGACAGCACCACAGAGGCGGGCATCGCTACGGCAAGCCCTGCGGCGGTAGTCAGCAGTGCCACCCAGATGCCGCCCGCCAACAGCGACGGGTCCACTTGAGAGCCCGCCGATTGCAGCGCTTGAAACGCCTCAATCATGCCCAGAACAGTGCCGAAGAGACCAAGCAGCGGCGCCACCTGCGCCACCGTGTCGAGAAAGCGAAACCCGCGTTCGAGCCGGGAAAACCGCGCGTCGGCCTCGGCCTCCAGCCGCCGGACGGCGGCGCTGTCGCTGGCACCGTCAGTCGCGAAGGCGCGCGCGATCACCGGGGCCAGATAGCTGCGCGACCCCTCCAACGTGCGGCGCGCAGCCTTGCTTTGGCCTTGGTCCCATTCGGCGACAGCGGCGCGCAGTGCCAGATGCCGCCCTACGCCAGAGGCGCGGAACTGCCAGATCTTGTAGAGGACAACCGCCAGTGTCGCCACGGACATCACACCGATGATGGCAATCACCGGCCCACCCATCTCGATCAACCCATGCAGGCGGTCAAGCATTGTCTCGGTTCCGTTCATCCTGTCACCTCGATCGTGGTCTGGGTCGAGAGGCGCAGCGCGTCGAGGCAGGCACCGGGCGCAATCCCAGCCCCTTCACAGGTGCCGATCCCGTTGATCAACACCTGTCCGATGCTCTCGCAGGTTTGCCCCGCCAGATCGAATTGCCGCACGCGGGGACGCCCCGCAGGCAGGGTGCCAAAGTCAAAGAGTGTCAGCGTGGCCACCTGCCCCTCGGCATCAAAAAGCACCGCTTCTGCCACCAGTTTCTCAATCGCCGCCCCCAGATCGTTGCGAATGACAAAGCTGAGCCGACAGCCACCCGCCTCGGTCGGGGTCACGGCATTGAGTGCAAGGTCAAGCTGGGGGGAGGGGCTGGCGTCTTGCGCCGCACTGGGCATGCCCAGCGTGAGGCTGGCGGCACAGAGGACAGCCGCGAGGCAGGGAACGGCGCGATGCGGCGCAGTCATGGCAGGCTCCTTTCGCCCGCGTTTCGGAGGGCGTTTAAACCGCATGGCTGGCGCTGGGCTGGCACGGTGTGACGAGTATGATCGGATCGGATCGGTCCGATGGTCGGCATGTGTTATGGCAGAATAAGTAAAAGAGTCAAGTTTATCATCCGGGCTTTGGGACATCTGCCCGCTGCCGGGGTGCGGTGCGTTGCGATGGCGTGACAGGCCTCAAGCTGCGGCATCTAAACCACTGGTATCAAACAAAAGAGCCAAACGTCACCGCTTTAGCAGATGGTCTCTTTCGTCCAATAGCCGGCCGCTGTGAAGCTGGACCGGTCAAACCCTTGAGACGTCAACCAAAGGCGCGCCTCTGTCGCCTCGGTGCGTTCGGCGGCGAAAAAGACATGGCGGTCGTCGGGCGGCGGCGCGAGCGCGCGCAGCGCGTCAAGCGGGCCGGTCTGACCCCCGCGCAGCACCCATGTCACGACAAGTCCTGCCGGATGGGCAAGCGGACGGATATCCCCCCGCTCGGGCACAAAGAGTGTGGCGCTCCCTCGGGTGCCGTCCGGGGCCTCAGCCAGTATCCGGGCGATCACCGGCAGGGCGGTTTCGTCGCCGACAAGGCCAAGCCATCCCGCGCTGGGGGCCCCGGCGCCGCCGGGACCGGTCAGACCAAGGATGGTGCCGGGTGTGACGCGCTCGGTCCAGCCGGTGGTGCGCCCGCCTGCGTGCAGGAAGATGTCGATCTCAAGCCGCGCCGCCTGTCCGGTGCCGTGGATAATGCGCCGGATCGTGTAGACGGGGCGGTGCCACGCCGTCAGACCGCCGGGCCATTGCGTGACGCCCTGCACGTCAAGCCTGGGCCACCCCGCGCCCTCGGGACCGAACAGAAGGCGCAGGTGATGACCACCTGCGGCAAAGCGCCCAAGGTCTGGCCCCTCGACAATCAAACGGCGATAGGACGGCGACAGACGCCGCATCTCACAGACCCGACCCAGGGCAAAATTGGCGGGATGCGCCCCGGAGGTGGCAGCGTCCCAAGCAAGGGAGAACGCGCCCTGTGCAGCCTGTTCCGCGAGAAAATCCCGGAGCGATTGCAAGGCGGCGGGGGTCTCGGCGCGCAGGTCTATGAGGGTCTCATCCGGCTGCGGCACCAGGGTGATCAGGGAGTCACCGAAGGGCAGGCGCAGCCCCTCGCCGATGCGAATCGCTGGCAGATTGACCGCCCGCGCCATGTCTTCAAAGAGCCGTGTGGCTTGGGGGCCAGCCATAGGCAAACGGGCCTGAGCGATTTGGGTCATCGTGTCTCCGGGGTCATTTTCGCCTTTGTGATCCAATACCTGATGTAATTTGTCAACATTTTATCTTTTCCGTCCCGACACCGCCTTGACCCCGGCAGTGGAATGCGACAGAGCCAGAGATGCTCAGCGAGACACCTCACGGCAGGTGGGCCAGGCCCTTTCGTTCCTCTCTTGGACCGCCCTAGCCCCGGATCGCCCCGTCATGAGCTTTATGCCCCGTATCACCGCCGAAACACGCGCCATCGAAACGCTGCGCCCCTTGGCGTGGCGGCGGTGGCCGGGGGTGATTGCCGATGTCTGGCATGTGCGCGGTGCGGCGGGGGGCGGTGGCTATTACCTGTCACCCTACCCCCGGCTGGTGGTCTTTCTTGAGGGGGGGGCCGAGGCAATGCGTCTGCGTGCGCAGGCGGATGCCGAATGGTGCTCAGGTGTTGGAGCGTTCTATGTGCCGGGGGGGCAACCGCTCTGGAGCGACCTGCGGCACACACAGGATTTTGCCCATCTCGACCTGCATCTGGAACCGGGGCCGCTGTTGCACCGGCTGTGCCCCGTGGCCTCGGAGGCGCGGACCGAGGCGCTACATCTGTTGCCTGCGGAAGCTGCGGGATATGGCCGCGTGCGGTCCATGGCCGAGATCATCGCGCAAGAGGTCGACAGCCCGCAGCGCTCTGATCTGATGCTGGACGGGTTGGTGACCGCCATTCTGGCCGAGGTTCTGGGGTTGGAGGCCGTGCCTGTCGAGCCCATGGGGCGCGGCGGTCTCTCACCCCATATGATCCGGCGACTGGATCAGTTCACGCGGGACAATCTGCATCGGCGGATGACGGTGCCGGATCTGGCAGAGGTTGCGGGTCTCTCGGAGAGTTGGTTCGCGCGGGCCTTCAAGCAGAGCCTCAACACAACGCCGCAACGCTGGTTGATGCAGACCCGCATCGCCCGCGCGACCGAGTTGATGGCGGACCCGGCGCTGGGGCTGGCCGAGATCGCTGCCGCGACCGGGTTTGCCGATCAGGCGCATCTCACGCGCGCCTTTGGTGCGGTGCATGGGCAGACGCCCGGTGTGTGGCGGCGGGCAAGATTGGGCGGGACTCGTTCAAAGCCCGGAGGTCTGGTTCAAGCGACAGGTCATATCCTGAGTTAAAGAGTCGGAAAATTTATGACATGGAAACCGATATGAAACAGACCGTCCGCCTTTCTTTGCTGGCCAGCGCGAGCCTCTTGGTGCTGGCCTCTGCCGCTGCGGCACAATCCACCGCTGACCTGATGTATCTGGGAGAGCTTGAACTGGAGAGCGGCTATGATCCGTCGGCCCCGGTGCCGGGTTATGTCGCCACCACGGCGCAAACTGCCACCAAATCCGGCACGCCGATTCTTGAGACGCAGCAATCGGTGTCGGTGATCACCGGCGAGCAGATCGAGGATCAGGGGGCGACAACGCTGGGCGATACGCTGGGCTTTACCGCTGGCGTTCTGGCGCAGCCCTTTGGCACCGATCCGCGCTTCGACAGCCCGTCGATCCGGGGGTTCAGCGCCAACAATGCGCAATATCTCAACGGGTTGCGGATCCTGCGCGATTTCGGCGCGCCCTCCTTTGAGATCTATTCTCTGGAGCGGATCGAAGTGCTGCGCGGCCCGTCCTCGGTGCTCTACGGGTCGGGAAATCCGGGCGGGATCATCAATCAGGTCCAAAAACGCGCGCAACGGCTTAGCTTTGGCGAAGTGGGTGTCGGCGTCGGTGACCCCAAGGCGACGGAAGGCTTCGTCGATTTCAACCATGTCTTTTCGGACAAGTTCTCGGCGCGGTTGACCACGGTGGTTCGGGACAGTGAGGAAGATATCGCGGAGCTCGAGACCACGCGCAAATATCTTGGCCTAGCCACACGCTGGGATGTCACCGATGCGACGGTGCTGCAATTTCTGGGCTCTTGGCAAAAAGACGATCCGATCACGCCCGCCGGGGTGCCGTTTGATCTGACCCTGACGGAACAGGGCAAGGATCTGCGCGATTTCTATGCCGGTGATCCCAATGACGACCGCAGCGACCGCGAGACACTCAACCTCGGGTTTGAGTTGCGCCATGAGTTCAGCAATGACTGGGCACTCGACGCAGGATTCCGCTACCAGAAGTTCGATTGGGATTACACCGGGTTCTATGTCGATAACGCGGTGCCGGACGGTGACACGATCACGCGCGGCGGCATCAATCAGGTCGAGGACAGCACGACACTCAATCTCGACACCCGCATCACCGGTTCGGCGCAGACCGGGGCGGTGACGCATGATCTGCTCGTTGGTGTCGATCTGCGGCATTACGATATCGAGGACAGCACGGAGTTCATGTTCGCCGACCCGATCAGCTTTGACAACCCGGTCTACAACGGCGCCAATCTGACCGCGCCGTGGTTTATCCAGAGCAATGATCTGGAGCTGGAGCAGATGGGTATCTATGCGCAGGACGAGATGAGCCTTGGCAATTGGCGCGGCTCGCTGGCGCTGCGGCATGACTGGGCAGAACAGAGCGGCACCACCTTCACCAATTTCGCTGGCGCATCTCCGGTCGATCAGAGCGACGAGGCCACCACCTATCGGTTGGGTCTGTCCTATATCACGGATCAGGGTGTTGCGCCCTACCTGAGCTATGCCACCTCGTTCGATCCGGAAATCGGGGTGGATATTGACGGCAACACGCTTGATCCAACTGAAGGCAAGCAATGGGAAGTCGGGGTGAAATATCAGCCGCTCGGGTTCAACGGGTTTTTCAGTGTCGCCCTCTTCGATCTGGAACAGACCAATCTGAGCACCACCGTCACCGAAGGCGGTATCACCGGCATCCGGCAGATCGGCACCGTCCGCTCGCAAGGGTTGGAGATTGAAGGAACGGTCGATCTCGAGAATGGCTGGAGCGTGCGCGGCGCCTATACCTATAACGAGGCCGAGCAGCGCCGTGGCGACAATCCCGGCAACGATCTGCCCAATGCGCCGCAGCACAACGCAAGCCTTTGGGTAAGCTATGAATTCGCCAACACCTCGGCGCTCGACGGGCTGCAACTGGGCGGTGGCGTGCGCTATATCGGCGAACGGTTCGGGGACGCGGCCAATCTCTTCAAGTCCGAGGACGTGACGCTGCTCGATCTGCGCGCGGCGTATGAAATCACCGAGAACACGCATTTTTCGGTCAATGTCACCAATCTGACCGATGAGGTCTATGTCGCGAATTGCGGCGGGTTCGGGTGTTTCTACGGGGATGGTCGAACGGTGCAGGCGCGTTTGACCTACAAGTGGTAGACGCGGCACGGATCGGACGCCGCGCCTTTCTCGGAGGGATGATGGCGCTCTGGGGACTGCCCGCACAGGCCCGCGGTCCCCGACTCGCGGCCATCGACTGGGCTATGCTCGAGACCGCGATGGCGCTGGGCGTGGTCCCGGTCGCGGCCTGCGAGTTGATCCGCTACCGCGCCGACGCGGTCCGGCCTGAGATTCCGGCGCAAACCGTCGATCTGGGGCTGCGCGGATCGCCGAATTTTGAACTGTTGCAGCTCACCCGGCCCGATCTCATTCTGTCGTCGCCCTATTACACAGGAATCGCACCGCGTCTTGGGTCGATTGCTGAGGTGATGAGCCTGCCCTTTTACATCCCCGGCGAGTCGCCCTGGCCCAAGGCGATGGCGGCGTTGCACGCGCTGGCGGACCGGCTCGACCTACCGCATGTGGCCGCACGCGTCGCCGCAGAGACCGAGGCGGAGCTGGCCGCGCATGCGCGCCGACTGACCCTGTGGCGGGATCGACCGGTCTATGTCATCGAGATCGGCGATGCGCGGCATGTCCGGGCCTTTGGCGCAGACAGCATGTTTGGCGCGGTCCTCGAACAGCTGGGGCTGGAGAACGCGTGGTCGCGCAGCACGCGCTTTGCCTTTGCCGCACCCCTGCCCCTCGAGCGGCTGGCAGAGCGACCCGAGGCGCGAATCGTGCTGGTGTCAGATATCCCCATTGTGGCACGGCGGGCGCTGGCGCGTTCGGTTCTGTGGAACCGGCTGGGGCCGGTGGCCAATGGTCGGGTGTCGATGTTGGGCGAGATCAACCCCTTTGGCGGCGTCCCTGCCGGGCTGCGGTTCGCGCGGTTGATGACCACCGCGGCCGAGGCGGAGCAGGCGGGATGACCGCGCGCGCGGCGCTCTGCTATGGGGTGGCCTTGGCGCTGTCCCTGACGCTCTGGGTTCTGGCCGCACCCGTGCTGCCGACCGGTGGCTGGCCTCTGCCACCCTATGATGCCGAGGCTTTGGGGCTCGATGCAATTCTGCTGGCCTATGGGCATATGCCGCGCGGGTTGATCGCCTTGGTTGCCGGGGCGGCGCTCGGGTTGTCGGGGGCGCTCTTGCAACTTGTGCTTCGCAATCCCATTGCCGATCCCTCGACGCTGGGCCTGTCGTCGGGAGCGCAACTGGCGCTGATTGCTGCGACGGTCCTGATGCCGGACCTGCTCGGATTTGGCCGGTGGCCGGTGGCTCTGGCCGGAGCGGCGGTGGCGGCGGCGCTGGTGATGGGGATTGGCGCCGCGCGGAATTTTCATCCCGTGACCATGGTGATCGCGGGCATGCTGGTCGGGCTCTTTGCCTCGAGCCTCGCGGCGGCGATGACACTGGCACAGGGGCAATACCTGTTTTCACTGGTGGTCTGGACGGGGGGATCGCTGGTGCAGACCGGCTGGGCCCCGGTTGGCACGCTGGCGCTGGTTCTGACAGCGGCTGGCGGTGCGGCGGCGTTGATCCTGCGCCCGCTGGAGGTGATGCGGATCGAGGAGACAGGCGCACGGGCGCTGGGGCTCAATGTCGGACGGCTGCGCGTCTTGGCCGTGCTGCTGGCGACCGTGCTCGCGGCGAGCGTGTCGGCAACGGTGGGGCTTGTCGCCTTTGTCGGGCTTGCGGCTCCGGCACTCGCGCGGGGTCTGGGCGCGCGCAGCCCGGCGCAGATCCTGATCCATGCGCCCCTTGCCGGGGCGCTGCTGCTGTCATTGTGTGACGGGCTGGTGCTGATGGCAGCGCAGACCGGGGGCGAGATGTTTCCGACCGGGGCGATCACCGGGCTGATCGGTGGGCCGCTCCTGCTATGGCTTTTGCCGCGATTGCGCGGCACACCGCCACCTGCAAGCGAAGACATACCGCGCCGTCTGAGGCGGCCGAGCCTGTTGCTCTGGGCGCTGCTGGGACTGAGCTGCGGGGCCTTGACGGTGCTGGCGCTGGTCGGGCGTGTGCCGGGGGGCTGGGCGCTGCTTGACGCCGAAACGCTGGCGATGTTTCTGCCCAACCGTTTGCCGCGCCTTATGGGGGCAGCGGCGGCGGGTGGGTTGCTGGCCTTGGCCGGTGCGCTCTTGCAACGGCTGACGGCCAATCCTCTGGCCTCGCCAGAAGTGCTGGGTGTCTCTGGCGGTGCAGCGATGGGCTATGCGGCGGTGCTCTTTGCCACGGCGGCACCCTCGGCTCTTGGGCTCACCGGCGGGGCGGCAGCGGGGGGGTCGCTGGCCCTTTTGGTTCTGGCGGGTGTCGCTCTGGGGCACGACCTGCGGCCGGAACGGGTGCTCTTGGCAGGCATCGCGGTTTCGGCGCTGGCGGCGGCCGTGCTGTCAACGCTGATGGCGGCGGGAACGGCGAAATCCTTTGCCATTCTGGCGTGGCTGAGTGGCTCGGCCGCCACTCTTGGACCGCTGGGCGCGGCGCTCTTGTGTACTATCCTGCTGGTGCTTTTTGCGGTGGCGATGGCGATGGGGCGCTGGCTCTCGATCCTGCCCCTCGGGGGGGCTGTGGCGCAGGGCTTGGGCGTGCCGGTGCGCCGGACCTCGGGGCTGATCGTGCTGGTCGCGGGACTGGCAACGGGGGCCGCGACGGTTCTGGTCGGGCCGCTGAGTTTTGTCGGGCTGATGGCGCCGCATCTGGCGCGGCGGATTGGATTGGCGCGGGCGGTCGATCATGTGGCGGGCAGCGTGTTAATCGGGGCGATTCTGATGCTGGCCGCCGATTTCGGGGCGCGCATGGCGAGCTTTCCCTATGATCTGCCGCTTGGTCTCTTTGCCTCGCTCTTGGGCACGCCCTGGCTGATCTGGTTGATGGTAAGGAGACCCGCATGACGGACGCATTCGAGATTGACCACCTGTCCTATGCGGTCCCTGCCCGCCGATTGCTGGAGGATGTCACCCTGCGCCTGCCTGCGGGTCGGGTGATCGGGCTGATCGGCCATAACGGATCGGGCAAGTCGACGCTCCTGAAACTTTTGGCGCGGCAGATCAAGGCCACGGCGGGTCATATCCGGCTGGATGGCAAACCCTTGACCACGTGGCCGAACCGCGCGTTTGCGCGGCGTCTGGCCTATCTGCCGCAGCATCTACCGCCCGCCGAGGGACTGCTGGTGCGTGAGTTGGCGGCACTTGGGCGCTATCCCTGGCACGGGGCGCTCGGGCGACCGGGAGCCGCCGATCACGCCGCAATCGAGGCCGCTCTGGCGGCCTGCGCGCTGGGGTCGCTGGCCGACCGGCGAGTGGCGACCCTATCGGGGGGCGAGGCGCAGCGTGCATGGCTTGCGATGCTGATTGCACAGGAGGCGGGCGTCTTGCTGCTCGACGAGCCGATTTCGGCGCTCGACATCACCCATCAGGTCGAGGTTCTGCGCCTTGTGCAAAGCCTTAGTCACAGGCAGGATCGCACGGTGATCCTCGTCCTGCATGATCTCAATATGGCGGCGCGGTTCTGTGACCATATCGTTGCCCTGCGCGGTGGGCGTCTGGCCTATGAGGGTCCGCCCGACGCGCTGATGGCCCGCGGCATGCTGCACCGCGTTTACGGCACCGGGATGGAGGTTCTGACCCGCGCCGATGGTACGCCTGTGGCGCTGCCCGACTGAACCCGACCAATACGGAGAACCCGCCCGGATGCTACGCCAATTCGCCGACTACTACCGCCCTCACATGGCCCTTTTCTGGCTCGACTTCGGCTGCGCCGTGCTGTCGGGACTGTTGGAGCTGGCCTTTCCTCTGGCGATTGCCGGGTTCATCGACCATCTGTTGCCACAGGGCGACTGGACGCTGACGGTCCTCGCCGCCTGTGGTCTCATTGCGGTCTATGTCGTCAATACCGGGCTCATGACGGTGGTGATGTATTGGGGGCACAAGCTGGGTATCAATATCGAGACGGAACTGCGCGCACGCGCTTTTGCGCATCTCACGCGGATGAGTTGGGGATGGTTCGACCGCGCCGAAACCGGCAAGCTGGTGGCGCGTGTGACCCGCGATCTCGAAGAAATCGGCGAGGTCGCGCATCACGGTCCAGAGGATCTCTTTATCGCGATCATGACCTTTGCCGGGGCCTTTGCCCTGATGCTCTGGCTGCATGCGCCGCTGGCGGTCATCACCCTAGCGATTGTGCCGGCGATGGTCTGGCTGGTGGCGGTCTATGGCGGGCGGATGACGCGGGCCTGGCAAGAGATTTATGGCCGGGTCGGGGCATTCAACGTCCGGCTGGAAGAGGCGATTGGCGGGATTCGGGTGGTGCAGGCCTTTACCAACGAGACGCATGAGGCCGCGCTCTTTGCCGGGGACAACGGGCGCTACCGCAAGACCAAGCTCGAGGCCTACCGGATCATGGCCGTCCTCACCGCGCTGCAATATATGGGGCTGCGGCTGGTGCAGGTGGTGGTGATGGTGGCTGGTGCGGCCTATGTGTTCGAGGGCACGCTGACGACCGGGGCCTTTGTCGGATTCCTGCTCTTGGTGGGGGTGTTCTTTCGCCCACTGGAAAAGATCGCGGCGGTGCTTGAGGTCTATCCGCGCGGCATTGCCGGGTTTCGGCGCTATCTGGACCTGATCGGGGACGCGCCGGATATCGTCGATACACCGGGGGCCGTCGCCGCGCCGAAGCTGAAGGGCGAGATCGTTTTTGACACCGTAGAATTCAGCTATGATGGCCACCGCCCGGCCTTGTGCGGCGTGTCGTTGCGGGTGTTGCCCGGTCAGACCGTGGCCTTGGTCGGTCCCTCAGGGGCGGGTAAATCCACGCTGATGGCTCTGGTGCCACGGTTCTACGAGCCGACAGGCGGCGAGATCAGGATCGACGGCGTGCCGCTCCGCGAGATGACGCTGGCGTCGCTGCGGGCGCAGATCGGGCTGGTGTCGCAGGATGTGTTCCTGTTCGGTGGCACGCTGCGCGAGAATATCGCCTATGGCCGTCTGGACGCGACCGAAGCGGATATTCGCACGGCTGTGGCCGAGGCGCAGCTTGGGCCGCTGGTCGAGAGCCTGCCCGACGGCCTAGAGACGCTGGTCGGTGAGCGGGGTGTCATGCTCTCGGGCGGGCAACGGCAGCGGGTGGCGATTGCACGGGTGTTCCTGCGCAATCCGCCGATCCTGCTCTTGGACGAGGCGACATCGGCGCTTGACCGGGGGACGGAACGCGAGGTGCAGGCGGCCTTGGCGCGTCTGTCAGAGGGGCGCACGACGCTGGTGATCGCCCACCGGCTGAGCACGATCGAACATGCTGATCATATCGCGGTGATCGAGGATGGCAGGCTGGTCGAGGCAGGACAACATGCGGAGTTGATGACGCGGGGCGCGAAATATTTCAAGCTCGCCAGTTGAGACCCTAGCCACCGATCATGGCCCCGCTCTGCGCCCTGTCTTGCGGAGTGGCCGATCATCGGCGCGGGCCTGAGGCGCGGCCCATGCCGGAGTCGGGTGCTGTCAAATCAGAGCCGACGCGCGGCACTGTCAGTGGCGGGCGCGTGGCCGGTGGTGTGATGGCCCGGTCTGCCGATGGACGCGCCGCACCCGCCCGCGCCGCACCGGCCCGCGCCGCCTGAAGCGACTGAAGCCCCCGGTGGCGGGCCTGACAGGTGTCACACTCCGTCAGCGGCGCGACGGCGGCCTCCTGAGCACTGAGACCGGAGGCGCCGCAGAGCAAAACTGCGAACAGGACGCCGACCCTCATGCGGGCACGGGGGCCGAGGCGAGATAGCGAACGAGCGGCGCGTAGGACTGCGCCGCGCCAGCGTTTTCCAGCGCGAGATAGTCGAGTGCGGCGACCTCATGCTCGGTCAAGAACCGCAGGCGGGTTTGATCCGCCTCTGGCCCCATCGCCTCAAGCGCCTCAAACGCCGCGAGATAGGCGGGGTATGTGCGGTTCATCTCGTCCAGAAGCCCCGCCCATGTGCCCGGCGCGCGGCGCGCCTGTTCGTGGCCGCTCATGGTCAGGCTCTCGACCGAGCGGGGGGTCAGATCATAGTGCGCGATGAGCGGAGCGACACCTTGGGCCGCGTGGCGTTCGACCTCGGCCAAGAGCATCAGGCGCTTGTGCTGCGCGGGGTCGGGAAAGCGGCGGGCGAGTGCGTCGAAATAGGCCTCGCCCTCGATTTCCTCCTCGTAATAGAGCAAGAGCTTGGCAAGATAGGTTTGGTCCGGTCGGGTCATATCGGCTGTTCTCCTGTCGTCCAGGCGGCACCGCCGGGCGCGCCCACGTCGATCCGGTCGTGTTTCATCGGCAGATCGGGATCAACCGGGGCGTCCAGCTCCTGCGCATAGCGGTGCCCGGCATGGACCGCCGCTGCGATGATCGCCGGGGCCTCGCAATCGCCGATCCGTGTGAGGGTAAAGGGGAGCGGGTCGGCCAAGGCGCGCAGATCTTGGTAGAGCCCATCCTCGGGACGCCGCGCGCTGACCATCACGAGATGGGTGGCAGGCAAGGTCAACGCCGCCCCGCCATAGGCGCAGGGCAGGACGATCGCGCGACCGTCAAACCCCGCAATCTCGCGCGCAGGCTCAAACCGGACGCCAAGGCCTTGCAGATGGCTCCGTACCCGCCAGCGTTCGGCGGTATTGCCCGCCCAGCGCGACAGGCTGTCGTCGGGCGTGGCGAGGGTCACGTCGAGCCCCGCCGCGCGCAGACGCTCGGCCACGACGCCGCCCATGTAATAGCCGTCGCCATCATAGACCACGGTCGGCCCATCCGGCAGGCGACCGGCCATGATATCGTCGGGCGTGAGGATATGCGCCTCTGCCGCGCCCTCGGCCACGGACTGAAACACCTCGCCGTCGAACACGTCCTTGCGCCAATGCGCGCCGGTGGCGATGGCGACGTGATCCGCGCCGACGTCGAGCACGTCCTGCGCGGTCAGGCGGCTTTCGCGGAAAATCTCGACATTGGGCATGTCGCGCAAGGCTTGCTCGCGGTAGTCGCGCACGCGAATATATTCGCGCAGACCCGGCAAGCTGGCCTCGCGCAGCACCCGCCCGCCCAGATCGCGCGTGGCCTCGGCCAGCGTCACACGGTAGCCGCGTGCGCCCAAGGCGCGCGCCGCCTCCAGCCCCGCCGGTCCGGCACCGACGATCAGCACATGCGCATCACGTCCCCGTGGCGAGATGCGTTCGGGATGCCAGCCGCGCCGCCATTCCTCGCCCATCGTCGGGTTTTGCGTGCAGCGAATGGGCACGCCCAGACTGTCGCCGGAATAGCAGATATTGCAGCCGATACATTCGCGGATCGCTGACAGCCGGCCCTCCGCAATCTTGCGCGGCAAGAACGGATCGGCAATCGAAGGCCGCGCCGCGCCGATAAAATCCACGATGCCGCGCTTGACCTGACTGGCCATCGTATCGGGCGAGGTAAAGCGGCCCACGGTGACGACGGGCTTGGTCGTGACCGATTTCACCCATGTCATATAGGGCTCCAGCGCGCCCTCCTTGACGAAGCGCGAGACACCCATTTCCAGCGAATAATCGGCGATGTTGATATCCCAGAGGTCCGGCAGTTCGGCCAGCATCGCGAACATGTCGCGCCGCTCGCCCCAGACCGGGTGCCCGTCGCTGCCCACCTCTTCATCCGCCGAAAACCGCACCGCCACGGCGCAGCGGTCGCCGACCGCGTCTTTGGTCTCGGTGATCAACTCGCGCACCAGACGCACCCGGTTTTCAAGGCTGCCGCCATATTCATCGCCCCGCGTATTCGTGCGCGGGTTGAGGAAATTCGAGATCAGATAGCCATGGGTGGCATAGACATAAACGATGTCAAAGCCTGCGTCGCGGGCGCGCAGCGCGGCGCGTTTGTGCCAATGGCGGAATTGCCGGATGTCGTCCTTGTCCATGGCGCGGGTCTGATAGGGGTGTCCGGCCAGATTGGGCACGGAGGCCAGATCCATCGGCGGCAGGCGGGTCATCATGTTGGGCGTGCGCGCCCCGCCATACCAGAGCTCCGCCCCTGCCAGCGCGCCATGTGCATGCACCGCCTCGGTCATCAGGGCGTGGGCGCGCACGTCGCTGTCGTCCCAGAGCGAGGCGGACGGGTGAGGCATGTCATCCGACGTCGGGTGGATGGAATTGTATTCGGTGCAGACGACGCCCCAGCCGCCCTCGGCCTTGACCCCGCGCATGGCCGCAAGAGTGCGCGGGCGCATCCAGCCCATGCCGGTGCAATGCGGCACCTGATAGAAGCGGTTGGGCGCGGTCACGGGACCGATGCGGACCGGCTCGAACAGGATGTCGTGGCTTGGGTCTCTGCTCATCTGCGACGCTCCATTTGAACCAGCCGTCCCGCTGTCGCTTGCTGCGGCAGTTCAAAATGCCGGGGAAAGGCGAGGGCCAGATAGGCATGCACGTTGGCCCGCGCCGCATCCCGGTCAAAGGTCTCGGGATACATCAGGATATTGAGCCAGAGCCCGTCATAGAGCCCTTCAAGGGTGCGGGCTATGGTCGTGACCGGATGGCGAGGATATCCGCCCTCGTCTGTGATCTGCTGGCATAGCCCCAGCGACAAGGCAAAGCGTTCGTCGTCGATGGCATCCACCAACGCGCGATAGACCGTGCGCCGCCCCGCCTCGCCAAAGAACGCATACCAGACAGCCAGTTTCCGACGCGTGCAGATCTTGGAATGGAAATGCGAGTCGACAATCGCCAGAAGTTTGTCGCGCGCGCTCAGCCCCGCATCCTCATAGGCGCGGCGCCAATGGTCATGGTGTTCGCGCGCCAGAAATTTCAAGGTTTCCTCGAGCAGGTTCTGCTTGCTTTGGAAATGAAAATTGACCAGCCCGATGGAGAGACCGGCAATGTCCGTGACAGTCGACATGGTGGTGCCCGCGATCCCGTATTTCGCAATGGAATCGATGGTCGCCTCGATCAATTGTCTACGCCGGACCTGTTTGGGTTCGGTGCGGCGGGGCTTGCCTGTGTCAGGCGAGAGCGGGGGGGCGGTCCTTTGCATGAGCGTGTCGGGGTCACGTCCGTCCTGCGGCCTGCCCCTCTCCTTTGATCAATCGGTCTCGAGAATGACGATGGCCTCGGGCGACCACGAGAGCCAGAGCGTTTGGCCCTCGGGAGCGTCCTGCGCACCCATCAGGCGATGCGTGTTCGGCGAAGACACCGCGACCGGCTCGTCCTTGCCGGGGATGCTCAGGTAATACTGGCTGCGCTCGCCCATATAGGACGCGGTGCGCAACGCTCCTTCAATTGCGAGGCCGGTGTCCGGTCGGGTCGGTGAGAGGCTGAATTTCTCGGGTCTGAGGCCAATCTGCACCGGCGCGCCATCGGGCTTGGTGAGCTCAGCCGTCGACATCGGGATGGTGCCCAGCCCCTCGGCCTCTATGGCCGCCATGGCAGAGCCATTGCGCCGCACCGTGCCACGAAAGAAGTTCATATTGCCGATGAAGCTGGCGACGTCGCGCGTCTTGGGCGTCTCGTAGAGGCCTGCGGGCGTATCCACCTGCAACACCTTGCCCCCCGCCATGACCGCGATCCGGTCCGAGAGGGTCAACGCCTCTTCCTGATCGTGGGTGACAAAGACAAAGGTGATGCCGACCTGCCGCTGCAAGGCGCGCAATTCAAGCTGCATCTGCTCGCGCAACTGCTTGTCGAGCGCGCCCAAGGGTTCGTCGAGCAAGAGCACCTTGGGCCGCAGGATGAGCGCGCGCGCCAAGGCGATGCGTTGGCGTTGACCGCCCGAGAGCTCGTTGGCCTTGCGATTGCCATAGCCCGGCAGCTTGATCAGATCGAGCATGTCCTCGACCATTTCCGCGCGACGGGCGGCGGACAATTTCTGTTTGCGCAGGCCGTAGGCGATATTGTCGCGCACGTTGAGATGCGGAAAGATCGCATAGCTCTGGAACACCATATTGACCGGGCGGTGATGCGGCGGCACGTCCGACATCGGTTGGTCGTCGATGAAAATCTCGCCCTTCGAGGTGGATTCGAACCCCGCCAGCATCCGCAAAAGCGTGGTCTTGCCACAGCCCGAGGCCCCGAGGAGGGAAAAAAACTCGCCCTGCCGGATATCCATGGAGACATCGTCGATGGCCTGAAAGGCACCAAAGGATTTGCTGACTTTGCGGATGGATATGAACCGGTCGGCGGATGCCATCTCTGAGGTGCCCTTCATTCTTGATCCTCCAGCCCCTTGCGCCCGACCCATTGCGCGACAAAAACCAGTGCGAACGAGACGAACAGGATCAGCGCGGCCATGGCCAGCACCGAGGGGAATTCCTTGGGAAAGCGCAATTGCCCCCAGATATACATCGGCAGGGTCGGATCGGTGCCGGTCAGAAAGAACGCCATGATGAATTCGTCAAACGAGATGGTGAAGGTCAACAAGAGGCTGGCCACGATCCCCGGCATGACCATCGGAAAGGTCACCCGCCAGAAGGTCCACCAGCCGTTTTCCCCCAGATCGGCCGAGGCCTCTTCGATCGAGGGATCGAACCCTTCAAAGCGCGGCAACAGCGTGGCCACGGCAAAGGGCAGGCAGATGATGAGATGTCCCAGACCCACTGTATACAACGAGAGCGGCACGCCCATCCGGCTGAGCAGCACCAGAAGCGCCACGCCAAAGATGATGCCGGGAATGACCAGCGGCATCATGATGAAGGTGACGAGCGCCCCCTTGCCCCTGATCCGGGTGCGGGTGATCGAGCGCGCCGCCATCACCCCCAGAACGGTCGAGATGACCGAGACCACCAGCCCCACCTTGACGCTGTTCCAGAGCGCATTCCACACCGGCTCGCGCGTCCAGAGTTCGCCATACCATTTTACGGTAAAGCCCTGCAGCGGAAAGCGGACGTAGATGGAATCGTTGAAGCTGAAGAGCGGGATAAAGAGCACCGGCACATAGAGCACGATCAAAAAGATCACCGCGTAGAGTTGCAGCGCCCGGTTGGGGCGTTTGATATAGCTGCTCATGTGATGCGCCCCTGCACCTTGCGCGTGACGAGCAGAAACACCAGCGCCAGTGCCGCAATCCAGAGCATCAGCACAATCGACAGCGTGGCCCCCATCGGCCAATTGTTGACCGCGCCGAATTGCAACTGGATGAGATTGCCGATCATTGCCCCATCCGGCCCGCCCAAGAGCGCGGGGGTGATGTAATCGCCGGTGGTGGGGATGAAGATCAGGAACGAGGCCGCGATCACCCCCGGCATCGAGAGCGGCAGCGTGACGCGGAAAAATCGCGCCATCGGTCCGTCACCCAGATCCGTCGCAGCCTCGAGCAGCGATTTGTCGATCTTTTCCAGCGACACATAGAGGGGCAGGATGGCAAAGGCGGCCCAGGCATGCGCCAGCGTGATAATCACCGCCGTGGGGCTATAAAGCAGGAAACCGAGCGGCGCGTCGATCAATCCCGCCGACATCAACCCGGAGTTGATCACGCCCTCATACCCAAGGATCACCTTCCACGCGAAAACCCGCAAGAGATAGCTGGTCCAGAATGGCAGGGTCATCAGGATGATCCACATCATCTTGTTTCTGTGGACGTGAAAGGCGACGTAATAGGCCATCGGATAACACAGCAGCACCGTGGCCACCGTCGCCACGCCGGAAATCCAGAAGGACCGCAGCATCAGCGCGCCATAAATCGGCTCGGTCCAGCTTCGGCCGTAGTTGGCGAGCGTGAGGGTCGTGTCAAACCCAAAACCCTGACGGGTCCAGAGGCTGATCACCAGCAGGATGAAAAACGGCACCACGATACCAAAGGTCATGATCAAGAGCGTGGGCGACATCATCAGATACCCGCGCGCGCTCTCGCTGCGGCGCAAGAGGCGCAGGAGGGGCGAGGCAGGGGCGCGGGGCGGCGCGCCTGCTGACCGGCGTTTCGGTAATGAGGTTTCGGCCATTCCTGCGCGGTCTCCTCGATGGGCGGATCAAGAGACCCGCCCGCCGGGGCGGGCGGGCGGTGCAGGCGGGATCAGAACCCGGCCTTGATCTGCTCGAAGAGCTCGTTCATCCGGGTTTCCCATTCCTGCGTCTGCGGCTGCTGGAAATGCCCCGCATTCAGGATCTCGACCGGGTTCTTGCTCAGGCCCAGCCCCGCCAGGGTTTCTTCGTCGAACTGATCGAACGCCTTGCTGTTGGAATGGCCATAGCCCCAGTCGTTGATCATGAAATGGCCCGTCTCAACGCTGAGCAGCGAGTCGATCACGTCATAGGCGCGGTCGAGATTGGGCGCGTCCTTGTGGATCATCACGCCGCAGACCCATGTCAGCGCGCCCTCCTTGGGCTTGGCAAATTTGACCGGGATACCCTCGGCCTGCAACAGCACGGCGGAGCTGTTCCATGTCATAGAAGCCACCATTTCCCCCGCCGAGAGCGCCTGTTCCAGCGTGGTCGTGTCATCGGTATAGAGCCGGATCAGCGGGCGCTGCTCGCGCATCACGGCGGCGATCTTGTCAAACGCTTCTGGCGTGTCGATGCTGGCAAAATCCACGCCCGCCTTGATCGCCCCGCACCACCAGGCGTCCCCGCCCGAGGCCAGCGACCCCAGCCGCCCGGAATAGCGCTCGTCCCACAGGATATCCCAGCTTTCCTCGCCCTCAAGCTCCACAAGATCGGTGCGATAGGTGACAGAGGTCTGCCCCCAATCAAAGGGCGCCATCCAGACCTTGCCCGCCTCGGGGTCATTGCCCGGCAAATCGACCAGTTCGGGGATCACATCGCCCCAGTTGGCGACACGTGCGGTGTCAATCGGCTGGAACAGCCCGGTCTGCACCCAGCGTGGCATCGACTGGTTGCAGGGGTGCGACACATCCACGACAAAGCCGCCGCGCATCTTGGTCAGCGCCTCTTCCGAACCGCCGAAAATGGCGAAATTGGGCAGTGCGCCGTTCTTTTCCTGATAGGGGCCAAAGAGTTCGGGGATGTCATAGCCACCCCAGGTGAAATAGGTGGCCTGATCGCCCTCGGCGGCCAAGGCGCGACGCGCCGGCAGCGGCACCGTGGTCATCGCCACACCCGCCGCAAGCAACCCCTTGGTGAATTTCCGACGGCTGAGCTTGCCTTCGCGCACAGCGCCCAATTGGTCCAGAATATCCATGTGGTCCCAGTCTCCCCTGTTGGCGCGGGCCCACCTTGGCGGTGGGTCCCGTCACGCAATCATTAGTGTTGCATGCGTCCGGCGATCACTTTGGGCAGTTGACATTTGCCGTCGCTCGGGCATGTCATTGAATGGTTATTCAATCATTTCAGGGTTTCCTGAATCGAGTCAAGAGTTTTGCGCGCGGCCCGCCTGCGACGCGAGACGGATGATCCGAATGACCGAAGATTATGCAGATCACGGCAGGCCGGACATATTATTTTCAAGGAGACCGCCATGAGCGAGACGACCGGGATCATCCGCCTAAGCCCGACGGGGTCACATGGCCTGACGCCGCTAGCGATTGACGCGGCTGACTTTCAAACCCCGCCAGAGGCGCAAAACCTGCATGTCTGCTTTGCCGATGAGACGCTCGGCCTCAGCGTGGGGGTCTGGGATACGACAAGCATGCAAGAGGCGTTCGGCCCCTATCCGGGCGATGAGTTCATCGTTGTGCTCGAGGGCGCGTTCCGCCTGCTGGATAACACAGGCGCGGGTGTGGCGGCCAAGGCGGGGCAGTGTGTGGCAATCCGCAACGGCATCCCAGTCAGTTGGCGACAGGACGGGTATCTCAAGAAATTCTACATGACCTACAAGGACCCACGCGCCACATCCCCGCAGGGCCTGACGGCGGAGGGGGGCGTGATCGTGCTCTCGCCCGACATGAGCCTGACCGATGCTGACTTGATGGAGGACACCAGCACGCCGCAACGTGACCGCAACCTCTTCAGCAATGCCCATGGCAATTTCGAAGTCGGTCTCTGGGATACGCAGGTGCTGAACACCGAGCTGGAGCCCTTTCCCTATCACGAAATGGCGCAGATTCTGGAGGGCGAGGTCTCTCTGACCGAAGCGGATGGCAGGCGGCATCATTTCACCGCTGGCGATGTGTTCTTTATCCCGGCGGGCACGCCCTGCATCTGGCATGTGCCCACATACCTGCGCAAATTCTACGCGGCGCTTGATCCCGCGAACCGCCCCGGGGAGTGATCACGCGGCGTCACGCGGGCGGCTCGCGCAGCAGGTCCGGCACCAACCGCGACAGGCACACTTTGCTCGCGGCAAGGGCGCGTTGCCGGTCATAGCTGTCTGGGGCCAGATGCAGGCGCTGCCAATAGCCATCGGTCAGCGATTCCATCCATTCCGCCAGTTGATCCGCCTCGGTGGATCGGGCCTCGGGCAAAAGCTGCGCCCAGATTTCAGACAGGACCGCGTGCCGCGTGGCATCGAACTCTGCCGCCACCTCGGCATAGTGGCCGGTAAAGCGCAATTCGCCCCAAAAGGCAAACCAAACCGGCAACACATCGGCCCCGCAAGCCTCGGCGCTGAAATCCGCCGCGAGCAGGGCCATCAGGCGGTCGAGCGGGGCATCGCCCGCGCCCTCCAACGCCCGCATCCACTGGCTCTCGTAGCCTTCATAAAGATCGCGCAGCGTTTCGGTGAGCAAGCCGCCCTTGGACTTGAAATAGAAAACCGCCACGCCCTGTGACAGCCCCGCCTCATCCGCGACGGTGGCGAGTGTGGTGCGCGCCAGACCATACGTCAGGATCGACCGTCGCGCCGCATCCAAGAGCTGCCTGCGGCGGCGTTCGGCATTCTCCTTGCGCTCTTTTCGCGGTTTTTTGGTCGTCACCTCGCCCACGTCTGACCCTTTGTCCGATGCTTTCCCCATCCATGCCACAGGCCGTGCGGCACGTCAGCCCAAAAAAATTTATTTGAGCGCTCAAAAAAACTTTACGGCGAATTCGGGTTTGGCTAGGATGACGACAGGAGCAAAGCCATGCGACCCCAATCCTCATTTGACGCCATCATCATCGGCGCGGGCCATAACGGGCTGACTGCCGCCGCGTATCTGGCACGCGCCGGCCGTCAGGTGCTGGTGGTGGAGAAGAACGACTGGATCGGCGGCGCGGCGGTCAGCCGCTCGCTGCACGAAGGCTGGACCTATTCCAACTGCTCTTATGTCTGCTCGCTCCTGCGGCGCGAGATTGTGCGCGATCTCGACCTGCCGAAATACGGCCTACAGGTGATCCCCTATGAGGGCGGGGCCAGTTTCACGCCGGACGGCGATTATTTCGCCTATTACTCGGATCACCACGCCCTGCACCGGGAAATGGCGCGCCATTCGCCCCGCGATGCCGATGCCTATCCGCGCTATGCGCAGAAGATCCTGCGGCAATGCCGGTTCATCCGCCCGTTTCTGTTGCGCGACGCACCGGATCCAGCTTCGCTCCACCCCCGCGATCTGGGCGAGATGGCCTATATGGTGAAACAGGCGCATGGGCTGGGGCGGCGCGAACTGGCTGAAACCCTGCGGTTCTGGACCATGTCGATCGGCGACCTTCTGGACGAGCATTTCGAGAGCGATCTGATCAAGGCGCATCTGGCCGGGTCGGGTATCATCGGGACGGGCTTGGGTGTCTATTCACCGGGCACCGCCTATGTGCTCTTGCATCATTACATGGGCGATATCGACGGCGGCATCGGAGCCTGGGGCTTTGCCCGGGGCGGCATGGGGGCGATTTCCGCGGCACTTGGCGCGGCCTTTGAGGCGGCGGGCGGCACCATCCATGTCGGCGCGGGTGTTGCGCAAATCCTCGTGAAGGAGGGCCGCGTGACCGGCGTGGCGCTGGAGGATGGACGCGAGTTTCACGCGCCGGTCGTGGCCTCGAACATGGATGTGAAACGCACGTTTCTAAACCATGTCGAGCGCGCTGCCCTGCCCGAGGACTTCACCCGCGCGGCGGAGCGGTTCAAGATCCGCGGCTCCTCGGCCAAGCTCAACATCGCACTCGACCGCCTGCCCGCCTTTCCCGCCGCGCCCGCGCATGCCAGCTTTCTGCGCGGCGATCTGCATGTGTCCCAAAGCCTCTGGGAGTTGGAGCGCGCCTATGACGACTGGAAGGCCGGACGCTGGTCGGCGCGCCCCTATATCGACATGCTGATCCCCAGCCAGATCGACCCGACCATGGCCCCAACCGGCAGTCATATGATGACGGTCTTTGTGCAATATGCGCCCTATGATCTCGCGGCCGAGGGCCAGCGCAGCGGCCAGAACTGGACGGACACCGCGCGGCACGCGCTGGCCGAGACCGTCTTGGACCAGATTACCATCGCCTGCCCGGATATCCGCGACCGCATTCAGCATATGGAGGTCCGCTCGCCCTTGGAGTTGGAGACGGAGGTGGGGTTGACCGAGGGCAATATCTTTCAGGGCGAGTTGACCTTTGATCAGCTCTTCTTCAACCGCCCCGTGCCGGGCTATTCCGGCTATGGCTCGCCCATCGCGGGCCTCTATCTCTGCGGCTCATCCGCCCATCCGGGCGGCGGGGTGATGGCGGCACCGGGGGCCAATGCCGCCCGCGCGATCCTGCGCCGCGAATGGCCCCGCGCCCCGCGCAAGGGCTATGCGGCATGAGCGCCACCCGGACCTTTGATGCCATCGTGATCGGTGGCGGGCTGAATGGTCTGGCGGCGGCGGGGGTGCTGGCGCGGTCGGGGCAATCGGTTTGCGTGCTGGAACGCGCACCGCATCTGGGCGGTCTGGCCGCCCCCGATGCCAGCGGCGCGCCGCGCATGGCGCATCTGCTCTATAATCTCAGCCCTGTGGTGCGGCGCGATCTGGGGCTGGGTGCACGCGATTGGCCGTTCAAAACCGTGGCCTTGCCCACTATCGCGCTCTCCGAGGATGGGCGTCATGTGGTCACACAAGGCGCAAAGGCCCGCTTTGCCGATGGCGGCACCCATCCAGATGCGGCGGGTTTTGCGGCGCTCCACCAACGCCTGACCTCCTATGCCGCGCTGTTGCGACAGTTGGCCGAGGCGGCCCCACCAGGGAGCGATGCGCCGCTCCTCTCATCCGCACGGCTGAAAGAGGTCTTGCGTCTGGGCCGGGTCGGTCTTGGCCTGCGGCGCATGGGCAAACCCGAAATGCGGCGGTTCCTGCAAATCCTGCTGTCGAATGCCTATGATCTCATTCTTGATGACATCCCCGATAGCCCCCTTGCGGGCCTTTTGGCGGCTGATGCCGTGCGCGGCGCGGCGGCGGGACCGCGCGCGCCCGGCACGGTCTTTGGCCTCCTTTACCGCATGGGGCATGGCGGTGGGGCAAGCCTGCCAATGGGCGGCATGGCGGCGGTGATCGACGCCTTCGCCGGGGCCGCACGACAGGCTGGGGCGGTGATCGAGACAGGCTGCGGCGTGGCGCGTATCCTGACCGATCAGGACCGCGTGACCGGCGTGATCAGCGACCGGGGCGAAACACTGAATGCCGCCCGTGTCCTGAGCAGCGGCGGGGCGCGGATCACCGCAGAGATGGCCGGGTTGGCGCATTTCGACATCGAAGCATCCCGCCGACTGCGCCATATCCGCGCGCGCGGCACGGTGGCCAAGATCAACCTGACGCTTTCCTCTCTGCCCGCGATCCCCGGCCTGCCCGATGATCTGCTCTCGGCCCGCATGGTGATCGCGCCCTCCGCCACCTATGTCGAAGAGGCGTTCAACCCGTCGAAATACCGCGAAATATCGCCCCATCCCGTGATCGAGGCGCTCTTGCCCGGTCAAACGGACCCCGCACAACGGGGTGCGCAGGGCCACGCCCTCTCTCTCATCGTGCAATATGCGCCGGTCGATCTGGCGGGGGGCTGGCATGCGGCGGCGCGTGATACGCTGCTCCAGACCACGCTAAAGACGCTCAACCGCTACGCCCCCGGCCTGCCCGACCTTGTGACCGGGGTAGAGGTGATCCCGCCCGATCAGATCGAAGCCGAGACCGGCGCGCCGGGTGGGCATTGGCACCACGCGGAAATGAGCCTTGATCAGCTTCTCACCCTGCGCCCCGCCATTGGCATCGGGCGCTATGGGATGGGTCCATCGGGGCTCCTCCTCTGTGGCGCCTCCGCCCATCCCGGCGGCGATCTGATGGGGCTGGCGGGGCGCAACGCGGCGCAGGCAGCCCTGAGAGGCACGCCATGAGCATCGCCACCGATCCCAAGCTGGGCCTGATCGACGGGCCGGTGCATTCGCGCCTTGCCGCGCTCAACCGGGCGCAGGGCTGGTATGGCTGGGCCGGATATGCGGCCCCGTCCATGCTCGACACGGTCGAGTTCGAATATTTCGCCCTGCGCAATCAAGCCTCGCTCTTTGATATCTCGCCCATGCACAAATACCGCATCACCGGGCCGGACGCGGCGCGCGTGCTCAACCGTCTCGTCACCCGCGACGTGGCCAAAATTGCGACAGGCCGGGTCGGCTATGCGCTCTGGTGCGACGAAGAGGGGATGGTGATCGACGATGGCACGCTCTTTCACCTTGGGTCGGAGGATTGGCGGCTGTGCTGTCAGGAGCCGATGCTGACATGGCTGTTGGAGGCGGCATGGGGCTTTGACGCAGACATTCTTGACGAGAGCCGAGAGATTGCCGGGCTGGCCCTGCAAGGGCCGACCGCCTTTGCGGTGCTGTGCGCGGCGGGGCTCGATGTGGCAAATCTGCGCCCCTTCGATCTGGCCGAGGTGGAGCCGGGGCTGATGATCTCGCGCACCGGGTTCACCGGCGATCTCGGATACGAGCTTTGGACGGCGTGGGGCGATGCCCTGCCCCTCTGGGACCGCCTCTGGCAGGCGGGCGATAATCTCGGGCTGCGCGCCATCGGGTATGAGGCGGTGAATATCGCCCGGATCGAGGCGGGATTCATGGTCGCGGGCGTCGACTTTCAGCCCGCCCATGCCACGGAACGCCTGCACCGGGGGCACACCCCCCTAGAGTTGGGCCTTGGCCCCATGGTCGATCTCACCAAGGGGCATTTCAACGGTCGCCGCGCGCTCTCGGCCACCAAGCCCCGCAGCCTCTTGATGCGGCTCGATGTCGAGGGGTTCAAACCGGCGCAGGGCGCGCTGGTCTATCAGGCCAAGCGCCGTGAGGTGGGGCATGTCACCTCGGGCGTCTGGTCCCCCACCGCCAAGCGCAACATCGCCCTCGCTCATGTGCAGATGCCCTATGCGGCGCGGCATCCGAGCACCCTCTGGGCCGAGATTTACACGCTGGAAGAGGGCCGGTGGGATCGGCGCATGGCGCGGCTGACGCCGGTCAATGCAGCCTTTTTCCGCCCGCCCCGCGCCCGCGCTACCCCGCCCGGCCAGACCTGATCTTACCAGACCTGATCTGACCAGACCTGACTTCAGACGGAGACGACCATGAACACGCACGCCAATACCCCCGCCCCCGATGACCTGACCCTCTTGGACCGCCGGCACAACCTGCACCCCTGGACGGGCATCCGCGACTGGCGCAAGTCTGATCTCTTGCGGGTCAACACCGCGCAGGGCATCCATATCTGGGACAGCACGGGCAAGCGCCATATCGACGGGCCGGGGGGCATGTGGTGCGTGCAGATCGGCTATGGCCGGGCCGAGATGGCCGAGGCGATCGCAGCACAGGCCATGGCGATGCCCTATGCCTCGCCCTGGTCCTTTACCACCGAGCCCGCCGCCCTCTTGGCGCGCAAACTGGCGGAGCTGACCCCCGGCGATCTCAACACCGTGCATTTCACCACCGGCGGCTCGACCGCCGTCGATACCGCCATCCGCGTCATGCAGTTCCTCAACAACCGGCTGGGCCGCCCGGACAAGAAAATCGTGCTGTCACGCGAAAAGGCCTATCACGGCTCGACCTATCTGGCGGCAACCATGACGGGCAAGGAACGCTTCAAGACAAGGTTCGACAAGGCCGATGATCTGGTGCGGTTCCTGCCAGATGTGAACCCCTACCGCCGCCCCGCAGGCATGAGCGTGGCGGATTGGGGTGATCTCAAAATCGCCGAGTTCGAGCAGACGATCGCAGAGGTTGGCCCCGACCGCATCGGCGCCTTTATCGCCGAACCGATCCTGTGTTCCGGCGGCGTTGTCGTGCCGCCCTCCGGCTATCACCAACGCACCCATGAGATCTGTCGCAGGCACGACATCCTCTATATCTCGGACGAGGTTGTGACCGGCTTTGGCAGGCTTGGCCATTGGTTCGCCTCTGAGGATGTGTTCGGGTTCACCCCCGATATCATCACCTGCGCCAAGGGTCTCACCTCGGGCTATGTGCCGCTGGGGGCCTGCATCCTGTCCGATGCGCTGATGGAGCGCTTGGCGGGGGTGGAGGGCGATGATGTGTTCTACAACGGCTATACCTATTGCGGACACCCCGTGGCCTGCGCCGCGGCGCTCAAGAACATCGAGATCATCGAGCGCGAGGATATTCTCGCCCATGTCCGCCGCATCACCCCGCAGTTTCAGGCGCGGTTGCGCAGCATCGGCGAGAGGTTCGACATCGTCGGCGACGCGCGCGGCATGGGTCTCTTGGGCTGTCTCGAATGTCGGCCCGACCTCAGCGACGAAAGCTACGCCAAACATCTGCAATTCGGCGCCAAGCTCGATGCCGCCTGCGAGGCGCGCGGCCTCTTGCTGCGCCCCTACGGCAATATGGCGGTGTTTTCACCGCCATTGATCATCACCACAGAGGAGATAGATGAAATGTTCGATATCATGGAGGCGGGGCTGACCCAACTCAGCGCCGAATACAATGGTTGAGGTCGCGCGCCTGACGGCAGATGCCGACGCGGACCTTGTCGCCGACACCCTGCTCAGGGATGGCGGCGTGGTGGTCAATGCGGTGGCGGGATCCGCGCTGCTGGACCGCATCACCGCCGATCTGCGCGGCCCGTTCGACGCGCAGGGGCATAAGTTCGCCAATGATTTCAACGGCTACAAGACCCGACGTCTGGGCAGCATCCTCAAGATTTCCGAGGCGGCGGCGGATGTTCTGGCACATCCTCTGGTCATGCAGGTGGCCGACCGCGTGCTCAAGCGCCACTGCGTCAATTACCGCATCGGCTCGTCCACCGCGATCGAGATCCTGCCGGGGGAAAAGCCGCAGGTGCTGCACCGCGACGATGATTTCTATCCGATCCGCATTCCGGGCGTGGAGTTTCAGCTCTCGGCCATGTGGGCGCTGGATGATTTCACCGCTGAGAATGGCGCGACGCGCGTCGTGCCCGGCTCGCAGGATCTGCGCCCGATCAAGAGCATCACCGAGGATCAGATCACGCAAGCCGTGATGCCGCGCGGCTCGGTGCTGTTTTACCTTGGGGCCACGGTGCATGCGGGCGGGGCCAACCGCTCGAACGCGCCGCGCAAGGGGTTGATCACCACCTATTCGCTGGGCTGGCTCAGGCAGGAGGAAAACATGTATCTCTCGGTGCCCAAATCCAAGGCCGATGCCTATCCCGACGCCGTGCGCCGCCTGTTGGGCTATCAGGGCCACGGGCGCAATCTGGGCGTCTACCCCGGCGATCCCGATGGCTATTGGTTCGACGCCTGAGCCTGCCATTCGGCGCGGGTCATCTCGAACCATGCCACGTCACTGGCATAGGCGCGCGCCGGACCGCAATCGCGCAGTCTGCATTTGCGCAGCACATGTTGCGAGGCGGAATTGTCCGGATCGGTGCAGGCCACGACCTGCGCCAATGCCGTCTGCTCAAACGCAAAACGCAGCAGGCGGGCGCAGATTTCGGTGGCAAAACCCTGTCCCCATGCGCCGGGCTTGAGCAGATATCCGACCTCAATCGCCGCCTCGGGATAGGTGTCGGGTACCAATTGCGCCCAGTCCGGCTCCTCGGTCTCAATCGGGATCGGCGTCAGCACGCCATCGCCGATTTTCTCGCCGGTGGCACGGTCCTGCACGCACCATATGCCCAGCCTCCCACCCGCGCCGCGCCGCCGCGCGTTGGCCATGTGGGCGCGCGCCTGTGCCTCGGTCAGCGTCTCACCGACAAATCGCATCACTTGCGGATCACATAGCAGCGCAACGCATAGATCCTCGTCCTCATCCGCCCAAGGACGCAAGGACAGGCGCGGCGTGTCGAGCACCAGCGCCTCTGGCTCTATTGGTGCGATCATCCCGGCTTGCGACCTCGGATGTGATGGGGACAATGCTCGCCCGATTGAATGACCGGCACCATCGCGGTCCATGTCTCGATCTGATGCGCGATAAAGTCCGGCCCATGCCGCGCCTCCCATGTCGCGCGGCGCGGGCCGGAGAGCTCCTGCAATTCCGCCGCTGCCACCTCGGCATACCACGGGCTGCGGTCGACCAGAGCGACATCGCCAAACCCCGCCGCCGCCAGCGCCGCGCGGTAGCGCGCTGGCGACGCCATGGCGAAATCGAGCGCCTCAAGGGCTATGTAATGCGCCATCTCGGGCGACGGCGCGCCGTCATGTGCGCGCAACCAGTCCGAGGCGGCAAAGATGCCACCCGGCTTCAACACGCGAAACACCTCCTGTGCCAGCGCCTCTTTGTCGGGGATATGGATGATCGAATCCTTGGAAAACACCACGTCAAAGCTCTGATCCGGATAGGGAAACGGCCCCGGCGTGACCTTGTCTATGGTGATCCGTTCGGTCAGCCCTGCGGCATCGGCCCGGGCGCGCGCGGCGGCACAGACCGGGTCTTCGACGTCGATGCCCGTGACATGCGCCGCGCCGTGGTCGCGCACCATGAGCACCGCAATCGCCCCCGAGCCACAGCCGATGTCGAGCACCTTGGCGCCTGTCAGATCGACACCATCGAGCACCCGCGCCACTTCTTCCGGGCCACCGGGGGACAGAAATCCCTCGCCCCAGAGCTCCTCGAGAAAGCCGATATGGCTCTGATCATAGAGAATATCTTCTGACATGCGTCGCCCCCGACTGAATACCCATTCAGCCGAGTATTTCGCGAATAAGCCCCTCAGACAAGCCCCGCCTCAGAGTTGCCCCGCCGCCTGCAACCGATCCCACGCAAAGCGCAGATAGCTGCTGCGAAACGAATGCCCGCCCGGATGCAGGCAGAAATCGAGCACGTCGCCCGTGGGATTGCGGCGGTTCTGACACTCGAGATCCTCGAATTCCGTTTCGCCATTCGGGCGGAATCCACCCAGCGCCTGATACATGTCCAACGATTCGGCCACATCGCCCTGGCGCGTCTCCAGAATGGGCCGCCCGGCCAAGGGCACCGTCGGATCAGTCGTGCCGTGAATATGCACCAGGCTCGCCGCAGGCGTGGCGCAGGTCTCGGGCGGTTTCATCCAGAAGGTGCCGGAAATCGCGGCAAAGCCCGCGAACCGCTCTGGCATGGTGCAGGCGAGGTTCCAGACCATCATGCCGCCTGCGGAAAATCCCGCCGCCATCAACCGCTTGGTATCAATCGGAAACCGCCGCGCGGCATCCTCGATCACCGCCTCGACATAGCGGAATTCCACCGATCCGTCGCTGTCCATATGGCGTGGCGCATAGGGAATCACCCAATCGTCATCGGCGGATTTGAGCGCGATCAGCGCGAGCCCCATGTCCGACACCATCCGGCGCAGGTTCTGATTCTGCATCACCGCCGCCGCCGACCCGCGATAGCCATGGGCATAGACCACCGCCCCCACCGGGCCGCCCGTCTGCCCTTCGGGCATGGCAATGCGGTAATGCCGGTCGCCAAGCTGACAATCGGTATCCGGCCCGCAGGCCAGCGCGGGCCCCGTAAGTGCCGCCAACGTCAGCAAAATTGCAAAAACTCGCATCGCACCCTCCTGAAACCGACTGGCTCTAATCTGTGCCTAACCCTGACAGAGACAAGTCACAAGCGCGTGGCGCGTGTCCCCTGCTCACGCGGTTGTGATCGGAGTGCCCGGCGCGGATCAACCCTTTGGTAACGTCAATGCGCTTGGATGGGTGCAAAGCTGCCCGATGACGGAGATGCCGCATGACACGATTAGCCCTCTTCGCCTTGCTGGCGCTCAGTCTGTTTTCCGGGACCGGCGCTCAGGCGCAATCGCTGACAGAGGTGCGCACCCAGCTTCAGGCGGCGCTGCAACGCAGCCTGAGCCGGTCGATGATGGATGGCGCGCTGCCGCATCTCGACCTGACCACCGGGCAATTGACCAAATTCTACCCGACCGAGAACCACGAGATCATCCTCAAGATGGAGGAGGTCTATGTGATGTGCGCCACCCTCCTCGGCCCCGATGGCAAAGAGGTGCCGGTGGATTACTACATCACGCAGAGCGGCGGAAGGTATGGCGTGATCCGGACCGAGATCGACAATCGCACCCCGCTCAAGGCGCTGATGGACGCGGGCCGCGCCACCCGGCTGGAGTGACCCCGATGGCCATGAGGGATGGGGCGGCGCTGCGCACGCCGACGCTGGGGCTGTATCTCAAGCTGACGGCCGTCATGGTCCCGACCTTCTTGCTCTTTGCCGCCTCTGGCCTCTTGTGGCTGAGCGAAAAGAACCTCTTGCGCAGCGAAGAGGCGATGGCCATGCGCATCGGCAATGCCACATCACGGCTGGGGGGCGCGCTGGAGCGCTTCAGCGATCAGGGCGATGGCACGGTGGATTGGGCAAGCCCCTATGTCACCGACCTCATGCAGACGCTGCTGGGCGATCCCGCAATCCGCTGCGTGGAATTGGTGGACCCGGCCAATCGCGCCGTGCTGGCGGTGGTGCCCGAGGGGCTGGGTTGTCAGGGGGCCGATACCGCGGTCTCGCTGCCCTATGAGGTGTTTTCCTGGCCCATCACCGAGCTTGTCACCCGCTTTGACGAGCGCGAGATTGCGACCGTCAAACGCTATCAGCGCGATTTCCTGCTCTTGCTGCTGGCGGGCGGCATCCTCATTGCCGCGCTTGCCAATTGGCTCTCGTTCCGGGTCATCGTGGGCCGCCCGCTGCGCCGCCTCATCACCCGGCTGGAAGAGGCGCGCGAGGTGGCGGTGATCGCCAACGATGCGAAATCCGATTTCCTCGCCAAGATGAGCCATGAGATCCGCACGCCGATGAACGGCATCATCGGCATGGCCGACATGCTCTCGGAAACCGATCTGACCCCGGAACAGGACAGCTATGTCAGCACAATGGTCCGCTCGGGCGATGCCCTTTTGACCATCATCAACGACATTCTCGATTTCTCCAAGATCGAGGCGGGCAAGCTCACGCTCGCCTCCGAGCCCTACCGCCTGCGCGAGATTGTCGAGGATGTGACGCAACTTCTCGCCCCGCTGGCCGCGCGCAAGGGGCTGATGCTCTATTCCGATGTCGCGCCCGACCTGCCCGAAATCATGCTCGGCGATGCCGGGCGATTGCGCCAGATCCTTGTGAACATCGCGGGCAATGCGGTGAAATTCACGCTGGAGGGCCATGTCGCCCTGCGCGCCAGCGCCGGCGGCCCCGGCCAGATCGTGATCCGCGTCCATGACAGCGGCGCGGGCATTCCATCGGATCAACAGGACAAGGTCTTTACCGCTTTTGAGCAGGTGGACAACACCGCCACCCGCAGCTTTGGTGGCACCGGCCTTGGCCTTGCGGTCAGTCGCCAGTTGGTGACGCTGATGGGCGGCACGCTGACGCTCCATTCCCGCGAGAGCCATGGCACGCGGTTTGACATCACCCTGCCGCTGATCCCGCAAGAAAGCGGCGGGCGGGGCCTGCGCGCCACGCCTCTGGCGCAGCCCGGTCTGGATGCGCCGGTGATCTGGCTGCTTGATCCCTGCGCCGACCGCCGTGCCGGGATCGCCGCCCCGCTCACCCATCTCGGGGCCCGCGTGATCGCAGGGGGGAGCGTCGCCGATATGCCCGCTGCGGCCAAGCCGGCGCTCATCCTGCGCGATGACCGGGTGGCTGACGGTGATCTGACCGAGGGGGCAACGCCACAGATCCTGCTGTCCGACCGCGCCGTTGCCCCCTCGGATGCCATCCGCTCCGTGCTGCGCAAACCGCTGCGCCACGCGCTTTTGATCGAGGCGGCGCGCGCCGCCCTCAACGGCCTTCTCACAGCACTTCCGTGCGAGCCCGCGCCCGCGCGCCTCGCGGGGAACTGGGCCGAGAACTGGGCCGAGGGGCTGCACATCCTTGGCGTCGATGACAACGCCACCAACCGCCTTTTGCTCGAGCGCTATTTTGCCCGCTCCGGCGCGCAGCTCCGCCTTGCCGCGAGCGGTGCCGAAGCGGTGGCGCTCTATGGCGCGGCCCCTGCCGATCTGGTGCTGATGGATGTCTCGATGCCCGGTATGGACGGCTATCAGGCGACCGGCCTGATCCGCACGCAAGAGGCGGCGCAGGATCTGCCGCCCGCGCATGTGGTGGCCGTGACCGCCAATGTGCTCGAGCAACACCGGCAAGAGGCGCATCTGGCGGGCATGGACGGCTTTCTTGGCAAACCGCTGCGCAAGGCCGATCTTATCGCCTATATCGCCCGCCTGCGTGAGAGCGGCGATCTCATGCCGCGCCCCGCCGCACATCGCCCCGCCGCCGAATAACCCGAGTCGCGCTCAGCCCTCTCCCGATCCGTCCCGCCAGCGATTGACGATCGGATAGCGGCGATCGAGCCAAAAGGCCCGATGGCTCAGCCGCGTGCCGGGGGCGGCCTGAAACCGCTTGTACTCGCTGATGTAGAGAAGGTGTTCGACCCGCTTGGCATCGCCGAGCGTGTAGCCCGCCGCCACACAATCCGAAATCGAGCCGTCCTGATCGACCAGAATGTCCAGAATGCCGTCCAACACCGGATAGTCGGGCAACGAATCGCTGTCCTTTTGATCGGCGCGCAATTCCGCACTGGGCGGTTTGTCGATCACCCGCGCGGGGATCACCACGCCCGCGCCGCCCATCATCCAGTCGCGATGCTGGGCATTCCGCCAGCGGCAAATCTCGAACAGCCGCGTCTTGTAGAGATCCTTGATCGGGTTATACCCCCCCGCCATATCGCCATAAATGGTGGCATAGCCCACCGCCACCTCGGATTTGTTGCCCGTGGTCAGCAGCATCTCGCCAAACTTGTTGCTGAGCGCCATCAGCAAGAGCCCGCGCAGGCGCGACTGGATATTCTCCTCGGTGAGATCCGGGTCTATACCGTCAAAGAGGGGGGCCAGCGTCGCCGTGATCGCCGCACGCCCGGCATCAATCGGCACGAAATCATAGCGGCAGCCCAAATTTTCCGCGACAGCCTTGGCATCCTCCAGCGACTCGGGCGAGGTAAATTCCGACGGCAACATCACGCAGCGGACGTTCTTCGCCCCCACCGCATCGACGGCAATCGTCGCCACAATGGCGCTGTCGACCCCGCCCGAAAGGCCCAGCAAGACCTTTGAAAACCCGGATTTGCGCAGATAGTCGCGCAAGCTGAGAACCATCGCGGTATAATCCTGCTCCAGATCATCCGGCAGATGCGCCAGAACGCCCGGAGCCGCGCGCCAGCCCTCCGGTCCCCGCTCCAGATCGACATGCACCACCGCCTCTTGGAACATCGGCAGTTGCACCGCCAGCGCCCCACCGGGGTTAAGCACGAAAGAGCCGCCATCGAACATCTGATCGTCTTGCCCGCCCACCATGTTGAGGTAGATGAGCGGCAAGCCGGTCTCGATCACCCGCGCCACCATCATGTTCTGGCGCAGGTCCATCTTGTTGCGGTAATGCGGCGATCCATTGGGCACGAGCAGGATTTCGGCCCCGGTCTCGGCCAATGTCTCGGCCACATCCTCGTGCCAGGCATCTTCACAAATCGGGCTGCCGATCCGCACACCTGCCACCGTATAGGGCCCCGCCACCGGCCCGCTCTCATAGAGCCGCACCTCGTCGAACACGGTCTCATTGGGCAGGTGATGCTTGAGCACGCGGGCGCGCACCGCCCCCCCCTGCAAGACGTAATAGGCGTTAAACAGCCCAACACCGTCGAGTGCCGGGCCGCCAATCGCCAGCGCCGGACCCTCGGCGCAGTCGCGCGCCAGCGCCTCGATCGTTGCGATCGCAGCCTGATGAAATGCGGGCTTTCGCACCAGATCCTGCGTGTTGTAACCGGTGATGAACATTTCCGGCAGCGCCACCAGATCGGCCCCCGCCGCGCGTCCCTCTTGCCATGCCGCACGCGCCATGCGCGCATTGCCTGCCAGATCCCCCACCGTCGGGTTCAACTGCGCCAATGTCAGGCGAAACCTGTCACCCATGTCCGTGCCCTCTGCTTATCCTCGGGCCTGATGTAGCAGATCGCCGCCGGAGGGAAAGACGATTTGGCCAAAACCCGTTGTCAGCCCCTGCCCCGTCCTCTAGATTTGGCGCAGCCGCCGTATCATCGGGCGGGATCGGGCATCGGGGCAGATATGAACTTTTCGCGCACAAGAGCCATCCTTCTGGGCATTGCCCTCAGCGCCGCCAGCATGGCCGCCGCTCAGGACGCCGAGGTCCAGACCAAGCAATATGACGATGGTGGCATCTATGAGGGCACGTTCAAGGACGGGCTGCAACATGGCACCGGCACCTATACCCTGCCCAATGGCTATGAATATACCGGCGACTGGGCCGAGGGTGAAATTCGCGGCACGGGTGTCGCCCGCTTTCCCAATGGCTCGGTCTATGAGGGCGAATTTGCGCGCGGCAAACCCAATGGCATCGGCAAGATCGTGTTCACCGACGGCGGCACCTATGAGGGCGCGTGGGAGGATGGCAAGATCACCGGCCAAGGTGTGGCAATCTACGCCAATGGCGTGCGCTATGAGGGCGGTTTTCTCAATGCGATGCACCACGGACGTGGCCGGATGCAGAGCCCGGGCGGCTATATCTATGACGGCGATTGGGTCAATGGTGTCAAGGAAGGCATGGCCAAGATCACCTATCCCGATGGCGCCGTTTACGAAGGCGCGGTTGCGCGCGGCGCGCGCGAGGGGATTGGCACGCTGACCATGCCCGACGGGCTGATCTACGAGGGCACATGGCGCGCCGGAGAGATTGACGGCAAGGGCAAGCTCACCCAGCCCAATGGCGATATCTATGAGGGCGATCTTGTCGCGGGGCGGCGCGAAGGCATGGGCCGCGTCACCTATGAGAATGGCGATCTCTATGAGGGTGCCTTCAAGGATGACCGCCGCCACGGTCAGGGCACGTTTACCGGCACCGATGGCTATCTCTATGAGGGCGAATGGGTCGCGGGCAAAATCTCGGGTCAGGGGCGCGTGACCTATCCCGATGGCTCGGTCTATGAGGGGCAGTTCCGCGACGATCTCGCCAATGGCGAAGGGCGCATCACATACCCTGACGGCTCCACCTATGAAGGATCATGGGTCGGCGGCGTGATCGAGGGCACGGGGCGTGCAACCTACCCCAATGGTCTCGTCTATGAGGGCGAGTTCGAGAATGCCCGCAACCATGGCACAGGGGTCATGACCTACCCCGACGGCTATCGCTATGAGGGCGACTGGCAGGACGGTCAACGCCACGGCACCGGCACCGCGAGCTATCCCGATGGCACGATCTATGTCGGAGAATTCGTCGACGGTCAGCGCCACGGGCAGGGCAAGATCACCATGCCCGATGGCTTTGTCTATGAGGGCGAATGGCAGACCGGCGAAATCTCGGGGCGCGGCGTGGCCACCTACACCAATGGCGATGTCTATGAGGGCATGTTCCGCGCCGGCAAACGGCAGGGCGAAGGCACCATGCGCTATGCCAGCGGTCAAGAGGCCAGCGGCACATGGGACGACGGGGCCCTGTCCGAAAACACCACCCAGACCGAGTGATCAGACGGGTCGGCCTGCGTCCAGATCGCCCAGCACCCGCGCGGCCCCGTCCAGAACGGCCGCGCGCCGTGTCTCCTCCATCTTGTCCCATGTGCGGTAAACCGGCCCCATGCGCGGATTACGCCCGAATCGCCCCCTGTGCCGGATCAGGAAATCCCAATAGAGCAGGTTAAAGGGACAGGCGTTCTCGCCGGTCTTCTCCTTGACCGAATAGGCGCAGGACCGGCAGTAATCCGACATCTTGTCGATATAATTGCCAGAGCTCACATAGGGTTTGCTGGCAATGATGCCGCCATCGGCAAACTGGCTCATGCCGATCACATTCGGGGCCTCGACCCATTCAAAGGCATCGGCATAGACCGCCAGATACCACTCATGCACCTGCGCGGGGTCAATCCCGGCTAGAAGCGCGAAATTGCCCGTCACCATCAGCCGTTGAATGTGATGCGCATAGGCCTCTTTTGCCGTCGTCCCAACCGCATGGGCAACACAGGTCATGCGCGTCTCGCCCCCCCAGAACATCGCGGGCAAGTCGCGCCTGTGCCCGAGCGCGTTGCGCGTCACATAGTCAGGCCCCTCGCGGAAATAGAGACCGCGCATGTATTCGCGCCAGCCGATCACCTGCCGGATATAGCCTTCGGCGGCATTGATCGGCACCCGGCCTGCTTGCCATTCCTCTACAACACGGGCGCAGATATCGGTCGGGCTGAGCAGGCCGATGTTCATGTAGATCGAAATCACCGAATGATGCAGAAACGCATCCCCTTCCAGCATGGCATCCTGCGTGTCACCAAACCCCGGCAGCAGATGCCGCGCGAAATGGTCAAACGCCTGCGCCGCGTCGGCCCGTGTCACTCCAAACCAGAACGGATGCAACGCGCCAAAATGCTTGCCAAACCGCGCCTCGACCAGATCGAGCACCTCCGCCGTGATCGCATCCGGCTCAAACTGCAGCGGCCCCTCGCGCAGCAGGTCCGCCTGCGCACGTTTGCGGTTGTCATGGTCAAAATTCCACTTGCCCCCCGCCGGTTGGTCGCCCTCCATCATCAGCCCGGTCTTGCGCCGCATCTCGCGGTAAAAATACTCCATCCGCAATTCCTTGCGGCCCTCGGCCCATCGGTCGAACTCCTCCAATGAACAGATGAACCGATCATCGGGCAGTTGCCGCACCGTCAAAGGGGCATCCGATAGGGCCTCGATCAGCCGCCATTCCCCCGGCTGCGTGGCGATCACCTCGCCTGCACCGTACTCCTCTGCCCGCCGGATCAACTCCCCGACAATCGACGGCATGGCCTCGGGATCGTCCAGCCGCGTATAGGCCACCTGCCAGCCATCGGCCTGTAACTCATGCGCGAAATGCCGCATCGCCGACAGGATGAGCGCGATTTTCTTGGGATGGTGCGGCACATAGCTGCCCTCGTCCATCACCTCGGCCATGACCACCACGTCGCGTGCCTTGTCCGCCGCGCGCAGCGCCGATAGATCAAGGCTCAGTTGATCCCCCAGCACCAAAATCAGCCGTGTTACCATGGCACGGGTTTCCCCTGCCAATCAAAGAACCCACCGCTCGCCTCGGGCCGCAACCCGTCGATGACGCGCAGCAGGTTTTCCGCCGCCTCTGCCGCAGGCACCGCCGGATGTCGCCCGAGATATTTGCGGGTAAACGCGGTCTCGACCGTGCCCGGATGCAGCGCCACGCAGATCGCCCCCCGGTGACTGCGCACCAGTTCAATTGCGCCAGTATGGATCATCTGATTGAGCGCCGCCTTGGCGGTGCGATAACTGTACCAGCCCCCAAAATTATTGTCGCCAATCGAGCCCACCCGCGCAGAAAGCGCCGCAAAGACCGCCCGCCCCTCGCGCGGCAAGAGCCGGACACTGTGCTTGAGCACCAAGGACGGCCCGACGCAATTGAGCGCGAATTGATCCAGCATCGCCTGCGCGCTCACCTGCCGCAGCGCCTTTTCCGGCTCCGCCCCGGCAATCTCCAACGCGCCTGTTGCGACCAGTATCAACTCATACGGCCCCTCAAGCCGCCCAAGCGCCGCCGCAATCGACCCCTCATCGGTCAGATCAATCCCATCGCCGCTCCGCGACAGGCCCGTGACCATTACACCACGCGCCTGCAAGGCGGCGCTCACCGCGCGCCCGATCCCGCCAGAGGCCCCTATGATCAATGCCTTATCCATGCGCCAGACCTAGCCGAAGCCCGCGCCGCTTCAACCCCGATCACCCGTGCAATTTCGGGGTTTTCATCGCCGCACGGCATGCCTATAGTTTCGCCCATGTTGATGCAGGATCATAACACGCCCTTGCCCCACGCCCTCCGGCGTGCCGCTCGGGCTGTCCTGCTAGGCCTAAGCCGCCTCTGAGCGTGCCGTCTTGGCGCGACCGCTCAGAGGATGTGCCGTTTCGCGCCGCAGGCTTAGGATTTTTTGAAAGAGACCAACATGACCAACACTTCTAAAGACCGTGTTTCACCACAGGTGACCAAAGACCGTGTCGTAATCTTTGACACCACCTTGCGCGACGGCGAGCAAAGCCCCGGCGCGACCATGACCCATGCCGAAAAGCTCGAAATTGCCGGGCTGCTCGATGATATGGGCGTCGATATCATCGAGGCGGGGTTTCCCATTGCCTCTGAGGGCGATTTCAACGCGGTCAGCGAGATTGCGAAGAACTCGAGGAACGCCGTGATCTGCGGCCTCGCGCGCGCTAATTTCAAGGATATCGACCGCTGCTGGGAGGCGGTGAAACACGCCGCAAAACCGCGCATCCACACCTTTATCGGCACCTCGCCGCTGCACCGTGCCATTCCCAATCTCGACCGCGATCAGATGGCCGAGCGTATCCACGAGACCGTGACACATGCCCGCAATCTCTGCGACAATGTGCAATGGTCGCCGATGGATGCCACCCGCACCGAATGGGATTATCTCTGCCGCACGGTCGAGATTGCGATCAAGGCGGGCGCCACCACGATCAACATCCCCGACACCGTCGGCTATACCGCGCCCGAGGAATCCGCCTCGCTCATCCGCCGCTTGATCGAAACCGTGTCGGGCGCGGATGACGTGGTCTTTGCCACCCATTGCCACAACGACCTCGGCATGGCCACGGCCAACGCTCTTGCCGCCGTCGCAGGCGGCGCGCGCCAGATCGAATGCACCATCAATGGCCTTGGCGAGCGCGCTGGCAACACGGCGCTGGAAGAGGTGGTGATGGCCCTCAAGGTGCGCGGCGACATCATGCCTTATGAGACCGGCGTCGATACCCGCAAGCTGATGAACATCTCCCGCCGGGTTGCCGCCGTGTCGGGCTTTCCGGTGCAGTTCAACAAGGCCATCGTCGGCAAGAACGCCTTTGCCCATGAATCCGGCATCCATCAGGACGGCATGCTCAAAAACGCCGAGACATTCGAGATCATGCGCCCCGAGGATGTCGGTCTCACCGAGACCAATATCGTCATGGGCAAGCATTCGGGCCGTGCAGCCCTGCGTTCCAAGCTCAAGGATTTGGGCTATGAATTGGCCGACAATCAACTCAACGATGTCTTCGTCCGCTTCAAGGAACTCGCCGATCGCAAAAAGGAAATCTACGACGACGATCTTGTGGCCTTGGTCAACGCAGGAGTGGATTCCGAGAACAATCGCTTGCAAATCAAGCATTTGCGCGTGATCTGCGGCACTGATGGTCCGCAACAGGCGACCCTCACGATGGAAATCGACGGGCGCGAGGTTTCGACCGAGGCCACCGGCGACGGGCCTGTCGATGCCACCTTCAACGCGGTCAAGGCGCTCTTTCCGCATGAGGCGCGGTTGCAGCTTTATCAGGTCCATGCCGTGACCGAAGGCACCGACGCACAGGCCACCGTGTCCGTACGGATGGAAGAGGCGGGGCGCATCGTGATGGGCCAATCGGCGGACACTGACACGGTCGTGGCCTCGGCCAAGGCCTATGTCCACGCCCTCAACCGCCTGCTCGTGCGCCGCGAAAAAACCGGCAGCGATGCCCGCGAGGTCAGCTACAAGGACGTGTCATAACAGCCCATTGAGCGCAGAACTGCAAAGCCCGGATGACAGGATCATCCGGGCTTTTTTTGTCGTTGCTGTGGTCGTATGCGGCTTCCGTTGACCGAGCCGCGCGGTCGCTGGGCCGGGGACTAGCGAAGCAACGGACTTGGCTGCCACTTTATGCCAGCCAAGTCCGTCTAACCTGACAGCCTAACGCTTCCTCTCAACATCGCTAGGCCGTCACGCCAAAGGTGTGCCGATATATAGCGGCGCACCTTCGGTGCGACGGACGGCCCAGCGATCGCGCGGCGCCCTTCGGGCTTGATTCCGCGCGGGTGGCTCAAGCGCCCCCCTACTCCGCCCAATCCCAAGGCCGCACGAACTGTCCCAGAACATGCCCCACGGCCTCGCCCTCCGCACTCGCCGTGCCCGAAACCTTGGCCACTAGCCCGCGTTTCTTGTCATCCACCACCGATGTCACCCGCGCGGCAATCCCGGCATCGGCCAATGCCGCGTTATAAATCCGCGTGATCGCCAGTTTGCGCAGATCCGGCTTGAATACCTTGCCCACCGCCGTCTTTGGCAATTCCGGCAAGACCTCGACATGTTTCGGCACCGCCGCGCGCTCGTGTACATGCAGCTTGCAATGCTCGAGCAACTCCTCGCCCGTCACCGTGGCCCCGGCCACCAGCTCCACATAGGCGCAGGGGATTTCGCCTGCATGCGCATCCGGCTGCCCGATCGCCCCGGCCATCGCCACCGCCTTATGCACCATCAGCGCCTCTTCGATCTCGGCGGGGTCGATGTTATGACCGCCGCGGATGATCAGATCCTTGGCGCGGCCCGTGATCCACAGATAGCCATCCGGATCAATCCGCCCCAGATCGCCGGTGCGCAGATAATCACCATGATAGTAGAGATCCTTGTTCTTGACCGCCTCGGTATAGGTGCCACCGGAAACGACACCGGGGTTCGAGATGCAAATCTCGCCCACCTCATCCACCGCGCAATCCATCGGCCCATCCGCCGTGCCCTTGATGATCCGCACATCGGTATAGGGAAAGGGCACGCCCACCGATCCAACCTTCTTTTCGCCCTCGGGCGGGTTGGCGGAGACAAGGCATGTCGCCTCGGTCAGACCATAGCCCTCGATCACCGCAATGCCCGTGGCCGATTCGAACCGGTTGAACAATTCCATCGGCATCGGTGCCGATCCGGAAAAGGCGTTCCTGACGCTTGAGACATCCGCATCCACCTTGCGCTGCATGAGCGCGGAAACAGCGGTCGGAACCGTTATGATGAAACTGATCTTCCAGCGCTCGCAGAGCTTCCAGAAATTGTCGAACACCCCCTCACCGCGATAGCCCGCAGGCGTCGGAAACACCACATGCGCCCCAGATTTGATCATCGCCATCAAGATCACATGACAGGCAAACACATGGAACAAAGGCAGCGGGCACATCACATTGTCCTGCTCGGTAAAGAGCAGCGTGTGCCCGATCCAGCCATTGTAGATCATGCCGGAATACTTGTGCTGCGCCACCTTGGGCATGCCGGTGGTGCCGCCGGTGTGGAAATAGGCCGCCACGCGGTCGCCCGCGCTATCGGCAAAACTCAGGGTCTTGGGCTGCCGTGCGCTGGCCTTGTTGAAATCCATGCAATCGGCATGATGCTGCACCGGGTTCTTGGGCCGCACCAGCGGCACAATCCAGCTTTTGGGCGGGCTGAGATAGCGGTTGAGATCAATCTCCAGCACCGTATGGACATTCGGCGCATGGCGCACCGCTTCAGCGGTCTTTTGCGCGATATCGGTCTTGGGGAATGCTTTGAGCGTGACCACCACCGTGGCGCCGGTCTCGCGGAGAATGGCGCTGATCTGCTCTGGCTCCAACAGCGGGTTGATCGGGTTGACGATGCCCGCGATCATGCCGCCAATGGTCGCCGCCGCCGTTTCCAGACAGTTGGGCAGCACCAGAGCCACCACATCGCCTTCGCCCAGCTTGAGGCTGCGAAAGAGATTGGCAGCCTGACAGCACTGATCGTGAAACTGCTGCCATGTCAGGGTCTCCGCCTTGTCGGTGGCACCGGACAACAACTGATAGCTGATTGCAGGCCGGTTCGGAAACTTGCGCGCAACCTCGCTCAACATCTGATAGATGGTCTGGGGGCGCTCGCGCGCCGCCCAAGGCATCTCATTCTGAATATCAAGCGCATCCTGCCGCGTCTTGAACGCCATCGGTCCGTCCTCCCTGATTGCCCCCGCGTTCCCGGCGCAGGGTTATTCCTTTCGGGAGAGAATGTGCGGGAATTCATAGGCGCGCAAGTTTAACGCTGCGTTTTGACGGATTCGTCAGATCCGGTGCGTCCCTAGCTTGCCCCGCCAAGGCAGGTCGCCATCGCCCCGGCCATATCCCGAAGCATCTGCGGATAGAGGCCCGAACCCGGCTCTAACTGACTTCCCATCGGGTCAAGCACGCCGTGGGTGGCGACATCGCCAAACACGGTCTCGACCAGCTTGGGATCGAATTGTGGCTCCGAGAAAACACACAGAATGCCACGCGCCTCGGCCATGTCGCGCAGCGCCGCAACCCGTGCCGGTCCCGGTGCGGCCGCATCGCCCAGCGCAATCGCCCCTGCTGCGGTCACGTCAAACGCGCTCTCGAAATACTGATAGGCATCGTGAAACACCAAAAAGGGCTTGTCCTGGACCGGGGCCAACTCTGCCGCGATCTCGTGGCTCAGCGCCTCGAGTTCAGCCTGCCCTGCCTCTGCATTCGCGGCATAGGCTGCGGCATTATCCGGGTCATGCTCGGCCAGTTCCTCGGCAATCAGCCGCATCCAGGCCCGCGCGTTTTCCGGAGCAAGCCAGGCATGCGGGTCTGCCCCCTCATGGTCATGGTCGTGGTCGTGATCATGCGCATCCGCATGATCCGCATGCCCCGCCTCTTCTTCTGCGTGGTCTTCGCCGTGTTCCTCGCCGTGCTCATGCGCCGCAAACTCTACCCCCTCGCGGAACGGCAAGACCTGGCTGCCCGCTGCGCCCAGTAACTCGACCACATGTGCCTCACTGGCCAGCGACTCGATGGAACCCTCCAGCCAAGGCGTGAGCCCCTCACCCATCCAGAAAACCAAATCAGCCTGCTCCAGCGCCGCCGCCTCAGACGGGCGCATCGCATAGCCATGCGGCGAGGCACCGGGGCGCACGATCACCTCCGGCGCACCCACCCCCTGCATCACTCGCGCGACCAGCGACTGAACAGGCGTAATATCGGTGGCCACCTTTGGTGCGTCCGCCATGGCCACCCCGGCCAGTGACACCCCGGCCAGTGACACCCCAAGACTCACGGAGATTAGAAAACGCTTCGGCATAGCAGCCCTCATATGTGATATCATAACATTCAACATCGCTTGATAAATGTAACCCTATAACATATCAACCCCAAAATGATCCCAAGGTGAACCCGTTGGAGGACCAGATGGACACGATCGGATTCGAAGCGCATGACCACAAGGGCTGCGTGCGCGACGCCATCGCGGCGGTCGAGACGCATTGTGCAGAGCACAAGTTGCAATTCACCCCCGTCCGCCGCCGCGTGCTGGAGATCCTGCTCAGCGAGCACCGCGCGATGGGGGCCTATGAGATTCTCGACATCCTGCGCGACGAAGGGTTGGGTTCTCAGCCTCCCGTCGTCTACCGCGCCCTCGATTTTCTCGTGACACATGGCTTTGCGCATAAGATCGAGCGGCTCAATGCCTTTATCGCCTGCACCCACCCCGGACAGAAACACACCCCGGCCTTCCTGATCTGCCGCCAATGTGACGCGGTGGCCGAGGCCCATGCCGAACCCTCAAAGGGCATGTTGGGCCGCGCCGCTGCCGACACGGGTTTCGTCATCGAACAGGCCGTGGTCGAGGCGATGGGCCTCTGCCCGAAATGCTGCAAAGGGGCCACGAATTGCGCCTGATCGAAACCAGAGGGCTGACCGTCTCTTTCAACCGCACAACCGTGCTGTCCGACGTCAATCTCGTCCTCGACCGGGGCGAGATCGTGACCATCGTTGGCCCCAACGGATCGGGCAAATCCACCCTCCTGCGCGCCCTCATCGGGGCACAGAAACCGGCGCGCGGCGCGATCATCCGCCGCCCCGGCCTGCGCATCGGCTATGTGCCGCAAAAGCTGCATATCGACCCGACGCTGCCGCTGACCGTCACGCGCTTTCTCGGCCTGCCAAGGCGGCATACTGCAGATCAAACGCGCGCCGCATTGGATCAGGCGGGGCTGCCTGACCTGCGGGATCGACAGATGGCAGACCTGTCGGGGGGCCAATTCCAGCGCGTTCTGCTCGCCCGCGCGCTCTTGGAAAAGCCCGACCTGCTCATTCTCGACGAGGCCACACAAGGCCTCGATCAACCCGGCTCCGCCGCCTTTTACCGCCGCATCGAAGAGGTGCGCCGCGAGTTTGGGTGCGGCGTGCTGATGGTCAGCCACGAACTCCATGTGGTGATGAGCGCCTCTGACCGGGTGATCTGCCTCAATGGTCACATCTGCTGCGAAGGCCGCCCCGAGGTCGTCGCGCAAGCTGATGAATATAGGGCGATTTTTGGCACTGGCACCCAAGGCGCACTGGCGCTCTACCGGCATGAACACAACCACGCCCACGATCATGATCATGACCATGATCATGACCATGATCACACCGACGATCACCCTCATAGCCACGAGGCCGCCGAATGATGCTTGATGATTTCATGGTCCGCGCCGCCCTCGCAGGTCTTGGCGTGGCGCTGGCCGCCGCCCCCTTGGGCAGCTTTGTCGTCTGGCGGCGTATGGCCTATTTCGGCGATGCCACGGCCCATGCGGCCATCCTCGGGGTGGCGATGGCGCTGGCGTTTTCCGTGTCGGTCTTTGTCGGCGCACTGGCGATGTCGCTGATCATGGCCACCACCGTTTCAACCCTGTCGGGACGCGGCTTTGCCATGGATACGATGCTGGGCGTTCTGGCGCATTCGGCACTGGCCTTTGGCCTCGTTGCGGTGTCGTTTCTCTCAGGCGTGCGAATTGATCTCATGGCCTATCTCTTTGGCGATATTCTGGCCGTCAGCCGGGGGGATCTGCTGGTGATCTGGGGCGGTGCGGCGCTTGTTCTCAGTCTCCTTGCTTGGCGCTGGCAAGCGCTTTTGACCACCACGCTCAGTCCTGATCTGGCCTGGTCGGCAGGCATCGACCCGCGCCGCGAACAGCTTGTGCTGACCCTGGCGCTGGCAGTGGTGGTGGCGGTGGCGATCAAGGTGGTGGGCGTGCTGCTCATCGCCGCAATGCTGATCGTCCCCGCCGCTGCCGCCCGCCCCCTCGCCATCACGCCCGAGCGTATGGCGGTCATCGCCACGCTCATCGCGAGCACCTCGGCACTGGGCGGATTGCGGCTGTCGTTTCACTTCGACACGCCGACCGGGCCGACCATCGTCTGTGTTGCGGCGCTGATCTTTGCCACGACCACGCTGATCGGCAGCGGCTTGCGGCAGCGCGGACCGGCAGCCGACTAAAACTGTCAGAAATTACCATTGACTCTTTTAGTCAGAGATACGAGAGATACCCCATCAAATCACTCGGATACCTTGAAAGGACTCTCGATGCACCCGATCAAAGCCGCCCTGAGCGTGACTGCGCTCTTCGCCCTGACCGCCCCCGCACTGGCGCAAGAGGTCAATCTCTATTCCAGCCGGCATTACGATTCGGACAATGCGCTCTACGACGCCTTCACCGAAGAAACCGGCATCAAGATCAACCGGATCGAGGGCAAGGAAGCCGAACTGATCGAGCGCATGAAAGCCGAGGGCGCGAATAGCCCGGCGGATGTGTTCATGACCGTGGACGTGGGCAATATCTCGCGTGCTGTGGACGAGGGTCTGTTGCAGCCTTTCGACTCCGACCTGATCGAGACCAATGTCGCGGCCAACCTGCGCCACCCGGACAATCTCTGGACCGGCCTCTCGCAGCGCTCGCGCATCATCTTTTATTCCAAGGACCGGGTCGACGCCCCGCCCCAGACCTATGAAGAGCTGGCCGATCCGAAATACAAGGGCCAGATCTGCATCCGCTCCTCGTCGAATGTCTACAACCAGTCGCTGCTGGCCTCGATCATCGAAGTACATGGCGAGGAAGTGGCCAAGGATTGGGCGGCAGGCATCGTCGCCAACATGGCGCGCGCGCCCGAAGGGGGCGACACCGACCAGTTGCGCGGCATCGTGTCGGGGGAATGCGACATCGCCGTGTCGAACACCTATTACTTTGCCCGCGGCCTCGCCGGAGATGTGGACGGGCTGACCAGCGGCATCGACGGCATTGGCTGGGTCTGGCCGAACCAGGACGACCGCGGCGCGCATATGAACCTCGTGGCGGCCGGCATCACCGCCCATGCGCCGAACCCGGACGAGGCGATCGCTCTGCTTGAGTTCCTCGCCAGCGAGACCGCGCAGGCGCAATTCGCCAATGCCAACAACGAATTCCCGGTCCTCGCCGGTGTCGATATCGGTGAGCATGTGAAAGAGCTGGGCGAATTCAAGCCGGACAGCACCACGCCCACCGCCTCCTTTGGCGCCAATGCGGCCGCGGCTCAGGCGATCTTCAATCAGGTCGGCTGGAACTGATCCGTCAGCGGCCAAGCGCGATTGCGCGACCTGCATGATTGACCTAAAGTCGGGCTCCTGAACAGGGGCCCGATTTGCATATGACATCCGTCCGGCTGCGATTGCTGATCTTGGCACTTCTGCCGCTGGTGGTTCTGATGCCGCTCCTCTTGCTGGTGGCGATCAATCGCTGGTCCGCCAATTACGACAGCCTGCTGATCACCAATGTCACCAGCGACCTGCGCATCGCCAATCAGTATCTGCAACGCATCCTCACCACCACGGGCACCGAAGTGACCGCTCTCGCGCGCTCGCTCAACTTTGACGCGGTGGCACAAGGTGATCCGGCAGACATGTCGGCGTTTCTCGACACGAACCGTCGCAGCCTCGGGCTTGATTTCCTCTATTACCTGCCCCTGCCCGAGGCGCGGCGACGCGGGGTCGACTGGCCGGTGATCGACACGGCCGCCAAGGGTCGCCCGGCCACAGAGATTGACATTTTTTCATCCCGCGATCTGGAGAACCTGCCCGAGACCGGCCAAAGCCTCGCCACCCGCGCCGTGGTGCCATTGGTCTCGACCCGCGCTGCCGTCCCCACCAACCGCAGGGTTGAGGATCGTGGCATGGTCGTTCACACCGCCACACCGGTCAGCACGCGCGGGCGAGAGGGCATTCTGGTGGGCGGGATTCTGCTGAATCGCAACCTTGATTTCATCGACACGATCAATGCTCTGGTCTACCGCGACACCGGGCGATCAGGCGACCGGCAGGGCACCGCGACACTCTTTCTCGAGGATGTGCGCATCTCAACCAATGTGCGGCTCTTTGCGGATGAGCGCGCGCTTGGAACGCGGGTGTCAGCCGCGGTCCGGGGCACGGTTCTGGACGAAGGGCAGACTTGGCTTGATAGCGCCTTTGTGGTCAATGACTGGTATATCTCGGCCTACCAGCCCCTCATCGACAGCTTTGGGGACCGGGTCGGCATGCTTTACGTCGGCTTTCTTCAGGCACCCTTTGATGCCGCCAAGCGCAATGCCTACCTGCTGGTTCTCGCGGCCTTTCTGATCGTTCTCGCCGTCAGCGCCCCCCTCTTTCTGCGTCTCGCGCGCACCATCTTTGCCCCGCTCGAACGGATGACGCGGACCATGGAACGGGTCGAGGCCGGTCATCTCGACGCCCGTATCGGTCCCGTCGCAGCGCGTGATGAGATTGGCACCGTGGCCGCCCATCTCGACAGCCTGCTCGATCAGGTGCAGGAACGCGACCGCGCCCTGCGCGCATGGAACGACGCGCTCAATGCCCGTGTCGAGGCGCGCACAGCCGAGTTGCGCGAGGCCAATGCCAAGCTCGAGATCACCTATCAGCAATTGGTGATGTCCGAAAAGCTCGCCTCCATCGGCGAAATCACGGCAGGCGTCGCGCATGAAATCAACAACCCCGCAGCCGTCATTCAGGGCAATCTCGATGTGATCCGCCAGACACTTGGCGCAGGGTCATTGCCCGTCATCACCGAACTTGACCTCATCGACCGCCAAGTTGGGCGGATCAGCGCGATCGTCGGCAAGCTCTTGCAATTCGCGCGCCCCGGCGAATTCGGCACCTTCGAGGAAGATGTCGAGATTGCCTCGGTCCTGCGCGATTGCCTTGTGCTGGTCGATCACGTTGTTGCCAAGGCGGGCGTCACGGTGGTGATCGACGCGCAGCCCGACACGCCGCTGGTGCGGATCAATCCGGGCGAATTGCAGCAGGTGATCATCAACCTCGTGACCAATGCGGCTCAGGCCATGAAGACGGGGGGACGGCTGGCCGTGACAACACACGCCGAGTCTCGCGAGGGGCATGCGGGCGCCGCGCTGATCGTGGCCGACAGCGGGCCCGGCATCCCCGAGGACAAGCTGGCACTGGTGTTCGATCCGTTTTTCACCACCAAACAGGGCGAGGGCACGGGGCTTGGCCTCTCGGTCAGCCAGACCCTGATCCGACAGGCGGGCGGCCTCATCACAGCCCGCAACCGCCCCGAGGGCGGCGCGGAATTCACCGTCTGGTTGCCTGCACAGGTGGGCTGAGGGCCTTAGCCCTGCCCCATGCCTCTCGCCTGATAAAGCGCCGCCACGGCGCAGGAGGCCAGCCGCGCCATATCATCATCCGCCCGCGAATTGAGAATGATCGGCACCCGCGCGCCCAGCACCAGCCCCGCCGCCTCGGCATGGGCGAGATAGGTCAATTGCTTGGCCAGCATATTGCCCGCATCGAGATTGGGCACGACCAGAATATCCGCGCGCCCCGCCACAGCCGAGGAAATACCCTTGATGCGCGCTGCCGCAATATCGACCGCATTGTCCATCGCCAGCGGACCATCGACCAACCCGCCAGTGATCTGCCCGCGCTCCGCCATCTTGGACAAGAGCGCGGCATCCATCGACGACGGCATATCGGGATTGACCGTCTCGACCGCCGAGAGCACGCCGACCTTGGGCAACTCGATCCCGAGGCTGAGGGCAAGATCAATCGCGTTCTGCACGATATCGACCTTGGTGCGCAGGTCGGGGGCAATGTTAATGGCCGCATCCGTGACCATCAAGAGATGCGCCAGCCCCGGCACATCCATCACAAAGATATGGGTCAACCGCCGCCCGGCGCGCAGGCCAAGCGCCTTGTCCAGAACGGCGCGCAACAGTTGATCGGTGTGCAGATGCCCCTTCATCAGCGCCCCGGCCCGCCCCGCATGCACCAGCGCCACGGCACGCCGCGCGGCGGCTTCGGGGTCGGCTTCCGCGATGATCTCGAGTCCCGTCAGATCAGCGCCCAGTGTCACCGCCGCCGTTGCAATTCGTCCCGGATCACCAATCAGGATCGGCTCGATCAATGTATGCGCCCGCGCCAAGAGCGCGCCGCCAAGGGAATTCGGCTCTTCGGGACAGACGACCGCCGTGACCAGCGCGGCCAAAGGCTCCGATCGCTTGAGCAGTTTCTCGAAATGCCGATGCCGCTGCACAATCAATCCCGGCAAATCGTGGCTCGAATAGTTCAGTTTGCGGCGCGGTGCCTCGACCACCGCCACGCCAGACACAATCAGCGCGTCATCCCGCAGCCGGCGCACCTCGGTCGCCAAGGTGACGGTAAAATCTTTCTCGGATTTGTCCGTCACCGTGACCCGACTCTCCAATTCATCCCCCGCATGGGCATGATTATGGAACACAAGACTCTGCGCGCGGTAGAGCGTCCCCGCCCCCGGCAAGAGATTGCCCAGCACAGCAGACACCAGCGATCCCAGAAACATCCCCGGCACGAAGGCCTCTGGCTGACCATCGCCATCGCCGTCGAGATCATAGAGATGCATCGGGTTGTGATTGCCCGAGACATTGGCAAACACCAGCAGATCATCCTGCGTGCAGAGCCGCCGAAGGCTCTGGCTCTCGCCGATCTGCAACTCGTCAAAGGTGCGGTTTTCGATCTTCATGGCCTGCGCCGTCCTGTTCACCGGGCCGGGCACATCATCGTCAACTCAAACGCCCGCGTTGCTGCATAGGAGTGACACCATAAGCGGATTTGTAAACCCGCGAAAAATGGCCGGGGCTCTCGAATCCGCAGGCAATGGCGATTTCCACCACCGAGGCTTCGGACTGAATCAATAGATGCCGCGCCCGATCCAGGCGTAGATCCATAAAGAATTTCTTGGGCGAGGTATTCAGGAACTTACCAAACAGTCGCTCCAACTGCCGGGTGGAAATGCAAAGCTCCGACGCGATTTCCGCCGGGCTGAGCGGGTCTTCGACCGTCTCACGCATCCGGGCAATCGCCTTGCTCAGATGGGCATTGCGGATGCCATTGCGCGATTGCAACGAGATGCGCTGCGCCACGCTTGCCTCGCGGACCGAGGCATAGACCATCTGATCGGCCACCGCGACGGACAGATCATAGCCGTGATCGCGTTCGATGAGGTGCAGCATCAGATCCGCCGTCGCCGTCCCGCCCGAGGCGGTCATGTGCCGCTCATCCGCGACAAAGACGTTGCGCACCAGATTGACCTCGGGAAACCGCTCCATAAAGGCATCGTGATAATCCCAGTGGATCGCGGTCTTCATGCCATTCAGAAACCCTGCCTCCGCTAGAATCCACGCCCCTGAACAGAGCGCCCCAATCGGCGTTCCATGCCGATGCGCGCGCCGCAGCAGGGTCTGCAACGGGCGCGTGCCATGCGCCCGCATGTTGATCCCCGACAGCACGAACAGCAGGTCGCAGGGCGGCACGCTTTCGAATCCCTGATGCACAAGCGTCACAGACCCGTTGGAACAGGTCGCCTGCGCACCACCCTCAGACAGAAAGGACCAGCGATAGAGCGCCTTGCCACTGATCAGGTTGGCGATGCGCAACGGCTCGACCGCGCAGGAAAACGCCAGATGCGAGAATTCCTCGACCAGAACAAAGGCAAAATGCTGCGTGTCAGACATGGCGGGTCCATCGACTGTGACTGGTTCTCTATGGGATGAATTTTTGAATTACACAATATAAATTTCTTGTGTATACAGTTTGTATTTAGTAATCCCAACCCACAGCCACCAAAAGGAGACCCCCAATGGCCGCGAAGGATCGCAAATTCGCCCTCGCCGCGCATCTCAAGGAATCGGTGCTCACCACCGTCTTGCGCCCCGGCGAGGATCTTGATGAGGTGGCGCTCTGCACCAATTTTGGCCTCTCCCGCACGCCCGTGCGCGAGGTGTTTCGCGAATTGGCCGGGCTTGGCTATATCGACCTGCGTGACAATCGCGGTCCGCGCGTCTCGGACCTCTCGCACACCACCCTGCGCGATTTCTTTCTGGCGGCCCCGATGATCTACGGCGCGATCCTCCGGCTTGCCGCACGCAACGCCTCAGAGCTTCAGGTCGCCGCCCTGCGCGCCGCACAGGACGCATTTCGCGCGGCCCTGCGCAGCGGCACCCCCGCCGAGCGGACCCTCGCCAACACCCGCTTTCACGAAATCACCGGCGAGATGGCGGGAAATGTCTTTCTCTTGCCCTCGTTCCACCGCCTGCTGATCGACCATGCCCGCATCGGCATGACCTTCTACCAACCCCAGACCTCCGAGATGGTGGAAAACCTCTCTGAGGCCAGCGCGCAGCATGATGCCATCATTGACGCCATCGCAGCGCGGGACGAGGCCACCGCCGCGCAATTGGCCGAAGATCACTGGAACCTGTCGCGCAACCAGATCGAACGCTTCGTGATGCCTGCGGCACTCGATGTGCCTATGGGCAATCTTGCCCGCTCCACCCCCGCATGAGGACCGCCATGACCCCGATATTCAGGTTCGACGGGATCTATACCCCCGTCATCACACCCTATAACGCCGATGGATCGGTCAACCATGACGCCCTCTCAGACGTGATCGAACATCTGATCGCGGCGGGGGTGCATGGCATCATCTCGGGCGGCTCCACCGGCGAGAATTACGCCCAGACCGTTCAGGAACGCGTCGATCTCGCGCGTTTCGCCCATGCCTGCATCAAGGGGCGCGTGCCGCTTGTCATAGGCACCGGCGCGATGCTGACCGATGATTCCATCGCTCTGGCGCAAGCCGCACGCGACATCGGTGCCGATGTGATCCTCTTGGCCAGCCCGCCCTATGCGGTGCCCACGGATCGCGAGAATGCGCTGAATGCGCTCGCTATCGACCGCGCCGCGAACCTGCCGGTGATGCTCTATAATTATCCCGGTCGCACCGGCACGATGATGGGCGAGGAATTTCTAGACCGCGTCGGGCGCAGCCGCAATTTCTGCGGCATCAAGGAAAGCTCGGGCGATATCAACCGCGTACACCTCTTGGCGCGCGACTATCCGCACATCCAGCTTGGCTGCGGCATGGACGATCAGGCGCTGGAATTCTTTGCGTGGGGCGCGCCGTTCTGGGTCTGCGGTGGCTCCAACTTTCTGCCACACGAGCATATCGCGCTCTACAACGCCTGCGTGGTCGAGGGAAATTTTGCCAAGGGACGACGCATCATGTCGGCCATGCTGCCACTGATGCATGTGCTGGAACAGGGCGGTAAATTCATCCAGACCATCAAGCATGGCGTGACCATGACCGGCATCGACGCAGGCATCATGCGCGCACCGCTCAAAGGGCTGAACAAGGACGACAAACGCGCCTTGGAACAGGTCGTGCGCGTTCTCAAAACCACCATTGCAACCATCACGGCGGAGGGCTGATCATGGCTTTGCTGACACGCGACGACTATGCGGCCATCGCCGCCACGATCGATTTTCCCACAGGTGCCTTTATCGACGGCAGGTCGCGCCCGGCCATTTCGGGCAAGACATTTGCCAGTTTAAATCCCGCCACCGGCGCGACCTTGGCAGAGATTGCCGCCTGTGGGGCCGAAGACGTAGAGCTTGCCGTCACCAAGGCGCGCGCCGCCTTTGACGACGGCCGCTGGTCACGCCTGCACCCGTCCGAGCGCAAGGCGGTTCTGATCCGGCTGGCCAAGCTGATCACCCGCAACGCCCGTGAATTGGCGGTGATGGAGAGCCTCGATTCCGGCAAGACCATCTATGATTGCGAAACCGTGGACCTGCCCGAAACCGTCAACTGCCTCAAATGGCACGCCGAGTTGATCGACAAGATTTATGATCAGGTCTCGCCCGCCTCTGACAACCACATCGCCATGGTCCTGCGCGAGCCGATTGGCGTCGTGGGCCTCGTGCTGCCGTGGAATTTCCCCCTGCTGATGCTGGCATGGAAGATCGGCCCGGCCTTGGCCGCTGGCTGTTCCGTGGTTCTCAAACCCGCCGAGGAAACCTCGCTCACCGCGCTGCGTATCGCCGAACTGGCCCATGAGGCCGGTGTGCCGCGCGGTGTGCTCAATGTCCTGCCCGGCACTGGGCCAGAGGTGGGCGAACCCTTGGGCCGTCACATGGATGTGGACATGGTCAGCTTTACCGGCTCGACCGAAACCGGCAAACGCTTCTTGCGCTACTCCGCCGACAGCAACGCCAAAGAGGTGGTGCTGGAAATGGGTGGCAAGAATCCGGCCATCGTCATGGACGATGCCGAGAACCTCGACCGGGTCGCGGCACATATCGTCAACGGCGCGTTCTGGAACATGGGCGAAAACTGCTCGGCCAGCTCGCGGCTGATCGTGCACCGCGCCATCAAGGACGATCTCTTGGCCCGCATCACCGCCCATGCCCGCGCATGGGTGGTGGGCGACCCGCTCGATCCTGAAACGCGCATTGGCGCTCTGGTCAGCAAAGGGCATTATGCCAAGGTTTGCGGCTATCTCGATCAGGCAGACACGATCCTCTTGGGCGGCAAGGCCGAGAATGGGTTTGTCGAGCCGACGATCGTTTCCGTGCCTGGGAACGATCACCCGCTCGCGCGCGAGGAGATCTTTGGCCCGGTCCTGACCGTGATCGAGGTCGGCAGCTTTGACGAGGCGATCTCTGTTGCCAATGACACCGACTACGGTCTCTGCGCCGCGCTCTTTACCGCCAATGCCAAACGGGCAATCCGGGGCGCGCGGATGCTGCGCGCGGGCACTGTGACCGTCAACAGCTTTGGCGAGGGCGATATCACCACACCGTTTGGCGGCTACAAGCAGTCGGGTTTTGGCGGGCGCGACAACAGCATCCACGCCCACGACCAATACACCCAGTTGAAAACCATCTGGCTTGATCTGGCCGATGACGCGGATGAGGCGGTGGATTGACACGCTACACCGCCCGCACCCTGCCCGCCCATCTGGGCCCCGCCGCCTGGAACGCGATCCTGCCGCCGCAGGACGCGTATCCCCGGCTGGAGGGAAACAAGACCGCCGATGTCGTCATCATCGGCGCGGGCTATGCCGGGTTGTCGGCGGCACGCCGGCTAACACAGATTGTGCCCGGCGCGGGCATCGTGATTCTGGACGCAGGCCGCATTGCCGAAGGCGCGGCGGGGCGCAACTCTGGCTTCATGATCGACCTGCCGCACGAGTTGACTTCGGAAGACTACGCAGGCACGGGCGATGACCGTACGCTCATCGCGCTCAATCGTACGGCGTGTACCTTTGCGAGAACCGCCGTCGAGGACTATGACATCGCCCCCGCCTTCTTTGATCCGGCGGGCAAGGTGAACGGTGCCGCGAGCGAAACCGCCCATGCGCATAACCAGAGCTACGCGCGCCATCTCGCCAGTCTTGGCGAGACCTCCGAAATGCTCGACGCCCAAGCCATGCAAGAACTGACCGGCAGCGCGCATTACCGCTCGGGCCTCTATACCCCCGGCACGGTGATGCTCCAGCCCGCAGGCTATATCCGAGGGCTCGAATCTGGTCTAAGCCGTTCAGGTGTAAAGGTTTTTGAGCAAAGCCCGGTGACGGAATTTACCCGCCAAGGCGACGCTTGGCAGGTCAAAACACCGTATGGCCAGATCTCTGCAGGCAAGGTGATCCTGACCGTCAATGGCCATCTTGAGAGCTTTGGCATCGCGCGCGGACGGCTGATGCAGCTCTTTCTCTTCGCCACCATGACCCCTGATCTGGACCGCGACACGCTGGCACGGCTGGGCGGCCACACCCGGTGGGGCGTCACCCCCTCTGACCCCATGGGCACCACCCTGCGCCGCATCGACACAGCCCAGGGCGGCAACCGCATCGTCACCCGCACCTGCGCCGCCCTGCGCCCCGACATGCGCGCCACCAAGGCCGATCTTGCCCGCGCTTCTCGCACCATGCAGCGTAAATTTGATCAACGATTTCCGCAGCTTGCGGGTATCAAGATGGAGCACACATGGGCCGGGCATCTTTGCCTCAGCCTCAATGGAGTTGCCGTCATGCGCGAGATTGAACCGGGGCTTTTCTCCGGTTGCGTGCAAAACGGCCTCGGCACCGCGCGCGGCACCCTGACAGGAATGGGTGCAGCAGACCTGGCGGCAGGCCTCTCAACCGAGATTACCCGCCATTTCACCGCAGAGGCAGAGCCCAAACGCCTGCCCCCCCAACCGCTGCGAGAGATCGGGGCCAACGCCGTCCTGCGCTTGAGGGAATGGCGCGCGCGTGACGAGTGACGCGGCGGATCAGAGCGCGCGGGCGCTCTGCCGCAGTTCGAATTTCTGAATCTTTCCGGTCGCTGTCTTGGGAAGCTCTTGAAATACAACCGCTTTTGGCGTCTTGAAACCCGCCAACCGTTCGCGGGCAAAGGCAATCAATTCGGCCTCACTGACCGTGACCCCATCCTTCAACTCGACAAAGGCACACGGCACCTCGCCCCATTTCTCATCCGGCTTGGCCACCACGGCACAGAGCATGACGGCGGGATGGCGCATCAACACACCTTCGACCTCGACCGAAGAAATATTCTCGCCGCCCGAGATGATGATGTCCTTGGCTCGGTCCGCAATCTTGAGATAGCCGTCAGGATGCTGGAACGCGATATCCCCCGAATGGAAATAGCCGCCGTGAAACGCCTCTTCGGTGGCGGCCGGGTTCTTGAGATAGCCTTTCATCACCGAATTGCCCCGGATCATGATTTCGCCGAGGCTCTCGCCATCCATTGGGATCTGAGTCATCGTTTCCGGGTCCATCGCGGTGATGTCCTCCATCATCGGCATAAGAACCCCTGTGCGCGCCTTGATCGAATATCGCTCGTCATCGGGCAGGTCATCCCAAGCCTCTTGCCAGAGACATTCGGTAACATGGCCATAGGTCTCGGTCAGACCATAAACCTGTGTGACCTTGAAACCCAACGGCTCGATTGCGGCCAGGGTCGCGGCAGGCGGCGGGGCACCGGCGGTGAACACGTCGACGATATGGTCGAACCTGCGCCGCTCGCTGTCCTTGGCGTTGACGATCATGTTGAGCACGATGGGCGCACCGCCGAAATGCGTGACCCCCTCGTCTGCAATCGCGTCATAAATCGCCTTGGCAGTGATGTCGCGGCAGCAGACAAGGGTCGCCCCCAGCATGGGCATCAGCCAGACGTGGTTCCAGTTGTTGCAGTGAAAGAGTGGCACGATCGTCAGATAGGTCGGATAGCGCGGCAAATCCCAACTCACCACCGTGCCCATGGTCATCAGATACGCGCCGCGATGGTGATAGACCACGCCCTTGGGCCGCCCCGTGGTGCCCGAGGTGTAATTGAGCGCGAGGCTCTCCCATTCATCCTCGGGCATGATCCAGGGGAAATCGGGATCGCCAGAGGCCAGCAGTTCCTCATATTCCATGTAATGCCCGTGGGCATGCACCCCCGCCGCATCATCGGCCACCTCGACAACGCCGGGAGGCGGTCCCTCCATCAGGTCGATGGCCTGCGCCAGCGTGGGCAGAAATTGCGGATCGCAGAGCACGACGCGCGCGCCGCCATGATCAAGAATATAGGCGATGGTATCGGCCTCGAGCCGGGTGTTGATCGCATTCAGCACCGCGCCACAGGCGGGCACCCCGAAATGCGCCTCGCAATGGGCGGGGATATTAGGCAGAAGGGTGGCCACCACATCGCCGGGCTCGATCCCCAGCTTGACCAGCGCCGAGGCAAGCCGCGACACACGCGCGTGATACTCTGCATAGGTCCGCCGCGTGTCGCGATAAATCAGCGCCTCATGGGTGGGAAAGAGATGCGCCGCGCGCCTCAGATGCGACAGAGGCGTCAGCGCCACGAAATTCGCGGCGCATTTCTCAAGCCCGGTCTCCTCTTTCATCCAGCCCATCGAACTCTCCCTGATTCTCGCCCCTCGGTTGGGCGAGATTAAGGAAATCCGTAGGGTTTTCAAATCCAGACTGCGTTTGACACCCCGGATCATCCAGGGCCGGGCCCGTTACAGCCCCAGCTTCGCCATCACGATGTCATTGACGGCCTTGGGATTGGCCTTGCCGCCGGTGGCTTTCATCACCTGCCCCACGAACCAGCCCGCGAGTTTGGGATTGGCCTGCGCCTTTTCCACCTGTGCGGGGTTGGCGGCGATGATCTCGTCCACGGCGGCCTCAATCGCGCCGGTATCCGTCACCTGCTTCATGCCGCGCGCCTCGACGATCTCTTCAGGGTCGCCGCCTTCGGTATAGACGATCTCGAAGAGGTCCTTGGCGATCTTGCCGGAAATGGCGTCAGACTTGATCAGCCGGACGATACCGGCCAATTGCGCCGGGCTTACCGGGCTATCCTCAATTGAATGATCCTCTTTCTTGAGCCGACCAAAGAGCTCGTTGATCACCCAATTCGCCGCCAGCTTACCATCGCCCGCGCCCGCCGCCACCGCCTCGAAATAGGCGGCATTGGCGAGATCGGCCGTCAGCACAGAGGCGTCATATTCCGATAGCCCAAATTCCAACACGAACCGCGCCTTCTTGGCGTCGGGCAGTTCCGGCAGGTTGGCGGCAATCTCATCGACCCAAGCCTGCTCGATTTCCAGTGGCAGAAGGTCAGGATCGGGGAAATAGCGATAATCATGCGCCTCTTCCTTGGAACGCATGGAGCGGGTCTCGTTCTTGTCCGGATCATAGAGCCGGGTTTCCTGCACCACCGTGCCGCCCGCCTCGACAATCGCGATCTGGCGGCGCGCCTCGTAGTCAATCGCCATCTGGATAAAGCGCATGGAGTTCATGTTCTTGATCTCGCAGCGCGTGCCCAAGTGGCTGAAATCCTGCGTCTCCATGTATTTCTCATACTGTCCCGGACGGCAGATCGACACGTTCACATCGGCCCGCAGATTGCCGTTCTGCATATTGCCGTCGCAGGTGCCAAGGTAGCGCAGGATCTGGCGCAGCTTGGTCACATAGGCGGCGGCCTCTTCCGGCCCGCGAATATCGGGGCGGCTGACGATTTCCATCAGGCACACACCGGTGCGGTTCAGGTCCACAAAGGACATCGCCGGGTCCATGTCATGGATCGACTTGCCCGCGTCCTGTTCCATGTGGATGCGCTCGACCCGCACCAGCCGCGCCACGCCGGGGCTCATATCGACAAGGATCTCGCCCTCACCGACCAGCGGATGATAGAGCTGGCTGATCTGATAGCCCTGCGGCAGGTCGGGGTAGAAATAGTTCTTGCGGTCAAAGGCCGACCAGAGGTTGATCTTGGCCTTGAGCCCCAGCCCCGTGCGCACCGCCTGTTCGACGCAGAATTCGTTGATCACCGGCAACATCCCCGGCATCGCCGCATCCACAAACGCGACGTTGGAATTGGGTTCCGCCCCGAATTGCGTGGACGCGCCGGAAAACAGCTTGGAGCGCGACGCGACCTGCGCATGCACCTCCATCCCGATCACCAACTCCCAATCATGCTTGGCCCCCGCGATCACGCGTGGTTTCGGGGCTTCATAGGTGAGATCAAGCATGGCACGGCCTCCGGCTGATATATCAGAGGCGTTCTAGGACAGGGGCGCGGATGGGGCAAGAGGGCTGGGAGCGTCAGAGAGCCGGAGGCATATTTTTCCATCGCAACAGCGCTGTCAAACACAAGGGTTCAATACCATCAGGAACGAGGGTAGTGTAGGCGGATGAGCCCACCCACACGAGTGGTGTGAACAATCGAATCTTAACGCGGGTGAGAAAAATGGCATTTGCTTCGCTTGAATCTCCAGATGGATTTACAGTTTTTGAAGGTCAGACCCTGGACTTTCAAATCGTTTTCAATGATGCCACTTTTGTATCCGCGAGTTATACGTACTCGTTTTCAACAGTCGGGGGCACTGCTGATACAAGCGATTTCGTGGGGACCGGCAACAGCGAAGCAATATTCTTCAGCATCAATCCTCCAGAGGACGTGACTATCGAGTCATTTTCAATGGCTGCTGTTCTCGATGATCTCGACGAGGGGCAAGAAAGCCTCTTTCTGAACGTATCGTTCAATGGCATCGCCTTTGAGGATTCGTCCACGTCAAAATCGTTCGAGATTTTCATCCGGGATGTAGCCGAGAACGTTCCACCTCAGGGGACGGTTACCATAGAAGGAGAGGCCTTCGCCGGGAATACCCTGACAGTGGACCCTTCGGGGTTGTCAGACGCGGATGGGATCGGGGAATTCTCTTATCAATGGCTGCGCAACGGGATACCGATCGTCGGAGCGGTTGATGTCAGCTATGTTGTGGTGCCCGAGGATATCGGCACGTCACTGACTGTGCGCGTGTCCTACACCGACCTTCTCGGAACAGACGAGAGCGTCGTTTCAAATGCAGCGCAAGTGGTTCTGGAACCCGGCACTGACGGAAATGATCTGATCTTTGGCACACCGCTGGACGACACCTTAAGCGGCGGTGCAGGCGACGACACCCTGTTCGGTATCGATGGAAATGACGTGTTGGCAGGCGGTATCGACAATGATTCAATCGAAGGCGGCAACGGTAATGACTCGATCTCTGGATCGGATGGCAATGACGTGATCAATGGCGGTCTGGGCGCTGACAATATCGGCGGCGGTCTGGGCACTGACACGATTGATGGCGGTGACGGCGATGACATCATCGGGGGCGGCTTTGGCGCGGATAGCATCAGCGGCGGGGCTGGCAATGACGTGGTTGCAGGCGGCGCGGACAATGACACGCTGGACGGCGGAGATGGTAACGACTCGATGTCCGGAAGTTTCGGAAATGACCTCATCTCGGGTGGTGATGGCGACGATGCTATCGGCGGCGGCACGGGACAGGACACGATCGACGCAGGCGCTGGCAATGACAGCGTTGGCGGTGGCGAAGGCGATGACAGCATCCTTGGCGGCGACGGCAATGATTTCCTTGCGGGCGGCGGGCGTGATGACGTGATCGACGGCGGCGCGGACAATGACACGATCAACGCAGGCGCTGGTAATGATGTGATCACCGGCGGCACCGAGGCCGATCAATTCGTGTTCTCGTCCTTCTTCGACGGCGAGGCCGATGTGATCACCGATTTCGAGGACGGGATCGACAGCTTCCTGATCCGTCGCGTTGACCCGGACACGGGCGAGACCAATATCACCAACGGTGGCAATGGTCTGGCGGGTTTCGTCGCGGCGATGAATATCGTCGATGTAGAGGGCGGCGCACAGATGAGCGTGAACGGCAACACGATCCTTGTCGAGGGCATCACGGCCGCGCAACTCACGCTGGATGATTTCACGTTCCTCTGAACGGCACTCAACGATTGGCAAGACGCATAAGGGCGCCCCATGGGGCGCCCTTATGTCACAAGACCCTGTAACCAAAGGCGAATAAGCATTTCCCGACTTGATCATCGCACCGCTTCGAGATAGCGAAGACAGGTGTAGCAACGTGTGGGTGAGTTGATGAATCTTTTTACGATTAACGGCTTTGCGGCGCGTATTGATGACATCTTCCTGCTCCCGGACGGCACACTTTCCGTCATCGCAGGCAATTTCAGGACTGTGTCGCTGGAAGTATCCGTGCCGGGCGATCAATTCTCGTATAGCTTCGCGGAACCCGCAATAGCCGGAAACGTTCCAAATGTCTTCATCACCAATCTGGGGAGCTTTCAGATTGCGCGGCTTGACGGCCTTGACCTGACCTCAAATAATACTGTGATCGATGTCCCAACCTTGGGTTTGGCGACGACCACATCTGGCCCGGTCGTGATGTTGTCGTTCTTCAATTTTGCGACGAATGACAATTACTTCTTCCAGCTTGGCACCTCAAATGTGCCGCACCCCACTGATCTTGCGTCTTTCCGGCAATTTGTGTCCTCCATCGTCGGAGGCAACCCCGTGACCCAGGGAGCCTTTGCTCCAAATCAGCCCATCTCGCTCAACGACTTTGCGAATGCATCGGTGTCAGAGCTTTCTGCTGATGAATTGATCATCGGCACGAATGGCCCCGACTTTCTCACCGGCGACGACGGGCAGGATACCATCGAGGGCCGCGGCGGCAATGACGTGCTGAACGGCGGCGAGGGCGATGACCTGCTGGACGGCGGCGAAGGTTTCGATACGGCCACATATAACGTTGGCTCGCGGAACGAGTTTCAGTTCACTCTGACCGAGACCGGCTTGCGCATCGCCTCGCCCAATGACGGCGTGGATGATCTGGTCAACATCGAGCAGGTCGAATTTCTGGATCAAACCGTTCTGGTCAGCGATCTGATCGAGGAAATCGTCGGGCGTCCGGGCGTGTTTCTGGTGGCCGAAGAGGTTGACGCGGTGTTCACCGGAACAGCTGACAACGACACATTGATCGGCTCCGAAGGGAATGATTTTCTGGGCGGTGGGCTTGGCAACGACAGTTTTGAGGGCGGTGGCGGCAATGATTCAATCGCCGCCTCGGATGGGAATGATCTGGCCTTTGGCGGAACCGGCAATGACAATATCGGCGGCGGAGTTGGGAATGACACGCTCGATGGCAACGAGGGCGATGACACAATTGGCGGCGGATTTGGTGCCGACTCCGTGTCCGGCGGCGCGGGCAATGACGTGGTTGCGGGCGGCGCGGGTGACGACACGCTCGAAGGCGGCGAGGGCAACGACAACATGTCCGGCAGCTTTGGCAATGACAGCATCGACGCGGGCGATGGGGCTGACGACATCGGCGGCGGCACTGGGCGCGATACGATTGACGCCGGTGCTGGCGATGACCGGGTTGGCGGTGGCGAAGGCGATGACAGCATCCTTGGCGGCGACGGCAATGATTTCCTTGCGGGCGGCGGGCGTGATGACGTGATCGACGGCGGCGCGGACAATGACACGATCAACGCAGGCGCTGGTAATGATGTGATCACCGGCGGCACCGAGGCCGATCAATTCGTGTTCTCGTCCTTCTTCGACGGCGAGGCCGATGTGATCACCGATTTCGAGGACGGGATCGACAGCTTCCTGATCCGTCGCGTTGACCCGGACACGGGCGAGACCAATATCACCAACGGTGGCAATGGTCTGGCGGGTTTCGTCGCGGCGATGAATATCGTCGATGTAGAGGGCGGCGCACAGATGAGCGTGAACGGCAACACGATCCTTGTCGAGGGCATCACGGCCGCGCAACTCACTTTGGACGATTTCACGTTCCTGTAAGTCTCAGGCCCGATCAAATCAAAGGGGTGCCCTCGGGTGCCCCTTTGTATTCCGCTCGGACATCGCCGGACTCCCCCGGCAAACCGGACAATTTGCGTTAGCGCAACCACCGGGAAAACGGCAGCAACCGGCCAATGGTTAACGCTAACATCCTGTATTCCAACTGGAAAACGACTTTTACCGCTTTCCGGCATCCTCTGCCGCGTCTATATGGACGCCAAGTCAGCTATCAGGAGTCGCCCATGACCATCACCGTAGGCATCAACGGTTTCGGCCGTATCGGTCGCGCCACCCTCGCCCATATTTCCGAGAGTCTGCGCAATGATATTCAGGTGGTTAAGGTGAATGCCACCGGCCCGATCGAGACCGCAGCGCATCTCATGCGCTACGACAGCGTGCATGGCCGCTTTTCGCATCCGATCACGGTCGAGGGGCGCACGATGGATCTGGGACGCGGGCCGATCCAGATGTTCTCGACCTATGATATGACCGAATTGGATTGGGACGGGGTCGATGTGGTGCTCGAATGCACTGGCAATTTCAACGACGGCGCGAAATCGCGCACCCACCTAGAGCGCGGCGCGCGCAAGGTGCTGATCTCGGCCCCGGCCAAGAACGTGGATCGCACCGTGGTCTATGGCGTGAACCATGAGGCGCTCTTGGCCTCTGAGCGGATGATCTCGAACGGGTCCTGCACCACCAATTGTCTGGCTCCGCTGGCCAAGGTGCTGAATGACGCCATCGGCATCGAGAGCGGCATCATGACCACGATCCATGCCTATACCGGCGACCAGCCGACGCTGGACCGCCGTCACAATGACCTTTATCGCGCCCGCGCCGCCGCCATGTCGATGATCCCGACCTCGACCGGGGCGGCCAAGGCGCTTGGCGAGGTGCTGCCGGAACTCGCGGGCAAACTCGATGGCTCTGCGATCCGCGTGCCCACGCCCAATGTCTCGGCGGTGGATCTGACCTTTGTGGCCAAACGCGACGTGACCAAGGCCGATGTCAACGCCGTGGTGGCCGAGGCCGCCGCCGGCGCGATGAAGGGCATCCTGTCCTATGATCCCGAACCCAAGGTTAGCATCGACTTCAATCACACCGAGGAAAGCTCGATCTTTGCCCCCGATCAGACCAAGGTGATCGGCAACCGGCTGGTGCGTGTGCTGGCGTGGTATGACAATGAATGGGGCTTTTCCTGCCGCATGGCCGATGTCGCGGTTGCGATGGGACGGTTGCAATAACCCCTCACGCGCCCTGCAAAACCCCCGATGCCCCGAGCGCCGGGGGTTTTTCTTTGGCTGATCCGGCTTGCGTGGCCGGTGCCTCTGCGGCATACCCGAGCGGACGGACTAAGCGAAAGCGCGCGGCATGACCAACACACTCGCGATTGGCCTTGGGGGCATCATCCTTGTCGCGCTCGGGGCCGATGTCATGCTGAACGACGCTCAATCCACCCTGTTTCTCGGACGCAAGCTGATTGATCTGATCGAATACCTCGCCTTCTGGCGATAACCGCTCTGTGAGTCCCCCGGCATTGACTCGTTTCGAAATTCGTTTATGTTCGCTTTCAATTGTTAGCGCTAACATATCTCTCGGAGGATGCCATGCCCTTGAAACTCGCCATCAACGGATTTGGCCGGATCGGTCGCAACGTGCTGCGCGCTTTGCTCGACTCGGACCGTCACGACATCGAAATCGTGGCGATCAACGACCTCGCCCCGGTCGAGACCAACGCCCACCTGCTGGAATTCGATAGCGTGCATGGCCGCTTCCGGGGCCAGATCACCACAACCGCCGACAGCATCGACGCCGGTCGCGGGCCGATGCGCGTGACCGCCCTGCGCGACCCCGAAGCGCTGCTGTGGGCGGATGTCGATATCGTGCTCGAATGCACCGGCATCTTCACCGACCGCGACGCCGCTGCCCGCCACCTCAGGAACGGCGCGCGGCGCGTGCTGGTCTCTGCCCCCTCGACGGGTGCCGACCGCACGGTGGTCTACGGCGTCAATCACACGGACCTGACCGCCGCCGATGTGATCGTCTCGAACGCCTCCTGCACCACCAATTGCCTCGCGCCCTTGGCCAAGGTGCTGCATGAGAGCATCGGCATCACGCGCGGCTTTATGACGACCATCCATAGCTACACCGGCGATCAGCCAACGCTCGACACCATGCACAAGGATCTCTACCGCGCCCGCGCGGCGGGGCTGAACATCATCCCCACCACCACCGGCGCCGCCCGCGCCGTGGGTCTGGTGCTGCCCGGCCTGGCCGGGCGACTCGATGGCACCGCCATCCGCGTGCCTACCCCCAATGTCAGCGTCGTCGACCTCACCTTTGAGGCCGCGCGCGACACCAGTGTGGACGAGATCAACGCCGCCGTGACCCTAGCGGCCGCTGGGGCGCTCTCGGGCGTGCTCGATGTCACCACCCGTCCGCTGGTGTCCTCAGACTTCAACCACGATCCGCACAGCTCGATCTTTGCCACCGATCAGACGCGGGTCATGGAGGGGCGGCTCTGCCGCGTGCTCAGCTGGTATGACAACGAATGGGGCTTTTCCAACCGCATGCTCGATGTGGCCGCCGAAATGGGCCGTCACGTGGAGACAGGGCGCGGCCCTGCATCGCGCCACACGCGGGTGATGGAACATACCTGACAGACCTCAGGCGAAATCTGGCGTCAGGAAAACTTGGCCAGCAGCGCCGCGCGCACCGGGGGGGTGACGAACTTGGTCACATCCCCGCCCAGCCGGGCGATTTCCTTGACCAGTTTGCTGGCAATCGCCTGATGATTGGCATCGGCCATGAGAAACACGGTCTCGACCGAATTATCCAGCGCCCGGTTCATGCCGACCATCTGGAATTCATATTCGAAATCCGCGACCGCCCGCAGGCCGCGCACGATCACCTGCGCGCCCACGTCATGCGCGCAATTGATCAACAGGTTCTCGAAGGGATGCGCCACGATCTCGGTGCCGGTCTGCGCGCTCAGCTTGGCGCATTCGGTCTCGATCATTTCAACCCGCTCTTCCAAAGAGAAAAGCGGCCCTTTGTCACGATTGATCGCCACGCCCAAAACCAGCCGATCCACCAGAACGGCGGCCCGGCGAATGATGTCGATATGGCCCAAGGTAATAGGGTCGAACGTGCCGGGATAGAGACCTATGCGCATGCGGCCCTCCATTGCTGCAATCGCGGCTCACGCAACAATAATATGCAAGGGAATGCAAGCGCTTAGTAGCCCATGATCATGCCTTCAAGGGCAGTCTTCTCCATAGACAGTTCTTCGAGCCGTGCCTTGACCACGTCGCCGATCGTTACGATCCCCACCAGCTTGCCCGCCTCGACCACCGGCATATGCCGAAACCGGCCGTCCGTCATCCGCGCCAAGACAGCATCCGACGTATCCTGACGGGAGCAGCAAACGGGGTTGCGGGTCATCATTTCCGAGACCGTTTCGGTCATGCAGACAACGCCCCGCACCGCAAGGCTGCGCACGATATCACGCTCCGAGATGATGCCATCAACGGTCTCACCGTCACGCGATACCACCAGACCGCCAATCCGACGCTCGGCGAGGATCTGGGCCGCCTCGGATACCTTGGTGGTGGGGGTGATGGTAATCACCGCGCTGTCGCCCTTGGATTTCAGGATTTGCTGCACGAGCATGACATGACCCTCCGCAATAAAATGCTGTCTAAACCAGCGTGCTTGATAATAAAATTTCTGTCAAGTGCGCGCCTCCAGGCTCTGCACCTCCTGCCGCAACCCCTCGACCAGGGCCGTGGCAAATCGGTTCTGACGCTCAAGTCGCCGATCATCAGCATGCCGCACCAGATAGAAACTGCGGGTGAGGGAAAACACCTCTGGCAAAACCTTTTGCAGCCCCCGCGCCCAAGGCAGGGAAAAATCGTGCAGCACCCCTATTCCGCCCCCCTGCCGCACCCAATTGAGTTGTACCGAGACGGAATTCGACGCGAGGCTGACACGCTCCACCCCCGCTTCGCTGAGGTAATCGAGTTCCTTGTCAAAGATCATGTCGGGGATATAGCCAACCATCCTGTGCGCCCCAAGGTCGGTGATCTGCGTGATCGGCGGATGCCTGCGTAGATAGCGGACCGATGCCGCGAGATGCAGTTGGTAGTCGGTGACCTTCTGCACGGTCAGGCGCCCCGCCGTGGGTGGGCTGACCGCGATCACCATATCCGCCTCGCGCCGGGTCAGGTTAAAAACCCGCGGCAATGCCACGATCTGGATCTCCAGATCGGGATTCTGCGCCCCAATCTCGGCACAGACCTGCGGCAACAGGAAATTGGCACAGCCATCCGGCGCGCCGATCCGGATTTGCCCGCTCATGCCCCCCGCCTGCCCGGCCATTTCCTCGGCGGCGTCCTGCATCGCAGTTTCGGCGCGCATCGCATGCCCCATGAGGCGCTGCCCTGCCTCGCTCAGCGCATAGCCCGTGGGCGATTTGGCAAAGAGCGGCGCGCCCACCTCTTCCTCCAACCGCGCGATGCGGCGGCCCACCGTTGCCGGGTCGATCCGCAGAATACGACCCGCCCCCGACAGGCTCTCGGAGCGTGCAACAGCGAGAAAGATGCGGATGTCGTCCCAATGCGGCTGCATCACCGGCCCCCTTTGCAGAAATGCAAATCACTTTTGGAATATTGCCTCTTTCCGCAGGAGTTTTGCAAGACTACCCTGCCGCCAACGGATAGGAGGATTCCAGATGCAAGAGCTTACCCACTATATCAACGGTCAACATGTCAAAGGCACCTCCGGGCGCTTTTCGGATGTGTTCAATCCCGCCACCGGCGACGTGCAGGCGAAATGCCCGCTCGCCAGTGTCGAAGAAATGGATCAAGCCGTGCGCGCCGCGATGGCCGCACAGCCCGCTTGGGCGGCCACCAACCCCCAACGCCGTGCGCGCGTGATGATGGAGTTTGTCCGCCTGCTCAACCGCGACATGGACAAGCTGGCCGAGGCGCTGAGCCGCGAGCATGGCAAGACCTTTCCAGATGCCAAGGGCGATATCCAGCGTGGTCTGGAAGTGGTCGAATATTGCGTCGGCGCGCCGCAATTGCTCAAGGGTGAATTCACCGACAGCGCCGGTCCCGGCATCGACATCTATTCCATGCGCCAACCGCTCGGCGTGACCGCAGGGATCACCCCGTTCAACTTTCCGGCGATGATCCCGATGTGGATGTTCGCGCCCGCCCTTGCCTGCGGCAACGCCTTTATCCTCAAGCCGTCCGAGCGTGACCCCTCGGTGCCGCTCATGCTGGCCGAACTGATGGAAGAGGCTGGGCTGCCCAAGGGTATCTTGCAGGTCGTCAACGGCGACAAAGTGGCTGTGGACGCGATCCTCGACCATGAGGTGATCCAATCCATCGGCTTTGTCGGCTCGACCCCGATTGCACAGTATATCTATGGCCGTGGCTGCTCCAACGGCAAGCGGGTGCAGTGCTTTGGCGGAGCCAAGAACCATATGATCATCATGCCCGATGCCGATATGGATCAGGCCGCAGACGCCTTGATCGGTGCGGGCTACGGCGCGGCCGGTGAACGCTGCATGGCAATCTCCGTCGCCGTACCTGTGGGCGACGAAACCGCAGACCGCCTGATCGAGAAACTCGTGCCGCGCATCGAAAAGCTCAAGGTCGGGCCGTACACCGCTGGCAATGATGTGGATTACGGACCCGTTGTCACCGGTGAGGCGAAGAAGCGCATTCTCGGACTGATCGACTCGGGTATCGCACAGGGGGCGACACTCGTCGTCGATGGCCGCGATTTCAAACTGCAGGGTTATGAGGATGGCTTCTTTGTCGGTCCGCACCTCTTTGACCATGTGACGCCGGATATGGACATCTACACGCAGGAAATCTTTGGTCCCGTCCTCTCGACCGTCCGCGCGGGCTCTTATGAGGAAGCCCTCAAACTCGCGATGGACCATGAATATGGCAACGGCACCGCGATCTTTACCCGCGACGGCGACGCCGCCCGCGATTTCGCAGCGCGTGTGAACGTCGGCATGGTCGGCATCAACGTCCCCATTCCGGTGCCGCTCGCCTATCACACCTTCGGTGGCTGGAAAAAATCCGGGTTTGGCGATCTCAACCAGCACGGCCCGGATTCGTTCAAGTTCTACACAAGGACCAAAACCGTCACGTCCCGCTGGCCATCCGGCATCAAGGAAGGTGGCGAGTTCAACTTCAAGGCAATGGACTGATCCTGCGCCCAATCGCCCAAGATCAAAGGCCCCGGCAGAGATGCCGGGGCCTTTTGCGTCACCCCACAGGCCCAATCTGCATTGCCTGTTCAATCATCGCCACGGCAGATCCATGTACATCGCCATCCGTCCAATAGGCATTGTGCGACAGCGGATTCCACGCGGTCAGAATATTGCCCGCGCTGATCCAACGATCGCGCAACTGACCATCTGCCGCCAGAACATCGTAGCCTGCCCCCGAACCAGCCAGAGGCATGCCCAGAATGTCATTGCGGCTGTTGAGGTTGATCCACCACGGCTTGAACCACTTTCCCGCCGGAATGGCAGTACCGGGCCGGTCGATGGCCTTGACCTCTCCGGGTCTACAACTGAACGTAAAGACCGGAATATTGCACCCAAACGTGAGAAATCCGGCCATCGTCTCAAAGCGCTGAAACATGGTTGGCGCGGCGCTATGGCCCTTTTGCAAATCCCAGATGTGGTTTGAAATGATCTGGCCGCCCAATGAATGCGCCAGCACGATGAGGGGCGCTCGCGCGCCCGTCACCCCCTCCAAATGGGCGATGGCACGGGTGACGCGGGAATGCACCTCTGGGTAGACATAGGCATGATCCCCTGTTTCCCAACGATAAGAGGCTGCATCGGCCAACCTGTGCATCACGAAATCCCGCGACCCCATCCAATTGGCCTCGCCCTTGAGCGCACGGTCCATGTAACCCTGCTGTCTCTCTTGCAGGATGTCCGACCAGAAGATCTCGCGCCACCCCACAAGACTGTCAAATCGTGCCTCCCCCATCCGGCGGCGTAACGCCTGATAAAGATCGCGGGAAAAGCTGACCGCGTTGTCGGCTTGTGGTTTGTCGCCCTGACTGCCCATACCGTGAATGACCGCCACGGCGACCCGGTGTTCTTGTGGCATGGTTATGCCCTCCGTTGAAATAGGCTGCTGAAATGACTTGCTCTTGGGTGAAAGAAAAGCACGGCAGTGCCAGTCGCGCAACCATGAGGTGCAAACGTGCCGCATAACGTGAGAGCACAAGCACCTGAGAACACCTGATGACAATTCCGTGAGGTGATGCGGGTTTCTGCCCGTCAACCCCTTCGCTTTACCCGCTGCTGTCCCTATGTTCCTGCCAATAGTCACAATAAAGAGGATCGAGCCCAGTGACCCCCAGTCGACTTACCCGCCGCCACGCGATTGCCGCTGGCCTTGCAGCACTTGCAACTCCCGGCATCCTGCGCGCTGCCCCCCTGAGCGAAGTGACGAACCGTCGCAACGCGTCCGCCTTTGTCACCCGAGATTGGCGCGATCACTTCGATACTCTGGGCAAAGGCGCCATTCTGGCCGATATCGACAGCCGTGCGCTGCATTACTGGGGCCCCGATGGCGAGACTTATGCGCTCTACCCGTCGTCGGTTCCGCTGACCGAAGAACTCACGCGGCGGGGCTATACCGAGGTGGTGCGCAAACGGGTCGGCCCCGACTGGACCCCAACCCAGTCCATGCGCGAGCGTGATCCCTCCCTGCCCGCCTACATGCCCCCGGGTCCGGGCAATCCGCTTGGCACCCATGCTCTCTATCTCAGTTGGCCCGCCTATCTGGTCCATGGCACCCACGACACCCGCAAGATCGGTCGGCAATCGTCTTCCGGCTGTATCGGTCTCTATAACCCCCATATCGAAGAGCTGTTCGCCAAGGTGGCAGTGGGCACACAGGTGCTGTTGCTCTGAAGCCGTCTCGATGCAAAAACCAGAGCGCCCCGAAACCCAGGTGAGGGGCGCTGTTACTTACGGGTTCGAACTTTCGTTCTGCGCATGGTTGAAACAGGTTTGATGCGGCCGGACACATGGCCTCATTCCTGAGCCAGTGATTGCCCGCTCCGTATCCGGCTTGGACCATTGGACGCTCAGGTCATGCACAGGGGGCTCTCGTTCCCAATCGCCAAAAGACTTTGACCTCCTTGAAACACCCTTGCAGAGGTGCGATATTATCCAGCGAGGACGACCTCCACATCTGGACAACAGCCCGGGACGACCCGGCACCTAGTTTGAGGTCGCCATGCGCTCCCCGCTTGATCGTCTCCGCCACGCCTTGAGTTTTGAAATCATCGCTTTGCTTCTCGTCGTCCCACTTGGCGCGGTCACGTTTCACGTCCCGATACACGACATCGGTGTGGTCGGCATTGTGAGCGCCACCCTCGCAACGCTGTGGAACATGATCTACAACTATGTGTTCGATGTGGCCTTGCAACGCTTGTCCGGCACAACCAAGAAATCGGCCTCGCTGCGCATTCTGCACACCGTCCTCTTTGAAACCGGCCTCTTGATCGTCTTGATGCCGTTCTTCGCATGGTATCTCGGTATCTCGCTCTGGCAGGCCTTCGTGATGGATCTGTCCTTTGCGCTGTTCTACATGGTCTACGCATTCGGATTTAACTGGGCCTACGACAAGGTTTTCCCCCTGCCCGAATGGAGCGGCGCGCCAGCCTCCGGTTGAGGGCCCTCAACGAGGTCTGCGCCCTCTGGCGGCGCGGCGTGAACCTCTATGACAAGCCAATGCCGATGCTCTGTCACACCTCGCACCCCGGCCTCGCCGCAGCCCTCCGCCGCGACCCCCTCTGGGCGCAGGTCTCGGCCCTCCTCCTTGCCGAGGCCAAGGAGCGCAGCAGGCGTAACGAAGGGCGGAGAGCCGAGGTTCGCCGCGTTTGATATGAACATCTGCTCTTGAACTTCGCCGACAGCTAAACAGGAACACCTTGTGCCGGTGACGATGCGCTCAACGATTGGAAAATCGTCAGTATTTGCGAGTAATTGAAACTGTTTCGCGGTTGGTTTCGTGGATCTTTGTATAGCCGCACAAAAGCGTGGCCCATTTACAAGGAGAACAGCTATGACACCCATTAAATCTACGCTCTTCGCGCTCACTTTTGCGATCGCATCCACACCCGCCTTTGCAGATGATCATACGGGAAATCCAAAGGTTGGTGGCGCGGAGATGCTTGTTGAACGCAACATCATCGAAAACGCGGTGAACTCTCCTATCCACACGACACTTGTTGCGGCAGTTCAGGCGGCAGATCTTGTTGACACGTTGCAAGGCGAAGGACCTTTCACTGTGTTCGCACCAGTCAACGATGCGTTCGCCGCCTTGCCCGCTGGTACTGTCGAAACGCTGCTGCTGCCTGAGAACAAGGCGATGCTGCAAAAAGTCCTGACCGCACATGTCGTCGCAGGTGATTGGTCGGCTGCCGAAATTATCGCCGCCGCCCGGTCAAGCGCTGACGGGTTTTACCATTTTAACGCGGTGTCTGGTGACGCATTGTCTGCACAGGTGCGCGGCGACAACGTCTACATCTACGACGAAAGCGGGAACGCTTCACTGGTGACCGTCGCTGATGTTAATCAGTCGAATGGCGTGATCCATGTTGTCAACGCTGTTTTGGTTCCAAAGTAAGCCAGCGCTTTGAAATACGTGACCCTCTCTGCAAAATGCGGCGGGGGTCACTCCTGCCTGACAGCGCTCCCAAAACCCCCGTTGCTGTAAACTAGAGTGTAATTCACTGCAAACTTCGCTGTCACGCTACAACAGTTGTAGGTTTACACCATTGTTTACAGTGATGCCGGACGACCCGGGACGAGGCTGGAAGAAGGCGGATCACCCAATGAAATAAGGGGTTTCGAGCGCCAAGAGGCCCACCGGGACGCGCGAGTGCAAAGTTTGCAGTAAATCGGCAAAACAGCACCAACAGGGCGAAAACGAGCGCGTTGGTCGGAGCAAGGCCGCGGACGTGGCGAACCCTACCAAACCCCATTAAAACACGGTTTAAGCGCCTCTTGGGTGGGTGCTAAACACACCATTCAAGGGCCTTTTCCGCATCCGGAACTGGGACCCAAACCGCCCAGTTCTACTTAGCCCTCCCAGATCCCTGCTGCGGCTTTTGAAATCAAAGGCTTGGAGATTCCCGGCGTAAAGGCGGTAGAAAAAGAAGTGGGACCCTTTTTGAGATCGAGCCACCGCTGTAGCTGCTGGTGCGAAGCGGGTCCGACCCGCCTTCGAATGACCGGATCGAGCCCTTTGTACTGATTGCTGCATCGCGCGCGAATGGCAGCTTTGTGGGGCTTACTTCAACTTTGCCCACAGCCACCGGTTATGATCATCGACAAGCCAATCCGATGCGTGTTTGATGATGTTCATGCCGTGGGGCTTTGACAACGCGCGCGTTGGCACTGGCCAAGTATTGATAGGGAGGGATTTGAGTGATGCGTTCTTTCTTTGAAAAGCCTGTTGCAGCTTTTTCGCCGAATCCAAGCAATATCAAGCCCCCGACACGTTTCGGCGCAACTATCGGGTTAGTCGTTGTTTTTTGCGCATTTTTTGTATCAGCTTTCGCTCCAATTCTGGCGCCATTTGAACCAACCCTTAGTGTCGCCACAGCATTTTCACCTGCGGATGAAGAGTTCCTTTTGGGAACTGATGAACTAGGCCGCGACAGCTTATCAAGATTGATCTATGGCCTCAGAAACCTCGTCTGGGTGGCTTCGGCTACGTCCTTGCTTTCGATCACCATTGGTCTTTGCGCGGGCGTCACTGCCATAGTGCTCGGTGGGTGGTTGAACAGAACGATCTTCGTGCTTGCGCACGCGATCTCAACTCTGCCTGCACTGTACTGGGGCTTCTTCTTTGGGGCCCTGTTCTACGTCCCTTCAAGCCTAAGCTTGATCATAGCAATTACCATACCGTTTTCGGGACGTGTTTTTCGTTTATGCAGCAGCGAAACCATGGGAGCGGCGCTCGAAAACGCATATACCGCATCGAAATCAGGTTCAGCGGTTTTGTGGTTTGGCGTTGCGGGGAAATTCGTGCGACAGGAAATAGTTTTTCTTGCGGCAATGCTTGGGAATATCTTTAACGCAACGATACTAGTGGTCTTTTCTCTTTCTTTTATAGGTCTGGGGATTCAACCGCCACACTCTTCGTTGGGACGGTTTATTGCAGAAAATGCTACTCTCATTTCATTTGGAGACTATACCCCGGCCCTTCCGTTTTTAATCGTGATCCCGTTGGTAATGTCGGTCTACATATTGAACGACAATGTCTTGCGCCGTACGGGGCGCAACTTGGTGCCAAGCATCAGAACACATGGTCCAGTCTGGGACCTACAGCGGTAACACTTAAAGCGGACTTTCGCGGAGCTTCCGGCGACGGCATCCGCCGGTAGGGCCACCTGTTGCAACCAAGTAGAAATGTCAGCCGGTCCGCAAAGTAGAAATGTCACCAAGGACGATGACGGGAGCAAAGCTTCAGATGCCTAGGTATTTTAGGGCCTTCTTCGCGGTTTTTCTGACCTCAGACTCCGGATGTTCAACAAACTCAGAAATCTTATCTGCAGAGGTTTGAGCTTTAAGCTTTCCCAGACATGCAATTGCGCTAACGAGCAAATCGTCATTCTCCAGCAGCCGGATCAGATAGGGAATGCTGTCCTCTTTCAGAATTCTCGTCACGCCAAAAGGGAGCTCGGATCTCGAAAACCCGTAACGACGGTCTTCGAGCAAAGAAATAATATCTTCGACGTCGCCAGCATCGGCAACCACGGACAGAGTATTGCCCATAACCCACCTGAGGTCATCATCACGTTCCGCCCGAAAAAGCCTTATCAACTGGCGGCCAGCAACACCCCGGGCAAAAGGAGCTGCCAGAGATCTTATGATCCCTTCCTTGTTTTTCTTCACATATGGAAAGTTTAAATGCCTGAGGAGACTTGGGACTGCCAAAGAATAGTCGGACTCCGAATTGACCAGATCCCAGATCGACGCCACGTGAAGTCCCAGCGCGACCAGATCGGCCACAATGGGCCGTTCATCCTGCGACAGCCTGGCCTCCTCCTGTGCTAATCTTTGGTCTTCCTTTTCTATCCTCTCAAGATATTGAGCGTCTCGCGCCAATTCGGTCATAAACGCCTCAGCCGTCATGGGTTTCCTTGCCATGATCCCTCCCTTGCAGACCCCTTTACGCTGGACGATACCGCAAGGGACTGGGTTTGCATATGCTCCGTTCCTGACTGGATCGAGACCGCCTGAGACCGGCCCTCGCCCCCAGCCCTGCGCCCGCCCGCAGCGCCTCCCGGTGCGGCGTCGGGCGGGGCGGGGGCATCTCAATTTTGGGATCGTCGAATCCGGGCGGTTTTTCGTGTCCGATTGCGGTTGGATTCGGGCCGGTGTCACCTGTCTCGTAAGGGATCATATGTTGTGTAAAATTTGTTTACCTTCTGGAAACATAAGCCCCATTTGCCGCCTTGTCCGCGCGCGCGCCTAGACGCCCGTTGGCGACTTCCGCAATGGCTGTAGACTCGGATCGCGCGCTCCTTAAGGGTAAAAATCTATAGATTTAACTCAGAATGGAACGAATTATGCCCGAATATTATGTGAACAAAAATACGCAGATCAACGGCGACAATGAAGTCCACCGGAGCGATGAGCTGAACTGCCAAAATCCAGCGGCGTACTGGAACAGGGTTGCTTTGGGACTTCACAATGACTGTCATTCGGCAATTAAATCGGCTAAGTCTCGAGGGTATAACGCAAACGGCTGCTTCTATTGCGCCAACGCGTGTCATACGTCCTAGCAGCGCCTAAATGGCCCGTTACGAGGGCGCACGGCCTCAATGCCGTGAGCAGTCGGCCGCGGCCCCTCGCCGAGTTTACCTAAGGATCCTGCCCATGACATTGAGGCGCTTGTTCCTAGCCGTCGCGCTGTTCGGAATATCTTCCACGCTTGGTTTCGCGCAGACGCAATCCACGCCGCATGACGGCTCCTATCAGCTGGCGCAACGCTATGCCTGCGGCCGGACTTGCGGGCAAGTCAGCAGTTGCCGCGAAGCCGTCTATCAATGGTGCGTTTGTGGCTACAGCCGCGCGGATGGAGATCGTGACGGCGTACCCTGTGAGACAGTCTGCGGCCAAAGCTCCGCCAGTTCGCTTGCGCGGGTGCGGGGTTTCAAGGACGAGTTCGGGTGTCGCTAGCGGCCCTAAGCTGCCATTGCCCGCTGTTTGAAATGCTAACTGCGGCCCGTCATTGCGGACTTTCGTTGCAGCACGAACCCCGAAACACGAAAACAACGTCAAATCAGAAGGTCGAACGACCGCATCAAGCGCCAGTCCCGCGCGAGCATCTTAGTCCAAGAGCGCATGATTAAAAAATTCAGGTTCAAACATGAATGTAGGGTTGAAAGTTATAGAGGACGTTCAAGTTGCACGAAGTACTTTTTTCCCTGTTCGGATTTCTTGCAGGAGCGGTGTATACAACCCCGCAGCATACCCATTTCCAGCAGGTTAAAAGGCAGCTATATTGGCGCTACGCGCCAATACGATGTAGTAAATTTTCGTCATTTTCCCTTTCTTAAGCGAGCCTCGGAATACTTACATCGAAGGGATGCTGACATGTCTAGGCCGTCTACGGCCTCGGTTCCTCGCAGCGTGTTGATAAGCGTTAGGCGCCCGCTTTTCTTGGGCGTTTCCTTCCATCAACCATACAACTTTTTCTCGATTTATGTAATCTGGAAGCTTTGTTCCAATGGTGCCGACTGCAGAATTTAACGCAGAAAGTGATAGGTTAACTACCCCAGAAAGATCTGCGCCCGAAAAGTCTGTATTTTCAAGATGAGCACCTTCTAGATCAATGGAGCCCTTCACGCGCTCATTGTCGTATATGTTAAGTGCAAAATGACTTCTGGTGCTTGAAGCATCAATATCGCGGAAACTTGCGTTTCTTAGATCGCACCCGCGCATACTGACACCCTCAAACATCGCGTTATCAAAGGTCGACTTTGATAGGTCGCATTCCTTCAAATGTGTACCAATTAAACTTGCTTTTACTCCATCCGTATATTCGAGGCTGGCCCCTTTTAGGTTGGACCCTATTAATGTGGACCATATGATCGTCGTTGACCTAAGATCGGCACCTTCTAAGTTTGCTCGGCTCAAACTTTGGTTCCAAAGGCGTTGCTCCGCAAGATTGATCCTGCGGAGGACCTTTACGACTATTTTTTCGTCGGTGAGACCCATTTCGTTGAGAAGTGATTTCGTGCTAAGCCTATCGGTATTTGGCCAATCGATATTCACGGTCCAAGGTGTATTAAACTCTATGGTACTCCAATCTCCTATCGGGATAGCCGTAGCCAACGAGGAAGTGCATGCCATGAGCGCAGTAATCGCACAACGATGTCGGAAAACCAGATCGGTCCATTGTGCTTCGGGGGCCATTTTATGAACAGAAAAACCATTACTGAGTGTCCACCCCAGCAATTCAGTCAAAGCATTTTTAGGGCCGAGCGCAGTCTCGGACGTTAACTTCTCACGCGCCTCATCATAAAGAAAATCTATGATCTCAGTTGTCAGTTCACCAGATCCAATAATCTGACTCCATCTCTGCTCAACGTCTTCAGCTTCCGCGTCTTCCAATTCTTTTGCAACCTTCAGGGCGTGCGATAACAGACCACGAGCAGCAAGATATTCGCCAAAGCTCTTATGAATAAATTCGAATCCGCTGTCCGCGTCGCCTTGCCCAGCACGGGTATGAATGTTGAGAGCCACTGATTTAAGGTTTGCCGCAGGAAAGTCCTTAAATTTCTTTTCACGCCCAAGGTGCAATTTACGAATTTGGCGAAAGTCGTCTTCATCTCCTGTGCGCCCGTTTCCACGCCAAGCAGCAATGCCAAGACATTCCATCAGCTCAAAGAATAGCTCCTCATTTACACCCGCGGCGACGAAGTGATCTTTCTCTTTGTTTCGTTCGAATATTTTCTGGAGGATATCCTCATAAACAACGTTCTTATTATCAGCCGCTATTTCCCAATCGTCACTACTGTATTTTGAGATCACCAAAAGGTGCAATAGAAGGGGCTCAACATTAAGCTCTCTCATGCTGTCAGCGGTAACTGCAGCTGGTATTTTCTCTGGATCAAGATCCTTGAGAGTCGCCCATTTCCGCCAATAGGTTGCCCGCTGATCATTACTCATCAGGCCATCAGGGTCTTCGATTTCATCATCAGCCTGTGAGGGCATCATACATGTTTCGTTAGTCATCTTTGCGATCGGCGCAACGTTGAGCATGTGCTGCACCGGAATATTGGAAGCCTTCATTGCGCCTTCACAAGCCAGATTACGACCCAGCACAAGTGCCCGAATAGGGGTGCCATCTGTGTTTAGAGGTGAAAGCATTAGTTTAAGGGCAAGCAGAAGTTCTCTGGCGTAGCGCTCCCCGTCTTCTTCTTTAGTTGATAGCTCGTCCAGTCCATCGAAGATGATTAGAATAGGTAACTCATCTGTTTTGCGCCAATCCAGGGGACTTCCGGGCAAGCCCGGGCTGCCGTGTTTGCCTGTCGAGGTATCGCGGCGGTCGACATAGCGCGCTATATCATCATGTAGTGAGCCAGACAGAACCATGTGCTGAAGCTGTATGAATAGTACGCGATGAACGCCCTGTTCAATCACCTCATGTGCGAAGGCGCGCGCGAAAGAGGACTTCCCACTTCCCGGCCCCCCGGTAACTACACGGACAGGATCTTGTTGAGCATTTCCAGCCATCCAAGTATGCGTCGCCTTATGTAGCTCAGCTACATGTGCGGTCTTACGCTCTGTTTCAGAACCATCCTCTTTTTGGAATTTTTCAATTTGGTGCCAAAAGCACCGAGGCGGCAGGTAGACAGCTTCAAGCGGAATGACTTCGGCCTCATCTGGAGAGAATATCGGTGCATCCGTATATTGATGGGAAACCCAATATGCATGGCGTGCCCAATGTCCGTCGCGTCGAGCACTTTCGCCCCCAAGTCCTGTAAGCCCATCTTCGAGAACCCGAAAATAGCTGGGATCCTCGCAGAGTGTTCGATTTGAACCAGTTCGCAAGGCACGTCTGAAACGTTCCTCAAGCGTATCGATTTCGAGATCCATACTGGTTGTCGCCTTCAGGAGCATGGCTCCGAGAGCTTGATGCGCTTTATTGAACAGAGGCGAAAGACCTGGGTTTGTCAGCGTAAGGGCATCAAGCTCTTGTCCATCGAACTGCGCCGCAGTCTCGAGAAATTCACTGACCGCTTCATCTTTCTTCCCTGACAGTGGAGCTTTGATGCGCTCAGCCTTTAGCACATCACTAACCGCGTAACTGATCGTCTTAAAAGCCCAGATCCAAGCCCGTTGCCCCGGCTCGTCCTGTGCCGTGCCCGAAAGTGCGCTGAACCCGGATTTCAGATTTGAGAGAACATTCGGAATGTTTGGACCGGCGGGGCTTAGTGCTTCCAGAACCGCCAAGATACCATGAAACCCTGCGTCTATGTAATTGCGTTTGTTGTTTGGAGGAGTGAGTGGAATGGCCATGTTTAACCCTTTACTTTGGGTCATTGTAGCCGTCGGTGGAATATCGGCAAGGTCCGGTTTCCGCCCCGGGTGCTGTCGAGGTCCCGGGCGCAGCGAAAGTCGGCTTTCCCGCCCCTGTTGTCGAAGCATCGGTAATATTCATCTTAACGAAGCCCTCACCACGCATGCGCTGACCACACGATCTCGCCCAGGACGCGCATGCGGTTCATGTCGGGGCCACGGCGGGTTTCGGTCGGGTGGATCGGGTTGTCGGAGGTCAGCACCATCATCTCGTTGTCGACCAGGTCGAGGCGCTTGACGCGGGCGCTGCCATCGGTGTCGACGAAGGCGTAGACGTGGCGGTTGCGGATCGTGGTGCGGCGCTCGTCGATCATGACAAGGTCGCCGTCGTTCAGGGTCGGGGCCATGCTGTCACCCGCAACGGTGAGCAGACACGCCTGCGCAGGTGAAATACCCCGCTCGCGCAACCAGTTCTGGCGAAAGGCCAGTGCGCCTTGCAGGCTGACATCGCCGTTCAAGGCCCCTGCCCCCGCCGCCAGCCGCGCGTCAACGCGCGGGATTGCGGCGAAATCTTCGTGGTCGATCTGGGTAGTGTATACAGCCCCCACTTCGCGCGGCGGACCAAAATATAGCTCTAGATCAAGTACTTCGGCTAGCCGCTCCAGTGAAGCCCAATTGTATCGTTTGTCGCCGTCGCGCTTCATTCGAAAGTTCTTAATCAAAGACGGATGACCGACCGCGAGCCGCGAGGCTTTCGCGTCTGAATAGCCCTTCTTTTTCAGGGCCTCATCGATCTGGTTAAGAATCACATCCATCTGGTCACGATAGCCAGTAATGGCCAATTCGTAAACATAAAGCTACTACAGGCTTGTATTGCCGGGCTAGTAGTGGCTATACTCTCCTCATGAAACAGAGAGACGCCCTTATAACACTCGCCACCACGCTCGCCGCGCATCGCGGGGTCACGCACTATGCGATCTCCATGCGCGCCTTGGGTAAGGGCGATTTCTTCAAGAAAATGATCGAGTGCGGCTGGGATTGCCGCACTGCGACAGCCGAGCGCTTGCTCGCTTGGTTCGACGAGAATTGGGACCGGGACCTCGAATGGCCCCGCGACATCCCCCGTCCATCCGCCAAACAGGAGGATGCCGCATGAGCCCGCGCCCCGACCCCGAAGGCAACCTTCCCCCCGGAAGCGGCTTTGCGATAGCCCTGCTGCTCGCCCTCGTCTTCTGGGCCGTAGTCGCTGCGGGCCTGTCTGTCGCGGTTCTGCGCCAAGGTGCCGCCCCTGAAACACCCCCTTCAACAGAGGATTTAATGTGATGCGGTTATCCGATCTCATTCCCGATGCCGGGCAGTTGCAGGCTGAGATCGCGGCCATCCCGCAGGCGCAGCGCGTGGCGCTGGCTTTGCAGTTGGTGCGCGACATCGACGAGCCGTGCTGTGCGCTGCCGCTGATGCGCCTCAGTCGCTTGGCCGAGGATCATGAGTTGTCGATCCGCAAGGAAGCGTTCGTTCTGGAGCGTGCCCGATGATCCGCCGCCTTGCCCATAAATTTCGTCTCCGCGCGCGTGCTGGCCTGTGCGCTGCGCGGTCACTGCGCCCCGGCTGTGCCCAATCTGCTTGCTCCGGCCGGGGCGTTTTTTCTGTCATTGGCGATGTAGTGGGGGTTATGGCGCTGTTCGTCCTGCTCTTTGCCGTCGCGAGTTTCGGAGGGTGAGCGGGATGAGCCTGCATGTGCAAAGATGGGGCCATGGATACGCCGTTTTCGACGGTAAGGAGCGCTTATCTGGCGCGTTCAGCAACCGCGATATCGCCCTGCGCGCCCAAGACCGGATGGAGAACGAGACAGCCAAATCCAAGCACGCCCGTAACCGCCCCTGCCTGACTTGCGGCACCGAGTTCTGGTCAACGGGATTGGGACACCGCATGTGCGGCAACTGCCGCACCAATTGCGCCGGGCTCGACGCCCAGATGGTGGGCTAATGATTGAACACCTGTCCACAATCACCGAATTGCCGATAGACGCGATCAAGGTCGAGGATCGGTTACGTGACACATCTCCAGACGGCATTGCCAATCTCGTTGAAGCTATAAGGGAAACCGGGTTCAGCGGCAGCATCCGGGTTCGCCGCAAGAAAGATGGAGATTATCTCATAGACGGCGCCCACAGGCTTGCCGCGATGAGGGAGCTGGGCAAGACTTCAATTCCTGTCGATTTGGTTCGCTGTAACGACGCAGAAGCGCGACTTATGGAGATCGACGGCAACCTCATGGGTCAACCCATGACCGTCCTTGATGACGCCTACTTTTTGGCCACGCGCCGGGAGATGATCCAGAAAATCCATCCCGAAATGCGGCAAGGATCAGCTGGGGCTGCAGGACGTTGGATGCAACTGCATTTCAGTGCACTTGCACAAACCATCGCCACAGCTCGGGGCATCAAAACCCGCCAAGTCTATAATATAATGGCAGCCGGAGCGTCTCTTTCACGCGAAGAATACGAAGCCCTTAAACACTCGCCGGCCCTCCGTCTGAATGACTTGCTGGCGCTCAGAAAGATCGTCGGCACAGAGGAGCGCAACTATGTTGTGGAAGCGCTCTCTGAGGGGCTGGTCAAGAATGCGGGGGCAGCACGAAAGGCTTACCTTGCAGCACGCGGCGAGGCTCCAGCCCCGGCGAGCGATAAAGACCAGAAGCTGTCGCGCCTACTCGACGCTTGGGACCGCGCGGGCAAGCGCGAGCGCCGGGCATTCCTCGAGGAACGCGGCGCAGAGGTTGCGGCGTTGTTCGGCGAGCTTGACCAAGGGGATGCGGCATGACTGGCCCGGCCCCTGCGCAGGAGTGGTGGAGTGCGGCTGAGCTGGCCGAGGCTGGGTTGCCCGACCTGCCCGGCACCAAGCGCAAGGTCAATCTGTTGGCGCAACGCGAGGGCTGGGCGCGGCACGCGGGTAAGGTCCGGCGGCGCAAGGGGGCCGGTGGCGGCGTTGAATATCACTGGAGCGTGCTGCCGTTGCGCGCCCGCATGCGACTTAGCGCCGATCTGGTCAAAGCCCCGGAGGAGAAATCCGGCAAAGACGAGGCGTGGGAACGCTATGCAGCGGCGGGCGACAAGGCCCGCACTGAGGCCGAGGCGCGGCTAGAGGCCGTTGCCGAGGTCGAATTGTTGGAAGGGGCCGGGTTGACCCGCTCCGCGGCCGTGCGCGAGGTCGCGCACAAGCTGGGACGGTCCGAGAAATCTCTCTGGAATTACCTCGGGCAGGTCGAGGGAGCGGCCCCCGCCGACCGGCTGGCTTACCTGATCGACGGGCGCGCAGTGCGGCGTGCTCCCGCCCAACGGGGCGATATCGACCCGGCCTTTCTGGCGCTGGTGCGCAGCGATTGGCTGCGCCTGTCGCAACCCTCGCTCACCAGTTGCTATGACCGCGCCGTGCGCGTCTGGACCTCCGAGCGGCGCAACAGCACCGTGCCTCCCCTTCACCAGGTGCGGCGCTGGATCAAGGCCAACGTCTCGGCACCGACAGAAACCTACCTGCGCAAGGGCGAGGAGGCACTCCGCCGCCTCTATCCCGCGCAGGTGCGCAGCAAGGCCTTCATGGTCCCGCTCGAATGCGTGCAGGGCGATTACCACAAGTTCGACGTGTTCGTGCGCTGGCCCGGCATCGACACGCCTGTGCGGCCGCAGATGATGGTCTGGTCGGACGTCTATTCCGGCAAGCTCTTGGCATGGCGTCTGTCGGACACGGCCAACAGCCACACCGTGCAGCTTGTGACCGGTGACCTGATCCGGACCTATGGCATCCCGCAATCAGTTCTGATCGACAATGGCCGGGAATTTGCCGCCAAGGCGATGACGGGCGGCACGCCAACCCGGTTTCGGTTCAAGGTCACGGACGAGGATATTCCCGGGCTGCTCCCGCTCTTGGGCGTGCATGTCCACTGGGCCACGCCCTATTCCGGGCAATCCAAACCTATCGAGCGCGCCTTTCGCGACCTCTGCGACCGGGTGGCCAAACACCCCGCCTTTGACGGGGCCTATACGGGCAACAAGCCAACGGCAAAGCCTGAAGATTACGGCTCCCGCGCCATCCCGCTCGACGAGTTCCGCCTCGTGTTGGAGGAAGAGCTTGCGCATCACAACGCCCGCCCCGGGCGGCGCAGTGAAGTTGCCATGGGACGGTCGTTCAATGAGGTCTTCAACGAGGGCTATGCGCGCGCCACGATCAAGCGCGCGACCGACGAGCAGCTGCGCCTCTGGCTCCTGCGGGCCGAGGGAGTGCGGGCCAAGACCAGCAACGGCGCGCTGAAACTCTACGACACGGAATACTGGTCCGAGTGGATGTACCGGATCGCAGGGGAAAAGGTGGTAGCGCGGTTCGACGCGGATGATTTGACAGCCGGGCTCGAGGTTTATGATCTGGCGGGCCGGTACCTCGGCCATGCCAAGTGTCTCAAGGACGCCAAGTTCCGCGACGTTGGGGCCGCACGCGATCACAACCGAAAGCGCAAGACGTGGATGCGTGCGCAGCGCGACGAGGCCAAGGCCGCGCGCGAGTTGACGGCGGCAGAGGTGGCCGCACGTGTGCGCGCAGCCTCGGGGCTGGCGGCAGACGAACCCCTGCCCGAGGCGCAGGTGCATCAGCTGGTGACACCGCATAAGGCCGCCCCAAAACGGCGGCGCGCGCAGAGCGTCGAGGAGATAGAGCGCGAAGCAGCGCTTGAGGCCCGCGTGACGCGCCTAGCTGAGCATCGCGCACGCCCCGTTGAGGTCGATGAAGACGATCCCAAGGCCCTGTTTCTGCGTGCCCGCGCTCTTGAGAGCGCGCAGGCGGAAGGCGAGACACTCACGCAGGCACAGGCCGATTGGCTGGCCGACTACCAACAGAGTTCCGACTACCGCGCCCAGCTGCGCATGGAGCGCCGCTTCGGTGCCCAAGAGTAACAAGAAAAGGAGAGCAGCATGACCCCTTCCATTGCGCCCCTGCGAAACGTCGCAGCGCTGATCGGCCTCGTTGAGCGCGTCCAGTCCCGCGCCTTTGGCCTGCCCGGCATGGCCACGTTCTATGGCCCATCCGGCTGGGGCAAGACGACCGCCGTGACAGTCGCGGCCAATGAATATCAGGCCCATGTTGTCCAGGTCAAAGACTGCTGGACACCAACCTATCTGGCGCAAGCGATCCTGCGCGAGATCGGCCTGCCATCGCAACGCGGCGTGGCCGCCATGGTCGATGCAATCGGCGCACAGCTTGCACGCAATGACCGCCCGCTCATCATCGACGACGCGCAATATCTCCTGCGCAAGCGGATGATCGAGCTGGCCCGCGACATTTACGAGAGCTGTCAGGCCCCGGTCATTCTGGTCGGCGAAGAAAAGCTGCCGCAGGATCTGACCCGCTGGGAGAACATCCACAACCGCCAACTCGCATGGGAACCCGCCCTCGCCTGCAACCTGCCGGACGCAGAAAAGCTCGCGCCAATCTACGCGGCTGGTATCGACGTCGGCGCTGACCTGCTCGGAGCCATCGTCGACGCCTCGGGCGGCTCGATCCGCCGGGTGGCGATCAATCTGGCACGTGCCAAGGAACTGGCCATGGGCCGGGGGCGGCGTCTGGCCGACCTCGAGCTTTGGGGCAACCGGGCCTTCGAGACCGGGCAACCTCCTGCGGTGCGCCGTGTCGATGATTTCCGCCTCGCCGCCCCACTCGCCCCCGAAAAGATCGTGCCGCTCGCGGCTGAGAAGAAGGCGGGCCGGGCATGAGTGACCTCTTTGATCGCCTTTGGACGCAGGTCCGCGAGCTTGAGGAGTTTGACTGGCAGGCCGTGTCCCGGCTCGGCTGCAGCCGCGAGACTGCCGTGCGCTACCTGCGCCACTGGCGGGACGCGGGCAAGATCCGCGTGAGCCGCGTCACCCGCAATGGCAAACGCTGGTATGCCCCCACAGACCGCCCCCTGCCCGGCCCGCAGCCGGTCTCTGGCGAGGCAACACCCGAGGGCAATATGTGGCGCGCCATGCGCACGCTGCGGCATAGTTTCAGCCCCGTCGATATCGCAGCCCATGCCAACGCGGGCGGCGTCGCCGTCACCGTCGAGAAGGCGCGCGCCTATTGCCGCCAGCTTCTCGCCTCCGAACATCTGCGCGTGGTCGAAATGGCCATTCCCGGTCGCCGCGAAGCGCTCTATCGCTTGGTCGAGGATACCGGCCCGCGCGCGCCCAAACCCGTGCGTCTGGCTGGCATTCTCGATCCCAACACCGGCGAATTTGCCCCCGCGAAAGGTGGTGCAGCATGAGCGCGCTCGACACGGCCCGGGAATTCTGGGGCGAGGATTTGCCCGATTGGGTGGCCGCCTTGGCGCGCGCCTGCGACGAGACCAGCCAGAACAAGGTCGCGGTCAAGATGGAGCGCAGCGCGACCCTTGTGTCGAACATCCTGCGCAACCGCTATCCGGCTGACACCAGCATCGTCGAGGACGTCGTGCGCGGCCATTTCATGCGCGCGGTGGTCGACTGCCCCGCCTTGGGCGAGATCGGCAAACAGGTCTGTCGCAAGTGGCGATCCAAGGCGGCGCAGTTCGAGAATGTGAATTCGCTTACCGTCACGATGTACCGCGCCTGCAACCGTTGCCCGGTCCATAAGGGGGCCGACGATGACGCGGCGTGATGACAGCCTCGATACGCCCGTGTCGGCGCTCGCCGCAGAGGCGGTGCCCGCCCGCGAGATCGCGCGCCGCCTCAGTGTCACGACGTCCCGCGTCCACAGCGTGCTGCATTACCTGCGCCGCCACGGGGCCCCGTTCCCGCCGGTCCGGCTGGGCAAACCCTGCGGGCGTCAAGGCGCGCAGCTGACCCGGCTCAACGCCGAAGTCCGTGGCGCGCTCGAGCCGCATGCCCTCGCGCGGGGCGTGCAGACCAAGGCGCTCGCCGTCCGCATTCTCGAGGTCGTGATCCGCGACAATCTGATCGACGCCATTCTTGACGACAAGGAGACCGACGCATGAACGCCCCCGAACTCAACCGCTGGAGCCCCGATGAGATGCTGCGCCTCGCGGCCTCGGGCGTGGCCAAGGTGGACCTCCTTGGTCCGCGCGGCAGCACACTCTGCTCGATGGACGAGATCGCCGCCATGGCCGCCGTCTGCGCACTGCATGGCGTGGGTCCGCGCCTGCTTTCAACACCCCCTTCAACAGGAGAGTAAAATGTCTGAATTCACCCCTCATCACATCCCGGACGGACGCCGCGAGATCGACGGCAATATCTATATGGGCGACGGCCGGGGCGGCTGGCAGCCTCTGGAAACGGTCAAGCCGCAGCATCTGCTCGAGGATGAAACCGTGCGCAAGATCGTCAGCTACGGCCTGCCGCTGTCCGAACAGGTCAAGCGCTTTAAGGCACACACTTTCGACGACATCAGCGCCTTCGAGGCGATCCTTGCTCAAGAATACGACGCAAGGATTGGCGGCAAGAAGGGCAACAAGACGCTGATGAGCATCGACCAGCTCTACAAGGTCGAGGTGCGCGTGTCCGACCGGATTGATTTTGGCCCCGAATTGCAGACGGCAAAGCAGCTCTTCGACGAGTGTCTGAACGAGTGGTCCGCAGAGGCGCGCGCCGAGTTGCGTGGCCTTGTGACCGATGCCTTCAACACTGACAAGCAGGGCCAGATCAACCGCGCTCTGATCTTCATGCTCCTGCGCCGTGACAGCACCGATGCACGCTGGAAACGTGGGCAGGACGCAATCCGCGACGCGATGCGCACCGTCGGCTCAAAGACCTACGTGCGCTGCTGGCACAGGGCGGCACATGATGCGTCATGGGAGCCGATCACCATCGATCTGGCGAAGGTCTGAGGGAATGAACCGCGCGCTGCAACAACTGATCTTCGCGGCTTGCCGCCAGTTGGGGCTCGACGAGGACGCGCGCCGCGATTTGCAGGTCAGCGTCACCGGCAAGGTCAGCTTGCGCGACATGAACGACGGCGAGCTGCGGTTGATCGTTAACCGGCTGAAGCAGGCCGGGTTCGAGGACAAGCCCCACAACCCGCGCCACAAGCCCGCACCGCGCGCCGATCTGCGCATGATCCATGTACTCTGGCGCAAGCTCGGCCAGTCGGGCGCGTTGCGCGACCCCTCCCGCGCCGGGCTCAACAAGTTCATCCGCGCTCGGTTCGGAGGCGTCTGGGGATCGGTCCCGGCCGACGTCGACATGCTGCGCGAGTGGAAGCTGATCGACGACGTGATCCAAGCGCTCAAGTCTTGGGGTGAGCGCGCCCAGATCGACTTTGACTGGGAGGATCACCGCCGGTGAAAAAGCCCCGCCACCCCGCCTCTGACCATGCCGTGATCCGCTATCTCGAGCGGGTCAAGGGCATGGATATCGACGCGGTGCGCCGCGAGATCGGGCGCGTGGTGGATCAAGGTCTCGAGGCCGGAGCCTGCGGCGTGATCAGCGGCGGGTTCGTCTACAGGATCGAGGGCGGCTGCGTCGTGACCATCACCCGGCGGCACACCCAGCCCCCGGGGCGGCGGCGCAGGAAGGCCCCCCATGGAGCGTGAACCCTCTTGGATTGACGAGATGCGCGCCGATCTGGGCGACACCCCGGTCGAGCGGTTCCTGTCGCGCGTAGGCGGTATGCGGCTTTATGTGCCTGGCACCCGCCTTGCCGACAGCCTCCTAGTGACGCTGGCGGGTCGGGATATTGCCAGATGGATTTCCGCCCGCTACGCTGGCGAATATCTGGACGTGCCCTCGGGCCGCGCTCAGGCCCGGGAGGGGCTCAAACAAGCCCTGCGCGAGGCCCCGGATACGCCGGTTAATGAACTGGCCAACCGTTTCGGCGTCACCGCCCGCCGCGTCTTGCAGGTCAAGGCGGAGCTGGCAGAGGAGGAAGAACCACCCCTCCTCAAGGTCATGCGAAAGGCTTCATCTGAATAAGCTTTGCGGCCCCCTTTATCCTGACGGGAAAGGGGGGCACCCATGCAAACAGTCCGAACCATTGCCGAAGAGATTGTTGCCCGCGAGGGCGGCTTTGTGAATGACCCGGCCGATCCCGGTGGGGCCACCAATTTTGGCGTCACGATCCACACCATGCGCAGCCTCGGTCTTGATCTCGACCGGGATGGCGACGTGGACGTGGCCGATGTTCGCCTTATGACCCGCGCCCGCGCCGTCGATATTTTCATCGAGCATTATTTCGTGCGGCCACGCATCGCGGAACTGCCCGAGGCGCTGCAGGCGAGCGTGTTCGACATGCAGGTCAACGCCGGGTCCAATTCCGTGAAAATCCTGCAGCTCCTTGTGACAGAGATGGGCTTTCCCGCCACTGCCGACGGCGCAATCGGACCGGCGACCCTGCGCGCGGTGCAGGCCGCCCATGACGCGGCCCCCGCCCATATCGCCGACGCCTACGCGATTGCCCGGCGCAACTACTATTTCCGCCTCGCCGATGCGCGGCCCGCAAGCCGCAAGTTCGCGCGCGCCCGCGCAGGCGGCAAAGGCGGCTGGATCAGGCGCGCCGAGGAATTCATGGCAGCGCGCTACCGCATGTCCGACGCAGATTTCAAACAAAGGGTGGTATCATGGGGCTGATCCGATTACTGGGCGCGCTCTTTGGTGGCGGGCGCAATGTCATTGCCGAGACGGCGGAGGTCTTTCGACCCAATGCCGAGGCGGCGGATGCGCGCGAGGCGTCCTTTCAGCAAGCTGCCCTTTCGCAGATGGCTGCGGAGTTCGGCCATGGCAACAACTGGTGGTCAGCGCTGATCGACGGGCTCAACCGCCTGCCGCGCCCGGCCATGGCTTTTGGCTGCATCTTTCTCTTCTGGTCGGCCATGTCGGACCCGATCTGGTTTGCCGAGCGCATGCAGGGCCTCGCCCTGGTCCCGGAACCGCTCTGGGCGCTGATGGGTGCCATTGTCGCGTTCTACTTCGGCGCGCGCGAGCTGCACAAGTTTCGGGGCGTCTCGATGCAGAAAGAGGCCGTCCGGATCATCGCACAGGCCCCCAAAGTGGCAAGCAACATCGCCCAGTTGCGGGCGCTGCGGGCGGATAGCCCGGGCGCGGCCGATACGGGACCGGACGCCGAGGTAGCGCTGGCTGCTGTCGCTACAAGCGACAATCTGGCGATTGATGACTGGAAGCGCGCGGCATGATGGACTGGGATCTCTTCTGGAAGGCCTCGGGTGTCATCTTACCAGTGATTGTGGCCATCTACACCTTCATCGCCACCCGTCGCAAAGACCTCGATCAAAGGCTGGAGGCGGGACACGAGCGTATGGACCGGCACGAGGCGCGGATCTCGCGGCTTGAGCAGTCGGTCCAGAACATGCCGGGCAAGGATGACATGCACTCGCTGCAGCTCGAACTCGTCAGACAGACCGGATCAATGGAGAAGATGGCGGCTGTCATGGAGGGCAACGCCATGATCACCGCGCGGCTAGAGGCCATCGTGTCACGGCACGAACAACACCTGCTAAACGGAGGCAAGACGTGAGCGATTATCAGGCAACCTTGCGCAAACACCGCCGCCTCGCAATCCTGCGGCATCTCGAACAGGTCTCGGGCTACACCGCCAATGCCTCGATCCTGCGCGACGTCCTCAATGGCGTGGGCGTGGGTTCAACCTTTGACCAGGTGACCACCGAACTGGCATGGCTGCAGGAGGTGGGCATGGTCACCGTCGCCGATCATGGCGACTTTGTCATTGCCGAGGCCACACGGCGCGGCATCGAGGTCGCGCGCGGCGAGGCGGTGCATCCGGAGATCCAGCGCCCAAGCGCACGGAGGCTCTGACATGCCCCCACCCCGCAAGGTCGAGCTGCTCCCCGCCGAGCTTCGCCAGTGGCTGCACGACTGGTGGAAGGCGAAAGGGTTTCACGGCTATGAGGAACTTGCCGAGGAGTTGAACTTTCGCCTCGCCGAAGACGGGCTCGAGCTGCGCATCGGCAAGAGCGCGCTGCATGCCTATGGGCAGGAATACGAGCAATTCGTCAAGCTGCAGGACGAGGCCGGAGCCTGGGCGCAACAATGGCTGGCCGACAATGACCTCTCCGAGGAAGCCGACCGTCACCGCGTCCTCTTCCAGATGATGACCAGCGTGGCCTTCAAGGTCCTGAAATCGCAGATGAGCAAGGAGGGCGAGGATATCGACCCACGCGAGCTGCACTTTCTGGGCAAGATGATGAAGGACATCATGTCGAGCGCTGGCATCCGCGAGCAGCTGATGGTCAAGGAACGCGCCCGCATCGCGGCCGAGGAACGCGCCAATGCCGTCGAAGCATTGGACAGTGCCCGCGATGAGCTGGGACTATCGAGCGACGTCATCGGCAAGCTGCGTCGCGAGTTTCTGGGGGTGCGCGCGTGACAGAGCCGGTCCTCACCCGCGACCCCGACGCCCTGCCCGAAGAACTGCCGCGCGGCTCGGAGATCCCCGAGAGCCTCGATCCGCTGGCCGACGGCATTCTGATGGCCCATCAACGCAGCTGGCTTGCGGATGAGAGCGACCTCAAGGTCTGCGAAAAGGGCCGACGCACCGGCATCACCTTTGCCGAGATGCTGGGCTGCGCGCTCATTGCCGCCGCCGCGCGTGGTGCGGGCGGGCAGAACTGTTTTTACATCGGCGACACCAAGGACAAGGGTCGCGAGGCCATCGGCTATGTCGCGCATTTCGCGCGGGTGATTGCCGGAGCAGCACACCCCATCGAGGAGTTTCTTTTTGAGGATCAACAGCCCGATGGCACCACTAAGTTCATCAACGCCTACCGGGTGCGCTTTGCCTCCGGGTTCCGCGTAGAGGCGCTGAGTTCCAACCCGGCCAATATCCGAGGCCTTCAGGGTACCGTGGTGATCGACGAGGCGGCCTTCCACAAGGACGTGCGCGAGGTGATCGATGCGGTGAACGCCATGCTGATCTGGGGCGGCAAGGTCCGGATCATCTCGACCCACAACGGCTATCTCAACGCCTTCAACGAATTGATCCGCGAGGCGCGCTCGGGCAAGAACGGCTTTAAGGTCCACCGCTACACCTTCGGCGATGCGGTCGCCAACGGGCTCTATAAACGCGTCTGCATGATGCAGGGCAAGGCGTGGGGCGCGGAGGCCGAGGCGGAGTGGGAGGGCACGATCCGGCGCTCCTACGGGGCGCGCGAAGCCGCCATGCGTCAGGAACTCGATGCCGAACCCGCCGAGATGCAGGGCGCGGCACTGACGCGCGTCCAGATCGAGGCCTGCATGGCGCAGGGCATCCCGTTCCATCGCTGGACGCAGCCCGACAGTTTCAAGAATGCCGACGAGGCGGTGCGCAAGGCCGCCGCCGTTACCTGGTGCAAAACCCACCTTGAACCCGTGCTTGAAACCCTCGATCGAACCCGGCCGCATTTCATGGGCGAGGACTTTGCGCGCTCGGGTGACGCGACCGACATCATCATTCTCGAGCAGGGCGTCGATCTCACCCGGCGCACCAAGCTCATCGTCGAGCTGCGCAACATCCCCTTCGATCAGCAGCGCGACGTGCTCTTCTGGTTGCTCGACCGGCTGCCCAATTTCCAAAAAGGCGCGATGGACCGCACCGGCAACGGGGCCTATCTCGCCGAGGTCGCGGCCCAACGCTACGGCGCGCGGATCGTCGAGGTGGCCTTCACGCGGCAATGGTACGAGCTCGAGATGCCGCCTTATATCGAGGCCTTCTCGGATCGCACCATCGTTCTGCCCGCGCATGAGGACGTGCTGCGCGACCATCAGGCGCTGCAATACACCAACGGCATCATCCGCGTGCCTGAGAATTTCCGCTTCAAAGGATCGGACGGGCTCGACCGGCACGGCGACAGCGCCATCGCAGGCGCGCTCGCCTGGTATGCGAGCAATCAGGACGTGGTGCCGATGGAGTTTCAATCGACCGGACGGCGCACCGCCCTGACGGCCGAAGACTTTATCAGCCCGATGGGCGGACGGCGCATGGGCTTTGCCAGAGGCGGCGGGGGCTTGGATTTTGGAGGGTTCTCGGATGGCTAGAAAAACCGGCACAATGCGGCTGCGCTCGGTTCGGCTGCGCAACCCGATGGAGCTGTCGGGCATCCAGCACGGGCGCGACATCACCCGACCATGGATCGGCCCGCTGCTGGAGCCGACGGACCCGATCCTGCGCACGCGCGGCGGCGGCAGTTTCGACATCTACAAGCCGATCCTGACCGACCCGCAGGTCAAATCAGTGATGACGCAGCGCATCTCGGCCGTGACCAGCCGGGAATGGGAAGTGGTGCCGGGCGAGGAAACGGCGGCGGGCAAACGCGCGGCCGACTGGCTGCGCGACGAGCTTTCGGCCATGAAATTCGACCGCCTGACCGAGAAGATGCTCTGGGGCCTCTTCTATGGCTATTCCGTCGCCGAACAGATGTTTCGCCGCGACGGGCAGCTTTGGGGCTGGGAGGAAATCCGCGTGCGCGACCGGGTGCGGTTTCGCTTTGATGAGGAGTGCGGCCTGCGCCTGCTGACCATGTCCAACATGCTCACAGGCGAGGAAATGCCACCCGAGAAGTTCTGGGTCTTCTCGACCGGCGCGGATCACGACGACGAACCTTACGGCTTAGGCCTCGCGCATTGGCTCTACTGGCCGGTCTGGTTCAAACGCAACGGGCTGAAGCTCTGGCTGATCGCCCTCGACAAATTCGGCATGCCGACCGCACGCGGCAAATACCCGTCGCAAGCCACTGAGGCCGAGCAAAAGAAACTGCTAGAGGCCGTCATGGCCATACGCTCAGAGGCCGGGATCATCATTCCCGAGGGCATGGATATTGAGCTTTTGTCAGCGCCCTCGGGGGCAAGTTCGCTGGATTACCAGAAACTGCACGACACGATGGATGCCGCCATCTCGAAGATCGTGCTGTCCCAGACCATGACCACCGACAATGGCTCCAGTCGGTCGCAAGCCGAGGTGCATGACGACGTGGGCGACGCCGTCAAGAAATCCGACGCGGATCTCGTGTGCCAATCCTTCAACGAAGGGCCGGTGGCGCGGCTTTGCGGTTTCAACTTCCCCGGTGTCGCGCCGCCAAGGGTGTGGCGCAAGATGGAGGACCCGGAGGATACAACCGCCGCCGTCGACCGCGATGAAAAGCTGCATCGGATCGGCTGGCAGATGACCGAAGACCGCGTCAAGGAAATCTACGGCGACGGCTATGAGCGCGCCACGCCCCCGGAGAACACACCGCCAGACGAGGACACGCCCGAGGCCGGTTTCGCCGAACATGACGGCGCGCTCGACGGCCCTGTGGGCGATCTGGCAGACCGGTTGGCGAACGAGGCGTCGGTGCCGATGCTGGCGATGCTCGAACAAATCGAGGCGATGCTGGAGACGTCGACCAGCCTTGCGGAGTTCCGCGAGCGGCTGCTGGCCGGGTTTCCGGACCTGGACGATGCAGCACTCCGCGACGTGATCGCGTCGGCCCTCACGGCGGCGCATGCCGGAGGCCGCGCCGCGTTGGAGGAAGATAGTGGCTGATCTCGGCGCGACGTTTCGCCGTCCCTTCCGCGAGCAGATCGCCGCCTTTCGCCTGCGCCTGGGCGATCTCGTGCCGACGGCGCGGTGGGATGACATCACCCTCGCCCAGCACGACCGGGCTTTCATGGTGGCAGGGGCACAGAAGGCCGACCTCTTGGCGGATCTGGCGGCCTCTGTTGATAAGGCCATCTCGCAGGGCACGTCTCTGGAAGAGTTCCGCCGCGATTTTCGCGCCACCGTCACCCGACGCGGCTGGCACGGCTGGACCGGCGAAGGCAGCACGCGCGGCGAGGCATGGCGCACGCGGGTGATCTACCGCACCAACATCGCGACCAGCTACGCGGCCGGGCGGATGGCGCAGCTCATCGAGGGCAATTTTGCGTTCTGGGTCTACCAGCACGGCGGCTCAACTGAGCCGCGCCTGATCCATCTTGGCTGGGACGGGCTGGTCTTGCCACCTGATCACCCGTTCTGGATCACGCATGGCCCGCCCAACGGCTGGGGCTGCAGCTGCTACGTGATCGGCGCGCGCTCTGAGGACGGCGCACGTCGTCGCGGCGGCGACCCGGACAAGCGCCTGCCCGACGACTGGCAATCCCGGGATCCGCGCACCGGCGCGCCGAAAGGGATCGACAAGGGCTGGGATTACACGCCCGGGGCCAGCACCGTGGACGAAATTCGCACGATGGCGGCCAAGGTCGTCGATTGGCGGTATAACCTCGCGGTGGCCTACATGGCCAGCCTCCCGGACCGGACCCGCGATCTTCTGGTCGAAGGATACCGAGGCCTGCCGTCATTGGCTGACAATATCCGGCGCTACGCAGCGCGCGTCGAGACCGCGAACACCCAAGCCGCACGGAAGACCATTTCCGAGCGGGAGCCGATCCAGTCCCTCGGGTTGATGACTACCACTCAGGCCCGGCTCAACCGCGAGGGTGCGCGGCGCGATCTAGACCGCTACGACGTGGCCGTTGACGCGGATTCCATCCGTCATATTTTTGCACGCCACGGGAACCCAGAGCGCGAGGCCTCCCGTGGGCAGATAGCGGTCACCCCGGAAGACTTGGGACGGTTGCCCGAGATATTCCAGCGCCCAGACAGCTTTGAATGGACGGATGCCCGTAGCGTGCAGTCTCGGGTCTTGCGTCTGACTAAGACTATCGGCGCACGGCGCTATGTCGCGCATTTCGTCGCGCGACCGCGACGCCAGCGGCTCGTACTCTTGACCTATTGGGTGGAAAATATCGGCTGACCCCTCCCGTACGCCCAGACGCGTTCCCGCAACCTGAATGCGGTGGGTGGATGCACAGCCGACAGAAAGGAGAATAGCCATGATCACCGTCGAAATCAATGAAGAGGAAATCACCCAAGCGCTCGCCCGCGTGTCCGCTGCCCTCACCGACATGACCCCTTTGATGCAGGATATCGGCGAACTGATGGTCAATAGCACGCGGGAGAACTTCAAAGACGGCACCGATCCGGATGGCAATCCTTGGGCACCCAAGAGCCCGGCCACGCTCGAGGCGTACCGGCGGCGGGGCGACGGCCAGCCCACCCGGCCCCTGATCGGCCCCTCGCGCATCCTGTCGACCACAATCAATGCCGAGCCATCGGCGGACCGGGTCGCATGGGGTTCGAACGTCATTCAGGCCGCCGTGATGCAGTTCGGAGCCGAGGCCGGGGCGTTCGGCGCGCGCGCCGGGCGGGACAAGAATGGGCGCGAATTCATGATATCGATCCCGTGGGGAGACATTCCCGCACGTCCCTATCTCGGGGTCGGCGATGAGGACGCCGACTCCATCGTCGCCACCATCGAAGAGTATTTGGACAGTGCCGCCGGACAGTGATTTGCACCCCGCTTCAGGGCTAACAGGGCCAAATTTCTCTGAGAGCGGGGCCTGCAACCCGGCCTTTGTCCCGCAATGGCCTCTGAGCGCCTCATTAAATACCCCTTTAATACCCCCCTCGGGGATTTTGCGACCCAACCCCCGCCAGAGGTATGAGCGCACTCAGTGGGGCGTTCAGTGGCCTTGTGCATTCCGGGCTTGCCGCGCCCACCCCTCGGGCGCTACTCTGATCCAAGGCGGCCTCTGCACCAGGACCGCTTTCCCCTGAAGTCCTTCATCTGATCTGGCCCGTCGCCCCGGCTTAATGTCGGGTCATGACAAAACCGCTTCACATCTTCCGCGCTGGCCGCCACACCGCCCAATCCGGGCAGAGCCTCGACTTTTCCGAGGCCGAGGTTGAGGGCATCGCCGCCGCCTATGATCCCGCCCTCCATGAGGCCCCCATCGTCGTGGGCCATCCCCGCACCGATGCCCCGGCCTATGGCTGGGTCAAGAGCCTGCGCGCCGACGGCTCGGAGCTCTTTGCCGAGCCTGACCAGGTCGAACCCGCCTTCGCCGAGATGGTGCGCGCGGGCCGCTTCAAGCGCATTAGCGCCTGCTTCTATCCCCCCAAAGCCGCAGCAAACCCGAGCCCCGGCACCTACTACCTTAAGCATGTGGGCTTTCTGGGTGCCCAGCCCCCCGCCGTGAAAGGGCTGAAGGCCGCCGAGTTCGCCGAGGACGCCGAGGCCGTGACCCTAGAGATCGCCTTCTCAGAGGCGGAGGCCGACGCGCCTGCCGCCAGTTTCGCGGACGCCCTGAAAGGCGCGGTTTCCGCCGTCCTGTCCTGGGCACGCACGCCCGCAGGCCAAGACGCGCTCCGCCACGCCATCGACGTGCCCGAGGACGGACAAGCCCCCTTTGCAGAAACCCAAGAAGGAGAGACCGATATGTCCGGCAAGGACACGCCAACCCCCGAAGACCGCCAAGCCGCGCTCGACGCGCGCGAGGCCGAGATCGCCGCGAAAGAGGCGGCTTTCGCCGAGGCGCAGAGCACGACCCGCCGCGCCGAAGATGCCGCCCTCCTCGACGCCCTTGCCAAGGACGGGCGCATCGCGCCGGGCCTCAAGGACGAAATGGCCGCGTTTATGGAAAGCCTCGATGCGCAAGACGAGGTGGCCTTTGCCGAAGGCAAGAGCGCCAGCCCGCGCGACTGGTTCCGCGACCTGCTCTCCAAACAGACCAAGCCGCTGATCGAATTCGGCGAGCGGGCGAGCGGTGATGCCACGCCGCAGGTCAAGGGGTCGGACGATATCACCGCCGCCGCCAAGCGTCTGATCAAGGACGCCGAGGCGGAGGGCCGCACGCTGAGCTTCGCCGAGGCCGCACGCCACATCGAGGCAACCATGGAGAGCGACAATGGCTAATCCCGGACTGTTCATCAAATCCTACGCCGCCGAGGCGGCAGTGCCCGGTCGCCGGATCGTCAAATTCGGCGCGGCTGGCGGCGTCCTTGTGGCCGCCTCCGCGACCAATCTCGCGATTGGCATCTCGGACCAGCTCGACGCGAAACTTGGCGATCTTCAGGACGTGATCATGTCCGGCTCCGCCGAGCTTGAGCTTGCAGGCACGGTCGCTGCAGGTGCCCCTGTCACGTCAAATGCCGCAGGTTTGGGCGTCGCAGCCGCCGCCGGGGCCGGAAACGTCGCCGTCGGCTACGCGCTGCAGGCCGGTGTCGCTGGCGACATCATCGATGTGGCGATTGCCCGCCACTCCGTCACCTGATCCTCAAGGAGCGCTGATCAATGAGCACACCCACCCCCTTCGTCGTCGATCCGGTCCTGACCGCCATCGCCGTCAACTACCGCAACCCCGATATCTCGTTCATTGCTGACCAGGTGATGCCCCGCGTTCCGGTCATGGGCACGGATTTCAAATGGACCTATTTCCCGCCTGAACAGATGTTCACGGTGCCTGACACGGAAGTGGGCCGCAAAGGTCTGGTCCAACAGGTCGAGTTCACCGGCGAAGAGCGCACCTCCTCGGTCAAGGACTACGGTCTCGACGACGTGGTGCCGCAGCGCGACATCGATACTGCCCGCAGCCTGCGCGCCGCTGGCAACTCGGCCTTCGATCCCGAGGCCCGCGCGGTCGAAGGCGTCACGCATCTGATCCAGCTCGACCGCGAAAAGCGCGTCGCGGCCATGGTGCAGGACGCCGCAAACTATGACGCCGACAAGAAAGTGGTGCTGTCGGGCGCGGGCCAGTTCAGCGATCCCGCCTCCGACCCTATCGGCGTGATCTCTGCTGCCCTCGACGCCACCTTCATCATGCGCCCGAACGTGGCCGCAATGGGCCGCAAGGCCTGGACGGCGCTCTCAACCCATCCCGATATCCTGAAGGCCATCAACCGCACGTCGGGCGACAAGGGCCGCGCCAGCCGCGAGGCGGTGGCAGAGCTGTTCGAGCTGTCGGAAATCCTCGTGGGCGACAGCTACATCAACTCAGCCCGCAAAGGGCAAACGGCCGCTTTTGAGAAGGTCTGGGGCGGCAATATCGCCCTGATCCACCGCAACATGCAGGCAGGCCCCGACGGCACCGCCCCCGCATGGGGCTGGACCGCACAGTTCGATGGCCGCGTCTCGGGGCGCTTCTTCGACCCCAAGGTCGGTCTAAAAGGGGCCACCACGCTGCGCGTGGGCGAGCAGCTCCGCGAAGTCATCGCGGCCCCCGCCACCGGCTATCTGATCGAGGACGCAGCATGAGCTATCGCATCAAACGCACTGTGATCGCGGCCAAACGGCTGGAGATCGGCGACCAGGTAAACGCCAAGGATATCGGCACCGAGGCGCAGGTTGCGCGCCTCCTCGCCCTGGGCGCAATCGAAAAGGCCGGAGACGAGGCGGGAACCGTGACCCCACTCGAGATGGACGACGCACTGCGCGCGGCCTTGACCAATGCCATCAACGACCTGCCCGGCGACGCCTTCGACAAGAGCGGCAAGCCTAAGGTCAAGGCGTTGCAGGACGCAGCCCCCAGCATCGCCGACCGGATCACCGCAGCCGCGCGGGATACCGTCTGGGCTGAGATGCAGGCCGCCGCCAACGCGGCCACCTGAGAATACCCCCGAGGGGACGCCGCCTAGGATCAGGCGTGACAGCCGGGAGAGACCGGCACCCAAACAACGGACCCGGAGGCGGACATGCCCTATCTTTTGCCCAGCGACATGATCGACCGCTACGGCGAGGGGTTTCTCGCCCAAGTCACTGCGCGTGACACAATGCCCGGGGTGATCGACACGGCGGCGCTGCAGGTGGCCGTCGACGATGCCGTCTCCGTCGCCGAGAGCTATGTCGCGGGGCTTTATGATACGTCCAACCCACCGCGTGCGCTCACCATGCACGCCGCCGCGATTGCCTGGTATCGGCTTCTCGGCGCGCGGGCCGCTGCCTTTGACGGGGCCAAGGAAGGCTATGAGGACGCCGTCAGTTTTCTGCGGCAGGTGCGCAAGGGCGAGGCCTCGCTCGGCGACGAGACGCCCGGGGACACTGTGCGGGGCAACCCCCAGCTTCCGCAGATCAGCGCGCCGGAGGGCACCTTCAGCCGCGACAGCCTGAAAGGGTTTTGAAATGATCGGCGACGTCATCACCCGGATCGAGGCTGAGGTGCCCGAGCTTGCCGGTCGTGTCGACGGCGGGCGCGCCTTTGTCGATCTGATCCGCTCCAAGAAGCTGCCCGCGCAATCGGTCGCGGCCTACGTCTTTCCCTCCGGCATGCAGGGCGGGCGCGCCGATGCCGCGGCGGGCGTCTACAGCCAGATGCTGACCTATCGCACGAGCGTGGTGATCTTCGTGCAATCCTTTGACCGCACGGGGGCCACCGCCCTCGACAAGATCGACCAGTTCCTGATGCGCGTGATCCGCGCCTTGGCGGGCTGGGCACCGGGTGACGAGGTCGGCGTGCACCGTTTTGAGCGTGGCCAGCTCATCGAGAGCGGGGCCGGTCGCCTCGCCTATCAACTCGATTTCTCCATCGACGATCAACTGAGGATCATCTCATGACCAAACTTCCCACCTCCGGCGGATCCTACACCCGCGACGACAAGGGCGCGCTGAAACCTGCCGGGGCCAGCCCCAAGCCCACGTCCGCGCCCAAATCTGACAAGAAGGATGCCGACAAATGAGCCTGCTCTGGAGACGCAAAGTCCTGCTCGCGAAGCTGGAAACCACCTATGGAACGGACGCCACCCCTACTGGCGGCGACGCAATCCTCGCGACCGATGTGCGCCTGTCGCCGATGCAGGGTCAGGATCTCGACCGCAATCTCGACACGCCGCACGGCGGGCCCACCGGCACGATCCCGGTCGATCTGCACCGCACCATCTCGTTCAAGGTCGAACTGGCAGGCTCCGGCACCGCCGGAACCGCGCCCCGCTGGGGCCGCCTCCTGCGGGCCTGTGGCTGTGCCGAGACCGTGACGGCGGCGACGTCTGTGGTCTACAATCGGGTTTACTCGAACCTTGAGAGCGTCACGCTGCACCTCAATATCGGCGGCACGCTCTACGCCATGGTGGGGGTGCGCGGGACCGCCGCCTTTGACGTCTCGGCCTCGGGCATTCCCTATATCGAGTTCGAGTTCACCGCCCTCTACGTGGCCCCGGCCGACGTGGCGATCCCGACCCCAGATTTCACCGGCATTCCCGATCCGCTCGCGGCCTCGGATGCCAACACGCCCACCTTCACGATTGATGAGACGTCGCTTGTGATGCGGAGCTTCAAGCTCACCCTCGCCAATCGCGTCGAGGCGCAATTCCTGATCGGTGAGGAGGAAGTGCTACTCGACGGGCATGAGAACACCGTCGAGGCGCGGGTGCGTGCCGTGGCGCTGGCCACGTTCAACCCGTTCACCATGGCCGCCACCAAAGCCAAGGTCGCGCTCGAGATCGAGCACGGCAAGACGGCAGGCAACATCGTCAATATCGCCGCCCCGAATGCGCAGATGCAGCGTCCTGAAGGGCTTGAGGACGGTCAGGGTCGCAAGGAGTGGCCGCTGCGCCTTGTGCCGCTGCCCACCACCGCTACCGCTGCCGACCAGTGGACGATGACGCTCACCTGAGGGGCTTTAACGCGCCCTTCAACGCCACTTTGAAAGAGAGTTTACCCCATGTTCAAGATCGACCCGACCCCGGCCTTTACCCACCGCGTCGAGATCAAGGTGCCCACCGACGGGGGCCATGACTTGCAGGACCTGCAAGTCACGTTCCGCGTGCTGCCCGACGATGAAATCGAGGCTTTCGACATGCGCACCACACGCGGTGAGCGGGAATTTCTAGCGGCGGCCGTGGTGGGCTTTGACGACGTCGAAGACGAGAAGGGCAAGACGCTGCCCTACAGCCACAGCCTGCGCGACCGGCTGATCGGTCTGGCCTATGTCCGCGTCGCCCTGGTCAATGCCTATCACGCGGCGCTCATGGGGAAGCGGGTAAAAAACTGAAATGGGCCGGGCGGGCATGGGCGCGCGGCGACCTGATCGCTGATGACCAGGGCAGCGACCATGATGACGAGGCGGCGTTCTGGGGGATCGACCCGGGCCAGCTCACTCGCGATCCGTCCGGCTCTGGCACTGGCACTGGCATCTGGCCGCAAAACGTCCCGGTCGTTCGGGCCTTCCTCGCGGTCTGCAATCAATGGCGCACTGTCTCGGCCGGGCTGGCCGGTTTCCGGGTCGTGGGCCTCGACTACACCGCTGCACGGGCGGGCCTGCGCATGAGCGGGATACGGATCACGCCCCAACTTTGGGCCGAGGTACAGGTGATCGAAAGCGCGGCCGTGGCCGCGATGCGGGAGAGCTGACATGACATTGGTCGCACGGGCCGAAATCCTCATGGACGCCGACCAGGCGAAGGCGGAGCTGCAGGCAACCGGCACCGCCGCCAAAGGGGCCGCCCAAGACATTCGCGGCGTGGGCACCCAAGGGGCCAATGCAGCGCGCGGTGTGAAACAACTCGAGACCGCCGCGCGGACCTCGGCAACGGGCCTGACCGCTGCCAGTTCCGCTGCGAATGTCAACACTGCTGCAACTCAGAAAATGGCCTCGGCCAATCGCCTTGCCGCAGGCTCGATGGGCAACCTGGTGGCGCAGGGCAATGACGTCTTCGTCATGCTGGCAGCGGGGCAGAACCCGCTGACACTGGCTATCCAGCAGGGCACGCAGATCACTCAAGTCATAGGCCCGCTCGGGGCTGCAGGCGCGTTCCGGGCTTTGGGCGGCGCGGTTCTTGCGATGCTGAGCCCCATTAATCTGATCACCATCGGCGCGCTCGCGGCGACGGCTACCGTGGTCAACTGGTTCATGTCATCGTCAGAAGAGGCCGAGAGCTTCGCGGACAGCGTTGAAGCGCTCGAGACCCGCATCGACAGCCTGAAGGACAAGATCGCCGAGGCCTCTGCCACCCGGCTGGAGCTGGCCGACCGGTTTGGTGAAGGCTTCGTTGACCGCGCGCAGGACATTCTCGACCGCATCGTCGAGGCAGAAAAGCGCGCGGCACAGCGCGAGGCGGCGTCAAATATCGGCTCGTTTGTCGGCGAGACGGGCATAAACCCCTCGCGTGGCGTCGGATTTAACCGCCGTGCCATCGAAGACGAATTCGACTTCGGCGGCATTATCCGAGACCGAAGCGTATTTGACGAACAACGCAGGCTTGCGGAAGCCGTCGCAGAGGACCTGATCGCGCTGCAGGACGCCGCTGGCGGGACAATTGAACAGCAGCAAGGCGCCATTGAGGCGCTCATTCTAAGCTACACCGCCGCCGCCGAAGCGGTGGGGACAATATCCGAGGCAGAAGAAGCCCGACTTCTGACACTTGACCAGATGCGTATCCGCTTGGCCGAAGTCGCCGAGCTTCAATCGCAAAACCCTGAGGACAACCGCCAGTCCGAGGAAATGCTGACCTTCCTCGACCTGGTGACCAAAAGCACCGGCGAGCAGCTGAAGGCCGAGGCGGCGGCGCAGGCCATGCTTTTGACGCTGACCGAGCAGAATGCGGTCGCGGAGGCTATCGCCCGGACCGGCGCGGACAGCGTCGAAGTCTCGCGCCTACGCGCGCAGTTCGCCCTCAACGCCAAGCTGGAGGAGATCGCGGCTTCGGACGCAAGCGAGGCAACCAAGGAGGCACTGCGCGAGGCGGCTGAAGCTGCATTTGATCTGTCGACGGTAGATGTTTCCGGCGCGTTGAACGCCGCCGCAAATGAGGCAGCCCGCCTCTCGGCCGAGGTGCGCGGCGCTGTCGACGCAATGTTCGACCTGCAATCTCAAGGGCAGGCCCAGCTTGAGACCGCGCGTATCCGTGCCGAGTTCCGCGACGACCCTGTTGGACGTGCGGGGGCCTTGGCCGGTGCACGTTTTGACAGAGACACACAACCACTTCGCCGCGACGGCTTTGCGAACGCCGGGGAGGAAGCCTTTCTCAACAGCCAACGGCAAGCCGCCATCGAGCAGGCCCGCGAAATTGCGCGCCTCAACGAGCAGGCCCGACCCACGCGGTCCGGCAGCGGCGCGCGGGGCACATCGACCAACGAGACCCTGCGCGAACAGCAGGCCCTTGACCGGCTGATCGCATCCAAACAGCGCGAGATAGAGGCCCTGCGCGAAAGCGATCCGGTGCAGCGCGAGATGATCCGCTTGCGTGAACGCCTGACCGCCGCGACGCCAAAGCAACGTGCGGAGATCGAGGCTCTCGTCGAGGCCCATGAAAACGAGCGCGTCGCCATGGAGCGCAAGGAGGAATTCGGCAACGCCGTCGACGACGTGCTGCTCGAGGCCGAAAGCCTCCGGGACGTCTGGGAGGGGATCGGCGACATGATCATCCGCGCGGCCAAGGAAGCGCTCATCCTCGGCTCTGGCCCGCTGTCCGGTCTCTTTGGGGGCAGCGGCGGCGGCGGTCTCCTGAGCGGGATCTTCGGCGGCGGCGGGCTTGGCGATCTCTTTGACCTTTTCTCGGGAGGCTCGCTGCTCTCCTTCGCCAATGGCGGCCTGCCCGGCTTTGCCAGCGGCGGCGATCCTCTTGTCACCCGTCCCGGCCTCCTCTTGGGCGCAGGCACGGGCCGGGGCGACCGTATTCGCGCGATGGTGAGTGCCGGGGAATTCATCATGACGGCCGAGGCCACAGCGCGCAACCGCGCGGTGCTCGAGGCCATGAACGCAGGCGCGATCATTCCGGGCTTTGCCGGGGGCGGCCTGCCCCTGCCTGTGCAGGCTGCGGGCGCAGCGCCGGCAAGAGGTGGCGGCGCGGGCGCTTCGGCGGAGGGCATGACACGCCTGCGGATCGAGCCGTCGGACCTGTTCCGTGTCGTCGTCGAGGACCGCGCGCGGGACGTGGCCGTGGACGTAGTCGACAACTTTTCAAACGAGCAGCTGCCGCTCCGGGTCGAGACGATCCGGCGCGACCCGCTGGGGAGGGGATAATGGCGGTCCAGGTTTGGCCCATTCCGACGTCTGGATTTTTCGACCTCTTGGGGATCGAAGAGGCCACCTTTTATCTGCCGGGCGACAGCACAAGCTCTGTCACGGCCGGGGGCGAGGTCATCACCCATCGGCGAGGGGCACGGCTCTGGCAGGGCGAGGTCGTTCTGGGCAAGTCGGAGCCCGACGTGATCGCGGCGCAAGACGCGCTGATCGAGCACCTGCTCGAGCCGGGGGCGTCCTTTATGATCTATGACCGCCGTCAATTCGCGCCCCAAGACCCCGCCTATCCGGCAGGCATCAACTGGGCCGCGCAACCGGTCACGATCAAGAGCCTCGTGCCCGGCAACCGCGAACTGAGCCTGCAAGGCCTGCCGCCGAACTTCACCCTGCGGCGCGGGCAGAAAATCGGGTTTCAGTATCTGACGAGCCCCGTCCGATATAACGTCCACCGCATTCTCAATGCGACCGTCACGGCGGATAGCACCGGGGCGACTGCCCGGTTCGAGGTGTCCCCCTTCCTGCGACCCGGCGTCGTGGTCGGGGCCTCAGTGGTCGTTGATCGCCCGCAGGCGCGGGCAAAACTACTCAGCTTCAAACCGGGACCGGGGCGCTCGCGCCGCACCGAGGGCGGCAGCTTCACCTGGCAACAGACGCTGGGGGGCGGCGTATGAGCTTTGATCTCGCGCAGACAGATCAGTTGGCCGAGCGCAGCGGCACGGATGCGCATATCCTCGTGTTGATCGAGCCACGCGACCGGGTCACGGGCGAGATCGTCCAGATGGGGCTCTGGACAGGGGACGATCACCAGACCTTTAGCGTCGACGGCGAAACCCATCTCTTTCTGGGCGCGGGCAATGTGATCGAGGTGCCGCCGATCCGCGCCGGGATTGGCCTTGAGGTACGCCGCAACCGGGTCATCCTGCCGCCAATGACGGATGCCGCAAAGCTCGCCTTGCAGGTCTATCAGGCCTCACAGGCGCGGGTGCGGGTCTGGTCACAGCCGATGGATATCTACACCGGCGCGCCGTTGGGCACGCCACAGCGCGTCATCAAGGGATGGTTAGAGACGGCACCGGAGACGCTGGGCAAGCTCGGCGATCAGTCGCGCACGGAGCTGGTGATTTCCTCGGCCGCGCGGCGGCTTACGTTTCGCCAGCCTCTCTTCAAATCTGACGCGGCACAACGGTTGCGCGACCCGGCCGACAGGTTCCGCGAATATGCCGCCAGCATCGCCGACCGCCCGATCCCATGGGGTCAGGAAACGGTCGTGACCGAGATCCCGCCAGCGCCACCGCCCTTGAACGTGGACGGAGACAACCGGCGATGACGGGACGCGTGCATCTTCTGCGGCAATTCCTCGACGCCCGGCGCGCGGTAGCATTCCGGCCGAGCCTGTCCGACTGCGCAATGTTCGCGGCCGACTGGATCGCCGTGCTGACCGGGCAGGATCCGGCCGCACGGTGGCGCGGGCGCTATCGCAGCATTGAGGAGGGTCGCACGCTTCTAGCCGCCGACGGGTTCGCGTCGCCCGCCGAGGTTCTGGCACCGATCCTGTTGCCGGGCGCAGGCTGGATGCAGGCGCAGACCGGCGACGTGGCCGTGCTGATCGAGGCAGGCGAGGAGGTCATGGGCATCATCGGTGGCGGTCATATTCACGCACTGCGTCCCGGTCGCGGCCTTGGCGCTGCCCCACTAAATCGCGCCATCCGGATTTATCGGCCATGAGACTGTTTGCTTGGATAGCGGCACTCGTGCTCGCCTCGACGGCACCCGCTTCGGCCGGGCCGCTGGCCGCCGCCGCCGCCGCCATCTTTGCCGGGATCACGGTCAAAGCCGTCGCGCTCTTTGCCCTGCGGCTATTCGCATCGGTCGGGCTAAGCCTGTTGCAACAGCGCCGAGCCCGGCGCGGGCGCAACACCGCCTTCGGGCTGCAGGTGACCGCGACCACGCGCGGCGAGCTGGAGAGCGAGACCACAATCGTCGGCCTCTACGCCACCAAAGGGCATCTGATCTATCACAACAGCCACGGCCCCAATAACAAATACTACCAGACCGTCATCGAGCTGGGCGGCCTGCCCGGGGCCACCTTCAGCCGCTTGATGGTGGACGGCGTCTATTCCGAGTTGGGGACAGAGGAACATCCCGACTACGGCTTTCCAGTCCTCGCCAAGCGCGACCTTGGCGTCGATTATGCATGGATCAAGGTCTACGACGGCACCCAGACCGGCGCAGATCCGACACTCGTCGCCAAATATGCCGAGGACCCCGAGACGCCCTGGACAGAGGCACATATCGGGCACGGCATCCCCTACGCGATCCTGACGATGGAAGTGAGCTCCAAGGTCTGGCCCAATGGAGCGCCGGAGCAGCGCTATGAGGAGAACGGCATCCCGTTCTACGATCCCCGCCTCGATAGCACGGTCGGCGGCACAGGCCTGCACCGCTGGGACGATCCAACGACATGGGGGCCGACACGCAATCCTATCGTGAAGACCTACAACATCCTGCGCGGCCTGTCGCTCCATGACGGCTCGATCTGGGGCGGCGAGGCCGACGCAGAGGATCTGCCGCTTTGGAACTGGGTGCCGGGCATGAACGCCTGCGACGTGGACGTGGACGGGCGGCCTCAGTACCAGTCCGGCTATGAGATCAAATTCGCCGAGGACACGTCCGGAGATGTGATCAACGAATTGCTCGCCGCCTGCAACGGCCAGATCGCGGAGTTCGGGGGCTTCTGGTATATTCAGGTCGGCGCACCCGACATCGCCGTGGCCGCGATCACGGACGACGATCTTCTGGTGACGGACGCCGCCACCAAAGACCCGTTTCCCGAACTGCTTGAGATCTTCAACCGGGTCACCGCCAAATATGTCTCGCCCGGCGCGCTCTGGAACGGCGTGCCCCTCGATCAGATCCGCAATCCCGACTGGGAGGCAGAGGACGGTATCGTGCGGAATTTCGAGCTGGACCTTCCGGCCGTGTTTAACCCGGGACAGGCCGGGCAACTGGCCGAGGACACGCTGCGCGACCATCGCCGCTGGCGGCGTCACGCCTGGCCACTGCCGCCCGACTATGCCGGTCTGCGCCCCCTCAATACTGTGGTCGTCACCAGCGCCTGGAACGACTACGACGCCAAGCTCTTCGAGGTCACGGAGATCGTGCTCGATCTGCACCGGTTGACCATTGTCACCTCGCTACGCGAGCGCGACCCGGATGATTTCGAGATCGACCCGGCGTATGAGATCCCCGACCGCGCCTCTATCCTGCCCCGCCCAATCCCTACAGACGCAGGCCTGCCCTTTTTCGACGCCGACGCGCGCATTGTCACCAATCAGGCAGGCACCCGTGCGCATGCGGCCGTCGACGTCTTCTGGGATGCCTCCGGGATCGCCGAGACTATCAAGGGCATCGCCATTGAATGCCAAAAGCGCGAGACCGAGGAGGAGGTCTGGAGCGGCACCGTGCTCGATGTCGAGCGTGGCGCAATGACCATCCAGCCCGTGCCGCCACTCACGAACCTGCGCGTGCGCGCCAAAGCGCTTTCTGACAATCGCCGAGGCACATGGACTGCATGGATCTGGGTGACCACTGACGACGTGCGTATCCAGCGGGCTGATTTTGCTGCCGGTATCGAACCCGTCACGATTGTCGAGGGCACGCTCCCAACGGTCAAGCTGACCGAGGCGATCATGTTTGAGAGCAAGCTCTATCGTTGGAGCGGCACGGCCTATGTCGCCACGGTGCCTGCCGTTGATGTCACTGGGCAGTTGACCGATGCGCAGATCGCGGCCTTGGCGGCGGCAAAACTGACCGGGCAGATACAGACACCGCAGATCGCGACCGGCGCAGTCACGGACGCCAAAATTGCGGGGCTTGCTGCCTCGAAAGTTACGGGTCAGTTAACCAACGCGCAGCTTGCCGCCATCGCAGCCGCAAAGGTGACGGGGCAAATCACCGGTACGCAAATCACGGACGGCGCGATTTCGACACCCAAGATCGCTGTGGGTGCCGTGACCGCCTCGCAGATCGCAGCAGACACGATCACAGCCGCCAAGATCGCATCCGGCACGATTACAGCAACTGAGATTGCATCGGGCACCATTACCTCTGCCAAGATCGCGGCAGGCACGATCCAAGGATCCAACATCGCCGCAAACACGATCACCGCGTCACAGATAGCGGCCAGCACCATCACTGCCTCTGAGATTGCGACGGGTGCTGTTACAGCGGTCAAGATCGCCGCCGCGACAATCACGGGTGATAAGATTGCGGGCACGACGATCACCGGTGACAAGATCGCCGGCAATACGATTACTGCGGCCAAGATCGCCTCGGGAACTGTCACCGCCGCTGAGATCGCGGCGGGCACCATCACAGGCGACAAGATTTCCGCCAACACGATAACGAGCGCACTGATCGCGACGGCTGCGATCAACGCCGGGCAAATCGCTACGAATGCAATCACAACGGCCAAGATCAACGGACGCGCTGTCACTGAGCCGTCCACGTTCTTCGAGAACTACGGCGGCGGCACCAAGACGCCCGCGACAGCCACGGCATGGAACAACGCGACGTCTTTCATTGTGAACGTGCCGGATAGTGGCTCGCTTCTGATGATTGACTGCCATGTGAATTGGCTGCTGAACGGCGGGCCAACTGCTGGGTCGTGGGGGCTGCGTCTGCTGCTGAGCGGGTCGCCCTTTGACTCTCAGGGTGGTGCACATTTTCAGGAGCTTGTTCCGTTTCGGCGAACAATCTCAGTGGGGACTGGCAATCAGACAATCACGCTGGAATGCCAGCGCGGCTCGGGTGTGCCCTTCCTGATCCAGAACGTCCATTCCGTCGCCACGATCCTCAAGAGGTAACGCATGACCGTCAGCGCCAACATCTATAACCCGGCCACGGGTCAGATCACGGGCCACGTTGAGGCATCGGCAAGCACCATTGCCGCCAATGTCACGCCTGAGCGGGGCCTGTTTGTCGGTGCGCTGGCAGACACTGCGACACACTACATTGCGTCGGACCCGCTGCGCATCGAGGCGCGCCCGACGATCACGCCGCCTGCCACCACGCAAGACACCGGCTGGGTTTATGACCTGTCCCTGCTACCCGTCGGGAGCGCGGTAACAGTGCGCAACGAAGTGGGCGACGAGCTCGTCATCATGAACCTGTCGGAGCCTCTGACGCTGGTCGATGCAGGCGTGTACGCCCTCGCCGTCGCCCCGCCGTTTCCGTGGGTCGGGTTTGATGCAGAGGTGGAGGTAAGCGATGCCTGAGTTCCGCCAAAATACACCCCGCGCACAGGCCATCCGCGCCGCCCAAATCAAGGCGGACTGCAGGACCCTCATCCTCTCCGTGGCCGACTTGGAAACACAGAGCAACATCGCCCAGGCGGGCATCCTGTTCTCGACAGCCACCATCAACGGCGCGGCGCGCGCCGACGCGCTGGCACTCGCAGGCCTCATCGAGGGCGACCAGGAGCGCGCCGTTGCATGGACCGCGTGGCGCAAGGCGATGCAGGCGGAGAGCCGTCGCGCCATCGAGGACGGGGATGCACCCGTCTGGCCAGACGTACCAACCGGGGTCGCGGAATTCGCGGCCCGACACTGAAACCACGAACACCCAAACCAAAAGGAAACTGACATGTCGACCTTCTCCACCTACCTCGAAGCCGCCCTGCTCAATCACGTTTTTCGCAACACCCCGCTGCCCAGCCCCGAGGCGGTGTATCTGGCGCTCTTTACGGCCGCGCCCACTGACGCAGGCGGCGGCACTGAAGTGACCGGCAGCGGCTATGCCCGCGCGGCCGTGACCTTTGCCGCGCCCGCTGCCGATCCGGAGGATGGCACCCGACAGGCGGTGCTCAACGGCCCGGACGTCGTGTTTTCCTCGACCCACGATCCGGTGCAGAGCGTTGTTGCCGTCGCCTATTACGATGCGGCGACAGGGGGCAATTTTCTGAGCTGGTCGGCAATCCCCCCCGCCGATCTGGGCGTGGGCGCGGAGATCAAGTTCCCGGCGTCGAAACTCAAGGAATTCCTTTCCTGATGAACCGCGTCGCCTATGAGAGCAACGGCGGCCCGGTGGTGGATGGCGTTCGCGCCATCCACGCCTGGAACGCGGCTCTCATGGCGGCAATCGACCTGCTCGAAAAATACGAGCGCCCGAATGTGAGCCTCAAGACCTTAAGTTCGGACACGTTCGACGCGGGGCGGATGGATCTCGCGGCCTCACTCAAGCGGGATCTCCGCGCTCTCAAGCTGTGACATCACGTAAGGAAGCCCAAAGATGGCGCTGATCACCACGAATCTTAAAGCTCAGTTCGAGACAACCAACACGGTTGTCTCCCCGACGCTGTGGGTGGACGAAGTCGCCGGGATTGAGCTAGTCCAAGAACACCTTATGACTGCGCCAGTGTTGCGGACAGGCGAAGAGGGAACACCTACTGGAGCGAGTTATTTTCAGTTTGTCGGTAGCATTGACGGACTTGGGAATGACACCTTATACGACCACGATCTGCCAGACGGGGCGGAGCCTCGTACGATGTACATCGTTGCCCGTTATCCTAACCAAGTGAACGCCGGTAACTTCAACGGCGTGATGTATGGCAATCCCTCTACGCGCCAGGCATTCGGTATGGTGATGAGCGGCACTGAAAAAGTGCTCACCGACTTCTGGGCGGCCAGCTATGCGTCGGTCGATAGTTTCAACGATGACCTTTGGCATGTGCTAGCGGTCACTTTTGACGGGGAAGATGTTGAAGGGTTCATCGACAACGTGAACCTGATGGGCGGCACCCCGGCCACGCTCAACACGGTACTGGAACGCCTCTATATCAATTACAAACTCAGCAACAACAGCGGTGCCTTCATGGATTGTGCCGCTGTTTTGATCTATGCCGGGGCGCATAATCCGGCGCAGTTGGCTGAGACGAACGCCTATCTTCGCAACAAGTATATCGAGGAAATCCCTAGTGGCGGTGGGACGGTTGTTTCTGAGCGCGCCGCATCGAGTGGCGGCACCTCGGGTCTGAACGCCGCTCCTGTCTCCGTGCTCTCACGAACCGCATCGAACGGCGGCACATCGGGAGCTACGGCGGCCCCCGTTATCGTGCAGGGCCGCGCTGCGACCTCCGGCGGAACATCTGGTGCCGACGCGGCAGCCACTCTCGTCTCGGGTCGCGCTGGCGCATCCGGCGGCACCTCTGGCGCGTCTGCAAGCCCTGTCCGGATCGCCACGCGCAGCGCACCGGGCGGCGGCGCGTCGGGCTCGCCTGCGGCCCCTGTGCAGGTCGCGCTGCGCGGGGCATCAAGCGGCGGCGCGTCGGGATCCGAGGCCTTGCCCCAGGCGGGCACTCAAACAAGCCGCGGCGCCACGTCAGGAGGCGCATCTGGGTCTGAGGCTATGGCGGTCCGTGTGCAGACGCGCAGCGCCTCCAGCGGCGGGGTCTCTGGCACCGGGGCCATGGCCGTGCATGTCAGCGTCAAGGCGGCGGCGTCAGGAGGGCTGTCAGGGGCAGAGGCCATACCCGCCGCAGTCACACTGCGCGCGGCCAACGCTGGCGGTGTGTCCGGCCTCACAGCCGAACCCACGCTGATCGCGGCCCGGTCTGCGGTCTCGGGAGGCACATCCGGGTCAGAGGCCGCACCCGCTGACACAAGCCGGGTGGTGGATTTCAGGGCAACGGCGCTCTGGGATGAACCACGCTTTACCGCTCTTTGGGATGAGCCACGTTTTGTGGCCGAATGGAGAGACTGATGGACGAGATGAAGACCTTCGAGAAAAACACCTATTCCGCCGTCATCACCTTTCTCAGGAAGGACAGCACCGCGCCCGATCTCAGCGGGGCCGCTGTAGAGGCATGGGCGCTCGGCGCTGGCCCCACCATCCCCTTGGGGGTGAGTGTCCTGGACGGCATGGCCGGCGTGGTGCGCGTGTTCTGGCCTGCGGAGACATTTGCGGCGGGGCTCTACGAGGTCCAGCTGCGCGCCTCGAAAGGCGGCAAGACGGAAACCTATGCGGCGCGCCTGACAGTCGCCCGGTCGATCTGAAGACATCCCCCAATGTGTGGGGATTACCCGGTGGCCGTGAGCGGCCGCCCTACAGGAGGCCCCGAGCGTGCTGGAGGGCACGCCCGGGCACGCGGGGCCAGTCACCAAACATACCCCCGCCGACCAGAAACACCTCATGGCCGCTCCCTGCCCCAAGGGGGCGGCGGGACTATGAGGCGATTCGATTTGGAAGGTCTAGAACTGCGTTGCTGCGCATGCAGCCGTTTGCTATTTAAATATCAGAGAGGGGCGCAAATATCCGGCGTCTCGATCAAATGCCCGCGCTGCCGGGCGATGAATATCCTGAGGCCAAGAGCCCTTCCCCAAACGCGCGATGCGCAGAGAGAAGGAGCCAAACTTGACCAGATCGACCACACTCCCGAAACCTGAGCTGCCGCCCGGTGCGCCGGGCCTGCCCAAAGGCGTCCGCTACCGGCGGCAATATGGCGTCATCGTCCTCCTCGAGGACGAGGTGGCTCAAATCAACGCCTTCGGCCGGTTGCGCCGCCAAGGCTTCAAATGCCGCGTGGTGGTCACATGAAGCTCGCCATCCACCACGCCAGCCCCATCCCGGATACCTACCGCGCCGCCCGGGTCTCCAGCCTCTTCAACGTCGAGGGCGACGCGGATTTCCGCATCGAGGTCGAGGCCGATCTGGCAGCACAGCCCTGGCAGATAGGCCTCATCGTCGGCCCCTCTGGCAGCGGGAAATCCTCGCTCGCCCGCGAAGCCTTCGGAGCGGAGCTTGACCCGCGCCCGTGGCCCGAGGGCGCGCTGATCGACGCGATTGACCCCGAGGGCGAATTCGACGCCGTCGCGGCCGCCCTCTCCGCCGTGGGCCTCGGCACGGTGCCCAGCTGGCTGCGCCCCTATCCCCACCTCTCCACCGGCGAGCAGTTCCGGGCCGAGCTCGCGCGCATTCTGGCCGAGCGGCCGAGCTTTGCCATTCTCGACGAGTTCACCTCGACCATTGACCGGCGCGTGGCCCAGATCGGGGCGGCAGCCTTTGCCAAGGCATGGCGGCGGGGCTCTGGCCAGTTCGTCGCCGTCACCTGTCACGAGGACGTCGTGTCCTGGTTGCAGCCCGATTGGGTGATCGACACCCGCCGGGCCGAGTTTCGCTGGAGGCGTCTTCGACGGGCACCCCGCATTGCCATGGACATTCACCAGACAGACGGCTCCTTCTGGCCCGCCTTTGAGCCGCATCACTACCTGAAGCTGCCCCGCATGATCGCGGCCAATTACTACGTGGGCTTCGTCGACGGCGCACCGGTGGCGCATCTGGCCGTCTCGACCCGGCCGGGGCTGGTCGAAGGCCGCGCCTGCCGCCTTGTCGTCATGCCTGAGTGGCAGGGCGCGGGGCTGGGGCTGCGCTTTCTCAACGAGGTTTGCGCGCTCTGGCGGCGCGGCGTGAACCGCTACGACAAACCGATGCCGATGCTGTTTCACACCTCGCATCCCGGCCTCGCCGCCGCCCTGCGCCGCGATCCCCTCTGGGCACAGGTTTCGGCCATCCTCTATGCCGAGGCCAAGGAACGCAGCATGAAGACCCTCGCCGCCGCCCGGGCACGCAAAGGCCTCAAACCCGCCGGGAGCGGCTACGGCGGGCATTTCCGCGCGGTGCAGGGCTTTCGGTATGTCGAGTGAGGGGGGTGTTAAAGGGGCGTTGAAACAGCCCCTCATGTTCCTTCCCAATGATCGGTGTCAGGCGGTAGCCGATCGAGATCAAACTCCCAGCTAGCCGACGCAGCACGAGCAGGAAGGGCGGAAAGCGGAAGTTCGCTATGGGTGCGAGGCCTGAAAACCATAGTTTCTAGGCGGATATTCATTTGGCCAATCTCTTATGCCTTCGTGTTGGGCCAGCGATTGGCCCTCGACTTGGACTTGATGAGCAATCAGTCGCGACGTTTTTCTGATGTGCAACGGTCAAATTTGGTTTAGGGTCCCCCGAAAAGGCAGCGGCGAATTCGACCAATGTACACAGATAGAACTCGCGACCACCACAAGGATGCGGCGATTGCTCGCCTTTTTTCGGCCGGCGTTGTTAGAGAACTTGCTGAAAAAGGCAGCTCTGCCAAGTTTAGCTCGTTGGTAAATCAAGCTGAACTATTCGAACTTCAAGAAGTTCGCACCGTCGGTGACGCGTTTGACTTTGGCTTCGCTCAATTACGCCGAAGTGGCCTCCGAAATGAATACATTTATCAGTCGGCTATAGTTCAAAACGTGCTCTTAGGTAAACATTCCCTGAAAACAGCCAGTATGGTGAGAGAGTTTCGAACTGGAGCTAGCAGAGCGGATGTTGTCATATTGAACGGCACATCTACAGTCTATGAGGTTAAATCCGAACGTGACAGTCTCCAGAGACTTGAGAAACAACTAGAAGACTACGCCGATATATTTGCTCGTACGTATGTAATTGCTTCAGAACGTCACATCAACGCGATAAAAGAGCTCGCGCCGCTTCACGTAGGCGTTATGTATCTGAAAAGATGGAATAGCATAAGCACAGTTAGAGAAGCCGTCGATCGGCCAGACGAAGTTAAACCACTCAGCATTCTGGGGGCTCTTCGAAGAACTGAGGCAATTCGTATTCTCAAACACATAGGCAAGCCTGTACCTTCCGTGCCAAACACTCAGATGTTTAGCGCGCTTTCAGAACTCTACGAACGCCTTGATCCAAGAGAAGTCCATGACGCAATGGTTCAGGTGCTCAGGCAGAGCCGAACACAACATTCTTTCCAGAGACTCGTCGAAGATCTACCTTTATCGTTGCATGCCGCCGCATTGATGTACAACTTAAGGCTAAGTGACGGGGCAAAACTGGTGCAAGCCATTAAAACTCCAATCGAACAATCAATATTTTGGAGTTAGGATGTTAAATGTACTTTCCATACTTTCGCGGTAAGCAATTTGAGCTCATCACTATTCGAGATACCGCAGAATTGCTGGCGAAGGCTGGTTTCATACCCATAATTGAACCCGTAAAAGAAGCACTGAAGGGGTTGACCCGTGCGCTTGACGCGGTTTGTGAAAGCGGTGGGCATGCGATCGTAATAGTGAATCCTCAACATGGAAGCTTAGCTGGAAATGGAGCCGCAATATCGACTTTTCTCAAGGAAGGCTATCTTGAGACCGACAACGTAAGCGCTGGCATCTTATTGACGGATACGATGACGGTAATAGATGCCATGACGCTTTTTGAAGCTCATACAAATCATAGGCCGTATTTTATTCACTCGGGCTTTCTGCAGGAAAACGGCCTCGCAGAAAAACTTGGGGACGAGCTCAGTCATACACGACATGTCTTCATCGAACAGGCTAGCCCTGTATTATACCGAAAGAAGTTCAGCAGTGCTTCTCGAGTGCTGCTTCGGGATGGATTCAACAAACAGCGGAATGCTAGTTATCCTGCTGTTGAGCTTTTTTCAGATTTGCATGTAACATTTAATTCCGAGTTGGGTTTGAATGGTTTTGGAGACTTCCTAACTGTCGGGGATGACTATAGTGAGACAGGTGGACCTGCTTATGCCGTCGCCATTCACATGACGTTCATTGATCCAGACAAAGACGATCAGATGTACGTGCGCCATTTTGTGTCAGATTCAAATAGCACTCCAACGGATCCTGCTGGAAAGTTCGCAGAAGCGCTCTCTAAGCTGGTCACGAAGTTCAATCACGGAACATCAAACCTGTTTCATGGTAAGGCTTTATCTGAGTTCCTAGAGTTGCATGCAAAACAACACTTTCCAGGGCTGGGTCAGGTTAAAAAACTTTCGATGATCCATCACATTGAGACACTGGCAGACTATTTTTCTGAGGCGAATTGATGCCAAATAAATGCTGCCCAAACTGTTTTGGGGACCGTGGACTCGAAAAACACCTGTTTCAATTTCTGGCTACAGAATTGGCGAAAGGGGATTGTAATTATTGCGGAGACCCTTCGGACAAACTTGTTGAACCGTCGGAGCTTTCTGATGTTTTTGAGCTGCTAGTCGAATCTTATGAAGAAGCTGAAGGCGGTGTAAGTCTTGTGGCAAACTTCAAAAAGGACTGGGGGCTTTTCTCTCATGCCAAAATGGACGAAGCACACGCCAAAGAACTACTTTCCGATATTTTAGATGATGGAGAGATCGTTCGAAAGTCGTTTAGACCCTTGACCGCGCCGGATGACTCTAAGGTCGGTGATTGGCTTGAACTTCGTCAAGAACTTCGCTTCAAGAATAGGTATTTTCTAGACGAAAAAATTAAGGAAGAACGGTTGAAGCTTTTGCTCGAGTTCTTGCTTTCAGCACCGCTAGAAAAGATCTGGTTTCGAGCCAGGATCTCGCCTGATAATCAGCCTTTCGATGCCCAATCGATGGGAGCGCCACCAAAAGGTTCCGCTTCCCACGGAAGAGCCAACCCCGCAGGCATTCCGTATCTCTATCTTGCATCTGATGAGAACACAGCGATTTCGGAAATACGCCCTCATACGGGTGAATTCGCGACCGTTGCAGAATTTGAGCTGCGTGAAGGACTTACAATCGTCGATTTACGATCACCTAAGACACTCGTCTCTCCTTTTATCTGTGGATCTTCCGATGAGATTGTTCAGCTTAGGGCAGACTTGCCGTTCCTAGAAAGTCTGGGCCACGAACTCACTCGTCCGGTGCTGCCCCGCAGCGCCGCAACTGACTACGTTCCAAGTCAATATCTCTGCGAGTTTATAAAGAAAAAAGGATTTGACGGTGTACTTTATACGAGTTCTGTGGGGACGGGAAAGAACTTGGCCCTCTTCGATACCGAAGCGGCAAATTGCATACGAGTATCCGTTTTTAGTGTCGCTAGCGTTGCAGTCACCGCTCATGAGTTTCGCACACAGGTTCGCCCGTTGGAGCGCGTTGAAAATTAGAAATAGATCTGGGGCGCGATAGGCTCGGTTTTACACTCTCGGCGAATGTCCGGTGTGACGTTCCGGGTCGCAGCATCTGGGTTGATCGACGAACGGTCGCTTTGGGCCGGACGTCACAGTCACCAATTTCTAAAAACCCCGTTGCTGTAAACTTCACTGTAATTCACTGCAAACTTCGCTGTCACGCTACAACAGTTGTAGGGTTACACTCTAGTTTACAGTCATGCCGGAAGACCCAGAATGAGGCGGGATGAAGCCGGATAGGTCAATGAAATAAGGCATATTTCTGCGCGGACGCGGGGCTGCGGTTGGCATGGGTGAAGTTTGCAGTAAAGTGCGAGAAGCGGGCGAAAACGGCGATGTTGGCGTTTTCGGGGCCACTGCGAACTGCGAAGCGCAAAATGTGCGAAACCCTATTGAAATATGGTTCAAACGGCTCTGAGAGGGGTGTTTAAGGGGGCATTTAACGGCCCCCGGCACGTCCGGAACTGGGACCAAGTCCGCCCAGTTCTAATTTGCCGTCCCACTTCCATGTTTCCGCTAATGAAATCAAATACATAGAGATTTCTGAAGTAGGATAAACGGAGAATAGAAGTGGGACGGTTTTTCTAGGCCTAAGGAACGCTAAAAGGTAGGTTCTTCAACGCGCATGAAGCTCACCGCGTTCACACGACCCGGCCCAGTCTGACGCAAATCCGTCGATCACTTCACGATAGACATCAGTTGGCATCGTGCCTCCCTTAACCATTATGGGGCGGCCATAGGCATCGCGGATAATCCGTTCATAAACTGAACGCTGCGACGCAGTACGAAAAACACTTGGGCTGGTGTATTCTTGTAAAGTCTCTTCGAGAGACACCAGCCCGTACTGGCTACTACCGATTGCAACGCGGGCCACGAGAAATACAAGTTGGCAGTCGCCCTCATAGTCTTGATGGCTAACTTGCGCCGACGCAGAGTACGGGGCGGCGGCCACAAACATCGCCGTAAGAGCGGCACGGCATAGAAGCGTTCGCACGTTGAAACCTCCAAGTTTATCGTTGTGGCCTACCACGCATGTGCCGGTCAGGCAATGTCGCCCAGGATACGACTTAGGGATCAACGGAATTGTGCAGGCGGGTTTTAAGCAGTTGCCGGATGTCCGGCAGCAGAGCCTCTAGCTCGTCGCCGTCCTCGGGATTTTCCATGCGCGAGAGCAGCTCGTTGTAGAACCATACGCCTTCCTTAAAATGCGTATCGCTAGGAAGGTCGAGGCCGAGATCGGCGTAGACCTTGCGGACTTCCGTTCCGCAGATCATCAGGATCATCGGATCGAGGCGCGCGCGCGTTGGCGGTGGCGGTTCGGCGGCGACGGGGTCGCCTTCGCCATAGAGAATGTAATCGGCTCGCAGGCCAAAGCGCCCTTGCAGCCGGATCAGGAAGTTGCGCGACGGTTCGCTCCGTCCGGCTTCGATATCACCAATATATCCTTGGCTCACCTCCATCGTAGAACCAAGGGCGCGTTGGGACAGCCCCTGCTTCTTTCTCCAGAGCGCAAGCCTTTTACCGGGATCCGCTGACATTCTGATAAAACCTATTGACATGAACGTATTTCACGTTCAAAACTAAGCTTGAACGTGAAATACGGTCATTTTGTGACCTACTAGGGAAAAAGCATATGACAGAAAAAGTCACAACAATCCAGCCGGGACCCGTCTTCTATGACGTGTTCCTAGGGTATCTGCGGGTGATCGGCACCAACCTGAAGGATTGGTGCGTGCCGCATGGGGTGACGCCGACCAATGCCAAGAGCGCTGCCACCGGCGGATGGAACGGGACCAAGGCCCGCGCCCTGCGCCAAAAGATGCTTGACGAGGTGGGCGAGGAGACCTTTGCGCGGCTCTATGCCGACCGCATGCGGCGGGAGGACGCCGCATGAGCGGTATCAAGCTAGGCCGTGGCATGCGTGGGCGACTACGCGAAGTGCGCGACCCCGAACGCAACCTTCCTCCGGGCAGCGGCCTTGCTATCGCTATGATGCTCGCGTTCGTCTTCTGGGCCGTGGTCGCTTTCGGCCTGTCCTATGGGGTGCTGAGCCGAGACGCCGCCCCTGAAACACCCCCTTCAACACAGGATTAATGCGATGCGGATTTCCGATCTGATCCCCGACGCGGGCCAGTTGCAGGCCGAGATCGCGGCCATCCCGCAAGTGCAGCGTGTGGCGCTGGCCTTGCAGCTGGTACGCGACATCGACGAGCCCTGCTGTGCGCTGCCGTTGATGCGCCTGAGCCGCTTGGCAGAGGATCATCACCTGTCGATCCGCAAGGAAGCGTTCATGCGGGAAAATGACCTGCGGAGGGTGCATCGTTGAAACCCCTGTTCAAACCCGTTTCCAAGATCCGCGCGCGTGCTGGCCTGTGCGCTGCGCGGTACCTGCGCCCCGGCTGTGCCCAGTCTGCTTGCTCCGGCCGGGGTGCTTTTTCTGTCATCGGCGATGTGGTGGGAGTGCTGGCGCTGTTCGTCCTGCTCTTCGGCGTCGCGTGCTTTGGAGGGTGATCGCATGAGCCTGCATGTTCAAAAAACGGGCCGCGGCTACGCCGTTTTCGACGGCAAGGAGCGCGTGTCCGGCACGTTCAGCAACCGCGATATCGCCCTGCGCGCCCAAGACCGGATGGACGTCGAGGCGGTTAAGTCACAGCACGCCCGCAACCGTCCTTGCCTCACCTGCGGCACCGAGTTCTGGTCGACGGGGCTGGGGCACCGCATGTGTGGCAACTGCCGTTCCGGTTGCGCCGGGCTCGATGCTCAGATGCTGGGCTGCTGATGCACCACGCGCCGCTCACCTCGCCCCGCCTGCAACGGGTTCTGGCCGTCCTCAAGGACGGTCGCCCGCATACCACGCGCGAGATCGTGCGCCGGGCGCATGTGGTGGCGGTGAACAGTTGCATTTCTGAACTGCGCGCGAACGGGGCGGAAATCCTCTGCACCCGCGAACGGAAAGGCGACCGGCTGATCTGCCGGTACACAATGACGAAGGCCCCAGAATGACCAAAACAGACAAATTGCACAAATTTGACAATCTCGCTCAGCTTGCCTTGGAAAAGGCCAATGCGATCAGGTTCGTTGCGCGCCAGCTGGCGAACGGGGACCCCTTGTACATGGCCCTCCCAGACGTGCCGGTTTTCCTGATCAAGAGCGATATCGAAGCGCTTAAGGGGATACTAGAGGCCCTCGAAAAGGCGCTCGACAATGAGTGAAATGCGCCTGATCGAGACACGGGAGATGGCTGTTGCTGAAATCGTCATAGAGGACCGGCTGCGTCCTGTAGACGAGGTTGGTATCTCGGCCATCCTCATGACAATCGACGAAGGTGGCTCTACCACCGATCCGATTGATGTGCGCCGCGTACGACGCAAAGGCACCGTAGTCTATCGCCTTATTGACGGCGCGCATCGGATTGAGGTCGCAAAGCGGCTCGGGAACGTCACGATCCTTGCGTCTGTCTACGACGGGACGGACGCCGATGCCCGCCTTATGGAGATCGAGCGCAATCTGGCCCGTGCTGAGATGAAGCCGATAGATCGCGCGGTCTTTCTGCTGGAGTACAAAGAGGCGTACGAAAAGAAGCACCCCGAAGCCCGCGCGGCGATTGGTGAGGCTCTTGTTGCCAAGCGGTGGGATACGACGGGCACGATGCCCGTCGTATCTTTCGCCGTGAAAGTCGGGCAAATGACGGGACAGGATGAGAGCACGGTTCGGCGTCAGATCAGGGCTGTGAAGGCTCTGGAGGCGGATGAAGTTCGTGCAATCCAGTTGGCACCCCAATACCTCGGATACAAGGATATAGCAGAAATCGGCAAGATTTCTGATCCTGGAGAACGTAGCGAAGTCATGAAGGCGCTCTCTTCCGGGGAGGCAAAGACAGTCAACGCTGCCCGTAAGGCTTACCGTGTTGCACGGGGCGAAGCCCCGGCCCCGGCAAGTCCCAAGGACGCAACCCTGTCACGCCTCTTGGACGCATGGGACCGCGCGGGCAAGCGCGAGCGCATGGCGTTTCTGGAGGAGCGCGGCGCGGAGGTTGCGACGCTGTTCGGGGAACTTGACCAAGGGGATGCAGCATGACAGGCCCGGCCCCTGCGCAGGAATGGTGGAGCGCGGCAGAGCTGGCGGAGGCCGGGCTTCCGGATCTCCCGAGCACAAAGCGCAAGATCAACGAACTGGCACAGCGTGATGGCTGGGCGCGACACGCGGGGAAGGCCCGGCGGCGCAAGGGGGTAGGCGGCGGCATCGAATATCACTGGAGCGTTCTGCCATTGCGCGCCCGCATGCGGCTAAGTTCCAGCCTGGTCAAAACCGCACCCGTTCAGCAGGGGCAAGACGCGGCATGGGATCGATATGCGGCGGCGGGTGACAAGGCCCGCGCTGAAGCCGAGGCGCGGCTGGCAGCCATCGCCGAGGTCGAGTTACTGGAAGGGGCCGGGCTGACACGGTCGGCGGCGGTGCGGGAGGTCGCACGCAAGTCGGGACGCGCCGAGAAATCGCTCTGGAATTATCTCTCGCACATCGAGGGCGTCGCACGCGCCGACCGGCTGGCCTATCTGATCGACGGGCGGGCGTTGCGGCGGGCACAAGGATCCCGACTGGATACAGACCCGGCCTTTCTGGCGCTCGTGCGCAGTGACTGGCTGCGCCCGTCCCAGCCCTCTCTCACAAGCTGCTATGACCGTGCAGTGCGCGTCTGGACGTCCGAGCGACGCAACAGTGTCGTGCCGCCGCTGCATCAGGTGCGGCGCTGGCTCAAGTCCAGCGTATCGGCCCCCACTGAAATCTACTTGCGCAGGGGCGAAGAGGCATTGCGCCGCCTCTATCCCGCGCAGGTCCGCAGCAAGGCATTCATGACCCCGCTCGAATGCGTGCAGGGCGACTATCACAAGTTCGACGTCTTCGTGGACTGGCCCGGCTACGACAAGCCCGTGCGCCCGCAGATGATGGTCTGGTCGGACGTCTATTCCGGCAAACTCTTGGCGTGGCGACTATCCCCGACGGCCAACAGCCACACCGTGCAGCTGGTGACCGGCGATCTGATCCGGACCTATGGCATCCCGCAGTCGGTTCTGATCGACAACGGCCGGGAATTCGCCGCCAAGGCGATGACGGGCGGCACGCCGACCCGGTTTCGGTTCAAGATCACCGACGAAGATATCCCCGGCCTCCTTCCGCTCCTAGGTGTCGAAATCCATTGGGCCACGCCCTATTCGGGGCAATCCAAGCCCATCGAGCGCGCGTTTCGCGATCTCTGCGACCGGGTGGCCAAGCACCCGGCCTTTGACGGGGCCTATACCGGCAACAGACCGGAAGCCAAACCGGAGGACTATGGCTCCCGCGCCGTCCCGCTCGACGAGTTCCGCCTCGTATTGGAGGATGAGCTCGAGCATCACAACGCCCGGCCCGGGCGGCGCAGTGAAGTGGCCATGGGACGCTCGTTCAATGAGGTGTTCAACGCGGGCTATGCCAAGGCGACAGTCAAGCGCGCGACGGACGAACAGCTGCGCATGTGGCTCCTGCGCGCCGAGGGCGTGCGGGCCAAGACCGGAAACGGCGCGCTGAAGCTCTATGACACGGAATACTGGTCAGAGTGGATGTACCGGATCGCAGGCGAAAAGGTGGTTGCGCGGTTCGACGCGGATGATTTGGGAGCCGGGCTCGAGGTCTATGATCTCACGGGCCGCTATTTGGGCCATGCCGCCTGTCTCGAGGCCGCCAAATTCATCGACGTCGAAGCCGCACGCGACCATGCGCGCAAGCGCGGGGCGTGGGCGAAGGCACAGAAGGCCGAGGCCAAGGCTGCGCGCGAGTTGACGGCAGCCGAGGTGGCAGCGCGGGTGCGTGCGGCCTCTGGCCTCGCAGCCAGTGAACCCTTGCCAGAAGCGCAAGTTCATCAGCTGGTGACGCCGCACGCCGCCGCACCCAAGCGGCGTCGGCGCGCTCAAAGTGCCGAGGAGGTCGAGCATCTGGCCGAGATCGAGGCCCGCGTGATGCGGCTTGAGGAGCACCGCGTGCGGCCCGCCGAGCCCGCCGACGACGATCCCGAAATCATGTTCGCCCGCGCCCGCGTCCTTGAGCGCGCACAGGCGGACGGAGAGGCGCTGACACAGGCGCAGGCCGACTGGCTGGCCGACTATCAGCAGAGTTCAGACTATCGCGCCAAACTACGCATGGCGCGTCTCTTTGGCACCCAAGAATAAGAAGAAAAGGAGAGCAGAATGACACCCTCTATTGCGCCCCTGCGGAATGTCGCGGCGCTGATTGGCCTGGTCGAACGAGTTCAGACCCGCGCCTTTGGTCTGCCCGGCATGGCCACGTTCTACGGCCCCTCCGGCTGGGGCAAGACTACCGCCGTGACGGTCGCGGCCAACGAGTATCAGGCCCATGTTGTCCAGGTCAAAGACTGCTGGACACCGACGTATTTCGCGCAGGCAGTTTTGCGGGAGATTGGCCTTACGCCGGTGCGCGGCGTGCCCGCGATGGTGGACGCCATCGGCGCGCAGCTCGCCCGGACCGACCGGCCGCTCATCATCGATGACGCGCAATATCTCCTGCGCAAGCGGATGATCGAGCTTGCCCGCGACATCTACGAGAGCAGTCAGGCCCCGATTATTCTGGTCGGTGAGGAAAAGTTGCCGCAGGATTTGACCCGCTGGGAGAACATTCACAACCGGCAACTTGCATGGGAGCCCGCTCTTGCCTGCAATATCAGCGACGCGCAGAAGCTGGCCTCGATCTATGCGGCCGGCATCGACGTCGCGGACGATCTTCTGACCTCCATCGTTGACGCCTCGGGCGGCTCGATCCGTCGCGTGGCGATCAACCTCGCACGTGCCAAGGAACTCGCCCACGGGCGGGGTCGCCGGTTGGCGGATCTTGATCTATGGGGCAACCGGGTCTTCGAGACAGGCCAGCCTCCGGCAGTACGTCGCGTCGATGATTTCCGCCCGGCGGCGGCGCGTGGTCCGGATACGGTCGTGCCGCTTGGGCCGGGCGGAAAGGCGGTGCGCGCATGAGCGACCTCTTTGCGCAGATGTGGGCAGAGGTGAAAGGCCTCGAGGAGTTCGACTGGGCCGAGGTGGCCCGGCGCGGGTGCAGCCGCGAGACCGCCGTCCGCTATATCCGCCACTGGATGGACGCAGGCCAGATCCGCGTGACGCGGATCGCGCGTAATGGCAAGCGCTGGTATGCCCCGGCCCATATGCCCCAGCCCGGCCCACAGCCGGTTACAGGCGAGGCCACGCCCGAGGGCAACATGTGGCGGGCCATGCGCCATCTGCGCCATTTCAACCCGACCGATGTGGCGGCCCATGCCAATGCCGGGGGCGTCGAGGTCACTGTCGAGAAGGCCCGTGCCTATTGCCGCCAGCTACTGGCCTCCAACCACCTGAAGGTACGCCAGACGGCCATCCCCGGCCGTCGTGAGGCGCTCTACCAGATAATCGAGGATACTGGCCCACGTGCCCCCAAGCCCGTGCGATTGGCGGGCATCCTTGATCCCAACACGGGCGATTTCAGCCCGGCGAAAGGCGGTGCGGCATGAGCGCGCTGGACACCGCCCGCGAGTTCTGGGGCGAGGCCTTGCCCGACTGGGTGGCCGCTCTGGCCGAGGCCTGCGACCGGGATAGCCAGAACAAGGTGGCGCGGCGGATGGAGCGCAGTGCGTCGCTGGTCTCGAGCATCCTGCGCAACCGCTATCAGGCGGATACGAGCCTCGTTGAGGATCTCGTGCGCGGGCATTTCATGAAGGCGACCGTTGCCTGCCCCGTCCAGGGCGAAATCGGGCTACAGGTCTGCCGCAAATGGCGCGGCAAGGCGCGTCATTTCGAGAACGTCAACTCGCAGACCGTCACTATGTACCGCGCCTGCAACCGGTGCCCGGTCCACATGGGGGACGACGATGCAGAAGCATAGCCTCCTTCTTCCGGCGATGCTGGACATGGCGCGGCGTGGCAAGCGCCCCTGCGAGATCGCCGAGTTGACCGGCATGTCCCCCAATGCCGTCTCGTGTCGACTGAGCTACTGGCGCAAGCGCGGCGTGAACGTGGCACCCGCCCGTTCCGGCCCCCTGCCCGCACGCCGCAAGATTTGCGCCACGGGCGTGGCCGAGGATTTGCGCGACCTGCTCAAGGTGCACGCCGATCTGCGCGGCGTGACCGTGGGCGTGCTGGCGCGCGACATCCTCGACCGCGCCGCACGCGACAATCTGATCGACGCCGTTCTCGACGACAAGGAGACCGACGCATGAACGCCCCCGAACTCAACCGCTGGAGCCCCGACGAGATGCTGCGCCTTGCAGCCTCGGGAGTGGCCAAGGTGGACCTGCTTGGCCCGCGCGGCAGTACGCTCTGCTCGATGGACGAGATCGCCGCCATGGCCGCCGTCTGCGCGCTCCACGGCGTGGGTCCAAGCCTCCTTTCAACACCCCCTTCAACAGGAGAGTAAAATGTCTGAATTCACCCCCCGCCCGGTGCCGTCGGGCATCATCGAGGAGAACGGCCGCCGCAAGATGGTCGACGCCAAGGGCCGCGAGGTGCCGCTCGATCTCGTGCGCGCGCAAGACCAGCTGATGGATGAGCAGGTGCGCAAGATCGCCGGATATGCGCTGGCGCTGAGTGACCAGCTCAAGCGCTTCAAGGAGCACACCTTCGACGACATCTCGGACTTCGAGGCGATCCTCGCGCAAGAGTACGATACGACCGTGGGCGGGGCCAAAGGCAACAAGACGCTGTCCACCTATGACGGGCTCTATCAGGTGCAGGTGCAGGTACAGGACCGCGTTGACTTCGGCCCCGAGTTGCAGATCGCCAAGGGCCTGATCGACGAATGCCTCAATGAGTGGGCCGCCGACAGCCGCCCGGAAATTCAGGCCATCGTGACGCGCGCCTTCAACACCGACAAGGAAGGCCAGATCAACCGCGCCGAGATCTTCATGCTGCTGCGCCTCGACATCGCCGATGCCCGCTGGAACCGGGCGATGGACGCCATCCGCGACGCCATGCGCGTGGTTGGCAAGGCCACCTATGTGCGCGTGAAGCACCGCCCCAACACCGAAGCGCCATGGCAGACCGTGGTTCTCGATCTGGCGAAGGTGTGAGGGTATGAGCGCCGTTCTAATCATTGTGGCTGGGGTCGTCTTTCATCTGCTGGCGCTGATGGTCGCCGCATTGTGCGGCCAGCAGCTTGACAAGGGCGAGTTAGATAAGGCGAAGGCGACCTCCATTGCCGCGCCATTTTTCAGCCTGCTGGGCACGGCACTCGTCGTCTTGGCTCTTCAGTCGAGGTTCTGAGAGATGGACGACACCGTCAACAAGCTGCTTGCGGCAGCGGAACAAACCTCCAGCGCGTCCTTCGATTTGATCGAGGCCGCGCGCGAGGGCAAGATTTGCCCGGTCGGGAATATCAGGGGCGGCGACACCCTCGCGATTTTGGCCGACGCGATGCGGCTCCTGATCGAGGTGATGCCCGGCGAGGATGAAGACCGCGACCAGTTGCTCGGCGCGGTCACCCGTTACTTGGAGAGTTCGCTATGAGCCGTCCGAGCTATGAGCCTTTTACCGAGGAATGCCGCAACCCGGGCAGGGACGACAATTGGACCTGCCCGGGTTGCTATCACGATTTGGGAGACGTCAGCTGGGGCACCCATACCTGCCCTGAGTGCGAGCGCCGGATCGTGTGTTCAATCGAGGTGGAACCGGTCTGCGTCGCGACGTTGGCCAGCACAATAGAGGAATGAGCAATGACTTCTCAGGATGATAACTATCGGGTGACTGCAGAAGAGCTGCGCCAGTTCATCGAACGGTGGGAGCAGCTTGAATCTGAGAAGAAGGACCTCACGGAGCATCAAAAGGAGCTGATGGCAGAGGCCAAAGGGCGCGGTTACGACACCGCCGTGATGCGCAAGATCATCGCCCTGCGCAAGCGTGACATCAACGACGTCGCCGAGGAACAGGCGGTTCTCGAGATGTACGCGCAAGCGCTCGGGATGACACTGGCATGAACCGCGCGCTGCAACAGCTGATCTTCGTGGCCTGCCGCCAGTTGGGCCTCGACGACGAAGCCCGCCGCGACTTGCAGGTCAGCGTCACCGGCAAGGCGTCTTTGCGCGACATGAACGACGGCGAGTTGAAGCTGATCGTCAACCGGCTGAAGCAGGCCGGGTTCGAGGATCGTCCCCGCAACCCGCGCCACAAGCCCGCACCGCGTGCCGATCTGCGCATGATCCACGTCCTCTGGCGCAAGCTCGGACAGTCCGGCGCGCTGCGCGACCCCTCCCGCGCCGGGCTCAACAAGTTCATCCGGGCGCGGTTCGGGAGCGTCTGGGGATCGGTCCCGGCTGATGTCGACATGCTGCGCGCGTGGGAACAGATCGACGCCGTCATTCAGGCCCTCAAAACGTGGGGCCAGCGGCAGAACATCGACTTCGATTGGGAGGACCACCGCCGGTGAAAAAGCCACGCCACCCCGCCTCTGTCCATGCCGTGATCCGCTATCTCGAGCGGGTCAAAGGCGTGGATATCGACGCGCTCCGCCGCGAGATCGGGCGCGTTGTGGAGGAGGGCCTCGAGGCCGGTGCCTGCGGCGTGATCAGTGGCGGGTTCGTCTACAGGATCGAGGGCGGTTGCGTTGTGACCGTCACACGGCAGAACACGCCGCCTCCGGGGCGGCGGCGCAGGAAGGTGCCCCATGGAGAATGAACCTCTCTGGGTCGACGAGATGCGCGCCGATCTGGGCGATGCCCCGGTCGAGCGTTTCTTGCTCCGTGCAGGCGGCATGCGCCTCTATGTGCCCGGGACGCCAAAGACCAAAAGCCAGCTGACGGCGCTCGGAGGGCCGGATATTGCCAGATGGATTTCCGACCGCTACGCTGGTGACTACGTGGACGTGCCCTCCATCCGGGCGCAGACCCGAGACGGTCTGAGACAGGCCCTGCGCGACGCCCCGGACACGCCGGTCAATGAACTGGCCAACCGTTTCGGCGTGACCGCCCGCCGTGTTTTGCAGGTCAAGGCGGAGTTGGCACAGGAGGAAGAGCCCCCTCTTCTGGCCGTCATGCGAAGGGCTTCATCTGAATAAGCAGCGGCACCCCCTTTATCCTGACGGGAAAGGGGGCACCCATGCAAACAGTCCGAACCATTGCCGAAGAGATTGTCGCCCGTGAGGGCGGCTATGTGAATGACCCCGCCGACCCCGGCGGGGCGACCAATTTTGGCGTCACGATCCACACCATGCGCAGCCTCGGCCTTGATCTCGACCGGGACGGCGACGTGGACGTGGCCGATGTGCGCCTCATGACCCACGCCCGCGCCGTCGATATCTTCATCGAGCATTACTTCGTGCGGCCGCGCATCGCGGACCTTCCCGAAGTGCTGCACGCAAGCGTCTTCGACATGCAGGTCAATGCCGGGTCCAACGCCGTGAAAATCCTGCAGCGCCTTGCAACGGAGATGGGCTTTGCGGCGACGGCGGATGGCGCAATCGGTCCGGCCACCCTGCGCGCGGTGCGCGCCGCTCATGACGCGGCCCCAGATCACATCGCAGACGCCTACGCTGTCGCGCGGCGCAATTACTATTTCCGCCTCGCCGATGCGCGGCCCGCAAGCCGCAAGTTCGCGCGCTCCCGCGCTGGCGGCAAAGGCGGCTGGATCAGGCGCGCCGAGGAATTCATGTCGGCGCGCTACCGGATGACGGACGCGCAATTCAAGCAAAGGACAGCATCATGGGGTTAATCCGATTTCTGGGCGCGCTGTTTGGCGGCGGCCGCAATGTCATCGCCGAGACGGCAGAAGTTTTTAGGCCCAATGCCGAAAAGGCGGACGCAAGGGAGGCGTCGTTTCAGCAGGCGGCGCTGAGCCAGATGGCGGCCGAGTTCACCGGCGGACAAGGCGCGTGGGGCCAGTTTGTAGACGGTCTGAACCGCCTGCCGCGCCCGGCCATGGCCTTTGGCTGCATTTTTCTCTTCTGGTCTGCCATGTCGGACCCGATCTGGTTTGCGGAGCGGATGACCGGCCTCGCCCTTGTGCCCGAACCGCTCTGGGCGCTGATGGGGGCCATTGTTGCCTTCTACTTCGGCGCGCGCGAGCTTCACAAGTTCCGGGGTGTCTCGATGCAGAAGGAAGCCGCCAGGATCATCACGCAGGCACCTAAGGTGGCGAGCAACATCGCCCAATTGCGGGCGCTGCGTCACGATAGTCCTGGAGCAGCCGATACCGGTCCAGATGCTGAAGTCGCGTTGGCTTCAATCGAAGTGACGGACAATCCGGCAATTGATGACTGGAAGCGCGCGGCATGATGGATTGGGATATCTTCTGGAAGGCGACCGGCGTCATTTTCCCGATGCTGGTAGCTTTCTACACCTTCGTCGCCACGCGCCGCAAAGATCTCGACAAGGACCTGAAGGACGGGCGCGACCGCATGGACAGGCACGAAAGCCGGATCTCGCGGATTGAGCAGACGATCTCCAGCATGCCGGGCCGGGATGACATGCACGCGCTGCAGCTCGAACTGGTCAAGCAGACCGGAGCAATGGAGAAAATGGCAGCCGTGATGGAAGGCAACGCAAAAATCACTGAGCGGCTGGAGATCATCGTCACACGCCACGAACAACACCTGCTCGATGGAGGCAAGAAGTGAGCGATTATCAGACAACCCTCCGCAAGCACCGCCGTCTGGCGATCCTGCGGCATCTCGAGCAGGTCTCGGGCTACACCGCCAACGCCTCGATCCTGCGCGACGTCCTGAACGGCGTGGGTGTCGGTTCCACCTTCGACCAGGTCACGACTGAGCTGGCCTGGCTGCAGGAAGTCGGCATGGTGACGATGATCGATCACGGCGACTTTGTCATTGCCGAGGCGACCCGGCGCGGCATCGAGGTTGCGCGCGGTGAGGCGCCGCATCCGGACGTTCAGCGCCCAAGCGCGCGGAGGCTCTGACATGCCCCCGCCTCGCAAGGTCGAACTCTTGCCGCCGGAGCTACGCGCGCGGCTCCACGGCTGGTGGAAGGAAAAGGGCTTTCACGGCTACGAGGAGCTGACGGATGAGCTCAATTTCTGGCTGGAGGAAGAAGGCCTCGAGCTGCGCATCGGCAAGAGCGCCCTGCATGCCTACGGGCAGGAGTACGAGCAGTTCGTCAAGCTCCAGGACGAAGCCGGAGCCTGGGCACAACAATGGCTGGCCGACAATGACCTATCGGAAGAGGCCGACCGCCACCGCGTCCTCTTCCAGATGATGACCAGCGTCGCCTTCAAGGTGCTCAAATCGCAGATGGGCAAGGAGGGCGAGGACATCGACCCGCGCGAGCTGCATTTCCTCGGCAAGATGATGAAGGACATCATGTCGAGCGCCGGGATCCGCGAGCAGCTCTTGGTCAAGGAACGCGCCCGCATCGCCGCCGAGGAGCGGGCGAACGCCGTCGAGGCGCTGGACAGCGCCCGCGATGAGCTGGGGCTCTCGAGCGACGTCATCGGCAAGCTGCGCCGGGAGTTTCTGGGGGTGCGCGGTGGATGAATTGATACCGACAGCACTGGATGACCTCGCGGGAATACCGAACAAGGATCTGTCGACCGGTGGGAAAGTGATGGTGGGTGACCACAACTGGCGTCGCGCCCCATTGTCCCACCGCGTGCGAATATTTCTGTTCGGGCGCAGGGAGCGCATCACGCATCTGGGCGTGCACTGCACCATCGCGTGGTGGCGGGAGCAGCCCTATCTGATCTGGATTGCCGAGGCGCGTCCATGATCCGCGCCATTGAATTCCCCAACCCGGCTGAGTTCCGCCGCCAAAAACTGCCGGGCAGTTTCCACATCGATCTGACCCAAGGCGGCCCGGACGGCGCGGCCCTCTGGTTTTACTGCCCCTGCGGCTGCGACGGTCCGTCCCGGATCATTATCGGCCTGCGCGGCAAGCCCGCGTCTACCCCGAGCTGGGATTGGAACGGGTCCATGTCCGAGCCGACGCTCACGCCGTCGGTCAATCAACTGCGTTGCGGCTGGCACGGCTGGCTGCGCGACGGCTACTGGGAGGTTGCATAATGTCTGAACTGGTTTTCATCTGGGCTGTTTATCTGCTGGCGCAATTCGCCGACGTGGCGTCCACGCGCGCCGCCCTGCGCGGCGGGCTGGTCGAGGCCAACCCGCTCATGGCCCGCCTCATGGGCCTGACGGGCAATTGGTGGGCCGTCAAGCTCGGCGTGGCACTCGCTGCTGGCATTCTGCTGACGTGGCTGGGTCAAGAGCGCTGGATCATGCTGCTCGCCGCGATCACCGGCGGCGTGGCCGTGAACAACTGGCGGCTGGTCCGCAAGCATCGGGAGCGGCGCTGATGGCCACACCCGCCCAAATCGCCAACGACATGGCCGCGCATGCCAAATACTGGGCCGGGCGTGATTGTAACATAGAGCGCGTTTGCCGCGACGCGGCGTGGGTGATCCGTTCGATGCTGGAGGGACCAAAGGTAGACGGCCGCACGTACGGCGGCGTTCATCGGCGGCTCTTGAGATTGGAAATGGGTCCGGGCTGGAGGGTCAAAGGCTATCCGGACCTTGTCCGTGCAAGGCTTTGTATAGAACGCCTGCGCCGGGAGGCGCGTTGTTGATGGCCTATCGATGGAAAAGACCGGACGGCAAAACCGGCAGCTGGGTTTCGACGGAGGATGCCGCAATTCAGGACGCGGTGCAGAAGAAAAGCTCAGGTCCGGGCCTCAAGGTTACGTTCGACCTTACCATTGCTCGGCTGCTCTTCAAATCGCTCGCCCGCAACGGTTGGAGTATAGAGGAGGGTAACCCGTGACAGCCCCCGTCCTCACCCGCGACCCGGACGCGCTCCCCGAGGAGTTGCCGCGCGGCTCGGAAATCCCCGAGAGCCTCGATCCGCTGGCCGACGGCATCCTGATGGCGCATCAACGCTCCTGGTTGGCCGACGAGAGCGACCTCAAGGTTTGCGAGAAGGGCCGCCGCACCGGCATCACCTTTGCCGAGATGCTGGGCTGTGCGCTCATTGCCGCCGCCGCGCGCGGCGCGGGCGGGCAGAACTGCTTTTACATCGGCGACACCAAGGACAAGGGCCGCGAGGCCATTGGCTATGTGGCGCATTTCGCGCGGGTGATTGCCGGGGCGGCCCACCCCATCGAGGAGTTTCTCTTCGAGGATCAACAGCCCGATGGCACCACCAAGTTCATCAACGCCTACCGGGTGCGCTTTGCCTCCGGGTTCCGGGTTGAGGCGCTGAGTTCCAACCCGGCCAACATCCGGGGTCTTCAGGGCACCGTGGTGATCGACGAGGCGGCCTTCCACAAGGATGTGCGCGAGGTGATCGACGCCGTCAACGCGATGCTGATCTGGGGCGGCAAGGTCCGGATCATCTCGACCCACAACGGCTATCTTAACGCCTTCAACGAACTGATCCGCGAAGCGCGCTCCGGCAAGAACGGCTTCAAGGTGCATCGCTACACCTTCGGCGATGCCGTCACCAACGGGCTTTATAAGCGCGTCTGCATGATGCAGGGCAAGGTCTGGGGTGCCGCGGCCGAAGCGGACTGGGAGAGCACCATCCGCCGCTCCTACGGCGCGCGCGAGGCCGCCATGCGTCAGGAGCTCGATGCGGAGCCCGCCGAGATGCAGGGCGCGGCCCTCACCCGCGTGCAGATCGAGGCTTGCATGGCGCAGGGCATCCCGTTCCATCGCTGGACGCAGCCCGACAGCTTCAAAAACGCCGATGAGGCCGTGCGCAAGGCCGCCGCTTTAACATGGTGTAGAACCCACCTTGAACCGGTGCTTGAAACCCTCGATCGCACCCGGCCGCATTTCATGGGCGAGGACTTTGCGCGCTCGGGCGACGCGACCGACATCATCATCCTCGAACAGGGCGTCGATCTCACCCGGCGCACCAAGCTCATCGTCGAGCTGCGCAATATCCCCTTTGACCAGCAGCGCGACGTGCTCTTCTGGCTGCTCGACCGCCTGCCCAACTTCCAAAAAGGGGCGATGGACCGCACCGGCAATGGCGCCTACCTCGCCGAGGTCGCAGCCCAACGCTATGGGTCGCGCATTGTCGAGGTGGCTTTCACGCGGCAATGGTACGAGCTCGAGATGCCTCCCTATATCGAGGCCTTCTCGGATCGCACCATCGTGCTGCCCGCCCATGAGGACGTGCTGCGCGATCACCAGGCGCTGCAATACACGGGCGGCATCATCCGCGTGCCGGAGAACTTTCGCTTCAAAGGCTCGGACGGTCTCGACCGCCACGGCGACAGCGCCATCGCGAGCGCGCTCGCCTGGTACGCCAGCAATCAGGACGTGGTGCCGATGGAATATCAATCGACCGGGCGGCGCGCCACGTCCGGTGCGGATGACTTCACAGGCACCATGGGTGGCCGACGCATGGGCTTTGCCCGGGGCGGCGGCGGTTTGGATTTCGGAGGGTTCGGAGATGGCTAGGAAGACCAGCACGATGCGACTGCGGTCAGTGCGGATGCGCAACCCGATGGAGCTTTCGGGCATCCAGAACGGTCGTGACATCACCCGGCCGTGGATCGGCCCGCTGCTCGAGCCGACCGATCCGATCCTGCGCACGCGCGGCGGCGGCAGCTTTGATATCTACAAACCGATCCTGACCGATCCGCAGGTCAAATCGGTGATGACGCAGCGCATCTCGGCCGTGACCAGCCGGGAATGGGAAGTGGTGCCGGGCGAGGACACGGTGGCAGGCAAACGCGCGGCCGACTGGCTGCGGGACGAGCTTTCGGCCATGAAGTTCGACCGCCTGACCGAGAAGATGCTCTGGGGGCTCTTCTATGGGTATTCCGTCGCCGAGCAGATGTATCGGCGCGACGGGCAAATCTGGGGCTGGGAGGAGATCCGCGTGCGCGACCGTGTCAGGTTTCGCTTTGACGAGGACTGCGGCTTGCGCCTGCTGACCATGTCGAACATGCTTATGGGCGAGGAGATGCCGCCCGAGAAGTTCTGGGTCTTCTCGACCGGGGCGGATCACGACGACGAGCCCTATGGCCTCGGCCTCGCGCATTGGCTCTATTGGCCGGTCTGGTTCAAACGCAACGGCCTCAAGCTCTGGCTGATCGCCCTCGACAAGTTCGGCATGCCGACCGGACGGGGCAAGTATCCGGCGCAAGCCACAGAAGAGGAGAAGAAGACGCTGCTCGAGGCCGTAATGGCAATCCGCTCCGAGGCGGGGATCATCATTCCCGAAGGCATGGATATCGATCTGCTGTCGGCACCGTCAGGGTCCAGTTCACTCGATTACCAGAAGCTGCACGACGCGATGGACGCCGCCATCTCGAAGATCGTTCTGTCGCAAACCATGACGACGGACGACGGCTCCAGCCGCTCTCAGGCCGAGGTGCATGACGGCGTCGGTGATGCCGTTAAGAAGTCCGATGCGGATCTGGTCTGTCAATCCTTCAACGAGGGACCGGTGGCGCAGCTCTCCGCGTTCAACTTCCCGGGCGTTGTGCCCCCAAAGGTGTGGCGCAAGATGGAGGACCCGGAAGACACCACCGCCGCCGTGGACCGCGACGAGAAGCTGCATCGCATGGGCTGGCGCATGTCCGAGGACCGCGTACAGGAGACCTATGGCGATGGGTATGAGCGTGCCGCACCTCCGGACACCCCCCCGCCGGGTGAGGAGGCCGCACCGGAGGCCGGTTTCGCCGAGCATCGCCACGATAGCGCACTCGATGCGCTTGCGGCCGAGATTATCGCCGAGGGACATGCCGAGGCGGCCGTCGAGCCGCTATTCGCAGATATCGCGTCCCTTCTGGGCAGCATCGCACCGGGCACCACGCTTGAGGCGCTGCGCGCCCGTATCGACGCCTTGGCGGCCGCACCGAGCGACGGACAAGCGATGACTGACCTCTTGACTGAGGCCAGTTTCGCCGCGCGTCTGGCGGGTGAGCTGGGGGCCGTGGTGGATGACAGCGAGGCGGCGGACGGGTCGGACACCCTGCCCGGCTCCGTGGCCCCATGATCGACCTGCAGCGCCTGCGCCCCGAGGATGCGCTGTCCTTCTTTCGCTCCAAGGGCCTCGCCCCGCCCGATGCGCGGTTCGATTTCCGCGACGTCTGGCGCAATGAGCACGCGAGCAATTTCGTTGTCGCCAAGGCGATGCGGACTGACGTGCTCGAGACGATCCGGGGCGCGCTCGACCGTGCGCTGGCCAACGGCGGCACGCTGGGCAGCTTCATGGATGACCTCGAGCCCGAGTTGAAACGGCTCGGCTGGTGGGGCAGCGGCACGGAGCGCGACCCCCTGACCGGCGAGTTGAAGAACGTCCGGCTTGACTCGCCGCGCCGCCTGCGGGTGATCTTCGACGCCAATATGCGCGCGGCCCATGCTGCGGGCAAATGGGCGCGCATTCAGCGCACCAAGGCGGCCTTCCCCTTCCTGCGCTACGTCCAGATCCAGCGCGACACCAAGCGCGAGGACCACGCGCGCTATCACGACCTGATCCTGCCCGTCGATCACCCGGCATGGCTTCGCATCTTTCCCCCCAACGGCTGGCGGTGCGGCTGCACCGTTCAGCAACTCTCGCAGGGCATGCTAGAGCGGCGCGGCCTCAAGGTGACAGAGGATTTCGAGCTGGAGGAGCGCGGGGTGCTGAACCGTCGCACCGGTGAGATCGAACCCACGGCACTCGGGGTCGATCCCGCGTGGGATGGCAACCCGGGTCAGGCGTGGCTTGACCTCGGGGCGCGCCACGCAGGCGTATCGGCCGGGCTTTCCGCCCCGGCGGCGGCGACCGAGCTTGGCTTTGTCATGCGCGCCCGGCTCATGGGCCTGGGCGATGGGCGGGAGCATCTTGGCGCATTCGATCTGAGGACCGGCGAGGAAATCGACTGGAGCGTGGGCAAGCCGAAGCGCGTCAAACTGACCCCCTCCATAATCCAGCGGCTGGAGAGCGGCACGGCCGTCGGCCTCGTGCACAATCACCCCAGTTCCGCGCCGCTCAGCCCGGATGACATGGCGGTTATGTTCCAGCGCCAAGTTCGATCAATCATCGCCGTTGGTCACGACGGCTCACTCTACCGGGCACAGATGCTGAGACTTAGCCGTGGCGACATGCGCGAGCTTTCGGAGGTGGCGGCAGAACTCATTGACGAGTTGGCCCCGGCCTTGACCAATACAGAGCGCGACCATGCGGTGCGCCTCGCGGTCCTCGACGTCTTGCAGTCTCAGGGCCTGATCTTATATCAAGAGAGCCTTGGCGCGCAGTCGCGAGCAATCCGGCAGCGCATAGAAGAGTCCGCCCGGGGTGTTGCCGCTGCCATTGTCAGGGCCATGAACGGAGATCCGTGATGCGAACGTTGCTGGTTGAGCCGCCCGACGAATGGAGCCGCGAGGCTTATGAGGCCGCATTGCGCGAAGCGGAAGCATTGCCTGACGACGATCCGGACAAGGAAGAGCTGGTCGCGGTCCGCCGCGAAGATCTGTTTGGGTATTTCGACCGCCCTAAGAGGACGCCCGAAGAGCGCCGTGCGATCCTGCGCGCATTCCTTGTCGATCCGGCCTCCTGAGGCGATTTCGGGCAAATTGGCCTTGCGAGCGCACCTGCAACCGAGGCCGCGCCACGGAATACCCCGTCAGAGCGCCATTAAATACCCATTGAATACCCCCCTCGGCCCTGCGGGCCACCTTCCCCCGCCGTCAGGGGGGAGGCCATTCTGGGGGCCTCTCAGGGCCTCTTGGCATTCCGGCCTTGCCGGATGCCCGGTTGGGCGGATAGTGTGGCCACAAGGGGACCCTGCCAAAACCTCGCCTCCCCTGAAGCCCTTCATCTGATATGGCACCCGCGCCCGGCCTAGTGTCGGTCGCATGACAAAACCGCTTCACATCTTCCGCGCTGGCCGCCACACCGCCCAATCCGGGCAGAGCTTCGAATTTTCCGAGGCTGAGGTTGAGGGCATCGCCGCTGCCTATGATCCCGCCCTCCACGAGGCCCCCATTGTCGTGGGCCATCCCCGCACCGATGCCCCGGCCTATGGCTGGGTGAAATCCCTGCGCGCCGAAGGGGCCGAGCTTTTCGCCGAGCCTGACCAGGTCGAGCCTGCCTTCGCCGAGATGGTGCGCGCCGGACGCTTCAAGCGGATCAGCGCCTCTTTCTATCCCCCCAAGGCCGCCGCTAACCCGACCCCCGGCATCTATTACCTCAAGCATGTGGGCTTTCTGGGTGCTCAGCCCCCCGCCGTGAAAGGCCTCAAGGCGGCCGAGTTCTCTGAGGACGCCGAGGCCGTGACCCTTGAGATCGCCTTCTCGGAAGAAGACGCGCCTGTCGCCAGTTTCGGCGATGCCCTGAAAGGCGCGATCTCCGCCGTCCTGTCCTGGGCACGCACGCCCGCAGGCCAGGAGGCACTCCGCGACGCCGCAGGCGCGCCCGAGACCGAGCCCGCCCCATTCGCCGAAACCCAAGAAGGAGACCCCGATATGTCCGGCACGGACAAGCCAACCCCCGAAGACCGCCAAGCCGCGCTCGATGCGCGCGAGGCCGAGATTGCCGCCAAGGAGGCGGCCTTCGCCGAAGGTACGCGCGCCGCACGCCGCGCCGAAGACGCGGCCCTCCTCGACGCCCTTGCCAAGGACGGGCGCATCGCCCCCGGCCTCAAGGATGAGATGGCCGCGTTCATGGAAAACCTCGACGCGACGGACGAGGTGTCTTTTGCCGAAGGCAAGACCGCCAGCCAGCGCGACTGGTTCCGCGACCTGCTCTCAAAACGGGCCAAGCCGCTGATCGATTTCAGCGAGCGGGCGGGTGGTGACGCCCTGCCACAGGTCAAGGGAGCGGACGACATCACCGCAGCGGCCAAGCGGCTGATCAAGGACGCCGAGGCCGAAGGCCGAACGCTGAGCTTTGCGGAGGCGGCCCGGCAGATCGAAGAAACCATGGAGAGCGACGATGCCTAATCCCGGTATGTTCATCAAATCCTACACCGCCGAGGCGGCGGTGCCCGGCCGCCGGATCGTCAAATTCGGCGCGGGCGGCGGCATCCTTGTGGCCGCCTCCGCGACCAATCTCGCGATTGGCATCTCGGACCAACTGGATGCGGCCATTGGCCAGACAGCGGACGTGATCATGTCCGGCTCCGGAGAGCTCAAGCTCGCGGGCACAGTCGCCGCAGGTGCGCCCGTCGCCTCGAACGCCTCGGGCCTCGGTGTGGCCGCAGTGGCCGGAGCCGGAAACATCGCCATCGGCTACGCGCTGCAGGCGGGCGTCGCTGGCGACATCATCGACGTGGCCATCGCCCGTCACTCTGTCACCTGATCTTTAGGAGCGCTGATCCATGAGCACCCCCACCCCCTTTGTCGTCGATCCGGTCCTGACCGCCATCGCCGTCAATTTCCGCAACCCCGACATCTCGTTCATTGCCGACGAGGTCATGCCGCGCGTGCCGGTCATGGCTACGGATTTCAAATGGACCTATTTCCCGCCTGAGCAGATGTTCACGGTGCCCGACACGGAAGTCGGCCGCAAAGGTCTGGTCCAACAGGTTGAGTTCACCGGCGAAGAGCGCACCTCTTCGGTCAAGGACTACGGTCTCGACGACGTGGTGCCGCAGCGCGACATCGATGCCGCCCGCGCCCTGCGCGCCGCTGGCAATTCGGCTTTCGATCCCGAGGCGCGCGCCGTCGAGGGTCTGGCCCATCTGATCCAGCTCGACCGCGAAAAGCGCGTGGCCGCCATGGTGCAGGACGCGGCCAACTATGACGCGGACAAAAAAGTGGTGCTCTCGGGCGCGGGCCAGTTCAGCGATCCCACGTCCGATCCCATCGGCGTGATCTCTGCCGCCCTTGATGCCACCTTCATCATGCGCCCCAACGTGGCCGCGATGGGGCGTAAGGCCTGGACGGCGCTCTCGACCCATCCCGATATCCTGAAGGCCATCAACCGGACCTCGGGCGACAAGGGCCGCGCCGGCCGCGAGGCGGTGGCGGAGCTTTTCGAACTCTCTCAGATCCTCGTGGGCGACAGCTATATCAACTCGGCCCGCAAGGGTCAGACGGCTGCCTTCGAGAAGGTCTGGGGCGGCAATATCGCCCTGATCCATCGCAACACTCAGGCCGGTCCGGACGGCACCGCCCCCGCATGGGGCTGGACGGCGCAGTTCGACGGGCGCGTCTCGGGGCGCTTCTTTGACCCCAAGGTCGGCCTCAAAGGTTCCACCACGCTCCGCGTAGGCGAGCAGGTCCGCGAAGTCATCGCGGCTCCGGCCACCGGCTATCTGATCGAGGATGCGGCATGAGCTATCTCATCAAACGCACCGTGATCGCAGCCAAGCGGCTGGAGGCGGGAACGACCGTCCCCGCGCAAAAAATCGGCGGGGAGGCGCAGATTGCGCGCCTTCTCGCCCTGGGCGCAATCGAAGAGGCCGGGGACGCGGCAGACACCGCGCCGCCGCTTGTCCTCGACGACGCGCTGCGCGTGGCCTTGACCAATGCCATCAACGCCCTGCCCGGCGACGCCTTCGACAAGAGCGGCAAGCCCAAGGTCAAGGCACTGCAGGACGCGCTTCCCGGTTTGGCCGACCAGATCACCGCCGCCGCGCGGGATTCGGTCTGGGCCGGGATGCAGGCCGCCGCCAACGCGGCATCCTGAAATTCCAGAGCGAAAGGATCAATCGCGAACCTCACGGGCACATAGGGCGACAACCAGACCCCTCCGGAGGCGATCCGAGTAGGCGCGGCCCACGCGAGTTGGAGCCTGCAACGTCTGAGGAATGGACGTGACAGCCGGGAGAGACCGGCACCAAACACCCAACCCGGAGGCGCGCCATGGCCGAGACGATCAAGAGCACCGACGACACCCGGGTCGAAAACAGCCCCGTGCGGCACAGCTACCGCAAACTGGGCGACATCGAGAAGGCCCGGGTCGAGGCGATCAAGGATATCGGCCAAAGGTTTCTCGACGAGATCGCCGCCGATCAGGGCCGCGAGTTTTCCCTCGCGCGCACCAAGATCGAAGAGGCCGTCATGTGGGCCGTCAAAGGGGTGGCCCGCTGATGGCCTACCTGACTGTGCAAGACATGATCGACCGCTACGGCGAAGGCTTCCTCGCCGAAGTGACGGCGCGTGACACAATCCCCGGCGTGATCGGTATGACCGCGCTGCAGGTGGCCGTGGACGACGCCGTGTCTGTCGCCGAGAGCTATGTCGCAGGGCTTTACAATGCAGACAATCCGCCCCGTGTCCTGACGATGCATACTGCGGCAATTGCCTGGTACCGGCTGCTCGGTGCGCGGGCCGCCGCCTTTGACGGGGCCGAAGAGGGCTATGAGGCCGCGATCAGCTTTCTGCGCGAAGTGCGCAAGGGCGAGGCCTCGCTCGGAGACGAGACGCCCGAGGACACAGGCCGGGGCAATCCCCAGCTACCCCAGATCAGCGCGCCGGAGGGCACCTTCACCCGCGACAGCCTGAAGGGGTTCTGAGATGGTCACCCTCACAGTCAGCCTCGACAGTCTCGACTTTGACAGCGCCATTGCCAATGGCCTGCGCCAGTTGTCCGACCTCACCCCTTTGATGCGCCGCATCGGCACCGTTCTGGAAACCTCCGTCTCGGAGCGGTTCGAGAAGGGCGAAGGCCCGGGCGGCATCGCGTGGCCCGTCTCGCACCGCGCGCGCGAGTTCGGCGGCAAGACGCTGGTCGACAGTACACGCCTGCGGGACAGCATCGTGACAGAGGCTGACAGCCAGTCCGCGCGCATCGGCACCAACGTGCCCTACGCCGCCACCCATCAGTTTGGCGCGTTCATCGAGCCGAAGGCCGCGGGCGGTGACGCCACGGCCAAACTCGCCTTCACCCTGCCCAATGGCCAATTCATCATGGTCGACCAGGTCGAAATTCCAGCCCGGCCCTTTCTGGGCTTTGACGACAAGGACGAGACCGACATCGTGGACACGGTCGAGACCTATCTCCGCGAGGTATTCGCATGAACATCTCCGATGTCATGGCCCGCCTCGCGGCTGAGGTGCCCGAACTTGGCGGTCGTATCGACGGCGGGCGCGCCTTTGTCGATCTGATCCGCTCGAAGAAACTGCCGGCGCAATCGGTCGCGGCCTATGTCTTTCCCTCCGGCATTCAGGGGGGCCGCCCGGATGCTGCGTCGGGTGTGTTCAGCCAGATGCTGACCCACCGCACGAGCGTGGTGATCTTCGCCCAAAGTTTTGATCGCACCGGGGCCGCCTCCCTCGACAAGATCGACCAGTTCCTGATGCGCGTGGTGCGCGCCTTGGCGGGATGGGCACCGGGCGACGAGGTCGGTGTCTTCCGGTTCGAGCGCGGCCAACTCATGTCCAGCGGTGCCGGTGTGCTCGCCTACCAGCTTGATTTCTCCATCGATGACCAACTGAGGATCCTCTCATGACCAATCTTCCGACCTCCGGCGGGGCGTACACCCGCGATGACAAGGGCGCGCTGAAGCGCGCGGATGCGTCGCCCTCAAAGCCCGCCCCCACCCCGAAACCCGAGAAGAAGGACGCTGACAAATGAGCCTGCTCTGGAGACGCAAGGTCCTGCTGGCCAAGCAGGAAACCACCTATGGCACCGATGCCGCCCCGACCGGCACTGATGCAATCCTCGCCACGGATGTGCGCCTGTCGCCGATGCAGGGTCAGGATCTGGACCGCAATCTCGATACGCCGCACGGCGGCCCCACCGGCACGATCCCCGTCGATCTGCACCGCACGATCTCGTTCAAGGTCGAACTGGCAGGCTCCGGTACCGTCGGCACCGCGCCCCGCTGGGGCCGTCTCCTGCGCGCCTGCGGCTGTGCCGAGACCGTGACGGCGGCCACCTCCGTGGTCTACAACCGGGTCTATTCAAACCTCGAGAGCATCACACTCCACCTCAATATCGGCGGCACGCTCTATGCCATGGTGGGCGTGCGCGGCACCGCCGCCTTTGACGTCTCGGCCTCGGGCATTCCCTATATCGAGTTCGAGTTCACGGCCCTCTATGTGGCCCCGGCCGACGTGGTCCAGCCAACCCCGGACTTTATCGGCATTCCCGACCCGCTGGCCGCGTCGGATGCCAACACGCCGGTCTTCACGATTGATAGCACCTCGCTCGTGATGCGCAATTTCAAGCTCACCCTCGCCAACCGCATCGAGGCGCAGTTTCTGATCGGCGAGGAGGAAGTGATCCTCGACGGGCATGAGAACACCATCGAGGCGCGGGTGCGCGCCGTGACGCTCTCCACCTTCAACCCGTTCACCATGGCGGCCACCCAAGAGAAGGTCGCCGTCGAGATCGAGCACGGCAAGACGGCGGGCAACATCGTCAATATCGCGGCCCCGAATGCCCAGATGCAGCGTCCCGAGGGGCTGGAGGACGGGCAAGGCCGCAAGGAATGGCCGCTGCGCCTCGTGCCACTGCCCACCGCCTCCACCGCCGCCGACCAGTGGGCGATGACGCTCACCTGAGGGGGTTCAACGCCCCCTTCAATGCCCCTTTGAAAGAGAGTTCACCCCCATGTTCAAGATCGACCAGACGCCGACCTTCACCCACCCTGTCGAGATCAAGGTGCCCGCCGATGGCGGCCATGATCTCCAGACGCTCAATGCCACCTTCCGCGTGCTGCCCGATGAAGAGATTGAGGCGCTCGACATGCGCACCACGCGCGGCGAGCGCGAGTTCCTGTCGGCGGCCATCGTCAGTCTCGACGACATCGAGGACGAGAAGGGCAACAAGCTGCCTTACAGCCACGGCCTGCGCGACCGGCTGATTGGACTGGCCTATGTCCGCGTCGCCCTGGTCAACGCCTATTACGCGGCGTTGGTGGGGAAACGGGTAAAAAACTGAAATGGGCCGGGCGGGCATGGGCGCGCGGCGACCTGATCGCAGATGACGCAGGCGGCGACCATGACGACGAGGCGGAATTCTGGGGGATCGACCCGGGTCACCTCCGCCGCGATCCGTCCGGCTCTGGTGTTTGGCCGCAGAATGTCCCGGCGGTGCGGGCCTTTCTCGCGGTCTGCAATCAATGGCGCACCGTCTCGGCCGGGCTGGCGGGTTTCCGCGTGGTGGGCCTTGACTACACGGCCGCGCGGGCGGGCCTGCGCATGAGCGGGGTCAAGGTCACGCCCGCGCTTTGGGCCGAGGTGCAGGTGATCGAAGGCGCGGCTGTGGCCGCGATGAGGGAGAACTGAGATGGCATTCCGTGTCCAGGGCGAGATCCTCATGGACGCCGATCAGGCGAAGGCGGAGTTGCAGGCCACCGGCACCGCCGCGAAATCGGCCTCCCAGGACATTCGCGGCGTCGGCACCCAAGGTGCAACCGCCGCACGCGGGGTCAAGCAGCTTGAGACGGCCGCCAGAACCTCCGCTACGGGCCTTAGGGCGGCAAGCTCGGCCGCCGAGGTCAATGCAGCGGCGACCCAGAAAATGGCCTCGGCCAATCGCCTCGCCGCAGGCTCGATGGGCAACCTCGTGGCGCAGGGCAATGACGTGTTTGTCATGCTCGCGGCGGGTCAGAACCCGCTCACGCTGGCCATTCAGCAGGGCACGCAAATCACTCAGGTGATCGGGCCGCTCGGGGCGGCGGGCGCGTTCCGGGCATTGGGCGGGGCGGTTCTCGCGATGCTGAGCCCGATCAATCTGATCACCATCGGCGCACTGGCGGCGACCGCTACCGTGGTCAATTGGTTCATGTCCTCCTCGGAAGAGGCCGAGAGTTTCGCGGACAGCGTCGAGGCGCTCGAGAACCGGATCGACAGCCTGAGGGACAAGATCGCCGAGGCCTCATCCACCCGGCTCGAACTGGCCGACCGCTTCGGCGAAGGCTTTGTGGACCGCGCCCAAGACCTGCTCGACCGGATCGTCGAGGCCGAGAAGCGTATCACCGCCCGTGAGACCGGCGAAAACATCGGAGATTTTCTGGGCGAAACCGGCGTGGACTTTGGGCGCATCAACCGCAACCGCAACCTCCTGCCGCAATCGGTCGACGGCGGGCTCGACGTGGCCGAGGGTCAAGCGCTCTCCACGCTCGCTTCTGAGTTCGACCTCAGCGGTCTCTTTGGGCGGATGCGTGCCGGGAGCCGTGAACTTGTTCAAGACGTTCTCAACGATTTCGCCGCCCTTCAGGAGGCCGCGCAAGGCACGGTCGAAGAACAAGCCGCCGCCGTCGACGCGCTGATCGAGAGCTACACCCGCGCCGCGCTGGCCTCGGGGGAGACGTCCGAGGCAGAGCAAGACCGCCTCCTGACGCTTGACAAAATGCGTCTGACCCTGGCCGAAGTTGCCAAGCTGCAAGGGGAAGACCCCGCCCGAAACCGCCAGACCGAAGAAATGCTGACCTTCCTCGATCTGGTGACCAAAAGCACCGGCGAGCAGCTGAAGGCCGAGGCGGCGGCGCAGGCCACGCTCTCGACCATGATCCAGCAGAATGGCGTGGCCGAGGCTATCGCGCGGGCAGGCGCGGACAGTGCCGAGGTGACGCGGTTGCGCGCGCAGTTCGCCCTCGATGCGGCGCTTGCGGAGGCCGACGCCTCTGGCGCGAGCGAAGAAACAAAAGAGGCCATGCGCGAGGCCGCACAACACACCTTTGAAATCGCGACGAGCGACATGTCCGGCAGCATCCGCGCGGCCGCCGACGAGGCCGCGCGGCTCTCGGCCGAGGTGCGCGGTGCCGTCGATGCCATGTTCGACCTGCAATCCCAAGGCCAGGTCGGGTTGGAGAACGCCCGTATCCGGGCGGAGTTTCGCGACGATCCGATTGGGCGCGCCGGAGCCTTGGCCGGTGCTAGGTTCGACCGCGAGACGGCGGTAATCCGGGGCGAGGCCAGCGGCGATACGGCAACAGTCGATGACCTAAATGCGCGCCGGGACGCCGTTGTCGAACTGGCCCGTGAGACATCCCGCCTCAACGAGCTAGCCCGGCCGACGCGGTCCGGCAGCGGCGCGCGTGGCGCATCGGCCAACGAGACCCTGCGCGAACAGCAGGCGCTCGACCGGCTGATCGAGAGCAAGCGGCGCGAGATCGAGGCGCTGCGCGAGAGCGACCCGGTGCAGCGCGAGATGATCCGCCTGCGCGACCGCCTGACCGCCGCGACGCCAAAGCAACGCGCGGAGATCGAGGCGCTCGTCGAGGCCCATGAGAACGAGCGCGTCGCCATGGAGCGCAAGGAGGAATTCAACAACGCCGTCGACGACGTGCTGCTCGAGGCCGAAAGCCTCCGGGACGTCTGGGAGGGGATCGGCGACATGGTCATCCGCGCGGCCAAGGAAGCGCTGATCCTCGGCACCGGCCCGCTCTCCGGTCTCTTTGGGGGCAGCGGTGGCGGTGGTGGCGGCCTTGGCGATCTCTTTGGTCTCCTCTCGGGCGGGTCGCTGATCAATATTGCGTCTGGCGGCTTGCCCGGCGAGATGGCGCCCGGCTTTGCCAGTGGCGGCGATCCTCTTGTCACCCGTCCCGGCCTCCTCTTGGGCGCGGGCACAGGCCGGGGGGACAGGATCCGCGCGATGGTAAGCGCCGGGGAATTCATCATGACGGCCGAGGCCACGGCCCGCAACCGCGCGGTGCTCGAGGCCATGAACGCAGGCGCGATCATTCCAGGCTTTGCCGGGGGCGGCCTGCCCCTGCCCGCGCAGGCTGCCGGTGCGACGCGAGCCCAGAGCGGTAGCGCGGGCCCGCGCATCGAGGTCGTGGCCCGCGTCGAGAACGGCAGCATCGTCCAGGACGTGCGCCGCATATCGGGGGAAGTGGCCGTGCAGGTGACGCGGGCCGGGATTGAGCAATTCACGCGCAGCGGCCTGCCGCAGGCGGTTGATCGTATCAACAAAGACCCCCGGAGGCGCGGTTGATGCCCTTGGCTTTTCCCCTCGTTCTGGCCGAGTTCCAAGACCGGCTGAAAATCTCGGTCTCGCAGCTCGTGATCAACACGCCCATGCAGATCGACCGCACGGCCAGCGGCATTCCTCTGCCTGCGCTGCTGGGTGCGCCGGTGTGGCGCGGGTCGCTTACCCTTCCCCCCATGAGCAATCGCAGCAATGCCGCGCGGATCGACGCGCTCTTGTCCGTGCTGGACACGCCGGGGGCGTCGTTTCTGGTCTACGATCCGGCAAAGACGCATCCGGCAGATGATCCGACCGGGGCGATCCTTGGCGCGGCCACGCCCACGGTCGCACAGCTTGATGCGGCAGATGCGCGGATGATCAAGCTGCAAGGCATGCCCGGTCTCTATTGGCTGCGCGGTGGCGATTTCATGGGCGTGCAGTATGGCTCCAGCCCCGTGCGATATGGCCTGCATCGGGTGGTGAGTGATATCCAGTCCGGCGCTCCGGGCACGACCGCATGGTTTCAAGTGACGCCGCCGCTCCAGCCGGGGATTGTCGTTGGCGATCCCGTGACGCTGATCAGGCCGGTAATCAAGGCGCGGCTCGAACCAAATCCGGCCTACGGCGCACATCGCGCGGGCAGAGCCGAGGGCGCACAGTTCTCCTTTGTGCAAAGCGTGGGGGTGTAGATGCGCGATTACGGCACCGCCACCGAAAATATGCTGGCCAGCCTTACGGGTGTCATATCCCGGCATCTGGTGTGGGTATCAGCGCGGCGCAAATCCACAGGGCTGATCGAGGCCGTGGGGTTCTGGAATGGGCTTGATGTTCGGCAATTCACCGTTGGCGAGACCGCGCGCAGCTATCAGGGCGCGGGCTCAATCCTTGGGCTTGATCCGATCCGGGGCGAAGTGGGCTTGAATGTACGAATGCACACAATCCGTTTTTCCGGCATTCCGGCTGCGGTGGTCAATCTGGTGAACCTCTATGACCTGCGCGGTGCGCCGGTCGAGGTGCACCGGGTGTTTTTCGATCCGGTCAAGGCGGTGCAGGTCGGCGTGCCCGTGCGGGTGATCAAAGGTTGGGTCGAAGAGATGCCCCTGCCGCGCGCCGCAGAGGGGCAATCGGCGGATGTCACCATGACGGTGGCAAGCGCCGCGCGGGCGTTGACCCGGACCTTGGCGCTCAAGAAGTCCAATTCCGCGCAGCGCCGGATCAACGCCACGGACCGGGGGCGGGAGAATGCCGCCACCTCGGGCGCGGTGCCGGTGTTCTGGGGGTCAGGCAAGTCGCAGAACGGCGCGCCGCCGCCCACGAGCGTCACGCCGTCCACACCCACGGCAGACGAGCGCGCGGGCGGGGGCAGTACCAGCAACGGGGATAGTCGTGGATGAGCCGGGCACAGATGCTGATCGCCTATCTCGACACTGTGCGGGTGATGCGCTTTCGCCCCGGCAGCCACGATTGCGGCATGTATGTCGCCGGGTGGGTCAAGGCCGCGACGGGCGTGGATCACGGCGAGCGGTGGCGCGGGCGCTATCGCAGCATGGCGGGGCTTGCCCGCGTGATGGCCGAAGACGGCTTTGCCAGCCATGTCGATTATATCGCCAGCCTCTTCCCGGAGATCCCGCCCGCCATGGCGCAGGTGGGCGATCTGGCGGTGTGCGAGGGCAGCGCCATGGGCATCTTTGCCAGCGACCGCGTGTTCGTGCTGCGCCCCGACGGGCTGGGCCATTTATCGCGCCTCAAGGCGGCGAGGGCTTTCAAGATATGATCCTGTTCTTTGCGTTCCTCGTAGGCTTTATCGTAGCACCCGGCGGAGCTATGGCCGAGCCGATTTCCACTGCGATTGCCGTTGCGCTGGCGGCATCAAGCGCCGGGGCTGGCACGTTTGCGGCGATTGCTGCGGGGTTCGGTGCACTGGGGGCGTTTGCGACGCGGATCATCGTGGGCGTGGGCCTCTCGCTGCTCAATCAAGCCTTTGCCAAGAAGCCCAAGGTCAATGGTCAGGGCATCCAGACCGAACAGACCACGACCGGCGACGTGACGCCGCAGAAATTCATCGTGGGCACAATGGCGGCGGAGGGCCACGCGGTTGCGCCCGCCTATAGCCGCTTCAAGAACAACGGCATCCTGACCTACATTCTCGAGGTCTCGAACATTCCTGTGCAAGGTCTGACTGGGCGGATCGTCATAAACGGCAAATATTCCGACATCGAGGCCCCCGACAATAGCGCGGGGCCGTTCAATGAGGTGCCCGAAAATTCTGGCCGTCGCATCCTGACCGAGTTCCGGCAGGACGACACAGACCCGACCGCGTGGATGTGGTTCTACGACGGGACGCAGACCGAGGCCGATCCAACGCTGGTGACATACTATGGCGCGCATCCTGACCGTCCTTGGACCACGGATCACGTCCTGCGCGGCACAGCCTATGCGGTGCTGGAATTCGCGCTGGACCCCGAGATTTATCAGGGCCTGCCCTCTGTCCGGTTCGAGGTGCAGGGCATCAAGCTCTACGATCCGCGCAAGGATACCACCGTGGGCGGCTCTGGCGCGCATCGGTGGGACAATCCCGCAACTTGGGAGTTCTCAGAAAATCCGCAGGTGATCAATTACAACATCTATCGTGGCATCACCCTGCCCACGGGCGACATCTGGGGCGGGCAGGTGTCTGCCGAGGATTTGCCACTCGATAACTGGTTTGCGGGCATGAACGAGTGCGACGTCGATATCGGCGGGCGCAAGCAATACGTGGCGGGCTTCGAGATCAACGTCGAGGAGATGGCCCCGGTCGATGTGATCGAGGAAATGAACCGCGCCAGCTTTGCCCAGACGGCTGAGTTCGGTGGCGTGTTCCGGGTGCGCGTGGGTGCGCCCTCGGCCCCGGTGCTGGCTCTCACCGATGCGGATTTCGTAATCACGGAATCCTCGGAGCTCACGCCGTTCCCGGCGTTCGAGAACGTGACCAACGGCATCACCGGGACTTACGTCGAGCCGAATGATATCTGGGAGGGCCGCGAGGCCGATCTGATCCTGAACGAGGATTGGGTGGCCGAGGATGGCGGGCAGCGGGTGGCAAGCGTTGGACTGCCTGCGGTGAGCGTCAAGGCGCAGGCGCAGCACCTGCTGAATTCTCTGCTGCTGGATGCGCGCCGGTTTGTGACGTTCCAAGTGACCTTGCCGCCGAGTTTCGCGCTGGTCGAGCCGCTGGATTCGATCAGCTTCACGTCCGAGATTTACGGCTACACGAACAAGGTGTTCGAGGTGATCGAGGTCGAGGACCGCACCGACACGTTGCTGCAAGTCGTGGTGATGCGCGAGCGCGAGGCCACGGATACAGATTGGGGGCCGGAGCTCGACGTGCCGGCACCTCTGCCCACCAATGGTCAGACACCGCCTGCGCCGCTTGTGGTGCCGCTGTCAGTGGCTGCGTTTGACCTGTCGGACGCAGGCGGCACTGCGCGCCGCCCGGCAATCCTGTTGACCTGGACGATTGAAAGCCTGCCCGCGATCCGCAACCTGAAATATCAGGTGCGCGTGAAGGCCACGCAGGAGATCGTCGCAGAGGGCATCAAGCCGGTCGACGGGGGCCGCGTGCTGGTGCGGGGCGACATCATCGCCGCGACGGAATACGAGGTCCGCGCCCGTTATGTGGCCGACAGCCCGACCGCGTGGACGCCGTGGCTGAGTGTGACCACGCCGGATTTGCGGTTGACGCAAGCGGACCTTGCCGACGCCCTGCGCGACCAGATCGACACGGCCTTTGACCGGCATGATGCTGTGCTTGGCGATGCGAACATGCCGCGATCTGTCTCTGACCTGTTCAACCGCGTGGGTGAGGGTGCTGATGAGGTTGCCGAGGGACTGCTGCGCGGTTTCCTCGACGGGCAGGCGGTGCGCGAAACAACGGCATTTGGGCGGCGCGAGATTTCCACGCAGGTCGTGGACGGTATCAGCGCCGAGGCGAGCGAGCGGCTTCTTCTAGCCTCTAAGGTCGATCAGAACGCCGCCGTGATCACACAGGTGGCTGCAACCCGTGTGACAGCCGACGGCGCGGTGGCGGCGGTCAATCAGCAGATCGTGGCCAGCTACGGCAGTGTCACGGCGCTGGCAGAGGCTACGGCCTTTGCTGAGGCAACCATAGACGGCATATCGAGCGGCTTTGTCTGGTCACTTGGCGGCGATGATGTGTTGTCGCTGGTGCGTGTGGATGATGGTGAGACAGAGCCTGTCACGACCGCCCGGATCAAGGGCGATTACATCAAACTGGATGGCACTGTCGAAGTTTCCGGCGACTTTGTTCTCGATGGCGATCTGATCCTTGGCGGGTCAATTGTTACGGACAAGATCGAAGCAAATGCGACAGGGGCAATTAGCGCCACAACGCTTGGTTCAGATTTTCTGATCACCAGTACTTCTGCCTTTCAAGATGTTCTGACCTTGACGGCTGCGCACAGCAATCTGCCGAGTGAGCGACACATGATCCTGAACGTCAGGTTTCAGGCGGGGTCACTCAGCCCAGATGATCTGGGCGCTGACGTGGAGTATCGCATACTTCGGAACGGGGTGCAGATGGAAGACACGCTTGTCTACCGTCAACGCGTCGAATTGGGCAAAAGGCAACTGCTTGACAGCATGGTTTTCAAGAACCGCACGACGCCGGGGGCATCCGCGACCACCTACAAATTGCAGGCACGTTACTGGTTTCACCCCGGTGGTCTTAAGGGCGTGCTCGTTCTGCCGGGAACGCAGCTTTTTGCAGAGGAAAAAGCGATTGCCACATTCAGTTAACACAGAGCGAGGAACACCATGAGCATCTGGTATCGGACCGGCACGATCAGCATCACGAGCGGCAGCGCCGCACTGACGGGCAGCGGCACGGCATGGCTGGCCAACGCCGCACCGGGCATGATGGTGGTACGCAATGGCGTGATTGTCGGCGAGGTTCTGACTGTCAACAGCAACACCTCGATCACGCTGGCGGTCGCCTATACCGGCACGACGATTAGCGGCGGCAGCTACGCCATTGCCAATCTCGGGGCCGTGCGCGACGGGCTGATTGCGGCGTTCAACGATGTGATGGCAATATTTGACGCGGCACAGGCTGGCCCGCTTTCTGGCCGGTTTGGCGACGGCACGCTGGCTGAGCCGGGGGTGGCGTTTCTGGCCGATCTAAACACCGGTTTTCGTCGCCCCGCTGCGGACCAGATCGGCATGGTCACGGGCGGTGTGCAGCGGGCACTTCTGTCGAGCGCGGGCCTCAACGCGATCACAAACCTGCTGCTCAACGGGTCACAGGTCTTTGCGCGCTCAAACATCCTCGGGACGGTCACTCAGGCCGCAGGTGTGCCGACCGGCGCGCTGATCGAAAGCGTGTTTGTCGGCGGCAATGGCGAATACACGCGGTTCGCCAATGGCACGCAGATCTGTGCGACGACAGTTGCCACCTCGGATGCGGGTGAAGTCGCATGGACCTATCCGGCTGAATTCGCCGTCACCCCGCGCGTGGCGGCCGTGACCACCGGCGGCGGTTCCGTGGCCTTTGCTCGGGCGTCGAGCGTGACCACAACAACGCTGAATATGAGCACCTTTTTGACCACCAATGCGCGCGTTTCCAGTTTTGCAAACATCGTTGCTGTCGGCCGCTGGTTCTAAGGAGAGACCCGATGCACATCACACTGATCCCGCAGCGCCGCGCCACCCCCCTGACGGTCACGCGCAACGGCGACATTCTGACACTCAACGGTGAGACCTTCGATTTCTCGCCCCTGCCAGACGGGGCCACGCTGCCACGCGAGGCGATTGCGAGCAATTGGTTCGCCGGTCCTGTCGAGCGGATCGAGGGCGTGCTGCACCTGTCGCTGATCGTGCCGTTCGGTTCATCTGCGCCACCGCAGACGATCAATCCCGCGCCCCTCACTCTGACCGGCAACGGCCCGGTGACCCTTCCGCCCTATGATCTGGAGATCCCCGATGCAGATTGATTTCAGCCAGGCGGTCACCGCCGAGGCCAAAGCGCAAGCCGCCGCGTTTGAGCGTGCCACGGCGATCAGGACCGAGTGCCGCGCGCGCATCCTCGGCGTTGGCTCCGAGACGACGCAAATGAACATCGCGCAGGCGGGCATCCTGTTCTCAACCGCGATCCTCAATGGCGCTGTGCGTGTCGACGCGCTGGCGCTGGCGGGCCTCATCGAGGGCGACCAGGAGCGCGCCGTTGCATGGACCGCGTGGCGCAAGGCCATGCAGGCCGAGTGCCGTCGCGCCATCGAGGACGGCGATGTACCCGTCTGGCCAGACGTTCCAACCGGGGTCGCGGAATTCGCGGCCCGACACTGAAACCAACCCTGAAAGGAAACTGAAATGTCGACCTTCTCCACCTACCTCGAAGCTGCCGTGCTCAATCACGTTTTTCGGAACACGGCGATAACCAGCCCCGCCTCCGTGCATCTGGCGCTCTTTACGGCCGCGCCCACCGACGCAGGCGGCGGCACCGAAGTGACCGGCAGCGGCTATGCCCGCGCGGCCGTGACCTTTGGCGCGCCTGCTGCAGATCCGGCGGATGGCACCCGGCAGGCGGTGCTCAACAGCGCCGAGATTGTCTTTGCCACCACGCATGACCCGGTCCAGAGCGTCGTCGCTGTCGGCTATTACGACGCGGCGACTGCGGGTAATCTGCTGACCTGGTCGGCAATCACCGCCGCCGATCTGGGCGTGGGCGCGGAGATCAAGTTCCCGGCTTCGAGCCTCAATGTCTTCCTGTCCTGATGACCCGCGTCGCCTATGAGAGCAACGGCGGTCCGGTGGTGGATGGCGTACGCGCCATCCACGCCTGGAACGCGGCTCTCATGGCGGCAGTCGACCTGCTCGAAAAATACGAGCGTCCGAATATCAGCTTGAAAACCCTGAGTTCTGACAGTTTCGGGGCGGGCCAGTTGGACCTCGCTGCGACACTCAAACGAGAGCTTCGCGCTCTCAAGCTATGACATCACATGAGGGCTGCCAACGATGGCACTGATCACGACCAATCTCAAAGTCCAGTTCGAGACAACCAATACGGTTGTGTCGCCTACTCTGTGGGTGGATGAGATTGCCGGGATCGAGCTGACGCAACTCGGGGCCATGTCCGAGCCTACGCTGCGCACGGCCGAAGAGGGGACGCCGACTGGCGCAGCTTATTTCAGTTTTGATAGCAGCAATGACGGGCTGGGGACTGTCGACCTGGCGGGCGAGGACATACCGGACGGGGTAGAGCCTCGCACAATGTATGTGGTTGTTCGTTTCCCGCCGGGGACTAGCGCCGGTAATTTCAACGGGGTCATGTATGGCGCCCCGACCACACGGCAAGCCTTTGGGACCGTGCTCAGCAACACCGAAAAGGTGCTGACCGATTTCTGGGCCGCCAGTTTCGCATCCGCTGCCAACTTTAACGACGACACCTGGCACATCATTTCGATCACTTTCAACGGGTCGGGTGTCGTCGGATACGTTGACAACGCTGGCGTCATTTCCGGCACACCCGCCACGCTCAACACCATTCTGTCCAAGCTATATATTAACTACAAACTGAGCGACAACGCAGGCGCGCTGATGGATTGCGCTGCGGTGCTGATTTATGCCGGCGCGCACACCGCGCCGCAGCTCACTGAGATGTTCAACTACCTCAACGGTAAGTACATCACGCCTGGCGCTTCTGGCATCTCAGAGCGCACTGCGTCCAGTGGCGGCACCTTTGGTCTGACCGCCTCTCCTGCCTCTGTGCTCTTGCGGGCCGCGTCGAGCGAAGGCGCGTCGGGTGCCTCTGCGGCCTCTGTTGCCGTGCAGGGTCGCGCTGCGATCTCCGGCGGGGCTTCCGGTGCCGACGCAGCACCGACGCGCGTCTCCGGGCGCGCTGGAGCATCAGGCGGCCTCTCTGGCGCGTCCGCAAGCCCCGTCCAGATCGTCACGCGCAGCGCGTCGGGCGGCGGCGCATCCGGGGCCATCGCCACCCCTCAGACAACCGGACAGGTCGCGCGATCCGCGACCTGCGGTGGCACCTCTGGCGCGAGTGCCGCGCCGGTGTCTGTAGGATCGCGCGCTGCAGCCTCCGGGGGCGCCTCTGGCACCGGGGCCATGGCCGCGCATGTCAGCGTCAGAGAGGCCGCGTCAGGCGGGCTGTCCGGGGCAGAGGCCACACCCACCGCAATCACTCAGCGCGCAGCCAACGCGGGCGGCGTGTCCGGCGTGATAGCCGCACCCGCGCGGATCGCGGCCCGGTCTGCGGTCTCCGGAGGCACGTCTGGGTCAGAGGCCACACCCGCTGACACGAGCCGGGTGGTGGACTTCCGGGCCACGGCCCTCTGGGATGAGCCTCAATTTACGGCCCTTTGGGATGAACCGAGCTTTACCGCCCTTTGGGATGAGCCACGTTTTGTGGCCACATGGAGAGACTGATGGATAAGATGGAGACCTTCGAGAAAAACACCTATTCCGCCGAAATCACGTTCCTCAGGAAGGACAGCACCGCGCCCGATCTCGGCGGGGCCGCTGTGGAGGCATGGGCGGTCGGCGCTGGCCCCACCATCCCCTTGGGGGCGAGTGTCCTGGACGGCGCGGCGGGTAAGGTGCGCGTGTTCTGGCCTGCGGAGACATTCTCGGCGGGGCTCTACGAGGTCCAGCTGCGCGCCTCGAAAGGCGGCAAGACGGAAACCTATGCGGCGCGCCTGACCGTCGGCCGGTCGATCTGAAGACATTCCCCAATGAGTGGGGATTTCCCGGTGGCCCTGAGCGGCCGCCCTACAGGAGGCCCCGAGCGCGCTGGAGGGCACGCCCGGGGACGCGGGGCCAGTCACCAAACTTCAACCCCGCCGACCAGTCAGACCTCATGGCCGCTCCCTGCCCCAAGGGGGCGGCGGGACTATGAGGCGATTCGATTTGGAAGGTCTAGAACTGCGTTGCTGCGCCTGCGGCCGTTTGCTATTTAAATATGAGAGAGGCGCGCAAATATCCGGCGTCTCGATCAAATGCCCGCGCTGCCGGGCGATGAATATCCTGAGGCCAAGAGCCCTTCCCCCAACGCGCGATGCGCAGAGAGAAGGAGCCAGACTTGGCCAGATCGACCACACTCCCGAAACCTGACCTGCCGCCCGGTGCGCCGGGCCTGCCCAAAGGCGTCCGTTACAGGCGGCAATATGGCGTCATTGTCCTCCTCGAGGACGAGGCCGCCCAAGTCGACGCCTTCGGCCGCCTGCGCCGTCAGGGCTTCAAATGCCGCGTGGTGGTGACATGAAGCTCGCCATTCACCACGCCAGCCCCATCCCGGACACCTACCGCGCGGCCCGGGTCTCCAGCCTCTTCAACGTCGAGGGCGACGCGGATTTCCGCCTCGAGGTCGAGGCTGATTTGGCGGCACGCCCGTGGCAGATCGGCCTCATCGTCGGCCCCTCGGGCAGCGGGAAATCCTCGCTCGCCCGCGAAGCCTTTGGCGCTGAGCTTGATCCGCGCCCGTGGCCCGAGGGCGCGCTGATCGACGCGATTGATCCCGAGGGGGAATTTGATGCTGTCGCGGCGGCGCTCTCGGCCGTGGGCCTTGGCACGGTGCCGAGCTGGCTGCGCCCCTTCCGCCACCTCTCGACCGGCGAGCAGTTCCGGGCCGAGCTCGCGCGCATTCTCGCCGAGCGGCCGAGCTTTGCCATTCTCGACGAGTTCACCTCGACCATCGACCGGCGCGTGGCCCAGATCGGGGCGGCCGCCTTTGCCAAGGCATGGCGACGCGGCCCCGGCCAGTTCGTCGCCGTCACCTGTCACGAGGACGTGGTGTCCTGGTTGCAGCCCGATTGGGTGATCGACACCCGCCGGGCTGAGTTCCGCTGGAGGCGTCTTCGACGGGCACCGCGCATTGCCATGGACATTCACCAGACGGACGGCTCCTTCTGGCCCGCCTTTGAGCCGCATCACTACCTGAAGCTGCCCCGCATGATCGCGGCCAATTACTACGTGGGCTTTGTCGACGGCGCACCCGTGGCGCATCTCGCCGTCTCGACCCGACCGGGGCTGGTCGAGGGCCGCGCCTGTCGCCTCGTCGTCATGCCCGAGTGGCAGGGCGCGGGGCTGGGCTTGCGGTTTCTCAACGAGGTCTGCGCCCTCTGGCGGCGCGGCGTGAACCGCTACGAGAGGCCCATGCCGATGCTCTTTCACACTTCGCACCCCGGCCTTGCCGCCGCCCTGCGCCGCGATCCCCTCTGGGCGCAGGTCTCGGCCATCCTCTACGCCGAATCGAAGGAGCGCAGCATGAAGACCCTCGCCGCCGCCCGGGCGCGCAAGGGGCTCAAGCCCGCCGGGTCAGGTTATGGCGGGCATTTTCGCGCCGTGCAGGGGTTTCGCTATGTGGAGTGAAAGGGGTTTAGGTGGGTGTTGAAGGGGCATTTAAAAAGGCCGCTGGGCTTTCGAAACTGCCTCCCGCGTTCCCTACCTTAAGATACCGCACCGGCGTTTCCTGAAGCGGTCAATCGCTCAAAATCGCTGCAACTCCAGCGAGATTCTGCCGGCCACTGAATGGTCATAGCACAACCAATGGTATAAGCGGCCGTTTCCATCATGCACAGGACCCACTCTTGCTCTATCAACTCGCCTATGTAAGCTCCGCTCGATCACCGCTCGGTCAGGAAACTTTGTCTGACATCCTTGAGGTCTCTCAGCGCAATAACGCGAGGGATCAGATCACCGGCGTTCTCATGTATCATGACCAACTTTTTTTCCAGGTCCTGGAGGGGGAGAAGGCTGTAGTCGAAGACTGCTATTATAGGAGGATTGTCCACGATCATCGTCACAGTAACTTGTCACTCACTTGGAGCGATGGCGTTGAAAGACGAACATTTTCGGACTGGTTGATGGGGTATGCCGGGCCTGACGAAATTGGCCAGTTTACCAGAGGCAAGTTCCACTCCTTGGAGGAATTGAAGACTGACAATGGCTTGAACGAGCCTGTCAAACATGTGGCTCTAGAGCTTGCCCTTTTAATGTTCCGCGACTCTCGATGACCTGAGCCCCGCATCGCTTCCATCTCAAACGCCGCGCGCTAAGCCGCAAGTGAAACCGATGCCGATGCTCTTTCACACCTCGCACCCCGGCCTCGCCGCAGCGCTCCGCCGCGATCCCCTCTGGGCACAGGTCTCGGCCATCCTCTACGCCGAGTCCAAGGAGCGTAGCATGAAGACCCTCGCCGCCGCCCGGGCGCGCAAAGGCCTCAAACCCGCCGGGACCGGCTACGGCGGCCATTTCCGCGCCGTGCAGGGGTTTCGGTATGTGGAGTGAGGGGGGTGTTTAGGGGGGTGTTAAATGCCCGGTTAGACGGACTGTCGAACGTTGGCCGGTTTAAAACCGCTGCGGACTTTTGCGGTACACCGACACAAGGTACTCTAGTACCGATGAACGATGCATTCAAATGCTAGGCTTCAGTCGCACATCGCGAAAGCCGTCTCGCAATAAGGTAGGTTCTTTATGGCAGATTTCTTTTCCTCGGACGCCGGACAATATGCGAGCATTGCAAAGCAATTCTTAGAGGGCGCTTTGGTCTTGAACGCTGCACAGCGGGATAGAGGTCGAATCCTATTTCGACCGACTTTGGCACTTGCTGGTCATGGGCTAGAGTTGATGCTCAAAGCGTGTTCCAACTTGAATGGCCAGCCGCCACCAACCAAAGGGCGAAAAGGACACGATATCGTAAGCCTATGGGGCACCGACGTATGCGAACCGGTGCGGGGTCACGTTTTTGCTAATGCACGCCTGGTGGCAGCAGAGGATCGTGCGAACGGTGACTATCCGGACGTTCCTAACGATGATGATATACTGCCGCTTATCGAAGAGTACATCATTGCACTCGGCAATCTTCACGGCGGCCTTAGCGGTTACCCACTTCGCTACCCATCTGATCCAAGTCAAAATGCCCCCAGAACACCTTTCTTGATCAAGTCTCTCTGGGCTACGGCGGACGATTTTGTGAAACGCCCCAACGAATTCGAGCTACGTCGCTTTCGCGGTCAAATATGATCCCGCCGCGCGAACGGCAAATCTGACCTCGATCAGTCGAGTCGAGCAATGGAAGGCGCGTGTATGCGCTAATCGTTGTCCGCTAACTGATCCCGCAAAAGACCTTGAAGGTATGTATCCAGCTCGGACACATCAAAATGTCCGGCCTCCCAAGCATCGTCCGCTTTCTTTAGAGCAGCGTAGTAAGGTTCTCGATTTTCCCGAATTCGTTCCGGTACAATTTTACGTCCAGGCAAGAGACGACCCTGCCTCATACAGATTAGGTAATAGCAAGCTGCTCTCGCGGTTCGTCCGTTTCCTTCGATGAATGGATGAATCCAGTTTAGCCGCCACAAAGCGTAAGCTGCTAACGTTGTGGGGCTCGTAATCACATCCCAGTTTTCGTGGATCAACGAGAATAATTGATCCATATGTTTTTCAACGTCACGAAAATGGGGAGGAATGTGGTTTCCTACATATATGGGCCCTTCCCGGTAGCGTCCGCCCAGCTGGCATATATTTGCCACCGCCACATAGTTTAGCGCCCATAATGTATACTTGTCGAACGCATCAATGCCTTGCTCAAATCCGATCTCGACGCAATTCGTCAATAAATCGTACTGCCGGAGCAGGTTCTGCTCTTGTACACGCTCAAATAGATGAGGGTATTCTGATTTTCGAAGTGCCATTTTACTGTATTCTGGCGGCACCCTAAAAGTGCCGCCACCCTGTAAAGATTATGCGCGCAGCCGAATACTCTCGCTCGCTCTTTTGACGCTGTCTTTTGTAATCGTATCGTCATTCATTGCGTTGCCAAAAGCAAAGCTCACGCGCTGCTCATGGAGAACCTCGTCACTCACTTCGACGTCTTGTGTGCGTGCCAGAAGTTGGAGCAGTTCAGCGTCGTCCTCGGAACGGGATAGGAACTGCTTTCTGTTTGCCATGCTTGTCTCCTGTTTGTTGGGGCTTTCTTCTAGATATAGTGCCAGTCCGGCGAAGATGACAACAATACTTCCCTCTGAGCGAACTTTTGTGAACGTTCGCGGCACGCAAACAACCGGCCCTTACCCAAAATCGCGTTGCTGTAAACTAGAGTGTAATTTACTGCAAACTAAGTTGTCACGCTACAACAGTCACGCTACACCCCTTTTCCCCATCCCCCCTTTGCAATAGTTCTGAAATAGTTGTTAATTAAACAGCCGTTCATTTCAGCGCAGAGGAGCCGCCGATGGATTTCGCCCTTA